>Ga0209758_1000002_pt1 | contig 1400310 bp, 1387 predicted proteins | sample AraplaMF_Col_mMF_FD_184258 | JGI IMG/M metagenome (GOLD analysis project Ga0209758, IMG submission 184258) | Arabidopsis root microbial communities from the University of North Carolina, USA - plate scrape MF_Col_mMF (SPAdes) (version 2) | ecosystem: Host-associated > Plants > Roots >... | reverse complement strand
CAATTGGCTGGGTTCAACTGCGATGCGATGCACGGCAAGTAGCGTTGCGAGGGCATGAAGCCCCGATTCAGCGATTTCAGAGGCCCGCTCAGTACCCACTCGCCCGAATCTCCCCCTCAATCAGGCAGGGTCAGACTAGTGCATCAATCAACCGGACTTCAACCACCTCTTATCGCAAAGCTGTATTCAATACTTGCCGCAGCCAAGACCATCACCATAGATAGATAATTTTAATCCATTTCGGCTGATTAATACTGCATAAATTTGCAGGCATTTTCACTTATAGTGTGTGCATTGTCATCCCAATGTATCCGGTGGCGTTTGCAGTTGGTCTGGTCAGCGAAAGTCGTGGCTGCAAACCTTGATCATGTCCTCAGGATCGACACCGTTCGCGAAGGGCGGCGAATAGAGATCACGCGGCACCACGCGATCGACGATGACATGGATGACCTGGCCCTCTTTCTGGAGGCGCCCACGTAAGGAAACCATCGACGACGACCGCGCGGCGCTGCTTCTCGAAGCGATCGGGCTAGAGGATGCCGTTGGCGACGCCGGTCTCGTCCTCGATCGTTACGAATATACGCCGCACGCCGATCCCGGGCGCTGGCGCACCAGAATGACGCCGGCGACCTCGACATGCCGGCCGTCGCGGATGAGGCCGACCTAAGTCGGTTGCAATCTCTGCCCCGGCCCTCGGAAATCGCCATCATCGTTAGCGGCGGTGAGGCGAGGACGCTGTGGTGGTGCATCAAGGTGCTCAGCAACACCCGCCTTATAGGCAATGCTCAATATTTCCGCTTCCCACCGGTGAAACCAAGTCCGCTTCTCGTCCTCCAATTCGTACAGGTCGTAGGTTCGTTCGAGCCCCTTCTTTACATGGTTCAGCATTGCCTCCGCCGTTTCGAAATCGACATTCAGCCGCTTGGTGTTGGAGCGTGCAGTCCGACGAAAGTCGTGTGGCGTGAACCGTTCGATCGAACGCCCGGCCAATTTCTCCATGCGAGCGTGAACGCGGTCGCGCGCCTTGTACCAGCCAGATTTGCGCGGCCCGTCGGCACGCTTTGCGGGGAATACCCAAGTCCGGTTCGTTCGCATCAAGCGCTGCCCCCAAGGACCAAGCGCAATGCTATGCGCTATGGAATTCTTGGCGCGGGAGGCGGGTATTGTCCAAACGCCTTCCTCGAGCTCTTCCGAGCGGGCGCGTACCACTTCCGATATCCGAGCTGCGGTCAGGAGCCACAAGAGCATCCCTCGCTGGAAGTCCCGCTCCTCTTCAGCAACGGCTCGCAAGAACCACTCGATCTCTACCAGGGTCAACTTTCGAGAGCGAGGCGTCTCTGGAAACCGCAAATCTCCCAGACGCTGCGCGGGATTTGCCTCAAGCCCAATTTCACTTCCGCGCAATGAGGCGGCCCATCCGAAGAATACCTTCAGCTCAGCGGCCAGCCGATTTGCGCGTATGCGCGCGACCTTGCCCTTGGCCAGCACGAGCCCAACCAGGTCGGCCTCTGAAACTTCGTATATCGCCTTGGCGCTAATAGCAGGCGCGATATCGCACCTGTAGATGTCGAGCTTGTCCTGAATGGTGCGTGGCTTGTTCTTGCGCTTGGCCCGGGACGCTCGGCCTTCGTCCACCGCGGTCATGTAAAGCTTGTGGGCTTTTTCAACGGTCATCGTCGAGCGCAACCTTGCGATCCGCTCCGCCTCTTCCTCTTGGCGCTCAAGGATACGAGGATCCAGACCTGCTTCGATCTGGGCGTTGAGGCCGGCTGCCCACGCCCTCGCATCCGCAATGCTGTGAGCGGGAAATTGCCCGAGCGTTCGCTTCAGGAAAGCTTCGCCGCCGAGAAGGCGTCGATAGTATTTCCAGACCTTCTTCCCACTGCCGAGCACCGCCAGCGACAAGCCCGGTGTCATCGAATCCGGGATACAACCTGAGCTGAGCGCGTCGACCGCCGCTGGCGTCAATGCCTGCGTTTTCCGTGCCATACCGACTCCAGTCGGCCCTCCTGACACCAGGAAATCGGGATACAAATCGGGATACAATAGCTGTCGAATCCAGGCGAACCCGGGCCAACCGAGTCCAACTGGTTGCGATCGCAAGATACCGAGATTTGTATCTTTCTCAGTGCATTAAGCCGAATCACGAGGATTCGGACTGGCTGGGGCGGAAGGATTCGAACCTTCGGTACACGGTACCAAAAACCGTTGCCTTACCACTTGGCTACGCCCCAGCAGAGCGGGCGCTTATAGGGCCTCAGCCGATGCGTTCAACCCAGCCGTGCGGATCTTCCGCCGTGCCGCGCTGGATGCCGCCGAGCTCGGCGCGGAGCTTCTCGGTGAGCATGCCCGGACCGCCATTGCCGATCACGAATTCATAGCCGCGCCCGCGCACCTTGCCGATCGGGGTGAGCACCGCGGCGGTGCCGCAGGCGAACGCCTCGCGCAGCTTGCCGCTCTCGGCATCGGCCTTCCACTGGTCGATCGAATAGCGCTCCTCGCGCACCTCGATCCCCTGCGCCCGCGCCAGCGTCAGCAGCGAATCCCGCGTGATGCCGGGCAGGATCGTGCCGCCCAGCGGCGGGGTGACGATCGAGCCGTCGTCCATCACGAACATCACGTTCATGCCGCCCAGCTCCTCGACATAGCGGTTCTCGACCGCATCGAGGAACACCACCTGGTCGCAGCCCTCGCCGATCGCTTCCTTCTGCGCGATCAGGCTCGCGGCATAGTTGCCGCCGCACTTGGCCGCACCGGTGCCGCCCGGCGCCGCGCGCGTGTAATGCTCCGACACCCAGAGCGTCACCGACGGCGCACCGCCCTTGAAATAGGCGCCCGCCGGCGAGGCGATGACCATGTAGAGATATTCGCTCGACGGCTTCACGCCCAGGAACACCTCGCTCGCGAACATGAAGGGGCGCAGATAGAGCGAGCCGCCTTCGATCTCCGGAATCCACTTCTGGTCGACCTTCACCAGCTCGCGGATCGAGCTGAGGAACAGGTCGTCCGGCAGCGGCACCATCGCCATCCGCTCGGCGGACTCGCGGAAGCGGCGGGCATTCTCGCCGGCACGGAACAGAGTCACGTCGCCATCGGGCGTGCGATAGGCCTTGAGGCCTTCGAAGATCTCCTGCGCATAATGCAGCACGGCGGTCGCCGGATCGACCTGGATCGGGCCGCGCGGCAGGATCTTGGCGTCGTGCCAGCCCTTCTCGGCCGAATATTTGATCACCGCCATGTGATCGGTGAACACCTTGCCGAACCCGGGGTTCGCAAGCACCGCCGCACGATCGGCGTCGCCGACCGGATTGGGGTGCGCTTCGAACTCGAAATCCAGGATCGTGGTGTCGTTCATCTTGCTCTTCCCGACTCTGCCTACAGCGGCTTGCAGCGGGTTAGGCGCGGTGGCAGAAAGCGTCAACATGGCTGCCCCAATTCCTGCATCCCCGCTGTTCCTGCGCGAGCCCGAGATCCGGCGCGGCGTGGAGCTGCTCTATTTCGGGTACGCCCATCTGACCCGCTCGATCGATGCGGGCCTTGCCGAGCAGGGCCTGGGCCGCGCGCATCACCGCGCGCTGTACTTCATCGCCCGCAAGCCGGACCTGACGGTGAGCGAGCTGCTCGCGATCCTCTCGATCACCAAGCAGTCGCTCGGCCGGGTGCTGACCGAGCTGGCCGAGCGCGGTTTCGTCGAGACGCGCACCGGCGACAAGGACCGCCGCCAGCGCCTGCTCCGCCTCACCCCTGCCGGCGCGAAGCTCGAAGGCGAGCTGTTCGACGCGTTGCGCAGCAAGATGGCCGCTGCCTATTCCAGCGCCGGACCTGGCGCGGTGGGTGGTTTCTGGGCGGTACTCGAGGGGCTGGTGCCGGAGAGCGAAAAGCAGGTGGTGGCGGCGCTGGGGCGGTAGGCCGAGAGAGTCACCCCGAGACTATTTGCAAGTCCTGCTGCGATGATGCAGAATAATCGTACGTCGCATGCGCCGATTCTTGCCGCCCGACGACAAGACCAGCGTGGGTTCTACTTTCCTTCGTCAATCGTCACCGCGCCCTATGCATGGCGCGGCCAGACCTGCATTGGGGAACACGCGCCATGACTTTGAACAGCAAGGACTGGAAGGCCACCGAGAGCACCGATTTCGCGGGCCGCGACCGCCATCTGACCGTGACCGGCCTGGTCGAGGTGACGGCGACCAACATGAAGCCGGTACTCGAGCCGACGGTGCCGCAAGGGATCAATCCGAAGATCCTGCTCCTCACGGTATCCGAAGAGCCGGAAGGCGATGTCGGCGGGGATGTGATGACCTGGAAATCCGCCGAATACACTCAGCCGATCTCGGAGGGCCAATATACCGACGTCACCGTCGATGGTCAGACGGTGAAGGTGGAAGAGCTGATTTCCTGATCGCGGTTGCCGGAGGCGATCACCGCCTCCGGCAGACCCGGATCAAGCCTCGATCCCCGCTTTCGCCGGAACGACGGAAGGAGGCGTGAAGGAACGGCCTCAGATCAGCCGGATCGACAGCTCGACTTCGTCGCTGAACGGCATCGACATATAGCCGTTCGCCACCGAGCCAACCCGCTCCAGATATTCCGGGCAGTAATCGGCATTGTCGGCGATCAGGATCGTGCCCGGGCGCAGTCGGCTCTCGAGCCGGTCGAGAATGTCCGAATAGAGCGCCTTGGCACCGTCGAGCAGCACCAGGTCGATCGTCTCGGGCAGGTCGACCGCCAGCGTCTCCAGCGCATCGCCTTCGCGGAACTCGACCAGGTCGGCCAGGCCGCCTTCGATCAGGTTCGCCTTGGCGCGGGCGAGCTTCTTCGGCTCGAACTCGCTGGTGATCAGCCGGCCGCCGCCATTGTCGCGCAGCGCCGCCGCGAGGTGGAGCGTCGACAGGCCGAACGAGGTGCCGAACTCGACGATCGAGGTGGCACGCGTGGCGCGCGCCAGCATGTAGAGCAGGCCGCCCACCTCGGGCGTCACCGGCAGGGCGAAATCGGCGAGCTTCGCATAGAAGTCGCGGTACTGGGTCTTGCTGCGCATCATCTCGCGATGCTGCTCGGTAGTGGTGCCGGCAAAGGCCGGGCTCTGCGCCGGCGGGTTGGCATCGACCTCGGCGAACAGGCGCGCGAGCAGGGGCGCCACGGGGGCGCCGGAAAGCGTCGTCATCTTGGGTTTCTCCATGTGGAAGCAGGGGGTTGCCTGCTGGACCGGAAAATACGACTAGTTCGTCAGTTTTGACTATTCGCATTGGCGGAGAGCCCGCATGACCGACCGCAGAACCACCCGCGTCGCCTCGCGGAAGGACCCCAAACAGGCTCGCTCGAATCAGCTGGTCGAGGCGGTGCTCGACGCCGCTGTTCAGGTTTTGACGAAGGAAGGCGCGCAGCGTTTCACCACCGCGCGAGTCGCCGAACGGGCGGGCGTGAGCGTCGGCTCGCTCTACCAGTATTTCCCCAACAAGGCGGCGATCCTGTTCCGCCTGCAGAGCGACGAATGGCAGCGGACCTCCGCGCTGCTCCGCGGCATCCTGGAGGACCAGGCCACCCCGCCCCTCGCCCGGCTGCGCCGGCTGGTCCATGCCTTCATCCAGTCCGAATGCGAGGAAGCGGCGATCCGCACCGCGCTGAGCGACGCCGCCCCGCTCTACCGCGACGCGCCCGAGGCGATCGCGGCCAAGGCGGAGAATGCCGAGATCTTCCGCACCTTCCTGCGAGAGACCTTGCCCGACGTGCCGGACGATGCGCGACAGCTGGCGGGCAGGCTGATCAAGATGACGTTCAGCGAAGTCGGCAGCAGCTTCTCAGAGACTCCGCGGACCGAGGCGGAGATCGAGGCCTGGTCGGAGGCGCTGGCGGACATGCTATGCGGCTATGTCGAGCGGCTGGCGGAAGAAACGCCGTCGGGAATTGCGGCCCTCGAAGCGTGATCATGCGTGGCGGGAACTGGGTGGGAAGCGCCCTGGCGGCTTCCGGGAGCCAATCCAGCTAAGCGGGATGCTGGCGCTCTGCTCTTCGCACGCATGGACCGTCAACATATTCGGCGATGTCGAGCCATTGCGATAGTGCTCGGGCGACGTCGGCCTCTTCCGAAGGCCGATCGCTTGCCCAGGCAACAAAGCCATCGGCGCGGATGAACAGGGCATGCAAGCCCTTCAGCTCGCTCCCGTTGCACGGAATATATGTGAGCTGGCCGCGATAGCGCTCTACAAGCGTCCGCAAGCGATCGCTCCCACCAAATTCGAGCAGCAGCGCCTGGCCCTGTCGGAACTGTGCGTTCAGGCGCGTGCCGTCGGCCAGCTCGAAATCGGGAGCGCTTCGCCCCACAAGAGGGTGGTCGCTACTCAGATCGTAGCGCACCGACACTCCCCAAACGCGCTCGGCGAAATAGGTTGCACCATCTCGCGTCGCGATCAGATCACCGATGATGGCGCGGAGTGCTCGCGCGCCTGGGCTCGGTCGCATCAGCGCGACCTGCGCGCGCGACCAGTCGAGGATTTGCTCGGCGACCGGTCGCCGCTCACGCTGATAGCTGTCGAGAAGTCCATCGACGGCGTCGCCGCGGATCGTCGCGGCGAGCTTCCAGCCAAGGTTCATCGCGTCGCCAAGACCAAGGTTGAGGCCTTGGCCGCCGAGCGGCGAGTGGATGTGCGCGGCGTCACCCGCCAGCAGCACGCGCCCCCGCCGATACTCGGTCGCCAGATACGCCCGATCCGTCCAGGTCGTGGCAAGCCCGATCGCCGTCAGCTCGACCTCGACGCCAGAGATGCGGCGCAGCACCGCCTGGAGATGATCGCGTGTGATCGGCGCCGCACGGTGATGCGCTCCACCGTCGAATTCGACCATTCTGACCATGTCGGGCAGGTCGAAGACATAGGTGCCGGCCGGGGTATCATGGTGTCCGGGCTTCAGCATAGACGGATCGGCAAGTTCGACTTGGGCGAAGTAGCCGGTGAATTCGGGCTCCGTGCCGGCGAAACCGAAACCAGCCGCCTTGCGCACAATACTGCGGCCACCATCGCAGCCGACCAGCCAGCCACCCCGGAATGTCTCCCCACCGGCGCGGACGGTCACATCGCAATCCGTGACCTCCACGTCCGAGACGCTCAGGCCATATCTGATCGTGGCCCCCATCTGCTGCGCGCGCTCCGTCAGAACGGCCTCGATACTATCCAGGTCCGCGGCCATGGGACTGGCCGAATGCGGCAGGCGCCACGGCCATCGCTCCTGATCGATCTGGTCGAGGAAGAAGTCGATGCCCGCAAAATGTCCGCCAGGTCTGCGCACCTCGCGCATCCATGATGCAGCGGCTGCGATCTCCCGTTCGGGAATCCGAGCTTTGAGGGGCCCCAACAGGCCCCGCCTGTCGAAACTCTCGACGGTTGGCACGGAGAGGCCACGCAGGCCGAAAGGCGCGCGCTTCAGCGGCGTGAACGGGGTGCTCGCCTGCTCGATCACCAGCACCGAGCAACCGCTCAATCGCAGCTCGCAAGCCAGGAACAGGCCGACCGGGCCAGCTCCGGCAATCAAGACGTCGTAATGATTTGGGATAAGTACATTCATGATTCGCCTCCGCTGTCGACGTTCGACCGGAGCGTTTCTCGAATCTGAGACGCACGCGGACGAACGCGGGACGCACAAATGCGTCCTTCGTTCGTCGCGGGGATCTCGTGCACGAAGCCAAAGACCAGAGCTCTCGTTACCGGGAGGACTTGGGCTTACCAAACCAAGTCTGCCTTTTCCGACATGCTGCTTTTAGCGCTCGCCGGTCGCGGCACAAATACAATTGTGAGGGTGACGGCAGCCTTCAGTAAGGCGCGCCGTGATCACGCAGGTCCGCAAATTGGACGAAAGCCGCCATCCTCCTTGATGGGTTTCGGAGCAGCGGTTTGCGGTTATCCGTCACACACCCCACGCACCGGCAGGTGCACTTCCCGGCCGATCGACCCGCCCACCGCCGCCCGTCCAAGCCTCTCGCGCTCGCGCCCCTGCCTCAGGGCCAGCTGTAGTTCGGCGTCGCGGTGACCTCGGTCGGCGGCGCGGTCAGGTTTGCGCCCTGTGCCGCGTCGTTGATCGTGTTCGGATCGACGAAGCCGAAGAACACCCCGTGGTTGGGCGAAGCGCCGCCGCGATGCTCGACGTCCCCGATCAGTTGCGCCGTGCCGCTCAGCGCGATGTTGGTCTCGAAATAGCCGAGCGGCATGAAGGTGGTGCGCGCCTTGGCGGTGCTGGTGAGCGACGTGTTGCCCGCCACCACTGCCAGCCCGCCCGCAACGGCGCTGCCCGACAGCGAGCCGCCAAAGACGGTCGCGTGATCCTCGACCCGCGCATTGCCGGTGACCGATCCCGAATAGACCCGCGCATAGGGACCGACATAGGCCGTCGATGCGACGGTCGCGCCGGCGGCGACCCAGCCTCCGCCATTGCTGTGCTGGTGCCCGCCCGTGATCGGCGCCGGCGCGCCGCTCTCGAAGCCCTGCGGCTGGGCGCCGGTCAGCTGGACCATCCAGGGATAGCGGTAGATGCTGTAATAGGGCTGGTCCCAGCGGATCTTCTGGTTGGCCGTGGGTGCTGCGAGCACGACCATGTAGACGCGCTGGTCGCCCGGCTGGAGCGCGAAGTTGATCGTCGTGTTGGCCGAGCTCTGGAGCGCGCTGTAGCGGCTGCCGCCCGTGCTGGTGATCGCCACCACGCCCCAGCGCCAGCCCGAATTCGGCGCGGGGATGCTCGTCGGTTCGTTGAGCAGCCCGGGCAGGCTGCTGGTGTTGCTGGCCGACTGGGTGACGCCGCGGAAGGTCACGCCGATGCTGGTCGCGCCGCTGTCCGGCACCAGGCGAACGAGATTGTAGCCCCAGCGCTGCGGCGCCTGTGCGAAGGGCACGGAGAATTTGCGCGCTGACAGGTTGACCGGATCGAGCCGGGTCGTGCGATTGAGGCGATAGCCGTTATAGCCATAGTCGCCATTCTGCGCGGCGTCGTTGCTGCCATAGGCGGCGCGCATGATCGCGCCATGATCGGTCCCGTCGGGATCGATATAGTCCCAGTTGACGTTGTGCATCGCCCACTGGCCGAAAAAGTCGTTCAGCTGCGACACCGACCAGCCCATGTTGGTCATCAGCACGGTGAAGGGGTCCGCGGTCAGGTAATTAGCGTCGGTCGTCTTCGGCGCATTGCGCCAGATGTTGTTGACCGCGGCATAGCCGTGGACGTTCTTGAGATACTCCCAGAACTGGAAGTTGCAGTAACGGTCGCGGGTGGAGCCGTAATAGAGGTGCGGCGCGTTGACCATCAGCTCCGAGCAGTGGACGTTGCTGCGGTACTGCGGGCGCTGGGTGGCCATCCAGTTGGCATGGCTTTCCCACATCCAGCCGACAAAGGGCGAGTCCCGCAGGCCGCCCGTGCCGCCCTGGAGCGCATGGGTGAACTCATGCGCCAGCCCGAAATTGTCCGCGAGCGCGCCCGGGCCGATCCACATGCCGGGATTGCCCGATCCGTCCACGCCGCCGCTGAGCCCGAAATCGCCGATCCAGATGTTGACCTTCTTCTTGGCGGTGCTGCTGCACGAGGGCGCCGGGAAGCCGATCTGGTCGACGAACTGGGTGTAGATCGATTCGAGCTCGTTCAGCGCGGTCTGCGCCGCCGCCGTGGTGGTGGTGCCGCTGGTCCAGCGCATCGCGAAATGGGCGGACTGGAGCTGGACCGCCGGAGCATCGGGCATGGCGACGACGCTCCACGTGCCCGTCTCGCAGCCATTCGCATCCAGGGCCGCAGCCGAGACGCCGGCGCTTGCCTGCGACACCCGGGCAGCGGCCAAGGGCACAGTGACGGTGCCATCTGGAAGTTCCTGTCGGGAAGAGGAGGCGGCGGCCGCGACGGAGATCAGGATCGCGGAAGTCGACACGAGAACAGTCTTCATGCGCATGGATGCCCCCTTTATGAATAGTCTGTCCGTATTATGTATACGATCGTCAATGATTTTATCCGCGCTGTCAACTGGCCGTCATTAACCACGGCATCCGTCGAATTTCGCTGGCTGATCAGTGTCATGAGGTGACGATCGCAGTGGAAGCCAAAGCACGTCTTCGCGGGCGGACTTCACGCACGCGCCCCGAGTCTCGCGCAGCCAGGGCCGAAATCGGGCGCTCTGTTCCGGATGACCTTCAGCGAAGCGGACAGTCGCTTGTCGGGCGCCACGGACCGACGCGGAGATCGAGCCGCCTGGGGGATATGTTGTGCCGCCATGTAGCTGGCGGAGCGAAGCACAAGCGGCTCACGATCAAGCAGCGCGTTACACCGCGCCGATTTCGCGACAAGCCGCACCAAGTCGCAATTACACGAGACTATACTTGCGATTAGTCTGGGCACGCCTTCAGATTCCCGAGGAGCGCGTATGGGTATTGCCCCCTCCACTCGTCCCGGCCGTCCGCCGATGCCGAGCCTGATCCCGCCACCACCCGGCCCCTTCCTCAGCGATGCCTATTATCAGACCGGCACGGCCGATCCGCGCCTGCGCCACGATCCGGGCGCGGGCGCATGGCACTCCAAGCCGGTCACGGCCGGTACCGTGGCGCAGCTTGCGGCGATCCGGTCGATCCTGGGCGTGCCGACCATGGTCTATCCCGGCACCAATGCCACCAAGCACATGGAGCATTATCTCAACAACACCGGCACGGACTACACGATCGACCTGGAAGACATGATCGCATCGGTTCCCACGGCCAAGCGCGCGATGATCGCCGAATTCCGTCAGGCCCAGAACTTCATCACTGCGCTGCCGAACGGCACGCATTATTTCACCTCGCGCGCCGGCGAGAGCGCCTACAACTACAAGGGCGAGAGCGCCGACTGGTTCTTCGCGATCGGCGGCTACACCTATTGGGGCAAGGGCGTGGCGAAGGTCTCCGCCGGCACCAAGGGGCGGCTGTTCGAGGTCGATTTCGAGTACCACGTCTATGACCGCTACAATTGGGACGGCGGCAAGAAGGTGACGATCGGCGGCATCGAAGTGACCGACGAATTCATGGGCGAGTTCCACCGCCAGGGGCTGGCCAAGGAGTTCGACTGTCACGGCAAGATCGCGCGCCGCTTCACTTGGGAAGGCGCCGCCACGCCGGGCGAGCAGGCGATCCTCAAGAAGCCGGGCCGGTGATGCGCCGCGCCTTGCCCGCCATGCTGGCGCTGCTCGCCGCAGCCTGCTCCAACGCCGCCGACGGCAATGCCACCCCCCTTTCCACCAACAACGAGGTATCGATGCAGGACGCGCAATCCGTGGCCAGCCAGATCGGCGTCACCTTCCCGGCCGGCGCGACCGTGGAACATGCGGGCCAGATCGAGGGCCGCGACAATGCCGCGCAGGCCATATTGCTGATGCCGAAGGCGGACTGGACGGCCTGGCGCGCCACGCTGGTGCCGGGCAATGCACCGCCCTTTTCCGCCGATGCGAATTTCCACCTTGGACCGGACGAGGGCAGCTGGACGCCCGGCAAGACGCCGGACCTCACCACCGTGCAGGTGCCGTGGCGCGAGGGCAATGAATCGCTCAATATCGGCTACGCGCCGACGAGCGACGGCAAGGTGCGCGTTTTCCTGTTCTGGCACCAGCTCTAGGGTTCGCGGGCGAACCTGAGGAAATGCGGAGGGGCGCTTCACACCCCTCCCCGTCTTCAATCCAGCTTGAGCACCGCCGTCGCGGCCGAAGCCGGGTCCGCCCGTTCCTCGAGCGACTGCTCGATCGCCAGCCCGGTGCGGGCGACCTTGCCCGAATAGGCGGTGCGCCCGTTGACGATCACCTTCACCGGCCGATCGAGGTTGAGCAGCTGGTCCGACAGGCGCAGCGTGGTACCGGCCGGGACGGTACCCGCCAGGGTGATGGTCTGGCCCTCGACCGAGGCGATGATCTTGTCGCCTGCCTTGGCCGCCGCCGCGTCGCGGATGTGCAGCCAGTAGAAGCGGTCGTGAGTCACATCGTCCTGCAGCCAGACGATCCGCTTCGGCCAGGGATTGCGGGTGAAGCCCGCCATCCAGGGCAGCGCCTCGGCATCCTTGCGGTTCATCCAGTGCGGCAGGCCCGGATAGATGCGCGACATATGGACATAGCCACCCGGATCGGCCGCGTTCAGCCGGTCGAGCTCGGCAGTCTTGTCGGCGGCGATCTTGTTTCGGTCATAGGCGGCATCGGCGCCGCCCATGAAGATCGCGAACGGCAGGTTGCGCAGGCCGAGTACCGAGGATTCGTTCGGATGGCCCGCCATCATCGCTGCCGCGGCAAAGCGATCGGCCATGCGCGGCGCCAGCTGCCACACCCCGTCGCCGCCGGCCGAATAGCCCATCAGATAGACGCGGTTCGGATCGACGCCGTTGATCGCAACCTGCGCGTCGATCAGCGCCTGGAACAGCGGGTCGATATGCCCCTCGTGCCACAGGTTCCAACTATCGGTGGGCGCGCGCGGGGCGAGATAGATGCCCTCGGCCGGCTCGTAGAGGCGGATCTGGTTGCGCCACTGCTGGTCGTTCACCGCGGGCTCGGCATTGCCGCCGCCATGCATCGAGATCCACAGGCTGCGCTTGCCCGGCGCCGCATTGCCGAAGGTCTTGCTTTCCCACTTCAGCGTCTTGTCGCCGATGGTGATCTGCTTGGCGGTCACCGCGTCCGCATAGCGCGCGGCAGTCGCGCGCATCCGCTCGGCGGCGAGCAGCGCCAGCGTGCGATCCGCCTGCGCACGGCTGAGCGGACGGGTCAGCGCGGAATCGTCGCGGCGGCGCTCCGCATCGGGCTGCGCCAGCCACGCCTCGATGGCGGCGACCGGTGCCGGGGCAGCAACGGGGCCGGCCAGGGCCGGCGAGACGGAAAGAATCAGCGCCGGAACGAGCGGGCTGGCGGCGAGCAGGAAGCGGAGCGTACGCATGCCGTTCCTCTAGCGAAACGGCACTAGCTGTCGACATGTAATTGTTAGCGCTACCCTTTTCCCACTGCCGCCAGCGGAACGGCCTTACGCGACCTTGAACCCTTCCTTGTTCATCGACAGCGTCAGCGCCTTGTTCTTCTCGTCGCTCAGCTGGGCGCGCAGCATCGGGAACAGGCGGAGTTCCTCTTCCTCCATATGCTCCTCGATATCGGCGCGGAACTGGCGGACCTTGGCGATCCAGTCGGGCGAGGCGGTGGGCGTATTCTCCAGCTCGTAGAGATACTGCTTCACATAGCCATGTTCCTTGGTGAGTTCGTCGGCGGCGTCCTTCTGGCCAACCTCGCGCAGCGCCGGATAGATCACATTCTCTTCCTCCACCGCATGCTTCATCAGCGCGTGCTTCAGGTGGGCGAGCAGCAGGTTGCGCTTGGTGGTGGAGCGTTCGTCGGTCGCCTCGATCTGGTCGAAGACCTTGCGCGTCGCCTCATGCTCGGTGGCGAGCGCCTCGTCCCAGTTGCCGGCAAGCGCAGTCGGCGCCTGGACCACGGCCTTGCGGCCGAGCAGCGCGAGCACGCCCAGCGCCATGCCGCCCGCGGCGGCGCCGGCGATCACGCCGAGATTGCTGGTCGGGCTGGTGCGCTTCGATCCGGTGAAGCGGCCGCTCTTGTCGCGGGTCGCGGTGGTGGTCGTCATGCTTGCGCCTCCATTGTTCGCTATCAGCGGAACAACGGTGGAGCAGAGCGAGCGTTCCGATCAGCGGCGCGCGGCTGCCGCCATTTCGGCGCTTCTCCGCGCCGATGCGTCGAGCGTGGCACGCAGCAGCGCCTTGATCGCATCGTCGGCATCGAGCACGTCGAGGCCCTTGCGGGTCGACCCGCCGGGGCTGGCGACCCGGTCGGCGAGCACGGAGGGCGGCGCATCGGCCTGGGCAGCGAGCAGGCCGGCTCCCTCCACCGTGGCGACGGCGAGGCGCAGCGCCTGCTCCTCGCCGAACCCGATCGATACCCCGGCCGAGGCGAGCGCATCGATGAAGCGATAGACGAAGGCAGGCCCGCAGCCTGCAAGCACGCCGAGCCGGTCGAGCGCGGCCTCGTCGCCCCATTCGATCAGCCCGAGCGGGTGCATCAGCGCGTCGACCGCATCGCTGCGGGCGCCGGCCAGCCCGACCACGCCCTTGCCGATCGCGACCGGCAAATTGGGCATGGCGCGGACGATCGCGCCGGCCCGGAACCGGTCCGCGAGCGAGGCCAGCTCGACGCCGGCGAGAATGGATATGAGCAGCGGCACGCCGGCGAAGTGGGTGCCATGGGTCGCGGCGATCTCGTCGATCTGCTGCGGCTTCATGCCGAGCATCACGGCGTCAGGCAGCGGCCCTTCGGGGAATTCGCGGCCCTGGCGCACGCCTTCGGGCAGCTCGCGGTCCTGGCGGTTGACGACGAAGACCCTGGCGGGATCCACCGTCCCCGCTTCGATCCAGCGGCGCAGCATCGCGCCGGCCATGTTGCCGCAGCCGACCAGCCAGAGCGTGGCCGGCGGGGCGGCGCTCACGCCTCGCCCTGCGTTTCGATGAGGGCGGAGGCCAGCGCGTCTGCCGGGGTCTTGCCGCCCCACAGCACGAACTGGAACACCGGGTAGAAGCGCTCGCACTCGTCGATCGCGCTTTCGACCAGCAGCTCGGCCTGGTTGAGGCTGAGCGTCGGCTCGTCGCCGTCGATCATCGCGGCGTGGCGGAACAGCAGGATGCCGCTCTGCGACCAGAGTTCGAAATGGCCGATCCACAGCTGCTCGTTGACCAGGCCGATCGTCTCGTAGACCGCCGCGCGGCGCTCGTCGGGCACGCGGATGTCCGGGAAGGCGAGGAACTGCAGCACGCCGTCGTCCTCGCGCCAGATCGCGCGAAGCTCATACTCCGTCCAGCTTCCCTTGACCTTCGCGACAATCTCGTCTTCCTCGCGGCTGTGGGTCCAGCCATGCGCGGCGAAATAGCTTTCGAGCATGTCGATAGGGGCTGCGTCGTCGCGGTCGAATTCCGCTTCGTCGAGCATCAGTTTCTCCACTGGGGCCGGATTGCTTGGCCAGAATCTGCCAACCGCACCGGGCCCGCACAAGCGCAGGGTTCGCAACCCTGCGCAAAAGCTGTGGACAAGGTGTTTATGCTTGTCCCGTAGGCTTCTTAGGCGCTTTCGGCGCCTTGGGAGCGGCCGCGGGCGCCGTCGCGCCGCCCAGCTGTGCCTCCAGCGCGGCAAGGCGTGCTGCAAGCGCTTCGTTCTCGTCGCGCGCGGCCACGGCCATCGCCTTCACCGCCTCGAATTCCTCGCGGCTGACGAAGTCCATGCCCCCGATCCATTCGCGGGCGCGCTCACGCGCGGCGCCTTCGGTCTCGCGGGCGACGCCGGCCAGCGTGCCTGCCGCGCCGTTCACGAACTTCACGAAATCGTCGAACAGGCGGTTGTCGGTCTGCATTGTCGTGTTCCTTACGCGATCACTTGATCTGTATTTCGTCAGCCGAACGCGCGGATACAAGGCTTCCGGCGTTCGGGTTGAGCTCGTGGATATGATAGAGCAGGACGCCGGCAAAGGCGATCCAGGCCAGATACGGTACCAGCAGCACCGCCGCGAAGGTGCGGATGCGGCCGAAGAGGAGGAAGGTGATCAGCGCGAGCACGAACAGCGCGCCCAGGATCGCCAGCGCGGCCACCACCTGGTGCATGCCGAAGAAGACCGGCGACCAGACCAGGTTCACCGCCATCTGCACCGCGAAGACGACGAGCGCCGGGCCGCGCAGCGTCGATCCGCGCGCGTTGATGATCATCGCCAGCGCCAGGCCCATCAGCACGTAGAGCGCGGTCCAGGCCGTCGGGAACACCCATTCGGGCGGCATGATCGCCGGCTTGGCCAGCCGGGCGAACCAGGGATTGTCGCTGCCCGAAGGCGCCAGCCGCGCGGAAGTGATGCCCAGCAACAGGATGAACGGCACCGTCACCACGGCCCATCGCAGATAGGCGAGCCTCAGCTGCCCTTTCGATGCGATTTCCCTCAACGCGCCCTCCGGTTAGATCCTGTGGGCGCAAGGGCTATGTTGCAGCGCGCCGAAACGCAAGCGTTGCCGTTATGTTTCGCGCGGCGATGTTTCGTACGTAGCGCCGATCAGGAATTCGACATTGCCCTCGGGCCCGGTGATCGGGCTGGTGGTGATGCCGTGCACCGTCCAGCCCTGCGCCGCGACCCACTCGGACACTTCGCGGCAGACGCGTTCGTGCACCGCGGCATCGCGCACCACGCCGCCCTTGCCCACTTCCTCGCGCCCCGCCTCGAACTGCGGCTTGATCAGCGCCGCCAGCCGCGCGCCCGGCCTGGCGAAGCGGAACGGCACCTCGAGCACCTTGGCCAGGCCAATGAAGCTGGCGTCGCACACGATGATGTCGACCTGCTCGGGGACATGCACCTCGGTCAGGATGCGCGCGCTGGTCTGCTCGTGGACGATCACCCGCGGATCCTGGCGCAGCTTCCAGGCGAGCTGGTTGGTGCCGCTGTCCACCGCATAGACGCGCGCGGCGCCCTTGCTCAGCAGCACGTCGGTGAAGCCGCCGGTCGAGGAGCCGACATCGATCGCCACCGCCCCGGTCACGTCCCAGCCGAAATGGTCGAGCGCATGGGCGAGCTTGATGCCGCCGCGCGACACCCAGGGATGGTCGCGGCCCTTCACGTCGAGCACCGTCTCTTCGGGGAATTGCTGGCCGGGCTTGTCGACCTTGCGGTCGCCGGCAAAGACCAGGCCGGCCATGATCAGCGCCTGGGCACGGGTGCGGCTCTCGGCAAGGCCGCGATCCACGAGCATCTGGTCGGCGCGCTGCTTGGGCATGAAGGCTCCTTAGGTGCAACCGCTTCGGATGCAAAGCCACGCGCCTTTGCCGGACGGCTCGGGCAGGATGGCCGAGACATAGGGGAGAGCCGAAGATGACGCCCAGCCAGAATTGCGTGTCGCTCGTCCAGGAGTTCGAGGGCTGCGCCCAGAAGCAGCCGGATGGCGACTTCAAGGCCTATCCCGATCCGGGCACCGGCGGCGAGCCCTGGACGATCGGCTGGGGATCGACGGGATCGGACATCCTCGAGACGACGGTCTGGACCCAGGCCCAGTGCGACGCGCGGCTCGAATCCAGCCTCACCAGCTTTTCCGCCCAGGTCTCCTCGCTGGTGGAAGGCGGCGCGCCGACCAGCCAGAACCAGTTCGATGCGCTGGTCGACTTCGCCTATAATCTGGGCGTCTCGAACCTCGCGAGCAGCACGCTGCTCCGGCTCCACAAGGCAGGCGATTATGCCGGTGCCGCGGCGCAATTTCCGCTCTGGGATCATGCCGACGGCAAGGTGATGCCCGGCCTGCAGAAGCGCCGCGCGGCCGAGCAGGCACTCTACGAAAAACCCTGATCAACGGTTCGGCGCAACCGGTCTTCGATCCGGCGCAGCGCCTATTGCCTATCTAATTAGTGGGAATAAATTGCGCACTCCGGCCTGCTCTCCCTTGGAGTGCGCATGATGAGTATCTTCGCTCCGATTGACGACCATTCCCCGCTCGTCCTCACCGTCCCCGGGCTCGGTGGCTCGGGGCCCTCGCACTGGCAGACGCTCTGGGAGCAGTCCCGCCCGGACACCAGCCGCGTCGAGCTCGGCATGTGGGACACTCCGCATCGCAACGCCTGGGTGACCCGGCTCGACCAGGCGATCCGCAGCGCCCAGGCGCCGGTGGTGCTCGCCGCCCACAGCCTAGGCTGTCTCGCCGTCGCCTGGTGGGCCGAGCTCTCGCCCCAGCCGTTCGGCTGGCCGGTGGCGGGCGCGCTGCTCGTCGCCCCGGCCGATGTCGACCGTGCCGAGGTGAAGCCCGAACTGGCAGGCTTCGCGCCGGTCCCCGCCAAGCCGCTTCCCTTCCCCTCGATCACCGTGGCGAGCCAGGATGATCCCTGGATCAGCATCGATCGCGCCCGCGATCTCGCCAAGCGCTGGGGCAGCCTTTTCGTCGATGCCGGCCCGCAGGGGCATCTCAACGCCGCCAGCGGCATCGGCTGGTGGCATGAGGGCCAGGCGCTGCTCGACCGGGTGCTCGACGCCGCGTCGGACCGCACCGGCCGCGTCCGCACCGCTGCCGATGCGCGCTCGATCCTCGCGATCAACGCCACCGAAGCGGCGCAGGCCCATTATCTGGGCCAGCACGCTTGATTCGGCGCGCCGGCGATGCCGACCGGCGCACCGGACTGGTAACTGCCCGCAAATCCTCTACATAGGAAATGCGGGCGTGGCCGGGTGGCGTACCCTAGAGCGTCACCCGGCCTACCCGCGCCCCTTTCCCTTACGTCCTGCTTGCGCTTAGATCATCGGTATGGATCGCCGAGACCTGCTCGCCGCCGGCCTGACCGGCCCGCTCCTCCCGCTCGCCGCACGGGCCGCTGCCGATGCGCCGCCTGCCCCGGTCAAGCCCGATGCCAGCTTCCCGCTCTGGCCCGGCGACGCCCCCGGCCTGCTCGACAAGGGCTTCCAGGATCATGTCGCGGTCCGCAATCCCGATCCCGCCTTCCCCGATCGCGCGATGGATCACATCCGCACGCCGCGGCTCGACGTGTTCCGTGCCGCCAACCCCAACGGCGCCGCGATGCTGGTCATCCCCGGCGGCGGCTATGCGCGGGTGGTGGTCGACAAGGAAGGCTATGAACTCGGCCCCTGGCTCGCCGCCCGCGGGATCACCGCCTTCGTCCTCTTCTACCGCCTGCCCGGTGATCCGTGGCAGGAACCGAGCAACGTCGCGCTGGCCGATGCGCAGCGTGCGATGCGCCTGATCCGCCACCAGGCGGCGAAGTGGCAGGTCGATCCCAGGCGCACCGGCGCGATGGGCTTCTCGGCCGGCGGACATCTCTGTGCCGACCTCGCCACTCGCTTCGACCGTAAGGTCTATGCGCCGGTCGATGAAGCCGACGGCCTCGATGCCCGCCCGGTCCTCGCCGCCCCGATCTATCCGGTCGTCTCGATGGATCCCGCCTTCGCCCATCCCGGCTCGCGTGCGCTGCTGATCGGCAAGGACGCCTCGGACGCCATGGCCGCCGAGCATTCGCCCGAGCGCCAGGTCGGCGCGCGCACGCCGCCATGCTTCCTCTGCCATGCCGAGGACGATGCGACGGTGCCGATCCAGAACACGCTCGCTCTGCGGGCCGCGCTCAAGGCGGCCAAGGTGCCCGTCGAGACGCACCTTTTCGAGCAGGGCGGGCACGGCTTCGGCTGGGGTGCACGCACCCAGGGCAAGCCCGCCCATGCCTGGCCCGAGCTGTTCCTCGCCTGGGCGAAGGGGCACGGGCTGCTCGGCTGACGCGCCTCCCTCTTCCGTCATCCCGGCGAAAGCCGGGATCTCGGGCGGTGGCGCAATACGGCATGAGATCCCGGCTTTCGCCGGGATGACGAAGAAGTCACGATGTTATGTTGTATCTTTAACTTCTCTGCCCTATATCCGCGTTCATGTCGGTGAGTCTCCCGCTGGCCCGCGTATGGGGCAAGCTTGATGCGCGTCTCGATCGTATTGCGATCGGCGTCAGTGGTCTGTGTCTTGTCCACTGCGTCACCACCACCATCCTGCTCACCGTCATCTCCTCGGCCGGCGGCCTGCTCAACCCGGCGATCCACGAAGTCGGCCTGACTCTGGCAATTGGCCTCGGTGCCTTCGCGCTGGTCCGCGGCGTGATGTCGCATGGCTATATGGCACCGGCGATTGTCGGCGCCTTCGGCCTGGGCATCATGGGCGGCGCGCTCTCGCTGCCGCATGGCGATTTCGAGATCTTCTGGACGCTGGTCGGCGTCAGCCTGGTTGCCTTGGGCCATGATCTGAACCGGCGCGCGACCTACTGAGCTTGCCGCAGAAGGCCCGCGGGCCTACATTAAACGCATGCACGCGCACGATCATCACGAGCATCACGGCAACGAGCTGACCAAGGTCGCCCAGACCACGCTGGAGAAGTCCGGCGAGCAATGGACGGCGATGCGCGAGCGCGTGTTCGAGGCGCTGGCGGGCTTCGACAAGCCCGCTTCCGCCTATGACATCGCCGAGGCGGTATCGAAGGCCGAGGGCCGCCGAGTCGCCGCCAACAGCGTCTACCGCATCCTCGACCTGTTCGTCGGATCGAACCTCGCGCGCCGGGTCGAGAGCGCCAATGCCTATATGGCGAACACGCACCCGGACTGCCTGCACGACTGCATCTTCCTGGTATGCGACAGCTGCGGCCAGACCACGCATATCGACGACGACTCGATCACCAAGACGGTGCGCGCCGCTGCCAAGGGCACCGGTTTTTCGCCCGAACGCCCGGTGATCGAAGTGCGCGGCAAATGCGCGGATTGCGACTGAGCGCTCTCCGCGCGCGGCGCCTGCACCAAAAATCCACAACTGCAACGTTCGACTTCGCGAAAACGGAGTAGTAAAGGCCGTCGGATGGCCGATCTACCCAGCACACCGCTGCTCGATACCGTCGATACTCCGGACGATCTCCGCAAGCTCCAGCCGCATCAGCTCCGTCAACTGGCCGATGAGCTGCGCGCGGAGACGATTTCGGCCGTGGGCAGCACCGGCGGGCATCTCGGCTCGGGCCTTGGCGTCGTCGAGCTGACCGTCGCGATCCATTACGTCTTCAACACCCCCGATGACCGGCTGATCTGGGACGTCGGGCATCAATGCTACCCGCACAAGATCCTCACCGGTCGCCGCGACCGTATCCGGACCTTGCGTCAGGGCGGCGGCCTGTCGGGCTTCACCAAGCGCAGCGAGAGCGAGTACGACCCGTTCGGCGCCGCGCACTCGTCGACCTCGATCAGCGCTGCATTGGGCTTCGCGGTCGCCAACAAGCTCGCCGGCACGCCGGGCAAGGGCATTGCGGTGATCGGCGACGGCGCGATGAGCGCCGGCATGGCCTATGAGGCGATGAACAATGCCGAGGCCGCCGGCAACCGCCTCGTCGTCATCCTAAACGACAACGACATGTCAATCGCCCCGCCGGTCGGCGGCCTCTCCGCCTATCTCGCGCGGATGGTCTCCTCGTCCGAATATATCGGCCTGCGCAGCCTCGCGAAGCGCGCGATCCGGAAGTTCTCGCGCCGCCTGACCACCGCGGCGGGCAAGACCGAGGAATTCGCCCGCGGGCTCGTCACCGGCGGCACGCTCTTCGAGGAGCTGGGCTTCTATTATGTCGGCCCGATCGACGGCCATAATCTCGACCATCTGATCCCGGTGCTCGAGAATGTCCGCGACAGCGCGGAAGGCCCGATCCTCATCCATGTCGTCACCAAGAAGGGCAAGGGCTATGCCCCGGCCGAGGCGGCGGCGGACAAATATCACGGCGTCCAGAAGTTCGACGTGATCACCGGCGCCCAGGCCAAGGCGCCCCCGGGCCCACCGGCCTATCAGAACGTGTTCGGCGACGCGCTGATCGAGGAAGCGAAGCGCGACGACAAGATCGTCGCGATCACCGCCGCCATGCCCGGCGGCACCGGCGTCGATCGCTTCGCCAGAGCCTTCCCCGACCGCACCTTCGACGTCGGCATCGCCGAACAGCATGCGGTGACCTTCGCCGCCGGCCTGGCCGCGCAGGGCATGCGCCCTTTCTGCGCAATCTACTCGACCTTCCTGCAGCGCGCCTATGATCAGGTCGTCCACGACGTGGCGATCCAGAACCTGCCGGTCCGCTTCGCGATCGACCGCGCCGGGCTGGTCGGCGCCGACGGCGCGACCCATGCCGGCAGCTTCGACGTCACCTATCTGGCTACGCTTCCCAATTTCGTGGTGATGGCCGCCGCCGACGAGGCCGAGCTGGTCCATATGACCCACACCGCCGCGCTGCACGACAGCGGCCCGATCGCGGTGCGCTATCCGCGCGGCAATGGCGTCGGCGTCGAATTGCCTGCGGTTCCCCAGCAGCTCGAGATCGGCAAGGGCCGCATCGTCCGCGAGGGCAAGACCGTGGCGATCCTCTCGCTCGGCACCCGCCTGGCCGAAGCGCTCAAGGCCGCCGACACGCTCGAGGCCAAGGGGCTATCGACCACCGTCGCCGACCTGCGCTTCGCCAAGCCGCTCGACGAGGAGCTGATCCGCCGACTGCTCACCACCCATGAGGTTGCGGTGACGATCGAAGAAGGCGCGATCGGCGGGCTCGGCGCGCATGTCCTGACCATGGCGAGCGACCAGGGCCTGATCGACGCCGGCCTCAAGCTGCGCACGATGCGCCTGCCGGACCTGTTCCAGGACCAGGACAAGCCCGAGCTGCAATATGCCGAGGCGGGTCTCCAGGCCGACAACATCGTCGACACGGTGCTCAAGGCGCTGCGCTACAACGAGACCGTGGTCACCGACGCGCGGGCGTAACCTTCTTCTCCCTCTCCCCGCTTGCGGGGAGAGGGCCGGGGAGAGGGGCAGCGCAGCGCGCTAACCCTTCATTCCCTCTCCCTGCCCTCTCGGTTGCGGGAAGAGGAACGGAAGCCCCCAATAACCTCCGGTTATTACCGTCGAACTTCTGTTCCGATGGACAGCGGCGCACGGCCGGACCAACCTCCCCGCCTCGCCAGAGCCAGGGGATTTGCTGATGTTCGACCGCCGCGCCTTCCTGCTGAGCTCCACGGCCGCGCTGCTCACCGGCGCTGCAGCCAGCGCCAGGCCCCGGCTGGTCACGAAGCAACAGCAGACCGTCCGCGGGGCGAGCGCGCCGATCGAGATCGTCGACGACGAATGGGGCACGCCGCACATTCGCGCCGCGACCATCCCCGATGCGTTCTTCGGCCAGGGCTATGTCGTCGCGCGCGACCGGCTGTTCCAGATCGACTTGTCGCACCGGCGCGAGCTGGGCCGGCTGGCCGAGGCGTTCGGCGCGCGCTTCGCGAAGCACGACGCCAATGCCCGGCTGTTCCATTATCGCGGCGACGTCGATGCCGAACTGCACCGCGTGCCGGCCGACGTCCTCGCCTGCGCCAAAGCCTATATCGCCGGGATAAACGCGCGCATCGAGGAAGTGATCGCCAACCCGGCGCTGCTCCCGCTAGAATATCGCATCCTGCAGATCATCCCGATCCGCTGGGACCTGCGCGACCTGGTCCGCGCCCGCGAGGCGGCCAGTGGCAATGTCGATGACGAAGTCCGCCGCGCCCAGCTCGCTGCGATCGGCATGCTCGATCTCGACGCGATCATCGCGCCGCTCCGCCCGGCCTGGAAGATGCAGGTGCCGGACGGGCTCGATGCCGCCGCGGTGAGCCCGTCCGATCTCGGCGTACTCAACATCGAGGGCCTGCCCTGGGCCGAGCTGACCGGCCAGGATCCCGCCGCCGCCTCGGTCGAGCGGGCCAATGCCGGCAGCAATGCCTGGACCGTCTCGCCGTCGCGCACCGCAACCGGCCGGCCGATCCTGGCGAACGATCCGCATCTCGGCATCGGCGGGTTCAGCCCGCGCCACATCGCGCACCTGACCGCGCCGGGGCTCGACCTGATCGGCGGCGGCGCGCCGGGCCTGCCCGGCATCATGCAGGGCCATACCGATCGCTTCGCCTTTGGCCGCACCAACTTCCATATCGACCAGGGCGACCTGTTCATCCTCGAGCTCGATCCCTCGGACCCGGAGCGCTATCGCCACGATGGCGGCTGGAAGCGGTTCGACAAGGTCGAGGAAGCGATCGCGGTGAAGGGCGGCGCGCCCGCCAAGGTTACGCTCCGCTATTCGGTGCAAGGTCCGGTCATCTCGTGGAATCCCGAGAAGCGCCGCGCCACCGCGCTTGCGACCATCGCGATGCAGCCGGGCGGCGACGGCGCCTTCGCGATGATCGCGATCAACCTGGCCAAGGACTGGAAGGGGCTGCGCAAGGCATTCGAACTCCACCCTTCGCCGACCAATTTCCACTATGCCGATGTCGACGGAAACACCGGCTGGCAGGTGATCGGCTTCGCGCCCGTGCGGAAGAAGGGCGACGGGCTGCTCCCGGTGCCCGGCGATGGCCGCTACGACTGGAGCGGCATGCGGAAATATGAGTCGCTGCCGAGCGAATATAATCCGGCAAAGGGCTGGTTCGCCTCGGCCAACCAGAACAACCTGCCCGCCGATTGGCCGCGCGACCGCATCCCCGCCTTCTCCTTCCGCGATCCCTATCGCTACGACCGGATCGCGGATGTGCTGAAGACCCAGGACAAGCACACATTGGCCGACAGCGTCGCGCTCCAGCACGACACGCTGTCGACGCCCGCCCGCCAGTTCCTCGCGCTGCTTCCCCAGACGCCCTCGCCCGCCGCCAAGCCGGCGGTCGACCTGCTGCGCGCCTGGGATGCGCGGATAGACCGGGACAGCGGGGCCGCCGCGCTGTTCGAGGCGGTGTGGCGCGAGGCCGGCAAGCGCATGCTCGCCGCGATCGTGCCCCCGCGTGCGAAGGGCCTGATCCCCTCGATCGCGCCCTCACTGCTGCTCGAGCTGCTCGCCCGGCCCGATGCCCGGCTCGGTGCCGATCCGGCGGCGGCACGCGACGCGATGCTCGACGCGGCACTGGTCGCCGGCTGGGCCGCGATCCGCGACAAGCTCGGTCCCGATCCCGCCGCCTGGCGCTATGGCACGCTCCACCAGGTCCGCCTGCGCCATCCGCTCTCCGCGATCCCTGCCATTGCGAAGGCCTTCCCGGCGATCGAAGGCGAAGGCTCGGGCGGCGACGGCTATACGGTGATGGCGCGCTGGCTCGGTTCGTCGAGCTGGCAGGTCGGCGGCGGCGCCTCCTATCTCCAGGTGATCGATGTCGGCGCCTGGGACAATTCGCTGATGCTGATCCTGCCCGGCCAGTCGACCGATCCGCGCTCGCCGCATTATCGCGACCAGTATCGCAACTGGGCCAACGGCCAGATGCAGCCGATGCCGTTCAGCCGCGCCGCGGTCGATGCCCGCGCCGCCACCCGTACCACGCTGAAGCCGGCATGAGGCACGCGGCACTGCTCCTGCTCGCCCTCGCCGCCACCCCGGCAGCGGCACAGGACCGCGGATTCGACAAGGCAGTGGCCGATTTCCGCGCGCTGCACCGTGCGGAAGTGGCAAAGGCCGGGATCGCCGGCAGCAGCTTCTATATGATCCGCGACGGTCGCACGGTGCTCGCCGACCATCTCGGCGAGCAGGATGCCGATGCCCATGTCCCGGTCGACGCCGCGACCATCTATCACTGGGCGTCGATCACCAAGACGATGACCGGCATCGCGATCCTTCAGCTGCGCGACCGCGGGCTGTTGAAGCTCGACGACCCGATCGTCCGCTATGTGCCCGAACTCGCCCGCGTCCACGATCCGTTCGGGGACGGGTCCGAGATCACCATCCGCCAGCTGATGAGCCACAGCGCGGGCTTCCGGAACGGCACCTGGCCGTGGCGCGACGCGGCATGGCAACCCTTCGAGCCGCCCAGCTGGAAGCAGCTCGAGGCGATGCTTCCCTACACCGAAGTGAAATTCAAACCCGGGAGCCGGTTCAGCTATTCGAACCCCGGCATCGTCTATCTCGGCCAGGTGATCGAGCGGCTCTCGGGCGAGGATTTCGAAGTCTATGTCGACAAGAATATCCTGCGCCCGCTCGGCATGACGTCGAGCTATTTCGACCGCACCCCGCCCTATCTGCTGCCCCACCGCGCCCACAGCTATTACATCAAGGACGGCAAGCGCGTGCCCGCGCCGTTCGATGCCGATACCGGGGTGACCGTATCCAATGGCGGGCTCAACGCACCGCTGCCGGACATGGCGAAGTACGTCGCCTTCCTGCTCGGCGACCCGAAGCGGGCGGCGGAGTATGACCTGGTCCTCAGGCGCGCCTCGCTCGAAGAGATGTGGCAGCCGCAGATCAGCGCGGGCGAGGATTTCACCCAGGGCCGGATGGCGCCGACCACCTGGAGCGGCCTGTCCTTCTTCCTCGACAAGACCGACGGCATCCGCATCATCGGCCATAATGGCGACCAGAACGGCTTCCGCGCCTATCTGAGCCTGTGCCCGGACCAGCATCTCGGCACGCTGCTGACCTTCAACACCGAGACGCGCGGCGTGGAGAACGATCCCGCCAACCGCGACATGCCCGAATCCCGCATCGCGCTGGCGACGGACGGGCTGTGCAAGGCGGTGATGAAAGGCAGGAAGTAAGACGTAGCGCGTGCGATGAGCATTTCCCCGGCGAAGGCCGGGGCCCAGACTAAGCAGTGCGCGGCGAAGACGCGCCAAGGCGCGTGACTTTCAAGGACTGGGCCCCGGCCTTCGCCGGGGAGAAGCGATGGGAAGCTATCGCCCGGCCCGCAGCAACTGCCCGCGCTTGCCCACCCGCACGCCGCCTTCGAACGCAGGCTCACCGCCCAGCATCACCAGGTCGATCCCCTCGGCCTTGGCGAAGGGATCGACATAGGTGGAGCGCGCCTTCACCCGCTTCGGATCGAACAGGATCAGGTCGGCCTTCATCCCCGGACGGATCAGGCCGCGATCGGGCAGCCGCAGGATATGGGCCGGGAAGCCGGTGCCCTTGCGCACCATCTCCTCGATGCTGAGCTTGCGGTCGCGCACCACATATTCCTCGATCAGCTTGGCATAGGTGCCGGTCGCCCGCGGATGGCGCATGCCCGGCCCGCCATCGGTCGAGAAGGCGACGAAGGGATCGACGAGCAGCACATCCTGCAGCGCCTTGTCCTGGGTGAAATGCGCACCCGATCCACTCTGCGGGCCGATCTTGATCAGGAAGTCCGCATAATGCAGCCCGGCCTCCTGCGCCGCCTGGGCCAGGGTCTTGCCGGCATAGGGCGCGGTGCCGATCAGCAGCGCTTCCGGCCCGCCGCGGCGCGTCATGCGCTGGACGAGATAGTCGCGCAGTTCCTGACGACGCTCGGCCACGACCTTGGCATAGTCGGTCGGCGGCAGCGCCCATTTGGGGAAGAGGATCGCGATGCCGGTATAGCCGGCCTCGTAGGGGTATTGGTCGGCGGTGAGGTCGATCCCCTGGCGGCGCTTCTCGGCGAGGAAGGCGAGCAGCTCGCGCGCCCGGGCCTCGCCCTTCCCGAACACCACCTTCAGGTGCGAGATGTGGGGCCGCGCCGGCAGCGAGGAGGCGATCAGCTCGTCGATCGAGGCCTTGATCTCCTCGTCATTCTCCGAGCGCATATGGCTCATCACCACGCCGCCATATTTGGCGACCACCCGGCCGAGATTGGTCAGCTCGGCGGTCTCCGAATAGATGCCCGGCACATATTCCAGGCCATAGGACAGGCCGAACGCGCCCGCCTTCAGTTCCGCCTCGAGCTGCGCCGCCATCCGCGCGAGCCCGGCGACATCGACATGGCGAACCGCGTCCGACACGCCCGCCGCACGGCGCAGCGTGCCATGGCTGGCGAGCAGGGCGACGTTGATGTCGATGTTCGCCCGGTCGACCGCCTGCATCCAGGGCCGGGGATCGCCATTCTTGCCCAGCCGCGGCCCACTGCCGTCCTGCCCCAGCGTGATCGTGGTGACGCCCATCGCCAGGAACGCTTCATAGCTGTCCTCCAGCGGGTCGCCATGGCTGTGCATGTCGATGAAGCCGGGCGCGAGCACCCGTCCGTCGCCAGCGACGACCCGGGTCGCCTCGCCGGTCGAGGACGGGGGATCGATCCGCAGGATCCGGTCATCCGCCACCAGCACATTGGCGAGCCGGGGCGCCATGCCCGTGCCGTCGACCAGCAGTACTTCTCGGAACAAGGTGGTCGGCGCCACCGCCAGCGTCGCGAGCCCCGGCCAGCTCGCCAGGCTCGCCATGCTGCCCGCGACCACGGCTCCGCCGATTGCCTGCCGTCTTGTGAGACGCTGGCTCATGCCTAAACCCCCGTTTACGACCCTTTTGCCGGACTATGCGCGCAAGATTCGCGCGCGCGAATCGCCAAAATGGGTATACCCCCATGCCCTCAGGGCATGGGTGGCGATTTGCCCCCGGTCAAAGCCGTGCGCGCGGGGCCGGGGCAGGACTCGCCATCGCCATTCTTCGGAACTACACCTCCGCCCGTGCTGCAGATGACTTCGCTCCCCGCTTCCGCCCGCCCCCGCGCCCTTGCCCACTGGCTGTTCGCCGTCGCGGCGCTGATCGTGCTGATGGTGGTGATCGGCGGCATCACCCGCCTGACGGAATCGGGCCTGTCGATCACCGAGTGGAAGCCGTTCACCGGCACCATCCCGCCGCTCACCGAAGCGGCATGGCAGGCCGAGTTCGCCCGCTACCAGCAGATCGGCCAGTATGAGCAGCTGAACCGCGGCATGACGCTGGCCGAGTTCAAGAACATCTTCTTCTGGGAATATCTCCACCGGCTGCTCGGCCGGGTGATCGGCCTCGCCTTCGCCCTGCCCCTGATCTGGTTCTGGATCCGCCGCGCCATCCCCAGGGGCTATGGCTGGCGGCTGGTCGCGCTGCTCGCATTGGGCGGGCTGCAGGGCGCGCTCGGCTGGTGGATGGTCAAGTCGGGCCTGAACAAGACCAGCACCGCGGTCGACCATTTCTGGCTCGCCGCCCATCTGATGACGGCGCTGTTCACTTTGGGCGGCATCATCTGGACCGCGCTCGACCTGCTCGCCCTCAAGCGCAATTCCCGCGCCCGCCCGGCCCGCCTCACCGGCCTTGCCACCGCAGTGCTCGCCATCCTCGCCGTCCAGCTCTTCTACGGCGCGCTCGTCGCGGGCCTTCGCGCGGGCCTGGTGACCGACCAGTGGCCGCTGATGAACGACCGGTTCTTCCCCGGCGTCAGCCAGGCCGGCCAGAGCCTGGGGCACATCCTCTTCTCCGATCCCGCGGTGGTCCATTTCATCCATCGCTGGTGGGCCTGGGTGACGGTGGCGGCGCTGGTCGTGCTGTCGCGCAGGGTGCGGGCCGCCGATCGCCGCGCCTCGATCGCGATCCACAGCGCCTTCGGCACCCAGATCCTCCTCGGCATCGCCACGGTGATGGCCGGCATGCCGATCTGGCTCGCCGCGCTCCACCAGCTGACCGGGGCGCTGGTCGTCATCGCCACCGTCTGGGGCGCCCATGTCGCGGGCGGCAAGCGCGCTTGAGCGAGCTCGCGCTCTTCTACGTGACCTTCGCCACGCGGGCGGATGCCGAACGCGTCGCCGAGACGGTGCTGGCCGAACGCCTCGCCGCCTGCGCCAACCTCCTCGCGCCCTGCACCTCGCTCTACCTGTGGCACGGGGAACTCGAGCGCGCCGAGGAAGTGCCGGTGCTGTTCAAGACCCGCCCGATGCTCGCCACCCGCCTGCGCGAGCGGATCGCCGCGCTCCACCCCTATGGCCTGCCGGTGATCGAGAGCTGGACCGCCACCGCCGGCGCCGATGTCGCCGCCTGGGTGGAAGCCGAGACGCGCTGATGCTGCTCGCCGCGATTGTCCTCCAGGCAAGCGTGGCGCCTTTCTCCCCGCCGATCGACGCGCCGCTCCGTGTCGTCACCGAACGCCGCGAGGATGACCGCCTCTATCGCATGGAGCGCCACCTCCGCTTCCTGCGCGAAGGCGAGGGCTATCGCGCCGAAGTAACGCTCCGCGCCGCGACGGGCGATACCGGCGATGTCAGCGGCGCGCTCTACGAGGCCGGCTTTGGCGCCCTGGCCGGCCACATGCTCGTCTTCCATCTCGATCGAAGCGGCGCGGTTACCACGATCGATGACATGCCGGCCCTGTGGGAGCGCTTCTGCCAGCGCGCCGCCAGCAGCGCCGCCGAGCGCCGTTCTCTCGCACCGGCCGAGCGCCAGAAGCTCGCGGCGCGGATCGCCACGCCGCTGCGGGCGCTGCCGCCCGAGCGACAGCGCGGGATGCTCGCCTCGTTCGCTTTGGCGGTGATAGCCGACGAGGCGATGACGCCCGGCACCACGCCGGTCCACCTGCCCGCTCGGGCGATCCATGGCGGTGCGACGCCGCTCGACGGGACACGCACCGTCGCGGTGCTCCCCGACGGCCGGTTGCGCAGCACCACCAGCGCTGCGGCCGAGGGCGTGACCCTCGATCGCGTCACCGAAGTCGATCCCCGCACCGGCCTGGTCACCCGCGCGAGCAAGACGCTGCGTATCCGCTCGGGCGGGCTGGAGAAGGCAAGTGTCACCCTGCTCACTGTGGATCCGGTCGCCGAAACGCGCTGATTTCCGGCATCCACCGAGGGGGAAACGCTCCACGGTATCCAGATACCCGTCAGCAAACCCGCGCTTTTCTTGACTTTTCCAATCCGAATCGTCAGAGGGCCATCAACCGCGCTGCCGGAAACGGCGGCGCGCTCGCGTTTCATACTCGAAAGGTCCCAGCCCATGAAGGCGCTGATGAAGACCACCAAGTCGGCGAAGCCGGCCGAGGTGGAGAAGAAGTGGCACATCGTCGACGCCGAAGGGCTGATCGTCGGTCGTGCAGCCGTGGTGATCGCCAACGTCCTGCGCGGCAAGCACAAGACGAGCTTCACCCCGCACGTCGATTGCGGTGACAATGTCATCGTGATCAACGCGGACAAGATCCGTTTCACCGGCAAGAAGCTGGCCCAGAAGGTGTACTACAAGCACACCGGCTATGCGGGCGGCATCAAGGGCATCACCGCCGCCAAGGTCCTCGAAGGCCGCTTCCCGGAGCGCGTCCTGGAGAAGGCCGTCGAGCGCATGATCCCGCGCGGTCCGCTCGGTCGCCAGCAGATGCGCAACCTGCGCATCTACAACGGTGCTGAGCATCCCCATGAGGCCCAGAACCCCGAGGTCCTCGACATCGCCGGCATGAGCCGCAAGAACAAGGTGGGCGCATAATGTCCGACAACCGCCAGTCCCTTTCCGATCTCGGCGCCATCGCCGCCGGTGAGCAGGCCGTGGCCGCCCAGGCCCAGGCTTCGTCCGACGACCGCGCCGAGGCGTATCTCGCCGGCCAGCTCGACGAGCCGGTCAACACCGCCCCGCTGCGTGCGCAGGAGCTCGACAAGTTCGGCCGCGCCTATGCGACCGGCCGTCGTAAGGACGCCGTTGCCCGCGTCTGGCTGAAGCCGGGCACCGGCAAGATCACGATCAACGGTCGTGACCAGGAAGTCTATTTCGCGCGTCCGACGCTGCGTCTCGTCATCAACCAGGTGTTCGGCATCACCGAGCGCGAAGGTCAGTACGACGTGGTCGCCACTGTCAAGGGCGGCGGCCTCTCGGGCCAGGCCGGCGCGGTGAAGCACGGCATCAGCCAGGCGCTCACCAAGTACGAGCCGATCCTGCGCACCCCGGTGAAGCGCGCTGGGTTCCTGACCCGCGACAGCCGTACGGTCGAGCGTAAGAAGTACGGCAAGGCCAAGGCCCGTCGTAGCTTCCAGTTCTCGAAGCGCTAAGCGCCTCGGCAACTGCCAAGGAATTGGGGCGGTCCGGCAACGGGCCGCCTCTTTTCGTTTGGGGTTCGCGCGGCTAGCCTCGCACCATGGCGCTCGACGATCCCGACACGACCCGCATCCTCGCCTTTCTGGACGGGATCGGGATTCCCGTGACCCGGGGAAGGATCGAGGGCGACAGCTTCCTGCCCGGCATCGAGGTGCGGGACGGCGGGCTGGTGCTCGATCCCGCGCGCGCCTTCTACCCCGGGGACCTGCTCCACGAGGCGGGCCATATCGCCGTCACCGATCCCGCCGACCGCCCGGCGCTCAGCGAAGTCCGCGACGATCCCGGCGAGGAGATGGCGGCGATCGCCTGGTCCTACGCCGCCGCCCGCGCGATCGGGATCGACACGCAAGTGCTGTTCCACGCCGATGGCTATAAGGGCGAAGGCACTGCACTGGCGATTGCGTTCGACAATGGCTCCGCCCCCGGCGCACCGCTGCTCCAGTTCTACGGCATGACGGCAGAGGCACATCAGGCGGAAACGCTCGGAAGGCCCGCCTATCCCGACATGGCGCGCTGGTTGCGCTAGGGATTGCGGATCAAGGCGCCGGCTCCCTCATGCGCGCGCCAGCCAGCCGGCATAGTGCACCACTTCGCCCAGCAGCGGCAGGCTGACGCCGACCTCGAAGCGGAAGCGCCCGTCCTCCTGCCACTCGCGCGCGGCGATGCGCGGCCCGAGCCAGCGCGGCATCGGCATTCCGAACGCGGTCCAGCCGCGCAGCACCATCCGCAGCCCCTCTCCGTCCGATGGCAGGTCGAAGGCGAAGCGCAGCGGCCCGAACCGCTCGGCGACACCCTGCCCGGCCTGGCTCAGCTCGCTGGAAAAGGCGTGCCCGCCAAAGTCGCGCGTCCAGCGCTCCTTGCCGTGCCGCGCCGAGAAAGCGACGTGGAGCGGATGGTCGCCAGCCGGCGGGAAGCCCATCATCCGGCCCACCAGCCAGGCCAGTCCCCTGCCCCGCCGTACCGCGCCCTCGCCGGCGGCACCCGCATCGCCGGTAAAGTCGTGCATCTCGCGCACCCACGCCGGCAGCTTCGCGAAACGCGCGCCCATCGCCCGGGCATAAAGCGGATCGATCAACCGCTCGGTCGTCGTATGGCGGATCGCCAGACCTGCGAACAGCGGCTCGAACTGGCCGAGCGTCAGCAGCCCGCTCGCATCCCGGGCGCCCGGCGCCACCCGGCCGGCGAGCACTTCCTCGGCCAGAAGCTGCGCGGCGAGCGTCGGAATCTCGGGCCCGTCGCCCTTCTCGGCGATCAGCGTCCAGCGCCGCTCGACGCCCGAGCCGGTGAGCGTCACCGTCATTGCCGAACGGTCACTGCGCGCCCAGCCGGTGAAGCGCTGGAGCCGGTGCAGCCACGGTGCGGCGCCGCGCAGCGTGCCGATCCATCCCCAACCTACCGGCCAGCTCATCGCCCAGAGACCGAGCATGTGGAGCCCCTGTTCGGTGCCCGCGCAGAAAGTCACCGCAGGCTTTCCGGGCAGCATCTCGGGCATCAGGCCCAGATCCGGCACCTCGGCGAGCGCGACCCAGCGGCGCAGCAGCGCGCTGCCGGGGATCGCGAAGGTCTCGCGGCGCAGCGCCTGCCAGCCAGCCGCCTGCGTCCAGCGCTGCCCGCGCCACAGCCGCACCGGCCTGCCGACATAGGAGAGGATCGCCTCCGCCACCGCCAGGCCCGCCACCGCCCGGTTCGAGGCGCTGAGCGCGATCTCGACGCGCTCCACGCACGACAGCCCCTGCGCAAGTTCCCGCGCCACAGCGCCCGACAGCGCCGGCAGGCTCGATGCACCGCTCAGGATCGGCACCTCGACCTTAGCGCCCTTGTTGAGCGCTGTGATGCCGGTCACGAAGTCCCGCGCGTCCGCCAGGTCGAGATAGGGGATGCGCATCGCGATGCACGCCTCGGGCACGGTGGTGCCGCTGCCCTGGAACGGCCCGGCGGCGTCGATCACCAGGTCCGGCCGCTCGCGGGCCAGCACCATGCCGATGCCGTTGGTCCGGTCCGCGACGATCGGCTCGGCACCCGGATGCGCCGCGCAGAAGGCCGCCGCCTTGTCATGGCTCCGCCCCGCCACCAGCACGGCGTGCCCCGCCCCGAGCAGTCGCCGGCTCAGCCGTGCACCGAACCCGCCATAGCCGCCGATGACCAGTATACGGCTCATGCGGCTTCCTCCGCGAAGCGGAGCGGGCGTACCGTCCGGATCGCCAGTCCCGAGCTCGCACCGCACAGGGCACAGAACAGCAGCGGGCCTACGGCCTGGTCAGGCGACAGGTCGCTCCAGGCAGCCGAAATCAGGGAGAAGAAGCCGAGCGGGACCACCCCGGCCACCGCGCCGAGCAGCCCGGCCGTCCACCGTCGGATCGGCATGAACCGCGATACCGCGCCCCATAGCGGCAAACCGACAAGGAACAGGTGGAGAAAGGCGACGAAGCACCCCGCCCCGAACCCGGCCAGCAGCGCGGGCAGATGGTAAAAATCTCCCATGAAGGCGAGATAGGCGGTGCCCAGCCCCGCCGGCGCCGCCATCCCGGCCAGCCCGGCGAGCGCGAAGTTCGCGTCCTCGCTCATCCGGCCACGCGCCGCCCGTAAGCCGCCCGGAACGCCAGCCCGCCGACCAGCCCGGGCCCGCCGAACCCCAGCGCCAACCTAGGCAGCGCGACCAGGTCGATATGCCCGCGATTGAGCAAGGCCAGCAGTAGCAACGGCACGATGCCGACCAGGAAGCCGGCAAGCGCGGCCTGCAGCCACCCCATCCAGCCGCGCGAGTCGAGGTAGAGATAGAGCGGCAGTCCGATGAGCCACATGTGCAACGCGGCGAGCGGCGCCCCGAACAGGAAAAGGAGCAGCATCGCCTCCAGCCCCTCGCGGCTGGCGCCGCTGGCGATCAGCAGCACCAGGCCCGGCGCCAGCGCCGCGGCAACGATCCCCGCCGCGCTGGCGGCCGCGATGACGGGCACGCTCTTCATTCCGCCGGATCCGCGAACACGCAGAGCTGGTGGACCAGCTCGCCGAGCAGCGGATGAACCAGGTCGAGGCTGAACACGAAGCGCCCGCCACCAATGTCCATATGCCCCACCGTCAAACGGCCCGGCATCGCCCAGCCGGGCAGTTTCACCCGCAGCCTGCCGAGCTTCAGGAAATAATGGTCGCCGACGAACAGCAGCGCCCCGCCTTCCTCCTCCAGCCTGAGCGCGATCCCCACACCAAGCCCCAGATATTCCTCGATCCCCGTCGGCCCGGTGAAGCGCTTGGCGCTGTGGATAACCTGTGGAAAACCCTGTGCACGGCCATATTGCCGCGTCCAGTATTGGCCCTGCCCCTCGGCGTCCGCCGTCACGCTGACGCTGGCCGACACGCCAATGTCCGTGCCGAGCGGCAGCGGCCCGCCGATCAGCCGCGCAACCTGTGCGAGCACGCGCCCAGCCAGGCTCATCCGGCATTCAGCGACTTCGCCCAGATAGGAGACGCAGGCGCCCGGCGCGATCTTGCGCAGGAAGCGGCGGCGCGTCGCCGGCGGCAGGAACAGCCAGCGCTCGCCGAGCAGCCGGGCAAAGGGGCTGGCTTCGTCGTCGAGGCGCGGCGCCTGCGCCCGGTGCCAATCGGCATAGCGGGCCAGCGAACCCGGCGCATATCCGATTGCCGCACCCATGGGACCGCTCCCTTCCTTTACTCGCTTTTGCCCTTGGGCAGGAATGCCAGGACCTTCTTGCCCAGCCGGATCAGCATCATCAGCCGCCCCGGCTGCACGCTCATCATCTGCTGGTACCAATCGTCGATCGTCACGACGAAGTCCTGCATCGCCACGATCCGCTGCCGCGCCGTGTCGGTGATCGCCGCGTCGCGCTTCGCTTCCTCGGTGCAAATGCGCAGCGCCGCCACCGCCGGGTCGATCTCGCGCGCCTTGCGGCCCTGGGCGATGCGCGTGAGCATCTGCATCAGGTCGACCTCGGCCTCGTAATGGTCGCGCCGGTCGCCCATCACCGGCACCCGGCGGATCAGCTTCCAGCCGAGCAGCTCCTTCAGGCTGTTCGACGTGTTGCTCCGCGCGATGCGCAGCGTGTCGCTGATCTCCTCGGCATTCAGCGGCCGGTCGGAGAGGTAGAGCAGCGCATGGATCTGGGCGACCGAGCGGTTCACCCCCCATTGCCCGCCCATCTCGCCCCAGTGCAGCACGAACTGCTGCACCGCGATCGGCAATTGAACAGCGTTGTCCGTAATTTCTGTCATAACAGAAATATGAGACGGAATTGCACGGGAGTCAATCGCCTTCGCGATCCGTCCCGCACCAGCCTCGCCTCGTCGCCGCCCCCACCATTGCGATCCCGCAACGACCAGCCTCAGCTGCGGGGTTTGCGCGCCGCGCAATCGCAATGAAGATTTCCTTAGGTATTTCTGCAGGTTGTCGCGATTTCCCCTCTAAATTATTCATAGACGTGCAGGTCGCGGCTTTTCCGCGGGCTCGGGGGACTTCGGGTGTTCGTACAACGCAAACTGGCCGTGCTCAGCGCGGCACTCGGTATGCTCGCGCTCGCTGGCTGCGATGGCGGCGGCGGGGGCAGCTCGTCGTCGAGCGGCAGCGCCGGCGGCGTGGTCGCCGCGCCCAGCCCCACGCCCACCCCGGTGGTGTTCACCGATGGCGACGCCGCGCGCCTCGCCAAGCAGGCGAGCTTCGGCCCCACGCCCGACCTGGTCGCCCGGATCAAGTCGCTCGGCGCCACCGCCTGGGTCGACGAGCAGCTTGCGGCTTCGTCCAGCACCTATGCCGATCTCGCCGTCGAGGTCCGCCGCGATTTCTGCGCCGCGAATGACACGGTGTGCAGCCGCGCCCATTTCAGCCGCACCCCGGTGGCGATGCGTTTCTACGCCAATGCCGTCGCCGGATCGGACCAGCTGCGCCAGCGCACCGCCTTCGCGCTCGGCCAGATGGTCGTCGCGTCCGAGGCCGAGGTGAACTCGACCGCCGGCATCGCCGCGTTCAACCAGATCTTCCTCGCCAATGCCTTTGGCAATTACCGCGACATCCTCGCCCAGGTGACGATGCTTGGGTACATGGGCGACTATCTCGACATGGCCGACAGCAACAAGTCGGGCCCGTCTGAGAACTATGCCCGCGAACTGCTCCAGCTCTTCTCGATGGGCCCGGACCAGCTCAACATGGATGGTAGCCTGAAGCGCGACGCGAACGGCGCGGCCATTCCCAACTATACGACCGACGACATCAAGGGCGTGGCCAAGGCGCTCACCGGCTGGACCTATGCCCGGGTCGGCGGCGCCGCGATCACCGACGGCAATGCCCGCGACTATTCCAAGCCGATGATCCAGGTGCCGACGCGCTACGACACCACCCAGAAGAGCTTCCTCGGCACCAGCGTCGCCGCGGGCGCCACCCAGGATGCCAGCGTCGCCGCCGTGGTCGATGCCGCGTTCAACAGCCCCTCCACCGCGCCCTTCGTCGCGCGGCACATGATCGTCCACCTCGTCACGGCGAATCCCAGCCCGGCCTATGTTGGCCGCGTGGCGGCGGTGTTCGCGGACAATGGCGCCGGCAAGCGCGGCGACATGAAGGCGGTGATCCGTGCGATCCTGCTCGACAGCGAGGCGCGCAACGCGCCCGGCACGACCAGCGGCAAGCTCAAGGAGCCGGTGCTGCTGATGACCAGCCTCGCCCGTGCGATCGGCTTCGCGACCGACGGCTATGTCTTCACCACCCGCGACACCAGCCTGGGCCAGCCGGTGTTCCGCGCGCCTTCGGTGTTCAACTTCTATCCGGACGATTTCCCGCTGCCCGGCTCGACCACGCTGAAGAGCCCGGCCTCGAAGCTGCTCAACACCTCCAACGTGCTGCGCTGGCACAATTTCGTCTATGACTGGACCGTCTCGGGCGATGCCAGCCGCAGCGAATATGCGCTCGATTCCGGTCTGCCCATGTCCTCGCTCACCCAGCCGGTCTGGGCACCCTGGGAAGCGATGGGCACCGATCTCGACGCGATGGTGGCGCGGATCGACCTGACCCTGTTCGCCAACACGCTCAGCCAGGCGCAGAAGGACGCGCTGAAGAGCGCTGCCACCCCCATCACCAACACCGACGCCACCGTCCAGGCGCGCCGCCGCGCCCAGATGATGCTCTACGTCGCGGCCTCGAGCCCGATGTTCCTGGTCGACCGCTGAGGAGCCGGACCGATGACGTTTTCCCGACGCGATCTCCTGAAGGTCACCGCCGGTGCCGGCGCGCTCGCCGCGATCGGCCAGCTCGGCCGCACCACCGCGATGGCCGCCCCGAACGGCAGCTACCGCGCCATGGTCGGCGTGTTCCTGTTCGGCGGCAATGACAGCTGGAACATGGTGATCCCCACCGATGCCCGGCACGCCGCCTATCTCGCCGCGCGCGGCAGCGTCGGCATCGCCGCCAGTCGCCTGACCGCGCTCACCGGCACCGCCTATGCGCTTCACCCGGCAATGGCCGCGCTCCGCCCGATCTGGGACGAGGGCAGCCTGGGGCTGGTGCTCAACGCCGGCACGCTCTACGCACCGCTGACCAAGGCGACCTATCAGTCGCGCGCCGATCTGCGCCCGATGAACCTCCTCAGCCATTCGGACGAGCAGGCGCACTGGCAGGGCCTGCGCGCCCGCGACTTCGCCACCGACGGCTTCATGGGCCGCCTCACCGACCGGATGGGCGCGAGCTCGATCCCGTCGATGATCTCGATCGCCGGCTCGAACCTGGCGGTGATCGGCAAGACCAGCTCGGCGCTCGTCCTGCCCTCCACCGGCACCCTCAGCCGCTCGGGCTATTCGACCGGCACTAGCGCGACGAACACGGCCAAGAACAATGCGCTCGGCGCCTTCGCCTCGGCCACCGGCCTGGGCGACGTCGCCCAGGCGAGCGCGCGCGACATCAACGCCAGCTATGCTCAGGCGACCACCGCCAACGGGATCATCTCGGCGAACAGTTCGCTCGACGGTTATTTCGTCAACCCGACCACCGGCGCCGCGCTGACCAGCGACGTCGCCCGCCAGCTGATGCGCGTCGCCCGGATGATCGATGCGCGCGGCAGCCTCGGCCACAACCGTCAGAGCTTCTTCGTCAGCCAGGGCGGCTATGACAATCACTCCGGCCAGGTGAATGGCGGCAACAACGATAGCGGCACCCATGCCAATCTGCTCGGCGACCTCGCCATGGCGCTGGCCGGCTTCCACCGCGCGATGCAGTCGATCGGCATGGCCGAAAACGTCACGGCGTTCACGATGAGCGACTTCGGCCGCACCTATCGCGGCAACGCCCAGAATGGCACCGACCATGCCTGGGGCGGCAACCACCTCGTGGTCGGCGGCAACGTGCAGCCCGGCGGCATCTTCGGCGCCTATCCGGATCCGGTGCTCGGCGGCGCCACCGACGTCAGCAGCGAGGGCCGCTTCGTCCCCGCCGTCGCGCAGGAGGAATATATCGGCGCGATCGCCCGCTGGCACGGCGTCAGCGATGCCGACATGCCCTATGTCTTCCCCAACTGGTCGACCTGGAGCACGGGCGGGCGCGGGCCGCTGGGCCTGTTCCGCACATAGTTCTTCCGCGCTTAACGACGTATCCGGATTGCGCTATCGTTCCGCCCCGGTAATGGGGCGCGCCTTCGGGAGGGCGAACGATGGCCAATCTCTACCGCATAACGCCGTTCATGCACGTGCCGGACTTCGAGAAGGCCCTGTGGTTCTTCACCGAGGTGCTGAGCTTCGAGCTCTATTTCCGCACGCCCAATTATGCCTATGTCCGGCGCGAGCAGGCGGCGTTCCGCATCCTGGAGAATGCCGGCGACGATGGCGCCCCGCCGGGCAATCGCCGCTTCTGCTATTATATCGACGTCGAGGATGTCGACGCGATCGCCGCCGAGCTGGCCCCCAAGGCGCCCCTGCTCAACGACGGCGACATCTATGGCCCGATCGACCAGATGTACGGTCAGCGCGAGCTGATGGTGGTGGCCCCGGACGGGAACCTGCTGGTGTTCGGCCAGGATATCTCGAAGCGCTGATCAGCAGCTGGGGGACTGGGGCAGCTTGCTCCAGCCGCGGTCGCGCTGGGCAAAGGCATCGCCCGCCATGCCGCTCGCCCGCGCCTTCCGCACGCTTGCTGTGGCATTGCCCTGGCTGGTGCTGGTGCCGAGCACCACGGCATAGTTGCGGCTGATCTGCGTCTGCCACAGTTCGGCGCATTGGCCGGAGGCCTGGATCCGGCGAATCTGGTCCTGCGCGTCGTCCAGCCCGGACGCATCCAGCGGATAGCTTCCCATCACCGCGAACCAGCCGGTCTGCGCCGCGGCGGCCTGCTGCACGGCCTGCTGTTCGGCCGGCGGCGCCGGCGGCAGCTTGGCGGCGACCTGCTTCAGCGAGGCCGAGGCGATCGTCAGGTCCTTCTGGCTGCGCGAGACGTCCGATATCGCCGCCGCGATCTGCCGCTCGCTGTTCGCCGATCCGGCCGCCTTCTGCGCCTGTTGCAGCGCCTGGTTCGCGACCTGGAGGTTGTCGAGCGCGGCCACGAGCTTCGTGTCGCTCACCCGCAGCGCGGCGCGGGCCTGCCTGAGGTCGTCGGACAGGGTAAAGATATACCAGATCGCCACCCCCGCCGCGAACAGCGTCGCCGCTATGCCCAGCACGAACATCGGCGCCACGCGCAGCGCGGACCGGCGCAGCTTGTCGATATTCTCGGTGAGCGAAGTCAGCTCCGCCTCGGAAAAGCTGGTGCTCATGACCGGCCCGCGAGCTGCTGGATGATCGTCGACACCAGGTCGAACGACTTGTTGAGGAAGAAGGAAACCCGCGCCGCCGATGCCGCGATCAGTCCCGAAGCGCCGAACACCATCGCGAGCTGCGGCACCGAAATCTGCCTAGTCTGGAACAGGAAAACCAGACAGATGATCAGCAGCACGAACGAGACGATCGCGCATATCAGGTACAATATCCGCTCGATCGCGAACATGCGCATCAGTCTATCGAGCGCATCCAGGGTTCGACCGACAAGATCTTCGTTCGAATGCGGTGGCATTCAACTCGCCCCCTATTACCCGATATCGAGTCTACCACAGGGACGGAATGAAGGAAATGCTTCCAACCATTATGGTTGCTATAATGATACCGACCCCTCTCCCATGAACCGCGCCCGCGTCGAGAAGCTCGCCCCCGCCACCGTTATCTCGTTGAACGACGGCGGCTTGGCCCGCACCCGTTCGGACAGCGTCCCCGCCCCGATCAGCCGCACCGTCCGCCCGCCGACCTCGCGCTCGATGTCGAACGGATCATGGACATGCCCGGTCAGCACCGCATCGGCACCCGCCTGGGCCAGCGCATCCAGCGCCTCGGCACCGCGCCTGGTCTGCGAGGTCGCAACCGTGCCGCCCTCGACCAGCGGATGGTGGCAGGCGACGAACACCAGCCCGCCCGTCGGCACCGCCTCGACCAGCGCCAGCGACTCCTGCAGCGCCCGCGTGCTCACATAGCCCTTCGACCAGTTGAGCCGCCACTGGAAGCGCGCCGTGGTCTTGAGCGGCACCACCGCCACGCCCTTCACTTCGAGCGGCTTCTCGATCATCTGCTCGAGCGCCCGGTAGCGCTTGTAGGGCGTCACGAACCGCGCCCAGAGGTTGAAATAGGGCAGGTCGTGGTTGCCGACTTCCACCGTCACCGGCCGGCCCAGGCCCTGGAGCCACTTCGCGGCGGCGCTGAACTCCCTCGCCCGCGCCTGCATGGTCAGGTCGCCGGTCATGATCACCGCGTCGGGCTGCTCTTCCCTCACCCGCGCGCCGAACCAGTCGATCGCGGCGCGGTCCTCGCGCCCGAAATGGACGTCGCTGACATGGAAGAGGCGTGTCATCCCAGCTCCTCGCGTGTCGCGATGAAGGCCTTGCGGCTCATGCCGGCCTTGATCGCGGTGCCGGGCGGTAGCGACACCGGCTCCCCGTCGAACAGTGCGAGCACCGGCTTGTTCCCTTTGGGGCTGAGACTGTCGGTCAGGCTCTCGCTGACCGCGTGCGCAGCGACCCAATCGCCGGTCAGCCATTCCCAGCCAAGCTGCACGATCGAGCCCCAGTCGCGCGCGTCGACCGCCGCGACGTGCAGTTCCTTGCCCTCGGGCCGCACGAACACCGCCTGATATTTGTCCTTGAGCGCCGGCACGCCGTCGATCCGGATGCCGCTGCCCCCAAAGGTCCGGTTCCACGCGACGTGCGCGGCCTGGAACAGCTTCTTGATCGCGCCCTTGCGCACCGCCTCACGCGCTCGGAACCAGGCCGTCGCCGGCCCCAGGATCAGCCCGACAAATGCACGATGCTCGCCTGCCTCGATATAAGGCAGCGCCACCCGCGTGGTCTCGTCATGCGCCGCCTCGATGATCGCCTTGGGATCGAGCGTGGGGTGCAGCGACTTGGCGAGCAGGTTCATCGTCCCGCCGGGCAGGATCAGGAAGCTGCCCTTCCAGCTGCCCAGCGCACAGAGCGCGGTGTTGATCGTCCCGTCGCCCGCGAACAGCACGACGGTGTCCACCTTCTTGCGGGTGAGCGCGGGCCCCTTGGGGATCTCCTCCGCCGGGAATTCGGTGCGGCCGACCAGGGTGAGCCCGCGCTCCTCGAACACGGCTTCCAGCGCGTCGCACTTGGCCTTGGTGGTCGATCCCGATCCGGGGTTGGTTATGAACCAGAGTCTTTCCATCCCGGTCGTAACGCCCGGGAATCGATTTGGCTCAATAGCGGTAGAGCCGCACCTTCTGGATGCCGAACTGGCCGGGCGGCAGGCGGACGTGCCGGCCCTGGTGCGTCTGGTCGCCGTTGAGCTTGCGCCCGGCGACCCATTTGCCGTCGACGAACCTGCCTTCCTCGACCAAATCCAGGCCCACGCGCGGCTCGAAGGTCACCGTGATCCCACTGCCCGCGACCAGGTAATCCTCTCCGCCAAGCCACAGGATGATCCCGCCATGCTCGGCCGCATCCTGCTTGTCCTTCCCCGTCCAGGGATCGACGAAGCTCACGGTCATCTTGTAGCTGCCCAGCGTCGCCACCTGCGGGCTGCTGTCGACCACGCCTTCGAAGCTCACCGTCGGCGAGAAGCCATCGCGCGCCTTCGCCGTGAACAGCGAGGGGGACAGCTGCTCGAGCATCGCGTAGAAATTGCCCAGCCGGTCCTTGTCGTCGATCTGCTCGATCGCAAAGGGGCTGAACCCGATCGCGCCGTGCTTGCCGATGATCCGCATCGCATTGGCCGGCGCGCGCGGATCGCCCGCCTCGTTCGCCTCGGGCACGAACAGCACATTGCCCGGCACGACATAGCCGTCGGCGATCCCGGCGAAGTTGGGGAAGTAGATATCGGGCGAGAGCATGTCGATCGCCGGCGTCGCCTCCCGCCACTCCCGCATCAAGTGGGCCAGCGGCCCGCCGCTCGGATATTCGCCCGGCAGTTTGTTCGGCCGCGCCTGCGCGCCGTTGACGTACATCGGCAGCTTGTATTCGCGCTTTCCCGCCTCCGCGACGGCATTTGCGAAACGCGCATAGTGATGCGCGGTGAAGCCTTCCTCGCTGCCCTTCCACTTGGCGAAGGCGGCGTCCGCCAGCGCGCCATGCTCGCGCGCGATCGGCAGGAAGCCCATCTCGTTCTCCACCTGGACCATCAGCACGGTGTGCTTGTCGCCGTCGATCGCCTTGAGGTGCTTCATCACCGCCGCGAAGGCGCGGGCATCGGCATCGAGCGTCGCCTTGCCGAACACCGAGAGGATGTCCTGCGGCTGCCCGTCCTTGCCGGTCGAGCGCAGGAAGCGCTTGCTGTCGCGCTTCACCCAGGCGGGGGCATAGGTCGACATGCTGTTCTTCCAGCTGCCGAACCACAGCAGCACCAGCCGCATGTCGTGCGCACGGGCATCCTCGACCAGCCAGTCGAGGCTGGAGAAGTCGAACTTCCCCTCTTCCGGCTCGATCGCCTCCCAGGTGACCGGCGCCAGCACGGTATTGAGGTTCATGGCCTTGAGCCGCTGCCAGTGCGGCGCCAGCCAGGCCCGATCCGTGGCCGATGAGTTCCCCAGCTCGCCACCGCGTATCAGGAACGGCTTGCCGTCGACGATCAGTCGACCGCCCTCCAGATGCGGCGTCTGCGCGAGCGCGGGGGTGGCGAGGACCAGGGCGAGCGGGGCGAGCCAACGGAGCATGGATGGCACAATAGTCTGAGTAATTGTATCTGAAAAGACCCAGCTTGCGCCGTCCCGCGCGCTGCGCCACGGCTCGCGCCCGCAGATTGGAGTAGCCCATTGTCCCGAGCCGATTTTCAACGCGTCGCGCCGCCGCAGCTCATGGCCGAGGTGCGCATGTACGAGACTGCGGAAGGCGGCCGCGAAAGCGCGGCGGAGCCGGGCTGGACCTGCCCGGTGATGACGGAAACGACCAGGCCGCGAATCGGCTGGGACGCGCTGCCGCTGCTTCGCGACGAACCGCTGCATCCCGGCGAGACCCGCACGCTGGGCTTCGTTTTCCTGTCGGGCGAGCCCGCGGTCCGCGCGCTGCGCGAAGCGGGGCGATTCTATCTATGGGAGGGTCGCATCATCGGCGAGGGTCGCGTGATCGATTGAAGCTGGGAAGCTGGAGCGGGTAGCGGGAATCGAACCCGCGCTAGAAGCTTGGGAAGCTCCTGTGATACCATTTCACCATACCCGCTCGGGTCGGATGCCGATGCCACAGGCCCGGCGCCCCGGTCAACACCTCTCGCTCAATCCGCCGGGACTTACGCCCAATCCAGCCCGGAACGGCTGAGATATTTCAGCAGGCAGTCGGCGCGCATCAAGCCAGTTCCTCGATCGCGACATCGGCGCCGGCCCATTCCTCCGCCGCCACCTGGCCGATCGGCCGGGCAATCCCCCGCGTCAGCGCCGCCGGCACCGTCACGCGGAAGCCACGTGCGGTCAGCCCCTCGACTGCCCAGCGCACGCAATAGTCCGCCGCGACCCCGACCACCGTCACCTCGTCGATCTCCCCGCGGAACAGCCCGGAGAAGAACGCCTCGCGGTCCACCGAACCGCCCTCGCGGATCGATTCGACGACGAGCCCCGGCTCGGCCCACATGTCGAACACGCCCTTTTCCAGCCGCCAGGTCGCGATCGCGGGATCGACCGCGCCCGGATCGACCACCAGCGCCCAGCCCGGCGTGCCCTTCTCGCAATGCGGCGGGAACTGCTTCGCCTCCTCCGACACGGCATAAACCGCCGGCACATGCGTATCGAAGGTGAACAGCACCCCGGCCGTCTCCTCGGGGTCCAGCCCGGCCAGCCAGTCCTGCATCGGCGCGACGATCTGCTCGGCGCCGGGCACCGGCAGCGCGCCGTCGGCCGCCACGAAATCCCGCTGCATGTCCACCACGATCACGAAGTTCGACATCACCTGTCTCCCAATCACGCCACTTTACTTATGTTCACAACGCGAATAAGTAAAGTGCATAACGCATATAAGGGTGATGCGATGGACCAGGCCGCTTTCCTCGAGAGCTATGATCCGACCGCGTTCGAGCGCCCCTCGGTGGCGGTCGACCTGATCCTGATGAGCGTGGTCGACGGCGCCCCCGCGGTGCTGCTCACTCGCCGCGACCAGCATCCGTTCCAGGGCGGCTGGGCGCTGCCCGGCGGGTTTGTCGGCATCGGCGAGAGCCTGGACGACGCCGCCCACCGCCTGCTCGCCGAAAAGGCGCACATGGCCGATGCCTATGTCGAGCAGCTCTACACCTTCGGCGCGGTCGAGCGGGATCCGCGCATGCGGATCATCAGCGTCGCCTATTTCGCGCTGATCCCGGCCTGCGCCTTCGCCGCCGCATTGAAGGGCGCTCCGGAACTCGCCCTCGCCAGGCTGACCGTCCAGCCCGGCGGCCCGGTCGAAGCCCGCCTGCCCGAGGGCGAACCGCTTACCCTTGCCTTCGATCATGGCGAGATGCTCGGCGTCGCGATGCTGCGGCTGCGCGGCAAGCTCGATTATTCGGGCATCGCCTTCGCCCTGCTCCCCGAGCGTTTCACCCTGCGCGCGCTGCAGGACGTGTACGAGGCGATCCTCGATACGCGCCTCAACAAGCCCGCCTTCCGCCGCCGCATGCTCGATCGCGGCTGGCTGGAGCCGACCGGCGCACGCGAGACCGGCGCCTCGTTCCGACCCGCCGAGCTCTATCGCTATCGCCCGCCCGGCGAAGCCCCTCGCTGAGCCACCCCGCCCCGCCTATCGTCACCGGCCATATCCGGAGGAAGCCTTGCCCGTCACCGACATCGCCACCCGCGTCTACAATCATGGCTGGCGCCTCGATCCGATCGTCCGCAGCCTGCTCGACACCGATTTCTACAAGCTGCTGATGCTGCAGATGATCCGCCACCTCCACCCGGAGGTGCAGGCGACCTTCTCCCTCATCAACCGCAGCAAGAGCGTCCGCCTCGCCGAAGTGATCGACGAGGCCGAGCTGCGCGCCCAGCTCGATCATGCCCGCACCTTGCGCTTCTCGAAGAAGGAGCTGATCTGGCTCGCCGGCAACAGCTTCTACGGCAAGCAGCGCATGTTCGCGCCGGACTTCATCGCCTGGCTCGCCGAGTTCCAGCTGCCGGAATACGACCTGCACAAGGTCGACGGCCAGTTCGAGCTGCACTTCGCCGGCCCCTGGACGCACACGATGATGTGGGAGATCCCGGCGCTCGCCATCGTCAACGAACTCCGCTCGCGCGCGGCGTTGAAGGGCAAGGGCCGGTTCGAGCTCGACGTCCTCTATGCCCGCGCCAAGGCCAAGATGTGGGACAAGGTCGAGCGCCTGCGCCAGCTCCCCGACCTGGTGATCTCGGACTTCGGCACGCGTCGTCGCCACGGTTTCCTCTGGCAGCGCTGGTGCGTCGAGGCACTCAAGGAAGGGCTGGGCAACCGCTTCATCGGCAGCTCTAACGTCCTGCTCGCGATGGACAACGACCTCGAGGCGATCGGCACCAATGCGCATGAGCTGCCGATGGTCCTCGCCGCGCTGTCCGACACCGACGAACAGGTCGCCACTGCCCCCTATCGCGTGCTGGAGGAATGGCAGGCGCATTATGACGGCAATCTGCGGATCGCCCTGCCCGACGCCTTCGGCACTACCGCCTTCCTGCAGGGCGCACCCGACTGGGTCGCCGACTGGACCGGCTTCCGCCCCGATTCGATGCCGCCAATCGAGGGCGGCGAGCAGATCATCGAATGGTGGAAATCGCGCGGCCGCGATCCGCGCACCAAGCTGCTGATCTTCTCCGACGGGATGGACGTCGACAGCATCGAGGCGACGTATCGCCATTTTTACGGCCGCGTCCGGATGAGCTTCGGCTGGGGCACCAACCTGACCAACGACTTCCGCGGCTGCGACCCCGCCGGCGGCCACGACCTCGAGCCGATCTCGCTCGTCGCCAAGGTGACCAGCGCCAATGGCCGCCCGGCGGTCAAGCTGTCGGACAACCCCGCCAAGGCCACCGGCGACCCCGCCGAGATCGCGCGCTACCTGCGCATCTTCGGCGAGGCGGGCCGGGTGGCGCAGGACGTGGCGGTCTGACGACGGCACGGCTTGCAATATAGGATTTCGTTTGATTGGCTCCCGCAGCCGGGCTCGCTGCCCGGCCGCTCTTTGACCTGGTGGGAAAATAGGATCACGGCGGCGCAATAATGTTGCGTAACGCAACGCACTGGCGGGAACTGTGTCACGTTTGCGCCCCGCGGAAATCAGCCGCGTGCACGACCTTCGCGATCTTTGCCGAGTCGCGCCGACACACGGCGTAGGAAATGGGCAAGCGACGCCCCGACCGGGTCAGAATCCGATCGGGGACGCCGCCTCCGGACGCGCCGCCGCTTCCGCCCGCAGCCGCCCCGCGATGTCCGCCGCGCCGCTTGCCGGCCGGTGCCGCAGCTGTCGGGCCACCACCGCGAAGTCGCCGGGGGTCAGCCCGTCGAGCCCCGCCGGCGCGGCCATGCCGAAGAAGCGTTCGAACGCCCGTGCCGAACGCTCCGCTCCAAGCGGTCGCAGGGCGAGTTTGAACACGAACCGTCGCAATGTCGCCGGATCGAGCTTGCCCGGATGGTTGGTCGCGGCGACCACCGGCAGCGGGTGCCGGTCGAGCCAGGTGAGCAGCTCGTTGACCTGCCCGACCTCCCAGCTCGTCTGCGCCGTGGTCCGGTCGAACAGCAGCGAGTCCGCCTCGTCGAACAGCAGCACCCCGCCGCGCCGCCGCGCCTCGGCAAAGGCATCGGCGATGTTCGCCTCGGTCTCGCCGACCCATTTGGACAGCAGGTCCGATGCGCGCTTGACCACCAAAGGCCGGTCGAGCCGCTGCGCCAGGTGCCAGGCGAGCGCGGTCTTGCCCGTGCCCGGCGGCCCGGTGAGCAGCAGCGAAACGTCCACCGCACCAGCCCTGGCGATGCCCTCGATCACCTCCGCCACCGGCGGATCGCTTTCGTAGAGCGTCACGTCGAGCATCCCCGGCCCGGCCTGGGGCAAGTCGCCGCCGCGCAGCGCCTTGACCAGCGCCTCGGCCGATCGCACGCCGCCATCGGCCTCGCCCGCCAGCCGCCCGGCCCGGGTCGCCACGCGCAGCACTGTCGCCGCTTCGGGCGCGGCATCGAGCAGCCGCTCGAACCCCGCACCCGGCGCCACGCCTTCGTCCGCCGCGACCCGCGCCAGCATCCGCTGCCCGGCCCCGCGCGAAGGCAGGCCCAGCTTCAGCACATGGCTCACCCGCCGCAGGATCGCCCCGTCGACATTGCCGATCGCGTTGGTCGTCCAGATCACCGGGACCTTGTTGGTCTCCAGCATCCGGTTGACGAACACCTTGCTGCCCGTCCGCTTCTGGAACCAGTCGCCCTCGCTTGGGGAAGCGTCGCCGATCAGGTCCTCCATCTCGTCGAACAGCAGCGCCGCGCCCCGCCCGCCGCCGAGCACCCGCTGTGACAGCTGCATCGCCGCGATCCGTGCCCAGCGATTGGGCTCGTCGCCGTCCTCGTCCGCCTCGGCCACCGCGTGCAGCCGCGCACCGGCAGCCGCCGCCAGCGTCCGGGCGAATTCGGTCTTGCCGGTGCCCGGCGGCCCGTGGATCAGGATGTTGATCCCCATCGCCCGTTCGGCGAGCGCGCCGCGGAGCAGTCGGACCAGATAGTCCGCCTCCTCCACCGCGAAGTCGTCGAGCCCGAGCCGCGCGACCTGGCAGGTGCCGGCCAGCGCCTCGAGCAGCGGGCGGCCGGGCCGCGGTGCCGCGTCGAGCACCCGCTCGAGCGACCAGCTCAGGTTGATCTCGTCCCGGCCCTGATAGTCATGGCCGAAACCGAGCAGCCCGAGCCGCACCGCCGCCGAGCGCCGCGCCAGCCGCCCGGCATCGACCGGTTCGGCCCCCGCCAGCTCGCCGAGCAGCCCGGGCAGGTCGATGCCCGTCCGGCACATCGCCTCGACCAGCCCATAGACGCGCGGCACCCTCTGCGCCGCGATCATGAGCTCGAGCAGCCCATGGTCGAACGGCCCGAAGCCGAGCATCGCGGCCAGCTCGTCGGCTATCTGGAGCACCTGCGGGCGCATCTCGCCCAGCGGCCGCCACCGCAGCGTCGCGGCCAGCAGCGCGTCCCAGCCGATAGTTTCGCTCTCCACGGCCGAGCCGGTGAGCCACTCGACATGCGGCTGCGCCCATTCGTGCACCGCCTTGGCGAGCGGCGCCGTGGCCGGAAGGTTCCGGCCGATCCGACGGAGCATCCGCCGGACGATCTGATGTTCGTGCATAAATTCCCGTAGTCGCCCGGGCGCAGCGGACGGCACGCGCAAGCGCGCGCCGCGGCATCGGCCGGAACGCATCTCTGATCGAATTTCAAGATACGGATTGCTGCGGGCGCCGCTTGGCCCCGGCAGCGCTCAGGCGAGCTCTACAGGAACGAAGCGACGCAGGGCATAAGGCCGTTCAGGGCGCTCGTGACCAACACGTCATTTCTCCTTCGCCGGGCGGAAACGGTCCCCCGGCTGCGGCGGCGCACTACCGCCAACCCCGGTCAAATTCAAGTTGGCCCGAGCACTTCCCGCCGCTAGCGTTGCGCGAAAGTAACAGGGGATATGAATATGCGGGTTCTTGCAGGTGCGGCACTGGTCGCGATGATCCTCACCGGCACCGCCGCCCAGGCCCAGCAGAACCCCCAGGCCGAAGCCCAGGCGCTCGAGCTGCTCAAGCGCGGCATTGCCTTCCGCACCGTCGCCGGCCCGGGCAACCAGACCCCCGATTATGCCGCGTACCTGAAGGAACAGCTCGTCGCCGGCGGCTTCGATCCCGCCGACATCCGCATCGAGAAGCTCGGCGACACCGCCTGGATGTCCGCCCGCTACCCGGGCACCGACAAGACGGCCAAGCCGATCTACATCTCGGGTCACATGGACGTGGTCGAGGCCAAGCCCGAGGACTGGACCCGCGACCCGTTCACGCCCGTGGTCGAGAACGGCTATATCTTCGGCCGCGGCGCGACCGACATGAAGTACGACCTGTCGACGCTGGTCGCCACGCTGATCCAGCTCAAGCGCGAAGGCTACAAGCCCCGCCGCGACATCATCCTCCTCGCCTCGGGCGACGAGGAGACGGCGATGAAGACCACCAAGGCTATGGCCGAGCTCTATCATGACGGCGAGCTGCTGCTGAACATCGACGGCGGCGGCGGCGCGCTCGACGAGAATGGCAAGCCCGAGATCTTCGGCCTGCAGGGCGCCGAGAAGACCTATGCCGACTACGAGCTGACCTTCACCAATCCCGGCGGCCATTCGAGCGCGCCGGGCAAGAGCAACGCGATCTACTCGCTCGCCCATGCGCTGGCGAAGATCGAGGCCTACCAGTTCCCCGGCGAGATCAACGAGATCACCCGCGCCGGCTTCGTCGAGGGTGCCAAGACCGCCGATCCGCAGATGGCCGCTGCGATGCGCGCCTTCCTCGCCAACCAGCAGGATGCCAAGGCGCTCGCCGTGCTGCGCTCGGAGCCCGGACTGATCGGCCAGACCGGCACCACCTGCGTCGCGACGATGGCCAATGCCGGCCACGCCACCAACGCCCTGCCCCAGCGCGCCACCGCCAACATCAATTGCCGCATCTTCCCAGGCACCCCGGTCGCCGCGGTCGAGGCGACGCTGACCAAGGTGATCGGCGATCCGGAGCTCAAGATTCGCACGCTCGACAGCGGCAGCGTCGCCAGCCCGGCCTCGCCGCTGCGGCCGGACCTGATGAAGCTGGTGTCGGATGGCATCCATGCCCGCTTCCCCGGCACGCCGATCGTCCCGGCCATGTCGGCCGGCGCCAGCGATTCCATGTGGTTCCGCGCCAAGGGCGTGCCGAGCTACGGCGTCAGCCCGATCTTCATGAAGGGCTCGGACAGCTTCGCCCACGGCCTCAACGAACGCACCCCGCTGAGCGAGATCGCGCCGTCGATCACCTACTACAAGGCGCTGCTCAAGGGCCTGACCAAGTAACCGGTCATCCCGCCCCGGACTTGATCCGGGGCGGGACCCCAGGCGGAGGCGCGTACGGTGCGATCGGGACAATTCGCCCCATGGCGATCGCAAGCAGTGCCGCCTAGTCCACCGCCATGTCCACGTATGGCTTCCCGTTCGCGCTGATGATCTTCGCGCTCGCCGGCTGTTCCGGCGACCAGCACGAGGAGCGACTGCAAAAGGCCGGCCCCCGGCCCACGCTGGCGGCGCTGTTGAAAGTCGCCGATGCGGATATCGGCGAGCGCAAGTTCGCCCAGTGCACCGCCTGCCACCGCATCAATCCGGGCGCGCCCGATCTCGGCGGCCCCAATCTCTACGGCGTCTACGGAAAGCCGATGGGGCAGAATAGCGAACGCTTCAGCTACACCGCGGCGTTGCGGGACGCCGGCGGCACATGGGACGCGGCGACACTCGATGCCTGGATCGCCAATCCCCGCGCCGTGGTGCCGGGAACCAACATGCAGTTCGCCGGCATCGCCGACCCGCTCGATCGCGCCGATATCATTGCCTATCTGCAAAGCCGGGCCGGTTCGCCTCCCTGAGGGCGGCAGCACGAAAGCATGCCGCCGATACCAGCCACAGGACCGCGAAAACCCCGCCGAACAGCAGCGCCTTGAACGATGCGCCCGGCAAGCGCGCGACCACTGGCGCCGTCGCGATCGCAAGGGCCAGCAACGCCTGCATGATCGCCACGCCCAGCATCGCCCGCGCCATCCCCGCCGGCTGGAACCATGCGGCGAACGCGCCGGTCATCGCCGCCAGGATCAGCAGGAAGAAGCTCATCCCGTTCCCGTCATCGCGTACGATCGTGGTCCAGACCGTCAGGAAGGACGTCAGCACCGCTACGGCAACCCCGGCGCGATAGGCCCCGACTCCCGCTCGTTCGCTCGATCCCGTCATCCGTCTTCCTCCTCGAACTCCACTCTCCTTTACCACCCCTCCCTATGCCGCCTGTGCAGGAGATGAGGAGAAACCGAGGAATCACGCAGCCGCGTATTATCTTGCCAACACACCTGGACTGATGCACATTCCCCATCAGCGGCGTCGGCCTGGCGCCTTGGGGGAAGGATCACGGTGGCGACAAGCGAACCCAGCGGCACGCCCGCGCTCGAGTTGCGCGCGCTCGGCAAGACCTATGGCCGCGGTGCGAAGGGCAAGCGCGCCGTCGATGATGTGTCGCTCAGCGTCCGCCACGGCGAGGTCTATGGCTTTCTCGGCCCCAATGGCGCGGGCAAGAGCACGACGATCCGCATGGCGCTGGGCCTGATCCGCCCGAGCGACGGCGAGGTCCGGCTGTTCGGCCAGCCCGTCTCCGACAAGCATGTCCTTCGCCGCGTCGGCTCGCTGGTCGATGGCGGCACCTTCTATCCCTTCCTCTCCGGCCGCGACAATCTGCGCGTCCTCGCCCGCACCCAGGGGCATGACGGCGCCCGGATCGAGGCGGTGCTCGAGCGCGTCGACCTGGCGCGCGACGCCAAGCGCAAGGTGAAGGGCTATTCCACCGGCATGAAGCAGCGGCTCGGCGTCGCCGCGGCGCTGCTCGACGACCCGGATCTGGTGATCCTCGACGAGCCGGCCAACGGCCTCGACGCCGCCGGCATCCAGGACATGCGCAACCTGCTGCGCGGCCTGGCGGCGGACGGCAAGGCGGTGTTCCTCTCGAGCCACCTGCTCCACGAAGTCGAGCAGATCTGCGACCGGGTGGCGATCGTCCACAAGGGCAAGCTGCTCCGTGAGGCGACGGTGCGCGACCTGCTCGATCACGGCCAGGCGCTGCGCGTCGAGGCCGAACCGCTCGATGCCGCCGAGGCCGCGCTCCAGGGCAAATGGCCGGTCCAGCGCGTGCAGGACGGCCTCAGCGTCCAGGCGCCTCGCGCCGACGCCCCGGCGATCGTGCGCCAGCTGGTCGAAGCCGGCACCGACGTGTTCCGGGTCGGCCCCGACGACCAGAGCCTCGAGGAAATCTTCCTGACCATGACGAGGGACTCCGATGCTTGACGCCGTCCGCGCCGAGGCGCTGAAGCTCCGCCGTCACCGCGCCACCTGGCTGATGGTCTGGATCTATCCGATCGCCTTCACCCTGATCATCGGTGGCATGCTGCTGTACGGCATGTTCGCCGCGCACGGCCCCGCCGGGCCGCCCCAGCCCGCCGCCGAATGGATCAAGGACAGCACGATGCTGTGGAAGGTCCCGACCTCGGCGCCGGGCCGCTTCCTGATCGCCGGCTTCGCCGCAGTGGTGTTCGCCGGCGAATATGGCTGGAACACCTGGAAGCTGATCATCCCGGCCCGGACGCGCTGGCAGCTGATCGCGGCCAAATGGGCGGTGACGCTCGGCTTCCTGGTCATCGCGCTGGTCGCCGCCGACCTGATCACCCTGCTCGGCGGCTGGCTCGGCTCGCTCCAGGACGGCCAGCTCCCTGCCGGCGTGACGCTGGCCGCCGTTGCCGAGGCGCACTGGAAGGCGGGTACCCATGCCCTGCTGCCGATCATCTACACGATCGCCTTTGCCGGGCTGTTCGCGATCCTCACCCAGTCGATCCTCGCCACCGTGATCCTGTCGATCGCGATGGTGGTGATCGAGGGGATGCTGCCGCTGATCGCGATCTTCTTCCACGGTTATGCGCCGGCGCTGACCGCTTGGCTGGTCAAGGTGCTGCCGCTCTATCACATGGCCAATCTCAATGCCTGGGCGAAGGGCGGCGCGACGATCCCGCTCGGACCGAAGGAGATGCTGTCGCTATCCTGGACGACCTCCTTCTGGGCGCTCACCGCCTGGATCGCCGCGGCGGGTGTGGGCACCCAGGTCCGGTTCCTGCGCCAGGACCTCAATTAACCGACGCCGGGATAGCGCATCGCGACATCGCACCGTTCGTAGCGGGCGCCGTAGCGTGCCATGATCCCGGCATCGTGCCGGAAGCCGAGCTTCTCGTAGAGGTGGATGGCCGCCGCGCATTTGGCGTTGGTCAGCAGATAAAGTGGCTCCCCGCCCATCTCCCGCGCCCGTTCGATCAGCGCGGCGAGCAGGAACTCGCCGGCCTTCAGACCCCGCGCACTCGCCCGCACGCCCATCTTGGTCAGCTCCAGCCCGCCATCCTTCGAACGCTGCAGCGCGCCCGCGCCGACGATGCCGAGCCCGCGCGCCTCTACGAACAGGATCGCGCCGCCACCGTCGAGGATGCGGCCCCGCGGATCGTCCAGCACCTCACGGTCGGTCTCCTCCATGCGGAACATCGCATCGATCCACTCGGCGTTGATGTCGCGGAAATGATGCGCCAGGTCGTCGCTATATTCCCGGATCGCAAGCACTTCCTTGCTTGAATGGGCCGCGAGCACGTCGATCGGAGTCGCCGCCAGAGCGGTCTCCAGCCGGGTGATCTGTGTCATGAAAGCGTCCGCTTCCTCCCCGAGCAGCATCCGGACCGCATCCTCGACCTTCGGCCAGACATGCACCCGCGCCCGTGCCAGCACCGCCTCGCCGGCCGGAGTCAGCGAGATGGTCCGCTGGCGCTGGTCCTCGCCCTGCTCGGAGCGGGCCATGCCGAGCTCGACGAGCTGGCCGATCGCGCGGGTGACGCCAGGCTGGCTGATCCCGATCGCCTGGACGAGCTGGCCGATCGTCCGCGCCTCGCCGTCGAGCGCGGCAAGGAAGGCCATGTGCGCGGGCTGCACCGGCAGCTCCGCATCGGCGGTCACCCGCGCCGCCCCCGCCTGCATCCGCTCGCCCAGCCGTTTCAGCCGGCTGCCGAGAAAGCCGATCCCCTGCTCGCGAATCACGTCCATTTCAAAACTCCATATGGCGTTATATACCTTGTTATATAATACCGCACGAAAGTCAATTTGGCCCGATCCCAGCGAACATCGATGTTCCGAATGTCCGGTCGGCGGAGCCGGGTCAGATCCCGCCTTCGACCGCCTCCAGCCCCTTGGCGGCAAGGCCCTCGATCAGCGCATGGCCGCACGCGTCGAGCAGCGCCTGCTCGGTCGCCCGGATCACGAAGTTCGCGCCGGTCCGGCCGTCGCGGAAAAAGGGATAGCTGCCGATCGCCACGCCTTCGAAGGCACGCTCGGTGGCGCCCAGCATGTCGGCGATCTCGCTCTCCGCCACCCAAGCGCCGATCGTGCGCGACAGCACCGGGCGGCCGCCCTCCAGCGTGCCGGTCATCGCGTCGAGCATGCCCGCGGTGATATGCGGCACCCCGGCCAGGATGAACAGATTGCCCACCCGGATGCCCGGCGCGCCGGACATGCGGTTTGGGATCAGCTCGGCGCCCTCGGGCACCCGCGCCATGCGCAGCCGGGCATCGGTGATCCCGCCGCGCGTCTCGTAATAGCGTTCCAGCACCGCCCGCGCCTCGGGGTGGATGACCACGCCGACGCCCAGAGCGACCGCGATCGCATCGACGGTGATGTCGTCGTGCGTCGGCCCGATCCCGCCGGTGGTGAAGCAATAGTCATAGCCGGTCCGCAGCGCATTGACCGCCTCGACGATCCGCGCCTCGACATCGGGCACCACCCGCACCTCGGCCAGGCGGATGCCCTGCACGTTCAGCCAGGTCGCGAGCTGGGCGATGTTCTTGTCCTGCGTGCGGCCCGAGAGGATCTCGTCGCCGATCACCACCAGCCCAGCCGTCCAGATGCGTTCGCCCATGCCCCCGGCATAGCCGCAAGCCACGCCCGCGCCTAGCGCTTCTGCCTCTCGAAAAAGCCGGCCGACCGGCCTATATCGCATCGATGACCGAATATGTGACCGTAACCGCCGACATGCCGCAGGCCCGCGATGGCGCGATCAAGCTCCACGGCCCCGAAGGGTTCGAGGGCATGCGCAAGGCAGGCCGCCTCGGCGCCGAGATCCTCGACGCGCTCGTCCCCCATGTCGTGCCGGGCGTCACCACCGCCGAGCTGGACGACATCGTCCGCGAGATGACCCTCGCCGCCGGGGGCGTACCCGCCACGCTCGGCTATCGCGGCTACACGCACAGCTGCTGCATCTCGAGCAACCATGTCGTCTGCCACGGCATCCCGAGCGAGAAGGCGCTGAAGGACGGCGACATCGTCAATATCGACGTGACGCCGCTGCTCGGCGGCTGGCACGGCGACACCAGCCGCATGTTCCTGGTCGGCGATGTCGGGATCAAGGCGCGCCGTCTGGTCGACGTGACCTATGAGTGCCTGATGCTCGGCCTGGAGCAGGCCAAGCCCGGCAACCATCTCGGCGACGTCGCGCATGCGATCCAGCGCCATGCCGAGAAGCATCGCTACGGCGTGGTCCGCGATTTCTGCGGGCACGGCCTTGGCCAGATCTTCCACGACGCGCCCGAGGTGGTCCATGTCGGCCGCCCCGGCACCGGCCCCGAGCTGCGCCCCGGCATGTTCTTCACCGTCGAGCCGATGATCAACATCGGCCGGGCGGACGTGAAGCTGCTCGACGATGGCTGGACGGCGGTGACTCGTGACCGTTCGCTCTCGGCCCAGTTCGAGCATTCGATCGGCATCACGGAAACCGGCTGCGAGATCTTCACCAAGAGCCCCAAGGGCCTCGACAACCCGCCCTATTGAGGGCTGGCAGGATCACTCAATGCGGCGGGTGTGACCAGCATTCGAGCTGTTCCTCTGCGCCTGCCGCGTCGAGGTCGCCCGCCGCGCTATGGATCCAGCAGCATTTGCGCGCCTCGGGATCCAGCGCGAGCAGCCCCTGCGCCATGATGACGAGCGGCCCCCGGGCCACGATCACGTCGCCATTCGGCACGTCGCTTCCCCGCCGGTGCAACTCGGCGGGCAGGTCCATCGGCATTGCTTGCATTGGGTCACACCCCGGTACGCTCAAGCACCGTACAACGCGGCAGATCGGCAGCCGGTTCCCAAACAGACCGGCCGGTCATCCCGTTTCGCACCCGCAACAGGCCGCTGCCCCCAAATCCGGCACTGCGCGGCCCGCTGCCCATTTGATAGGCACTTGTTAAACCACCGCCCGGCGTGCAACCGAGAGGGGAAGCCGAGTCCACGCACTGGCACGAACCTTGCCAGACGCGCGGATAGGCAAGCCTCATGTGCCTCGGGGGAAACCGTGAAAAAGATCGAAGCGATCATCAAGCCGTTCAAGCTCGACGAAGTGAAGGAAGCGCTCCACGAAGTGGGCGTCTCCGGCATCACCGTCACCGAAGCCAAGGGCTTCGGCCGCCAGAAGGGCCATACCGAGCTCTATCGCGGAGCCGAATATGTCGTGGACTTCCTCCCCAAGGTGAAGCTCGAGGTGGTGGTGGAGGATTCGCTTGCCGACCGCGTGGTCGAAGCGGTCGCCGCCGCGGCGCAGACCGGCCGCATCGGCGATGGCAAGATCTTCGTGATCCCCGTCGAGACCGCGCTCCGCATCCGCACCGGCGAGCGCAACGAGAACGCCATTTGACGCGACGCAACATCACGACGATGTAGCGCCACGAAGGGCAACATTATTTCCCGATTCGTCGGGTCAATGAAAGAGAGCGAAAGGGTTTACCAATGGCGAATTCGGCCAATGACGTCCTGAAGATGGTCAAGGAGAACGAGATCGAGTGGATCGATCTGCGTTTCACCGACCCCAAGGGCAAGTGGCAGCACCTCACCATGGTCGCCGGCGTGATCGGCGAGGACGAGCTGACCGACGGCCTGATGTTCGACGGTTCGTCGATCGAGGGCTGGAAGGCGATCAACGAGTCCGACATGATCCTGAAGCCGGATCTGGACGCCGTCTGGATCGATCCGTTCTCGGCCACCCCGATGCTGATCCTGGTCTGCGACATCGTCGAGCCGTCGACCGGCGAGCTCTATGCCCGCGACCCGCGCTCGACCGCCAAGCGCTCGGAGGCCTATCTCCAGTCGCTCGGCATCGGCGACACCGTCTATGTCGGCCCCGAGGCCGAATTCTTCATGTTCGACGACGTCCGCTTCGAGAACAGCTACTCGACCAGCTACTACGCGATCGACGACATCGAGCTGCCGGGCAATTCGGGCAAGGAATATGAGGCCGGCAATCTCGGCCACCGTCCGCGCGCCAAGGGCGGCTACTTCCCCGTCGCCCCGGTCGACTCGGCCGTCGACATCCGCGGCGAGATGGTCGCCACGATGATCGAGATGGGCCTGCCCTGCGACAAGCACCACCACGAGGTCGCCGCCGCGCAGCACGAGCTGGGCCTGACCTATGGCACGCTGGTCCAGACCGCCGATCGCATGCAGATCTACAAGTATGTCGTGCACCAGGTCGCCAACGCCTATGGCAAGACCGCGACCTTCATGCCGAAGCCGATCAAGGAAGATAACGGCTCGGGCATGCACACCCACATCTCGATCTGGGAAAAGGGCGCCAACACCTTCGCCGGCAACGGCTATGCCGGCCTGTCGGACGCGTGCCTCTATTTCATCGGCGGCGTGATCAAGCACGCCAAGGCGCTCAACGCCTTCACCAACCCGTCGACCAACAGCTACAAGCGCCTGGTCCCGGGCTATGAAGCCCCCGTGCTGCTCGCCTATTCGTCGCGCAACCGCTCGGCTTCGTGCCGCATCCCGTACGGCGCCGGCACCAAGGCGAAGCGCGTCGAGTTCCGCTTCCCGGACGCGCTGGCCAATCCGTATCTCTGCTACGCGGCGCTGCTGATGGCCGGCCTCGACGGCATCCAGAACAAGATCCACCCGGGCGACCCGATGGACAAGAACCTGTACGACCTGCCGCCGGCAGAGCTCGAGCAGGTCCCGACCGTCTGCGGTTCGCTCCGCGAGGCGCTGGACAGCCTGGAAGCCGATCAGGACTTCCTGCTCAAGGGCGACGTGTTCACCAAGGACCAGATCGCGGCGTACATCGACATCAAGCGCAGCGAAGTCGCCCGCTGGGAGATGACTCCGTCGCCGGTCGAGTACGACATGTACTACAGCGCCTAAGCGCGCCGGCCTTCGGGCAAGCGAAAGGGGCGTCCGGAGCGATCCGGGCGCCCTTTCCTTTTGCCCGCCCGGGATCGCCATATCACGATATAAACATATCTTTATATCACCCTTGACGCGCCACGCCGGGAATGGGAATATCGCGGGGTTGAGGTTCTCCCGCCGGCCTGTCCGCGCGGGAGCTAAGACGGGAAGCCGGTGCCAGCCCCAGGGCTGAATTCCGGCGCTGCCCCCGCAACTGTAAGCGGCGAGCGGCGATCCACCATGTCACTGGGGGCTTGCACCCTGGGAAGACGGATCGTCCGCGCTGACCCGCGAGCCAGGAGACCTGCCTTGACGCGATAACGTCCACCGGCGGGGTGCCCGGTATGGCCGCTTGCATGCCGCGGCCGGGCAACCGTCCTCGCATGCCTGTGCGTCATGCCGGTCGCTGCGCCCTTCATCGGGGTATGAAGACCATGACCGTCACTGTTGCCACGCTCGGCTTTCCGCGGATCGGCCCGCGGCGCGAGCTCAAGTTCGCGCTCGAGAAGTTCTGGAGCGGGAAATCCACCGAAGCCGATCTGCTCGATTCCGCTGCCGGCCTGCGCGCCGCCGCCTGGGCCCGCCAGGCCGCGCTCGGCGCCGACTGGCTGCCCTCGGGCGATTTCTCCTTCTACGACCATGTCCTCGACACCAGCCTGATGCTCGGCGCAATCCCGGAGCGCTACGGCGTCGCCGCCGGCACTGCGGACCTCGGCACCTATTTCGCGATGGCGCGCGGCACCACCGGCAAAGGCCCGGCCTGCGCGCACGGCCATGGCCACACCGCGCAGGAAATGACCAAGTGGTTCGACACCAACTACCATTACATGGTCCCCGAGCTGGTCGCCGGGCAGAAGCTCGCCTTGTCCTCCTCGAAGATCGTCGACGAATATCGCGAGGCCAGGGCGCTCGGCTATGAGACGCGCCCGGTGCTCCTCGGCCCGGTCACCTGGCTGAGCCTGGCCAAGGGCCGCGACGTCGATCCCTTCGACTTCCTCGACGAAGTGCTCGGCCTCTATTCGGCGGTGCTCACCCAGCTCCAGCATGCCGGAGCGGAATGGGTGCAGATCGACGAGCCGATCCTCGCGACCGACCTGACCGACCGCCAGCGCAGCGCGATCACCCGCGCCTATGCCAAGCTGCCGCGCCTCGGCCTCAAGATCATGCTCGCCACCTATTTCGGCGGGCTCGAGGACAATCTCACCCTCGCGGTAAACCTGCCGGTGGCAGGCCTGCACGTCGACCTCGTCCGCGCACCGGACCAGCTCGACAAGGTGCTGGTCGCGGCGCCCAAGGGCCTGCTGCTCTCGCTCGGCGTGATCGACGGCCGCAACATCTGGCGTGCGGACCTGGAACAGCTGCTCGACCGGCTCGAGCCGATCGCCGCCACCCGCGACCTGATCCTCGCCCCCTCCTGCTCGCTGCTCCACGTCCCTGTGGACCTCGCGCTGGAGACGAAGCTCGACGCCGAGATTACCCAGTGGCTCGCCTTCGCGGTGCAGAAGATCGACGAGCTGTCGGTGCTGAAAGACGCGCTCAACGGCGGCCGCGAACTGGTCGCGACGCAGCTCGCCGTCTCCGCCCAGGCGGCCGCGGCGCGCAAGGTCTCGCCGCGCATCCACAACCCCGAGGTTGCCGCACGCCTCGCCGCGGTCAGCCCGGCGATGCGCGACCGCACCTCGCCCTATGCCGAGCGTGCGAAGGTGCAGGCCGAGGTCCTCGACCTGCCGCCCTTCCCCACCACTACGATCGGCTCCTTCCCGCAGACCGCCGAGGTCCGCCACGCGCGCGCCGAGCACAATCGCGGCAACCTCGATGGCGCGGCGTACGCGCAGTTCCTGCGCGAGGAGACCGAACGCACGATCCGCTGGCAGGAGGAAGCCGGGCTCGACATGCTCGTCCACGGCGAGTTCGAGCGCAACGACATGGTCCAGTATTTCGGCGAGCAGCTCGCCGGCTTCGCCTTCACGGTGAATGGCTGGGTCCAGTCCTATGGCTCGCGCTGCGTCCGCCCGCCGATCCTGTTCGGCGACGTCTCGCGACCCAAGCCGATGACGGTCGAGTGGTGGCGCTACGCCCAGTCGCTGACGGACAAGCCGGTCAAGGGCATGCTCACCGGTCCGGTGACGATCCTCAATTGGAGCTTCGTGCGCGACGACCAGCCGCGTTCGGCCTCGTGCCGGCAGATCGCGCTGGCGATCCGCGACGAAGTGCTCGATCTCGAAGCGGCGGGCTGCAAGGCGATCCAGATCGACGAGGCGGCACTGCGCGAGGGCATGCCCCTGCGCAAGCGCGACTGGCAGGCCTATCTCGACTGGGCGGTCGACGCCTTCCGCCTCACCGCCGCCGGCGTGGCCGATGCGACGCAGATCCACACCCACATGTGCTATTCGGAGTTCAACGACATCCTGCCGGCGATCGGCGCAATGGACACCGATGTGATCTCGATCGAGACGGCGCGCTCGCAGATGGAGCTGCTCCAGGGCTTCGCCGCCTATCGCTATCCCAGCGCGATCGGGCCGGGCGTCTACGACATCCACGCCCCGCGCGTTCCCTCCCAAGCGGAGATGGTCAACCTGATGCAGCTGGCCCAGGCGCATCTCGCGCCCGAGCAGCTCTGGGTGAACCCCGATTGCGGGCTCAAGACCCGGAAGTGGGAAGAGGTGAAGCCGGCGATCGACGCGATGGTCGCGGCGGCACGCGAGCTCCGCGTCCGCGTGGCGGAGCCTGCCTGACGAAGGGCATCGCCCGGCATGTCGCGACGATATGCCGGGCGATTGCCGAGCGCCGCACCGGTGTGATAGCCCGATGCATCACCCGGAGGTTTCCCCACATGCGATTCACGCGTCTCGCCGCCGCCGCGCTCCTGATCGGCACGTCCGTACCCGCCCTCGCCCAGACTGCTCCCGCCAAGCCCAAATACGGGACCTGGGGCGTCGACTATGCGACGATGGACAAGAGCGTGAAGCCCGGCGACGACTTCTTCCGCTTCGCCGAGGGCACCTGGCTGCGCGATGCGCCGATCGCCCCGGACAAGTCGCGCGCCGGCTATAATTACGACCTGCCCGACGAGACCGAGGTCGAGGTCCGCACGCTGGTCGAGGGCGCGGGCGCCCATCCGGCCGATCCGGTGATGCGCCAGGTCGCCGACTTCTACGCCGCCTGGATGGACGAGGCCGGGATCGAGGCGCGCGGCACCGCGCCGCTCAAGCCCTATCTCGGCCGCATCGCGGCGGTGAAGGACCGCAAGGCACTCAACCTGCTGATGGCCGAGCCCGGCTATGCGTCGCCGATCGGCATCGGCATCTCGGCCGACGAGAAGAACCCGACCCAGTACACGGTGATGGCCGGCCAGGCACGCCTGGGCCTGCCGACCCGCGACTATTATCTGCTCGACGGCGAGAAATACGTCGCCATCCGCAAGGCCTATCGCGCCTATGTCGTGAAGGTCCAGCAGCTCGCCGGCATCGCCAATGCCGAAGCCAAGGCCGATGCGATCATCGCGCTCGAGACGCGGCTGGCGCAGGACCAGTGGACGCCGGAGGCGCGCCGCGATCCGCAAAAGACCTATAACCCGATGAGCCGCGCCGAGCTGGCGAAGCTCGCGCCCGAATTCGATTGGGACGCGACACTCGCCCATATGGGCCTGGCGAACATGCCGACCGTGGTGGTGCGCGAGACGACCGCGGTCACCGCCGCCGGCAAGCGCATGGCCGATGTGCCGCTTTCCACCTGGAAGGACTGGGTCGCCTACCGCTTCGTCAGCGATCACGCCCAGTATCTACCCAAGGCGTTCGACGAGGCCCGCTTCGATTTCTACAGCCGCACGCTGCAGGACGTGAAGGCCCAGGCCCCGCGCTGGAAGCGCGGCGTGCGCCTGCTCGACGGGAGCCTGGGCGAGGCGATCGGCAAGATCTACGCCGAGCGCCACTGGACGAAGGAAGCCGCCACCCAGGCCAATGAGCTGGTCGAGGATCTGCGCGCTGCCTATGCCGACAAGATCAACGCCGCCAAGTGGATGGACGAGCCGACCCGCAAGGAAGCGCTCGCCAAGCTCGCCGCCTTCGATCCGCGTCTGGGCGGTCCGGAGAAATACATCGATTATTCGAGCATGAAGGTCAGCCGCACCGATCCGCTCGCCAACGACATCGCCTCGGATAGCTTCCAGCACCAGCTCGAGCTTTCGCGCCTCGGCAAGCCGGTCGACCGGGCACTCTGGTACATGACCCCGCAGACGGTGAACGCCTATTACGATCCGGTCCTCAACCAGGTCACCTTCCCCGCCGCCCAGCTACAGCCGCCCTTCTTCGATCCGGCGGCCGATCCGGCCGTGAACTATGGCGAGACGGGTGCCACGATCGGCCACGAGATGGGGCATGGCTTCGACGACGAGGGCCGCCAGTACGATGCCAGCGGCAAGCTGCGTGACTGGTGGACCAAGGAATCCGCCGACCGCTACACCGCGCACGCCCAGGCACTGGTCAAGCAGTTCGACGCGTACGAGCCGATCCCCGGCGTCCACATCAAGGGCCAGCTCACCCTCGGCGAGAATCTCGGCGACCTGGGCGGGCTCGAAGCGGCCTATGCCGCCTATCGCCGCTATGTCTCGCGCCACGGCGAGCCGGCGGTGATCGACGGCTATACCGGCGACCAGCGCTTCTTCCTCGCCTATGCGCAGAGCTGGCAGGGCAAGGCCCGCGAAGGCGCGCTGCGCAGCCAGCTGCTCTCCAACCCGCACAGTCCCGAGGAGTACCGGGTCAACGGCATCGTGCGGAACATGGACGAATGGTACGCGGCGTTCGGGGTAAAGCCCGGCGACAAGCTGTACCTGCCGCCCGAGGAGCGCGTGCACGTCTGGTAAGCCTGTACGACACAAGGAAAAAGGGCGCCCGAACCAAGGTTCGGGCGCCCTTTCCTTTGATCACGGCCGATTTTGACGATTTCATGAAACAAACAACCGGAATGGTGTAATTCTCGACAAATACATGAACGCCGCGTCAATTATATAATCCGGCTTGCAAATCCACTTCTCCGGAATAGTTTCGGCACCGCAACTTGAAGAACGAAGATTCGCGTCTTGAACGGGACACGAACCCTTTTGACAGCTTGCAGACATTGCTGCTCGCGCGAACCCACGGGCCCGTCATCTGCAGCAAAGGGGGAGGAGCGCGATGGCCGAGAAGAACCGGTTCGACAGCCAGATCGTCGATTCCATCGGCCTGCACGCGCGCCGCACCCAGGCTGTCCGCCCCGCCTGATCACCAAAGCCTACCCCGCCCCAGACCAGCCCAGGAAGGAAGCTCGCATGGCATTTCCCACGGCAATCAACAGCCAGATCACCGACAGCGTCACCCAGGCGAATACCAAGGTGCTGGGCGACGCCCCGGCCGTCGCGATGGGCAATCTGTTCGTCGCCACCTCGCAGGCGCTGTCCAACGCCGCGCACAACGCGACCACTGCCCAGCAGCAGAGCTGGGTCGTCGCCCAGGCGGCTACCACCCAGGGCGTGACCACCCTCTACTCGCTGGATACCGACGGCATCGCGCTGGCGGATCTCCTCCACAGCCTTCGCCCCACGGCCTGAACGCAGAAAGGAACAGGAAAATGGCATTCCCCACCTCGGTAAACGATCAGATCACCGACAGCGTCACCCAGGCCAACGTCAAGGTGCTCGGCGACGCGCCGGCGATTGCGCTCGGCAACCTCTACCAGGCGACAGCGCAGGCGCTGGCCAATGCCGCGCACAACGCCACCAACGCGCAGCAGCAGAACTATGTCACGGCCCAGGCCGCAACGACGATGGGTGTGGCCACGCTCTACTCGCTGGACACCGCAGCAACGGGCGTCGTGACGCACGACATCCCGTCCTCCTGAGCCCGGCGCCGCGCCTAGGAGCACGATCATGAGCTCAACGTTGAATGCCCAGGTGGTCGATTCCATCGCCGCCACCAGCACGCTTGTCGTCGGCCAGGCGCCGGCCGGCGCGCAGGCGATGGTCGATCTCGCCGCCGCCCATGCGCTGGGCACGCTGCTCCACGGCGCGGTCCATCGCCACCAGCAATCGGCGATATCGGGTGCGGCGGCCGCCACCGCGGCCTGCACGCGCATCCTGGCCGCGCGCAGGGTCGCCGTACCGGTACCCGTGCCTCCGCCCCCTCCCGCAGCATCCGCCGCTCCGCGCGGCAGCAAGGAGGGCTGAGCCATGGCCGATGAAACCGAAGCTGCGCCGCAGGCACCCGGGGTCGATCCCGCCATCCTCGACGCGATAAGCCAGACCCAGCTTGCCACGCTCAGCCAGCAGGTGCTGCTGTCGGGCGGGGCCGGGCGCGCCTATCAGGCGGTCGCCGCTTCCGCCGCGATCGCCGTGCAGGACGCCACCGACATGCTGCGCAACATCTCCACCGTCTCCACCACCGCGATCGGAGTGGCGATGGCCCAGATGCTCGAGGGCGATGCCGGCGCACGCGAAACGCTCGCCGCAGCGCAGGCCACGCTCGACACCGCGGTGCGGAGCTATGCCGCGATCTGCGAAGCCGCCGCCACCACGCTAAAGGGCTTCCCCAGCGCCTGAGGAGAAACCGGGATGACACTGATCATCGCATCCAAGCCGGTCTTCCAGCCGGCGGGGCTGTCGCAGCCCGCTTTGCTCGTGCTGAGCTGCATCGACGGCGGCAATGAATGGCTCGCCCATGCGATCCGGGCGCCCCGACCCTACGCGTTCGAGGACGAGATGGCACTCGTCGTCGCCGCCCAGCAGGGGCTGCACGGCATGCCGCTGGTGCTGTTGCCCAGGCTCGGCCTGATGGCCGGCGCGGCGCGGCTGATCGCACTGTCCGCCGCCGACCTGCGGCTGCTGGTGGCGGTCGAGGCGGGAAGCGAGGACGAGGCGACCACCGCGGCCGCGCAGAAGCTTCTCGCCGGTGAGGCATTGTACACCGCCGCCGATCTCGCCGCCGTCGATGCCCTGCTCAAGTCGCTCGGCGTGGCGGGCGCGTCGCTGCTCCAGGCCCTGTCGCTCGGCGAACGGCTCGCGCTGCTCGACCTCAAGGCGGAGCTCGCCGCCGACGGCGCGCCTCCCCTTGCGGCGCAAAAGGCCGCGGCGCGCTTCGCCGCCGATTGGGCCTATGGCCCGGCCGAGTTCGTCGATTACCTGCGCGCCTCTCTCGCACTCACCACCGGCGCGTCGCCGCTGGGCGCCGACGACGCCCGCACTGCGCTCGCCACGCTGGCGCCGATGCTGTTCGACGCGCTCGACTGCCCGGCGGTCAGCGGCTTCGTCGCGCCGGAGGCCGTCGCCGGGGCAGTGGCCGGCTGGATTCGCACCGGCCGCCGGATCGGCTTCCCCCGCCTGTCACGTGGCGTCTGGCAGCTCGTCGTCCATGGCGGCTATCGCGGCGAGGCCGGTGCGGCCGGCCAGGCGCTGGTCGACGCCCATCTCGATCAGGCCCAGGCGCTGCTCACGCGCGCCTCGCTCGATCGCGCCCGGATTGCCCAGGATGGCGGCAGCGCGCATTTCACGGCGCGAGAGCCGGACCAGCCCGGCGAAATCGGGCTGCAGCTCGATGCCGCCGGCGCGATCACGCTCGAGCGTTTCGTACCGGCCTAGGCCAGTACCGGCAGCAGGAGACTGGGTATGAGCGATGACCTGATGGATGCGCATGCCGCGATCGCCGATGCGGTGGCGGCGGAAGCGCAGACCGTGTCGCAGGCTGCTGCGGCGGTCTGGGCGCAGCCCGCGCCACCGACACTGGCCAGCGCGGCCCCACCGGCCAAGCTCGCAGCAAGCCCCAAACCGGTCGCAAAGGCCACGCCTGCAGCAAAGGCAAAGGCGCCCGCCAAGCCGAAAGCGGCGGACAAGAATTAAGCGCCCGGCCCCCTTTCGAGGATACCGGGCGCTCCCCCTTTTAACCCTTAGCGCTTGCCGAGCTTCAGGCTCGCCGCAATGCCATAGACGCGCGGTTCGCCGGCGATGAAGGTCGGCATGCCCAGCGCGTCGCCCGTGTTGCCGGCGTCCTTGATGTACTTCTGGTTGAAGGCGTTGGTGACGAAACCTTCGATCCGCCAGCGGCCATTGTCCGTCTCGAAGCCCAGCCGCGCATCGACCAGAGCATAGCTGCCCTGCACTTCGTCCTGCACCAGATCGGGCACCAGATTGTTCACCTGCAGTGCCGGCAGGTCGTTGTCGTCGTCGAAGAACACCTTGGACTGCCAGGTGACGCTCGGGGTGAAGTCGATCTTCACCGGGCCCGCCGGCACCTTGAACTGCACCGCCACCGCGGCGCTGTGATCGGGCGACAGGCGGAAGCGGTTGCCGTCGCGTGCACCTGCGGCGAAGCGGCTGTGGTTATAGGCGTAGCTGCCGAACAGGCTCACCCAGTCTGCCGGACGCCAGTTCACCTGCCCCTCGAAGCCATAGCTCTCGGCGCGGCCGGCATTGATCGTGACGAAATTCGTGCCCTGCTGCTCGGTCGTCTGGAAGTTCTTGTAGCGATAGTAGAACACCGATCCGTCGATGAAGAGCGTGCGGTTGGCGAGCGCGGTCTTCACGCCGGCTTCGTAGCTGTCCACCGTCTCCGACGGCAGCACGCTGAACCGCGCCGCGCCGCCCGGTGTCGAGGGCGCGCCGACGCTCAGGATCTCCGGACGGCGGCCACGCGCATAATTGGCGTAGATATTGGCCTCGGGCGATATCTCGTACTTGGCGGTGGCGCGCCAGGTGAAGCCGCTGTCATTGTGATCGGCATTGTAGAGCTGGCCGTTGGTGCCGGTCGGCTGCGCGCCCAGGCCGAACAGCGGCACCGGGTACAACGCCGAGGTCGGGATGTTCGCCGCCCCCGGCACCGCCAGCGCGCCGAGCAGCTGCTGCGCGGTCGCCGGGCTGGAGCCGAGCAGCTGCAGCGCGCCGATATAGCCGCCCAGGATCGAGCGGCCATTGCTCACCGCCGAGGAAAAGCCGGTGGTCTTCGCGTCATGGCTCCAGCGGATGCCGCCGCCGACCTGGAAGCGATCGGTGACGTCAAAGGTCACGTCGCCGAACAGGTCCCAGCTTTCGGTGCGGCCGTAGTTGGTCGTGGTTTCCTGATGCCCGGGCTTCAGGTTCGCGGCGATCGCCTGGGCCTGGGCGGTGGGCAGCAGCGCATTGGTCTGGGTCGCCGCCTGGGCGGTCGCCTGCGCGTCGGTGAGCCCGGCCTTGCGGAAGGCGCTGTACAGCTGGCTGCGCAGCACGCCCTGCAGCAGCGAGCCGGTGAAGGCGGTGTTCGAGAACAGCGCGAGCGGCGCCGGATCGGTCGCCGCGCGGCCCGGGATCGCGCCGCCGCCGTTCAGCGTGTTGGTCAAGCGGGCGAGCGCCACCCGCTCGTCGAACTGCGAAGGCGCGCGCTGGAAGCCGTCCTCGCGGAAATAGGTGCCGCCGAAGAACGCCGTGACGCGGTCGTTCTTCCAGGTCAGGCGCAGCGTGCCCATGGTCTGGTTGCCCTGCGCGTCCTCGGCCGCGGTCAGCGCCGGCAGCGAGATGCCGTCGGCGTCGAACACTTCGATGCCGGCGAACTTGCGGTACGAGCCGATCGCGTTGAGCGAGAGGTTGGGCGAGAAGTCGTAGTTCGCGATGCCGGTCACGCCCCACACGTCACGGTCGAGGCCCAGCGGCCGGCCGCGCTCGAAGCTCGACGGGCTGGCCAGCGCCGCGCCGCTGTTACGGCCCCGGTCGCCCAGCACCGCGCCGGTCACTGGATCGGTCGGATTGTACGCGATCGACTTGAACGAAGTGCCGCTCGCCTTGTCGTGCTGGTAGTTGCCGATCAGGTCGAAGGTGAGCGCGCCCGGCGCCCAGCGCAGCGCGCCGCGTACCGCTTCCGACTTGATGCCGTTATAGTCCTCGCCGCCGAGCAGGTTGGCGATGGTGCCGTCGCGCTCCTTGATCCGGCTGGCGACACGGATGGCGAGATCCTCGCTCAGCGGCAGGTTCACCGTCTGGTCGATCCGATAGCCGTTGAAGTTCGAATATTGGCCATAGACATAGCCATAGGCGTTCTTCGGATCGGCCTTGGCCTGGACCAGGTTGACCGCGCCGATCAGCGCGCCGCGACCGTACAGCGTCGATTGCGGCCCCTTGGCGACTTCGACGCGGTCCATGTCGAACAGCTCGACATAGGAACCGCGCGACTTGGAGATCGACACGCCGTCCTGAAAGACCGAGACGCGCGGCTCGTTATAGGCGGCGCCCGAGTCCGAGGTGATGCCGCGCATCACGAAGCCGGGGTTGTTCGGCGACTGGTTCTGTACGTCGAAGCCGGGGATGAACTGGCCGAGCCGGTCGAACTCGGTGATGCCCAGGTCGTCGAGGAACTGGCCCTGCAGCGCGGTGAGCGCGAACGGCACGTCCATCGGCTTCTGCTCGACCAGCTGCGCAGTGACGACGATCTCGCCACCCTCGTTCTGCGTGGCCGCTTCGGGCTGCGCCTGCGCGGCTTCCTGCGCGGCCGCATCGGTGGCGGCAAGCAAGGCGATCGGGCTGGCAAGCGCAAGCAGCGCAGTGCGAACGGACATGGCGGACTCCCTGTTGTTTCGGGAGCGTTCCCCTGCCCCCTGGGCAAGGCCGATGGCGTGCGATCATGACATCCATGTTGCGCCGCAACGAATTTAAGGAATTGAATTAAGTTGTTGGTTAGGCGGAACGAACGCCTCCGGCCTGCGTTGCGCGCTTCGGTTCTTAGAGGGAGGAACCCTGCATGCGTATCGCCACACCGCTCGCCGGCCTGTTCTTGCTTGCTGCCTGTTCCGGAGGTGGCGGTTCCGGCGGAGGCGGCGGCGTGACCCCTTCGCCCACGCCAACCCCGACGCCCAGCGTCAATACGGCGCCCAATTTCACTTCGCCCGCGGTCACCAATATCGCCGAGAATGTCGCGCTGGCCTATCAGGCGACCGCAACCGATGCGGAGGGCAATCCGATCACCTTCTCGATCGCGGGCGGCGCCGATGCGGCGCTGTTCACGATCACGCCGGCCGGCGCGCTGAGCTTCGTCGCAGCGCCAAGCTTCGAGACGCCCAAGGATGCCGATGGCGACAACGTCTATCAGGTCCAGCTGCGCGCCAGCGACGGCAGCCTGAACTCGACGCTCCTCGTCTCGATCACCGTGAACGACAGCAAGGAGGGCATTCGCGTCCGCCGCGTCGGCTCCGGATTCAACCAGCCGGTGTTCGTCGCCCCGGTGCCCGGCGACAACAACCGCGTCTTCGTCGTCGAGAAGGGCGGCGGCGTCTGGTTCCTGACCCCTTCGACCGGCGACAAGACGCTGGCCTTCCGCGCCACCGGCCTCACCACGGATGGCGAGCGCGGCCTGCTCGGCCTGGCGGCACGAGACGATTTCGCGACTTCCAACATCGTCTTCGTGCACGCCACCGGGGCGAATGGCGCGGTCGAGATCCGCGAGTACAACGCCAGCACCGGTGCGATGCGGCTCGTCCTGTCGACGCCGCACGCTTCAGCGAACAATCATAATGGCGGCTGGATCGCCTTCGGGCCCGACGGGCTGCTCTATGACGCGATCGGCGATGGTGGCGGCGGCGGCGATCCCGACAACAATGCGCAGAACGTCAATGTCCGCCTGGGCAAGATCCTGCGCCTCCGGATCGACAAGACGCCCGGTTCGGCCACGCCCTTCGCGCCGGCGCCCGGCAATCCCTTCGCGGCCGGCGGCGGCGATCCGTACATCTTCGCCTATGGCCTGCGGAACCCGTTCCGCAACTCGTTCGACGGCAACAACCTGATCATCGCCGATGTCGGCGAAGGCGCGGTCGAGGAGCTCGATCTCGCCCCGATCAGCCAGCCCGGCCTCAATTTCGGCTGGCGCTTCCTCGAAGGCACCAACCCGTTCAACGGCACGGCACCGGGCGGCCTCACCGCACCGGTCTCGCAATATCTGCACGGGAGCGGCCCCAAGCAGGGCAACTCGGTCATCGGCGGCTATGTCTATCGCGGCCCGGTCACGTCGCTGCAGGGCAGCTATGTCTTCGGCGATTTCGTCAGCGGCAATATCTGGACGCTGCCCGCCGCTTCGCTCGTCCAGGGCCAACTCTTCCCGGCGGCGAGCTACGAACGGCGCAATCTCGATTTGCTGCCCGATGCCGGCACGATCAGCCAGCTCGCTTCCTTCGGCATAGACGGCGCGAACAATCTCTACCTCGTCGACCTCGACGGAGAAATCTACATGGTCCAACCGGGCTGAGTCGCGCCCTTGCGTTGCGAAACGCAACTGTCCATCTAGATCGCCATACCGTAAGTTCGAATCGGAGAGGCGAGAGATGCGCAGCTATCTGAAGCAGTACATCGGAGGGGAGTGGGTCGAGAGCCAGGGCGGTACGCCGCACAAGGTGATCAACCCCGCCACCGAGGAAGCGGTAACCGAGGTCACGCTCGGCTCGGAGGCGGATGTCGACAAGGCCGTCGCGGCGGCCCGCACCGCGTTCGAAAGCTTCTCGCGCACCAGCGTCGAGGAACGCATCGCGCTGATCGAGCGCATCCTCGCCGAGTACAAGAACCGCGCCGGCGACATGGCCGAGGCGATCAGCCTCGAGATGGGCGCGCCGATCAGCCTGGCCAGGACCGCGCAGGTCGGCTCGGGCCTGGGCCATCTGATGTCCGCCGCCAATGCGCTCCGCGACTTCCAGTTCGAGGAGCAGATCGGCAACTCGCTCGTCGTCCATGAACCCATTGGCGTCGTCGCGATGATCACCCCCTGGAACTGGCCGCTCAACCAGATCGTGTCCAAGGTCGCGCCCGCGCTCGCCGCCGGCTGTTGCATGGTCCTCAAGCCTTCGGAAGAGGCGCCTGGCTGCGCGATGATCTTCGCCGAAGTGCTCGCCGCCGCCGGCGTCCCCGCGGGCGTGTTCAACGTCGTGAACGGCGACGGCCCCGGCGTCGGCACGGCGCTCAGCCGCCACAAGGGCGTCGACATGGTGAGCTTCACCGGCTCCACCCGCGCCGGCGTGCTCGTCGCCAAGAACGCCGCCGAGACGGTCAAGCGCGTCCACCAGGAACTGGGCGGCAAGTCGCCCGCGCTGATGCTCGAAGGCGCCGATCTCGGCCGCGCGGTGCAGGCCACCCTGTTCAATGTGCTGCTGAACTCGGGCCAGAGCTGCATCGCCCCCACCCGCCTGCTGGTGCCCGCGGGCCTGCAGGACCAGGTCGCCGCGGCCGCCGCCGAGGTGATGAAGGCGACGCACACCGGCAACCCGGCCGAGGAAGGCCGCCATATCGGCCCGCTGGTCAACAAGACCCAGTGGGAGAAGGTCCAGGGCCTGATCGCCAAGGGGATGGAGGAAGGCGCGAAGCTCGAGGCCGGCGGCCCCGGTCGCCCGGACGGCGTCGAGACCGGCTATTTCGTCCGCCCGACCCTGTTCTCCGGCGTCACCAACGCGATGACGATCGCCCGCGAGGAGATCTTCGGCCCCGTCGTCACGATTATCCCCTACGAGGACGAGGAAGACGCCGTCCGCATCGCCAACGACACCGACTATGGCCTGTCCGCCGTGGTGTTCGGCAGCGGCGAGGCGATCAAGCGCGTCGCCCCGCGGCTGCGCGCCGGCATGGTCTATGTCAATGGCGGCCAGCCCGACCCCAACCTGCCCTTCGGCGGCTACAAGCAGTCGGGCAATGGCCGCGAGCATGGCAAGTTCGGCCTGGCCGAGTTCATGGAAGTCAAGGCGGTGGTAGGTGCATTTGCGTAACCTTCCGCTCGCGATTTCCTAACCCAGGTTAGGCATTCTGGTCCCCGGGGATGCCCCTCCCCGGGAGTACCGCGTATGAGCTACGAGCGCCTCATTGCCGAACACGCGCTGATCGATGCCGCGCTGGCCCGGCTGGAGGCGCTTGTGGCCGCCGCCGTTCCCGACATCCCCGCCGTGATCATCGGGCTCGCCGATCTCTCGAACGAGCTCGCCCATCATCTCGCGCACGAGGACAGCTTCATCTATCCGCGCCTGATACAGGGCCGGAACCCGCAGGCACGCCGCGTGGCCGAGCGCTTCGTCGAGGATTTCGACGAGCTGCGCGGCGCCTGGAACCTGTATCTGCGCGAATGGACCAGCGACTGCATCGCCGGCGACTGGGAGATCTTCCGCATCGAGACCGGCACGATGATCGTGCGCCTCGCCCAGCGGGTGAAGGCGGAGAACGCCGTGCTTTATGCCGAGGCACTGCGCACCGGCGCCGTGCCCCTGCGCGACCAGCGCGCGGCCTGAGGCCACCTTTGGATTCCCCTCCCTGCAAGGGAGGGGCTAGGGGTGGGTTAGGAAAGGCCGGGCTCGATGCCCGGCCTTTCCTACTTCACCGCCAGCTTGCTGGGCTCGCTGCGCTCGCAACCCACCCCTGGCCCCTCCCTTGCAGGGAGGGGAGGAAGAAGGAAAAGGCCGCCTGCTGAAGTCCCTATACGCTATGCGGGCACCAGCACCGTAGACCCGGTCGTCTTCCCCGCCTCCAGCGCCCGGTGCGCGTCAGCGGCGTCTTCCAGCGCGAAACGCTGGCCGATATCGGCCCGCACCGCGCCGCTCCGCAGCATCTGGAACAGCCGCGCGCTGCCCGCCGCGCGCTCTTCGGGCGTGACATAATAGTCGAACATCGTCGGCCGCGTGACATAGACCGATCCGGCCCGCGCGAGCGCTCCCAGGTTCACCCCTTCCACCGGCCCGCTGGCATTGCCGAAGCTCACCACCAGCCCGCGCCGCCGGACGCTCGCCAGCGATGCTTCCCAGGTCGCCTTGCCGACCCCGTCAAACACCACTTCCACGCCCGCGCCGGCGGTGATCCCGCGCACCCAGTCGGCCACGCCCTCGCCGCGCGAGACCAGCACATCGTCCGCGCCCGCCTCGACCGCCAGCGCCACCTTGTCGGCGCTGCCCACCGTCGCGAGCACCCGCGCCCCGATCGCCTTGAGCCAGCGCACCGCGATCTGCCCGACGCCGCCCGCCGCGGCATGGACCAGCACCGTCCAGCCTGGCTCGACCCGGGCGCAGCGTTCGACCAGGAATTCCACCGTCCCGCCCTTGAGCAGGGCCGCCGCCGCGGTCTCATCACTGATGTCGTCGGGCAGCGCGAACAGGATCTTCGCCGGCAGGTTGCGCGCGGTCGCATAGGCGCCGATCCCGGGACCGAAGGTCGCCACCCGGTCTCCGACGGAGAAATCGGTCACGCCCTCGCCCACCGCCTCGACCACCCCGGCCGCCTCGCCGCCCAGCCCGCTCGGCAGCGGCACCGGATAGAGGCCCGAGCGATGATAGGTGTCGATGAAATTCAGCCCCACCGCGGTGTTGCGCATGCGAACCTCACCGGGTCCCGGCGGCGGCAGGTCGACATCGACCCACTGGATGACTTCGGGTCCGCCGACCTTTTCGATCCGTGCCATCCGTTCCATCACGCGACTCCTCAATGTACCGGCCACACCCATAGGATCAGCGGCGTGCCGACCACCAGCACGATCAACGAAAGCGGCGCGCCCAGCCGGGCATAGTCGCCGAACCTGTACCCGCCCGGCCCCATCACCAGCGTGTTGCACTGGTGCCCGATCGGCGTGAGGAAGTCGCAGCCCGCGCCCACGGCGGTCGCCATCAGGAACGCCTCGGGCCGATAGCCCAGCTGGCCGGCGAAGGTCGCGGCGATCGGCGCCATCACCAGCACGGTCGCGGCATTGTTGAGGAAAGGCGTCACCGCCATCGCCGCCGCCAGGATCAGCGCCACCGCGCCCCAGGGCGGCAAGGTCGCGGCGAGCTGGCTCAGCCCGTCGCCGATGATCTGGCTCGCCCCGGTGGTGCGCAGCGAATCGGAGACCGGGATCAGCGCGCCGAGCATCACCAGGATCGGCCATTCGATATGGTCGTACGCCTCGCGCACCGGCAGCGCGCCGAGCAGGATCACCGCCCCCGCCGCCGCGAAGAAGGCGACCGCCACCGGCACATAGCCGAGCGCCGTCGCCGCCATCGCCGCGCCCAGGATCGCCAGCGGCAGCAGTCCCTTGCGCGCGCTGCCCAGCCGCAGGGTACGCTCGGCGAGCGGCAGGCACCCCAGGTCGCTCAGCCGCTCGAAGAGCAGGTCGAGCGGTCCCTGCAGCACGATGACGTCGCCGGCGACGAGCTCGATCTCGCCCAGCCGGCTGGCCAGCCGCTCGCCCTGGCGCGACACCGCGATCAGGTTCACCCCGAAGCGCTCGTGCAGGCCGAGCCGCCCGGCGGTGCGGCCGATCAACGGGCTCTCGGTGCCGATCACCGCCTCGATCACGCCCACCTCGCCGCTCCCCTCGGGCTTCTCGCGCCCGGCGCCCTCCAGCTCCAGCCGGTCGCCGGCGATCACGCGTTCGAGGCTGTCGGGCGAGCCGGCGAGAATCAGCACGTCCTCGGGCTTCAGCGTCGTGTCGGGGAAGGGGATCGAGCGGATGCCGGCGCGCAGGATCGCGGTCACGGTGATCTCGCCGTCATGCCGCTCGCGGAACGCGGCCACCGTCTCGTCCACCGCGGGCGATCCCGCGGGGATCTCGGCCTCGGTGACATAATCCTCGATGTTGATCGCCTCGCCCAGGGTCGGCGCGGCACGGCGGTCGCGCGGCAGCAGCCGGTAGCCGAAGCGCAGGAAGATCAGCCCGACCAGCGTCAGCCCAAGGCCGACCGGCGCATAGTCGAACATGCCGAAGGGCTGGCCGGTCATCTCCTCACGCACCCGGCTGACGATGATGTTGGGCGAGGTCCCGATCAGGGTGATCAGCCCGCCGAGCAGCGAGGCGAAGGACATCGGCATCAGGTACGCCGCGGGGGAGACGTTGGCGCGCTTGCTCATCTGCAGCGCCACCGGGATCATCATCGCCAGCGCGCCGATGTTCTTGACCAGCGCCGAAGCGAGCCCGACCGAGGCGCTGAGCAGCAGCAGTTGCGAGCGGACATGCGTCACGCGCTTCTGCAGCACCAGCATCGCCCGCTCGATCACCCCGGAGCGCTGCACCGCGCCCGACAGGACGAGCGCCGAGGCGACGATGATCACGATGTCGTCGGAAAAGCCGGTGAACGCCTGCTTGGGGCTGACGATGCCCAGCGCCAGCGCCGCGAGCAGCGCGATCACCGCGACCATGTCGTAGCGGAACTTCCCCCAGATGAAGAGCAGCATCATGCCGGCCAGCACGCCGACGGAGAGCAATTGGGGCGTGTTCATCGCAGGGGAGAACGCCACGCGATGGTTTCGGGTCCGTCCCCACCTAATTCCTCCCCGAGCTCGCTCGGGGAGGGGGACCGCGCACGTAGTGCGTGGTGGAGGGGCCGGCGCGCAACGCGCCGGTGCCCGGCGCGCCCCTCCACCACCGGCTTCGCCGGCGGTCCCCCTCCCCCAGGCAAGCTGGGGGAGGAATTACTTCGTCAGTGCACCGTCCCCACGGCCCTGCCCACCGACATCAGCACGATCAGCCGCTCGATCTGGCGCCAGCGGCAGAAATGGATGTGGTTGCCCAGGTCGCGGCTGCGGTCGGCACGGGCGGCGGCTTCGCTGCCGGCGAGCTCGCCGAAGCTGGCGATCAGGTCGTTGGCGTCGGCGATTTCGCGGCGATCGCCCAGATAAGGCATCATGTTCATGCGCGCGCTCGCTACACGAGCCGTGCCAGTTCCGGCGGAATCGCGGCTTTGCGCGCCACACGATGCTGAACTTCCGCTAACCATGTTGCAAAGCGCGTATCGCGTGCCCCGGCATGGCACAGGTAGCGTCCCGCCCCGGGACGTGGCAGAGGACAGCCATGACCAAATCTCCCTCCAAGACGCCCGTCGCCGGCGGCTTCCTGCTCGCGCTCAGCCTGATCGTCGGCGTGTTCGTCGGCATCGCCCGGGGCGAGGCGTCGTTCGGTTTCGTCATCGGGCTCGCGGTCGGCGTCGCGCTGCTCGCCGGGGTTTGGCTGATCGACCGGATCCGGGTGGGGCGGTAGCATAAATTCCTCCCCCAGCTTGCTGGGGGAGGGGGACCGCGACGCGAAGCGGCGTGGTGGAGGGGCGCGGCGGCTTACTGCCGCTCCTCCGCAGCCCCCTCCACCATTCGCTACGCGAATGGTCCCCCTCCCCGAGACAAGCTCGGGGAGGAATTAGCAGGCTAGATCGCCCGGCCCAGCCAGGCCACGCGCCCGACCACGTCCAGCGCCTTTGCCGGCACCACCCGCGTATCCCAATCCGGATTGTCCGAGATCACTTCGATCCCGCCCACCCCGGTCCGCAACCGCTTGACCATCAGCTCGCCGTCGAGCCGGATCACGAACACCCCGCCGCGCCCCTCGATGCGCCGCCGGTCGCGATCGACCAGTATCTCGTCGCCATCCTCCAGCGTCGGCACCATCGAATCGCCCTGCACGCGGATCATCGATGCCGCCTCAGGGCGCACGCCCAAAGCCCGCAGCAGCTCGGGCGAGAACTGCGCGCCCCGCCGGCGCCGTGCCTCGCCCTCAACCAGCCCGCCCGGCCCCGCCGACGCACCGACATCGAGCCGCGCCACCTCGACCAGCCCCTCCAGCTCCGGCCCGCCCAGCCGCGCCTCCGCAACGCCGAAATAGCGCGCGAGCAGCGCCCGGTCCGCCTCGCTCAGCAGCCGCGGCGTACCCCGCACCAGATATTGCTGGAGATAGGCCGCGTTGCGCCCGAGCAGCCGCGACAGCTCGGTAAGGCTCGTGCCGTTCTCGGCGATCAGCGCCTCCAGCGCCGCGCGTTGCGCTTCCGGTTCCATAGTGTCTCCATACCCGTAGGAATTTTCCTAGACAAGTAGGAAATAGAGAACAAAGTAGGAACGATCTTGAGCGAATCGGACGGGAGAAGAACGGATGTCGGTGCATCGCAAGATCGAGAAATTCCTCCGGGCGACGGACATGCCGCCCACCAAATTCGGCAGGCTCGCGGTCAGCGATCCGCGCTTCGTGTTCGACCTGCGCATGGGCCGCGAGCCCGGTGCGAAGATCACCGCGCGGGTCGAGGCGTTCCTCGCCGCGCAACAGGCGCTGCGCCACCAGCAGGGCAAGGAGATCCGCCGATGAGCCGCGGTCCCGATGCGGAGACGCTGCTCCGCCGCGCCCTCGAATCGCATGCGGAGGCGGCCGGCTGCCCGGTCACGCTGGTCGAATCGGACTGGACGCGCTGGGCCAGCGCCACGTTCAGCGGCGCACGACACCTGCTGGCGCTGGCCGGCCCGCCCTCCCCGGCGCTCGACGCCTGGATCGCCGGCCTGCCCGACGCGGAACTGCGCCTGCGCGGCCATCTCGTCGCGGACCTGGCAGTGGAACATGTCCGCCGCGCACAGGACCGGGTGACGGTGTCGCTGGAAGTGCTGACGGTGGAGGAGCGGCGTTAGTGTGGCGCCCCTCCCTCACAATATTCTCTCTTCACCCCCGCGAAAGCGGGGGCCCATCTCCCGGATGCACGACTGGGCGCACCGGATGTATTTGAGGAGAGCGCACGAGATGGGTCCCCGCTTTCGCGGGGATGACGGAACAACAATCGGAAGCGGTGTTACGCCGTCCGCCGCGCCAGGTTGCGCAGCGTGACCAGCGCCTCTTCCAGACCGCGCTCATGCGCCTTGGCCGCCGAGCGCGAAGTCGCGGCGATCTGCTTGTCCGCCACGCCGCGCTCCAGCCGCTCGAGCAGCGCGTGGACCGACGCGTCGGTTTCCGGCCGCACGATCCGCTCGCGCGGCGGGGCGACCGGCGCCTCGGCCAGCGGCTCCGGCACATGGCGGCGGGGTGGCGGGGTCAGCTCGAAGATCTCGAAGCGCTCGCTCTCGTCGAAGATCGACGGGCGCGGCTGGCGGCGCAGCGGCGCGAGCGGCACCGGCGCGGACTTGGGCACCGCCGGGATCGCCTGCGGGTCGAAAGCCGAGAGCGGCTGGTCGAAATCGACCGGCAGTTCCTGCTCGACCGGCGGCAGGGCCTCGCGCGCGTGGATGTCGTGACTTTTGTGACTTTCCAGCGCCTCCACAACCGGCTCGGGGGCGGGAATCGGGGGCGGCGTAGTGTAAACTTCGGAAACTTCCGGCGCCTCGATCACCGGCTCGGGCGCAGTGGCGATCACCACCGGCGCCGGCAGCGCGATCACGGGTTCGGGCGTCTCCACGACCCCGGGTTCCACCGCCTTGGGTGGGGAGATCGGGCGCGGCGGGAAGATCGCGTCGAAGTCGATGCGCTCTTCCGCCTCGGGCTCGGCCACCGACACCGCGGCACGGACCTCGAGGAACGGCCGGCCCAGGTCGCGGGTGGCGAGCAGCGGCGGACGCGGCGGCGCATCGGGATGGGCATCGGCGCGGCGCAGTACCGGCAGCGGCACCTGCTCGGGATCGCTCTCGACCTCTGCCGATTCGCCGATGGTCAGCCCGCGCGAGCCGAGCAGGATGAAGGCCGAAAGCCACATGAAGGCACCGACGAACGCGCCGGCACCCAGCGCCACGGCCAGGCGGGCGGTGGTGCCGAGCGGCGGCTCGGCCATCGCGAGAACGGAGGGAAGACCGGAGTCCATCACCAGCGCCTCGAGCGCGGGCACGGGGATCATCGCCACGCCAAGCGCAGCGAGACCTCCCGCGACCAGCGCGATCAGGGGCGCCAGCGGCAGGTTCATGCGCTCACCACGGACGTGTGCGACCACGAGTCTTCCATGGCCCCAATCTTGGCGAGTCTTTGGTAAACGGAGTCATAACGGCCGACATTTGTCGCCCAGCTCCGCTCGGTCTCGACGAATGTCCGGCCGCGTTCCCGCCGCGCATCCCAGCCGTCGCGCTCGGCAAACATCCGCGCGACCGATTCGGCCAGCGCCTGAGGGTCGTCGGGCGTGAACAGGGTCCCGGTATCGCCGTCGCGGATCAGCTCGCGGTGCCCGCCCACGTCCGAGGCGGCGACCAGCCGGCGCTGCGCCATGGCTTCCAAGGGTTTCAGCGGTGTCACCAGGTCGGTGAGGCGCATGTGCTTGCGGGGATACACCAGCACGTCGATCACGCTGTAATAGCGCTCGACCTGCTGGTGCGGCACGCGGCCGACGAAATGGATGCGGTTCGCTACCGGCGAAGCCGCTGCCTGCGCCATCAGCGCCGCGTCGCACGGTCCGCCGCCGACCAGCACCAGGTGCAGCTTCGGGCGCAGGGCGACCAGCCCCGGCATCGCCTCGATCAGCACGTCCAGGCCTTCATAATCGTAGAAGCTGCCGATGAAGCCGATCGTCTCGGCGCCCTCGATGCCCAGTTCCTTCGCCAGCGCCGTGTCATGGGCCAGCGGCTCGCCGAACAGGCCCAGGTCGACGCCATTGGGCGAGATCATGATCTTGCCCGGATCGATCCCGCCGCGGGCGACCAGATCGCCCTTCAGCCCTTCGCAGATCACCGCCACCGCATCGGCCTTGCGCACCGCCCGGGTCTCGAGCCAGCGCGTCGCCCTGTACTTCCAGCTCCCCTCGGTGCCGGTGCCGTTGCCCACCGCGGCATCTTCCCAGAAGGCACGAATCTCGTAGATCAGCGGCAGGCCAAGCTTGTTCGCCACCCGCTGCGCTGCCATCGCGCCGAGCACCGGCGAATGGGCATGGAGCACGTCCGGCTGCCAGGCCCGCGCGACCGCCTCGATCCGCTTGGCAAAGGCGGAGACCTCGCGCAACTCGCCGATCACCGGCGGCCCGGAATTGACCCGCGGCGTCCGGTAGAAGCGGATGCCGTCGATCGTCTCCTCATCGGTGTCGAACTTGCCGTGGCGCGGACTGGTCACCGCGGCGACTTCCCAGCCGCGCGCCATCTGCGCCTTCAGGATCGCCCGGGTCCGGAACGTATAGCCGCTGTGCAGCGGCAGGCCGTGATCGAGGATATGGAGAATCCGCATGCCCGTCCCATTGGCACAGGAGCACTTAACGCCGCGTCAACCGCATGCCGCTACACCGGCCTTGTAAGCAGGAGCGGCACTGGCCCATGATCGACAATCTATCGCTCGCGATCTCGCACGGGCTGATGCTGCTCGCGGCCTTCCTGCTGCTGCGCCGCCCCGATCTCGACCAGGAAGCCGGCCCGAAGGACGACGCGTCCAGGGCCAAGCCCAGCCGATGGGGCAAGCCCGGTGCGTGACCTCGTCTTCGTCGCATTCCTGCTGGCTTTTTTCGGGATGGGCTTCCGCAAGCCGTTCATCTTCGTGCTGGTCTATGCCTATATCGATATCGTTTCGCCGCAGCGGCTGACCTATCTCCTGCTCAACTCGGTGCCGATCTCGCTGATCGCGGTGGGCCTGTCGGTGCTCGGCTGGCTGGCGATGGACGACAAGAAGGACGTCCGCGTCGCCCCGCGCCAGCTGATGATCGTCGCCCTGCTCGGCTATTGCTTCTACACCACGCTCAACGCCGACTTCAAAGTCGAGGCCTTGGACAAGTGGGACTGGGTGTGGAAGGCGCTGGCCTTCGCCGCCTTCCTGCCGCTCACCCTGCGCACCAAGCTACGAATCGAGAGCCTGCTGCTCTTCATGATCCTCTCCGCCTCCTCGATCATCATCGTCGGCGGGATCAAGACGCTCGGCTCGGGCGGCGGCTATGGCGAGCTCAACCTGATGGTCGCCAACAATTCGGGCCTCTACGAAGGCTCGACCATCTCCACCGTGGCGATCGCGATCATCCCGCTGATCGTCTGGTTCATGCGCTTCGGCACCATCTTCCCGCCCGACTGGAAGGTGAAGTGCTTCTGCCTCGCGCTGATCTTTGCCTGCCTGCTGATCCCGGTCGGCACCTCGACGCGCACCGGCCTGCTCTGCATCGGCCTGGTCGCGCTGCTGATGATCCGCGATGCCAAGCGCAAGGTCCTGTACCTCACGGCGCTCGGCTGCCTCGGCCTCGCCGCGGTGCCCTTCCTGCCCAGCTCGTTCACCGAGCGGATGGGGACGATCAAGACCTACAAGGCGGACGCCTCGGCTTCGACCCGCCTCGCCGTGTGGCAGTGGACAATGGACTATGCCAAGACCCATCCGATGGGCGGCGGCTTCGAAGCCTATCGCCAGAACCAGATCCGTTACGAGAAGGTAGCGACCGAGAGCGACGGCAACGGCCAGACCACCGTCGACCGCAGCCTGGAGGTCGACAAGGCCCGCGCCTATCACAGCGCCTATTTCGAGATGCTCGGCGAGCAGGGCTATCCCGGCCTGGCGCTGTGGCTGACGATCAATCTGCTCGGCATCTTCCGCATGGAGGTGCTGCGCCAGCGCTACAGGAAGCCCGAGCCGGGTCAGGAATGGGTCGCCCCGCTCGCCTCGGCGTTGCAGACCGCGCACATCGTCTACATGCTCGGCGCGACCTTCATCGCCATCGCCTTCCAGCCTTTCGTCTACATGCTGATCGGCGCCCAGATCGGGCTCGATACCTATATGGCCCGCAAGCGCGAGGAGTCCGCCTGGCGGCCGCTGCGCAAGGCGAAGCCGGTCCTGGCATGAAGGGTCCCGAGCTCAAGGCGCTGACGAGCGTGCGCGGCATCGCGGCCTGGTTCGTGGTGTTCTTCCACATCCGCTTCGCGCTCGGCCTGCCCGATCCGGAGATGCACCTGCTCGCCAAGGGCTATCTGGCGGTCGATTTCTTCTTCCTGCTCTCGGGCTTCGTGATCTGGATGACCTGGAGCGAGCGGATCCGCACCGGCGGGCTCGCCGCGGTGCCGGGCTTCCTTCAGCGCCGCGTCGCCCGGGTCTGGCCGCTCCACCTGGTCATGCTCGGTTTCGGCGTGGCGATCGCCGCCGCGCTCGAGCTGACCGGCCGGGGCAGCGATCAGTTCCCCTGGCATGAGCTGCCGTTGCACGTGCTGCTGCTCCAGAACTGGGGCTTCACCCCGCATCTCACCTGGAACGATCCGGCCTGGTCGATCTCGTGCGAGCTCGCCGCCTATCTGCTCTTCCCGCTGCTCGCCCTCGCCATCGACTGGCGCCGGGTGCCGAGCTGGGGGGTGGTCGCCGCCATCGCCGTCCTACTCGGGTTTCTCCACGCGGTGTTCGCAAGCCGCGGTGCCTGGGCGCTGGGGCAGGAGATAACCAGCCTCGGCCTGATCCGCTGCCTGCTCGAATTCGCCGCCGGCACTGCCGTCGCGGCGCTGTGGCTGCGCTGGCGCGACGCCTGGCGTGCGCCGACTCTGGCGAGCGGCGTACTTGCCCTGGCCCTCGCCGCCGGCTGGGCACTCGGCCTGCCCGAGACCCTGGCGGCGCCCGCCCTATTCGCCGCGCTGCTGCTCGCGCTGGCGCTGACTTCGGCGCGCAGGGGCAACCCGCTGGAGGCTGCGCCGCTCCATTATCTCGGCGAGATCAGCTACGCGACCTATCTCTCGCATTATCTCCTCTGGTTCGCCTTCAAGCTGGCCTTTGTCCGCGACACGCATGCCGTGCCCTGGCCGCTGGTGATCGGCTTCCTCGCCCTGGTGCTGCTCGCCTCGGTGGCGCTCTACCATCTGGTCGAGCGCCCGGCGCAGCGCCTGGTCAACGGCATCAGACTTCGAGCGGCACCTTCTGAAGCGCTTCGATCACCGCGCGGTTGAAGGCCGGGATGTCGTCCGGCTTGCGGCTGGTGATCAAATTCTCGTCGATCACGACGTCGCGGTCGACCACCTCGGCGCCGGCATTCTCCAGGTCGGTGCGCACCGAAGGCCAGCCGGTCACCTCGCGCCCGTCGACCACATCGGCCTCGACCAGCAGCCAGGGCGCGTGGCAGATCGCCGCGACCAGCTTCTCGTCGTCCATGAACTCGCCGACGATCTCCACTGCCCGGGCGTTGATCCGGAGCTTGTCCGGATTGGCCACGCCGCCGGGCAGCACCAGTGCGTCGTAGTTGTCGGTATCCACCTCGTCGACCGTGGTGTCCGGCGTGATGCTCTCGCCCCTCTCGCCACCCTTCTCGCCGGTGATCGGCCTGGTATCGAGCGCCGCCAGCGTCACCTGCGCCCCGGCATCGATCAGCGCCTGGCGCGGCAGCATCAGCTCGTCCTGCTCGAAGCCATTGGTGGCCATCATCAGCACGCGGACATGGGAGAGATCGGTCATGGCAAGGCTCCTCGATTGCTCCCGCTGAACCGGTCTCTCGCCGACCGGTTCCGGAACGAAGCGATGGCCTGCGCATTGACCGGGCCATAGCGAGGAGGACCATGCCAAGTACCGACATCGTCTATGTCGACGACCAGCAAGCCGGCATCACCCGGCGCAAGGTGCGCCATGGCTGGGGCTATTGGGACGCGGAGGGCGCGCGGATCAAGGGCCGCGACGCGATCGATCGCCTCAACGCGATCGGCCTGCCGCCGGCCTATCACGATGCCTGGTTCTGCCCCGACCCGCGCGGCCATATCCAGGCGACCGGCTATGACGAGAAGGGCCGCAAGCAATATCGCTACCATACCGGCTTCCGCGAGGCGCAGGAGGCCGCGAAATATGATCGCTGCGCCAGCTTCGGCGAACATCTGGCGAAGCTCCGCGCCAGGGTCGAGCACGACCTGAAACTGCGCGGCCTGTGCAAGGAGAAGGCCGTCGCCGCCGTCGTCCGCCTGCTCGATCTCGGCAGCATCCGGGTCGGCAACGAGCAATATGTCCAGGCGAACAAGAGCTTCGGCGCGACCACGTTGCGCAAGCGCCATGCCGTGGTGAAGGGCCAGACGCTCCGCCTCCAGTTCCGCGCCAAGTCCGGCAAGCTGCGCGTGCTCAGCATCACCGACGGCTCGCTCAGCCGCTTCGTCAGGAAATGCCAGGACCTGCCCGGCCAGCACCTGTTCCGCTGGCTCGACGATGCCGGCGAAGCGCATCCGGTCACCTCGACCGACGTCAACGCCTATATTCGCGAAGCGATGTGCGACGACTTCACCGCCAAGCATTTCCGCACCTGGGGCGCCAGCGTCCTCGCCTTCCGCGCGCTCGCGGGCGCGGACGGCCCGCTCGGCCTCAAGGCGATGCTCGAGCCGGTGACCGAAGCCTTGGGCAACACTCCCGCCATCGCCCGGAAATCCTATGTCCACCCCGCGCTGATCGATCTCGCCAAGGATCGCGAGGCCCAGGCCGCCTGGCGCGCCGATCTCCACTTGCCCCGCGCCACGCGCTGGCTCAATCGTTACGAACGCGGACTGATCGCCCTGCTAGAGGGCATTGCCGCCTGCCAACCCAAGAAAGCTGCATGACGACATCGACCCATCGCAACGCCGCCGGTTTCCCCAAGAGCGAGGACCTTCAGATTCAGGCCGAGACCTTCGCCAATGACAGCTGGACCTGGGCACAGTCGCACTGGCTGCAGATCCTGATCGCCGCGGGCGTCGCCATTGCGGTCTTCTTCCTGCTCCATGCGATCAAGGGCTGGGGCGCGCGGCTGTGCAAGAAGGGCGAGGGTGTCGCCAACTGGTACGCGATCATTGGCCGGGCGATCTCGAAGACCGGCAATTTCTTCATCCTGATGACCTCGATCCGCCTGGTCACCGGCTATGCCGGCCCGCCGCTGATGGTCGAGCGGACGGTCGAGTTCCTCTTCACCATCTCGGCCGCCTTCCAGTGTGCGATCTGGCTGCGCGAGCTGATCTTCGGCGCGATCGAGCACAAGACGACCGCGGACAATTATCACGGTTCGGGCCTGGCCAGCGCGCTCGGTATCATCCGCATCCTGATCACCGTGGTGCTGTTCGCGATCGCCGCGGTGATGGTGCTCGGCAATCTGGGGGTGAACGTCACCGGCCTGATCGCCGGCCTCGGCGTCGGCGGCATCGCCATCGGTCTCGCCGCCCAGGGCATCTTCGCCAACCTCTTCGCCGCGCTGACCATATTGTTCGATCGCCCCTTCCGCGTCGGCGACAAGATACGCTTCGACAGGAACAGCGGCACCGTCGTATCGATCGGCCTGATGAGCACACGCATCCGCTCGTTCGTCGGCGAGGAGCTGGTCTTCTCGAACAAGCAGCTGCTCGACAAGCTGATCGAGAACCTGTCGCTGCGCCACCACACCCGCACCAAGCTGCCGATCGGCGTCGCCTATGAGACTCCCGTCGAGAAGCTCGAGGCGCTGCCGGCGCTCTTCAAGGCGATCGTCGAGGAGGCCGGCGGCACGCTCTCGCGCGCCAGCACCGAGGGATTCGGCGCCAGCTCGATCGATTTCGTGATCGAGTTCGACGTCGAGGGCGACGACGTGCCGCACGCGCAGCAGGTGCGCGACCGGATCATCTTCGCCATCCTCCGCAAGTTCGCCGCGGAAGGCATCTCGATCCCCTACCCCACCCAGACCAGCTACACCGCCGCGCCGGACGGCAAGTTCATCCTGCCCTATCCGGAGGAGGCGAAGGCCTGAGTCCTCCCGCGAAAGCGGGAGCGCGGACCTACCCGGACACGGCATTCGCGGCCCGGCGCCGCCGACTATGCGGAGGCGAGAGAAGGAGACCCGCGATGTTCAAGGACCATGCCTCGTCGGCCATCATCCCGTGCCGCGACCTGGCTGTCGCCCGCGCCTTTTACGATGGCACGCTCGGCCTGCCCTTGCTCGAGGACCATGGCAACGGCTTCCTCTTCGGCACCGGCAACACGCAGCTCAACATCTATCTGAGCGACTATGCCGGTACCAACCGGGCCAATGCCGTGCTCTGGGGCGTCGGCGACGAGCTGGAGGCCATCGCGGCGGACCTGCGCGGCAGGGGCGTGACGCTGGACGAATATCCCGACGGCTTCGACAGCGTCATCGACGGCGTGCACCGCAAGGGCGATTTCCGCGTGATCTGGTTCCGCGATCCGGACGGCAACATCCTTCACGTCCACAGCCGCTGAGCAGCCGTTCCGCGCACCGGCCGAATCGGTCGAATTGGAGATTCGAACATCGGGTCCGGCCGGAATGATCCGAAACATCGGGCACCGGACGCTACGTCAGTCGTGCCTTTCAAATTTCCGGTCGGGCGAGGCTTGCGGGAGCCCCTACCCCGCCACTAGATGGTGCCGAGAACAGGCGAGAGGACCGCTATCTTGGCGACGATCACCGTGCAGCAGATGGCCGAAAGCATCGGCACCGAGCGCGTGTCCGACTGGGTTGAAGTCACCCAGACGATGATCGATCAGTTCGCCGAGGCGACCGGCGATCATCAGTTCATCCATGTCGATCCGGTCCGCGCCGCACAGACGCCGTTCGGCGGCACGATCGCGCACGGATTCCTGTCGCTCTCGCTGATGCCGATGCTCGCCGCCCGCACCGATACGCCCGCCATCGAAGGCGTGAAGATGGGCGTCAACTACGGCGGCAACAAAGTCCGTTTCATGCAGCCGGTACGCTCGGGCAAGCGCGTCCGCGGCCGGTTCAAGCTGCTCAAGTTCACCGAGCGCAAGCCCGGCGTCTGGGAACAGGTCCAGGAATATACCCTCGAGATCGAAGGCGAGGAGAAGCCCGCCCTGGTCGCCGAGTGGATCGCGCTCGTCTACGTTTGAGATCCCAAGAGAAGGAAACACCATGTCTCGCTCCGCAGTCATCGTCTCGACCGCCCGCACCGGCATCGGCCGCGCCTATCGCGGTGCGTTCAATGCCACCCCGGCGCCGACGCTCGGCGCCCATGCGATCCGCGCCGCGGTCGAGCGCGCCAAGATCGATCCGGCGGAAGTGCAGGACGTCGTGTTCGGCGCCGCGCTCCAGCAGGGCAGCACCGCCGGCAACATCGCGCGCACCGCGCTGCTGCGTGCCGGCCTGCCCGTCAGCGTCGCAGGCATGTCGGTCGATCGCCAGTGCGCCTCGGGGCTTATGGCAATTGCTACGGCCGCCAAGGAGATCATCGTCGACAATATGGACATCGCCATCGGCGGTGGCCTCGAGTCGATCTCGCTCGTCCAGACCCCGGCGATGCGCGTCGAGCCCGATCGCGAGTTGCTCGCGATGCACGGCGACATCTACATGCCGATGCTGCAGACCGCCGAAGTCGTCGCCAGCCGCTACGGCATCGGTCGTGACCGCATGGACGCCTATTCGCTCCAGTCGCAGCAGCGCACCGCCGCCGCCCAGGCCGCGGGCAAGTTCGACGACGAGATCGTGCCGGTCACCGCGACGATGAACGTCGTCAACAAGGAGACCAAGGAAGTCTCCCAGAAGGAAATCACCCTCACCAAGGACGAGGGCAACCGTGCCGACACCACGATCGAGGGCCTGCAGGCGCTCAATCCGGTGCTGCCGAACGGCACCATCACCGCCGGCAACGCGTCGCAGCTGTCGGACGGCTCCTCGGCCTCGGTGCTGATGGAAGAGAAGCTCGCGGAAAAGCGCGGCTTGCAGCCGCTTGGGCGCTATGTCGGCATGGCTGTCGCGGGTACCAAGCCGGACGAGATGGGCATCGGCCCGGTCTTCGCGATCCCGAAGCTGCTCGAGCGCTACAACCTCAAGATGGACGATATCGGCCTGTGGGAGCTGAACGAGGCTTTCGCGGTGCAGGTGCTCTATTGCCAGGACCAACTCGGCATCCCCAACGAGTTGCTCAACGTCAATGGCGGCGCGATCTCGATCGGTCACCCGTACGGCATGTCGGGCGCCCGCATGACCGGCCACGCGCTGATCGAAGGCAAGCGTCGCGGCGCGAAGTACGTCGTCGTCACGATGTGCATCGGCGGCGGCATGGGCGCTGCCGGCCTGTTCGAAGTCCTCTGATGCGCTGGTTTGCCGACTGGCTGGCCGGGAGGGCAGCCAGTCGGCAACAGCTGTCCGAAATCAGCGAGACGGACCGCGCGGTGGTGGCGGCGATGCATGCGCGCCGCCGCCGTGCCCTGGAAGATCCCCGCCTGTCCCCGCTCGAGCGCCTGCTCCTGTGGTGGGAACAGCCTTCGGCATCGAATCCGCCGGAGCTGGAAATTCGCGCACTGGAAACGCGATATTCGGTCCGCTTGCCGGAGGATTTCCGCAGCTACCTCATGGCCACGATGCCCAAAGGCAATGAATGGGACGATGAGGGCACCCGCTGGTTTCCGCTCGCCGATATCAAGCCGCTCCGCGAGGAATGCGCCAGTTGGACCACCCGGTCCAAGCTGGACAGCGACAAGCTCCTCGTCTTCGCCGATTATATGATCTGGTGCTATGCCTGGGCCATCGATTGCTCGGACACCGAAAATCGGGGCAAGGTCGCGCTGATCACCGGCGACGATCACTATGTCGCCGATAGCTTCGACGATTTCCTCGATCGCTATGTCCGCGACGACGCCGAATTACACCGCTAGTGCGATCTTGACGGGCGCCAGCGAGAACACGCAGTCTCCGGGGATGACACAGGGCTATCGCAGACCTTCCGCCTCGGGCCTGATCTTCACGCCATTCCGCATGGCGCTTGTGTTCACCGGCCGATCCACCCGAACCGAGCTGCTCGGCTGGTGGCTACTCGGTGGGCTATTCTTCGGCCTGGTCGGCGCGCTGGCCGATGTCTTGATCAGCGCCATCGCCATTGCGCCGGAAGGCGAGACCTGGTTCATCCAGGCACTCAATCTGGTCATGGGCTTCGTCTCGCTCGCCCTGCTCGTCCGCCGCCTCCACGATATCGGTCATAGCGGCTGGTGGCTCGCCTTGCTCGCCGGAATGCTCGCTGTGAGCCTCATCGGCATGCACTATTACGCTGCCGCCCATCCAGACGCCGGCGTCGAGACCAGATTCCTCTCGATCCATTTTCATCCCGGGATCGCCTGGACAGCAGCACTGGCCACACTGGTCGTCATCGACATTCTCGCGCTGCTGGGTATTTTCGCGCTGATACTGGTCCCCGGCACCATCGGCGCCAATCGCTTTGGCCCCGATCCACGCACCGCGCCCGATCCCACACCGTCTCAGGACGCGTCCGCACTGTAACGCGGGATGTAACAAAGCAGCTTGCGCCGGCCCGCAACTTCGCGCACCCTCTCTGACAACGCTGCCAATCGCGAACCACTTATTGTTTCTGTAACAACTGTTAGCGATAACAGCATTCGGACTGCGCAAAGCGCGGCCGGCAAGAGAGGGGGTGCCCATGGGCGAGGACTTGGCTTTGGTGGCCGATATCGGCCGCCAATCGGTGCGATTCGGGCTGACCGGCGGCGATGCGGGGATGGCCCCGCGCGACATCCGTCGCTTCTCGACCAGCGAACATCCCACCTTCACCAGCGCACTGGTCTCCTATCTCAGCGGGCTCGGCCTGCAGGACGCGCGATTGCCGAGCGTGCTCGCGGTGGCGGGCGCGGCCCGGGGTGATCTGATCAACCTCACCGGCAGCCGCTGGTACATCTCGCTCTCGGGCGTCGAGGCAGTGCTGCGGGCCCCGCCGCGGGCGCTCAACGAATGCGCCGCCAACGCGCTGGCGCTCACCACCCTCCCGCTGGGGGCCTTCACCGGGCTGCACGGCCCGCCGCCCCGCCCGGTGGAGCCCGGCGGCAATTATGTGGTGATCGGCACGGGCACCGGCCTCGGCGTCGCCGCGCTGATCACCTCGAACGGACGCCTGGTCCCGGTGCAGAGCGAAGCGGGACACATTGCCTTCGCCCCCGCGACGCCGGACGAGCGCAAGTTCGCCGATTTCTGTCGCGCCCGCGGCGTTTCCCTCGATGTCGAGACGCTGATCAGCGCGCCGGGGCTATGCCTCGCCTATGAGGCGCTGTCGGGCGGCGCCAAGCCCGCCTCGCCCGAGGAGGTCACCCGCCACGTCGCGCGCGACAGCATTTCGGCCGCGGTGGTCCGCATGTTCGTCGAGCATCTCGGCAGCTTCGCCGGCGACCTCGCCCTGGCCTTCGGGGCCTGGGACGGCGTCTATCTCACCGGCGCGATCAGTCGCGCGTTGCACCCCCACCTGATGGATCCCGGCTTCCGTCGCAGGATGGAGAGCAAGGCCGCTTTCCGGCGCCAGCTCTCCGAAGTGCCGGTGGTGCTGGTCAACCGCAACGATCTCGAGCTGATCGGCGCGGCTGCGGCATATGGGAACGCCTGACACGGCCCGCTTGTTCTTTTCGGCACAGCCCGAGGAGAGCATCGTGACCGACACCGCCCAACTCAAGCAGCATCTCTGGAAGAAGCTGGCCGACAGCCCGTTCGTGATGATCGGCCTGATGGACAGCGACCAGCACCACATCCCGCTAACCGCCCAGCTCGACGCGGATCAGGTCGACACGCTGTTCTTCTTCACCGGCAAGGACAATCGCCTGGCACCGGGCGGCCGCGCGATGGCGCATTTCATCGCCAAAGGGCACGACTATTTCGCCTGCCTCGACGGCAATGTCCGCATCGACAATGACTTCGCCCAGATCGACAAGCTCTGGAACAAGCAGGTCGAGGCCTGGTTTCCGGGCGGCAAGGACGATCCGAACCTGGCCCTGCTCCGCTTCGACATCGACAGCGCCGAGCTGTGGGAAACCGACATGTCGATGACCGGCATGGTCAAGATGCTGTTTGGCGGGAAGATCAAGGGCGACGAGGAGGGCAGCCACGCGGTGGTGGAGACGACGGCGACCTAGCGCCCCCACAATCGTCATCCCGGCGAAAGCCGGGATCTCGTGCGGTTCCTTCCCCGCGCCATCTCCTGAGATCCCGGCTTTCGCCGGGATGACGGATTGCGCGAGAAGCACGTGCCGAGAAAGGCGATCGGGTTGCACTTGACCCTCAGCCCTGCCCGCGTCACGCCAGGCGCATGACCGGCCCTTCGCTCGCCCATCGCATTCGCACCGAAGCGCACGCCATCTGGTTCGCGGTGCGCGATCCGCGCACGCCGTGGTTCGCCAAGCTGGTCGGCGTGCTGGTCGCCGCCTATGCGCTCTCGCCGATCGACCTGATCCCGGACTTCATTCCGGTGCTCGGCCTGGTCGACGATGCGATCGTCATTCCGCTGGGAGTCTGGCTGTTCGAGAAGCTGATCCCGCCCGCCCTCTTCGCCGAGCACCGCGCCCGCGCCGAGATCGAGACGCAGCGCCCGGTCAGCTGGCCGGGCGTGCTGCTGATCGTCGCGATCTGGGTAGCGGTGGCCTGGCTGATCTGGAGCGTGGTGGCGACCAGCGAGTATAACTGATCCCAACTCCCTCTCCCCTTCGGGGAGAGGGTGGGGGAGAGGGGAAATGTGTCATTGATCGCGAGCAGCGGGAGCGGTGGCAAAATCCTGCCCCTCTCCCAACCCTCTCCCCGGTGGGGAGAGGGCTTTGAGCACGCTCAGCCCTTGTGCGTCGCCATCCACTCCACCAGCACCGGGGCGATGCGGTTGCGCCACTTCGAGCCGTTGAAGATGCCGTAATGGCCCACACCCTGGGCAAGGTGGTACTGCTTCAGCGAGTCGGGCAGCGACGTCGCGATGGTCAGCGCGGCCTTGGTCTGGCCGATGCCCGAGATATCGTCCTTCTCGCCTTCGATCGCGAGGATGCCGACGTCCGTGATCGCGGCCGGATCGACCTTGCGGCCGCGATGCATCATCTCGCCCTTGGGCAGCGCATGCGCCTGGAACACCAGGTCGATCGTCTGGAGATAGAATTCCGCGGTCATGTCGCAGACCGAGCGGTATTCCTCGTAGAACTTCATCGTCGACTCGGCACCCTCGTCATCGCCCTGGACGAGATGCTTGAACATCTCCCAATGGCTGATCATGTGGTTGCCGAGGTTCATCGTCATGAACCCCGCGAGCTGCAGGAAGCCGGGATAGACCTTCCGGCCGGCACCCGCATAGGTCATCGGCACGGTAGCGATGACGTTCTGCTCGAACCAGCTGAACGGGCGCTCGGTGGCGAGCGTGTTGACCGCGGTCGGCGCCTCGCGCGTGTCGATCGGGCCGCCCATCATGGTCAGCGTCGCCGGGCGGTTGGGATGCTTGTCGGCGCTCATCAGCGCGACGGCGGCATAGGCCGGCACCGAAGGCTGGCACACCGCCAGCACGTGCGGGCGGGCATCGCCGTCCTTGCCGATGAAGGCGAGGAACTCGATCAGGTAATCGACATAGTCCTGCAGGTCGAAACGGCCCTCGGCCGTCGGCACCAGCTTCGCGTCGCGCCAGTCGGTGATGTAGACATCGGCCACCGGCAGCATCCGCTCGACGGTACCACGCAGCAGCGTGGCATAATGGCCGGACATCGGGGCGACGATCAGCAGCTTCGGACCGCCCTCGACACCTTCACGCACGAAGCGCTTGAGCTGGCCGAACGGCTTGCGCAGCACGATCTCTTCACGGACGTCGACCTGACGGCCGTCGATCTCGGTGCGGTCGAGCGCGAATTCTGGCTTGCCGCGCGGGGCGGAGGCATGGGCGAACACCTCGAGCGCCGAGGCCATCACCGGTCCGCCGCCGAAATAGGCGAACGGATTGGCGGGATTGTTCAGCAGACCGGCGGAGAAGTTTGCCAGCGCGCTCGCACCTGCGAGAAGCGAGCGCTGAATCTCATAAGCGTCGTACAGCATTGCGTCCCTTCCGCCGTCCCCCTCCCCATCACGGCGGCGGCTATGTTAGCGTTATAGGCGAGCGCTGCTGCGGTGCAACGGCGCCCGGTATCAGAATGCGACAAAATGCGGTCGGGTTCCCGTACCGGGATTACGAAACCGGGCTTTTGAGACGGCTAAACCGCTCTATGGGCTCGATTAAACCGACATTCCCCGCTTTGAATGAATTCGCGGCAATGATCCTCCGCCAAACGACAGTTTCCCTGCCTCCGCAATCGCGCTAGTCCGCCCGGCATGGCCGAACCCGTCCCGCCGGCGCCGCAGAAGCGCAAGCTCTCCAACCTGCTCGTCGTGTGGGGCTTCACCCGGCGCTACAAGCTTCAGCTGCTGATCGCGATCGTCGCTCTGCTCGGCTCGTCGGCGACGACGCTGCTGATCCCGCGCACCTTCCAGCTGATCATCGACCATGGCTTCGCGGCCGGCGTCGATACCAGCCGGATCGGCATCTATTTCCAGGGGCTGCTGCTCGTCGTCCTCGCGCTGGCGGTGTTCACTGCGGTGCGCTTCTATTTCGTCTCCTGGCTCGCCGAGCGCACCGTCGCGGATCTGCGCATCGCCGTGCACCGCAACCTGCTGCGCCTGCCGCCGAAATGGTTCGAGGAGAATCGCCCCTCCGAGATCGCCTCGCGCCTCACCGCCGATACCGCGATCGTCGAGCAGGTTGTCGGCTCCACCGTTTCGATGGCGCTGCGCAACCTGCTCACCGGCGCCGGCGGCGTGATCTATCTGTTCGCGCTCTCGCCCAAGATCGCCGCCTATCTGATCATCGGCATTCCGATCACGATCCTGCCGATCGTCTGGCTCGGCAGCCGCGTCCGCCAGCTCTCGCGCAACAGCCAGGACCGGGTCGCCGATGTCGGCTCGATCGCCTCGGAAACGCTCGGCGCGATGCGCATCGTCCAGGCTTTCGGCCAGGAGCAGCGCGAGGGCGAGCGTTTCCAGGGCGCCGTCACCCGCACCTTCGAGGCCGGCAAGCGCCGCTTCGGCCTGCGCGCGATCATGACCGCGCTGGTGATCGGCGCGCTGTTCTCCGCGATCGTGCTGATCGTCTGGGCCGCCGTCGCCGATGTCGCCGCGGGCCGCGCCTCGGGCGGCTCGATCATGGCGTTCGTGCTCACCGCCGGTCTGGTCACCGGCTCGTTCAGCACCCTGACCGAAGTCTATGGCGACCTGCTGCGTGCCTCGGGCGCCGCCAGCCGCCTGGCCGAGCTGCTCCAGGAACAGCCCGACATCGCCGCCCCGGCCAACCCGGTCGCCCTGCCCCAGCCGCCCCAGGGCGCGCTGGTGTTCGACCATGTCACCTTCCGCTACCCCACCCGCCCCGAAGTCTCGGCGCTCAGCGACTTCTCGCTCGACATCCGCCCGGGCGAGACGGTCGCCGTGGTCGGCCCCTCGGGCGCCGGCAAGTCGACGCTCTTCCAGCTGCTCCAGCGCTTCTACGACCCCGAGGGCGGCGAAGTCCGCATCGACGGCGTGCCGATCAGGTCCGCCGACCCGGCCGATGTCCGCGCCCGCATGGCGATGGTCCCGCAGGAGACGGTGATCTTCGGCGCCTCCGCCCGCGACAATCTGCGCTACGGCGCCTGGGACGCCAGCGACGAGCAGATCTGGGCCGCCGCCAGCGCTGCCAACGCCAGTGATTTCCTGCGCGACCTGCCCGAGGGGCTCGACACCTTCCTCGGCGAGGGCGGCGCCCGCCTGTCGGGCGGCCAGCGCCAGCGCATCGCCATCGCCCGCGCGCTGCTCCGCGACGCGCCCATCCTGCTGCTCGACGAGGCCACCTCCGCGCTCGACGCCGAGAGCGAGCGCCTCGTCCAGGACGCGCTCGAACGGCTGATGGAGAACCGCACGACGCTGGTGATCGCCCACCGCCTCGCCACCGTCCGCGCCGCCGGCCGGATCATCGTGATGGACGAGGGGCGTATCGTCGAGACCGGTACCCATGCCGAGCTCGTCGCCCAGGGCGGCCTCTACGCCCGCCTCGCCTCGCTCCAGTTCAACGAGGCGGCCTGACGCGAAAAGGGCCCGCACGCCGGCGGGCCCTTTCCTGATCGTGCAAGCCTTCAGACCAGCTTCGCCGGCTTGAGCAGGTCCGACATGCCCACGCGGTGGAGCATCTCGGCGCGGACCCGGTCCATCACGCCGAAGGTCACGTCGGCGCCGTCCTGGCTCGGGTCGTAATGGAGGCGGAACGGGCGGGTGCCGAATTCCATGCCGACCAGGTCGACGATCTCGTCCGCCACGCCTGCCGGATCGGCGTCTTCCGGCACGATCTCACCGAACGCCTTCTGGATGATCGCACCGAAGTCCTTGTACGGGCCCGCCTCATATTCGGCGAGGCGCGCGGTATCCGCCGGACTGCCCGAATGGGCGAAGTGGTTGGTGCCCTTGGTGAAGGCGCCGGGCACGACGATCGAGGTCTCGATCCCCCAGCGGCTCAGCTCGCGGGCATATTGCACCGCCAGTGCGTCCATTGCCGCCTTGGCCGCGAAATAGGGCGAGAGATAGGGCGGCGTGCCGCCCGCCGAGCTGCTGCTCGACACCCAGACCAGCAGGCCCTGCTTGGCGGCACGCATGTGCGGCAGCGCGGCGCGGTTGACCCGCTGCGTGCCGAGCACGTTGACGTCGTACTGCTGGGCGAACTGCTCCGGCGTGAAGCTCTCGGCCGGGCCGAACATCATGTGCCCGGCATTGTGGACGAGCACGTCGATCCGGCCGCTCTCGGCGATGATCTTCGCCACCGCAGCCTCGGTCGAAGCCTCGGACTGGACGTCGAGCTCGATCGGGCGAAGGTCGCTGCCCGGGATGGCGGCGAGCTCGGCGGCGTTCTTGGCGTTACGCCCGGCAACGTCGCGCATCGAGGCGTAGACAATGTGGCCGGCCCGGGCGAGCGCCTCGGCGGTCAGGCGGCCGAACCCGCTGGAGGCACCGGTGATGAGGATGATCTTGCTGTTCGACATGGGAAATTCCTTTCGAGAATGAGAGTTTGGGGAGAAATCGGGATCAGATGATCCCGCCGTTCGCGCGCAGCACCTGGCCGTTGATCCAGCTGCCGTCCGGGCCGGCGAGGAAGGCGACGGCGCCGGCGATGTCCTCGGGCTGGCCGAGGCGCTCGAGCGGGGCGGCCTTGGTGAGCGTGTCGATCACCGACTGGGGCTTGCCGTCGAGGAACAAAGCCGTGGCGGTCGGTCCGGGGGCGATCGCGTTCACCGTGATGTTCCGGCCGCGCAGCTCCTTGGTGAGGATATGGGTCATCGCCTCGACCCCCGCCTTGGTGGCGGCATAGACCGCGTAGCTGGCGGGACGCAGCCCGACGACGCTCGACGACAGGTTGATGATCCGGCCGCCCTCGCGCAGCCGCTTGGCCGCTTCGCGCAGCGTGTTGAAGCTGCCCTTCAGGTTGATCGCGACCTGACTGTCGAACAGCGCGTCGTCGCTCTCGGCCAGCGTCGCCAGCTTCATGATGCCGGCGTTGTTGACCAGCACGTCGACCCCGCCGAACGCCGCCTGCGCCGCGTCGAACATGCGGGCCACCGCGGCAGGATCGCTCACGTCCGCCTGGGCCGGGATGGCCGAGCCGCCGGCGGCCTCGATCTTCGCGACCAGCGCCTCGGCTTCCGCCGCACCGCCGGCATAGTTGACGACGACGGTGAAACCGTCCTTCGCCAGCCGCTCGGCGATCGCAGCGCCGATGCCGCGCGAAGCGCCGGTGACGATCGCAACTTTCTTGTCCGTGTTCATCTTCGCATCTCCGTTTGGCCCGGGACCGTCCCGAGCGGTGATGCCTAGATGCCCGCTGGCGGACGGAAGATAATCAGCCTAGATACGGCAACATTGTTCGCTTCTACGGAATAATAAAATGGACCGGCTCGATGCGATGCGGCTCTTCACCCGGGTGGTCGACCGCCGCAGCTTCACCCAGGCCGCGCACGATCTCGACCTGCCCCGCTCGACCGCGACCCAGGTGATCCAGCAGCTGGAGACGCGGCTCGGCGTGCGGCTGCTCCAGCGCACCACCCGCACCGTCCGCCCGACGCTCGACGGCGAGGCCTATTATCGTCGCTGCCTCGCGATCCTCGACGATATCGAGGATGCCGAGGGCGCGTTCCTCGGCGCGGTGCCGCGCGGCATGCTCCGCGTCGAGGTGCAGGGCACGATCGCGCGCCACTTCCTGGTGCCCGGCATCCCGCAGTTCCTCGAACAGCATCCCGGCATCGAGATCTCGATGAGCGAGAGCGATCGCTGGGTCGATGTGGTGCGCGAGGGCGTCGATTGCGTGCTGCGCTACGGGGCACTGCCCGACAGCGACCTGGTCGCGCGCACCGTGACGATGCTCGACCGGATCACCGTCGCCGCCCCCGCCTATCTCGCCCGCCACGGCACGCCCGAGGCGCCCGCCGATCTCGCCCGCCACCAGGCAGTGTCACTGCGCTCGATCACCACCGGCGCGCTCACGCCGTTCGAGTTCGCCCGCGCCGACGGCGTGGAGCGGATCGAAGTCGCCTCGCCCTTCTCGGTCACCGGTACGGAGAGCTATCGCGACGCGGTGCTGCTCGGGCTCGGCCTCGCCCAGATGCCGGTCTTCCACATCGAACGCGACCTGGCGGAGGGCCGGCTGGTCCGCGTCCTCACCGAGCACCCCCTGCCCAGCGCGCCGATCTCGATCCTCTATCCGCGCAGCCGCCAGCTGTCCCCGCGCGTGCGGCTATTCATCGACTGGGCGGTCCAGCGCTTCACTGCGCCGGCCAGCTGAGGCCTATTCCCCCGCCTCCACCGCCGGCAGGGTAAAGCGGAAAGTGGCGCCGCCCTCCGCTTCATTGGCCGCACTCATCGTGCCGCCATGCGCCTCGACGATGCGGCGCGAGATCGACAGGCCGATGCCCATCCCCGCCCCCGCCTTGGTCGAGGTGAATCGTTCAAACAGCTGGTCGAGGATCGCCTCGGGCACGCCGGGGCCGTCGTCGCGGAAACGTATCTCCACCCATTCCGGCCCTACCTTGCGCGCGGCGATCACGATCCGCCCGCGATAGGGCATGGTCGATCGGATCGCCTCCACGGCGTTGCGCAGCAGGTTGACCACCACCTGCTGCACCTGGATTCGATCGATGAACACGCAGATGTCCGCCGGCTCCACCGCCAGCTCGATCTCGACATGGTGCGCGCCGGTACCGGCCAGCACCAGCTGGATGGCATCGTCGATCATCGGCACCAGCGGCTCGACGCGCTTCTCCACGTCGCGGTGCTGGGCGAACTCGCGCATCCGCCGGATGATCTCGCCCGCGCGCACCACCTGGCCACGCGCCTGCGACACCATCTCCGGCGCCTGGCCCTCGTCCTCGCGCTGGTTCAGCACGAATCCCGCCGCCGACAGGTAATTCACCGCCGCGGTCAGCGGCTGGTTCAGCTCGTGCGCCAGGTCGGCGGCCAGCTCGCCCATCGCATTGTGGCGGGAAACATGGGCGAGCTGCGCGCCGAGGCGGGCAACATGCTGCTCGGCAGCGAGCTTCTCCGAAAGGTCGCGGGCGAACAGGGTGAAGCAGGTCTCGTCGTCCATCCCCTCGAGCAGCGCGCCGCGCAGCTCGAGCGGGAAGCGCGAACCGTCGGCGCGTACGCCCTCGCCGGTGAGCAGGAATCCCGCTTCCCGGCGCGCCAGGAACCCGGCGAGCTTCTCGCCTTCCTTCTCGCCGAGATAGTCGGCCATGTGGCAACCCGGCCCCTGCTCGGGGGGCACGCCCCATAGCCGTCCGGCGGCGGCGCTGAATTCCTTCGACCGGCCCTCGCCATCGATCACGATCACCGCATCGGGCACCCCGGCCAGGATCGAACGCAGCTGCCGCTCGCGCATCAGCACCGCCTCGTTCTGCTGCTTCGCGCGGCGAAGCCCCACGCCGAGCAGCAGCAGCACGATCAGCACATTGCCGACCACCACCACGAAATGGGCCTCGTCATGGGTGAGGAACCGGCTGTCCACGACCAGCAGCGCAACCAGCGAGGGGAAGACCGGGAACAGGATGATCGCCGGCGAAAGCTGCTGCAACAGCATGTACTCGAAGCCCAGCGCCTCGCGCCGGCGCTCGTTGAGGACGTGCAGCACCATCGCCACGGCCATGGCCAGATTGGGCAGCACCGAAGCGGCCGAGCGACCGATGAACGCCGGCGAGAGCACGTTCGGCTCGGTGATCATCATCGCCATGGTCAGCGCCGAAAGCCCGATGCTCGTACTCGCCAGCAGCACCACCCAGGTGCGTGCCAGTGTCGCGTGGCTGGTCGTCAGCAGGATGGCGATACAGCTCAGGATCATGATCCCGACCGCCCCGGTGCCGGGAACGCCGCGGTTGAGCACGTGCAGCGCCTGCAACTGATCGGCAAACAGCAGCCGCTCCAGCCCGAAATCGAACTGCGTAGAATATTGCACGACGAGCAGGAGCAGTAGCGTGCCGGGCACGGCGACCAGCGTTCGCGCGGCGTACCACGCTCCCTTGTGCGCCAGCATCGCGCTGATCGCGATCAGCAGGAACAGCGTCACGGTCAGGGGCGCGATGGCATAGTTCGGATTGCCGAGCCCGCGCAGCAACGGGATCTGGAAGGCCCAGCCGATCAGCGGCAGGCCGGCGATCACAATGGCGAAACCAAGCAGCCCGGTCGCCATGCGATCGGCCACCTTCCCCGCCCTTGTCCCGCTAGCTTCGGCCCGTGCGATGGTCATCGCTTCCTTCCCTCGCCCAGGCCGTCGGGCGCCCGCCATGTCGATTCGCTGGCGGCGAAATACCACAAGCCCGCCGCCTTCACTTTTGCGCAGATTAACCAGTCTGCAAGCCCGGGAAAATTGCGGAGTTTCCGTATTTCCCCGGGCTGCGAGGGGGCTTTGGAGGCAGGATGTTTCAGGCGATGGTCAGGCCGACATCGATATTGTTGCGGGTGGCGTTCGAATAGGGGCAGATCTGGTGCGCGGCCTCGACCAGCTTCTCGGCATCCGCACGCTCGACGCCCGGCAGGTTGATCTCCAGATCGGCGGTGATGCCGAACCCACCAGCGTCGCGCGGACCGATGCCAACGGTCGCGGTCACGGTCGTCTCGGCGGGAACCTTGAGCTTCAGCTGCTGGCCGGCGACCTTCAGCGCGCCGATGAAGCAGGCCGAATAGCCCGCGGCAAATAGCTGCTCGGGATTGGTGCCTTCGCCGCCGGCGCCGCCCAGTTCCTTCGGGGTCGAGAGCTTGGCGACGAAACGCCCGTCCTCGCTGCGGGATTCGCCGTCGCGGCCGCCGTTCGAGGTGGCGCGGGTGGTGTACAGGACATTGACGGACATGCTCGGTCTCCTCATTTGGTCCGCGATATTCTTTATCGCGATAATCATTAATTAGGGACCGAGTCGGGGCTTGTCCAGCGAAATCGTTATCGCGATATAGATTTCGATGATATTGGTTCTGCCAAGGAGACGAACATGCCCGCCGCGATGCCGCTCGACGACCAGCTCTGCTTCTCGCTCTATGCGACGAGCATGGCGATCACCCGCGCCTACAAGCCGATGCTCGACCAGCTCGGCATCACCTATCCGCAATATCTGGTGCTCCACGCGCTATGGGAGCAGGACGGCCGCACCGTCGGCGCGATCGCCGATCGGCTGGCGCTCGAATCGAGCACGATCACCCCGCTGGTGAAGCGGCTCGAGGCAGCCGGCTTCGTCACGCGCGAGCGCAATCCCGAGGACGAACGCCAGGTCCAGGTCCGCCTCACCCCCCGCGGGCGCGAGATGCGCGACGATTGTGGTTGCCTGGCCGAAGAGCTGCTGGTCCGCTCGGGCATGAAGGGCGAGGATCTCGGCGCGCTCAACCGCGAGGTGAAGACGCTCTGGCAGGCGCTGCGCGAGGCGAAGGACTGACCTCCTCCTAATTCCCCTCCCTGCAAGGGAGGGGTCAGGGGTGGGTTAGGAAAGGTCGGGCTCGATGCCCGGCCTTTTCTTTATACCCTCCGGTTAGCTGGGCTCGCTGCGCTCGCAACCCACCCCCAGCCCCTCCCTTGCAGGGAGGGGAGTTGGATGCGGCCACGCCAAACCCGCAAATCACCATACCGCCTCTTCCAAAATAGGATTTCCTCTGCTTCACTGATCCCAGCTCGAAAAGGCCCGTGATCGGGGAATCGGCAGCCCGCCGCTCTCCCACGCGTTAATAAGAGTGATTCAAGAGATTCAATGAATCGCTCAACCAGCCGGTTGAGCGTCGAGGAGCAGGAACCGGGAAAATGGCAGACCGCGAATTCGATATCATCGTCTATGGCGCCACCGGCTTCACCGGCCGCCTCGTCGCGGAGTATCTCGCCGGCCATCATCCCGACGTGAAATGGGCAATGGCCGGCCGCTCGCTCACCAAGCTGCAGGAGGTCCGCGACGAAATTGGCGCGTCCCCCGACACGCCGCTGCTCACCGCCAATGCCGATGATCCCGCCAGCCTCAAGGCAATGGTCGCCCGCGCCACCGTGGTCATCACCACCGTCGGCCCGTACCAGCTCTATGGCGAGACCCTGCTCGCCGCCTGTGTCGAGACCGGCACCGCCTATGTCGACCTGTGCGGCGAGCCCGCCTGGATGGGCCAGATGATCCGCAAGTATCAGGATGCCGCCAAGGCCAGCGGCGCGCGGATCGTCTTCTCCTGCGGCTTCGATTCGATCCCCTTCGATCTCGGCGTGTGGACCGTGCAGCAGGCAGCGATCGCCCGCTTCGGCAAGCCGGCGCCCCGGGTCAAGGGCCGGGTGCGCGCGATGAAGGGCACCTTCTCCGGCGGCACCTTCGCCAGCGGCAAGGCCTCGATGGCAGCCGCGGCCAAGGATCCCTCGATCCTCAAGCTGATGCTCGATCCCTTCGCCCTCACCCCCGGCTTCCAGGGGCCGCACCAGCCGAACGGCATGGTCCCGCATCATGACGAGGCGGTCGATGCCTGGGTCGCGCCCTTCATGATGGCGGTGATCAACACCAAGAACGTCCACCGTTCGAACTTCCTCGCCGGCCAGCCCTATGGTGCCGACTTCCAATATGACGAGATGCTGATCGTCCCGGGCCTGGGAGAGATTGGCAAGGCGGCGGCCGAGGCGCTGGCCAAGGTCAATCCGATGACCGCTGACAAGGGCCCCGCGCCGGGCGAGGGCCCGAGCAAGGAGGAGCGCGAGACCGGTTTCTACGACCTGGTATTCGTCGCCGAGATGCCGGACGGCCAGCGCCTGTCTGCGACCGTGAAGGGCGACAGGGATCCCGGCTATGGCTCGACCAGCAAGATGATCACGGAGAGCGCGCTCTGCCTGCTGCGCGACGTGCCAGCCGAGGGCAAGGGCGGCATCTGGACCGCCGGCGGCCTGATGCCCGAGCCGCTGGTCAAGCGACTCGAGGCGAACGCGGGGCTCAGCTTCTCAGTAGAGTAGGGTGATCAGCCCGGCGGCGAGGACGCACAGGGCGATGACGATGGGGACCAGGAAGGTGCGGGTGCGGTCCTGGTCCTTCTGCCAGGCGATGAGGTCGAACCAATATTGGCCCCGCCCCGCCTGGCGGATGATGCCTGCCCGCTGCATGCGCTCGAACTGGCGCTGCTCGATGGGCCGCTGCGGCACGAAGGGGACCGCCTCCTCGGCGGTCACTGCGTGCAGGGCGAAGAAATGGGCGCGAATCCGCCGCCGCGCCCGGCCGGCCAGCGCCCCGATGATGGCCGGAGCGCCGGAAGGGATCACTGCGGGGTGGCCGGCGCTGCCGCCGGGCAGGTGGTGACCACCGGGCCCTTGGCGAGCTTGGCGTCGTCGAACGAGTCGACGCGCATCGAGACGCCGGTCTCGAAGAACTGCGGCGCGGTGCCGCAGAAGCCGCCCACCAGGGCGTTCGAGATGTCGGCGGGGCTCAGCCCGGCGCGCCAGCCCTTGGGGCCGTCGACGGTGAGGACCAGGGTGTTGGCTTCGGCGGCGATGGCCTTGAGGACGATACCGCCCTCGAAGGTCTGGCCGACGGCGCCCTGCATGTTCTTGGCGAAGTCCGCCGCGGTCGGCTTGGCCTGGGCGGCGGGTGCCGGCGCAGTCTGGGCGACAGCGGGCAATACCGGGGTCGCAGCGAAGGCGAGGGCGAGGATGAACGGCTTCAGCATTGGGTCGATTCCCCCGGGAATGTGGAGGCGGAAGCATAAAGGCCCCCGCCCCCGGGTCAATGAACCCAGATCAACGTCGCTTCCCATTATGGCGGATATTGGCCGGCCTGCCGCGCCGCTTGAGGGGACGCGGCCGCCCCTTGCCCGCCCGCTCGGGCCGGAAGCCCGAAGGCCCGGCCGATCCCACGCCGTCGGGCAACTCGAAGCGCAGCGCGCCGGAGACCGGGTTCGCCTCGGCCAGCCGCAGTTGCAGCCGCATGCCGATGAAGAACACGTCGCCGCTCTCGTCGCCGATCAGCCGCTGCCCGGCCTCGTCGTAGCGGAAATATTCGGTGCCGAGGTCCCGCGCTGCCACCAGCCCGTCTCCGCCGACTCCGTCGACCGTGGCGAAGAAGCCGAAGCTCTGCACCCCGGTGATGCGTGCATCCAGCACCTCGCCGACATGGTTGGCGAGATAGGCGGCGACATAACGGTCGATGGTCTCCCGCTCGGCCTCCATCGCCCGGCGTTCGAGACTGGAGATGCTCTCGCCGATCCGCTCCATCGTCGCGGCCTCGTCCTGCGTCAGTCCGCCCGGGCCAAGATCATAGGCAGCAACAAGCGACCGATGGACGATCAGGTCGGCATAGCGCCGGATCGGCGAGGTGAAGTGCGCATAGCTGCCGAGCGACAAGCCGAAATGGCCGTGGTTCGCCGGCCCATACGAGGCCTGCATCTGGCTGCGCAGCACCTGCTGCATCACCTGCTCGCGGAAGTCGCTCTCCCCCACCCGCTCCAGGATATGGTTGAACGTCGCCGGCTTGATCACCTGGCCCAGCGCGAACTCGATGCCGAAGGTCTTGAGATATTCCCGCAGCGCGACGAGCTTCTCCCGCGCCGGCGGCTCGTGGATGCGGTACATCACCGGCGCCTTCTTGGCCTCCAGCGCCTTGGCCGCCGCGACGTTCGCCGCGATCATGTAATCCTCGATCAGCTTGTGGGCATCGAGCCGCTCCCGCGGCGCCACCGAAAGAATGCGCCCCATCTCGTCGAGGACGATCCGCCGCTCGGGAAGGTCGAGATCGAGCGGCTCGCGCTTGTCCCGCGCCTTGTTGAGTGCATGCCAGCAGCCCCAGAGCGGCCTGAGCACCGTCTCTGTGAGTGGATGCTCGATCTTGCCGTCGATCGCCGCTTGCGCATCCTCATAGGCGATGTTCGCCGCGATGCTGACCACCGCACGGGTGAAGTGCCAGCTCTTCAGCTCGCCATGCTTGCCGATCTGGAGATGGCAGGCGAGCGCGGCACGGTCCTCGCCTTCCTTGAGCGAGCAGACTTCGGCCGACAGGATCTCGGGCAGCATCGGCACGACGCGGTCGGGGAAATAGACCGAGTTGCCGCGCTTGCGCGCCTCTCGGTCGAGCTCCGAGCCGGGGCGGACATAGAAGCTGACATCGGCGATCGCGACCACGGCCTTCCAGCCGCCTTCGTTCTTCGGATCGTCGTCGGGCGCAGCCCAGACCGCGTCGTCATGGTCGCGGGCATCCGCCGGATCGATCGCGACGATCGGCAGATGGCGAAGATCCTCACGCTTGCCGAGGTCGAGCTTCGACACCCGCTCGGCCTCGTCGAGCAGGTCCTCCGAGAAGACGTTGGGGATGCCATGCCGGTGGATCGCGATCAGCGAGAAGCTGCGCGGGGCGAAGGGATCGCCGAGGATCTCGACGACCTTGGCAGTGATCCGCGGCGGCCGACCGCTCTTTTCGGCCAGCACCAGGTCCCCCACTTCGCCGCCGCCAGCGTCGGAGACCGGCCAGTTGCGGCGTTCCTTCTTCTCGACGCCTTGCAGCCAGAGCCGCCCAGCCTCTTCCTTGAGCACGCCGAGCATCAGCTCCTCGCCGCGGGCGAGCTTCTTCATCGGATGGGCGATCCAGCCCTGGCCGGCCTCCTCGGTGCGCGCCAGGATGCGGTCCCCCACGCCCAGTGCTGAACGCTTGCCGCGCGGCTCGCGGACCCGCAGGCGCGGTACGGGGACGCCTTCGGCTTCCCAATTCTCGGGCACCGCCCAGGTGGTGTCGCCGTCCGCATCGGTGATGCGCAGCACGGTGACCTTGGGCACCCCGCCCATCTTGTGGAAGGCGCGGCCCGGGGCGACGTCGATCAGCCCCTCGTCGCTCATGTCCTTGAGCAGCGCCTTGAGCAGGATCTTGTCCTGCCCGTGCAACCCGAAGGCCTTGGCGATCTCGCGCTTGCCGGCGGGCGTGTTCGAATTGGTGATGAAATCCAGAATCTGCTGCCGTGTGGGCAGCCCTGCTTTATGTTTTGGTTTTGCCATTGACCCCCAAGATAAGGACTCGCGAGCCGCCTGCCAACGCCGTAGCTTGATGCCGTGACTTATGACCTGCTCATCGTCGGCGGCGGGATCAACGGGTGCGCAATCGCCCGCGAAGCCTCGCTGCTCGGCCTCAAGGTGCTCCTCGTCGAGAAGGACGATCTGGCCGCCCATACCAGTTCGGCCTCGACCAAGCTGATCCATGGTGGGCTGCGCTATCTCGAGACCTATGAGTTCCGCCTGGTCCGCGAGGCGCTGCACGAGCGCGAGCGACTGCTCGAAGCTGCGCCGCACCTGATTCGCCCGCTCACCTTCGTCCTGCCGCACGCCCATGCGCTGCGCCCCTGGTGGATGGTCCGGCTGGGCCTGTACCTCTATGACGCGCTGGCGATCGGCAGCAATTCCACCTTGCCCCGCTCCCGCGACCTGACCGCCCGGGACAAGCGCTTCACCGATCCGCTGGCGGGTACGCACCGCGGCTTCGTCTATTCGGACTGCCGCGTCGACGATGCCCGCCTCACCCTCGCCAACGCCGTCGACGCCGCCGCGCACGGCGCCGAGATCGCCACGCGGACCGAGCTGCTGAATGCCCGGCGGGAGGGCGGAAGCTGGCACGCCGAGCTGTCCGACGGGCGGACCGTCGAGGCGCGCGGGCTGGTCAACGCGGCCGGCCCCTGGGTGCGCAAGCTTCTCGACACGCTGGCTATCGCCAATCATTCACAGATCCGGCTGGTCAAGGGTAGCCACATCGTCGTCCCCAGGCTGTTCGACGGCGACCATGCCTATATCCTCCAGCAACCCGACCGGCGGATCGTCTTCGCCATCCCGTATGAAGGCGGCTTCACCGAGATCGGCACCACCGACATCCAGGTCGAGCGGCCCGAGGACGCGGTGTGCAGCGAGGAGGAGAAGACCTATCTCTGCGAGGCGGTGAACCGCTATTTCACCCGCCAGGTCACTCCCACCGACATCGTCTGGAGCTGGTCCGGCGTGCGGCCGTTGCACGATGACGGCGCGGCCAAGGCGCAGTCGGTGACCCGCGACTATGTGCTCGAGCTCGACGACAAGGGCCCGCCCCTGCTCTCCATTTTCGGCGGCAAGATCACCACCGCCCGGGCACTGGCCGAGGAGGCGCTGGCGAAGATCGGCCCGGTGCTCGGCACCGAAGTCGAGCCGGTCACCCGTGCTCGGCCCTTCCCCGGCGGGACAATCGCCGATTTCGACAAGTTCGTCGCCCAGGCCAGGGCGCGCTGGCCCTTCCTCGGCGATGCCCGGGCCGAGCGGATGGCGCATGCCTATGGCTGCTGCCTGGCCGACATGCTCCGCGGCGTGACCGACCTCGGCGAGGATCTCGGCGCCGGGCTGACCGCGACCGAGATACGCTGGATGCGGGACCATGAATGGGCCCGCACCGCCGAGGACGTGCTGTGGCGGCGGAGCAAGCTGGGGCTGCATGCCGGCCCCGACCTCGCCGCCAAGGTGGAGGCGGTGCTGAACGGCCCTTAAGTGCTTGTTAAACCGTCCGCGGCAGGGTGTAGGCCGGGGCGGAGCAAGAATGGCGACCAAATTCTCCCAATATCGGGCCGTGACACCTGCGCTCGTCGAGCAGCGGGCAGAGACGCGTCACCGCGTGCTCGTGACGCGGGCGACGCTTACCAAGCGCGGCAACAAGCCGGTCGAGGCGATGCTGCACGACCTGTCGGCCTATGGCTGCCGCCTGGCCTGCGAAGCCCCGCACGGCGAGGGCGACAAGGTTTGGCTCAACCTGCGTGACGGCGCGCCCGTGCCGGCAAGCGTGGTGTGGAACGACGGCACGCATATCGGCTGCCGGTTCGACGACCCGATCGAGCGCAGCCTGGTGCGGCAGCTCACGCTGGTGATCCGCTGATCCTACGCCGTGGCGGCGAGGCGCGCGGCAAAGATCGCAAAGGTCGTGCACAGGGCAGTTCTTCGTGGCACCTGACCTCCCTCCCCTTCCCGATAACCGGTGCGATCCCGCAAGGATATTGCGCGGCAGTTTTCCTATCTTTCCAACAGGTTGAAAGAGCGGCCAGGCAGAGCCTGGACGCGGTGAGGGGAACAGATCAAATCCTATATTGCAAGCGCCGCACGAGATCCCGGCGTTCGCCGGGATGACGACGCGGCTCAGAACCCGATCACATTGGCGCGGGTGAAGCGCCTCGCCTGCTCCGCCGTCAGCAATCTGCGGTCTACTCCCGCCGCGCCGGCGCCCGGTCCTTTGCTCGCATATTCCCGGAGCCGCGCCTCGGGCGGCGTCAGGCGGCGCTGGTCGCCTTCGGGACCCTTGTACCCCATCCAGGTCCAGCCCTGACGGCGGATGTGCGCGTCCATCCGGCAGCTCAGGAACGCCGCCTGGCCGAGCAGCGCCATGTTGCCGCCGGCACGCCAGGGACGACCGAGCCAGGTCGAATGCGCCGGGACGCCCGCCTCGCTCTCCAGCCGGCAATTGGCGAAGACCAGGCCGAATTCCTGCGCGGCCGGCGTGCTCGGCGCGGCGACGAAACCAAAGCTCTCGGCACCCGGCACATAGCGGGTGACGATCTCGCAGCGCTCGAACCATGCCGCGGCGCCCCCGAAGATGAAGTCCACCCCGCCGACGATGCGGGTGTCGGTGACCAGGCTGCGGGTGTGGAGGTAGAAGGTGTCCTGATAGCCGAGCAGGGTGCAGCGATCGACCACCGTGCGGTCCGCCTCCCTGCCGATCGCCAGCGCCACGGCCTGGGCACCGTTGCCTGAACCGTCGCGCCGGGCGCCGATATAGTCGAAGCTGTTGCGGATAGTGAGGCCGCGAAGCGTCACGTCGGGCGCGGCAATGGTCAGCGTGGCCGAGCCGCCGGTGCCCCAGGTCCCGCCGCCGGGCTTTGCCGTACCAGCCGCGGTGCCATACTCGATCACCGTGCCCGGCGAGCCCTGGATCGTCACGCCGGCGGCGCGCACCGTGAGCTTCTCGGTGAAGGTGCCGGACCGGAGCAGAATGCGGAACGGCCGGCCCGCCTTCTCGGCCGCCGCCAACGCCGCGCCGAGCGTGCCGGTGGCCGGATCGACCACCGCGTCCCAAGCCTCGCCCGCCTTCGCCGCGAGCGGCAGCGACAGCGCGCCGGCGAGGAAGGCGCGCCGGCCGTTCATCCCCAGCGATAGTTGAAGCTGATGCTGATCCGCGGCTCCTTGCCGGCGCCGGGCGGGACCTCGTGGCGCAGCCAACTTTCCCACAGCAGCACCGTGCCGGGCTCGGGGACGATCTCGACGAAGCTCCGCAGCTGCTCGGGCGCGTCCTCCAGCCGCGGCGGGGCGGCCATCATCATCGCCAAGCGGGGATCCTCGAGCTTGAGGCCGCGCGAGCCCTTGGGCAGCGACACGTAGAGCGTGCCCGAGACGACGCTGTGGGGATGGATGTGGGCGCCGTGGCCGCCCTTGCCGTCGAGCACGTTGACCCAGAGGCTGTCGAGCTTGAGCTTCTTGCCCCCGAGATCGAAGGCGCAGGCCTTGGCGAACTTGGCGACATGCTTGTCGAGCAGGCGCTTGAGGTCCGCGAAATTGGGGTCGCGGATCGGCAGGTCGTCGAGCGAGGCGTAGCTGGTGTAGCCGCGATAATGGTTCTCGCGGCACCAGCGGCGGCCGGCGCTGTCATCCTCGGCGAGATGGAGGCAGGAGTCTTCCAGTGCCTCCAGCAATTCGTCGTCGCCGAGCGGCTCCTGGTAGAGCAGCGAGGCGAAAAGCGTGCGCATCAGTAAGCCCGCGCGACCAGAATCCGCTCGACCGCGGGCGCGCCGGTGAAGATGCAGGTGCCGGTGGCCGGCGCCGCGTCGTTCGGCACGTTGCGGAAGGTGAGCTTGAGTGCCTTCAGCCGCTCGACCACCTTGTCGAGATCGGCGCCGCTCGGCTTGGCCCATTCCACCTCGACCCAGCCGGGGAACTTGCCGGCCTTCTCGAAATAGCTCTCGAGCCCGGCGAAATCGGTCACGTCACGGACGATGTTGGCGTCGGTGCGCGCCTTGGCCTGGTCGAACAGCGCCTTCTGCACCGCCTCCAGCGTGCCCACGGCGTCGGCGAGGAACGCGTCCTGGGCGACGATCGCCGAGTTGAGCTTGCCGTCTTCCTTGTAGAGATCGGTGCGGACGGTGACCGAGACGTTGCCGCCGGCCATGTCGCGCCCGCCGACCTCGACGACGATCGGGCAGCCCTTCTTGATCCAGCCCCAGCGCTTGGTGACGGCCTTGATCGCACGCAGGTCGAGCAGCGCGCGGACCGGCTCGCCGAAGGCGTACTGCTTGGCCAGCGCCTGCTGGATGGTCTTGCAATAGTCGATCAGCGCGGCGTCTTCGTCATTGTCGCGCAGCATCGGCACGATCGCCACCTGCCAGGGGGCAATGCGCGGCGGCACGCGCAGGCCGTCGTCATCGCCATGCGTCATGATCAGGCCGCCGATCATGCGGGTCGACATGCCCCAGCTGGTCGTCTGGGCGAGTTCCTGCTGGCCCTCGCTGTTCTGGAACTTGATGTCCTGCGCCGAGGAGAAGGTGGTGCCGAGGAAGTGGCTGGTGCCCGCCTGGAGCGCCTTGCCGTCCTGCATCATTGCTTCGATGCTGTAGGTCGAGACGGCGCCGGGGAAGCGCTCATTCTCGGGCTTCTCGCCGGCGACCACGGGCATCGCCACGCACTCTTCCGCGAAGCTGCGATAGACTTCGAGCATCTTCATCGTCTCTTCGCGCGCTTCGGCGACGCTGGCATGGGCGGTGTGCCCTTCCTGCCAGAGGAACTCGGCGGTGCGCAGGAACATGCGGGTGCGCATCTCCCAGCGGACGACGTTCGCCCACTGGTTGATCAGCACCGGCAGGTCGCGCCACGACTGGACCCAGCGGCTGAACGCGGCGCCGATCACCGTCTCCGAAGTGGGACGCACGACGAGCGGCTCCTCCAGCTTCGCCTCGGGATCGGGGATCATCTTCCCGTCCTTGTGGATCAGCCGGTGATGGGTGACGACCGCCATCTCCTTGGCGAAGCCGTCGACATGCTCGGCTTCCTTCTCGAAATAGGAGAGCGGGATGAACAGCGGGAAATAGCAATTCTCATGGCCGGTCGCCTTGATGCGATCGTCGAGCAGGCGCTGGATCCGCTCCCAGATGCCATAGCCCCACGGCCGGATGACCATGCAGCCGCGCACGCCGCTCTCCTCGGCCATGTCGGCCTCGGTGATGACGGTCTGATACCATTGGGCGAAGTCGCCTTCGCGGGTGACGTTGAGCGCATGCTTGATCATGGCCGTGCCTCTAAAGTCGTGGCGGGCCCGCCGCAAGCGAGCGCACCGATGTTCAACCAGCTGGTCGTGCGATTCATTGAATCTCTTGAATCACCCATGCGTGCGCGAAGCACCCGCAGGCCCCGCCTCGTCGTGGCAAATCAAATCCTACATTGCCAGCCCGATCCGGGGCGCGACTTGATTCGAAGCGACGGGCCCGCTCTACTGCCCGAAGGGGGATCAGGGCATGGAACAACGGGATGTGGCGCCGCGCGAAGTCTCGCGCTCGGGACTGGCGATCGGGATCGCCGTGCTGCTGCTCGCCGCCCTGGGCATTGCCGGGGCCTGGTGGTTCGTCACCAGGCTGCAGCAGCAGGAGCGATCGCCCGAAGGCATCGCCGAGTCGATCCTGCGCGACCGCAAGGCGGCGCCCTTCTTCGAGGCGCTGCGCGACAATTATCCCCGGGAGTTCGCCGACTACACGGCGCTGCTCTCGAAACGGGTGCGCGAAGGCGCGACCCGCGAGCAGATCCGCAGCGAAAGCCTCTCCTGGATGGGGCGGTCACCAATCGCCACCTGGGCGAGTTCGTGCAGGCCCCGCATGGCGACCTGAACCTCTATCGCCAGATGGAAATCCAGCTGGTCGAGACGATGCAGCAGGAGGATATCCGGCTGTGCGGCCAATATGTGATGGGCACGCTGAAGCCCGGCACCCATTATCCGCCCAGGACGGCCGAGCGGCTGATCGAGACGGCGGCGGCCTGGATCACCGCCTCGGCGGGCGGGCGCGACCATCCCGCCAACCGCAAGATTCCCAAAGGCGAGGTCTCGGAGGCCGACGCCGTCGCGCTGGTCACCGAGATGCGGCGCGTCGGCGCCAGCCAGGCCGATCTCGACGTCTGGACCGATCCGGCAAGATTGGCGCGGGCGCGGCCGGAACAGCAATGCGCGATCGGCCTGCACCTGCTGAACGGCATCGTCGAGCTGCCGCACGAACGCAGCGACCGGGTGACCGGCTGGCTGGTCTCGCAAAAATCGGGCTGAGCACCCCACGCATTGCCAGCGCCGGGCATGGCTCCTAACGCGCATCCGTGGGCAACGATCAGATCTTGAAGGGCATCCTGCTGCGGCTGTTCGCGGTCGCGTGCCTCGCGACCATGTCGGCGCTGATCAAGCTGGCCGAGATGCGCGGCGCCGGGCTGGTCGAGACGATGTTCCACCGCCAGCTCTGGGCGGTGCCGCTGGTGACCGCCTGGGTGGCGGCCGGGCCCGGGCTGGGATCGATCCGCACCAAGCGCTTCGGCGCCCACGTGTCGCGCACGGCGGTGGGGCTCACCGGCATGATCTTCACCTTCGGCGCGGTGCTGCTGCTGCCGCTGGCCGAGGCAGTGACCTTCCAGTTCACCGTGCCGATCTTCGCGACGATCCTGGGCGCGCTGCTGCTCAAGGAGCCGACCGGCTGGCATCGCTGGGGCGCGGTGGTGATCGGCTTCCTCGGCGTGCTGATCGTCACCCAGCCGTGGAGCGCGCACATCCCGCTGTTCGGCGCGATGGTCGGCCTGCTCGCGGCGCTGTTCGTCGCGATCGTCGCGATCCTGCTGCGCCAGATCGGCAAGACCGAGGCTACGGGGACGACGGTGTTCTGGTTCTCGGTCCTCTCGGTGCCGGTGCTGGCGATCCCCTATGCCTTCCAGTTCAAGGCGCATGATCCGGGCACCTGGGCGATCCTGGTGGGTATCGGGCTGATCGGCGGGGTGGGCCAGCTGGCGCTGACCGGATCGGTGCGCCACGCGCCGGTGAGCGCGGTGGTGCCGATGGACTATTCCAGCCTGATCTGGGGCACGCTCTATGGCTGGGCGATCTTCGGCATGTGGCCGAGCGGCTGGACCTGGCTCGGCGCACCGGTGATCATCGCGAGCGGGCTGTACATCGTGTGGCGGGAGCGCAAGCGCGGCGTGGGGCCGGCGGTGACGAGCGCGGAGATGGAGCCGGTTTAGGGAAAGGCCAACTCCTCCCCCGGAGGGGGAGGATTGCGCAGGTCACCCCTTCCGATACACCAGCATCAAATTGTTCGCCGGCATCTCGACCAGCCTTTCCAGCGACAGCCCATGCACCGCCGCGGCTTCGCTCACCGCTTCCACGAAGCGCAGCCCGAAACGCGGGTCCTTTTCCTTGAGCCACAGCTCGAACTGCTCGTTCGACGGCGCCGTCTCCACGCCTTCGCGGCGATAGGGGCCATAGAGGATCAGCGGGGCACCGGGAGCGAGCGCCTCCCCTGCCCCGGCGAGCAGCCCGAGTGTCGCTTCCCAGGGGCTGATATGGACCATGTTGATGCAGAGGATCGCGTCCGCCGCCGGGAAATCGCCGGTGCTCGCATCGATCTCCAGCGGCGGCAGGATGTTCGCAAGCCCCTCGCTCCAGGCAGCGATCGAGGCGAGCGCGTCGGCGTCGGGATCGCTCGGCTGCCACTCCATGTCCGGGAATCGCGCGGCGAACCAGGCGACATGCTCGCCGGTGCCGCTGGCGATCTCCAGTATCTTGCTGGTCGGCGTCAGTTCCTCGGCCAGCACCGCGGCGATCGGGTCACGGTTGCGCTCGGTGGCGGGGGCGTGGCGCTTCATGCCGCACGCGCTTCCTCGAGCAGGCGGCGCGCGCGCAGGAACATCTCGACCCGCTGCATGGTCAGCATGCCGAGCGCGAAGGCGATCAGCACATCGGTCATCGCCATCACGTCGAAATGCATGCCGGGGATGCCGAGCGCTTCGGCGTTGCGCGCCCCCATGCGGATCAGGATGAGGACGACGATGAAGGCCATCGCGGCGAGCGAACCCTTTTGCGAGATCTCGTGCGTCTCCGGATCGACCTTGATGTGCATCATCCGGCCGCGCTGCCAGCCGAGCGCCGCACCGGCGAGCAATGCGGCAGCGGCGATCGCCCAGGTCATCGGCGCGGGCGGGATGTTCCAGAAGGTGAAGCCGGCGATCGCGACGTACAGGGCAGGCACGACCCACAGCCATTCGACCTTCAGCGGACGCTCCCGGGTGAGCCGGCGCATGCGCAGCGCGAGGACGAGCAGGACGATGGCGATCGGAATCAGGTTGAACAGCGGATTGTGCTGGCCTTGCATCATTCTTCCCCGGAGCTTGAAAGCGACTTATACAAGCAATACACTATCCATGCCAGCCGAGTTGCGTGGCAAAGGCAAGAGGATTGCGCATGCGGTCACGCCGGTCCATCAGGACGCCCGGAGGGTTCATGGACGTCGAACAGGATAGCGCAGGCGTGAAATTCGCGCCCGCTGCTGCTTTCATCGGGACATTGGTGGTGGGACTGGCGCTCGGCAAGCTGCTGGGCAGCCCCGACCTGCCGCTCAACCATGCCAGCGAGCGCGGGCTGGGTTCGCTGGCGACCCTGCTCGGCGTGGGCATCATGCTGTCCGCCGTCGGGCTGTTCCGCGCCGCCGGGACCGATCCCAAGCCGTGGCGGCGCACGACCGCGCTGGTGACCGACGGCGTCTATCGCTGGTCACGCAACCCGATGTATTTCGGGATGGCGCTGGCCTATGCCGGCGTGGCGATCTGGATGGACAGCCTGGTCACCCTGTTGCTGCTGATCCCGCTGATCCTGGTGATCCAGCGCGAGGTGATCGAGCGCGAGGAAGCCTATCTCGCCGTCAAGTTCGGCGAGCGCTATCTCGGCTACAAGTCGGCCGTGCGCCGCTGGATTTGAGCGCGACGCGCTCGGGGGGCTGGATTTGAGCGCGACGCGCTCGGGGGGCTGGATCTAGCCCCCTTTTCCGAGCTTCTCCCGCGGTATCGACAAAAGAATAAGGCCGGGCAGCGAGCCCGGCCTTTCCTAACCCACCCCTAGCCCCTCCTTGCAGGGAGGGGGACCTGAAGGAGTTACTCCGCAGCCTCGGCCTGGGCCGGAGCCTTCCACGCCAGCACCGGCTTGCGCGCGGCGAGCGTCTCGTCGAGGCGGCGGCGCGGGGCGAAGTGCGGGGCGGTCTTGATCGTCGGGTCGCCGTTCTTGGCACGGGCCGCAACCGAGCGGAACGCGCCGATGAACTGGTCGAGCGTCGCCTTGGACTCGGTCTCGGTCGGCTCCACCAGCATCGCGCCGTGGACGACGAGCGGGAAATACACCGTCATCGGGTGATAGCCCTCGTCGATCAGGCCCTTGGCGATGTCGATCGTCGACAGGCCCTCGGGCAGGCCCTTATCGCTGAAGATCGCCTCGTGCATGCACGGGCCATATTTGGCGAAGGGCGCGTCGAGCACGTCGGTCATCGAGCGCAGGATGTAGTTGGCGTTGAGCACCGAATCCTCGGCGACCTGGCGCAGGCCATCGGCGCCGTGGCTGAGGATATAGGTGAGCGCGCGCGTGAACATGCCCATCTGGCCGTTGAACGCGGTCATGCGGCCGAAGGTGCCGGCATGATGCTCGCCCGCGGTTTCCTCCTCGACGAGGTGGAACTTGTCGCCCTGCTTCTCGACGAAGGGCAGCGGCGCATAGGGTGCCAGCGCCGCCGACAGCACGACCGGGCCCGAGCCCGGGCCGCCGCCGCCATGCGGCGTCGAGAAGGTCTTGTGCAGGTTGATGTGCATCGCATCGACGCCGAGATCGCCCGGGCGGACCCGGCCGACGATCGCGTTGAAGTTGGCGCCGTCGCAATAGACATAGCCGCCCGCCGCATGCACCGCGTCCGAGATCGCCTTCATGTCGCGCTCGAACAGGCCGCAGGTGTTGGGGTTGGTGATCATCACGCCGGCGATGTCCGGCCCCAGCCGCGCCTTGAGCGCTTCGAGATCGACACGGCCGTCCTCGGTGGCGGGAATGTCCTCGACCGAGAAGCCGGCGAATGCTGCCGTTGCCGGGTTAGTGCCGTGCGCGCTGGTCGGCACGAGCAGGATCTTGCGATCCTGCTGGCCCTGCGCGTCAAGCGCCGAGCGGATCGCGAGGATGCCGCACAGCTCGCCATGCGCACCCGCCTTGGGGCTCATCGCCACGGCCTGCATGCCGGTGAGCGTGATCAGCCAGTGGGCGAGCTGGTCGATGACTTCGAGCGCACCCTGCACCGTGTCGACGGGCGCGAGCGGGTGGATGTCGGCGAAGCCCGGCAGGCGCGCCATGCGCTCGTTGAGGCGCGGATTGTGCTTCATCGTGCACGAGCCGAGCGGGAACAGGCCCAGGTCAATCGCATAGTTCTGGCGCGACAGGCGGGTGTAGTGGCGCACCGTCTCGGGCTCGGACAGGCCCGGCAGGCCGATATCGGCGCTGCGCTCGAGGCCGCCGAGGCGCGACTTGGCCTGGGGAACTTCGCCGAAATCGACGCCGGTGGTCTGCGACGAGCCGATCTCGAAGATCAGCGCCTCGTCGAGCATCAGCGCGCGGTTCCCGGTGAAGGTCGAGATGTCGCTGGCCTCACCCGCTTCGGGGGTGGTGGGGCGCCAGCCGGACTGGTTGATCGTGCTCATGCCAGCACCTCCTGGAGCGCGGAGGCAAGCGTCTCGACGTCCTCCTGCGTAGTGGTTTCGGTGACCGCGACGATCAGGCCGTTCGCCAGATCGTCGGCACCCGGATAGAGACGGCCAAGCGACACGCCGGCCAGGATGCCCTGATCGGCGAGCTTGCGGACCACCGGACGGGCTTCCTTCGACAGCTTCAGCGTGAACTCGTTGAAGAAGGTCGGGGTGACCAGCTCGACGCCCGGCACCGAAGCCAGGCGGTCGGCAGCGGCCGAGGCCGTGGCGTGGTTGATCACGGCGAGCTGGCGCAGGCCCTTCTCGCCGAGCAGGGTCATGTGCACCGACATGGCGAGCGCGCACAGCACCGAGCTGGTGCAGATGTTCGAGGTCGCCTTCTCGCGGCGGATATGCTGCTCGCGGGTGCTGAGCGTCAGCACATAGCCGCGCTTGCCCTCGGCATCGACCGTCTCACCGCAGAGCCGGCCCGGCATCTGGCGGACCAGCTTCTCCGAGCAGGCGAACAGGCCGACATAGGGCCCGCCGAACTGCAGGCCGACGCCAAGCGACTGACCCTCGCCCACCACGATGTCCGCGCCCATTTCGCCCGGCGCCTTGATCGCGCCCAGCGCCACCGGCTCGGTGACGACGGCGACGAGCAGCGCCTTCTTGGCATGCGCGGCTTCGGCGAGCTTGGAGAGGTCGGCGATGCGGCCGAGAATGTCGGGATACTGGACCACGACGCACGAGGTGTCGTCGTCGATCTGGGCGATCAGGTCATCGGTGTCCGGGGTCGGGCTCAGCGTCGGCAGCGACGTGACCAGCTGGTCGCCGGTGAACTTGGCCATGGTGTTGGCGACCGAGACGTAGTGCGGGTGGAGACCGCCCGAGAGGATCGCCTTGCCGCGCTTGGTGACGCGGCGGGCCATGGTGATCGCTTCCCAGCATGCGGTCGAGCCGTCGTACATCGAGGCGTTCGCCACGTCGCAGCCGAGCAGCCGCGCGATCTGCGACTGGAACTCGAACATCATCTGCAGCGTGCCCTGCGCGATTTCCGGCTGATAGGGCGTGTAGGCGGTGAGGAACTCACCGCGCTGGATGATGTGATCGACCGAGGCCGGCACATGGTGGCGATAGGCGCCGGCACCGAGGAAGAAGGGCGCTGCCCCCGCCGCAAGGTTCTTCGCGGCGAGCTTCGTCATGTGGCGTTCGACGGCGAGCTCGCTGGCGTGCATCGGCAGGCCGGGGATCGGACCGTCGAGCACGGCGCTGGCGGGCACATCGACAAAGAGATCGTCGATCGACTTGGCGCCGATGACGCCGAGCATCGCCTCGCGATCGGGCTGGGTAAGGGGCAGGTAGCGCATCAGGGCCTTCTCATTTGGATTTGGTTGGCGACCAGGGCTGGATGTCGATGGGTTTGAGATCGGTGCTGCGATCCATGCAGCCCGGCTCATTGTCGGGCGTGCGGCATGCGTCGGTGATCTTGCCGGTGATCACGACATAGCTGTTGGTGAACGGCCTGGCCTTGGCGTCGAAATCGAACTTCTCGCCGACTCCGATCCCGAGATAGGGCGGCCAGCGCACGGCATCGCGGGTGTTCATCATCTTCGCGAATGCGCGCTCATAGTCATGCAGCCCGGCTTCATCCACGAATAGCCTGCACTCATAACCGGCACATTCCCCGAGATAGCCAGCGACCCGAACGGTCTTGCCGTTGAGCGCTCGTATCCCGGGAACGACCTCTGCCACGCCCATGGGCTTGGCGGCAGCCCCGCAACCCGCAACGAGCAGGGCGCCAGAAACGGCGGCCAGCGTGCGGGAAATAGGCTGTCGGCGCATTCTTGTTCCTTCTCCCCTCCCGCAAGCGGGAGGGGAATTGGGGATCACAGCTTCGAGACGTAGTCCTGATAGGCGCTGTCGTTCATCAGGCTGTCGAGCTCGCTGGTGTCGGCGAGGGTCAGCTTGAAGAACCAGCCTTCGCCTTCGGGGTCTTCGTTGACCAGAGCGGGGTTGTCGGCGAGCGCTTCGTTGCCCTCGATGACGGTGCCCGAGACCGGCGCGTACACGTCCGACGCGGCCTTGACCGACTCGACCACGGCGGCGTCGTCGCCCTTGCTCACGACCTTGCCCTCATCGGGCACTTCGACGAACACGATGTCGCCGAGCTGGCTCTGGGCGTATTCGGTGATGCCGACCGTTGCGGTGTCGCCGTCGACGTCGATCCACTCATGATCTTCGGTGAAATAGCGGCTCATCAGGCTCCCTTTCTGACGTACTTGTGGGCGACGAAGGGCATCTTCACGACCTCCGCCGAATGGATCTTGCCACGCTGGGCAAGGGTGATCTTGGTGCCGGGCTCCGCCTGGGCGGCGGGGACATAGGCCATGGCGATCGGCTTCTGCAGCGTCGGCGCGAAGCCGCCGCTGGTGACCTTGCCGACTTCATTGCCGTCGGCGTCGACGACCAGCCCGCCCTCGCGGACCGGCTGGCGGCCTTCGACGACCAGGCCGACGCGCTTGAGGATCGGGCCGTTCTCGCGCTCGAGCATGATGCGTGCATGGCCGGGGAAGCCGCCTTCCTCGCGGCGGCGCTTCTTGAGCGCGAAGCCCAGTGCGGCGGCGACCGGCGTGGTCTCGGTATCGAGATCATGGCCGTAGAGCGGCAGGTCCGCCTCGAGCCGCAGCGAATCGCGGGCGCCGAGGCCGATCGGCTTGACTTCGGGCTGGGCAGTGATCGCGTCGGCGAGGGTTTCGGCGCCTTCGACCGGGACCGAGATCTCGAAGCCATCCTCACCGGTATAGCCCGAACGGCTGATCCACAGGTCATGGCCCTGCCACTGGAAGGCGGCGCCCTGCATGAAGACGAGGGCAGAGACGCCGGGAATCACCCGCTCCAGCGCCGCGGCCGCTTCCGGCCCCTGCAGCGCGAGCAGGGCATGGTCTTCCATGTGGTTGAGACCGATCTCGTCGGGCAGGAACTCGCGGAAATGGGCGATGTCGTCCCATTTGCAGGCGCCGTTGACGACCATGTAGACTTCGCCGTCCTTGATGCGGGTCAGCATCAGGTCGTCGAGGATGCCGCCATTCTCGGCCATCAGCAGCGAATAGACGGGGTGCGAGAACTTCGCCGCCTGGATATCGGCGGGCATCAGCGCCTCGAGCGCGGCCTCGACGCCTTCGCCGGTGAAGGTCAACTGGCCCATGTGCGACACGTCGAACAAGCCGGCATGCTCGCGCACCCAGATGTGCTCGGCCATGATGCCTTCATACTGGACCGGCATCTCGTAGCCGGCGAAGGGGACCATGCGGCCGCCCTTGTTGCGGTGCCACTGGTCGAGCGGGAGCTTGTGCAGCTCGATCTCGCCCTCCCCGCCTTCGGGATCGCCGCTGAGAGGCTGGTCCTGGATTTGCTGGCTCATCGGGGCACTCCGGATTCGAAGGGGATTCGACGGAGCGGCACGGAATCCTCGCGCGCCATTCCATCGCCCCCTCTGTCACGGAACCTGAGAGCTTTCGCCAGCATGCTGGCTTACCCCTTCGGTGGGACGTGGCCGGGCCGCGTCCGCTTTCCAGAGTGTCGTGTACGCGCGGTCCCTTGTGCCTGAGAGATTCCGGGGCGGTTGCTCCTTCGGCGGCAGGTTGCCCTGCACTCTCCCGCGCGTGCCTGTCGACAGGGATCAGCCTTGGCCGGGGCGGTGATTCGAGTCAATCGAGAAACCTCCCCTCCCGCTTGCGGGAGGGGTCGGGGGAGGGAATGACGTGCGTGAGGGAGCGTCAAGCGCGCCACCCACGACAGCCCCTCCCATTGGCCGGGTGGATCATGCCCCCGGCATGATCCAGAAATGCCTGGGAGGCATTTCGGCCCGTCCAATCCCTCCCGCAAGCGGGAGGGGAAAGCGCTTACCGCGTGACGTTGTACTTCAGCTGGTCCTCGGTCAGCTGGAAGCCGACCAGCGCCTCGAAGGTGGCGGAGAGCACCGCGCCGCGGATCGAGGGATCGGCGAGCGGGTCCATCGCCGCAGCCTGATCGCCGGCCTTGCGCTTCTCGGTCAGCCGCTTGCGGACATCGTCCGGCAGCGTCGCGGCGCTGCGATCGACATAGCTGGTGGCGGTGCCGCTGGTCTGCGCGCGCAGCTGGCCCGGCTCGAAATGCACGGTGACGCGGTTGATCCGCTTGGCGACCACCGAGCTGCCGCCGCGGACGACGGTGATGAAATAGGGGAAGCTGACGTCGCGCGCGCCATCGGCGCTCTGGCGGCGGGCCAGCACGTCGAACTTGACCGTGGTGACGACCTGGGGGCCGGCATCGTCGCAAGTCGAGGTGACGTTGGTCATCACCGCATTGACGTCGATCGCGCTCGCCTCACGGCTGTTCGCCGGGTTGAAGATCGTCATGTCGCCGGTGCCGGCGGGAATCGCGACGTGCGGGCAGGCCGAGCGGACGGCAGTGACGCCGGCGCCACCGCCAGAGGCATCGATCTCGCCGGTTTTTGCGCAGGCGCCGAGCGCAAGCGGGATCAGAGCGACAACGGCGAGCTTGCGGACCAAGACGGAAACCCTTTCAAACACACGGGACCAGAGGGGTCCAAAGCGGCGCGCACCATAGGAACCGCGTTGAGCCCGCGCAAGCAATCGCGTAGAGCCGCGGCAGAACTATGGCCGACACCGCAAAACCCTTTCTCGAGCTGCTGATCGCGGCGCCCCGTGGCTTCTGCGCGGGAGTCGACCGCGCAATCCGGATCGTCGAGCTAGCGATCGAGAAATACGGCGCGCCCGTCTATGTGCGGCACGAGATCGTCCACAACAAATATGTCGTCGACAGCCTGAAGGCGCAGGGCGCGATATTCGTCGAGGACCTCGACCAGGTGCCCGACGGCGTGCCGGTGGTGTTCTCCGCGCACGGCGTGCCCAAGGCGGTGCCGGCCAAGGCGGAGGAGCGCGGGCTCGACTATCTCGACGCGACCTGCCCGCTGGTTTCCAAAGTGCATCGCCAGGCCGAGCGGCTGGTGAATGGCGGGCGGCATATCCTGTTCATCGGCCATGCCGGCCATCCCGAAGTGATCGGCACCTTCGGCCAGGTGCCCGAAGGCGCGATGACCCTGGTCGAGACGCCGGCCGATGCCGAGGCGGTACAGGTCTCCGATCCCGGCAACCTCGCCTTCCTGACCCAGACCACGCTTTCGGTAGACGACACGGCGGCGACGCTGGAAGTGCTCAAGCGGCGCTTCCCGGCTATCCTGGCGCCCGGGCCGAACGACATCTGCTATGCCACCACCAACCGCCAGGGTGCGGTGAAGGCGATCGCCTCTTCGGTGGACCTGATGCTGGTGATCGGCAGCCGGAACTCGTCCAATTCGCTCCGCCTGGTCGAGGTTGCCGAGCGGCAGGGCACCACTGCCTATCTGATCCCGCGCGCTGAGGATATCGACTGGGCCTGGTTCGACGGCGTCGGCACGGTGGGCGTGAGCGCCGGTGCATCGGCCCCCGAGCTGCTGGTCCGCGAGCTGGTCGACAAGCTCTCCGAACGCTTCGAGGTGAGCGAGCGCGAAGTCGAGACGGTGCCCGAGAACGTCGTGTTCAAGCTGCCGAAGGGGCTGGAAGCGGCTTGATGCCTGTCCCAAGCACAACTGCGGTTGTGTGCGAGACGCATCCGGACGAAGGGTCGCCCCGTTCGAAGGAATAAGGGGGCAGCGTGGCGGTCTACACACAGGTATCGGCGGAAGCGCTGTCGGACTTCCTGGCGAAGTTCGATGTCGGCGAACTGGCCTCGGCCAAGGGCATCGCCGAGGGCGTGGAGAATTCCAACTACCTGGTCGACACCACCAAGAGCCGCTTCATCCTGACGCTGTACGAGAAGCGCGTGGCCGAAGGGGACCTGCCCTATTTCATGGCGCTGCTCGAGCATTTGGCGGACAAGGGCCTGCCGGTGCCGCCGGCGGTGCCGGACCGCGACGGCACGCTGATCCACCAGCTGGAGGGCCGGCCGGCCTGCCTGATCCAGTTCCTGTCGGGCGTGTCGGTATCGCATCCCACCGCCGCCCAGGCGCGCGCCGCGGGCGAGGCGCTGGGCAAGCTGCACAAGGCGGCCGGGGACTTCACGCTCGACCGGCCCAATTCGATGGGCTTCGATACCTGGCAGCCGCTGTTCGAGCGGTGCGGCCACAGCCTGAACGAGATCGCCCCCGGGCTGTACGACGATATCGGCTTCGCGCTCGACGGCGTCCGCTCGGCATGGCCGGGGGATACCATGGACCGCTGCGCGATCCATGCGGACCTGTTCCCGGACAATGTCCTGATGCTCGGCAACCGGGTGACCGGACTGATCGACTTCTATTTCGCCTGCACCGATATCCGGATCTACGATCTCGCCATCACCCATGCCGCCTGGGCGTTCGATGCGAGCGGTCGCACCCATGACGCTGCGCTCGGCGACGCACTGATCGAAGGCTATTCGCAGAGCTTCCCGCTCAGCGACCTGGACCGGGCCGAGTTCGGCACGCTCGCGACCGGCGCCTGCATCCGCTTCACGCTCTCGCGCGCCTGGGACTGGCTCAACACGCCGGCGGACGCGCTGGTCACGCGCAAGGATCCGCTCGCTTTCTGGCGGCGTGTGAAAATCTATGACAACGACCTCGGGAGCCGCCTAAAGACGCTCGCATGAGCGAACTGCAACATGTCGAAATCGCCACCGATGGCGCGTGCAAGGGCAATCCCGGAAAAGGCGGCTGGGGCGTGGTGCTGCGGATGGGGAGCACCGAGAAGGAACTCTCCGGCGGCGAGGCGCATACCACCAACAACCGCATGGAGATGATGGCGGCGATCCAGGGCCTGAAGGCACTCACGCGCCCGTGCCGCGTCACCCTTTCCACCGACAGCCGCTATGTGATGGACGGGCTGACCAAGTGGATCCATGGCTGGATGAAGAACGGCTGGAGGACCGCCGACAAGAAGCCGGTGAAGAATGCCGACCTGTGGCAGGAACTGCTCGCCGCCGCCAAGCCGCACCAGGTCAAATGGGTGTGGGTGAAGGGCCATGCCGGCCACCCGGACAATGAGCGCGCCGACAAGCTGGCCAGCGACGCCGCGATCAGCATGTGACCGGCAGCGGCGATTGGCCTATCGAACGGCCGCGCCTCGACACTGATATTCCAGGAAGAACGACGTGACCGATCCGGTTTCCACTGATCCCCTGACCGAGGCACGCGCCGCGCTCGCCGAAGCGATGGCCCTGCACGAACAGGGGAACCTCGAAGGCGCCGAGGCCGGCTATCGTGCTGCACTGGCCCAGGGCTATCGCCCGGCGGACGTGCTGCCGCTGCTCGCCGGCCTGCTCGGGCGGCTGACGCGCCCCGAAGATGCCCTTGCCGCCTGGGACCAGCTTCTCGCGATCGAGCCCGATCATGCCGTGGCGCTGCACGAGAAGGGGCTGACGCTGCACTGGCTCGGCCGCACCGCCGAGGCGATCACGACCCTCGAGCGCACCTGCACCGTCGATCCCGACAATCCGATCGCGATCGGCAACCTGGCCGTGGTGCTGGCCGATGCCGGGCGCAACCTGGAGGCGCTCCAGCATTTCCGCCGCGCGCTCGCGCTGCAGCCGGACAATCTGCACCTGCGCCATCAGGTCCGTCGACTCGGCTCGGGATCGGTGCCCTTCTGGCACATCCCGATGATGAACGACGCGCCGCGCAATGACGCGTTCGAGGACGCGATCAAGGCGGCAATCGGCGTCGCCGGCCCCGATGCGCGCGTGCTCGACATCGGCGCGGGCAGCGGCCTGTTGTCGCTGATGGCGGCACGGGCCGGCGCGCGGAAGGTGGTGGCGTGCGAGATGGAGCCGATGATCGCCGAGATGGCGCAGCACATCGTCGCGCAGAACGGCTATGACGATCGCGTCACCGTCCATGCCAAGCCTTCGACCGAGCTCACCGTGGGCGCGGAACTGGACGCGCCGGCCGATATCCTGGTCTCCGAGATCTTATCGAGCGACCTGCTGACCGAGAAGGTGCTCGACACGTTCGAGGACGCGCATCGCCGCCTCCTCGCGCCCGAAGCGATCGTGATCCCGCGCGCGGCGAGCGCGATGGGGTGCCTGGTGGCGAGCGAGAACCTGGCCGACTATGCCTTTGTCGGCGCGGTCTCCGGCTTCGACCTTTCCGCCTTCACGGCCTTCGCCCCGCAGCGCCTGCCGATCCACGGCACGATGACCGGCTGGGAGCGACTGTCGGGCGATCTGGAGCTGGTACGGCTCGACCTCACCCAGAAGAAGCACGACGCCACGCTCGCACGGCTATCGATCCCGGTCACCGCGAGCGGGCCCGCCATCGGCATCGTCCAGTGGATGCACATCGACCTGTGGGAAGGCGTGACGTTCGACAATCACCCCGATCGCTACACCGATGGCGGCTGGCTGCAGGTGCTGCACAGCTTCCCCGAACCGATCGAGGTGGTGGCGGGCCAGACGCTCGACATCGCAGTCGGCCATGACCGGATCACGCTGATTCTGCTGCCGCTCGCCGAGTAGGGCCGCCGGTCAGCGGCTCGACAGGCCCTCGGCGCCGAAGCGCATGCGATCGGGATCGAGCCCGAGTCGCGCTAGATTGGCCCGGCCCGACGCCTTGAGCCTGGCGCTGGCGGCGGGATCGGGCTTCTGCTTGAGTTCGAGCCCTGCAGTCGCGGTGAACATGCCGGTGATCGCGAACATCTCGTAGAGCTTCTGCTTCTCGGCATCCGAGGCGCCGGCAATGCCGGTTCCCTCCCGCAACAGGGTGCGCATCTGCGCGATGAGCGGGCGGGCCTGGTCCGGCTTCACTTCCACGCCGGTGACCGCCTCGTAGCTGGTCGCCACATAGAGCGCGAGCGCGGTCGGCAGGTCGTTGTGCGGCTGGCCGAACATCTGCTCGATCCCACCGAACTTGCCGAGCAGTTGGCGGAAGACGGCGGCGACTTCGCTGCGCTTGGCGGCCGGATAGGCGGCGACCATCGCCGGGATCGCGGTTGCCCCCGGGGTCGAGGTGAACTGCAGCGCCCTGGCGGAAACCGGCGCGGCGCGGGGCGCGGACCTGGTCGGCTGCCTGGGCGCGGGCTCGGCCTTGTTGCCGAGCAGTGCCTTGGTCCGCGAGACGATGGTGCTGGCGTTCAGGGCGTTGTTGAACGCGCCGCCATCCATCAGATAGACATTGACCATGTCCTGCGCTCGGGCAGGCACGGCGGCGAGCAGCCCCGCGCCGATGAGGATGGCCATACCCGCTCGAACCATGACGATCGTCCTCCTGCTCGCGCGAGCATAGCCGGACGGGAAGTCGGTCACACGGCAGAACGCTCGCGACCCGTCGCAGCGGTGCGCCCGTTCACCTTGCGCTTCAGCCGGGCCGGCGGAGCAGCCAGGTGAGCGCGCTTTCGGCGCGGCCGAAGATACGCAGATAGGGCTGGGTCATCTCGCGGCGGATCTGCATCCGTGCGATCGCGCTTTCGGTGACGATGGCGATGCGGCTGGCCACCGGGAAGCCGGCAAAATGGCGGCGAAAGGCGGCCACCGCGTCCTGCGCCTGCACGCCGCTGCGCCGCATGTCCATGCGCAGCAGATAGCCGGGCGCGAACCCCTCGGCGTCGAACTGATCGCGAAGCTTGCGGGCATAGTCGCCAACGGCATCGGGCTCGAACATGGCGAGCCACTCGATATCCAGCAGATTCAGCTCTTTGCGGAACGCAACGCGGTACATGGCGCCGCTATCACCTTGAAAGGTTAAGGGATTCTGGACCGTCAGTCGTCGGATTTGACGAAGAACCGGTCGATCACGTCGCGCGCCAGCCGCGCCGGGCGCAGGGTTTCGGCGTCGAGGCAGCACCAGCTCGACTTGACCTCGGCCAGCACCTCGCCGCCACGGCGGATCACCGTCTCGTAGAAGGCGCGGGCGCCCTGGACCTTCTCGAGCAGCACCGTGGCGACCACGTCGTCCTCGAGGAACGCCGGCTTGCGATAGGTGATCTCGTGCTTGAGCGCGACCCAGAGATGCTCGGCCACCGCCTCGACCGGCGCCAGCGCCTGCCAATGGCTGATCACCGCTTCCTGTACCCATTTCAGGTAGGAGGCGTTGTTCACATGCCCCATGAAGTCGATATCGTCCTGTGCGACGTCGATCGGAAATTCATAGGGAAGTGCGGTGCCGGACATGTTTTGCATCATAGTGCAAACGCCACTCCGACGCGACTAAAATCCCCGGAAAACCGTGCGTTTCGCGGAATCCCCGGATGCCGTAGCGTCACCTGCGGCGATGTGAGCTCGAGGAAATTGGCCTTACCACTTGACTCGAACTCGTCGGACCAACATCGTTCGGGCATATCGCGATGACAGCGGTAGCAAGATGGGGATATCGGATGACACTGAAGCTCGCCGCCGCATTGGCCGGCGTCGCACTCGCCACGAGCACGAGCGGCATCGCCCGCCCCGTGGCACCGGCCGCGACGACAGCTCCCACCCTGCCAAGCCGCGCACAGGTGATGGCGTCGCTGGAGCGCGTTGCCGACTGGCAGCTCACCCATCTCGACGACCTCAGCTACATGCCCGCCGCCCGGCCGAGCACCAAGCGCGCGCGCGACTGGCAGCAGGCGACCTTCTGGGTGGCGCTGACCAGCCTGGCGGACCGTTCCAAGAGCGTGCGCTACAAGGACGCGATCCTCTCCAAGGGTCGCGAGGAAGGCTGGCGCCTGGGCGATCGACTCTATCATGCCGACGACCATGTCATCGGCGCCGCCTGGATCTGGGCGGCGCGCCACGGCGCCGGCGCGCAGGCACTCGCTCCGATGCGCGCGAACTTCGACCAGATCCTCGCCGCGCTCAAGACCAACGACCTGAAGTTCACCGCACCGACGAGCGGCGATCCGGAATGCACCACCCGCTGGTGCTGGTGCGACGCGCTGTTCATGGCGCCGCCGACGCTCTGGGCGCTGAGCAAGGATACGAAGGACCAGCGCTACGCCGCCTTCGCCGACCGGGAATATCGGGCGACCACCGACTATCTGTTCGACAAGTCCGAGGACCTGTACTTCCGCGACAGCCGCTTCTTCGACCAGCGCGGCGCGCATAACGAGAAGCTGTTCTGGAGCCGCGGCAATGGCTGGGTTTTCTCCGGCCTCGCCCGGATGATCCCCGAGATTCCGGCCAAGGATCCGCGCCGGCCTTACTATGTGAAGCTGTTCAAGGAGATGGCGGCGAAGCTGGTCAAGCTCCAGCGCGGCAATGGCTATTGGCCACCCTCGCTGCTCGCCGATCCCGAGCGCTCGCAGGACGAATCGAGCGGCACCGGCTTCTACGTCCATGGCATGGCCTGGGGGATCAAGGCTGGCCTTCTCGATCGCAAGACCTATCTTCCTGCGGTTACAAGGGGTTGGGCGGCACTCGAAAGAGCCGTTCAGCCCAATGGCATGCTCGGCTGGGTACAGCAGGTGAGCGACCGGCCGGACGTGGTGAAGGCCGAGGATGCGCAATTCTACGGCACGGGGGCGTATCTGCTCGCCGGCGCCGCGGTCTATGATCTGACGAGGTAAGGAAGACACATGAAGCACGCCCTCTGGCTCCTCGCCGCCCCCCTGCTGGTCGCGGCCGGGCAGGACAGCGCCCCGCCCGCCCCGCTGGCGACGCTCAACGTCCGCCAGGCCGATGGCAGCTACAAGCTGGTCGACCGGCTCGACGTACCCGCCAGCCACACCATCCATGACGGGCTGATCGCGATGGAGGGCCCGGGCTGGGAGAGCGACAAGGTCGCCTATCGCCTGTACCTCGACGAGCGCAATGTGCCCGACATCTACGGCAAGAAGCTGCCCGGCAACGTGCTGCCGACGATCGGCATGGGCAAGGACGACTATCATTCGATGGCACCCTGGGGGCAGGACATCTTCCAGGTCGATCAGTCGCTCGGCATGGGCGGGATCGGCGTGCTGCGCGGCGGCGTGGCGACCCAGCTCGGCAAGGCGAAGATCAGCGCCCGCGTGTTCAACACCGATCGCGCGGCGACGGTGCTGGTGACCAACACCGGCTTCCCCGGCGAGGGCGGCGGTGCGGACCTTTCGACCACCTACCGGATCTTCGCCGGCTCGCGGCTGACCCAGGTCGAGGCGCGGGTGAGCGGCAAGGTGCCGGCGATGATCGCCGGGCTGACCCTGCACGACGGGGTGACCAGGATCGAGAGCCCGAAGCGCGGCAAGTGGCGCTATTTCGCCACCTGGGGCCAGCAGAGCCTGGCCAAGGACGATCTGGGCATCGCCCTGTTCTACCCGGCCGACGAGGCCGCCGCGACGGGGACCGACGGCAAGTCGCTCTATGTACAGTTCTGCGACCCGCGGAACCTCCGCTACGCGTTCGGCGCGGCCTGGGTGCAGGAGCCCGGCGCGCCCAAGACCGAGCGCGAGTTCCGCAAGTGGCTGGACGATACGGCGGCGGACCTGGCGAAGCAGCCCTATGTGGTGGGCGCGGCGCAGAAGACCTGCACGGTGAAGTGAGGTTCTGAAATTCCTCCCCGAGCTTGTCTCGGGGAGGAATTTGGAGATCACCCCGGGTTCTTCCCCTCGCCCACCGGCGGGGCGGCGCCGAAATAGCGCTTCAGCTCGGTTTCCTTCGCCAGCGGATAGCCCGTGCCCCATGCCCCGCGCGCACGGCGTAGCAACTCGTCGAGTTCGCCAGCGTCGGGACGCAGCTCGGGCATCGGCCAGGTGTCGACCTTGCGGTAATAGGGCGCGAGATAGTCGGTCGCGAGCTTAAGGCTCTTGCCGTCCTCCTGCCGGTTCCACACATCGACCCCGACGCACTTGCCCATGTCGGCCACGTCATAGGCAGCGAGCAGCGCGTAGATCGAATAATGGAGGCTGCGGGTGCGGGCGAGCTCGAGCGGCATCCTGCCCTCGGCAGTGATCTGCGGCGCCATACGCCTCTTCGCGAACGCCTCGGCCACTGCCCTGGTCATCTCCGGACGCCTGGCGAACAAGGCGAATTGCGCCGTCTGGGCATCGAACCACATGCCGTGGTTGTTCTTCGCCGCATTCTCCGCCTTGCCGTTGCGGCTCGTCTGCATCCAGTCGAGATAGTCGGAGAACCATTTCTCCAGCCCCTTGCGCTCGGCGTCGGTCAACTTGCCCGACGGGCCGATCAGCCCGATGCCGTCGACCACCCGCTCGAGCCGCGAGGTGTCGAGCACGCCCTCGGCCCGCCCCTCCTCGCGCCCCGGCACGGCCTGGGCATAGTTCATGTTGGGGTTCATCCGGCTCTTTGGATCGAGGAACCAGGTACGCACCAGGCTCGCCGCGCGACCGGCATAGCGGGGGTTGTCGGAGAAATAATAGGCCAGGCTCAGCGTCTCGACGTCGGAGCTCATCCCCTCCAGGTCGGTCACGTCGAACTTGTCGGTATTGCGGTCCGGATTGATCTCGCCGTCCTTGCGCATGTACGGGACGCCACCCGGCTTGCTCGGATCCGGCCACCAATAGGGCGCGAGGCTGAGATAGTCGTGGCGATCGCCCGAGGGCGGGACCGTGCGCTTGTCGACCACCGTGTAGAGCGGCCGCGCCATCGCCTTTTCGGCACGGGCGAGCAGCGCATCATAGGCCGCCTTCGTCGCCGGATCGGTCGTGATCGCCGCCTTGAGCCGGAGCATCGCGTCCGGCGCCAAGAAAAAGGTCCTGCGTCCGCCAAAGGCTGCGGAATATCCTTCCGCACCGTTGCAGACCGGCTGCTGCGTGTTCTGGCCAGGGGAGGCAATCCCGGCATGGGAGGCAGCCTGCGGCACGAGGGCCGCAGCCAGGACGAGGAACTGGAAACCGGGGCGCATCAATGCCCTCCGCGCCGAGACGCGGCGGGCCGGAATCTCGGAATCAGAATGTGGCAATTGACCCTCCCGTTTTGGTCAGGCCAATCTCAACATTATGTCAACCGGTGTCAAGCCACCCTCGTTCCCGGTCAGGCCGATCCGATCTTCAGGCGCCGCGCGACGCTGTCCCGGCGCGTCTCGATCTCGCTGCGCGCGCGCTCCATCGCCTCGAGCTCGGTCGCCTCGAGCAGGTCGTCGACCACGCCGCGCAGGTGCCGTCGCATCGCGTTGCGCGCAGCATGCGGATCGTGCGCCTTCAGCGCATCGAGGATCGGCCGGTGCTCCTCCACCCGCGGGGTGATGCCGCCGCGCTTGGCGCGGGCGAACATGTTGGCGGCGAGCGGCGAATTGACCCGCAGCTCCCAGAGATATTCGACCACGCTGCGGATCGCGGCGTTGCCGGTGGCATTGGCGATGGCAAGATGGAAGCGGTGGTCGGCGTCCATCACCGACGGCTCGTTCGAGTCGTCCGCGGCCATCTCGGCGATCAGCTCCTCCAGCTCGGCGATCTGCTCGTCGGTGATCGAGACGGCGGCCAGGGCGACGGCCTCGCCCTCGAACAGGATGCGTGCCTCGGTCAGGTCGAAGGCGCCGACGTCGAAATTGAGCGAATCGGCGCGCTCGCCGCCGCCATGCTCGCGCTTGGTGACGTAGAGGCCCGAGCCGTGTCGCGCCTCGATCCAGCCCTTCATCTCGAGCGCGATCATCGCCTCGCGGATGGTCGGACGACTGACCTTGTACTCCTCGGCCAGGTCGCGCTCGCCGGGAAGGCGCGAACCGGGCGACCAGCGCCCGGCCTCGATCGCCTCGGTGATCGAGGCAGCCACGCGCTGGTAAAGCTTGTTGCCGGTAATCTTCATGCCGTCCTCATCCTTACACAGTCTCGTAGGTTGACACGATAGGTCATACAAGTGGATATTGGCCTGACCACTTTCAGGGAATTCCTTTTGCCACGTATCACGTCCGCCCGCGTCATCGTGACCCGCCCCGGCCGCAATTTCGTAACGCTGAAGATCGAGACCGACGAGGGTGTTTACGGCCTTGGCGACGCGACGCTCAACGGGCGCGAGCTGGCGGTGGCGAGCTACCTTACGGACCACGTGATTCCCTGCCTTATCGGCCGCGACGCGCACAGCATCGAGGACATCTGGCAGTATCTCTACAAGGGCGCCTACTGGCGCCGCGGGCCGGTGACGATGACCGCGATCGCCGCGGTCGACATGGCGCTGTGGGACATCAAGGGCAAGCTGGCCAACATGCCCGTCTACCAGCTGCTGGGCGGCGCGGCGCGCGAGGGCTGCATGGTCTATGGCCATGCCAATGGTTCTGACATCAGCGAGACGATCGAGCGCGCGCACGAATATCTCGAGCAGGGCTACAAGGCGGTGCGGCTGCAATCGGGCGTGCCGGGCATGGAAACGACCTACGGCGTGTCGGGCGAGCGCTTCTACTACGAGCCGGCCAAGGGATCGCTGCCCGAGGAATCGCAGTGGAGCACGTCCAAGTACATGCGCTTCGTGCCCGAGCTGTTCGACAAGGCGCGCGACGCGCTGGGCTGGGACATCCACCTGCTCCACGACGTCCACCACCGGCTGACCCCGATCGAGGCCGGGCGGCTGGGCAAGGACCTGGAGCCGTACCGGCTGTTCTGGCTCGAGGACACGACCCCGGCGGAGAACCAGGCCGGCTTCCGCCTGATCCGCCAGCACACCACTACCCCGCTGGCGGTGGGCGAGATCTTCAATTCGATCTGGGACGCCAAGCAGCTGATCGAGGAACAGCTGATCGACTATATCCGCGCGACGGTGGTGCATGCCGGCGGCATCACCCATCTGCGCCGGGTCGCGGCGCTGGCCGATCTCTACCAGGTGCGCACCGGCTGCCACGGAGCGACCGACCTGTCGCCGGTGTGCATGGCGGCGGCGCTGCACTTCGGCCTGTCGGTGCCCAATTTCGGCATCCAGGAATATATGCGCCATTCGGAGGAGACCGACGCGGTGTTCCCGCACGCCTACAGCCTCAACCAGGGGCTGATGCACCCGGGCAACAAGCCGGGTCTGGGCGTCGATATCGACGAGGTGCTGGCGGCCAAGTACGAGTACAAGCGCGCCTATCTCCCGGTGAACCGGCTCGAGGACGGGACGATGTTCAACTGGTGAGCCGCCGCGCCGCCGCGCCCGAGTCGGGGCGCGGAAGTTTACGAAGTTGATGGCACGGGGCCCCCGGTTTCGCCCTCCCATGATAGCGCCCAGGGCTGACCGGGGCATGGGAGAAGGCGTGTAACTGCCGCATCCGGGCAGCCAAGCAGGCGAAATCCTATTTTGGAAGACCCAAATCCCTCTCCCGCAAGCGGGAGAGGGAAAGCCAGGTCTCAGCCCTCTTCGACAGGGGCGGTCGGGCCGTTCTTCAGGATCGATTCGATCGCGTTCTTCGCGCTGGCCTTGCTGGTGTACCCTTCGGTCCAGAAGATCACTTCGCTGTTGTACTTGAACTTGGCGACATACTCGCCGGCCTTGTTCTGCTCGATCACGAACTTGTGTGCCATTCGCTTTCTCCCGGACTCGAACCGCTAACCTGGGTTAGCCTCCGAAACGTGCAGGCGAATAGGTGCCGGGGTCAATAGCCGCCACAGCCGGATCGGGCGCGGTGCCCAGCAGCAGCGCCGCGGCGAGCTTTGCCGCCGCCGGCGCGGTCTGGATGCCGAAGCCGCCCTGGCCCGCGCACCAGAAGAAGCCGGGCACCGTCGTGTCGAAGCCATAGACCGGCAGGCGATCGGGAGCGAAGGTCCGCAGGCCCGCCCATTTGTGCTCGAGCTTGTCGATGCGCCAGTCGACGACATGCTCGAACCGGTCGATCGCGGTGGCGATATCGATGTCCTCGGGCTGGGCGTCGCAGGGCGGCGTCTCGATCTCGTCATGGGGCGAGAGCCAGACCCGGCCGCCCGCCTCGGGCTTCCAGTAGAAGCTGCCGCCGATATGCGCGACCATCGGGCTGCCCGAAGCCGGCGCGGGATCGGTCTTCAGCTGCATGATCGTGCGGCGATAGGGCTGGATGCCCAACGGCTTCACCCCGGCCATCTCCGCTACCGGATCGGCCCAGGCGCCGGCGGCATTCACCAGCAGCGCGGCTTCGAACGTGCCGGCCCGGGTCTCGATCTTCCAGGTGCCATTCTCACGGTGCGCGGACAGCAGAGCGGCATGGGTGACCAGCTCGGTGCCGGACCGCTTGGCCGCTGCGAGCTGATCGCCATGCAGGCCGCCGACATCGATATATTCGCAGCTCGGCTCGAGCACGCCGAGTGTCCATTCGGGGCGCAGGCCAGGGATCATCGCCTGGGGATCGACCGGATGCAGCTCGACGCCCGTACCTGCGAACTCGGCGAGGAACGCATCGATCGCCCCGGCCTCCTGGGCACGGCCGATATGGACCGAGCCCATCGGCTCCAGATAGGCGCGCAGCATCGGCCCCGACGCGGTGGTGAGCGGCTGGATCGCCGGGCCGCCATAGCTTTCGGACCAGAAAGCCGCGGAGCGCCCCGTTGCGTGATAGCCGGGCCGATCCTCCGCCTCGAGCAGCAGCACGCGGGCGTGCGGCGCGATCTCGGCCGCGAGGCTGGCGCCGGCGATGCCGGCACCGACGATCGCAACGTCGTAGCGCATCAGCGGCGCTGGGCGCGCGCGGCGAGGAACAGGTCGATCTCGCCGATCGCGCGATTGCGGACCTTGTCGCCTTCGCGCAGGATCTCGTGCGCGCTTTCCTTGCCGAAGCTGACGATGCGGGCGTCGGGGAGCTTCGGCACGATCCTGAGCGCGGCCTTGGCATCGACCAGGCCGTCTGCTTTCGCGACGAGGGCGAGCACGGGCACCGGCATCTTCCTGAGCTTCGGATTGCCGGCCAGCTCGCGCATCGACTTGAATGCCTGGATCAGCCAGCGCCAGCTCGGCGGACCGGTGACGATCGCGGGATCATGCTGCTGCCACCATATCTCGTCCGAGTACCGGTCGCGATCATGGGTGAGGAGATTGGCGCGGGTTTCGGTGGTGTAGGGCTTCTCGTTGCTCTTCCAGGCCGGGCGAGTGCTGTCCCCCACCCCGCCCAGGATGCGCGCGGCCCGCTCGGCAAAGGGGCCGAGCGCGCTCTTCACGCCGAGCATCGGGGCGACGATCACCGCGGCATCGGGGCGGATCGCGCCTTCGACCAGCCCACGCAGGATCAGGTGGCCGCCCATCGAATGGCCCATCACCACGTGCGGGCCCGGAGTCGCGGCTTCCCATTCGGCGTAGAAGGCCTGGAGATCGGCGATGAAGGTATCGAAGCTGTCGATGTCGCCGCAATTGGCGCGCGAGGTCAGCCGGCCCGATCCGCCCTGGCCGCGCCAGTCGAACGACGTGATCGTCCAGCCCTGCGCGTGCCAGTGGTGGAAGGCCTCGAGATACTTCTCGAAGATGTCGCCGCGCCCGCCCTGGAAGAGGATCGAGCCGCGCGGAGTCGCCGTCTCGGCAGGCCAGGCGAAGGCGCGCAAATGCCAGCCGTCCGGGGTTCCCCAATATTGGACCTTGGCACCGGCGGGGATGGAACGGCGGATATCCGGGTTTTCACGCATGTCCCTTGGTTACGTTTTGATAAGCCGTCCCGTCTAGGACTTTGGCTCCATGGGGGAGCTGTTCGTCACTTTGCTGCTCGTTGCGCTCGCGCTGCTGCTCGTATCGGCGGGCATCCAGGACGCGCGCACCCGTGAGATCGCCAACTGGAAGAACGCCGCCATCGCATTGATGGCGCCGCTCTGGTGGTGGGCGCACGGGCTGGCCCTGTGGCCGGACGTGGCGGTGCAGGTCGGCGTGGCCGCGCTCGTCTTCGCCTTTTTCGTCGGCGCCTTCGCGCTGGGGCAGATGGGCGGCGGCGACGTGAAGATGATCGGCGCGCTCGCCCTGTGGCTGCCGGTGCAGCCGCTGGTCTGGATGCTCGTGCTCATGTCGCTGATCGGCGGCGCGCTCACGCTCATCATGGTGATCGAGTCGAAATGGCGGGCGAAAACGGGGGGACCTGTGGAAATCCCTTATGGGGTGGCGATCGCAATCGCCGCGCTTCTCGTTCTTCGCGAACCGATTTTTAACCAGTTCGGGTAAATAATTAACGCTGGCGCAACCACAAACGCCTGCGTTTTTGAGAAGGCTTGGGAATAGCGAAATGGATGCACGCAAGCTGATCCTGCTCGTCGGTGCGCTCGTCGTGGCGGCAATCACCGCGTTCATGGCGCGGAGCCTGATGACCGGCGCGCCCGCGCCCCAGGCCGGTGCCATCCCGGCGGCCGTCCAGCCCCAGAACACCACCGAGGTGCTCGTCGCCAAGCGCGAGCTGCCCGTGGGCACCATTCTCGACGCCCAGTCGCTCGAATTCCGCCCCTGGCCCAAGGAGCTGGTCGAGGGCGCCTATTATGTGAAGACCGAATCGGATCCGGCCAAGCTGGTCGGCACCGTGGTCCGCTTCCCGATCCCCGCCGGCCAGCCGGTGACCCAGGGCGCGCTGGTCAAGCCCGGCGATCGCGGCTTCCTCGCCGCCGCGCTCGGCGCCGGCATGCGCGCGGTGACCGTGCCCGTCTCGGCCCAGAGCGCCGTCGCGGGCTTCGTCTTCCCGGGCGACCGCATCGACCTGATCCTCACCCAGTCGGTGAGCGGCGGCGGCGACGGCCCCGCGCTCAAGGCTTCGGAGACGGTGCTGCGCAACCTGCGCGTGCTCGCCACTGACCAGAAGACCGACAAACAGACCGACGACAAGGGCAACACCATCGTCAACACCTTCTCGACCGTGACGGTCGAGGCGACGCCCAAGATCGCCGAGAAGATCGCGGTCGCGCAGACCATCGGCACGCTCTCGCTGTCGCTGCGCTCGATCGCCGACAATCAGGGCGAGCTCGAGGACGCGATCGCCTCCGGCGAAGTCAACGTGCCGACCGATGGCGACCCGAAGAAGGAAAAGGCCATGCTCGCCAAGGTTGCGGCGCGTCCCCAGGAGGGCGCGACCACCTTCGCCACCGGCGCCGACGTGTCGCGCTTCCAGCGCAGCACCGTGCCGGCCAAGCCGCGCGACATGGGCCCGGCGGCCGTTCCCGGCGCTCCGGTGCCCGGGCAAAGCTATCCCGGTGCCGCGACTCCGCGCGGCCCGGTCGTGACCATCGTCCGCGGCAATGCCGAGACCGCCGTTGCTCTGGGGGGCAAGAACTAAGATGACTGGCAAGCTGCTTCTGAAGCGCTCGCTCGCCGCGATCGTGTCGACCGCCCTGGTCGCCGCGCCGGCGACCGGCTTCGCCCAGACCGCCAAGGCCAAGCGCCAAAGCCATCCGAGCCAGGCGCGCGCCAATGCCGGCGTCGCCAACCTGCCCGCCGGCACCCAGCGCCCGAGCGGCGAGATCCTGCTCTCGACCGGCGAGGGCCAGCTGATCACGCTGCCGGCGAACGTGGCGAACGTCTGGACGTCGAACCCCGGCGTGGCCGACGTCTATGTCAACAATCCGCGCCAGATCCACCTGTTCGGCAAGGATTTCGGCGAGGCCACGGTGTTCGCCACCAGCGCTTCGGGCGCGGTGGTGTTCTCGACCACAGTCCGCGTCGCGCAGAACCTCACTTCGATCGACCGGATGATCCGGGTCGCGATGCCCGACGCCGACGTGCAGGTTACCACGGTCGGCCAGATCGCGGTGCTCAACGGCACGGTGAAGTCACCGCAGGACAGCGAGCAGGCCCAGCGCCTGGTCACCGGCCTGCTCAACCCGGGCGTGAACGTCAACGACCCCGCCGCGCAGGTGAAGATCGCCGTGATCAACCGCCTGAAGATGGCCACGCCGCTGCAGGTGCAGCTCCAGGTGAAGTTCGCCGAAGTCAGCCGCAGCTTCGTCAAGAATGTCGGCGTGAACTTCGCGACCAAGGATTCGACGGGCGGCTTCCAGTTCGGCCTGGCCCAGGGCCGCGCGCCGGGTGCCTACACCGCGACCAACCTCGCCACCTATCCGACCGCGCGCGTCTATTTGCCGAACGGCGGCGGCTATATCGACGGTCCCTATGACCCGTCGACCGGCAAGTTCGTCAATCCGCGCGCCAGCGGCCTGGCCGACATCACCCGCGGCTCGGACAATGCCACGGCCGGCCTGGCCACCAAGCTGTTCGGGCTCGACGTGCTCTCGGCGATCGACATCGGCGAGACCATCGGCCAGGTGACCACCCTCGCCAACCCGAACCTGACCGCACGCTCGGGCGAGACCGCCAACTTCCTGGCCGGCGGCGAGATCCCGATCCCGGTCGCCCAGGGCCTGGGCACGACCACGGTGGAGTACAAGCAGTACGGCATCAGCCTGGCGTTCACGCCGACAGTGCTGAGCGACGGCCGCATCTCGCTGCGCGTGCGCCCCGAAGTGTCGCAGCTGACCTCGGCCGGCGCGGTGCAGCTCAACGGCGTCACCATCCCCGCGCTCAGCACGCGCCGCAGCGAGACCACGGTCGAGCTCGGTTCGGGCGAGAGCATGGTGATCGGCGGACTGCTGCAGAACACCCACAACAACTCGATCTCGAAGACCCCGGGCCTGGGCGACGTGCCGATCCTGGGCGCCCTGTTCCGCTCGAACGGCTTCCAGCGCAACGAGACCGAGCTGATGATCGTCATCACCCCGTATCTGGTGAAGCCGGTCAACGCGAACCAGATCGTCCTGCCGACCGACGGCTACAAGGCGCCGAACGACTTCGACCGCATCTTCATGGGCGCGCTCCAGGGCAGCGACAAGAGCGGCGACCGTCCGAAGCCGAGCATGGCGCCGGCCGATGGCCAGCCTTCCGTTGGCGCCTTCTCGCCCGCCCCGACCAGCCAGCCGGCGGCACCCGTCCAGATGGCTCCGCCCCCGCAACCCAACCGCAAGCAGAAGAAGGGCGGCTCCGCCGCCCCCGGCTTCGGCTTCTGACCCGATCGACGAGGAGATCGCCCGTGTTCTCGCGCTTCACTCCCCTGCTCGTCCCGGCGCTGCTGCTCGCCGGCTGCGGCACCTATAATGGCGGCGTCGAATCGGCCCACCAGCCGATCGTCCAGCGCAACGACTATGTGCTCGACCTGCAGACCACCGGCTATGGCCTGGCCGCGGGCGAAAGCCAGCGCCTGGCCGGCTGGATGTCGGCGATGAGCCTGCGCTACGGCGACCGCGTCGCGATCGACGACGGTGCCAATGGCGCCACCGGCCGTGAGGAAGTCGCCGCCGAGGCAGGCCGCTACGGCCTGATGCTCGCGGATCGCGCGCCGGTGACCACCGGCCAGATCGCACCGGGCACCGTCCGCGTCGTCATCACCCGGATGACCGCCAGCGTGCCGGGCTGCCCCGACAATTCACGCGCCGCCGAATATACGTTCGAAGCGAGCACCAGCTCCAACTATGGCTGCGCCACCAACGCCAATCTGGCCGCGATGATCGCCGATCCGGCCGATCTGGTCCGCGGCGCACCGGGCTCGCCCACCGCCGACCAGGCGACCAGCGCCAAGGCAGTCAGCGCCTTCCGCGCGGCCCCGCCCTCGGGCGCCGGCGGCGCCACGTTGAACGCTGGTGGGAGCACGCCGAAGTGAATGCGCCCTTCAATCCCGCCCGCACCGGGCATCGCGATCCGTTCGTTGCGTTCGTCTGCGACGAGACGACGGCGGAGATCCTGCGCCCGATCGCCGTCGAGCTCGGCTGGTCGCCGGAGAAGGTCAACAAGGGCGGACTGCGCAACGCGGTCCAGACCCTGTCGGTCTCGGCGAGCCCGAACATCCTGTTCGTCGATCTGTCCGAGAGCGGCGATCCGCTCAACGACATCAACGCGCTCGCCGAAGTCTGCGAGCCGGGCACGATCGTGATCGCATCGGGCCAGGTCAACGACGTGCGCCTGTACCGCGACCTCGTTGCCAGCGGCATCCACGACTATCTGCTCAAGCCGCTCAACCCTGACGCACTGCGCGACGCCTTCGCCCAGGCCCAGACGGCGCTCAACGCGCCCAAGCTGGCCGAAGCATCGGCAGACCGTCCGCACTGCGCCATCGCCGTCATCGGCACGCGCGGCGGATCGGGCGCATCGACCGTGGCGACCTCGCTCGCCTGGCTGCTGGGCGAGCGCCAGGGGCGGACCACCGCCCTGCTCGACCTGGACGTGCATTTCGGCACCGGCGCGCTCGCGCTCGACCTCGAGCCCGGCCGCGGCCTGACCGACGCGATCGAGAATCCGAGCCGCATCGACGGGCTGTTCATCGAGCGCGCGATGGTCCGCGCTTCGGACCGCCTCGCCGTGCTCAGCGCCGAGGCGCCGATCAACTCGCCGATCATGACGGATGGTGCTGCCTTCTATCAGCTGCAGGAAGAGATCCGCACCGCCTTCGAGTGCACCGTGGTCGACCTGCCCCGCTCGATGCTGGTCAACCACCCGCACCTGATCACCGACGTGCAGGTCGCCGTGCTGGTGACCGAGCTGACTCTGGCCGCGGCGCGCGATGCGATCCGCATCCTGAGCTGGTTCAAGTCGAACGCACCGCAGACCCAAGTGATCGTCGTCGCCAACAAGATCCAGCAGGCGGCGGTGCTCGAGATCAGCCGCAAGGACTTCGAAGGCTCGATCGAGCGCAAGATCGACTTCCTGCTCGGCTTCGACGCCAAGCTAGCCTCGCAATCGGCCAAGCTGGGCAAGCCGATCGCCGAAGTGGGCAAGGGCAACAAGGCGATCTCGCCTCTGGCCGACCTGGCCCAGCGGATCGCCGGCATCGCCGATGCGAGCGGCGACGACAGCGGCGCCGGCAAGGGCAAGGCCAAGGGCGACAAGCCCAAGGGCGGCGGCTCGCTGCTCGACAAGTTCAAGGTGAAGATGCCTGCAAAGGCAAAGAAGTAACCATTGCGCGGCTAGGCTGCGCGATGGTCAGCTAATCGGAGACGGTGCGGCGTGGACATGCTGCCGGTATTGATGCTCGCTGGAGGCACCTTCCTGGTGCTCGCGCTGATGGTGTTCGCCTTTTCGGGCCCATCGGCGGAGCGCGCGGGCGCGCGCCGCGTGAAGGAGATGCGCGAGCGTCACGTCGTGAGTGCCGCCGGCGCCAATGCCATGGAAGCGCAGATGCGCCGCATCTCGACCGCGCGCGCGACCAAGATGGACACCACCGCCGCACGGTTCCTGCCCAATCCCGCGCTGCTCCAGAAGCGCCTGAACATGACCGGCAAGCCCTGGACGCTCGGTCAGTACATGATGGTCAGCGCCGGGCTCACCCTGGTGCCGGCCGCGCTGATCATGCTGCAGGGCCTGCCGCCGTTGCTGGCGCTGGGCGTCGGCCTGTTCCTGGGCGTCGGCCTGCCGCATTTCGTGGTCGGCTTCTTCATCAAGCGCCGCGTCGCCAAGTTCACGTCCAAGTTCCCCGACGCGATCGAGCTGCTCGTGCGCGGCCTGCGCTCGGGTCTGCCGATCACCGAGACGATGGGCGTGGTCGGCCAGGAAGTGGACGGCCCGGTGGGCGAGGAATTCCGCGCGGTCAGCGACAAGATGAAGATCGGCAAGTCGCTCGACACCGCGCTGCAGGAAACCGCGGACCGGCTCGGCACGCCCGAATTCCAGTTCTTCACCATCACCATCCAGATCCAGCGCGAGACCGGCGGCAACCTGGCCGAGACGCTGGCCAATCTGGCCGACGTGCTGCGCAAGCGCGCGCAGATGAAGCTGAAGATCAAGGCGATGTCCTCGGAATCCAAGGCATCGGCGCTGATCGTCGGCTCGCTGCCCTTCATCGTGTTCACGCTCGTGTGGTTCATCAACAACAACTACATGGCCAATTTCTTCCAGGACGAGCGGCTGATGATGATCGGCGGCGGCGGCCTGATCTGGATGGCCATGGGCGCCTTCATCATGGCCAAGATGGTCAATTTCGAGATCTGATGCGATGAACGGCGCACCTCCCTCCGGTCCCACCATCATGGGCGTCGACGTCATCTGGGTGGCGACGATCCTCTCCGCCGTTGCCGCCTTCGCGGTGCTGCTGGCGATCTACGCCGCCACCACGGTGCGCGATCCGATGGCCAAGCGGGTCAAGTCGCTCAACGAGCGCCGCGAGCAGCTGAAGGCGGGCATCACCGCCTCCACCTCGAAGCGCCGCGCCAAGCTGGTCCAGAAGAGCGAGACCACCGACCGGATCCGCTCGCTGCTTTCGTCGATGAAGGTGCTGCAGGACAGCCAGGTCAAGCAGGCGCAGACCAAGCTGCTCCAGGCCGGCATCCGCCGCAAGGAATTCGCGGTCGCGGTGATCTTCGGCCGTCTCGTCCTGCCGATCGCGTTCGGCGGGCCGATGCTCTACCTGGTCTACGGCACCGAGATGTTCGCGGAGTGGAGCCCGATGAAGGCGTACGGCCTGGTCGCCGGCACCTTCATCCTCGCCTACAAGTTCCCGGACCTGTATCTGAAGAACAAGATCCAGAAGCGCAGCGCGGCAATCCGCAAGGGCCTGCCCGACGCGCTCGACCTGCTGGTGATCTGTGCCGAAGCGGGACTCACCGTCGACGCGGCCTTCCACCGCGTCTCGAAGGAACTCGGCAAGGCCTATCCCGAACTGGGCGAGGAATTCCAGCTGACCGCGATCGAGCTCGGCTTCCTGACCGATCGCCGCCAGGCCTTCGAGAATCTTGCCGAGCGCATTGACCTGGATTCGATCCGCGGCGTGGTCACCACGATGATCCAGACCGAGAAATACGGCACGCCCCTCGCGTCTGCTCTTCGCGTCCTCTCGGCCGAATTCCGCAACGAGCGCATGATGCGCGCCGAGGAAAAGGCCGCGCGCCTGCCGGCGATCATGACCGTGCCGCTGATCCTGTTCATCCTGCCGGTGCTGTTCATCGTCATTCTCGGCCCGGCTGCCTGCTCGATCAACGACGCACTGATCGCCAAGTAACGCTTTAACCATTTCCGGTGGCGCGACCCTTTCGGGCGGGATAGTTTCCCCGCCAGACTTAGGGGAGGTCGACTCGATGCATGATTTGCCGTTCCAGACGATCACGCAGTTCGCCGCTTTGGGCCTGACGCTGGTCGCCGGCTGGTTCCTGGGGCTCGCCAGCCATGGCGGCGGCCGCAAGTGGCGCGAACGGCTCGTGGACGCGGAAGTCGATCATGCGGGCTATCGGGACCGTGCCGAGAGCGACCTGCGCGACTCCGCCCGCCGCATCCGCGACCTGGAAGCCGAGAACGCGACGCTGAAGGCCGCGGCCCAGGCCCCCGCCCCGGTTGCGGCGGCGTCCGTTGCAGCGCCTGCACCTGCGCCCGAGCCGGAAGGCCATTCGACCGCTACGGTGGCGGCCGCTGCCGCCGCCGGCGTGGTTGCCGGCGCCGCCGTCACCCATGCGGTGGAAGCCCGGGCCGAGCCGGTCGCGGCCGAGCCTGAGCCCGCTCCGGCCGCGGAGCCGGTAGCGCAGGCCGAACCGGTGGCGGCCGTCGAACCGCAGCCGGAACCGGTGCACGCCGAACCCGTTCCTGTCGAGGCAGTCACCGCGGAGCCGGCGCCTGTCGAAGAACCGGCCCAGGTCGCGCCTTCGCATCCCGAGCACGCGCACTAGGATCTGAATAAGCATGGCGCTTCCGTTCGAAACCGCGACGCAGTTCGCGGCACTGGGGCTGACTCTGGTCGCCGGCTGGTTCCTGGGGCTGGCCAGCCGATCGGGCGGGGCGAAGTGGCGCGAGCGCTATCAGGACGAGGAGCTGGCGCACGCCCGCACGCGCGACGAGGCCGAGGAGCGCATCCGCACGCTCCAGGCCGAGGTGAAGACGCTGCGCAGCCAGGTGCCGGCTACCACCGCCCCCGTGGCCGATGACAAGCCGGGTGCTGCCTGGCGCGGCTGGTTCGGCTGGGGGCGCGACAATCTGGTGCGGATCAAGGGCATCGACGAGGCGCGCGCCAGGCGGCTCAACGAGCTCGGCATCAAGACCTATCGCGAGATCGAGAAGATGGCCCCCGCCGACGAGACGGCGCTGGAGCAGCGGCTCGAACTGCCCCCAGGCACGATCGCCGAACAGGGCTGGCGCGAACAGGCCGCCCTGCTCGCCGCCGGCAACGAGACCGAGCACGCGGCGAAGTTCGGGCAGGGCTGAGGGCCGCCTGTAACCGTGGTGCGCGCTAGGGTTGGTGCACCGGCAGGCAGAGCATCACGGGCGTGTAGTTCTCGACCACTTCGGAGAGCGGCCGGCCCTGCCCGTCAAGCACCACGGCGCGCTGGCGCACGACATAGGGCGCGACACCGGCATCCTCGCGCTGCGTGGCGATGCCGAGCGTGCGGCGGCTGGGGGCGAGCGGGCGGATCGCGGCGCCGAAGGGGGTGTCGCCGGCCAGCGCCGCGTTCATCTCGGGCGAGAGACGCGCCGGGACGTACCAGTTCTCGGCGACCGACAGCGACACCGGCCCGCATTTCAGCACCACGCTGCGATAGACCACCGGCTCGGCCGGGCCGACCGCGAGATGCACGCGCTGCTCGGGCGTGGCCGGCTTCTGCGCGCGGTTCACCTCCGCGCGGATCGGCGTGGTGCAGCGGCGCTGCAGCACAGCGGTGGCGCTACGGGCCGACACCAGCTCCCGGCGGAGCGCGTCCGCCGGGTCCGGAGCCTGTAGCGCCTGGGCCTGCAGCAGCAGCGCGAGGATCACGCCTTGCGCAGCGCTGCCTGTGCCGCCGCCAGCCGCGCGATCGGCACGCGATAGGGCGAGGCCGAGACGTAATCGAGCTTCGTATCCTCGCAGAAGGCGATCGATGCCGGATCGCCGCCATGCTCGCCGCAGATGCCGAGCTTGATGTCGGGCCGCGTCGCGCGGCCGCGCTCGGCGGCGATCGCGATCAGCTCGCCCACGCCCTCGACATCGAGGCTGACGAACGGATCCTTCGCGTAGATGCCCTTCTCCACATAGGTGGTGAGGAACTTCGCCGCATCGTCGCGCGACACGCCCAGCGTGGTCTGGGTCAGGTCGTTGGTGCCGAACGAGAAGAAGGCACCCGCCTCGGCGATCTCGCCCGCGCGCAGCGCCGCGCGGGGCAGCTCGATCATCGTGCCGACCAGATACTCGATCGTGCGGTCCTGCTCGTCGAACACGTCCTTCGCGGCGCGATCGACCACCGCCTTCATCAGCTCGAGCTCGCGCTTGGTGGCGACCAGCGGGATCATGACCTCGGGGATCGGCGCCTCGCCGCTATTCTCGGCGACGATGCATGCCGCCTCGAAGATCGCGCGCGCCTGCATCTCGTAGATCTCGGGATAGGTCACGCCGAGGCGGCACCCGCGATGGCCGAGCATCGGGTTGAACTCGTGCAGCTCGGCGGCGCGACGCTTGAGCGTCTCGACGTCGAGGCCGGCCGCGGCGGCGACTTCGGCGAACTCGCTCTCCTCGTGCGGCAGGAACTCGTGGAGCGGCGGATCGAGCAGGCGGATCGTGCAGGGCAGTCCGGCCATCACCTCGAAGATCTCGACGAAATCGCTGCGCTGCTCGGGGAGCAGCTTCTCGAGCGCGACGCGGCGGCCCTTCTCGTCGGCGGCGAGGATCATCTCGCGCACCGCGGTGACCCGCGACGGCTCGAAGAACATGTGCTCGGTGCGGCAGAGGCCGATGCCCTCGGCACCGAAATCGCGCGCGGTGCGGCAATCGAGCGGCGTCTCGGCGTTGGTGCGCACCTTGAGCCGGCGCTTGGCGTCGGCCCAGACCATCAGCGTGCCGAAATCGCCGGCCAGCTCGGGCTGCACCGTCGGCACGGCGCCGAGCATCACTTCGCCGGTCGCGCCGTCGATCGTGACGAGATCGCCCTCGCGCACTTCGCGGGTGCCGACGCGGAACAGCTTCTCGCGGGCGTTGATCGCCAGCGTGCCGGCGCCCGAGACGCAGGGCCGGCCCATGCCACGCGCGACCACCGCGGCGTGGCTGGTCATGCCGCCGCGGGCGGTCAGGATACCCTTCGCCGCATGCATGCCATGGATGTCCTCCGGCGAGGTCTCGACGCGGATCAGGATCACCGCCTCGCCCGCCGACGCGCGCTTCTCGGCGGTGTCGCTGTCGAACACCGCGATGCCCGAGGCGGCGCCCGGGCTGGCGGGCAGGCCCTTGGTCAGCACGTCGCGCTTCGCATTGGGATCGAGCGTCGGGTGGAGCAGCTGGTCGAGAGCCTGCGGATCGACGCGGAGGATCGCCTCCTCCTCGGTGATCAGCCCCTCGCTCGCCATGTCGACCGCGATCTTGAGCGCCGCCTTGGCGGTGCGCTTGCCGCTGCGGGTCTGCAGCATCCAGAGCTTGCCGCGCTCGACGGTGAACTCGATGTCCTGCATGTCGCGGTAATGCTTCTCGAGCGTCTCGAAGACGGCGGCGAGCTGGGCATAGACCTCGGGCATCGCCTCTTCCATCGAGGCGGGCTTGGCGCCGGCCTTTTCGCGGGCGGCCTTGGTCAGGTACTGCGGCGTGCGGATGCCGGCGACGACGTCCTCGCCCTGGGCGTTGATCAGGAACTCGCCATAGTACGCATTCTCGCCGGTCGACGGATCGCGGGTGAAGGCCACGCCCGTTGCCGAGGTGTCGCCCATGTTGCCGAACACCATCGCCTGGACGTTGACGGCGGTGCCCCAGTCGCCGGGAATGTCGTTGAGGCGGCGATAGACCTTGGCGCGCTCGGACTGCCAGGAGCCGAACACCGCGCCGATCGCGCCCCAGAGCTGGTCGTGCACGTCCTGCGGGAAGGGCTTGCCCCACAGCTCCTCGACGATCGCCTTGTACTCGGCGACCAGCGCCTGCCAGTCCTTGGCGGAAAGCTCGGTGTCGAGATTGTAGCCGCGATCCTCCTTGGCGATCTCCAGCGCTTCCTCGAAGCGGCCGTGATCGAGCTCGAGCACCACGTCGGAATACATCTGGATGAAGCGGCGATAGCTGTCCCAGGCGAAACGCTCGTCGCCGCTGATCGTGGCGAGGCCGACGACCGTGGTGTCGTTGAGGCCGAGGTTGAGCACCGTGTCCATCATGCCCGGCATCGAGGCGCGGGCGCCGGAGCGGACCGAGACGAGCAGCGGATCGGCGGCGTCGCCGAAGATCTTGCCGGTGATGCCCTCGATATGGGCGATGCCGTTCGCGACTTCGGCCTTCACGCTGTCGGGGAAGATGCCGCCCTGGTCGTAATAGACCGCGCACATCGGCGTGCTGATCGTGAAACCGGGAGGTACTGGCAGGCCGATCGAGGCCATGCCATCGAGGTTGGCCCCCTTGCCACCGAGCAGGTTCTTGTCGCCCTTGCCCCCGTCCGACACATTCCCGCCGAAGCGGTACACATATTGCGTCATTCCCGTCCCTTCATAAAGGCTTGGGCAGGCGCCTACCGCAGGTGCGAACAAGGGGAAACCCGCTGACTACGTTGTCAGAAGGCAAGATTTGCTTGGCCGTGATCAAATCACGGCGAGACACCGGTTACGTAAGATAAATCATTGCAGGCAGACAAGGTAATTCTCGACTTTACCCCGGCGAAGGCCGGGGCCCAGACTCAGCGTGCGCGTCGCAGACGCGCTGCCGCGCGTGTTTTCTGAAGGGCTGGGCCCCGGCCTTCGCCGGGGTAAAGTGCGTGCGGGAGCTTCGGCTCAGCCCTCGATCTTCGAGAAGTCGGCGACGTTGTTCACCGCATCGCGGATGCGGGCGAGCAGGCTCAGGCGCATCTCGCGCTTGAACTCGTCCGGGTCGACCACGGTGACATCGTCGAAGAACTTGTCGATTGGCGCGCGGAGCGAAGCGAGCGCGGCCATCGCCGCCTCGTAATCCTCGGCCTCGACCGCGGCTTCGGCCTTGGGCTCGGCGATGTCGAGCGCCTCGCGCAGCGCGGCCTCGGCGGGCTCGGCCTCGTAGATCTCGTTGTCCGCGACTTCGCCCGGCGCCCAGGTCTCCTTCTTGAGGATGTTGGCGGCGCGCTTGTAGCCGGCGAGCAGGTTCCTGCCGTCCTCCGAAGTGACGAAGGACTGCAGCGCCTTCACCCGGGCGAGCAGGCGGACGAGATCGTCCTCGCCGCCGAGCGCGAACACCGCGTCGATCAGGTCGTGCCGGACACCGGCTTCCTTCTGCTGGACCTTGAGGCGGTCGGCGAAGAAGTCGAGCACGTCCTTGCTGACTGACTGGGCGAGCGGGAAGCGCAGGCCATTGTCGAGGATCAGCGCGATCACGCCGAGCGCCGAGCGGCGCAGCGCGAACGGGTCCTTGGAACCGCTGGGCTTCAGGTCGACCCCGAAAAAGGCAGTGATACTGTCGAGCTTGTCCGCCAGCGCCACGGCGACCGTCACCGGCGCGGTGGGGACTTCGTCGCCCTGGCCGACCGGCTTGTAGTGATCACGGATCGCTTCGGCGACGGCGGCGGGTTCGCCCTGGGCGGCGGCGTAATAGCCGCCCATCAGGCCCTGGAGCTCAGGGAACTCGCCGACCATGCCGGTGACGAGATCGGCCTTGGCGAGGCGCGCAGCGCGCTCGGCCTGGTCGGGGTCCGCCTTGACCACGCCCTGCTCGGCCAGCCAGCGGGCCAGTTTGGCGACGCGATCGACCTTGTCGGCGACCGTGCCCAGCTTCTCGTGGAAGACGATCTTCTCGAGCTTGGGGGTCAGGTCCTCGAGCCGGGTCTTGAGATCGGTCTCGTAGAAGAAGCGCGCGTCTGACAGGCGGGCCGCGAGGACCTTCTGGTTGCCCTCGACGATCTTCTCGCCGCCGTCCGCCGCGTCGATGTTCGCGACGCAGACGAAGGCGTTGGCGAGCTTGCCCGCCGAGTCACGGCAGACGAAATACTTCTGGTTCACGCGCGCGGTGAGCTGGATCACTTCGGGCGGCACGTCGAGGAATGCTTCGTCGAAGCGGCCGAGCAGCGGCATCGGCCATTCGGTGAGGCCGGCATTCTCGTAGAGCAGCCCGTCGTCCTCGATCAGCGTCAGGCCGGCCTTTTGCGCGGCCATCTTGGCGCCCAGCGCGATGATGTTGCGGCGCTCGGCACCGTCGACGATCACATGGCAGGCGCGCAGCTTCTCGATATAGTCCGCCGCCGAGCCGATCGTGATCCCGCCCGGATGATGGAAGCGATGGCCGACGGTGACCGAGGCGCTCTTCACGCCGGCGATCTCGACCGGCACCAGCTTGTCGCCGAGCAGCGCGATGATGCCCTGGAGCGGGCGCACCCAGCGCTGGCTCTCGGTCGAGGAGGAGGCGGCGCCCCAGCGCATCGACTTGGGCCAGGGGAAGGCGGTGATCGCACCGGTGATGGCGCTGGCGAGCACCGAGCCGGCGACGATGCCGGGGCGGTCGATCACCGCGAACAGCACCTTGTTGCCCTTGCCGTCGTCGCGCTCGACGAGCTGCTCACGGCTGAGGCCAGTCGAGCGCAGGAAGCCCTCGATCGCCTGGGCCGGGGCATCGGCGCGGGGGCCCTTGCGCTCCTCGCTCGCCGCCGCCGTCATCTCGGCGACACCGCGGACGATCAGCGCGAGGCGGCGCGGGGTGGCATAGCTCTCGATGCGCTCGAACGGCAGGTTGAGCGCCTGGAGACGCGCCTCGAACAGCGCGGCCAGATCGGCGCGTGCCTTTTCCTGCATGCGCGCAGGGATTTCCTCCGAGCGGAGTTCGAGCAGGAAGTCTTGCGCGCTCATACCGTCCACTCCGGATACTTGGCCTGCCAGGTGGGCGTCATGTGCGCGATCCACGCTTCGCAGCTGCCCTTGGCCAGGTCGCGCACGCGGCCGATATAGGCCTGGCGCTCGGCGACGGAGATCACGCCGCGAGCCTGGAGCAGGTTGAACAGGTGACTGGCCTCGATCGCCTGCTCATAGGCGGCGATGGGCACGTTGTTCGCCAGGCAGTTCTCGCACTCGGCCACGGCCTTGCGGAAGCCCTCGAACAGCGTCTCGGTGTCGGCGACCTCGAAATTGTACTTCGACATCTGCTTCTCGTTCTCGAGAAACACGTCGCCGTACGTCACGCCCTGATCGTTGAACGCGAGGTCGTACACGCTGTCGACATTCTGGATGTACATCGCCAGGCGCTCGAGCCCGTAGGTGAGCTCGCCGGCGACGGGCTTGCAGTCGAAGCCGCCCATCTGCTGGAAATAGGTGAACTGGGTCACCTCCATGCCGTCGCACCAGACTTCCCAGCCCAGGCCCCAGGCGCCGAGCGTCGGCGATTCCCAATCGTCCTCGACGAAGCGGATGTCGTGCTTGGTGAAGTCGATGCCGATCGCGGCGAGCGAGCCCAGATAGAGGTTCTGCAGGTCGCTCGGGCTCGGCTTCAGGATCACCTGATACTGGTAATAATGCTGGAGCCGGTTCGGGTTCTCGCCGTAGCGGCCATCGGTCGGGCGGCGGCAGGGCTGGACGAAGGCGGCGTTCCACGGCTCGGGGCCGAGGGCGCGCAAGGTCGTCGCCGGGTGGAAGGTGCCCGCACCCATGCGCATGTCATAGGGCTGGAGGATCACGCAGCCCTTGTCCGCCCAATAGTCATGGAGCGTGAGGATCATGCGCTGGAAGCTGAGGGGCTCTGCCATAGTGCCCCGCGCTTTGGCGTCTCCTCTCCTACCGGTCAATGCCGCACCGCCGCGACTCTGGATCGATCTGCGGTTCGGGGCTACCGGTCGGGGATGATCGCAAGTCCGATGATCCGCCGCCTGGTCCCCGCGCTGCTGGCGCTAACTCTCTGGGGCTGCGGGCAGAAGGCCCCCGCGCCGGCCGAGAAGGCCGATCCGGCCTTGTGGGTGGTCAAGGACGCCGACACCACCATCTATCTGTTCGGCACCGTCCATGTGCTCAAGCCCGGCATCAACTGGTTCCAGGGCGGGCTGAAGCAGGCGTTCGACAAGGCGGACACCCTGGTGCTCGAGCTGGTGATGCCGCCCGATGCCGAGATGCAGGCGATCGTCGCCGAACTGGGCACCGCCGCCGGCGGTCCGCCGCTGACCGAGCAGCTGCCGCCCGCCGAGGCCGAGAAGATGCGCGCGGCGCTGCCCAGGTTCGGCATGGCCCCCGATTCGCTCGACCGGGCCGAGCCCTGGCTGGCCGCGACACTCCTCTCGGTGCTGCCGCTCAAGCAATTGGGATATGACGACAAACAGGGCGCAGAGCTGACCCTGACCGAAGCCGCCAAGGCCGGGGGCAAGAAGATCGAAGGGCTGGAGACCGCGCGGCAGCAGCTCGGCTATTTCGACGCCCTGCCCCTGCCCGCCCAACGCAAGCTGCTGGTCGAGACCATCGACGACCTGCCCCAGGCCGGGAGCAAGATCGACCAGGCCGTCACCGCCTGGCGCAAGGGCGATGCCGATGGGCTGGCCCGGCTGGTCAATGCCGACATGGCCTCCGCCCCCGAGGTGAGCCAGGCGCTGCTGGTCAACCGCAACCGCAACTGGGCCGGCTGGATTTCCAAGCGAATGCAGCAGCCTGGCACCGTGTTCGTCGCGGTGGGCGCCGGGCATCTGGCGGGCAGCGAGAGCGTGCAGGCCGAGCTGGCCCGGCGCGGACTGAAGGTCGAGCGGGTCGCGTACTGAGCGTACACCGAAGGTAGCCAAGGTGGCGCCGGATTGACATCGCCTGCGACTCAATATAACTTATTGGTTAAATAACCTGTGAGTTACATATGGACGCCCTGAGCAACACCTTCGCCGCCCTGGCCGACCCCACCCGCCGCGCGATCCTGGCGCGGCTGGCGCTTGGCGAAACCACGGTGGGCGAACTTGCCCAGCCCTTTGCGATGAGTGGCCCCGCGGTGACCAAGCATCTGAAAGTGCTGGAACATGCCGGGCTGATCTCGCGCAGCCGGGTGGCGCAGCAGCGCCCGGCGAAGCTGGAGCCCGCAGCGCTCAAGGCGGCGAGCGACTGGATCGCCGAATATCGCCGCTTCTGGGACGCGAAGTTCGACGACCTCGATGCCTATCTCGATGAACTGCAGAAGAAGAATGGAGAGAGCAAATGACCACGACGGAACTCGGTGTCGGCTATGAAGTGACCATCGACCGCACCTTTGCCGCGCCGCGCGACCTGGTGTTCGACTGCATGACCAAGGCCGAGCATCTCGCCCGCTGGTGGGGGCCACATCATTTCGACGTGCCCTTCGCCGAGAGCGAGGCGCGGCCGGGCGGCAAGATCCGCCTCGATATGCGCGGGCCCGAACCTTACGGGATCAACGAAGTGCACGGCGAGTATGAAGTGGTCGATCGTCCGGACACTCTGGTCATGGTTCTTCGCGCCTTCGGTGCGCCGGACGGCAGCTGGGGGATCGAGCACCGCACCCGGATGGAGTTCACCGACGCGCCGGGCGGCGGCACGCACATGCACATGACCACGGTGGTGCTGCAGGCGAGCGAGGAGCTGCTGCCGGCACTGGCAGGGATGCGCGAAGGCTGGAGCCAGAGCTTCGAGAAGCTGGAAGCGGTGCTGCCGGAACTTGCCTGATCCATTCCTCCCCGGCACGGGGAGGGGGACCAAGACGCGCAGCGGCTTGGTGGAGGGGACAGGCCGCGAGGGAAGCCTTGGGTGGAGGGCCCCCTCCACCACCGCCTTGCGGCGGCGGTCCCCCTCCCCGTGCCGGGGAGGAATTGCGTTGTCCTTGCTTTCCCCCCGCCCCTCCGCTATGCGCGCGCCTTCCGTGCCAGGGTCATCCCTGGAGGCCTGGCCGGATCGAACTAACTTTAGCTGATTGGAACGACACATGAGCGATACGCTTACGCTGTCGGCCGAGACGCGCGAGCAGGTTGGCAAGGGAGCCTCCCGCGAGCTTCGTCGTAATGGCCGCGTCCCCGCCGTAATCTACGGCAACAAGCAGGATCCGAAGAGCATCCACGTCGAGGAGCGCGAGCTCTATCGTCTGCTGATGACCGGGCACTTCTTCAATTCGATCATCATGATCAATGGTGAGCGCACCCTGCCCAAGGACGTGGCTTTCGACCCCGTCACCGATCGTCCGGTGCACGCCGACTTCCTGCGCATCAGCGAGCACGCGACCGTGCACGTGAACGTGCCGATCGTCTTCGCTGACGAAGAGCTCGCTCCGGGCCTGAAGCGCGGCGGCGTCCTGAACGTCGTCCGTCACGAGCTCGACCTGGTCGTCGACGCCGCCGAGATCCCCAGCGAAGTCACGATTTCGCTCAAGGGCCTCGAAGTCGGCGATTCGCTGCACATCTCGGCAGTGACCCTGCCGAAGGGCGCGACCTCGGCGATCACCGACCGCGACTTCACCATCGCGACCGTGGTTGCTCCGTCGGCGCTCAAGTCGAGCGAAGGCGACACGACCGTGACCGAAGCCGAGGGCGAAGCCGGCGAGTAATCGCCCCTTCGAACTTACCGGTTCAAAAAATCGCCTCCGCATCCTAGGTGCGGAGGCGATTTTCGTTTGAGCAGGATTTGAGATGCAGCTGTGGGTCGGCCTGGGCAATCCGGGCCCGCAATATGCGATGCACCGGCACAATGTGGGCTTCATGGCGGTGGACGCCATTGCCGAGACCTATGGCTTCACGCCCGAGAAGAAGCAGTTCCAGGGCTGGACCCGCGAAGGGCGGATCGGACCTGAGAAGGTGATCCTGCTCAAGCCCGGCACCTTCATGAACGAGAGCGGCCGATCGGTGCGCGCGGCGATGGACTTCTACAAGCTCACGCCGGAAGACGTGACGCTGTTCCACGACGAACTCGACCTGGTGCCGATGAAGGTGAAGGTGAAGCGCGGCGGCGGCACGGCGGGGCATAACGGCCTGCGCTCGACCGACAAGCATCTGGGGCCCGACTTCCGCCGCGTGCGGATCGGCATCGGCCATCCCGGGCACAAGGACCGGGTGCACGGCTATGTGCTGGGCAACTACGCCAAGAACGAGCTGGACCCGCTGGCCGACATGCTCGGCGCGATCGCCGCCGAGGCGCCGTGGCTGGCGGCAGGCGACGATGTGCGGTTCATGAACGACGTGGCGATGCGGCTGCAGGACTAGACGCTGGACCGGTAGGTCAGGAGCGTCGCGGCGAGGATCATCAGCAGGGGACCGAGCGCGACCAGTCCGCCCGCGGCCAATGCCAGCCGGGCAACCATCCTTGCGCGCGAACGGATCGCCCAGAAGATCATGTAGCCGCCGAGCAGCACGGCGCCGAGCAGCGCATTGCTCGCATAGCCGCGCAGCGCAGAGGCGGCGCCACCGGCGGCAAGGCCATAGATGAGGACCGGCAACAGCCACTTGATCGCGAGGACGATGAATCCGCCCGTCCGGAGCCCGAGGCGGTCGCCGGAAAAGCCGATCATCCAGACCAGGATCAAGAGCGGCCCCACCCCCACCAAGCTCGAAACGATCACTACTGCCCTCCTATGCTTCAGGCCCTTGTGCTCGACCGCGCGCCGCCGAACAAGCGCCCGCGCGGCGGGGCGCGGCCAGCTTGACCTTTGCTACCACCGCCCAGCATCCGCTAATCTCAAATCCTCCCCCGAAGGGGGAGGGGGACCAGCCGCAGGCTGGTGGAGGGGTAGCGCGCCGCATGCTGCATGGCCCGAAGAAAACACAGAAGCGAGCCGCAACGCTCCGCAAGTCCATGAGCCTGCCCGAAGTGCTCCTGTGGCGCGAGTTGCGCAGGCGCCCCGCTGGCCTGCGGTTCCGACGACAGCACCCGGCGGGACGCTACGTCCTCGATTTCTATTGTCCGCAACATCGCCTGGCGATCGAAGTGGATGGCGAGGTTCACGCGCGTGGAGAGCAACCGCTGCGGGATGCAGCTCGGGACGATTGGCTAGGCATACAGGGTGTTCGGGTTCTCCGCCTGCCCGCGGCGGAGGTGTTCGCCGACCTTGAGGCGGTAGTCCGCCATATCATCGATATCGTTCGTGGAGACTACCCCTCCACCGCCTTCGGCGGTCCCCCTCCCCCTCCGGGGAGGATTGAAGGGCCCACCCGCTTGACCTGCGCCGCCCCCGCCGACATCCATGATCCCCGGTTCAGGCGTGACAGGGGAATGGATATGATGCGTCTCGGTATCGGCGTGGTGCTGGCCCTGTCGTGCAGCGGCGCGATCGCGCAGGAGGCGGCGCCGAAGCGGGAGGCCGCGGGGCTCGCGACGATCCGGGCCGAGCAGCTCAAGCGGGATCTGACCTATATCGCTTCGGACGCGCTGGAGGGCCGGCTGACCCTGCAGAAGGGCGACGACGATGCCGCGACCTGGGTCGCCGAGCAGTTCCGCAAGGCCGGGCTCAAGCCGGCCGCCAGGGGAGCCGACGGCAAGCCCAGCTATTTCCAGCCGGTGCCCCTGGTCGAGTATCGCGGCGATCCGGCCCAATCCAGCCTGACGCTGACCCGCGGCGGCGAGACGGTGGCGTGGCGCGCGCCGCAGTTCAGTGGCGCCTATCGCGACCAGGTCGACCTGACCGCGCCGGTGGTCTTTGCCGGCTATGGCATCACCGCCCCGGAACTCGGCTATGACGATTATGCCGGCGTCGACGTGCGCGGGAAGATCGTGCTGATCTTCGACCACGAGCCGCAGGAGGCCGACCCCGCCTCGCGCTTCAACGGCACCGGGCTGACCCGCTATGCCACCGCGCGGGTGAAGCTGCTCAACGCCCAGCGCCACGGCGCGGTGGCGGTGCTGCTCGCCCCCGAGCCACACCGCAAGCACCTGACCAATGCCGAGCGATCGGCGAACATCACCCGCGGCGTCACCCCGCGCATCCCGCTGGCGACCCAGGCGATCGCGCAGGACGAAGTGGCGATCCCGCTACTCAACGTCCGCGACGAAGTGGTCACCGCGCTGATGGCCGGATCGGGCGGGGCACCGGGGGAGACGCAGGATGCGATCGACGCCAGGGCGATGCCCCAATCGCGGGCGCTGGCCGGCGCGTCGCTGACCGTGCGGCTCCGCAACGCGACGCGGCGCACGGGCGTGTCGAACAATGTCGTCGGGCTGATCGAGGGATCGGATCCCAAGCTGAAGGCCGAGACGATCCTGATCAGCGCGCACCACGATCACGACGGGATGGAGGCCTGTACCGATCCGGCCAATCTGCCGGTGACGATCCCGGCCGATCCGGTGCCCTGCCCGCGCATCTGGCGCGGCGCCGACGACAATGGATCGGGCACGGTCGGCGTGGTCGCGCTGGCCCGCGCCTTCGCCGCCAATCCGGTGCGGCCGAAGCGATCGATCCTGTTCGTGGTGTTCACCGGCGAGGAGCGCGGGCTGCTCGGCGCCTATTATCTCGCGGCGCATCCGCTGCGCCCGCTGGCGACCACCCGCGCGATGATCAATTTCGACATGATCGGCCGCAACGAGGAAGCTAGCCCGCAGACCGACGGGCTGATCGAGATCCCGGCGGACACGACCAACCGGCTCAACCTGATCGGCGGGCTCTATTCGCCCGATTATGCCGCGACGGTGAAGGCGGCCAACGCCTCGGTCGGCCTGGTGCTCGACGACCGGTTCGATCACGAGAGCGCGCTCAACGTGTTCTTCCGCTCGGACCAGTTCCCGTTCGTGCTGAAGGACGTGCCGGCCTTCTGGTGGTTCACCGGCTTCCACCCGGACTATCACCACACCACCGATACGGTGGACAAGATCAACTTCGCCAAGATGGAGAAGATCCTGAAGCTCGCCTATCTGAGCGCCTGGCGCTTCGGCGAGACGGCCACGCCGCCGCGCTTCGTGGCGAGCCAGGGCGTGCGCTAAACGCCGGCCGGTATCGGGAGCGCTGATCAGCCTTTTGGGGGAATCGCGATGTTCCTGCTGTTTGTCCTGGCCGAGACGGCGCTATGCGACGGGCCCGGCCTCTGCCCCAGCCGAGAGGAGATCCTCGCAGCGGCGAAAGAACAACATGACACGGACAATGCCGCGCTCATGATGGGGATCAGCGCCGCGGATCCCGGCGTGCATTTCACTGTCGACCGATATCCGCCGCGGATCAGCCATATCGTCTGCGGCACGCCCTGGCTGGACGAGGCCGAGCCCAGGGTCGAATGCAGCTTTCAGCTGCGCTTCCGGCACACCCGGACCTATGAAGTGGCACAACTGAAGCACATCAAGGGCCGCTGGCGCATCGATCGGGTCGAACGGGTGATCCGGCAACGCTGACCCCGGATGCCCCGGACAAGGAAAAGGGGCCCCGGCGAACCGGAGCCCCTTCTCTGTTGCGTTGGGCGGTGCGGCTTACTTCTTGCCGACGACCACGCCGATCAGGCGCTGCTGGGCGCCGCCGAAGGTGCCGGTGGCCGAGAAGACCGTGCCGACCTGCTCGGCCTGCGAGCCGAAGAAGCCGCCGGCCAGCGTGCCCGAGAGCGGGCTGCCAGTGACGAAGCTGCCGGTCCACTGGTTCTGGCCGACCGGGATCGCGCCCTGGGCGGTGAAGGTGCCATAGGCAACCGGGGTGCCGCCGCCGGTCGGGATGGTCGACAGGGTCAGCGTCATGTCGACCACGCCGGTGGCGAAGTTGGTCGCCATGGTCACGGTGCCGGTGACCTTGTTGATCGCGGTGGTGGTGCCGACGGTGCTCACCAGACGGCCGGTGACGGTGAGCGTGCTGTAGTTGACCGTGCCGGTGGCCGGCATGTCGGTGTAGACCGTCGAATAGCCCCAGGCGGTGTAGGCGATGCGCTTCTGGCCCGCGGTCGAATCGCCGCGCCACCAGTTGGCGTAGCTGACGCGGTTCAGCACCAGCGCCGGCACGGTGCTCGACGTGTCCTTCACCACATTGTTCAGATACTCGACCTGGGCGAACTTGCCCGCGGTGGTCGCATCGTTGGTGCGGAAGATGAACTCGGGGTTGCCCACGGCCGACGGCGTGACCAGCGTCGAGGTGCAGGTCTGGCCGGTCGGGACGCAGAAGCGCGATTCCTCGGTGTTCTCGCGCATCACATAGGTGCCGGTGGCGACCGCCGTGTCGGTGGCGAGGCGCACGCGGGTCGACAGCGTCTCGGTGCTGGCGGCGCCGAGCGTGACCGCGCTGGTGTCCGGATCGCCGGTGTAGCTGATCGCGGCGCTATAGGTGTTGAACTCGGCCGCCGCGGCGAGCGGGAAGGCAGTGTAGGTCGGCGACGCGGTCGGCGTCGGGGTGGGCGTCGCGGTCGGAGTCGGCGTCGCGGTCGAATCGTTGCCGCCACCGCAGCCCGACAGCGCAACCGTCGCGGCAAGCGCGCTCATGAACATGTGACGGCGAATCATTCCCTGCTCCTCAAAACACGCGGGCACCGAAAGGGCCTGCCGCCCCTGTACCCCAGATGAACGGCCCTCAGTCAAGCCGCTCGCGACGAGCTAATCCCGTCGCAATACGGCGCTTTGAGGGCCTTAGAAGGCGAAAGCGCGCGTCGCAACTTCCGCCTTCTTCCCTGGCGGGGACGGAGCCGATGACGGCGACCCGCAAACCGCCGGGCATTTTCCGATCAGGCGTCCTTGTCCTTCAGCGACTTGCGCAGCGTCTCGATCTTGAGGGCGCGGCCGACCTTGTCCTTGCCGGCCAGCGGGCCCCTGCCCATCTCGGCGACGAACTGGACGCACCCTGCCACGGTGTTGAACCCGCGGCCGCTGCGCTCGACCGGCGAGAGCGTACCGTCGCCATTGGCGTCCTTGCCGGCGCGGAACTTCGCCTCGACCGTCTTCGGATAGGTCCAGTCGGCATAGTCCTGGATCGTTGCCCTGGACAGCGCGGGGGCGCCACCCTCGCCGGCGGGCAGGGTCTGGTCGCCGAGTGCTGCGTCGAGCTTCTCGCGGTAGAAATCCTCGTACGTCTTGATGTCGCCCGCGCCCGCCGCGACGAGCGCCGCCTTCTGCCAGCGCAGGCCCGAGAGGCAGTCAAAATTATGCGCGACGCCTTCCTTGAGCTTCTGGGCCTTCTCGGCATCGGCGGCGCGGGCGGCGGCTTCCTCATTCGCCCGCTGGTTGGCCGCGCTGTTGTCGCAGGCCGACAGGCCAAGCGTGAGCGCGACGCTGGCCGCGGCGAAATAACCGAAACGGATCATATGCTTCATCCCCTCTTTTATGAAACAAACATGCCATGGAGGCGCCCCAAGTCAACGCGCTGGCAAAAGCGGCGCTTTGGCTCTATCGGGACGCCTTTCCCCAGAACATTGGAACAGGCTTCACATGGGTTTCCGCTGCGGCATCGTCGGGCTTCCGAACGTCGGCAAGTCCACGCTCTTCAACGCACTGACCGAGACGGCGGCGGCGCAGGCGGCGAACTATCCGTTCTGCACGATCGAGCCGAATGTCGGCAACGTCGCGGTGCCGGACGCGCGCCTGCAGAAGCTGGCCGCGATCGCCGGATCGCAGAAGATCATCGAGACGCAGCTCGGCTTCGTCGACATTGCCGGCCTGGTGCGCGGCGCGAGCAAGGGCGAAGGCCTGGGCAACCAATTCCTCGGCAACATCCGCGAAGTGGACGCGATCGTCCACGTCCTGCGCTGCTTCGAGAATGACGACATCCAGCATGTCGACAACAAGGTCGATCCGATCGCCGATGCCGAGACCGTCGAGACCGAGCTGATGCTCGCCGACCTGGAGAGCCTAGAGAAGCGCGTGCCCAGCCTGCAGAAGAAGGCGGCGCAGGGCGACAAGGATTCGAAGGTGGCAGCCAGCGTGCTCGGCCAGGCGCTCGACCTGCTGCGCGACGGCAAGCCCGCGCGGCTGACCGAGCCGAAGGACGAGGACGAGAAGCGCGTCTTCGCCCAGGCGCAGCTGCTCACCGGCAAGCCGGTGCTGTACGTGTGCAACGTCAACGAGGAAGACGCGGCGAACGGCAACGAACTCTCCGCCAAGGTGTTCGCCAAGGCCAAGGCCGAGGGCGCCGAGGCAGTGGTCGTCTCCGCCGCGATCGAGGCCGACATCGCGACGATGCCAGTGGAGGACCGCGCCGAGTTTCTCGGCGAGCTGGGCCTGGAGGAGACCGGCCTCGCCCGCGTGATCCGCGCCGGCTACAAGCTGCTCCATCTACTGACCTTCTTCACCGTCGGCCCGAAGGAAGCGCGCGCCTGGACCGTCGACGAAGGCGCCACCGCGCCGAACGCGGCGGGCGTGATCCACAGCGACTTCGAGAAGGGCTTCATCCGCGCCGAGACGATCGCCTATGACGATTTCGTCGCGCTGGGCGGCGAGGCCAAGGCCCGCGAAGCCGGCAAGCTGCGCGCGGAAGGCAAGGCGTACATCGTCAAGGACGGCGACGTGATGCACTTCCTGCATAGCTGAGCGTTGGGCCGATCGCCATCCACGGAAAGGGGAGCTCGATGGGCCTGCTGGACAAGTTGCTGAGGCGCGGTGCGCCGAAGCCCGAACCGGCGGTGCAATCGCTGCCGGCGGACGAAGAGGGCGTGCTGGTCAACGCCTATGCCACGGTCCGCGATCTGCCGCCGCTCGGCTTCGCGCACGCATTGCACAACCAGCGCGACCTTTCCGATCCCGAGCTGGCCGCACATCTCGACGGCTTTATCGGCTATGTGATGGGGCGCGGCGACGGCCAGATGACCGCCGCGCGCTATCATCTGTGGCGCCATATCCAGCGGGTTCGGCACCAGATCAGCTTCTCGGTGGCGGCCGACGCGTTCGGCGAGATCGCGCAATGGGCACGCGACGCCAATGCCGTGTTCTTCCTGCCCGACGGTTCGGTGCGCGCGCCGGACGGAGCGGTGCTGATCGACGGCGCCGGTGCGAGCGATCCCGCCGCCGCCCTGCCCTATCCGCCCGACGCCGTGGCGCGCCGCGAGCGGACGCTGGCGGCCCTTGCCAGGCTCGAGCCGCGGCCACCCGCCAGCATGCCCCCTGCGCTTGGCGAGGCCGAGACCGTGCTGCGTCCTGCAGCAGCGGTGCTGCAGCGCGCGATGGCGCTGACCTGCGTGGCGGTTCATGCCGAGAATCTGGGTGCGGGCGACGACGACATCCGCCCCCGGCTGCGTGAAGTGAACCCGGTCGGCATGGCATCGCTGACACCGGAGGAAGCGGCATTCCTCTCAGCCGACGCCCCCGATGCACAGACCATCGGCAAGATGGGCTGGCGCTATGAAGCGCTGAACACGCTGCTCTGGGCGCTGGGCAACCCGGCCGGGAAGCTAGACCCCAGCGACGAGATTGCCGATGCGGGCACGCTTGCCCGCGCCATGCTCGACCTCGCACAGGAACCGGCCACGGAGCCGCAGCTTCGCCCGGTTCCGGAAATCCTGGATGCGCTCGACCGGACCTGGCGCCAGCACTGGATCGTCCGGCAGGCGCACCAGCAAGGGACGGAGCCCGAGGGGCTGCACCCGGGCATCATCCTCGAGCGCCATGTCGCTCTGAACTGGCTGACCGGGTTTCAGCAGGCCCCCGGCGACGAATGGGACGATACCGACACACCAAGCTGACCCGCACTCAGGGCCTCTTCGCCCCCGGCAGGGTCGCGAGGCGGGCCTTGGGGATCTTGAGGACCATGCCCGCGGCGCGGCCCGGCACCGCGCTCACCCGATATTCGGCGACGGTGCCATAGACCTGGGCGATGTCGGCCGGGGCCAGGCCATAGTCCGCCGCCAGCCAGGCGAACATGCTCGAGCTGGCGGTGCGGAACGAGGCGTCGAGCGAACCGTCCATGCCGATCGCGACGAGATGCGTCGGCGTCTCGATGCGGACCTGGCCGGCGCTCTTGCCGCGGATCAGGTCCACTTCGACCTCGACGTCCATCGAGGTCTCCAGCGCGTCGCCCGTGGTCTCGCCATCCCCCTGCAGCGCATGCGCATCGCCGAAATAGAGCAGCGCGCCGGGCACCGAGACGGGGAAATAGACAATCGTCCCCTCACCCATCTCGTTGAAGTCCATGTTGCCGCCAAAGCTGCCGACATCGCCCGATCCCGGCGCGGCGCCGCGCGGATTCACCGCCACGCCGATGCCGCCGAGCATCGGCTTCACCGGCACCTGATAGCCCTTGAGCGCATCGCCCGGCGCGTCGGGCGTGGCGATGCCCTTCTCGCGATCGAGCCGCCAGGTGACCGGCTTGCCCACCCCGGCCATGCGCACCGCGGTGCGCGCATCCTGCCCGCGCTCGGTCATGCCGCTGGAGCTGATCGCGGTGTCGCGGTTGAGCGACAGCTTGCGGATACGGACGACGAGCGTGTCGCCGGGCATCGCCCCGTCGATATAGAAGGGCCCGGTCTGCGGGTTGCCGGGGGCCGCGCGGCGAATGCCCTGCCAGTCGATCCCCGCCGCATCGATCGTCGTCGTATGGATCGTGTCGCCGGGGTTCACGTGCAGCGCCGGCGGATTGAACGGCGAGAACTGGCGGTAGTAGCGTGTCGGTGCGAACTCGTGCCGCCGGGGTGCGGCCCCGCTCGGCTGGGGCGGGCGCTCGGCGGTGAAGGCCAGGCGGTGCGGCCCGCCCGCAGGCGCGCTGCCGTCCACCAGCAGCATCTCGCCGGCGATCCGGCCCTTGACCAGCCGGGCGGTGACGTCCTCAGAGCCGCCGGTCTTGTCCTTCGCCAGGAAGCGGATCTCACTGCCCTTCACCGTGCCGGTCAGCACATCGCCGGTCAGGTCGCCGCTGATCTGGCCACCCTCCTGCTCGAGATCGAGCGTCCAATAGGTCGGCGTGCCGAAATAATCGACGGTGACGATCCAGCGCCCCGCGACCTGCTCCTGTGCCTGCACCGCCACCGGCATCGCGCACATCAGCGCCGCCGCACTCCAGAAACCACCCCGCATATCGCCCTCCCTGCGACTTCGTTTCGACAGAGCAATGGTTTGAAGGCTGAACTTCGAATGAACCCGGACGGCCTTGCGCGACAGTTCGGCTTGCACTTGCGGTGGTGCGCGGGTGAGATGGCGCCATGCAGCGATCCCCCGCGCGACTCCTCCGCCCGATGGGCATGATCTCCGGCTACGGCGTGGCGGGACTGGGCCTGCTCTACGCGCTGGTGATGGCGATCGGGCTGATCGCCCTGCCCGTGTCCGGCGCGCCGATCGGCCAGCCCTGGTTCGGCGCGATGGAAGCGCTGATCCTGTTGCTCGTCCCGTTCCTGCTCGGCTTGGCCGCAGCCGTGCGCGGCACCAGGCTGGGACCGCGATACGCGCGGCTGGCGCTTCCCTGCATGGCCGCCGCGCTGGCGCTGACCTGCGTGGTGCACCTGTCGATCCTGGCTTTCGGCGTGCATGACGCCTTTGCCTGGCCCTCCCTGCCCTATGCGCTCGACATACTCGCCTGGGACGGGTTCTTCGCGGTCGCGGTGCTGCTGATGGCGGCGGCGTTCCGCGGCGACGGAGAGGTACGGACGATCCGACTGCTGCTGATCGCCAGCGGCGTGCTGGCGCTGCTCGGCTGGATCGGGCCGATCAGCGGGGTGATGGGCCTGCGGATGATCGGGGTGATCGGCTATGCGATCGTCTTCCCGCTCGCCGCCCTGCTGATCGCGCGCTGGTTCAGCCGGTGGAGCCCGGCAGCGCAAAGCTGACCGGCGCGGCATCGACCCGCCCCGGCAGGCTCGGCATCGTCCCCTCGCGCAGGAAGCGCATCGTCGCCGCGTCGAGATCGGGATTATCGCGCAGCAACCGGCCATTGTGCTGGCCGCGATGGACGATCAGCGCATGGGCATTGGGGAACCAGGGCAGCACATCGACCAGGTTCTCGACCGGCGTATTGGCGTCCCAATCGCCCTGGACGAACAGGATCGGCGTCTCGTCGCGCACCGGCAGGCGGAAGGCGTCGCCGAGATCGGCGGTGGGCCAGATATCGGCGGTGGCGGCATAGGCGCCGAAGTTCCACGGGCCGAGCATGTCGAGCGCGGGATCGCTCTGGATCTGCGCCCAGCGCGCCGCGGTGACGCCGGTGGCTGTATCGATCAGCGGGCCGATCAGCGAGGCGGTGCTCGCCTTGCGGGTCTCGGCCTCCTCGGCGGCCCAGGCCTGGTAGCGGCCGTTATAGGCGTCGATGACGAAGGCCGGCCAGCGGCTCGCATTGGTGACGTGGCTGAACAGCGCGCGCTGGAAATCGCCGAGCCCGAGCACGACCTTGCCGGTGCCGGGCACATCGACGGTCACCGGCCCCCTGGCGAAACGGTCGCGCACCGTCTGCGCCGCGGCGATCAGCCCGCCTTTGGGGAGGAAGGGCCGGAGCGCCGGATCCTGCTCCGCCTCGAAGGCGACGCGCTGCATCACCGCGAAGACCTGGGCGGGCATGTCGTACCCGTTGGCGAGCGGCTCGACGAGGGAGATCAGCCCGCGCGCCACCGTGCCCGGATGGCGCTTCAGCACGGCAAAGGCCCATTGCGAGCCGAAGCTTGCGGCGGTGAGGCTGATGCGCTGGTAGCCGAGGGCCCGGCGCACCGAATCCACGTCGTCCGCGCATTCGGCGATGGTGTAGCCGGTCAGGTCGTGCCCCGGATTGGCTGCGACCGCGCCCTCGGCCAGCTTGCGGGTCACCGCGATATCGTCCTCGATGCGGCTGGGCTGGTCGAGCGGGGCGGCGGGATAGTGCAGCTCGAGCATGTCGCCACGCAGCGTGTATCCGCGCTGCTCGACGATCACCAAGTCGTTGGTCTCGGCATGATCGAGCCACATGCGCAGCCGGCGCTTCGCCAGCGGGCTGGGATCGCCCAGCGTGTCGAGCAGAGTGACGCCGGGTCCGCCGACGAGCAGGAAGATCGGCGGCTGGCCGATGTCCTTCGTCGCCCTGATCCGCAGCACGCCGACCTTGATGCGGCGGCTATCCGGCTTGGCGCGATTCTCCGGCACTTCGATCGCACCGGCCTCGTAGCGGACGGTGCTGCCGTCCGAGGCGGTTTCGGTGCCGGGGGTGAGGGAAAGCCTGTCCTGCGCCATCGCCGGCGCCGTCAGCAGCAGCACCAATCCGAGCAGAACCCGCATGCACCCCTCCCTCTTTTCCGGCCATCGTGCCGAGGGCGAAATGAACGGGAGGTTAGCGAGCGGCACCGCCCGCCCGACACGCGCCATTTGCTCGCCTCGACCGCGGGATGTAACGACTTACCCCGGCAACATTCCGCTGCCAGGGGGCCGACCATGCGCTGGTATTCGAAGATCGCCGCCGCGGCGCTTGCCGCTGTCCTCCAGGCCTGTGCGGCCGCGCCGGTCGCGGCGCCGCCGCCCGCGGTGGCCCCCGCCCCGGTCGCCGAGCAGCGGGCACCGGTTACGATCCTCGTCTCGATCGACGGCTTCCGCAGCGACTATCTGCAGCGCGGCGTGACGCCCAACCTCTCGCGCCTTGCCGCGGGCGGCGTCACCGCGCCGATGCACCCGAGCTTCCCGTCCAAGACCTTCCCCAACCACTGGACGCTGGTGACCGGCATGTATCCGGACCATCACGGCATCACCGCCAACAAGATGGAGGATGCGGCGCGGCCCAAGGAAGTCTTCACCATGCAGAGCGACGATCCGTTCTGGTGGAACGCGGCCGATCCGATCTGGGTGGACGCCGAGAAGGCCGGTATCCGCACCGGCACCGAGTTCTGGCCGGGATCGAACGTCGCGATCGGCGGCAGGAAGGCCAGCGAATGGCCCTATGAGATCGCCGGCGGCACGCGGCCGAGCGACTGGGCGCAGTTCAACCAGGTGATCACCGGCGAGCAGCGGGTCAACGCGCTGATCGACTGGCTGCGCCGCCCCGCCGCGACCCGGCCGAAATTCCTGACGCTCTATTTCGACACAGTCGACAGCGCGGGCCACATGTACGGCCCGGACGACCGGCGCACGACCGATGCCGCCGCGGATGTCGACAAGCTGATCGGCCAGCTGGTCGAGGGACTTGTAGGGCTGGGCCAGCCGGCCAACCTCGTCATCGTTGCCGATCACGGCATGGCCGCGACCAGCGGCGAGCGGACCGCAGTCGCCACCACCGGCCTGGCGCCCGAGGACTATCACCTGGTCGAGGCGGGCCCCTATCTCAGCCTGACCCCGGCGCCCGGCAAGGAAGCCAAGGTCGAAAAGGTGCTGCTCGGCAAGCACGACCATTATGAATGCTGGCGCAAGGGCGAAATCCCGGCGCGCTTCCATTACGGCACCAATGCGCGGATCCCGGCGATCCTCTGCCTGGCCGAGACGGGCTGGTCGGTCGGCGACAAGCCGGGCAAGGCCGGCGAGAGCGGCGGCAATCACGGCTTCGACAACATGTCGCCCGAGATGACCGCCCTGTTCATCGCCAACGGCCCGGCATTCAAGCAGGGGGTGCTGCCCGCCTTCACCAATGTCGACGTCTATCCGCTGCTGCGCGACCTGATCGGCCTGCCCGCCAAGCCGGGCGTGGACGGCAGCGATGCGCCGTTCAAGGATGTGCTGGTTCGGTAGGCATTTCGCGCCATCTCTGCCAGCGGAGCCGACGGAGATGGCTCTCGTTTCCGGAAACGCTTTCCCCGGCGAAGGCCGGGGCCCAGTTCTTGAAAGTCACGCGCCATGGCGCGTCTGCGCCGTGCACGCTTAGTCTGGGCCCCGGCCTTCGCCGGGGAAAGCAAGTGCCAGCCACCGGTAGTGCGTGCCTCTCGAATGCCGGCGGCGCAGGGAAACGGAAGGCGTGAGATGAGGCTTGCATGGAATCGGTTTTCATCCGAAACTGATCCCATGCTCTATCTGGACGATATGCAAGTCGGCACGAAGCGGAGCTTCGGGCGGTATGCGGTCACGCGCGAGGAAGTCCTCGACTTCGCGCGGAAATACGATCCCCAACCCTTCCATCTTTCCGACGAAGGCGCGGCGAACACCCATTTCGGCCGGCTCGCGGCGAGCGGATGGCACACCTGCGCGATGACCATGTCGATGTTCGTCGCCGAGATGGGGGTGAACCCCCAGGCCAGCCTGGGCGCCGCCGGGGTGGACGAGCTGCGCTGGCTCAAGCCGGTCTATCCCGGCGACGTACTGCGCTGCGAGAGCGAAATCCTGGAGGTGAAGCCCTCGCGCAGCCGGCCCGACATGGGCAGCATGCGGACGCAGACCACCACCTACAACCAGCATGACGAACCGGTGCTGCGGTTCATCGCGCTGGCGCTGATGCGGCGGAAGCCGGCGGAGGGCTGAGCCCTAGCGCCGGCGCCGCGGCCCGAAATCGCGCCAGTTGCTCCGCCAGCGCTGGTCGCCACGCCAGGTGCCGCGCCGCCCTTCCCAATAGCCGCGCTGGACGTCGTTCCAGCGGTGACGGGTACGGTAGCGATCGTACACATAATAGCCCGTGCCCGGGTAGTAATAGTCGCCGTACCAGCCCCAATAGGGATTGCCCCAGCCGCTATTGTAGCCGACCGCGACGCGGCTCCCGCCATAGCCATAGCCGTCATCGACACAGCCGCCGAGCAGCGCGGCTCCTGCGATGCCGGCGGCGAGGATCGTGGATTTGAGGGGGAAGCGCATGTCCGGTCTCCTTGCGGGAGACGCGGCACGGAGGCGAGGTTCGCGTGTCCGCGCCCCCGTGCTGATCAAATGCCTGGAACCGCGGCCGGTTCCCGAGGCTCAATGTCCGTCGAACGCCACCAGCGAATGGACGTGGATCCCGTCGCCGCGCAGCGCTTCGGCGCCGCCCAGTTCGGGTAGGTCGACCACGAAGGCCGCCTGGGTGACTTCGGCCCCGGCCTTGCGCAGCAGGCGCACCGCGGCGCGGGCAGTGCCGCCGGTGGCGATCAGGTCGTCGACCAGCAGCACGCGGGCACCCGGCGCCAGCGCGTCGGCATGGATGGCGATCCGGTCGGTGCCGTATTCGAGCGCATAATCCTCGGCGATCGTCGCGCCGGGCAGCTTGCCGTCCTTGCGGACCAGCAGCATGCCCGCGCCGAGCTTCACCGCCAGCGCCGCGCCGAACAGGAAGCCGCGCGCCTCGATCCCGGCGACCAGGTCGACCGGGCCCGTCACTGCTTCGGCCATCCGGTCGATCGTCAGCTTCAGCCCCTCGGCATCGAGCAGCAGCGTGGTGATATCGCGGAACATGATGCCCGGCTTGGGGAAATCGGGGATCGTCCGGATACGCTGCCGGATGTCGTCATTCATTGGAACTGACCCTTTAAACGCAGGAATCCCGCCCAGGCAGAGCCAGGGCGGGATCCAGATTGATCGGCATTTACCGCCGGAGCGGGATCAGTGCTTAACGCCTGCCCAGACCGAGCGATAGGCACCATAGGTCAGGAAGCCCAGCACGATCAGGAAGCCGAGCACCGCCCAGCCAGCCATGCGGCGGGTCTGGAGGGTCGGCTCCGCGGTCCACACCAGGAAGGCGGCCACGTCGGTCGACATCTGGTCCACCGTCGCGCGGGTGCCGTCCGAATACTGGACCTGGCCGTCCTGGGTGAGGGGCGGCGGCATCGCGATGTTGAGGTTCGCGAAATACGGGTTGAAGTGCATCCCGTCGGGCGTCTTGGCGAATTCCGGGAAGTGCTTCAGCGCCTCGGCCGAAGGCTTCTCGTTATAGCCGGTCAGCAGCGAGTGGACATAAGCCGCGCCGTCATGCCGCGCCTTGGTGATCAGGCTGAGGTCCGGCGGGGTGCCGGTGCCCGGATAATAGACCTTGGGGAAGCGATCCGAGGGCAGGTTGTCCCGCTCGCCCCAGGTGCCGCCCTTCTCGTCGAACACCGGCTGCTTGGTGCCCCAGTCCTTGGCGATCTTCTTCACCTCGGCATCGGTATAGCCCAGGTCCTTCAGATTGCGGAACGAGACCAGGCTCAGCGAGTGGCAGGCCGCGCAGACCTCCTTGTAGACGAGGAAGCCGCGCTGCAGCTGGCGCTCGTCGAACTTGCCGAGCGGACCGTCCGAGGCGAGCTTCAGCTCCTTCGGCGTCTTGTGCATCGCATGCTCGGCGGTTTCGGCGGGCGGCTCGTTGATCACGCCCCAGATCGAGCCCCACAGCGCGATCAGCAGCACGAGGATAAAGCCACCGCCGACCAGGAACTTGATCGATTTGATGAACAGTGAAGTCATTGTTCCCAGTCCCCCTTACGCGCCGGTCTTGGCCAGCACGGCCTCGGTGATCGAGCCCGGCAGCGGCTTCGGCGTCTCAAGGTGCGAGATGATCGGCACGATGATCAGGAAGTGCGCGAAGTAATAGGCTGCCGCGATCTGGCTGAGGATCACGAAGAGCGGTTCGGCCGGAGAGCCGCCGCAATAGCCGAGCACCAGCACGTCCGCCACGAGCACCCAGAAGGCGACCTTGTACATCGGGCGATAGGAGCCCGAACGCACCGGCGACTTGTCGAGCCAGGGCAGGAAGAACAGGAGCAGGATCGAGCCGAACATCGCCAGCACGCCCCACAGCTTCGCCGGCAGGATGAAGTCCGCGGTGAAGGCACGCAGGATCGCGTAGAACGGCCAGAAATACCATTCGGGGACGATGTGCGCCGGAGTGGAGAGCGGGTTGGCCGGGATGTAGTTGTCCGGGTGGCCCAGATAGTCCGGCGCGAAGAAGATCAGCACCGAGAACAGGATCAGGAACACGACCACGCCCAGGCCGTCCTTCGCCGTGTAATACGGGTGGAACGGCACGGTATCCTGCTCGCCCTTCACTTCCACGCCCGTCGGGTTCGACGAACCCGGGATGTGGAGTGCCCAGATATGCAGGATCACGGCGCCCGCGATCACGAAGGGCAGCAGATAGTGGAGCGAGAAGAAGCGGTTGAGCGCGGCATCGTCCGGCGCATAGCCGCCGAGCAGCCAGATGCGGATCCAGTCGCCAACCACCGGGATCGCCGAGAAGAAGCCGGTGATCACCTGCGCGCCCCAGAAGCTCATCTGCCCCCAGGGGAGCACATAGCCCATGAAGGCCGTGGCCATCAGCAGCAGGAAGATCACCACGCCGAGCAGCCACACCATCTCGCGCGGCGCCTTGTACGATCCGTAGTACAGGCCGCGGAACATGTGGATGTAGATCACCACGAAGAACATCGAGGCGCCGTTGGCGTGGGCGAAGCGCAGGAACCAGCCCGCGTTCACGTCGCGCATGATGCCGACATTGACCGAATCGAAGGCGCTCGCGGCCGACGAGTGGAAGTGCATCGCCAGCACGATGCCGGTGATCAGCTGGCAGACCAGCGCCACCCCGGCGAGCACGCCGAAGTTCCACCAGTAATTGAGGTTGCGCGGCACCGGATAACCGGCACCGACGGCGTTGTAGACGAAGCGCGGCAGGGGCAGACGGGAATCCACCCACTGCATCACCGGGTTCTTCGGCTCATAATGCTTGGCCCAGGGAAAGCTCATCGCGCCCTATCCTCACCCAACCACGACGACAGAGTCGGACGTGAAATTATATTTTGGAACCTCGAGGTTCTTCGGAGCCGGACCCTGGCGGATGCGGCCGGCAGTGTCATAGGCCGAGCCATGGCACGGGCAGAAATAGCCGCCGAACGGCCCGCGATTCTCGCCCTCGCCCGCGCCCAGCGGCACGCAGCCGAGATGGGTGCAGACGCCCAGCGTGATCAGCCAGTTGGTGTGGCCCTTGGCCGTGCGCTGCTCGAGCGTCTGCGGGTCGCGCAGGCTGGAGACCGGCACCGCATCCGCCTCGGCGATTTCCTTCGGCGTCAGGTTACGCACGAACAAAGGCTGCTTGCGGAAGCTGGTCTTGATCGCCTGGCCGGGCTCGATCTTCGACACGTCCACCTCGGTGGTGGACTGTGCGAGCACATCGGCCGACGGGTTCATCGAATTGACCAGCGGGAGCACCGCCACGCCCGCGCCCACCGCCGCCACGGAGACGGCGGCAAATTGGAGATAATCGCGACGACGGGGATTCTCGGGACCGGCCAGATCGGCTTCAATTGCCATGTTTACCCCTTGCACTTCGGACTTGCCGCGTCGAACGCGCGGACAGAACGTAAAGCTCACACGGGCGCTAAGGGCCCCCTCGTTGCCCTTCGATGTCCCCCGAATAGGCCGGGGCAGGTGATAGACGGCGCCCCCGCGCTTCCGCAACAGGCTTTTTCAGCGGCTTGTTACGCAAGGGAATAGAACGCTAGGAGCAAGGCCATGCGACTAGCCCTGTTCGAGCCCGATATTGCCGGAAATGTAGGTGCCGTGCTGCGCCTGGGCGCCTGTTTCGATACGCCGGTCGATCTCATCGAGCCGATGGGATTCGGCTGGAACGACGCGGCGTTTCGCCGGGCGGCGATGGACTATGGCGCCGCCGCCGACGTGGTGCGCCATGCCGATTTCCACGCATTCGCCGAAAAGCTGCCCGGCCGAGTGATCCTGTTCACCACCCGCGGATCGATCCCGCTGACCGAGGCGGTGTTCCAGCCGGGCGACACCCTGCTGTTCGGATCGGAGAGCCGCGGCGCGCCCGATTACGTCCATGAACGCGCCGACCTGGCGGTCCGCATTCCGATCCGCGCGGGCCTGCGCTCGCTCAACCTTGCCGTGTCCGCGGGCATCTCGCTCGCCGAGGCACTGCGCCAGACCGATGGATTCCCCCCGCAATGATCGAGCTCGACGACCAGCAGCAGCGCGCCCGGGCGTGGTTCGAAAGCCTGCGCACCGCGATCTGCACCGAATTCGAGGCAATCGAGGCCGAGGCGGGATCGGACGCGCGGTTCGAGTATATCGCCTGGGACCGCACCGATCCGAGCGGCGAGCCGGGCGGTGGCGGCGTGCGCGGCGTGATGAAGGGCAAGGTGTTCGAGAAGGTGGGAGTCAACGTCTCCACCGTCGGCGGCAGCCTGGAGGGCGATTTCGCCAAGTCGATCCACGGCGCGGGCGAGGACCCGCAATTCTTCGCCACCGGGGTCAGCCTGGTCGCGCACATGGCCAATCCGCACGTGCCGGCGGTGCACATGAACACACGCTTCCTGACCACGACGAAGCGCTGGTTCGGCGGCGGAGCGGACCTCAACCCGCCCATGCCCTATGACGAGGACACCGCGGACTTCCATGCCGCGCTCAAGGCTGCGTGCGACGGGCACGACCCGGAGCATTATCCGCGCTTCAAGCAATGGGCTGACGAATATTTCTACATCCCCCACCGCAAGACGCATCGCGGCGTGGGCGGGATCTTCTACGACCATCTGGAGAGCGACTGGGAGGCCGACTTCGCCTTCACCCAGGATGTCGGCCGGGCCTTCCTCGAGGTGTTCCCCCGCCTCGTCCGCAAGCGGATGGGCATGGACTTCACCGCCGAGGACAAGCAGCGCCAGCTCGAATGGCGCGGCCGCTATGCCGAGTTCAACCTGATCTACGACCGGGGGACGTTGTTCGGCCTGAAGACCGGCGGCAATATCGACGCGATCCTGATGAGCCTGCCGCCGATGGCGGCGTGGTCGTGAGATGGGCCTGATCCCGGTCGCGAACGACCAGATCGCCACGGTCGTCACTGCGCTAGAGATGATGGCGAAGCCGCGGCCGCGGCCCCTGCCCGATTCGCCGCTGCGGCTGGTGCGCTGGAACACGCCCGATCCGGCTAAGTACCGCGCGCTGTTCCGCCGGGTCGGCGAACCCTGGCTATGGTTCTCGCGGCTGGTGATGGACGAGGCGCGGCTGACCGCGATCCTCCACGATCCCGAGGTCTGGGTGCATGCGGTGGTCGACCGGAACGGCATCGAGGTCGGCATGCTCGAGCTCGATTTCCGCACCGAGGAGACCTGCGAGCTGGGGTTCGTCGGGCTGGTCCCGGAGCTGGCCGGCAAGGGGCATGGCGGCTGGCTGATGGCGCATGCGCTGATGCTGGCGTGGCGGCCGGGGATCAGCCGCGTGTGGGTGCACACCTGCACGCTCGATTCGCCGGGCGCGCTCGGCTTCTACCGCAAGCACGGCTTCGTGCCCTACAAGCGCACGGTGGAGACCTTTGCCGATCCGCGGCTGGCGGGCGTGCTGGCGGCGGATGCCGCGCCTCAGATCCCCTGCTTGGGTACGCCGCCCAGCCGATAGGCCGCGATGCGGACCAGCGCGAGCGCTGCCCATGCCGCGCCGCCGAACAGCGCGGTGGCGAGATAGGAGACGATCGCAACCGCCTGGACGCCGCCGGCCAGCCCGGCGATCGTGCCCAATATGCCGCCGGTGAGGATCACCAGGCCGAAGGCCAGGAAGAACACCATCGAGGCGAGCCCGATCAGCGCGAAGCCGGTCACGCCGCCGCTGCGCCGCCAGCCCTCGCGGAACGCGCCGAGCACGCCGATGCGTGGATCGGCGGCGAGCGCCGGCCCGGCCAGCCAGGTCCGCGCGAGGATGAACAGGCCGGGGATCACGAACAGCGACAGGCCGAACGAGAAGAGCAGCCCGGCGATCAGGTTGAGCACGAAGAAGGGTGCGAAGCGCTTGAGCGCGAGCAGCAGCACTTCCCCCAGCGTGCGCCCGCCGCCCTGGAGATAGAGGTTGAAGACCGCGAAACAGCCGAAGTCGATGATCAGGTTGATCGCCAGCACCGGCAGCAGATTGGCGGTGTAGAAGGCCATGAACGCTTCGCGCAGCTTCTGCGGATCCTCGGTCGCCGGTAGGTCGAGCGTGGAAAGCAGCAAGGCGGCGCCGAGCATCGGCACGACGAAGAACAGGCCGGCGACCGGCACGAGCAGGTGGCGCTCGGCACGCCAGAGGGAGACGGCATCGAGGAAGATGCCGCGGCTGGTGAGGCTCATGCGCGCAGCACGCCTTCGCGCAGCCCCGCCTCGGCGGTGAGCACGAGATAGAGTTTGGCGGTGAAGGCGGGCACCAGCACGGTGAAGCCGGTCTGCACCGCGGCGACGACGACCGAGGTGAGCACGCCGGCGAGCGAGATGCCGTCCGCCGAGCCGCCGGCGACCAGGGTGAAGATGCTGCCGAACACCATGTTGGCCGCGAGTATCGACACCCAGGAAATCAGGGCGAAGAGCAGGATCACGCCGATGATCCGCCAGGTCATGCCGCGGGTGAGCTTCCACGACTGGCGCAGCGACGAGAACATCCGCTTCTCGCGCACGATCACCGGATTGGTGACGAACAGCCGCGCGCCGATCCACAGGATCAGGCAGAGCGCGACCAGCATGTAGAGCGCGATGCCTCCCGCGATCTGCGGGCTGAGCGAGACGTTGTTGCCCCGGGCTATCTCCATCACGTCATAGCCGCCCAGCTGCAGCGCCAGCGGCACCGGCAGCGCCAGCACGAACATCGCCGCGAAGATCAGTACCGAGACGGCGAGCGCCGGCAGCAGCCGGTCGCGCCCGATCCGCCCCGCGCCGCGGACATCGGCCATGTCGAGCGCCATCGCCGAAATGGTGAGCGAGCCCCAGATCGAGAGGATGCCGAAGGCGATCTGGACCAGGTAGAGCGACAGGGCCAGCGCCGTCCCCGCCCCCGCCTTGGCCGCCTGGAAGCTGCCCTCGATCGAGGCCGGCACGAAGAAGGCCAGCAGCGCCACGGGCAGGATCGCGCCCAGATTGTCGCTCAGAAACTCCGCCGTCCGATCCCAGACGGTGCCCATTTTCGCCATGCGACCCGTGCCTCCCTTATCGGAGCGGTGTTAGCGGGCGGACAGTTTGTTGCCAATGCTTGCGGAATCGCCCCGGCATGCGCAATTCGCACCCATGACCAAGGATATCGAATGGCGGGTCGCACCGGAGCCGATCGAGTACGGCGCCGCGCTCGCCGAGATGGAGGCGCATGTCGCCGCGCTCACCGCCGGCACCGCGCCCGAACGCATCTGGCTGCTCGAGCACCCGCCCGTCTACACCGCCGGCACCAGCGCCACCGACGCCAGCGAGCTGGTCGATGCGGCGCGCTTCCCGGTGTTCCGCACCGGGCGCGGCGGGCGCTACACCTATCACGGCCCCGGCCAGCGCATCGGATACCTGATGCTGGACCTGCGAAACCGCAAAAGGGACGTGCGCGGCTATGTCCATGCGGTGGAAGGCTGGGTGATCGCGGCGCTGGGCGAACTCGGCATCGAGGCGTTCCGGGCGGAAGGGCGGATCGGCATCTGGACGCTCGACCAGGCAGGCCAGGAAGCCAAGATCGGCGCGATCGGCGTGCGCATCCGGCAATGGGTGACGATGCACGGCTTCGCGGTGAACCTGTCGCCAAACCTCAATGATTTCAACGGTATCGTTCCCTGCGGCATTGCCGAATTCCCGGTCACCAGCACCGAGGCGCTGGGCAAGCCGGTGACGCCCGCGCAATTCGATTCGGCGCTTCGCGCCACATTTTCGCCGTTTTTGGAGGCTCTCTCCTAGGCGAGGTCAAATTTCGAGTCTTGAGGGGTTTGCCCGAACCGTCTAATGTCCACTTCGGTTTGGGTATTAAACGGCTATCCGTAATCCAGATCCATTATCTAGGGAGCTTTCTACATGCGTGCAGTCATTTCGAAGATCGTTGCAGGTTCGATGATCGCCGGCGCGGCCCTCCTGGCCTCGGCGTGCACCAGCAACGAGTCGACCAACGTGACCAACACCACCGAAGTCGTTCCGACCGAGAACGTCACCACCACCGACACCATGGTGACCAACATCGACGCAGCCGCCACCGAGAACGGCGCCGTGGTCGAGAACACCACCACCGTCGAGACCAACACCACCAACGCCGCGCACTGATAGCGCGCCCGTAAGGGTGTTGTGAAAGGGCCGTCCGGGCGACCGGGCGGCCTTTTTCGTTTCCGGTTTTGCGATGAAATGTCGGTATGGCACGGCCCCATGGTAAAAAAAGGCTTCAACGCGGACTCGTAAACCCGTAACCCCGTGCCCACGGGGTCAATTGGTAGTTTTCGAGGGCAACATGCTCGCATCGCGTATCGCATTAGGGTTGGCCGGGGGGCTCGGCCTGTTCGTCTCTGCACCGGCTTCGGCGCAGTTCTTCCTCAAGCCGGCCAATCTCGAGAGCGGCCGCGTGACCGGCTCGGAACCCGGCATGACCGGCCCGGCGCTGCCCGGCGCCACCGCCGACGAGCTGCGCGCCGCGCTCGCCTGGAACCTGCGTGCCGCGCTGAATGTCGCCGCGCTCCAGTGCCAGTTCGAGCCGACCCTGTTGTCGGTCGATAATTACAACTCGCTGATCAAGGATCACGCGATCGAGCTGCGGGACTCATACGCTACGCTCGAGAAATATTTTGCAAGAACGTACAAGAACAAGAAGCAGGGCCAGCTAGAGCTCGACAAGTACGGCACCCGTATCTACTCGGGATTCTCGACTGTTCAGGGGCAGCTCTCTTTCTGCCAGACTGCCGCCTCAATCGGCCATGATGCCGTGTTCGTGAAGGCCGGCAAGTTCAGCGAGCTGGCGCAGGACCGGATCAAGGAACTCCGCGCGAGCCTGGGTCCGTGGGGCGAGCAATATCGTCCGCAGGGCTATGTCGTCACCGGCATGTACGGCGTGAAGATGCCGCCGTTCGGCAACGACAAGTGCTGGAAGAAGGGCATGTACCAGGTCAAGAAGTGCGGCCCGCTGCTGCTCGATTGAGCGGTTAGCCAGGCAACCCGTCGCCCCTGCCTCCAACCGCCATTCCCCACCTCCCGTCATCCCGGCGAAAGCCGGGATCTCAGGCGAAGGCGCTGGGAAGGAGCCGCACGAGATCCCGGCTTTCGCCGGGATGACGATTTCGGGCTCGGATGACGGGGTGGTAGCGGGATGACGAAGGTGGTCCGGCGCCGCCGGCCCCTTACCGCAACCCCAGCATCTTGTGCGTCTGCAGCGTCAACCGCCATTTCGGCCGTGCCATCGCGAAGGCGATCGCGGCTTCGATATTCTCCTGCGCCGCCACGCTGTCCATCGGCTGGATCAGGAAGTTGGCGAAGTCCCAGCCCTCGATCGCCTCGACATCGGTGCCCGGCTGCGGCCAGACCAGCTTGAGCTCGTCGCCGGTGCGCTGGACGACTTCGCTGCCCGCCTTGGGGCTGATGCACACCCAGTCGATGTCGGGATGCGCGGCAATCGTGCCGTTGCTCTCGATCGCGATGCGGAAACCGCGGGCATGCAGCACCTCGACCAGCGCATCGTCCACCTGCAGCATCGGCTCGCCGCCGGTGAGCACCACGAAGCGCTTCTCCGTCCCCTCGCCCCAGAAGCCGAGCACTGCCTCTGCAAGCGCGTCCGCCGTGGCGAACTTGCCGCCGCCCAGCCCGTCGGTGCCGACGAACTCGGTGTCGCAGAACTGGCAGATCGCGCTGGCCCGGTCCTGCTCGCGCCCGGTCCACAGATTGCAGCCGGCGAAGCGCACGAACACCGCGCGCGCGCCGGCGTTCACGCCCTCGCCCTGGAGGGTGAGGAACATCTCCTTGACGCTGTAGGTCATCGCCCGGTTCCTACGGCTTGACGGCGTACTGCGTCGGATCCGGCACGCCGGCCTCCTCGAAGCCCTTGGCGCGCAGGCGACAGCTGTCGCACAGGCCGCAATGCAGGCTGCCCGGCGCCGGATCGTAGCAGGACCAGCTGAGCCCCAGGTCGAGCCCGAGCCTCGTGCCCTCGCGCACGATATCGGCCTTGGTCATGTTCTGGAGCGGCGCGCGGATATGGAAGGGCTCGCCCTCCACCCCGGCCTTGGTCGCCAGCTCGGCGAGCCGCTCGAACCCTTCGATGAACTCCGGCCGGCAATCGGGATAGCCCGAATAATCGAGCGCGTTGACGCCGATATAGATGTCGCGGGCGCCCGAGGCCTCGGCCCAGCCGAGCGCCAGGCTGAGGAAGATCGTGTTGCGCGCCGGCACGTAGGTGACCGGGATGTCGTCCCCCACCCCATCCTTCGGCACGTCGATATCGGCAGTGAGCGCGGAGCCGCCAAAGGCGCGCAGGTCCATCGGCATCACGATGTGGCGCTCGGCGCCCAGCGCGGCGGTGACCCGGCGGGCGGCGGCCAGCTCGACCTGGTGGCGCTGGTTATAATCGAAGGAGAGCGCGAACAGGCGGTGCCCCGCCTCACGCGCCAGCGCGGCCGAGATCATCGAATCGAGGCCGCCCGAAACCAGTACAATTGCAACGCTGTCAGTCATCGCAGGCCTCTAGCCCGATTCATGCTGCAAGGCAAAATAGCACGCAAAATGGGCCACCCGAGAGTGGCCCAGTTTGTTGGGAAAACCCATATCAGGGAGGAAAGAGCTCACTAGGAGCAGGAACACGGTAGCCCGGCAGCGGTGAAATAAGGGTTAAGCCCCGTTCAGCTGCAGGCCCCGACCTTGCGCGCTTCATATTCCTGCTCGAAGGGCGCGCCGTCCAGCACGCCCTGGGTCTCGATACGGACCAGCCGCGGCGTCTCCACCGTCACCGTCGTACGGCCCTTGCCATGGCCGTTGCAGGTATAGACCACCGTCGACTGGCGGGAATCCTGGCTGACGACGAACTGCTCGCAGGGCGCCGGGCCATGGGCGATCTGGATGAAGCTGTTCGGATTGGCGAAGCAGACCTTGCGCTCGGTGCCCAGCCGCTCCTTGAGCAGCCACTGGCCACGCTCGATCTGCGACAGTACCGACTGCGTCGCGGCGCGATGCGCCACCGCCGAGCCGTCCCCGACCATCAACAGCGATGCGCCGGCAAGTGCCAAGCCCATCATACGCCTGAGCAACATCACAATCCTCCCGTCACGGACCCAAGGGCCCGCGCCCCTTCACGCCGATATGGCTTAATTATGCCAAATTACAACGCCGGCGGAACGAAATCGCTGAGGTGAATCGAGAACTTGCTGGAGCAGAACGCGCAATCGACGGTGATCACGCCGTTCTCGTCGGCCATTTCCGCGCGCTCCTCCTCGGGGAACTTGGAGAGCACCTGGGTGATATAGTCCCCGTCGCAGCGGCAATTATTGGCGAGCGGCGAGGCGGCGAGGATGCGCACTTCCTCCTCCTCGTTGAACAGCCGCCAGACCAGCGTCTCGAGCGGGATCGAGGGATCGGCGAGTTCGTCGACGCCCATCGTCATGCCGAGCGCCTCGACATGCTCCCACTCGGGATGATCGAGACGCGTGTGCAGCCGCTCGCGCCCCGCCTCGCCCTCGGGCAGATGCTGGAGGAACAGGCCGCCGGCGACCCACTTGCCGCTTTCCTTGTCGCGCTGGGCGCCCAGCCGCACCACGGTGGGGATCTGCTCGGACTGGAGGAAATAGCTCTGCGCCGCCTCGGCCAGCGACGCGGTGTCGAGCGGCACGATGCCCTGGTAGCGCTCGTTGGTCGCCGGCTGGTCGAAGGTCACCGCGAGATGGCCCTTGTTGAACAGCGCGAACAGCGACGGGTTCTTGCCGAGCTGCGACAGGCGCAGCGCGTCGAACTGCACATAGCCGCGCAGGTCGCCATTCTTGTAGTCGCACACCAGCAGATTGACGATGCCGCCCTGGGTCTGCGCCTGGAGGGTCAGCTGGCCCTGGGCGTCCTTGAGCGTCGAGCCGAGCAGCGCGGCGAGCGTCAGCGCCTCGGCCAGCAGCCGCTCGATCACCGGAGGATAGGCGTGCGCCGCGAGGATCTCGTCCAGCGCCGGCCCCAGCCGGGTGACGCGGCCACGGGTGTGGCGGGCCGGAATGGTGAAGCCGACCGCGCGATCGAAGTCGGTGGTGGGGGCGGTGGTCATATCAGAATCCTAATCGTCATCCCCGCGAAAGCGGGGACCCATCTCGTGCAGAAGCCACGAAATACAACGGCTGTAGCGCAAGAGGATGGGACAGGAGATGGGCCCCCGCTTTCGCGGGGGTGACGCTAAGATAGTCGCCCAGCGCCCCGCTTCAACTCAGCCGATCTGCCCGAAGCACCAGCGCAGCACCGCCTTCTGCGCATGGAGGCGGTTTTCCGCTTCCTGCCAGATCAGCGACTGGGGACCGTCGATCACCGCGTCGACCACTTCCTCGCCGCGGTGCGCGGGCAGGCAGTGGAGGAACTTCGCGCCCGGCTTGGCCGCGGCCATCAGTGCCTCGGTCACCTGGAAGGGCATCATCGCGGCGAGCTTGGTCTCGGCATGGGCCTGGCCCATCGAGATCCAGGTATCGGTGACGATGATGTCGGCACCTTCCACCGCCTCGCGCGGATCGCCGACCACCTTGGCCCGGCCGAGCCCGCGGGCAAGGTCGGCCTCGGTCGGCTGATAGCCCTGTGGGCAGGCCGCGCCGACGTCGAAGCCCATCAGCCCGCCGGCCTCCATGATCGAGGCGAGGACGTTGTTGCCGTCGCCCAGCCACGCGACCTTGAGGCCCGGCAGCGTGAAGCCGGCCTCGAGGATCGTCTCCATGTCCGCCATGATCTGGCAGGGGTGCGAGGCATCGGTGAGGCCGTTGATCACCGGCACGCTGGCATATTTCGCCATGTCGACCACCTTCTGGTGATCGTCGGTGCGGATCATGATAGCGTCGCAATAGCCCGAGAGGATGCGCGCGGTGTCGGCGATCGTCTCGCCCCGGCCGAGCTGCATCGAGCCCGCGTCCATCACGATCGAGGTGCCGCCGAGCTGGCGGATCGCCATGTCGAACGAAACCCGGGTACGGGTCGAGTTCTTCTCGAACACCATCGCGAGCACATGGCCGGCGAGCGGGGCATCGGCATCGACCTTGCCCTTGGGCCAGCCGGCGCGCGCCTGCTTGCGGGCAATGGCATCGTCGAGCATCGCCTGGATGCCGGCGGTGCCGGCGTCGGACAGATCAAGGAAATGGCGGGTCATAGTCTTAAATCCTCCCCCAGCTCGCCTGGGGGAGGGGGACCGCCGGCCGAAGGCCGGGAGTGGAGGGGCTGCGCCGAAGGCGCGGAAGGCCGCTCCGCATCCACGCCGCTACGCGGCGCCCCTCCACCATGCTGCGCATGGTCCCCCTCCCCGAGACAAGCTCGGGGAGGAATTGTTCATCAGGCCGCACCCGGTGCCCCGAAACTGCGCGCGCCTTCGCTCAGGCGCTCGATGCACTCGGCGATGTGATCCTCGTTGATCACCAGCGGCGGCAGCACGCGGAACACGTTCTCGCCGGCGGCGACGGTCAGCAGCCCGTGATTGTCGCGCAGGTGCGCCACGAAGTCGCGGCTGACGACCGTGTCCTTCATCTTGATGCCGAGCATCAGGCCCTTGCCGCGAATCTCCTCGAACAGGTGATCATGGTTCGGGATCATCTGCTCGAACGCCTGGCGCAGGCGATCGCCCATCTTCTCGACATGCGGTAGGAAATCGGGCTCGAGCATCACGTCGAGCACCGCCTGGCCGGCCGCCATGGCGAGCGGGTTGCCGCCATAGGTGGAGCCATGGGTGCCGATCACCATGCCCTTGGCCGCTTCCTCGGTCGCCAGGCAGGCGCCGAGCGGGAAGCCGCCGCCAATGCCCTTGGCCACGGTCATGATGTCCGGGGTGATGCCGTAATGCTCATAGGCCCACATCTTGCCGGTGCGGCCATAGCCGCACTGGATCTCGTCGAGGATGAGCAGCAGGCCATGCTCGTCGCACGCCTTGCGCAGGCCCTGGATGAACTCCTGGGTGCCGGCGGTCATGCCGCCCTCGCCCTGCACCGTCTCGACCAGGAAGCCCGCGGTCTCGCCGTCGATCTTGGCGAGCGCACCTTCCAGGTCGTTGAACTTCACATAGTCGAAGCCCGGCAGCAGCGGTTCGAAGCCGTCGCGCATCTTGGGCTGATCGGTCGCCGAGATCGCGCCGATCGAGCGGCCGTGAAAGGCGTTCTTGAAGGTGATCAGCTTGTGGCGCTGCGGGTTGCCGTTGACGTGATGGTAGCGGCGCGCGGTCTTGATCGCGCACTCGATCGCCTCGACGCCCGAATTGGTGAAGAACACCGTGTCGGCGAAGCTGACATCGATGATCCGCTGGGCAAGCGCCTCGCCCTGGGGGCTGCCATAGAGGTTCGACACGTGCATCAGCGTGGCGACCTGGTCCTGCAGCACCTTGGTCAGGTGCGGGTGGCCATGGCCGAGCGCGTTGACCGCGATGCCCGCGGCGAAGTCCAGATACTGCTCGCCTCGTTCCCCATAGAGGTACACGCCCTCGCCTCGCACCGGCCGCACAGCGCACCGCGGGTAGACGGGCATGAGCGGGGTGATAGTCATGGGAACATACTCCTCTAGGAAAAGCTCGAAACGAGACTCCAGAAACGACAAAGGGCGGCCTATCGGGACCGCCCGAGGCGGGTGTTTACGAGGGGTGGCCCGGAGAGGTCAATAATCGTTTCGGCGAGGGGCATGCGCGGGCGTTATCGCCAGCCGCGAACGGCCTGCCGTCAGTTCTTGATCTTCCAGCCGCGACGCAGCAGCGCGTAGCAGAGGAAGCCCAGCACAACGTCGAGCCCCAGGATCACCAGGCTGCCGACCAGGATCGGCGAATCGGCGACTCCGAGGAAGCCGTAGCGGAAGCCCGAGATGATGTAGAAGAACGGGTTGGCGTGGCTGACGATCTGGAAGGCCGGGGCAAGGCGCTCGACCGAATAGAAGGTGCCCGAGAGCAGTGCGAGCGGGGCGACGACGAAATTGGTCACCGCGGCGCTGTGATCGAACTTCTCCGCCCAGATCGAGGTGAGCACGCCGAGGAAAGAGAGCAGCACCGAGCCGAGCAGCCCGAACCACAGCACCGCCCAGGGCTGTACCGGTATCGCCTCCGCGCCCAGATAGAGCAGCATCGCCAGCCACACCGTGCCACCGACCATGAAGGCGCGGGTCACCGCCCCGCCGACCATTGCCGCGAGCAGCTCGGCGGTGGAGAGCGGCGGCATCAGATAATCGACGATCGTGCCCTGGATCTTGCCGACGAGCAGCGAGAAGCTCGAATTGGCGAAGGCGTTGTTGAGCATGCCCATCACGACCAGGCCGGGGGCGATGAAAGCGGCGAACGGAACCTCGGTTCCGCCCAGATGCACTGCCCCGCGCGCGCCCAGCGCGGTGGTGAACACCACCATCAGCAGGAGCTGCGAAATGGCCGGTGCCCATATCGTCTGGAGCTGCACCTTGAAGAAACGGCGCACCTCCTTGATATAGAGGGTGCGCAAACCTCCCCAGTTGACGTTGCGGATAACCGGAACGCCGGGCTCGGGGAGCTGTTGACCGAATTCAGGCTGGCTGCTCATCGCGCGTTCGCGTAACCGCTGCACGGGCCGCCTGCAAGGTGAAGGAAGAGAAGTTTTGAGCTGGACCGACGAGCGGATCGATACGCTGAAGAAGATGTGGGACAGCGGGCTGACCGCAACCCAGATCGCCGAGGAACTGGGCGGCGTGAGTCGCAATGCCGTGATCGGCAAGGCGCATCGCCTGGGCCTGCCCTCGCGCCCGTCGCCGGTGAAGCCCAACGAGCCCAAGGCCGCGGCGGCTCCCGCCGAGCCCAAGCCGGCGCCCGCACCGCGTCCGACGCCGGCACCATCCGCGTCGCCGGCACCGGTTGCCGCCGCGCCGCGCGCGCCTGCACCTGCTCCCGAATCGGCCGACGACGATGACGATGGGGACACGCCCGCCCCCGCGCCCAAGCGCGAAGGCCCGGTGCTGCGCTCGGTCGGCCCCGGCGGCTTCGTCCGCCAGAATCCGGGCGAGCAGACCCCGCCGATCGCGCCGGCTCCGCCGCGCCGACTCGTCCCCGCCAAGCCGAGCGAGGCGATCGCCGGCAAGACCAGCCTGCTCGATCTCAACGACAAGATCTGCAAGTGGCCGATCGGCCATCCGGGCGAGCCGGACTTCCACTTCTGCGGCGACAAGGTGAACCCGGGCTTCCCCTACTGCGTCGACCATTGCGGCCACGCCTATCAGGCGCAGCTACCGCGCCGCGACCGTCGCCCGCCGCCGCCGCTTCCCTTTGGCGGCCCGCGCGTCCGCTAAGCCCGACAGCCTTTCCGGGACGATCAGAAAACCCGGCGCCTTCGCAGGCGCCGGGTTTCTTCGTTGGATCAGATCACGCCGAAATCGGTCGCCGAAAGCGTCAGGCCGGCCGACAGCGTGGCAAACTGCACCGCGCCTGCGCCCCCTGCCCCGTCGGCATCATAGTAGAGCGCACCCGTCACCGGATCGTAGAGGATATGGTCGTCCGCGTCGGTGGCGACATTGCCCGTCGCAAAGGCACCGGCCGGCAGGCTGCCGACCGTCAACGCGGTAAAGATCGCATCATCCAGGTCGATCCGGTCGGTGCCCACCACGAAATCGGTGATGCTGTCGATATTCCCCGCGCCTGGCGCAGTGGAGAATACGAAATGGTCGCTCCCCCCGCCCCCGGTCAGCACATCCGATCCGCCGAGCCCGTTGATCGTGTCGTTCCCGGCGCCTCCGGTGATCGTATTGGCCAGCGCATTGCCCGTACCGGCGAAAGCGCCGCTGCCGGTGAATTGCAGCGTCTCGACCTCGTTCGCCAGCGTGTAGCTGGCAAGCGCCGTCTGGACCGTGTCGGCCCCTCCACCGCTATCCTCGAAGATGACGTCACCGGCATTGTCGACAAGGAACAGGTCGTCCCCGGCATTGCCGACCATTTCGTCCGCGCCGGTACCGCCGTTGAGCACATCATTGCCGTCGCCCCCGACCAGGATATCCGCACCGCCCGCGCCGTTCAGCGTGTCGTTGCCGGCATTGCCCTCGAGCCGGTTGTTGCCCGCATCCCCGGTCAGGGTGTCGGCATAGGCCGAGCCCCAGACATTCTCGATGCTCACCAGCGCATCGCCCTGCGCATGCCCGCCGCTGGCGCTGCTGCCGAGCGTCACCGTCACGGCGGCGCTGGAGAGCCTGTAGTCGACCGAATCATTGCCCGCGCCGCCATCCATCTTGTCGTTGCCCAGCGAACCGGCGAGCACATCGTCGCCGCCGCGCCCGATCAGATCGTTGGCATTGGCATCGCCAACCAGCGAGTCACCGAAATCGGAGCCGACATCGTCCTTCACGAAATTGACGTTCTGGAGGACGTTGATCGCATCCGAGATCGAGGCGGTGCCGAGCACCGAGCCGCCGGAATTGAGCGACTGCACCGATCCGGTGATGCTGTTGGCCGAATAGCCGTCATTGTAGAGCGGTTCGACGCGCACATCGACGGCACGCGCATTCGAATAGACCGTGGTACCGGTCGAGGTCAGGTTGTAGATTGTCACTGCCCCGGAAAGTGAAGTCACCGCGACGGTGACCTTGACCACCTCGAGCGACGGCAGGGTGTTGATGGTGAGCCGCATCGAGCTCGCGCCCGAATCGCCGAGCCCGCCAGCGGACTTGAGGCCCCCGAAAGTGTAGTTCGACATCGCAGTCTCCCTTTTCACGAAGATCGCCAGTGCGCTCGCCGGGATCGGCGCCGTATCGGCACCGTCAGGCTCGCCGGGCGCTGGCGCGGGCTCAATTCGAGGCTGGTCCGGACCGGACGCGACCACCGGCCAATGTGTTCGAGGCGGAGCAAACCCCCGTTGCGCGGCCAGCATGATACAAGTGGCAGGCTCGCAATCGCCCGCGCACATGCAATATCACGCAAATTACGGGTCCTGGTTTACGCGTTCCTAACCAGCCCCGCGCTAGCCGCGAGGAATGGACCGTATCGGAGTAATGCTTGCCCGCCACGCCTTGAGCGCCCAGTTGGTGCTCGTGGCCATGGCATTGGCCTGTGCCGCCTTCTGGCCGCCCGCCGAAGGGCGGATGCTCCTGGTACCCGTGTTTCCCGGTGCCGCGCAGCACATGCTCGCCGGCGCGGTCGAGGGCGGGGCGCAGCTGCTCGGCAGCGGACCGATCCCCGGCAGCTTCGTGATCACCGGCAACCACCTCGCCGTCACCGCGGCGATGGGCGGCAAGGCCGTCCTGATCCTCGCCGCGCCCCCGGCGCTGTGCGGAGGGCCGGCGGCATGACCGAGATCGACCGCCTGCGCCGACGCGGCGTGAAGACGCTGGTGATCGCCAGCTGGGCCACCGTGCTGGTGGTCTTCCTGCTCGGCCTGACGCTGCGCGGCAGCCAGCGCGAGTGGATCACCCTGCTGCTCGGCGCGGCCGCCAACATCGCGCCGACGATCGTCGCGCTGCGCCGCCGCTATGACGTGTCCGCCCGCCTGATCGTCGGCACGCTCGCCGCGATCCAGCCCGCGCTCGCTATCTATGCGCTGTCCGGCCATCCCTGGCAGATGGACACGCACATGTATTTCTTCGTCGCGCTGTCCGGGCTGACCCTGCTCTACGACTGGCGGCCGATCGCGCTCGCCTGCGGGCTGATCGCGGCCCACCACATCGTCTTCCAGCTCGCTCTGCCGGCCTGGGTGTTCGAGGGCGGCGGCGATTTCGGCCGGGTCGTGTTCCACGCCGTGGCGGTGCTGCTCGAATTCGCGGTGCTCGCCTATCTCACCACCCAGCTCGTCCGGCTGATCGAGGCGCAAGCCGATGCCCGCGCCCAGAGCGAGCGCTTCGCCGAGGACGCGACCGCACGCCGCGATGATGCCGAGGCCGCGTTGACGGCGGTTCGCGCCGCCGAATCGCGGGAACGGGCCGAGCGCGAGCGCCGCGAGACCAGCGAGCGCGGTGCCGCCGCCGAGCGCCGCCGCGAGATGCTGGCGCTGGCGACCGCCTTCCAGGAATCGGTCGCCGAGACGGTGCGCGACGTCACCCGCGCGGCGAGCGACCTCGATCGCTCCGCCCATTCGCTCAACACGCTCGCGCACCGCGCCAGCGGCGAACTCGCCGCCACCGCACGCATCGCCACCGAGGCTTCGCAGACCGCGGGTGGCCTCGCCAATGGCGTGCAGCAGCTCACCGCCTCGATCATGGCGATTGCCTCCAGTGTCGACCAGCAGGCGACGCTGAGCGGCGCGGCGCGTGGCGTCTCGCGTTCGGGCGAGGATGCGGTGCGCGCGCTGGCCCAGCGGGCGAGCACGATCAGCGGCTTCGCCGAATCGATCCAGGACATCGCGGCGCGCACCAACCTGCTCGCGCTCAACGCCACGATCGAGGCCGCGCGCGCCGGCGATGTCGGCCGCGGCTTCGCGGTGGTCGCGCACGAAGTGAAGGCGCTCGCCAACCAGACCGGCCACGCCACCGAGGAGATCCGCAGCCTCGCGGGCACCGTCCATGGCGGTGCGGAACAGGCGCATGACGCGCTGGGCGAGATCGCCAGCACCGTCGCCGAAGTCGCCGCCGCGGCCGAGGCGATTCGCAACGAAGTCGACGGCCAGCGCTATGCCGCCGGCATGATCGAGGCCACCGCGCTCGACACAGCCGCTGGTGCCACGCGCATGGCCGAGCGGATCGGCGCCGTCGCCACCGTGGCGAGCGACACCGAGGCGCTGTCGGACAGCGTCTCCAGCGCCGCGACCGGGCTTTCCGAAGCCGCACTCGCGCTGGAAGTGGCGACCGACCGGTTCATCGCCCAGCTGAAAGCGGCGTAACCAGATCAAATCCTCCCCGAGCTTGTCTCGGGGAGGGGGACCGCGACGCGAAGCGTCGTGGTGGAGGGGCCGCCGCGCAGACGGCGGTGTTCCACCGCCGCCCCTCCACCACCGGCTTCGCCGGCGGTCCCCCTCCCCCAGCAAGCTGGGGGAGGAATTGGATGCCCCCGCATCCCTTGCACCCTTCCCCCCGCACCCCCTATACGTTCTCCATGGCTGCTGAAGACCTGTTTGCCGCGCCGGGCGTGCCCTCCGGCACCTATGACGCTTCCTCGATCGAAGTCCTTGAAGGGCTGGAGCCGGTACGGCGCCGCCCGGGCATGTACATTGGCGGCACCGATGAGCGCGCGCTGCATCACCTCGCCGCCGAAATCCTCGACAATGCGATGGACGAGGCGGTGGCCGGCCATGCCAACCGCATCGAAGTGACGCTGGAGGCGGGCAACCGCATCACGATCACCGACAATGGCCGCGGCATGCCGATCGATCCGCACCCGAAATTCCCCGACAAGTCGGCGCTCGAGGTCATCCTCTCGATGCTGCACTCGGGCGGCAAGTTCTCGGGCAAGGCCTATGCCACCTCCGGCGGCCTGCACGGCGTCGGCATCTCGGTGGTCAACGCGCTGTCGATCGACACCACAGTGGAGGTCGCGCGCGACAAGCAGCTCTATCGCCAGCGCTTCAGCCAGGGAAAGACGCTTGGGCCCCTCGAGCATATCGGCGGCACGCCCAACCGGCGCGGCACCTCGGTCAGCTTCATCCCCGATACCGAGATCTTCGGCGAGATGCTGTTCAAGCCGGCCCGGCTCTACAAGCTGGTCCGCTCCAAGGCGTACCTGTTCGCCGGTGTCGAGATCCGCTGGAAGTGCGATGCCGAGCTGATCAGCGACGAGACCCCGCCCGAGGCGGTGTTCCAGTTCCCCGGCGGCCTGGCCGATCACCTCAAGGAGCAGATCGGCACCCGCGAATGCGCGACTGCCGATTTCTTCTCGGGCAATCAGGATTTCCCGGGCGAGAATAACGGCCGCGTCGAATGGGCGGTCGCCTGGCCGCTGTGGAGCGACGGCTCGTACAGCTGGTATTGCAACACCATCCCGACGCCCGACGGCGGCACGCACGAACAGGGCCTGCGCCAGGCGCTGACCCGCTCGATCCGCGCCTTTGCCGAGCTGGTCGGCCAGAAAAAGGCCAAGGACATCACGGCCGACGACGTGATGACCGGCAGCGAACTGATGCTGTCGGTGTTCATCCGTGAGCCGCAATTCCAGTCGCAGACCAAGGACCGGCTGACCTCACCCGAGGCGACCGCCTTGGTCGAAAAGGCCGTGCGCGACCATTTCGACCATTTCCTCACCGACAATATGGACCGCGGCAAGGCGCTGCTCGGCTATGTGCTGGAGCGGATGGACGACCGCCTGCGCCGCAAGCAGGAGCGCGAGGTCAAGCGCAAGACCGCGACCAGCGCGCGCAAGCTGCGCCTGCCGGGCAAGCTGACCGATTGCTCGGCCGACGATCCCGCCGGCACAGAACTGTTTATCGTCGAAGGCGATTCGGCAGGCGGCAGCGCCAAGCAGGCGCGCGACCGCAAGACCCAGGCGATCCTGCCGATCCGCGGCAAGATCCTCAACGTCGCCAGCGCCACTTCGGCCAAGATCCTGGCCAACCAGGAAATCGCCGACCTGATCCTCGCCATGGGCTGCGGCACCCGCAAGGACTGCGATCCGAGCAATCTCCGCTACGAGCGGATCATCATCATGACCGACGCAGACGTGGACGGCGCGCACATCGCCACGCTGCTGATGACCTTCTTCTTCCAGGAAATGCCCGATCTGGTCCGCCAGGGGCATCTCTACCTCGCCCAGCCGCCGCTCTATCGCCTGACCGTGGGCTCCAAGTCGCTCTATGCGCGCGACGACGCGCACCGGCTCGAGATCGAATCGACGGCGTTCAAGGGCAAGAAGGTCGAGGTCAGCCGGTTCAAGGGGCTCGGCGAGATGAACCCGAACCAGCTCAAGGAAACCACGATGGACCCGGCCACAAGGGGCCTGCTGCGCATCACGCTCCCTCAGGAATATGAGGAGCGTGCCGGGGTTAAGGACCTGGTCGACCGGCTGATGGGCAACAACCCGGCGCATCGCTTCGCCTTCATCCAGGAGAATGCGGCCCGGCTCGACGAGGAAGTGATCGACGCCTGAGACGCCGGGCCGTCATCCTTCCATTCCGTCATCCCGGCTTTCGCCGGGATGACGATTGTGGGGCGGGATGACGTTCCGGGCAATAAATGTTGATATCATAATTTACCCCCTGTAGAAGCGGTGCGTCCACAGCCGATGAGGCAATGATGCGCCTGCTCCCGCTTCTCGCCGCGTTCCTGATCGCCGCCCCCGCCTCGGCACAGACCGCGGCTCCGACCGCAGCCCAGCCCGTACAGCCCGATCCCGCCTTCCAGGCCCGGCTCGACGCGCTGATCGCGATCCTCAGTGGTGGCGGCGACTATGCCGCCTATTTCACGCCTGCTTTCCAGACCCAGGTGCCCCAGGCGACCTTGCAGTCAGTCACTGCCCAGCTGATCGCCGGCAACGGCAAGCCGGTGGCGATCCTGAGCGTGTCGCAAGAGACGCCGTGGCGTGCCAATGTCCGCGTCCAGTACGAGAAGGCCGTGGCGAACGTGCTGCTCGTCACCGATCCCGCGCCGCCGCATCGGGTAGGCGGCCTGCTCGTCCGTGGCTTCGAAAGCGCGGAGAAGACGCTGCCCGCGGTCGAGAGCGCCTTTGCGGCCCTGCCCGGCGATGTCGGCTATGCGATCGCGAAGCTGGGTAGCGGCGCGCCGCAGCTCCTCAAGGGCCGCAACGCCGACAAGCCCTATGCGATCGGCTCGGCCTTCAAGCTGGTGATCCTCGCTGAGCTGGTCCGCGCCACCAATGCGGGCGAGCGGACATGGGACGATCTCGTCACGCTCGACGGCGGCACGCTGCCCGGCGGCGTCTATGCCCAGAAGCCCAAGGGCACCCGGGTGACGCTGCGCGAGCTCGCCACCCAGATGATCTCGATCAGCGACAACAGCGCGACCGACATCCTGCTCCATGCGCTGGGCCGCGCGAAGGTCGAAGCGATGATGCCGGCGCTCGGCATCGCCGATCCGGCCCGCAACCGGCCCTTTCTCGGGACGATGGAGCTGTTCAAGCTCAAGGGCGTGGCGGGGCTGGCGGAACGCTATCTGCCGCTCGACGAGGCCGGCCGCCGCAAGTTGCTCGGAGGCGAGGTGGCGGGCATTCCGCCGATCCTGATCAACGCGACCAGCTTCACCCAGAAGATCCCCAATCGGATCGACACGCTCGAATGGTTCGAGAGCCCGAGCGACCTGGTGCGGGTGATGGACTGGCTGCGCCGCAACACCGAGGGGATGGCGGGGATCGAGGCGCGCAAGGTCCTGTCGGTGAATCCCGGCGTCAGCCCCGATGTGCGGGGCAAGTGGCAATGGATCGGCTACAAGGGCGGATCGGAGCCCGGCGTGATGAACATGACCCTGCTGCTCCAGGCGCGGAATGGCGACTGGTACGTCGTCACCGGCAGCTGGAACGACGCGCAGAAGGAAGTCGACCAGGGCCGCTTCGCCTCGCTGATCGGCAAGGCTGCGGAACTCAGCGCGCCCTAATTCTCCCTCTCCCCTCAGGGGAGAGGGTGGCGAGGCAAAGCCGAAGCCGGGAGAGGGGCATGGATAGCCCCCTCTCCCCGACCCTCTCCCCTGAAGGAGAGAGGGAGATTGGCGCGCCTAGATTTCCCCACGCATCCTGCGCTTGTGATATTTGGTACGCGCACCGATGCCGAACAACATCAGCGCGAAGCCGGTGACGATCGCCGCGAGCGTGACGATGTTGGGGATCGGCGTCCAATAGGCATTGACCAGGATCAGCGCCGATCCGAGCACCGCCAGGGCCACGCCGGTGCGACGAAAGCCCTTGGCGACCTGCATCAGCTCGCGGCGATAGGCGCTACGCTGCCCGGGATCGCGCAAATCGGGGATCGGACGGCTCAACGATTGCCGCCGATCAGGTCGCCCAGGCCGCCTAGCACCGATCCCTCGCCGCGATTCTGCCCGCCATAGGAAGAGGCCGCCGCCATCATCCGGCCGGCCAGGCGCGAGAAGGGCAGCGACTGGATCCACACCTTGCCGGGACCGCGCAGGCGCGCGAAGAACAGGCCCTCGCCGCCGAAGATCATGCTGCGCACCCCGCCGGCGCTCACCAGGTCGAACTCGACCGAAGGCGTGAAGGCGGCAACACAGCCGGTGTCGACGTGCAGTTCCTCGCCCGGCGCGAGCTCGCGCTCGACGACCATGCCGCCGAACTGGACGAACACCCAGCCATCGCCCTCGAGCTTCTGCATGATGAAGCCTTCGCCGCCGAACAGGCCGGTCATGATCCGGCGCTGGAAGGCGATGCCCATCGACACGCCCTTGGCGGCGCAGAGGAACGCGTCCTTCTGGCAGATCAGCGTGCCGCCGACCTGATCGAGCTTCAACGGCACGATCGCGCCGGGCACGGGTGCGGCAAAGGCGACGCGGGCCTTGCCCGAGCCGTTATGGGTGAAGACGGTGGTGAACAGGCTCTCGCCGGTGACCAGCCTTTTGCCGGCCCCGAGCAGCGCGCCCATGAAGCCGCCGCCCTGCTGGCCACTGCCGTCGCCGAACACGGTGGTCATCCCCACCGCCGCGTCCTTCCAGACCAGCGCGCCGGCCTCGGCCACCGCGCTCTCGCCCGGATCGAGCTCGATCTCGACGAACTGGAGCTCCTGCCCCTTGATCTCGAAATCGATGTCGTCGGCGATGCCGGCGTTGCGGCTATGGCTCCAGGGGCTTTGCGGCATGAGGTGTCTCCGTCCTGCGATGCGCGCATCCTTAGCCGCCTGGGTGCTTGGCCGCCAAGCTGGTCCAACAAGGGCTGGCAAAAAATCGGTGCATCCGGCAGGCTGCCACCGGGGAGAACCGGGATGATGCGTAGCTTTGGTCGAGTACTGGCAGGAACCGCGCTGGCGATCGCCGCACCGGCATGGGCGCAGGAGACGAGCGTCCAGGAAGGCTCCGCGACGATCGTCGTGACCGGCAATCCGCTGTCGGAAACGGCGAAGCGGCTCAAGGCCTGTCTCGAGCGCCACTGCCCGCCCAACGAGGATATCGACGCCAGCCTCGCCCATGCCGAGAACCAGTTCCTCGAAGGCGATTATCGCAATGCCCGCGCCACGCTGGCCTCCTCGCACGGCCGCAACGCGCAATATGCGAAACAATATCCGATCGAAGTTTCCGATCTCGACCGCGCCTATGGCCGGCTCACCAGCATGGACGGCTTTCCCGAATGGGGGCGCATCCTGCAGATCGGCGCGCTCGACACGCTGAAGGACGGGCTGAATTCGAGCGATTCGCGCATCCTCGTGCAACGGCTGATGACCGGGGACGAGTATCTCCAGACCGGCCGGGTCCAGGCCGCGGTCGACGTCTATCGCAAGGTCGAGAAACAGGCCCGCGCCCTCGGGCACATGGGCATCGCCGGCAATGCGATGCTACGCCCCGCCGCGCTCTACGCGGCGATCGGGGCGACCAATTACAGCTATCGCAGCGCGGCGCGCAGCGAGCTCAGCCGCATCGAACGGACCACCGAGCCGGAATTCGCCAATATCCGGATCGCGGCACAGGTGTTGCGGGCCCGCCTGGCCGGCGTCTCCGGCTATGCGGGCGAGATGGAGGCGACCATCGCCAAGCTCGCGGGCAATGGCTTCACCTATCCGGTGCTGGTCTATGATGAGCCGCCCTTTGGCGACATTCCCCCGCCCACCGGCGCAATCAACCGGAACCTGGACACCAATCCGGAGTGGATCGACATCCGCTTCCGGATCGATGCCAGCGGCAAGGTTCAGGACGTCGACGAGATCCGTCGCTCCACCAGGATCGCGAACGACTGGCCCCGCTACGTCCTCAAATCGATCGCCAGACGGCGCTATGTGCCGATCGCGCTGCCGGCGGGATCGAACGGACTCGTCCGGATCGAACGCTTCACGCTGGTCTTCGACGCACAGGGCCGAACCGGCTCCCGCATGCAAAGTCGCTCGATGAAGGGCCGGCTCGTCTCGCTCGACCTCACCCCCGATCCGGCGCCTCCCAAGGGCGGCTGACCCCCATCCAGTCGGCGGACAGCAACCCGTAGAGCGCCGTATCGCGCACGCCGATATGCGTTTCCCACTCGGCGCGCAGCATGCCCTCCAGCCCGAAGCCCATCCGCTCGAGCAACCGGCGTGAGGCAAGGTTCTCCGGATCGGTGTCCGCCACCGCCTTGCGCTGGCCCTCGACCCGGAACAGCTGGTCGAGCACCCCGCCCAGCGCCTCGCGCGCATAGCCGTGCCCGCGCGCGTCGGGCACGAGCATATAGCCGACCTCGCTGACATTGCCCTGCCGCTTCTCGCCGGCCACGACGAAGCCGAGCGCCAGGTTCGAGCCATGCGCGGTGATCACCCATCGCCGCCAGCCCATGCCGGGCCGGGCCAGATGCGCCCGCGTCTGCTCGAGACTGGTATAGGGCGCCTCGGTCCACCATTGCATCGAGGGCGGATCGGAAAAGGCGCGGTGCAGCGATTCCGCATCCTCGAACGCCCCCGGCCGCAGGCGCAGCCGCTCGGTGGTGAGGACGGGAATCGGCCGGCCGGACGGGCCGGACCGCTGGCTACGAAGCCAGCGCATCGACCAGCGTCTTGACCTTCTTCTGCCGCCACTGGGGCAGCGGTGCGACCAGCCAGTAGCCGAGCTTCGAGCTCTTGGGCTCGCCGACCACGACCACCCGCCCCGAGGCGATGTCGGCGCGCGCCAGCAGCTCGGGAACGGTCGCCCGGCCCAGCCCTTCGGCCGCCGCATCGAGCGCCAGGCCCGCATCGGCGACGCGGACCAGCGATCCGGCATCCTCGGCCATGCAGCCCGGCCAGGAGATGCGCACGTCGATGCTGCCGGCCGGCCGCTCGACCGTGACCATGCCGTCACTCTCCAGCGCCTCGCCCTCATGCTCGCCCGGGCCTTCGCCCCAGCGGATCGCGAGATCGAGATTGGCCTCGGTGAAGTCGAGCGCATCGTCGGCGGGCACCAGCACGAAGCGCAGGTCGCTGTCGACCCGGGCGATCTCGGCCAGGCGCGGCATCAGCCACTTCGCGGTCAGGTCGCGCGGCGCGGCGATGGTCAGCGACTTGGACGACTGCCCTGCCTGCATCGCCCGCACGCTCTCCTCGAACTGGAGGAAGCCCGCCCGCAGCGCCGACAAGCCGGCCTCGGCCTCGGGAGTCAGTTCCAGCCCCTTGGTGGTGCGGCGGAACAGGACGACGCCCAGCGTGTCCTCCAGCGCGCGAATCTGCTGGCCGACCGCGGCCGGCGTCACCGCCAGCTCGTCCGCTGCGCGGGTGAAGCTCAGATGGCGTGCGGCGGCATCGAGCACGCGCAGGCCGTTGAGCGGGAGATGCGTCCGCTTCATTCCGCCACCGCCGGCGCCGTGAGCGCGAACTTCGGGATGGCGACGTCGAACGCCGAACCATCCTCACCGATCATGTGATAACTGCCCTGCATATTCCCCGTCGGCGTGCTCAGCGGGCAACCCGAGACATAGTCGAAGCTCGCCCCCGGCGCGATCATCGGCTGCTCGCCGACCACGCCCTCGCCCTCCACCGTGTGGCGCGCGCCGCGCCCGTCGGTGATGATCCAGTGGCGGGTGAGCAGCTGCACCGTCATCGGCCCGCTATTCTCGATACGGATGTGATAGGCCCAGAACCAGCGGCCGCGATCGGGCTCGCTCTGCTCGGGCAGATAGCTCACCGATACGCGCACGGTGATCCCGCGCGTTTCCTCCGCATCGGTGAACAATGCGTCCATCACAATCCGGTGGCCCTCAATGCCTGGTCGAGATCGGCGATCACGTCCTCGGGATCCTCCAGCCCAACATTGAGCCGCAGCATGCCCTCGGTCACGCCCATCTCCAAGCGCTTCTCCTCGCTGACGCCATAATGGGTAGTCGAGCTGGGATGCGTCATCAGCGAGCGCGAATCGCCGATATTGTTCGAGATGTCGACCAGCTGGAGCGCGTCGAGCAGGGCATGCGCCTGCTTGCGGCCGCCATCGACCTCGAACGAGAAGATCGGCCCGGCCGCTTCCATCTGGCGCGAGAACAGGTTGTGCTGCGGGTGGCTGGGCAGCGCCGGGAAGTTCACCTTGGGCACCCGCTTCTCGAGGAAGCTGCCGACCTTCAGCGCATTCTCGCTCTGGCGGCGGATGCGCAGGTCGAGCGTCTCCAGCCCCTTCAGCACCACCCAGGCGTTGAACGGCGACAGGTTCGGGCCGGTGTTGCGGGTGAAGGGCAGCAGCACCTCGTTGATGAACTGCGACGAACCGGCGACCGCGCCGGCGAGCACGCGGCCCTGCCCGTCCATCATCTTGGTCGCCGAATAGGCCACCACGTCCGCGCCGAACTCCATCGGGCGCTGCAGCGCCGGCGTGGCGAAGGCATTGTCGACGACGGTGGTGATGCCGTGCTTCCGGGCGATCGCGCACACCGCTTCCAGGTCGACCACGTCCATCGTCGGATTGGCCGGGGTCTCGAAGAAAAAGATCTTGGTGTTCGGGCGGATCGCGTCCTGGAACTGCTGCGGGTCGCGCGCATCGACGATCGTGGTCTCTACGCCGAAACGCGGCAACAGGCTGTCGGTCAGCCATCGGCACGAGCCGAAGGCGGCACGGCCCTGGACGATATGGTCGCCGGCGCTCACCTGGCAGAGGATCGCCGCGGTCATCGCCGCCATGCCGGTGGCCATGGTACGGCAAGCCTCGGCGCCTTCGAGCAGCGCGATCCGCTCCTCGAGCATCTGCACCGTCGGGTTCTGCAGACGCGAATAGGTCATGCCCTCCTGCTCGCCGGCGAACCGCGCGGCGGCGTCGCCGGCACAGTCATAGGCATAGCCCGAGGTCATGAAGATCGCTTCGCTCGTCTCGCCCCATTCGGAACGCGCGGTGCCTCCGCGCACGGCCTGGGTGGCGGGTTTCCAGTTGCGGGTGACGCTGCGGTCTTGGCCTGTACGACGCTTCATAGTGCAGGATGCTTTGCGGCGTAGGCGGCGCCCACGTCAACCAAACAAAAAATCCTCCCTCGCGAAGCGGGGGAGGGGGACCACCGGCGGAGCCGGTGGTGGAGGGGGCCTGGCCGCAAGGGGAATCGTGCGCGGAGACGCCCCCTCCCTCGCGCTGCGCGCGCCACCTCCCCCGCTTCGCGAGGGAGGAATTTTTGGGGGCATGACGACCACGAAACGGTCGGCTATCCCACCCGCCATGCTCGATCGCCTCAAGGCCCTGCGCGACCGCCCCTGGACCGTCGCCCTGCTTCTCGCCGTCATCGCCGAGGCGCTGTTCCTGATCCATCTCGATCAGCCCAGCGTGATCATGTTCGACGAGATCCACTACCTCCCCGCCGCCCAGGCGCTGCTCGACCTGTCGGGCCCGCGCAATGTCGAGCATCCGATGCTGGGCAAGGAGCTGATCGCGGCGGGCATGGCGCTGCTCGGCGACAATCCGTTCGGCTGGCGCATCGCCTCGACCATCGCGGGCACCGCGACGGTGCTCGGCGTCTTCGCCTTTCTCTGGCTGCTCACCGGCAGCATGCGTGCCTCGCTGGTCGGCGGGCTGCTGACGCTGCTCAACCAGACCGTCTATGTCCAGGCGCGCACCGGCATGCTGGACGTGTTCCTCGGCTGCTTCCTGGTCTGGGCGCTGGTGATGGGCCTTTGGTCGATGAAGGGCAAAGGCAGGCGCGTCTGGTGGCACTGGCTCGCCATGGGTGTGCTGCTCGGGATGACCACGGCGGTCAAATGGGCGGGCGTGCCCTATATCGTACTGGCCAGCCTCGCCTTCCTCGTCATCCGTATCCGCGACGCGCGCCGGGCGAAGAAGCCGGTCCTCTCCGCGCTTTCGGGCAAGGACCAGCCGCACTGGCCCGGCCTGCCCGCCATCCCGGCGCTGCTGGCGATGGGCGTGGTGAGCGTGGTCACCTATTTCCTCACCTTCCTGCCCGCCTTCTTCTACACCACCGATCCGCTGACCTCGCTGTCCGGCCTGTTCGCCCAACAGATCCACATGTGGCAGATGCAGACCCAGATTCTGCCGCACCACACCTATCAGTCGAGCTGGTGGAGCTGGCCGCTGATGCTGCGGCCGATCTGGTATTTCTATGAATGGGATCGCGGCGCCCAGCGCGGCGTGCTGCTGATCGGCAACCCGCTGATCATGTGGGGCGGGCTGGTCGCGGTGCTCGCCTGCTACTGGGCCTGGTTCAAGGACAGGGCGATCAAGCCGCTGGCGGTCGCGCTGCTATGGACCGCGTCGCTGGCGATCTATGTCGTGATCCCCAAGTCGATCGGCTTCTATTACTACTACCACCCGAGCAGCATCTTCCTGTGCATGGCGCTGCCGATCGCCTTCCTGCATTTCGACAAGGGCAAAAACCGCGGCCGGGAGGAATGGTTCGTCGCGCTCTCGCTGCTGATGTTCGGCTATTTCTACCCGATCCTATCGGGCGCAGCGCTCGCCAACAGCCAGGGCTTCGTCCACTGGATGTGGATCGGCAGCTGGCGGTAAGGCGCCAGCGTCATTCCCCTCCCTGCAAGGGAGGGGTTAGGGGTGGGTTAGAAAAGGTCGGGCTCGATGCCCGGCCTTTTCTGTTTTCCGATACCGTCTCGCTGGGCGCCTCCGGAAGACCGGAGGCGCAACCCACCCCCAGCCCCTCCCTTGCAGGGAGGGGAGATCTTAGTACCGCCCCCAGACGAAGCGCGACGACAGCGCGAAGTTCCACACCGCCGCCACCGCGATCCCGGCCAGTGCCGCGAAGCGCCAGTCGCCATGCTGGACATTGTGGAGGAACGCCGCGACGCCGACGTTCGCCGCAGCACCGACGCTGCACACCAGGCAGAACGACACCCAGCCGCCGAGCAGCGACTTCGCCCCCTTCAGCCGCTGCTCGCGATAGGTCAGCGCGTTGTTGAGGAAGAAGTTGAAGGTCATCGCCGCCGCGGTAGCGAGGATGGTCGCGCCGACGAACGGCCAGTTCAGCCCGCGGAAGAACAGGCCGAGGATCAGGAAGTGCACGCCGGCGCCGAGCGCGCCGATGCCGGAGAACATCACGAAGCGCACCGGCACCACGCGGCCGAACATCCGGTCGTACAGCGCGATCAGATATTCCATCGCCACGACGTAATCGAGCTTGGACTCGCCCAGCGCCCGGGTGCGGAACACATAGGGCAGCTCGAGGAACTTCAGCGGCTTGGGCGAGGCCGTCATGATGTCGAGCAGGATCTTGAACCCGATCGCCGACAGCGTCGGCACCAGGTCGCGCACGATCTGGGTGCGCATCGTGAAGAAGCCGCTCATCGGATCGGACAGGTCGGCCTTGAGCACCCGGCGCGACAGCCGGGTCGCCAGCGCCGACTTCGCCACGCGCTCCTCGTCCCACTCGCCCGTGCCGCCGCCATCGACGAAGCGCGAGCCGATCACCACGTCGAGCGTCGAATCGCCTTCGAGCGCGTCGAGCATCCGGGGCAGCAAGGTCTCGTCATGCTGCAGGTCGCCGTCGATCACCGCGACGAAGGGCGCGGCGGTCGCGCACATGCCTTCGATGCACGCGCTCGACAGCCCGCGCCGGCCGATCCGCTGGATCACTCGCACCCGCGGATCGCGACGGCCCAGCTCGCGGGCGGCATCCGCCGTCCCGTCCGGGCTGTTGTCATCGACGAAGATCGCTTCCCAGTTCCGTCCCGCCAGCGCCGCATCGAGCTTCTCGATCAGCAACGGCACGTTCGCCCGCTCGTTGAAGGTCGGGATGACGACCGCGAGCTCGAGCTGATCTGGGATCACACGAGCTCCTTGAGCACCGCGTCACCCATCTCGGCGGTCGACATGGAGCCGCCGAGATCGGCCGTACGTGCGCCCTTGGCAAGCGCCTCGCCGACCGCGGCTTCCACCTTCAGCGCCGCTTCCTCGTTGCCGAGCGAATGGCGCAGCAGCATCGCCGCCGAGAGGATCGCGCCGCACGGATTGGCCTTGCCCTGTCCGGCGATGTCGGGCGCCGAACCGTGGATCGGCTCGTACATGCCATTGTCCCCGCTCCACGCGCGCAGCGAGGCGGAGGGCAGCATGCCGATCGAGCCGGCGCACATGCTCGCCTGGTCGGAAAGGATGTCGCCGAACAGATTGCCGGTGACGATCACGTCGAACGCCGCGGGCGCGCGCACCAGCTGCATCGCGGCATTGTCGACATACATGTGGGTGAGCTGCACGTCCGGATATTCGGTCGACATCTCGTTGACCACGTCGCGCCACAGCTGCGACGTCTCGAGCACGTTCGCCTTGTCGACCGAGCAGAGCTTCTTCTTGCGGCGCTTGGCCATCTCGAAGCCGACGCGGGCGATACGCTCCACTTCGGCTTCGTTGTAGCTCATGATGTCGAAGCCCTGGCGCAGGCCCTCGGCGTCATGGCGGCGGCCCTTCTCGCCGAAATAGACGTCGCCGACCAGCTCGCGGACGATGACCAGGTCGAGTCCGGCCACCACTTCGGGCTTGAGCGGGGAAGCGTCGGCCAGCGCCGGGAACAGCGTCGCCGGGCGGAGATTGGCGAACAGGCCGAGCTCGCGGCGGATGCCAAGCAGCGCGGCTTCGGGACGTAGCCGGCGCTCGAGCGCCTCGAAGCGCGGATCGCCGATCGCGCCGAACAGCACGGCATCGGCCTTCTTGGCGAGCGCGAGCGTCTCCTCGGGCAGCGGGCGCCCGGTCAGCAGATAGGCGGCACCGCCGACGGGCGCCTCCTCGAAGTCCAGGCCCAGGGCCAAAGCTTCCAGAACCCGGCGCGCTTCACGCGTCACTTCCGGACCGATCCCGTCACCGGGCAGAACAGCAATCAGTGGCAATTCATGCTCCCCACGTATTCGCCGCCTGCTTTGCCGCCCTTGTGGCCGTCACGCAACAGCGCGCTTCAACCGATCGACCAGCCGCGCGCGCGCCGCGAGCAGCTCGGCGCCTTTTCCGATCAGCAGATCGCGTTCGAGGAAGTGGCCGGTGAGCTTCAGCCCGTCGAGGATATCCTCCCATCCCGCCTCCCCGCCCTCGACCAGGAAACGCGGCAGGCGGAGCAGCCGGTTCTCATAGCCCTCGGCACCCAGCCGGCTCACCGCGATGCCGCTCTTGGGGCTGACATAGGCAAGGTCGTCGTTGCGGCCGGTCGCCGCGCAATGTTCGAGATCGAGCCCGAACCCCAGCTCGGCGAGCAGCAGCAGCTCGTAGCGGACCATCGCCACCGCCCAGCCCCGCGCCGCCGGCGCCGCCTCGATCGCGGCGAGCACGCCGTCCAATGCGGCGTAGAGCCGCGGATAGGGCAGCCCCTCGGGCAGGGAGAAGGCAGTGAGCGCGGTCACCCATTGGAAGGCGGCGGCGGGCAGCGCCTCGGAGAACATCGCCGCGCGGCTGTGGAGCAGCTCGACCGTCAGCCCGGCCAGCGCATCCTCGGTCCGCGAGCGCCACTCGCCCTGCACCAGGTTGGCGGGCTGGAGCACCGGCCGCAGCGTCCGGCCGTGGCCGCCACGGACATAGCCCGGCTGCACCCCGTCCTCCTCGGTGAATGCCCGCACGATCGCCCCATGCTCGCCATGCGCGCGAACGGAGAGGATGATGGCTTCGGCGCGCAGGTGCATGGAGGTCAGATAGCAAGCCCCTCCCCTTGGCGGGAGGGGTGCGCGGGGGGAGATCAGCCCCGCCGAACCTTCTTCGCCCATTTCTCCGCGCCAACGCGCTGCACCAGCGCCTTCACGCCCGCGACGCCCCGGTTGAACCCGCCCAGCGCCGCCATCGTCACGCGATTGGCCAGCGACGGCCGCAGCAGGAACAGGTCGACGCACGCCACCCCGCCGGTGGCGAACTGGCGCTTGTGCTGGCCTTCGCCTTCCGTGAAGTCGAAGCGGGAGAATTTCCCCTCCTCGAACAGGTCGCGCATCGCCTCGAGCTGGAGCACCGCGCCGGGCGAGAGGTCGTTGAACGCCGGGTCGTGGCCGACATGGGCATAGATCACCACGCCGCCCTCGATCACCGGGCAGTAGAGATAGGCCGCCGGCTCGCCCGCGATATAGAGCAGCCAGGCGCGGACCTGGTCGGCGGCGCCCTGCGCGAGCATCGTCGCGATGAACTCGGGGCTGTCGGGCAGACCCGAGCCGAGCAACCGCTCCTGGTACGTCCGCAGCGATATCCGCCGGGCGACGTCGTGGAAATCCTCCAGCGCCTGCGGCCCGCGGAACGCGCGCACGTCGAGCTCGCCGCCGCTCTCGGCCGCGATCTTCTTCGCCTTGCGCTTGATCCCCTGGCGGGCGTTGGACGACAGCCCGTTCCACCAGCCATCGAAGCCGACCCCGAAATCGGTGAAATAGCGGGTGTAGCGCTGGCGGACGAAGGGCAGCATGTCGCCCGATGCCTTGACCAGCCCCGGCACCAGATGCTCGGGCAGCGAAGTGACGACATAGCCATGCGCCTCGCGCGGCAGCGGCGCCAGCATCGGCAACCGGTCCGCCCGCGCTTCGTCGAGCGTCAGCGGCACGCGCACCAGGAAGCGCTGGACCGCCATCAGCGTCCGCGCCCCGATCTCGAACTTCAGGCTGGTCGCCTTGGCGGCCGGCGCTTCGGCGGTGACGTCGCTCATCGCGTTCACGCGGCCCGCTCCTCGACCAGGTTCGACCAGAGCTGTTCGGCCTGGCGCCAGCGCGTGCGGAGCAGGCTCGGCCCGAGCGGCGCATCGTCCTGGCCCAGCGCCATACGCGGCCGGTCTGCGAAATGTTCGGTCACCAACACCCCCCGGCGGCTGGCCAACATGCGGCACAGCGCGTGGAAGCGCCGTACGTGCACGGCGTTAGGCCGTGTCCCGGCGCGATTTGCAAGCTCGAAGCCGTGGCTGACGATCGTGACTGCCGAATGGCTGCGCAGCACGGCATGGTCGAGCGCCGCCCGCATCTCCCCGGCCGAGAGCGCGCAGATCTGGAAATGGCGCAGATGCCCGGCGCGATCCTCGATCAGCGTGACCGGCACCTCGATCAGCCCGCGATGCGCGATCGGCGCGATCTGGCGCGCGCCCAGATCGATCGCGCTCGGCCAGGGATGCTCGGAGCCGTTGTGGCTGGAATCATATTCGAAGCCGAGCTGCGCCAGCGCGCCCAGCGTGTCGTCGCTCGCCGAATAGGAGCCCGAGCGGAAGGCGATCGGCTCGGCCGCGCCGCAGGCGACGAGCATGTCGGAGGCGCCGGAGAGCAGCTCGACCTGCTCGTCGAAGCTGTAGTCGATCAGCTCGAACGCGCCATAGGTCGCGCCCTTGTCGCCGGCATGGGCGCCGGTCCAGTTCGGGTGCAGGTGCAACTGCACCTCCTGCCCCGCCTCCAGGATCGCGCCGACCACGCGCTTGATCGGATCGAGGCCATAGACCAGCGCCGGCATCGGATCGACGAAGAAGCACGCCTTGAGCCCGTGCCTGGCCAGCTGCTCGAGCTGCCAGGCGACACCCACATTGGCGGGCTCCAGCGAGCGCTGGACGATCGTATCGACATCGAGACCGGCGACATGGTGCCGCCACATGATCTCGGTGTCGATCGTGATGAAGACCCGGGTAGCCATTCCGCCCCTTTAGCGCAGGGGCGTGAAGAAAAGGCGAATGTGCCGCTTTCAATTCCTCCCCCAGCTTGCTGGGGGAGGGGGACCGCGCCCGCAGGGCGTGGTGGAGGGGCGCGGCGGGCACCGCCGCGTTGCGGCGGCCCCTCCACCATTCGCTATGCGAATGGTCCCCCTCCCCGAGACGAGCTCGGGGAGGAATAATCAGGCCCTGATCCCCCAGCGCGCATAATCCGCGTCCACCTTGGGCGCGAGCAGCCGGGCGGCGGCGATGTCGGCCTGGCCTTCCTTCGCCTTGCCCAGCTTCGCCTTCACGATCCCGCGCAGGAACAGGCTCGCCGACGCCGCCGGGCGCTGTTCCAGCGCCGCGTCGAGATCGGCCAGCGCCTCGGCCAGCTTGCCCTGGCGGAAATAGACCATCGCCCGGCTGTCCAGCGCCGTCGCGGTGTTCTCGCTCATCTGGACCGCGCGGGTGCAATCGGTCAGCGCGGTGTCGAGCTGCACGTTCATCGTGCCCTTGATCCAGCAGCGATTGTTGAACAGCTGGCCATTGCCCGGCTTTTTCTCGATCGCCGCATCCATCGCCGAGATCGCGCCCTCGGTATCGCCGGCGCGCGACAGCGCCGTCGCCTTGGCCGAGAGCAAAGGCGCCATGTCCTGGCCCTCATTGGCGATCCTTTCGTCGAGCATCGCAATCGCCTCGCTCTTCGCGCCGGTCTCGACCAGCAGGCTGGCCAGCTGGCCGCGCGTGCCGACATTGCCCGGATCCTGATCGAGCGCCGCGCGCAGGTCGGCGATCGCCTTGGCCTTGTCGCCGAGCTGCTCGAACAACGTGGCGCGGCGGCGATAGGTGGCGGCATCGGCCTGGATCGCGATCGCCTTGTCGAGATCGGCGATCGCCTTCTCGCGCTCGAAGATCGCGCCATAGAAGGTCGCCCGCGCGACATAGCGACTCGCCTCCTCCGGCTTGTCGGCGATGTAGCCGGCATAGCGGGCCAATACCGTATCGTAGCGATGCGCCTGCTTGGCGGCGGCCACGCCGAGCCAGGGGCCGGGGTAGTTGGCGATCGTGCGCGCGCCCAGCCGCCGGTTCTTCGCCTCGGCGAACTGCGCGCGGGCGGCGGCGAAATCGGCGGGCGCGATCTCCGCGCCGGTCTGGGCCTCATCGATGTCGATCGTCAGCACGCCGTTTGCCAGCACCGCCTTGCGCGACATCTTCATGCCACCGGGCAGCGCGGCATCGAGCTCCGGATTGCCGTCGAACGCGAAGCCGGTGCCGCCATCGGGCAGCTGCATGCGCACCGTCCGGCGGGTGCGTTGCGCATTGCCGGTCGCCACCGGAATGTCCTTCCAGGTCGCGCGCGAGCGATCGGGCATGGCGAAGCTCGTCACCGGCCCGATCTCGTAGCGATAGCGGCTGTCGGCATAGTTCCAGCGCGGCGTGGCGATCCCGCTCAGCTTGACGATCGCGGTGCCGGCCACGGGATCGAAGCGCAGATCGGCGGCGGTCACCGTCATCTCCCCGGCGCCCTGCGGGGCGTAGCTCTGGAGCAGGGTCCGCAACTCCTTCTTGTCCATCGCGGCGGTCAGGTTGCGCATCGAATCGGCGGAAGAACCACGCAGCGTCACCTCGGCCTCGAACGGCGCGGCGAGATTGATCCCCCCGCGCAGATCGATGTCGATCGTGGCGTCCTGGATCGGGCGCGCGGGCAGGCGCTTCGGCGCTTCCTGCAGCACGGCGCCGGCATCGCGCAGCGGCAACACCCAGCCGAAGCTGTAGACGTCGGCGATGTCGGCCAGGTTGGCGCCGCGCCCAGTGCCGTCGAGCCACAGGCTCTGCCCGTTCACCTGCGCGACGACGAAGACATGGTTGAACGCGGCGACCGAGGGCAGCCGCGCCGACACCAGATCGCCCCCGCCCAGATTGGCCAGCACCGCTTCGGATTCCACCCCCAGCTCGTGCAGGATGGCGAGCAGCAGCAGCGTCTTCGCCTTGCAGTCGCCATAGCGCGTCGCCCAGGTCTCGGCCGGCGACTGCGGCACCAGATTGCCGTTCTCCATGCCGCGGACCAGGTAGCGCACCTGGCCCTGGACCAGCGCCAGCGCGGCCGCGGTGCGGCGCAGCGGGTCCTGCTCGGCGGCGGCGATCCTGGCGACTTCGGCGGCCAGCGGGCTGCCCTTCGCGATCAGCCCGTCCGTGCGGTAGAGCGGCGCCATCACCTTCGAGACCGATTGCCAGTCGGCAAAGGTGCTCGCCTCGACGATCGGGAGCTTGAAGAAGCGACCCGGCATCCGCGCCGGCGCCTCGGGCTGGCGTTCCACCGGCAGCTTGAGCAGCAGCTCGTGCCAGCCTCCATTGTCGCGCTGCTCGGGCTCCGGGCCGCTATAGTAGCGCCGCCATTGCACCGGCGCCCCCGTCGGCCACAGCAGCCGGGTGCGCGCGAAGCCCAGCTTCATCGGCGCGGCGAAGACCGGCCCCGCGATCAGGACGTTGCCCTTCACCGTCGGGTCCTTGCTGGTGAGCGAATAGCGGAAATCGAGCACGTCGCCGACCTGGAGCCCTTCCACCGCCAGCGTGGCCGTCAGCCGGCCGTCGATCACCATCTGCTCCAGCCCCTGCTCGCGCCGCAGCACGGTGAACTGGGCACCTTTCAATGCGTCGATCCGCTTGCCGCCGCGCAGGATGTCGACGCCGTGGATGATCAGGTCGCCATGGGCCGGTTGCCAGTCGACCTTGATCGTGCCGTTCTGCGATACCGCCTGCATCGAGGCGAGGCGCATCGCGCGTTCGTAATAGCTCCAGCTCTGCCCGTCGGCGATCCGTGCCTGGATGTCCGCGACCATCAGCATCGGCGCGTCGTCGCCCAGCCCCGTGGTGGCCGGCTCGGGCGCCGGCGTCACCCAGGCCGGCGCCGGCTGGTACAGCGGTTTGTCTCCGGCATGGGCCACCCCGGCCGTGCCGCACAGCAGGGCCGCAACAAACAAACGCCGAACCATCGAATCCTCCCCGGAATGACGGGTCAGTGTTTCGAAAGTCCCGGCTTCTCAGGCAAGCGGCAAATCAGCGGGAATGGAAATAATCATAGACCTGCTGCGCGACGCCGGCGCTGACGCCGGGCGCCTTTTGCAAATCCTCGAGGCTCGCCGAACGCACCGCCCGCGCCGTGCCGAAATGCATCAGCAGCGCCTTCTTGCGCGCAGGGCCGATCCCCGGGACTTCGTCCAGCGGCGAGGCGCCGATCGCCTTGGCGCGCTTCTCGCGGTGCGCGCCGATCGCGAAGCGGTGCACCTCGTCGCGCAGCCGCTGCAGGTAGAAGAGCAAGGGCGAGTTGACCGGCAGCATCAGCTCGCGCCCATCCATCAGGTGGAACACCTCGCGACCCTCGCGCCCGTGGTGCGGCCCCTTGGCGACGCCGACCATGCAGACATCCTCGATGCCCAGCTCCTCGAGCACCGCCCTGGCGGCGTTGAGCTGCCCGCGCCCGCCGTCGAGCAGCACCAGGTCGGGCCAGGTGCCGCCCTGGCGATCCGGGTCCTCCTCCACCGCGCGAGCGAAGCGGCGGGTGAGCACTTCGCGCATCATCGCATAATCGTCGTCGGTCGCTGCATGCTTGATGTTGAACTTGCGATACTGGTTCTTCTGGAAGCCCTCGGGGCCCGCCACGACCATCGCGCCCAGCGCATTGGTGCCCTGGATGTGCGAGTTGTCGTACACCTCGATCCGCTCGGGCGGCTCGGGCAGCTCGAACAGGTCGGCGACTTCGGCGAGCAGCTTGGCCTGGGTCGTCCCCTCGGCCAGCCGGCGATCGAGCGCCTCGACGGCGTTGCGCTTGGCCTGGTCGAGCAGCCGCCGGCGCGGGCCGCGCTGCGGTACGCCCAGCGCCACCTTGTGCCCGGCGCGCTCCCGCAGCGCCTCGGCGAGCAGGGCCGCTTCCTCCAGGTTGCGATCGACGAAGATCGTCTTCGGCGGCGGCACTTCCTCGTAGAACTGCATCAGGAACGCGGCGAGCACTTCGTCCTCGGACACGTCGTTGGTGTGCGCCGGGAAGAAGCTGCGATGCCCCCAATTCTGCCCGCCGCGGATGAAGAAGGCCTGGATGCCCATCACGCCGCTCTTGTTGGCGAGCGCAAAGATGTCGGCATCGCCGACGCCCTCGGCATTGATCGCCTGGCTGCCCTGGATGAAGGTCAGCGCCTTCAACCGGTCGCGCAGAATCGCCGCCAGCTCGAAATCGAGATTCTCCGCGGCGTCCTGCATCTGCGCGCCGAGCTTGGCCTGCACCTTGGTCGACTTGCCCATCAGGAAGTCGCGCGCGTCGTCGACCAGCTCCTCGTAGGCGTCGGGCGCGATCCGGTCGACGCACGGCGCCGAGCAGCGGCGGATCTGGTAGAGCAGGCACGGCCGGTCGCGGGTGTTGAAGAAGCTGTCGGTGCAGCTGCGCAGCAGGAACAGCTTCTGCAGCGCGTTGAGCGTCTTGCGCACCTGCCCGGCGCCGGCGAACGGACCGAAATAATCGCCCTTCGCCTTGCGCGCGCCGCGGTGGAGCTGGATGCGCGCGAATGCATGGTCGCGGCGCAGCAGGATGAAGGGGAAGCTTTTGTCGTCGCGCAGGAGGACGTTGTAGGGCGGGCGGAAGCGCTTGATCAGCTGCGCCTCGAGCAGCAGCGCCTCGGCCTCGTTGTTGGTGGTGACGATTGTCATCGACCGGGTCTGCGCCACCATCCGCTGCAGCCGCTTCGACAGCCGCATGACCTGGGTATAGTTGGTCACCCGGTTCTTCAGCGCGCGCGCCTTGCCGACGTACAGCACGTCGCCGCGCGCATCCTGCATCCGGTAGACGCCCGGGCGCGCCGGCAGGGTCTTCAGCACGTTGCGGATCGCCGCGACCCCGGCCTCAAGGTCAGGCGTCTCGGCGCCGCGCACGGCGAAGGTGGCGGTCTCTTCGTTGAAGCGGTTGGGCGAATTGGGATCGGACATCGTCGGACGGGATTTAGGGGCCGCTTTCGTCGCGGGCAACTTGATCGGTCACATCAATGTGTCATGCTCTACCCAGACACTTAGGCCACACACTTAGGAGAGTCGTCCCCATGAAGCTCGTCCTGTCCGCCGCGCTGCTCGCGCTGGCCGCTCCGATCGCGGCCCAGGCCCAGACCGTCCCCGCCCCGATCACCACCGCGCTGGCCGATGCCGGCCGCCCCGCCGCCGACAAGGACCGCGACGCTGCGCGCCATCCGGGCGAGATCCTCGCCTTCGCCGAGGTCGCGCCGGGCGAGAAGGTCGCCGACTTCATCATGGGCGGCGGCTACTGGACGCGCATCCTCGCCGGCGTCGTCGGCCCCAAGGGCAAGGTCTATGCCTATCAGCCCGCCGAGTTCATCAAGTTCCGGGCCGCCTATGCCGATGAGCAGAAGGCCGCGGTCGAGGGTCGCGCCAATGTCGTGCCGTCGAGCGACAGCCTGCTGGGCGTCGCCTTTCCCGAGCCGCTCGACACGATCGTGACGGTGCAGAACTGGCACGACCTGCATCTCAAGGCGTGGCCCGCGGGTTCGGCCAAGGCGATCGCGAAGAAGCTCTATGATTCGCTCAAGCCGGGCGGCGTGCTGCTGGTGATCGACCATGTCGCCAATGCCGATCCCGATTTCGCGCTGCCACAGACGCTCCACCGCATCGATCCCGCCGCCGCCCGAGCGGAGATCGAATCCGTCGGCTTCAAATTCGACGGCGAACTGCCCCTGCTGCGCAACCCGGCGGACCCGCACACGGCGAACGTCTTCTCGCCCGAACTGCGCGGCAAGACCGACCAGTTCATCTATCGGTTCCGCAAGCCGAAGGCCTGAAATTCCTCCCCCAGCTTGCTCGGGGAGGGGGACCGCCGGCGAAGCCGGTGGTGGAAGGGCGCACCGGGCATCGGCGCGATGCGCCGGCCCCTCCACCATCGCTGCGCGATGGTCCCCCTTCCCGAGACAAGCTCGGGGAGGAATTGGAAAACTACCGCCCCGCCGCATTCTCCAGCGCGTTCGCCCGGGCCTCGATCCGCTCGATCGTCTCCTGCGCGCGCGTGCCGATGTCGTTTGCCCGGCGGTGCTCCTCCACGGCGCTGTGCCACGCCACCCCGATCATGAAGACGAGCAGCAGGGCGGTGAGCGCAGTGGCGAGCTGGAGCCAGCGTTGGGTGGTCATGCCGCCACCCTAGCCCCGCCGACCCGCCCCGGCCAGCACGACGCTTTCCACCGAAATGAAGTCATGGCAGCATGGCAGCGCATATCCTGGGGGAATTGATCATGCGCATCCTGCTAGCCGCCGCAATCCTGCTGCCCTTCGCCGCCACGCCTGCCGCCGCCCAGCAATGGTACCGCGTGGGCGGCAACGACAACACGATGAGCTATGTCGACCTCACCAGCCTGCGCCCGCTGGGCGACAAGATCATCGGCGATGTCGAGAGCGTCTATATCCAGGCGCTCGACGGCGGCATCATCGCCGCGAAGATCCGCACCGAGTTCAATTGCCAGGCCAAGACCTTCCGCACGCTCGAATACAGTTTCTATGCAGCGGGCGGTAAATTCCTCCGCACCGAGCCGTCCGAGACCATCAACCAGGTCAAGGCACCCAAGCCCAACAGCATCAACGAGGCGATCATGGACTTTGCCTGCTTCCGCAAGGGCGGCACCGCGGTGGCCGATCCGATCACCGACGCACCCGGCCAGTTCCAGACCGCCGGCTGAAAACCGAAGCGCTACGCACCGGCTGCGGACACGAAAAGGGCGCGCTTCCCGAGGGAGGCGCGCCCTTTTTCTCTAGACGATCTGCCGGAGCGGAAGATCAGTTCAGTCGGCCCAAGCCCGCGATCGTCGTGTCGACGAGCGCCTTGTCGGCCTCGGCACCGTGCTTCTCCGCGATGATCGCCGCGGCGGCGGCGCTGGCCGCATCGGCTGCCCTGGCACGGACCTCGGCGATCGCGGTGCGCTCGGCAGCCGCAATCTTGTCCTCGGCCATCTTGGCGCGGCGCTGGGTCAGTTCCTTGGCGTCCGCCTCGGCCTTCTTGAGCAGCGCCTTGGCTTCCGCCTCCGCATGCTCAACGATCGCGGCGGCATCCGCTGCGCTCGAGGCGTTGCGCGCCTTGGCCGCGGCCAGCTCGGCCTCCGCCTCGGCCCGCAGCGCGGTCGCCTGGTCGAGCTGCTGGCGGATGGATTCGATCTTGGCATCGAGCATCTTGCCGATCATCGCCGGCACGCGCTTGTACAGGATGATACCGAGCACGATGAGCATCGCGATGGCGACAAAGCCCGGTGCGGTGATGCCGAACGCCGCCGGCTCGTGATGCAGTTCCACGGTCCCGGTCTCAGCCTTCATGCCATGGGGTTGTTCAGCCATTGGCCAGCGCCGCCTTCACTTGCTGGGCGACCGAGGCACGGTCGGCCTTCACGCCCGAGAGCTTGGCGACGATGTCCTGGACGGCATCCACCGTCTCGGCCTCGATCTCGCCCAGCGCCTGGGTCTTGGTCGCTTCGATGCGCACGGTAGCCTCGGCGATCTTCGCCTCGGACGCCGCGTCGCCCTTCTTCACTTCGGCTTCGGACTTGGCGGTCGCCTTGTCCTTGGCCTTGCTCAGCGTGCCGAGCGCCGTGGCCCGGGCTGCTTCCAGCCCGGACTCATAGGCGGCGTCGGACGCCGCGGCCGCGTCTCGGGCAGCCTCAGCCGCAGCGAGGTCCCCGGCGATGCGGGCGTTGCGATCTTCGACCGTACGCTCGATCTTCGGGACCATCGCCTTGCCGATCCCGAAATAGATGAGCGCAAACACGATCGCGAGCCAGAAGAGCTGCGACGCGTAGATCTCAGGGATTTGGGATAGCTGCGGCATCCTGGCTGTCCTTGAACCTTAGCCCTTGACGACGAACAGGATCAGGATCGCGACGACGAACGCGATGAGACCCAGAAGCTCGGCACCGGCGAAGCCGATGAACAGGCGGCCCTGCTGGCCGTCAGCGGCACCCGGGTTGCGCAGCGCGCCCTCGAGGAACGAACCGAACACGTTGCCCACGCCGAGCGCGGCCAGGCCGATACCGATCGCAGCAAGGCCGGCACCGATGTACATTGCACCAACGTCAGTCATTTCTAGCTCCCTACGTAATCCAACAAATCAAACGAAAATCGCGACTTAGTGCAGGTGCACCGCGTCGTGGAGATACAGCGAGGTCAGCAGCGCGAAGACGTACGCCTGGATCGCGCAGACCAGCAGTTCGAGCGCGCTCACGCCGATGATCATCAGCATCGAGGCGAACCACACGCCATAGCCGATGCCGCCCGCGTTCAGGCCCTGCACGGCGAAGCTGCCGAACACCTCGAGCAGGATGTGCCCGGCGGTCATCGCGACGAACAGTCGCAGGCCCAGCGAGAACGGACGCACCATGAACGAGATGAACTCGACCGGGATGATGACCGGCATCAGCCACAGCGGCGCGCCGTGCGGCACGAACAGGCCGAAGAACTTGAAGCCATGCTTCCACAGGCCGACGGCAAGCACGATGCCGAAGGAGAAGAACGCCAGCACCGCGGTCACGGTGATGTGGCTGGTCACCGCGAAGGTGTGCAGACCCGGCACCACCGCCAGCGGCAGGATGCCCACCAGGTTGGCGAACAGGATGAAGAAGAACAGCGAGAAGATGTACGGGGCGAACTTCTTGCCGCCCTTGCCGATGCTGGTCGACACCATCGAATCGATGAAGCCCACCGCGCCTTCGGCCATCAGCTGCCACTTGCCCGGCACCAGCGCGCGCTTCATGCCGCCCAGCATGAACACGAACAGCAGCGCCGCCACGACGAACATGAACAGGGCCGAGTTGGTGAACGAGAGATCGTAGCCAAGCAGATCGAACTTGATCAGCTTGCCGACCTCGAACTGCTCCATCGGATTGATTGCTGCGCCGGCGCTCACTCTGCCCGCTCCTTCGAAATCTTGTAGATGCTGCGGAAGGCCGCCACGAACGACAGCAGGACGAAGCCGAGCAGGAACCACGGTGTGGTGCCCATCCAGCGATCCAGTGCGAAACCGAGAACGCCGCCGCCCAGCGGCATGCCGATGAGATCCATCAGCACGCGCGAGCCCTGCTTGTAGCCCTTGGCATCGGCCGGCGTCTTGACGACCTGCCCGGTGCGCGCAGCCTCGGCCGCCTTCGCATCGGCGATGCGGCGGTCAAGGTCGCTGGGAGCACGGTCTTGGGTCAAGGCGGTCAAGGCGATCCAGATATGAAAAAAGCCGCCGAACGTGCCGGCGACATTTGAGCATCGCCAGCTGTACGGCTGCGTTGCTCGGGCGCTTTAGGAAGCACTGCCGGGCGAGTCAACTCTAACACATTTCCAACCCGTTTCGGAGAAGTCCTCGCCTTGAATAACTCCGGGTTTGCAGGAACAACGCGGCGATGCCAGAGCCCTCCGACAATAGCGGCCACCGCGCGCGCCTGCGCCGCCGCCTGTTCGAGGGCGGGCCCGATGCGCTGCTCGATCACGAACTGATCGAATACCTCCTCGCGCTGGCGATTCCCCGTCAGGACACCAAGCCCCTGGCCAGGGCGTTGCTCCACGAATTCGGCGGCATCGCGGGCGTTCTGACCGCGGATGCTGAAGCGCTCGCCCGGGTGAAGGGCATGGGCGAGACCAGCGTCGCGGCCTTGAAGGCCAGCCATGCCGCCGCGCTCCGCCTGTTGCGGGCCGAAGTCGCCGAACGCCCGGTGCTCGCCAACTGGCAGGCGCTGCTCGACTATCTGCGCGCCGACATGGCCCATCACGGGATCGGGCGCTTCCGCGTGCTCCACCTCAATTCGAAGAACATGCTGATCCGCGACGAGCTGATGGGCGAAGGCACGATCGACGAGGCCGCGGTCTATGTCCGCGAAGTCATCCGCCGGGCGATCGACCTCGGCTCGGCGGCGCTGATCCTGGTCCACAACCACCCCTCGGGCGACCCCTCGCCCAGCCGCGCGGACATCGAGATCACCCGCCAGATCATCGCGGCGGGCAAGGGCATGGGGATCGCGGTGCACGACCACATCATCATGGGCCGCGACGGGCATGCCTCGCTTCGAGGACAGGGGCTGATTTAGTATATGGAACAAAATTCGAGACGAATTCGCCAAAACTCCGCTGGCCGTCACTTTTGGCGGGGTCAGCGCCCTGGGCACCGTGGTGACGTTAACTGCATCGCTCCTATTGGATTTCGGAACCAATCCGACAGGCCACGTAAACGGCGGCACAAACAACGGATCAACCCTTATTGCCGTCGCAGCCGCTTTGAGTATCGCAACAACTGCAGCATTTCTCGCGCGACTTTTACAGATTTACTCCAGAATCTCCGCATACCTTGGCTCTGTACTACTTGCCGCCTTATCCACCTTTCTGATCGCTGTGGTGGCTAGGGCACAAGACGCAAAGTTTAAACATTTGGACGGATCCAGTACGAGTGCCATGGTCATCTACTGGTTCACGGTAGGGGTATTTTTCGCGATAAATGCGGAGACGGTGTTCAAAGACTTCATTGCATCTGAACGAAAACAGACACCTCCGGAAGAGTCAGCAGAAGATGCGAAGCAGAGGGCAGAAGGAGCACTAGCCGTTCTAGCTCTTATAACAGTCGGATGGCTACTCGCCGTATGGCTTGGAGAAAGCTCCTTAGTTGGTGGGCTAGTTTGAATCAGGATCATCAACCCTAACTGGCACCCAACCCGGACAAACCAAACGGCCGCCGGAGGCAAGTCCGGCGACCGTTCGGGAGTAGCGCCATGCGTATCCGGCGCGACGAAACTCTATTTTAGCCCGGCTGCTTCGGCGTCAGGAACACCGTCAGCTCCTGCTTGTTCACCGCGGCGTTCTTGTCGGTATCGGCGTTGGTGAAGGCCTGGTTGGACCAGGTCGTCGCCTCCGTCGAACCCGGCTGGAAGCCCGGTTCCGCAGCCTTGCGCAGCGAGCCCATCCAGTCGGTGAACTCGACCTTGCTCAGCTTGCCGTCGGCATCCTTGTCATAGCCGCCGAAGTCACGGCCCACCGCCTGGGCAACCTGCTCCTGCGAAGTCGCGGGGGCAGCTGCCGGCGCAGTGCTGGCGGTCTCGGCCGCAGGCTGCGCACCGGGCTGGGTGGTCGGTGTCGTCGAAGCGGTGGCAGCGGGCGAAGCCCCGGTCGGCGTGGCCGGCGTGCCCGTCGTCTGGGCTACGCCCTGGGCAGGCGCCGGCTGAGCCGGCTGCGGAGTCGCCTGGGCAGTCGTCGCCGCATCCTGCGGCTCTTCCTGCACGCCCGGCGCCTTGTCGTCGGTAGCCGGCGTCGCAGCCTGATCCTGCGCCGGCGCGGTCTGGGTCGGCTGGCTATTGTCCGGCTTCGGCGCTTCCTGCGCAAAGGCCGGGATAGCGAACAGCATAGAAGTAGCAAGAAGCATCGGCTTCAACATCAGCAATCTCCTTGTTGCACTTAAGGCCTTATTTCTTGAGGCCCGAGTGATTATCTTCAGATACATTCAGGAAACCAACCGATGATCCTGCATTGATGTTCCACGGTTTTCCGGAACAAGCCTCACCCCAACCCCAGATCGCATCATCTCGTCGCATTTCATTTGCCCTGTGGCGCGTGCGCCACGGGTGGCGCAGGATAGCGCCATGCTCGACCGCCGCTCCCTGTTGCTCGGAATTACCATCGGCCTTTTCGGCTGCCACGACGCCACCCAGGCATCGAGCGCGCCGGGCCAGCCACAGCTTCCCGGCAGCGATGCCGCGCACAAGTTGCTCGCCGCCGCCCGCGCCCAGGTCGGCGTTACCCGCCGCTATGACTCGGCCTATACCAGGCTCGCCTTCCCCAATGGCGACGTGCCGCGCGAGAAGGGCGTCTGCACCGATGTGGTGATCCGCGCCTATCGCGACGCCTTCGGCATCGATCTCCAGGCGCTGGTCAATGCCGATATGCGCAAGGCCTTCGCCGCCTATCCGCGCACCTGGGGCCTGGCCCATCCCGATCCGAGCATCGACCATCGCCGCGTTCCCAATCTCGCGCGCTTCCTCGCCCGCGCCGGCGCGCAATTACCCGTCCCGCCCGACGGCAAGGGCTGGCAGCCCGGCGACATCTTCACGTCCGCCCCGTCGAACGGCAGGGGCGGCACCGGCACGCATATCGGGCTGGTATCCGACCTGCCCGGCGCCCGCTCCCCGATGATCCTCCACAATATCGGCGCCGGCGCCCGCGAGGAGGATGCGCTGCTCGATTGGCCGATCACCGGGCGCTTTCGGTGGGAGGTCTAGTCTCTATTCGTCATTCCTTCTTTCTTCGTCATCCCCGCGCAGGCGGGGATCCAGAGCCACGAAGGACATCGCCCTGCCACTCTGGATCCCCGCCTCCGCGGGGATGACGGGTTTGACGAAGCTTGCTAGGGGCGCCCGACTCCCCCCTTCCGGCGAAAGGCTGCCCATGGTCCCCCGTTATTCGCGCCCCGAGATGACCGCCCTCTGGTCGCCCGAAGCGCGCTTCCGCATCTGGTTCGAGATCGAGGCGCACGCCACCGAAGCGCTGGCCGAACTCGGCGTGGTGCCCAAGAGCGCCGCCAAGGCGCTGTGGGACTGGTGGGCGACCAATCCGGCGATCGACGTCGCCGCAATCGACGCGATCGAGGCCGTGACCAAGCACGATGTCATCGCCTTCCTCACCTGGGTGGCCGAGCAGGTCGGCGACGAGGCGCGCTTCATGCACCAGGGCATGACCAGCTCGGACGTGCTCGACACCTGCCTCGCCGTCCAGCTCGCCCGCGCCAGCGACATCCTGCTCGCCGATCTCGACCAGCTGCTCGAAGTGCTCAAGCGCCGCGCCTATGAGCACAAGCTCACCCCGACGATCGGCCGCAGCCACGGCATCCATGCCGAGCCGGTCACCTTCGGCCTCAAGCTCGCCGAGGCCTATGCCGAATTCAAGCGCAACAAGGAGCGCCTGCTCGCCGCGCGGGCCGACATCGCCACCTGCGCGATCTCGGGCGCGGTCGGCACCTTCGCCAATATCGATCCGCGCGTCGAAGCGCATGTCGCGGCCAAGCTCGGCCTCTCGGTCGAGCCGGTCTCGACCCAGGTCATCCCGCGCGATCGCCACGCGATGTTCTTCGCCACGCTCGGCGTGATCGCCTCGTCGATCGAGCGCCTCGCCGTCGAGGTCCGCCACCTCCAGCGCACCGAAGTGCTGGAAGCCGAGGAATATTTCTCGCCCGGCCAGAAGGGCTCGTCGGCGATGCCGCACAAGCGCAACCCGGTGCTGACCGAGAACCTCACCGGCCTCGCCCGCATGGTCCGCAGCGCGACCATCCCGGCGATGGAGAATGTCGCGCTATGGCACGAGCGCGACATCTCGCACTCCTCGGTCGAGCGCTATATCGGCCCGGACGCGACGATCACGCTCGATTTCGCCCTCGCCCGCCTCACCGGCGTGATGGACAAGCTGCTCGTCTATCCGGCGCGCATGCAGAAGAATCTGGATCGGATGGGCGGCCTCGTGCATTCCCAGCGGGTGCTTCTTGCCCTCACCCAGGCCGGCGTCAGCCGCGAGGACAGCTACCGGCTGGTCCAGCGCAACGCGATGAAGGTGTGGGAATCGGACGGCGAGCTCTCGCTGCTCGAGCTGCTCAAGGCCGATCCCGAGGTGACCGCCGCGCTCTCCGTCGAGGAGATCGAGGACAAGTTCGACCTCGGCTATCACTTCAAGCAGGTCGACACGATCTTCGAGCGCGTCTTCGCTTGAGGAACCCCGTCCACCAGGCGCTGCGTGACGGCACGGCCGAGGCGCATGACCGGGTGGACGCGGCCTTCGCCGATTTCGACCTGACCGACCGGGACAGCTATGCCCGCTTCCTCGCCGCCCATGCCGATGTGGTGTGGCCGCTGGAAGCGGCGCTTCCGGGCGAACGGGTGGTGGCGGATTGGGAGAGCCGCAAGCGCGGTGCGCTGCTGAGGGAAGACCTGGCCTTTCTCGGCAGACCCAACCTCCGTCATCCCCGCGAAGGCGGGGATCCAGAGCCAGAAGCGACGTCACCCGTTACCCTGGATCCCCGCCTTCGCGGGGATGACGATGCAGAGGTTGCAGGCACCCTCTACGTCCTCGAAGGCTCTCGCCTCGGCGGCAAATTCCTTTCGCGTCGTCTCCCCGCCGGATTTCCCCGCGCCTATCTTGATACAGATCAGCGCGCCGAAAAGTGGCAGCAACTACTGACGGTTATCGACAGGCTCCTGCGCGACCCCATCGCGCTGGACAAAGCCCTTGCCGCGGCGCTTGCCACTTTCGCGGCTTTCGAGCGTTCGGCGGACAATTGGCGAAAGGTCGGGATTGGCGACGGACACTGAATTCGAGGTCGATCTCACCAATTGCGATCGCGAGCCGATTCACGAGCTGGGCGCCGTCCAGCCCTTCGGCTTCCTGCTCGCGCTTTCGGTCGACTGGCTGATCCGCCGCGTCTCGGCCAATGCCGGTCAGTTCCTCGAAAAATCCGCCGACGACCTGCTCGGCACGTCCGCGGTGGCGCTGCTCGGCGACCATGCCGTCCACACGCTGCGCAACCGCCTGGCGATGCTGCGCGGCAACGACGCGGTCGAGCGCGTCTTCGGGCTGAAGATCGCCAGCGGCCGCTGCTTCGACTTCGCGCTCCACATGATCGGCGACACGATCGTGCTGGAAGGCGAGGAATGCCGCGACGAGGCCTCGACCGATATCGGCTCGGCGATCCGTGCGATGATGGCCAGGCTCGACGAGACCAGCGACGCGCCCAGCTTCTACCGCGAGGGCGCCCGCCAGGTCCGCGCGCTCACCGGCTTCGACCGCGTCATGGTCTATCGCTTCGATCGCGACGGATCGGGTGTGGTCGTGGCCGAGGCCGCCCGCGCCGGGATCGGCAGCTTCCTCGACCTGCGCTATCCCGCCAGCGACATCCCGCAACAGGCGCGCAAGCTCTATGTCCGCACCCCGTTCCGCGTCATCGCCGACGTCAACGCCCAGCCGGTGCCCGTCCTCCCCCGGCTCGACGAGAACGGCGCGCCGATCGACCTGTCGCTCTCGGTGCTGCGCTCGGTCTCGCCGATCCACATCGAATATCTGAAGAACATGGGCGTCGGCGCCTCGCTGTCGATCTCGATCATCGTCGAGGGCCAGCTCTGGGGCCTGTTCGCCTGCCACCATTATTCCGCCCGCTGCCCCAGCTTCGAGCGCCGCTCGATCGCCGAGCTGTTCGGCCAGATGTTCGCGCTCAAGCTGGAGAGCCGCGAGCGCAAGGAAATGGCCGCCTATGAGATGGCCGCGCGCTTCTCGAGCGACCGCCTCCTCGCCGCCGTCGCCGGCGACGCCACCCTGCTCGACAATCCCGAATGGCTCGGCACGATGCTGCGCGAGACGGTGCCGTGCGACGGCATCGCGATCTGGATCGACGGCAAGGTCGGCTATTCGGGCATGACGCCGCCGCCCGACGCCATCTCGACTATCACCCGCCGCCTCAACGCCATGGCCGCGGGCAAGATCTTCGCGACCGATCGCCTGGCCGACACGCTCCCCGCCGCCGCCGACTATGACGATGTCGCCGCGGGGCTGCTGGCGATTCCGATCTCGCGCCGCCCGCGCGACTACGTCCTGCTCTTCCGCCAGGAAAAGATCCGCACGGTCAAATGGGCCGGCGATCCGCACAAGCCCGCCCAGCTCGGCCCCAACGGCCCGCGCCTCACCCCGCGGAAGAGCTTCGAGCTCTGGTCGCAGGAAGTCCGCGGCCGCTCCGAGCTGTTCTCGAACGTCGAGCTGCGCGTCGCCGAGATGCTGCGCGCCTCGCTGATCGAAGTCGTGCTGCGCCTCAGCGACGATGCCCAGGAGGAGCGCCGTCGCTTTTCCGAGCGGCAGGAGCTGCTGATCGCCGAGCTCAACCACCGCGTCCGCAACATCCTCAGCCTGATCCGCGGACTGGTCCGCCAGTCGCTCGATCCCGAGGCGGATGCGCGCGAGACCATCCATCTGCTCGAGGGGCGGATCGAGAGCCTGGCCCGCGCGCACGACCAGATCACCCAGGACAATTGGTCGGCGGCCCCGCTCGCACGCCTGATCGAGACCGAGGCCGCGGCCTATCTCGGCGGCAAGGCCGATCGGCTGCGGATCGAGGGCCCCGCGGTGCTGCTCCACCCCCAGGCCTTCTCCACGCTCGCGCTGGTGCTGCACGAGCTGATGACCAACTCCGCCAAGTACGGCGCGCTTTCCGACAATGGCGCGGTGCAGGTGGGCTGGGCGCTCGATCGCGAGGGCGATCTCCAGATCGAGTGGCGCGAACAGGGTGGCCCCGCCGTCCAGCCGCCGAAGCGCCAGGGCTTCGGCACCACGATCATCACCCGCTCGATCCCCTATGATCTCGGCGGCCTTGCCGAGGTCCGCTATCCGCTCACCGGGCTCGAGGCAGATTTCTGCGTGCCCGCCCGCCATATCGAGATCGATCCCAGCCGCGCGGCCCGCCCCGCCCCGGCGCCGGAACCCACGCCTGGCGCAGTCGAGGCGAAGCTGCTCTCCGGCGTGGTGCTGCTGGTCGAGGACAGCCTGATCATCGCGATGGACGCGGAGGACATCCTCACCCGGCTCGGCGCCCGCCGCGTGGTTACTGCCGGCACACTCGCCCAGGCGCGCGACGAGATCGGCCGCGAGGCGTTCGAGGCCGCAGTGCTGGACGTCAATCTCGGCGCCGAGACCAGCCTGCCGCTCGCCGCCGACCTTGCCGCCGCCGGCGTGCCCTTCCTCTTCGCCACCGGCTATGGCGAGCAGCTGAAGCTCCCGCCCGAGCATGTCGAGGCGCTGGTCACCCAGAAACCCTATACGCTGGCCAGCATCTCACGGGCGATCTCGGACCTGCTGGCAAAGTAGGATTTCGCCGGTTAGCTAATTCCTCCCCGAGCTCGCTCGGGGAGGGGAACCATTCGCGCAGCGAATGGGGGAGGGGCCGGCGCAACGCGCCGGTACCCGCCGCGCCCCTCCACCACGCCCTGCGGGCGCGGTCCCCCTCCCCCAGACAAGCTGGGGGAGGAATTGTTGAAGAGGGAAATCCAATGCCCATCGGCGCATCGGTAGGAAAGAACGGCGTCAACGATCTGGCCGATGTGCTGGTCGTCCAGCACCTGCTGAACGACTGGCTCGGCTTCACCGGACAGAAGCTGCTCCCCACCAGCGGCGAATGCGGCACGCTGACCATCGCCGCGATCTCGAACTATCAGGCGAAGGTGCTGGGTGCCGGCAGTCCCGACGGGCTGATCTCGCCGGGCGGCAGGACGTGGACCGCGCTCGCCGCCGGCCAAGGCGCCCGCCCGCCGCTCTCAGGCGCGGACTGGTGGAACGCCAACCAGGCGAAATACCCCAACAGCGCCGCAGTCGCCGACCTGGTCCAGCCGTTCCGCGACAATGTCACCGCCTTCCTCAAGGCGCTCAAGGATGCCGGTGCCAGCGTCGCCATCTCCTCCACCCGCCGCAACGCCACCCGCGCGCACCTGATGCACTACAGCTGGCGCGTCGCGAACGGCGCGGTCGCCCCGAACAAGGTCCCCGCCCTGCCGGGGCTGGCGATCCAATGGGATCATGGCGACCTGGCGAAGTCGAAGGCGGCCGCCCAGCAGATGGTGAACCTGTTCCAGATCGCCTACGAGCCCTCGCTCACCTCGCGCCACATCGAGGGCCGCGCGATCGACATGACGATCGGCTGGAGCGGCACGCTCAAGCTCCGCGACAAGCAGGGCAAGACCCGCGAGATCGGCGCGCCCCGTTCGGGCGAGACCAACACCGATTTGCACAAGCTCGGCGCGAGCTATGGCGTGATCAAGCTGCTCAGCGACCCGCCCCACTGGAGCGACGACGGGCGATAGGCTTTCCCAATCCTCCCCCTCCGGGGGAGGATTTTATAGGTCATCCCCCCGCAGCCTTTCCGCCGTCACCACATCCGCTGGATAGAAGGCCTCGATCGCCAGTTCGTCGAGCGTCACGTCGAGCGGTGTGCCGAACACGGTGGTGGTGCTGATGAAGCTCAGCTCGCCCAGCGGGGAGGCGAGGCGCAGCGGGATCGCCACCCCGCCCAGATCCTCCAGCTGCCCGGCACCGTCGGGGAAGGGATAGGCCTCCAGCTCCGCGACCAGCGCGTCGAGCATGGCGTCGCCCGTGGTCACGGCCTGGCGCCGCAGCCGCTCGAGCAGATGCGCCCGCCATTCGGCCAGGTTCAGGATGCGCGGCGCCAGCCCCTCGGGATGGAGGCTCAGCCGCAGCACATTGGCCGGCCCTTCGAGCAAATGCGGCGCGCAGCCGGCAAGCAGCGGCGCCACTGCCGCGTTGGCGGCGACCATGTGCCAGTGCCGGTCGATCGCCAGCGCCGGCCAGGGCTCATGCCCCTTCAGCACCAGGTCGATCGCCCGCCGCGCCGCCGCCAGCGCCGGATCGTCGAGCGCGCGTTCGGCGTAAACCGGCGCGAACCCCGCCCCGAGCAGCAGCGCATTGCGCTCCCGAAGCGGCACGTCGAGCTGGTCGGCCAGACGCAACACCATCTCGCGGCTCGGCTTAGCGCGGCCGGTCTCAATGAAGCTCAGATGCCGGGTGGAGATTTCCGCATCGAGCGCCAGGTCCATCTGGCTCAGGCGCCGGCGGCGGCGCCATTCCTTGATCTGGTCGCCGAGCGGGCGGATGGCTGGCTGCACTTGCGCTCTCCTTCGTCCCCTCCCTGCCCGCTGCCCCCGCCGATTTCCATTACCTGGCGCGTAATCGACCCGGCGCGGCGATCCCGTCACCCTTGCCGTCATCACCAGCAAGGGAGACGCAAGATGACCAACCCGATCCACTTCCTCCGCACCGTCCTCACGCTCGACGCGGTCACCTGCCTGGCGATGGGCGTGCTGCTCGTCGCCTCGGCGGGACCACTCGCAGCGCTGCTCGACCTGCCGCAGGTGCTGCTGTTCGAGGCGGGGCTGCTGCTCTTCCCCTCGGCCGCCTTCATGCTCTGGGCATCGCGCCGTACCGACCGGCTCGAATGGCCGGTGCGCGCCATCGCCTGGCTCAACCTGGGCTGGACCGCAGCGAGCTTCGCGGTGATCGCGCTGCTTGCACCCAATGCGCTCGGCGCCGCCTTCCTCGCCGCCCAGGCGCTGGCGGTGGCAGGGCTGGCGGGGCTCGAGCTCTACGGCCTGTCGCTGTTCCGCCGCGCCTTCGCCTGAACCCCCGCCCCCTCCGGGGGAGGATCATTCAGCCCTATTCCTCCCCCGCATCGTCAAAGCGCCGCCGCGCCGCTTCCAGCTCGGGCAGGTTCGCCGTCACCCACTGCCCCAGCGCCATCACCGGCGTCTTGAGCGAATGGCCCAGCGGCGTCAGCGTGTATTCCACGCGCGGCGGGATCGTCGGGAACACCTCGCGCGTCACCAGTCCGTCGCGCTCCAGCCCGCGCAGGGTGAGCGTCAGCATCCGCTGCGAGATGCCCTCGATCCCGCGCTGCAGCTCGCTGAACCGCTTGGTCCCGTCGCTCAGCATCATGATCGTCAGGATGCTCCACTTGTCGCCGATCTTGGCGAGCATGGCGCGGACCGGGATGCAGCTATCATGCGTGTGCCTGGGTTCCAGAAATGTGCCTCCTTGTGGGGATGCGACCACCGCATCATTTGATCCCCTGTTACGATTCGTAACCGGAAAGGGTCCAGATTTCCATGCTCAACCTCGCACTCATCATCGGCAGCACGCGTCCGCAGCGTTTCGCGGACGTCCCCGCTCAGTGGATCGCCGCCGGCGCCGCCGAGCGCACCGACTTCGCGCTCGATATCCTCGACCTGCGCGACCAGAACCTGCCTTTGTTCGAGGAACCGGTCGCCCCGGCCTGGACCCAGGGCGTCTATTCCAATCCGCTCGCCGAGGAATGGCGCCAGAAGATCGGCAAATATGACGGCTTCATCATCACCGCCGCCGAATACAATCACGGTCCCACCGCGGTGCTGAAGAACGCCCTCGATTCGGCCACCTTCGAATGGCGCCGCAAGCCGGTGGCGTTTATCGGCTATGGCGGAGTCGGCGGTGCCCGCGCGATCGAGCAGCTGCGCGGCGTCGCGGTCGAGCTGCACATGGCGCCGATCAAGGCCGAGGTGAATATCGGGATGGAGCCGTTCCTCGGCATCCTCCAGCAGGGCAAGACGCTCGACGACTATCCCTATCTCGCCGCGTCGCGCACCACCCTGTTCGACGAGATCGCCTGGTGGGGCAACGCGCTCAAGGCCGCCCGCACCGCCTGAGTCCGATGGCTGCGGGCGCCACGCCAGCGTCCGCAGCCGGTCGAGCAGATGCGCAGTGGCTGCGGACCAACCACCCCCTTCGAGATCGTGCTGCCCATTCAAATTTAATCGAATGAACCTGATCGCGCGAGCACGCTGGCAGGCGAGCTTCACCGGCACCAACGGCGTGGTGGCGGGAAACCATGCGTTTCCGTTCCGGGCCCTAGGCGGGCGATGCGATCGACCCGGGCCAGGCCTATGTGCTGGTGTGAAGTATCCGAGCACAGGCTTCGGACCGGAGAGTGGGACGTTTACATGAAGAAGATCGGCTTTCTTTCGTTCGGGCATTGGTCGAACGCGCCCTATTCGGCGACGCGCTCGGCTTCCGACGTGCTCCTCCAGTCGATCGACCTTGCCGTCGCGGCCGAGGAACTGGGCGCCGATGGGGCCTATTTCCGGGTCCATCATTTCGCCCGGCAGCTAGCCTCGCCCTTTCCACTGCTCGCCGCGGTGGGCGCGAAGACCAGCCGGATCGAGATCGGCACCGGCGTCATCGACATGCGCTACGAGAACCCCTTCTACATGGCCGAGGATGCCGGCGCGGCCGACCTGATCAGCGGCGGGCGGCTGCAGCTCGGCATCAGCCGGGGATCGCCCGAGCAAGTCATCGAGGGCTGGCGCCATTTCGGCTATGCGCCCGCCGAGGGCGAGAGCGATGCGGACATGGGGCGCCAGCACGCCCAGGTCTTTCTCGATCTACTGAAGGGCGAGGGGTTTGCGCGGCCCAATCCCCGGCCGATGTTCCCGAACCCGCCGGGCCTGCTCCGGCTCGAGCCGCATTCCGAGGGTCTGCGGCAGCGCATCTGGTGGGGATCGGCCTCCGATGCGACGGCAGTCTGGGCCGCGCAGCAGGGCATGAACCTGCAGAGCTCGACCCTGAAGGCGGACGAGAGCGGAGAGCCGTTCCATGTCCAGCAGGCTCGCCAGATCCGCTTGTACCGCGAAGCGTGGAAGGAGGCCGGGCATGACTGGCAGCCGCGCGTCTCGGTGTCGCGCTCGATCTTCGCGCTGATGAACGACCAGGATCGCGACTATTTCGGTCGCGGCGACGACCGCGACCAGATCGGCGAGATCGACAATATGCGCGCCGTGTTCGGTCGGTCCTATGCGGCCGAGCCGGACAAGCTGATCGAGCAGCTACGGGCGGACGAGGCGATCGCCGACGCCGACACGCTGCTGCTGACGGTGCCGAACCAGCTGGGCGTGGACTATAACGCCCATGTCCTGGAAGCCATCCTCACCCATGTCGCGCCGCCGCTGGGCTGGCGCTGAATTCCGCGTCTCCGGTGCCGAGAACCGGTGCCGGAGACCGGGCGACGACAGGGTGTCACCCGCGCGGGATACGAAGATCGACTTCGCCCGCATCATGACCTCGGGAAGATTAACCTATCGCATTGAAGCGATTTTTAACTGCTGCACGCTATAGATCGGCAGGGGGAATTCGACCTGAGAGTCTTGAATGGATACCCACGACTGGATTCCCGAACGAAATGACGAGGGTTTGGGGTCGGGCTCTTCGGCGAAAGGACTGACGTCGCTTGCGTTCGACCGTCCGCCAAGCTCCCGCATCGTTGCCCGGGACGCGTTCCAGTTGTCCGCCGAGGACCTCGAAGAGGCCTTTGCCATCGCCCAGATGGGGGTGTGGTGCTGGCGCGTGGGTACCGACGAGATTGCCTGGTCCCGCGAGCTGTTCCGGATCGCCGGACGCGCCGCGCAGGATTTCACCCCGACACTCGAGACCACACTGGACTGCATCCACCCGGAGGATCGCGAGCTCGTCCGCTGGCGGCTGCTGGCGGCCGTCGACGCCTATGACCCGATCGGCCGGGAATTCCGCATACGACGCCCGGATGGCAGCGAGCGCCATTGCTGGGCACGCATCAGTCCGATCAGCCGGTCGGGGAGGGTCGAGGCCATTCGCGGGGTGGTGCTGGACCTCACCGATCAACGCCTTGCCCACCGCGCCCTGGCGGAGAGCGAAGAACATCATCGCAATACCGTCGAACTGTCGCCCCACATGCCCTGGACCGCCGATCCCACGGGCAAGCTGCTGACGATCAGCGGCCGCTGGACGACACTGACGGGTTTGAGCGCGGCGGAGGCACTGGGCAGCGGCTGGCTCGACCAGGTGCATGCGGAGGACCGCGAGGCGATAGTGGCTGCCGTCGCTCGTTCGCTGGCGAGTGCCACGCCGCTCGACGTCAAGGCCCGGCTACGCTGCGCCGACGGCGCGTTCCGATGGTTCCGCTCTCGCGCCTATCCGAAGCTGGATGCCGCGGGCGCGGTCGAACGCTGGTACGGGCTGAGCGAGGACGTCGACGAGCAGGAGCAGACCCTCGCGCGGCTTCGCGAGAGTGAAGAGCATTTCCGCTATGCGGTGGAGTTGAATCCGCAGATTCCCTGGACCGCCGATCCGCAGGGCAACATCCTCGATGCGGGACCACGCTGGAACGAGCTGATCGGCATGCAGCCCCAGAACTGGGTCGAGGCATTGCACCCGGAGGATGTCGACGCGACCCTGGCGCAATGGGCGCATTCCCTGCGCACCGGCGAACGCGTCGATCTGCGATATCGGCTGCGCGGCCGCGACGGCGGCTATAAATGGTGCCGCGTCCGCGCTGGCCCCCGCTACGCACCATCGGGCGAGATATTCCGCTGGTACGGCGTGGTCGAGGACGTCGATGAGCAGACCGTCGCGCAGGAGCGGATCAGCTGGAATGCGAGCCATGACGTCCTGACCGACTTGCCCAACCGCGCGCTGTTCGACGCGCGGCTCGGCGAAGGTCTTGCGGCGGCGGAGGCAGCAGGCGAGGGGTTGGCCCTGCTCATCTTCGACGTCGATCATTTCAAGCAGATCAACGATACGCTGGGACATGATGCCGGGGACGCGGTGCTCCGCACCCTGGCAGAGCGCCTGCGCGCGACGGTGCGCCCGATGGACACGATCGCCCGGCTTGGCGGAGACGAGTTCGCCCTGATCCTGCCCGGCGTCGCCAGTCCGGAGGAAGCCGCGACGATCGCCGAGCGCATCCTGGAGCGCCTGCGCGAGCCGGTCCCGCATCTCGGGGCGAAACTGGATTGCCGCGCGAGCATCGGTGCCAGCCTGTATCCCGTGCACGGCACCACAGCCGGTGACCTGCTCAAGCATGCGGACCTGGCCCTCTATTCCTCCAAGGCGGGCCGGCGCGGCGAGCTGCTCGTCTTCGCGCCGCACATGCGCGAGGAGATGCAGCAGCGGGTAACGATGACCAATGCTGCACGCACTGCGTTGCTGGAAGATCGGATACGGGCCTTCTACCAGCCCAAGATCGATCTTCGCACGGGGAAGATCGCCGGGTTCGAGGCACTCGCGCGCTGGATCGATTCGCGCGGAACCGTCCATCTGCCGGCGACGATCGCCGCCGCATTCGACGACCATGAAGTGTCCACCGCGATCACCCGGCGCATGCTCGACCTGGTGGTGACGCAGATGCGCGCTTGGCAGGACAGCGGCATCGCATTCGGCCATGTCGCGCTCAATGCATCGACCGCCGACCTGCAGCGCCCCGATTTCGGCGACATGCTCCTGGCGTCCCTTGGCGATGCAGGCCTTTCTCCCGCCCATCTCCAGCTCGAGGTGACCGAAACGGTATTCCTCGCCCGCGGTGCCGAGCGCGTCGAAACGTCGCTCCGGATGCTGAACCACGAGGGCGTCCGGATCGCGCTGGACGATTTCGGCACCGGCTATGCCTCGCTGAGCCATCTCAAGCAGTTTCCCGTCGACATCATCAAGATCGACCGAAGCTTCATCTCCGACATTCGGGAAAGCGCGCAGCAATCGGTGATCGCCGAGGCAGTGATCACGCTGGGCCGGAACCTCGGCATGGAAGTGGTTGCGGAAGGCATTGAGACACAAGCGCAGGCCCAATGGCTTCGCGATGCCGGATGCCATTTCGGACAGGGCTTCCTGTATTCGGCTGCGATACCGGCCGAGGCATTCCAATGGCCGCCGGAACGCGACGCCGGATGAGATCGACGCAGATCCCAAACTAGACGCCCGCTGGCAGACTCGCCTTTCCACTCGACAAGCCGCCCCGCGCCGATCATCGGGCGAAGGGACCGAGAAGCGAGGACTGCATGGCCGAAGACAGGCGAACCGCCGAATGCTGGCTCACCGACATGGACGGCGTGCTCGTCCATGAGGGGCATGCCCTCCCGGGTGCCGCTGCGTTCCTGGCCCGGCTCGTCGAGCGCGAACGGCGTTTCCTAGTCCTCACCAACAATTCGATGTTCACTCCGCGCGACCTCGCGGCACGGCTCGCGCGGGCCGGTCTCATCGTTCCCGAGCACGCGATATGGACGTCCGCCCTGGCGACTGCCGACTTCCTCGCGCGACAGCTTCCCGGCGGAACCGCCTTCGCGATCGGCGAGGCCGGGCTCACCACCGCGCTCTACGAGGCCGGATACACGCTCAGCGATACGAACCCCGACTATGTCGTGCTCGGGGAGACCCGGACCCTCTCCTTCGACGCGATCACACGGGCCGTCCGCCTGATCGAGGCCGGCGCCCGCTTCATCGTCACCAATCCCGATGTGACCTCGCCCTCACCCGACGGCCCGTTTCCGGCGACCGGCGCCGTTGCCGCGATGATCACGGCCGCGACCGGTGCCCAGCCCTATTTCATCGGCAAGCCCAATCCGATGATGTTCCGGAGCGCGATGACCCGCATCCAGGCGCATGCCGACACGACGGTGATGATCGGCGACCGGATGGATACCGATGTCGTCGCAGGCATCGAAGCCGGCCTGGAGACCATTCTCGTCCTGACCGGCTCCACCAGGCCCGCGGACATCCCGCGCTTCCCCTATCGTCCGACCCATGTGCTCGAGACGATCGGCGACGTCGTGCCATTCATCTAGCCGGCCATCTGGACAGCGCCCGCCTCATCGCGCGCCGAAGCGCCTGGACAGCGTAACGGCGACGGTCCTCGGGTTGGGCGGGTTGTTGTACGGATCATAGCCGACCACGCCGCCTTCGATCCGCGGCTGTAGCTGGTCGAACACATTGGCGACGACGAGCTGGAGCGCGGTCTCGCGCAGCCAGGATGCCTGCGACAACCGGCCCAGGTCCAAGCTGGTGAACAGCGAGGCGGTGGTGAAGGAACCGACCTGCCGGCGCGGCTGGCCGGGGCGATCGTCGATGAAGCCATCCACGAAGTTGATCATCGAACCGATCGAGAAGCCGTCGCGGCCCCAGGCAACGGTACCGTTGAGGCGCAGGTCGGCCGGTTTGGCATAGCCGTCGAGGCGCGAGACCGGAGTCGAGCCCCCGGCCTTGAGCGCAAGGTCGAGGATATATTGGCCCGACAGCGAGAGCGAAGCAGTGCCTCCCAGCAGCCGGGTCCTGTAGTTCAGGTCCAGATCGATGCCGTCGGTGGATTCGATGGCGAAGTTCTGCGAACGGATATCCGCGATCAGCTGGATCTGCGACAACAGGCTCGCCGGCACCTGCCCGGCATTGTCGAAGAACGTCAGCTCGCCGCCATTATAGCCCGGCACCTCGGCAAAGCGGCGAAAGACATCCGGGTTGGCCAGCACCGCCTGCAGCTGTGCCTGGCTCGGATTCCTGGTGTTGAAGACCTGGAGGTCGGCAACGGACAGGCTGTCCTCCGGGCTGGGCGTGCCCACCCGGCCGGTGATCTTGATCCGATAATAGTCCGCCTTGATCGTCAGGCCCGGGATGAAGACCGGCGTGAAATCGGCGCCGATCGTGAAGGTGTCGGCATTCTGCGTCTTCAGGTCGGGATTGGCGCCGGCCCGGTACATCACCAGCGTCTGGCCGGCCGGAAGCGCCGGGTTCTGCAGCGCGGGATCGAGGAACTTGTAGGGATAGAGCCCGATCGAGACCTGCTCGGCAATGCCGATCGTGCTGCGGAAGCGCGGCACCAGGAACGAGCGGGCATAGGTGCCGCGCAGGGCAAGGGAGCGATCGATCTGCCAGCGCAGCCCCAGCTTGGGCGAGAAGGCGGTATCGAAGCCAAGATCCTCATAGCGGCCGGCGGCCGACAGGGTCAGCGAACGTACCAGCGGGACCGCCTGGTCGGTGCCGACCAGCGGCACATTGACCTCTCCGAACACCGACCTGGTCTTCCGCGAGCCGCCGTTGCGGTTGAAGAAGATCGTCGCGTCGGTCCACAGCGTCTCGGCGCGGTACTGGGCACCCGCCGCCGCGATCACCGGCCCGGCGGGCAGGCGGAACAGCTGGGTCTGGCCGCGCAGTTCGGCGACGAACAGCGTGTTCGAATAGTTGCGGAAACTGGGCGTGCCGGTGACACGGCGGGCGTCGCTGTTCGTGTCGTTGCGGCCATAATCGACATGGAGGTCGATCCCCGTCAGGCCCCGCCCCTGCCAGTGCAGGTTGTTGTAGAAGGCATAGCCCGAGGTGCCGGTGTGGAAACGCCGGTTGTACTGGGGTTCATCGAGATAGCGCTGCTGCGACTTGCGCTCGCGCTCGAAATAGGAGGCATCGAGCGAATAGGTGAAGTCGCCGAAGGTCTGCTGGCCGCCCGCATAGAGTCCGGTGAGCAGTTCGTCGGGCAATTCGTCGATCTGGAGATATTCGTCCGATACGCGAACCGGATCGCGCGTGAAGGGCGCGCGCTTCTGGTACATCGCCATGCCGTACAGCGAGCCGCTGTTCCAGCTGTGCCCGGCCAGTGCGCTGACCTGGAGCTCGGTCTTGCCAGTCTCCGTCGCAACGGCGTTGCGCACCTCGACCTCGAGGCCCCGTTCGGGCTTGCGCGTCACGATATTGACCACGCCGGCGACCGCATCGGCACCATAGGTGGCGGAGGCGCCGTCCGGGATGATGTCGATCCGCTCGATCAACATCGAAGGCAGCACCGAGACGGTCGGCGATTCGGTCATGCCGACCGACGGCATGCGCCGCCCGTTGAGCAGGGTCAGCGTCGCATCGGAGGCGAGGCCCCGGAGCGCGAAGCCGGCAAAGCCGTCATATTGATTATAGGTCGTCGCGTCGCCGAGCGGGCTGCCGATGCCCGCGCCGGTGGTCGCGAATTCGCTCAGGTCGCCGGTGAAGTTCTGCGGGATGGTCAGCATGAACTCGGCGGTCGACCCTGCGCCCGACCGGTCGATGTCGATCCGGTCGCGGGTGAACACCGGGCTGGCCATATATTCCCGGGGCAGGCCGCGGATGAGCGAGCCGGTCACCACGATCGCGCCGCTGCTCGCGCCCTCCGCCGCATCCTCGCCTCGCGGCGCCGTTTCGGCGCCGGCGGGCATTTCGGCTTTCGATGCCTCCTGCGCGCATGCCGGTCGCACGAACACAGTGGCCAGAAGTCCGGCCGCAACAATCCCACGCATCAGCCTCGACACCCCCAATTACAAATGATATGATATTCTATATCATTTTCTCGCTTCGTATTTTCGCTGCCGCGGCATGTCAATGGTTCGTGACGCGCGGTTCATGATCGCAGCGGCCGGCCGACAGACCCGATCCAGACCCGAACGCCGGGCCAGACGGCACCGAACCGCAGGGAACCAGGGCCCGAATTAGCGCTTGCTTATTCCGTTGTGCAGCGCATCATTGCAGTACAGCGACGGGGGACGGATGGCCTTTTTCGAGATGACCGATCGATCGGGTGCGGTGCGGTCCTGCTATGCTCAGGTCCAGCGCTGGGTTGACGAGGTCGGCATCGACGGGCTTGGACTGCGCCTCAAGGAAGCCGAGACGATCTTTCGGCGCATCGGCATCACCTTCGCGGTCTATGGCGAGGGCGGCGATCCGGAACGACTGATCCCCTTCGACCTGCTTCCGCGCGTCTTCTCCGCCGCCGAGTGGCGCCTGCTCGACCGCGGCATCCGGCAGCGAGCCCAGGCGCTCAACGCCTTCCTGTACGACGTCTATCACCGCGGCGAGATCATCCGCGCCGGGATCGTGCCGGGCGAACTGGTCTATCGGAACAAGGCCTTCGAACCCGAGATGATCGGCTTTGATCCGCCGGGGCGGGTGTACAGCCATATCGTCGGAATCGACATTATTCGCACCGAGGAAAACGGCTTCCAGGTGCTCGAGGACAATTGCCGCACGCCCTCCGGCGTCAGCTATATGCTCGAGAACCGCGAGATCATGCAGCGCATGTTCCCCGAGCTGTTCGCCTCCACCCGCGTCGCGCCGGTCGACTCCTACCCCAACGACCTGCTCGCGACGCTCAAGGAAGTGGCCCCTGCGGGCGCCGGCAGCGACCCGACAGTGGTGGTGCTGACCCCGGGCGCGTTCAACTCGGCCTATTACGAGCACAGCTTCCTCGCCGACCTGATGGGCGTCGAACTGGTCGAGCCGATGGACCTGTACGTCGACGACAACAAGGTGTGGATGAAGACCACCCACGGCCCCAAGCGGGTCGATGTGATCTACCGGCGGATCGACGACGACTATATCGACCCTCTCACCTTCCGCCCCGACAGCATGCTCGGCGTGCCGGGCCTGTTCGGTGCCTATCGCGCGGGCGGCGTCACGCTGTGCTCCGCGCCAGGCGCCGGCATCGCCGACGACAAGGCGATCTATCTGTTCGTGCCGGAGATGATCCGCTTCTACCTCTCCGAGACGCCGATCCTGCAGAACGTGCCGACCTGGCGCTGCGCCGTACCCGACGAATGCGCCTATGTGCTGGAGCATCTCGGCGAGCTCGTCGCCAAGGAAGTCCATGGATCGGGCGGCTATGGCATGCTGATCGGCCCCAAGGCGACCAAGGCGGAGATCGCCGCCTATGCCGAGCGGATCCGGGCCAACCCCGCCGACTTCATCGCCCAGCCAACGCTGGACCTGTCGACCGCGCCGGTGCTCGGGCAGAAGGAAGTCGTCGGGCGCCACGTCGATTTCCGGCCCTATTGCCTGGTCGGCAAGAAGATGCGCCTCGTGCCCGGCGGGCTGACCCGCGTCGCGCTGACCGAGGGTTCGCTGGTCGTCAATTCCTCCCAGGGCGGCGGCGTCAAGGACAGCTGGGTGCTGGAAGACTGATGCTCAGCCGCACCGCCGAGAACATCTTCTGGATGGCCCGCTACATCGAGCGGGCGGAGAGCACCGCGCGCATCATCCAGATGGGCCAGCGCATGGCGATCCTGCCCGGCCCGATCCACCGCGAGGAATGGCGCTCGGTGCTGCGCGTGACCGGCTGCGACCGCCTGATCGAGGGCGACCGCCCGGTGGCGGAAGCGGACATCGTCCACCTGCTGCTGCTCGACGAGGCCAACCCCTCCTCGATCCGCGCCTGCCTGCTGCGCGCCCGCAACAATGGCCGGGCGGTGCGCACCGCGCTCACCCAGGACATGTGGGAAGCGCTCAACGAGGATTGGCGACGGCTCGAACACTATGACGTGATGCGGGCGCGGCGAGATCTCGCCGAACTGATCGACTGGGTGAAGACCCGTGCCTCCACCTTTCGCGGCGCGGCCGAGACCGGGCAGCTGCGCAACGAGGGCCATGACTTCCTGCGCATCGGCGGCGCGCTCGAACGCGCCGAGATGACGCTCCGGCTGCTCGACGTGAAGTATTACGTGCTGCTGCCCGAGACCGCGGTCGTCGGCGGCGTGCGCGACCATTATCAATGGACCTCGGTGCTGCACGCCCTGTCGGCGGCGCGCGCCTATCACCACGTCTATGGCGGCGGCGACTATACGCCGTGGCGGATCGCCGACCTGCTGATCCTCAATCCCCAATTCCCCCGGTCGGTGTCGTTCTGCTTCGAGCAGATCGGCTGGCATCTCGACCGCCTGGCACGGGCGCATGGCCAGCGCGGCGCGGCGCACGAGACCGCCGCGACCATGCTGTCCCAGCTGCGCAGCCGCGAGAGCGGCGAGATCTTCGAGGGCGGCCTGCACGAATTCGTCCAGAACGCGCTTATCGTCACCAACCGGCTGTCGCGCGAGATCGCGCAGGCCTATCACTTCGCCTGATATGCTGCTCGTCGTCCGCCACCTCACCCATATGCGCTACCCGGAAGGCGCCGCCGGCCTGGCGCTGCGCCTCAAGCTGTTCCCGCAGAGCTTCGAAGGGCAGCGCGTCACCGACTGGCACGTCGAGATCAACGGCGAGGAGATTCTCCCCTCGATCACCGGCGGCTATGGCGAGCCGCTGGCGCAGTGGCTGAGCCAGGGACACCGCGACGAACTGGAGATCGTCGCCCATGGCTGTGTCGAGACCGAGGACAAGGCCGGCGTCGTCAAGGGCCTGCGTCAGGCCTGCCCGCCGGCGATCTTCCTGCGCGACACGCCGCTGACCGTGGCGGATACGGCAATCGCGGCGCTTGGCGCTGGCCTGAACCCAGGGGCGGACGTGCTGTCGGGCCTGCATGCGCTGAGCGCCGGGGTGCGGGACGCGCTGCCCTATCGCGGCGGCATCACCCATAGCGAGACCAGCGCGATCGATGCGCTCGCCGGCGATGGCGGCGTGTGCCAGGACCATGCGCACATCTTCATCGCCGCCGCCCGCGCCCGCGGCGTGCCGGCCCGTTATGTCGCGGGCTATCTGCTGGCGGGCGAAGAGGCCGACCAGCAGTTCGAGACGCATGCCTGGGTCGAGGCCCATGTCGAGAATCTGGGCTGGATCGGGTTCGACGTGACCAACGGCATTTCCCCGACCGAACGCTATGTCCGGCTGGCCATAGGTCTTGACGCCCGCGATGCCGCGCCCGTACGCGGGATCGTGACCGGCGGAGGGCCGGGCATCGTCTCCGCTGATGTCCGCATTGCTCGCGGCGAGGGCGATATTGCCGCTATCCAGCAGCAACAGCAGCAATGACGCGGGAACGGGACTTCGGATGACCTATTGCGTCGCGGTGCGTGTCGACGAGGGTCTCGTGCTGCTGTCGGATACCCGGACCAATGCCGGTGTCGACAATATCTCGCGCTTCTCCAAGATGTTCATCTGGGAGGCCGCCGAGGAGCGCGCGATCGGCATGATGACCTCCGGCAATCTGTCGATCACCCAGGGCGTCATCAACCGACTCAACACTGCGATCGAGAAATCGGGCGAGGACGCATCGGTCGAGACGATCCTCACCGTCGACAGCATGTACCGCGTCGCCGAGCTGGTCGGCGAGGCGATGCAGGGGCTGCAGGACCGCTATCGCAGCTCGATCCAGGCGGAAGGCGCCGGCGCCGATGCCACGGTCCTGGTCGCTGGCCAGTGCAAGGGCGGGCAGCACCGGCTGTTCATGGTCTATTCGGCGGGCAATTTCGTCGAGGCGACCGAGGACACGCCCTATTTCCAGATCGGCGAGCACAAGTACGGCAAGCCGATCCTCGACCGGGTCGTTTCGATCGATACGCCGCTCGACGAGGTGGTGAAGGCGGTTTGCGTGTCGATGGATTCGACGCTGCGCTCGAACCTGTCGGTCGGCATGCCGCTCGACCTGGCAGTGCTGCACCGGGACAGCCTGGCATTCGGCACGCGCGAGCGGATCGAGGCGGACGATCCGCGCTTCCATGCGATCTCCCAGCATTGGGGCGAGGCGCTGCGCAACGCCTTCAAGAGCCTGCCCGATATCGGTTCGACCGCGTAGCGACGGACCGGCGCTGGCGCGAAGAAGCCATCATCCGCGGTGGCGCGTCTCCGCCAGGTCGAGCTCCCGGGTGAGCTTGCGAGCGATTTCGCTGCCGATCGCACGGTTCCGGCCCAGCTCGAGCAGCCGGGCGCGCTCCGCCTGGATGCCGACGAGCCGGAGTTCGCTGGCCAGCCGCTCCTGCAGGCGCAGCTCGTCGGCGCCGCCGTCGCTCAATCCGTCGATGCGCTCCTGGTAGAAGTCCATCACCCGCGCGCCGGCGGCGGCATAGAGGCCGGGATCGTCATGCGCCTCGCCCTGTTCGTGCTGGTGGCGCTCGACCGCACGGATCGCGGCCTCGGCGGTGGCAACGCGCGCGGCATCCTCTTCCGCCTGGCGCGAGGGTTCGGGCGGCAGCTTCAGGTCCTTGAGCAGGATCGGCAGCCCGACACTGGCGAGGATCAGCGACAGGATGATCACGCCGGCGGCAAGAAAGATCGCCAGATCGCGCGCCGGAAAGGGCGAGCCGTCGCGCAGTACCAGCGGCAGGGTCAGCACGCCGGCCAGGGTGATCGCGCCGCGCACGCCGGCAAACGAAGTCGCCGCGACCAGCCGCCAGTTCGGGCTCCGCATCTCGGCGGTCCCCTCGCGCTTGCGCAGGATGGTGAGGCGCAGCGAGGTCCACACCCAGGCGAAGCGCAGCGCGGCGAGGCCCGCGACGATCGCCACGACATAGATGCCCAGCCACCAGGGCGAGTGATGGCCGGTCAGCAGCACCGTCTGCTTGGCACCGGCGACGATGCCGGGCAACTGCTCGCCGAGCAGCACGAAGATCACGCCGTTCAGGGTGAACTGCAGCGTGTCCCAAACCGAATTGCGGCGCATGCGGGTGACCGCCATCGCCTGGCGGGAGATCTCGGCGAAGGTCATCGTCACGCCGGCCGCCACCGCCGCGAGGATGCCGGAGGCGTGGAAATGCTCGGCGAGCAGGTACGAGCCGAAGGGGATCAGCAGGCTGACCAGGATCTGCGAGCCGGTATCCTCGCCCCAGCGCCGGGTCACCCAGGTCTTGGCGATCGACACCGCCAGGGTGACGAGCACGCCGATCGCCAGGCCGCCGCCGGCAACCCAGAGGAAGGTGAGCGCGGCCTCCCCCGCCGAGAAGCTGCCGGTCAGCGCGGCGGCAACGGCGAAGCGCAGGCAGACCAGGCCCGAGGCGTCATTGAGCAGCGATTCGCCTTCGAGGATGTGCATCATGCGCTTGGGGATCGGCACCCGCGCGGCGATCGCCGACACCGCGATCGGATCGGTCGGCGAGACCACCGCAGCCAGGGCAAAGGCCACCGCGAGCGGCATCGCCGGGATCATCCAGTGGATCAGCAGCCCCATGCCGATCACGGTGAGCAGCACCAGCCCGAGCGCGAGCTCGACCACGGTGGAAAGGTCCTTGAACAGCTCGTCCTTGGGGATCCGCCAGCCATCGAGGAACAGGAGCGGCGGCAGGAACAGGAAGAGGAACAGCTCGGGATCGAGCACCACCCGGTGGGAGGTAGACAGGCCGATCACGGCGCCGAGCAGGATCTGCACCAGCGGCACCGGCACGCCGAAGGGCAACATGCGGGCGAACGCTCCGCTGACCACCACGGCGAGGAGCAGGAACAGGATGATCGATACGGTTTCCAAGGCTCTATCCTGTTTCCGACGCGGCCGGATGCGACCGTCTTGTTTCAATATGTCCGAACCCCGTCTGGAGGTTCCACCGTGGATCCGCGCCGGCTGGCAAGGCGGTAACCGACTTCCGGCCCGGTCACCAGCAACCCGGGGGCGCTTGGATCCTCTTCGATCTTCTGACGAAGCAGGCCGCTGCGACAGGGGCTGAATATTCTCCATACTCGAGCGACGCAGACCCGGCACGGCCTCACCCCGGGGTACCGTGAATTTTGAACTTCCCTCCCAACCACACGCAGGCTAACGCCCGCCGCACGAATGATCGCGCCGGTGCCCCGCAAGGGGCTTAAACGGGAATGCGGTGCGGACGGGCCTTCCGTCCAACTCCGCGGCTGTCCCTGCAACTGTAAGCGGCGAGCGCGGTGCACTGGCTCCCCATTCGAGGGAGCAGCCACTGGACCATCGGTCCGGGAAGGCCGTGCACCACGCCCTGACCCGCGAGCCAGGAGACCTGCCGGCGCAATGGTCGCTCTTGCTTTGGTCCAGGGGATGGCCAGGGCACGGTATCTCTCCGTCTGAGCGACGACCAAGCGGCCGGGGCCGCTTCGGTACGTGCGCGACGGCGACCAAGCGCCCGCCTCGCGTCTCGCACCGGCCGTTCGCGGCAGGCCCCTGCCCTCGTTGCACCGGCGCAGGGGGGACTATTCATGTTGAAGACCAGTTTCGTCTCGCTGCTCGCGATCGCCGCCGCCACGCCGGCCTTCGCCCAGAGCGACGACCAGGCCAGCGATCCGCAGGACACGATCATCGTCACCGCCTCGCGCTCGGGCGAGGGCACCGAGCTCAAGGACCTGCCCGCCTCGGCGACGGTGATCACCGCGCAGCAGCTCGACCAGCGCCAGACCCGCATCGTCTCCGACGTGCTGCGCGACGTGCCCGGCGTCTCGGTCAACCGCATCGGCGCGATCGGCGGCCAGACCCAGATTCGCATCCGCGGCTCGGAGAGCAACCACGTCCTCGTCCTGATCGACGGGATCGAGGCGGCGGACCCCTATTATGGCGAATACGACCTCGGCACGCTGATCGCCGATCCGGCGGCGCGCGTCGAAGTGCTGCGCGGCCAGCAGAGCTCGCTCTACGGCTCCGACGCGATCGGCGGCGTGATCAACTACATCACCCTGTCGGGCCGCGAAGCGCCGGGCTACAGCGCGCGCATCGAAGGCGGCTCGTTCGGCACGATCAGCACAGCGGCCCGCGCGGCCGGCGTCTCGGGCGATTTCGACTATGCCGTGTCGGGCAGCTGGCTCCACACCAAGGGCTATCCCACCGCGCGCGGCGGCAGCCGCGACATCGGTTCGGACAATGTCGGCGCGACCACCAAGCTCAACTGGACCCCAGCCGAGAACTTCAAGCTGAGCGGCGTGCTGCGCTACAGCTATACCGACGCCGAGACCAACGACAGCGACGCCAATTCTGCGAGCCCGAGCTTCGGCTACACGATCGACAGCCCCGGCACCTATTTCACCAACGAAGCCTTTTACGGCCTGCTCAGCGCCGAGCTGACCGCGCTCGACGGCCGCTGGACCAATACGCTTTCCGGCCAGTTCTCGGACACGACGCGCAAGGGCTACAACGCCTTCGGCTTCAACTATGGCGACAAGGGCCAGCGCTACAAGGGATCGTTCGTGTCGAGCTTCCGCTTCGGCACCGACGCGATCAGCCACCGGCTGACCGGTGCGGTCGATTGGGAGCGCGAGCAGTTCCAGAACATCGCGCCGTCGACCGGCTCGCCCTATGACGCGTTCCGCGGCCGCCGCGACACCGACAATCTCGGCCTGGTCGGCCAGTACGAGCTGACCGCGGGCGGCTTCACCGGCGGCGCCTCGATCCGCTACGACGACAATAACCGCTTCGCCGACACCACCACCTGGCGCGTCCAGGCCGGCTATCGCCTGCCGACGAACACCCGCATCCATGCCGCCTATGGCACCGGCGTGAAGAACCCCGGCTATTACGAGCTCTACGGCTATTCGAGCGGCACCTATATCGGCAATCCGAACCTGAAACCGGAGAAGTCGCAGGGCTGGGAAGTCGGCGTCGACCAGAGCTTCTGGGACGGCAAGGCCGTGATCGGCGCGACCTGGTTCGATTCGAAGCTGACCGACGAAATCTACACCACCTATCCGGCCCCCAACTTCACCGCGACGCCGGCCAACCGCGCCACCGATTCCAAGCAGCACGGCGTCGAAGTCACCGCCAGCCTGCGCCCGATCCGGCAGGTGCAGATCGAAGCGGTCTACACGCATCTCGATGCGACCGAGGACGGCGTCACCGAGGTCCGTCGCCCCGGCGACATCGCCAGCTTCAACGCAACGCTCTTCAGCAAGGACGAGCGCTTCTCGACCACGCTGACCGTGCGCTACAACGGCCGGATCGACGACGTCGCCTATACCGACCCGAGCTATGTGCCGGTGCGCATGTCGCTGAAGCCCTTCACACTGGTCAACCTCAACGCCCAGTACAAGCTGAGCGACCGCTTCTCGGTGTTCGGGCGGGTCGAGAACCTGTTCGACGTGAAGTACGAAGAGGTGTTCAGCTTCGCGACGCCGGGCGCGGCGGCCTATGGCGGCGTGCGCGTCGCATTCTGAGCAAACAGGGGGGAAGCGGCCGTGAAGCAGCGCACCGACGAAGAACACAATGCCAAGATGAAGAAGGTCCAGGCCGCCCAGGCCAAGAAGATCGCCACCAAGACGGTCGAGAAGGGCCTGATCATCGTCCATACCGGGCCGGGCAAGGGCAAGACCTCCGCCGCGCTCGGCATGGCGGTGCGCGCGATCGGGCACGGCATGAAGGTGGGCATCGTCCAGTTCGTGAAGGGCGCGATGGCCACCGGCGAGAAGGCGGTGTTCGACCGCTTCCCCGACCTGGTCGAATTCAAGCCGATGGGCGAGGGCTTCACCTGGGACACCCAGGACCGCGCCCGCGACATCGCCGTGGCGCGCGAGGCCTGGGAAGAGGTCAAGCGGATGATCGCCGATCCGGAATACAAGATGGTGATCGCCGACGAGCTCAACATCGTCCTGCGCTATGACTATCTGCCGACCGAGGAAGTGCTCGAGGCGCTCGCCGCCAAGCCGGAGATGAAGCACGTCATCATCACCGGCCGCAACGCCCCCCAGGCGCTGATCGACGCGGCCGATCTCGTCACCGAGATGGCGCAGGTGAAGCACCCCTTCCGCGAGCAGAACGTCAAGGCGCAGGCAGGAATCGAGTTCTGATGGCCTCGGCCAAGCTCCTGGCCCTACCGCTGCTCGCCCTTGGCGGTGCTGCGCTATGGGCCGGCGCGCCCGCATCGATGCCCCCACCGGGCAAGCCCAAGCGGATCGTCTCGATCAACCTGTGCGCCGACCAGCTCGTCCTCGCGCTCGCCGATCGCGACCAGATCGCCGGGGTGACGCGCAACGCCACCAGCACCGAGATGTCGGGCGAGGCGGCGAAGGCGCGCGGACTGCCGGTGATCAAGAACTCGGCCGAGCAGATCCTGGCGATCGACCCCGACCTGATCGTCGGCATGCCCGCCAGCCGCAGCGCCCCGATGCGCGCGCTCAAGGGGCACAAGTACAATCTGCTCGATCTCGACACCGCAAACACGGTCGACGAGATCTACGCGTCGATCCGCCAGACAGCAGTCGCAGTCGGCCATCCCGAGCGCGGCGAGGCGCTGGTCGCGAACATGCAGGCGCGGCTGGCCAGGATCGGCAAGCCCGGCGGCGGCAAGGTCGCCGCTTATTACCAGCGTCGTGGCTTCATGACCGGCACCGGCACGCTGATCGACGACCTGATGCAGCGCATGGGGCTGGTGAACCTGGCGGCGAAGCTCGACAAGCCGCCGCTCTCGCAGCTCAGCATCGAGGAAATGGTCGCGGCCCAGCCCGACTATCTCATCGTCGAGAGCGCCACCGACCGGATCGCCGACCAGGGCACCGAGATGCTCCACCATCCGGCGATCGCCAACATCCCCCGCATCAGCATCCCCCAGGCATGGACCGTGTGCGGCAGCGCTGCCTATGTCCAGGCGGCCGAGGGGATGGCGACCCAATTGGCCCGTTTGCAGGATCGGACCCACGCCCGATGACGATTTCCCGCCCCTTGCTGATAACCGGGCTGCTCGCCCTCACGCTCGTCGCGGCGATCGGATCGATCCTGTTCGGGCCGGTCCATCTGTCGCTCGCCCGGATGATCGCCGCCTTCACCGGCCATGGCGACCGGATCGCCACCACCATCCTGTTCGAGCTGCGCCTGCCGCGCATGCTGCTCGGCCTGGGCGTCGGCGCGATCCTCGGCCTCGCCGGTGCGGCGCTGCAGGGCTATCTGCGCAATCCGCTCGCCGAGCCTTCGGTGCTGGGCACCTCCAACGCGGCAGCGCTCGGCGCAGTCGCGGCGCTCTATTTCGGGCTGGCCGAACTGCATCCGGTCGTGCTGCCGATCCTCGCCGTGCTCTGCGCGCTGGTCTCGCTGATGGCGCTGTTCGTGCTCGCCGGCCGATCGGAAAGCCCGCTCACCCTGATCCTCGCCGGCATCGCGGTGGCGACGCTGGCCACCGCCGGGGTCAGCCTCGCGCTCAACCTGTCGCCCAATCCCTTCGCTGCGATGGAGATCATGACCTGGCTGCTCGGCAGCCTGGAGAACCGCTCGTTCGAGCATGTCTGGATCGCCTATCCCTGCATCGCGATCGGTGCGCTGCTGCTGTTCTGGGACGGTCGCGCGCTCGATGCGCTGACATTGGGCGAGGACGGTGCCCAAGCGCTCGGCGTCGATATCCAGCGCACCCGCATCCGCCTGCTGCTCGGCACCGCGATCGGCGTGGGCGGCGCAGTGGCGGTGTCCGGCGCGATCGGCTTCATCGGGCTGATCGTGCCGCATCTGGTCCGCCCGCTCACCGATCGCAGCCCTTCGGCGATCCTGCTGCCCTCGGCGATCGGCGGCGCCGCCCTGCTCACCTTCGCCGATCTCGCCGTCCGCCTGATCGACACCAAGAACGAACTCAAGCTCGGCGTCGTCACTGCCTTTCTCGGCGTACCGGTCTTCCTGATCCATCTGATGCGGGAGCGCCGCCTGTGGTGAACATTCGCCTCGAGAACGTCGCCGTCGCGCTCGGCAAGCGCGATGTGGTGCGAAACGCCAGCGCAAGCTTCGTCCCCGGCACCCTCACCGGGATCGTCGGCCCCAACGGCGCCGGCAAGTCGACCCTCGCCCGCGCGATGCTGGCGCTGGTGCCGCACACCGGCCGCATCCTGGTCGACGACGCCGAGGTCGCGACGATGTCGCGCGCCGAGCTGGCCAAACGGGTCGCCTATCTCCCCCAGGGCCAGACCTTGCACTGGCCGCTTACCGTCGAGCGGCTGGTCGAGCTCGGCCGCCTGCCCCATCTCGCCCCGATGTCGCGCATCGGCGAAGCGGACACCGCCGCGATCGAGCGGGCGATCGAGCGGGCCGATGTCGCGGGCCTGCGCGAGCGCGTCGCCACCGAGCTGTCGGGCGGCGAACGTGCCCGCGTCCTGCTCGCCCGCGCACTGGCGGTCGAGGCCCCCGCGCTGATCGCTGACGAGCCGCTCGCCAGCCTCGATCCCGGCCACCAGATCGATGTGATGGAGCTGCTCCAATCCGAGGCGCGCGCCGGTGGCGTGGTGATCGCGGTGCTGCACGACCTGACCATGGCCGCGCGCTATTGCGACCGGCTGGTGCTGATCGACAGCGGTACCGTCGTCGCCGACGGTACGCCTGCCGAGGTGCTGACGCCTGCGAACCTCAAGTCGGTCTACGGCATCGACGCCAGGGTCGAACTCACCGGCGACTGGCCGACGATCACCACCCTGGGCCGCAGCCGATGAGTGATCCCGCTTTCTATCGCGCCCAAGGGTATGCCGCGCTGTCGCTGTTCGATCGCACGCTGGTCGAGGCGGCCCAGGCCGATATCGCCGAGCATATCGACCGGCTCTCGCACGCGCTCTACCTGCCGTACGAGCAGAGCTGTCCCGACGCCCCGCTGGCCGACCGGCTCGACCGGATTTACCAGAGCGACCGCAGCCAGGCGAACCTGCTCCGCGTCGCGATCTGCACCGATGCGCATCGCGGCCCGCGCCTGCAGGAAATCGCCAACGATCCGCGCCTGCGCGCCGAGGCCGAACGGATCAGCGAGCGGGAACTGGCCGGCAAGGTCGTCCGCATCCGCGCCAGCATCGCCAGCTTTCCCGAGCATCGCCACGCCTGGCATTCGGATGTCGCGCGCGACGACGGCGTCGCCTGCGGCCAGGTCTGGACCACGGCCTGGATCCCGCTGTGCGATGCCGGTCCCGGCAATGGCGGGCTGGAGATCATCCCCGGCCGCCAGCCCGTCCCGCTCGCCAGCGTGACCGACAATGGCCTGCGCATCACCGAGGAAGCGATAGCAGGCATGCCGCGGCTCGAGCCCGAATGCCCGGCAGGTACGGTGCTGTTGCTCGACCGCTTCACGCCCCACCGCACTTTGCCCGCCAACAAGGCGCGCTTCGCGCTGGTCGTCTGGTTCAAGGCCGCCTGATTTTCACGCTGCACCGCAGCGATTGCCAGCCGCGCGCGTAACGACTAGGGAGGCCGCGCGACAGGTTCCCCGGCGACGGGGATGAAAAGGGAACGGATACACTCCGGCTGCCCCTGCAACTGTAAGCGGTGAGCCATCGGCCAGATGCCATTGGGACGCGAGTTCCGAGAAGGCGGCCGGACCGGCACTGACCCGCGAGCCAGGAGACCTGCCCGTCGCGGTCGTCTTTCGTGCGGACAGGGTGTGCCGGGCGGACGGGGGTAAACCCGAGCGACGACGAGGTTGGCCGCGTGTGCACGCGGACGCTGTCGCGCGCGCCCGTTCCGGCCCCGACATCGTCCGCGCGCGGACGCGGCATGTCGATTGGGTCGAATGACATGATGAAGTCCGTTTTCCGTTTCTCCGTTTCCCTCGCCGCTCTGGCCGCAGCGCCGGCGGCCTTCGCCCAGCAGGCAGCTGCGCCTGACGCCGCCGCTACCGAGACCAGCGACGATATCGTCGTCACCGCCACCCGTGCGCCGGTGAACATCGATCAGGTCCCGGCCTCGATCACCGTGCTCGACAAGGCGGCGATCGATCGCAGCCAGGACATCGGCGCCACCGAGATCCTGCTCCGCACGCCCGGCATCAGCATCTCGCGCAACGGCGGCTATGGCACCTCGACTTCGCTGCGCATCCGCGGCGCCGAGTCCGACCAGACCGTGGTGGTGATCGACGGCGTGAAGCTCAACGATCCCGCGGCCACCGGCGGCGGCTACAATTTCGCCAACATGCTGATCGGCGACAGTGCGCGCATCGAAGTGCTGCGCGGGCCCCAGTCGATCCTGTGGGGCAGCCAGGCGATCGGCGGCGTGGTCAACATCGTCACCGCCGCGCCCACCAAGGCACTCGAGGGCAGCTTCGACATCGAGGCCGGCTCGCGCGAGACGGTCAGCGCCCGCGCCGCGATCGGCGGCAAGACCGGCCCGCTCGCCTGGCGCGTCGGCGGCCAGCGCTTCACCACCGCCGGCATCTCGGCGATCGCTCCGCAGTTCGGCGGCAAGGAAGCCGATGGCTACAACAACAGCAGCGCCTCGGGCCGCGCCGAGCTGACGCTGACCAGCAACCTCAGCGTCGAGGTCCGCGGCTATTATTCGAACGGCCGCACCGAGATCGATTCGACCAGCGGCGACAATAGCGACTATTCGACCAGCGAAGAGTTTGTCGGCTATGCCGGCATCAACCTGTCGCTGCTCGACGGCCGGTTCCGCAACCGCTTCGCCTATGCCTATACCGACACCGATCGCGACAGCTACGGCCCCACCCGCGCCCGCCCGCTGAGCTTCGAGTCCGACGGCAAGAACAAGCGCTTCGAATATCAGGGCAGCTTCGCCTTCACCAAGCAGATCTCCGCGGTGTTCGGCGTCGAGAACGAGAATTCGGACTTCCGCAGCCGCTCGCCCGCCGCATCGCTGGCGACGCCGCTGCCGGCCTTCGCACGGGGCAGCGCCGAGCTCACCAGCGCCTATGCCCAGCTGAGCGTCGAGCCGATCACCGGCCTGACCCTCAATGGCGGCATCCGCTATGACGATCACAGCCGCTTCGGCGGGCAGACCCTGTTCCAGGCCGGCGGCGTGTGGCGCTCCTCCTGGGGCACGATCATCCGCGCTAATTATGGCGAGGGCTTCAAGGCGCCGTCGCTCTACCAGCAGTTCAGCGAGTACGGGAACACCGCGCTCGATCCCGAACAGGCCAAGGGCTGGGAAGCCGGTGTCGAGCAGCAGCTGTTCGGCCGCAAGCTCGTGTTCGGCGCCACCTATTTCGAGCGCAAGACCACCAGCCAGATCATCTTCAACAGCTGCACCGCGACCTCGACCGTGCCGCTCTGCTTCGTGCCGGGCAGCCCCACCGTCCGCCGCTTCGGCTATTATTCGAACGTCTCGCGCGCCGAGGCGCACGGCATCGAGGCTTCGGGCGCGCTCAACCTGGGCGGCTTCACCCTCGACGGCAACTATAGCTGGACCGTCGCCGAGGATCGCTCGACCGGCACCGCGACCTTCGGCAAGTGGCTGCCGCGCCGCCCGCAGAACACCGCCAACGGCTCGATCAGCTATGCCTTCCCGTTCGGCCTGACCACCGGCGCCGCGGTGCGCTGGTCCGGGCACAGCTTCGACAATGCGGCGAACACCACCAAGCTCGACGACTATACGCTGGTCGACCTGCGTGCCGAGCTGAAGGCGGGTGACAATCTCAGCGTGTTCGCGCGCGCCGAGAACCTGTTCGACGAGAAGTACATGACCGCCTATCGCTACGGCACGCTGGGCCGCAGCATCTATGCCGGCATCCGCGGGCGCTTCTGATGGGAGAACGCAACATGACGCAAGCTCGTGCCTCGACTCTCTGGATCATGCTGCTGACGCTGGCGAGCATGGCGACCAGCTTCGCGCTTGCCTGCACGGCCCCGGTCGCGGCGCTCGCCGCGCTGGCGGCGGTGCACATGCGCCCACGCGACGGGATCGCGCTGGCGCTCGCCGCCTGGGGCGCCAACCAGGCGGTCGGCTTCCTCGTCCTCCACTATCCGCATGACCCGAAGACGCTCCTCTGGGGCGTCGGGCTCGGCACCGCGGCGGCGGGGTCGGCGATCGGCGCCTATGCGGTGCTCGGACGGATCGAGGTCCGCTCGACCGCCCTCAAGCTGGCCATCGCCTATCTCGCGGCGTTCGTCGCAGGCAAGCTGGTCACCCTGTGCTGGGCGGCGGTACTGGGCGGCGTGGCGATCACCCTCAACCCCGGCTATTCGTTCGACCAGTTCGTCCGCAACGGTGCGATCCTGATCGGGCTCTATGCTTTCTACCGGTTGCTGGTGGCGCTCGGCGTCCCGGCACCGGGCGGAAGGCTGGCCGCCGCCTGATGCTCACGCGCGTCGCGGACGGCCCGGCGGTCGTCGCCTGCAACACCTGTCGCCATTCCGCGGAGTCGCGCGAGGATGGCACGGGCGTGCGTGGCGGCGCTCGGCTGGTCGCCGCCTTGCGCGCCGTACAGGCGAGCGACCCGCGCTATGCGGGGATCGCGGTGCAGGAGATGCCCTGCCTGTTCGCCTGCACCGATTTCTGCACCCTCCACCTGCGCGCGCCCGACAAGGTCGGCTATGTCCTCGGCCGGTTCGCGCCGGACGAGGACAGCGCGCGCGCCATTCTCGACTATGCCGTGCATTATGCGGCCAGCGAACATGGCCGGGTGCCCTACTCAGCCTGGCCCGAGGGGATTAAGGGCCATTTCATCACCCGTACCCCACCGCCTGGATTTGTCGCCGAATGACCTTTGCCTCGATTGCCGATTTCCGCGCCGCGCTCGCCGATCTGCGGGCCCCCGATGACGGCGCCATCGCCGCCGCCCGCGCCCGCCAGGCAGAGCTGACCAAGCCGGCCGGCTCGCTCGGCCGGCTCGAGGACATCGCGGTCTTCCTCGCCGGCTGGCAGGGCAATGCCCGCCCGAAGATCGCACGCGCCCGCACCGCGATCTTCGCGGGCAATCACGGCTTCACCGTCCACGGCGTCAGCGCCTTCCCGGCGAGCGTCACCGTCCAGATGGTCGCCAATTTCCAGGCCGGTGGCGCCGCGATCAACGCCTTGTCGGGCGCGGCCGGGCTCGAGCTCCAGGTCACCGCGCTCGACCTCGATACGCCCACCACCGACTTCACCGTCGCGCCGGCCCTGTCCGAAGCCGAATGCCTGGCCGCGCTGAACGCCGGCGCCGCGGTGGTGACCGACGATCTCGACCTGCTCACCGTCGGCGAGATGGGCATCGGCAACTCGACCGCCGCCGCGGCGCTCTGCCTGCGCAGCTATGGCGGCGGCGCCGCCGACTGGATCGGCCCGGGCACCGGCGTCGATGCCGAGGGGATCGCCCGCAAGACCGCGGTGGTCGAGCGCGCCCTCGCCTTCCACGCCGATGCGCCCGCCCACGCCTTCGAGACGCTCCGCCGCGTCGGTGGCCGCGAGATCGTCGCCATCGCCGGCGCCGTGCTGCGCGCCCGCCAGCTGGGCATCCCGGTGGTGCTCGACGGCTTCATCAGCAGCGCCGCGATCGCCCCGCTCGCGGTCGACAATGTCGACATCACCGCGCATTGCATCGCCGGCCATGTCTCGGCCGAGCCGGGCCATGCCCGCCTGCTCGCCAGGCTCGGCCTCGAGCCGCTGCTCGCGCTCGGCATGCGACTGGGCGAGGGCAGCGGCGCCGCCGTCGCGGTCAATATCCTCCGCTCGGCCCTGGCCGCGCACGACCAGATGGCGACCTTCGCCGAGGCGCAGGTCTCCGGCCAGCTGTGACGCCGTTCGCGCTCCACCTGCTGCGCCACGGCGCGCCGGTGCTGCCCGGCCGGCTGATGGGCCGTACCGATTGCGCGCCGACGCCCGGCGGGATCACGGCATGCGTGGCGCAGGCGGCGGACCTGGGCGTCGAGCGCGTGGTCAGCTCCGACCTGCAACGCGCCCGCGCCGCCGCCGAGGCGATCGGCCCGACGACCCTCGACCCGCGCTGGCGCGAGCTCGACTTCGGCGACTGGGACGGACTCGCCCCCGACCAGGTCGATTCCGCCGCGCTCGTCCGCTTCTGGGAAGACCCCGACGCCAGCCCGCCCCCGAATGGCGAGCGCTGGTCTGCGCTGGTCGCGCGGGTGTCGGACGCGATCGATGCGCTGACTCCCGCCCCCACGCTGGTCGTCAGCCATGGCGGCGCGATGCGGGCGGCACTCCATCTGCTCTGCGGCTTCGACCAGCCCCGGCTCTGGGCGTTCGACCTGCCCTATGGCGTGCTGGTCTCGCTGCGCGTCTGGCCCGGCGACAAGCCCAGCGCCCAGATCGTCGGAATCTACCCGTGAAGGGCCTGATCGTCGCGATCCAGTTCCTCACGCGTCTGCCGACGCCGCGCATCGCGGTGAGCAATGCCGAGTTCGCCGCCTCGATGCGCTGGTTCCCCGCGGTCGGGCTGATCGTCGGCGCGCTCGTCGCCACCGCCTGCTGGGCGGGCACGCGGATCGATCCCTGGACCGGCGCGCTGGCCGGGCTGGTGCTGTGGGTCGCGGTGACGGGCGCGCTACACCTCGACGGGCTGAGCGACATCGCCGATGCCGCCGGCGCCGCGCACAAGAGCCGCGAGCGTATGCTCGAGGTGCTCGCCGATCCGCATATCGGCAGCTTCGGCGCGGTGACGATCGGCGTGCAGCTCGTCGCCAAGCTGGTGCTGCTCCACGGGCTGGTCGCGATCAACGCCTTCCCCGCGATCGCATTGATCCCCTTTGCCGCCCGGGTCGGCCCCTTGCTCTGGACGCGCTGGCTGCCCGATCTCCATCCCGGCCTCGCCTCGCGCTTCCGCGATGTGGTGCGCCCGGTCGACCTCGCCCTGTGGACCCTCGCCTGGCTCGCTGCCGCCTGGTTCTCGCCGAGCCTGATCGTCACGCCGGTGCTGCTGTTCGGCTGGGCCGCCTGGCTGTGGCGCAAGCTCGGCGGCATTTCGGGCGACGGCCATGGCGGCGGGATCGAAGTGACCGAGACCGGCCTGCTCCTCGCCGCGCTGATCCTGACCCGGCTCGCATGACCAGCTGGACCTGGCATGGCGGCGGCCTCGAAGCGGCGCGGCGCCAGTTTGGCGGGGAAGACTGGATCGATCTTTCGACGGGCATCAACCCACATCCCTGGCCCGGCGCCAACGGCCTCGCGATCGACTGGCAGCGCCTGCCCGAACAGCACGAGCTGGCCGCGCTCGAGGCGGCAGCCGCAAGCTGTTTCGGACTCGACCCGCGCCATGTCTGCGCCGTGCCCGGCACCGAGATCGGGCTCCGGCTGGTCGGCGGGCTGATCGGCGGAGAAGCTCGCTACGTAGCGCCGACCTATCGCACCCATTGCGAGATGATCGCGGGTGCCGCGCCGGTCGGCCTGGACGAAGCGGGAAGCGGCACCCTGATCCTCGCCAATCCCAACAACCCGGACGGCCGCGCGCTGCCTCCCGCCCGGCTGCTCGAACTGCTCGGCGCCCGCGCGGACCAGGCCTGGCTGCTGCTCGACGAAGCGTTCGCCGATGTCAATCTTGCGCTGAGCCTCGCCGGCGCGATCGACGACGCGCGGCGGCTGGTGATCTTCCGCTCCTTCGGCAAGTTCTTCGGCCTGGCCGGCGTGCGGCTGGGCTTCGTGCTTGGCCCCGCACCGATCCTCGATGCGGTTCGCGCCGCGCTTGGCGCCTGGCCGGTTTCCGCCGCTGCGATCGCAATCGGCACCGCCGCCTATCGCGACCGCGCCTGGATCGAGGCGATGCGCGGCCAGCTCCATGCCGAGGCCGCCGCGCTCGACGCCGTGCTCGCCGGCGCCGGCCATCACCCGATCGGTGCCTGCCCGCTCTTCCGCCTGTTCGAAGTGCCGGACGGCATGGCGCTGTTCGAGCAGCTCGCCGGCCGGGCGATCCTCACCCGCCCCTTTGCCGGGCAGCCGCGCTGGCTCCGCATCGGCCTGCCCGGGGGCGACGGCCTGGCCCGGCTCAAGGCAGCGCTGGCGCATGGCTGAGCCGGTCGCGCTCGCCGCGCTGGCGCTCGATGCGGCGATCGGCTGGCCGGGCGCGCTCTATCGCCGGATCGGCCATCCGGTCGGCCTGTTCGCACGGATCATCGGTGCGTGCGAGACGCTTTGGAACCGGCCCGAACGCAGCGCCGCCGGCCGCCGCGCGCTCGGGGTCGCCACCGTCCTGCTGCTGATCCTGTTCGCAGGCGGCACCGGCTGGATCGCCCAGCATCTGCTGCTCGCGCATCTCGGCCCCTGGGGCTGGCTGGCGGTCGCACTGCTCGCCTGGCCCGCACTCGCGCAGCGCAGCCTGTTCGACCATGTCCGGCCGGTGGCGAAAGCGCTGCAAGCCGGTGACCTGCCCGCCGCCCGCGAGGCGGTCGGCAGGATCGTCGGCCGCGATACCGCGTCGCTCGACGAACCCGGCATCGCCCGCGCCGCGATCGAGAGCCTGGCCGAGAGCTTCTGCGACGGCGTGGTCGCCCCGCTCTTCTGGCTGCTCCTGCTCGGCCTGCCCGGGGTCTGGGCCTACAAGGCGATCAACACCGCCGATTCGATGATCGGCCACCGCGAGGAACGCTGGCGCGCCTTCGGCTGGGCGGCGGCGCGGACCGACGACCTGCTCAACCTGGTCCCCGCCCGCCTCTCCGGCCTGCTGCTCTGCCTCGCCGGCCCCGGCGGCTGGCGGACGCTGTGGCGCGATTCCCGCAACCACGCCTCGCCCAATGCCGGCTGGCCCGAAGCGGCGATGGCCGGCACGCTGGGGCTGCGCCTCGCCGGTCCGATCGCCTATGACGGCGTGATGCACGCCAAGCCCTGGATCGGCGACGGACGCACCGACGCGCACGCAGCCGACATCGCCCGCGCGCTGCGCCTCTATGTCCGCGCCTGTCTGCTGCTCTGGGGAATCGCTGGAGCCGTCGCATGGGCGCGCTGATGCTGCAGGGCACCGGATCGGACGTCGGCAAGTCGGTGCTGGTCGCCGGGCTGTGCCGCGCCTTCGCCAATCGCGGGCTGCGCGTCCGCCCGTTCAAGCCGCAGAACATGTCGAACAATGCCGCGGTGACGATGGACGGCGGCGAGATCGGCCGCGCCCAGGCGCTGCAGGCGATCGCCTGCCGCGTGCCGCCGCATACCGACATGAACCCGGTGCTGCTCAAGCCCCAGGCCGATCGCACCTCGCAGCTGATCGTCCATGGCAAGGTGCGCGGCACGCTCGGCTCGGGCAATTTCCGCGAGGCGCGGCGGAGCCTGCTCGGCGAGGTGCTGGAAAGCTATCAGCGGCTTCGCGATGCCTGCGACGTGGTGGTGGTCGAAGGCGCCGGCTCGCCCGCCGAGATCAACCTGCGCGCCGGCGACATCGCGAACATGGGCTTCGCCCGCGCCGCGAACGTGCCGGTGGTGCTGGTCGGCGACATCGACCGGGGCGGCGTGATCGCGGCGATCGTCGGCACCCGTGCGGTGATCGAGCCCGAGGATGCCGCGATGATCCGCGGTTTCCTGATCAACAAGTTCCGCGGCGACCCCGCCTTGTTCGAGGACGGCTATCGCGCGATCGAGGAGCGGTCCGGCTGGCGCGGCTTCGGCGTGGTGCCCTGGCTGCCCGCCACGGTCCGCTTGCCGAGCGAGGATGCGGTGGTGCTCGACCGCGCCGCCCCGCGCGGCGAGGGCCGCAAGCTCGTCGCCTGCCCGATCCTGCCGCGCATCGCCAATTTCGACGATCTCGATCCGCTGAAGCTCGAGCCCGGCGTCGAACTGGTGATGGTCCCGCCCGGCACGCCGATACCCGGCGACGCAGCGCTCATCGTGTTGCCCGGCTCCAAGGCGACGATCGCCGATCTCGCCTTTCTCCGCGCCCAAGGCTGGGACGTGGACATCCGCGCGCATCACCGCCGTGGCGACGCGGTGCTCGGGCTGTGCGGCGGCTATCAGATGCTCGGCCGCAGCGTCGCCGATCCGCTGGGGATCGAGGGGCCGCCGGGCCGGGTCGAGGGGCTCGGCCTGCTCGATGTCGAGACCGAGCTCGCCCCCGCCAAGATCCTGCGCCATGCCGCCGGCACCGCACTCGGCGCGCCGGTCACCGGCTATGAGATGCACATGGGCGAGACGCGCGGCGCCGACACCGCCCGTCCTTTCGCCGAGCTGGACGGCCTCGGCCCGGAAGGCGCGGTCAGCCGCGACGGTTCGGTGATGGGCTCCTATCTCCACGGCCTGCTCGCCGCGCCCGAAGCGCGCACCGCATTGCTCGCCCGGATCGGGGTATCGGGCAGCGGACGCGATTATGTGGCGGACGTCGATGCCGCGCTCGACGAGATCGCCGCCCGGCTAGAGGAACATGTCGATGTGGGCGCGCTGCTCGCGCTTGCGAAGGAGACGCCATGACTCGCCTGTTCGTTCTCGGCGGCGCCCGCTCGGGCAAGAGCCGCTACGCCCAGCAGCGCGCCGAAGCGCTGGCCGGCCGCCATGTCTTCATCGCCACCGCCGAGGCCTGGGACGGGGAGATGGCCGATCGCATCGCCCGCCACCGCGCCGATCGCGATGCGCGCTGGGGGACGGTCGACGCCCCGCGCGATCTCGTCGCCGCGCTCGATGCGGCGAGCGGCACCGGGGCGGTGGTGCTGGTCGATTGCCTCACTCTCTGGGCAAGCAACCTGCTGCTCGCCGATGCGGACATGGAGGAAGCAACCACCGCGCTCGCCGATGCGATCGCGCGCTTCGAGGGCGAGTTGATCCTCGTCGCCAACGAAACCGGCCTTGGCATCGTGCCCGACAATGCCCTGGCCCGGCGCTTCCGCGATGCCGCCGGCCGGATCAACCAGGCGGTGGCGGCGATCGCCGGCGAAGTGATGCTGGTCGTCGCGGGCCTGCCGATGCGCGTCAAGTAACCCTTTAGGAGTGCTGGAGCGCTCGGGGCCGGCGTGATAATTCGAAGGTATAGCTTGGGAGTGTAGCATGGCGTCGCCGATCAAGATTCTCCTCCAGACCACGATCCCGACGGTCGAGGATGACTGGAACATCTCGCGCTTCTCGATGCTGCGCGACTATCTGGCCGAGCTGACCGACGCGGATGGTGCGCCGCTGTTCGACGTCACCGCACGCGACCGGACCGCGCCGGGCATCCCCGATCCGGTGCTCTCGACGCTCGACCAGTCGGATTATGACAGCCTCTGGCTGTTCGCGGTCGATACCGGCGACGGCCTGACGCCCGAGGATTGCGAGGCGATCAGCCGCTTCCGCCAGGCCGGCCGCGGCCTGATGGTGACCCGCGACCATATGGACCTGGGCTGCTCGGTCTGCACGCTGGGCGGCGTCGGCGAGGCGCATTTCTTCCACAGCAAGCATCTCGATCCCGATGCGAGCCGCCATGTGATCGACGACCAGGAAACCAGCTACATCCTCTGGCCGAACTATCATTCGGGCGCGAACGGCGATTATCAGGAGATCGAGATCCACGGCGATCCGCATCCCGTCCTGCGCGACGCCGATGCCCCGACGGGCCTGATCCGCTTCCTGCCCGCACATCCGCACGAAGGCGCGGTCGGCGTGCCGGCCAACGACCTGACCGCGCGGGTGATCGCCACCGGCACCAGCAAGGTCACCGGCCGCGCGTTCAACATCGCGGTCGCCTTCGAGCCTTCGGAAGCGGGCGGCCCGGCCTGGGCCGAATCCACCTTCCACCATTTCGCCGACTATAATTGGGACCCCGCCACCGGCTGCCCCAGCTTTGTCAGCGAAGCACCCGGCGACGCCCTGGCCGGCTCGCCCGAGGCCCAGGCATCGGTCCGCGCCTATGTACGCAACCTCGCGCTGTGGCTCGCCGGCCGCCTGCCGGTCGACGAGCACGCCGAGGAACTCGACCGTGAGCTGGACGAGGCGCTCGAGGAAAGCTTCCCGGCGAGCGATCCGCCCGCCATCTACTGAGCGGACGAACGCCCTTCCCAGGCTGGGATCGCCCGGGAAGGGCGCGCGATCACTGGGCTTCGTCGGCGTCGATCACGCCGTTCTTGTTGACGTCGGCCTTGTCGAACTTGGCCAGGTCCTCGGCGGCCAGTTCGGCGGCGCTGACATTGCCGTCGCCATCGGTGTCGAGCCGCTTCAGCCGGCGATCGACCTTGGCCTGGTCCATCGTCTCGCCGCGCTTCTCCGCCGCCTTGGTCATGAAGGCGAGCAGCTCGGCCGGGCTGCCCTTGCCATTGCCGTCGGCGTCGAGATTCCTGAACTTCTTGGCCGATGCAGCCTGCGCCTCGGCGCGGGTCTGGCCGGCCTTCTGGGCGAGCGCCTGGCCCGAGATCAGCAGCGCGCCGATGGTGACGGCGATCTTCACGGTCTTCATCATTTTCTCTCTCCTTGGTTCGTCGCTTGTCTTGATCAGAAACGGAAGCCGGCGCTGGCACGCGCGCCATAGCTCGAGCCGCCACTACCGCTCTCGCCGCGCAGTCCCACGCCGATGGTGAACCGGCCGACATTGGTCGAAGCGTCGATTCGGCCGGCGATCGTGGTCTTGCCGAACTGTCCGGCGCTCGCCTCGAACCCGTTGCCGGTATCGACGAAGGCGAACATCCGTCGCGCCTCTGGCCCATCGAGATAGGAGCGCCCGCCGATGTCGCCGCTCAGCGTGATCCCGTCGATCATCGCGGTGCCGCGCAGGCCATAATTGGCGAGCGCCGTGGTGCTGCGCGCCTTGCCCGCGGCCAGCGCTGCCGCTCCGCCCCATTCCCGTACCCGGTCGAAGCGCGCCGAAGTCACACTGGCCCCGGCATAGGGACCGACGCGCAGCGTCTTGCCGAGCGGCATCAGATAAGTCGCCTCGCCGAAGCTGCTCAGGCTGTCGCCATCGCCGTCCGAAGTGAGCCGGTTGGTGAGTCCGCCAAAGGCTACCCGGCGGTCGGTCGACAGATTGTGCTTGGCATAGCCGAAGCCGCCGGCGATGCGCAGCCCCTGCACGCTATAGCCGAAATAGGCATAGGCTGCATTGCTCACCAGCTCGCCTTCGCTGCCCCGCGCATCGAGGCTGATGTCGTTGCGGGCATAGCGATAGGCGAAGCCGTAGCGCAGCGTGTCGCCGGTCACTTCGATACCGGCCGACACCGTCTGGCGATCCGACTTGATCTCGGCATGGCCGCTGCGTGCCCCGGCGCTGATCTGGCCGATGTCGCCGGCGATCCAGAAGCTCTTCTTCTGATCGCGCGGACCATCGACGCGGGCGATCAGTTCGCGGCCCGCATCGTGCGCGTCGCGGCCCGCGACCACCGCGCCCGCCACCAGCACTTCGCCCGAGAGCTGGTCGAAGGCATCGCGCGCACCGGCGGCACTCAGACCGATCGCCGCATCGAACACCGCGCCCGAGCTCTGCGCCCCCACCGCCGACGCCACCGCGATCTGGTTCGCGGTCTGCGCGACGCCGCTCAGGCTCACATCGTTGCGCAGCAGGCGCAGCTCCACGGTGCTGGCCTTGTAGACCAGGCTCGGCGTGAGGAAGGCGAGATCGGTGACGACGCCCCCAAAGGTACCGTTCACCGCCGAACCGGTGACGATCGTATAGGTGGTGAGCGGCGAGAAGCTGGTCTGCCCGCCGGTCAGCACCGACACCGTGCCGCCGCTCAGCGTCACCGTGCCGGTGGCGATGATCTGGTCGGAGATGCCGCTCGGCGACACTTCGACCTGATAGACCGATCCCGCGGCGAGGGTCAGGCTGCCCGCCACGTTGAGCGTGCCGATCGAATTGCCCGGCGCAACGATGCCCGAGACGCTGAGCGAGCCGGTCCTGCCCGATCCGCCGAGCCGCCCGCCGGCGCCGATCGTCACCGTTCCGGCCAGCGATCCGTTGACCACCAGCAGGCCGCCATTGATCGTGGTCGATCCGGTATAGCTGTTGGCGCCCCCCAGCGTCAGCGTGCCGGTGCCCGACTTGATCAGCCGGCCGCTGCCCGAGAGCACGCCCGAATAGCTGGTCGAGTCGGTGCTGTTCACCGTCAGCACGGCGCTGCCCAGATCGATATTGCCGCTGCCGGCGAGCCCGCTGACCGTCGTCGCGAAACCGCCAAGCGCGACCTTGCCGTCCCCGGCGACAACGAGCGCGCCCGTGCCGAAGGCGTTGGCGATGCCCGCACTCAGCGTGCCGCCGGTCACGGTGGTGCCGCCCGAATAGGTGTTGGCGGCCCCCAGCGTCAGGGTGCCGCTGCCCGCCTTCACGAAGCTGCCGGTGCCGCTGATCACCCCGGTGAAGCTGCTGTTGGTGCCGATGTTCGCGACCAGCGCGCCGCTGCCGAGCAGGATCCGCCCCGCGCCGCTCAGGCCCGAGACCGAAGCGGTGCCGCCATTGACGTCGAAGGTGGCGCCGCTCGCCACGCTCAGCGCACCGCTGCCGATCGCGCCCCCATCGAGCCGCAGCGTGCCCGCAGAAACGGTGGTCGCGCCAGCATAGCTGTTCGCGCCGGCCAGAGTGAACACGCCGGTTCCGACCTTGGTCAGTCCGCCGCTGCCGCTGATCACGCCGGCATAGCGGGTGTCGCCATTGCCGCCGGTGGTGAGGCTGCCGCTCGACAGCGTCACCCGGCCATCGCCCGCCAGGCTGGCGACGGTCTGCGATGCGGCGAGGTCGAGCGTCGCGCCCGCGGCGATCGTCACCGTGGTGCCGGTGGGCAGCGCCCCGCCCACCCCGGCGCGCAGCGTGCCGCCGGCCACGGTGGTGGCACCCGCATAGCTGTTGACGCCCGCAAGGATCAGCGTGCCGGTGTCGAGCTTGTTGATCCCGCCGCTGCCGCCGATCCCGGCGCCGATCGTCGCGGTCACGCCCGGATCGACGCGGATATTGGTCTGCGCCTCGGCCAGGCTCAGCGCTCCGGTGCCGGCTGCGATCACATAGCCATCGGTCATGAACTGCATGCCGGTGACGTTGATCGCGCCGTCCACCGTCACGGTGCCGGCCGCGCCCTGGAACACGGCGAAGCGCCCGCCCCAGCTGTCATTGGCGGTGCCATCGGGGTTGGTCCAGTTGGTGCGGCTCGAGGTCCAGCTGCCCGATCCGCCACCGATCGCGCCATTGGCCGTGGTGCCGGCGCCGTCCCAGAACTGAATCTCGGGGACGACATTGTCATAGACCAGGTTGACCTGATTGCCGACCGAGGTCTGCAGGTTGATGTGCGGCACGTTCGCGCCGGCCGGCAGCGCGCCGATCACCAGGCCATTGTCGGTCAGCGCGCCGGTGTAATCGATCAGGCGATAAACGCCCACGCCGAAGCCGCCCAGATCGGTGACGTTGAGCGTGCCGTCCAGCGTCAGGTCGCCATTGACCTGGATCCGGTCGCTGGTGCCCGCCACGTTCGGCGCGCCCAGCCCCATGTCGAGCACCGAGCCGCCGGACAGGACCAGCCCGCCCGCGGTAAAGGTGCCGGCACCGGCGCCGCCGGCTGCGAGATGCGCACCATCGGCCAGGGTGACCACGCCCGCGGCACTTCCCGTGCCGCTCAGCGTAGCGCCGCTCGCAACGTTCACTGCCCCCGCGACGCTGCCGTTCAACTGCAGCGTGCCCGCATCGACCCGGGTCGTGCCGAGATAGGCATTGGCGCCGCCCAGGGTGAAGGTGCCGGTGCCCGTCTTGGTCAGCCCGCCATTGCCGCTCACCCCGCCGGAGAAGCTGTCATTGGCATTGAGGCCGCCGGTGGTCAGCCCGCCGCCGAGCAGCACATTGCCGCCGCCGTTCAACCCGCCGAGACTCTGGTCGGCGCGCAGATCGAGCGTGGCGTTCGCATCGACGGTGACGTTGCTCGTCGCCGGCAGCGCCGATCCGTTCAGCGCGACCAGCGTGCCGTATTTCACGATGGTCGCGCCGGCATAGCTGTTGGCGCCCGACAGGATCAGCGTGCCGAGATCGTTCTTCACCAGGCCGCCGGTGCCGCCGATCGCTGCGCTGATCGTCCCGGTCAGATGCTCGTCGACGCGTAGGTTGATCAGCGCACCGGCAGTGGTCAGGGTGCCGGTGCCGGCTTCGATCTCATAGCCGTCGGCGCTGAACTGTGCGCCGGTGAACAGGATCGCATCGTCGACGCTGACCGTGCCCGCCGCGCCTTGGAACACGGCGAACGTGCCGCCCCAGCCGCTGTTGGTGACGCCGTCCTTGTCGGTCCAGTTGGGGAAGCTGTTGGTCCAGCTGCCGCTGCCGCCCTGGATCGCGCCGTCGCCCGAGATGTCGGTGCCATCCCAGAACTGGAGCGTGGCCGATTCCTGGATGCCATACACCAGGTTCACCTGCTTGTTGACCGAGGTCTGGATCGTCATCAGGCCAGTATTGGCGCCCACGGGCACGCCGCCGATCACCAGGCCGTTGTCGGTCAGCGTCCCGCTATAGTTGATCAGACGGTAGACGCCCTCGCCGAACTGGCCGGCATCGGCGATGTTGAGCGTGCCGTCGAGGATCAGGTCGCCGCTGACCTGGATCCGGTCGCCGGTGCCAGGTGCGCCGAGATCATAGTTGAGCACCGAGCCCGCCGACAGGATCAGGCCCTTGGTGGTCAGGACACCCACGCCGCCATTGCCCGGCGCGATCGTAGCGCCGGACGCGTCGAGCACGCCGTTGATACTGCCGCCGCCCGAAAGCCTGGTGCCGGCCGCCATCACCACCCCGCCGTCCCAGGCCCCCGACAGCGCGACACCGCCGCCATTGATCGTGAGCAGCCCGTCGGCCGTGTTGGCACCCGACAGAGTGAGCGTGCCGGTGCCGACCTTGGTGAGCCCGCCGATGCCGCTGACCACGCCCGAAAACTCGGTATCGCCGCCGCCCGAACCGGCGGTCAGGATTGCGCCGGCGGAGCTGCCGCTGCTGGTCACCACCGTGCCGTTGCCCGAAAGATTGGCGATCGTCTGGTTGCGCGCGATCGGCGCGGCGACCGAGGTTCCGTTGACATCGACCCGCGTCGCATCGGTCAGGTCGAGCACGCCGTTGCCGGTGACGATGACCGCCGAATTGGCGGAGAAGCTGTTGTCGGTCATCCCGGTGCGCAGGCGCCCGTTGCTGATCACCGTGTCGCCCGAATAATCGTTCTGGCCGAACAGGGTGAGCTGCCCGGTGTTGGTGACCTGGACGCCGCCGCTGCCGGTGACGATGCCGGTGTGCGTCACGGTGCTGGTACGGTTCTGCACGAGCGTGCCGTTGTTGACGATCGCCCCGCTGATCGAGCCGCCCGAGGTGCCGCCATCGTCATAGCGCAGCGTCGCCCCGGCCGAGATGGTCGCGCCGTCGCGCAGCGTCTGCCCGTTGATGAGCCCCCAGGTGCCGCCCTGGACATTGAGCACGTCGAATCCGGAGGTGTTCACCAGCACCTGCGAGCCGGTGCCGGTGAGGTTGAGGATATCGGTGACGACCGTGCCTGCCGGGATGGTGCTGTTCCAGCCGGAGAGGTTGCCGTTGATCGTCGCACCGGTCTCGATCGTCAGCGTGTTGACGACAGTGGTGTTGGCGAGCGGCGCACCGCCGAACGCCACGGCGTTGGTGCCGCCCGTCGTGGTCACGCTCCCGGCCGCCAGCGTGACGTTGTTCACCGTGTTGAGGCCCAGGTTGATGCGGATCGCCTCGCGCGTGACGCTCGAATTGCCGCCGGTGGCGCTGCCGCTGATCGTGCCGCGGTTGACGATGGTCGTGTTGCCCGTGCCGATGATGCCGTAGACGCCGCTGATGTTGCCCGTCGCCTCGTTGGTGAGGGTCAGCGCGCCACCATTGGTTCCGCGTACGCCTTCACCCTGGCTCACGGCGGTATCGCCGGGATTGGGGCTGTTGGTCACCACGGTAACGCCGGTGCCGGTGATCGTCCCGGCATTGACGATCGTCGTGGTCGCGGAGGAGACCACGCCCTGGTTGCCGGTGATCGAGCCGCCGGCACGGTTGGTCAGCTCGAACGTGGCACCCGGGATGGTGACTTCGATACCCTGGGCCACCTGGCCGACGCCGGCGGCATTGGTAAGCCCGGTACTTATGATCGTCCCGGAATTGTCGATCCGGATCGTACCGAAATCCGCGGCGGTCGCAGTGATCTGGATCGCATCGTTTCCGCCCCGAACCGTGCCGCGATTGATGATGGTCATGGTGCGGTCCCAGACCGCCGGCGGAGCCCCGTTGACCGATGCGGCACCGGTGCCGCTGATCGCACGGCCATTGCTGCCGGAAGTCGGCACGCCTTCGATCGTGCCGTCGTTGGTGATGACGATGCCTGTGCCGGTGCTGGCGCCGTTGATCGTCACCGCGCGGTTGCCCGCCACCTGGATCGTGCCCCCCGCAGCCACGGTCAGCGTATCGTCGGCGTCCATGTTGGTGTTGCCCGTCTTGGTCGTGCCGGCACCGATCGTGGTGTTCTGGGCATGCGCCACGGTGGGCAGCGCAACGAAGCAGGCGGAAAGCAGCAGGCGCGTGCGCAGGCTGCGGGCGCGGATCGAAAAAGTCATGAGTCATCCCCCCATCGCGGCGCGTGCCGCATGGCCAAGACCAGCCGTGGCTGGGTCTGCGATCTGTGACGGGGCATGCGCGCGGCAACGGCCGCGTCCCTACGGCCCCTCGTTGCGTGCGCTTATCTTCGCATCCGCATCCGGCATCTCTCCCTGGCAGCGTCCGGCTTGCCCGTCAGGCGGGTGCCGCTTTTCTTGCCCGGGATAAGGCCAGAGCTTCAATCCAGAGTCAATAGAATGGTTAGTCCAGATTTCATACACTGGTCCGCATACCACTTTCCGGACCGATTTCCGCGCCGCGCAGGAAGAAACGCGCGCCGCGGCAGGTGCCGGGCGCGCGTGGAAATCGTCGGAATTTCGGGTGCCTGGGCGCTCAGCTCAGCTGCGCGCTGATCAGGAAGCGGTTGCGGCTGGCCTCGGCCTTGCGGCGCAGCTCCATGATCTCGCGCTCTTCCGATGCCTTGAGCATCGCCTCGAGCAGCCGGCTGAAATGCTTGCGCATCGCCAGGCGCGCCGCCGCCGAATCGCGCTGCTTCAGCGCCTCGAGCACCGCGGCGTGCTCGTCGTGGCGCGTGTCCTCGTCATGCCCGCAGACCGAGGCGTGGAGCGCGCAGATCTCGGGGATCTCGGTGCGCATCCGCCACAGGGTGTTGATCACGAACATGATCGCCTGGTTGCCGGAGGCGCTGGCGATGGTCAGGTGGAAGGCCCGGTCGGCCTCGGTCGCCGCGGCGCTGCCCTCCTCGGCCTCGTCCATCGCGACGACCAGCGATTCCAGTACCTGGATCTGCTCGTCGCTGATCGTCGGCGCGGCGAGCGCCGCCGCCTCGGACTCGAACAGCGAGCGCGCCTCGGTCAGCTCGAACGCGCTCACCACCGGCAGCTGGCCGACGCTCGGCTCGTTGCGGTCGCAGACATAGACGCCCGAACCGGTCTTGATCCGCACCAGCCCCTGGGCCTGCAGCGCGATCTCCGCCTCGCGGATCGTCACGCGACTCACCCCCAGCCGCTCCGCCATCTCGCGCTCGCCGGGCAGGCGCGAGCCGGGAGGGAAAGTGCCCTCCGCGATCATCGCCGCAATGCGCTCGGCGATATCCTGGAAGAGACGGCGTTCGGCCATTGGGTCCTCGATATTCCTGGTCTGGCTCCCGTCAATGCCCCAGACCGCGCCCATTTGGAATAGGCAATTGGTCCGCACTGCCCCGCCGGCGCAGTTCAGCGCAGGCGAAGGCGGAAGCTGAGGAAATATTGCGGGCCGTAATATTCGACGTTCCGGGTGCTGCCGACCACCGGCATGTACTCGACCCGCGGTTCGTTGAAGAGGTTGAGCGCCTGGAAGCGAATATCCGCCTGCTTGTTGATCTTGTAGCTCATGTTCACGTCGAAGGTGTTGTTGCCTTCCACGTAGCGCAGCTGGGTATTGTCGCTGGTGAACGCCTGATAATAGCGCGAGCGATAGCGATAGATGCCCTGCAGCGAGATCGGCCCGATCTCGTAAAAGGCCTGGGCCGAGAAGACGTGCTTCGAATAGCCGCTCAGCCCCGCCGCCGGGATCAGCCCGGGGATCAGGTCGCCGGTCGCGCTGTCGATGATGTCCCCGTAGCGGATGTCCTGCGTCTTGTAGTTCGACCAGGCGTAATTGTAGCTCAGCTTCACGCCCAGCCCGTCGAGCGGATGCGGCAGCCAGCTGAACCGGTTCGAGGCGGTGAACTCGACGCCGTAGAGATCGGTCTTGTCGTTGCTGTTGGTCGTCTGGCTGACCGGGACCAGATAGTCCTGCCCGTCGATCACGAAGGTCTCGTTGATCGAGATCGGCACCTTGCCGCCGGTGAAGCGCTTGTAATAGCCGGTCGCCGCGAACAGCGTGTCCTTGTTGGCATAATATTCGAACGCCAGGTCGGCATTCCACGACATCACCGGCTTCAGCCGCGGGCTGCCCGAGGCGACGATCGTGCCGATCGCTTCGTCCACCGTGGGGAAGCCCTGGCCGGCATCCTCCTCCAGCGTGATGCGGCGGCCGGCACCCAGCGCGCTCGGCGCGGGCCGCGACATGGCGCGGTAGATACCGGTGCGGACGCGCATCTTCGGCGCGACGTCGAAGATCGCGTTGATGCTCGGCAGCCAGCGCATCGTGCCCGAGGTGATGCGGGTTTCGGTGAAGCTCGTCGTATCGGCCACCAGCGAGACATTGCCGCCGGCGCGGGGAATGACCTTGAGCGGGGCGCGGAGGCCGACCGCGGTCACCTGGGTGTGCACGCCGCGCACGCCGAAATTGCCGCGCACCGGCATGCCGGCGAGGCTGCCGGAATAGGTCGCCATCGCATAGCCGGCCAGCGTCTCTTCGGTGACGTCTGGGTTGTCGACCGAGCGCAGGTCGGCGCTGGGGCCGGGATCCTCGGTGCCCAGATAGCCGCGGAACTGGCAGAGCACGTCGAAGGTCGCGTAGCTGATCGTCTGCTTGTTCGGCGAATCCGCGAAGAAGTTGCGCTCGGGGAACGGCGTGCGGCAGGCCAGGTTGACCTCGCGGTCCTTGTCCAGCGGCGCCGACAGCGTCACCACGTCGTTGCTGTAGCCGAAGAACTGCCGCCGGGCCCAGCGCCCGCCGATGTCGATCCGCTCGATGAAGCCGTCGAGCTTGTAGCTGGCGTCCAGCCGGCCCGAATAGATCTCGTCCTCGCGGCCGTCCTGCGACCGGGTGAGCTGGGTATCATCGCTGAACAGGTTATAGTTGTTCGGGTCGAAGCGCGGATCGAAGCTGAAGACCGGCAGGAAGCTCTTGGAGAAGTCCACCGAATAGGGGATGCGCTGGTTGTTGATCGCGGTCTTCACCCCGTAGATGTCGAGCGGATCGGTCCGCAGCCGCACCGTGCGCGTGATGTCGACACGCTTGGTGTGCGAATAGCCGAAATCCGCGGTCACGGTCAGTCGGTCGCTCGGCTTCCATTCGACATTGCCGCCGAAGCCCAGATATTTCTCGTCGCGCTGGAACAGGCCCGACAGCGTCTGCAAGGTCGCCACGCCCTTGGCGGACAGCATCTGGTGGTTGTCGCCGATCACCACGTCGCTGAGGCTGTAGCGCCCCTCGGCAGTGCCGAAATCGTTGCGCGTCTCGCTGTACTGGCGCAGCGAATATTGCAGGTCGAGATTGACGTCGATCGTCGGACTAGGCTGCCACTGGAGCGCCCCGAACACCGCGTTGCGCAGGTCCGACGTGATCATCTGGCGATAGAGATAGGAGTTGGACGCGTGGAAATAGGGCGTGCCGGCATTGCCCTGCGGACGCGTCACTTCGGTGCAGTTGCCGGTCGAAACCGGATTGTTGGTCGCGTTGCAGGTGAACCAGGTCGAGCTGGTGTAGAAGCGCTCGACCGGATCGTTCACGTCGTTGCGCTGATAGCCCAGCGAGATGCCGATCTTGCCGAGGTCGCCCGCGTTGAACTGGTCGATATAGCTGATCGTGGCGCGGTAGCCGAACGGGCTCTGGCCCGCGATCCGGTCCTGATAGGGGTTGAGATTGCCCTTGATCTCCGCCTGGATATTGCGGCGCTTGTAGTCGAGCGGCTTGCGCGTCTCGAGCTCGATCAGGCCGGCGACGCCGCCTTCGATCAGATCGGCCTGCTGCGTCTTGTAGATCTTGATCGCGTTGAACAGCTCGGAGGGAAACTGGCCGAAATTCACCGCGCGGTCGCCCGAGCCGTTGGTCGCCTCGCGCTTGTTGAGCGTGGTCATGCTGAGGCCCGAGCCCAGGCCACGGATCGAGACTTCGGTCGGGCCGTAGTTCGCGCGGTCGATCGAGGCGCCGGTGATCGTCGCGATCACTTCGCCGACCGACTGGCCAGGCAATTCGCCGATCTCCTTGGACGAGACCGAGTCGACGATCGCATCGGAATCGCGCTTGGACTGGATCGAGCTCTGGATCGTCTCGCGGATCGCGGTGACGACGATCTGGTCTTCCTGCGCCGTTTCTTCGGCCGGGGCAGGCACGCTGTCCTGCGCCCAGGCCGGCGCCGCCGCCAGGGCCGCGGCGATCGACGCGCCGGTGAGCAGCGCCGAGCGAGCGCGCACGCGCGCACGGATGGAGCCCAAAGCCATTCGAATCCTCCCCAATCGTCTTTTTATACCAATTCTAGGTACCACCGGTCCGGATGAAGTCAATGTCATCTTGATACCAATTCTCCAATCCGATTAATGCAGCGCAGCAAAACCAGAGGAGAGGGTTGGATGGCAACCGGACTAGCCAGTAGCGGACCAGCGCGGATCATCGGTTTCGGCGAGGTGCTCACCCGCCTGGCGACGCAGGGGAAGGTACAGCTGCCCCTGGCGGCCAGCCTCGATCTCCATGTCGGCGGGGCGGAGGCCAATGTGATGGCGGCCCTGGCCACGCTCGGGCACCGCGCCGCGATGGTTTCGGCGATCCCGGCCAATGGCCTGGGCGACGGCGCCTGGCGTGCCTTGTCCGCCGCCGGGATCGACCTGTCGCGCAGCTTCCGGGGTCCCGGTCGCCAGGGCCTCTATTTCCTCGCACCCGGCGGCTCGCTGCGCGCCTCGGAGATCCTCTACGACCGCGCCGGCAGCGCCTTCGCGATGCACGACTGGTCCGGCTTCGACTGGTCCGCGGCGTTCGAAGGCGCCGAATGGCTGCACGTCTCGGGCATCACCCCGGCATTGGGCCCCGATCTCGCCGCCGCCACCAGCGCCGCAATGACCGCCGCCCGAACAGCGGGCCTGCGCGTCTCGTTCGACGGCAATTACCGCGCGAACCTGTGGGAGAGCTGGGACAGCGATCCGCGCGCGATCCTCACCGGGCTGGTCCGCCGGGCCGATCTGTTCTTCGCCAATCACCGCGACATGGCGCTGCTGCTCGATCACCCCTTTTCCGGCGACGGCGAGGCACGCCGGCGCGAAGCCGCGCTGGCGGGGTTCGAGGCATTCCCTAACCTGAAATGGATCGCCTCCACTGCCCGCCATATCGAGACCAGCGACTGCCACCGCCTCGCCGCACGCATCGACACGCCGGAAACCGGGTTCCAGACGCCGGAAGTCGCGATGCCCGGCATCGTCGACCGGATCGGCGGCGGCGACGCCTTCGCGGCGGGCGTGCTGCACGGGCTGCTCGAAGGCGTATCCGTGCCGCGCATGGCCGAACTGGGTCTGGCGCTGGCCTGCCTCAAGCACAGTGTGCCGGGGGACATGGCACTGTTCCCGCGGGCGGATGTGGAGGGCTTTTCGGGCGAAGGGGCGGATGTGAAGCGCTAGGACGTATTGACATTCAAGTCCTCCCCCGGAGGGGGAGGGGGACCAGCGAAGCTGGTGGAGGGGGCTTGCCGCGAGCGATATCGCCCGTGGCGCTCCCTCTCCACCACCGCCTTCGGCGGCGGTCCCCCTCTCCCTTCGGGAGAGGATTTAGGCGCGGCCAGCCGCGAAGTTGGAAGCTAGAACCAGCCCCAGATCGGGTTCTTCGGATCGGCCAGCAGCTTCATCGTCAGCGCGACCGACATCACCACGAGCAGCGGCCGCACTCCGCGCCCACCGAAGCGGATCGCCAGTCGCGCGCCGATCTGGTTGCCGACGATGTTCGCCGCCGCCATCGCGATGGCCAGGCCCCACAGCATCTTGCCGCCCGCGATCATCGCCAGCACCCCGGCGATGTTGGTCGAAAGGTTGAGGAACTTGGTGTTGCCGATCGCCCGCACCAGCCCGAGCCCGGCAAGCGCGACCAGCACGGTGGTCAGGAAGGATCCCGTGCCCGGCCCGAAAAAGCCGTCATAGAAGCCGATGCCGGTTACGATCAGCGTCAGGGGGACATTGCCGATCCGGGCGTGCCGATCGGCCTCGCTCATCTTCGGGGCGAGCAGGAAGTACAGCCCCATCAGGATCAGCAGCACCGGCACGAAGGCGGCAAGGAAGCCGGGGTCGATGAACTGCAGCGTGGTCGCGCCCGCCGCCGCGCCCAGGAAGGCGCCGAGTGCGGGCAGCGCGAAACGGCGCCAGTCGACATTGCCGGCCCGGGCATAGGTGAACAGCGCGGAGGCGGTGCCGCAGGCGCTCTGCAGCTTGTTGGTCGCGATCGCCGAGACCGGCGGGATGCCTGCGGCCATCAGCGCGGGGATCGAGATCAGCCCGCCCCCGCCCGCCATCGCGTCGATCGTGCCGGCGAGCAGCGCCATGGAGACGAGGAAGGCGAGGATGTCGGGAGTCAGGTGCATAGAATCAAAACCCTCTACCGCTTGCGGGAGAGGGCGAAATCAAAAAAGGAGGCGCGGCCGAGGGAGTCGAACCGCGCCTCCAGGGACGGAGTGGGTCAGGGCAGCAGCTGGCTGCTCAATTCGGGAACCGCGACCGCCAGGTCATAGGCGACGATCTTGGCGAACACCTTGGCGCCGGCCTCGCCGACATGGGTGTAGTCGAACTTCTCCACGATCCGGCCACGCGGGCCGGTCTTGGGAAGCGTCGATGCCGGCGGCGATTCGGGGGCCGGGCGCGGACGCAGCGTGGTGCCGGCCCTGGCCGCGGCGATTTCCTCGGCAAGCGGCTCGGCCATCGCCAGCTTGGTCGATTCGACCGCGCCGAGCTGCTCAACGGCTTTCGCACTATCGCGGTTGAGCTCGATCACCGGCGCCTTGGTCTCGACGCCGATCTTGCGGACCGCATCGGCCCAGGCGGCGAGCGTGTTGTTGAGCTTGCCGCCCCGGAACTCCCGGCGCGAAAGCGGGGTGACCAGCACCGGCACCGCACCGGCCGCCCGCACGTCGCTCACCATCTGGCGCAGGTTCGACTGGAAATCGGTGTTGAGATCGGTCCAGCGCTCGGCCTTGGTCGACTGGTCGTTATGGCCGAACTGGATCAGGACATATTTCTTCGCATAGCCGGGCACCGCGGCCTCGGCGAGGGCGATCTTCCACGAGCCCTCGGCCTGGTAGCTGCGGGTCGAACGCCCGCCCCGCCCCATGTTGAGGCATGCGATGTTCGACTTCACGTGATAGGCGCAGAACACCGACGCCCAGCCGCTGCCGGGCGCCATGGTCGAGTCCCCGACCAGAATGATTTTGTAGGCGGAGATCGGCGGCGCATCAGTCCGCTTCTCGCGCTTCTCGAGCGGAGGCTGGGCCTCCGAAGTCTGGGCGAAGGCCGCCCCCGGAACCGCCAGCAACGCTGCCAGCGTGATCGCCATTTTCAGCATGTTCTACCCTCCCAGTTGCGGCCTTCTGTCCTTCGATCAGGAGAAGGCGAGGCCGCCGTTGATGTCCATGTTCACGCCGGTCAGGAACGCAGCGTCGTTCGAAGCAAGGAACACGACCGCCGAGGCCACTTCGTCCGGATGCCCCTCGCGGCGCAGCGGCGTGTTGCCGGCGACCGCCTTGCGGCCCTCGGGCTTGGAGAAGGTGTCGTGGAAGCTGGTGCCGATCAGGCCCGGGCACAGCGCGTTGACGCGGATGCCCTGCGGGCCAAGCTCCTTGGCCATGCTGCGAGTGAAGGTCATCAGCGCGCCCTTGGCGGTCGCGTAGATCGAGGCACCCGGCCCACCGCCGTCGCGGCCGGCGAGCGAGGAGAGGTTCACGATCGCACTGCCCTCGCCCAGGTGCGGCAGCACCGCCTTGGTGACGAGGAAGGTCGATTTGAGGTTCAATTCCATGACATGGTCGAAGAAGGCCTCGTCCATGTCGGCCAGCGTCTTGCGGGCGACCATGCCGCCGGCGACGTTGACCAGCACGTCGACTCGCTCGCCGAACGCCGCGGTGGTCTCGGCGACCAGCCGGGCCACCTCGGCCGGCTTGGTCACGTCGGCCTGGACCAGGATCGCGGTGCCGCCCGCGGCCTCGATCTCGGCGACGGTCGCCTTGGCTGCTTCCGCGTCGCTGCGATAGTTCACCGCGACCTTGGCGCCTTCCGCCGCGAGCTGCAGCGAGACCGACTTGCCGATGTCACGCCCGCCGCCGGTTACGATGGCGACCTTGTCCTTCAATTTCATGCTGGATTCCGTTCTGGGGAGATGGTGCCCGCGGCGCGCGGAAGTCCGCGGCCGAGGAGCAGGATGGAGAGGAGCGCGAGGGGCACGATCGCCGCGGCCAGCGCGAAGATCGGCGCATAGCCCTGGCTGGTCATCACCGGCACGAGCCAGGTGGTGATCAGCGTGCCCGCCACGGCGGCGGTGCCGCTGATCCCGGCGAGCGAGCCGACCGCGCCGCCGGCGAAATAGTCGCCCGGCATGGTCTGGATGTTGTTGATCGCCACCTGGAAGCCGAACAGGATCACTGCGATCAGCAGCACGGCGCTGAGCGGCGTCGATGCCTGGGCAGTGAGCAGCAGCGCCGGCAGCATGATCACGCAGCCGATCGCGATGGCGAGCTTGCGTGCCGAAAGCGCGTTCCAGCCCCGGGCGATCAGCACGCCGGAGAACCAGCCGCCGCCGAGACTCCCGAGCATCGCGCCGACGAACGGCACCCAGCCGAACATGCCGATCTGCTTGACGTCGAAATGGAAGGTCTCGGCCAAATAGATCGGCAGCCAGGAGACGAACAGCCACCAGACCGGATCGAGGAAGAAGCGGCTGAGCAGGATCGCCCAGCTCTGGCGATAGCGCAGCAGCTCGAGCATGCCCGGTGCCGGCGCTTCGTCCTCGGTCGCAGTGGCGGCGGCGGGACGCGCATTGATATGGGCGCGCTCCTCGTCGCTCAGCCAGGGATGGCGATCGGGATCGGCGCGGTAGACGAACAGCCAGGGGATCAGCCAGACAAAGCCGAGCACGCCGACCAGCACGAAGGTCATCCGCCAGCCGAACCCGGCATAGAGTGCGGCAACGGCAGGCGCGGCGATGATCGCGCCGATCGCGGCACCGGCATTGAAGATGCCCTGGGCGAAGGCGCGCTCCTGCGGCGGGAACCACAGAGCATTGGCCTTGACCGCGCCGGGCCAGTTGCCCGCCTCCGACACGCCCAGCGTGACGCGCAGGCAGAGCAAGGCGCCAAGCGAGCGGACCAGGGCATGCGCGCCGATCGACACCGACCACACCGCGATCGCGATGACGAAGCCGATGCGCGTGCCGATCCGGTCGAGCAGCTTGCCGAACAGCGACTGGCCGAACGCATAGGCGACCATGAACATGGTCACGAGCAGCGCGTAATCCGCCTTGTCCGCGCCGATGTCCTTGGAGACCGCCGGCCACATCACGGCGAGCGCGTTGCGGTCGATATAGTTGATCACGGTGACCAGCCCGATCAGGCCGATCACGAGCCAGCGAAGCCCTTTGACCTTGGTCATCGGCTCAGTTTCCCTTGCCCGTATCGAAGCGCGCGAAATGGCCCTTCCAGTCGAGCTTGCGGCCATCGACCGTCGCCGAGTGCGCGGCATTGGCATCGGCCGAGAAGGCGATGGCGAGCGTGATGCTGCGGCCGTCGGCGAGCCTGATCGTCACCACGTCCGTGTCGTTCGTGCGGACATGGGTGAAGCCCTTCACCCGGCTGTTGCTCGCCGTGGTCTTCTCCTCGCCCGCATCGTAGTTGCCGTGCGGCTCGAGCAGGTTGACGAACTGGGCATTGGTCGCGTTCGTCACGCGCTCGATCAGCAGCGGCTCGCGGCGCAGGTTGAAGCGCGGATCATTCGCACCACTCTCGCCCAGGATCACGCTGGCGCCGGCGGGAGCCAGCATGCGGTAGGTGTAGAAGCGGTTGTCGTTGATCCAGGTGACCGCGCCATTCGCCTCGGTCGGCGTACCCGTCGCATCGACCCAGATGTGCTGATAGCCGTTCGCCTTGCCCAGCACCGGGCGCTCGGCGGCGTTCGACTGGAGCGGGAAGCCGATCGCGGTGATCTGTCCGGCATAGTGGAGCGGCAGGTCATAGGTGGCGGGCTTGTCGCCGGTCACGTCGAGCAGGTCGACGATCATCGGGCTCTCGATGCCGTCCACCGGCAGCTGGATCAGTGTACGGCGATAGCGGACGCCGGGATAGGCGCCGACCATCTCGGCGGTGCTGATCGTCGCCTGCGGCGTGCTCGCCCAGAAAAGCTGCTTCGGCGCGAGCTTGTCACCAACCTTCCACTTGCCGCCGAAATTGCTGGTCTCGTTCACCACCAGCGTATTGTGGGCGACGGTCTGCTTCGCCCAGCTCTCATTTTCCTTGAGGTAGCGCCCGCCGTCCTTGCTCTCGACATTGAGGAAGCGCGCGGCGCCGTAATCGGTCACGATGGCATGGCCGTTGTCGTAGAGAATCCAGTTCAGCTTGTCGAAATGGCCATGGCCCATGCCCATCGCGGCGTTCTTGGCGACGAGCACCTGGTCGGTGTCGGTCGGGCCCGAGCGCATGATCGCCAGGCCGCCCATGTCGCCCTTGGGTCCGTCGCTCAGGAACTGCGAGGCGAAGGGGAAAGGCCTGGCCTTGCCCGCCGCCAGATCGCGCGCGACCATCAGGCCGTCGGGCGTGAGCACGGTGCGGCCCTGCCACTGCGCGATCGACAGCAGCGCCGGGTCCTTGGTCACTTCATAGCCGATCGCCACCGACTGGTAGAGCTCGTCGGTCTTCAGGCTCTTGTCCGGCATCGCGTCGTTGAACGGGAAGAAGAAGCCATCGTACGTCGTCTGGATCGAGGTCCGGATCGCCTTGAGCAGCACGCCACCGCGATGCTCGAAGATCTTCTGCTCGGGCTGGTTCGCCTCGATGAAGCGCGCGAACAGCACGAAGGGCAGCATCGCGTAGCGCTGATAATAGGGGCCTTCGACATAATAGCCGTCGGGCGAGAAGAGCTGGTCGATCTGCGCAAGGAAACCGAACTTGCCGTCGCGATGCAGGCCCTTGAGCGCGACCTCGACCAAATCCTTGTCGCGCAGCGTATAGCCGATCATACCGACCGCGGCGCAGGCCCAGGTGGCGTGGTTGTGGATCTGGTCGAACTCTTCCGCCTGCCCGGCCGACAGGAAGCTCGCCATCGGGCGGAACACCTTGTCGTCGATCGTCGCGCGGTCGGCGGCGCTCAGCGACTCCCGGATCGCGTCATAGCCCTGCACGGCATAGACCGCCCACACCGCATCGTTGAGGCTCTGCCAGAACAGCCGGCCCGGGCGCTGGTCGCTCGCCGCCGGATGATTGCCCAGCGTCGGATAGAGCTTGGCGTACTCCAGCAGCTCGGCCTTGGCGAAATCGGCATAGCGCTGCTCGCCGGTGATCCGGAACAGTAGTCCCGCGCCATAGATGGCAGTGTAGTTCCGCTTGTGCTGCTCATGCGTGTAGCCGCCACCCGGATCCTTGGGCAGGGGCACGACCACGCCAGCCTTGATCGCCTTGTCGACTTCGCGGCGGACCCGCTTCAGCTCGGCGTTGAACAGCGGATAGGCCGTGGCTTCCTTGGCCGTCGCCGCCATCTCGGCCGCGCGGAACAAAGTCGGCTGAGTGCCCGGCGCGGTCTGCGCGAGGGCGGGCGTGGCGAGCAGCGTGGTACTGGCGAGGAGAAACGCGAAACGAGTCATCAATTGCTTCCCGGAAGCGGCGAGGCCGCAGGCTTGGCGTACCAGGAGACACCGGTCTCCTCGCGCGTGATGGGCTTGAGCGTGCGATCGGCACCGAGCTTGGCCAGCGCCGGATCGACCGGATAGAGCAGGCCGTTGGCAGCGCGCTTGAGCGCCACCTGGCGGCGGTCCATCGCGATCGGCAGGGCGGCGGGTCCGGGCACGGACAGGACATTGCCGGTGAATGTGATCCCGGCGATGTCCGCCTTGGCGACAAAGGGATCGCCGCGCTTCGCGTTGACGAAGAGATTGCCGACGAAGCGGGTCGAGACCGGCGGGAGCGACAGTTCGGCATCGGCACCATTGCCCAAGGTCACCGTCGCGGCATCGATCAGGCTGTTCCGTTCGATCAGCGCATCCTGCACCTGCTCGTAGCGGTTGATCGGCGAATTGGGCACGCCATTCATCAGCGAGAGCGCGCTGTACGATCCGTCGCCGGCCAGCCCTTCGAGATAGTTGTTCCGGACGATCTGGCGCCGATTGATCACCCGCACGCCGCCGGTGTGCTTCACGCCATTGCCGAAGAACACATTGTCCTCGATCACATTGCCGTGCCCATGGCGCATCACGAACGCACCCTGGCTCTCGACCACGACATTACGCCGCAGGATGTTGGCACCCGACTTGATCGAGACGATCTCGACCTCGCCATCGCAGCGCTCGAAGAAATTGTCCTCGACCACCGTGAAGGAGTCGCTCTGCGATTGCTGACTGGTGCCGATGCGGATCGTCTCGCCGCCATTCTCGCCGAGCGGCGGGCGGGGACCGAAATAGTTGTGGTCGATCCGGTGATGATTCTCGCTCGGGCCATAGGCGGCGCGCACCACCACGAGCATCGCCCCGCCATGCACCTTGCCGGTGAAGTGCGAGTGATCGACCCGGTTGTTACGCCCATAGAGCGACACCCAGTGATCGGTCTTGGCCTCGGTCGGCGCGCCATAGCCATCGACGACCAGACCGGTCAGGCGCGAATTCTCGGCCCAGCGTTTCGTGTCGAAGCGAAAGGCAATCAGGTCCTCGCCAGTACCGTGGCCGTCCTTGAACACCAGGTTCGACACGACCAGCCAGCTGCCCGCCATGCGCAGGCTCGATGCGCCGGTCAGGATCACCTTGCCCGGCGTCTCCGCGGTCAGCGTGATCGGCCTGGCTTCGCTGCCCTGGCCCGTGAAGCGGACTGCGAAATCGCGCCACTCGCCATTGGCGAGGATGATGCGATCGCCCGGCGCCAGCGCCTTCGCTGCCGCTACATATTCCTGCTGATCATGGACAAGGGTGTCGCGCGCCGCCGCCGGACTGGCAGCCACCGCAAGCATCCCCATCGACAGCGCCCAGAGTCGCAACGAGTCCTCCCCACCGGCTCTTGTGGCCGATGCGGATGCCTACCAGTCGCGCAAATTACGCGCAAGCCAATTTGAATACCAATTTAACGGACCGGATTTGGTCCAGTGGTTCTATACCAAATTCCAGGCAGCGGTCAGCCGCGGGCACCCCGCGGGCGGCCGGCGAAGAGCGGGGCAAGCGTCACAGCAACCGTGCCGAGCAGGATCGCCGCCACCGCAGGCTCGAGCTGGTCGGCGAGCCAGAAATACGCCGTGACACTGGCCGCGATGGCCAGCCCCACCGCCCCAAGTAGCGACGCGGCATGCAGCAACGGGCCAACCCGGCGCGGCCAGCCATCGATGATTCGCCGCACCCGGGCGAGCATCACGCCATCGATGCCGGCGGCTTCCGCCCGTGCATATTCGTCCATATCGAGGCGCTTGCCGTCGAGACGGTAGAGAATGGCGAAGCGCCGCAGCGCCTCCAGCCGAGCATTGGCGAGACCGGCCACCCGGCGCGAGCCGAACAGCATCGCGCCCAGCCGCTCGATCCGGCGCGGCGCGCGCAGCGACGCGCGGCCGTCCGCCTGCGAGAGCTGCAGCGTGCGCAATTCGAGCGGGCTCAGCGCCGCCTCCACCGAAACGGTTCCGGCAAGCCCTTCGAGCAGATGTGCCTGGCTATCGAGATACGCCATGATGTCCTCCTGTTGGGAGCCATCTAGGCGCGACGCGTTCCGCTGATTAGCCGTGCGGGCGGCACCTCAAGGTTTCCGCAACTGCACCGATCCACCGCATGGCGTCGGATCGCGGCGACCGGCCATCCCTAAGTATGACGAAATCAGGGTTGATACCTTATATCATCGCGGCTACCGCGGCGCAGCAAGTATCTAGTTTGGGAAGATCCGTTGATGTTGCGTCCGCTGCTGCTCGCCTCCGTTGCCCTGTTCGCCCTCCCCGCCCATGCCGAGGAGAAGCCGGCCGGCGCCACGGACGCGCCGGCAGCCAGCAGCGAAACCGCTCCCGCCGCGGACCAGGATCACGACCAGCCCGGCGCGCAGATCGTCGTCACCGGCACCCGCGCTCGCAACACTGCCGATGTACTGGGCGGCACCGCGGTCCTCGCCAAGGACGAGCTGACCCGCGACCTGCGCCCGACGATCGGCGAAACCCTGGCCCAGCAGCCGGGTGTCTCCGCCACCTCCTTCGGCCCCAATGCCTCGCGTCCCGTGCTGCGCGGTTTCATCGGTGCGCGCGCGCCATTGCTCACCGACGGCATCGGCAGCATCGACGTGTCGAACACCTCGGCCGATCACGCACCGATCATCAACCCGCTCACTGCCGACCGTATCGAAGTGCTGCGCGGGCCGACCGCGCTGATCTTCGGCCCGTCGGCGATCGGCGGCGTGGTCAACGTGATCGACAGCCGCATCCCGCGCCATGTGCCTGACGAGATCGTCCATTTCGACGGCATCGTCAGCTATGGCAGCGCCGCCGACGAGCGCTCGGTCTCGGGCGCGGCGGACGTGCCGGTGACCAGCAAGATCGTCCTCCACGCCGACGGCAGCTTCTCGCAGACCGGCGACCAGCGCACCGGCGGCTATGTCCTCAGCCGCCCGCTGCGCGCCGCCGCAGCCGCCAGCGCCGATCCCGAGATCCAGGAACTGGCTGACCTCAAGGGCAAGGTGCCCAACACCGCTGGCAAGACCTGGGACGTCGCCGGCGGCGCCGCGATCATCGACGGCACCAACAATCTCGGCTTCTCGGTCAGCCATTTCGACACCTTCTACGGCGTGCCGGTGCGCTATTCGCTCGACCCGGCGGTCGAGGCGGAGAATGTCCGCCTCCATGCCCAGCAGACCCGCGTCGACATCCGCGGCGAGGTCAATATCGGCGACGGCCTGTTCAAGCAGCTCCGCACCCGCTGGGCCGCGGCCGACTACAAGCACTCCGAGATCGAGGAAGACGGTGCCGTCGGCACCACCTTCTACAATCAGGGCTATGAGGGCCGGCTCGAGCTGGTCCAGAGTGCGCGCGGCGGCTGGGACGGCCTGATCGGCGGCCAGTTCTCCTTGCGCGACATGCATGTCGTCGGCGACGAGAAGTTCCTGCCCAAGAACTCGGCGCAGCAGTTCGGCCTGTTCACGCTCCAGTCGCTCGATCTCGGCGCATTCAAGGCCGAGGCCTCGGCCCGCTTCGAGCATAACGACCTGACCGCCCAGGCAGATGCCGATATCGGCAACCCGGCGTATAAGCGCAGCTTCGACAGCTTCTCCGCCTCGCTCGGTGCCAGCTATGCGATTGCCGATGGCGTGCGCTTCGGCGTCAACGTCTCGCGTGCCGAGCGGGCGCCGACCCCGGAGGAGCTGTTCGCCAACGGCCCCCATGCCGGCACCCAGGCCTATGAAATCGGCAATCCGAATTTCGGCACCGAGAAGAGCTGGGGTGTCGAAGCCACCCTCAAGGGGGGCGGTGACGGCTTCGCCTTCTCGACCGCGGCCTATTACAACTGGTTCACCGGCTACATTTACGACGCCCCGACCGGCGCCACGCGGGACGACCTGCCGGTGTTCCAGTACAATCAGGCCAATGCTCGCTATTACGGCTTCGAAGCCGAGGGCTCGCTGCGCCTGGCGACGGTGAAGGCCTTCACGATCAACGCCACCGCGCTGGCCGACTATGTCCATGCCGAGATCACCGGTACCGGCCCCGCCCCGCGCATCCCGCCGCTGCGCATCAATGGCGGGCTGGAAGCGACGTCCGACGCCTTCACGATCCGCGGCGAAGTCGAGCATGTCTTCGACCAGACGCGCATCTCGGCCTTCGAGACGCCGACCGACGGCTTCACCTTCGTCAACGCCTCGGTCTCGTGGAAGCCTTGGGGCGCCGGCTCGAACACCAGCCTGCAGCTCTCGGCCAATAACCTCTTCGACGTCGAGGCCCGCCGCGCCGCCAGCGTGCTCAAGGACTATGCCCCGCTCCCCGGCCGCGACATCCGCGTGACCGCGCGCATCCAGATCTGACCCCGTCAACTCCCCCTCCCTGCAAGGGAGGGGCCAGGGGTGGGTCAGAAAAGGTCGGGCTCGATGCCCGGCCTTTTCTTTTTCGTCCACGGGTCAGCCGGGCTCCCCCGGCCTTCGCCGGGGTCGCAACCCACCCCCAACCCCTCCCTTACAGGGAGGGGAGTGAGAAGGGGATCATTGCACTCGCTTCGCCGTTAGGCGATCCGATGCCGATGCATCCCGCCCACGAAGCCCCGCCAGCCTCCCGCCGCCTGCCCTGGCCGATCCTCGCCGGTGCGGGACTGGCGCTCTTCCTGCTCGCCTTGCTCTGGTTCGGCCATGAACTGGCGGAAGGCGATGGCGCGACCATCGACCGCGCGATCCTGCTGGCTATGCGTGTCCCCGGCCATCCGCTCCAGCCGATCGGCCCCGCCTGGCTACCCTCGGCGGTGCGCGACGTGACGGCGCTCGGCAGCACCACCGTGCTGAGCTTCATCGTGCTGGTCGCGGCGATCTTCCTCGGGCTCGCCCGCCGGGTGCGAACGGCGTTCCTCGTAGTCGCCGCCTCGCTGCTCGGCTCGGTCGCGGTCGAGACAATCCGCGGCTTCATCGCCCGCCCCCGGCCGCAGTTCACCGGCCAGCTGATGGAAGTGAACTCGCACAGCTTCCCCAGCGGCCATGCCGCGATCAGCGCGATCGTCTACCTGACCCTTGCCACCCTGCTCTTCCCGGTGCTGCCCGACCGGCGGATCCGCGCCTTCGTGCTGATCGTCGCGCTGGTGCTGACGACCTCGGTAGGTCTCAGCCGCCTCTATCTCGGCGTACACTGGCCGAGCGACGTGGTCGCCGGCTGGGCGTTCGGCGGCGTCTGGGCGATGCTGTGGTGGCGGATCGAGCTGGAGCTACTGAGCCGGGCCCAGGCCAGGGCCTAGCCCTGGCGCTCGGCGAGCTTGCGCTCCCAGGCCAGCGCGTCCTTGACGATCCCTTCGAGGTCGTCGTGCTTCGGCCGCCAGGGCAGCGCCGCCAGGATCGCGCTGTTGTCGGCGACCAGCGCGTCGGGATCGCCCGCACGGCGCCCCTCGAGCCTGCGCTCGATCGTCAGGTTGGTCACCCGGTCGACCGCGTCGAGCACCTGCAGCACCGAAAAGCCGCGGCCATAGCCGGCGTTCATCGTGTGGTTCTCGGTCGGCTTCGCGATCAGCAGGTCGAGCGCGTCGACATGCGCGGCGGCCAGGTCGCTGACATGGATATAGTCGCGCACGCCGGTGCCGTCGGGCGTATCGAAATCGGTGCCGAACACCGAGACATGGCCACGCTTGCCCGTCGCCGCCTCGGCCGCGATCTTGATGAGGTGCGTCGCTCCTGCGGTGGACTGGCCCGAGCGGCCCTGCGGATCGGCGCCGGCGACGTTGAAATAACGCAGCGCCGCATAGTTGATCGGATGCGCCGCGGCGACGTCCTTCAGCATGATCTCGGTCATCAGCTTCGACATGCCGTACGGATTGATCGGCTGCTTCGAGCTGTCCTCGCGCACCGGCACGACCTCGGGAATGCCGTAGGTCGCCGCGGTGGAGGAGAAGATGAAGTGCTTCACGCCTTCTGCAACGGCACTCTCGATCAGCGAACGGCTCGCGGCGGTGTTGTTGCGATAATATTTGAGCGGATCGGTCACGCTCTCCGGCACCACCACCGAGCCGGCGAAGTGCATGATCGCGATCGCGCCATTGTCGCGGATCGCGGCGCGGACCTTGTCGTCATCGGCGATGTTAGCGACGACGAGCTTGGCGCGCGGATCGACAGCCCAGTCGAAGCCGGTGACGAGGTTATCGACCACCACGACCTGCCAGCCCGCATCGAGCAGCGCCAGCACCGCATGGCTGCCGATATAGCCCGCTCCGCCCGTAACCAGCACCGTGCCTTCGCGCATACCAAACTCCGCATTGTTCTTCGCGCGTCCAATCCTATCTTTGCGCCGATAGCAAGGAGTTCGCGATGAGCATTGAAACCGCTACGCTGGCCGGAGGGTGCTTCTGGTGCACCGAGGCCGTGTTCAACGATGTGATCGGCGTCCAGTCGGTCGAAAGCGGCTATATCGGGGGCACCAAGGAGAACCCGACCTACAAGGAAGTCTGCTCGGGAACGACCGGCCATGCCGAGGCAATCCGGGTGAGCTTCGATACCGATCAGATCTCCTATGGCGAGATCCTCGACATCTTCCTAGCGACGCACGATCCGACCCAGCTCAACCGCCAGGGCAACGATATCGGCACCCAGTATCGCTCGGCGATCTTCCCGCATTCGGCGGAGCAGGAGCGTGAGGCGCTGGATGCGATCGAGCGTGCCCGTCCCGACTGGCCCGAGCCGATCGTCACCGCGATCGAGCCGCTGGGTGAATGGTGGTCCGCCGAGGACTACCACCAGGAATATTGGCAGGGCGACGGCCAGCGTAACCCCTATTGCCTGGCGGTGATCCCGCCCAAGCTGCGCAAGCTCCGCAAGAGCTTTGCCGCACGCAGCAAGGAAGGCGCTACGGCAGCCTGATCCGAGTAAGCCTCCCCCGGCATCACCGGGGGAGGATTTCACCTATTCAGCGCCGCCCGGCAGCGCCTCGCCTTCGATCGGCGGACGCTTGCCCGCTTCGGCACCGAGCGCCTTGTAGACGAAGCCGCCGAGCAGCCCGCCCACGATCGGCGCGACCCAGAACCAGAGCAGCTGCTGCAGCGCGATGCCGCCTTCGAGCAGCGCCGGCCCGGTCGAGCGCGCCGGGTTCACCGACGTGTTGGTCACCGGGATCGAGATCAGGTGGATCAGCGTGAGCGCCAGCCCGATCGCGATCGGCGCGAAGCCCGCCGGGGCGCGGCTATCGGTCGATCCCATGATCACCATCAGGAACATGAAGGTCAGCACGACCTCGATCACCATCCCGGCCTCGAACGAGAAATGGCCGGGCGAATGCTCGCCAAAGCCATTGGAGGCGAGGCCGCCAGCATAGCCCGGCGCGCCGCTGGCGACGTACCAGAGCAGCCCCGCCGCGATCACCGCGCCGATCACCTGCGCGGCCACGTAGAGCGGAATATCCTTTGCCGGGAAGCGCCCGCCGGCCCACAGGCCGAAGGTCACCGCCGGGTTGAGGTGGCAGCCCGAGATATGGCCGATCGAATAGGCCATGGTGAGAACCGTGAGACCAAAGGCGAGGCTGACGCCCGCCAGCCCGATGCCGACATCCGGAAACGCCGCGGCCAGCACCGCGCTGCCGCATCCACCGAAAACGAGCCAGAACGTGCCGATCAGTTCGGCAAGACCACGTTGCACATTGCTCATGCTTGTTGCCCTCCTGCTGTGTTCGGTCTCTCCCATCCAGACCTGCGCAGATTTGTAGGTCCCGATGGAGTCGGAAGTAAAGCGGCGCACGGGTTGCGGCGACGGCGACACTGTGGTGAGGGGAACGGCGATGACGCTTCCCGACCGCAGCTTCGCAGCCTTCCTGTTCGACATGGACGGCACGCTCGTGAACTCGATGGCGGTGGTCGACCGCGTGTGGCGCGCTTGGGCGACGCGGCACGGGATCGAAACCGATCCGCTGATGGCGGCGCTGCACGGCGTCCGCGCGATCGAGACGATCCGCCGCTTCGCCCCCACCGGCGTAGATGCCGAGGCGGAGACCGAGGCGCTCACCCAAGCCGAGATCGACGATATCGAAGGCCTGGTCGAGATCCGGGGCGCCGCCGCGTTCCTCGCCCGCATTCCCGCCGGGCGCTGGGCACTGGTGACTTCCGCACCGCGCGCGCTGGCGCTGCGCCGGCTCGAGGCGGCCGGGATACCGCTACCGGAGGTGGTGATCACCGCGGAGGACGTCGCGCATGGCAAGCCCGCGCCCGATTGCTTCCTGTCCGCCGCCGCACGGCTCGGCGTCGATATCGGCGACTGCCTGGTGTGGGAGGACAGCCCCGCCGGCATCACCGCCGCCGATGCGGCGGGCGCCGCGGCGGTCGTGATCACCGAGACGCATCACGACGTGATGGATACGCCGCACCCGGCCCGGGCGGATTATCGCGGCATCGATGTGGAGACCGATGCGCAGGGCTGGCTGCGACTGGTCGCGCGCTAGAATTCCAAGACTAAGCTGCTCCCCGGCGAAGGCCGGGGCCCAGTCTCGGCGCATTATCGATGGCGCGGGAAGCTAACGAACGACATTGCAACTGGGCCCCGGCCTTCGCCGGGAGCAAGCGCTTCCGACAGCCGCCGCTGCTTGCAATGTAGGATTTCGCCTGCTCCATACTGATGGATGCAAGCCCGCTTCTCTTCCGCCCTCTGCCGGACCCGTCGACATCCCCTGCACGGGAAGGGAAACCAGGGCCCCGTGTCGTATGTTTCGTAAACTTCCGCGCACCGCTCGAGCCCCGAATCGGCCCGTCGCCCGGCCTAGTAAGCGGCGCGGCGCAGCCGGTCGTTGATCGCCACGCCGATGCCGGTCTCGGGGATCGGCGCCACGGCGATGGCCGCGGCATCGCTCGCATCGGCGCGGTGGAGCGCATCGAACAGGTTGGCCGCCGCCTTGGTGAGGTCGCCGGTTGCCGAGAGGGTTTCGATGCCGGCGATCGGACCAAAGCCGATGAGATACTCGCCGTCCTGCGCTTCGGTCGCATGGAGGCGCACCGGCTTGGAGGGGGCGTAGTGGCTGTCGAGCTGGCCGGGCGCGACAATCCCCGCTTCCTTCCCCGGCGAAGGCCGGGGTCCAGCCCCAGATTCCAAGTCCGGGCCCCGGCCTTCGCCGGGGAAAAGCTGTTCGGCGCTCAGCGGCCCCGGCCGCAGGATCGCCCCGCCCATCACGATCGTCGACTCCACCCCCGCCGGCGTGGCGCCGTCGTCGATCACCAGCGGAATGCGCCCGGCCAGGCTCTTCGCGACATGCTCGGCACGGGTCGGGCTGATCGAGCCGCTGGCATTGGCCGAGGGCGCGGCGAGCGGCTTGCCACTCTCAGCGAGCAGCGCCTGCATCGCGCGGTGCCGCGGCACCCGGATCGCGATCGTGTCGAGCCCGGCGGTGACCAGCGACGCGATCCCGGAATCGGCGCGCAGCGGCAGCACCAGGGTCAGCGGCCCCGGCCAGAAGCGCTCCGCCAGGTCACGCGCCCGATCGTCGAACACCGCGATCCGCTCGGCGGCGGCGAGATCGGGCACATGGACGATCAGCGGGTTGAAGCTCGGCCGGCCCTTGGCCGCATAGATGCCGGCGACCGCGTGCGACTCGGTCGCGTCGGCGGCCAGGCCATAGACCGTCTCGGTCGGCACCGCGACGCATTCGCCCGCGCGAATCAGCGCCGCCGCCTCGGCGATCGCGGCCATGCCGTAAGGTAAGACTCTCGGATTTGTCGGGCTCACTTTGGGCGAGCTATACGGCGCGAAACCAGACCACAAGAGAGGCCCTATGTTCACCCCCGCCACCGCCGATCAGCGCTTCGTCCTGGAGACCATCGTTCGCCTGGGCGAGATCAGCGCGGAAGCCGCCGAAATCGCCGATGCGGTGCTCGACGGCGCGGGCCAGTTCGCCGCCGGCGAATGGGCGCCGCTGGAACGGCTGGGCGACACCGATGGCCCGAAATGGACGCCCGACGGTGTGAAGATGCCGGCCGGCTTTGCCGCGGCGTACCAGGCCTATGTCGAGGGCGGCTGGGGCACGATCGGCTCGCCGGCAGAGCATGGCGGCCAGGGGCTGCCGGTCAGCCTGTCGATCGCGGTACTGGAGACGCTCGGCACCGCGAACATGGGCTTCGCACTCGCCCCGATCCTCACCGTCGGCGCTGTCGAGGCGCTGATGCACCACGGCACGCCCGAGCAGCAGGCGCTCTATCTGCCGCATCTTTCGACCGGCGCCTGGACCGGCACGATGAACCTCACCGAGCCGCAGGCGGGCTCGGACGTCGGCGCCCTGCGCAGCACCGCCACCCCCACCGGCGAAGGCAAGTGGAAGATCAAGGGCACCAAGATCTTCATCAGCTTCGGCGATCACGACATGGCCGACAACATCGTCCATCTCGTCCTTGCCCGCACGCCGGGCGCGCCGGCCGGGACCAAGGGCATCTCGCTGTTCCTGGTGCCGAAATACCGGCTCAACGCGGACGGCACGCCGGGCGCGTTCAACGATGTCCGCACCGTCTCGATTGAGCACAAGATGGGCCTCCACGCCTCGCCGACCTGCGTGCTCTCGTTCGGTGATAACGACGACTGCATCGGCGAGCTGGTCGGCCTCGAGTTGGGCGGCATCCGCGCGATGTTCACGATGATGAACAATGCGCGGCTCAATGTCGGCCTGCAGGGCGTGCAGGTCGCCGAGCGCGCCACCCAGCGCGCAGTCGCCTATGCCCGCGAGCGCGTGCAGGGCTATCGCGGCGGCGAACAGGTCGCGATTGTCGAGCATCCCGATGTCCGCCGCATGCTGCTGCGGATGAAGGCGCAGACCCAGGCGGCCCGCGCGCTCGTCTATTACGCCTTCGGCCAGCTCGACCGTGCGCGGGCCGGCGATGCCGAGGCGGAGAAGCGCGTCGAGCTGCTCACCCCGCTCGCCAAGGCGCATGGCACCGATCTCGGCAACGAAGTCGCCAGCCTCGGCGTCCAGGTCCATGGCGGCATGGGCTATATCGAGGAGACCGGCGCGGCCCAGCATTTCCGCGATGCCCGCATCACGCCGATCTACGAAGGCACCAACGGCATCCAGGCCGCCGACCTGGTCGGGCGCAAGCTGTCGATGGACAATGGCGGCACGCTGCTCGGCCTGATCGGGCAGATGCGCGAGGACGCCGAGGACACCGGCCTGGTCAACCTGATCGACGCCTGCGAGGAAGTCGCGCGCAACCTGCTGTCGAGCGAGATGGATGACCGGCTGGCGGCGAGCTATCCGTTCCTGACGATGCTCTCGACGGCGGTCTGCGGCTGGCTGATGGAGGCGAGCGGCCGCGCGGCGGCGCGCAGCGAAGGCGATCCGGCGTTCCTCAAGATGAAGCAGGCGGCTTCGCGCTTCTATGTCGCACAGATCGTGCCCGAGGCGCTGGGCCTGATGCCCGCCGCGATGGCCAAGGCGGAGATGCTCTACGCGATCGATGCCGAGGGCTTCGCCGCGTAGAGCGGATCCCCCTTTATGCATCCGGCATAGCGGAAGCCGGCGAGATACCCGCCGGCTTTTGCAGCCGAAATGGCTGGACCTCGGCGGATATCCGGCCCGCGATCCTTGCAATGTAGGATTTCGCCTGCTTGCCTCGCCCGGCCGGGCTGCAACTCGGCCGCTCTTTGGATCCGTGAAAGATAGGACAAGGCGTGCGCAAGCATGTTGCGCAAACCCACCGCCGCGCAACGCCGCTGGCTGTCGAGACTTTTGTGACTTTTCGCCGCCAGCCGGCCGAGTCGCCAGCGCCGCGCTGTTGGAATATCCGCGCCCGGTTTCAGTTGTAGCGGTTGCCGCCCGGATCGGCACGGAAGCCATTGTCAGCGGCGCCACCCTGGCAGCGCTGGTCGTCAGGGTGCTTCTTGCAGAGCTTGCGCAGCTCCTTGCCTTCGCGTTCTTCCTTCTCGCGCATCTTGCGGCCGTAGTTGCGGTCGCTTTCGTCCTGGCTGGTCGTCGTCCAGTCGACCACCTTGCCGCCTGCCTTGACCGGCATGGTCGCGACATCGACCACGGTCTTGGCGATGCAGCCACCGCTCAGCAACGGCAGGGCAACGATGAACGGCACCAGAAACTTGCGCATGGAAATCCCTTATCCCCCCTTGTGCGCCCCTGCCGCGGCATCGCGCGCTTCAACACCGATATAGGGGAAATCGGTGAAGAAACCGTCCACGCCAAGCCCGATGAAATACAGGATCTCGTCCGTCAGGCGACCATGGTCGGCCGGATTTGCGCCGGAACGGTAGCTGGGCAGGAGGAAGAAGTTCTCCGCCCGAAACGTCCAGGGATGCAGCTTGAGCCCGGCGGCGTGCGCGTCGGCGATCAGCGTGGTGGCAGGGCCGGAGACCGGCTGGATCATCGTCAGCTCGGGGCCGATACCGTACGCATAGGCCGCAACCGCCTTCAGCCCTTCCGGCGTGATCATCGCCTTGTAGCTCGGCTGCGCGCCGTCCGCCGGGGCGCCTGCGCCGGCCATCAGCTGGATCAGCCGGACCTTGGTCATCGTCCTGAGCTTCTTGAGGTTGTTCACCTCGAACGACTGGATGAACACCGGCGCATCGGCGCGGTCCCAGCCCGCAGCCTTGAGCTTGTCGACCAGCCGCTGCTCCACGGCCAGACCGATCGAAGCGAAATAGGTCGGGTGCTTGGTCTCGGGATAGATGCCGATCGTGCGGCCGGTCGCCTTCGACGCCTGCTTGGCCAGCGCGATGACTTCGTCGAGCGTCGGGATCTCGGCCTGGCCGTCGAACTTCGTGTTCTCGGGCCGGAACTTGGGCAGGCGCTCCTTGGCGCGCAGGGTCTTCAGCTCGGCGAGGGTGAAGTCCTCGGTGAACCAGCCGGTCATCGTCTCGCCGTCGATCGTCTTGGTCGCCTTGCGGCTAGCGAACTCGGGATGATCGGCGACGTTGGTCGTCTCGGTGATGTTGTTCTCGTGCCGCGCGACCAGCACGCCGTCCTTGGTCGGCACCAGATCGGGCTCGATGAAGTCGGCGCCCTGCTCGATGGCGCGCTGGTAGGAGAGCAGCGTATGTTCGGGGCGCTCGCCCGAGGCACCGCGGTGCGCGATCACGATTACCTTGTCGGTGTTCCCATGCATGGCATGACCTTGCCCCATAGCGACGCCCGGCACCATCAGCATCAGCGCGGCAATCAGCGATCTCGTCACGAAACTCTCCATTCGTTACGCGATTGCGCCTAGGCTGCGGATATGACGGTTGCGAGGCGATATGGCGGATAATGACAGCGTGCTCGCGGCGGCCCGCGCCTGGAAGGGCGAAAGGCTGGCGCTGGCCACCGTCGTCTCGACCTGGGGATCGGCGCCGCGGCCGCGCGGCAGCCACATGCTCGTCCACGAGGATGGCCGGTTCGAGGGATCGGTCTCCGGCGGCTGCGTCGAGACCGACATCCTGCAGACCGCCGCCGAAGTGATCGCCGGGACGCCGTCGATCGTGAAGACCTATGGCGTCGCCGACCCGGCCGCCTGGGAAGTCGGCCTGCCCTGCGGTGGCGAGATTTCGGTGCTGGTCCAGCCGGTTTCGGACCGGGGCTTTCCGCCCGAACTGTTCGAGGCGATCGATGCGGCCCGGGCGAAAGGCGAGGCCTTCGACGTCGGAACCGATCTTGCCACCGGCCACTCCGCGCAAGGGCCGGGCGCGTTCCTCAACCGCTACGATCCGCCGCGCCGGCTGCTGGTCATCGGCGCGGTGCAGATTGCGCAGACGCTCGCCGGCCTGGCGCGGGAGCTGGGCATCCTAACCCATGTTATCGACCCGCGCGGGAGATTTCTGACCGCCGAGCGTTTCCCCGGGGTGATGCTAGACGACCGATGGCCCGACGAAGCCGTGACCGCCCTGCAGCCCGATCCCGCCACGGCCGTGGTGACGCTCAGCCATGACCCCAAGATCGACGATGCCGCCTTGCTCGCCGCATTGCGCTTCCCGACGGGGTATGTCGCAGCCTTGGGATCGCGCCGCAGCCATGCCGCACGGCTGGAGCGGCTCGCGGCCGCCGGCGTCGCTCCCGCCGATCTGGCTCGCATCGAAGGCCCCGCCGGACTCGCCATCGGGGCGATCGGCCCCGCCGAGATCGCCCTGTCCATCGCCGCAGCCATGGTGAGGAAATTCCATGCTCAAGCCTGACCAGACCGCGCTGATCCTGCTCGCCGCCGGCCATTCGCGCCGCTTCAACGACGGCGACAAGCTCGCCGAGCCGTTCCTCGACAAGCCGCTCGCCTATCATGTCGTCACGGCGCTGGAGCGCATCCCCTTCGCCGCGCGGATCGCGATCGTCTCGGGCACCGCGCTCGACTTCGCCGCGCTCGGCTATGACGTGGTCGAGAATCCCGATCCCTCGCTCGGCCAGGCACGCTCGCTCTGCTACGGCGTGGAGCGGGCAAGGCAGTTGGGCGCCGAGGCGGTGCTGGTCGCGCTGGCGGACATGCCGCGCGTCACCGCCGCCCATATCCACCGCATGTTCGACGCAGCCGATGGCCCGGCGACGATCGTCGCCTCGTCCGATGGGGTGGACCCGATGCCGCCGGCGCTGTTCGGCAAGGATATGTTCCCCGCCCTGCTCGCGCTCGAGGGCGACCAGGGTGCACGCGACCTGATCCGGCGGGGCCATCACGTCATCGCCCCGCCCGCCGAACTGGTCGACATCGACACGCAGCAGGACCTGCGCGAGCTGCGCGAACTCTACGGCCTGCGCACCGACGGGCGGCCCGAGCAGCCGCCCGCGCTCATTCGTGACGAAGCGCGTCGATCGGATTGAGGCTCGCCGCGCGCCGCGCCGGGAAATAGCCGAACACCACGCCGATGATCGCCGAGATGGCGAAGGCGATCACGTTGATCTGCACGTCGAACAGGAAGGGCAGCGAGCCCAGCCACGACATCAGCGCCACTGCCATTTGCGCCAGCAGCAGCCCGATCAGGCCGCCCAGCATCGACAGCACCACCGCCTCGACCAGGAACTGCATCAGCACTTCGCTCGCCACCGCACCGATGGCGAGGCGGATGCCGATCTCGCGCGTCCGCTCGGTCACCGACACCAGCATGATGTTCATGATGCCGATGCCGCCGACGACGAGACTGATTCCGGCCACCGCCGCAACGATCTGGGTGAGCAGGGTCGTCGTGCCCGTGAGCGTCGCGCTGATCTGGGCCGTGTCGAAGATGTTGAAGTCGTCCTGCTTGCCGCCGGTGATCTGGCGCCGCTCGCGCAGCAGATCGGTGATCGAGGACTGGATCTGCGCGCTGTCATAGGCCGGATCGGTACCGACCAGCATCAGCCTTATGTCGGTGCTGCCGGTGAAGCGACGCTGCACCTGCTTGATCGGCATGATGATCACATCGTCCTGATCGCCGCCGAACCCGGCCTGGCCCTTGGTCTTGAGCACGCCGATCACGTCGCACGAGATGCCGTTGACGCGGATCCGCGCGCCCGTCGCCGCGCCGCCGCGGAACAGGTTGGTCTGGATCGTGGTGCCGATCAGGCACACGGCCTTGCCCGCCTGCTCCTCCGCCCGCGTCCAGCTGCGCCCCTCGATCAGCGGCCAGGGCGAGACTTCGAAATAGGCATTGGTGGTGCCGTTGACCGTGGTCGACCAGTTGGCGCCGTTGTAGATCACCGTCGCCGTGGTCTGCGCCTGGGGCGCGACCGCGGTGACGCCCGCGACCTGATCGCGGATCGCAGTGACGTCGGCGGGCTTGAAGTCGGGCGGGCGCGGGCCGCCGCCGCCGCGGCCGAAGCCCTGGCCCGGACGGATCTGGAGGATGTTGGTGCCGAGCGCCGAGATCTGCTGCTGCACCGCCGCCGTGGTCGCCTTGCCGAGCGTCACCATGGTGACGACCGCCGCGACGCCGATGATGATGCCGAGTGCCGTCAGGATCGAGCGCAGCTTGTGGCGCAGGATCGAGCGGATCGCGAGGATGAAGGTGGTGCCGAACATTATTGCGTCACCGCCTCGCCCTGGTGGTGCCCGGTCTCGATCCGTTCGACCAGCCCGTCCTTGAAGTGGATGATCGTACGGGCGAAGGCGGCCATGTCGGGTTCGTGGGTGACCATCAGCACGGTGATGCCGCTGTTCTGGTTGAGATCGGTGAGCAGCTGCATAATCTCCACCGAGCGTTCGGAATCGAGATTGCCGGTAGGCTCGTCGGCGAGCAGCACATCGGGGTTGGTGACGATCGCCCGGGCGATCGCGACGCGCTGCTGCTGGCCGCCCGAAAGCTCGGCCGGCGTATGATCCCACCAGTTCTTCAGCCCGACCTTGTCGAGTGCCGCCATCGCGGCTTCGCGGCGCTGCGCCTTGGGATCGCCGCGATAGAGCAGCGGCAGCTCGACATTCTCCAGCGCCGAGGTGCGCGCGAGCAGGTTGAAGCCCTGGAAGACGAAGCCGAGATATTTGCGCCGGAGCAACGCGCGCTGGTCGCGCTCGAGCTTCTCGACATGCACGCCCTTGAACAGGAACTCGCCCGCGGTCGGCACGTCAAGGCAGCCCAGGATGTTCATCGTGGTCGACTTGCCCGAGCCCGACGGCCCCATCACCGCGATGAAGTCGCCCGCGGCGATGTCCAGGTCGACTCCCTTCAGTGCCTGGAAGGCAGTGGGGCCTTCGCCGAAGGTCTTGATGATCCGCCGCAGCTGGATCAGCGGCGGATCACTGTCCGCCACGCTGGCCTCCGGCACCCGATCCGCCCTGGCCGCCACCCTGCCGGCGCTGCCCGCCCGAGCGGCGCGTCGACGAAGCGCCATTGGCGAGCTGGCCGGTGATCACCTTGTCGCCGGGCTTGAGGTTGCCGCCGGTGATCTCGGTGACGGTGCCGTCGGTGCTGCCGGTCGTCACGTCCACGGCCTTGGGCTGGCCATCGGGACCGAGGATGTAGACGGTCCGCTGGCCACCATGCTCGCCACCGGTCGCGGTCTTCTGCTGGCCGCTATTGCCGCGCCGCGGCCGGCCGGGGACCAGTGCGCCGGCAATGCCGCTGTTCGAACCGCTACCGCCGGCACCCTGGGTCGCCGCGCCCGGCGTGAAGCGCAGCGCAGCATTGGGCACCAGCAGCACATTCTGACGCGCCATGGTCACGATGTCGGCGGTCGCGGTCATGCCCGGGCGGAGCTGCTCGTCCGCATTGGAGACCGAGAGATCGGCGGCATAGGAGACGACCTGGTTTGCGGTCGTGCTGGTCGTCGAAGTGGAGGAGCTGGCATCCTGTACCGACAGGTTCGAGCCGACTTCCACGCGCGTGATCTTCGCCGGGAAGGTCTTGCCCGGGAAGGCGTCGACGGTGAAGCTCGCATCCTGCCCCTGGCGGACCTGGCCGACATCCGCCTCGTCAATCGCGACCTCCAGCTTCATCTGCGACAGATCCTGCGCGATCACGAACAGCGTCGGCGTGTTGAACGAGGCGGCGACGGTCTGGCCCGGATCGACCTGGCGCGCGAGGATCACGCCGGTGACGGGCGAGCGGATGATCGCCCGCGTCCGCTGGGTCTGCGCCGAGGACAGCTGGGCGCGCGCCGACGTGACGTTTGCGTTGGCCGCGTTGAGGTTGGCGAGGGCGCGGTTGCGGTCGCCGATCGCGCTGTCCATCTCGGTCTTGGCCGGCACCTTGCCGCCCGAGAGCCGGCTGACTTCCTGATAGCGCGCGAGCGTGGCGTTGCTCTGCTGCAGCGTCGCCTGGGCCTGGCCGACCGCGGCGATGTTCGCCGCCAGTGTCGCCTCGGCCTGCTTGACCTGATCGTCGAACTGCGACGGATCGATCAGCGCGAGCGGCTGGCCGGCGGTGACGCGGTCGTTAACGTCCGCCAGCACCTTGATGACCTGGCCCGAGAGCTGCGAGCCCACGGTGACCTGGTTGGTCGGCGCCAGCTTGCCGGTGGCGGAGACCGTGACGGTCAGGTTGCCGCGTTCGACATCGTCGGTCGCGTATTTCACTTCTTCCTTGCCGCCGAGGAAATGCCACAGCAGCAGCACCGCGAGCACCACGCCGAGCGCGATCAGCCCCCATTTGAGCCAGCGCCGCCACCAGGGCCGCGGAGGCGTGCCCAGAAAGGCATCGAGATTCTGGTTCGGATCAGTTGCCATTCGAGGTGCCGCCTGTCGTGGAAGTCGTGTTGATGTCGGGCGTGGTGCTGGTGTCCCAGCCACCGCCCAGCGCCTGATAGAGCTGGATCAGCGCGGTGGACTCGTCGGAACGAGCCGAGACCAGGCCATTCTTCGCCGAGATCAGCGAGGATTCCGCCTGATTGAGCGTGGTGAAGTCGGTGAGGCCCGAGCGATATTGCAGCCGGGCGAGCACCGCCTGGTTGTTCGCCGCATCGAGCGCGACAGTGAATTCCTGCTCGCGGCGCTGCGCGGTCTGGAGCGCGACGATCGCGTTCTCGATGTCCTCGAGGCTGGTCAGCACCGCCGATTTATAGGCGAGGAACGCGCCGTCAGCCACCGCCCTTGCCGAGCGGACCTGGCTTTGTCGCGTGCCGCCGTCGAAGATCGTCTGGGCGATGTTGGAGAAGAGCCGCCCGGTGATCACGTCGAACAATGAAGACAGCGCCGAGCTGCCCGAATCGATGCTGCCGCCGATCGAGAGCTGCGGATAGAGCTGGGCCTGCGCAACGCCGATGTTCGCCGTGCTCGCGGCGAGATTGCGTTCTGCGGCGCGGACGTCGGGCCGCTGGCGCAGCGCATCGGCGGGAATGCCGGCGGCGACTTCCGCAGGGCCCTTGGGGATGGGCTTCGCCGTTTCCATCTCGGCCTTGAGCGCGCCGGGCGCCTGGCCGGTGAGCACGCCGAGCCGCGAAACGGCGCTGTTGTAGCTCGCCTCCAGCGTAGGGATCGTCGCGGCGAGCTGTGCGCGGCTGGCGCGCGCCTGCTCCTGGTCCACCGCCGAGACGAGGCCGGCCTGCACCCGCCAGCCGGCGATCTGGAGATTGTCGTCGGCGATGCCCAGGCTGTCGCGCGCATTGGCGATCTGCGCCTGGGCGACGCGTGCGAGCACATAGTTGCGCGCCGTCTCCGCCTCGATCGAGATCAGCACCGTGGCATAATCGAAACCGCTGGCTTCATAGGATGCGCGAGCACCCTCGACGCCGCGCCGGACCCCGCCGAACAGGTCGACCTGGTAGCTGGCGTCCCCGCCGACCGTGAAGCTGGTGCTGCCACCCTGCGAGATGGTGGTGACGGTGCCGTCCGGCAGTGTCGTGGTACGGGTGCCGCCGCGCAGCGATTCGCTGTGCGAGACGCCACCCGACGCGCTGAGGCTCGGCAGCAGGTTCGCCCGCTGCTGGATCAGCGATTCACGGGCCTGGCGCAGCCGGACCACGGCCTGCGCCACGTCGAGGTTGGCGGCCTGCGCGCGCTGGACGAGGCTGCCGAGCATCGGATCGTCGAACCGCGTCCACCACTGGCGCAGGTCCTCGCGGGCCTTCTGGTCTGCGGACACCGACCAAGCATCGGGCACGCCGAGCTCGGCGGCGGCGCGCGGATGATAGTCCGGCCCCACCGCACAGGCGGAAAGCGACAGTGCGAGCAGCACGCTCAGGGTCAGCGGACGATTGGCCATGGTCTCTACATGTTTCCGAAGCCGTTTCGGTTCCAGAAGAATATTGTCGCAATATGTCTCTGCCCATGTCGGATCGTGCGCGGAAAGATATTCTGCGCTTGGCGCGGGACGCGCGCTTGGGCAGAGAGGCGCCAAATCAAGAGGAGCCCGTGATGAGCGACAGCGTCAGCATCCACCCCGTACCGGAAAGCTGGGCCCGTACCGCTCGCGTGGATGCCGAGGGCTATGAGAAGCTCTATGGGATGAGCCTCGCCGATCCGGGCAGCTTCTGGCTCGAGCAGGCGCGCCGGCTCGACTGGATCAAGCGCCCCGAGATCGCCGGCGACTGGTCGTTCGACGAGAGCGATTTCCGGATCAACTGGTTCGCCGACGGCAAGCTCAACGTCGCCGCCAATTGCATCGACCGCCACCTCGCCAAGCGCGGCGATGCGATCGCGATCATCTGGGAGCCCGACGCGCCCGAGGAAGAGCCGAAGCGCTTCACCTACCGCCAGCTCCATGCAGAGGTCTGCCGCTTCGCCAATGTGCTGAAGGCGCAGGGCGTCAAGAAGGGCGACCGCGTCACCATCTACATGCCGATGATCCCCGAGGCGGCGTTCGCCCTGCTCGCCTGCGCGCGGATCGGTGCGATCCATTCGGTGGTGTTCGGCGGCTTCTCGCCGGAAGCGCTGGCGGGCCGCATCACCGATTGCGATTCCACCGTGGTGATCACCGCCGATGAGGGCCGGCGCGGCGGCAAGAAGGTTCCGCTCAAGACCAATGTCGATGCGGCCGCGGCACATGTCCGCTGCCTCGAAAAGGTGATCGTGGTGAAGGCCACCGGCGGCGACATTCCGATGCAGGAGGGCCGCGACCTCTGGTATCACGAGGCTGCCGCCGAGGTGCCCGCCGAGTGCGCGGTCGAGCCGATGGGCGCCGAGGACCCGCTGTTCATTCTCTACACCTCGGGATCGACCGGCAAGCCCAAGGGCGTGCTCCACTCCTCGGGCGGCTATCTGCTCTGGGCGAGCCTGACCCACGAGCTGGTGTTCGACTATCGTCCCGGCCAGATCTACTGGTGTGCGGCGGATATCGGCTGGGTCACGGGCCATAGCTATATCGTCTACGGCCCGCTGGCGAATGGTGGCACCACGCTCATGTATGAGGGCGTGCCCAACTGGCCCGACGCCAGCCGCATCTGGCAGGTAGTCGACCGCCACAAGGTCGAGATCCTCTACACCGCCCCGACCGCGTTGCGTGCGCTGATGCGCGAAGGCGACGACTATGTCGCCCGCACCTCGCGCCAGTCGCTGCGGCTGCTCGGCTCGGTCGGCGAGCCGATCAACCCCGAGGCGTGGCGCTGGTATTACGACGTGGTCGGCGAGGGACGCTGCCCGATCGTCGACACCTGGTGGCAGACCGAGACCGGCGGCCAGATGATCACGCCACTGCCCGGCGCAACCGCGCTCAAGCCCGGCTCGGCGACCAAGCCCTTCCCCGGCGTCGATCCGCAGATCGTCGATGCCGAGGGCAAGGTGCTGCACGGCGCGACCGAGGGGAACCTGGTCATCGCGCGCAGCTGGCCGGGCCAGATGCGCACCGTCTGGGGCGATCACGAGCGCTTCTTCCAGACCTATTTCACCACCTATCGCGGCAAGTATTTCACCGGCGACGGCTGCCGCCGCGACGAGGACGGCTATTACTGGATCACTGGCCGCGTAGACGACGTGATCAACGTCTCGGGCCACCGCATGGGCACCGCCGAGGTGGAGAGCGCGCTGGTGCTCCATCCCAAGGTGGCCGAGGCCGCGGTGGTCGGCATGCCGCACGACATCAAGGGCCAGGGCATTTATGCCTATGTCACCCTCAACGCCAACTGCCAGGCCGACGACGCGCTGCGTGCCGAGCTGATCAAATGGGTCCGCACCGAAATCGGCCCGATCGCGACGCCCGACGCGCTCCAGTTCGCGCCCGGCCTGCCCAAGACGCGCTCGGGCAAGATCATGCGCCGCATCCTGCGCAAGATCGCCGAGGGGGACGTGTCGAGCCTGGGCGACACCAGCACGCTCGCCGATCCGTCGGTAGTGGAGGATTTGGTGTCAAATCGGGTGCAACTCTCCACCGCCGGCTGACGATTTCGGGCATAATGCCTCCGCCAGCTTGGGGGAGGCATCATGAGCAACATCTATGCGGGTATCCGGCGCGCGTTCGGCAAGGATGTGGAGGGCGCACGCCACTGTGCGGACCGGCTGCTGAAGATCCGCGCTCGGCAGGCAGAGCTGCGCGAGCGCAAGTGCGACTCGTCGCTGCTGCTGGCGACGTGGAACCTCCGCGACTTCGATTCGAACAAGTTCGGCTTCGGCCCGCGCCGCACCGAGAGCTTCTACTACATCGCCGAGATGATCTCCTGCTTCGACCTGGTCGCGGTGCAGGAAGTCAATCGCGACCTCTCCGCCTGGGAGAAGGTGATGGCGATCCTCGGCCGCGAATGGGATTACATCGCGACCGACACCACCGAGGGCCCGGGCGGCAATGGCGAGCGGATGGTGTTCGTCTACAACACCGAGAAGGTCTGGTTCCGCAAGATCGCCGGCGAGATCGTGCTGCCCGAGGGCCAGCAGGTGGTTGCCCAGAAGAAGGTGCGAGGCGAGAGCGGCACTTCGGAACTCGTCGAGAAGAACCTGCAGTTCGCCCGCAGCCCGTTCCTGGTCGCGTTCCAGGCCGGCTGGTTCCGCTTCAGCCTCTGCACCGCGCATCTCTATTATGGCGCCGCCTCCGGCCCCGCACTCGAGCAGCGGATCGACGAGATCCGCAAGATGGTCGCGTTCTTCGCCGACCGGCAGGACACCGCGAGCAAGCAGGAGAAGGACCGGCACGGCGCGGTCGAGAACTATATCGTGCTCGGCGACTTCAACGTGGTGAGCCCCAAGCACAAGACGATGGAGGCCCTGAAATCGAGCGGCTTCGTCGTCCCCGAGCAGATCGACGGCGACAAGGTCCGCAAGGAAGGCGACCACTTCTACGACCAGATCGCCGTGCGCGTGAAGGATCCGCGCTTCAAGGTGCTCGGCGGCGGCATCCTGCACATGTACGAGGATGTGTTCCGCGACGAGGACCTCGATTACTACAAGTCGTCCCTGCCCGCCACCGACCCGGAGGGCGGCGCGGCGGCCGCGAAGACGCCCGAGGCGATCTATCGCAAATGGCGCACCTGGCAGATGTCCGACCATCATCCGCTGTGGATCGAGATCCAGACCGACTTCACCGAATCCTATCTGGGCGACATCGTCACCGGCAAATCGGATCCGAAGCCCGCTTGACCGGATAGCGGGAGCGGGCGATGCCAAGCGCACGCGCGGCTATCGCCTACCCACCGCGCGCATCATCCACACCGTCGGCCCGGTGTGGCAGGGCGGCGGCAAGGGCGAACCCGAGCTGCTCGCCAGCTGCTATCGCCGCTGCTTCGAGGTCGCCCGAGCCCATGGTTTCGGCACCCTCGCCTTCCCGGCGATCAGCTGCGGCGTCTATGGCTATCCCATCGAGGCGGCGACGAAGATCGCCGTCGCCGAAGCCCGCAAGGCGGTGGCGGAAGACGCCAATCTCCAGATCCTCTTCGCCACCTTCGGCACCGGGGTCACCGCCGCCTACAGACACGAACTGTAACGCGAATCCCCGTTGCGAGCGTTACTACCCGGCGTTACACCCAGCTAATACAGTTCTTTTGGGGGTATACAGATGAACATCCGCAACATGGTGCGTCTCGCCGCCGGCGTAGCGCTGATCGCCGTTTCGCCGGCGATCGCACAGACCGCCAAGCCCGCACCGCGCTATGGCAGCTTCGGCGTCGACCTGACCGCGCAGAAGCCGAGCGTGAAGCCGGGCGACGACTTCTGGATGTACGCCAATGGCGGCTGGAACGATCGCACCGAGATCGCCGCCGACCGTTCATCGGCCGGTTTCGGCACCCAGCTCTCGATCGAAGCCGAGGCCAATGTCCGCGCCATCCTGGACGACATGGCGAAGAACCCGTCGGCTTACGGCGCCGGCGGCAAGCAGGTCGGCGACTTCTACGCCAGCTGGATGGACGAGGCGGGCATCGAGAAGGCCGGCACCGCGCCGCTCAAGCCCTATCTCGCCAAGATCGACGGCGTGAAGAACCTCGACGCGCTGCAGGTGCTGTTCGCCACCACGGGCTATGCCTCGCCCGTCGAGCTGGGGATCATCCCCGACCTCGCCGACCCGACGCATTATACCGCGGTGACCGGCCAGGGCGGCCTGGGCATGCCGCGCGACTATTACCTTCTGGAAGGCGCCAAGTACGACGCGTTCCGCACCGCCTACCGCGCCTATGTCCAGAAGATCCAGGAACTGGCCGGCATCCCGAACGCCGCAGCCAAGGCCGATGCGATCATCGCGCTCGAGACCGCGATGGCCAAGGTCCAGTGGTCGCCGGCCGAGAGCCGCGACATCGCCAAGCTCAACGATCCGCAGACCCAGGCCGGGCTCAAGGCCAAGGCGCCCGACTTCAACTGGGCGCTGATGCTCAAGACCGCCGGGCTCGAGAGCTCGCCCTCGGTGCTGATGACGCAGAACACCGCCGTCACCGCGCTCGGCAAGCTGATGACTGCGACGCCGCTCGCCACCTGGAAGGACTATCTGGCCTATCGCTTCGTCAGCGATCACGCGCAGTTCCTGCCCAAGGTCTTCGACGACACCCGCTTCGGCTTCTATTCGCAGACCCTGTCGGGCGTGAAGGTGCAGCGCGAGCGCTGGAAGCGCGGCATCCAGCTGGTCAACGGCGCGCTCGGCGAGGCGGTCGGCGCGATCTATGTCGCCAAGTATTTCCCGCCGGCGGCCGAGAAGCAGATGGCCGAGCTGATCGAGAATCTGCGCGGCGCCTACAAGGACCGCATCACCGCCTCGACCTGGATGGACGACGCCACCAAGCAGAAGGCGCTGGCCAAGCTCGCCGCCTTCGAGCCGCGCATCGGCCACCCGGACAAGTACATCGACTATTCGTCGTTCAAGGTTGTCCGCGGCGACTTGCTCGGCAATGCGATGCGCTCGGGCGAGTTCCAGCACGAGCTCGAACTGTCGCGCTTCGGCAAGCCGGTGGACCGCACCCTTTGGGACATGACCCCGCAGACGGTGAACGCCTACTATAACCCGCTCTCCAACCAGATCACTTTCCCGGCCGCGATCCTGCAGCCGCCCTTCTTCGATCCCAATGCCGATCCGGCGGTGAACTATGGCGCGATCGGCGCGATCATCGGCCACGAGATGGGCCACGGGTTCGACGACCAGGGCAGCCAGTTCGGCCCGACCGGCAAGTTCGAGAACTGGTGGACCGACGGCGCCAAGAAGGCGTTCGGCGAGCGCACCGCGGCACTGGTAGCGCAATATGACGGCTATGAAGCCGTCCCCGGCACCAAGGTGCAGGGCAAGCTGACGCTCGGCGAGAATATCGGCGACCTGGGTGGCGTCGAGGCAGCCTATGGCGCGTTCCAGAAGTACCAGGCCGAGCATGGCAAGGCCCCGGTGATCGGCGGCCTGACCGGCGACCAGCGCTTCTTCCTGTCCTATGCCCAGGCCTGGCAGACCAAGCTGCGCGAGGACACCGCCCGCCAATATGCGCTGATCGATCCGCACTCGCCCGCGATGTTCCGCGTCAACGGCATCGTCCGCAATGTCGACGCCTGGTACAAGGCGTTCAACATCCAGCCGGGCGACAAGCTGTACCTCGCGCCCGAGCAGCGCGTGCACATCTGGTAAGGCTTGCCGCCTGACCGAACGAAGCGGCCCGGCAGCGATGCCGGGCCGTTTTCGTTTTTCCTACATTTACGCCGCCGCGACTCGGGCGAAGGCGCGCAGGAAGCCGCGGAAAGTCACAAAAGTCTCTACACCCAACGAGCGCGCCGGTCCCCGCTTCCGCGCAATGTTGCTGCGCACGGCTGATCCTATCTTTCCCACATTCCCAAAGAGCGGCCGGACATGAGTCCGGCCCCGACAGGCAACCAGACGAAATCCTACATTGCAAGCAGCGGCAAAGAGGCGGCAAAGGGGCGCATGACTCCCCGCGAACTTATCGACACCGCGATCGTCCCCGGCGGGGGCGAGGCGCTACGCCTGTTCCGCCGCGGACGCGACTTCATGATCGTGCTCGACCGCAACGAACTGATGTCGAGCCGGATGAGCGGATCGGAGGAAGCGCTCGCCACCATGACCTGCGAGCGGCTGGACACGCCGGCGCCGCACCTGCTGATCGGCGGATACGGGATGGGCTTCACCCTGCGCGCTGCAGAGGCGGTGCTGGGCCCGGACGCCAGGCTGACCGTGGCCGAGCTGGTGCCCGAGATCATCCAATGGGCGAAGGGGCCGATGGCCGAGCTGGCCGCGGGCTGTCTCGACGATCCGCGCGTCGAGGTGGTGATCGACGATGTCGCGGCGGTGATCGGCCGGGCACGCGCGACCTATGACGCGATCCTGCTCGACGTCGACAACGGCCCGGACGGACTGACCCGCGATGCGAACGACCGGCTCTATTCGCCGCGCGGCCTGCAGAAGCAATGGGAGGCACTGAAGCCCGGCGGCGTGCTGGCGGTATGGTCGGCAGCGCCCGACAATGCCTTTACCCGGCGGCTGAAGGAGACCGGCTTCCAAGTGGAGGAAGTCGTGGTGCGCGCGCGCAGCAATGGCAAGGGCCCGCGACACGTGATCTGGTTCGGGCGGAAGCGGTAGGCCCTCTCGCAGGGCATTAGGGAGAAGCAGTTGCACTTCCTGCAATCCACACCCTGATTCATTGCAGTTGCAGAAAGCGCATGTCCGAACCATTTCCCTCTATGTTGCATTGCAGCAAGCAAATGCATGCAGAAGGGTTTTCCGATGTTCTCGCTTATCTCGCTCATCCTTGCCGCGCGCCGTGAAATCACGATGCCGGTTGCCGTGCAGGCGCCGCGCGCCGCCGCTGCCAACGAGCAGGTCGAGCTGCGCCGCGCCGCCTGATCCGGCGCACACCGCAGACGCAAAAAGGGGGAGCCTCGCGGCTCCCCCTTTTCGTTCGTGCAGCGGATGCAGCGCTTATTTCACGCCGTGCATCCAGTATTTCAGCGGCCAGCTCAGCAGCAGGAGCAGCACGCCGAGGATGATCGCAGCGATCGAGATCGTCGTGAACACGTCGACATAGGCCTTCAGGCTGACGGCGTAGTTAGTCACCTGGCCGCCGACCGTGTCGACGCTGGCGAACTGCGCGATCACGCCGGCGAAATACTGCGCCACCGAGATGGACAGGAACCACACGCCCATCATCAGACCGACGACGCGGGCGATCGAGAGCTTGGTGATCATCGAGAGACCCACCGGCGAGATGCACAGCTCGGCGGCCGAGTGGATGAAGTAGAGGCCGGCCAGCCACCAGATGCCCACCTGGTAATTGGCATCGGCATATTGCGCGCCCCAGACGAGCAGCAGGAATCCCGCCGCCACGCCGATCAGCGCGATGCCGAACTTGACCGGGATCGACGGCTCGAGCCCGCGCTTGGCGAGCGCGCTCCACAGGATCGACATGAACGGCGCGAGCAGCACGATGAAGGCGGCGTTGAAGAACTGGGTCTGGCCGGCAGTGATGCTGAACAGTCCGAAGACCGACAGGTTGGTATTGCGATCGGCGAACAGGGTGAGCGACGAACCGGCCTGCTCGAACAGGGTCCAGAACACCACGTTGAAGACGATGAGCACCATTGCGGCGAGCATCATCTGGAACTCGGTGCGGCTGCCCGCGATGAACGACCAGACCAGGATCGCCGGCACGCCGAGCAGGAACGAGCCGAACAGCAGCTTGCCCATCAGCGGCAGCGAGGCGACATAGCCGAGGAAGCCCGCCCCCTCGGCCGGCGCGGCCGAATGCATCAGGTTGACATAGAGCAGGTAGAAGAGCGGCACGACGCAGAGCGCGACCGCGTAGATGATCCATTGCTGGGCATGGACGCCCGGCCTGGCCGGCGGCTCGCCATAGCCGTTGAGCTTGCCGCCGTTGAACTGGATCAGCGCCCAGGAGATCATCATGCCGATCGCGGCGAGCGCGAAGCCCCAGCTCCAGCCATAGGCCACGGCCAGCCAGGGGCAGAGGATCTGCGAGAAGAGCGAGCCGAGATTGATGCCCATGTAGAAGATGGTGAAGCCGCTGTCGCGTCGTCGGTCGCCCTGCTCGTAGAGCTCGCCGACCATGGTCGAGATGTTGGGCTTGAAGAAGCCATTGCCTACCGAGACCATCGACAGCGCGATCAGCATCACCATCACATAGAGCGGGCTGCGATCCGCACCGGATTCGAAGCTGCCCTTGGGGATCTTGCGTTCGGCGGTGCCGGCGTTGAGCAGGTCGACGCTGCCGTCGTCATTGCCCTTGATCTCGAGCTTCTTCGCCCCGTCGACGACGTAGCGGACTTCCTTGCCCTCGGCGTTCTTCTCGATCGAGACTTCGTAGCGCTGGCTGTCGATCGTCGCATAGGGCGTCGCGGTCGGGCCGCCGAAGCAGAGGATGGCGTAGCCGAGCGACATCACGATCGCGCCGAACTTCACCGCGCGCTTCGAGCCGAGATACTGATCCGCCAGATAGCCGCCGACCAGCGGGGTGAGATAGACCAGAGCAGTGAAGCCGCCATAGATGCCGGTCGCCTCGCGGTCGCCGAACATGAAATGCTGCGTCAGGTAGAGCGTGAGCAGCGCGCGCATGCCGTAATAGCCGAAGCGCTCCCACATCTCGGTGGTGAACAGGCGCGCCAACTGGCGGGGATGCCCGAACCACGTCGCCTGCCCGGCAGGATTTACGTGGGTGATGTCCGGCTCTGCCGGACTATCGGCGGTTGGAGTGTCGACCATGCGGTGTAATGCCCTTTGATATCGGTATCCGAACAGACGTTCGGCGCATGGAAAACCAGACTAGAGGGAATGAAGCGGCTGTAAAGCATGTGCGGTTTTGCGCATTGCTGCACTCCGGGAGGTTGGCGCTGGCGCACGCGCTCCCTAGATGCGCGGCATGATCTTCAACGACACCAGCTCTCCCCTTTCCCTCCTCCGCACCCGCCGCTCCGGCAAACCGCGCGACCTGGTCGCCCCCGGACCCAGCCCCCAGCAGATCGACGCGATGATCGCGATCGCCGCGCGCACCCCCGATCACGGCAAGCTGTTCCCCTGGCGCTTCGTGACCGTGCCCGACGAAGCCCGCCAGGCGCTGGGTGAGAAGCTCGCAGCGATATTGCGCAGCGAAAAGGCCGACTGCACCGTCCGCGACGAGGAAGCCGCGATCCAGTTCGCCACCCAGGCGCCGGCGCTGGTGGTGGTGCTCTCCGCGCCCGTGGTGCCGCACAAGATTCCGGTCTGGGAGCAGGAGCTCTCGGCCGGCGCGGTGTGCATGAACCTGCTCCACGCCGCGCATGCGATGGGCTTTGCCGGCGGCTGGCTGACCGGCTGGGCGGCCTATTCGGAGGCGGTGCGCGACCTGTTCGGGACCGAGGGCCAGAAGATCGCCGGATTCGTCTTCCTCGGCACGCCCGCCCATCCGCTCGAGGAGCGTCCGCGACCGGACGTGTCCGAAATCGCACATACGTGGAATCCGGGGTATGGACCCCAAGGCTGATTGGTGTATTATAGCAGCATGACAGCGCTAGAGCACGAGGACAGCCCGGTCTACCTCAAGCTGCGCGCCAGCATCGCTGCGGCGATCCTGCGCGGGCAATACCGGGCAGGGGATCAGCTTCCGTCGGTGCGCGCGCTTGCCGCCGAACATGGCGCCAATCCGCTGACGGTCGCCAAGGCCTATCAGAGCTTCCAGGACGATGGCTATGTCGAGGTCCGTCGCGGCGTCGGCATGTTCGTGCTGCCGGGCGCGGTGGAGAAGCTGCGCATCGCCGAGCGCGACCGCTTCCTCACCGGCTATTGGCCGCGCGTGAAGGAGCATATCGCCCTGCTCGGCCTCGACGTCCACGAACTGCTCGACCGCGAAACGGTCTGAGCGATGACGGCGGTCGATCAAGCGGCCGTCGTGCCGCAGAAACAGGGCTGGGTGCGGACCCTGCTCGCCTGGGGCCTGCTCTTCGGCGGCGTGTTCGCCTTTCAGAGCGTGGCGGCCAAGCCCTTCTACATCCCGTCCAGCTCGATGATGCCGGCGCTGCTCAAGGGCGACCGGCTGGTCGTCTCCAAATATCCCTATGGCTGGTCCTATGCCTCGCTCTCGATCCATGGGAGCGGCGTGGTGCCGGGCCGGCTGTTCGGCCGGCTTCCCGAGCGCGGCGACATCGTCACGGTGGCGCGGCGCGAGGACGGATCGGACCTGATCAAGCGCGTGATCGGCCTGCCGGGCGACACGGTGGCGGTCAGCCACGGCGTGGTGATCCTCAACGGCAAGCCGGTACCGCGGGTGAGCGCCGGCACCGCCGACATCCCCGTCGATGCCAATGTGCCGTGCGACGAGGCCATGCTTGCCCCGTTCCGCAAGGTGAAGGCGGACGGCAGCCTGGTCTGTGCGCTGCCGCTGTTCCGCGAGACGCTGCCGAACGGCGCGAGCTATGACGTGATCGACCTGGGCGACACCTACCTGCCGGGCGGCTATCTCAGCCCGCGCGACACCTATGGCCCGGTCAAGGTGCCTGCCGGCCATGTCTTCCTGATGGGCGACAATCGCGACCAGTCCGCCGACAGCCGCTTCTCGCTCGAGGAGAAGGGCTTGGGCGGACCGGTGCCGATCGAGAGCCTGGGCGGGCGCGCCGAGATCATCACCCACAGCTATTCGGGCGAGGGCAGCTGGCTGAACCCGCTCGCCTATCTGACCGCGCTGCGCGGAAGCCGCGCCGGCACTTCGCTGCGCCCCGAACACCGCTGATGCTGATCATCACCGGGACCTTCCGCGTGCCGCGCGCCAGCATGGAGGCTGCGCGGCCGGTGATGGCGGCGATGGTCGAGGGCAGCCGCGCCGAGGCAGGGTGCCTGCACTACAGCTATGGCGAGGACGTGCTCGACCCCGGGCTGATCCACGTCACCGAGCAGTGGCAGGACCGCGCCACGCTGGAGGCGCATTGGGCGAGCCCGCACATCCAGGCCTGGCGCGGCGCCTGGCCCGAATTGGGCATCGGCGAACGCGACCTGACCTTGTTCGAGACGGACGCCGGCCAGGCCTGCTAGGATCGCCGCCATGGCGAAGGCAGAGCAGATTCCCGTCTCCTTCCGGATCGTCATCGAGCAGCCGGTGATCGGCGTGCTGCACAGCCTGCAGGCGAAGGACGATCTGCCGCTCGACCCGAAGGCATCGCAAACCGGCGAGGCGCTGCACTTCGACTTCACCGTGCGCGTGGCGTCGGGTCCGAAATTCTTCGGCGACCAGGTGCGCCGCGAGGGCCCCGAGCGGCGCTTCGTCTATATCCGCATCGGCCAGGCGGCGGGCGACATCGGCTCGCCCTGGTCGCGGCGGATGAAGATCGACATCCATGACATCACACCCGCGCTGCTGGAACAGGCGGCCGGCGGTGGCGTGCTGGAGATCACCGTCAACGGCACCGGCAAGGACGGCACGCCGGCCTGCGCGACCGTGCCGCGGACGGGGCAACGCGTCGTCCCGGCCTAGACCCAGCCGCCGAGGATCTCCGCTACGGCGCGGAGCACCTGGGGCTTCATCTGGACGAAGAGATGGCTGCTGCGCACCTCGACCGCGCGGCATTCCGCCCCCTCGCCTTCGCGGCAGATCAGACCGTTAACGAAGCCGTCGCTGCGGCTCCAGATCGCGGCGCTCGGCATGGGCAGCGGGCGCACCGCTTCCTCCAGCCGGCGCGTGACGACGGGATCGGTGATCTTCTCGCCAGTGAGCAGCTGGAAGGGCCGCCAGACATTGGTCGCGCTGGGCGGCCCGGCGAAAGGCGAGCTGATCGTGAGCACCGCGCGGACCAGATCGGGGCGGCGATGCGCGACGATGCGGCTCATCACGCCGCCGAGCGAGATGCCGACCAGCGTGACCTTCTCGCCGGTCTCGGCATGGATCGCCTCGACCCGGGCGATTAGCTTCTCGCATTCGGGGCCGACGGTGCGCACGCCGAAATTGCGGCCGAGCGTCCAGGGATAGGCGCGATAGCCGAGCCGCTTGAGCATGGCGCGCAGCACGAAGTTCGAGCGATCGGTGTTGCACAGGCCGGGCGAGACCAGCACCGGGCGGCCATCGCCCCGAGGCAGGCCGGCGATCCGGAACGCGGTGAGCTGGGCGATGGTGAGCGCGGCGCGCGCAGGCTCGAGCGCGAAGGCAAGCCCCGGGGGCGGTTCGGCGGCGGTGCGCGGGATCATAGCCACAGCATCACACCCCAGGGGAGCGGCGTCCAGATGCCCATGCGCACCCCCGCCTTGCGCAGGCCCCGGCCCGTCCATTCGTTGCAGGTGCGGATCGCACTGTACCCGCCCTTCGCGGAGTAGAAGGCGTCGCGCCCGCCATAGCCGCGCACCACCGGGCCGGCGGCGACCGTGGCGCGGACATGCTCGACCAGCCGGCGATATTCGTCAGGCCGCAGCAGCAGCGTCTTCACCGACCCGCCGGCCCTGGGCTCGGGGATATGCGCGACATGGAGCACGGTCGAGCCCGCACCGACCATCGCCTTGGCCACGCGCCAGGGGTTCACATCGCCCCAGGTGGCGGTGTGGAGGTAGAAGTCGCGGTCGCCCCAGCCGAACGCCAGATAGGGCTCGGCACCGTAGCGCGGATCCGCCAGATGCTCGGGTCGGGCGAAATCGCGGAAGGCGGCGGCGGGCAGGATCAGGTCGGTGTGCACGCCATTGTCGGCGACATAGATGCGCACGCCCTCCGCCGGCGGCTCGCGCCCGCCATTGACCGCGAGCCCCGCCCCCAGCGCCGCCGCGGCGAGATAGGCGACCACCAACAGCACCAACGCCCCAACCAGCCGTCCCACTATCCGCATGCCACCCCCATTTCGCACCTGCGTCATGCCATGCTATGCCATATCCATGGCTCAAGACACGCATGTGCTCGATCGCCCGCCCGAGGGCGCATCGGCCGACTGGACGATCCCGCAGAACTGGCAGGCCTATACGGCGGAGGAACACGCGACCTGGGACAAGCTCTACGCCCGCCAGGCGAAGCTGCTGCCCGGCCGCGCGAGCAAGGCCTATCTCAAGGGCCTCGACGCACTGCGCCTGTCCGACTCGGGCATTCCGAACTTCGAGGAGCTCAGCGCGCGGCTGATGAAGCTGACCGGCTGGCAGGTGGTCGCGGTGCCGGGCCTGGTGCCCGACGACGTGTTCTTCGACCATATGGCCAATCGCCGCTTCGTGGCGGGCAACTTCATCCGCCGGCCCGACCAGCTCGACTATATCCAGGAGCCGGACGTCTTCCACGACGTGTTCGGCCATGTGCCGATGCTCACCGATCCGGTGTTCGCCGACTATCTCGAGGCCTATGGCCGCGGCGGCAACCGCGCGCTCGAGCTGGGCGCGCTCAAGCAGCTCGGCCGGCTCTACTGGTACACGGTGGAGTTCGGGCTGATCCGCGAGGATGACGGGCTGCGCATCTATGGCGCGGGGATCGTTTCCTCGTCCGCCGAGAGCCATTTCGCGCTGGAGAGCGACAGCCCCAACCGTATCGGCTTCGACCTGAAGCGGGTGATGCGCACCGACTATCGGATCGACGACTTCCAGCAGAACTATTTCGTCATCCCCAGCTATGACGCGCTGCTGCGGGCCACGGTGGAGACCGACTTCGCCCCGCTCTATGGCGAAATCCTCGGCCAGCCGGACATCCCGATCGCCGAGATCCTGGCCGGCGACGAGGTGATCACGCGCGGCACCCAGGACTATGCGAAGGGCAAGGCGGCCTGATGGCCGGCTTCCTGTCGAAGCTGTTCGGCGGCGGCAAGGCGAAGACCGAAGCGGAGACGTTGCCCGAGCCGGATCTCAGCTTCGCGCGCGCCGAAGAAGAGTTGAAGCTCAAGACCGCGTTCGCGCAGGAGACCTGGGGTCTCGGCCAGGGCGGCCAATGGGCAGCCGATCTCGATACGGGCACGATCACCTTCACCAACGACAAGGGCTGGGAGATCACCGCGTCGGTCCAGGTGATCGGGACCTACAACACCTCCGACGGCACCTGGCTATGGGGCTGGGACCACCCGTCGGTGCCCGAACCCGTCGCGCAGGACGCCAGGCGGGTCCATGCGTTCGGCGAGAAATATGGGCTGGAAGCGCTGACCACGCGCCAGATCCATGCCGATGAGAGCGACGCCTGGACCTTCACCGCGCTCGCCTGCCACCTCGCCGGTGCGCAGGGCGGCTATCGCGGCCCGGCGGGACCGACGCATGTGTTCATGACCTATGGCACGGTGTCGATCCGCCAGGGTGACGAGGCGTAGCGCCTACCAGCTGCCGAAGCCGGGCGCCTCGCCCTTGCCGCGGCTGAGGCGGGTCACCCGTTCGGTGCCGTAGCGCACGCGCTTGGCCAGGGTCAGCGTCGGCCAGTCGCCGCGATCGGCACGGTCGACGAGGCGGAGGCCCTGGCGGCGATAGGCCTGGGCGACCGTTCCCACCTGGCCCTTGAGCAGCCCGGCGAGGATCAGCGTGCCGCCCTCGGCCAGCACCGCGCCGATGCTCGGCGCCAGCTCGACCAGCGGGCCGGCGAGGATGTTGGCGATCACCAGGTCATAGGGCGCCCGGCCGATCAGCAGCGGATGCTCGACCCCGGCGGCAGCGGCCAGCGCCAGCTCGCCCTGCTGCCCGCCCAGCCGGATGCCGTTGATCTCGGCATTCTCGGCGGTGACGTCGACGGCCCGCGCATCGATGTCCGACGCAGTGGCATAGGCACGCGGCCAGAGATGGAGCGCGGCGAAGGCGAGCAGCCCGGTGCCGGTGCCGATGTCCACGACATTCTCGAAGCGCTTGCCCTCCGCCTTGAGCCGATCGAGCGCGAGCAGGCAGCCCGACGTCGTCTCGTGCGTGCCGGTGCCGAAGGCGAGGCCGGCATCGATGCGGAAGGCCTTGGCGCCTGCCGGCACCTTGCCCTTGTTGGTATCGGTATGGACGTAGAAGCGCCCGGCATGGACCGGCTCGATCCCGGCCTGGCTGAGCGTCACCCAATCGGCGTCGCGGATCTTCTCGGCGATGGCCTTCGTGCCCGCCGAGCTCGGCACCAGTGCCTGCACCGCGGCCAGCGCGGCGCTGTTGGGCTTGCTCTCGAAATAGGCCTCGAGCTGCCAGGCGAGCGGATCGTCCGCGATCACTTCGCTGGTGAGCAGCACCGGCGACGGCTCGATCTCGAACACCGCCTCGTCATTGGCGTCGATCGCCTCGGCCTCGGCGCGGGTGCAGGGGAGCGTGAGTTTCCAGCTGCTCATCGTACGTAACTCGCTCCATTGATGTCGAGCACCGCCCCGGTCATCGAAGGCGGTGCGGAAAGGGCACAGAAGCGGGCGAGGACCGCCACTTCGTCGGTATCGGCGACACGGCCGAGCGGGATGTCGGCGAGCAATTTCTCGCCGCCGCGGCTGGCGAGATAGTCGTCGGCCATGCCGGTCATGGTGAAGCCCGGGCAGATCGCGAAGGCGAGGATGCCCTGACGGGCATAGCCGCGCGCGATGCTCTTGGTCATGCCGACCATGCCGGCCTTGGAGGCGGCATAATGCCAGTGCGCCGGGCTGTCGCCGCGATAGGCGGCGCGGCTCGCCATGTTGACGATGCGGCCCGGACGGCCCTCGGCCTGCCAGTGGCAGATGGCGAGGCGGCAGAGCTCGGCGGAAGCGGTGAGGTTCACCCGCATCGTCCGCTCCCAGTTCGCCACCCAGTCCTCGTGATCGATGTCGAGCGGATTGATCTCGAACACGCCGGCATTGTTGATCAGCACGTCGATCCGGCCATCGAGCGCGTCGAGCGCCTTGTTCCACAGGGCGACGGGCGCCTTGGGATCGGCGAAGTCGGCCGGGATGCCGCTGCGGGTGCCCTGGCCGATCAGGCGGACCTTGTCGTGCTTGAAGCTCTCGGCGATCGCGGCGCCGATGCCGCGGCTCGCGCCGGTGAGGAGGATATGGGTGGCCATGCGCCTGCCTAGCGCCTTCGTCACCCCGGCGAAAGCCGGGGTCTCGGGCGAGGGAGCGCCTGCGGCACGAGATCCCGGCTTTCGCCGGGATGACGGTTAAAGTCAGGCCGCGACGCTGCTCGAGAAGCTGTCTGCCGCGCTACGCAGCTTGTGGAGGCGGTCGTCGACTTCGGCCACATCCTTCTGGAGCGTGTCGATCTCGTGGGTCACCGACTTGGTGTCCTCGCGGATCGCGCCGATCGTGGCGGACATCGAGTCGGCGGCGAGCGCCGTCTCGTCGACCGCCGCGGTGATCGCGGTCACCGTCTGCGCCTGGACTTCCATCGCACTGCGGATGCGGTTGGCGCTTTCCTGCACCTCGGTCACCGTCGAGCGGATCGAGGCATTGGTCTCCACCGTCGACTTGGTCGCCGACTGGATTGCAGCGATCTTGGCGGCGATGTCGTCGGTGGCACGGGCGGTCTGGTTGGCGAGGCTCTTCACTTCCTGCGCGACCACCGCAAAGCCGCGGCCGGCATCCCCGGCACGCGCCGCCTCGATCGTCGCGTTGAGTGCGAGAAGGTTGGTCTGGCCGGCGATGTCACGGATCAGGCCGAGGATCGATTCGATCGACTTGGCGTGATCGCTCAGCGCTTCGCTCATGCCGACCGCGTCAGTTGCCTGCGAAGAGGCACGCGTGGCGATTCCCGCTGCCGCCTCGACTTCCATGCGGGCGTCCTCGATCGCGCGGATCAGGCCGGCCGCGGTCTGCGCCGCCTCGCGCATCGCAACCGCCGACTGCTCGGCCGCCGCGGCGACTTCGCTGGCCTTGCCCAGCATACCCCGCGCAGAGCCCGAGGCGCCCTGCGCCTGCACGCGGATGCGGTTGGCGAGGCCCGTCGCCCCTTCGATCGATTCGGCGATGCTCGCCTTGAACTGCATCGAACGATCGCGGCGCGCCTGATCGGCATAGGCCGCGTCGCGTGCGCCGAGATGGCCGGCCATCAGATCGGCCTCGGCCATCGCCATGCGCTGGACGACATCGCAGAGCTGGCCGAGCTTCTCAGCATCGCCCGGCAACGCCTCGCGCAGCGCACGCATCGTTTCGCTATGGGCAAAGGAGAAGGCGGCGATCACCGCCGGCAGCGGGATGCCGGCGGCATAGGTCTGGGCGGCATAGCTGCACACCATCTCGACCCATTCCTCGCTGAACGGCTTCTCGAACTTGATCGTGCCGTAGCGCGTGCCGTGCGCGACCTGCGCCTCGTACAGGGCGGGATCCTCGAACGTCTTGCGCATCGGCTGGCTGGCCGGCATCGCCTTGAAGTGGTTCCAGAACCCCTCGGCGATCGCCCGCTGGCGGTGGCCGATCAGCGCGACGATCTCGCGGCAGGCCGGCTCGACTGCGCCATCCCAGTCATATTCGCGACGGTGATCCTCCACCGTCCGCGTGCCGCCGCTCCAGCGGCCGGGTTCGCGCGTTCCAACCATCGTGCCTCTCCCCCTCAGGCCGCAACCTTGGCGATGAAATCGCTGGCGCTGCCCTTCAGGCTGCCCAGCTGCCCTTCGAGCGCGGCAAAGCCCTGACCGACCCGGTCGATCTCGCTGGCCACCGCTTCGGTGTCCTCGCGGATCGCGCCGATCGTGGCGGACATCGAGTCGGCGGCGAGCGCGGTCTCGTCGACCGCCGCGGTGATCGCCGTCACGGTCTGCGCCTGCACTTCCATCGCGACGCGGATGCGGTTTGCGCTTTCCTGCACCTCGGTGACCGTCGAGCGGATCGAGGCATTGGTCTCAACCGTGCTCTTCGTCGCCGATTGGATCGCCGCGATCTTGGCGGCGATGTCGTCGGTGGCGCGGGCAGTCTGGTTGGCGAGGCTCTTCACTTCCTGCGCGACCACCGCGAAGCCGCGGCCGGCATCGCCGGCACGGGCGGCCTCGATCGTCGCGTTGAGCGCGAGCAGGTTGGTCTGGCCGGCAATGTCGCGGATCAGGCCGAGGATCGATTCGATCGACTTGGCGTGGTCGCTCAGCGCTTCGCTCATGCCCACCGCATCGGTGGCCTGGCTGGAAGCGCGCGTGGCGATTCCCGCTGCCGCCTCGACTTCCATGCGGGCGTCCTCGATCGCGCGGATCAGGCCGGCCGCGGTCTGCGCCGCTTCGCGCATCGCAACCGCCGACTGCTCGGCCGCCGCAGCGACTTCGCTGGCCTTACCCAGCATCCCGCGCGCCGAGGCGGAGGTGTGGCTGGCCTGGACGCGGAGCTGCTCGCCATCGCGTGAGGCGCGCTGGACGGTGCCGCCGATCGTGTCGCGGAAATCCTCGGCGAGCCGGTCGCGCGCCGCCTGGGCGCTGTGCTCGCGGTACATATTGTAGATCTCGACAGTGATGTCGCCTTCGAGCGCCGAGAGACGCATGAGGGTGTCGATCAGCCCGGCGAGTCGCGCATCCTCCGCGCCGACGCGGCGGATCAGGATTTCGAGCCCGGCCCGGTCGCTCGCGCTGATCATCGAGAGAAGCGCCATCGGTGGGACGTCGGCGGCATAGGCGGCGGCGACCGAACGCTCGATCGACTCGATCCAGGCGCGGCCCTCGGTGTCGAGGAAGCGGTTCTTGAGGAAGACCACGCCGACATCGATCATCTTCTGCGTGTCGTCGGGCGCCCAGTTGCGCTCATCGGCGAAGCAGCGCAGCCATTGCTGCCAATAGGCCTCGGAGACCGCGCGAATCTCGGGCTCCAGCGCTTCCCAGGCGGCGCGGCCGGAAGCGGCCAGCGAGCCTTCGAAGTCGAAGATTCGCAAACGCGCACGCACATCGATGCGGGCGGCCACGGTGCCGGGCTCCGGCAGATCCTGAGGCGAAACGGCGTTGGTCACGACAAAGTCCCCTGTGCGGCCATGGGACGAACGGCCACTTGCCCTGCCTATGCGGGTAAACTGGTTAAGACCGGGTTAGTCAAACGGCCGGGGCATGCACTGGTTGCGCGTGCCAGCTTGCATCCCGCCGCGCGCGGACTAAGGAGACGGGCACCGACCGAGGAAGGACATCATCTTGGCCAATGTGCGCAACACGGCGCGACCCACGTCGCCGCATCTATCGATCTGGAAGTGGGGGCCCTCGATGGCGGCCTCGATCACCCACCGCGTCACCGGCAGCGGCATGGCGACCGTGGGCACGCTCCTGTTCGTCTGGTGGCTGGTCGCACTGGCATCGGGCCCGGCGGCATACGGCCTGTTCCTCGACGTGTTCACGGTGAAGTCCGGTGCGCTGAACGTGGTCGGCTACATCTTCGGCATCGGCCTGACCCTGTCCTTCTTCCAGCACATGAGCTCGGGCATCCGCCACCTGTTCCTCGACCAGGGCGCCAATTTCGAGCTCAAGGCCAACAAGACCACCGCGCAGCTGACCTATGTCGCCGCGATCGTCCTCACCGCGGCCTTCTGGGCCTTCATCATCTGGGGGAAGACCAATGGGTAACGGCACCAGCATCGGCCGCGTCCGCGGCCTCGGCCCCGCCAAGGAAGGCACGCATCACTGGTGGCACCAGCGGCTCACCGCCGGCGCCAACCTGGTCCTGATGATCTGGTTCGTGGTCAGCGTCGCGCTGCTGCCAGCCTATGACTTCGAGACGGTTCGCCACTGGATGGGCCAGACCCAGGTCGCCGTGCCGCTGATCCTGCTGGTCGCCAGCACCTTCTATCACTTCCGCCTCGGCCTGCAGGTGGTGATCGAGGACTATCAGCATGACGAAACGCACATCGTCCTGATGATCCTGCTCAACTTCTTCACGCTGGCGGCCGGCACGACCGCCATCTTCTCGATCCTCAAGATCGCCTTCTCGGCGGGAGCCGCGCTCTGATGTCCGCGTACAAGATCATCGACCACACCTATGACGCCGTCGTCGTCGGTGCCGGCGGCTCGGGCCTGCGCGCCACCATGGGCTGCGCCGAAGCCGGCCTGAAGACGGCCTGCATCACCAAGGTGTTCCCCACCCGCTCGCACACCGTCGCCGCCCAGGGCGGCATCGCGGCGAGCCTCGGCAACAACACGCCCGACCACTGGTCGTGGCACATGTTCGACACCGTCAAGGGCTCCGACTGGCTCGGCGACCAGGACGCGATCGAGTATATGGTCCGCGAGGCTCCGGCCGCGGTCTATGAGCTCGAGCATGCCGGCGTGCCGTTCAGCCGCAACGACAATGGCACGATCTATCAGCGCCCGTTCGGCGGCCACATGCAGAACATGGGCGAAGGCCCGCCCGTGCAGCGCACCTGCGCCGCGGCGGACCGCACCGGCCACGCCATGCTCCACGCGCTCTACCAGCAGAGCCTGAAGTATGACGCGGACTTCTACGTCGAATATTTCGCGCTCGACCTGATCATGGAAGACGGCGCCTGCCGCGGCGTGATCGCCTTGTGCATGGAAGACGGGTCGATCCACCGCTTCCGCAGCCACGCCGTCGTCCTCGCGACCGGCGGCGGCGGCCGCGTCTACCAGTCGGCCACCTCGGCGCACACCTGCACCGGCGACGGCAACGGCATGGCGCTGCGCGCCGGCATCGCGCTGCAGGACATGGAGTTCGTCCAGTTCCACCCGACCGGCATCTACGGCGCCGGCGTCCTCATCACCGAGGGCGCGCGCGGCGAGGGCGGCTATCTGACCAACTCCGAGGGCGAGCGCTTCATGGAGCGCTATGCCCCCTCGGCCAAGGACCTTGCCAGCCGCGACGTCGTCGCGCGCTCGATGGCGATGGAAATCCGCGAGGGCCGCGGCGTGGGCAAGGAGAAGGACCACATCTTCCTTCACCTCAACCATATCGACCCGAAGATCCTGCACGAGCGCCTGCCGGGCATCACCGAGACCGGCAAGATCTTCGCCGGCGTCGACCTGACCCGCCAGCCGCTGCCGGTGGTGCCGACCGTCCACTACAATATGGGCGGCATCCCGACCAACTATCACGGCGAAGTCGTCCGCAATAAGGATGGCGATCCGGACTCGGTCGTCCCCGGCCTGTTCGCGGTCGGCGAAGCGGCCTGCGTGTCCGTGCACGGCGCCAACCGCCTCGGCTCCAACTCGCTGATCGACCTGGTCGTGTTCGGCCGCGCCACCGGTCTCCGCCTCAAGGAGATCATCAAGCCCGGCACCAAGCACAACGAGCTGCCCAAGGGCTCGGAGGAGTTTGCGCTCAGCCGCCTCGACCATTTCCGCAACGCCAAGGGCGAAAAGCCGACCGCGCAGATCCGCGCCGACATGCAGAAGACGATGCAGCGCCACTGCGCCGTGTTCCGCGACAGCGCGCTGCTGGCCGAGGGCGTCGAGCACATGAAGGAAGTCTATAACGGCTTCCAGCATGTCGGCATCCAGGACCGCTCGCTGATCTGGAACACCGATCTGGTCGAGACGCTCGAGCTCGACAACCTGATCGGCCAGGCCGTCGTCACCATCGAATGCGCTGCCAACCGCAAGGAAAGCCGCGGCGCGCACATGCACGAGGACTTCCCCGAGCGCGACGACAAGAACTGGATGAAGCACACCGTCGCCACCTTCGAGGGCTGGGGCGGCAAGGGCGGCACCACCAACATCGATTACCGCCCGGTCCACGACTACACGCTCACCGACGAGATCGAGTACATCAAGCCGAAGAAGCGGGTGTACTGATCCTTCGATAGCAGGTTCCGGAAAGGGCCCGTTCGCCAGGTGCGAGCGGGCCCTTTTCGTTGGTCAGTGCGGGATCGCGCCGGTCTCCACACCGGTCTTGTCGTGAAGGCCGAACTTGTCGATCAGGTCGGCGCTCGCCCGGTTGTAGCCGATGACTTCCACTTCGGCGCCGAGCCCGCGCAGCCGCGCGACGATCCGGTCGAGCGCGCCCACTGCCGAGATGTCCCAGAAATGCGCCGCCGACACATCGATCGTCACCCGGCGCATCGGTTCGGCACCCCGGAACGCCGCTGCGAAGCGGTCCACCGAGGCGAAGAACAGCTGGCCGGTGACGCGGTAGGTCGTCACGCCATCCGCCTCGCTCCGTTCCACCGCAAACATGCGGCGCACCTTGGCGGCGAAGAAGATGCCCGAGAGCAGCACGCCCGCCAGCACGCCCTTGGACAGATCGCGCGTCGCTACGACGACCACCACCGTCACCAGCATCACGATCGACGAGGTCGGCGGATGCCGGCGCAGATTGGGGATCGAGTTCCAGCTGAACGCGCCGATCGACACCATCACCATCACTGCGACCAGCGCCGGCATCGGGATCCGCCCGACCCAGGGGCCCAGCACCGCGAGCAGGAACAGCAGGAAGGCACCGGCGGTGAAAGTCGAGAGCCGGGTCCGGCCGCCCGAGGAGACATTGATCACCGTCTGCCCGATCATCGCGCAACCGCCCATGCCGCCAAACAAGGCCGCGACGATGTTCGCGCCGCCCTGCCCCATGCACTCACGTCGACGATCGCCTTCGCTGTCGGTCATGTCGTCGACGATCTGCGCGGTCAGCATCGATTCGAGCAGGCCCACCGCCGCCATGGTCAGCGAATAGGGCAGGATGATCCGCAGCGTCTCCAGCGTGAGCGGCACGACCGGCAGCGCGAAGCTGGGCAGGCCCTCGGGCAGATGGCCCATGTCCGCGACGGTGCGCACCGGCAGCTGCAGCCAGATGCTGAGCCCCGCGAGCACGAGGATCGCGACCAGCGGAGACGGCACCGCCCGGGTAAGGCGCGGAAACAGGTAGATGATCGCCAGGCCCGCCGCGACCATCGCATAAGTCTGCCAGCCGACGCCGATGAACTGGGGCAGCTGCGCCATGAAGATCAGGATGGCGAGCGCATTGACGAAGCCGGTGATCACCGAGCGCGAGACGAACTGCATCAGCAGATCGAGCCGGATCAGCCCGGCGACGATCTGGAACAGCCCCATCAGGATCGTCGCGGCGAAGAGGTAGGAGACACCATGATCGCGTACGAGCGGCGTCACCACCACGGCGACGGCAGCGGTGGCGGCGGAGATCATCGCCGGCCGCCCGCCGAGCAGCGCGATCACCATCGCGATCGTCACCGACGCATAAAGGCCGACGCGCGGATCAACGCCGGCGATGATCGAGAAGCCGATCGCCTCGGGAATCAGCGCCAGCGCGACGACCACGCCGGCCAGGATGTCGCGGCGCGCCTGCGCACCGCCGGGGAGCCATTCGGCCCGCAGGGAAGAGAAGAAGGTCATCAAACAGCCAATCGCGCGCATGACCGCGCGCCAGGAAGCGCGGGAACGGAATATGTCGTGCATCGGGGTTGCCCGGCGGATCGGCGGCCGGGATAGCCATCCGGACTTTCACCGGATCCTTGCGAATGCGCGCCCTCTAGCGGCTCGCGATCGATCAAGGCAAGTAGGCTGCCGGCAAGGGGGAAGCACATATATGAGCCCGTTCGAATTCATCTTTTCGTTCTTTGGGCTGCTGCTCGGTCTCGCGCTGGCCGAGGGACTGGGCGGCCTCTCCCGCGCGCTCAAGGCCAGCCACAAGGTGCGGATCGGCTGGGCGACCATCCTGCTCGGCGTCTTTGTCTCCTGCGACGTCGTCAGCTTCTGGATGTATGGCTGGGCACTGCGCGACATGCTGCCGCTCAACTGGCCGGTGATGTTCTGCGGCTTCCTGGTGACCGCCATCTATTATGTCGCCGCCTCGCTGATCTTCCCCGACGATTTCGAGGAATGGGGCGACCTCGACTCCTATTTCGACCGGCACTATCGCAAGGTGATGGGCGCCGTACTGCTGTGCAATCTGGCGCTGATGGTGACGACCGTCGGCCTGATCGGCACGCAGGGCATGCTCGCCATCAAGGTACTGGTGTGCACCTGGTCGTTCTTCCCGGTCTCGCTGCTTGCGATCCTGGTGCGCGAACGCCGGATCGTCATCGGCTGCCTGATCTGGCTCATCCTGCTCTATCCGCTTTCCGCGGTCTGGCATTGAGGCGCGGCGATCCCCAAGTGCAGCTTCGGGACGGGCACGCCGTCCGCGCTTGACACCATTCGCGCACCCGCGAGAGTGAGGCGTTAACTAATCGGGGGTTCTGAGCCTGCCCATGCGTATCGCGTTCGCCATGCTTGCGGCGGCTGCCGCGCTTGCCGTCTCGCCTGCCGCCGCCCAGTACAAGGCGCCGGAGCACCAGGCGGGCTGGCCGGGGATGGTCTCCGGCCCCGAAGGCATCGAAGGGCTCGATCCCGGCCCCGAGCTGCAGCGCGGCCGCTCGGCCCGGGCAATGCTCGCCGACAGCCGCAAGCTCAACGTCGTGCTCAGCAGCCTCCAGCCGCAGCGCAAGGCCATGGTTGATGCGTATGTCGTCTCGGTCGCACTCGACAGCGATCCGGTGTTCGGGCGCGAGGCGCGCGAGGCGGGCAAGGTGCTGTCGCGCCGCTTCGATGCCGCGGGACGTACCATCGTCCTCGCCGGCAGCGCCGGCACCCTGCCGAGCGAGCTGCCCAATGGCAGCCTGACCAGCCTCACCCTTGCGCTCGCCCGCGTCGCCGAGGTGATGGACAAGGAACAGGACGTCCTCGTCCTCTACACCACCAGCCACGGCGCCCAGGTCGGCATCGCCTATCATGACGGCGACGAGGGCTATGGCATATTGAGCCCCAAGCGGCTCGAGACGCTGCTCGACGAACTCGGCATCAAGAACCGCGTGCTGATCCTGTCGGCCTGTTATTCGGGCATCTTCGTCGGCCCGCTCGCCGGCCCCAATACGGCGCTGTTCACCGCGGCCTCCTCCGACCGTACCTCGTTCGGCTGCCAGGCGGACAATGACTGGACCTTCTTTGGCGACGCGATGATCAACCATGCGCTGCGCAAGAGCCAGCCGCTGGAAAGGGCCTCTGACGAGGCGCGGATGCTGATCAACGACTGGGAGAGCGCCGCCCGCGTCACCCCGTCCAACCCGCAGGTGACGATCGGCGCCGACGTCGCGACCTGGCTCACTCCGCTCGAGGCGCGCATGCCCAAGACCGACACGCCGCCCGTCGGCCGCCCCGCGACCGACGCGCTCAAGCGCGGCGGATGACATGGCCAGCCAGGAAACCCTGCTGGAGCGGCTGATCCCGGGCGATCTGGAGCACCAGATCCCCGCCGCCATCCAGAAGGCGCTTCCCGGCGGATTTCGCAACCGGCTGCTGCAGGTCGGGCTCGGCCTGCTGATCACCTTCGGCTTCGCGTTCCTGGTGCGCCGCTGGATCGAGCGGCGCGAGACGCAGCGGCGGGCGCTCGCACCCCGTTCTGCGGCGCCGGCACTGACTCGGACGCCGGAACCGGAGGCGATCGCGCCGATCGCCGCATCACCGGCCGACATTCCCGATCCCGAACCATTGCCCGATGATGGCAGCGAGGGAACGCGCTACCCGCTGCTCGCCCGGCCCCATGTCGCATTGTCGGGCCCGGTCGACCAGGCGATGTACGCCAGCTTCCGCGCGCAGCTCGCCGCCGCGTCGCGCGAGGGCACGCTAGTGGTCTCGCTCTCCACGCCGGGCGGCGATCCCGAGGTCGCGCGGCTGATGGGCGACGAGATAAGGCTGCTGCGTGACTATTCGGGGTGTGAAACCCTGTTCCTCGGCAAGGTCGCGGTCCACGCGGCAGGCGCGACCTTCATGGCCGCCTTCCCCGCCGACCGTCGCTTCCTCACCCGGGGTACACGGCTTCTGCTTCAGGCGCGCCAGAACCAGGCGAGCATCGCGCTTTCGGGCACGCTCGACGCACAGGCCGTCAGCCTCAGGGCCCGGCTGCACGAGATCGAGGAATCGGCGCGGATCGAACAGCAGGGCTTTCGCGAGATCATCGCCGGCTCGAACATCCGCTTCGAGGACGTCACCGAACGCGCCGCCACTGGATGGTACATCGAGGCCGAAGAGGCACGTTCGCTCGGCCTCGTCCACGATATCATCTGAGAGGTTGAGCCGTGCGGCGCGATTGGCTATCGCGCGGCCAAGCATAAGGAACCCCTCGATGGCCGAATTCCGCCTTCCCAAGAACAGCCGCATCTCCACCAAGGGCAAGGAGCACAAGGCGGACCCGGGCGCGAAGAACGTCAAGAAGTTCAAGATCTATCGCTACGATCCGGATTCGGGCGAGAATCCCCGCTACGACAATTTCGAGATCGACCTCGACGAATGCGGCCCGATGGTCCTCGACGCGCTGATCAAGATCAAGTCGGAGCAGGACAGCTCGCTCACCTTCCGCCGCTCGTGCCGCGAAGGCATTTGCGGCTCGTGCTCGATGAACATGGACGGGCGCAACGGCCTCGCCTGCACCACCGCGATCGAGGACATCAAGGGCGAGATCCGCATCACCCCTCTGCCGCACATGGACGTGATCAAGGACCTGGTTCCCGACTTCACGCACTTCTATGCGCAGTACGCCTCGATCAAGCCGTGGCTGCAGACCGTGTCGACCACGCCTTCGGGCAAGGAGCGGCTCCAGTCGCCGGAACAGCGCGAGAAGCTCGACGGCCTGTACGAGTGCATCCTGTGCGCCTGCTGCTCGACCTCGTGCCCGAGCTACTGGTGGAACAGCGACAAGTTCCTCGGCCCGGCGATCCTGCTCCAGGCCTATCGCTGGCTGGCCGACTCGCGCGACGAGATGACCGGCGAGCGCCTCGACAATCTCGAGGATCCGTTCCGCCTCTATCGCTGCCACACGATCATGAACTGCTCGAACGTGTGCCCCAAGGGCCTGAGCCCGGGCAAGGCGATCGCCGAGATCAAGAAGATGGAAGCCGAGCGCACGATCTGATCCTGTGAACCAACCCGGCCCAGAGCATTTCTTCTACGAAGATGATCCGGACCTGCCAGGCTGGAAGCGCTGGCAGATCCTGGACCAGGGGCGGTTCAACAGCTTCATCGGCGCGCTCTCGGTAAAGGCGGTGGACGCACGGACCGCGCTGGTCCGCCACCGCTTCGAGCGCCAGCATTCGAACCTGCGCGACCATATCCATGGCGGCGCGCTCGCCGGCTTCATCGACATGGCGCTGTTCGCCGCCGCGCGCGGGCTCGGCGTGCTGGCCGGCCCTGCCTCAACCGTCGACATGTCGATCCAGTTCATCGCGGGCGGTGCGATCGGCACCGATATCGTGGCCGAGGTCGATCTGCTGCGCGAGACCGGCCGCATGCTGTTCCTGCGCGGCGTCGTCCGCCAGGGCGACGTCACCGTCGCCAGCTTCCTCGGCACCATCCGCAAGAGTTCGGCGCCGCCGAAGCAAGAGGCCCAATGACCAGCGTTATCGACCGTTACAAGGCGCTGGTCGCAGCGGGCGAGCTGCGCCCCGATCCCGAACAGGCCGCCGCCGCCGAGCGGCTCCACCGGCTTGCCGGCGAACTCGAGGCGGTGCCCAGAAAGGGCTCGATCCTGTGGCGTGCGCTCGGCCGCCTGCCCGAGCCGCCGCGCGGGCTCTACATCTGGGGCAGCGTCGGCCGGGGCAAGTCGATGCTGATGGACCTGTTCTACGAGAGCGTGAACATCCGCCGGAAGCGCCGCGTCCATTTCCACGAGTTCATGCTCGAGGTGCACGAGCGCCTCAACGAGGAGCGCAAGAAGGACACGCGCGATCCCGTCGTCGCCGTCGCCGACGCGATGGCCGAAGACGTCCGCCTGCTCGCGTTCGACGAGATGGTGGTCAACAACCCCGCCGACGCGATGATCCTCTCGCGCCTGTTCACCGAGATGATGGGCCATGGCCTGACGATGGTCGCCACCTCGAACCGCCCCCCGCGCGATCTCTACAAGGACGGGCTCAACCGCCAGCTGTTCATTCCCTTCATCGAGCTGATCGAAGCGAAGATGGACGTGCTGACGCTGAACGGCCCGACCGACTATCGGCTCGATCGCCTGGGCCGGATGGACACCTGGCTGGTGCCCAATGGCCCGGAGGCGACGAAGCAGCTCTCCGCCGCCTTTTTCCGCCTGACCGACTATCCGGTCGAGGATGCCGCGCACGTGCCGACCTGCGAGCTGCCGGTGCAAGGCGGGCGCGAGCTGCACGTGCCCAAATGCCTGAAGGGCGTCGCGGTCTTCTCATTCAAGCGGCTGTGCGGCGAGGCGCGCGGCGCGGCCGACTATCTCGCCATTGCCCGCCGCTTCCACACCGTGATCCTGGTCGGCATCCCCAAGCTGGGGCCGGAGAACCGCAACGAGGCGGCGCGCTTCGTGACGCTGATCGACGCGCTCTACGAGCACAAGGTCAAGCTGCTCGCCGCCGCCGATGCAGAGCCGCAAGACCTGTACGAGACGGGCGACGGCCGCTTCGAGTTCGACCGCACCGTCAGCCGCCTGATGGAGATGCGCTCGGATAGCTACCTCGCCGAAGGACATGGCGAGCAATAGACGCGTCCGGTCTGGCCAAATGGCCTGACAAGCGATAGCCTCTCCTCAAAAGCGGAAGAGGGAGAGACTATGCGTCGGATCGGGCTCGCGCTGGCGGCTTTGCTGGCACCCCTTGCCGCTTCGGCGCAGACCTTGGTCGCCGCCGATCTGCGCGAGAACCAGAGCCTGGACGGCGCTTGGCATTGGTCGGTCGATCCCTATCGCGACGGCGTCGCCGGCTTCCATGGCGGCCCGCCGAGCGAGAGCACCGCACGCTACCAGGACAGAATTCAGGCCGATGAGGCGGAGAAGCGCCCGACCGCCCTGTTCGAATTCGACATGCAGCGCTCGCCGGTCACCCATCTTCCCGGCAGCTGGATCGGCCATGCCCCCGAGATGCGCTATTATCAGGGGCTGGTCTGGTACCAGCGGACCTTCGACTACACGCCGGCAGGCCCCGGCAAGCGGGTCTATCTCCGCTTCGGCAGCGCAGATTATGCCGCAAGCGTGTTCCTCAACGGCAAGCCTGTGGGCAAGCATGTCGGCGCCTTCACCCCCTTCGCCTTCGACGTGACCGACAGGCTGCGCCCGGGCAGCAACCAGATCACCGTCGGCGTCGATTCCGCCCGCACCGACAGCGACGTGCCGCCGCCGGTCACCGACTGGGAGACCTATGGCGGCATTACCCGCTCGGTCCGGCTGGTCACCGTGCCTGAGACCTTTGTCGACGACGCGTTCGTGCGGCTGGGCAAGGACGGGCGGATCGCGGTATCGGCGCAGCTGCTCGGACCGCAGGCCGCCAACGCCACGATCCGCCTCGCCATCCCGGCGCTCGGCGCCACGCTGGAAGGGCACACCGACGGCGAGGGCAAGTGGAGCGCCAGCCTACCCGCGCCGCGCGCCCTCAGGCGCTGGTCGCCCGAGAGCCCGACGCTCTACGACGTCCAGATCACCGCCGGCGCGGACCACTTCGCCGACCGCGTCGGCTTCCGCACGATCGAAGTGCAGGGCGACAAGATCCTGCTCAACGGCAAGTCGATCTTCCTGCGCGGCATCTCGATGCACGAGGAGGAGCTGGGCAAGGACCCCGTTCGTGCGATGAGCCCCGCCGCCGCACGCGCGCTGTTCGCCGAGATCAAGCAGGGCCTGCACGGCAATTTCGTGCGCCTCGCCCATTATCCGCACGATGAGGGTACCACCCGCCTAGCCGACGAGATGGGGCTGCTCGTGTGGAGCGAGGTGCCGGTTTATTGGCGCGTCGCCTGGGGCAATCCGGAGACGCTGGCGACCGCGCGGCGGATGATCGCGGAGAATATCCGCCGCGACCGCAACCGCGCCGCGATCGTGCTGTGGAGCGTCGCCAACGAGACTCCGGTATCCGATGCCCGCAACGCCTTCCTGCGCACGCTGATCGGCGATGTCCGCGCGCTCGACGACAGCCGGCTGGTCACCGCCGCGCTGCTCAGCGCCCGCAAGGGCAAGGAGATGCGCATCGACGACCCGCTGGTGCGCGACCTCGATGTCATGGCGATCAACACGTACAATGGCTGGTACTCGGACGATCCGCTCGCCGATATCCCCAGCTTCACCTGGGCCAGCCCGGTGACCAAGCCGCTGATCTTCTCCGAATTCGGCGCCGATGCGCTTTATGGCTATCACGACGGCGCCGCCGCCCCGCACAAGTTCAGCGAGGAATATCAGGCCGAATATTATCGCCGCACGCTCGAGATGGCGGCGAAGGTGCCGTTCGTGCGCGGGCTGAGCCCCTGGATCCTCAAGGACTTCCGCTCCCCGCGCCGCCAGCACCCGGTCTATCAGCAGGGCTGGAACCGCAAGGGACTGATCTCCGAGACGGGGCAGCGCAAGCTAGCGTTCGGCGTGCTCGCGGAGGACTATCGGCGCCGGGCGGAGAGCGCCGGCGAGCGCTGAGCACGCCGCCCCGGCCGACCGCACCAGCCAGCGCCGCAGCGCGGGCTCCAGCAGTCCCGCGACCAGCAGCGCCGCGCCGATGACCGCGGCCAGGGTGAGCATCAGTGCGGGGATCGGCGCCAGGCCAATCCGCTGCAGCAGCACGAACAATGCCCCGCCGGCATCCTGGTGGAGCAGATAGAGCGGATAGGTCGCCAGCCCCAAGAGTGTCACCAGCCGCGGCGGCAGCACGCGCCCCAGCGGCGCCTGCAGGATGGGCGCCGCGAAGAGTATGCCCATCGCCGCGAGGAAGATGAACGCCGGCACCGCCTGCGATCCGGTGATGCCGAACGCATGCGCACCACCTGCCGCGCCGCCCACGATCTCCACCAGCCCGAGCAGGACGCAAAGCAACACGCCCGCGGCACGCGCTGGCCGCAGCCCGGTGGTGAGGATCGCGCGCGCGAAGATGCCGAGCGCGAAGAACGCGCCATGCGGCAGCAGCGCGAGATCGAGCCAGCGGCGATCCGCCGCATGGGGCGCCACGCCGATCGCGAGCACGACCGAATAATAGCCGAGGCTCAGCAGCGCGAGCAGCCAAGCAAGCCCCTCCAGCCGCGCCGCGCCGGTCACATGGATGGTCAGGGCGACGAGCAGGTAGAAGCTGATCTCGATCCCCAGCGTCCAGTAGGACGCGTCGATCCAGGGCCATACCGGCAGGAACGCGGCCGAGCCGGCCCATTGATAGAGCACGTGCCCCGGTGCATTGCCCATGCCGATCAGCACCAGCGCAGTGATCGTCGCGCACAGCCATGCCGCGGGCACCAGCCGCCGCGCGCGCCGGGCGAGGAAGGTGGCCGCGCGCACCTTCTCCGCCGAGCCGGCGATGACCAGTCCTGAAATGACGAAGAAGATCTCGACGCCGACCCAGCCGAACCAGCTATAGGGGATCCATTCGCGGGGCAGCGTCGCGATTTCGGCCCAGCCCTTGCTGTTGTAGCTGCCGCCGAGCGCGAACGCCGCTCCATAGTGAAAGGCAACGACCAGCAACGCGCTGGCCACGCGCAGCAAGTCCACTGCGTCGAGCCGTTCCCCCTTTTGTGGCGCGGTTTCCCCCATGGCGATGACTTGCCAGACAAGGGGTTAAAACCGCGTCACTCCGCGCCCGATCCATCCCGAATGGCCCAATCGGGCGCCCGTCGCTCAGCCCTGCGGAGCGATGTCCTGGTAAAGCATCAGGGCATTGCCGTCGGGATCGTAGAAGGTCAGCAGCTTCACCATGGCCGGGATTTCCTGCACCGGCCCGTCCTGCCGCACGCCCGCCGCATCGAGCACGGCCTTGGCCGCATCGATATCGGCAACGCCGAAGGTCAGCGTCGCGCCGCCACCCTGCGGCACGGTCTCGACCTGCGAGAGGCCGATGTTCACGCGCGCGACCGGGCTTGCGAGTTCGCACCAGGCGATCTCGTCCACCTTGTAGAGCAGGGTCATCCCCAGCACGTCCTGATACCAGGCGATGGCGGCATCGAGACTGGTGACGCTGATCGCGCAGGTAAGGCCGCCATCATAGCCGAGCGCCACGGCGCCAGCGGGTGCTTCGAGCGTAGTTGCCATATCGAATCTCCGACTCTATGGTTCCATTTATATAGTCGATATTAATTTGATCATGGAGTCAACGCCCCCCTCCCCGGCCCAGCTGCTCCGCATGCTCGAGGCCAATCGCTGGGCGATCCCGGTGCTCGCGCTGCTCAGCCGCGAACAGGGATCGCGCTTCGCGGTGATCGCGCGCGCCTTCGACCTTTCGCACAACAGCCTGACCCGCTGCCTCGCCTGGCTGAAGGAATGCGGCTGGGTGGTCCCCAATCCCGGCCACGGCCATCCGCTCCGCCCCGAATATCTGCTGAGCGAAGCCGGCCGCCCGGTCGGCGCGCTGTGCGAGCGGATCGAGGCGACGCGGACGCGGCTCAAGCTCGCCACCGGCGCGCTGCCGCGCTGGTCGCTGCCCCTAGTCGGCGGAATGGGAATGGAGTGGACCCGTTTCGGCGAAATCCAGGCACGCCTCGCGCCGGTGACCCCCCGCGCGCTTTCTACGACGCTCAAGGCCGTGATAGAGGCGGAGCTGGTCCGGCGCAGGCTGGAGGACCGCTATCCCCCGCTGCCGCTCTACGCGCTGACCGGCAAGGGACAGGATCTGGCAGGGGCCCTGACCGGCTGAGCCCCTCGATAAACGGCAGCCAAATAGCTTAATGCACTTGCGAATTAGTTGCAAAGATAATCAGCGGCCACGCTTTTTCACGGGTTGCGACTCTCCTATTATGGGCCTAAGCCGCCACCGTTTCACCGGCGCGCCGGTACGCGCGCCTGTGTTCCGGTTGAACCAGACCCATAGGGAGTTTCCATGGCCCGCAAGAAGATCGCGCTGATCGGCGCCGGCAACATCGGCGGTACGCTCGCGCACCTCGCAGCACTCAAGGGCCTGGGCGACATCGTCCTGTTCGACGTGGTCGAAGGCGTGCCCCAGGGCAAGGCGCTCGACCTGTCGCAGTGCGGCCCGGTCGAAGGCTTTGACTCGAAGATCACCGGCACCAACGACTATGCCGACATCGCAGGTGCGGACGTGATCATCGTCACCGCCGGCGTCGCCCGCAAGCCGGGCATGAGCCGCGACGACCTGCTCGGCATCAACCTCAAGGTCATGAAGGCCGTCGGCGAGGGCATCGCCGCCAACGCGCCGGACGCGTTCGTGATCTGCATCACCAACCCGCTCGACGCGATGGTCTGGGCGCTGCGCGAATTCTCGGGCCTGCCGCACCAGAAGGTCGTCGGCATGGCCGGCGTGCTCGACTCGGCTCGCTTCAGCCACTTCCTCGCCGAAGAGTTCAACGTCTCGGTCAAGGACGTGAACAGCTTCGTGCTCGGCGGCCATGGCGACACCATGGTCCCGGTCCTCGAATATTCGACCGTCTCGGGCATCCCGGTCACCGACCTGATCGAAATGGGCTTCTCGACCAAGGAGCGCATCGACGCGATCGTGGCGCGCACCCGTTCGGGCGGCGGCGAGATCGTCGGCCTGCTCAAGACCGGCTCGGCCTTCTACGCGCCCGCCACCTCGGCGATCGCGATGGCCGAGAGCTATCTCTACGACAAGAAGCGCGTCCTCCCGGCCGCTGCCCACCTGACCGGCCAGTACGGCGTCGATGACCTGTACGTCGGCGTGCCGATCATCATCGGCAAGGACGGCGTCGAGAAGGTGATCGAGATCAGCCTGACCGACGAAGCCAAGGCCAACCTCACGGTCTCGGTCGATGCGGTGAAGGAACTGCTGGTCGCCTGCAAGGCGATCGACGGCTCGCTCGCCTGACCATGACTGCGCAGCGCTCCGGCCTGCTCGCGATCGCCGCGCTTGCCTGTGCAAGCGCGGCTTCGCTGCTGCCGGCGCCTGCGCTGGCCCAGGAAGCCACCCCGACGGCGCCAGCCGAGCCGGTGCCGCTGTTCCAGGCCGCATGCGTCAGCGGCGCGGTACGCCTGAGCAAGAACGTCGCCGAGGCGATGACCTATGCCGCGCTGCCCGCAGCGGCGCAGCGCGCGCTCGGCGCCGGCACCGTCGCGACGCGCGGCGAGGCCGAGAAGCTGCCCGCCCCCACCGCGGCGCAGGTCCCCAACACCATCTACCGGATCGCCGGTGGCCAGCTCTATCTGCTGCCGCCCACCGCCCAGGCCAGCCACACCCCGATCGGCGATAGCTGCATCGTGCTTTGGTATGCGCTGTCCGACGAGGATTATCCCGCCGCACGCAAGATCGTCCTGCCCAACGAGGACGCCGTGCCGCTCTCCGCACGCCCCACCGCCAGCGCGGTCGGTGCGTCGGTCGTCACTTCCGCACATGAGGACGTTCGCCTGACTGCCGCCGCCTATGGTGGCTGGGTCGCGCTGCGCTCCTCCTCCCTAACCGAATCCAAAGCGCCTGGAGCCCAGTGAACGCATGAGCATCCTGATCAACAAGAACACCAAGGTCATCACCCAGGGGATGACCGGTGAGACCGGCACCTTCCACACCCAGCAGGCGCTTGCCTATGGGACGCAGATGGTCGGCGGCGTGACCCCCGGCAAGGGCGGCACCGAGCATATCGGCCTGCCCGTGTTCGACACCGTGGCCGAGGCCGTCACCAAGACCGGCGCCGACGCGTCGGTCATCTACGTGCCGCCGCCCTTCGCCGCCGACTCGATCCTCGAGGCGATCGACGCCGAAGTGCCGCTGATCGTCTGCATCACCGAGGGCATTCCGGTGCTCGACATGGTCAAGGTGAAGCGCGCCCTGTCGGGCTCGAAGTCGCGCCTGATCGGCCCGAACTGCCCCGGCCTGCTGACCCCAGGCGAGTGCAAGATCGGCATCATGCCGGGCTCGATCTTCTCGAAGGGCTCGGTGGGCGTCGTCTCGCGCTCGGGCACCCTCACCTATGAGGCGGTGTTCCAGACCACCAATGCAGGCCTCGGCCAGACCACTGCGGTGGGCATCGGCGGCGACCCCGTCAACGGCACCAACTTCATCGACGTGCTCGAGCTGTTCCTCGCCGACGACGCGACCCAGTCGATGATCATGATCGGCGAAATCGGCGGCTCGGCCGAAGAGGAAGCCGCACAGTTCCTGATCGACGAGGCCAAGCGTGGCCGCAAGAAGCCGATGGCCGGCTTCATCGCAGGCCGCACGGCGCCTCCGGGCCGCCGCATGGGCCATGCCGGCGCGATCGTGTCGGGCGGCCAGGGCGGCGCCGAAGAGAAGATCGCCAAGATGGAAGAGGCGGGCATCCGCGTCGCCGCCAGCCCGTCGGAGCTGGGCTCCACGCTGGTCGAAGTGCTCAAGGGCTGAATTGTAACGTGCGCGCTCCTATCTCCTACAAGGAATGGGAGCGCTAACACAGACTGGAATTGACTATGGGCTATGAGGGCCTGGACTTCGACGACATCGCCGGCGGTGTGAGCCCCGCCTTCGTCGAGACGCTGTACCGCCGCTACAAGGCGGATCCGTCGGGCATCGAGCCCAAGTGGCAGCAGTTTTTCGACGGGCTCGAGAACACGGCGTCGGGGCCCAGCTGGGCCAACCCGCGCTGGCCGCTCGCCGAGACGGATGCCCTCACTGCCGGTCTCGACCCGACCCAGATGGAGCCGGCGCCCAAGCCCGCCAAGGGCGGCGCCGCGCCTGCCGCCAAGCCCGCTGGCCCCGCCGCGTCGGAAGCCGATATCGCCCGCGCCGCCGGCGATTCGATCCGTGCGATGCTGCTGATCCGCACCTACCGGGTCCGCGGCCACCTTGCCGCCACGCTCGATCCACTCGGCCTCGCCCGCCAGGACCTGCCGGCGGACATGACTCCGGAATATCACGGCTTCACCGGCGCCGATCTCGATCGCCCGATCTATCTCGGCGGCGCGCTGGGCCTAGAAAAGGCCACCGTCCGCGAGATCGTCGACATCCTGCGCGCAAACTATTGCGGCAATGTCGGCCTCGAATACATGCACATCTCCGACGTCGAGGAGCGCCGCTTCCTCCAGGAGCGCATGGAGGGCAAGGACAAGGCCATCCAGTTCACCGTGGACGGCAAGAAGGCGATCCTCTCCAAGGTCATCGAGGCCGAGGAGTGGGAGAAGTTCTGCGGCAAGAAATATGTCGGCACCAAGCGCTTCGGCCTCGATGGCGGCGAAGCGATGATCCCGGCGATGGAAGCCATCATCAAGTATGGCGGCCAGCTCGGCATCCGCGAGATCGTGTACGGCATGGCGCACCGCGGCCGCCTGAACATGCTCACCAACGTGATGTCGAAGCCGTACCGCGCGATCTTCCACGAATTCTCGGGCGGCTCGTCCAACCCCGATGACGTCGGCGGCTCGGGCGACGTGAAGTACCACCTCGGCACCAGCACCGATCGCGAGTTCGACGGGATCAGCGTCCACATGTCGCTGGTCGCCAACCCCTCGCACCTCGAGGCCGCAGATCCGGTCGTGCTCGGCAAGACCCGCGCGATCCAGACCATCGCCAGCGATCTGGACAATCACACCGGCTCGCTGCCCGTGCTGCTGCACGGCGATGCGGCGTTCGCCGGCCAGGGCATCGTCTGGGAGTGCCTCGGCTTCTCGGGCATCCGCGGCTACAACACCGGCGGCTGCCTGCACTTCATCATCAACAACCAGATCGGCTTCACGACGAGCCCGCAGTTCGCGCGCTCCTCGCCCTATCCGTCGGACGTCGCCAAGGGCGTCCAGGCGCCGATCTTCCACGTCAATGGCGACGATCCCGAAGCAGTCACCTTCGCCTGCAAGATGGCGATCGAGTTCCGCCAGACCTTCAAGCGTGACGTCGTGATCGACATGTGGTGCTATCGCCGCTTCGGCCACAACGAAGGCGACGAGCCCTCGTTCACCCAGCCGCTGATGTACAAGGCGATCCGCCAGCATCCGTCGGTCAGCGTGGTCTATTCGAAGAAGCTGATCGCCGAAGGCACGATCGACCAGGGCTTCGTCGACGAGAAGGTAAAGCAGTTCAACCTGCTGCTCGAAGGCGAGTTCGAGGCCGGCAAGTCGTACCTCCCCAACAAGGCGGACTGGTTCGGCGGCCGCTGGTCGGGCCTGTCGGCCCCGGCCGATGCCGAGAACACGCGCCGCAGCGTCGATACCGGCATCGAGAAGAAGCTGTTCGACAGCCTCGGCCGCACGCTGACCGAGGTCCCCGCCGATCTCGAGATCCACAAGACGCTGGGCCGCGTGCTCGACGCCAAGCGCGCGATGTTCACGTCGGGCGAGAATTTCGACTGGGCGACCGGTGAGGCCCTGGCCTTCGGCGCGCTGCTCTCGGAAGGTTACGGCGTCCGTCTGTCGGGCCAGGACGTCGGCCGCGGCACCTTCTCGCAGCGCCACGCCGTCTGGGTCGATCAGAAGGACGAGCATCGCTACATCCCGCTCTCGACCATCCCGCACGGCAATTTCGAAGTGCTGGACTCGCCGCTCTCCGAGTACGGCGTGCTCGGCTTCGAATATGGCTATGCGCTCGCCGATCCGAAGACGCTGGTGCTGTGGGAAGCGCAGTTCGGCGATTTCGCCAACGGCGCGCAGATCATGATCGACCAGTTCATCGCCGCGGGCGAGGCCAAGTGGCTGCGCGCCAACGGCCTGGTGATGCTGCTGCCGCACGGTTACGAGGGCCAGGGCCCCGAGCACAGCTCGGCACGTCCGGAGCGCTATCTCCAGCTGTGCGCGGAAGATAACATGCAGGTCGTCAACATCACGACGCCGGCAAACTACTTCCACCTGCTGCGCCGCCAGATGCACCGCAACTTCCGCAAGCCGCTGGTGCAGATGACGCCGAAGTCGCTGCTCCGCCACAAGATGGCGGTGAGCAAGGCCGAGGACTTCCTGGGCGAGAGCCACTTCCGCCGCATCCTGTCGGACCCCAGCGCGCCGGCGGACAACGACGTAAAGCGCCTGGTGCTGTGCACCGGCAAGGTCGCCTATGACCTGATCGAGGCGCGCGACGCGGCCGGTGACAAGAACACCGCGATCGTCCGCATCGAGCAGCTCTATCCCTTCCCGGGCGAGGCCCTGGCCGTGCGCATCGCGCGCATGACCAATCTCGAGGAAGTGATCTGGGCGCAGGAAGAGCCGAAGAACAACGGCTACTGGACCTTCGTCGAGCCCTTCATCGAGGCCAGCCTGGCCGAGGCGAAGAGCAAGGTGCAGCGTCCGCGCTATGCCGGCCGCGCGCCGGCCGCCGCGGTCGCCACCGGCCTGATGAAGCGCCACACCGCAGAGCAGGGCGCGCTCGTCGCCGATGCCCTCGGCCACAATGTCCGCGAAGAAATTCGCCGGACCCGCAACAACTGAGATCCCCAGGGAACGAGGAAAGACAATGGCAGACGTTAAAGTCCCGGTGCTGGGTGAATCGATCACCGAAGCCACGCTTGGTGAATGGCTGAAGAACCCGGGTGATCCCGTGCAGCTCGACGAGCCGATCGCCAGCCTCGAGACCGATAAGGTCTCGGTGGAAGTCGGCAGCCCGGTCGCGGGCGTGATGGGCGATCAGCTCGTCAAGGTCGGCGACACAGTCGAAGTCGGTGCGGTTATCGCCGTGGTGTCCGAGGGCGGCGCTGCTGCCGCGGCGCCCGCAGCGGCCCCCGCCGCCGCGCCGGCACCGGCTCCGGCCGCAGCCCCGGCTCCCGCCGCTTCGGAAGCCGCCGCGCTCTCGCCGTCGGTGCGCCGCGCGGTGCTCGAGACCGGTGTCGATCCGTCGACCGTGCAGGGCACCGGCAAGGACGGCCGCCTGACCAAGGACGATGTGCTGACCGCCGCGAGCAACAAGCCCGCCCCGGCCGCCACCCCGGCGCCCGCCGCCGCTCCGGCCCCCTCGGCCGGCGGCCGCAAGGAAGAGCGCGTCAAGATGACGCGCCTGCGCCAGACCGTCGCCAAGCGCCTCAAGGAAGCGCAGAACACCGCCGCGATGCTCACCACGTTCAACGACGTGGACATGACTGCGGTGATCGAGGCGCGCACCAAGTACAAGGATCTGTTCGAGAAGAAGCACGGGGTTCGCCTCGGCTTCATGGGCTTCTTCGTGAAGGCCGCCTGCATGGCGCTCAAGGATATCCCGGGCGTCAACGGCTCGATCGAAGGCGATGAGATCGTCTATCACGACTATTGCGACATCTCGGTCGCCGTCTCGGCCCCGCAGGGCCTGGTCGTCCCGGTGATCCGCGACGCCGAGACGCTCTCGGTGGCCGGCATCGAGAAGACGATCGGCGACTTCGGCAAGCGCGCCAAGGACGGCACGCTCAAGATGGAAGAGATGAAGGGCGGTACCTTCACCATCTCGAACGGCGGCGTGTTCGGCTCGCTGATGTCGACCCCGATCATCAACCCGCCGCAGTCGGCCGTGCTCGGCCTGCACCGCATCGAGGACCGCCCGGTGGTCCGCGACGGCCAGGTCGTCGTCCGCCCGATGATGTACCTCGCGCTCAGCTACGACCACCGCCTGGTCGACGGCCGCGAGGCGGTGACCTTCCTCGTCGCGCTCAAGAACGCGATCGAGGATCCGACCCGCCTGCTGATCGACCTCTGATCGCAGCAACCAGCTGTTCCCCGGCGAAGGCCGGGGTCCAGTTGCGATGACGTTTGAAACTAAGCGAGACGCGCACCAGATTCCGTCTCGAAACTGGGCCCCGGCCTTCGCCGGGGAACAAGGGAACGAAAAATGGCCGACTATGATTTCGACGTCCTGGTGATCGGTTCGGGCCCCGGCGGCTATGTCGCGGCGATCCGCGCGGCGCAGCTGGGCCTCAAGACCGCGTGCGCCGAGAGCCGCGCGACGCTGGGCGGCACCTGCCTCAACGTCGGCTGCATCCCTTCCAAGGCGCTGCTCCACGCCTCCGAGCTGTTCGAGGAAGCCGCCAGCGGCAAGCTCGCCAAGCTCGGCATCAAGACCCCGACGGTCGAACTCGACCTCGACGCGATGCACGCCCAGCGCGTCGACGCGGTCAAGGGCCTGACCGGCGGCATCGAGTTCCTGTTCAAGAAGAACAAGGTCGAGTGGCTCAAGGGCCATGCCACCTTCACCGGCAAGGACAGCGTCACCGTCGGTGACCGCACGGTCCGCGCCAAGAACATCATCATCGCCACCGGCTCCTCGGTCACCCCGCTGCCCGGCGTCGAGATCGACCAGAAGGTCGTCGTCGACAGCACCGGCGCGCTTGAGCTGCCCAAGGTTCCCGAGCATCTCGTCGTCATCGGCGGCGGCGTGATCGGCCTCGAGCTCGGCTCGGTGTGGCGCCGCGTCGGCGCCAAGGTCACCGTGGTCGAATTCCTCGACCAGCTGCTCCCGGGCATGGACGGCGAAGTCCGCAAGGAAGCGGGCAAGTTGTTCAAGAAGCAGGGCATGACCCTCAAGCTGAGCACCAAGGTGACCGGCGTGCAGGTCAATGGCGACAAGGCCACGCTCACCGTCGAGCCGTCGGCCGGCGGCGCTGCCGAGACGATCGAAGCGGACGCGGTGCTGGTCTCGATCGGCCGCCGCCCCAACACCTCGGGCCTCGGCCTCGAAGCCGCCGGTCTCTCGACCAACCAGCGCGGCCAGATCGAGATCGATCACGACTTCCGCACCTCGGTCCCCGGCATCTGGGCGATCGGCGACGTCGTCCCCGGCCCGATGCTCGCACACAAGGCCGAGGATGAAGGCATCGCGGTCGCCGAGAACATCGCCGGCCTCACCGGCATCGTGAACCACGACGTGATCCCGTCGGTCGTCTACACCTGGCCCGAGATCGCCGGTGTCGGCCTCACCGAGGAGCAGGCCAAGGAGCGCACCGAGGTCAAGGTCGGCAAGTTCCCGATGGTCGCCAACAGCCGCGCCAAGACCAACCACGAGCCGGACGGCTGGGTGAAGGTGATCGCCGACGCCAAGTCGGACCGCGTGCTCGGCGTGTGGATGATCGCTTCGGTCGCCGGCACGATGATCGCCCAGGCCGCACAGGCGATGGAATTCGGCGCGACGTCGGAAGACATCGCCTATACCTGCCACGCCCACCCGACCCACTCGGAGGCGTTCAAGGAAGCGGCGATGGCAGTGCAGGGCAAGCCGATCCATATTTGATCGACGCCAAAGGCCCCTCCCAGTAGGGGCGGGTCAGGAGAAGGCCGGGCTCGATGCCCGGCCTTTTCTTTTACGGGAATCTCCCTCTCCCGCTTGCGGGAGAGGGCCGGGGTGAGGGTGTCAGAGAGCGGCAGGCTAAGCGCGCGTTGCTCGCACGAACCCTCACCCGGCCTCGCGTTGCTCGGCCACCCTCTCCCGCAAGCGGTAGAGGGTTTAGTGCACCACCACCGGTCCGCTCAGTCGCGGCCGCATGCGCAGCAGCGCGAAGGCGAGCACCGCGCTGGCGATCGGCGCGAGCCACAGCGCCTGCCAGCCCCAGCGGGCATGGCTCGCCGCGCCCATCACCGCGCCGGCGATGAAGCCGAGCCACAGGAACAGATAGGCAGCCCAAGCCCAGCGATCGGGATCGCCCATCAGGGCGCCGGCGAGCTTCTGGCCCATCTTGACCAGCGATCCGGTCATGTAGGTCACGCCCACCGTCACTTCGCCCTCGCGGTGGAGGATGCCGTTCTCGCAGCCCATCGCCATGGCGAGGAAGATCAGCACGATCGGCCCAGGCATCAGGCTGGCGAGCGTCGCGGCGACGACGAGCAGCGCCGTCACCATCAGCATCAGGCTTTCGCGAAAGCGAGCCTGGCGCCAGCGCGTCACCACGCTGGCCAGGATCACGCCGCTGACGAAGCTCATCACCAGGCTGCCGGCCACCGCCGCTTCACCAGGCAGGTTCGCACCCAGCCCCACGCCCAGCCGGGTGGTGTTGCCGCTCATGAAGGAGGCGAAGAAACCGCCCAGGCTGGAATAGGCCAGCGCATCGACGAAGCCGGCGAGCGCGGCAAGGCAGATGGCGATGACGATTAGCGGGGACTCAGTACGCTGCATGCCTGCACTCATGCCCCAGCCGCGCATTTGACAGCAAGCCGTCACGCCATGAAACATTGGTCATGGAAACCGTAGACGCCGCCGCCCGGATCGGGCCGATCCTGCCCTGGCTGGACCTGTTCGGCATCGCCGTGTTCGCCGCCACCGGCGCGCTCGCCGCCGCGCACCGCGCCCAGACCTTCGTCACCGCCGCCTTCTTCGCGCTCGTCACCGGCGTGGGGGGAGGCACGATCCGCGACCTGCTGATCGGCGCGCCGGTCTTCTGGGTGCACGACGCGACCGTCGCGGCACTGGTGCTGAGCGTGGCGCTGCTCGTCTGGATCACCCCGCAGCATTGGTGGAGCGATACGACGCTCGCCTGGCTCGATGCGTTTGGCCTGGCGGCCTATGCCGCGTTCGGCGCCGCCAAGGCGCTGAGCTACGGCATTCCGCCGGTGCCCGCCGCAGTGATGGGCGTGGTCACCGCATGCGTGGGCGGCATCATCCGCGACGTGCTGGCGGGCGAGCCTTCGATCCTGATGCGGCCCGAGCTCTACGTCACCGCCGCGGCACTCACCGCCGCGCTGCAAGTGTTGCTGACCCTGGCCGGGCTGCCGGTGTTCGCCGCCGGCCTGCTCGCCGCCTGTGCCGGCTTCGGCCTGCGCGGTGCGGCGATCGTGTGGAAGCTCGGCCTGCCTGCCTATCGGGGGCGCCGCTGATGCTTCTCGCCCTTCTGCTCGCCGCCCAGGATCCGCTCGCCCCGCTCGACTATTGGACGGGCCATTGCTGGCGCACCACGCTCGCCCCCGAGGTGACCGACACGCACTGCTTCACGCGCACCGATGCCGGTGTGCGCGATCATCACGAAGTCATCGACAAGGGCGAGAAGGTCTATCAGGGCGATACCGACTATCGCTGGGACGGCACGCGGATCCGCTTCGCCTATCGCAACGATTCCGGGCCGGTGTCCGACGGCATGGTCACCGTGATTCCCACGGGGCTCGAGCTGGAAGGCGTCCGCCTGGAACGCACCGCCACCGGCTTCGCGATGATCACCGAGAATGGCCGCCGCGCGTTCGTGCGGGTCGATTGAGGCCGCCCCCAGCCTGTCCGGGGAAGCAGGATCGGATCAGGGCTCCATCAGCCAGGCGATCGCGCTCTCGCGATCGTCGAAGATGCCGATATCGGCGCGCACCTCGCGCAGCCGCTGCGCCTGCATCCGGGCGAGCGCGGTGCTGACCACAAAGGCGATCTTGCGCGCCCAGATCGCCCGCACCGCCGGATTGTCGAGCGTGTTCTTGATCAGCTCCACCGTCTCCTGCGGCACGACGGGAACCCCGCTGCCGTCATAGAGGGTAACGTGCTTGCCGACATCGGGGCCGAGCGCGCGGATCGCCGCGCGCAGCTCCTCACCGATCCAGGCGGCATCCTCTGGGCCGATCAGCCCGCCGATGCGCAGGTCGATCAGCTTGCGATCCAGGTCGACCTGGATGCTGTGCGAAACATTGTGGGGCATTGCGACACCGGACCACGCGTTACTGACAGACCGTGCCGATAGACGCCGGCCCCTGCCGGGCTCAATCCCGGACTAACCCCATATCGGCGAAACGGCGCGGCTCGACCGGGGGCACGCGCGGCTCGTTGAGCTCGACCTGCCAGAAGCCGACATCGATCCACTGGCCATGCTTGTAGCCGACCTCCCGGTACACGCCCTGGCGGCGGAAGCCGACCGCCTCGTGCAGCTTGATCGAGCGGTCGTTCGGCAAGGTGATCGTGCCGATCGCATGGACGAAGCCCTGGGCACGCAGCGTATCGACCAGCGCGCCGTAGAGCAGCCGGCCGACGCCCGAGCCGCTCGACGCGTCGGTCAGGTAGATCGAGGTCTCGCAGACATAGCGATAGGCCGGGCGATCGCGGAACTTGCTGGCATAGGCATAGCCGATCACCCCGCCATCGACATCGCCGGTGGTCGCGACCAGCCAGGGATAGAGGCCGTCGCTGGCCGCCATCCGCTTGCGCATCTCCGCCTTTTCCGGCGGCTCGATCTCGAACGAGGCGGTGCCGGTGAGCACGTGCGGCGCATAGATCGCCGCAATGGCGCCCGCATCCTCGGGCGTCGCTGCACGGATCGCGATCACAGGCCGAGCCGCGCCGCGATCGCGTCGAACAGGGTACGGTCCTCGACGCTGGCCGTCGCCGGACCCAACGCGCCGCATTCGAGGCAGCGGGCCTGGACCGAGCCGCCCTTGGCGAGCCGCTTCGCATCGCCCAGCGCCTGGGCGAGCAGCGCGCGCTGCTCGATCGCGACGCGGGCGAACATGTCCGCCCCCGCCGGCTGGTCGGCCCAGTCGCCCTCGTCCTTGGAATCGTCCGCGAAGCTCTCGATCAGTTTCGCCCAGCCGGACTGTTCCTTCTCGAGATAGACGGCATGGACCTTGGCCGGGTCGAGCTTGGCGCGCCGCGCCGCCTCGGCGATCGCGTCGTCCACGCCACCGAACCGGTCGACCAGCCCGATCTGGTGGGCGGTGCCACCGATCCAGACGCGGCCCTGCGCGATCTCGTTGACCTTCTCCGGCGTCATCTTGCGGGCGCCCGCGACCAGCCCGATGAAGCGCGCATAGCCGGCATCGATCGCCGACTGGAGCAGCGTGTCGGTCTCCGCATTGGTGCCGCCGAGTATGTCGGGCTGGCCGCTGAGCGGGGTGGTCTTCACCCCGTCCACGCCCACGCCGATCTTGGCGAGCGTCTTCTCGAAGGTGGGGATCACGCCGAAGATGCCGATCGATCCGGTGATCGTGTTGGGCTCGGCGAAGATCGTGTCGCCCGCGGTCGACACCCAATAGCCGCCGCTCGCGGCCAGGCTGCCCATCGAGACCACCACCGGCAGGCCCTGCGCCTTGGCCTGGAGGATCGCCTGGCGGATCTGCTCGGAGGCGAGCGCCGAGCCGCCCGGCGAATCGACGCGGACCACCAGCGCCTTGAGGTTCTTGGTCGCCAGGCCCTTGAGCAACTGCGCGCTGATCGTGTCGCCGCCGGCATGGCCCGGACCCGCCTTGCCATCGACGATCTCGCCGGCGACGGTGATCACGCCGATCGCATCACCGCCGGTCGGCAGCGGATGCGCGGCGACGAAGTCGGCCAGCTTGATCCGGTTGAAATTGCCCAGCGGCTTGCCGCTCGCCACCCCGGCGATCTCCGCCACGCGCTTGCCGAACGCCATGCGGTCGCCGAGCTTGTCGACGATGCCCAGATCGAGGTTGGTCTTGGCGATGTCGCCCTTGGCGGCAGAGATCACTTCGGCGGGCTTGGCGAGATAGTCGGCGATTCGCGCCTTGGGCCGGGCCTTGGCGATCTCCTGTTGCCATTGCTGGAAGATCGGCTGGTAGATCGCCAGTTCGGCTTCCTTGGCCTCGGGCGACATGTCGTTACGCATGTACGGCTCGACCGCCGACTTGAACTTGCCGACGCGGTAGATGTGCGCGTTGACCCCCAGCTTGTCGAGCAGGCCCTTGTAGAACAGGCGGGTGCCGCCCGGGCCGGCGAACATCGTGCCGCCCAGCGGGTTCACCCAGATCTCGCTGGCATTGGCGGCCAGCGCATAGCTGTCATCGGTATAGGCGGTGGCATAGGCGAGCACCGGCTTGCCGCTGGCCCGCACCTTGCCCACCGCTTCGGCGACCTGGCTGATCGCCGCCGGATAGCCACCGGTGAAGCGATCGAGATCGAGCACCACCGCCTTCACATGGTCGTCGCTCTTCGCCGCATCGAGCGCGCGCACCACGTCGCGCAGCCGCTGCTGCTTGGCGACGTCGCCGCCGGTGAACCGGGAGAAGGGATCGACTTCCTCCGGCTGCTCGACCAGCGCACCGTCGAGCGAGACGAGCAGCGCGCCGTCGCGGATCGCCGCCGGGTTGGGCTTGGCCGAAAGCGCCACGAACAACATCGTGAAGAACAGCAGCATGAAGACCAGGACCAGAAAGTCCTTGATCCCCACCAGGATCTTCCAGGCGCCCCGAACAAGCTTCACGTGCCGCTCCCAATGCGAAGGAATATGCCCTTCGTGCTAGAGGATCGAACCGGGCACGTAAATGCCTGTATTATGGCAACAAGACAGCAATTGCCGCCGAAACCGTCTCAGAGCGAGAGTCGCCAGGCGAGCGAGAAGCGCCAGTCCTCGGCATAGCCGGGATAGGGATCGTCGATGACATGCGCGGCCTCGAGCCCGATCTCGGCCTTGTCCACCCAGCGCAGCCGCGTGCCGAATCCGGCCGAGGCCAGCGCATAGTCGCCGCGGCCGGATGCCCCGCCCCGCCCCCGGATGCCGATCCAGGCCCGGTCGACAAAGCTGTAGATCTCGCTGGTGCCGAACTTGCCGCCCTTGAGCGGCCGCACCGCCAGCTCACCGAGCGCACCGGCACCGCGATCGCCGCTGGCGAAGCTGACGTCGAAGGCGCGGCCGTAATTGTCGCCGCCCACCGCGAAGCGCTCCGCCGCCGGCAGCCGGTCGCTGCTCCACTGCCCGCCGGCCTGCACCCGCGCAACGAGGCGCTTGCCGATCGCCTGGGCGAGATAGGCCGAGCCGTTGAACTTGCGGAAGCGCCGGTCGGCCTGGAGCGGATCGGTGCGCGCGCCGAGGATGTCGATCCCCTGCGAGACGGACAGGCCGATGGCGAGACTCCGCTTCTCGCGCGTGCTCGAGAAGCTCGCGCCGCCGCGCAGCGCCCGGGTCCGCTCGGTTGCGATCAGCGCGCCGAATGCGGCATTGTCGCTGTTGAGCCCGTCCACCCCCAGCGACAGGTCGAGGCTGCGATGGAAATCGCGGATCAGCGGATAGCTGAGCGTAGTGCCGGCCAGCTTCGCCTTGCCGCGCACCGGATTGCCGCGCGGCCGCGTCTCCAGATAGCCGCCGCTGGTGGTGAGCGTCAGTCCGCTCGCAGTGATCGGCACGGCATAGCTGCCGCTCAGATAGCGATAGCGCTTCAGGTCGCTCGCTGCCGATGCGGCCAGGGTCAGCTGGTCGCCATCGATCCCCAGGCCGAAGAACTCCGCCTTGGCGTCGAATTGGCCGTCGCCGAGCTGGGTAATCCCGCGATTGGAGAACCCCGCGGTGAAACGCGTGCGCTTCTGCTTGGGGGTCACGGTTAGTGCCAGCGCGCCATTGGCGTTCGGATCGGCGAAGTCGCTCGTGAAGGTCAGGCCGGGAATCGCGCGCATCAGCGTCACCTGGCGTTCGAAGGTGGCGCGGCTGAGCGGCGCCTCGTCGAGCAGCGGCGCCATGCGGGCGCGGAGCAGCCGGTGGCCGCGCCTGTCGGTCTTCACGCTCGCCTTGGCGATCCGGCCTTCAGTGAGCAGCACGGTCACCGTCCCACTGCTGGTATCCTGTTCGGGGATCGCCACGGTGTAGAGCGCCACATCGGCGCGCTGATAGGCCTTGGACAAGGTGCTGGCGAGTTCGATCAGCGTGTCCTTGTCGCCCGGCCGGCCGATGAAGCGCTTCGCCGCCTCGGCCACCGGACCCGGCGCCTGCGCGCCCTGGAAGCGGATGCCGCGGATCGGCGTATCGGCGCCCGTCGCGGTGACGTTGGTGGTGCCGCGCCGGGGCGTACTGCGCGGCGAAGGCGGCGCCTCGCGCGGCGCGGTGGCGCGGTCGATCCGGTTGCGGTCGACGATCACGCCCGCATCCTGCCAGGCGAGCGCGGCAAGCGCGATCAGCATGGTCTCTCTCCCGGTTTGTGAAGAGAAAGCCGCGCGCAGGGGCAGTTGCGCGCGGCTTTCCCGGCTCCGCGTCTCAGCGCGGTTTGGTCGGCGTCAGCAGCGTGTTGACCACGCCGCCCACCGCATTGGTCGCGCCGGTCAGCAGATTGGTGTTGGCATTGGCCCCGGCGCTGGCACCCTGGGGATTGAGCACGGTGTTCACCGTGGCGTTGACCGTGCCCAGCGTCGAGCCGAGCGTGCCGTTGACGTTCGCGTTGGCACCAGTCGCACCGGTCGTTCCGGTCACGCCGCCCAGCAGACCGCCGGTCGTCTGGGTGACCCCACTCAACAGCCCGCCGGTAGCGCCGGTCCCGCCGGTCGTGCTACCGACCACGCCCGGCACCGATACGTTGAGCAGGTTGCCGCCCTGGCCGTTCGGCACCGTCACGCTCACCAGATTGCCGGCCGATGCCGCACTCACCGTGGCGAGCTGGCCGGTCGAAGGATTGCGCGCCAGCACGTTGAGGCCGATCAGCGGCGAAGCACCGCTCGATCCGCCGATCACCTTGCCCTGGCCGAGGTCGATCGAGACCAGCGAGCCGAGCGCGCCGCCCTTGCCATCCAGGATGAGGGTGCTGCCATTGCCCAGCCCGACCAGGGTCTGCCCGGTGGCGGTGAGCACGCGGTTGACCGTGCCGGTCACCAGGCCGGTCGCCGGGATGCCCAGCCCCGCGGTAAGTCCGGTCTGGGTGTTGGCGACGCCGATCACCGCATTGCCCGACGCCGCGAGCAGGTTGCCGCCCAGACCGCCGGTGCCGGTGCCAGTACCCGTCCCAGTTCCGTTTCCGGTACCCGTCCCGCCGCCGGTCGCGCCGCCACCGCCTCCAGTGCCGCCGCCCGTTCCGCCAGTACCGCCGGAGCCGTCACCGGCCGTATCGCCGGGAACGTTAGTTCCCACCGAGGCCACGCGATAGCTTCCCGAGCTGTTGCACGCCGCAAGAGAAAGCATCCCAATCGATGCAAGTGCAAATCCGGCCAGCCGACCATGATTAGTAATCATGCCACCTCTCCTGTGTTTGATACTTACTTTTACTTGTCGGTGGCGCTTCAATCTATTGCTTGGGATATTGTTTCCTGCCCGCAGCAAGATTCGTGGTTGCCAATAACTTAATAAGGGAACCTTGTCGCAGCGACGGCGCCTCCTAAATTTGCACCGGGCCGCCGCGCACCGGTTGACGCGGGCGGATCGGGTTCGCATATCGCCGCCGCTGGCACTCGACTCCGTGGAGTGCCAAACCAGAGATCAACCCAAGTGAGGAACCCGCAATGAACTTCCGTCCGTTGCACGATCGCGTGCTCGTTCGCCGCGTCGAAGCCGAGGCGAAGACCGCCGGCGGCATCATCATCCCGGACACCGCCCAGGAAAAGCCGCAGGAAGGCGAAGTCGTCGCCGCCGGTTCGGGCGCCAAGAACGAAAAGGGCGAAGTCACGCCGCTCGACGTCAAGGCCGGCGACCGCATCCTGTTCGGCAAGTGGTCGGGCACCGAGGTCAAGGTCAACGGCGAAGACCTGCTGATCATGAAGGAATCGGACATCCTCGGCATCATCGGCTGAGCCGTTCCCGCGGCTTCCCGCGCGCACGCGTTGGGTGTCGCGACTTTTGTGACTTTTGAACGAATTTTGAGAGGTAAATCCCATGGCAGCCAAGGACGTTAAGTTCGGCCGCGACGCCCGTGAGCGCATCCTGCGCGGCGTCGACACCCTTGCCGACGCAGTGAAGGTCACGCTGGGCCCGAAGGGCCGCAACGTCGTGATCGAGAAGAGCTTCGGTGCCCCGCGCATCACCAAGGACGGCGTCAGCGTCGCCAAGGAAATCGAGCTCAAGGACAAGTTCGAGAACATGGGCGCCCAGATGGTGCGCGAAGTGGCCTCGAAGACCAACGACATCGCCGGTGACGGCACCACCACCGCCACCGTGCTCGCCCAGGCGATCGTCCGCGAGGGCATGAAGTCGGTCGCGGCCGGCATGAACCCGATGGACCTCAAGCGCGGCATCGACCTCGCGGTGCACAAGGTCGTCGAGGACGTGAAGGGCCGTTCGAAGCCCGTCTCGGGCTCGGCGGAAGTCGCGCAGGTCGGCATCATCTCGGCCAATGGCGACAAGGAAGTCGGCGAGAAGATCGCGGAAGCGATGGAGAAGGTCGGCAAGGAAGGCGTGATCACCGTCGAAGAGGCGAAGGGTCTCGAGTTCGAGCTCGACGTCGTCGAGGGCATGCAGTTCGACCGCGGCTATCTGTCGCCCTACTTCATCACCAACCCGGAGAAGATGACGGTCGAGCTCAACGATCCGTACATCCTGATCCACGAGAAGAAGCTGTCGAACCTCCAGTCGATGCTTCCGATCCTCGAGGCGGTCGTGCAGTCGGGTCGCCCGCTGCTGATCATCGCCGAGGACATCGAGGGCGAGGCGCTGGCCACCCTGGTCGTCAACAAGCTGCGCGGCGGCCTGAAGGTCGCAGCGGTCAAGGCGCCGGGCTTCGGCGATCGCCGCAAGGCGATGCTCGAGGACATCGCAATCCTCACCAAGGGCGAAGTCGTCTCGGAAGACCTGGGCATCAAGCTCGAGAGCGTCACCCTGGGCATGCTCGGCACCGCCAAGCGCGTCACGATCGACAAGGACAACACCACCATCGTCGATGGCGCCGGTGAAGCCGATGCGATCAAGGGCCGCACCGAAGCGATCCGCCAGCAGATCGAAGTCACCACCAGCGACTATGACCGTGAGAAGCTCCAGGAGCGTCTCGCCAAGCTCGCCGGCGGCGTGGCCGTGATCAAGGTCGGCGGTGCGACCGAAGTCGAGGTGAAGGAGCGCAAGGACCGCGTCGACGACGCTCTCCACGCGACCCGCGCGGCTGTCGAAGAGGGCATCGTCCCCGGCGGCGGCACGGCGCTGCTCTATGCGTCGAAGGCTCTCGACGGCGTCACCGGCGCCAATGAGGACCAGACCCGCGGCGTGGACATCGTGCGCCGTTCGCTCTCGGCCCTGGTTCGCCAGATCGCCCAGAACGCCGGCCATGACGGTGCCGTGGTCGCCGGCAAGCTGCTCGACGGCAACGACGCCACGATCGGCTTCAACGCCTCGACCGACACCTATGAGAACCTGGTGACCGCCGGCGTGATCGACCCGACCAAGGTCGTCCGCACCGCGCTCCAGAATGCGGCCTCGGTCGCCGGCCTGCTCATCACCACCGAAGCGGCGGTGAGCGAGCTGCCGGAAGACAAGCCCGCCATGCCGGCGATGCCGGGCGGCGGCATGGGCGGCATGGACTTCTAAGAGTCCGCTCGAGCACAAGCGAAGGGCCGGGGAGCGATCCTCGGCCCTTTCCTTTTGCCGGCCATCCGGCGTGTTGGCGTTTTAGGCCAACAAAGCACTTTCCTACATCCCGAAACCGCGACAAACTGGCCCCTTCCACAACAGCGCCGGCCTACAGGCGCGTTCTCAGGGGCTGACCATGACCGACCTTTCCCGCCGCGAAGCGCTGACCGCGGCTGCTTTCGCTTCGCTCGCAGCCGCGCTGCCGGCCTGGGCGCAGGAGACCAAGATGACCGCCGGTGCCCAGTGGGACCTGACCGAGCTCTATCCGAACGAAGCCGCCTGGGAGGCCGCCCGCAAGCAGATGCTCGCCGCGATCCCCGGCATCGCCAAGTACAAGGGCCGGCTGAACGAGAGCGCGGACGTGCTCGCCGAGGCGCTGTCGCTCCAGTCCGATCTCGGCCGCACGATCGGGCGCATCTACACCTATGCCAGCCTGAAGGGCGACGAGGACGTCCGCATCTCCGCCAACCAGGAGAAGCTGGCCCAGGCCCGCGACCTCTACACCGCGTTCGGCGAGGCGACTTCCTGGACCTCGCCCGAGCTGCTGACCCTGGGCAAGGCCAGGATCGACGCCTTCCTCGCCGCCAGCCAGACGCTGCGCACCCGCTTCGACTTCGCGCTGGCCGACACGCTGCGCCAGGCCGAGCACACGCTCTCGCCCGAGAGCGAGGCGATCCTCGCCAGCGCCGGCTCGCCGCTGTCGGCGCCGGGCGAGATCTCGGGCCAGCTGCGCTCGTCGGATATTCCCTGGCCGACCATCACCCTGTCGACCGGCAAGGCGGTGCGGCTCGATTCGCAGGGCTATTCGCTCAACCGCGACGCGCCCAACCGCGAGGATCGCAAGGCGGTGTTCAACGCCTTCTGGACCGCGCACGGCAAGTTCCAGAACTCGTTCGGGACGACCTATGCCGCCAAGGTGCGCGGCGACATCTTCTATGCCAAGGCGCGGAAGTACCCGACTTCGCTGGCCCGCGCGCTCTCCGGCAACAATGTGCCCGAGGCAGTGTACCGCACGCTGGTGGCCGAGGCGAACAAGGGGCTGCCGCAGCTCCACCGCTATTTCGAACTGCGCCGCAAGATGCTCAAGCTGCCGGACATCGGCTATTACGACATCTATCCGCCGCTCGTCTCGATGGACCGCAGCTACACGCTCGATCAGATGCGCAGCACCACGCTGGAGGCAGTGAAGCCGCTCGGCACCGACTATCAGGCACGCATCGCCAAGGCGACCGCGGCCAAGTGGATGGATCCCTGGCCTCGCGAGGGCAAGCGCCCGGGCGCGTACATGAACCCCGGCGCGTTCGACGTGCATCCCTATCTGCTGCTCAACCTCAGCGACAAATATGACGGGATGAGCACCTATGCGCACGAATGGGGCCATGCGCTCCACTCGCTGCTCGCCAACTCGACCCAGGTCTATGACAAGGCCGATTATCCGATCTTCCTCGCCGAGATCGCCTCGACGCTGAACGAGCAGCTGCTCGTCGCGCACCTGCTCAAGGGCGCGAAGACCAAGGAGGAGAAGCTCTTCTATCTCGGCCAGCAGATGGAGAATTATCGCGGCACCTTCTTCCGCCAGACCATGTTCGCCGAGTTCGAGCTGAAGGCGCACGACATGGCGGAGGCGGGCGAGGGCCTCTCGGGGAGCAAGTTCACCAAGGTCTATGGCGAGCTGCTGCGCACCTATCACGGGCCGAACATGATCCTCGCGCCCGAATATGCGAACGAGTGGGCCTATATCCCCCACTTCTACAACAGCTTCTACGTCTACCAGTACGCCACCTGCATCTCGGCGGCGACCTTCTTCGCCCAGTCGATCCTGAAGGGCGGGCCGAAGGAGCGCGACAATTACCTGTCGGTGCTGAAGGCGGGCGGATCGGACTATCCGACCGAGATCCTGAAGCGCGCCGGCCTCGATATGGCGAGCCCGGCCCCGTATCAGGCGCTGGTCGCCGACTTCAAGAACGTGCTCGACCAGGCGGAAGCCTTGGTGGGCTAACCCTGTTTCCGCCGCGTCGGCGCATGGAAATCGGGCGGCTTGTCCGCGATCCATGCGACGAAGCGGCGGATGTCCTCGCGCTCGAGCAGTGCCTCGAGCGTTGGATAGAGCCGGGCCAGCTCGGCGTTGCTCGCGCTGGCGTGGATCGTCCGGTGGCAGATCGGGTGGAGCGGCGCGGTGTCACGACCGCCTTCGCTCTTCGGGACGAGGTGATGCCATTCGATCCTGCTGCCCAAGGGTCGCCCGCAAAGCGCGCAGGCCTCCGGCGGCACGACGCTCGCCGCTGTCGCCATGGCCGCGGCAGCCTGCTTGCGCCGGACCCGGCCGCTCATCCTTCGAGCTGGCGCAGCAGCCAGTCGTCGGCGACCATGTCGAGCACCAGATGGACCCGGGCGGTGTCGCCGCGATTGGCGACGCTGTGCGGATCGGCGAGCCGCAGATACCAGGCTTCGCCCGGCGCCATCGTGATCCGTTCGCCGTTCAGGCGGAAATCGACATCCGGATTGGTGACGACCGGCACATGGATCCGGGCGAACCCGTCGGCGACGTCGAGGTCCAGGTCCTCGTGCTCCTTGATCATCGATCCGGCCGCGAGCCGCATCAGCCGCACGCTGCGAACCGGCGACTGGAAGGCATCGATCACCGCCGACAGGCCCGGCATACGCGCCCGCCACGGGGTATCGACGAACGCGGTGGCATCCGGTGCGGAATAGATCATCTGGACTGGATGCCTGGCGGCAGCCGACGCGCGCAGCGGCAACACGCTCCACTCGCCCTCGTAGTTCTGCCGCACGAAATGCTCGGTCCAGTCACCACGCTCCAGCGCGGCGAGATCGGCGGCAAGCGGGGCGGGATCGAAGCGCAGCGGCAACCGCACCCGATCGGGCCAGACGGATTGTGTGGGTGCCGTCGCCATATTAGCCTGCCTGCTCCTTCCCGAGCGAGCCTATCCCAGCTTCCGATGATTGCAACGTCGCCGACTCCGCTCGATCAGTTCCGCGCCGCCGTGATGGCCGATGCGGGGGCGCAACGATATCTCGCCGAGCCCTATGACCCGGCCGAGTTCGAGGCCCGTGCGCTGGCATGGGCAACCGCACACGGGATCGCGCTCGCCGCAGCTGATCTGGCCGAAGGAAAACGCCACGCGCCGGCGCCGCGGACGGATTGGCCGCCTCGGGGCTGGCTTCCCGTCCGTTTCTCATCCACGCCCGAACCTATAATTGACTGGCTCCACTTCGCCGGCATTTCGCCGAACACTCCGTTTTTCGAGGATGCCATCCGGGAGGCATCGGCGCGGCCGTTCAACCGGCTGTTCCGCACCGCGACGCCGATCGCGCGCTTTCCCGGCCGAGCCGATCTCCAGGCCCCGACCGGGCTTATCTTCCATATGTCACGCTGCGGATCGACGCTCGTCTCGCAGATGCTGGGGGCCGTGCCGGGCCATGTCTCCATCTCCGAAGCGCCGGCGCTCGATGCGCTGATCCGGGGCCGCTTCACCGATCCGGAAGCGCATGTCGAGGCGCTGCGCGGGCTGGTCCATGCCCATGGTCGCGGCGCCGAGCGGCTGTTCCTCAAGCTCGACAGCTGGCACACGCGCGCGCTGCCCCTGCTTCGCCGCGCCTTTCCCGAGACACCCTGGATCTTCCTCTACCGCGATCCGGTGGAAGTGATCGTCTCGCACCTGCGACAGCGCGGCGCGCATACCGTGCCCGGCATGGTACCTCTCGAATGGTTCGGCCTTTCGCCCGAGGATGCGAAGCTTCCCGAGCGCGTCTTCATCGCGCGGGTGCTGGAACGAATCTGCAGCGCAGTCATCGAGAACGAGCAGGAAAATGGCCTGCTTGTCGATTATGCCGAACTGCCCCGGGCATTTTTCGAACGCATCCTCCCCCATTTCGGCATCGTACCCGACGCGGCCGCCGGGGCAGCGATGACAGCGGCGGCGGGAAACCATTCCAAGACGCCCGGCATTCGCTTCCACGCCGATGCCCAGGCCAAGCAGCGCGCGGCCGATGCCGAGCTTCGCGCCATAGTCGAGCGCTACCTGGCCCCGGTCTTCGCCCAGCTCGAGGCAAGGCGCGCGGCTGCCTAGTCGCCCTTCTGCATCGCCTCGATGATCTTCTTCACTTCCTGGCTGCGCCCGCGCGGCAGGACGAGGATGTCATCGCCCGAGGCGACCACGATCAGGTCCTCGACCCCGACCAGGGCAACGCGCTTGCCGGATTCGGCGCGGACCAGGCAGTTGCTGCTCTCGATCACCACCGCATCGCCGCGCACGACATTGCCGCCGGCATCGGCATGGCTGATCGCATGGAGTGCGTCCCAGCTGCCGACGTCGCTCCAGCCCATCGTCACCGGCACCACCGCCACGCGCGGCGCCTTTTCCATCACGGCATAGTCGATCGAGTCGGAAGGGCTCGCCGCGAAGCTGTCGGCATCGGGCCAGATCCGCGCCCCTTCGCGCCGGCCCTTCTCCATCGATGCCTGGGCGGCCGCGAGCATCTCGGGCGCATAGCTGGACAAGGCACCCAGATAGATGTCCGCCCGGAACAGGAAGATGCCGCCGTTCCAGGTATGCCCGCCCTGGGCGAGCATCGCCTCCGCCTTGTCGCGCGGCGGCTTCTCGACGAAGCGCTCGACCCGGTGCACGCCCTCGCCGATCGCCTCACCGACCTTGATCCAGCCATAGCCGGTCTCGGCCGAATCGGGCGTGATGCCGAAGGTGACCAGCCAGCCGTCGCGCACCAGTGGGAGTGCTGCCTGGATGGCAGCGTGGAAGGCATCGACATCGGTGATGACGTGATCGGAAGGCATCACGAGCAGCGGCTCGGCTCCGCCACCCGCTGCGATGGCGGCCAGCGCGATGGCAGGTGCGGTGTTACGTCCGATGGGCTCGAGCACCAGCGCGCGCGCAACGCTGTCCGCAGCGGCAAGCTGCTCCTCGACCATGTCGGCATGATGCGCATTGGCGACGACGATCGGCGCCCCGAATCGCTCGCCCGAAGCCCGCCGTGCGGTGAGCTGCAGCATCGTCTCCTCGGCAGTGAGCGACAAGAGCTGCTTGGGTTTCTCTGCCCGCGACATCGGCCAGAGTCGGGTACCCGATCCTCCCGACAGGATGACAGGAACGATCGGCTTCGAATCCGGCATGAACTTCGGACCTCCTGATGTTGTTGCAATGCGGCGATTTGCCCCGTCGGTCAAACACTTGGATTTCACCGCGGTTTCGAAAACGGTCTGCGAAAATTCCACAGCTCTCCTGGCCTCACCGGCCATGTCGGATTTGTTTACACTTCTGCCTTAGAGCAGGTGCCCATGATCCGGCTGTTCAAGCATTACGTGCCCAATGCCGTGCTGCTGCTCGGCTTTCTCGACATCCTGCTGCTGGCGGTGTCGGGCGAGCTCGGCTGGATGCTGCGCGCGCACCAGCTGGGCATCGGCCTGCCGCCGGTGCAGACGCGCTGGCCGCAGCTCGTCAGCTATGCGCTGTTCCTCGAAGTCGCGATGATCTCGGTCGGCGTCTATGGCGCCGATGCGCTCCAGTCGCTGCGTTATGCGGTGGCGCGGCTGATCGTCGCGATCTCGCTGGGCGTGATCGGTCTCAGCGTCCTTTATTTCCTGATCCCCGAGATCGGCTTCTGGCGCTCCAACCTGCTCTACGCGATGGGTTGCTCGATCGCCTCGCTGATCGCGCTACGCATCCTGCTCGGCAAGGCGCTGGGCAGCCAGGCGTTCAAGCGCCGCATCGTCGTGCTCGGCGCGGGCGCCCGCGCGCAGCGGCTCAAGGATCTGTCCAAGACCCCCGGCGCGGGCTTCGTCGTGGTCGGCTATGTTTCGATGAGCGAGGCCAATCGCGTGATCCCCGAGGCGATCGCGCGCGACGCGATCTACAATCTCGCCGACCATGTCGTGGTGCTCAATGCCAGCGAAGTCGTGCTGGCGCTCGAGGAACGCCGCAACGCGCTGCCGCTCAAGGACCTGCTCCGCATCAAAACCACCGGCGTGCACGTCAACGAGATCTCGACCTTCCTCGAGCGCGAGACCGGCCGCGTCGACCTGGACAGCGTCAATCCCAGCTGGCTGATCTTCTCGGACGGCTTCTCCTCGGGGCGCATGCTCTCGAGCATGTTCAAGCGGTTGTTCGACATCAGCGCGAGTGCGGTGCTGCTCACCTTGATGCTGCCGATCATCCTGCTCACCGCGATACTGATCAAGCTGGAGAGCCGGGGCCCGGCTTTCTATCGCCAGCGCCGCGTCGGCCTTTATGGCACCGGCTTCGACGTCATCAAGCTGCGCTCGATGCGCCAGGATGCCGAGGTGAACGGCCAGGCGGTGTGGGCGGAGAAGGACGATCCGCGCATCACCCGCATCGGCAAGATCATCCGCAAGACGCGGATCGACGAGCTGCCGCAATGCTGGAGCGTGCTCAAGGGCGAGATGAGCTTTGTCGGCCCGCGCCCCGAGCGCCCCCAGTTCGTCGAGGATCTCGAGACCAAGCTGCCCTATTATGCCGAGCGACACATGGTGAAGCCGGGCATCACCGGCTGGGCCCAGATCAACTACCCCTATGGCGCCTCGATCGAGGATTCGCGTCAGAAGCTCGAATACGACCTCTATTACGCGAAGAATTATTCGCCCTTTCTCGACGTGCTGATCCTCCTCCAGACCATCCGCGTCGTGCTGTTCCCCGAAGGCGCGCGTTAAATGGGCGCTTTGCTGCTCTGGCTGCACGCGCTGGCGGCGCTGCTGTTCGGAGCGCTCGCCTTCTGGGCATGGCGCACCGACATCGCCGGACTGCCGCGCCGCCCGCTGGCCTTCGCGCTGGCGACCACCGCGCTCTGGGCGCTCGCCATTGCCGGCATCGGATCGACCGACGTCGCCAGCTGGTTCGCCGAGACGCTGCGCAACCTCGCCTGGCTGGGCTTCATGCTCGTGCTGCATCGGCGCGACGCGCAGACCCGGCCGCCTATCGCGCTCGGCACCGTCTATGGCGTGGTCGCCCTGGTCCAGATCGCCGCCTTGACGCTCACGCTCATCGCCTATGTCCATCCCGATCCCGGCGCGACGGCGCAGACCGCCAATGCCGCGGTGCTGATGCGGATGCTCGTCGCGGTGGCCGCGCTGGTGCTGGTCCAGGCGCTCTGGTCGGCGCTGGGCCCGGCCACCAGCGGGCCGCTGCGCACGCTGGTGATCGCGCTCGCGTGCATGTGGTGTGCCGAGTTCGGGCTCTACACCTTCGCCTATCTCGCCGCCGAATGGCGGATCGAGCCGCTGGCGTTGCGCGGGCTCGCCTATCTCGCCATCGCGCTCGCCATCGGTACGGCACTCCAGCGCAAGGGCGAGTGGAAGATCGAGGTTTCCCGCGCGGTCACCTACCAGTCGCTCTCGCTGGTCGCGGTCGGCGCCTATTTCGCGCTGCTCGCGCTCGCGACATCTGCCATCGCCACGGTGGGCGGCGCCAATGCCCGCATCCTCCAGACCGCCTTCGTGCTCGGCTCCACCGCGGCGATCCTGACGCTCGTCGCCAATAGCTGGCTGCGCGCCTGGCTGAAGGTGAAGCTGGCCAAGCATCTCTTCCGCCACCGCTACGACTATCGCACCGAATGGATGCGCTTCACCGAGACTCTGGGCGCGCCCCAGGGCGGCGCCGCGCTCGAGGAACGTATCGTCAAGGCGATTGCCGACCTCACCGAAAGCCCGTCCGGCATGCTGCTCGTGCCCGATGCGGGCGGGCTCGGCATCGGCGCGCGCTGGAACTGGGATCATGCGACGCTGCCGATCGCCAGCGACACGGCGCTGAGCGAGCATCTCCAGCTGACCGGCCGGATCATCGAGCTCGACGCGGTCCGCCGCAGCGAGGACCATGTCGATGCCATCGCCGTGCCGCAATGGATGCTCGATCTGCCCGAGGCCTGGGCGATCGTGCCGCTGCCGCATCTGGCCGAGCTCGCCGGTGCGATCCTGCTCGCCCGGCCCGCGCTCGACCGCGCGCTCGACTGGGAGGATTTCGACCTGCTCAAGGTCGCCGGCCGCCAGGTCGCCTCCTACCTCGCCGAATCCAAGGCACAGGACGCGCTGGCCGAGGCCCAGCGCTTCGAGGAATTCAACCGCCGCTTCGCCTTCATCCTCCATGACATCAAGAATCTCGTGAGCCAGCTGACCCTCACCGCCCGCAATGCCGAACGCCATGCCGACAACCCCGAGTTCCGCGCCGACATGGTCGCGACGCTGCAGAGTTCGGCGGAGCGGATGAACGCGCTGCTCGCGCGCCTTTCCCAGCATCATCGCGGCCGCGCCGAGGCGCCGCACGCGATCGAGGTCGTCGCCCTGGTCGAGCGCGTCGCCGGGCAGCGCAAGGGCCAGCACCCGGTGATGACCGCCGGGGTGCAGAGCGCCATCGCCCATGCCGATCCGATCAGCCTCGAGCAGCTGCTCGGCCATCTCCTCCAGAACGCGATCGAGGCGAGCCCGGCGAACGAGCCCGTCACGCTGTCGGTCTCGGCCGATGGCGAGCGCGTGGTGATCGACGTGATCGACCAGGGCTGCGGCATGTCGCCGGCCTTCATCCGCGACAGATTGTTCAAGCCCTTCGTCTCGTCGAAGGAAGGCGGGTTCGGCATCGGTGCCTTCGAGGCCCGCCAGCTCGCCCAGGCCATGGAGGGCCAGATCGAAGTCACCTCACGCGAGGGCAAGGGAACGCGCTTCCGCGTGATCCTCAAGGCCGCGCACCCCGCCGACCTGGGAATGGGACGCGCCGCATGAGCGACACCCGCGCCCTGCCCAAGCTGCTGATCGTCGAGGACGACGCCGGGCTCCAGCGCCAGCTGCGCTGGGCCTATGACGGCTATGAGATCTTCACCGCCTCCACCCGCGAGGAAGCGGTCACGGTGCTGCGCGCCGAGGAGCCGCCGGTGGTCACGCTCGACCTCGGCCTGCCGCCTGACCCCGACGGCACCACCGAGGGCTTCGCCACGCTCGAGACCATCCTGTCGCTGCGCCCCGACACCAAGGTGATCGTCGCCTCGGGGCATGGGGCGCATGAATCGATGCTGCGCGCAATCTCGCTGGGCGCCTGGGACTTCTACCAGAAGCCGATCGATATCGATGCGCTCGGCCTGATCGTCGCGCGCGCCTTCCACGTCCATGCACTGGAAGCCGAGAACCGCCGCCTCGCCGAGCGGGTCGAGGCCGGCGCGGTGCTCGGCGGCATGCTGACCGGCGCGCCCGAGATGCTCAAGGTCACCCGCACGATCGAGCGCGTCGCAAGCGCCGACGTATCCGTCATGCTGCTCGGCGCCAGCGGCACCGGCAAGGAGCTGCTCGCCCGAGGGCTGCACGACAGGAGCGGGCGCAAGGGCCGCTTCGTCGCGATCAACTGCGCAGCAATCCCCGAGACGCTGCTCGAAAGCGAGCTGTTCGGTCACGAGAAGGGCGCGTTCACCGGCGCGGTGAAGACCACCGAGGGCAAGATCGAGCTCGCGCAAGGGGGCACCCTGTTCCTCGACGAGATCGGCGACGTCCCGCTGCCCCTGCAGGTCAAGCTGCTGCGCTTCCTGCAGGAGCGAGTGATCGAGCGGGTCGGCGGGCGCCAGGCGATCGCGGTGGACACCCGCATCGTCTGCGCGACGCACCAGGACATCGACGCGATGGTCGCCGACAATCGCTTCCGCGAAGACCTCTATTACCGCCTCGCCGAGATCGTCGTGCGCATCCCGAGCCTCGCCGAGCGGCCGGGTGATGCGGGGCTGCTCGCACGGCATTTCCTTCAGAAATATGCCGCGCAGATGAACACGATTGCCAGGAGCTTCGCCCCCGACGCGCTTGCCGCGATCGATGCCTGGGGCTGGCCCGGCAATGTCCGCGAGCTCGAGAACCGCGTGAAGCGCGCGGCGATCATGGCCGAGGGCAAGCACGTCACCGCCAGCGATCTCGACCTCGGGGCGCAGGCGGAGATCGAGCCGGTCAACCTCAAGGCCGCGCGCGAGCTCGCCGATCGCAAGGCGATCCGGCACGCGCTCGCCCGCGCCGAAGGCAATATCTCCGGCACCGCCCGTCTGCTCGGCATCAGCCGTCCCACCCTCTATGATCTGATGAAGGCCTATGACCTCCAGCCATAGGCGCGCCCGCGCCAAATCCTCGGGCTTCGGCGTGCGCGGCGTGCTGGTGATCGGCGGCGCGCTCGCGGTGCTGTTCGCCGTGCTGATCGGCTGGTTCACGCTGACCACCGGCAAGATGAGCACTGCCGACGCGGCCGAGGCGACCGCCCGGGCCGAGGCGATGCTCAAGGCCGACAACGCCAGCGCCGCCCGCGACCTGGCGGCCGAAGCCGTTCGCGGCGATCCCGACAACGAGAACGCCCATATCGTCCTCGCCCGCGCCCTGCTTGCGCTGCAGGACGGCGTCGGCGCCGAGGGCGAGATCCAGCGCGCGGTGGACGCCGGCTATGACGCCAAGGCCGTGCCGCAGTGGCGCGCCGAGGCCTGGGTGCTCCAGGGCAAGACCGACAAGGCGCCGGCCGAGGCGGACAAGGCCCCCGCCAACCAGAAGGTCTATGGCCTGCGCATCCGCGCCCGCGCACTGACCGCCACCGGCGACTATGCCGGCGCCCAGAACGCGCTGACCGAGGCTTTGCGTCTCGCCCCGAACGATGCCGGGGTGTGGACCGACCTCGGCCGCTTCCGCTTTGCCGCCGGCGACCTGCTCGGTGCCGCCGAAGCATCGGACCGCGCGGTCAAGCTCGCGCCCGGCTCGGTCGATGCGCTGGTGCTGCGCGGCGAGATCGTGCGCAGCCAATATGGCCTGGTCGCCGCGCTGCCCTGGTTCGAGCAGGCATTGAAGCGCGACCCGGCGCGCCACAATGCGCTGATCGAATATGCCGCGACGCTGGGCGATGCCGGCCGCACCGTCGATGCGATCGCCGCCACGCGCCGGGCTCTCGCCGTCCGTCCCGGCAGCCCGCAGGCGCTCTATCTCCAGGCGGTGATCGCGGCACGGGCAGGCAATTTCGACCTTTCCCGCACGATCCTGGAGAAGACCGGCGGTGCGATCGACGACCTGCCCGGCGCCAAGCTGCTCGGCGGCACGCTCGACCTGGAGAGCGGCGAATATGAGCAGGCGATCGACAAGCTGACCGACCTGGTCGCGATGCAGCCGATGAACATCACCGCGCGCAAGCTGCTCGCCGTCGCGCTGCTGCGTACCGACCGCGCCCGCAACGCCATCGACATGCTGCGCCCGGTCGTCGCCCGCGCCGATGCCGACAGCTATGCGCTCACTTTGGTCGCCCGCGGCTTCGAGCGGATCGGCGACCGGGCCAGCGCCTCGCGCTTCCTCGACCGCGCCGCCTTCCCGGCAACGGGCGAGTCCGCCGCGTTCAGCGCCGACGATAGCACCGCCACCCTCGCCGCCGATGCGGCCCAGCGGCCGAACGATCCCGAGGCGACGCTGCCGCTGATCCGCGGCCTGATCGCCAATGGCGACAAGGGCGCCGCCCTTTCCCGGGCGCAGGACATCGCCGCGAAGAACCCTGGCGCCCCCGGCGCGCAGGTGGTGCTGGGCGACGTGCTGATGCTGCTCAACCGCCCGGCGGACGCGGCTGCTGCCTACAAGCGGGCAGCCGATCTGCGCTTCGACGAGCCGACCCTGCTCCGCCTGGTCGATGCCCTCGACCGTGGCGGCAAGCGCGAGGAGGCGGCGAACGCGCTGGCGCTGTTCCTCTCGCAGAACCCGGTCAACATCGCCGCGCAACGCCTCTCGGCGCACTGGCAGCTCGCCGCCGGCGATTATGACGCCGCGATCGACACGCTCGAGGACATCCGCGCGCAGATCGGCGACGGCGACGCCGCGCTCAATGCCGAGCTCGCCACCGCCTATGCCGGTGTGGGCGAGACCGGCACCGCCGTCGATTTCGGCGAGGCGGCCTATGGCCTGGCCCCCGCCAATCCCGCGGTCGCCGACGCCTATGGCTGGGCGCTGTTCAAGGGCGGCGACAAGGACGGCGCACTGGAGCTGCTGCAGAAGGCCGTGATCCTGGCGCCCAGGCATGCCGGGCTGCGCTGGCATCTGGCCCAGGTCTACGCCGCGCTCGGCCGCAAGGCTGAGGCTAAGCAGAATGCCCAGGCCGCGCTCGCCGACCCGGGCTTCCCCGAGCGGGCGGCCGCACAGGCGGTGGCGAACGGCTGATTCGCCGGGGCTGCGGCCCGCGGAAGTTTACGAAGTTTACGGCACGGGGCCCCGATTCTTCCCCCCGCGCACCGGTGCCCGTGCCACGGGTAATCGAGGATGGAGGTGAAAGCGGTCTGCATCCATCAGCATGGAGCAGGCGAAATCCTACATTGCAAGGTTTCAGGATAGCAGGGCAGATCTTCTTCTCCCTCTCCCCTGAGGGAGAGGGCTAAGCGACCCGCGCGTCCCAGCCCAGCATCGCGACTTCGGCCACGCCCTCGAGCTCGGCCCGGCCGACCCCGTCGCGGGCGAGGATCGACATGCCGTTCTGGAGGGTCTGGACGAAGCGGGCGAGCGCATCGAGGTCGACGCTTCCCGGTATCTCGCCTTCGTCCCTGCCCCGTTCCAACCGATCACGCAGGCGTTCGAAACCGACCGCGCGGGCCGAGCGAACCAGCGTGCCGAGCTCCGCATTGCCTTCGCTGCCGACAGCGGAGAGCGTTACCATGCAGCCGGTAGGCATGTCGGCGAGGCAGCCGGTCAGCGCCGCCGCCGAATCCATCAGCAGCGCCCTCGCCGCTTCCCGCGCCGTGGGGGCGGCAAGGAATCGGGCCCAGACGAAATCCTCGGTCGTGTCGCGATAATGGCCGAGCGCCTCGACATAGAGCGCCTCCTTCGAGCCGAAGGCGGCGTAGAGGCTGGGCGCACCGATCTCCATCGCCTCGGTGAGGTCGGCGATCGACGTGGCGGCATAGCCCTTTTCCCAGAACAGGCGCGTCGCGCGGGCCAGCGCCGCTTCGCGATCGAACGCCCGCGGGCGACCGCGCGCCCTTGCTTTTCCATGGCTTATAGAATTCTGCATCGATCGTTACATAATTCCCTTGACGCCTCCAAACAAGCTTCCTAGCTAATTGTGTATCGATCACTACATAATACAGGACATCAATCATGAGCGAGCTTCTGGGCAAACGGGCACTGGTGACGGGTGCTTCGCGCGGCATCGGAGCCGGCATCGCGCTGGCGCTGGCGGACAAGGGCGCGGACGTCGCCATCACCTATGAGCGCTCGGCCGAGCGCGCTGCGGAACTGGTGCGGGCGATCGAGGCAAAGGGCCGTCGCGCCATCGCCATCCAGGCCGACAGTGCCGATCCCGAGGCAGTGAAGCGCTCGGTGGCGGAAGCGGTCGAGGCGCTGGGCGGGCTCGACATCCTGGTCAACAATGCCGGCATCGCCCGGTATAGCCAGGTCGCCGACCTCAACCTCGAGGAGATCGACGCGCTCCTGAACGTCAATGTCCGTTCGGCGGTGATCGCCTCGGGCGCGGCGATCCCGCATCTCAAGGAAGGCGGGCGCATCATCACCATCGGATCGTGCCTCGCCGAGCGCGTGCCCTTTGCCGGATCGACGCTCTATTCGATGACCAAGTCGGCGCTGCTCGCCTTCAACCGCGGCCTGGCGCGCGACGTGGGTCCGGCCGGCGTCACCGCCAACCTGGTCCAGCCCGGCCCGATCGATACCGACATGAACCCCGCCGACGGCGATTTCGCCGACACGCTGCGCGCACACACCGCGCTCGGCCATTATGGCAAGCCCGAGGACGTGGCCGCGGTGGTCGCCTTCCTCGCCAGCCCGGGCGCGCGCTTCGTCACCGGATCGGTGGTCACGGTCGATGGCGGCCTGAACGCCTGACAAGCCGCACCCAAGGGCGCTGATAGCGAAACTGGGGGTGAGCCGGCGATAGCGCCTCGCTATAGCCACCCCCATGAACGAAGAGATCCTCGCCCGCATCGCCGACGCGCTCGACCGGCTCGCACCGCCCCCGCCTCCGCCCGCCGACCTGGAGGCACACCCCGCCTATGTGTGGCGCGGGCATGGGCTGGCGCCGGCGCGGGTGTTCGATCCGCTCCCGATCGAGATCCTGCGCGGCGTGGATGCGCAGCGCGAGGCTCTGGTCGCCAACCTCACCCGCCTTTCCGAGGGCCATGCCGCACAAGACGTGCTGCTGTGGGGCGCGCGCGGCACCGGCAAGTCGGCGCTGGTGAAGAGCGCGGTCGCCGCGGTCCAGGCCCGGGGCGGCCGGCTCGCGCTGGTCGAGGCGGTGACCACCGAGCTTTCGACCCTGCCCGAGCTGTTCAACCTGCTCGGCACCACCGATCGGCCCTTCGCGATCTTCCTCGACGATCTCGGCTTTGACGGCGTCGGCGAGGCCCGGGCGCTGCGTTCGCTGCTCCAGGGCGGGGCCGAGGCGCGGCCGAACAATGCCCGGCTGCTCGTCACCTCGAACCGCCGCCACCTCGTCACCCGCGACATCGCCGAGCAGGCGAGCGCGATCAATCCGCGCGATTCGGCGGACGACGGCCTGGCGCTGGCCGACCGGTTCGGGCTCAGCCTGGGCTTCCACGTCGTCGACCAGGACACCTATGTCGATATCGTCCGCGGCTATGCCGAGGCGCATGGACTGAGCTTCGATCCGGTCGATGCGATCGGCTGGGCGACGCGGCGCGGCAGCCGATCGGGCCGGGTCGCCTGGCAATATGTCGTCGACCTGGCGGGACGATCCGGGCGAAATCTCTGACCGGGCGCGGAACCGGATTTCCTTCGGCGCGTCTCCTTGCGACTGCGTAACAATGAAGGAATGCCGATGCCCGACGTTCGGAAGCTCACCCTGATGATCCTGGCGCCGATCGCGGCCGGCTGGGCGATCCCTGCCCAGGCCCAGACCGAGTTCAGCGGCGCCGGCGAGACTTCCGAGATTCACTGCGACGGTGGCAGCGTCCAGGTCGAAGGGGCCGACAATACGCTGGTCATCCATGGCCCGTGCAAGAGCCTGAGCGTGACCGGCGCCAGCAACCGGATCACCATCGCCCTCGCCGCCCAGTCGGCGATTCGGGTCGAGGGCGCCGACAACGAGATTCGCTGGAGCGCACCGGGCGCGGCCAAGCCGAAGCTGAGCGTCACCGGCGCCGGTAACCAAGTCTCGCGCAAGCCCTGACGCCGCCGAAACCGACCAACATGCAGTTGATTTGGCGGGAGTATCCCGCTGAATCGGCCAAATCGAATTAATCGAGGTTAAAAGACCGGTCCGGATGCTTGACAGGCACCCCTCCGTCGCGGCTCACTCTCGTCCCATGGGGCGCTTGGGGGAAACCGATCTTGCGGACCGGCTGTCGCCGAGTGGCCGCGGCACCTGGATCGTGCAGCTCGTCTTCGCGCTGCTGATCACCGGACTCACCATTGCGTTGCGCGCGGTGATCGACAGCTTCGCACCCGCCGCGGGGCCGTTCGCGCTGGGCTTTCCGGCGATTCTCGTCGCGACGCTGTTCGGCCGCTGGCAGGCGGGCCTGATCACCTGCGTGCTGACGCTGCTGTTCAGCTGGTATTTCGTGCTGCCGACCCAGCACAGCTTCCTGCTCAAGACCCCCGATGACGTCGCCCGGCTGGTGCTCGCCGGGATCAACTATGTCGCGGTGCTGGTGATTGCCGAGCTGTTCCGCCGAGCGGTGCGCCGGGCGACCGCCGAGCGCGACCGGGAACTGGCCGAGCGCGACCTGTTCCTCGAGGAGTTCGACCACCGGGTGAAGAACAATTTCACCCTGGTCGCCGCGCTGCTCGACATGCAGCGCCGGCGCGCGAAGGACGGCGAGACGGTGGAGGCATTGTCCTCCGCCCTCACCCGGGTCGAGAGCATCGCCCGCGCCCACCGGCACCTCTATCGCGGCGGGGCGGCATCGCGCGGCAAGGTCGACATGGCGACCTATCTGGAGGAGCTGTGCGCGGCGCTGGCCGAGGCGCTGTTCCTGCGCGGGGCGATCACGCTCGACTGTTTCTGCGACCATGGCGCGATCCCGCGCGACCGCGCCGTCTCGATCGGGCTGATCGTCAACGAACTCGTCACCAACGCTGCCAAGCACGCCTTTGCCGGGCGCGAGAGCGGGCGGATCGAAGTTCGCTTCGAAACCGCGTCATCGGGCTGGACGCTGGTGGTGCGGGACGACGGGGTCGGCATGCCCGAGACGCCCAAGGCGCGGAAGGATGGCGGACTGGGGCAGAAGCTGATCGACGGCTTCGTCCGCCAGGCGCGGGGCAAGGCGAGCGTCGAGACCGGGGCCGAGGGAACCAAGGTCACGGTGGTGCTGGAGGCGTAGATATAGTCGTCATCCCGACGAAAGTCGGGATCTCATGCGGCTCCTTCCCCGCGCCTTCGCCTGAGATCCCGGCTTTTGCCGGGATGACGGGATTTCAATCTCAGCCCAGCGCCTCGACCATCTCGGCCAGTTCCAGCCAGCGCATCTCGGCGGCGTCCTTTTCGTCGCGCAGCCTGGTGATGCCGTCGCTCAGCGAAGCGAACTTGCCCGGGTTCTTCGCATAGAGGTCCGGATCGGCCATCGCCGCCTCGTCCTTCGCGATCTGCGTCTCGATCTCCTCGATCCGCTTGGGCAGCAGGTCGTAGTCGCGCTGGTCCTTGTAGCTGAGCTTGGTCGCCTTCTTCGGCGCCTCCGCCACCGGGGCAGCCTTGGGAGCGGCCTTCTTCGCATCGACCTTGGGCCGGCGCTTGGCCTCCCAATCGGCATAGCCGCCGACCACGACATCGACCGTGCCCGATCCGTCGAGTCCGAGAGTCACCGTCACCGTGCGGTCGAGGAAGTCGCGGTCGTGGCTGACGATCAGCACGGTGCCTTCATAGTCCGCGATGACTTCCTGGAGCAGGTCGAGCGTCTCGAGGTCGAGATCGTTGGTCGGCTCGTCGAGCACCAGCAGGTTCGAATGGCGGGCGAACTCGCGCGCCAGCAGGAGCCGCGAGCGCTCGCCGCCCGACAGCGTGCCGATCTTGGCTTCCGCGATGCTCGGATCGAACAGGAACTCCTTGAGATAGCCATGGACGTGCTTGCGCACGCCGAGCACGTCGATCCAGTCGCCGCCATCGGCCAGCACGTCGCGCACCGTCTTGGCGGGGTCCATGAGGCTGCGCTGCTGGTCGATGATCACGCCGTTCAGCGTGTTGGACAGCTTGACCGTGCCTTCGTCGGGCTGGATCTCCCCGGTGAGCAGCTTGAGCAGGGTCGATTTGCCCGCCCCGTTCGCCCCGACGATGCCGATCCGGTCGCCCTTGGTGACGCGGAAGGTGAGGTCCTTGATGATCGTGCGGTCGCCGAAGCGCTTGGTGACGTGCTTCACGTCGATCACCACCTTGGTGTTGCTGTCGTCGGCGGCGGTGACCAGCCGGGCAGCTCCCTGCGGCCCCATCATCGCGGCGCGGGTGGCGCGCATTTCCTTGAGCTTCTCGAGGCGCCCCTGGTTGCGCCGGCGCCGGCCGGTGACGCCGCGCTGGAGCCAGTGCTCCTCGATCTTGAGCTTGGCGTCGAGCCGCTGGGCGTTGCGCTCCTCCTCGGCATAGACCTGGTCGGTCCAGGCCTCGAACCCGCCGAAGCCGACTTCCGCTCGCCGGATGGCGCCGCGATCGAGCCACAGCGTCTGGCGGGTGAGGCGGGTGAGGAAGGTACGGTCGTGGCTGATCACGATGAACGCGCCGGTGAAGCGGCTGAGCCAGTCTTCCAGCCATTCGATCGCGGCGAGGTCGAGATGGTTGGTCGGCTCGTCGAGCAGCAGCACGTCGGGGTTCTGCGCCAGCGCACGGGCGATCGCGGCGCGACGGCGCTCGCCGCCCGAGGCAGTCTTCGCCTCCCGGCTCAGGTCGATGCCAAGCTGGTCGGCGATCGCTTCCGCCTCGTGCTGCGGCGGGGCATCGCTGCCGGACAGGACATAGTCGAGCAGCGTCGCGCAGCCCTCCATGCGCGGCTCCTGCTCGAGGATGACGACATGCGTGCCCGGCACGATGGTGCGGCGGCCCTCATCGGCTTCGATCGTGCCGGCGATCAGCTTGAGCAAGGTGGTCTTGCCCGCGCCGTTGCGGCCGATCAGCGCCAGCCGGTCGCGCTCGCCGATATAGAGGTTGAGCCCGCGGAACAGCCAGCCATGGCCCTGGACGAGACCGAGATTTTCAAATGCGAGAACGGGAGCAGCCATGGGACCTTTGATCGGTTGCGGCAGTGGCCGGGTAGAGAGCGGGCCGGCGCCGTCGAATTGGGCTCCAACTAGGGCCCGATACGATGTCCGGCAAGTTACAGCGGGCTGAAGAGCGCGTTCAGGGGCTATTCAATGCTTGGACCCTATGCCATCTCGCATGAAGATGTTGGTGACGCCCCTTCTTTGCGCCTGTGTGGCGGCGTTCGCGCCCGCCGGGACTGCCGCTGCGCAGCCCGCCTGGCAGCAGGATTCGGACGCCCGTGCGCCCCGGCGCCAGGCCGCGCCGCCGCTCTCGGTCCGCGAGATCGAGCGCCGCGTCGTGCCCCGCCTGCCCGGCGCCCAATATCTCGGTTTCGACTATGATCCCGCGTCGGAAGTTTACACGCTGAAGTTCCTGCGCAATGGATCGGTGATCTGGGTGGACGTGGATGCCCGCAGCGGCAACATCGTCCGCAAATCGGGCAGCTAGAGGCTGGCGAAGGGAAACACATGCGACTTCTGATCGTCGAGGATGAGCCGACTCTGGGGCAGCAGCTCCGCAACGCGCTCGAAGGCGCGGGCTATGCGGTGGATCTCGCCACCGATGGCGAGGAAGGCCTCTATCTCGGCTCCAACGAGCAATATGACGCGATCATCCTCGACCTCGGCCTGCCCGAGATCGACGGCCTGACCGTGCTCGACCGCTGGCGCAAGGAAGGCAAGACCACCCCGGTGCTGGTGCTGACCGCGCGCGACAGCTGGTCGGACAAGGTGGCGGGCCTCGATGCCGGCGCCGACGACTATGTCGCCAAGCCGTTCCAGACCGAGGAGCTGATCGCCCGCCTGCGCGCGCTGATTCGCCGCGCCTCGGGCAATGCCTCCGCGGAGCTCATCGCAGGCGACATCCGCCTCGACACCCGCTCGGGCAAGGTCACCAAGGCGGGCGAACCGGTGAAGCTGACCGCGCAGGAGTACAAGCTCCTCTCCTACCTGCTCCACCACAAGGGCAAGGTGGTGAGCCGTACCGAGCTGATCGAGCATATCTACGACCAGGATTTCGATCGCGATTCGAACACGATCGAAGTCTTCGTCACGCGCATCCGCAAGAAGCTGGGCGCAGACGTGATCACCACCATCCGCGGCCTGGGCTACAGCCTGGAAGAGCCGGCCGACGCCTGAGCCTATGTCGAAGCTCGCCCGGAAACTAGGCGAGCTGCGCCATCGCCTGTTCGGCCGTTCGCTGAGCGAACCGGAACCGGTGGCGCCCGGCGAGCCCCAGCCGCGCCACTATACCCGCTCGACCGGATCGGTGAGCCGGCGCATGCTGCTCGTCGCCACCGCCTGGATCATGATCCTGCTGGTCGGCGGCGGCGTGGCATTGGACCGCGTGCTCGTCAGCACCGTCACCAAGAATTTCGACGAGCAGCTCGACTATCTGCTCAAGGCGATGATCTTCTCCGCCGAGCTCGACCAGAATGGAGAGGTGATGCTCAACCGTGAACTCGCCGACCAGCGCTTCCTAGAATATAATTCGGGTGCCTATTGGCAGATCAGCGGCCAGGGGCACGAGGCGTTCCCGTCGCGCTCGCTCTGGGATCAGCGGCTGAAGGACGACCAGCAGCACAACGACACCAACGTCCATGTCTATGACAGCCGCCAGCTGCCCGGCCAGCTGCTGCGTATCGCCGAGCGCGACGCGACGCTGCCGGGATCGACGGTGCGCTGGCGCTTCCAGGTGGCGCAGAGCCGCGCGACGCTGGATGCGCAGATCGCCACCCTGCGCCGCACGCTGGTGCGCAGCTTCGTGCTGCTCGGCCTGGGGCTGATCATCATGGTCGCGCTGCAGACCTGGTACGGCCTGCTGCCGCTGCGCCGCGTCCGCCAGGAGATCGCCCGGCTGCGCGCCGGCCAGTCGACCCGGGTGGAAGGCGCGATGCCCGCCGAAGTTGCGCCGATGGTGGAAGAGCTGAACGCGCTGGTCGAGCATAACGACCGCCAGGCCGAAGAGGCGCGGCGCCATGCCGGCAACCTCGCCCATGCGCTCAAGACGCCGCTGAGCGTGATCATGAACGCCGCCGCCGCGGGCCAGCCCGATCTCGCCCAGGCGGTGATCCGCGAGGCGCGCACGATGCGGCGCCAGATCGACCACCACCTTGCCCGCGCCCGCGCCGTCGGCCGCCGCGGCTCGGCGCACAGCCGGGCCGATGTCTGGCCGTCGATCGAAGCGGTCGAGCGCGCGGTCGCGCGGCTCTATCCCAATGTCCGCATCGACATCGACGGGCAGAAGGACCTGGTCGCGCATATCGAGCGGCAGGACCTGGACGATCTGCTGGGCAACCTGGTCGAGAACGCCGCCAAGTACGGCGGCGGCAGCGTTTTCATCACCGCCGGTGTGCAGGCCGGGTTCGTCGAAGTGCTGGTCGAGGACGATGGCCGCGGCATCCCCGAGGCCGACCGCATCCGCATCTTCGACCGCGGCGTGCGGCTCGACAGCGGCAAGCCGGGCACCGGCCTGGGACTGGCGATCGTGCGCGACGTGGCGGAGATCTATGACGGCACGGTCAGCCTAGAGGAGAGCGAGGATCTGGGCGGGCTGCTCGTCCGGCTGCGCCTGCCCGCCGCGAGCTGACCACACCTGCAACAAACTGAAATTCTGGTGCGACATGCCGGACGCATAAGCACCGGCGAACTCGCGGATTGCCCTCTTATGTCCGTCGGGTCGCGTGGCGGCGCTGGTTCTGGGGCCAGCGCCGCCCAAATCCCGCAGCCGAATGATTGCGCATCCTTTACAATATTTTAGCAGATTCATGCTAAAATGCTTCTCGGGATTGCAGCAACAAAGGCGCCGACATGACTTCCATTTCCGCGATCCCGCAGCATCCCGAGCGCGCGCCGATCGATTCGGCGTTCGCGCCCGTGGAACTGGAAACACGCGGTGCAGCTGCGCAGCAGGCGGAGCCGGAGGCGGGCGATGCCGCGCTGTCGGCGGATCCCGGCGAACCCGAGGACATGCAGGCCAAGCTCGACCGGCTGATCGACAGTCAGGCCGAGAGCGGCGCGCTGAGCGATGCGCAGGCGAACGAGCTGCGGAGCTTCTTCGCGCAGCGGGTCGGCGGCGAAACGGCCGGCAAGGGCGAGGCGCAGGCCAGCGCTTCACCGACCCGGCCGATCAGCGAAGCGGCAACGCGCCAGCTCGACGCGATGTCGGCCTTCCTCGACAAGCTGCGCAACGCCGCGGCGTCGGGCGCCATCACCTATGGCAGCAATTCGGGGACGAGCAGCAATGGCAGCTCGGCGACCGGCTGGGTGATCGACACCAAGGCCTGATCGCTCGTGCCCAAGGCGCTAGTGAGACCGTGACCCCCGCGAAAGCGGGGCCCATCTCCTAGAACCTCCGGCAACCAACCAGCCGTTCAACTTGCGGCATCCGCACGAGATGGGCCCTCGCTTTCGCGGGGATGACGACGGTAAGGACTTCGAACTATAGCCCGCGCATCGCCTCCGCGGCGATCGACAGACTCTTCTTCCGCGCGTCGTGATCGAACATCGCGCTGGTCAGCATCAGCTCGTCGGCGCCGGTACGATCGATGAAGGCGGCAAGCTGCTCGCGAATCTTTTCCGGTCCGCCGATCGCACTCGCCGACAGCACCTGATCGAGCATCGCGTTGCCGTGGCCGCCCAGGCTTGCGCGATAGCCGGGCACCGGCGGGGGCAGCTGGATGCCCTTGCCGGTGGTGCGGATCGCGACGAACGCCTGTTGCTGCGAGCTGGCGAGCAGCTCGGCCTGTTCATCGGTATCGGCGGCGAACACGTTGAAGCCGAGCATCAGGTGCGGCTTCTCCAGCGCGGCCGAGGGGCGGAAGTTGCGGCGATACATGTCGATCGCCTCGTCGAGCAGCCCCGGCGCGAAATGCGATGCAAAGGCATAGGGAAGCCCCAGCATCGCCGCGAGCTGCGCACCGAACAGGCTGGAGCCCAGAATCCAGAGATCGACCTTTGCCCCCGCACCGGGCGTGGCGCGGATGCCGGTGCGGCCGTCATCGGCGAAATAGCTCTGCAGCTCCTGCACATCGCGGGGGAATTCGTTGCCGTCACTTTCGAGCCCGCGACGGATCGCGGCGGAGACGCGCTGGTCCGATCCCGGCGCACGGCCCAGGCCCAAGTCTACGCGACCGGGGAACAGCGCATCCAGCGTGCCGAACTGCTCGGCCACCTGGAGCGGCGAGTGATTGGGCAGCATGATCCCGCCCGCGCCGACCCGGATGGTCGAAGTCGCCTGGCCGACATGGGCGATCACCACTGCCGTCGCTGCGCTGGCAATGCCCTCCATGCCGTGATGCTCGGCCACCCAGTAGCGGGTATAGCCGAGCCCCTCGACATGCTTCGCCAGATCGGCGGCGTTGGCGAGGGCCTGGGAAGCGGTCCCGCCCTGGATGATGGGGACGAGGTCGAGCAGCGAATAAGCGGTCATGGAGGCGCAGATGGGGAGCGTGCGGCGGCTCTGCCATAAAGTTTTGATCTTCGGGGGCGAAGCAATCATCGGTCGCACCGGCCCCAATCGTCATCCCGCCTCAATACCGTCATCCCGGCGAAAGCCGGGATCTCAGGCGAAGGCGCGGGGCAAGAGCCGCACGAGATCCCGGCTTTCGCCGGGATGACGGACTGGGAAGGCACGGCGAAGAAACAGTTGCTTGATAGCCGCGCCGCCTCGGCCTAACCGCGCCGCCATGAACCCTGCCCTGTCGCACGTCCGCAACTGGATCTTCGATCTGGACAACACGCTCTACCCGGTGAGCGCGAACCTGTTCGCGATGATCGATGTGCGGATCGGCCAATATGTCCAGAACCTGCTGAACCTCGATCCCGAAGCGGCGCACAAGGTGCAGAAGGGCTATTTCCACGCGCACGGCACCACGCTGGCCGGGCTGATGGCCGAGCATGGCACCGATCCCAATCACTATCTGGCCGATGTCCATGACGTCGACATGAGCGTGCTCGAAGTGAACGAGACCCTGGTCGAGGCGCTGGCGAAACTGCCGGGCCGCAAGCTGGTCTTCACCAATGGTGACGCGCCCTATGCGGCCAAGGTGCTCGACAGGCTCGGCCTTGGCACCACCTTCGAGGCGATCCACGACGTCCACGCCACCCAGTATCGCCCCAAGCCCGATCCGCTCGCCTATCAGGGGCTGTGCGAGGCATACGACCTCGATCCGCATGCCAGCCTGTTCGTCGAGGACATGGCGCGCAACCTCGCGCCGGCCAAGGCGATCGGCATGACCACGGTGTGGATCGACAACGGCTCCGAGCAGCTGCCGGGCGACGCCGATCGCAGCTATATCGACTATCGCATCACCGACCTCGGAGCCTGGCTCCACAGCATCCTGGAGACTTCCGAATGACCGACCTGCAGACGACCATCGACGCCGCCTGGGAAGACCGCGCGAACCTTGGCTTCGGCACCGAGGGTGCGGTGCGCGAGGCTGTGGCCGAGGCGCTGAACCTGCTCGATCGCGGTGAAGCCCGCGTGGCCGAACCCGTCGAGGGCGGCTGGCAGGTCAACCAGTGGCTCAAGAAGGCGGTGCTGCTCAGCTTCCGCCTCAACGACAATGTCGTGATGCAGGGCCCGGGCGGCGCCAACTGGTTCGACAAGGTGCCGTCGAAGTTCGCCAACTGGGGCGAAGACGCGTTCCGCCAGGCCGGCTTCCGCGCCGTCCCCGGCTCGATCGTCCGCCACGGCGCGCACATCGCCAAGGGCGCGGTGCTGATGCCGAGCTTCGTCAATATCGGCGCCTATGTCGGTGAAGGCTCGATGGTCGATGGTTGGGCGACCGTCGGCAGCTGCGCGCAGATCGGCAAGAACGTCCATTTGTCGGGCGGCGTCGGCATCGGCGGCGTGCTCGAGCCGCTTCAGGCCGATCCGGTCATCATCGGCGACGGCGCCTTTATCGGCGCGCGTGCCGAAGTGGCCGAGGGCGTCCGCGTCGGCGAAGGCGCGGTGCTGTCGATGGGCGTCTATCTCGGCGCCTCGACCAAGATCATCGACCGCGCGACCGGCGAAGTCCATCGCGGCCATGTCCCGCCCTATTCGGTGGTGGTCCCCGGCACGATCCCGGGCGAGGCCGGCAAGCCGGGCCTCTATTGCGCGGTGATCGTCAAGACGGTGGACGCGCAGACCCGCTCGAAGACCGGCATCAACGAACTGCTCCGCGACTAACGCCAAAATACGTCATCCCGGCGAAAGCCGGGATCTCGTACGGCTCCTTCCCTGCGCCTTCGCCTGAGATCCCGGCTTTCGCCGGGATGACGGGGAGACGTGAAATAGTATCCTGCGTTACCGCTTTCATCCGGGCGGCGAGATGGCGTAGGGACGGGTCATGACCGAAGCCATGACCTATGGGCGCTATCTCGCGCTCGACCAGCTGCTCGCCGCCCAGCATCCGCTGTCGGACCGGCATGACGAACTGCTGTTCATCATCATCCACCAGACCAAGGAACTCTGGCTCAAGCAGATGATCGCCGAGCTGCGCGCCGCGCTCGAGCTGGTCCGCGCCGACAAGCCGGTGGAGGCGTACAAGTCGCTCGCCCGGGTGAGCCGCATCCAGGCGGTGATGACGCTGAGCTGGGACGTGCTCGCGACGATGACGCCGAGCGATTACACCCGCTTCCGCGAAGTATTGGGTTCCAGCTCGGGCTTCCAGTCGGACCAGTTCCGCGCGGTCGAGACGATGCTGGGGCTGCGCGGCGGCGGCGTGCCGGGGCCGCTGACTACCGAAGTCTCCGCCCTGCCGAGCCTGTGGGACGAAGCCAATGCCGCGCTAGCCCGCGCCGGCTTCGCGGTGCCGGCCGAGGCGCTGGAGCGCGACTGGTCCAAGCCGTACGTGCCGAGCAAGGCGGTCGAGGATGCCTGGGCCGAAGTCTATCGCGACACCGCGCGCTGGTGGGAACTGTACCAGCTCGCCGAGAAGCTGGTCGACATCGACGACGCGCTCGCCACCTGGCGGCACAAGCACGTGATCACCGTCAGCCGGGTGATCGGGATGAAGCCCGGCACCGGCGGGACCCCCGGCGTGCCCTATCTCGAATCGACCCTGGCCAAGCGCGCCTTTCCCGAACTCTGGACCCTGCGCACCCAGCTGTGACCAGCTACAAGCACCTCTTCCAGCGCGCGCTCGCGGCGGCACCCGACCGGCTGCACTTCGCCGCGCATTCCCATCACCTCTGGCCCGACGCCTCCTATGTCGGCCAGATCGCCGCCTGGGAGGATGGGGTGCGCCTCGCCGACCGGAAATGGGAGCGGGTGATGGGCGAGATCTGGCCCGCGGCCCAGAGCCACGTCGCCGCCGAGCTGAAGCTGCCCGATCCCGACACGGTGGTGTTCGCGCCGAACACCCACGAATTGCTGCTGCGCATCGCCTCGGCCCTGCCGAAGCGCCCGCTGCGCATCCTGGCGAGCGACGGTGAGTTCCACAGCTTCCGCCGCCAGTCGATGCGCTGGGAGGAAGCGGGCAGCGCGGCCGTCGAGCGCGTGCCGCTGGAGCAGGTCGTCGAGCGGGCGAAGACAGGCGACCACGACCTGATCTTCGTCAGCCAGGTGCAGTTCGGCACCGGCCATGTCTTCGACCGGATCGCGGAATTGGCGGCGCTGGCGAAGCCCGAAGGCCCCTGGGTGGTGATCGACGGCTATCACGCCTTCATGGCGATGGAAGTCGACCTGTCGGCGGTGGCGGACCGGATCTTCTACCTCGCCGGCGGCTATAAATATGCGATGGCCGGCGAAGGCTGCGCCTTTCTCCACGCACCGCCGGGCTTCGGGGCGCGGCCGGAGATCACCGGCTGGTATGCCGAGTTCGAGGACCTGGCGCTCCCGCCTGGCAGCATCGGCTATGCGCCCGACGCCCGCCGCTTCCTCGGCGCGACCTTCGATCCTTCGGGTATCTACCGATTCGTCGCGGTGCGCGACATGCTGCGCCAGGAGGAACTGACCACCGCCAGGATCGCGGCGCATGTCGATGGCCTGCGTGCGCAGCTGCTGGCCGAACTGCCGATCGAGGCCGAGTTGCTCAACCCGGGCAGCCCGGCGCGCTTCCTCGCGCTCAAATCGCCCAATGCCCAGCGCTGGAAGGCCGCGCTGGAGGCGATGGACGTGATCACCGATGTGCGCGGGGACGTGCTGCGCATCGGCTTCGGCCTTTATCAGAATGCCCGCGACGTGGCGGAGCTGATCGAGACGCTCAGGCGACTTTAGCGACCCCCAGCCGCGGAATCTCGATCGCGGGGCAGCGGTCCATCACCACCTTGAGGCCCGCGGCCTCGGCGCGCGCGGCCGCTTCCTCGTTGATCACGCCGAGCTGCATCCACACCGCCTTGGCGCCAACGGCGATCGCTTCGTCCACCGCCTCGCCGGCCGCCATCGGGCGGCGGAAGATGTCGACCAGGTCGATCGGCTCGCCGATCTGGGAAAGCTCGCGGAACACGAACTCGCCATGCACATGCTCGCCGGTGATCTGCGGGTTGACCGGGATCACCCGATATCCCTGGCGCTGGAGGAAGGCCATCACGCCATAGCTCGGCCGGTCCGGCCGGTCGGATGCGCCGACCAGCGCGATGGTGCGCACGCTCTCGAGCAGCGCCTTGATGTCCTCGTCACGCGTCAGCGGCATCTCAACCTCCACTCGTCAGTTCTTGAGCCAGTGATCCACCTGTCCTGCCAGTCCGGCAAACACTTCGCCCTCCGGCCCGTTACCCGCCGCCGGCGGTTCGCCCGCATCCGAAGCGGCGCGAATCGCCATTTCCAGCGGCACGCGGCCAAGAAACGGTATGCCGAGCTTCGCCGCCGCTGCCTCGGCACCGCCGGCGCCGAACGGATCCGAGACCTCGCCGCAATGCGGGCAGGCATAGCCCGACATGTTCTCGATCAGGCCGATCACCGGCACGCCCGCCTTGTTGAACAGGTCGATCGCGCGCGTCGCGTCGATCAGCGCCAGGTCCTGCGGCGTGGAGACGATCACCGCGCCGGCCGGCTTGTGCTTCTGGATCATCGTCAGCTGCACGTCGCCGGTGCCCGGCGGCAGATCGAGTACGAGCAGCTCGGTCTCGCCCCAATCGGCATCGACCATCTGGCCGAGCGCGCCGCCCGCCATCGGCCCGCGCCAGGCGATCGCCTGGCCCTCGGCAACCAGCCCGCCCATCGACAGCATCGGCACGTCGAACCGGGTTTCGACCGGCAGCAACACTTTATCACGCGCCTGGGGCTTCACCCCTTCGACCCCGAGCAGGCGCGGCTGCGACGGGCCATAGATATCGGCATCGACCAGCCCGACCTTGCGCCCCTTGCGCTGGAGCGCGATCGCAAGGTTGGCGGCGACGGTGGACTTGCCCACCCCGCCCTTGCCGCTCGCCACCGCGATCAGCCGGCGGGTGCGCCGCTCGCTGGTCATCAGCACACGCACTTCCTCCACCCCCGGCAGCGCCCCGGCGACACGGCGGATATCGGCTTCCAGCTCCTCGCGCGTCGCCTCGGCAAGGCCGGTCACGTCGAGGACAATCGAGGCGCGCGCGCCTTCGAGGCGGGCAGTGGCACGGCCGGCGGTGATCGGAGCGAGCGCGGCGCTCAGGGCTTCGGTATCGGTCATCGCGTGCGAGATAGGCGCACAATCGCCGCGCGCCACTGTAAATCCGCGTAGGCGCCCTTATAAAGGCTGAATGGCAAACCTCTTTGGCTGGCTGAACAAGGCCGGTAACTTGCAGAACGAGGCTCCCAAGAGCCCCTGGGGCTCGGGCAGCGGCGGCGGAAATGGCGGCGGCTCGGGCGATGGCAAGGGTGGATCGGGCGGCTCGGGCCCCCGCAATCCCTGGTCCTTCCCGCCCGAGGGGCGGCGCTCCCGCCCCGGCGGCGGTGGCGGCGGCAATGGTCCGTTCGACGACCTGCTGCGCCGCATGGGCGGTGGCGGCGGCGGTGGCCTGCCCTTCCCGGGTGGCGCGAAGCTGTGGCTGCTGGTCATCGCCGGCCTGCTGCTGATCTGGGTCGTCTTCACCAGCTTCCACGTGATCGGCCCGCGCGAGCGCGGCGTGGTCACCACGCTCGGCCGCTACAGCGGCACGATCGGCTCGGGCATCCAGCCCACGCTGCCGGCGCCGTTCCAGCTCGTCGATGTCGTCGATGTCGGCAGCGTCCGGACGCTGCGCTTTCCCGAGAGCGGCGCCAATCTGATGCTCACCGGCGATCAGAACATCGTCGATCTTTCCTATTCGGTGAACTGGTACATCACCGACGCCGCCGATTATTCCTTCCAGATCAAGGATCCGACGGAGACGGTGAAGGACACCGCCGAAAGCGCGATGCGCGCGGTGATCGCGACCACCACGCTCAACGAGGCGATCGGCGAAGGCCAGGGACGCATCTCCGCCGATGTCCAGGCCGCGATGCAGAAGATCCTCGACGAATATCATTCGGGCATCCGCGTCCAGAGCGTCGCACTGACCAAGGCCGCAGCGCCGGAGCAGGTCGACGACGCCTTCAAGGCGGTCCAGGCCGCGCAGCAGGGCGCGCAGGGCGCCCGCAACAACGCCAATGGCTATGCCCAGCAGGTGATCGCGGTCGCCCAGGGTGAAGCCGCGGAGTTCGACAAGATCTACGAACAGTACAAGGCGGCGCCCGAAGTGACGCGCCGCCGCCTCTATTACGAGACGATGGAACAGGTGCTCGCAAAGACCAACAAGACGATCGTCGAGGCGCCCGGCGTCACCCCCTATCTGCCGCTGCCGGGGCTTCGTCCCGATGCGGGCAAGGTTCAGCAGGGAGACCAGAAATGACCTGGCTGCGCAGCCCCATCGGCATCGCCGTATCGGTGATCATCCTGCTCATCGTGGTGATGAGCACCGTGGCGATCGTGCCGGAAACCAAGCAGGCGGTGATCCTGCGGCTCGAAAAGCCCTATCGCACCGTCAACGCCTATCGGACCGGCGAGCAGTTCGGCCGTACCCAGGCCGGGCCGATCTTCCGCCTGCCGTTCTTCGACCGGGTCGTCTGGGTCGACAAGCGCGTGCTTTCGGTCGACCTGCCCAACGAGCCGGTGCTGTCGACCGACCAGCTCCGCCTGCAGATCGACGCCTATGCGCGCTTCCGCGTCACCGATCCGCTCAAGATGGTCGTCACCATCGGCACCGAGGACCGTGCCCGCGACCAGCTCCAGCCGCTGTTCCGCTCGGCGCTCCGCAACGAGCTCGGCAAGCGTCCCTCGGCGATCCTGCTCAGCCCCGAGCGCGGCCAGGTGATGGACAATATCCAGAACTCGCTGCAGCAGCTCGCCGCGCAATATGGCGTGTCGATCGTCGATGTGCGGATCAAGCAGACCGAGTTGCCTTCGGGCTCGCCGCTCGACAGCGCGCTCGAGCGCATGCGCACCGCGCGTAACCAGGAAGCCAAGACGATCGAGGCCCAGGGCATGAAGGACGCGCAGATCATCCGCGCCAATGCCGATGCCCAGGCCGCCCAGATCTATGCCCAGGCGTTCAACAAGGATGCCGACTTCTACAATTTCTGGCGCGCGATGCGTTCGTATCGGACGACGTTCCTGAACAACGACCCCGCAAAGGGCGAGACGTCGATCATCCTGTCCCCGCAGAATTCCTATCTGAGGGAATTCATGGGGCAACGATGACGCTGTCGATCCGTTCATATTCAATCGCCGTTCAGCATTTCGGCGCAAGAAACCGTTCCGAACGCTTTTCCTTCGTCTGAGAGGACCGACTCACGTGCGTTATGCCTACGCCCTAACTACCGCCATCCTGCTGAGCGGCGCCGCCGCCACGATGACGCTCAACCAGCCGGCCGGCGCCCAGACCGCGCAGAACGAGCCGGGCACGATCCAGGCATCGGCTCCCAAGGCCGGCGCGCCGATGAGCTTCGCCGACATGGTCGCCAAGCTGCAGCCGGCGGTGGTCAACATCTCGACCACCCAGCGCGTGACGATGAACGCCAATCCCTTTGCCGGCACGCCGTTCGAGGCGTTCGGCGGCGGCAACCAGCCGGTGACCCGCCAGGCCGAATCGCTCGGCTCGGGCTTCATCATCTCGGCCGACGGCTATGTCGTGACCAACAACCACGTGATCTCGGCGGGCGCCAAGGGCGCGACGGTCGAATCGATCACCGTCACCCTGCCCGACAAGCGCACCTTCAAGGCCAAGCTGATCGGCAACGACGCCCAGTCGGACCTCGCCGTGCTCAAGATCGAGGGCGCCAACCTGCCCTTCGTGAAGTTCGGCGATTCGACCAGCGCGCGTGTCGGCGACTGGGTCGTCGCGATCGGCAATCCCTTCGGCCTGGGCGGCTCGGTGACCGCCGGCATCGTCTCGGCACTGCACCGCGTCACCGGCCAGGGCGGCGCCTATGACCGCTTCATCCAGACCGACGCCTCGATCAACCGCGGCAATTCGGGCGGCCCGATGTTCGATCTGAACGGCAACGTGATCGGCATCAACTCGCAGATCCTGTCGCCGACCGGCGGCAATGTCGGCATCGGCTTCGCGATCCCCGCGGAAGAGGCCAAGCCGGTGATCGACACCCTGATGAAGGGCCAGAAGATCGCCCGCGGCTATCTCGGCATCGGCATGCAGGACCTGACCGACGACATCGCCGAAGGCCTGGGCGTGCCCAAGGGCCAGGGTACCGTCGTCGCGCGCGTCGAGCCGGGCCAGCCGGCGGAGAAGGCCGGCCTCAAGCAGGGCGACGTGATCGTCAAGGTCGACGGCAAGGACGTCACCCCCGATCAGACGCTGTCGTACCTGGTCGCGAACGTGAAGCCGGGCACCCGCGTGCCGCTCGATCTGTACCGCGACGGCAAGCGCATGACCGTGACCCTCACCGTCGGCACCCGCCCGCCCGAGGAGCAGCTCGCCCAGTTCGATCCGAACGACGAGAACTCGCAGGCGCCGGGCGCCGATGCCGACACGATGGCCGCGGCCTCGCTCGGCGTGCAGGTCACCCCGCTCACCCCGCAGATCGCGCAGAGCGTCGGCGTCAATGCCGGCACCACCGGCGTGGTCGTCGTCCAGGTCAACCAGGCGAGCGACGCGGCGGGCAAGGGCCTGCAGCGCGGCGACGTGATCACCACGGTCAACCGCGTCTCGGTCACCAGCGCGGCGGACGTCGCCAAGCAGGTCTCGGCAGCCAAGGCCACGGGCAAGACCAACGTCCTGCTCTGGGTCCAGCGCCGCGCGCTCGGCCGGTTCGTCTCGGTCGGCATCAACTAAGCGAACAACGCCCTTCATCGGGCTGACGAATGCCCGTTTCTCCTCTATTCCGGTCTCCCAAATCAGGAGATCGGACATGGCGGGAGAGACGGGCATCTTCATTGGCGCAGGCACCGGCGGCGCGAACCCGCAGTCCCTGGTCCTCAAGCGCGCCAATCGCCACGGGCTGATCGCTGGCGCGACCGGCACCGGCAAGACGGTGACGATCCAGGGGATCATCGAAGGCCTGTCGAACGCCGGCGTCCCCTGCTTCGTCGCCGACGTGAAGGGCGACCTGAGCGGCCTCGCCATGGCGGGCTCCCCCACCGCCAAGACGCACGAGATCTTCAAGGCACGCGCCGCCGAGATCGGCCTGGCCGACTGGGCCTATGCCGACACGCCGGTGCAGTTCTGGGACCTGTACGGCGAGCAGGGCCACCCGATCCGCACCACCATCTCGGAGATGGGCCCGCTGCTGCTCGCCCGGCTGATGGACCTGAACGAGGTCCAGGAAGGCGTGCTGACCATCGCCTTCACCGTCGCCGACAAGGACGGGCTGCTCCTGCTCGACCTCGACGACCTCCAGTCGATGCTCGCCCACTGCGCCGAGCGCGCCGACGAGCTGACCGCCAGCTACGGCAATGTCTCCAAACAGTCGGTCGGCGCGATCCAGCGCTCCCTGCTCCAGCTCCGCAGCCAGGGTGGCGCCAATTTCTTCGGCGAGCCCGCGCTGTCGATGGAGGACTTTCTCGGCTTCGACGACAAGGGCCGCGGCGTGGTCAACATCCTCGCCGCCGACAAGCTGATGGCGTCGCCAAAGCTCTACGCCACCTTCCTTCTCTGGCTCCTCTCCGCCCTGTTCGAGTCGCTTCCCGAGGTGGGCGATCCGGACAAGCCCAAGCTCGCCTTTTTCTTCGACGAGGCGCACCTGCTGTTCGACGATGCCCCCAAGGCCCTTCTGGACAAGATCGAACAAGTGGTCCGCTTGATCCGCTCCAAGGGCGTCGGCGTCTATTTCATCACCCAGAACCCGATCGACGTGCCCGACACGATCGCTGGCCAGCTCGGCAACCGCGTCCAGCACGCCCTACGCGCCTTCACCCCACGCGACCAGCAGGCGGTGAAGGCGGCCGCGACCACCTTCCGCGCCAACCCGGACGTCGATGTCGAGACGGTGATCACCGAGCTCAAGGTCGGCGAGGCGCTGGTCTCGGTGCTGCAGGACGATGGTTCGCCGAGCCCGGTGCAACGCACGCTCATCCGCCCGCCGGCGTCGCGGGTCGGCCCGGTTACCCCGGACGAGCGCAAGGCGCTGATCCAGACCGACGCGATCGGCGACAAGTACGACACGCTGGTCGATCGCGAATCGGCCGAGGAGCTGCTCGCCGCCAAGTCGGCCGAGGCGTCCGCCGCCGCGGCAGAGGCCAAGGCGCAGGACGAGGCCGAGAAGGCCGCCGCGGCCAAGGCCAAGGAGGACGCCCGCCTCGCCAAGGAGGCCGAGCGCCAGCGCCTCGCCGCGCAGCGCGACGCCGATCGCCAGGCCCGGCTCGACGCCCAGGCCCAGCGCGCCGCCGAAAAGGAAGCCGCCAACAATCCGTGGAACCGCGCGATCAACTCCGCCACCCGCTCCGCCTCCTCGGCGGCGGGCCGCGCCGTGGCGAACGAAGTCTCCAAGGCGGTGTTCGGCAAGTCGAGCGGCGCCGGAGCCAGCATCCTGGGCGGGCTGGTCCGCGGCGTGCTCGGCGGACTGTTCAAGGGGCGGTAGCTGCTCCGCACACGCCATTCCCCTCCCTGCAAGGGAGGGGCCAGGGGTGGGTTAGAAAAGGTCGGGCTCGACGCCCGGCCTTTTCTTTTATCGCCACTGATCCGCTGGGCTCGCTGCGCTCGCAACCCACCCCCTGCCCCTCCCTTGCAGGGAGGGGAGTAGAAGCGGCTATTCGCTGGCCGGCGCCAGAAACTCCCGCCACAGCATCACCAGCACCGCCATCACCGCCGGCCCGATGAACAGGCCGAGTAGCCCCAGCGTCTCGACCCCGCCCAGGATCCCGATCAGCACCCAGAGGAAGGGCAGCTGGGTCGCCCCGCCGATCATCGCCGGGCGGATGAAATGGTCGGCGACGAAGATGATCGCGGTGCCGATCGCGACGACTGCCACCGCGCCGACCACCGAGCCCTGGAGCAGCAGCAGCACCGCCGCCAGTGCGAACAGCAACGGCGCGCCGAACGGGATCATCGCTGCGATCGCCGTGGCCGCGCCGAGCAACAGCGGATGCGGCACGCCCGCGACCAGATAGACCACCGCCATCAGCGCGCCGACGCCAAGGCCGACCAGCACCAGCCCATCGATCGTGCCGCGCACCGATCGGATCGCCTGGGTCCCGACCCGCTCGCCCGCCGCCCCGAACAGCTTCAATACTGCGCGCCGCCCCTGCTCGAGCAGCGCGTCGCGATCGCGCAGCACGAAGAACAGGGTGAGCAGGGTGAAGCCGAACACTACGGCGCGATGCGCCACATTGGCGCCGATCGCCCGGGAGTGCGCCAGCCACGCGCCGCCGCTCAGCATGCGGAGCTGCTCGGCAGCGTCCTCGGGCCGGGCGAGATGGGTCTGCCACCATTCGCGCACGGCATCGGCGCCAACCGGAAGGCGTGCCACCCAGTCGGGCACCGGCACGCCCTGCGCCTGGGCCTGGCCGATCCAGCTCGAGATGTCGTGCGCCTCGCGCAGCGCCTGGGTGATGCCGAAGCCGAGCGGCACCAGTACGACCAGCGCCGCGATCAGGGTGATGATCAGCGGGATGACGATCCGGTGGCTGCCCTTCATCCAGGCGCGTAGCTTCAGGTGCAGCGGATCGACTGCGATGGTCAGCACCACTGCCCAGAGCAGGGCCGGCACGAAGCCATGCGCCACCCACAGGCCGGCCAGGAGCAGCGCCCCCACCAACACCAGTCGCGCGGCGCGCTGCGCCGTCTCGGTTCCCGTGTTCATGGCGGCGAGCGTAGCAGGGTTGCGGACCGCCTCAACTCCCTCTTGCTCCCCTCCCATGCCCCCTCCCGTCATCCCGGCGAAAGCCGGGATCTCGGGCGAAGGCGCGATACGGCACGAGATCCCGGCTTCCGCCGGGATGACGGCTAGAGGCTCCTGCGACGGCTAGGCGTCCAACCCAGCCACAACCCCTTCCAGCCGCTCCAGGAACTTGCCCCAGCCGAACCGCGCGCCACCATAGTTGTTGGCATTGGTGAAGCCGGTCTGCTCCATCCGCAGCCGCGTGCCGCCGGCAACCGGTTCGAGTGTCAGCGTCACCACGGACTCGAATCGCGGCATCGCCTCCTCGCCACCGCCCGTGTCCCAGCTGTAGGAAAGCTGCCGCCCCGGCTCGATCTCGCGCACCGCGCAGTCGATCCGACCGCTCCAGCCCGGCGCACCCGGGCTCTGCAGGGTGAAGCGATGCCCCGGCTCCGCGGCGAAGTCGTTGGGCAGCAGCCATTCGGCGATCAGGTGCGGCTGGGTGATCGCCCGCCACAGCCGCTCGGGCGGATGGGGGAACTCGCGCTCCATCACCAGGGTACGCGCCTCGGTCATTGGTCCATCCTCTTGAGCAGGTCCTCCAGCCGATCGAAGCTGTCCGCCCACAGATTCTCGTGCAGCCGCATCCAGTCGAGCAGCGGCGCCAGTCCCCGGGGATTGGCGCGGTAATGCGTCTCGCGCCCCTGGGGCCGGTCGAGCACCAGCCCGGTGCCCTTCAACACCGCGAGATGCTTGGACACCGCCGGCTGCGAGATCCCCGCCCCGTCGGTAAGCGCCCGCACGGTCAGCTCGGACTGCGCCAGCCGCTCGAACAGCGCGCGGCGCGTCGGGTCGCCGAGCGCACGGAACAGCGCATCGGCGGGGGAAGGCATCGGCTCCATGATCAAACCAATAACCAGATGGTTATATTTTTCAATCCCTCTCCCGCCTGCGGGAGAGGGAAGGAGCCGCGAAGCGGCAGAAGGGGGAGGGTGAGTAGTGGCCACCAGAACCACGCCCGCTTCCCTCGGTCACCCTCACCCGGTCTCGCTGCTCTCGTGCGCCCTCATCCGCAGGCGGGAGAGGGCCAAGGGCAAAAAAAGCTGTCCTACACGGCGCGCAAATGCCACGCTCCACCGATGACCAACGCATTCCTTACCAATCCGGCCGCGCCATCCGCCGTGCGACGGAGCGAACCCCTCGCGCGCGTAGATGTCGCGACTTTTGTGACTTTCCGCGCGGGGAGCTGAGCCGATGACCACCGAAACTTCCCGCCCGATGGCCGAGCTCACGCTCCGCGGCATCCTGCTCGGCGCGCTGATCACCATCCTGTTCACCGCGGCGAACGTCTATGCCGGCCTCAAGGTCGGCCTCACCTTCGCCACCTCGATCCCCGCCGCCGTCGTCTCGATGGCGATCCTCAAGGCCTTCAAGAGCGGCACGATCCTCGAGAACAACATCGTCCAGACGATCGCGTCCGCCGCGGGCACCCTGGCAGCGATCGTGTTCGTGCTGCCCGGCCTGATCATGGTCGGCTGGTGGTCGGGCTTCCCCTATTGGACCACCGTCGCGGTGTGCATCACCGGCGGCGTGCTCGGTGTGATGTTCTCGGTGCCGCTGCGCCGTGCGCTCGTCACCGGCACCGACCTGCCCTATCCGGAAGGCGTCGCCGCCGCCGAAGTGCTCAAGGTCGGTTCGGGTTCGGGTGCCGGCGATGCGGAAAATGCCAAGGGCCTGCGCACGCTGGTGATCGGCACGCTCTTCTCCGGCCTGTTCGCGCTGCTCGCCAAGATGAAGTTCGTCGCGGAAGAGGCTGGCAAGAATTTCGCGGTCGGCGGCACTGCCACCGGCTGGTCGACCAGCTGGTCGATGCTGCTGATCGGCGTCGGCCATCTCGTCGGCATCTCGGTCGGCGCGGCGATGTTCTTCGGCATGCTGATCTCCTGGACCGTGCTGGTGCCGTACTTCGCCTCGGGCGGCGACATGAGCGCGATCGACGCGCTGGTCGGCTCCACCTTCCGCGGCCAGGTGCGCTTCATCGGCGCAGGTACGATCGGCGTCGCGGCGATCTGGTCGCTGCTCAAGATCATCGGCCCGATCATCGCCGGCCTGCGCTCGGCGCTCGCTGCTTCGCGTGCCCGCCAGGACGGCCAGGCGCTCGACATCACCGAACGCGACATGCCGATCGGCCTGGTCGGGCTGATCACCATCGCCACCCTGGTCCCGATCGCCTGGCTGCTGTGGACCTTCTCGGCCGGCGGCCCGGTCCATGACCATGCCTTTGCCGTGATCGGCGGCTCGCTCGCCTATGTCCTGATCGTCGGCGTGATGATCGCGGCGATCTGCGGGTACATGGCAGGCCTGATCGGCGCGTCCAACTCGCCGGTCTCGGGCGTCGGCATCCTCGCCGTGCTCGGCGCCTCGCTGCTGCTGGTCGCGGTGTTCGGGCATGAGGCCGATCCGTCGCGGACCAACGCGCTGATCGCCTATGCGCTGTTCACCACCGCGATCATCTTCTCGATCGCGACCATCTCGAACGACAATCTCCAGGACCTCAAGACGGGCCAGCTCGTCGGCGCGACGCCGTGGAAGCAGCAGTTCGCGCTGATCCTCGGCGTGGTGTTCGGGTCGCTGGCGATCCCGCTGGTGCTCGATCTGCTCAAGAACACGCTCGGTTTCGTCGGCATGCCCGGCGCCGGCCCCAACGCGCTTTCGGCGCCGCAGGCCGCGCTGATCTCGTCGATCGCCAAGGGCGTGCTCGGCGGCGATATCGACTGGAACCTGATCGGGCTCGGCGCGCTGATCGGCGTCGGCGTGATCATCGTCGACGAAGTGCTGGGCAAGACCGGCAAGATGCGCCTGCCGCCGCTCGCCGTCGGCATGGGCATCTACCTGCCGATGGGCCTCACCCTGCTGATCCCGGTCGGCGCGCTGATCGGCCATTTCTACGATCGCTGGGCAAAGAAGCAGGCGAACCCCGAGTTCGCCGAGCGGATGGGCGTGCTGGCCGCGACCGGACTTATCGTCGGCGAATCGCTGTTCGGCGTGGCCTTTGCCGGCATCCTCGCCTGGGCCAACCGCAACTCGCCGATCCCGCCCAACGACGCGCCGCTGGCAGTGATGGGCGAGGGTTTCGAGAGCATCGCGCTGTGGATCGCGCCGCTGCTGTTCTTCGGACTGATCGCGCTGTCCTATGCGATGACCCGCAAGCTGGTCCGCGGCACGCCCACGCACGCCGGCCCGGAAAGCCCGGCCGACGACGTGGCCAACTATCGGTGAGGATTTGAGGCGGGGGAGACCCCGCCTCAGTCCATCTGGGCGAGCAGCGAGCTGATCGGAACGAAGCCGAACGCCACCGAGCTGTCCGCCACGCCATAGGGGATGAACAGCTTGTCGCCGTGCTTGATCGCCCCGCAGGTGTAGACGACGTTGGGCACATAGCCCTCACGGTCCTGGTCCGCCGCCGCGAGCAAAGGCTCGGGCGAGCGCGCCAGCACCTTCGACGGGTCGTTCTTGTCGAGCAAAGCCGCGCCGATCGAATATTTGCGCATCGCGCCGACGCCGTGGGTGAGGATCAGCCAGCCTTCGTCCAGCTCGATCGGCGGGCCGCAATTGCCCATCTGGACGAGCTCCCAGGGGAATTTCGGCTTGATCAGCAGCTCGCCGCCTTCCCAGCGGGTGATGTCGTCCGAGGCGTGGAGGAAGATGTTCTCGCCGTCCTGCCGGCCGAGCATCATGTAGCGGCCGTTCACGGTGCGCGGGAACAGCGCCATGCCCTTGTTGCGGCTGGCGCTGCCCGACATCGGCACCAGGTCGAAGGTCCGCCAGTCGCGGGTGCGCAGCAGCTCGGACTGGATTACCGAGCCGTTATAGGCGGTGTAGGTGCCGATCCATTCCTCTTCCCCGTCCTCGTGGCGGAAATGGGTGATGCGCAGGTCCTCGAGCCCGTTCGACTGGGCCTTGGTGATCGGGAAGATCACCGTGCCGGAAAGCGTCGAGTCGCGGTGGCGATAGACCGTCACCGGTCCCTCGGGGACATGCGCCTCATCCTCTTCCCGAGCATCGGCCGCGGTGGCGAAGGGCGGCTCGGGGGCCAGGGTCAGTTCGTTGTTCTCGGTGATGATCCCTTCGCGGAAGGCAACCGAGGAAATATGCCCCTCACCCACCGCCCGCAGGCTCATCAGGATGCGCAAGGATCCGGGCGGCATGCCGGTCTGGTCGTAATGCGGCACCGCGCTGGGGTTCATCAGCGCAGCGGCGGCATAGCTGTACTCGTGGCAGAAATAGGCCCCGATCAGCTGGCGCTTCTCGTCCCCGATTTGGCTGCCGTCGAGCCCGAGCATGCCCTCGATCTCGTCATAGCGCGTCATGAACACGCGGCGCGTCTGCCAGTGGCGCGCCTCGAAGTCCTTGAGCACGATCTCCAGCTGTGCCCGCGCCTCGCCGGGCGACATGGCCAGCACTTCGGTCACCAGCCGCTCGCTGCGACTGGGCGCCGATCCGTTCGACGCCCAGGCGATGTGAAACGGCCGCACCACGACGCGAGAGGGGTCCGCCCTCAGGCGCAACGCATGATTGAAAAGTTCGAGCATCCGGCTCCCGCCATTGTCCCCGTACCGGCGCCCAGTGCCAGAGGCGCTAAGCGACAGCAGCTCGTAACGGTGTTGCCACGGTTCCGGTTGCATTTGAAAGGGCCGAAATCGCACAATTGGCCAGCTGGAGCGCCAAAATCGACTCGGCGCCCTGGTTGCGGTTGAGCCCATGCGGCATCAACCCGTCGAAACAGCCGCCATCCTGCGCACTCGCAAGCGGCAATTCGAGGTCGTTGGCGCCCAGATACCAGTGATAGGCCCGCATCGCCTCGTCCACCCAGCGCCGCTCGCCGGTCGCTTCGTGCGCAGCAGCACAGGCCTCCACCGTCGCCTGCGCTTCGAGCGGCTGCTGGTCGAACTGGAGCGGCGCCGCATATTCGCGGCCAAAGCTCTCGGTGCCGACGGCACGGAAGCGGCCTTCGGGCGAAGTCTGCTGGCCGACGATCCATTCGAGCGTCTCGAGCCCGATACTGGTGAACTCGCTGCGACCCAGTGCCACCCCGGCGCGCAGCAACGCCTCGGGAAGGCGGGCATTGTCATAGGCCAGCACGATCTCGAACCAGCTCCATTCGGGCCGGCGATTGCCGTCGAGCAGCGCGATCAGCTCCTCGCCGAATCGGGTGAGGAGCTCGCGGCTGAGCCCATGGCCCGGATGCGCATCGAGCATCGCCGCTGCACCCAGCATCGCGAAGGCACGGGCACGCGGGCTGCCCAGCTCGAGCGCGATCGAGGCAGTGGCGTCGAACAATGCCGAGGCCCAGTCACGATGCTTGAGCGCCTTGGCATCCCGCGCAGTGACTCCCAGCGCCCAAAGCGCCCGGCCATTGGAGTCCTCGGAACCGATATCCTCGCACCAGGTCCGGTCGAAGTTCATGAAGTTGCGGAAGCGGCGCAGATCCTGGTTCCAGGCATATTGGACGAAGGCGGCATAGACGCTCGTCCATTTGTCGCGCAGCGTCTCGTCCATCTCCTCGATCTTCGACATCAGGATCAGCGCGCGGGCATTGTCGTCGATGCAATAGCCGTGGCGACGATCCGGCACCGAATAGATCGAATGCTGGAGCATGCCCGTGGCATCGCTCATCCGCTCGACAGCGGCGAGATCGGGCTTGAGTGGCAACAGCTCCTGCTTGGCAGCGCGAGCGAAGCGACGCGGCTTGGCGGCGACAATCGCTTCGAACACGCGCATCGCATTCTCCACCAGGCGTGGCCAAATCATCGTGCGGCCACGAGCATATGCGCGCTCGGACAATGCATCACGAGCCGCGCGGTCGGAAAGCAGGCGGATGATCTCACGCCCGAAGGCGGCGCTGTCACCAAAATCGACGATCACGCCATGCCCCTCGTCGAGAATCTCGGTGGCATGGATATAGGGCGTCGAGATCACCGCCTTGCCGACACCGACCGCATAGGAAAGCGTCCCCGAGGTGATCTGCGCGGGATTGGTGTAGGGAGTCGCGTAAATATCGGCTGCCTGCAGATAATCGATCAGTTCGTCATATTCGACAAAGGCATCGATGAACTGGATATGCTCGGCCACGCCCCTTTCGGCGGCCAGCGCCTTCAGCCGATCGCGATACGCTTCACCCTCATGCGCGACGAGATTAGGGTGTGTGGCGCCCAGCACCACGTAAAGCGCATCGGGGCGCGCAGCGACGATATCGGGCATCGCGGCAATGATAGCCTCGATACCCTTGTTTGGGGCGAGCAGGCCGAAGGTGAGCACCACCTCACGGCCTTGCCACCCGAACTTGTCCTTGAAGGCATTCGGATCGGCATGGTCTCGATCGGGCACACCATGCGCGATCATCACGATTTTCCCGTCGTCGGCGCCATGCACGCGCTTGAGGATTTCGCGGCCCTTCTCGGCCATGACGATCACCCGTGACGCCCGGCGCAGCAGCGCCTCCATCACGCGGCGCTCGTCGGGATTGGGCTTCTCCAGCACCGTATGCAGCGTCGCGATCACCGGGATCGAGAGGCGATCGAGCAGCGCGATCAGATGCTCGCCGGCCGCGCCGCCATAGATACCATATTCATGCTGGACCCACAGCGCCTGGGCGCCCGATGCCTCGATCCGGCGGGCGGTCTCGATATAGGCCGGGCGTTCGTGCTGCGGGATCGAACCCGTCACCGCATCGGGATAGTCGTAGCGCCCGACATGGTCGTCCATCGCATAGACGTCGACTCGAAGATCGGGGAAGCGCTGCTTGAGCGCGGCATAAGTATCGGTGGTGTAGGTGGCGATGCCGCATTTGCGCGGCAGGAAGTTGCCGATCAGCGCGATGTGCTGGATGTTCGGGGCTCGCATGCGCCGATCTTTCCTTTCGCTATCGCAAACTCAATTGCGTGTTGCCCCCACGCTCACCCTTCCAAACCAACTGTTTTCAATAAGGTTTCATCATGCTGCAGTGCGGCACGATACGACTCGCACTGCAGCTTGTAAATCCGGCGTTCAGCCGCGGCCGCGATAGCCCGGCACCCCCTGGTCGGGTACCCAGACACCTTCCGGCGCCGCACCAGACTGCCAGAAAACATCGATCGGTATACCACCGCGGGGATACCAGTACCCGCCGATCCTGAGCCATTCCGGCTGCATCTCGTCGAACAGCCGCTGACCGATGCCGACGGTGCAATCCTCGTGAAAAGCACCGTGATTGCGGAAGCTGCCGAGGAACAGCTTGAGCGACTTGGATTCGACGATCATGTCCTTCGGCACATAGTCGATCACCAGGTGCGCGAAATCGGGCGCGCCCGTGATCGGGCAGAGCGAGGTGAACTCGGGTGCCGCGAAGCGGATGAGATAACGGGTGCCCTTGCGCGGATTGGGCACATAATCGAGCTCGGCCTCTTCCGGCGTGGCGGGAAGGGTCGAGGTTTTTCCGAGATGCTTGGCGTCCATCCGGGCCATGTAGGCGTTTGCGTGCCGGTTTGCATCCTTCTAGGAGACGAAGCCATGGACGGGCTCGTAACGACCGAATGGCTGGCCGGCGCAGATCATGTGCTGGTGCTCGATGCAACCTACACATCGACGATCCCCGGATCGCCGCCGCGCAACCCGCGGGCGGAGTTCGAGGCCGAGCATATCGCGGGCGCGCGCTTCCTCGATCTCGACACGCTGGTCGACGAGACCAGCCCGCTTCCCTCGACCATGCCGACCGTCGCCAAGATCGCCGAGCGGTTGCGTGCGCTGGGGGCGAACACCGAGACACCCATCGTCCTGTATGACAATGGCCCGCACCACACGTCATGCCGCGCCTGGTGGGTGCTGCGGCTCGCCGGCGTCGATGTAGCACTTCTCGATGGCGGCATGACCAAGTGGAAGGCCGAAGGGCGCCTCTGCACCGCCGGGCCGCACGAGGCCGAACCCGGCGATTTCGAAGCCCGTGCGCCCAAGGCCCGCGTCCGCTCGCTCGAGGAGATGAAGGCGGAGACCGGCCAGATCGCCGACGCCCGCGGACAGGCGCGCTTCACCGGCGAGGAGGCGGACCCGCGCGCGGAAGTCGCTGCCGGCCATATTCCCGGCTCGAAGAACATCCCGTACCCCAAATTCTTCAACGCCGACGGCACCTGGAAGGCGCCCGAGCATATCCGGGCGGTGTTCGAGGAGCATGGCATCGACCTCGGCCAGCCGCTGGTCACCACCTGCGGTTCCGGCATCACCGCCGCGATCCTGGCGTTCGGCGCGCATCTGCTCGACAACGAAGCTGCACTATATGACGGCAGCTGGACCGAATGGGGTAGCCGTCCCGAGACGGCCAAGGCATTGGGCCCGGCATGAGCAGCGACAAGCACGACAAGACCAAGGTTGTTTCCGGCGGCCGGCGCAAGGAATGGACCCAGGGCATCGTCAACCCGCCGGTGTGGCGGGCCTCGACGATCCTCTACGACAATGTCGCGGACCTGCGCGCCAGCGGCGCCCGGGACACGCATCACCGGCTGTTCTACGGCCGGCGCGGCACGCCGACCCAATGGTCGCTCGCCGAGGCGCTGACCGAGCTGGAGCCCGGCGCCGAGGCGACCCTGCTCTACCCCTCGGGCGTCGCCGCGATCATCTCGACCCTGCTCGCCCTGCTGTCGCCCGGCGATCACCTGCTGGTGCCGGACAGCGCCTATGATCCCACCCGAAACTTCGCCAACGGCCTGCTCAAGCGGATGGGCATCGAGACGACCTATTACGACCCGCTGATCGGCGAGGGCATTGCGGCGCTGTGCCGCGAGAACACCAGGGTGATCTTCCTCGAAAGCCCGGGCAGCCTGACCTTCGAAGTGCAGGACGTGCCGGCGATCGTCGCGGTGGCCAAGGATCGCGGCATCGCCACGGTGCTCGACAATACCTGGGCGACGCCCCTGCTCTTCCCGGCGATCCGGCTGGGGATCGACTACACCATCCTCGCCGCGACCAAATACGTCGTCGGCCATTCCGACGTGATGCTCGGCTCGGTCACTGCCGCCGAGGGCAAGTATCAGAAGCTGCGCGACACCAGCTATCAGCTCGGCCAGACCGCGAGCCCCGACGACGCCTGGCTCGGCGCGCGCGGCCTCAGGACCATGGCGATCCGGCTGGAGCAGCATGGCCGCGCTGCGCTGCAGATCGCCGAGTGGCTCAAGACCCGGCCCGAAGTGGCGCGGGTGCTCCATCCCGCGCTGCCCGACTGCCCGGGGCATGACCTGTTCCTGCGCGACTTCAAGGGCGCTTCGGGCCTCTTCTCCTTCGTCCTGAACGGCGGCGGCGAGAAGGAACGCGCGGCGCTGATCGATACGCTGGAGCATTTCGGCATCGGCTATAGCTGGGGCGGCTATGAGAGCCTGGCCCTGCCGGTCGATCCGCAGCGCTTCCGTACCGCGACCGAGTGGAAGGCCGAGGGGCCGGTGGTCCGCCTGCAGATCGGGCTCGAGGATCCGGAGGACCTGATCGCCGACCTGGAGCAGGGCCTCGCGGCATTCCGGGACGCCCGGGGATGATGCAGCGGTTCGGCGACTGGCTGGCGGGGCACAATCTCCCCTCCCCTCCGGAGCTGAGCGAAGCAGGCATCGCCGTGGGACTGGCCGTTGCGGCGCTCGCGCTCGGCTGGATGGCCGGGAGCCGCATCGGGCCGCGGATCGCCGAATATTGGTCGCGCGACGCCGATCACGGGCCGTTGTTCAGCGGCCGCGTCTGCGAAGTGATCCGCCACGGCGTCGCGACGGTGCTGCTCGGCATCATACTCTCCGCCTGGAACTGGCATCCGCTGGCGGCGCTGGGCCTGGGCTTCGCCACCGGCGCCGCCGCCGCGATGTTCAGCATCGCGGTGCTGCGCGGGCTCAACCTGCCGCGCTCGATCGCCTGGACGGCGGCGGCGATCGCCTTTGCCGCGATACTGAGCCACGCGATCGGCGGGTTCGCCGCGACACGCGAGACGCTGGAGCGGGTCGGCATCGACATCGGCGCGCGGCGGCTCACCCTGCTCTCGCTGCTGAGCATCAGCATCACCGTGCTGCTGCTCTTCGCCGGCGTCCGCCTGTTCAACCGCATCCTGACCCAATGGATCGCAGGCGCCCGCGGTTTCGACCCGACCCAGAAGCTGCTGTTCCAGAAGCTGGCCGCCATCGCCGCGGTGATCGTCGCCTTCTTCGTCGGCATCGACCTGCTGGGGATCGACCTTACTGCCTTCGCGGTCTTCTCCGGCGCCTTCGGCCTGGCGATCGGCTTCGGCCTGCAGAAGACGATCGGCAATCTGATCGCCGGGATCATCCTGCTGATGGACCGCTCGATCAAACCGGGCGACGTGATCGTGGTGGGCGACAGCTTCGGCTGGGTGAACAAGATCGGCGTGCGGGCGGTCAGCGTCGTCACCCGCGACGGCAAGGAGCATCTGATCCCGAACGAGATCCTGATGACCCAGGAAGTGGAGAACTGGTCGTACACCGACCGCAATGTCCGCGTCCGCATTCCTGTGACCGTCGCCTATGACTGCGACCTCAAGCTCGCCCAGGAGTTGATGCTGCGCGCCGCCAAGGAGAGCCCGCGCGCACTCAACGACCCGCCGACCAATGTCCGCCTCTCGGCCTTCGGCGAGAGCGGCGTGGAGCACGAGATCCTCACCTGGATCAGCGACCCCGAGAGCGGCGTCGGCAATGTGAAGAGCGACGTGCTCAACCGGCTCTGGGCGATGTTCAAGGAGCATGGCATCGCGCTGGCGCTGCCCCAGCGCGAGGTGCGGATCACCCGGGACGACGGGAAGCGCAGCTAGCCTCCTGCAACGACCGCCAGGCCGATTCGCCAAAGATCGCAAACATCGTGCACGCAGCAGGTTGCACGGCATCCAGGGGTAACCCGATCCCGCGGAGATGCAGCGCGGCGCGCAATATCCTTGCGCCTGCGTGATCCTATTTTTCCAACCGATCAAAGAGCGGCCGGTCCGCCGGGGCCGGCCCCGGGAGCCAAGCAGGCGAAATCCTACATTGCAAGCGCAGCCCATTGCCCTTCCGGGGGCGCCGTCCCTATCTGTCCTGCGTGCCCGCCGCTTCCGTGACCGCCCGCATCGCCGATGGAGTCCGCTCGATCCTGCCGGGCGACTGGGATGCGTGCGCGGGCGGCCGCAACCCGTTCGTCAGCCATGCCTTCCTGTCGATCCTCGAACGCTCGGGATCGGTGAGCCCGCGCGCCGGCTGGCAATCGCTGCCGATCGTCATCGAGGACGGCCAGGGCGTGCCCGCCGCGATCGCCCCGGCCTATGCCAAGAGCCACAGCCAGGGCGAATATGTCTTCGACCATGCCTGGGCCGACGCCTGGGAGCAGGCCGGCGGCCAATATTATCCCAAGCTGCAGATCGCGGTGCCCTTCACCCCGGTGCCGGGCCCGCGCCTGTTGCTGCGCGACGGCGCGATGGCGCCCGGGCTGATCGCCGGAATCGAGGCGGTGACCGACCAGAACCGGCTATCCTCGGCCCATGTCACCTTCCTCGATGACGCCCAACTGCCGCTGTTCGAGGAAGCCGGCTGGCTGATCCGCGCCGGCACCCAGTTCCACTGGGCCAACGAAGGCTATGGCGATTTCGACGAATTCCTGGGCGTGCTCGCCAGCCGCAAGCGCAAGGCGATCCGCAAGGAGCGCGCGGCGGCAGTAGAGGGGCTGACGATCCGTCACCTGAGCGGCGGCGAGATCGACGAGGCGCATTGGGACGTGTTCTGGACCTTCTACCAGGACACGGGCAGCCGCAAATGGGGCCGCCCCTATCTGACCCGTGAGTTCTTCTCGCTGCTCGGCCAGGAGATGGCCGACAAGGTGCTGCTGATCCTCGCCTATCGGGGCGACCAGCCCATCGCCGGCGCGCTCAACCTGATCGGCGCCGACACGCTGTACGGCCGCTATTGGGGCTGCACCGAGGAAGTGCCCTTCCTCCATTTCGAGCTCTGCTACTATCAGGCGATCGACGCGGCGATCGCGCGCGGGCTGCAGCGGGTCGAGGCCGGCGCGCAGGGCGAGCACAAGCTGGCGCGCGGCTATGCCCCGGTCACCACCTGGTCGGCGCATTACCTTCCCGATCCGGGCTTCCGCCGCGCCGTTGCCGACTATCTCGAGCGCGAGCGTGAATCGGTGGCGCAGGAGCAGGAATATCTCGGTGAGCTGACGCCATTTCGGCGAGGTGGGTAGAGGCTGCGGATTCACCCATCTGCTCCCCTCCCTGCAAGGGAGGGGTTGGGGGTGGGTGGCGAGCGCAGCGAGCCCAGTCAGTGATAAAGAAAAGGCCGGGCATCGAGCCCGGCCTTTTCTAACCCACCCCTGACCCCTCCCTTGCAGGGAGGGGAAATTTGAATGTCTAGTGCCGCTTGGCCTTATGCTTCGCCTTGTGGGTCGGGCTGGGGGACGGTGTCGGCGTGGGGAGCGGCACCGGCGATTCCCCGGGCTCCGGCACCGGGCTCGCCTCGGGATCGGGCAGACGGCTCTCGCCGCCATGGCCTTCGCGCAGGATGACGTCGCGCTCCCAACGCGGCACCGGCAGCTCGCCGGGCTCGATCACCGGCGCGGGCACCGAATGATCGACCCTGAACAGCGCGCTCTCGCCGTCGCGCCATAGCTCGACCAGGCCCTGGTTGAAGCGCGGATCATATTTCGGCGGCTCGATCATCCAGACATAGTCGAACGCGTCGCGCGGGAAGCGCGACAGCGCCCAGGCGACCGGGCGCCAATATTCGCGCGGACACTGCACGTCGGTGACGATCTGCGAGGGATCATGGGCGAAACGCTTGGCCGCCGCATAGCGTACCGTGAGCAGCTGCCCGCCGGCCATCGACCATTGATCGTTGGTATAGGCGAGCTTGCGCTCCAGCGCGATCGCCGGGAGGTGCTGAAGGCGGGTCTGCTTCCACTCATAGCGGCAGGTCTCGCCGACAAAGGTGATCAGCCGCGCGCCCTTGGGCAGATGATCGAGCGCCTTCAGCTCGCGATCATAGGTGCTGCCATATTGCAGGAAGCTCCAGGTGGTCGCGCCGATGCGGATGCAGAAGAACGCCATGCCGAGCGCCGCGACCGTGGCGGCACCACGAATCGACAGGCCGGGCTTGGGCCGGATCGCGAGGATGCCGATGGCGAGCAGGAAGGGCACCAGCCGCATGTCGGCATAGGCCGAGCCGAACACGACGCGCGGCAGCAGCGCATAGACCAGTGCCAGGAAGATCGCCGACAGCGTCAGGTTGCGCGAATACTGGATGTTCGGATCGCGCACCGCCTTGAACAGCAGCAGGAACAGCACGCCGACCGAGGCGAGATCGAACAGCTGCCAGCGATCGCGGAAGACCTGGGTGATCCACAGCATCTTCGCGCGCCAGTTGAACATGTCGAAGGTCTGGCCGCTGACATGGCCGCCCGAGCGCCACAGCACCATCAGCAGCGCCGGCGGCACCAGCACGATGCACTGCAGGCCGGCATAGAAGCAGGGCAGGAACCAGCCGCCGAACAGGTCCTTGTACCAGGGCAGATCGGGATTGCGGCGCAGATCGTGCTGGCGGATCAGCTCGGCCGAGAAGGCGAGGATGCCGAGCAGGCCCCAGCCATAGGTGTGGCAGACCCAGATCAGCACCGAGATCGGCAGGAACACCAGGGTGCGGAAGGTGAACTTGCCGAGCCGCGCCAGCCGCAGCCACCAGCCGAATGCGAGCAGGGCGAAGGCCATCGACAGCGCGAAATTGACGAAGCCGAAATGGAAGGGGAAGGCATAGGCGAGCGGCAGCGCGAACAGCGCGGTGGCCGGGATGCGGCCATGCACTTCGCGCGCGATCCACAGCATGCCCGCCACGGTCATCGCCGGAATCGCGATGACGATCAGCTTCACCGCCAGCTCCAGGCCGAAGACATAGTGGAGCGGGATGACCAGCAGATCGACCCCGAGATTGCCCATCAGGCTCCAGCGGAAATCATACCATTCGCGCAGGAAGGGATATTGGTCATAGGTGAACTGGACGCCGTAGCGACCCATGTGCCCCGGCAGATCGACCAGAGGCGGGATGGTCGGCCAGATCAGCGGAATGATGGCAATGAAGGTGCAGAGCGCCACGAACCATCGTGTCTGCCACCATTGTAACGCGTCGCCCCTGTTCATCCGGGGGCTTCTACGGGAGCAAAGCCCCTCGCCGCAAGCGGCGGATCACTTCACCGCGTACAGCGCGGACACTTTGTTCGACCAGACCAGCCGCACATCGCCCGCCAGAGCCGGCCGCGCAGGGAAATCGAGCGTCCAGACATAGCGGAAGGTGCCGCGATCGAAATCGCGGATCGCCTCGTCGAAATGCGTCGTCTTGTACTCGCACACCGCCGGATAGACGAGCTGCGAGGGATCGATTCGGTAGGGATCGGCCTCGGGATGGCGGGCGCGGAGCAGCTGCTGGCCCTCCAGCGCCCATTGCCCGTTCTCGAACACGTCGCGCCGCGCCACCGCGATGCCGGCGATATGGCCGAGCCGGTCGCTGTGCCATTGCGACGAGCAGGGTTCGTTGACCAGCACCAGCACCCCGGTGCCGCGCGGGATATGATCGACCGCCTCGAGCGCGGCCTGTTGGGTCTGGGCAAAGAGCAGGAAGGCAATCGTCGAGGTGGTGATTCGCAACGCGAAGAAGCCGGCGCCGGCCAGCGCGAGCCAGCGCTCCAGCCGCTGGTGCCCCGGCCGCACCCGCACCGCGACCAGCGCGAGGGCAAGTGCAGGCGCGAGCATGCGCATGTCGACATAGGCGCCGCCGACGATCAGCCGTGGCAGCGCGACAAAGGCGAGGAGGCAGAGCAGGGCCGCAGTGCCGGTGAGCGGATCGAAGCGGAGGCGCCGATCGCGCACCGCCGCCCAGAGCAGCGCGAACAACAATGCCGCGCATCCGACATCGTACCATTTCCAGCGCTCGCGCAGCAGCGAGGGGAACCAGCTCGCCTTGGCCCGCCAGTCCCAGAGCGCACCCTCGCCCGACGGCGCACCGAGCATCAGCACGGCCGGGCCCGCGAGCGGCAGGCACCAGGCACCGGCACGGACCAGCGCCGCACCCCTGCCCTGCCCCGCCTCGCGCTGGCGGACCCATTCGGCGGCAAAGGCGAGCAGCCCGAACATGCCCCAGCCAAAGCTGTGCGCGATCCAGAGGATGAAGGCGATCGGCACGAACAGCGCCGATCTGAGCGCGGGCCGGCGTTCGAGTGCGCACCACAGCAGCAGCGCGTGCAGCGCCAGCCCGGCGGCGAGCATGAAGTTCACGAAACCGAACTGGAAGGCATAGCCATAGACCAGCGGGAAGCCGAAGGCGGCGGTGGGCGAAAGGCTGCCTCCCGCCCGGCGCGCGAGCAGGATCAGCCCGCTCACCCAGAGCGGCGGGATCAGCAGCACGACCAGCTTGGCGGCCGTCTCCGCGTCCAGCACCGGCGACAGCGCCTGGACGATCAGGTCGACACCGAGATTGCCGACCAGGCTCCATTGGAAGATCCAGTGGCGCTGCAGATCGGCCGACGCATGGATCTGGGCGGCGATATGGTAGCGCCCGATATGGCCGGGCAGGTCGGCGAGCGGCGGCAGCGCGGGCACGAGCAGCGGCACGCACGAGGCCAGGATCGCGGCGAGCGCGAACCAGCGTGTCTCCCACCAATTGCCTGTCGAGCGTTCCATCAGTGGCGCGGCGCCAGCCGGTAGAGGTGCAGCGGCGCGCCATCGGAGCGGACTGGCACCAGCCAGTCGGGCACGGTGCCGGCGCGGAGCGCCTCGGCCAGGCCGTGCGGGGCCGCCTTGACGAAGGGATCAAGGTCGCCAGGGCAGAAGGCGACATAGTCGATGCCCCATTGCCGCGCGATCGCCTCCGATTGCGCGGGCGAGCCCGTGAAGAAGTCGGTCATGGCACGATTCCCCCGATTGTTGCGGTGATAGGGCGCCGCCAGCACCTCGTGCGGAGTGGCGGCGAGCGCATAGGCGCCGAGGTCGAACGGCGCGAGCAGATGGCCGGGCGGCAGCGCGGCGAGCCGGGCCAGGCTGTCGGGCCCGGTACAGCTCGGACCGGACTCGCCCCCGGAACGGAACAGATTGCTCGCTGCGATCGGGTAGAGGATGCCGGTCGCAGCGATCCAGGCGCCGGCCAGCACCAGCGCGTTCCGCGCCCTGGCCGCGGCGATCATCACCGCGAGCGCCGGGGCGGACAGCAGGGCCGCCGGATAGGCACCGCGCAGCTGGAGCAACGTCACCGCCAGCGCGACGGCCTGTAGCGAGGCCAGGATCCACCAGCCCGCCTCCCGGCGGCGGCGGGTGATCGCGAGCGAGGCGGCCAGCCCGACCAGGGCGAGCCCGGCATAGGCAAGGGCGTTGGCGGGCGGCGCGGCGAAGAGCGGCTGCGCCTCGCCGACCTCGGCCAGCCAGATCCGGGCGAGGACCGGATCGACGGTGCCATAGGGGTTCAGGCATTGCGGCGCGAGCAGCAGCACCGCGACGCCTGCAATGCCACCGGCGATGGCAGCAGCGATGGCGCGGGCACGCGGCGACCGCCGGTCCGCAAGCCCGAACAGGGCCATTGCCAGGGGCGCGAGCGATGCGCACTCCGCCGCGCGCCAGGCCAGTCCGGTGAAGCCGTCACAGGCGGCCACGTCCCAGCCACTGGTGCGGAACAGCGCCCCGGCGCCGGCCAGGGCGATCGGCAGGGCAAAACCGAAGCCTGCCAGCCGGTCGAGGCTGCCGGGCCGGCCGAGCACCCAGAGCAGCACCAGCGCCAGCCCGGCGACGCCGAGCAGCGGCAGGGTCTCCAGCCCGATGACCAGGGATGCCGTCACCGCGAGCGCTGCGACGATCCCGGCGCGGATCGTGCCGGTACCGAGCAGCGCGCGCACCAGCAGCAGGAGCAGCACCATCTGCAGCGCGTGGTGATCGATCCTGCCGGGCATGAACAGGCTGATCGCGGGATAGGCGAGCCCGGCGAGCAGGATCGCGGTGGCTGACGGCGCACCCAGGCGGCGGGCGATGGCGCCGGTCAGCAGCAGGGCAGCGAAGAAGAGCAGGGCCGGGGAGAGGAGCACCGCGGCAAGCTCGGCACCGTGACCGCCGAGCAGCGGCGTGAGCAGAAGGATCAGCCCGGCGGGCACCAGATCGGCCAGCCGCGACCAGTGCATCTCGAGCCCCGGCGCCGGCCCGAGCCGATGCTGGGCGAGATCGGCAAAACCCTGGCCGCCCAGCCAGTCGCGGACCTGCTGGAGGCGGACCATGTCGTCGGTATCGGGCAAGCGCAGCGCGACGAGATCCTGCCAGTCGCGCAATGTCCAGGCCAGGCTCAGCACCACGGCAAGCAGCAGCGCGACGCCAAGGTCGCGCCACGCTGCTCGGGGCGGGCTCGTTTCCATGCATCCAGCGCTAGGGCGGTTTGGTTAATCCCGCGTTAGAGCCGCCCTCCGGGCGCGCCGCTTCACGCGATCCGCACCTTGCCGATCCGGTTGATGCCGAGCTCGCTGAACCAGATGTCGCCGTCCGGCCCCTGGGTGATCCGGTGCATCACCGTGCCGCGCGACGGCGCCCGGTAATAGCGGACATCGACGCCGCTCAGATCGCCCTTCTCCGCATGGAGGATGTCGGCGGAGAGGCGGACGATATAGTCGTCGGCAACCGGCCCGGTCGGCGGCGGGCTGACATATTGCTGGACCCAGAGATTGCCGGCATCGTCGAAGGCCAGCCCCGCCAGGATCGCATTCGATGCGGTGAGTGGCACCGGGAATTCGGTGATCGAGCCGTCCACCTCGACCCGGCCGACCTTGCCGCCGGCCTCCTCGCTGAACCACATCCGGCCGTCCGGCCCGGGGACGATCGCGATCGGGCGGCTGTTGGCGGTGGGGATGGCGATCTCCACCGGCGCTCCACCCTCGCCCGGAATCCGGGCGATCCTGCTGCTGGTCAGCTCGGTGCACCACATCGCGCCATCCGGGGCAGCCGAAAGATAGATCGGCACGGCTCCCAGGGTGGGCAGCGCATAGTGGCGGACCTCGAAGCTCTCGGGATCCACCCGGCCCACCGTGTTGGTGAGCTTGCCGGTGAACCACAAGGCGCCGTCCAGCCCGATGCCCAACCCATGCGGCCGGGTGTTGATCGGCGGATCGATGCCGGGACCGTGGAGGCACACATCGACCAGCTGGGCGATCGTGCCTTCCTCGGTGATGCGGGCGAGCTGGCCATGCCCCTCGAACGTCACCCAGAGCTGCCCGTGCAGGTCGAACTTGATGCCGTGCGGCAGGCTGCCCTGGGGCATGGCGAAATAGGTCGGCTGCCCGTCGAGCGTCACCCGCGCGATATGATCGTAATTCTGCCCCGAGACCCAGAAGACCTTCCCGCCATTCTGTCGATCATAGACCAGCTCATGCGTCGATCCGCCGCCTTCGACGCAGCAATGGGTCGAATCGGCGGCGGCGCAGCCGGTCGTCGGGGCAGCCCCCGGCCAGGCGAGCGGATATTCGATCACCTGGCCGGCGACACGGGGCGTCGTGTCGATCGTCGCGCCATGATCCATGTGATCCATATCGTGATGCTGCATCGTCATGTCGTGCATGGCCGGTCCCCCGAAAGTCGCGGGGAAGCTATGCCCGGTCCGACAGCCCCGCAATGCGCAGCCACCGGGAGAAGCATCGGTTTCGGCAATATCCCGCCGGTCAGCGCGACACGATCCAGCGGCCTTCGCGGAACCGGTAGAGATTGGGCGAGATGCAGCGCGGCTGGCTCTCGCAATCCTCGCGCACGGTCTGTCTGAACTTGGCGAGGCCCGGGCCATCCGGCATCAGGCCGACAAAGACGTAATTGTCGGCGACGACGGTCACGAACAGGTCGGGACCGGCCTTCGCGGCGATGCTCCGCCATGCCTTGCCGTCGATCAGCATACTGGCGAGATATTCCTGGTCCTGGAACACCATCGCGCTCTTCGCCAGCGCCGTACCCTCGGGCAACGGCGGCAGTTCGGCCCTGGTCTGGTCCCAGGCGCGCCGCCATGCCTGTTCGCGCGTCACGCCGAGCGTCTGCAGCTTGTCGGGCGTCACCAGCGCTACCGTCTCCGCCGAATCGGAAACCAGCACGGCGAAGAGGTCCTCGCCGATCGGCTCGGCAAGGATCAGCGGTGCGCCCTTCTCGAGCTGGCGGACATAGCTGACATATTGCAGGTCACGCACTGCCAGACGCAGCGATGCCGCGGTGAACGCGGGTGGTGCGGAATGCGCCAGGATCTTGTCGAGGAATTCGGTGCGGGTCGCGGCGCAGTCCGCCGGCGTCGCCTTCTGGCAATAGCCATAGATGCGGTGGAAGTTGAGGGTCGCCTCCTCCTTCCAGCTGCCGCCCTTGAGCGAGACCGAAAGCGGATCGTCCTGCTGAATGATCTCGACGCCGGGCGAGCGCTGCTTGATCTGGGCGATCATACCGGCCGCAAAGCTGCGCGCGTCATTGGACTGCGCATGGCAGCCGGTGGCTGCCAACAGTGCGGCGCACGCCCATAGCGTCGCCATTCTTCGTAGAACCATCACCCCCTCCGGATCATCACCCGGAGGAAGCGATAGCATGACAACTCCGCAACGGACGCGAGAAAGGTCCGAAGCGGAGTCTGTCGATATCAGCCTTCGCGGCGGCCGAGCAGGCGCAGGCGGAGCGCGTTGAGCTTGATGAAGCCCGCGGCGTCGCGCTGGTCATAGGCGCCCTGGTCGTCCTCGAAGGTGACGACCTTCTCGCTGTAGAGCGAATAGGGCGACTTGCGGCCGGTGACGTTCACGCTGCCCTTGTAGAGCTTGAGGCGAACGGTGCCGGTGACCTTTTCCTGGCTGTAGTCGATCGCGGCCTGGAGCATCTCGCGCTCGGGGGCGAACCAGAAGCCGTTGTAGATCAGCTCGGCATAGCGCGGGGCGAGCTCGTCCTTGAGGTGCGCGGCGCCGCGATCGAGGGTGATCTGCTCGATGCCACGATGCGCGAGGTGATAGATGGTGCCGCCCGGCGTCTCGTACATGCCGCGCGACTTCATGCCGACGAAGCGGTTCTCGACCAGGTCGAGACGGCCGATGCCGTGCTTGCGGCCGAGCTCGTTGAGCGCGGTGAGCAGGGTGGCCGGGCTCATCGCCACGCCGTTCAGCGCCACGCCGTCGCCACGCTCGAAGTCGATCGTGATGACTTCCGGCTCGTTCGGCGCGTCTTCCGGGTTCACCGTGCGCGAATAGACGTAATCGGGCACTTCCTCCCACGGATCCTCGAGCACCTTGCCCTCGGACGAGGTGTGGAGAAGGTTCGCGTCGGTCGAGAAGGGCGATTCGCCGCGCTTGTCCTTGGCGACCGGGATCTGGTGCTTCTCGGCGAACTCGATCAGCCTGGTGCGGCTGGTCAGGTCCCACTCGCGCCAGGGCGCGATCACCTTGATGTCCGGGTTGAGCGCGTAATAGCCGAGCTCGAAGCGGACCTGGTCGTTGCCCTTGCCGGTGGCGCCGTGGCTGACCGCGTCGGCGCCCACCATCTTGGCGATCTCGATCTGGCGCCTGGCGATCAGCGGGCGCGCGATCGAGGTGCCGAGGAGATAGAGGCCTTCATAGAGCGCGTTGGCGCGCATCATCGGGAAGACGAAGTCCTTGACGAACTCCTCGCGCAGATCGTCGATGAAGATGTGCTCGGGCTTCACGCCGGCCATCTCGGCCTTCTTGCGCGCCGGCTCGAGCTCCTCGCCCTGGCCGAGGTCGGCCGTGAAGGTCACGACCTCGCACTGATATTCCTGCTGGAGCCATTTCAGGATCACGCTCGTGTCCAGGCCGCCCGAATAGGCGAGCACGACGCGGTTGATCTTGTCTGACATGGGCGACTCCGAAGGATGTGCGGGAAAACGGGGGCGCTCTAGGGTCCATGCGCCGCTTCCGCAAGTTTTGCGGCTGGGGCATGCTATGCCCGACGGACATGGAGGGGCGAATGGCCGAGCTCAAGACCAGGGCGACCGAAGTGAAGGTCGCCGACTTCATCGCCGCGGTGCCGGATCCCGTGCGCCGCGCCGATGCCGAGATCGTCTGCGGGATGCTGCAGCGGCTGACCGGCGAGGAACCCCGGATGTGGGGGCCGACGATCATCGGCTTCGGCAGCTACCGCTATACCTATGACAGCGGCCATTCGGGCGAGATGTGCCGGATCGGCTTCAGCCCGCGCAAGGCCGAGCTGGTCCTGTACGTGCTGACCGGCAAGCCCGACCAAGCGCCCCTGCTCGCCCGGCTGGGCAAGCACAGGACGGGCAAGAGCTGCCTCTACGTCAGGAAACTGGCCGATGTGGACCTGGCGGTGCTGGAGGAGATCACTCGCACCGCCATCGCCCATATGGATGCGACCTATCCGGCCTGACGCAGCGTCACCTTGTGCGGCTCGCGCAGTTCGCGCTCGCCGTCGAACATATAGTCGCGGGTGAGCGGCAGCGCGTCGCGCGAGCGCGAGAACTGCAGCTGGTAATTGACCAGGCCGCCATATTGGAAGCTGACATGGCAGCCCGCCAGGTAGAAGCACCACATGCGGTAGAAGCGCTCGTCGTACAGGCCGATGATCGCGTCGCGCGCGGCGACGGTGCGCTCGTACCAATGCTTGAGCGTCTCGGCGTAGTGCAGGCGCAGCACCTCCACATCGGTCATGAAGTAGCGCAGGCCTTCATAGCCCTTGGCGATCTCGGACAGCGCCGGGATGTAGCCGCCGGGGAAGATGTACTTGAGCGTGAAGGTGTCGGTGACGCCCGGGCCGCCCGCACGGCCGATCGTGTGGAGCAGCATCACGCCTTCCGGCGTCAGCAGCTCGCGGACCTTGCGGAAGAAGGTACGGTAATGCGGCGTGCCGACATGCTCGAACATGCCGACCGAGACGATACGGTCGAACGTGCCGGTCAGGTTGCGATAGTCGATCAGCTCGAACTTCACCTTGTCCGCCACGCCGGCATCGAGGGCGCGCTGGCGGGCAACCTTGAGCTGCTCCTCCGACAGGGTGACGCCCAGCACCTCGGCGCCGGTCTTCTGGTGGATGTAGAGCGCCATGCCGCCCCAGCCGCAGCCGATGTCGAGCACCTTCATGCCCGGCTCGATCGCCATCTTGGCGACGATATGCGCCTTCTTGTCGAGCTGCGCCTGCTCCAGGCTGATGCCGGGGGCGCTGAAATAGGCGCAGCTATATTGGCGGTCGGTGTCGAGGAAGAGATCGTAGAGCTTGCCCGACAGGTCGTAGTGATGCGCGACGTTCTTCTTCGAGCGGCGCTGCATGTTGATCCGCCCGAGGCGGAACGCCAGCTTGTCCGTCACCTTCTTGAGCGTGCTCGGCATCAGCACCGAATTGTCATCCTCCCAGCGATTGTTCGCCGCGAAGAGGATCAGCAGGTCGAGGACCTCACCTTCGACGATGTCGATATCGCCATCCATGAACGCCTCGGCAGCGCCGAGCGACGGATCGCGCAGGATACGCCGCGTCGCACCCGCTCCGAATCGGATCGTTACCGGCTTGAGCGCGGGATCGGGTTCGCCGAAGCTCTGCTGGGTGCCATCCGCGTGGATGACGGTGAGTTGTCCGCGCTTCACTGCGCGTGCGAAAAAACGATCAATCAACGCCATTAAGCCGTCACCCACCTTGCGAGGTCAACAGCCCCCCGTACGCAACTTAGGGATATACGGGATTTCCGCAATATTTCCGCGCCTGCGAAGAATCCGAGATAATCAGATACCGGCGTACCATTCATAGCCGGCGATATCCTCCCAGAAGCCGCCCTTGCCGCGGCCGATCCCGTCCAGGCTCGCCACCGCTTCGATCCGCATGACATATTTGGCCTGCTTGTAGCCGAGCTGGCGCTCGACCCTGAGGCGCAAGGGCGCGCCGTGCCCGACCCCGAGCGGGGCGTCGTTCATCGACCAGGCGAGGATCGTCTGGGGATGGAAGGCGTCGATGAGGTCGATCGACTCGTAATAGGGGATCTTCCGCTGGCCGAACACGTCGGCGCAGTGAAATACGATGTAGCGCGCACCATCGCGCAGCCCCGCGAGGCGGAGGACCTGCTCCAGCCGGGGTCCCTGCCACTTGCCGATCGCGCTCCACCCCTCGACGCAATCATGGCGGGTGATCTGGGCACGCTGGGGCAGCGAGCGCAACTGCGCCAGGCTGAGCGACAGCGGCCGCTGGACCATCCCCCCGACCTGCAGCCGCCAGTCGGCAAAGCCATTGGCGGCGAGCGCGTTATACTCGGGCGTGTTCGGATTGGCGGTGCCGTTGGTACGGAAGCGCGGGCTGCGCTGGTCCGGCCGGAACTCGCGGGCCAGCGCCGCCCGGCCGGTGACCGAGCGCTGGAGATAGCGGTTCGCCTCCTCCGCGCTCAGCAAGATCGGGCTGTTGCTCCAGGCGTCGCAGCCCGCGAGCAGCGTGGCGCCGCCGGTGACGATCAGATTGCGCCGCGTGATCATTCCGCCGGCTCCTCCTCGGGCAGTTTCCACCAGCCGGTGATCATCGAGCGCACCTCGTTGATCGGGCCCGCCAGGATCACCAGCGTCAGGTGCACCACCACGAAGCCGCTCGTCAGCGCCATCGCGATGAAGTGGAGCGAGCGGGCCGACTGGCGCCCGCCGAACATGTCGGCGAGCCAGGGCCACATCGCCGGGGCCAGCGCCAGGCCGGTGAGGATCAGCAGCGGCAGCAGCACGAACAGCACCAACGCATAGCTGACCTTCTGGAAGATGTTGTAGGCCTTCGGGTTTGCGGGATCGTGGAACCGCAGCTGCCAATGCGCCTCGAGATCCTCGACGAGATGCGCCGGCGCCAGCTCTGCCTTCTGGATGCGCAGGTCACGTTGGATGTGACGGTTGAGCAGGCTCCACAGCAGATAGACCAGCAACGAAAAGGCCAGCACCAGCGCGAAGAACAGATGCCAGTGCCGCGCCCCGGCGAGATCATAATGGGAGGGCAGGGTCAGCCATCCCGGCCATTGCGGCAGCTTCAGCCAGGCCTGGTCGAAATTCGCGCCGTAATTGCCCCAATAGAGGCGGGGATGGGCGTTGAAGATCATCAGCCCGCTGGGGATCATGACCAGCACCGCAAGCGCATTGATCCAGTGCCAGATGCGCGTGATCAGCCGGTGGCGATAAACCTGCATATGTTCCTGCTCAGCCGATCATCCGTAAGCGCGTAGGAAGAAGACTATGGTCGTCGCGGCGGTGACCAGCAAGGTCCAGATTCGCACCAGATCGTGCGGGAGCCGCTTGCCGACATGCGCGCCGAGCCAGCCGCCCAGCACGCCGCCGAGCAGCATCGGCAGGCAGGCCGACCAGTGCACCATCCCCATGCCGACGAACACGAAGGCCGCGGCGAAATTGGCGACCGCGAGCATCAGCGTGCGGATCGAGAAGAGCGAGCGCGGATCGGCACCGGCGAGCAGGCCGTAGACCGCGGTGGTGATCAGCCCGACCCCACCGCCGAAATAGCCGCCATAGACGCCTAGCAGGCTCTGCGTGGTGACCAGGGTGCGCGGCCCGATGGTGACGCGCGCGTGCAGCCAGTCCGACGCGCGCTTACCGAACACCATCACGACGAAGGCGAAGAGCAGCAGCCAGGGGATGATCATGTCGAACGCGCGCGAGGGTGTGATCACCAGCAGTGCGCTGCCGACCAGCCCGCCGGCAAAGGTGATCGCGGCGAGCCAGCGCACCGACATGCCGCCGACCGGTGCCAGCTCGTCACGATAGGTCCAGGCGCTCGCCCCGGCACCGGGCAGCAGCGCGACGTTCGAGGTGGCATTGGCGATGTTCGACGGAAGCCCCAGCGCGATCAGCGCGGGCAGGGTCGCGAAGGTGCCGCCGCCCGCCAGCGCGTTCATCGCACCACCGAGCACGCCGGCCACGAGCGGGAAGATCAGGGTGGAGGGATCGAGCACGTCCGCCCCCTCTCCCGCCAACCCACCATTGTCGAGCTAATTCTGATCGACTGCCCCGGGGCTCCCCGCATAGCCGATCACGATGCATCCGAAATTCGCCGCGCTGGCCGAGAGTCTGCACCCGCTGTTCGAGGAGTTGATGCGCTGCCCGCCGCATATCGGGCCGACCAGACTGCCATCCACCGTGCCGCGCTGCGCCGTCTATCTATTCTCGACCGGAGATACCCATCTCTATGTGGGGCGTACGGATCGGCTGCGCACCCGCCACCGCGAACATTGGACGGGCAAGGCCAATGACGCGCCCTTCGCCTTCAAATTGGCGCGGCATGACACGGGCAACCTGACCAAAGGGCGGCCGACACGACAACAGCTGGAAGCAGATCCAATCTTCGCCGCAGCCTTTATCGACGCCAAGCAGCGCGTCGCGAACATGGAGTTCCGCTGGGTAGAAGAGACCGACGCCAACCGGCAGTGCCTGCTGGAAATCTATGCCACGATCGCCCTGGACGCGCGGTACAACGACTTCCTCAACCACTGAGCCTCAGCCCAGCGCCGCCATCTTCTCTTCCGCCTCGCGGTCCATCTGGGCGCGGCTCTTCTTCTCGGCGGCGGTCTTGAGCTGGCCGCAGGCGGCGTCGATGTCGCGCCCACGGGGTGTGCGGACCGGCGCCGAGATGCCCGCCTCGAAGATGATGTTCGAGAAGGCACGGACCCGCTCGGGCGTCGAGGTGTCATAGGGTGCGCCGGGCCAGGGGTTGAACGGGATCAGGTTCACCTTGGCGGGCAGATCGTACTTCTTGAGCAGGCGGACCAGCTCGCGCGCCTCTTCGTCGCTGTCGTTCTTGTCCTTGAGCATCACATACTCGAAGGTGATGCGGCGGGCATTGTTGGCGCCGGGATAATCGGCACAGGCCTGGAGCAGCTCCTCGATGCCGTATTTCCGGTTGAGCGGCACGATCTCGTCGCGCACTTCCTTGGTCACCGCATGGAGCGACACCGCCAGGTTGACGCCGATCTCCTCGCCGGCGCGGGCCATCATCGGCACCACGCCCGAGGTCGACAGGGTGATGCGGCGCTTCGACAGCGCCAGGCCGTCGCCGTCCATCACGATCGACAGGCCGTCGCGGACATTGTCGAAATTGTAGAGCGGCTCGCCCATGCCCATCATCACGATGTTGGTGAGCATGCGGCCCTCGGGCTGGCTCGGCCATTCGCCCAGCGCATCGCGGGCGAGCATCACCTGGCTGACGATCTCGCCGGCGGTCAGGTTGCGCACCAGCCGCATCGTGCCGGTGTGGCAGAAGCGGCAATTGAGCGTGCAGCCGACCTGCGAGGAAACGCAGAGCGTGCCACGGTCCGCATCGGGGATGAAGACCATCTCGTAATCCTGGCCGTCCGCCGAGCGGAGCAGCCATTTGCGCGTGCCGTCGGTCGAGACCTGCGCCTCGACCACTTCGGGGCGGCCGATCACGAAGCGCTCGGTGAGCCAGGGGTGCTGCGCCTTGGCGATGTCGGTCATCGCCGCGAAGTCGGTCGCGCCGCGATTGTAGATCCAGTGCCAGATCTGCTTGGCGCGCAGCTTGGCTTGCTTGGGCTCGAGCCCGGCATCGGCCAGCACTGCGCGCATCTGGTCACGGGTGAGGCCGATCAGGTCGGTACGACCGTCCTCGCGCACCACCGCGGGGCGGGGCACGGGCACGGGATCGATGTGCCCAGGGATGGGCATGGGCGCGGCCGAAGCTGTCTGCATGGCCGCGCACATAGTCGATCTCGCGCGATTATTCCAGTGACCCCAGCGCCTTGAGGCTGATGCGCAGCGATTCGACCAGCGGGGTGTGCGGCTCCTCGCCCAGAAAGGCGACCAGCTCGCGATTGTCGAGGCGTACGGGGTGGTTCCAGAAGGGCCGCATCTCGAGCAGCTCGCGGATCGTCGGGTTGAAGAGCGCGACGAGCGGGAGCAGCGCCCAGGGCAGGCGCACCTGCTTGGCGTTCCGCCCGCCCGCCTCGGCAATGGCTGCCGGGAAGGTGCTGCCGTCGGGGTCCCAATGGCCGGCGAAGTGGAAGCGGGCGAAGCGGGGCAGTTCCGCCTCGCGATCGAGCAGCCGGGCGAAGGTCTCGCCGACATCGGGGAGATAGGCCCAGGCATGCCCCGTGCCCCTGCGCCCCGGATTGGTGATTCGCGTCACCGGCTTGCCGGGGGTGATCATGCCCTGGGAAAGCCAGGAGTTTCCGGGCTGCGGGCCATAATAGTCGCCGGCGCGCAGGATCAGCGCGCGGACGCCCGACTCGGCGATTCGCGCCTCCATCGCCTTGCGGATGCCGCCCTTGCGGGTGGCGGGCGCCTGGGGCGAATCGGGGCGCGCGACGAGGGTCTCCGCGGGATCGTAGTTGTAGATCGTACCCGGCAGGGCGAGCCGAGCGTCATTGGCCCAGGCGGCCTCGACACTGTTCTCCAGCATCGGCAGAACCCGCTTGTCCCATTCGCGATAGCCCGGTGGGTTCACCGCATGGACCAGCGCCGAGACGCCCTCCGCCGCGGCCAGCACGTCGCTGCGGACCATCGCGTCGCCCTCGCGCCAGTCGATCCTCGGATCGAGCCCGGGGCGAAGCTGGCGGACCAGCCCGCGCACCTGCCAGCCCCTGGCGAGCAGCGCCCGCGCCGTCTCTCCGCCCACCCCGCCCGTCGCGCCGAGCACCAATGCGATCCGTTCCATTCCAGCCTCCGATCTTGTCGATGTTGGCGAAGGTGGAGGAAGGCAGACTAGAAGAAAATTGTCGAACCTTTGCAGGTCGCATATAAGAATTTTATGAGCGAGATCGACTGGGAGCAGCAGCGCGCCTTCCTGGCGGTGCTGGAGACCGGCAGCCTGTCCGGCGCCGCAAGACGGCTGAACCTCGCACAACCGACGGTTCGGACGCGGATCGAAGCACTGGAGGGCGCGCTGGGCACCCCGCTGTTCACCCGCTCCCCCGGCGGACTGACCCCCACCGAGCGGGGTGCGGCACTGTACGAACATGCCCGCGCCATGGCCCTGGCTTCGGACGCATTCGTGCGCACCGCCTCCGCCGCGCCCGACGAAGTGGCCGGCACGGTGCGCGTCACCGCCAGCGAAGTGATCGCGGTGGAGGCGCTGCCGCCGATCCTCGCCGAACTGGCCCGCCAACATCCGCGCCTGGTGATCGAGTTGAGCCCCAGCAACCGCAACGAGGACGTGCTGCGCCGCGAAGCCGATGTCGCCGTCCGCATGGTGCCACCCCGCCAGGAAGCGCTGGTCGCGCGGCGGATCGGGGTGGTACCGCTCGGCGTGCACGCGCATCCGGACTATCTCGCGGACCGGCCCGTGCCAACTTCCATGGCTGAACTGTCCGGGCACCGGCTGATCGGACCGCAGAGCGATTCGCCGACCCTGCGCGCCGTGCAGGCCGCCGGCTTCCCGATCCGGCTGGCCGACCTGAGCTTCCGCAGCGACAGCGACCATGCCCAGCTCGCCGCGATCCGCGCGGGGCTGGGAATCGGCGTCTGCCAGGTGCCGATCGGCAGGCGGGACGGGCTGGTCCGGCTGCTGCCCGACTTCACCTTCGACCTGGAGACCTGGGTGGTCTGCCACGAAGATCTGCGCGGCCTCGCCCGGGTGCGGACGGTGTTCGACGCGCTCGTTTCGGGCCTCAAGACCTATCTCAACTAACCCCAGGAGAGCCACGACGCACCGCGTTCGGCTTGTCCCGTTGCATCCCTGCACCGCAGCATTGCGTTCAAGGGGGTGAGTTAGTTGCGTTTTTGGAGTGCAGAAATGAAGCTTATCGGTACGATCCTCGCCGGCGCGACGCTGGCCCTTGCCCCCGCCGCGATGGCCCAGACCACGCAGAGCAGCCCGGCACCGGCGACGCCGGACGCGTCGGCCCAGACCACGGCTCCCGCCGCGCCGCAGGCCAATGGCCCGGTGACCGACGCGGAAGTCGACCAGTTCGCCACGGCGGCGCTCGAGGTCGAGAAGATCCGCAAGGACACCGCCACCCCCGAGGCCGACAAGGGCGCCAAGATGGCCGCTGCCGCCACCGGCGCGGGCCTGACCGCCGAGCGCTTCAACGCGATCGGCCAGGCCATGCAGAGCGACCCCACGCTCAACAAGCGCATCCAGGCCGCCGCCACGGCGAAGCTCGCCGCTGCCGGCAAGGCGCCGGGTTCGGCGCAGCCGTAATCAGGCGATAGAAGTCCAGAGAGGCCCTTCCGCGAACGCCGCGGAGGGCTTCTTTTTCCCATTGTTCGTCATCCCCGCGAAGGCGGGGATCCAGGGCCAAAAGTGCACCGATTTGCGGCCCGCTTTGGCCTGTCCGGCAAGCAGCGGCTCAATTGCTACGGCCATTCCGCATTACTCTGGATCCCCGCCTTCGCGGGGATGACGGATTTGCGGGGATGACGGAAACGTCAGCAGGGGTGACGATTGGGGTACACCTCGCCCCCTACCCCTTCACGCACCCCAGTGCCGCCGCGTCGATCGCGGTTGCCGCGCCCTTGAGCGCATAGCTGTCGGCAAAGGGCGCGCCGTTCGCGCCTAGCGTCTCCACGCTCATGCTGCGCCCCGCGCGCATCGCCGCGACGATCGCGGCATCGGTGCGCGCATCGGGCGCCCAGGCATCGCTGTCGCCCGCCTGCAACTCGAAGCGGCGCTCGCCGATCGACAAAGTGACCCGCGCATTCGGGGCGCGGGCGCGGCTCAGGCGGATGTGGAGCTGGTTGCGCACCCCGTCGCGCGGCCAGTTGGCGACGCTGGCGAAGGGCCCGGCATCGCGGTGCTTCTCCACCGGCTGGGCGATGGCGAAGCAGCGCAGCGGCGAGGGATCGCGGAACGCGCCCCAGCTTTCATAGGTGCCGAGCGGCACCCGCCCCTGGGCGAGCAGCAGCAGGAGCGCCAGCGCGCTCATGCCGGCGCAGCGCCGCGGCCGGTGCCGAGATGCACCACCGCCTCCACCCCGCCTTCGATCTTCACCACCGAGCCCTGGGGCAGATCGGGCGCCACCGCTGCGCCGAATTCCGGCCGGACCGGCAGGCCGGTCATCACCCCGCGCAGGATGCGGCTCGACATGCCGTGCATGATCACCAGCCGGTCGCCCGCATCGTCATCGGTATCGGCGAGCCAGGACGACACCCGGACCGCGATCGAATCATACCATTCGCCGCCCGGCGGCGGCCGCGTGTAGAGGCCGTTTTCGATATCCAGGAAGCCCGGCGCCTCGGCCATCAGATCGGCATAATAGCGCCCGCTCCATTCGCCCATGCCGATCTCGACGAGCCGGTCATCGTGCCGGGCCTGGTGCCAGTCGAGCTCGAGATGCTCGGCGATCACCGCCAGCGTCTGCAATGCGCGGCCGGCGCTCGACGACCACATCGTCAGCTTCGGCTTCGGCCCGAGAATCTCGCGCAGCGCCGCGCCCATCTGGTCCGCCTGGGCGAAGCCGGCACGGGTGAGCGGCGTGTGCGGATGATCGCCCTGCATGCGCCGGGCGATGTTGAACACGGTCTCGCCGTGGCGGGCGATGAAATCGCGGCCTTTGCGCTGGTGGGTCATCGCCGCCGCACAAGCCCTCGTGGCGAGAGAAAGGCAAGTGCCCAAATATGACCTCGTTTCGTTCATCCAACGAACAGGTGCGGTAGTTCACTACCACACCAGCGCCGGACGGGGCGCAACGAAATGAGGGAGGTTCCATGTCCAACCTATTCGCCGCACCGGGGTGAAGGCGCGACGGGCCGCTCGGCATCCGCCCGGCTGTTGCCCGTAAGTCACGCTTTTTGCTGTTTATCTGGGGTTCATGAAACATCACGGGATGCCTCCCGGTTTGAACCCCTGCCCGCGCCGAAACGCACGGGTGCGTACCCAAGGAGTTCAGTTATGCGTACCAAGTTCATCGCCGCCGCCCTGCTCGCCGGCACCGCCTTCGCCGCTCCCGCCTTCGCGCAGGACACCGATGCCAGCTTCACCGGCCCGCGCGCCGAGGTCATCACCGGCTGGGATCACGTCAAGCCGTCGGGCAGCGGCGTGAAGGGCGCCGACGGCGTGCTCTATGGCGGCCAGATCGGCTATGACTTCCAGGCCGGCAATGCCGTGATCGGCGTGGAAGGCGAAGCCACCGGCTCGACCGCCAAGCGCACCGAGAGCGACGTGCTCGTCGCCGGCGACCGCGGCCGCATCAGCACCGGCCGCGACCTCTATGTCGGCGGCCGCGTCGGCTTCACCGTCGGCGGCAACGCGCTGATCTACGCCAAGGGCGGCTACACCAACGCCAAGTTCGACAGCCACTATGTCGCCGGCACCACCGACATCCGCACCTCGGACAATGCCGATGGCTGGCGCGCGGGCGCGGGCGCCGAAGTGAAGCTCAACGACAAGGTCTATCTGAAGGGCGAGTACCGCTATTCGAAGTACAATAACGACGATGCGGGCATCGATGCCAAGCGCCATCAGGTGGTCGCCGGCCTCGGCGTGCGCTTCTAAGTCGCATTAACCACGCATTTAAGGTGTGAACTATAGGGCCGGAGTGCTTGCTCCGGCCCTTTTTGCCGTTAAGGGTATGGGTCGGAAAATTCCCGCAAGCGGGTTCAGATTCGGGCGATAGCTGCCCCGGGGGTTCTTGATGAAGGCGACGATCGAACGCGCAACTCTGTTGAGGGGCTTGAGCCACGTCCAGTCCGTGGTCGAGCGGCGCAACACGATCCCCATCCTGTCCAACGTGCTGATCGAGGCACAGCCGGGCGGCGCGCTGCGCCTGATGGCGACCGATCTCGACCTGCAGATCGACGAGACGATCGCAGCGGCGGTGGACCAGCCCGGCGCGATCACCGTGCCGGCGCACACTTTGTTCGACATCGTCCGCAAGCTGCCCGAGGGCGCGCAGGTGGAGCTGAGCGCCGCCGAGGGCCGTATCACGGTCAATGCCGGGCGCGCGCGCTTCACCCTGTCGACGCTGCCGCGCGACGATTTCCCGATGATCGCCGAGGGCGAGCTGCCGACCGTGTTCGAGCTGCCGGCCGAGACGCTCAAGCAGATCATCGACAAGACCCGTTTCGCGATCTCGACCGAAGAGACGCGCTACTATCTCAACGGCATCTATCTGCACGTCGTCGATGAGGCGACTCCGGTGCTGCGCGCCGCCGCCACCGACGGCCACCGCCTTGCCCGCGTCACCGTGGCACGTCCGGACGGCGCCGATTCGATGCCGGGCGTGATCATCCCGCGCAAGTGCGTGGGCGAGCTGCGCAAGCTGCTCGACGAGGTCGACGGTTCGATCGGCGTGTCGCTGTCCAACTCGAAGATCCGCTTCGACCTGGGCCAGGCGATCCTGACCTCGAAGCTGATCGACGGCACCTTCCCCGATTACACCCGCGTCATCCCGACCGCGAACGACAAGCTGCTCAAGCTCGATCCGAAGAGCTTCATGGAAGGCGTCGACCGCGTCTCGACCATCGCGACCGAGAAGACCCGCGCGGTGAAGATGGCACTGGAGCGCGACAAGATCATCCTGTCGGTGACCAGCCCCGAGAACGGCGCGGCGGCCGAGGAAGTGCCGGGCGACTATGCCGCCCAGGGCTTCGAGATCGGTTTCAACAGCCGCTACCTGATGGACATCCTCAACCAGATCGAAGGCGATTCGGTGGAAGTCCATCTGGCCGACGCGGCAGCGCCGACGCTGATCCGCGAGAACGACAAGTCGCCGGCACTGTATGTGCTGATGCCAATGCGGGTGTGATCCGGGCGCATCCTACACCCCTCCCTGCAAGGGAGGGGCCAGGGGTGGGTTAGAAAAGGCCGGGCTCGATGCCCGGCCTTTTCTTTTTCCGATGCCGGCTGGCTGGGCTCGCTGCGCTCGCAACCCACCCCCAACCCCTCCCTTTCAGGGAGGGGAGTAAAAGACGCGCCTTATCTCAAGCGAACATGCCGCGGCGGATCGCCGTGATGATCGACACGGCCAGGTAGATCACCGTCGAGATAGTCATCAGCGTCCACAGGCTGACCTCCGCGACCAGGCCGAGCTTGGCGAGGACGGCCCAGCCGAACAGGCCGAGCTGGAGCAGCCAGAAGCTGGCGATCGACGCCTCGGCCATCGCCGCGCGGCTGAGCTCGTCGCTGGTCCGCATGATGCGGAGATTGAGCCAGACCTGGAAGGCGAGCAGCGCAACCATTCCGACGGCCACCGCGATCGCGGCATCGCCGGTGAGACCGTAGCGCACGGCCAGCGGCGGGGCGAGGAGCAGCACGGCCGCCAGGATCATCACCACCCCGCTGACGCGCAGATAGCGCAGCACGCTGCCGTCGAGCGGATCGCCCTCCTGGTAATTCTCCGCCATGCGGCGGTAGAGCGCGCTGCTCGATGCGGCGATCACCGCGAACAGGCCGAGTAGCAGCAGCATGCCGGCAACCACGGTCGAGGCGATGTCCTCGCCCGGCAGCGCCTCCAACCAGTCGAACAGCCCGGCCTGGCCGGCGCCAAAGGCGAGGACGAAGCCGACCACGGCGCCGATCGCGGCGCGGACGAGCCGGCGGCGGACCCCGGGACTAGCCATTGGGGCGCTCGGGCGGGATCCAGTCGTCAAGGAAGATGGCATCGACGGGCACTCCAAAGATCTTAGAAAGCCGCATCGCCAGCGGCAGGCTCGGGTCGTATTTGTCGGTCTCCACCGCATTGATCGTCTGCCGCGAGACGCCGAGCAGCCCCGCCAGGTCACCCTGGCTGAGCCCGGCCTCGGCGCGCAGCACGCGCAGCCGGTTCTTCATCGGTGGTGTCCAGAACTCTGTACCATATGACAAGAGTTCTTGTCATTCTACGGCGCGATTGTCAAGAACTCTTGTCAGGCTGACTGCACGGCACCGCAGGTTGATTCTTTAACCCGAATCCTATATTGACACTCTTGTCAGTAAGGAATCGCACCATGGCCACGCAACCCGCGCCCCAGATGCTCAACCCCGGTATCCCGATGAAGCGGGAATGGGGAACCGCGTTCCGCGCGCTCGGGCGGCTGCTCGCCAATGGCGACGATACCGAGCAGGTCTTCCGCATCATGCGCGCGCTGAACGGCGATGCCACGCAGAAGAGCTATCGCAAGCTGCTGACCATGCCCGAGGGCGGGCGGCTGGCCTATCAGCATGTCGAGCTGGCTTCGCGTCTGACCGACCGCGAATGGATCGACGGCTTCGCCGAGGGCACGGTGGGCGCGGCCTATCGCAATTTCCTCGATTCGACCGGCTATTCGGCCGACGGGCTGGTCGAGGTGAGCATGAGCGCAAGCGCCTTCCAGGGGATCGAGTTCGAGCATCCCTATGCCTGGATGGGCAGGCGCGAGCGCGACATCCACGACCTGTGGCACGTGATCACCGGCTACCAGGCCGACGAGCATCTGGGCGAGGCCTGCCTGGTCGCGTTCTCGTTCGCGCAGACCGGCGGGCTGGGCTGGGGGTTCATTGGCCTGGGCGCGGCGCTGAAGAGCATCCGCATCACCCGCAAGCTCGATTTCTTCAAGGCGGTGGCCGAGGGCTATCGCCACGGCAAGGCCGCCCGGTGGCTGCACGGCGAGGATTACGAGACGCTGCTCGCCGAGCCGCTCGACCAGGTCCGCAAGCGGCTGAACATCGGCGACCCGGTCCGTTACCGGATTGCCCAGGCGAGCCTGGAAGCAGCGGGCCTCAAGGGAATCTGAGGTCCGTCCGCGCGATCAGGGCAGGTCCTTGATCGCGCCGCCGCCCGGCTTCATCAGCGAATCCATCGAGCCGAAGATCTCCTCGGTCGGAGTGACGGGCGCGGGCAGCTCGAAATGCTTGGCGTCGATCTCGGCGGTGTCGAGCGACTTGAACTCGATCAGCGGGCCCTCGGGCTTGGCGGCACCTTCCTCCACCGGCGTGATGCGCAGCGGCGCGCCCTTGGCGAACAGCTCGGCCACCTTGGCCGAGAAGCCGGTATCGGTAGGGAACATCGCTGCGAAGAATTCGGACAGCGTGCCGATGGTGCGCTGGAACACGGTGCCGACCGGGGCGAGCGCGGGATCGGCGCTCACCACCATCTCGAGATGCTTCTTCTTCGAGGCATCGTCGCCCTTGACCATCAGCAGCTTCCAGGCGGCACCCTGCTGGCCGGCAATGGCCACCGGCGCGCCCGGGGCCAGGCCGAACTCGAAACCCTTGGCCTCGGCATCCGGGGTCTTGGGTATGATGCCCTTGAACAGCTCGACCATGCCCTGCAGCTCGAAGACCTTGGGGCCTTCCTTGTCGTAGACCACCAGATAATCGACGGCATCGCGGTGGATGACCGCGAACTTGCCGGCGACCTCGACGCGCGAATTGCCGCCCTCGTCGACCTCGACGACCAGCTCCTTGCCGCCCGCGGCATAGCGGGCGGTGACATCGGCCAGCGCGGGCATGGGCACGAGCGCGAGCAGCGTGGCGAGGACGAGACTGGTACGCATTTGGATCCCCTTGTTCGGTGCCGGCGATCATCGGCGATCTCGCGCGCGGCGGCAATAGTGCGGCGGCGCAGGATCGGCTATCGGCAGGTCCATGGCAGTGTCCCGCCTCGTCCTGACCGACTTCCGCAACCATGAAGACGCCGTGCTCGCCCCCGGGCCCGGCTTCGTCGTGCTGAGCGGCGAGAATGGCGCGGGCAAGACCAATGTTCTGGAGGCGCTGTCGCTGCTGGCGCCCGGCCGCGGGCTGCGGCGCGCGCCGCTTGCCGAGATGGCGCGGCAAGGTGGCAGCGGCGGGTTCGGCGTGGCGGCACGGCTGGGCGAGACCGACATCGGCACCGGCACCAACCCCGATGCGCCCGAGCGGCGGCTGGTTCGGATCAACGGCGCTACCGCAGCAGCGACGACGCTGGCCGAATGGGTGAGCGTGCTATGGCTGACCCCGGCGATGGACCGGCTGTTCGTCGATGCGGCGGGCGAGCGGCGGCGCTTCCTCGACCGGCTCACCCTCGCCCTCGCCCCGGGCCATGCCCACCACTCGACCCGCTACGAAGCGGCGATGCGCGAGCGCAACCGGCTGCTCGGCGATGACGGCACGCCCGATCCCGACTGGCTGGCCGCGATCGAGGCGCGCATGGCCGAGCATGGCGCCGCGATCGACGCTGCCCGGCGCGACATGGTCGCCGCGCTCGCCGAACGGCTGGAAGCGCAGCCCGAGGGGCCGTTCGCCCGGGCGGGACTGGCGCTGGAAGGCTGGCAGGGCGATGCCGGCACGCTGGCCCGCGAACTCGCCGCCGGGCGCCGGCGCGACGCGGCGGCGGGACGCACGCTCAGCGGGCCGCACCGCGCCGACCTGCTCGTCACGCACCTGGGCAAGAACCAGGCGGCGCATCTCTGCTCGACCGGCGAGCAGAAGGCGCTGTTGCTCGGGCTGGTTCTCGCCCATGCCGAGCTGGTCGCCGAGCGCGCCGGCCGGGCGCCGATCCTGCTGCTCGACGAAGTCGCCGCGCATCTCGATCCCGGGCGGAGGGCGGCGCTGTTCGAACGGCTCGAAGGGCGCGGCCAGGTGTGGATGACGGGGACCGAGCCGGGGCTGTTCGAGGCGGTGCCGGGCGGGGCTACGCGGTATCGGGTGGCAGAAGGACTCGTCGCTTCGGAATAGTCTTCCGGCTCCCCGGCGAAGGCCGGGGCCCAGCTGCGATGTCGTTCGAGAGGGTTTCCCGCCTCACCAAATTCGCCGAAACTGGGCCCCGGCCTTCGCCGGGGATCAGCGAGAGAATCGCCCCCTCCTATTGCTGCCCGGCATAGGCCTTCACCAGGTCGAACAGATAGTCGCGGCCGACATAGAGCGACCTGGCCTCAATCCGCTCGTTGAGGCCGTGCACGCCATTGCCGTCGGGATCGCCCCAGGGGCCGGGCACGCCATAGACCGGGATGCCCACCGCCTCGAGGAAGATGCCGTCGGTAGCGCCGGTCGACATCGACGGGACCATCGGCACGCCAGGGAAATACTGCGCGACCAGCTTCTCGGCCGGGCCGATCACCTTGGGATCGAGCGGCGGCGCCTTGGCGACCGGGCGGATCGGCGGCACCGGGGTGATCGTCACCTTGGGATCGCCGATCGCCGCGGCGAGCGCGGCCTGGGTCTCCTCGACCGTGCGACCGGGGAACATGCGGCAATTGACATTGGCGGCGGCGCGCTGCGGTAGCGCGTTGTTGGCGTGGCCGCCCTCGATCAGCGTCGCGACACAGGTGGTGCGCAGCATCGAATGATAGATGCGATCGGTGTTGAGCAGCTTTTCCGCGTCCTTGTCGGACGGGTTGGCGGCGATCGCGACCATCGCCTTGCCCAGCGCATCGCCCCGCGCCGCGCCGGCCTTGGCGAAGAAGGCGCGGGTGGTGTCGGTCATCTCCAGCGGGAATTCATAGCCGCGGACCTTGGCCAGCGCATCCGACAGTTCGTAGATCGCATTGTCGGGCACCGGGATCGAGCTGTGGCCGCCGGGATTGCTCGTCTCGAGGCGGAAGTTGATCACCGCCTTCTCGCCGACCTGCATTTCCTGATTGAGCAGCTTGCCGTGCCCGTCGGTATTGCCGCCGCCGCCTTCGTTGAGGGCGAACTCGGCATCGATCAGGTCGCGCTTGTTGTTCGCCAGCCACTGCGCGCCGTTGAACGCCCAGGTCGTCTCCTCGCCGCAGGTGAGCGCCAGCTTGATCGTGCGCTTCGGCTTGTAGCCGCTCTGCTTGAAGCGGATCAGCGCATCGGCGAAGATCGCCGCCATCGCCTTGTCGTCGGCAGTGCCGCGGGCGTAGTAATAGCCCTTCTCCTCGACCAGCTTGAACGGATCGCGCATCCAATCCTCGCGCTTGGCGGCGACGACGTCGATATGGGCGAGCAGGAGGATCGGCTTGGCCTTGCTCGACGTGCCCGGATAGACGGCCACCAGCCCGCCATCCTTGGGATGATCGGGGGTGCTGAACAGGGTGAGCTGGTCCTCGGCGAAGCCCGCCGCCTTCAGCCGCGCGGCGATCTGCTCGGCGGCCTGGGTGCAGCTGCCGACATTGACCACGGTATTGGTCTCGACCAGCTCCTTGTAGAGTTCGAAGAACTTCGCCTGGTCGGGGCGCAGCGCCGCCGATTCCTGTGCCGCTGCGGGCGCCGCCGCCAGCAGCCCCGCCCCGATCAACGCACCCGCCAGTCCGCGCATTCCGCCGCCCTATTCCCCGTGCTCGATGCGCCATTTTGAGCATGTTCCGCAGGTGTGCGGAAGGGGTGCATTTTGCTTCCGTTTCGTGACGCCAATACCTATATGCTGGGCATGGCAATTGACGACACCACTCCCGAAAATACCCCGAACCAGAACAGCTACGGCGCGGACTCGATCAAGGTCCTCAAGGGCCTGGATGCCGTGCGCAAACGCCCCGGCATGTACATCGGCGACACCGACGACGGTTCGGGCCTCCACCACATGGTGTTCGAGGTCTCGGACAACGCGATCGACGAGGCCCTGGCTGGGCACTGCGACAAGATCATCATCCAGCTGAATCCGGACGGCTCGGTCTCGGTCGAGGACAATGGCCGCGGCATCCCGACGGGCATCCACAAGGAGGAAGGCGTCTCTGCGGCCGAGGTCATCATGACCCAGCTCCACGCCGGCGGTAAGTTCGAGAACACCAGCGACGACAATGCCTACAAGGTCTCGGGCGGCCTGCACGGCGTGGGCGTGTCGGTGGTGAACGCGCTTTCCGAGTGGCTCGATCTCAACATCTGGCGCGACGGCGAGGAGCATTGGATGCGCTTCGCGTACGGCGACGCGACCGCGCCGCTGAAGGTGATCGGCAAGGCGCCCGAGGGCAAGAAGGGCACCCGCGTGACCTTCCTCGCCTCGACCGAGAAGACCCCGGGCGATGGCGGCACCTTCCGCAACCAGATCGAGTTCGACTTCGACAAGCTCGAGCATCGCTATCGCGAGCTGGCCTTCCTCAACTCGGGCGTGCGCCTGTTCCTGCGCGACGCGCGGCACGAGGAAGTGAAGGAAGTCGAGCTTTATTACGAAGGCGGCATTGCGGCGTTCGTGAAGTGGCTCGACCGCAACAAGCAGCCGCTGATGCCCGATCCCGTGGCGATCGCCGGTACCCGCGACGACGTGACCATCGACGTCGCGCTGGAGTGGAACGACTCATACTATGAGAACGTCCTCTGCTTCACCAACAACATCCCGCAGCGGGATGGCGGCACGCACCTGGCGGCGTTCCGCGCGGCGCTGACCCGCACCATCAACAGCTATGCCGACAAGAGCGGCGCGCTGAAGAAGGAGAAGGTGACGCTCACCGGCGACGACATGCGCGAAGGCCTGACCGCGATCGTCTCGGTCAAGCTGCCGGATCCGAAATTCTCGTCGCAGACCAAGGACAAGCTGGTCTCGTCCGAAGTGCGCCAGCCGCTCGAGAGCCTGATGGCCGACAAGCTGGCCGAGTATCTCGAAGAGAATCCGGCCAACGCCAAGATGATCATCCAGAAGGTGATCGACGCCGCCGCCGCCCGCGAAGCCGCCAAGAAGGCGCGCGAGCTGACCCGCCGCAAGGGCGTGATGGACATCGCCAGCCTGCCCGGCAAGCTGGCCGACTGCCAGGAGCGCGATCCGGCCAAGTCCGAACTGTTCTTCGTCGAGGGTGACTCGGCAGGTGGTTCGGCCAAGCAGGGCCGCGATCGCCAGTTCCAGGCGATCCTGCCGCTGCGCGGCAAGATCCTGAACGTCGAGCGCGCGCGCTTCGACCGGATGCTCGCCAGCCGCGAGATCGGCACGATCATCACGGCGCTGGGCACCGGCATCCGCGACGATTTCAACATCGAGAAGCTGCGCTACCACAAGATCGTCATCATGACCGACGCAGACGTGGACGGCGCGCACATCCGCACGCTGCTGCTCACCTTCTTCTACCGCCAGATGCCCGAGATCATCACCAACGGGCACCTCTATATCGCCCAGCCGCCGCTCTATAAGGCGAGCAAGGGCCGCAGCGAAGTGTACCTGAAGGACGACAGCGCGCTCGACCAGTATCTGGTCGATGCCGGTGTCGGCGGCACGATGCTCGATACCCAGGGCACGCTGCGCAGCGGCGACGACCTGCGCGAACTGATCGAGCATGCCCGGCGCATGCGCACCCTGATGCGCTATGTGCCGCGCCGCTATTCGCCGGACATCATCGAAGTGCTGGCGCTCGGCGGCGGGCTCGATCCGGTAGCGACCGTCGAGCAGCGCGCCGCGAGCCTGACCACCACTGTCGCCCGTCTGGAGGCGGCCGATACCGAGGCGCGCTGGTCGGCGCGGATCACCGAGGATGGCGGCTATCATTTCGAGCGGCTGTGGCGCGGCGTGACCGATCACCACATCGTCGAGGCGGCGTTCCTGGTCTCGGCCGAGGCGCGCAAGCTGCACGGCCTCGCCGCCGAGCAGGCACCGAGCTATCTCGTGCCGTCGAAGCTGGTCCCGTCCAAGGCGGCGGCCGCTGCGGAGGCCGAGGCGCCCGCGCCGGTGGAAGTCGATGAGAACGACGTGCCGGTGGCCGTCGGCAAGGGCGAGGCGCTCGTCTCGCGCCCGAGCCAGCTGCTCGACGCGATCCTGGCGTTCGGCCGCAAGGGCCTGTCGATCCAGCGCTACAAGGGCCTTGGCGAGATGAACGCCGAGCAGCTGTGGGAGACCACGCTCGATCCGTCCAACCGCTCGATGCTGATCGTCCAGCTCGACCAGGCCGACGTCGCCGACGAGATCTTCACCCAGCTGATGGGCGACGTGGTCGAGCCGCGGCGTGACTTCATCCAGGAGAACGCGCTGAGCGTGGCGAACCTAGACGTCTGATACCCTTCTTGTAGCTGGTCCCAAATGGAGCGTATTTGGCCGCCATTACACAGCATTTGGACACGATTAAGCGGGAATTTCACTTTTGGCCGTCCTCGGATTCAATTCTCAGGACGGCCAAGGGTCAAGTTGGTAGATGGCCCGGTACGTCTTTGTCGGCGCTCTCCTGCCCGCATCCATGTCATCCTGGTTCGGTTCAATATAGCTATGCAGGATCGAGCGCAGCTCAGCCGGGGGAGCTCGACAGCGCGTCCAGCAGAGCGAGATAGCCCGGCTCGACCCCAAATCGCTCGACATGCCATGCGTGCCAATCCGTGGGTTCGGTTACACCCTCTGTGACCGCCACGCGCCGAACGAGGTCGAGCGTGATGTCCCAGCCCGTCGGAATCTCCGCCGCCCGGGAGATGCCGGGCCCGACCAACAAGGCGTAAACTCCCGGGTTTTCGACGCCTTCAAAGAATCGGGCGGCGTGCCGGCGCTGGCGGTGCGTGACCAGCGCAGCGTGTTCGGCATGCGCGGCGAAGGCATGCTGAGCGGCGACGAGAAGGGCGGCGTCCGCTTGGGCGGCACGGTCGGCCTGCGCCACGCCATGGGCGACCGCGTGGCCGAGCCGATCGTCGCACTGACCGCGGCGCCGGGCCAGGCCTTTGCGGTGCGCTCGGCGCAGATCGACAGTTTCGCGGTGGTGGCGAACCTCGATCTCACCGACTCGCTCCGTCTTCGCCTGGGCTATACCGGGGTGCGCGGCCCTTCGGCCCGCGAGCATGGCGCCCGCGCCACGCTCAGCCTGAAGTTCTGAACCGAGGGGGCGGCGAAGCGCGCCCTCGGCTATTCCTTCGGCCGCCAGGGGAACAGGATCGCGGAGACCTGGCTCATGTCGACCTGGAGCGTCTGCCCGCGCACGTCCTTGAAGGGCACGGTGCCGCTTGGCGTGCATGGCCGCGGCGGCATCCGGGCGAGCATCCCGCTGTCGTCCGTCTTGCGCAGCGTGACGAAGAGGGTCCGCTCGCCCGGGCCCGGATCGGATATCCGGATCGCCTGGATGCCGGGGAGGTTCAGCGTCGGCGGATAGGCGCAGAACATGTTGGTCCTCAGCGGCGCCACGAACGATCCGATGATCGTACTGCGCTCCGCCACGCCGGCATTCTGCTGCACGAGCTCGACCGACGTCAGCCGCACCGCCGCCGCCTTGTTGAGATCGAGCACGCCGGCCTTGCGGCCGTCCGCCTTGTCGCCCGCCTGGATCGGCCAGGTCGACAGGAGCAGCCGCTGGCGGAGTTCGTTGACGTCGGTGATGCCCTGGGCGCGCATCATGCCGGCGGCCAGCCCGACATAGGGTGCGGCAAACGAAGTGGCGCCGCGATCGGGCGCCTCCCCGATCACATCGCCTTTCAGCCCCAGCGCGCCGACGGGCTCGCCGGGCGCGTAGAGCCAGACGGTGTCGAAGCCCCAGCCCGAATAGTCCTTGATGCCCAGGTCCCGGCCGGCGGCGCCGACGACGAGTATCCGCCGCCAGGAATCGCCTGCGTTGTCCCGGTTGCCCAATATCGCCGGCAGCGGCTTGTTGGCGTCGATGTCGCCGGCCTGGTCGTTGCCGGCGGGCAGGATCAGCAGGCGATCCTTGTTCGCGAGCAGCCCGTTGATCTGGTTCTTGAGCGTGGACTGATCGCCGATCATCGTGAAGCTGAGCACGGCGATCGGGCTGCGCCCGTACAGATAGTCGAGCCCGGCCGCGACCGCCGCTTCCGATGCGTTCTTGTCCGCGCTGCTGTCGCACGCCTGGGGGAGAAGGCGGTAGAAGACGAGCTTTGGCAGGCCGCGGATCCATTCATATTTGCTGCGCAGCGAAACGCCGGTGGCGATCGATGCGACGATCGAGCCATGGTCGGCGATCGGGCCGAGGCCGGACTCGACCTCGGCGAGCGTGACCGTGCGCATGCCGCACAGCGCCAGATTGCCGTTGGGCTGCAGGTCGCCCGGGCGGATCTGGCCGGCGCCGTAGAAATCGTCCGTGAAGCCGTTCGGCTCGTTGTCGAGTGTGTCGGGCTCGGCGCTGGTGCCGTCGGCCGCGGTGCCGTCCTCGCCGGGGTTGCGCGAGAAGATGCTCTGCTTGATCGGCAGACCGTCCTGATCGGCCAGGCCGACATCGGCGACGCCGATGGTCGTCGGCAGGTTCTCGCCGATCCAGCCGCGGTTGCGCGCTTCCATCAGGGCCGCCGCCACCAGGTCGGGATCATAGGGCCATTGGCTGGCGGAGACCGGGGCCGGCCCCACGGGCGCGGGATCGGGCGCATCCGCCATCGATCGATAATAGCGCGCCGGCCCGAAGGGCGTGTCGCCGGCGAGGAAATGATCGGCTTCCCCGGAATGCGCCGCGCCGGCCCCGGCCGGCGCGGGCTCGGACGCCGCCGGCCTGGAAGCGCCGACATTCGCGCCGTTCAGGATCGAGAAGCCGCGCCGATCGAGGCAGGCCATGGTCTCCTCACCCTGGCCATCGCATTTCAGCACCTTGGCGAACCTGCCGACCAGCTGCGCGCGATCCGCGGCCATGTCGGGCTTCAGCACGACCACGGTCCAGAGCGGCGTCCGGTCGAAGATGACATAGCCGCTCTTGGGCAACTGGCCGGGTTTGACCGCCAGCATTGCGCCGTCCAACGTGGTGACCTTCCCCTTCCCGCCGTCCAGCGTGCGCAGGCCGCTGGATTGCGCCAACGCCCCCAGCGTGCTGCCGTCGCTCAGCGCGCGCTTGGTCTGCCTGAAGAGCACGCAGGGCGTGTAGAAGACGATCCGCTGCCCGGTTTCGATCGAAACGTCCTCCTTGACGATCGTGGGCGTGAAGCCGCCGCAGCGGCGGGTCAGCTGCTCGGTGGCGTCGACGCTCTGCGGCAGCACGGCAGCAGCGGGCTCGGCGATCTCCTGCAGCACGCCGTTCACCTCCGGCGCGATCTCGACGATGGCGCGCACCGAGAAGCTGGGCGCCGGCGAGATCAGAATCTGCGCATTGGCGCCTTGGGCGGCGCCCAGCAGCGCCAGGACGGAAATCCATGCTTTCATGACCAGCTCCGGCAGAATTTCTTGCGCGGCTCGCTGAGCCCGCAGACATAATATTGCTTGGCCCATTCGACGGCCCAGGCGCGAAAGCGCGGGCCGCCGGTGGCGGAGATCAGCGAGGCGCCGTAGAGCTTGGGATTGTCGCGCTGCGTCAGCACGCGCGAGTTCACGCCCACGATCAGCCGATCGCCATAGGCCGTCAGCCCGGGGAAAATGCGAAAGGCGGGTCCGCCGCTGTCCCCCTTGCACAGGTTGGCGAAGCCTGCCGCCGTGCTGGTCATCAGATTGTTCTTCTGCGATCGCTGATAGCCGGGGGCGGCATAATAATAGGGGCCCAGCTTCTTGCCCGGCGAGTAGGAATTCTCGTCGATCTGCGCCGTGCCGATGCGATATTTGTCGCTGATCTTCACGTTCGCGACATCGTTCGTCGTGCAGCCGAAACCGCCCAGCGTCAGCGTGGTCTTCACCAGCTTGTCGAAAGGCTCGAGGCTGATCGTCTCGAACAGGAAGCCGTTCGGCACGGCGACGGTCTCGCCGTCGCCAAGGTGGCAGAGCGCGAAGTCGGCCGAGACATCGGCGGCGGAGCTATAGTCCTCGTCCACCTTGCACCAGGCGACATAGGGCGTGGCCTTGCCGGGAAAAAAGAAGGAGAATTGCCCGTTTGGGACGCAATGCGCCGCAGTAAGCACAGCCTGCGGCCCGACCAGCGCCGCCGTGCAGCTGCCGCCACCGTCCAGGGACGCGAAGAGCGAGGCCTGCCAGACCATGGAATCCGCTTCGGTGCCGCCGCGGAGTTGCGCCGGCAGACCGCCGGGCTTCTGGCCGAGCGCCAGCACCGAGCCGAACACGGTACCGGGCGGCGGCGCGGGTTGCGGCACCACCTCGGGATCGCCCGCCGCATTAGGCGGATAGCCGGGCAGCGTCTGCGCCGGTGTGGGTGTGGGTGTGGGTGTGGGTGTGGGTGTGGGGGTCGGCACTAGCGCCGGCGGGGTCGTCTGGGCCTCCGCTGTGCCAGAGAGCGCGCCGATCGCGATCAGCAGGCAAATCTGGCTGCGCAGGATCCCGGCCCCGACCATGATCTCTTCCCCCAATTATCCCCTATTGGCCGACCAGGCAGACCGTTTCGGAAAAGCCAGCATTGCCGAGCTGGCGGCAGGCGGCGGCGAGGCGGATCTCGGCGATGCGGATCGCGTTCGCGTCGCCATCGTCGCGGGCCTTGGCCAGCGCGGTGTCGGCCTCGATCACCGCGATGCGCAGCGTGTCTCCCTTCGCGGCGGCGGTCTCGCGCGCTTCGGCGCGCTTCTCCGGGTTGATCGCATCGACCAGCGGCGTCGCGATCTTCTCGGCATTGCCCGACAGCAGCTCGCCGAGCTTGACCAGGAACGGGCTGCCCGGCTTGGTCTCGGCGAGCTGGACCTGGATCGTGTGGGGCGACACCGCTGCGAGAAACTTTACATCGTCGTTGATCGCGCCGACCAGCGCGTTCCGCGCGGCGGTGGTCTTGTCGACCTGCCCCGGCTTCACGCTTTGCGGATGCGCCCGCAGCTGGGCAAGCGTATCGCGGACGGCGGCGATGTCGGCGCGACGCTTCTCCGCATCGCCGACGCGCTTCTGCACTGCTTCCGAAACCGCGGGCAGCGGGATCCAGGTGGACGCCGCCATGCCCGACGTCCCCGCCCCCCGCTGGCCGCCCTTGCTCACATTGGTGAAGCTGAAGGCGCGGACGCCGGTGGCGGTGCCTTCGGCGGCGCTGGGCGGGAAGAAGCTGACGGTGGCGGTGAGATCGCGCTTGGCATCGATCGAGCCGTTGAACGCGCCGCCCAGCGAGACGTAGCGCGGAACCAACCGGAAGGCCGACCGATCGGGCGCGAGTTCGACCTCGAGCACGATCAACGTGGTACGCGCGATATCTAGATAGGAGCCGATCGTGTCTCGCATGTAGAACTGGCCATCGGCAGTGAGCGGTGCCTCGGTAATTTCAGGCGCTGCGGTGCCGATGCGCGGCCCCAACGCCGCGGCGATGCAGCCCTGGGAAAGGTGCGTCACCGCATGCGGCGCATATTGCTTGTCCGGATCGTCTCCCTGATCCGCGAAACGGATCGAATAAAAGGCGATGCCGGTCTCGGCCGATACCGTGCGCGTCTTCGGCGCCCCCGCCTTGGCGAGCGCATTGCCGCCGATCTTCAGCCCTTCTGTGATCAGGCTGGGCAGGAAGCCGAAGAGCAGGTCGCCCCCGGCGGAGACCACCTGGTCCGCGTCCCGCACGCAATTGGGCGCGACCCAGACGAGGCCGGACAATTCCTTGTCCTGCGCGGAAGCTGGAGACGTGGAAAGCACCGTTGCAGCCCCCCCGGCTACAACAAGACACGCCGCGCGCAAGAAATCCCCATGCCGCATAGAAGCCCGCCCCTTGTTAACCACGATATATTTCATCGAATTCTGACTAAGTCTATAGATTCGGCGCATTTGAACCGCATCGGACAATTTACACTTGGATTGTCGCGATGTAGAAACACTCGGACCATCCGCAGCAGTAGGAGTAACATCGCGGAGCACCAAAAAAGGGGGGGGCGAAGATGCGCGCAATCTACGCAGCTATATTCCTGTTATTCCTTCTTTCCGGCTGCGCCCATGAACCCCCGCCGCGGATGTCCTGCAATTTCGAGATGCGCACCGTCGGCGTCGCCACGCCCGGCACGGGCCCGGACTATTCGCAGGACCTCGACAGCAAGCTGCTGCGCCACAACAAAGGCGAGGCCGATACGGCGATGCTCTTCCTGTCGGGCGGCAGCCTCAACGGCGCTTATGGCGCGGGCTATCTCCAGGCCTGGGAGAAATCGGGCAAGATGCCCCGCTTCCGCGTCGTGACCGGCATCAGCACCGGTTCGATCCTGGCCACCGGCGCCTTTATCGGCGACATGGACATGACCGTGCAGGGCTATTCGATCATCAACGAACGCCAGTTGCTCACTCCCTGGGCGACCGGGGAAGGCACGACGCAGTACCTCAAGGTCCTGCGCAAGGGCGCCTTTGCCGATCTCGTGCCGCTGCGCACCGAGATGCGCAAGGTGATCAACGACGCGGTGCTGCACAAGGTGGCCGCGGCCGCCGACGCCAACCGGACGCTCTATGTCGGCGCAGTCGATGTCGATACCGGCGACGCGGTCGCCTTCGATCTCACCAAGATGGCGCAGCGCTATGTGAAGGCCAAGGAGGACGGAAACGCCGTGGCGCAAGAAACCGCCATCCGCTGTTATGTCGAGGCGCTCGCGGCCTCGTCCTCGGCGCCGCTCGCCGCGCCGCCCGTCTATATCGACAATCGCATGTATGTCGATGGCGGCATGCGGTTCGGCGTGTTCTCCGACGACGTCGGCGAGCGCGTCTCCTATCACCGGCAGAATCTCGTGGTCAGCGGCGGGGAAGACGATCGCCCCCGATCCTATGTGATCATAAACGGCAACCAGCGCATCGGCCCGCGCTGCGGCAAGGCGGACGGGGCAGCGTGCACTAACGACTATCCCACCGGACGCAACGAGCCGCCGAAGGAATGGGACCTGCTGAGCCTGGCGATGCGATCCGAGGGGATATTGGTCAACAGCGTCTACCGCTTCTCGGCGAAGCATATCGAGGACCAGGCGACGCAGGAAAAGAAGCTGCTCTATTTCACCCAGATCTACCCCGATGTGGATGCGCATGTCGCGAAGATCGACGATCCCAAGCTGGACAAGGGCGAGATGAGCTGCGCGGCCTGGAAGCAGCGGGACAAGGAGCTGCTCAACCCCATCCAATTCTATCCCCGCTACATGCGCTGCCTGATCGATTATGGCCGCACGCGCGCCGAGGCGGACCAATGGTGGGTGCCGCGGCCGGACCCCGACGCGCAGCAGCAGTCGGGCGGCGCAACCGGCGGCTGAGCGCGCTCAGCCCGCGCAGGCTTGCTCCAAACGGGCGAGCAGCGCGGGCTGGCCGCCATAGATGCGCGAAACGCGGCGGAAGCTGGCGCCGCGATCCGCCAGCCCGGCGTAGCGCAGGAAGTTGCGGCGCATGATCGCCTCGACTTCGCCCGGATCGAACACCTGCCCCAGAAAGGCGCGCACAGTGCCGGTGTAGCGGCTCGCGCGCCGGTCTTGTGCGAGCATCGTCCAGTCGCTGCCGAAGATCAGGTGGCTGGCCATGTCGGCATAGTCATGCTTCAGCCGCTGGAAATGGGCGAGGATCGGCGCCTGGTGCGCGGTATCCAATATCTCGACGAACATGCTGATGTCCGCGAACACCGGCTTGGCCGGATTGGCCAGAATATAGCGCGCGAGCGACGCTTCCCAGCTATGGTCGAAATCGGGGGGCGCCGGGCGCGATGCGCACAGCGCCGAAGCGGCCAGCGCCGCGCCGCCGCCTTCGGGATCGGCGGAGACATAGCTGAAGCCGCCGAAATGGGCGAGCATCACCGCGGGCGCGTCCGGCCGGTCGAACACCGGCCGCCAGAAAAACGGATCCGCCAGCGTGCCATATTCGCGGTTCGCCGCAACCGAATTGGCGGCGTGCGCCATGATCGGCGCGCCCAGCCCCCCACACAGGGTGTAAATCCTGTTGAGCGCGTCATCGAGCAGTCGGCCGAGCTCGGCCATCTGCTGCTCGAGCTCGTCCGTGGTTTCGCCGGCCTTGCCGAACACATCCTTCAGGATCTTCTTCGGATAGGGGGCATTGCCCGGGATCGGGCAAGACCCGGACTCCGGCCTGCGCTCGACGTTCCCGGAGGGGCGGAACCCCATGGGCGGGTAGAGCTTCACGCCGAGGAAGCCGCGCTCGTTCAGCGCGTGCTCCACCAGCGCGTACGGATCTTCCTTGCAGTCGGTGAGGATGCGCCCATCGGGGCCAAACGCGCCGCGATCGAACAGCACCTGGCGCAGCGGGCAATAGCCGACATAGCCATGGACCGCGGGCCCCGTCGGGCGCAGGCTGATCTGCCGCCACACCGCGGTCTGCTGCGCGAAGGTCGAGCCTTCGCGCGGGTCGTCGCGCAGCCAACGCCCGAAATCGACCATAGCCGGCGCGAGCAGCAGCGGCCCCTGGCCGTTACGGGCGTGCAGCTCGGTCAGTTCGTCGACCAGCGCGTGCCGGTGGCGCCGGAGCTGGGCGATGAAGTTGAACAGGCTGCCTAGGTTGCGATCGGCGCCGAGCAGCGAGGACTTGGACTGCGGCCCGAACGACGCGGCGAGCGCGCGCTTGGCGAGCAGCGTGCTCTGCTCGGGCGTGATCCGCTCGGGCGGCCTGCCGATCATCGACGGCACTTCGGCCGCCTGGAGCAGTATCGAGCGGAGCCGGTCCTCGACCTGCGGATCGGCGCCGAAGCTCTGCCCGCGGACCAGATTCGCGATTCGCTCGACGATCGCGTCCTGGCTGAGTTCCACCTCATCCTCCGCCAACGCCGCCACCGCATCGGGCTGCGCGATCTTCGCGCTGCTGCGCTGGAGCAGCGCCAGCTCGGCCGTGGCGCTGGGCGCTCGCTGCGCCCCGACCAGGAGGAGCAGCAGCGCGATCAGCCGATCGGTAAAGGTGGGATCTTCAGGCGCCAGGCTCTTGGCGTCACTGGGGTCGAGGCCGTTGCCGACCGCGAGTTCGGGAAAATGCTCGAGCACGACATAGCTAATGAACCGGACGGCCGACAAATCCTTGACGTTGAACAGATGGCAATGCGCATCGATCATCGCGTTGGGCGGCGCCGGGAGCGGCGGCGGAGCGCTCGTCCGCGCGCAAGCGCCAAGTAACGCACCCACGCCCGTTCCCAACACAGCGCGACGCGAAACCATGGCCCCTCCCCTTTTTCCCGCCCGCTCTTTTACGACCCTGGCAGGCGCAAGTCATTACGAAAACCTAACGGAACGGATACGGAGCATTTTCCTGGCCCACAGCCGCGCACAGGCGATTTATTCTGAGGAATAGTTTCCGCCCGCTCCGCAAGCCGCGGCATGCGGAGCAAGCTGGTCTCCCTGCCCGCGCCTTCCACCCAGGCGAAGCCGCTCCAGCGACCGCTGAGCGAAGCGGGGAATCAGGAACCGAGGTGATCCAACGCTTGCGCCGGGGATTACTTTATCCGTTTCGGTTTCATCTTGCTGCCGGGCCGTATCTCCGCGATTTACTCTGCGGACCCATCAATTGTTCAAATTGCGCCCAAAAGATCATTGACGGGTTAACCATGCCCCACGAACATGCCCTCGGTTTGCTTCATGGGGTGTGGGGATGCCGAGCGATTCTGCCAACGATGTACGCGCGCGCCTGCAGCAGGAGCTGCATCGGCTGCTCCTCGAGACGATCTCGTCCAGCCCGCAGCTCAGCGAAGAGCTGGTGCGGCAGATCGTCGCGCAACTCGAGCCCCACCTGCGCCAGCAGGTCAGCGTCACGCTGGAAGAGCTGCAGATGGAAACGCTCGTCGATGCCATCGTCGCGAAGCTGCCCGAGAAGAGCGAGACCAGCGGCAAGCGCGGCGCGGGCCTGCAATTCGGTTCGATCGGCAACCTATTTTTGGCGGGGATTGCAGCGCTGGGCTTCGCGGCGCTGGTGGTCGCGACGATCCTGATCCTGCAGACGCACGCATTCGATACCGCGCCCAAGGAGCATCGCGAGGCGGCCGCCGTCACCAGCACGACCACGATCGTGGAGAGCTCGAGCATGGAAAGCGCCTGGCGCCGGACGGTTAGCAGGATCGTCGAGGAGCAGGACAGCTTCTACAAGGCGCATGCCGCCTTGCTCTGCGGCTCCGGAACGGCGGTCGTCGATTGCCAGAGTTATACTGCGGCGCGCACCAACTGGGTGCAGGCCACAGGCGCGCAGCTGGAAGAGCTGAAGCTCGTCGAGCAGATGATCGTCAAGGTCTCGGGCTGCCGACCGACCACCGACCCCGCCATCGTCTCTGCGCCGGCTTCGGTGACCGCGATCGAGGATTGCCTGGCGACGCTGAGCCCGGCGAGTGCGGGCTAGGTGGAGCTCACCCTGCCCCTTGCCGTGTTCGGCCCCCTCGCCAACGGCGCGGACGTGCGGCTGCTCGCGCGGCCGGAAGGCGGCGAGCTGAGCGGCGAGGCGCTCGGGGCGTTCAGCCGCTTCTATTATGCCGGCTGGCGCGGCTCTTCGGAGCGCGAGGACCCCTATTGGGCGTTCTTCCCGCTCGACGGGGTCTATTGGGGGCTGGCCCGGTCCGCGGTGATCGCCAAGCGATCGATGGGCGTGGTGTTCGTCAGCTGGATGCTGCTGATCGACGAGATCCAGCTCCGCGAGCTGCAATGGTGCACGCATCGCCTGTGGCGCGGCGCGCTTCCCGATGCGCTCGGACTGCCCGATCCGGGGACGCACCTTGCGCCGGTCCACCTCCGCTTGCCTGCCGCCACGCAACTCTCCGGGGAGGCCATCGCGCCGGCGGATAACCTCGCCTTTTCGATCGAGAGCGCCTGGGGGCTGGACCGCAAAGTGAGCCTGCCGGGCTTCCCGGCGCTGGGCGGCACACCCGAGGCGGCGCTCGCCGCGGCGCAGGAGCGGCTGGGCATGCTCGCCGCCGGGCACAGCTATGTGACCTGGGCCGGGCTGGAGGACCGCGATTTCGAAACGCTGGGCGGCAGTTTCGATCTCGTCACCCTGGATGCCAGCGCCGGACGGTCAGGCCGCACCACTGCAGGCATCGACGAAGCGCCCTCGGTCGCCTGGCTCGACCGCCGCCGCCGCGAGACCGGCATCGAAGTCCCTGTCGAAGTGGCGATGGACCAATCCGATTTCGAGGAGATCGCGGCAACTCGCTTCAAGGAGTTGCGCGGCCGCCTCCTCGACAAGCGCGACTTCACGGCCTTTGCCGAAGTGGCCCGGGAGAATTACGCCAACTCGGTCGCCACGACGATGCTGCTCTCGCTCACCATCGATGCGCTGGCCACGGCGGCGGACAAGGCGAAGGCGCTAGACACCTTCGTGCGCACCGCGCTCGGCTATGTCGGCAAGCATCAGAACGTCTCCGACGCGCGGTTCGATATCGCCTATCAGGCGATCTCCCATCGCCTGTTGTTCCGGCTGGCGCCGACGAGCATCGCCGCGCTCGCGCCGGTGCTGTTCGGCGCAGACGGCGGGATCGGACTGACCCAGCCGGTGAGCGGGTTGCTCGCCAATCAGATGCTCGAGGACAATGTCGAGGACTGGGCCTCCGTTCCGACGATCACGGCGATGCTCGCGGCGCTGCCGCCCAGCGAGGCGCATGCCGAACTCTACGAGAAGCTGCTCGCGCTGCTCGGCATCCTGCACGACGCGCCGCGCGACCGGCTGGAGGCACATCTGCGCGGGGCGATGACGTTCGGCGAGGCGAATGCCCGCTATCGCCGGATGCGCGCGGCGCTTCCCGCGGCGCTGCGCCAGCGCCTCGAAAGCGGCGTTTACGGCATCTGGGGGAAGCGCGCGCAGTCGGCGATGCGCGGCAATGAGGGGCTCGAGCAGGCACTCGAGGCAGTGCTCGCAGTGTTCGAAGACCGGCGCAGCGAGCTCTAGCGAGGGATGAGGGGGCAGGCAGGTTGAGCGTTCAGGAGATTCTTGCCGAATATTCGGCACGGCTGTTCGGCCAGCACGATTTCGCAGCCTTTGGCGAGATCGCCGCGAAGGAGATCGTCGGCAACGGCGCCGCCGCGGCCGCTAGCGATCTCGAAGCCGTGCTCCAGATGGTGGTGAAGGGGCTGGTGGCGAACCCTTCGAGCGCGGGCCAGGAGTCGGCGGCGCGCGCGCTCGACGCCTATATCGCCGATGTCTGGCCGATCCGCCGCGACGCCGGGCTCGACATGGGGGGCGCCGCGAAGCTGGTGGCGGACATCGGCGTCCGCCGTATCGTCCAGCCCGAGACCAATTTCGCGCTCCGCAACGCCGAACGGGCGGCGGATGGAGCGCCCTCGGTCGCGGTGACCTTCGCCGCCGCGCCTCGGTCGTCCGCCCCTGCCGCGACGCAGGCCGAGCAGAAGGAAGAAGCCGACGAGAAGGCGACCGAAGCGAAACAGGCGGCCGAGACCGCCGCATCGGCTAAGCCGGCGCCTACGCCCGCACCCGCCGCCGTCAAGGCCAAGCCCAAAGCCAAGCGCGCCAACGCGCAGCAATTCGGGAACCGGCCGGTAAGCCATGACGAATTGTGCAACATCCTGATCAAGCGTCGCGACAAGGGCCGCATCCGCGCCGTGATCCTGGGCCTGGCGACCGCGGGCAAGACCTTTTTCGTTCAGCGCCTGGCGCGCAATCTGGGCGGCAATTATTCGCTGCTCGACTATTGGGAAAACTCGCCGCTGGGCGGATCGGTGACTGGCCGTACCCAAGGCATCATCTATTACGAACTGCGCAGCAACCACCCCGCCTATCCATCGATCGACCTGTTCGACGTTCCCGGCGAGGCCTTTCGCGGGCTGGCCACCGGAAGGTCGGCGGAGGAGGAGGGCGGAGAGGGCGGCTCTCCGGTGCTGCCGAGCCTCTATGCGGTGCTGGCTGCCACCGATGTCGTGATCTTCATCGAGCCGGCGTTCGAGGTGCTCGCGCCCGATCAATATCGGCGGGACGGCGACGACGCTGTTCCGTACGATCGCGAGGATTTCCGGAAGCAGATCCGCGATCGCGAACCGACCATCTCGCAGGCGGAACTCGACGAGCGCGTGGAAGAGCAGCTGTTCCAGATGCGGGACGAGCACATGAACCTCTCCGAGAATTTCCATAACAATTTCGAAGTGGTGCGGGCACGGACCGCGCGCCTGCGCGCCTCGCTCCGCCCCCTGATGGATCAGGGCAAGATGGGCGAGTTCAAGGCCGCGATCGACAGTTTCGCAAAGCTCGATGCCAACAGCCCGAGCACGCAGCACCATCCCCTGCCGATTCCGGGGCTGTACCTGCTGTCCAAGGCCGACGAATATTTCAAGCGCGCCGCTGGCGGCGACGTCGATTTCGATCGCGATCCCTCCCTCACGCTCGCCGAATATGCGCGCGATCGCTTCAAGGTCTATTCGCGCGGCTTCGAGCTGTTCGGCGTCGATTTCATCACCTCCCAACCGCGCACCGACGAAGACGCGCCGATGCGCATCTTCTCGGACGAGGAAGGCTCTGCGGGCTTCCAGGACCTGATCACCCACTGGATCCGCCCCGCAGTGCGCCTCACGCGACCGCCGCACCGACTGGCGTTCTGGAAATACGGCCATCGCTGGGCGCGCGCGCCCGAGACCGCCTTGAAGGCGCGGCTCCTGCTCGATCGGTCCTTCCGCCAAAGCTGGCGGCGCAAGGGAGGCGGCGCATGACCGAGGCTCCGCGGAACAACGCCCCGCGCGAGACGCGCTCCGGCGGGCACCTGCTGCTCGCCTGGCTCGGCAGGGCGCGGATCCGCCACCCGCGCTGGACGCTGGCCGGCATGGTGCTGGTGCTGGCGCTGCCCTTTCTCCTCTATGTCTCGCTCGCCTGGGTGCTCACCGGATCGGGCGGCGCGGAAAGCGTGCCGAATGGCAGCCTGAAGCTGATTGCGCCCGACAAGCCCGCCCAGGACAGCCTGGCGCGTGAGATCGGCGCGGCCACCGAGGCGGAACGCGAGCGGATCGCCAGCCTCGCCTTCGTCGTCGATCCCTTTCCCTATTGGATGCCGCTGCAGCGGACGACGATCCCGCCCAGCGACAATTTCGAAGGCTCTGACTCCCCAGCGGTGACGGCGACCTATGCCAATATCGCCAAGCTGCTGACCGCTTCGGGCTGCGCCGATGTCGCGGGACAGGTCGAAGTGAACCGGGTGCAGGACAAGCTGCGGCTGCAACAGGCGGAGGCGCTGCTCATCCCGACGCAGACCGGCGCGCAGCGGCTGAACCTCGCGCGCTATTTCTATCACATGGGCCTGGTGCAGCTCTGCAAGAACGACATGCAGCAGGCCTATAACGCGTTCCATTCCGCCGCGGAGACGATCAAGGGCTTCGCGCCCGAGCCGCCGGCGAACGGCGCAGCGGCGCAATATCTCTATCTGAGCGTGGCGGGCGAGCGGCTGTCGGGCGCCAAGATCGCGGCCGATCTCCCCGAGCTTCCCCCGGCGCCGACCGCGCTCGGCGGGGACGTATGCGCGCCCGGCGCCTATAAGGACGGCTGCCCGCTGTTCCTCTGGCCGACCCGCCGCAACGCGCTGGTCGAACTCCACACCTTCCTGCTCGATCCGAACGCATCGAGCCAGTCCTATCAGAAGGCGCTCGCGGACGCGCGCAACGGCTTCGGCACGATCAGCGTGCGCAACTATGCCAATGTCGTGGTGGCGCATGCCAAGGCCGGCGATTTCGAGAATATCGGCTCGCTGCTCCAGCAGCTCGATCGGTTCCAGGCGGAGCGGGACTGCGACGCGCTGGGCCGGATGGTGAATGTCGGCTGGATCTCCGGGCATGTCGATGCGAGCCAGGAGAGCCTCGCCTGCTCGGCCGACTTGCCGACCGTCGACGGCGCGCTGGGCAACGACATCGCTCGGATGCGCGCGTGGACGGAAGTCCATAGCTATCGCGCCGCGCTCAAGGCCGGCAACTTCCAGACGCTGATCGCCCGGATGCGCGCGACCGACAAGGAGCAACCCGACACGCGCGCTTTCCTCCAGCGGGTGCGCGCCGAGCTGCTCAGCCGGCTGAGCAACCGGCTGCTCGTGCAGGCGGAAACGCTGCGCCGCCAGGGCGCGGCGGGCGCACCGATCCGCGAATCGCTGCTGAAGCTGATGCGCTCAGAGGCCTTCCCCCTCACCACGCGCCTCTCCGCCGCGATAACCCTGACCTGGGGACCGCTTCTGTTCAGCATCTGGTGGCCGCTGGCGATCACCCTGTTGCTCCTCGTCGTCCTGTTGCGACTGTGGGACGGGCTGGGGGGCTATGGCCTGATGTTCACGCAGCGGCATCACCTGGAGAAGAAGAGAAACGCGGCGTGACGCTGACGCTGATCCTGGGGGGCGCGCTCTGGTTCGCGCTTGCGGCCAGCCTCGTCTGGGGGCGCGGGCTGGACGAGCGCCTCAGCCGGATCCGGAGCTGGATCTTCATGGCGATCGGGCCGGCGATCGCCATTCTGATGGTCCAGGGCGCGCTCAGCGAAGGTGCGATGGTTGCCAATGCGCCCGATACCGACGGGCGCCCAGCGGGCCGCACGCGGCTGGCGCTGCAGGAAGTGGCGATCGAGCGCTCGGACGATACGCGTGGCCTGGCGATCGGCGGCCAGCCTTCCGAAGACGATATCGTGATCGCCGGCCTACCGGCGGGCGCGGTGATAGTGCGCGACGAGGGCGGCGCGATCCGCGTGATGCTGGGCACACGCGCCGACGATCAGAAGCGAGTCGAGCTGTTCGCCGGTGACCGGCGCGTAACGCCGGGCGAGCCCATCGACATGGCCGGGCCGGTGGCGATCACCGTCGCAGCCATGTCCACCAAGGATCCGATCCCGACGACGATCGCCAAGCTCCCCGATCGGCGCACGCGGCTGACGATCAGCCGCACTCGGCAGGAATGGCGCGTCCTGTTCGCAGCGCCCGAGCTCAAGATCGCGAGCGGCGGCAATATCCAGCCCGCCAGCGCCGACCTGGAGAACCAGCCGCGCGAGGGCGAGAATGTCGTGGCGTTCAAGACGCTGGGCGGCACCTTCGCGCCGCTGCTCGAACAAGTCGAGCTGGTGCTTCCCCAGGCGGCGGGGCTGCGCACCTATGTCAGCGGCGCGCGGCCGGGCTTCCAGGACAATCAGCGCATCGTGATCGACGGGGCGGGCCTGGAGATCGTGCTGCGTATCGATCCGCTCAATCTAACCTCGGGCCTGCGCGGCTATGCCGGGCGCGTGGTGCTGATCGTCGTCCTGGCCTCGCTCGCGCTCACCTGGCGCGCGCGCCTGCGCTCGCCGCTCGCGGCGACCCTGCTCGGCACCGCCGAAGTGCTGCTCGCGCTGCGGGTGCTGATCGCGCTCGAGGGTGGCATGGTCGAGGAGACCTGGCGCTCGCGCGCGGCGCTGGGGGACGCGCTGGTGGCGCTGCCGCTCGGGCTGCTCGCGCTCAGCGCCGCCATCGGGCCTCTGCGGCGGCTGCCGGTGCAGGGGCTGGCGTTCGGCGGGATGGCCGGCTGCATCATCGCCCTGGTCGCAGCGATCGATCACGCCGTCCCGCGGACCACCGGCCCGCTGGTGTTCGCGATGGCCGCGCTCACGGTGCTCGCCGCGGCGTTCGGCGCCGCCCTGCCCTGGATTCTGGGCGGCGGCGCGGCGGCGGCGTTCGCGCGCGCAGCTGCGCAGCTCAAGCTGCGCCCGCCGGCGGCCGCCGGGCGTCTCGCCGGATCGGCCGAATGGCTGCGCAAGGATTGGGTGCGCGCGGTCTCGCTATCCTATGCGCTCGGGCTCGGCGTGGCGGCGGCGCGCGGCCTGCTGATGACGCTCGAGATCAAGGAACGTGTGCGCGCGGACGAAGGGAGCGCCGGCGCGCTCAGCATCGTCTTCGTCCCGCTCACCCTGCTCGCCATCACGCCGCTGCTCAAGCAATTGTCGCGCAGCGATTCCGGCGAGGCGCTGCTCGGCACGGGTATCGGATTCGCCTTCTTCCTGCCGCTCTTCGTGCTGGCGCCCAATGTGCTGGTCGGCGACAACGGGCTGGCGATGGTGCTGGTGATCAGCCTCGCGCTCACCGCCGCCGCCGGCCGGCTGGTCCAGGAGCCGGGGATCGGCTGGCGCGGATGGCTGGGCGTGGCGGCGATCGGTTTTGCCTTCGCCTATGGCCTGTCCGGCTGGCTCGAAGGCAATGCGGGATGGTGGTTCGTGCCGCTCCTGCTGCTGGTCGCAGCGGCGGCGCTGTTCGCCTGGCGCCGCGCGCTCGCCGTGGCCAGCGCCCTGCCCTGGATGGCGCCGGCCGCGGCGGTGATCGCGCTGGTACTACTCACTTCGGTGCCGCAGCTGCGGCCGGGCATGTCGGAGCGCCCGCAGGATCCCGACGCTATGCTGGTCAAGCGCACCCCCGAGCTGCGGCTGATGGCGGCGCTGGCGCCCGAACGCTTCGGCTATCAACTCGCCTCGGAAGCGGCCGACCTTCGCGAGACGATCCACCACCTGACCTATTATGTCGCCGACCCCTATGGGCGGCGCATGCTCAACCTGCCACTCCCGCCCGCCGGTGTGAAGAAGCAGCAGTTCAGCGACTATGTCGTCGCCATCCATGTGATCTCGCCCTTTGGCCGCCTGGCCGCGGCGGGGCTGCTGTTGATCCTGGCGGCGCTCGCCACGCTGGCATTCGCGCGCGTCGCCGAGCGGCGCGGCGTCGCCTGGCTGGGCATCCTCGCCGTGATGAGCTTTGTCGGCACCGCGGCCTATATCACGCTGGCCAACGCGCTGCTGGCACCCTTCACCGGCCGCAATTTCTACCTGCTCGCTGCCCAGTCGACCAGCGACCTGGTGGAGGGCATGCTGCTGCTCGTGCTCGCGGCGATCGCGCTGACCAGGATGGACGGGGAGACGAAATCGTGAACGACCAGTCGCTTGCCCTCGCCGCCCGTCGTCCGCCGTTGATCGCGCTGGCGCTGCTGGGCGCCGCGCTCCTGCTGGTCTTTGGAACATCGGGAGGCGAGGCGCGGAACAGGAACGGAGGGCTGGGCCCGGCGGTGCAGTCGCTGGTCGACGCCGGCTGGTTCACCCTCGACAAGACACGCGACGCGATTGTGCTCGCACCCGATCCGGAGACCGGCACGGTCGATCCGGCGCGCAAGTCGTTCGTTTCGCAGGTCCACCGCCTGGGCGACTATATGGAGGAGCCGGCATACTGGCAGTTGGATGATGCAGAGAAGGTCATCGGCTTCTCCGTGAACGACAGCGTGCCGAGCCCCTTCGAGAACCGCAACACGTGGGCCGGCGACATGCTCTTCGGGCGTGTGCCGGCGATCAACGTGATACCGCTCGTCCGCCTCGCCGATTCGCGCGGCCGAATCGGCCTGACCGCGGATCCGGACCTGAGCCTCGATCGCCGCACGCTCTGGCCGCGCCTCGATGTCGGACGGCCTGGCGCCGAGGAGGTTTCGGGCGGAGTGTTCGAGTTGATGTGCGGATCGGAGCCCGGGGCGATGCTGTATCGCATCGCAGACGCCGTGGTGGTGAACGCGCGCGCCCGCGGGCGCTGCGGCGTGCACGTCGGCGAGCAGCGGCTCGGCGACGCCGGTTATTGCCAGAAGCGCCACATCCCCGCCGGCCGCTGCGCGTTCGGCGTGCTGCGGCCGGGCGACGTGCTGGCCTTCACGGTGCCCGGCGCCGCGGGCGAGCGCGTGATCGCCCGCTACCAGCGCCGCGCGCCGCCCAGTGCGGCGATGGTGATGCGACGCAACGCCGCCGACGACAGGATTCCCGCAAGCGGGCTCGGTGGCTTTGTCGAAGCCGCCTGGTACGACCTGAGCAATGCGCTGCGCGGTTGCTCGAGCGGCGAGAGCAGCTCCGGCCTCAACGTCGCCTGCGACGAAAATCTGCGGCTCTCGTTCGATTATGAGATGCAGCAGGAGGTGCAGCATTGGCTGGACGCCGATCGCGCGGCGCAGGCGAAGCGCAAGATCCCCAGCACCGCCGCGATCGCGGTGATGAACGCCACCTCGGGCGAAGTGCTGGCGATGGGCGGCTATCAGGCGCCCGAGAGCGAGACCTGCCCGATCCCGGCACTGTGCCTGCTGCCCGTCGGATCAACCGCCAAGCCGGTCTTCGCCACCGCTATGCTCGGCGGCTATGAAGGCGGCAACCTCACCACACTGACCATCCGGCATCGCGGCAAGGCGCTGAACGACATTCTCGGCTTGGGTTTCAAGCGCAGCGCGAACAACGAGAACACCGGCACCGCGATCGGCGCCCCGGTCGATCTCCCGCGCTTCATCCAGCTAAGCGACAACCATTATATCGAAACGCTGATGCTGCTCTCCTCGCCCGTGCGCAACGGCGGGAAATGCGCCATGGCCCCCGACGACTGGTACGAGATCGACGGCAAGCGCGTGACCGGCGAGCGCCCCCGCTCCGCCTTCGAGGACGAGGCCTGCAGGCCGCTCCGGGCCGGCTATCAGGCGCCCTTCCATTCCGCATGGGCGGACAAGCTGGCGGACTATTTCGCGCTGACACCCTATGGCCGCGATTCAGTGGATGCCGACACGCTGTGCAGCGGGCGGATGTACGGCAACATGACCTATGACGCGATGGTCTGGTCCAGCATGTTCCTGCCCGATGCCGATCATTGCCAGATGATCCGCTCCGGCCTGCAGCGCAACTGGATGCGCATCGATCACATGCGCGACTTCCGGACCGAGGCGATCCCGCTGCTGCTCGGCAACAATGGCGGCCATTGGAGCGTGATCAAGCTCGCCGAGGCCTATTCGCGGCTCGCGACCGGCAAGGCGGTGCGCGCGAGCTTCCTCTATCTCGCCGGCGCGCCGGTGTCGAAGCCGATCGATTTCACCAGTCACGGCATCGATGTGCGCGTGCCGGTGAGCGCCGGCATGGCGCGCGTACCGGAGGGTACGGCGGCCAGCTCGCTGCTGCCCGCCGCGCTCGCCGATCTCGAGCGGAAGCTGGCGGACAAACATTATCGGCTGGGGGTGTTCGCCAAGACCGGCACGATGCAGCTCGCCGGCGCCATGGCCAAGGGCTGCCGGGGCGAAGCCGACCAGGACGAGTGCGTCGGCAAGGCGTACGCGATGACGCTAGCCGTCTATCCGGACAGCGTGGCTGCGGACGACGCGACCGGGCGCGTCATGGATGCCGCCGCCAAGCCGCGCTGCGCAATCACCATCGTCGTGAACCTGCCGCGCTGGAACGGCGAACTCGTCGCCGGAAACCCCGCCGCGAACGTAGCGGAATCGCTGGTGCGCGGGACGATCGGCGCCCGGCTGCTCGAGGTGGATGGAGCATATTGTGGCCCGCGAAACTGAGATGCGCCGGATCCTCGGATCCTGGCTGAGCTGGTGGGATCTCGTGCCCGTGCTCGCCATCGGCTTGCTGGCCTGGCAGGCGATGGACGCCGTGGAAAGCGCTACGCCCGAGCGAGTGAGCGCACCGGTCCGTGCAACGGTGAAGCGGAACGGCGAGACCGGCGAGGCGGTCTGCCGACGCTACGACGTGCCGCCCGAATTGTGCAGGGATATCGAGATCGACGGCAATCAGGCGTCGCTGCTGCTCGATCCCGATCCGGTGCGACCCGAAGTCGCGCCGGAGGACTGAGGATCAGGCCGAAGCGCTGCCGAGATCGGTGATCGAGGCGTGGAAGCCGGCGCGGCTGCGACGCGCCGGGATCGGCTTGCCCGACACCGAGCGCGAGGCGGTGAGCACGGTATCGATGTCGCGGCCTTCGCTGTTGATCCACACCACCAGCGTCTCGCGCTGCGCGTCCGAGGTGCTGCGTGGCAGAGCGAGCTTCATGCCGATGCGACCGCACTGGCGGATCGGCTCGGCATCGGTCGCGACGAACCAGAAGGTTTCGAACTCGGGCATCTCAAGCGCCGCGTCCACGTCGGTCACGACGAGGGGGAGCGGCATCGGGGCCGGCATCTTGGCGAAGAAATTGGCTTCAACGTTCACGATCGCGGTTCCCATGTCTGGAAGTCATGCGAAAGATGAACGAACAGGATTAACGAAACGTAATCGCGCTATACGTAGATCAACGCTGAAATCGGGCGGCGCACCTCCCTTTTCCGCTCTTTGGATCGAGGCCATGAAGCAGTCGAAAGGCTTCCGAGGTTACCTCGACGCAACCGTTTTCGGTTCAACGGCGCCGACCTTATCTGATAGATAATTTCAAATAGCCCGAGCGCGCCATTGCGAGCCGGGGCCACGCCTCGGGCGGCTCTGGACGGTGTCGCCGCCGAGGCGCAGACCCGGATCATCAATGATTCCCACGGCTATCCGTGTGCGCAAGCTCGCCAATGGCGAAGTGCTCGTCTCACCCCATCACCAGATCGCGCGGAAAACCGGCCGCCAGGTGATCGATCAGCGCCCGCACGGCGGGCGGCAGTCCGCGGCGGGTGGTGAAGACCAGGTGCACGATCCCCTGCACCCCGCGCCACTCGGGTAGCACCCGGACCAGCCGGCCCGTCTTCAGCGCTTCGAAACAGACATGATCGGGCAGGATCGCGACGCCCAGCCCGTCGATCGCGGCGTTGCGGACGCTCGCCATGTCCTCGCAGCCCAGGCGGGGCTCGACCCGCAGTACATGGGTGCGCCCCGCCTCCGCCTCGAGATGCCATTCGAGATCGTCCGCCGCGTCGCTGGTCGCGAGCGCCGGCACCTGGGCGAGCTGCTCGATTGTCTCGATCCGGTTGGCCAGCTGCGGGCTGGCGACGACGATGCGGGTCGACTTGCCGAGCGAGCGCATCGTCAACGCCGCATCGCTGGTGAGGCTGGCGCGAACCCTTAGCGCAAGGTCGACGCGCTCGGCGATCAGATCGACCGGGCGATCGGTCGCGACCAGCTGCAGGCGGACCTTGGGATAGCGCAGGAGGAAGGACGAGATCAGCCCGGCGATCGGCTCGAGCATGCCGGTGGGGCAGCTGAAGCGGATCCGGCCGTGCGGCTCGGCCTGGGCCTGCATCACCAGCGCTTCGGCCTGTTCCGCCTCGGCCAGGATCGCGCGGCAGCGCTCGTAGAAGGCCTGGCCGGTATCGGTGACGCGGAAGCGCCGGCTCGACCGCTCGATCAGGCGCAGGCCGAGCCGCTCCTCCAGCCCGGCGATGCGGCGGCTGAGCTTCGACTTGGGCTCGCGCAGCGCCCGCCCCGCCGCGGCGAACCCGCCATGCGCGACGACCTCGGCGAAATAGGCATAATCGTTGAGATCCACCCGCATCATCGTTCCTCCAGTAGAACGCTAAGTGCCATATTCGCCGACTACACGCATCATCGTTCACGCCGCATCTAAGCGGGGCAACGGCGCTTTGCCGAAGACCCGAAGGAGACAGACGATGGCGAACAAGTTCCAGGACAAGGTGGTGGTGGTGACCGGCGGCACGAGCGGCATCGGCCTGGCCACGGCAAAGGCATTCGTGGCCGAAGGCGCATCGGTGTTCATCACCGGCCGCCGTCAGGATGCGCTCGATGCCGCGGTGAAGGCGATCGGCGGCCGGGTGACCGGGGTGCGCGGCGACATGTCGCAGCTTGGCGACATCGACCGGCTCTATGACGCCGTCCAGCAGCGCCATGCCCAGATCGACGTGCTGTTCGCCAATGCCGGCGGCGGCGAGATGGCCCCGCTGGGCGCGATCAGCGAGGAGCATTACGAGAAGACCTTCGCCACCAATGTGAAGGGCGTGCTGTTCACCGTGCAGAAGGCGCTGCCGCTGCTCAAGGACGGCGCCTCGGTGATCCTGACCAGCTCGACCACCAGCATCTCGGGCACGCCGGCGTTCAGCGTCTATTCGGCGACCAAGGCGGCGATCCGCAACTTCGCGCGCAACTGGATCCTCGACCTCAAGGATCGCCGCATCCGCGTCAACGCGGTCAGCCCCGGCGTCACCGACACGGCGGGCCTGAACGAGCTGTTCGGCGGCGGCGAACAGGCCGAGGGCACCAAGGACTATCTGGCGAGCCTGATCCCGGCCGGCCGCGTCGGCCAGCCCGAGGAGATCGCCAAGGCGGTGCTGTTCCTCGCTTCCGACGATGCCAGCTTCGTCAACGGCGTGGAGCTGTTCGTCGATGGCGGCCAGGCCCAGATCTGACGATGGCTTCCCGCGGGGTCCCGACCCCGGGGTTACCCCTGTTCATGGAGGACAAGATGGTACCCGACAGCGAACCCGCCCACCGTATCCGCGAGCTGCTGCTGCGCAATCTCGCGGAGGTGTTCGGCGAGAATGATGCGACACGCCGCCGCGCGGCGATCGAACAACTCTGGGCCGAGGATGGCGTGCTCTATGCGCCGACCGGGCCGGTCACCGGCCATACGGCGATCGCCGAATTCGCGGGTACGCTGCGGGCGATGCATCCCGACTTCGCCTATGCGCCGGGCAATCCGCAGGCGCTGCACAATGCCGGCCACCTCGGCTGGGGATCGGGACCGAGGGACGAGGCGCCGGCCTATACCGGCTGGGACTTCATCCTGGTCGAGGGCGGCAGGATCGCCGCGCTCTATGTGTTCCTCGACGAAGGATCGGCGGAAGCCCGGCGCATGCGGGACGCCGCCGGAAACTGAGCAGGTATCGGGGCTGGCCTTTTGCGCAAAGGCCAGCCTTTGATCCAGACTTGCGATTGATAGTGAATCGCAATAATCGATCGACAACTGCTTACACAGGGGCCGATCATGCGATTTTCGAAACTGACGATGCTGGGTGCGCTTGCCGCGCTGGCGCTGGGTGGCGTTGCCCAGGCGCACATGCCCTATCTGCTTCCCACCTTGTTCGACGTGGGCAAGGGCGACCATGTCACCGTCACTTCGGCATTCGGCGAGGACGCCTTCGTGCCCGAGATCGGCATGAAGGGCGCGCCCTTCCACTTCATCCGGCCGGACGGCACCAGGGGCGAGGTCGGCAAGCCGACCTATCTGCGCGACCTGACCATCTTCGAGGCGGACCTGTCGGCCGAAGGCACCTATCGCCTGAGCACCGGCCAGCGGCTGGGCCGCCTGGGCAAGATGTATGCGGTCGGCGGCAAGTGGATCATCGCCGGCGAGGATGGCGCGCCGCCGGCCGGTGCGAAGGAAGTCGCGGTGCAGAGCACGACGCTGGCCGAGGCCTATGTCACCCGCGGCGCGGCGAACAGCGGCGCGCTCAAGCCGATCGGCACCGCGCTGGAAGTGCAGGCGATCACCCATCCGAGCGAGATCGCCTCGGGCAGCGACGCCAGGTTCAGGCTGCTCTTCGACGGCAAGCCGCTGGCGGACGCCGAAGTCACGCTGTTCCGCGCCACCGGCAATTACGACGGCAAGAAGATCGTCGGCACCGTGAAATCCGATTCGCAGGGCAATTTCGCGCTGAAGCCGAGCGATGCCGGTCTCTATCTGATCCTGGTGCGCCACCGCACCGAGGCACCGGCCGGATCGGCGACGCCCTATCGCAGCTATACCTATACGCTGGCCTTCGACGCAGCCTGAGACGCGCGGGACGGCGGTGCGGTTCGTCGCCGCACCGCCACGGCATGACGCACTATCGGCCCGGCGGTGTGGATTTGTTCACCGATCGGCGGCAGGCCCGCGCCCGGGGACAACATCAAGGCGCATGTAATGGGGGCAAGGTTCGAGCGAGGGATGGCATTTGCCGCCATGGCAATGCTGCTTTCGCCCTGCGCGATCTCCCATGCCAATGCGCCCGGCCTGGCGCCCGAAGCCGCGATCGCCACGGGCGAGGCCAGCTATTATGCCGACCGTTTCGCCGGCAAGCGCACCGCCAGCGGCGAAGCCTATGATCCCAGCGACTTCACCGCCGCCCATCGCAGCCTGCCCTTCGGCACGCGCGTGCGCGTCACCGATATGGAGACCGGGCGCAGCGTGATCGTCCGGATCAACGATCGCGGCCCCTGGGGCAAGGGCCGGCTGATCGACGTTTCCCGCGCCGCCGCGAAGCAAATCGGCCTTGCCCGCCGGGGCCGGGGCACCGTCTCGATAGCGCTGGCGGAAGTCGAAGCGCCGCAGGCCAGCCCCGAGACCAGCGAAGACTAACGGAACGCCCAGCGCAGCGTGCTCGCCACGCCGCGCGTGCCGATGCGCACCGCGGGGGTAGCCAGGCCCGCGCCCGAAAGCCCGTGCATCGTCCGCGCCCATCCGGGCAGCAGATCGACCGCCGCACCGAAGGTGAGCGCCTGGAAGGGCTTCACCGCCACGCTCGGCGCCGGCTGGTCGAGCACCATGCGGGCGACTTCGCGGGTCCGCGCATCGACGACCAGTTCGGGACGCATCCGGGCGATCAGCGCATCGGCCTCGGCCCGGCTGCGCGGCACGTCCACCGTGCCCAAAGCCTCGGCGATACGGGCAAAATCGGCGAAATAGCTGTCCTGGTCGGCCAGGCTCATGTCCGGCTCGGCATAGCGAATCCAGGCATCGAGGAAACTCACCGCCTCGGTCACGTGCACCCAAGCGAGCAGGTGCGGATCGTCGGCGGCATAGGGCGTGCCGTCCGGCAGCAGCCCCTTCACGCGGGTGTGCACGTCGCGCACCTTGTCGATCATCTCCTGCGCTTCGGCCGCCGAGCCATAGGTGGTCACCGCGATGAACCGGGCGGTACGGCGCAACCGGCCGAGCATGTCTCCGCGGAAGGTCGAATGATCCCAGACGCCCGCCAGCACCGCGGGGTGGAGCATCTGGAGGAGCAGCGCGGTCACCCCGCCGACCATCATCGTAGTGACGTCGCCGTGCACCCGCCACACCACCGATCTCGGTCCGAACAGGCTCTCGTCCGGCTTGCGCTGGACCGGCTTCTCGCCGCGCGCCTGGTCGTTGAACACGGCCCGCACCTGGCCGATCAGCGCTCCCCGGAGCCGTTTCGCGATGCCGTCAGCGTGACTCATGGCCTCCAAGCTAGGGACTAACAGCTTTCCTGCAACCGCCCGTTTCCGTTACGCCCCCACGCTGATACGATGTCATGACGTCAGTTCCGGGGGTTGAGTCTTGTTCCGATCGACGCGAATCCGCGCGCTTGCCCTCGCCGCCGCCTGCGGGCTGCTGGCGACCGCCGGCACGGCGCAGATGCAGCCGATCAATGCCGGCACGGTGATGGATTCGGTCGCGCGGCTGAAGCCCGGCCAATATATCTGGGTACCCGAGATCGCCCCGCGCGGGCCAATGCTGGTGGTGGTCAACATCGCCACCCAGCGTGTCGTCGCCTACCGCAACGGCGTGCCGATCGCGGTCTCCACCATATCGACCGGCAAGGCCGGGCACCGCACCCCCACCGGCGTGTTCACGATCCTGCAAAAGGCGAAGTGGCACCGCTCGAGCAAATATTCGAACGCGCCGATGCCCTTCATGCAGCGGCTGACCTGGTACGGCATCGCGCTCCATGCCGGCAGCCTGCCCGGCTATCCCGCCTCGCATGGCTGCATCCGCCTGCCGCATGAATTCGCCCGGCTGCTGTTCGACGAGACCAATCTCGGCATGACCGTGATCGTCACCAACCAGGAACCGGCGCTGCGCATCGGCGCGAAGCCGACCGGCCCGGCCTTCCCAGCCGGCCCGGCGGTGTGGCGCCCCGAGCTTTCGGCAACGGGCCCGGTCTCGATCGTGGTCAGCGGCGCGGACCGGCGGATGGTGGTGCTGCGCAACGGCGTCGAGATCGGATCGGCGCCGGTAGCGTTCGACGGCGTGATCGAGCGCACCCAGGCCTATGTGCTGCAGGACGTGATGGGCGGCGACTATCGCTGGAAGCGCATGACGCTGCCGGGCGAGAGCAGCACGGCCGCGCGCTATTCAGCGCCCGATACGGGCCGCTTCCAGGGCAGCGATCCGTTCCGCCGCGCGCTCGCCGGCGTGGTCGGGCCGGGCACCACCATGGTGGTGATCCCCGATTCGCTCGGCCTCGGCCCCGATCTCGCGCCGCCGCCCCAGGAGCCGGACGTACTGATCGAGAACGAGCCGGGCGTGGCCGACTGGATGGAAGACGCCAGCGTCTTCGCGCGCTGAGGGCGCTGATTCCTCAGACCTTTGCGGCCTAAAGCGAAACTAAACCGGGGCCCAAGCGCTTTGCCGTTGACCCCGTTACGTTTCGCAGTGCAGCAACGCGCCTCATGGCTAGCCTCGCAATCGCAAATAACGAGGATGTTCGCTTCCTCGGTCGGCTCCTCGGCAACGTGATCCGTGCCTATGGCGGCGAGGAGCTGTTCAAGCGCATCGAGTATATTCGCTCCACCTCGGTCGATCGCGCGCGCGGGGTTGCCGGGTCGGGATCGGTCGATCGCGGGCTCGACCGGCTGAGCCTCGACGAGACGCTCGATTTCACCCGCGGCTTCATGCTCTTCTCGATGCTCGCCAACCTGGCCGAGGACCGCCAGGGCGTGGCGACCGAGAAGGATGCCGACATCGCCTCGGCGCTCAAGCGCCTGGAAGGCGAAGGCATCGGCCGCGATGCGGTGATGGCGCTGCTCGATCAGGCGCTGGTCGCCCCGGTGCTCACCGCGCACCCGACCGAAGTGCGCCGCAAGTCGATGATCGACCACAAGAACCGGATCGCCGAGCTGATGCTGCTGCGCGACCGGGGCGTCGCCGAGACCGAGGATGGCGACCAGGTCGAGGAGGCGATCCTCCGCCAGATCGCATTGCTGTGGCAGACCCGGGTGCTGCGCCGCGAGAAGCTGGGCGTCGCCGACGAGGTCGAGACCGCGCTCTCCTACCTCCGCGACATCTTCCTGCCGGTGCTGCCCGCGCTCTATGCCCGCTGGGACCGTGCGCTCGGCAACCGCACGCCCTCGTTCCTGCGCCCCGGCAGCTGGATCGGCGGCGATCGCGACGGCAATCCCTTCGTCACTGCCGATTCGATGCAGTTCGCGCTCGCCCGCGCCGCCGAGGCGGTGCTCGGCTATTATCTCGACGCGGTCCATGCGCTGGGCGCCGAGCTGTCGATCTCGACCGAGCACGTCCAGGTGAGCGAGGCGCTGCTCAAGCTCGCCGAGGCCAGTCATGACGAGGCGAAGAGCCGCGCCGACGAGCCCTATCGCCGCGCGATCACCGGCGTCTATGCGCGCCTCTCGGCCACGCACGAGAAGCTGACCGGCAAGGCCCCGCCCCGCCCCGCCGCGATCGCCGCCGAGCCCTATGCGACGCCCGCCGATTTCCGCGAGGAGCTGGTGACGATCGCCCGCGCGCTCGCCGAGGAAGGCGCCGGCCCGCTGGCGACCGGCGGTGCGCTCGGCCGGCTGATCCGCGCGGTCGAGACCTTCGGCTTCCACCTCGCCACGCTCGACATGCGCCAGAACAGCGCGGTGCACGAGCGGGTGATCGCCGAGCTGCTCAAGGCCGGCGGCGTCACCGACAATTATGCCGCGCTGACCGAGGACGAGCGTGTCGCGCTGCTCCGCAAGGAGCTGGCCAATGCCCGGCCGCTGACCAGCCCCTATGCCGAATATTCGGAGGAGACCGCCTCCGAGCTCGCCATCGTCCGCGCGGCGGCGCAGGCGCATGCCAAGTACGGCCGCCAGTGCATCACCCATTACATCGTCTCGATGGCCCAGTCGGTGTCGGACCTGCTCGAGGTCCATATCCTGCTCAAGGAAGCCGGCCTCTACATCCCGGGCGACGAGGCCCAGGCCCACATCATGGCGATCCCGCTGTTCGAGACGATCGGCGATCTCGAAGGCGCGCCGGCGATCATGGAAGCCTGGCTCGGCCTGCCCGAAGTCGCGGCGATCGCGGCGAAGCGCGGCCACCAGGAAGTGATGATCGGCTATTCCGATTCGAACAAGGACGGCGGCTACCTGACCTCGACCTGGCAGCTGTCGCGCGGCTCGACCGCGCTCGAACCGGTGTTCGAGAAGGCGGGCCTCGGCATGCAGCTGTTCCATGGCCGCGGCGGCGCGGTGGGCCGCGGCGGCGGCTCGTCCTTCGCGGCGATCCTCGCCCAGCCCAAGGGCACGGTGCAGGGCCGCATCCGGGTGACCGAGCAGGGCGAGATCATCGCGGCGAAGTACGGCACGCTGGAAAGCGCGCGGACCAACCTGGAAGCCATGGCATCGGCCACCCTGCTTGCCAGCCTGGAGCCGGAGAAGCTCAACAAGGCCGATGCGACGCGCTTCGCCGCGGCGATGGACCAGCTCTCCGACACCGCGTTCAAGGCCTATCGTGGCCTGGTCTACGAGACCGAGGGCTTCACCAGCTTCTTCCGCCAGGCGACCCCGATCGCCGAGATCGCCGGCCTCAAGATCGGCTCGCGCCCGGCCAGCCGCAAGAAGAGCGACGCGATCGAAGACCTGCGCGCCATCCCCTGGGTGTTCAGCTGGGCCCAGGCGCGCATCATGCTGCCGGGCTGGTACGGCGTCGGCCAGGCGATCGAACAGTTCGAGGACAAGGGCCTGCTGCGCGAGATGGCGACGGCATGGCCGCTCTTCGCCTCGACGCTGGCCAACATGGAACAGGTGCTCGCCAAGTCCGACATGGAGATCGCGGCGCACTATGCCGCGCTGGTCGAGGACGAGGCGCTGCGCGACAAGATCTTCGGCGAGATCCGCACCGGCTGGCAGAAGACCCATGACGGCCTGCTCCAGGCGACCCGCCAGACCCGGCTGCTCGAGAAGCATGCCGCGCTGGAAACCTCGATCCGCCTGCGCCTGCCCTATATCGAGCCACTCAACCTGCTCCAGATCGAGCTGCTCAAGCGCCATCGCGCCGGCGAGGACGATCCCCGGATCGGCGAGGGCATCCTGCTGTCGATCAACGCGATCGCGACGGCGCTGCGGAACAGCGGATAAGTCGCCGCCCCGGCCGCCTGACGGGCCGGGACAGCCGCGCTACCTTTTCTCCTTCGGCTTCCATCCCGGCTTGCGCTTCGGCCGCTTGACCGCCGCGACCGGCGTGCCCGCCCGCGCATCGGCGATCCGCGCCCATTCCTCGGGCATCTCCGCGCCAGCCAGGTTCCACGGCGCCTCGCCCGCGAACAGCGGTGCCTCCTCGTCCATCTCGTGGCCGGCGACCAGCGCGCCACGATAGACGAACCCGTCCTTCGGCAGTCGGACGAAGTCGATGGCCGGGTCCTCCTCCAGCGCAGCGGCCGCCGCATCGCCGCCCCGGTCGATCGCGGCATCGTCCGCGCGGCGCCGGGCGGCACAGGCCTCCAGCGCCGCCGCGATCGCGATATGCGCCTCGGCATCGAGCGCCACCCCGGCAAAGCCGTCCAGCGTGTCCGCAAGCGCATCGTCGCGCGTCGCCCGGTCGCCCGCATCGCCACCGCTGATCACCGTGCGGATCGTCGTCGCCGAAGCCTCCGCCCCCGCAGCAGCCCCCTCGCCGCCGGCCACCGCACCCGCGGTCGCGCGCGTACTGAAATAATTGACCACGGTGCGCCGCCCCTCGGCATCCTGGCCATATTGGCGCAGCAGGAACATCAGCAGCGCGTCATTGTGCTTGCGCCGATATCCCATCAGCTTGCCGCCGACGAAAACCGGGATCAGCTGCCCTTCGATCGCCCGTTCGAAGGCGATGTCGCGCAACCGCTGCACCCCGAAGTCGAGCGCGGCTTCCCAGGCGCGGCGAAAGCTCTCCGCACCGGGCGCGCGGCGCAGCGCATAGCAATTGGCCTGGGCGATGTTGACCATGCCGGCGGCCCTGGTCACCGATCCGGTATCGGCCAGCGCCTCGATGAACGCCCGTTGCCGCTCGGGCGTCCAGCCATCGTGCCGGAACTTGCGCGGTACCGGCGTGAAGTCCGGCAGGGGCGGCCGCGCCTCGCGCGGCACCGGGGTACGGTTCTGCATGTCCTCCTCCTCGTTCGACTCGCCAACCGGCAAGCATGTACGTGTGCGAGGATCGTGTAGGACAGCGATTTGTTCGCTATTTGTTCCGTTTCGGACCAGTCTGCCCCATCGCTCCGCGGGGAGGCCGGGGAAGCTGAAGATCTAGGGCACCAGCAGCGGCCGCATCTTCGGCACCGCCACCGCCAGTTCGTCGGCCACCATCTTCGAGAAGAAGTCGGCGCCGACCGGCCCGAGATGCGTATAGTCGAAGGCCAGCTTGGCATCGCCGAGCGGCTCGACCGCCGCATTGTTCTGCGGCGTCGGCGCAGCGGCGGGTGCGGCGGGATTGGCGATCGTCGTACCGGCCAGCGCCGCGGCGGAGACTTCGCGGGCCGGCGCCACCTGGGCGAAGCGATTGGCCATGGACGGACCGAGCGCCTCGACCGCATCGGCGCTGCGCTTGTTGAGATCGACCAGCGGCACCTGCATCTCCGCTGCGACCTTGCGGATCGCATCGGCCCAGGCATCGAGATCGCGGTCGAGCCTGCCCTGCTTGAACTGGCGGCGGGTGAGCGGGGTGAGGAGGATCGGCTCTGCCCCGGCGGCCCGCGTCTCCTCGACATAGCGCTTCAGATTGGCGGGGAATTCGGTGGCGAGGTCGGTCGAGCGGCCCGGCTTGCCCGGCTGGTCGTTATGGCCGAACTGGATGAGCACGTACGTCTTCACGAAGCCCGGCGTCTTCATCTCGGCCAGCGCCAGGTCCCAGCTGCCCTCGGCCCGGTAGCTGTAGGTGCTGCGCCCGCCCCGGGCGAGGTTCACGCAGGCGGCGAAGCTGGTGACATGGGTGGCGCAGAAGCTGCCGCCCCAGCCCGAGAGCACCTGGGTGGTCGAATCGCCGACCAGGATGATCTTCGAGGCCTTGATCGGCACGGCGGGCGGACGGTCCTGCGGCGCGGTCTGCGCCTGTGCCACACCCGTTGACAGCGCCAGAACCAGTCCGGCGACAACAGCCTTGCGCATCCAATCCCTCCCGAATCTCTTTGCGCCGAGGCTATATGACACCGGTGCCAATGGCAATCAGGGCAGCGGGAGACGCACCTCCAGGTCGCGCAGCCCGGTGGGTTCGGGCGGCGGGAGATTGTCGAGGTCGATGGCCACCCGCCCGGTCTTGTCCGGCTTCTTCTTGAACGCCCGCCCCACGCCGCCGATCGCATCGCCGACCAGCTTGATCGGGTTGGTCGACTCGCCCGGCTCCTCGCAGCAGCTGTTCGGGTCGATCACCTTGCCCACGCCGCGGATCAAGGCGGTGCCCATGCCGAGGATGTTGATGCCCGTCGTGCAACCCTCCGACCGGGTCGCGCAGGGCGCGACCGAGGCGTTGAGCGCGCCGATTCCCGTCACGTCCGGATTGCTCGGCATCGGCCGGTCGGGCGGGCCGCGCTCGCCGGGCAAGGGCAGGCGCGGATCGGGCGGTGCGCCCTGGCCGCAGACGACGATCTCGTCCCTGGTGCGCGCCGAGGCGCAGGGATCGTTGAGGATCGACCAGCTCTGCTTGCCGTCCGCCGCCTGTTTGGGCTGCGCCACCGTGCCCGGCACGTCCTGCGCTGCGATCAACGCCAGCATGGTCAGCAACATGGGAAACTCCGCCCGATCCTCTGGGACAAGACGGAGCTAACCATGGATAGCCGCCTGTAGGAAAGCCCCTAGAAGCTTTCGACGCGCTCGGTGGGCGCGTTCATCCGGATCGAGCCTTCCTTCACCTCGAAGCTATAGGTCCGGTGGACGATTCGCCCTTCCTTGGGCAGCGCCACTTCGTATGACGTCGAGGACGCCGCCTTGATCTCCGAAATGCCGCCGCCGGCCCGGTCCGGGTCCTGCGCGACATGGTCGAGGATCATCCGGATCATGCACAGCGAGCGGCTGGTCGGATCATTCTCGCATTTCTGTTCGGCCATCGGAGCTCCCTTGGCGGTTTCGGCGGCGACGGGCGCCTGGAGATTCTCCGCCGCGCTGCGGTCCGAGCAGCCGGCGACCGCGATCGCGGCGATCGTGAGGAAGGAACGCCAGCGTCCCAGGGGCGTCGCATGCAGCATTGCTTATCTTCCCGGCAGGAGCTTGGTGACAAGGGTGCCGGCTTCGAACTCGGCGACGGTGCGCGGATAGGCCCGGCGCATCAGCACTTGCGGCGCGCGCTTCTTGGCCGGCGCCGGCGCATAGATGGGCGACTGGGGCTGGGCCGCGACGAAGTCGTTGAACGCGGCCAGCCAGGCGGCGCCGTGCATCGCATCGAGCCGCATGCCGCCGCCCATCACCGATTTCTTGTCCTGGTCCGACGTGCCGTAACAGGGCGAGGCATTGGTATCGCCGGTGACCGGGCAGCCGCGCTGGCCGATCGCGACATGCCCCAGCCCGAGCAGATGGCCCACCTCATGGACATGAGCACGCTGCAGGATCGGCTTGCCCTTGCTGTCATAGGCCTTGGGGACGAGGTTGGTGTCCTTGCTGTCGTACAGGGTCGAATGCGAGCCGAACCAGTTCTCGCTGGGCGCCAGGCGCACCACGTCGATCGTGTGGTGGTGGAAGCCCGCGCTGGCGTCGCTGCCGATCAGCTTGAAGCGGCAATAGGCGTTCGGGATGAAGACGTCCTTGCCGACCTTGAGCGCGAAGGCGCCCTGGCGGTTGTCGATCCAGAACTTGGCGTCCCAATAGGCCTGGGCCGAGCTGCAGAAGGATGCCTTCCAGGCGTTCCATTCCGCCGCGGTCCATTTGACGATCTGGCGCGGCGTGCCGCTGGACGAGCCATAATCGTTGTAAGTGCCCGTATTCGCGCCACCCGCCGGATTGATAGGACGAAATCCCATCCGCATCTCAAGTGTCAGGTCCAAATTCGTCCGGGAAGAACAGTTCCGCGTATCGAGAAACGCGTCATATCTTGGGTAACGCTTCCTGAGAACCATTGCGGACTCCCCAACACCGGACCCGGCCAAGCCGAACTGGTCCTGCGGGAACTCCTATTTGTCGATATGGTTGCGGCGAGCGGACGCTAAATCTGGTCGAAAGGTGATCCACGAAAAAGGCGCCGGAGTTTCCCCCGGCGCCCTTTGCGTTTCAGTTCAGGCCGCGGCCTTGGCGCGCGAGGCCTTCTTGCGCTCGTGCGGATCGAGGTGGCGCTTGCGCAGACGGATCTTGGTGGGCGTCACTTCGACCATCTCGTCATCGTCGATGTACGCGATCGCCTGCTCCAGCGTCATCTTCTTCGGCGGGGTCAGGCGGACGGCGTCGTCCTTGCCGCCCGAGGCGCGGAAGTTGGTGAGCTGCTTCGCCTTCATCGGGTTGACCTCGAGGTCATCCGTCTTGGCGTTCTCGCCGACGATCATGCCCTCGTACAGGGCCTCGCCGTGCCCGACGAACAGGATGCCGCGCTCTTCGAGCGGACCCAGCGCATAGCTCTGCGCTTCGCCATTGCCGTTCGAGATCAGCACGCCGTTCTTGCGGCCTTCGATGTTGCCCTTGTGGGGGCCATACTTCTCGAACAGGCGGTTCATGATGCCGGTACCGCGGGTGTCCGACAGGAACTCACCATGATAGCCGATCAGGCCGCGCGACGGGGCCGAGAAGGTGATGCGGGTCTTGCCGCCACCCGACGGACGCATGTCCGTCATCTCGCCCTTGCGCTGGTTCATCTTGTCGACGACCGTGCCCGAGAACTCGTCATCGACGTCGATCACGACGGTCTCGTACGGCTCGGTCTTCTTGCCGTTCTCGTCCTCGCCGAACAGCACGCGCGGACGGCTGATGCCGAGCTCGAAGCCCTCGCGGCGCATCGTCTCGATCAGCACGCCGAGCTGGAGCTCGCCGCGGCCGGCGACTTCGAAGCTGTCGCGGTCATCGCTCTCGGTGACCTTGATCGCAACGTTCGACTCGGCTTCGCGCTCGAGACGGTCGCGGATCATGCGGCTGGTGACCTTCGAACCTTCACGGCCCGCCATCGGCGAATCGTTCACGGCGAAGCGCATCGACAGCGTCGGCGGATCGATCGGCTGGGCCTGGATGGCGTCGCTGACCGAGGTGTCCGAGATCGTGTTCGACACGGTGGCGACGGTGAGGCCGGCCAGCGAGATGATGTCGCCTGCCTTGGCTTCGTCGGTCGGCACGCGCTCGAGGCCGCGGAAGGTCATGATCTTGGAAGCGCGACCGGTCTCGATGACCTTGCCGTTCATGTCCAGCGCGTGGATCGGCTGGTTGACCTTGACCGTGCCCGACTGGACGCGGCCGGTGAGGATACGGCCGAGGAAGTTGTCGCGATCGAGCAGCGTCACCAGGAAGGTGAAGGGCGCATCGACTTCGAGCGACGGCGGCGGCACGTGATCGACGATCTTCTGGAACAGCGGACGCAGCGTGCCCTCGCGCAGCGACGAATCCTCATTGGCATAGCCGTTGCGGCCCGATGCGTAGAGCACCGGGAAATCGAGCTGCTCGTCGGTCGCGTCGAGCGACACGAACAGGTCGAACACTTCGTCCAGCACTTCCTGGATGCGCTCGTCCGGACGGTCGATCTTGTTGACGACGACGATCGGCTTGAGGCCGAGCTTGAGCGCCTTGCCGGTGACGAACTTGGTCTGCGGCATCGCGCCTTCCGACGAATCGACCAGCAGGATCACGCCGTCGACCATCGAGAGGATGCGCTCCACTTCACCGCCGAAATCGGCGTGGCCCGGCGTATCGACGATGTTGATGCGCGTGCCTTCCCACTCGACCGAGGTCGGCTTCGCCAGGATGGTGATGCCGCGCTCCTTTTCGAGGTCGTTCGAATCCATCGCGCGCTCTTCGACGCGCTGGTTGTCGCGGAAGGTGCCGGACTGACGGAAGAGCTGGTCGACGAGCGTGGTCTTGCCGTGGTCGACGTGGGCGATAATCGCCACGTTGCGGAGGTTCATGGTGCTATCCTGGAAATAAGTTGGCGGGCCCGTACAGCAATTTGTGCGTTGCGGGAAGCCCGGTGATTCGCTGCAGCCTTCGAGAGGCCGCGTCCCGAAAATGTTGAATCCCTTGAATCACCTCCGCATGCGCGGGGCGGAAAGTCACAAAAGTCGCGACATTCACGCGCGAGGCCCTTCCCCTCTAGATGGGCACGCGGCCATGCGCCGGCAAGAGCCGCCAAAAGGACGATTGGAGCAAGTTCGCGCATCGGCCATTCTGAACCACAAAAGCGCCGTGTAGGACAGCGCCATCTGCATGAAGGGAAGAACATGGCCGAGCCGCTGAAGATCCTCGTCATCCTGGGCTCCGTCCGCGAGGGACGGATGGCGGAGCCGGTGGGTAGATGGGTGGTCGAGGGTGCGGCGGATCGGGCGGCACTCGACCTCGAACTGGTCGACCTCAAGGACTGGAACCTGCCCTTCTACCATTTCGCCAAGCCGCCGGCGGCGGGCGACTATCAGGACCCGCTGCAGATCCGCTGGGCGGAGAAGATCGCAAGCGCCGACGGCTATGTCCTGATCTGCCCCGAATATAATCACGGCATCCCGGCGGTGCTGAAGAACGCGCTCGATTTCGTCTATGCCGAATGGCACCGCAAGCCGGCGGCCTTTGTCGGTTATGGCGGCAATGGCGGCGCGCGGTCGATCGAGCAGCTGACCATGGTGGCGCGCGAGCTGCGGATGGCGCCGCTCGAGGCATCCGTCCATATCATGAGCGTGTGGAGCAAGGCCGGCGGCGGCAGCCTCGCCCCCGACGACAAGGACGCGCGCTGGATCGGGCACCTGTATGACGAGCTGGAATGGTGGGGCCGGACGCTGAAGGCCGGCCGCGACGCCTCGAATTGAGCGCAGGCGGCAGGGACCTGCTCTTTTTCGCAGCAATGATGCGACCGAAACGAGCCGGCGGCGTTTAGCCGGCATGAACCCGGATCCCATCGCGATCGCCCGGCGGCTGCTGAACAGGGCGGAGAAGGAACTGGTCGAGCGGATCATCGCCGCCGGCAGCTCTGCCGCCGCTGCGGCAGCCGGGGAGGTCCGCGGCTATTTCCTCTCCGCGCTCCAGGAGTTCATGACCACGCTCGGCAAGCTGCCGCATGCCACGGCCAACTGGATTCTCGACCTCGATCGCGGCTGGCACGCCCGGCGGCTGACCCGGGTCGAGACCCAGCTGGTCCAGGAAGCCTGGGGCAGCCGGGTCAATCCGGCCGATGTGCGGATCGTGAAGGGCGCGGGCCTCTCCGCCTGGGCGGCGATCGCGTTCCGCAAGGGCAATCCGGCGATCACCCTGGGCAACACCATCTACATCAAGGCGGACCTGAAATACCTCACGCACAGCGACCTTTCGAACTCGCTGCGCGGTATCGAGATGCTGCTGCACGAATATACGCACGTCGTGCAATATGCGACGCTGGGCTTCGCCCGGTTCGGCACCCGCTACGCATCCGAGCTGAAGGCGCACGACTATGATCCCGACAAGCTCTACGACTATGGCTCGCGCAACAACGACTGGTTCCACGAGACGCTGGAGGGCCAGGCCCAGATCGTCGGCGAGTTCGGTTCGGCGAAGCGCGCGTTGAACGTGCCGAAGAATCGTACGCTGGCCGACAAGCTGCGCGCGAAGCTGAAGGGCACCGGCATCTATGCGCAGTGAGCCCATGCTGATCCTCGCCCTGTTGAGCTTCGTCCTGACCGCCTGCCAGCAAGGCGCGGAGATCCGGATCGACCAGAAGGACGGCCAGGCGACCTTCTCCCTCTCGCGGATCTCCAGCGACAAGCCGGCCTGTATCCGCAACCTCGAAGTCTATGAGGGCGAGCCGAAAGGCGGCCAGCCGCTGTGGCAGATCGCAGGCGGCGACGAGGGATGTGTCTCCAGCGCCACCTTCGCCAAGGTCCCCCAGGGCTTTTCGCAGGCCGACGACACGCCGGCCGGCCTGAAGCTCAAGCCCGGCCGGCGCTATGCGGTCCAGGCCTCGGGCACCGGCTGGCTGGCATTCGGAGCGTTCACCGCGCGCTAGCGCCTGGCCGACAAGCGGATGAACGAAACGCCTGTTCAACGATCCATCGCTGCCGCTATTTCAGTCGCCGAACCGCGCCGATCTTGGCGGTGAAGGAGTGAGGCGATGAAGAAGACTTTGCTGCTGGCGCTGGTGCTGCTCGCGGGCTGCTCGGCAGGCAAGACCGAGAAGCGCAATATCAGCCTGGTACTCGACGCCGATTTCACCACCGGCCGGCTGCTGCTCACCTGCCGCGATTCGACCAGCGGCACCTGCCATGTGCTGGTCGCGGGATCGGGCGAGCCGGTGCGGCTGTCGGCGGCCAAGGGATCGACCAATGAAGCCGCCAGCGGCGCGGCCGAGGGTGCGCGCTTCTGCGTGGGCGAAAGCGAGCCCCAGAATGGCTGCCAGCTGACCGTGCTGCGCAATGGCGAGCAGATCTACCGCTCAAGCCAGGTGAAGACCGGGGACCGCTGAGCATGCCGGCCCTTGGCGGGGGCGCCTTGGTGTATTACATAAACGACACAGTTGGACTGCGGTCCGGATACCCCTATGCTGGGGACCGGACAGTTTGGAGACGTACGCATGGCAAGCGAGACCTTGGTGGCCGATCAGGATCTGGTGCTCACCCCGCCCGAGCCGGTGAAGGTCGTCGCGCCTGAAAAGGCGGCCGGACTGGTGCCGGTGGACGACAAGAAGCGGACCGAGCTGGAAGCGCGGGTCGATGGCTTCATCGACGATCTCGTCGCGCAGGACGTCAACTCGCCCGAGTTCGGCAAGCGCGTCGATGCGATCGCGGCGATGGGGCAGAAGGAGATCCGCGACGCGGCGGGCCAGTCCAACCGTTTCCTCGACCGGCCGGTCAAGGCGATGGGCAATGACGGCGTCGGCGCCGACCTGCTCGCGCTGCGCAAGAAGGTCGAGGAGCTCGATCCCAGCCAGAACGGCAAGCTGATCGGCGGGGGCGGCGGCTTCCTGTCCAAGCTGTTCGGCGGCGGGATGCAGCAATATTTCCGCAAGTACCAGTCGTCGCAGACCCATATCAACGGCATCCTCAAGAGCCTGGCCAACGGCAAGGACGAGCTGCTGATGGACAATGCCGCGATCGACACCGAGCGGCAGAATCTGTGGACCTCGATGGGCCGGCTCGAACAGATGATCTACCTGTCCAAGGCGATGGACGCGAAGATCGAGGACAAGGCCAACGAGCTGGATCACAGCGATCCGGCCAAGGCCAAGGCGCTGCGCGAGACCGCGCTCTTCTATGTCCGTCAGCGTACCACCGACCTGCTCACCCAGATGGCGGTGACGGTGCAGGGCTATCTGGCGCTCGACCTGGTCAAGAAGAACAATGTCGAGCTGGTGAAGGGCGTCGACCGCGCATCCACCACCACCGTTTCGGCACTGCGCACCGCAGTGACCGTGGCGCAGGCGCTGACCAACCAGAAGCTGGTGCTCGACCAGATCACCGCGCTCAACAGCACCACCGCGGGGCTGATCGATTCGACCGGCCAGCTGCTCAAGAGCCAGTCAGCGGCGATCCACGAGCAGGCCGCCAACTCGACGATCCCGGTCGAGACGCTGCAGCGTGCCTTCCAGAACATCTACGACACGATGGATGCGATCGACACGTTCAAGCTCAAGGCGCTCGACAGCATGAAGACCACGGTCAACACGCTGTCGAACGAAGTCGAGAAGTCGAAGGGCTATATCGCCCGCGCCGAGGGGGCGTCGCAGAACCAGGTCTCGAGCGGGGCGGAGACGTTCAAGCTGGAGGCAATGTAAGCCGTGCCCACCGATGTCGATCGCGAACTGAACCGGATCGGGAACACGCTGGATCGCGTGCGCAGCCGCACCGATCTGGCGGTGTCCAATCGCAACCGCCAGCACCGGGAGGCCGAAGTGGTCCGCCGTCTCGGGCGGATCGCGGCGGCGGACGGCGCGATCATCGCCGGCGCGATCGCCTTTGCGCTGATCGTCTCGCCGCTGGGCATCATGGGCGCGATGCTCGTCGGGCTGCTGCTGATCGCGGCGACGCTGTTCTTCGCGGTGCTGCCCGCGAGCGCGCCGGTGAATGTCGAGAAGCTGGCCGAGATCCCGCTCAAGGCGCTGCCGCGCTCGACCGAGCGCTGGCTCGAGACGCAGCGCCCCGCTTTGCCCTCGCCGGTGCGCGGGCTGGTCGATTCGATCGGCGTGAAGCTGGAGACGCTGACGCCGCAGCTCGCGACGCTCGACGAGAACAGCGCGGCGGCGATGGAAGTGCGCAAGCTGGTCGGCGAGCAGCTGCCCGAGCTGGTCAAGGGCTATGGCCGCGTGCCCGAGCCGCTGCGGCGGGTGGAGCGCAACGGCCTGACCCCGGACCAGCAGCTTGCCCAGGGCCTTCAGCTGATCGACGACGAGATCGCCGAGATGACCGCACAGCTTGCCCAGGGCGACCTGGACGCGCTGGCGACGCGCGGGCGGTATCTGCAGATCAAGTATCAGGGCGAAGAGGGATAAGAGCCGCCGAGCCTATTTCTCTTCGATAGGGCGAAACACGTTCAGCTTTTCCACCACGATCTCGTGTTCGCTCATCCCCATATGGCCGTGATGCCCGGGGCGAAGGGTCTTTCGACCGATAAAGTCGATGACATATAGTTTGCCGTCTCCCGCGCCGCGAGGTTTCCTGCGTCGCGGCCCTGCCGCTTCATCGCGGAAGCTCAGCCAGATATTCTCGCCCGGTGGGTTGGTCGGGCAGGACTGCGCCGGCGCCGGGCAAAAAAGGGAACCCTCGAATTCGTCGCGCCAGATTCCGCGCCAGCGCTGGCTTGGCGTCATCCCGAAGCACTGATCCGTTTGCGACGGCATCGCGTCGGTCCCGCCATAGCGCAGCTTATCCAGGCACGCCGCCGTCATGCCGGGAAATTCGGCGCTAATTATCCGCATCTGCTCATCGGAGAGCTTGGCCTTGCGCCGATCGCAGCCCGTACCGGCAAAGAGGATCGCGAGGCTTGCGAAAATCGCCAGGGTACGTGGGACGATCAAGCGCTCGCTCCATGCGGCCAGCCGCCTGCCACGCAGCGCGCATCGAAGCTGCGGGCCAGTTCGGCCAGGCTCACCGCGCCCAGCCGCGCGACCAGCAGCGCCTCCGCCTCGCGCAGTGCGTCCTCCAGTGCTTCGTTGACCGCTGCCTCGACCGCGCAGGCCGGGTTCTCATGCTCGGCGCCGATCGCGAACAGGCTTGGCCCGCCAACGGCACGGTGGATGTCGAGCAGCGAGACCTTCTCCAGATCGGCGGCGATCGCCCAGCCGCCGCCATGGCCCTTCTCCGAGCGGACGTAACCGGCGTCGCGCAGCCCGGCCATCGTCCGGCGGACCACCACCGGGTTGGTCTCGAGCATCCTGGCGATGTGCTCCGACGTCATCGGCCCGTCGTGCCGCGCCATGTGGAGCAGCACATGGAGCATCCGGGAGAGGCGGCTGTCCTTTCGCATCGATCCTTCCTCGGGCCCGCACGGCCGGTTGGCAAGCGCGCGCTTTCACGATACTTATCATGTTACATGATTCGCGAAAGGCAGCCAATGACCGAGAAGAAGCACGAGAACCCCGCGCACTGGGACGATGCCGCCGCCAATTACGAGCGCACCGCCCATCCCTTCACCGCGCAATTCGCCGAGGAGGCACTGGCCCGGGTGACGCTCACGCCGGACATGCGCGTGCTCGACGTGGCGGCGGGCACCGGTGCGCTGACGCTGGCGGCGGCGCGGAGCGGGGCCTATGTGCTCGCCACCGATTTCTCGCCCGGCATGGTCGCGCGGATCGCCGCCGCGAAGCTGCCCAATGTCGATGCGGAAGTGATGGACGGCCAGGCGCTCGACCTGCCCGATGCGAGCTTCGACGTCAGTTTCTCGGTGTTCGGCGTCATCATGTTCCCCGACTGGCGCAAGGGCCTCTCCGAAATGGCGCGGGTGACCAAGCCCGGAGGTCTCGGCGTACTCGCCACCTGGCAGAGCGAAGGCGCGGCGACCTTCCTGCTGCTCTCGCAGATCCGGCGGCGGCTGTTCCCCAGGCTCGACGGAAAGACCAAGCTGCCCGAGGGCGCGGTGGCGCTGGGCGATCCGGAATGGCTGTCGGCGGCGATGGTCGATGCCGGGTTCCAGCCGCCGAGGATCGACGCCGTGGTGCACGATTTCGCGCTGGGCATCAGCCAGCTCGACACGCCGGACGAGCTTTTCGGGATGAGCCCGGACTGGGTGGCGCTCGATGAAGCGCAGCGCGCGGAAGTGGTCGCCGAGGTGCGACGCATGGCCGAAGGGCGGGCGATCCTGCCGATCCCGTCCACCGCGCTGATCGCAGTGGCGCGGCGCTAGGCCGGGCGGAATTCCTCGACCGCCTGGTACATGCCGAGCGTGAAGGTGGAGACTTCCAGCGCCTGCTGGAACCAGGGCAGGGGCCGCGGATCGGCGCGCATCGCTTCGTACGCGGCCCGGCTCTCCCAGCGCGCGACCATCGTCACCGACTGGCCGTCGAGGCTGCGGTGCAGGGTCGAGCCGAGGAAACCCGGTGCATGGCGGACGATCTGCTCGGTCACCTCGCTGAGCAGCTCGACCACCCGCGTCTGATGTTCGGGCGCCATGTCGAACCGGTTGATGAGGATGATCGGGCCATCGGCAATAGTCATTTTCCCAGCACCTCCCGCGCGCGGTCCGCCAGCCGCTCGACCGCGGCGTCGTGGATCCCCGGCGCGGAGGCCAGCACGCCAAAGGCCTGGCCGCTCGGCGTGTTGAAGGCGAGCGGGCGGCCGAGCGCGTCGGTGATCGCCGCCCCCGCCTCGCGCGCGATCAGCACCGCGGCGGCGACGTCCCATTCATTGCCCCAGCGGATCGTGGCGAGCAGGTCGGCCTCGCCCGCCGCGACCATCGCGATGCGCAGCGCGATCGAATTCGGCTTGGCGACCATCACCAGGTCGCTGTCGACCCTGGGCAGCTGGTCGGCGGGCACCCGCGCGCCGGCAAGCGTGTTGCGCGGGGCTACCGCCAGGCGCGCGCCATTGCGAAAGGCGCCCTTCCCGGCCTCGGCGGTCCAGACCTCGTCGCGTGCGGGCGCGTCGAGCACGCCGATCACCGGCTGGCCGTCCTCGACCAGCGCGATCGACACCGCCCAGCCGGGGCGTCCGCGCAGATAGTCGCGGGTGCCGTCGATCGGATCGACCACCCAGATGCGCCGCGCGGCGAGCCGTTTGGCGTTGTCCGCCGTCTCCTCGGACAGCCAGCCGGCATCGGGCAGAAGTGCGGCGAGCCGGATGCGGAGCAGCGAATCGACTTCGAGATCGACGTCGCAGACCGGGCTTCCCGGCACCTTCTCCCAGCGCTTGAAGTCGGTGTCCCAGCGCGCCATCGCGAGGCGCCCCGCCTCCGCGGCGATCGCAGCGACTTCAGAGGCGAGGCCGGCCTCAGGCACCGGCGATGGTCATCCCGTCGATGCGGAGGGTCGGCGCGTTGATCCCGTAGCGGAACTCGAGGTCGTTGGCCGGCGTCATCGCCAGGAACATGTCCTTGAGGTTGCTCGCGATGGTGATCTCCGAGACCGGGCGAGTGATCTCGCCCTTCTCGATCAGGAAGCCCGCGGCACCCCGGCTATAGTCGCCGGTAACGCCGTTGACGCCCTGGCCGATCAGCTCGGTGACCAGGATGCCATAGTCGATCTCCCCGACCAGCGTCTCGGCTGGGATATGGCCGGCTTCCATGTAGAGGTTGGACGGCGCCACGCCGGGCGCGCCGCCGATCCCGCGCGAGGCATGGCCGGTCGGCTCGAGGCCGAGCTGGCGAGCCGAGGCGCTTTCGAGCAGCCAGGTCTCGAGCAGGCCGGCATCGACCAGCTTGACCGGCTGGACCGGAAGGCCTTCGCCATCGAAGGGACGCGAGCGCAGGCCGCGCGGGCGGTGCGGATCGTCGCAGATGGTCACGCCCTTGGCGAAGACCTGCTGGCCGAGCCGGTCGAGCAGGAAGCTGGTCTTGCGGGTGATCGCGGAGCCGCTGATCGCGCCGAGGAAATGGCCGATCAGCCCGGCCGAGACGCGGCGATCGAACACCACCGGCATCGCGCCGCTGGGAATACGGGCCGGATCGAGCCGCGCCACCGCGCGCTCGCCGGCGAGCCGGCCGATCGCCTCGGGCGATTCGAGCATCGCGGCATGACGGGCGGAGTGGTGCGCATAGTCGCGCTCCATGCCGCCGCCGGTGCCGGCGAGCACGCTGGCCGAGATACCGTGGCTGGTCTGGGCATAGCCACCGGTGAAGCCGTGGCTGGTGGCGAGCGTCATCACCGAGCGCGAGGCGCCGGCGCTGGCGCCCTCGCTGTTGGTGACGCCCTGCACGCCGCGCGCCGCTTCCTCGGCGATCTGCGCCAGCGCCTTCAGGCCGGCCGGATCGACATGCGCGCCGTCGTCGAGATCGAGCATCGGCGGCTTGCCGTGGAGCAGCCGGTCCTCCGGGGCGAGCCCCGCCCATTTGTCCTCGGGCGCTTCCTTCGCCATGGCGACGACGCGCTCGACGAGCATGTCCATCGCGGCCGAGCTCAGGTCGGAGGTGGAGACGCTGGCCGAACGACGACCGACGAACACGCGCAGGCCGAGCTCCTCGCTCTCCGAGCGCTCGATGTCCTCGAGCTCGCCCATGCGCACCGAGATCGATTGGGAGCTGTCGGCGGCGAACACGGCATCGGCGGCGTCGGCCCCGGCGGCACGTGCCCGGGCGACGACATCGGCGGCGCGTTCACAGGCTTCGGAAATGGTCAGCATCGATGGCACTTAGGAAGCCGGAGGCGGAACGTCAAAGCGTCTGACCCACGACGAGGCAGGCGGCGAACATCAGCAGCCCGGCATTGCGGTTCGAACGGAAGCGGGCGAGCGCGCTGGCGCCGTCCTGCGTATCGAGCGTGGCGACCTGCCAGAACAGGTGCAGCGCCATCGGCAGCAGTGCCGCCAGCGCCAGCAAATCGGGCCGCAGCTGCCAGAAGGCGGTGCCCCAACAGGCCAGCGCGACAAGGTAGAAGGCGCTGACCCCGCCCCTAACATGGCTGCCCATCGCCCGCGCCGAGGAGCGGACGCCGACCAGTGCGTCGTCCTCGATGTCCTGGATCGCGTAGATCGTGTCATAGCCGATCACCCAGGCGATGCAGCCGGCATAGAGCAGGGCGAGCGGCAGCAGAGGCTGCGTACCGATCTCGATCCAGCCGACCAGCGCGGCCCAGGAGAAGACCAGGCCGAGCCAGGCCTGGGGCCACCAGGTGATCCGCTTCATGAAGGGATAGGCGGCAACCGGCGCAATGCTGGCGAGCGCCACCAGACGCGCGGGCCAGTGGAGCTGGAACCACACCACGAGCCCGATCAGGCAGAGCAGGCCGAGCCAGAGCAGGGCCGCCTTCACCGATACCGCGCCGCTCGCCACCGGGCGGCTGCGGGTACGAGCGATCTGCCGGTCGAGATCGCGGTCGACGATGTCGTTGAACACGCAGCCCGCGCCGCGCATCGCGATGCTGCCGAGCAGCAGCCACAGGACCAGGTCCCAGCGCTCGACCGCGCCCTTGGCCAGCGCGACGGCCCAGGCGCCCGGCCAGAACAGCAGCCACCAGCCGATCGGCCGGTCGAACCGGGCGAGCAGCGCATAGGGCCGCCAGCCGCTGGGGAGCAGGCCCACCAGCCCGCGATGCTCGGTATCCGGAACGATCTGCTGCACTTCTGCCATGCGCCCCGTCTCCGCGCGGCGGACGGAAAGATCAAGTCCGCAACAATCTGGCATAATCCTGCGACAAAGCGCGCGCAGGGCCATGCTCGGATCCTTTCATTCCGGAAACATCCGATGCGCCTCATCCTTGCCAGCCTGACCCTCACCGCGATCGCCACGCCTGCCCTGGCCGACAGCACGCCCAATTTCTTCATCAGCCCGATGGGCGAGCCGTTCCGCGGGCCCGACGCACCCAATATCTGGTTCGACAAGGCCGACGCCAATCACGACGGCGTGCTGACCGAGGCCGAGATGGAAGCCGATGCCGCGCGCTTCTTCGCGACGCTCGACCGGAACAAGGACGGCGAGATCGATCCGGACGAGATCGAATATTACGAGACGGTGGTCGCGCCGATGATCCGCGTCGGCGGCTATATGGGCACCGAGCCTGAATCGACCGAGGGAAGCGGCGACAGCGATTCGCCCCGTCCCAAGGCGACCTATGTCGCGCAGGGCGCCGCCCGCTACGGCTATTTCGACTATCCCGAGCCGGTGGTGGTGGCCGACACCAATTTCGATCGCGGCGTCGATGCCAAGGAATTCCGCGTCGCCGCCGACAAGCGCTTCGCGCTGCTCGACAAGAATGGCGACGGCAAGCTCGAGAAGAGCGAGCTGCCCAAGCTCGACACGCCGAGCTTCAAGCCGGGCAAGAAGGGCGGCGGCCGCGGCGGCATGGGCCGGCGCGGTGGCGGCGGCGGCCGGCACGGCGGTGGCGGCTTCGGCGGCGGTGGCGGCGGCATGGGCGGGATGGGCCCGGGCGGTGGCATGGGCGGCATGGGGGAGTGAGCCTGGGGGAGTGACGGGAGCCCCCGGCGAGCGCTAGAGCGGGGCATGCCCGCTACGCCCGCCTGGCCGCCCCAGTCCGCCCCCCGCCTGTTCATCGAGACCGAGCTGTCGCCCGGCGAGATCAGGATCGACGGGCCGCAGGCGCATTATCTGATCTCGGTGATGCGGATAAAGCTCGGCGAAGCGATCAAGCTGTTCGACGACCGGACCGGCGAATGGGCCGGCGTCGCCCGCCAGATCGGCAAGCGCGACCTGATCCTCGAAGTGACCGACCAGCTGCGCGAACGCGAGCCGGTGCCCGATCTGTGGCTGTGCGCAGCCCCGATCAAGAAGGGACGGATCGACTGGATCGCCGAAAAGGCGTGCGAGCTGGGCGTCGATCGGCTGGTGCCGGTGCTCACCCGGCGCGCGGTGGTCGACAAGCTCAACCTCGATCGGCTGCGCACCCATATGATCGAGGCGGCCGAGCAATGCGGCCGCACCGCGCTGCCCCGGCTCGACGAGATGGTGAAGCTGCCGGCACTGCTGCGCGACTGGCCCGAGGGGCGCGTGCTGTTCTTCGCGGACGAAGCCGGCGGCGTGAATGCGATCGAAGCGATGCGCGCGCATCCGGGCCCGGCGGCGATCCTGATCGGCCCCGAGGGCGGCTTCGACGATGGCGAGCGCGAGGCGATCAAGGCGCATCCCCAAGCAATCGGCATCGCCCTGGGTCCGCGCATCCTGCGGGCGGAGACCGCGGCGGCGGCGGCGGTTACGCTGTGGATGGGGGCGGCTGGGGACTGGTGAGCTAGATCCTCTCCCGGAGGGAGAGGGGGACCGCGACGCGAAGCGTCGTGGTGGAGAGGGAATGCCACGAGCTGTGCAGCTTGGGGCAAGCCCCCACCACCGGCTTCGCCGGTCCCCCTCCCCCTCCGGGGGAGGATTGTTTTGTCAGGCAGCCCGAACCTTGCGTCCCACCCAGGCAAAGAACCGCGGCACCGGCGCATTGCGCCGCATCCACGCGCTGTACTCCTGGTACGCCGGGTCGGAGCCCAGGTGCAGCTCCTCGGTCCGCGCGCGCCAGTAATAGACGCCGCTCACACAGGCCATGATCGCGGCGTTGCGCAGCCCCTCCACCCAGGTCGTGGTGGCGAGGAAGGGCAGGCCCGAGAGCCACCAGAACAGGTTCTTCGACAGATATGCCGGGTGGCGGCTCCACGCGTACGGCCCGTGGGTCAGGATGCCGCGATGGGTGAGGTTGGAGAAGCGGATGCCGAAGGCGATCGTCGCCCAGGCATAGATGCCGGTCAGCACCACCAGCACCGCGCCGAGCCCGCCCAGGATCCAGGGGTGCCCCGCGAACCACCAGGTCCAGTCGGCGCTGCCCGGGTGATAGTCGAGCACCCCGCCTTCGTTCATCAGCACGAAGGGCGGGTAGCAGATCAGCGCCGCGGTCCAGCCCGCCGCATAGGGCGTGGCGGTGCGGATGTGCGAATCGAGCGGCCGCATCGTCAGGATGTAGCCGGCGGTGGCGAAGGCCACGTCGATCACGAACATGAAGCTGATGCAGTAATTGGCGATCACCGCCGGGCTGTCGAACATCCGGGCGAAGTTCCAGCCGACGAAATCGCCGAAATTGGGCGGCACGATCGAGAGCATGAAGGCGAGGAAGAAGCCCTTCACCGCCCAGCTGCGCAGATGGTTCTGGATCGCCTTGTGGTCGATCGGCTCCTTCAGCCCCATCAGCCAGGCACCGAGATGCCAGGCGCCGTCCTTCGGCTGCTCGAGCTTGCGATCGAGCCACAGCACATAGGGGATGGAGAGCAGGAACAGCGCCGGCGCCGCCATCTCGATGCACCAGATCGACCAGGCGAAATTGGCGTAGCGGCCGGTCCACCAGAAGCGGAAGGTCGCGTAGATCAGCGCGATCCCGCCCCAGGTGAGCCACAGCCCGGTGAGCTTGGTCACCGAGATGTCGAGCGTGTCCTTGAGCGTGCGCGTCGATGCCCAGTCGATCCCCGTGCTCGGGTTGCGGTGCACCTTGTCGACGAGGATCGACCAGAGGATCATCGGCACCGCGCAGGCGACGACGTTGACCATCGCCGAATAGGGCCCGTCGAGCCGGTAGATCGAGGCGATCGCAGTCCACAGCGTCATGCCCGCGAGGCCGGCCATGCCGACGCCGGTGCTCACCGCCGAGCGGGGACGCGGATCGGCCTTGGCTTCCGCCGCCAGCTGGGGATCGTGATACATGGCGGAAACGCATAGCGGGCAATGGTTAGCGTCCCGTTAGCACCTCCTCTCTCGCCGCCCGCGGCGAGAGGGAGAATTGCATTGCCTGCCCACAGGGTCCTATGACCCTGCGGAATCCAAGAATGAGGTCGCTTCCCACGATGATCCGTGCGCTCGCCGCAGCCGCCCTGCTCGCTTCCGTCTCCGCCCCGGCCCTTGCCCAGACTTCGGTGGTCCAGTCGGCACCGGCGCAGACCGCGCCCTATCCGAACACCATCCCCGATGCGCGCGACATCGCCTATCCGGGCACGCTGACGCTCGACATCGATGCGACCGACACGACGCGCGGCATCTTCAACGTCAAGCAGACGATTCCGGTCGCCAAGAGCGGGCACCTGGTGCTGCTCTATCCGAAATGGATCCCCGGCAAGCACGGCCCGCGCGGCGAGATCGAGAAGCTGGGCGGCCTGGTCATCAAGGGCAATGGCAAGGTGATTCCGTGGAAGCGCGACCCGGTCGACGTCTTCGCCTTCCATCTCGACGTGCCGGCGGGCGTGAAGAAGCTCGACGTCAGCTTCAACTTCGTCTCGGCGACGGTGAACGACCAGGGCCGCATCGTGATGACGCCGAACCTGATGAGCCTGCAGTTCTTCTCGCTCAGCCTCTATCCGGCCGGCTATTTCACCCGCCGCATCCCGATCCAGGCCAAGGTGACCTATCCGGAAGGCTGGACCGCCAGCTCGGCGGTGGACGCCAAGGTGACGGGCAATGTCTACACCTATGACAAGACCAACTACGACGTGCTGATGGATTCGCCGGTGCTTGCCGGCCGCTATTACCGCCAGCTCAAGCTGACCGATCGCGTCTCGGTCGAGACCTATGCAGATGCGCCCGAGGAACTCGCCGCCAAGCCCGAGCATGTCGACGCGCTCAAAAAGCTGGTCGAGCAGGCTGTGAAGACCTTCGGCGTCGAGCATTACGACCATTACCGCTTCCTGTTCTCGATCAGCGACGAACTGGGTGGCATCGGCGTCGAGCATCACCGCAGCTCCGAGAACGGCACGGGCCTGGGCTTCTTCACCAAGTGGGACGAGAAGGCGACCAGCCGCAACCTGCTGCCGCACGAATACACCCATAGCTGGGACGGCAAGTTCCGCCGCGGCGCGGACCTGTGGACCCCGGATTTCCGCACCCCGATGCGCGGCTCGCTGCTCTGGGTCTATGAGGGCCAGACCCAGTTCTGGGGCTATGTCTTCCAGGCGCGCTCGGGCCTGGTCAGCAAGGCCGACACGCTCGACCAGTACGCCAACATCGCCGCGAACCTCGACAACCGGAAGGGCCGCACCTGGCGCCCGATGGGCGACACCACCAATGATCCGGTGATCACGCCGCGTTCGCCCAAGGGCTGGGTGAGCTGGCAGCGCTCGGAGGATTATTACAACGAGGGCCTGCTGATCTGGATGGATGCCGATTCGATCATCCGCGAGAAGTCCGGCGGCACCAAGTCGATCGACGATTTCGCCCGCATCTTTTTCGGCGGCCGCGACGGCGATTATGGCGAGCTGACCTATAATTTCGACGAGGTGGTTTCGACGCTCAACCAGGTCGTGCCCTATGACTGGCACAAGTTCCTCGACGAGCGGGTGAACGGCGTGTCGCAGAACGCCCCGCTCGGCGGGTTCGAGCGCAACGGCTACAAGCTCGTCTACAACGACACCCCCAACAAGGCGACGCCCAAGAACAGCACCGACCTGTCCTATTCGATCGGCCTGTCGATGGGCGCCAAGGGCATCTCGGGCGTGATGTGGGGCAGCCCGGCATTCGACGCCGGCATCACCCTGGCCGACGAGATCGTCGCGGTGAACGGCGCGGCCTATACGGGCGACAAGCTCAAGGACGCGGTGGCCGCCGCCAAGACCGGCAAGGCGCCGATCAAGCTCACCGTGAAGCGCGGCTCGCGCTACCGCGATGTTGCCATCGACTATCACGATGGCCTGCGCTATCCGCACCTCGAGAAAACAACCGAAGGAGAGGCTGGCCTGGATAAACTCCTCCAGCCGAAGTGACGGCAGAGGGGCGCCAAACCGCCCAGCTAAGGAAATACTAGCGTGCGTATCGATCTTATTCCGGTGGGTGATGATCCGCCGAACAGCCTGAACGTGATCATCGAAGTGCCCGTCGGCGGCGAGCCGGTGAAGTACGAGTTCGACAAGGCGAGCGGCGCGCTGTTCGTCGACCGCATCCTGCACACGCCGATGCGCTATCCGGCGAACTACGGCTTCGTGCCGCACACCCTGTCGCCGGACGGTGATCCGCTCGACGCGCTCGTCATCGCGCGCTCGCCCTTCGTGCCGGGCTGCGTCGTGCGCGCCCGCCCGATCGGCGTGCTCAAGCTCGAGGACGAGGCCGGCGGCGACGAGAAGCTGATCTGCGTGCCCGTGGACAGCACCTTCCCGTACTATTCGGACATCGGCGAGCGGCAGGACCTGCCCTCGATCGTGCTCCAGCAGATCGAGCACTTCTTCAAGCACTACAAGGACCTGGAGTCCGAGAAGTGGGTGCGCATCGGCCAGTGGGGCGATGCCGAGGAAGCCAAGAAGATCGTGATCGAAGCGATCGAAGCCGCAAAGAAGGCCAAGGAGGCCGCGGCCGCCTGAACCGGGCGCTGGCCTGGCGACTGTGCGCAGTGGCCGGGCTGGCGACGCTCGCGGCGTCGATGGGCTTCCCGCCCATCGACGCCTGCGGTCCCACCCACGGTACGGGACCGATCATCGCACTGGAACTGGTGCGAACCCCCGAAGCACTTGCCGAACTGTTCGGCCCGCCTTCCTGCTCCGGCGCCTTCGAGGCTGCCCAGCTGCGCGCAAGCTGGTGGGACGCGCTGGTCTTCATCCCGGCCTATGCCGCCTTTCTCGCGCTCGGTGCCGTGGCGCTTCGGGGCGATGCACCCCGTCTCTCCCGGATCGCGGTCGCGGTCCTGCTCGTCGCGGCCCTGCTCGACCAGATCGAGGGGCTGATCCTCTTCCAGATCGTGCCCCTCTGGCAGAGCCCTCCGAGCCTGTTCGACGCGCTGTTCTTCACCGTGCGCCCCAAATTCGCGCTGCTCGGGCTGGGATCGATGCTGCTCGCCGCCCTCGCCTGGCGCGGGCCATGGCTCGGCAAGATCGCCGCGCTACCGCTGGCGGCAGGCGGGCTCGTCTCGCTCTGGTTCCTCTTCGCCAATCCGCATGATCCGATGATGATGCAGGGCCATCGCTATGCCTGGATGGCCTTGCTCGCGCTCGCCGCGATCGGATCGGTCAACGCACGCTGGGTGAGCCGCACATGAGCAAGCCGCACCGCAAGGGCATCGGCAACATCATCGCCCCACCGCGCTTCCTGCTGTTCATCGCCGTGACGGTGGTGGCGGGCTGGCTGCTGCTGCCGCGGGTGGGGCCGCATTTCGGGATCATGCTGGCCTTCGATGCCGGCGCGGCGGCATTCCTGCTCTCGGCAGTCCCGCTGCTCGGCCACCGCGCCAGCGGGATGCGCGAGAGTGCCTGCCGCAACGACGCCAACCGGCCGATGCTGCTGCTGATCACGGTAATCGTCGGCGTGGCGGTGTTCACCTCCATCGCCGCCGAGCTGATGAGCGGGATCAAGTCCAACCCCTGGGCGCTGCCGGCGATCCTCGGCACGCTGGCACTGAGCTGGACCTTCAGCAACACGATCTACGCGCTGCACTATGCCCATATCTTCTACACCGCCGCCCGCAACGGCGCCGATGCGGGCGGGCTCGAGTTCCCCGACACCAAGGAGCCCGATTACTGGGATTTCCTCTATTTCGCGATCTGCCTGGGCATGACCTTCCAGACCAGCGACGTGACCATCTCCAGCCGCCGCCTGCGCCGCGTCGTCACCGCGCACTGCCTGGCCGCCTTCGTGTTCAACCTCGGCATCCTGGCGTTCACGATCAACGTGCTGGGCGGCGGCTAGGCCTTCTTCCTTGCCTTGGCCTTCTTCGGCGGTGCCCGCCGTGCCGCCTCGATCGCTAGCAGCGCCCAGCGGCGCAGTTCGTCGGCATCATCATAGGTCTCGTCGGGCGCGCGGCGATAGTTGAGCGACTGGACCCTGCCGTCCTCGCGCGTCACCGAGAAACGCGGCGTATCGCCCCATTCCGCCGCGCTCTCCGCATCCGCCTTGAGCCACAGCGCGTCGAAGGCGAGGATCGCGAAGGCCAGCCCGTCGAAATAGAGCGCCGCCCCGCCGAACAGCCGCTTGCGGGTAACCGTCCCCAGCGGCTCGAGCGCCTCGGCGACCCAGTCGGCCAGGCCCTCGTCGATCGCCATCAGCCGCGCCCGGCCAGCGCCACCAGCGCGTCCCCGCTGACCCGCTGCACCGTCCATTCGTCCATCGCCTGCGCACCCATCGCGCGGTAGAAATCGATCGCCGGGGTGTTCCAGTCGAGCACTGCCCATTCGAAGCGCCCGCAATCACGATCGAGCGCGATTCCCGCCAGATGCCGCAGCAGCGCCTTGCCCGCACCCGAGCCCCGCGCATCGGGAGTGACGTACAGATCCTCGAGATAGATTCCCGGCTTGCCGGTCCAGGTCGAGAAATTGTGGAAGAACAAAGCGAAGCCCACCGGCCTGCCGTCCAGCTCGGCGATCAGGCTCTCGGCCACGCGGCGCTCGAACAGCGCGTCGTGCAGCATCGCCTCGGTCGCCACCACCGCGTCGGGCTCGCGTTCGTACAGCGCCAGCTCGCGGATCAGGTCGAGGATCAGCGCGACGTCCTGCGGTGCGGCGGTGCGGATGGTGATCATGAAAGCGCGGGCTCCACTTCTGGCTCGGCGATGCCGGGTTTGCTGCGCGCCGCCATCAGGCATCCCGCGACGATCAGCAAGGTGCCGCCCACGGTGAGCAGGGTCAGCGGCTCGTGGAAGAACAGCCAGCCCATGATCGCCGCCCAGACGAACGCGGTATATTCGACAGTGAGCAGCACCTGCGCCTCGGCCCGGGCATAGGCCCAGGAGAGCAGCAGCAGCGAGACGATCGCCAGGCCGGCGGCGAGCAGGACCAGCCACCATTGGCCGGGTGCGGGCATGACGAGCAGCCAGGGTGCCGGCACGCAGAAGATCCCGAGGATGATCCAGTTCTGGAAGAAGGCGATCTCGATCGGCTTGGCCTGCTGCGCCTGGTGGCGGGCGATGACGAGATTGACCGCATAGAACACCGCCGAGGTCAGCACCGCGACCATGCCGAGCGCCGAATCGGGCCGGTGCGGCGCGCCCAGCTGCCCCGCCAGGATGATCCCCACCCCGGCCAGCCCGAGCAGCGAGCCGAGGATAGAGCGCGCGCCGATCTGCTCCTTCAGGAAGATCGCGGCGAGCGCCAGCGCGATCAGCGGGGCGATGAAGGTGAGCGCGATCGCCTCGGCCAGCGGCACGCGGACGATTCCCCAGAAGAAGGCGATGGCCATCACCGCGATCACCAGGCTGCGGATCGCATGGATCCGGAGCACGCGCGGCTCGGGCAGGCGCGGCCTGTTGAAGGCAAACAGCGGGGTCATGATCGCCGCGCCCGCGACCAATCGCCAGAAGATCGCGGCATAGGCGCCGATGACGAGGCCGATCCCCTTCATCACCGCGTCCATGATCGAATAGAGGGCGATGCCGGCGGAAGCGGCGAGCAGGGCCGCGATGATGGTCCGATGCATGCTGCGCCGCTAGCGCCCGTCGATCGCGCGCACGACCATCTTCGGGAGCGACCCGTCGACCATCTCGACTCGAAGGCTCTTGCCGCTCCGGCCGGTGATCGGCGCCTCGACCAGCCGGATCGCCCCGCTGGTCATGCCCCGATCGACCGAGACCGTCGGCTTCTTGCCGTCCCAGGCGTGCACGGTGAGCTGAGCGCCGAGCAGCTCGACCCGCGACGGCAGCTGCGCGGGATCGACGATCACCGGACGGCTGATTCGCGCCTCCGCATTGCCGGCGATCGACGCATAGAAATCGAGCTGGCCATCGGCGCGGTGATCATAGGTGATTGTGACGCCGAAATATTGCGTCCGCCCGAGCAGCCGGAAGATGTTGTAAGGCACCGGATCGATCGGCGTGAAGATGATGCCTCCGGAGACTACCTCGCCCTTCGCCTCGACGCGGCCATCGTCATCCGCGTCGCGCAGGCAGAGGCGGTAGCGCTTGCCGTCCCGGTCGCAGAAGAGGAACCCACGGTGGACCAGCGGGGCATAGGGGTTGCGCGGCTGGAGCAGCCATTCCGCGACTTCCCAGCTGCCGATTACGCCGATGCCGGTCCGCGCCTTGAATGCCTTGGCCTCCGCGCCCGAAAGCGCGAGGACCATGTCGCCCGCCGGCTCCACGCGCTGCTGGAAGATCGGCAATTCCGCAAACTGCCGGTGCGGCTTGCTGTCGACGTCCCAGCGCTGGAGGACCTGGGCGCGCAGCAAGGTACCGGGCTCGGGCGACGGCGCAGGGGGGATCACCACCTGCGCGACGATCGCTGTCAGGATCATTCGGCGGCTTGGGCCGCGGCCTCGCTGGCCGCCTCGATCTCCGCCGCCTTGGCCTCGACCAGCTTGACGATATGGTCGAGCATGTCGGCGTCGTTCACCGTGTGATCGGTGACCCCCGACAGATAGACCATGTGCTTGCCGTTGCCGCCACCGGTCAGGCCGATATCGGTCTCGCGCGCCTCGCCCGGGCCATTGACCACGCAACCGAGCACCGAGAGCGACAGCGGCGTGCGGATGTGCTGGAGCCGGTCCTCCAGCGCCTGGACGGTGCGGATCACGTCGAAGCCCTGGCGCGCGCAGCTCGGGCAGGAGACGACGCGGACACCACGATTGCGAATACCCAGCGCCTTGAGGATCTCGAAGCCGACGCGGACCTCTTCCTCGGGCTCGGCCGAGAGCGAGACACGAATGGTGTCGCCGATACCGAACCAGAGCAGCGAGCCGATACCGATCGCGCTCTTCACCGTACCGCCGACGAAGCCGCCCGCCTCGGTGATGCCGAGGTGCAGCGGGCAATCCACCGCGTCGGCGAGCTGCTGGTACGCCGCGACCGCCAGGAATACGTCCGACGCCTTCACCGCGACCTTGAACTCGTGGAAGTCGCGATCCTGGAGCAGCTTGATGTGATCGAGCGCCGACTCGACCAGCGCCTCGGGGCACGGCTCACCGTACTTCTCCAGCAGGTCCTTCTCGAGCGAACCGGCATTGACGCCGATGCGGATCGCGCAGCCATTGGCCTTGGCGGCGTTGACCACTTCGTTCACCCGGTCGGCGCTGCCGATATTGCCCGGATTGATGCGCAGGCAGGCGGCGCCGGCATCGGCGGCTTCCAGCGCGCGCTTGTAGTGGAAATGGATGTCCGCGACGATCGGCACGCGGCTGGCGCGGACGATCTGCTTCAGCGCCGCAGTCGATTCGACGTCCGGGCAGCTCACGCGGATGATGTCGACGCCGGCGTCCTCGCAGCGGCGGATCTGGTCGATCGTCGCACGGGCATCGGAAGTTGCGGTGTTGGTCATGGTCTGCACCGTCACCGGCGCATCGCCGCCAACGGGCACATTACCCACCATGATCTGACGGCTGGGCCGCCGGACGATATCGCGCCAGGGACGTACGGACATGGCGGCCATATAGGCGCTTTGGCCCCGCGGGGCCAGCCACGAGAATGTCGAGATTCGGTGCAGTGCGGAGCGACGGCTTTACGCGATGCTAAGCAAAGCGGGTTAAGCTTGCGGGCTGTTCGATAGCCCGAGGCCAGATTTGCGGCACGACCCGATCCCTGCTGCCGCACCGCGGACCAGCCAGCGCCATTACGGCATGGACTGGCTGCGCATCGCGGCATTCGGGCTGCTGATCCTCTATCACATCGCCATGGCCTTCTCGCCCTGGGACTGGGTGATCAAGACCGAATACGCCTTTGGCTGGCTGATCCCGCCGATGGCACTGCTCACGCCGTGGCGCCTCCCCTTGCTGTTCGCGGTGTCCGGCTATGCCTCGCGCAAGCTCTACGCGCGGGCGCCCGGCGACTTCGCCCGGAGCCGCGCCCTGCGGCTGCTCGTACCGCTCGCCTTCGGCATGGCGGTGCTGGTGCCGCTGGAGATGTGGGTGCGGGTGATGGAGAATGGCTATCCGAGCGGCTATCTCCATTTCTGGGCGCTCGATTACTGGCGCAGCGGCATCTTCTGGGGGCGCGAGTTCCCGAGCTGGGAACATCTCTGGTTCGTCGCCTATCTCGCCGCCTACACGCTGCTGCTCGCCGCCCTGCTGGCCTGGGATGGCGGCCGGACGATGCGCGGCATCGAAGCAGCGGCAGCGTGGCTGACCAGGGGAAGCCGGCTGCTCTGGGCACCGGTGGTGGTGCTGGCGGCGGCACGGCTCGCGCTGCTGTTCGTCGCGCCCGAACGCCAGGGATTGCTGCGCGATTGGGGCGGGCATGCGCAATATGTGCCGATCTTCCTGTTCGGCTTCGCGCTGGCGGGGTCGCCCGGGCTATGGCCGGCGATCGCCCGCAATTGGAAGCGCGGTGCCGCGATGGCGGCGCTGGCCGGTGCCGTGGTCGTCTCCGTCGAACTCATCTGGCCGGGCACCAATGTGCCGCCGCACGAAGTGATGGCGCTCGACCGGGCCGCACGCACCGCCATGGCCTGGGGGATGATCCTGGCGCTGTTCCACATCGCCGAGACGCGCTGGAACCATGACCATCCGCTACGCAAGCCGCTCGCCGAGGCGGTGTTCCCCTTCTACATCGTCCACCACCCCGCGATCGTGCTGATCGCCTGGTATTCGCTGCCGCTGCACCTGAGCGCCCCGCTCGACTTCGCGCTGCTGCTGGGGGGTACCGCCGGCGTGTGCGCCGCGACCTATCTCATCGGCCGGCGCATCGGCTGGCTGCGCCCGCTGATCGGACTCAACCGGCTGGCGAAGCCGGAAACTCCTGCTAGGGAAACGACGCCTGCTTCTGGAGTAGTCTGATGCGCTTTCTCGTGATCCTCGCGGCCCTGATCGGCTTCGCCGCGCCCGCCAATGCCTATTGGGAATATGGCCACCAGACCGTCGCCGCCATCGCCTGGCGGAACGTCACCCCGGCCACCCGCGCGAAGATCACCCAGCTGCTCCGCCATACCGACCTGCTCAAGACCGAGGGCTGCCCGGCGACCAACATCGAGGAAGCCTCGGTCTGGGCCGACTGCATCAAGAAGCTGGGCAATGACTGGCGCTACGCCTCGGTCTGGCATTACCAGGACGCCGACGTCTGCAAGCCGTTCGACGTGACCGCCGAGTGCAAGGACGGCAATTGCGTCTCCGCCCAGATCGAGCGCGACGTGAAGCTGCTCAAGGACCGCAAGGCGCCGCAGGTCGAGCGGGTGAAGGCACTGCTCTTCCTCGTCCATTTCGTCGGCGACATCGGCCAGCCGCTTCACGGCGCCGAGCACGACCATGACGCCGGCGGCAACAAGGCGATGGTGAGCTATGGCATCTACACCACCGACCGGCTGAACCTCCATTCGGTGTGGGACGGGCTGCTCGCCGAGCGTGCGATCACCTCGGGGCCCAACATCGTGCGCAGCTACAGCCGTGCCGACCGGGCGAAGTTCGGCGGCGGCACCGTGCAGGACTGGGGCAAGGACAGCTGGGAGCTTTCCAGGACCATCTATGCCGACCTGAACGGCGGCGACACCTGCAAGCCGATCACGACCCGTATCAACATCACCGAACCGATGATCGAGAAGTGGGTGCCCGAGGCGCGCAACCAGGTGATCAAGGGCGGCCTCCGCCTCGCCCGCCTGCTCGACGAGGCGCTGGCCTGATCCCGGGCCGTCACCGTCCCGGCTTGCGCCGGGATGACGGACTGGGTTGCAATGTAGGATTTCGCCTGCTTGGCTCGTGCGGCCGGACCTTCGGGGACGGCCGCTCTTTGCATCTGTAGGAAAGATAGGATCCCGCGCGCGCAGTAATGTTACGCGATGTAGCGATGCCCGTGCGCGATGTTAGTGATCTTCGGGGATCGCCGCCTCACTGATCCCCGCCCCAGCGGAAGCGCCATTCCCCGTCGGCCTTGACCGCGAGCAGCCAGAGAAAGGCGGCGAGCAGCGGCACGAGCAGGACCAGCCACATCCGGTCGCGATGCGTCGCGAAATTGACGAGCAGTCCGACCAGGGCGCCGAAGGCCAGGGTCGCCACCCAGCCCTGCCAGGTGACCGGCACCGCGCCGAAGCCGAACCTCTTGGGACGGAACCAGTATCCCGGGCGCACCCGGAAAGCGTTGCCGATCATCGGAACAGCTCCATGGCGATGCCGGCGAGCAATGCCGCAGCGGCAAGGAAAAACAGGATCGGGCGCCGTGCACGGCTGGCCTGATGGGCAAGCAGCATCTGTCTACTCCTGGTCTTCGCCCTCTTTCGCCTTGGGCGGGCGGCCACGCTTGGCGCGCACCGGCTCGGCCAGCTTCACCCCGCGCTTGCCCAGCGCCTCGCGCAGCAGGCACTCGACCTGGGCATTGACGCTCCGCAGGTCGGCCGCGGCCGAGCGCTCGATCGCCGCATAGAGCGCGGGATCGAGGCGCAACGGGAAGGCTTTCTTCTGGGGCGGCTGGTCGGACACGGGGTTCGCCTTACTGGTACAGCGAGCCCGTGTTGACCACCGGCTGGGTATCGCGCTCGCCGCACAGCACGACCATCAGGTTCGAGACCATCGCGGCTCGGCGCTCGTCGTCGAGATGGACGACGTCCTTGGCGGAGAGCTGGGCCAGCGCCATCTCGACCATGCCGACCGCACCCTCGACCAGGGTCTGGCGGGCGGCGACCACCGCCTGGGCCTGCTGGCGACGGAGCATCGCGCCGGCGATCTCCTGGGCATAGGCGAGGTGAGTGAAGCCGCACTCGTCCACGGTGATGCCGGCGACGCGCAGCCGCTCGATCAGCTCGCCGCGCAGCTCGGTGCCGACCTGGTCGTGATTGCCGCGCAGCGTGACTTCCTGATGCTCGAAATCGTCATAGGGATAGCGCGAGCCGATGGTGCGCACCGCCGCCTCGATCTGGACGTTCACGAACGCCTTGTAGTCGTCGACGTCGAACAGCGCCTGCGCGGTGTCGGTCACGCGCCACACCACCTGCGCCGCCATCTCGATCGGATTGCCGCGCAGGTCGTTCACCTTGATGCGCTCCGAGATGATGTTGTTGGCGCGTACCGAGACCTTCTTCTTGATCAGCCACGGCATCGCCCAGCGCAGGCCGGTGGTACGGTCGGTGCCCTGATAGTCGCCGAACAGCGTGATCACCGCCGCCTGGTTGGGCTGAAGCAGGTAGAAGCCACCGATCACGAACAGCAGGACCAGGATAGGCGCGATCAGCCACGAGATCACGATCCAGTCCGGCAGGCGATCGATCTGGGTGATCGCGGCTACGACAGCGACGAGTGCGACCAGCAACAGCAACAACATGCCATAGCCGCTCGTCGTGGTCGCGGGCTTCTCGCTGCTCTGGCGCAGTGCCGGTGCGGCGCTACGTACGTCGGTCATTCTTGCCTCCCGTAATTATGATATCGTATTTATATCGAGTCGAAGCGCCCCGCAAGCGGAATCGGACGGCGGTTCATCCAGCGCTCATCGGCGACGGCGAGAGTGCGCGGCGCCGTTCGATTGGGGGAAGCGATGCGATCCAGCCTGCCAGTGCTTTGTGCCGTCCTGCTCGTCGTCACCGCACCGGCCATCGCGCAGCCCTCCACGGCGACCATCACCCGGGATGCCGACGCGGCAATGGCGGCGGCGATCGACACGGGAGGCTCGGGCGCGGTGGTGCTGATCGCGCGGGGCGATACGGTCCTGTATCGCAAGGCTCGCGGCTTGGCCGAAGTCGAGCTGGGCGTGCCGCTGTCGCCCGACCAAGCCTTCCGCATCGCCTCGATCACCAAGAGCTTCACCGCCGCCCTGCTCGTCCAGATGGCGGCACGCGGCGAAGTCGCGCTCGACGCGCCGGCGATACGCTACCTGCCCGACGTGCCGCTCGATCCGCGCATCACCCTGCGCCAGCTGCTCAGCCACACCGCCGGCGTCGCCGAGAACGATGCCATGCCGCAGCCGCCGCTCGGCAATGGCGAGGTGCCCTTGTCCGAACAGGTCCGCCGGATCGCCGCCCGTCCGCTCACTTTCGAGCCCGGCACCGCGCAGCGTTACTCGAACGCGGGCTATATCCTGCTCGCCGCAGTGATCGAAAAGGTGACGGGGCAGAGCTGGGATGAGGCCATGCGCGCACGGCTATTCGCGCCACTGGGACTGGCCGACACCACCTATGACCGGGCGGACATGGTCGTCCCCGGCCGGGTGGTAGGCTATGCGATGGACAAGGGCCTTCTGCGCAACGCCGCGCCATTCAACATGTCGATTCCCAAGACCGCGGGCTCGCTACGCTCGACCGCGGCCGACCTGCTGCGCTGGATGCGCGCACTGTCGCAGGGCAAGGTGGTCAGGACCGAAGGCTTCGCCGAAATGAGCAAGCCGGCGCTGGCGGGGGTGGGCATACAGGATCGCTACGGCCTCGGCCTGTATCGCTGGCAGGTCCGCGGGCAGGACGCGATCGGCCATACCGGCCAGATCAACGGCTTCGCATCGGCGCTGTTCTACCTGCCGGCCGAGGATGCGACGGTGGTGGTACTGGCTAACAATGACGGCTTCGACGCACAGGCGCTCGCCCGGCGCATGGCGGCGATCGTCATCGGCAAACCCTATCCGCTGCTGACCGCTGGCCAGGGGCTGCCCAGGGACGCGGCCGCGCTGGTCGGCACCTATGGCAGCGATCCGGCGACGATGCGCATGGTCGCCATCGCCGGCGACCGGATCACCGTGGCACGGCCCGGTCGCCAGTCGCTCCCCGTCATGCTCGACGACGAAGGCAATATCCATTTCGTGCCGGACGAACTCAGCTATTTCGCGCCGGTCCGCAACGGTGCCGGCAAGGTGATCCGGCTTGACTATTTCGCCCGAGGCGAAGGCCCGGCGTTGCCGCTCGGCCGCCAGCTCCCGCCATGAAAAAGGCCGCCCGGATTGCTCGCGGCGGCCCTTTCATTCTCTGCGGAACGGCTCAGCTGATGACGATGGTCACCGCACGACGGTTCTGCGCCCAGCTGGCGTCGTCCGAGCCGAGCGCAATCGGGCGCTCCTTGCCGTAGCTGATCGTGGTGATGCGGGCCGGCGAGATGCCGCGCGAGGCGAGATAGTTCTTCGCGGCGTTGGCGCGGCGATCGCCGAGGCCAAGGTTGTACTCGCGGGTGCCGCGCTCGTCGCAATGCCCCTCGATCGTGATCCGGGTGTTCGGGTGCGACGTCAGCCACTGCGCCTGGCTGTCGAGGATCGCACGCGCTTCGGGATCGATATCGTACTGGTCGAACGAGAAGTGGATCGTGTCGCTCGACACTTCGCGGCGGAACTGCTCGTTGATCGGCGCGGCGACGGTGTCGCTGTCGCCTTCGCCGGCATTGACCGGGCCAGTCTCCGACGGCGCGGGCGGGATATCGGCGACATTGCGCTTCTTGGTGCAACCCGCAGTGGCGATCAGCGCGATGCCGAGCACCAGGCCAGTCGTGATCTTGGACATGGTCATTTTCCTCCTAGATGTGGCATCGAACCCGCTTGCCCGGGCCCATAGCACAGATGCGGTAACGTTTCAGGGGCGAATCGGTCCCCAGCTGGGATCCGATCCGTCGAGCGGCGTGGGAATGCGCCGTGCATTGGTACCGGTGAGATCCACCGACCACAGGTCCGGCCGGCCCGAACCCTGGGCCGAACGGAAGAACATCAGCACGCGGCCATTGGGCGACCAGCTCGGCGCCTCGTCACCCCAGCTGTTGGTCAGCAGCTTCTCGCTCCCGCCCGAGGGGTTCATCACGCCGATCCGGAATGCGCCGCCGCCGGTACGGGTGAAGGCGATCAGATCGCCGCGCGGGCTCCACACCGGCGTCGCATAGCGGCCGCCGCCGAAGCTGATCCGGTGCTGGTTCGAGCCATCGGCGTTCATCACGTAGAGCTGCTGGGTACCGCCGCGGTCGCTCTCGAACACGATCTTCGAACCGTCGGGCGAATAGCTGCCGCCGGTATCGATGCCGGGCGAGGTCGTCAGCCGCTGCGGCTCGCCACCGGCGGTCGCGATGCGATAGACGTCGGTGTTGCCGGCCTGCGCCATCGAGAAGAGGATGTTTCGGCCATCGGGCGAGAAGCGCGGCGCGAAGCTCAGGCTCACATTCGACACGAGCAGCCGGTTCTGCCGCGAGGCCATGTCATAGACATAGATGGACGGCTTGCGCTGGGTGTAGCTCATGTACACGATCGCGTTCTGCTTCGGCGACATGCGCGGCGTGAGCACGATCGACTGGCCGTTGGTCAGGAAGCGGTGGTTGGCGCCGTCCTGGTCCATGATCGCCAGCTGCTTGCGGCGCTTGTTCTTGGGGCCGGTCTCCGCGACGTAGACCACCTGGCTGTCGAAATAGGGACCTTCGCCGGTGAGCTTGGAATAGACCGCATCGGCACACTTATGTGCCGCGCGGCGCCAGTCGCCCGGCGAGACGACGAAGCCCTGGCGAACCAGTTCGCTCTGCAGCAGCACGTCGTAAAGATAGCAGCCCACGGTCAGCGAGCCATTGCCGTTGGCGCGGACATAGCCTTGGATGACCGCCTGGTTGCCGTTCCAGCTGCCGTAATTGGGCGCGGCGACTTCACTATAGGCGATGCCGCGGCTGGCCGAGGGCCCGCGCGTCTTGAACAGGCCGGTGTTGCGCAGATCGTCCTCGACGACCTGGGCCAGCTTGGTGCCGAGCTGGTCGGTCGGGCCCGCAGGCGTATCCACCGTCTGCGAGGTCGGCATCGCGGGAATCGCGATGACCAGATCCTTGGCCGCGGTGTTGCTCACGTCGACGCTGAGCGGCGTGTCCTGTTCCGGGGTCGGGATCGGCGCGGGTGCCGGCACGTCCTGCGCCTGCGCGACGGTGGCCGCAGTGCTCGCCAGCAGGGCCGCGATCGTCAGATGGGCAAATTTCATCTTCACAGGTCCTCGTACAAAACCGGGGCTATGACTTTCCACGCGCCGTAGAATTGCGGCGGCAGCTTGAAGGGAGCGGCCAGCTTCACCGCGCGGATCGCACGATCCCGGGCGAGGGCCGCCTGAGCACGGTTGCTGTCGGTGACGCCGGTCTGGGCCGTAACGCGCGGCTCGCCGGCGAGCGAACCATCTTCGTTGAGGCGTACGGTCACCGTGGTCCGCAGCTTGTCCGAGTCCGCGCCGCTGGGCGGAGCCCAGTGCGGACGGATTTGGCGGATGATCGCGGCGCTGAGCGCGGCCTTCTGCTCGGGCCCGACCGTGGCGGCGGGCGGCGTGGTCGAAGTGCTTTTCGTAGGCTTGTCGCTGATGCCGTTGAGCAGCCCGTCGAGCCGTCCGGTCGGCGCCACCGGGCGGTTGGACGGGCGCGAAGGCGCTTGTGCCGGGGCGGGTTTGGTCGGTGCCTTCGGCGCAGGCTTCACCGAATTGGACGCAGGCAATGGCTTGGGCGCTGGCTTGACCGCATCCGGCGCGGGCGCCGGCTTGGGCGGGGTCGGCTGCGGCTTCGCGACAGGCTGGGGATTGGGCGCAGGCTCGGGCGGCGCGCTGTCCGGTTCGATCGGCGCTTCGACCGGCGACAGCTTGGCAGCCGGCTCCTCGCTGGTCGGCGTTGGCGACGTGCTCTCGAGCGCGACCTGATCGACCAGCGCCACTTCGATGGGCGTGGGCTTCAACTTCAGGGGATTGGGGGTGGCGAGGAAACCAACCGACAATATGCCGAACAGGGCGACATGCCCGATCAGCGCAATCGCCAGCCCAGCTCCCTCGGTCCGGTTCATCACGGCTTGGTGCTCGCGTCGGTGATCAGCGAGACGCGGTTGAGCCCGGCATGGTTGAGCTCGCCCATCACCTTCATCACCTTGCCATAGCCCAGGCCCTGGTCGGCGCGCAGGAACACCGCCGCCGGCTTGCCGTCCGGACCCGGCGCGCGGCCGGCGATCTCCTCGAGCTTGGCAGGTAGCGCTGCGTCGGCTGTCAGTTCGTTGTCGACGAAGACCTGGCCCTTGTCGTCGATCGAGATCTGGACGGGCTTCTGGTCCTGATCGACCGGCTTGGCCCGGCTCTCGGGCAGGTTCACCGGCACGCCGGCGGTGAGCAGCGGCGCGGTGACCATGAAGATGATCAGCAGCACCAGCATCACGTCGACCAGCGGCGTGACGTTGATGTCGGCCATCGGCGCGCGGCGGCCGCGGCCCTTGTTCGAAGGAAGATGCATCGCCACCGGCTTAGGCCTCCATCTCCAGGCGACGGCTGAGCGTCGCATGGAAACCGTCGGCGAAGCGGTTGAGCCGCGCCTCGACGCGGTTCACACCGTGCGAATAGCGGTTGTACGCGATCAGCGCGGGGATGGCGGCGAACAGGCCGATCGCGGTGGCGAACAGCGCCTCGGCAATGCCCGGCGCGACCACGGCGAGCGACGAGCTCTGTTCCTTGGCGATGCCGGTGAAGCTGCGCATGATGCCCCAGACCGTGCCGAACAGGCCGATGAACGGCGCCGCCGAAGCGATGGTGGCGAGGAAGTTGAGGCGGTCGGCGAGACGGTCGATCTCCTGGGCGATCGTCGCGCCCATCGCAGTCGCCAGGCGCTCGCGGGTACCTTCACGGTCGATCGCCTTGCCGCTGGTCGAGCGACGCCATTCGGTGACGCCGGCGGCGAAGACCCGGGCGATCGGCTGGTCGCGGCCGGCAGCGCGGCGGTGGAACTCGTCGATATCGTCGGCTTCGCGATACTCGCTCTCGAACCGGTCGATCGCCTTCTTCACGCTGCTCACCCGGAAGCCGAACGAAAGGATGATCGCCCAGGTCCACAGCGAGGCGAGCAACAGGCCGATCATCACGGCGCGCACCACCCAGTCCGCCTGCAGGAACAGGCCGATCGGCGACATGGTTGCGGCGTCGGTGCTGATGAATTCCATGATCGGTTCAGTTTCCCTTGAAGACCAGCGGCGCGAAACGTTCCATCCACCCTGCCGGCTGGCGGCGCGGGCGGCCGGACGGGGCGACGAACACCGCCTCGATCTCCGCTTCGGCCACTATGGTAACGTCGCGCATGACTCGTTGATGAATATCCACTGCGGCGGGGCGCAGCTGGACCAGCCGGCTGACCACCACCAGTTCGTCGCCCAGGCGCGCCGGCGCCCGGTAGCGAATGTTCGCCTCGCGGAGCGCATAGGCACCCTCGCCGGCTTCATGGGCGGCGCGCTGGTCGATGCCGGCCAGCGCCAGCATATCGGAGCGGGCGCGCTCCATGAACCGCAGATAGTTGGCGTGGTAGACCACGCCGCTGAGGTCGGTGTCCTCGAAATAGACACGCAGGACGAAATGATGCTCGAGGCCCTCGAACCGGCCAGGGGCGAAACGGACGTCCATGCCGGGCCCCTAACGCAGCACCTTCCGTGGGGGAACCCCTTGCCTCAGTCGAACAGCCCTTCCTGCGCGGTGGACGGAGGATTGAGCCCGAGATGCTTCCATCCGGCAGCGTTGAGGCAGCGCCCCCGCGCCGTTCGGGCGATCATCCCGATCTGGATCAGATAGGGCTCGATCACTTCCTCGATCGTGTCGCGCGGCTCGCTGAGCCCCGCCGCCAGCGTCTCCACCCCGACCGGACCGCCCTTGTAGATATCGGCGATCATCATGAGATAGCGCCGGTCCATCGCATCGAGGCCGAGCGCGTCCACTTCCAGACGGGTCAGCGACTGGTCGGCCACCCGGGCATGCACCACATCCTCGCCCAGCACATTGGCGAAGTCGCGCACCCGGCGCAGCAGCCGGCCGGCGATGCGCGGCGTGCCCCGCGAGCGGCGGGCGATCTCATGCGCGCCGTCGGGGGCAACGTGCAGGTCGAGCAGCGTGGCGGCGCGAGTGACGACCTTCTCCAGCTCGTCCACACCGTAGAAATTGAGGCGTACCGGGATGCCGAACCGGTCCCGGAGCGGCTGGGTGAGCAGCCCCTGGCGCGTGGTGGCGCCGACCAGGGTGAAGCGCGGCAAGTCGATCCGCACGCTGCGTGCCGACGGCCCCTCGCCGATCATCAGGTCCAGCGCGCGGTCCTCCATCGCCGGATAGAGGACTTCCTCGACCGCAGGATTGAGCCGGTGAATCTCGTCGATGAACAGGACGTCGCCATCCTCGAGATTGGTGAGCAGCGCGGCCAGGTCCCCGGACTTGGCGATGACCGGCCCGGAGGTGGAGCGGAAGCCGACGCCCATCTCGCGGGCGATGATCTGGGCGAGCGTGGTCTTGCCCAGGCCCGGCGGCCCGAAGAACAGGACATGGTCCAGCGCATCGCCGCGCTGCTTGGCGGCATCGATGAACACGCGCAGATTCTCGCGCGCCGCCCGCTGGCCGACGAACTCGTCGAGGCTCTTGGGGCGAAGTGCTGCATCCACGTCATCGGCGCGGCGAGCGGAGGAGAGGAGGCGATCGGTGTCGGTCATTTCACTTCGGTCCGCTTGTAGCCGACCGAATTCTCTTCATCCGGCTCGCGGTAGATTCTCGTGTGATATTCCATGGGCTCGATGCTGGCCGGCCGGTCACCATCTCCTTCGACCCAGCCGACGACATAACCGGTCACGTCCTTTTCGATCCAGCGGCTGCACGAACTCCAGCTCCTCGGCTTGAGGCGTACCGTTCGCCCGGCGCCAGGCCCGGCAAGAATGCGCGCGGCAGCGCCATCCTTGAAGAAGCCCGGATACTCTTCCGGGCTGCTGAGCAGGCGAATCCTGATCAGTACGGCACCCTCAGGTAGCCGCGCCGGCGGATTGCGCAGAACGATGTAACGCTCCCAACGCTTACCAAGACATGCATGCGCGGCACCGGGCAGACCAAGAGCCAAGGCGGCGAGGATCGTGATCAGCCGCTTCATCCCAGCAACCCGCTCAGCAGCGCCGGGTGGAAGCCCCAGCCCAGGAACCCGCACAGCCCCATAAACAGCCCGAAACCGCCGAACGCCCAGCCGGCCCAGAGCAGCCAGCCGCTCTCGACCAAAGCCGCCACTGCCGCAATCGAGATGGCGGTGGAGACCGCCGCGTCGCTGGCGTCGAACTGGTCATCATGGACATTGAGCGCGTCATATTGATCGCTCTGCGCCTTCGCGTCGGCGGCGAGGCGAGGCGCCTCCGCCTTGTACTTGGCGATGTCGCGGTCGAGCCCGGCGAGGACCGGGGCGGCGCGCTTCGGATCGGCGAGCGCGGCGATCTGGACGCGGCTGGCCTCGGCGACGTGCTGCTTGGTCTTGGTCGCCTGATATTCGTTCCACTTGTCGACCGAGGCTGACTGGGCCTGCGCCATTGCCTGGACGATGTTGCCGTCCTTGATCCCGCACAGCCCCATGAACACCGAGAGCACGACAACAGTGATCGCCACCTTGCGGTTGAGCGACTTGTCCTTGGCCTCGGCGCTGACTTCGATTTCCATGGTCCTGCCCTATCCTGCCCGCAGCGATGCGACTAGGTCCGCAGCATGCCGCGCCCCGACCTGCTGCTCGTCTCGAACATCCCCGCCCCGCTGCGCACCGCGCTGGCCGAGCGCTTCACCCTGCACGAAGGCGATCCGGTGCCCGGCATCCGCGCTGTGGTGGGCGGCGGCATGGCGAGGCTCGACGCGGCGCTGCTGGGCCAGCTGCCCGATCTGGAGATCGTCGCGATCCACGGCATCGGCCATGACGGGATCGACCTGGACGCGCTGCGGGCACGCGGCATCCGGCTGACGCTGACCCCGGACGTGCTGACCGAGGATGTCGCCGACCTTGCCATCGCGCTGATGCTGGGCGTGCAGCGCCGGGTGGCCGCGAACGACGCGCTGGTGCGTGGCGACGGCTGGGCGGCACCACTCGGGCGCCGGGCGAGCGGACGCCGGATCGGCATCTTCGGCCTGGGCCGCATCGGCCATGCCATCGCCCTTCGCGCCGCGCCCTTTGCCGGCGAACTGCTCTACAGCGCCCGCACCGAGAAGCCGGTGCCCTGGCGCTTCGTCCCTGACATCGCCGCGCTGGCCGAAGCGAGCGAGGTGCTGATCCTGGCGGCGCCCGGCGGGGCGGAGACCGACGGCATCGTCGATGCCGCGGTGCTCGACCGGCTCGGCCCGGACGGCGTGCTGGTCAACATCGCCCGCGGCAGCCTGGTCGACGAGGCGGCGCTGGTCGCGGCGCTGACCGAGGGCCGCATCGCCGGCGCCGGACTCGACGTGTTCGCGCACGAGCCGCAGGTGCCCGAGGCACTGAAGACGATGCCGCAGGTGGTGCTCGCCCCGCACCAGGGCAGCGCCACCGAGGAAGGCCGTGCCGAGATGCGCGCGCTGGTACTCGCCAATCTCGACGCGCATTTCGCCGGGAAACCGCTGGTCACGCCGCTGATCTGAGCCAGCCGCATGTCGGATGGTTGCAATATCGGGCGCCAATGCCTTGATATCATGTCTCCAACTGAGAATGGGGACCTCGCCTTGAAGCTCTTGTGGATCGCCGCCGCTGCTTTGGGCACCGCCGCGCTGGGTTTCGGCTATCATGCCTATGCCGAAGCCGCGGCCAGTGCGCTGCAGCCGGCGCAATGGCATGCTTCCGACGCCTGCAAGCTGATCGAGCTGCCGATGCTCGAACGCACGTTCGGCACCAAGGTGACCACGCGCTGGCTGGTCGAGGGGAGCCGCCCTTCCACCACCGAAATGTCGGGCTCGCGCTGCCACTACAAGCTGGCGGACGGCAGCAGCCTCTCGGTGCTGATGCGCTGGTCGCCGGCCGATCGCTACACCCCCGCCAAGGTCGCCGCAGAGCGGGCCCAATTCGACAGGGCCTCGGCGCGCTTCGGCAGCAAGCCGATCGAGACGGTGCCCGGCATCGGCCGCGCGGCGGGCTTCTACAGCGCCGGCAGCCTCTCGACCCTGGGCGTCTATGTCCGTGACGACGGATATGCAGCGATCGAGATGCACGGGATCGAAACGGCCAGGGCAAGGGCGGCGGCGATCACGCTCGCGCGCCAGCTCGGCTGGTAGCCGGGGTTCCGGGCAGTCAGTCATAGCGCTCGACTGCGCTGGTGACCTCCAGCCAGGCGCACTGTCGCTCCTCCCAAACCGAGACGGTGGGTGCGGGAAAGGCGGGATCGGCGAAATTGCCGACGGCGACCGCGATCAGATCGGGCATGCCGCCGCCCCGGTACCAGACGGTGCCGCCGCAGATGGGGCAGAAATGGAAGTCGGTCGGCGCGCCGCCGCTTTCCGATGCCGCGACCCAGATGGTGGACTCGCCGGTGATCTTCACCTGGTCGAGCGGCCAGCGCGCCTGCACCGCGAAGGCCGAACCGCTGCGCTGCTTGCAGTTGAGGCAATGGCAGACCGAGATGCGCACCGGCTCGCCCGCGCATTCGGCCCGGAGCTGGCCGCAGCGGCAGGAGGCGGTGCGCAGGCTCACTTCGCCGCCTTGCGCAGCGCGAGGCGGACCAGGGCGTCGAGCGTCGCGCCAGTGCCGAGCTCGTCGGCCGCAGCGTTGACCGCCGCGCTCGCCTCGGCCGGCTTGAAGCCGAGGTTGAGCATCGCCGACACCGCATCCTGCGCCGCACCGCCCGCCGGGGCCGCGCCGCCGCTGGCGGCAAGGGCGACGCCGCCGGCCTTGTCCTTCAATTCGTTGACGATGCGCTGGGCGAGCTTGGGGCCGACGCCGTTCGCCCGGGCGATCATCGCCGCGTCGGCACGGGCAACGGCGGTCTGCACTTCCTCGGGGGAGAGGATCGAGAGGATCGCCAGCGCCACCTTGGCGCCGACGCCCTGCACGCTGGTCAGGTGGCGGAACCAGTCGCGCTCGGCCGCGGTGGCAAAACCCATCAGCCGGATCGAATCCTCGCTGACCAGCATCTCGGTATGCAGCGTCGCGAACTCGCCGACCGCGCCGAGCGCCGCCAAGGTGCGGGCCGATGCACCGGCGAGATAGCCAACCCCATTCACGTCGATCACGACGCTGTCGATGCCGGTCGCCTCGATCCGGCCCTTGAGATGCGCGATCATGCCGCCCGCCTCCGACTTTCAACCGCATGGTTGGGCAAAAATGTTGAATCCCTTGAATCGCTCCGCGTGCGCGGGCAAGGCGAGATCGATGGAAGAGAGATATGCCGGCTCACGAGCGGTACATAAGCGGAACAGCCGGGTGTAGGAAAGCGAAATCACCCCGCCGGCACTGGCGGACGCCCCTCCGACTCCCCAGTTCGCGGGAAGGGAATTGGGGGTTTTTCGATGCTCGTCGCGCTGCTCGGACTCTGGTGCATGCTGGTGCTGGCGGAAGGCACGCCGGCGGGGCGGCTGATGCGGCGGGTGCTGGTCGAATGGCCGGCGGCGCAGCTGGCGCGAATCCGGCGCGGGGTGGTGATCAGTTGGGCGTTGCTCGGGGCAATCGGGCTGCTGTGCTTCTGGTTCCTGGAAGACGATGCCCTGCGGCTGTTCACCATGGCGATGCCCGAGATTGCCGGCTGGATTTCGATGTTCGAGATCAGCGCGCTGGTCGATGCGCTGGTGGTGACGGCGGCGGCGGCTTCCTCGCTGCGGCTGGGTGCGGTGCGGGGGTGGATCGCGGCACGGTTTCGGATGGGGCGACGCGCGATACGGGCACGGCGGGCACGGCCAGTTGAGCGCAGCGCCGCCAATGACGACGAGGATGGAGCGGGCTTCGCGCTGGTTGCCTAGACACCCGAGATTCGACTCTTCCATTCCCCGGCGGAGGCCGGGGCCCAGTTGCAACGCCGCTCGAGAGGTTGGAACGCCTAACCAGCTGCGCCGAAACTGGGCCCCGGCCTTCGCCGGGGGAAACTGGTCTTACCGCTGGCCCTAGCGCAGCCCGAAACGCGCGCTGGCGAGATGATGGGCGTGGCAGATCGCCACGGCGAGCGCATCCGCGGCATCGGGCCCGTCGATCTTCACGCCGGGCAGCAGGCGCGAGACCATCGCATGGACCTGCTCCTTGTCGGCATTGCCCACGCCGACCACCGATTTCTTGACCGTGCTCGGCTTGTACTCGCCGACATCGATGCCGATCCGCGCCGCGGCGCACAGCACCACGCCGCGCGCCTGGCCAAGCTTGAGCGTCGACTGGGCGTTGGAGTTGACGAACACCTCCTCGACCGCGGCGGCTTCCGGCGCGTGATCGGCGATCAGCGCGGCGAGCATGGCATCGAGATGGGCGAGGCGGCGCGGGAGCGGCGCCTTTGTGTCGGTCTTCAGCTTGCCGTTGGCGAGGTGCGACAGGCGATTGCCCTCGGCACGGATCAGGCCCCAGCCAGTGGTGCCGAGGCCGGGATCGAGGCCGAGGATGATCATTGGAATCCCTCTCCCATTGGGAGAGGGAGGGAGGCGCGAAGCGCCGGAAGGGCGAGGGTGGCAGGCGTGAGGTTTCGACCCTCACCCTTCCCACTCGCTTCGCGAGCGGGCCCCTTCCCTCTCCCAATGGGAGAGGGAGTTGGGATCAACCCAGCTTCTCCATGACCTCGTCCGAGACTTCGTAATTGCCCCAGACGGTCTGGACGTCGTCATCGTCGTCGAGCGCGTCGATCAGCTTGAACAGCTTGGCGGCGTCTTCCTCGCCGACCTCGACCATGGTCTGCGGGCGCCAGGCGAGCTTGGCGCCTTCGGCCTCGCCGAGCACCGGCTCGAGCGCCTTGGCGACTTCGTGGAGGTCGCTCTGGGCGGTCCAGATCTCATGGCCCTCCTCGGAGCTGGTGACGTCCTCGGCACCGGCCTCGAGCGCGGCTTCGAACACCTTCTCGGCGTCGCCAGCCTTGGCGGGATAGTTGATCAGGCCCATCCGGTCGAAGCCGTGGCTCACCGAGCCGCTCGCGCCGAGATTGCCGCCATTCTTCGACACCGCGGTGCGCACATTGGTCGCGGTGCGGTTGCGGTTGTCGGTCAGCGCTTCGATGATCAGCGAGACGCCGGCCGGGCCGAAGCCCTCGTAGCGGATCTCTTCGTAATTCTCGGTGTCGCCCTTACTCGCCTTGTCGACGGCGCGCTGGATATTGTCCTTGGGCATCGACTGCGCCTTGGCCGCGTTGATCGCGGCGCGCAGGCGCGGGTTCATGTCGGGATCGGGCAAGCCCATCTTGGCGGCGACGGTGATTTCGCGGCTGAGCTTGGAGAACATGCCCGAGCGCTTCTTATCCTGCGCGCCCTTGCGGTGCATGATGTTCTTGAATTTGGAATGGCCTGCCATTGCGCTCTCGTATGAAACTGGTGCGCGTCTCTAGGCCAGGCAAGGGGCAGTGAGCAATGGTGCCCCTGAGATCGTCATCCCGGCGAAAGCCGGGATCTCAGGCGATGGCGCGGGAAAAGAGCCGCACGAGACCCCGCCCCGGATCAAGTCCGGGGCGGGGCGACGGTGTCTTCTTAGATGCCCAGCGCCTGCTTGTAGGTCTCGAGCAGCATCTCCGCCTCGTCGCGGTGGTGCTTCTCCATCTTCCGCAGACGAACGATGTTGCGCATCGTCTTCACGTCGAAGCCGGTCGACTTGGCTTCGGCATAGACATCCTTGATGTCGTCGGCGATGCCCTTCTTCTCTTCCTCGAGGCGCTCGATCCGCTCGATGAAAAGGCGCAGCTGCTCGGCGGAAATCGAATCGGACAAGGGAAAGCTCCTGGAAGAATCTGTTCGGAAAGGGGCGCGATTATCGGAGCGCGCGGCGGCGCTCAACCCCCATACGCGACGAGGCGCGGGTCCGCGCCTTCCCTCGATTGCCCCCTGCGCCCGCCGTCGCTATCCCGAGCCCATGCCCTTCTTCCGTCGAATCGCGCTTCTCGCCGCCGCTGCGCTCGCCCTTTTGCCCGCCACTGCGCCGGCCCAGACCAAGCCGGCGCCCAAGCCGGTGGCACCGGTCCAGCTGCCGCCGGCGATGCGCGTGCCGGGCCCGATCCGCCCCGCGCCGATCCCGGTCGAGAAGCAGCCCTTCGCCGCCGAGATCGCCGCGTTCGAGGCGCGCGACGCCATCGTCATGCCGACGCGTGACGGCGTGCTGTTCCTGGGCAGCTCGAGCATCCGGATGTGGACCGACCTGGCCCGCGATTTCGCCGGCCACAATGTGATCAACCGCGGCTTTGGCGGTTCGACCATCCCCGACAGCGTGCGCTATGCCGATCGCATCGCCATTCCCTATGCGCCGCGGACCATCGTCTTCTACGCCGGCGACAACGACCTGGAGGCGGGCCACACGCCCGAGGAAGTCGCCGCCGATTTCCAGGCGCTGGTGGCCAAGGTGCACGCGCGCCTGCCCCGGACGCGCATCCTGTTCCTCTCGATCAAGCCGAGCCTGTCGCGCTGGCGGCTGATCGAGGGCATCCGTGCGACCAACGCGCTGGTGCAGGCCTATGTCGCGACCGATCCGCGGCTGGGCTATATCGACATCGTGCCGCAGATGCTGGGGCCGGACGGCAAGCCGCGGCCCGAGCTGTTCCTCCAGGACGGATTGCACATGACGCGCGCCGGCTATGACATCTGGCGCACCGCCGTGGGCAAGGCGCTGAACTGGAAGCTGCCGCCCAAGCCTCCGGCGAAGCTGCCGGCCAAGGCCTTGGGCAAGCCGGCGGTCAGCGGCCCGGTTCGGTCATCGAAGGCGGGTCACTAGCCGGGAAGCTCTCGTCCAGGGCTTCGTCCAGCTCCTCGTCGACCGCCTGGTTCTTCTTCAGGCTCTCCTCCATCCGCGCCAGCTGCTCGGGCGTGGCCTCGCCTTGGTGCTGCGCCTTCCACTCGGAGAAGGGCATGTCGTAGATGATGCGGCGCGCCTCGTCCTTCGCGATCGCGGGGTCGGCTTCGCTGATCCAGTCGGCCAGGCAGTTGCGGCAGAAGCCCGCCAGGCCCATCAGATCGATGTTCTGCGCATCGGTGCGATGGCGGAGGTGACGGACCAGCGTGCGGAACGCTTTGGCGGCCGTAGCGTCGTCCAGTTTGTCGAGTTCGTCCATTTATCACACCTCAGCGGTTGATCCTGTGCGATATGAGGCTAGAGCCAGCCGGGCACAAGCCGAGGATATGACAACGATGACAAAGGCAATCAGCCCCCGCACGCGCAAGGTCCGCATCCTCGCCACGCTCGGTCCCGCCAGCGCGACGCCCGAGATGATCGCGAAGCTATTCGAGGCTGGCGCCGACGCGTTCCGCATCAACATGAGCCATGGCGACCAGGCATCGAAGGTGCCGCTGTTCGCCGCGATCCGCGGCCTGGAGAAGAAGTACGGCCGCCCGACCACGATCCTGGCCGACCTGCAGGGCCCGAAGCTGCGCGTCGGCAAGTTCGCCGACGGCAAGGTCCAGCTGGTCACCGGCCACGAGTTCATCCTCGACCGCGACAAGACCCCGGGCGACGCGACCCGCGTGGAGCTGCCGCACCGTGAGATCTTCGAGGCGGCGCACGAGAATGCCCGGCTGCTGCTCGACGACGGCAAGCTGGTGCTGCGCGTCCTCTCGGTCGCGCCGGACCGGCTGACCACGATCGTCGAGGTCGGCGGCGCGCTGTCGAACAACAAGGGCCTGAACGTACCCGACATGGTGCTGCCGCTCGCCGCGCTCACCGAGAAGGACCGCAGCGACCTCGCCTTCGCGGTCGAGCAGGGTGCGGACTGGATCGCGCTCTCGTTCGTCCAGCGCCCCGAGGATTTGATGGAAGCCCGCCGGCTGATCGGCGGCAAGGCGGCCCTGCTCGCCAAGATCGAGAAGCCCTCGGCCATCGCGCGCCTCGACGAGATCGTCGAGCAGTGCGACGGCGTGATGGTCGCCCGCGGCGACCTGGGCGTCGAGCTGCCGCCGCAGACCGTGCCGCCGATGCAGAAGCGCATTGTCGAGACCGCACGCCGCATGGGCCGCCCGGTGATCGTCGCGACGCAGATGCTCGAATCGATGATCGAATCGCCGTCGCCGACGCGCGCCGAAGTCTCGGACGTCGCCACCGCGGTCTATGACGGCGCTGACGCGATCATGCTTTCGGCCGAGAGCGCCGCGGGCAAGTGGCCGGTCGAATCGGTGGCGATGATGAACTCGATCGCCGATGCGGTGGAACGCGATCCCGCGCATGGCGACCGCGTCCACTTCACCGTGCTGCGCCCCGATCCCACCACGGCCGACGCGCTGGCCGAAGCGGCGAAGAACATCTCGCGCACCGTCTCGGCATCGGGCATCGCCTGCTTCACCAGCTCGGGCTCGACCGCGCGGCGGATCGCGCGCGAGCGCCCGCCGGTGCCGATCCTGGTGCTGACCCCGCACATCGACACCGCGCGCCGCCTGGGCCTGTTGTGGGGCGTGCACGCGGTGCACACCCGCGACGTCGATTCGTTCGAGGAGATGGTCGCCAAGTCGAAGCGGATGGCGCTGCGCCACCACATCGCCGCAGCGGGCGACCGCGTGGTGCTGTGCGCCGGCGTGCCGTTCAAGACCCCGGGTTCGACCAACGTGCTGCACGTGGTGACCCTGGTCGGCGACGAGCTGAAGAACCACCCGGGCAAGGAAGGCCCGGAAGCGATCTGATTCGCGGACAGCGGGAAATCAGGAAGGCCGGGCGCTTTGCCCGGCCTTTTCTTTTGCCTCAGGTCCGGAGCAGCCCCAGCGCTTCCAGGTCCACGCGGAGCTTGTCCGCGCCGGTGAACAGCAGGCCATGGATGCCGGCATCGAACGCCGCGGCGACATTGTCCTCGCGGTCGTCGACGAACACGGCATCGGTGCCCGTCAGGCCGAATCGGGCAAGCGCGAGCGCGTAGATCGCGGGATCAGGCTTCACCAGCTTCTCGTCGCCCGAGACGACGATATCGCGGAAGCGATCGAACAGCGCCGATTCGCGATTCCGGAATTGCGGCCAGAACTCGCCCGAGAAATTGGTGATCGCGAACAGCGGCACGCCCGATTCGTCGAGATCGGCGACCAGCTGCGTCATGCCCGGCAGCGCATGCGGGATCTGCTCGTCGAATCGCGGCCCCCAGAGCGCGATCATCTCGGCGAACTCGGGGTGTGCGGCGGCCAGCTCCGCCGAAGTCTCGGCAAAGGCGCGGCCAGCATCGTGCTGGAAATGCCACGCCTTGGTGGCGACATTACCTAGAAACGCGTCGAGCGCCCGATCGTCACCGATCAGGCGCTCGTACAAGTACCGCGGATTCCAGTCGTAGAGGACGTTGCCGACGTCGAAAATGACGGCCGACGGCGCCCCCACGCGCAGGATCAGCCCTGGCGGGCCTTGAACCGCTTCTGGGTCTTGTTGATGACGTAGATGCGCCCACGACGACGGATCACGCGGTTGTCGCGATGCCGATCCTTGAGCGACTTCAATGAATTCACGATCTTCATGACCGATTCGCTTCTCAATTATGGAATGCCGGAAAGAGGGGCTCGCCTAGTGACCGATCCCCGCCAAGTCAAGGCAGGAGTCGCCCTGTCGCCCTGCGGAACCGACTCGACCTGATCCGTGTTGGAGGGCAAACGGGAGACGTTCCGTTCGCGAAACAGGAGTACGCCCGCGTGAAGAAGCCGCTCAGCATCGCCCTGCTCGTAGCCTTGGGGGCCTGCGCGCCCACCTATCGCCCGCAGCCGATCGACGTCACCCGCTATCATCTGGGCGCGCCGCTGGAGCGCACCACGGTGGCGGTCGAGCCGATGGCCAATACCGATTCGTTCGGGCCCGAATACCAGGCCTATTCCGATGCGGTGCGCGCCGAGCTCGAGCGGCTGGGCTATGTCCAGTCCACCAGCAGCACGCCGTCGGGCTATATCGCCGCGGTCGCCTTCCGCCGCACCTCCAAGGGCGCGTTCAAGGAGCCGCCGCCCGTGACCATCGGTGTCGGCGGCGGCAGCTTCAGCGGCGGGCGCCGGGGCGGCGGCGTGGGCGTTGGCGGCGATGTCGGCTTCGGCATCGGTGGCAAGGTCCGCGAGCTCTACCAGACCGAGCTGTGGGTGCAGCTGCGCCGACGCAGCGACAACACCACCGTATGGGAAGGCCGCGCCCAGAGCGGCAGCGTCGGCGGCACCGATCCGGACCAGCCCGCCGTCGCGGCCGCGCGCATGGCCAAGGCGCTGTTCAAGGACTTCCCCGGCGAGTCCGGCATCACTATCACGGTGAAATGACCATCCAGATCAATTCCGGCTTCGACTCCGGCAACATCCGCCTCGTCGGCATCGAGGGCGACCGCGTCGACCTCGAGATCGTCACCGATCACCTGTCCGACTTCTACCAGTGGTTCCATTTCCGCGTGGCGGGCGCGAAGGGGCGCACGCTCACCTTCCGCCTGACCAATGCGGGCGGGGCGGCCTATGCGTTCGGCTGGCCGGGCTACAAGGCGCGCTGGTCGACCGACCGCGAGGCGTGGCGCACCGCCGAGTCGAGCTACGCCGACGGCGTGCTGACCTTCACCAAGACGATCGACACCGACCTGGTCTGGTTCGCCTATTTCGCGCCCTACTCCATGGAGCGGCACCACGACCTGGTCAGCCGCATCGCGCTGATGCCCGGCGTGTCGCACCGCGAGCTGGGCAAGACGCTCGACGGCCAGCCGCTGGACCTGCTGACGCTCGGCGCCGGCCCCAAGACCGTGTGGATCTATGCCCGCCAGCACCCGGGCGAGAGCATGGCGGAATGGTGGGCCGAAGGCGCGCTCGAGTTCCTGACCGACCCGACCAACCAGACCGCGCTGGCGCTGCGGGAGAAGGCCGTGTTCCACATCGTGCCGAACATGAATCCGGACGGCTCGCGCCGCGGCCACCTGCGCACGAACGCCGCGGGCATCAACCTCAACCGCGAATGGCATGCGCCGACGATGGAGAAGAGCCCCGAGGTGTTCCTCGTCAAGGCGGCGATGGACGAGACCGGCGTCGACTTCGCGATGGACATTCACGGCGACGAGGCGATCCCGGCCAACTTCCTGGCGGGCTATGAAGGCATCGCGTCGTGGACCGACGAACATGGCGAGAAATTCTACGAATATGCCCGCCGCCTCGCCAAGGAGACGCCCGACTTCCAGATCGACCTCGGTTACGAGAAGTCGGCGCCGGGCCAGGCCAATCTCTCCATGTCGACCAACCAGCTCGCCGAGCGATTCGGCGCGGTGTCGATGACGCTGGAGATGCCATTCAAGGATCACGACGCGAACGCGGATCCCGAGTTCGCCTGGTCGCCGGCGCGCTGCAAGACGCTCGCGCATGCCTGCCTTAACACTCTGGCAGGGTTCATCGACGAGATCTGAGGACAGAAACAAAAAGGGGGAGCCGATGGAAATCCGCGAGGTCGGACTCGACGATGCGCGAGTCCGGTCACTGCTCGAGGCGCATTTTGCCGGGATGCTGGCGAGTTCGCCGAAGGACAGCACCCATTTCCTCGACTTCTCCGGCCTCGCCGCACCCGACGTGACCTTCTGGACCGTGTGGGACGGCGAGGACCTGCTGGGCTGCGGGGCACTGCGCGAGCTCGATCCGGGGCATGGCGAGATCAAGTCGATGCGCACCGCCTCCGAGCATCTGCGCCGCGGCACCGGCGCCAAGCTGGTCGGGCACATCCTGGCCGCCGCCCGGGCCCGGGGATACAAGCGCGTGAGCCTGGAGACCGGATCGGGCGAGTCGTTCGACGCCGCCCATGCGCTCTACCGGCAGTTCGGCTTCACCGAGACGGGACCGTTCGGGGAGTATCGCGAGGACCCGTTCAGCCGGTTCCTGTCGCGGGTGGTGTAGGTGGCGCCCCGGTGGGAACCGGGGCCACGATCCTCAGTGCATGACCAGCTGGGCGACCGGCAGGGCCGGGGTGACATAGGCCATGCGCTCGGCCTCGATCGCCTCGATGTGCGACAGGCGGTTGTGGAGCGCGCTGGGATCAGGGAGCAGCGAGACCTGCTTGGCGGCAGCGATGCTGCGGCGCGGACGGGCCGGCGGCATGGCACGGCGGGCATCGTCGGCCATCATCTCGAAGCGCGGCGCCTCGGCGGCGATCTCGGTCAGCAGCTTGGTCGCCTGCTTGGTGATCTGGCGGATGCGCTCCTTGGTCACGCCGGTATCGGCCGAAACCTCGTCCAGCGTGGCGCTGTCGAACAGACGGCGCTCGACGATCTGGCGATCGCGGACCAGCTTGGCCTCGAGCTGCTCGAGCGCCACCGGATCGACCGTCTTGAACGGGCCTTCCCGGCGGACCGGAGCATCGGCCTTCTTGGCGCGGGGACGGCGGCGGAGGGATTCGATACCCACCTTGCGGAGCTGGTCGACATAGGCGTCGATGAGTTCGGAAACGGCGCCCTCGGCGAGGTAATCGGACGCGGCGGCCTCGGTGCGGGCCAGGGCATATTCGTCCTCGATCATCGCCTCGGGGCTCATCTCGTCGCCGTCGGGCGAAGTGGCGAGGGCGGAGAGGGAGACGGTGGTCGCCTCGACCTTCTTCGCCGAGGGGCGCTGGTCGGTCATCAGGCGGAAGCGCAGGCTCTGCAGCTCGCCGCGGATCTGCCAGTTCACGAAGGTGGTGAACTGCGCCTTGGTGGGGTCATAGCCCTCGATCGCGCGGTGCACGGCGATGGCGCAGACCTGCTCGGCATCTTCCCAGTGCGCGGTCAGGCCATACTGGCGGACGAAGTGGCGGATGCGCGGGGCGATCAGCTTGAGGATCTGGGCGAAGGCACGATCGACGGTGACGCGCTGGCGGTTGGTCTGCGGCGCGTCCTTCGGCGTGTTCTCGATGACGATGGCAACGGCGGCTTCGAGCGCGATCGTGGTCTTCGACATGGTCTGCAATCCCCTGCTTCTGCAGCCCCTCGGCTGCTGTCGTGAGGGGTTTATGAACCGGGGCAGCTCCCCCGAATATTCGGCGGGAACCCTTATGGTAGTCGCACCTTACGGATGAATCCGGGTTCCGGGTGTAGACATTCCGTTAACTATCCGGGCGACTCGCGGATTCCTCTAGATATCGCCCGGCGCATCCTCCTTTGACTGTACCGCGACTTGCCGGTTCGGCGCGATCCAGTGCCAGGCGAGCAGCACCGGCTCGAGCACCGCGAAGCCGATCAGCACGCCGGCGAGTCGCATCAGCGCCGGCCGAATCTCGGCATCGGCATAGCTGTCGGGCACCAGCACGATCAGAATCGCCAGCGCGAACTGGGTGCCGACATAGCGGTGCGCATGATCGCCATTCTCCAGATGCCGGCCGATCACCACGCCGAAAATCGTGCCGAGGATCAGCAGCGGCGGCGATCCCTGGGCGACGAACAGGATCAGCGCGGCAAGCGCGGCGCCGGCCAGGCAACCCAGGAAACGCTGCACCAGCCGCCGGCTGACCGGCATCAGCCCGCTCGCCCCGATCGAATCGGCGGGAACCAGCATCACCGCCATGATCCCGATCGCCGCCTGGGGCAGCGCCGGCAGGTGCAGCCAGGCCGAGAGGCCGACGAGCAGCGCCAGCGCGGTGGCCGCCTGCAACGCATGGCGCGCGGCCTCCGGATGCCAGCCGAGCGCGGCGGGGCGCGGGGTGGGCGTCGCCGGCCAGATGCGGCGCAGGGTGAGCGTGGAGGCGAGGCTGACCGCAAGGCAGGCGAGCGTGCCCGCCACCGTCTCCAGCACCCGCGTCTCGACGAATCGGGCGAGCGCGACATCGGGATGGGCGAGCTTGTCGAGCACCACCATCGCGAAGGTGAGCCCGAAGAACAGCCAGGCATAGGAGCGCTTGGCGGTGATCGCCGCGTAGAGCGCGCCGCCGCCGACCAGGAACAGGGCTGCCGCCGCGGCCGGCCACCAGCCGAGGAAGGGCGCCGAGCCGAGCGCGAGCAACCCGCCCGCGCCGGTGCCGGTGATACGCAGCAGCCCGCGCACCAGCGTCTCGCCCGCATGGCCGCGCATCACCATGTACCCGGCGAACGCGGCCCAATAGACGTTCGCCGCCCCGAGCCAATGCGCCACCGCAATGGCGAGCAGCACCGAGGCGACGACTTCCGCCTCGTCCACGGTCCGGGCGGTGACCCGGTCGATCAGACGTTTGCGGGGTGCCGCCTCGGTCATCGGATCAGGCGAAGACTTCCTCGAGGAAATTGGTCATCGCCTGCCAGCTGCGGCGATTGGCTTTGGGCTCATAGACTACGCCGGGCACAGTCGAGGTCTTGCGGTCCTGGTCGGTGAAGGCGTGGCCGGCATGGCCATAGGCATGGATCTGCCAGTCGGCGCCCGATTCGGTCAGCTCCTGCGCCAGCGCCACGGTCTTTTCCGGCGGAGCGATCGGGTCTTCCCAGCCATGGCAGACGAGCAGCTTGGCAGCGATCGGCGAGACGTTTTCATAGTCGGGCCGGTCATAGACGCCGTGGAACGAGACGCCGCCCAGGATCGGCAATCCGCTGCGCGCCATGTCAAGCACGCATTTGCCGCCGAAGCAGAAGCCGATTGCAGCGAGCTTGGCGGGGTCGACCCGGTCGAAATTCTTGAGCGCGTCGAGCGACGCGGCGAGCCGATCGCGGAGCAGCGCGCGGTCGGCATTGAGCTGGGCCATATAGACGCCCGCCTCGGGGCCATGCTGGGTGCGCTTGCCCTGGCCGTAGACGTCGGCGGCCAGCGCGACATAGCCGAGCTTCGCCAGATTCTCGGCATGGACGTTGTCGGCTTCCTTCTGGCCGAGCACATTGGGAACGACGAGCACGCCCGGACGGGCCGTGGTCACTTCGTCCTCATAGGCGATCACGCCCTCGAACGGGCCGCCGGGGCCCTGATACACCAGAGTCTGCCGAACGATCGCCATCGCCTTGTCTCCCTTGTCCCGCTCGCTCCTGCCGCTAAGGACGCTCGCAACCGGTTGCAAGGAGTTCACATGCCCAAGCTCGTCCTGATCCGCCACGGCCAGTCGGCCTGGAACCTCGAGAACCGCTTCACCGGCTGGTGGGACGTCGACCTGACCGAGCAGGGCGTGCAGGAAGCGCGCGATGCCGGCACGCTGATGAAGGAAAAGGGTCTCGACTTCGACCTGTGCTTCACCAGCTTCCAGAGCCGCGCGATCAAGACGCTGCACCTGGCGCTCGAATCGATGGGCCGGCTGTGGCTGCCCGAGGAGAAGAGCTGGAAGCTCAACGAGCGCCACTATGGCGGCCTGACCGGGCTCAACAAGGCCGAGACCGCGGCGCTGCACGGCGACGAGCAGGTGAAGATCTGGCGCCGCAGCTTCGACGTGCCGCCGCCGCTGCCCGAGGAAGGCTCGCCCTGGGACCTCGCCAAGGACACCCGCTATCACGGCGTGGCGATCCCGCAGACCGAATCGCTGAAGGACACGATCGCGCGCGTGCTGCCCTATTGGGAGGAGCGGATCGCACCCGAGCTCAAGGCCGGCAAGCGCGTGCTGATCGCGGCGCACGGCAATTCGCTGCGCGCGCTGGTCAAGCACCTGTCGGGCATCCCCGACGAGGAGATCGTCAATCTCGAGATCCCGACCGGCCAGCCGATCGTCTATGAGCTGGACGACCAGCTGAACGCGCTCGATCGCTACTATCTCAACGAGCGCTGAGATGCGCGGCGCGGCCCTGATCGCCGCGCTCGCCCTGGCCGGGTGCGGGCGGGATCCCTTTGCCGACGCGCAGCGCGCGATCGACGACGGATCCGCCCGCGCCGCGATCCAGGCGCAGCTGGACGGCTATCGCCAATGCGCGACGCTGCTGAACGGCTTCCTGCCGCTCGACATCCATGCGGACCCCAGCGAGGCACCGATGCCGGGCGTGGCCGCGCTGGTGGAGCTCGGGCTGATCCGCGCGACGGGAACGCCAGAGGGCAAGCAAGCGACACGCTATGCGCCGACCGCGCTTGCCCAGCCGCTGCTCGAGGTCCGCGATATCGGCGCGGACAGGAAGCCGGTCGCGCTCTGCTATGGCCGGCGGGTGGTCACCGGGGTCAAGGCCAAGCCGAAGAGCCTGCCGAGCGATCCGATCCCACAGCTGACCTACAGCTTCCGTATCGTCGACGCCCCGGCCTGGGCCCGCGATCCGCGTATCGCCGCCAGTTTCCCCGGCATGCCCGAGGCGCTGGCCAACGAACATGTATCGCGCGACCTGGTGATGTATCACGACGGCAAATGGGCGATCGGCGAGAGCGGGATCGAGCCGTATCTCCACGACATCGCGCTCGACCGGCAATATTTCGCACCCTGCCCGCCGAGCCAGGGCAAGCCGGTGCATTCCTGCCTGGAGGCCGCGGGGGCGCGGTGACGCAAATCCTCCCCGAGCTTGTCTCGGGGAGGGGGACCATTCGCGCAGCGAATGGTGGAGGGGCCGGCGCAACGCGCCGGTGCCCGGCGCGCCCCTCCACCCCGACGCTGCGCGTCGCGGTCCCCCTCCCCCAGCAAGCTGGGGGAGGAATTGAATAGCTGGTTGCCCTCCCCGGCCCTTCCCTCTAGTCAGCCCGCTTCCAACAGCATGGGGCAAGACGTGGCACCTCTGGTCGGCATCATCATGGGCAGCACTTCCGATTGGGAGACGATGCACCACGCCGCCAAGATCCTCGAAAAGCTTGGCGTGGCGCACGAGACCAAGGTCGTCTCGGCGCACCGCACCCCGCAACGGCTCTATGACTATGCGACCGGCGCGGCCGATCGCGGCCTCAAGGTGATCATCGCCGGCGCCGGCGGCGCGGCGCACCTGCCCGGCATGGCGGCATCGATGACCCACCTGCCGGTGCTCGGCGTACCGGTCGAATCCAAGGCGCTGAAGGGCATGGACAGCCTGCTCTCGATCGCCCAGATGCCCGGCGGCATTCCCGTCGGCACGCTGGCGATCGGCAAGGCCGGGGCGATCAACGCCGGGCTTCTGGCGGCCGCGATCCTGGCGACGTCGGACGAATCGCTGAGCGAGCGCCTTCAGGCCTGGCGCGCGGCGCAGACCGACGGCGTGGCGACGGACCCAGAATGAGCGGCGCGCTTCCCCCCGGTTCGACCATCGGCATCCTCGGCGGCGGCCAGCTCGGCCGCATGCTCGCGGTCGCCGCCGCGCAGCTCGGCTACCGCACGCATGTGCTGGCGCCGGACGAAGAGAGCGTAGCGGCCCAGACGGCGTCGAGCTACACCCGCGCCGACTATCACAGCCGCATCGTCCTCGACGAGCTCGCCGCCCAGTGCGACGTCGTCACTTATGAGTTTGAGAATATCGCGATCGGGCCGGTCGAGCATCTCGCGAACAAAGTGCCGGTGCGCCCGGGCGCGCAGAGCCTGTCGATCGCGCAGGACCGGGCGCGCGAAAAGGCGTTCGTCGCCGCGCTCGGCGGGCGGACCGCGCCCTGGGCGCTGGTCGAGACGCGCGAGCAGCTCGACGAAGCCATCGCCAAGATCGGCGCGCCGTCGATCCTGAAGACGCTGCGGCTCGGCTATGACGGCAAGGGCCAGGTGCGCATCCGCGACGTGGCCGAGGCGGCCGCGGCCTGGGAAGAGATCGGCGAGCGTCCGGCGATCCTCGAAGGCTTTGTAACCTTCAGCCATGAATTCTCGATCATCACGGTTCGCGGCGTGGATGGAGCACTGGCAAGCTATCCACCGCCCTGGAACGAGCACAAGGACGGCATCCTCGACAAGTCGACCGTCCCCGCCCCGGCCGAGATCGCCCGCCACTGGACCGAAGCCGCCGCCCTTGCCGGCCGCGTCGCCGAGGCGCTGAGCCATGTCGGCGTGCTGACGCTCGAGTTCTTCGCGACCGAGGACGGGCCAGTGTTCAACGAGATGGCGCCGCGCGTGCACAATAGCGGGCACTGGACCATCGAAGGCGCCGAATGCTCGCAGTTCGAGAACCATATCCGCGCGATCTGCGGCCTGCCCCTCGGCTCGACGGCACTGACCGGCACCCAGGTGGAGATGGAGAACCTGATCGGCGCAGACGCGGACCGCTGGGCCGAGTTGCTCGCCGAGCCGGGCGTGCACCTGCACCTCTATGGCAAGGGCGATGCCCGGCCCGGGCGCAAGATGGGGCATGTCACGCGCGTAAAGCGCGCATAGCCATCCGGGTATAGCCGTCATCCCGGCGAAAGCCGGGATCTCAGGCGAAGGCGGGAAAAGAGCCGCCCGAGATCCCGGCTTTCGCCGGGATGACGGTTAGTGCGCCGCTTTCTTCTTCGGCACCAGGTGGAGCACGCCGGCGATCACCGCGCCGACGATCAGCCCGCAGATGCCGGCCCCGACCGCGCCGACCAGCCACTCCACGAAGCCCTGGGCAAACGGCACGGCATGGCCGGCCACCTCGGCGAGATGGTGGACGAAATGCGGGATCGCATCGAAGTGGAAGACCTCGAGCCCGTGCAGCAGGATGCCGCCGCCGACCCAGACCATCGCCGCCACGCCGATATGCGACAGCGCCTGGAGCAGCACCGGCATCGCCTTGACGAGGAACAGGCCCAGCTGCTTCGCGCCCGCCGAGGGACGCTTGCTGAGGTGCAAGCCGATATCGTCCATCTTCACGATCAGCGCGACCACGCCGTAGACGCCCACGGTGATCGCCACCGCGACCGCCGCCAGCGCCGCGGCACGCATGCCGAGCGAGGCGTCGGGCAGCTCCGCCAGCGCGATCGCCATGATCTCCGCCGAAAGGATGAAGTCGGTGCGGACCGCCCCGGCCACCTGGCGCTTCTCCAGCTCGGCCGGGGTGTCGATCTCGGCGACTTCCTCTTCGGCATGATGGCCGGACAGCGCCTCGATGATCTTCTCGGCCGCCTCGAAGCACAGATAGGCGCCGCCGATCATCAGCAGCGGCGTGACGGCCCAGGGCGCGAAGGCGCTGAGCAGCAGCGCGACGGGCAGGATGAAGAGCAGCTTGTTGCGCAGCGAGCCGAGCGTGATCTTCCAGATGATCGGCAGCTCGCGGTCCGGCGTGAGACCGACGACATAGCGCGGGGTGACCGCGGCATCGTCGATCACCACACCCGCAGCCTTGGTGCCCGCCCGGCCCGCGGCACCCGCCACGTCGTCGAGCGAAGCCGCCGCCAGCTTGGCCAGTGCCGCCACGTCATCCAGCAATGCGACCAGACCGCCCGCCATGTTGCCCCCTTTTTTGTGAATTGCAGTTCAGCACATAGCGGAGCCGTCGCCCCGCGCAACGCAAGCGGCTGCACGATTTCTCCTTGGCGTCCGGATCAGGCCTGCCGATCCGTTTGCGAAACGACAGGCCCGGCCGGTTCCCATGCGCTGCTCTGGTGCGCTCGTCGGGGCGCCGGGTCGGGAGGTGCGGGCCGTAGCCCTGCGGCAGCGTATCTTGTGGAGGCGAGGGTAGCGGTTCGCCCTCGCCTCCGCTTCCCCCAAACAAAACGCCCGCCCCGCGCTGTGCGGGACGGGCGTTCCGTTACCTCGAGCTACGAGCGATCAGGCGCGCGTGCCGGTGAGCGGGAAGGCGCCGAACGCCCCCGCCGTGACGGTGCCGGTGAGCGTATCGCCGTCCACGGTCGCCTCGCCGGTGAGCGTCATCGGCATGGGAACCGACACGTCCATCGACCAGGTCAGCTTGTCGCCATCGACCTTGCCGTCCTTGGCCTCGGCATTGCCCATCGCGCCGGCAAAGGTGCCGCTGAAGGTGTCGCCGTTGCTGGTCACGGTGAACACCGCCGCCTGATCGCCCAGCGGCGACTTCACGACCGTGTTCCAGCTGCCATCCACATTCGCCATGAGAGCTCTCCTGATTAGTTGCCCGCCGGCTTGGTGCTCGCCAGCGACGCTGCCGGAACCACCTCGACGGGGAGGCCGATGCTGTCAAGCTGCGGCCGGATCTTGGAAGCGTCGCCCACGACCACATAGACGAACTTGTTCGGGTCGAGAGCCGCGCGTGCCGCAGCGTCAAGCTGCGGAATGGTGAGCGCGCGATATTTTTGCGCGATGGTGGTGAAATAGTCGTCCGGGCGGCGGCGCAGGTCGTTCTGCTGCATCCCGCTGAGCACCGCGTCCGACGTTTCGAAGCGGCCCGGCAGCTCGCGAGTCGAGCCGTTGACTTCACGCACCAGCTCGTCGTTGGTCACGCCCTTGGTGGTGAGGAAGTCCTTCACCTGCTGCTGGATCGCCTTGATCGAGTCACCCGTCTTGTCCGCCTGAACCGGGGCGCTGATCGTGTAGGGCACGGCGTGCTCCATGAAGCTGAAGCCGCCACCCGCGCCATAGGACCAGTGCTTCGCTTCGCGCAGATCCATGTTGATGCGCGACAGGAAGCCCGAGCCGAGGGCCTGGTTGGCCGTCGCGGCCGGCAGCGTATCCGAGAAGGGATCGACACCGGTCAGCTGCGTCGCGATGATCTGCGACTGGGGCGAGTTGGGCCGGTCGATCAGGATGATCTTGGGCGTCATCGCCTGGCTGGTCGCGGCGAAACTCTTGGTGCCTGCCGCACCTTCGGCCTTCCAGCTGCCGAAACGGGCTTCAAGCGCCGTCTTGATCTCGGCGAGCGGGCGATCGCTGACCACGAAGATCTTCGCCTTGTCCGGGCGGATCCAGGCCTTGTGCCAGGCAACCAGATCGTCCCGCGTAATCGCCTTGACCACGGCGGGATCGCCGCCGCCGGCGCCCAGCTTCGCATAGGGGCTGCCAGCCGGATACAGGACGCGCGGCACCATGCGGTTCGACATGCCCTGCGGGCTGGTCAGCTCCTGCGCGATGCCGGTCAGCATCTGGCCGCGCACCCGCTCGAGCTCGGCCGGGGCGAAGGACGGACGCTCGACGACATCGGCGAACAGATCGAGCGCGCCGGCCAGATTGGGGCTCGGCGCGTCGACGCTGAGATAGGTGCGATCGGCCGAGCTGCCCGAGCCGATGTTCGCGCCCAGCCGTTCGCGCGCCTCCGAGAACGCCACCGAATCGAGCGTGGTCGTACCTTCGTCCATCATGTTGAGCGTCAGGCGCTGGGTGCCAAGCTTCTCGGACGGATCGGCCGCGACGCCGGCATCGAAGCTCATCGAGAGCTGGGTGACCGGCACGGCATTGCGATTGGCATAGACGAGCTCGATACCGTTCGAGAGCTTGGTGCGCTCGACCTTCGGGAACACCAGGTCGCCGATCGGTGCGACATCGGGCAGCGCGCCGCGGGTGCCCTTGATCGGCTCCGCCGCGGGGCCTTCCGCCGGCTTGGCGGCAACCGCGGTCGCTTCCTGATACGCCTCACGCTGGCCGGGGACGACCATCACGGTGAGCGCCGGGCGGCCGAGCCACTTGTTGGCAGCCGCGACGGCCTGGGCCGGCGTGACCTTGGCCATCGCCTCCAGCTGCTTCTTGAAGAAGAGCGGATCGTTCGAATAGAGCTGCCCCTCGGCCAGCGCGACGGCCTTGCCGCCGAAGCCGCCGACGGATTCGAGACCCGAGATACGGCCCGAGACATTGGTGGTGGCAACGCGGGCCACTTCGTCCGCAGTCGGCCCGTTCTTGAGCAGATCGGCGACGACGCCGTCGATCTGCTTCTCGACGAGTGCCGGATCGACCCCCGGCTTCACCACGACCTGGATCGAGAAGATGCCGACCTGCGCCATCGAATCGATATCGGCCGAGGCGCGCACCGCGGTCTTCTGCTTGCGCACCAGCTCGTTATCGAGCCGCGAGCTGGCCAGGCCGCCGAGCACCGAGGCGAAGACGCCCAGCGGCGTCGCGTCGGTGTCGTTCATGCCGGGCACCGCCCAGCTGCGCACGATCAGCGTGGCGGCGACGCTGTCCTTGAGCGTCACCGTCTTGGGTGCGGCGAGCGTCGGCACCGTCACCTTGGGCAGCACGCTCTTCGGACCGGCCGGGATCGCGCCGAAATATTTCTCGACGAGCGGCCTGGCCTCCTTGGCATCGATATCGCCGGCAAGGACCAGGATCGCGTTGTTCGGGCCGTAGTGCGAACGGAACCAGTTCTTCACGTCGTCGAGGCTGGCGGCATCGAGATCGGCCATCGAGCCGATCACGTTATGGCCATAGGGCGTGCTGCCGAGCAGGTTCTCGAGGATCGAGTAGTAGACCAGGCCGTAAGGCTGGTTGTCGCCCTGGCGCTTCTCGTTCTGGACGACGCCGCGCTGCTCGTCGAGCACGCCCTGGGTGATCGCGCCGAGCAGATAGCCCATGCGATCGCTCTCGAGGAACAATGCGCGATCGAGCGCCGGGCGCGGCACGGTCTCGAAATAATTGGTGCGATCGAAGCTGGTGGTGCCGTTGAAATCGGTGGCGCCGACCTGCTTGAGCGGCTCGAAGAAATCGCCGGGGGCGTTTTCCGAGCCGTTGAACATCAGATGCTCGAACAGGTGGGCGAAGCCGGTCTTGCCGGTCGGCTCGTGCTTGGAGCCGACATCGTACCAGGTCGAAACCGCGACGATCGGCGCCTTGCGATCGGTGTGGACGAGCACGCGCAGGCCGTTCTTGAGGGTGAACGCCTCATAGGGGATGTCGACCTTCTTCACGAGCTCCGAGACAGCAACCGGCTTGGCCCGGGCCGGGGCCGCCGCAGTGGCCGGCGCCTGCTGCGCGATCGCCGGCATTGCGGCACCGATCGCCAGCGCACTGATCGACGCGCTGCAGAACATCTTCAACGATTTCATCTGATACCCCCGAACGGACTGGATGGCGGGAACATAACGCGGTGTATCAGTCCCGCAAGTCAGTTGCGCATGTTACCATTTGCTCTAGCCTGACCGGAAATTGCGCCATTTCAGGGGAATTTCATGCGCTTCGTACCGTTCGTCATCGCGCTCTCGCTGGGCGTCGCCCCCGCCTGTGCCTGGGCCCAGGCAGGCACCGCCGAACCGGTGTTCAGCCCCGACGAAGTGCGCGCGCATGTCGAGTTCCTCGCCGACGACCTGCTCGGCGGGCGCGACAACGGCACCGAAGGCTTCGACATCGCGGCGCGCTATGTCTCCAGCCGATTCGATGCGATGGGATTCAAGCCCGGCGGGACGCAGGGCTGGTACCAGCCGGTGAACATCGCCGAATATGTGCTCGATGCCGACAAGCCCGCCTCGATCACGGTGGCAGGCAAGAAGTTCGCCGGCGGCGAGGACGTGCTGTTCGGGCCGAGCCCGGTCCATGGCAACGAGACCCAGATCCTCACGGCCGACGCGGTGTTCGTCGGCTATGGCCGCGAGGTGGATTATGCCGGGCTCGACGTGACCGGCAAGTTCGTCGTCGCGCTGATCGGCAACCCGCCGGGCGCAGCACCCGGCAAGTTCGACCGGGCCAGCATCGCCGGCAAGCACGGCGCGCTCGGCACGCTCTACCTGATCACGCCCGAAAACCTGAAGGGTGCCTTCCCCTGGGCGCAGGCGGTCAATTACTTCCAGCAGCCGCAGAACAACTGGCTCGATGCCAAGGGCTTTCCCAAGGGCGAGAATCCGGGCCTGAAGATCGGTGCCTATGTGAAGGGCGCCGCCGCCGACGCGCTGTTCAAGGGCGCGCCGATGAGCGCGGCACAGCTCTATACCGCGCTCGCCAAGCCGGACGCGGTGCCGGCCGGCTTCGCGCTCAGGCAGCGGCTGACCCTGCAGCGCACCAGCATCGTCACGATCAAGAAGAGCAACAACGTGATCGGCGTGCTGCCGGGTTCGGATCCGAAGCTGGCCGATGAATATGTCGTGCTCTCCGCGCACCTCGACCATGAAGGCACCCAGCCCGGCATCGAGGGCGAGGACAAGATCTTCAACGGCGCGATGGACAATGCAGCGGGCGTGGCGAGCATGCTCGAGGCCGCGCGCGCCTTCACCCAGACCGGCAAGCGCCCGCGCCGTTCGATCCTGTTCGTCGCGCTGACCGCCGAGGAGGACGGGCTGATCGGCTCCGAATATCTCGCCCGCTATCCGGTGACCGGCAGCGGCAAGGTGGTGGCCGACGTCAATCTCGACATGCCGATCCTGCTCTACGACTTCCAGGACGTGGTCGCCTTCGGCGCCGAGCATTCGACGCTCGGCCCGATCGTCGAGCGCGCCGCGGCGAAGATGGGCGTGACGCTCTCGCCCGATCCGATGCCCGAGGAGCAGCTGTTCCTGCGCTCGGATCACTACAGCTTCGTCCAGGCGGGCGTGCCGTCGATCTTCCTCGTCACCGGTTTCAAGAATGGCGGCGAGAAGGCATTCCGCGGCTTCCTCAAGACCAACTACCACAAGGTGAGCGACGACATCCGCCAGCCCTTCGACTGGCAGGCCGGGGCCAAGTTCGCCAAGATCAACTATCTGATCGCGCGCGAGATCGCCGATAGCGACCAGGAGCCGCGCTGGTACCAGGGCAACAGCTTTGGCGACCGCTATGCCAAGGATGCGCCCAAGGCGCCGCGGCCGGCAGGCATGCCCGCAACCCCCGCCCGGTCGCCGGCGGTGATCACCATCCCGGTGCCTGCCCCGAAGAAGAACTAGCAAAATCCTCCCCCGGAGGGGGAGGGGGACCAGCCGCAGGCTGGTGGAGGGGGCCTGCCACGGGCGATACCGCTTGGGGCGCTCCCTCTCCACCACCGCCTTCGGCGGCGGTTCCCCTCTCCCTCCGGGAGAGGATTTGGAACGGAAAAGGCCGGGGCTTTCGCCCCGGCCTTTCCCTTCCCTCCCATTGCTATCCGGGAGAGGGACGCCCGTCAGAAGCCGGCCTTGAGCGTGACGAAGAACTGCTGCGGCGCGCCCACCATCAGCGTCATGTTGTCGCCCGAATTGCCGAAGCCGTTCGTGCCGATCGTCGAGACGTACTTCTTGTCGAACAGGTTGGTCGCATTGGCCTGGATCTCCAGGTCATGGCCGCCCAGGTCGAACTTGTAGCCGAGCGTCGCATCGACCAGCACCCGGCCGCCGACCGACTGGTCGTTGGTGTAGGTGAAGTAGCGCTTGCTCATATAGTTGGCGCCGACCCGGGCATTGAAACCGCCCAGGTCATAGGTCAGCTCGCCCTTGAGCAAATGCTTGGGCGCATCGACCACGGTCTTGCCCTTGGTTGCGGCGAGCAGCGCGCCGGCGGCGTTGCGGACGTCGTCGCGATAGGTCGAGTCGTTGTAGCTGTACGACACGAAGGCACCGAAGCCGCTGCCCAGGCGCAGGTCGCCGGTCGCCTCGAAGCCCAGCGAGCGGACGTCGCCGACATTCTGCAGCGTCACCGGATTGCCGACGATGCCGGCGCCGGTGGTCACGCCGAGCAGGCGGTTGCGGAAGTTGACGTAATAGCCGGCGAGCGAGCCGGTGAACGGCCCCGAGCGGACGCGGCCGCCCAGCTCATAGGTGTCCGACTGCTCGGGTTTGAGCTTGGTCGAGCCCGAGAGCAGCGCGTTGAAGCCGGCCTGGGTGGTGGCGAACGGGCCGGTGGTCGCCGAGGCGACGAAGGCGCGGGTCACCTGGCTGAACCCGCCGAACAGCTCGGCGCCGCCGCCGATCTTGTAGTTGAAGCCCGCGCTCGGCTGGAACCAGTCGGTCACCTTGATCTCGCCCGAGGCCAGGCTGCCGGCGACGTTCGGGTCGGCCTGGTTCTTCACGCTGAAGCCCTTCCAGCCCAGGTTCAGCGTCAGCGCGCCGAAGGTCAGCTTGTCCTGGACATAATATTGGAAGGTGTCGGTGGTGTAGTCATAGTCCCACTGCGTCGCGAACGGGTCCGACTGGAAATCCTGGCTGTCGCGGGTGACTTCGGTACGGCTCGACAGGGCATAGAAGCGCCGGGCCTGCTGGAAGGCGTTGTTCTCGTACCAGCCGCCCACGGTCAGCTCATTGTGCTCGCCCAGCTTGCCGGAAAGGTGGCCGAACACGCCCTTGCGGTCCATGTCGTACTCGGTGGTGCGGATCGAGATCGGCGAGGCGCCGGCGCCCGGGCTGCCGACATAGGGCGTGTACCACAGGCCCTGGCCGTGGTTGTTGTGGTAATAGCCCTTGAGCGCGAAGTTCAGGCCGCCGGTATCGCCTTCGACGCCGAACGAACCCAGCCAGTCGCGGCGGAGGCCCGCGGCGTTGTAATAGGCATCGTCGATCGTCTGGAACGGCGCCGGGAAGACCTTGCCGGCAGCCGGGTTGCTCGGCGCCAGACCGGTGATGTCCGACAGGCCATCGGCACCGGCCGCGCCGGTGCTGTTGTTCACGTTATCGATGTTGTTGGCGATATCGGCCAGGCGCACCGCCAGGGCATAATCGTTCGAGATATTGTCCCACTTGTAGCCGAAGTGGTTGATCATGCCGAGCGACAGATCCTGATAGTCGTTCTCGCGGCGATCCGAGTAGCTGATCGTGCCGACCAGGCGGACGCCGTCGGCCACCGGCGCGACGATCTTGCCATTGGCCTGGTTGGTGCGCTGCGAGCCCCAGCCCTTCCACTTGTCCATGTCCGAATAGACATAGGAGGCATAGGCCTTCACGCCGCCGCCGATGTCGCCGCTCTCGATGCGGCCGAACAGGCGCACGGTGTTCTCGCTGCCATAGGTGCCCTCGGCATGGACACCGAACGTGTCCGACGGATCGCGCGAGAAGAACTCGATGGTGCCGCCAAGATTGTTGGTCGCCTGGGTGCCGATCGAGCCGGCGCCCTGCGCCACGCGGACTTCGCCGACATTCTCGCTGCTGATCGCGCGGCTGATGTGCAGGCCGTTGACGTTGCCATAGCTGGCGTCGCCGAGCGGGATGCCGTCGAGCGTGAAGCCGAGCTGGTTCTGGTTGAAGCCGCGGATCGAGACGCGCTGGGCCCATTCATAGGCGCCGAACGGATCGGCCGACTGGAAGTTGACGCTGGGCAGCTTCTCGATCGCCTTCAACGGGCTGGTACCCGCGGCGAGCTCGGCGATGTCGCTGGCCGAGATCTGCTGGACCTGGCGGGTCTCGCCGCGGCCGATCACGACGATCTGGCCCTCTTCACCGCCTTCGTCCGCGGCCGAGGCCGGCGCCACCGGCTGGATATCCTGCGCCATTGCCGTGCCGGAAATCAGAATCGAAGTTCCGGCGAGCAGCCAGATTGCAGCCTTGCGCATGCGTATTTCCCTGAAAAGATATTGGCGGAGCCCCAATGCCCCGCTGCGCGGCCGCTAGGGATGCTGCGTTGCAACATCGGGTAGTTCGCATGTCATTTGCGCGTCTGCGCAGTTACAGGTTTCGGACAGGCAACAAAGCCCAATGCCTGCCGTGGCTTGGCGCCGGCCGCTGTGTCACTACATGTTACGACAAGCGTAGGAGGCACCCCTTGTGTTGCATCTTTGCAACACTATCTGGCGGGGCAAGGAACCAACAGGGACGAGCATGAACCTCGAGAAATTCACCGACCGCGCCAAGGGCTTCCTCCAGTCGGCGCAGACCGTCGCGATCCGGATGAACCACCAGCGGATCGCGCCGGAACATATCCTGAAGGCGCTGCTCGAGGACGAGCAGGGCATGGCGAGCGGGCTGATCCAGGCCGCGGGCGGCGACGCCAAGCGCGCACTGAGCGAGACCGACCTGGCGCTGTCGAAGATCCCCGCCGTCTCGGGCTCGGGCGCGCAGCAGACGCCGGGCCTCGACAATGACACGGTGCGGGTGCTCGACCAGGCCGAGCAGATCGCGCAGAAGTCCGGCGACAGCTTCGTCACCGTCGAGCGGCTGCTCGTCGCGCTCGCCCTTTCGCTCAACACCGCGGCCGGCAAGGCGCTGCAGGCCTCCGGCGCGCGTCCCGAGGCACTGAACGCCGCGATCAACCAGATGCGCGGCGGCCGCACCGCCGACACCGCGGGCGCCGAGGACCGGTACGACGCGCTCAAGAAGTTCGCGCGCGACCTCACCCAGGCGGCGCGGGACGGCAAGCTCGACCCCGTGATCGGCCGCGACGAGGAAATCCGCCGCACCATCCAGATCCTTGCCCGCCGCACCAAGAACAATCCGGTGCTGATCGGCGAGCCGGGCGTCGGCAAGACCGCGATCGCCGAGGGCCTCGCCCTGCGCATCGCCAATGGCGATGTGCCCGACAATCTGAAGGACCGCACGCTCATGTCGCTCGACATGGGCTCGCTCATCGCCGGCGCGAAATATCGCGGCGAGTTCGAGGAGCGGCTGAAGGGCGTGCTCGACGAAGTGAAGGGCGCCGAGGGCCAGATCGTCCTGTTCATCGACGAGATGCACACGTTGATCGGCGCGGGCAAGACCGAGGGCGCGATGGACGCCGGCAACCTGCTCAAGCCCGCGCTCGCCCGCGGCGAGCTGCACTGCATCGGTGCGACGACGCTCGACGAATATCGCAAATATGTCGAGAAGGATGCCGCGCTCCAGCGCCGCTTCCAGCCGGTGTTCGTCGGCGAGCCGACGGTCGAGGACACGATCTCGATCCTGCGCGGGATCAAGGAGAAGTACGACCTGCACCACGGCGTGCGGATCAGCGACGGCGCGATCGTTGCCGCCGCGACGCTCTCCAACCGCTACATCACCGATCGCTTCCTGCCCGACAAGGCGATCGACCTGATGGACGAGGCGGCCAGCCGGATCCGCATGGAAGTGGAATCCAAGCCCGAGGAGATCGAGAATCTCGATCGCCGGATCATGCAGCTCGAGATCGAGCGCGAGGCGCTACGCAAGGAGACCGATTCGGCATCGAAGGACCGGCTCGCCTCGCTCGAGAGCGAACTCGCCAATCTCAAGCAGCAATCGGCCGAACTGACCACGCGCTGGCAGGCGGAGAAGGACAAGATCAACGCCGAGGCGCAGATCAAGGCGCAGCTCGACGCTGCGCGCGGTGAGCTCGACCAGGCGCAGCGTGCCGGCGATCTCGCGAAGATGGCCGAACTCAGCTACGGCGCGATCCCCGCGCTGGAGAAGCAGCTGGCCGAGGCGCAGAACACCACCAGGGGCGCGATGCTGCGCGAGGAAGTCACCGCCGACGACATCGCCGCGGTGGTCAGCCGCTGGACCGGCATCCCGGTCGACAAGATGCTCGAGGGCGAGCGCGAGAAGCTCCTCGCCATGGAGGAAGTGATCGGCAAGCGGGTGATCGGCCAGGCCGATGCGGTGAAGGCCGTGTCGACCGCGGTGCGCCGCTCGCGCGCCGGCCTGCAGGACCCGAACCGGCCACTGGGCTCGTTCCTGTTCCTCGGGCCGACGGGCGTCGGCAAGACCGAGCTGACCAAGGCGCTGGCGGAATTCCTGTTCGACGACCCCAACGCGATGGTGCGCATCGACATGAGCGAGTTCATGGAGAAGCACGCGGTCGCGCGGCTGATCGGCGCCCCTCCCGGCTATGTCGGCTATGAGGAAGGTGGCGTGCTGACCGAGGCGGTGCGGCGGCGCCCGTACCAGGTCGTGCTGTTCGACGAAGTGGAGAAGGCGCATGGCGACGTGTTCAACATCCTGCTCCAGGTGCTGGACGACGGGCGGCTGACCGACGGCCAGGGCCGCACGGTCGACTTCTCGAACACGATCGTGATCCTCACCTCGAACCTCGGCTCGCAGTTCCTCACCAATCTGGGCGAGGGGCAGCCGGTCGAGAGCGTCGAGCCGCAGGTGATGGAAGTCGTCCGCGCGCATTTCCGCCCGGAATTCCTCAACCGGCTGGACGAGATCATCCTGTTCCACCGGCTGGGCGCGGAGCACATGGCGCCGATCGTCGACATCCAGGTCGGCCGCGTCGGCAAGCTGCTCAAGGATCGCAAGATCCAGATCGACCTGACCGATGCCGCCCGCGCCTGGCTGGGCCGTGTCGGCTATGATCCGGTCTATGGCGCGCGGCCGCTCAAGCGGGCCGTCCAGCGCTATCTGCAGGATCCGCTCGCCGACATGATCCTGCGCGGCGACGTGAAGGACGGGTCGACGGTGCACATCGACGAAGGTGACGGCGCGCTGAAGCTCAGCGTCGCCTGACGGCGCGAAGGGGTGGCCGCGCGGCCACCCCTTCGTCACGCGTGTTCGGGAATCAGCAGCCGCCCTGGCGCTGGCAGCTGCCGACCTGGGCGCGCTCGATATTCTGCCGGTCGAGCTGCCGCTGCTCGGCCCATTGGGCCCGCGTCATGCACGTCTTCATGGTCTGCAGCCGGCTGCCCAGCACCGGCTCCTTGCGGCAGATGACTTCGTTCGGATCGGGGGTGCCGCCCTTCTTGGGCTTCTCCTGCGCGGAAACCGGCGTGAGGCCGGACAGGGCGACCGCGACCGTGCAGGCGACCAGGGCAGATCGGATCATTGCAACCACTCCTTACAAGTCTGCGAACGCAAGATAGTGCGAACGTGTACCAGTCGAATACTACAGTGAATAGCCGAAGCGTTCCACCCAGGGCGCGAGGATCGGCAGCACCGGGCGAAGATGCTCGCGATAGGCCTGCCAGCGCCCGGCCGAGCGGGTGTAGATCGGCTCGGTGACCTGCGAATAGCTGGCGGTGGTGATCAGCCCGCGCGACCGCGCGGTGCGGGTATGGTCTAGCGCCTCCGGCGTCCAGTCGAGGCCCAGCCAGTCGAACAGCGGCCGCACTTCGGCTTCGACATCGGCGACGAGCTGCTCATAGACGATCCGGTGGGCCGGCATCTCGAACAGCGCCTGCGCCGCCTCCCAGTGCCGGAAGCTGAGATCGTAGAGCTCGGCCGCATCTTCGGGCCGCAGGAAGTTGGACATCGCGCGATTCAGGCGGAAATTGCTCATCAGGCAGCTGAGCAGCACGTCGCAGGGATGGCGCAGCGACAGGATGATGCGCGCCTCCGGAAACAGGCGGCGGATCAGCGGCAGCTTGTAGAGATAGAGCGGCGACTTATCGACCAGCATCTGGCCGGGGGCGAGGTCGACGTGCCGCGCGACTTCCTCGAAATAGCGCGCACGCGCGGCCTCGATCGCATCGGCATCCATGCCGGCGAGCGCATCGAAGCCGCCGATCTCCTGGTCGACCACCAGCAGCGTCGGTTTCTCCTCGAGCACCACCGTCCCGGGATGTCCCATCAGGATCGTGTCGAGCAACGTGGTGCCCGAGCGCGGAAAGCCGAGCAGGAATATCGGCGTGGTGGCCGCCGGCGCGGCGGCCGGAGTCCAACTGCGCGCCCATTCGGGCGTCATCCGCGCGATCTCGCCGCGCACTTCCGCACGCAGTTCGGCGGCGCGGCCGAGCGGGTCGGACGCGTGGGCGGCATGGCGCCGGCCGGCTTCCTCGATCCATTCAAAGGCCTCGTCGCTGCGCCCGAGGCGATCGAGCAGGGTCGAGCGCAGATGTGCGGTACGCTCGGGCTCGATGTCGTCGGGTACCTGGTCGAGGCAGTCCAGCGCCTCCTCGAAGCGCTTCGCGCGGCGATGCTCCAGCGCCGACAGGAAGTTCAGCGTGCCGGCATCGATCGCGTTGGCCGTCGCCAGCTCGACCAGCGGCGCCAGCTCGTCCTCGCGATTGGCATGTTCGTAATGGATCGCCAGGCCAAGATAGGCGAGATGCTCCTGCGGCCGCCCCGCCAGCACGCGGCGATAGGCAACCTCCGCCTTGTCGGCATCCATCACCAGGCCATATTCGATGGCGAGCTTGAGCTGCACGACCATGTCGTCGCCGTCGCGCGCCGCGGCGGCCTCCAGCGTCTCGAGCGCCTCGGCGTGGCGGCCCAGTTCCTTGAGCAGCACATAGAGTTCGTGCAGCGGGCGGGCATCCGCGGGAAAGTCGCGCGCCGCATCGCGCAGCGCCGCCTCGGCGGCTTCGGCGCGGCCGGCGGAACGCAGGGTCAGGGCATGGTTCAGCCGCGTCGGCGCCGCTTGTCGGTCGAGCGCGACCGCGCGTTCGAGCGCAGCGATCGCGCCGTCGAAATCGCCGAGCGCCGACCGGGCATTGCCCAGATTGTTCCAGCTTTCGAAATCGTCGGGCGCACGGGCGAGCACGAAGTCATAGGTCTCGGCAGCCGCGTCGAATCGGCCGAGCTCCTGCGCGACAAAGGCGCGGTAACGGGCGATCCGCAGGCTGGGATCGGCCTGGGCGCGGGCCAGGGTCGCCACTTCGAGCGCGCCCTCGTGATCCTTGAGGTCGATCGCCACGGCGATGCGGTTGCAGGCTATGGTGACGTCGTCCGGGCGCAGGCGATGCGCCTGGTCGAGATGCGTCGCGGCATCGGCGAGCGCGCCGCGCCGCGCGCAGAGCATGCCGAGAAAGGCGTGGAGCGGCGCGGGATCGTCGGCCTGGCCCAGCCCGGCCTCGACGATCGCCTGGGCGCCGGCAAAGTCGCCGGCCTGCGCGCGCGGCATCGCGGCGGCGAGAATCTCCCGGCTCGTGCGAGCCGCGGTGGAAGCCTGGTTCATCGCCATGATTATGGTCCGTCAGATACGCCGGATACAAGTAGGGGCGGCCGGCAGTGCCGACCGCCCCCTCGTCACTTCGATCCGGGAAGGATCAGAAGTTGAGCGTTGCACCCACGAACAGATAGCGCCCGAGCGCATCATAGGTCGCGGGATAGGTGTTGCCGTTGCAGGGACCGGTCGGGCACTGGTTCGAACCCGGACGGTTGGCGTTGCCCGAGGTCACCAGCGGCGGCTCGAGGTCGAACAGGTTGTTGACGCCCAGCCGGAACGTATAGGCCTTGCCGACATTGAAGGTGCCGGTCAGGTCGATGTAGTTGAACGGCTTGATCCGGGCACCCGGGTTGTAGACGTTCGGCGCCGACAGCGTCGCATCGGGGCTACGGGCCTGCGACTGGATCGCACCGATATAGCGCCACTGCGCCGAAAGGCCGATGCTCTCGTTCGCCTGCCAGCTCGCACGCAGCTTGTGCCGCCACTTGGGCAGCGGTGCGCCGGCGTCGGTCGTGCCGCCGATGCTGCAGGTCGAGCCGTAATAGCCGGCGCAATCATAGGGATCGCTGAGGCCGTTGTTGATCTTGTAGCTGTCGAGATAGGTGCCCTGCATGTTCAACGAGAGCTTGCCGAGCGAACCGAGGCCGATCGAGTAGCTCGCGCCGACTTCGATGCCCTTGGTCTGCAGCGTGCCGACATTGTTCGGCAGATCGCTGACATAGCCACCCGGGGTCAGCCACAGCGAGCCTGCGGCGTCGCGGTGCACCAGCGAACACGAGACCGGCGTGAAGCTGGCGGTTGCCTTGTCGACGCAGTCCTGCAGGATCGCGTCCTGGCCGAAGGAACGGATCGCGTTCTTCACCTTGATGTCGAAATAGTCGACGGTGATGGCCAGCTTCGGCAGGAAGCTCGGCTGGAACACAAGGCCGAGCGTCTTGGTCGTCGCGATTTCCGGGTCGAGGTTCGTATTGCCGCCGATCAGGCCGTTATACTGGCCGGCCGGGTTCGGCGTGGTGCCCTGTCCGACCGCGAGGCCCTGCGCCCGGCAACCATAGTCGGTTGCGGCAACCGGACGTACATCCCCGTTGGCATCGGTCAGGCCGGCGCAGGGATCGACGGTGCCGTTCAGGCCGACCGTTGGCGACGAGAAGAGTTCCTGAAGGTTCGGCGCACGCACCGCGCGGTTATAGGTGGCGCGGAAGCGGATGTCCGAGACCGGCGCGAAGTCGATGCCGATCTTGTAGGTATCGGTGTCGAACTTGTTGCCGCCACTCGTCTTGTACGACGAACGGCGATAGCCGGCGTTCAGCGACAGCGAGTCGATGAAGCCGTTCTGGACGATCGGCACCTGGGCTTCGCCGAAGAACTCGAAGACGCGGAAATTGCCCGAGATCGGCAGCGTCGCGCCGCCCTGACCGGTCAGATCGCCAGCCTGGAAGGCGCTGTCGGTCTGCAGGTCGAGCGAGGAACGGCGCCATTCCGCACCGATGTTCACGCCGATGCCGTCGGCCGCCCAGGGGAACTTCACGCCATATTCACCGAGATCGCCGGTGAAGGAGACGTTCGCCACCTGCTCGGTGGTGTTGCCCTTCTGGAAGCCCGTAGCGGTCAGATAGTTCAGCGCGGCTGCGCTGACCTGGCCCGGTCCGGCGAAGACATTGTAGGGCACGCAGGCCGGATCGCTGCCGTCGAGCACCGAGCGGCAGACCGGGTTCACGCCCGGCTGGTTGGGATTGTCGACGACGTCGAGCGCACGCGCCAGGCGAGCCGCAGAGAATTCGTTCGAATAGACCTGCGAATAGTTGACGCGGCCATATTGGTAGGAAGCGTCATAACTCCATGCCGAGGACAGGTCGCCCTTCGCACCGATCACACCACGGAAATTGGTGTGCTGCAGATCCGCCTGACGCGGGCCGCCTTCGGTGTTGCGGCGCAGGAGCTGCATGAAGGCGCGGTTATAGGTCGAGCCGGTGATCGGATCGAAGAAGGTAAGCGGCGCCGCGCCCGGATTGGGGTTGTACGGCGCGGCCACGGCCAGCGGGAAGTTGCCGAGCGCACCGTTGATCAGGTTGCCCGGGGCGCAGATCACGTCATGCTGGGTCGCCGACATCAGCGGATTGTCGCAGTTCACCACCAGCGTGTTGCCGAAATCGCCCGACGGCGCGATCTGGGCGACGGTGCGGTCGTCCATGAACATGAATTCGAGATAGGGCTTGAACGAGTCGCTGACGTCGTAGTTGACGAACGCACCGCCGGTGAAGCGCTCGTCCGGACGCTGGAAATAGTTGGTCGGCGCGAAGTTGAAGCGCGTCGTGGTGTTCTCGAAGCCGCCGCCGGGCATGAAGGTATAGACGGTCGACGAGTTGGTGTTCAGCGTCGGATCGAACAGGATCGCGGTGCCGTTGCCCGAAGTCAGCGAGCCGCCGCACTGCAGCGCGCCGGTGCCGCCGTTCTGGATGGTGCAGGCGCTGTAGTCGCGACGCGACTGGGTGACGGCGTTGACCTTGCGGTAGCCGAAATAGGCCATGGCGTGGCCGCGGTCACCGAGCGACGTGCCGAAAGCGATCGTCCCGTCGAAGGTGCCGCCGTCGGAGATGTTGCCCTTGGGATAGTCGAAGCCCGACTGGCCCGCGGCGGTGCGCGCATCGAGCAGCTTCGGCGTGACCGTGTTGCGGTTGTTGTGCTGGTAGAGGCTGTACTGGCCGTCGACCCGGAAGCCTTCGAAATCGGTATCGAGGATGAAGTTGACGACGCCGGCGACGGCGTCCGCGCCGTAGGTCGACGACGCACCGCCGGTCAGCACTTCGACGCGCTTCACCATCGCCGCGGGGATGATGTTGATGTCAGCCGCGGAGCCGCTGGTCGGGCTCGGGTCGCCCGGCATCAGGCGGCGGCCATTGACCAGGGTCAGCGTGCGGCTGGTGCCGAGACCACGAAGATCGACGGTCGCGGTGCCGTCCGCGCCGTTCGCGAGCGAGCTCGCCTGGCTGGCCGAGACCGACGGCAGCGAGTTGAGCATGTCTTCGACACGGGTCGTGCCCTGCTGCTTGATGTCCTCGGAGCTGACGACGGTGACCGGGGCGGTGGAGGTCAGGTTCGGCTGCGGAATGCGCGAGCCGGTGACGATGATTTCCTGGCCCTGCGGTTCGTCCTGGGCCGTCGCCGCCGACGGCACCGTGGTGCTGCCGGTGTCCTGCGCCATTGCAGGCATCGCGACAAACGCGCTCGCGAGAGCCAGCGCCGTAAACGCCGTCCCGCCGCGCAGACTGATCTGCGTGTTCTTCATGATGGATCCCTCTGTGTTCCGACGGTTGTACTTGCGTACTCCGCCGCGTTCTCTGCCCGCTTCGCCGCCCATTCGTGTGCAACTCACGTATCAGGGCGAGGAAGCTTGGCGGGATCGTGAATTGAGACCCTGTTACTGTAAACTACGCACGATCATGCTGCGCGCGCTTTCAAGTCTACTGTATCCGAAATATCACATGCACAATCGGAATATTGCGCAACAATGCGGGTTTCTGTTTCTTTATGTTGCAGCGCGACACATTCGCGCCTTAATCGGTAACGGGCATTGCCCCCGCCACGAGCAGCGGATCGATCCGCGCGTCGCGCCACTTCAGGCTCCAGTGGAGATGCGGCCCCGTCGCCCGCCCGGTCATGCCCACCGCGCCGATCGGCTGCCCGCGCCGGACATGCTCGCCCACCCGCACATCGATGCGCGACAGGTGCATGAAGGCGCTGTTGAGCCCCGCGCCATGGTCGACCATCAGCAGATTGCCCTCCAGCGTGAAGGGCCGGGGTGCGACGAGGATCACCACGCCGTCCGCCGGCGCAAGCACCGTGGTGCCGGTCGGCCGGGCGATGTCGATCCCGGAATGATAGGATCCCGGCTCCCCGCGATAGATGCGCTGCGAGCCGAACAGGGTGGAGATGCGCCCCACCACCGGCCAGAAGAACGGCATCTGCCGCCAGCCGGTCGCGTCGGTCTGCATCTTCCGCGCAGCATTGATCTGGGCGAGCTCGCCGGGGCGCACGCGATCGAACTCGGGGCGCGGCACCGGATATTTGGGCAGGGTGTTGAGCCGCGAAATGTCCCAGGCGCGCGGCGCGATCGCCAGCAGCTGGCGCTGCAGCGTGCCATCCCCCAGCGTCGCGACCAGGGTCGCGCTCGGGCCATGGTCGCGGTCGAAGGCGATCAGGAAGCGACGATCGGAGGTGACCGGCACGGACTCGCCGTCGAGCGTGAGCAGGCTGGTGCCCCTGGGCGCGATACCGATAACCGCACCGCCCTGGATCAGCTGGCCCTGGAAGGTGAAGGGACCGGCGATATCGGGCGCCGCCGGGATCGGCGCGGCTATCGCCTCGGCTACCGGCATGCCCGGCACGGCAGGCAGCTGCGCGCTGCCCAGCAGCGTGAAGCCGAGGATCGCGGCGGGTAGCCGGGCAGCGAGTCCCATCAGCTACGCCCCCTCAACCGCGCATCACCTGCATCGCCAGCGCGGCGGAGGCATAGGGCTCCTGCCGCTCGACGCTCCAGTAGCGCAGCATCTGCAACGGCACCTTCTCGCCGCTGACCGCGCAGACGACGTGATCGCCCGGCACCAGCACGCGGAAGCCGTTCGCCATGAAATGGAGGCGCGCCGCACGGGCGGCGGGGTTCGACATCAGCATGACGGCATCCTCGAAACGATCATCTTATTTACAACAGGCTGGGCTGTTCGGGCTTGGGCGCATCATAGGTTTTGCCGGCCGGGCGCTCAACCCGCGCATCCACCGCACCATCGATGAAGTGGAGCGTCACGGCCCCCGCGGCGCGTGCGCCCTCGGCGGTGCCGATCACCTTCCTGGTGCCGCGCGCCTCGACCCAGGCATAGCCCTTCTCGAGCGGACGATTGGGGTGGACCAGCTCGAGATGCCGGCCGATCGCCTCCAGCCGCTGCTTCGCCGCGGCCAGCCGGTGGTCGAGCATGGCCGGGCGCAGTGCACCGGCCGAGCGATCGAGCACGCCCCGCGCCACGGTGACGCGCCGCTCGAGCGCCCGGTCGAGCCGGCCACCGAGGTCGTCCATCTTCTGGCGCTGCGGGCCGAGCAGCGCGTCGCGCCTGGGCAGCACGCGGACCAGCGCCGCCAGCCGCTCCCCGGCACGCTCGTGATAGCGGCGCACGCAGCGCTCGGTGCGGTGCGCCAGCGTTGCGATCGTGTGGCGCACGTCGGCGAGCACCGGCACCGCGATCTCCGCCGCAGCGGTGGGGGTCGGCGCGCGCAGGTCGGCGGCATAGTCGCACAGGCTGGTATCGGTCTCGTGGCCGACCGCCGAGATCACCGGGATGCGACAGGCGGCGACGGCGCGCACCACCACTTCCTCGTTGAACGCCCAGAGATCCTCAATCGAGCCGCCGCCCCGCGCGACGATCAGCAGGTCGGGCCGCGGCACCGCGCTGCCCTCGCCCAGCGCATCGAAGCCGTGGATCGCATTGGCCACTTCCTGCGCGGCGCCGTCGCCCTGCACCTTGACCGGCCAGACAAGCACATGGCTGGGGAAACGATCGGCGAGGCGGTGGAGGATGTCGCGGATCACCGCGCCGGTGGGCGAGGTCACCACGCCGATCACCTTCGGCATGTACGGCAAGGGCTGCTTGCGATCGCGGTCGAACAACCCCTCGCCGGCCAGCTTGGCCTTGAGCTTCTCGAGCAACGCCATCAGCGCGCCCTCGCCGGCCAGCTCCATCCGCTCGATGACGATCTGGTATTTCGAGCGGCCCGGATAGGTGGTGAGCTTGCCGGTGACGATCACTTCCAGCCCGTCCTGCGGCGCGAACGGGATCGCGCCGGCGGCGCCGCGCCAGATCACTCCGTCGATCACCGCATCGGCGTCCTTCAGCGCCAGATAGGCATGGCCAGACGCGGCGCGCTTCCAGCCCGAGATCTCGCCGCGCAGGCGAACATGGCCGAATTCGCCCTCGACCATTCGCTTGAGGGCAAGAGATAATTCGCTGACCGATAGCGCCGGTGCGTTGTCGCCCGCCACCTGCTCGGCTACGAGCCGCGCTGGCGTATCGAAGAAGGGGTCGCTCATGAATGTCCTGTTGCTTGGCTCGGGCGGCCGCGAACATGCTCTGGCATGGAAGCTCGCGCAATCGCCGCTGCTCGAACGGCTCTACGCCGCCCCGGGCAATCCGGGAATAGCCGAGCACGCCGAAATCGTGGACATTGCGGTGAACGATCATCGCGCGGTGATCGATTTCTGCCTGCGCCACTCGATCGGTTTCGTGGTGATCGGTCCCGAGGCGCCGCTGGTCGCGGGCCTGGGCGACAATCTGCGCACCATGGGCATCGCCGTGTTCGGGCCGAACAAGGCACCGGCCCAGCTCGAGGGCTCGAAGGGCTTCACCAAGGACCTGTGCGCCCGCGAGAAGATCCCGACCGCCGGCTATGTCCGCTGCGAAAGCCGCGACGGTGCGCTCGCTTCGCTGGAAGATTTCGGCCTGCCGGTGGTGATCAAGGCCGACGGCCTGGCCGCGGGCAAGGGCGTCACCGTCGCCTTCACCCATGAAGAGGCCGAGGGCGCGGTGCAGGCGATCTTCACCGAGGCCGGCGCCAGCGTGGTGATCGAAGAGTTCCTGGAGGGCGAGGAAGCCAGCCTGTTCGTGCTCACCGATGGCGAGGCGTTCGTCGCGTTCGGCTCGGCGCAGGACCACAAGCGCGTCGGCGACGGCGATACCGGCCCCAATACCGGCGGCATGGGCGCCTACAGCCCCGCCCCGGTGCTCACCCCCGAGCTGGAAACCCAGGCGATCGACGAGATCGTCCGCCCGACGATCGAGGCGCTGGCGCGGGTCGGCACCCCCTATTCGGGCGTGCTCTATGCCGGGCTGATGCTCACCCCGACCGGCCCCAAGCTGATCGAGTACAATGCCCGCTTCGGCGATCCCGAATGCCAGGTGCTGATGATGCGCTTCACCGGGGACCTGCTCGAGCTGATGCTCGCAGTGGCCAGGGGCGAGCTGGCCAATCACCCGGCACCGACCTTCGCGGCGAAGACCGCGCTCACCGTGGTGATGGCGGCGAACGGCTATCCCGGCACGCCCGAGACCGGCGGCGCGATCACCGGCATCGACAAGGCGGAGGCGACCGGAGCGAAGGTGTTCCATGCCGGCACCCGGATGGAAGGCGACACGCTCGTCGCCAGCGGCGGCCGCGTGCTCAACGTGACCGCGCTGGGCGATACGGTGAAGGAAGCACAGGAAGCGGCCTATCGCGCCGTCGATGCGATCGACTTCCCCACCGGATTCAGCCGCCGCGACATCGGCTGGCGCGAAGTGGCGCGCGAGGGATCATAGCCCGGCACATTCCTTCCCCGTAAAGCCCGCCTTCCGGTATTCGGCCCGCACCCGGTCGAGCAGGTTGGCAGGCGGAGGACCGACCGCGATCACGCGATCGGCGAAGAACTCGCGCGAATAGATTCCCATATGGCCATAATGGCCAGGCGATAGCGTTGCCCATCCTTCGACAGTGACGCTGGCGAAGCCGATGCCACAGAGCCCCGGAATCGGCTTGGCCAGCTGGCGATCGAGTGCTTCGCTGCCCTTCGAGGATCGCGTGCTCGAATACCAGGTGCCGCCAAACCCGCCGCCCTTGGGCGGCGTCCCCAGGTCAGCGGAATCGAGGCTTGAGACCTCAAAGGCACTGACCAGCACGCCCCGCACGCGCCGTTTCGGTCCCAGGATATGGCACCCGATCTCGTGCGCCTCGATTACTTTGGGGCGGGAGAAATTCGGAAGGCCGATGCGGCAGGCAGCGGCCAGCGCGGCGGGCCGGTCTAGCCGATACCAGAGCGTGCCCGTGGCCACCGCCGCCACACCCGTCACCAGAAGCACAAGGCCCGTCCATCGCACCAGCCGCATGGCTTTCCCTTTTCGGAGAAGCCTAGTCACGGCCTGTCAATGATACAAGATATCACGCATGCGACGTGTCGGGCAGCACGCCATGGCCTTCGATGAGCCTGCGTACCGCAGCGTCCCAGTTGGTGAAGCCCCAATGCGCCGGGTCCTCGGTACCGACCACCCGGTCGCCGGGCCCGCGGAACAGATCCTCCAGCGGCACCGGCCGGCGCGTGATCGCGGAATGGAAGGCGCGGATCTTGCTGCGCGTCTCCTGCGTGCCATCGGGCAGGACCACGCCCAGCCGCCCCGACTGCATCCGGACCAGCCATCCGGTCGGCGCGACGCCGATGCTGCGGCAGAAGGCGAAGAGCAGCTCGGTATCGAAATGCCCCTTCCAGCCGTGCATCTCGGTCACTGCGCGAAGCGGCGTCCAGCGATCCTTGTAGACCCGGTCCGAAGTCAGCGCGTCATAGACGTCGCAGATCGCGCCCATCCGCGCGGCCAGGCTGATCGCCTCGCCCTTCAGCCCGAAGGGATAGCCGCTGCCGTCGATCTTCTCGTGGTGCATCAGGCAGACGTCGAGCGCCTCCTGGTTGATGCCCTCGGCCCCGTGCAGCATCGCATGCCCGGTCTCGGGATGCTGCTTGATCAGCGCAAACTCGGCCGCGTCGAGCCGGCCGGGCTTGTTGAGCACCTCGGCGGGCACGGTCATCTTGCCGACGTCGTGGAGCAGCCCCGCCAGGCCCATCGCGCGCACCGTCTCGTCGTCGAGCCCGAGCTCGCGCGCCAGATTGACCATCAACCCGCAGACCGAGACCGAATGGAGATAGGTATATTGGTCCTTGGTCTTCAGCCGCGCCATGTCGATGAACATCGCCGGGTTGCGGGCGACGCATTCGGCGATCTCGGCGACGACCGGAATCGCCTCGCGCGCGTCGATCGACAGGCCGTTCTGGGCATTCTCGTAGATTTCCTGCGCCACGCCCCGGGCATGGGCGATGGTCTGGCGCGCATGGCTGCGATCGGCGCGCAAGGTTTCGGGAGAGAGGACCCGGGGAGGCTCCGCGACGGCTTCGGGCAGCGTCGCGGCAGGATCGGGCGCGACGCCGCGCGACACGTCGATGAGCACCGCAGCCACTTCGCTCGCCTTGAGCAAGGCGAGATCGGCAGGGCGCTCGAGCAGGAACCGCGTCCGCCAGAACGGATGCGCCATCCACGAGCCTTCGAAGCCGTGGATGAACATGCCGAGCTTTGCCTCTCCTGGTGGGATTCGTTTCAGCAACCCATTCTCTCAGTCCCCGCTACCAGCCTTAGGAACGCACCATTGCGCCGGAGTTAAGAAAGGGTGTTCGGGCCTTGGGGAATGTACGTAACCGTGCGCAAATGATATAAAGTTACATTCGTTCATCTGCCGCTCATCGTGCGGAGGCAACATTTCATCCCCTGGGTGCGCAGCGACTCGCGCGCCGCACTCTGAAGGGGAGAGTTGCCATGTCGCGTTCCGCTCTGCTGCTCGGTTGTTCCGCCCTGCTCACCACTTCCGCCGCGCAGCCGCCCATGCCCGCCAACGGGCCGACCGCCGCGGTTCAGGACCGCCATTCGCCGGTCCGCTGCGTGCGAACCGATGGCGATGACGATCGCCTGCGCAACCGCCCCCGCACCCGCACCCGGGGCTATGCGCCGGTCGCGCCACCCATGGCGATGCCGACTCCGCTGCCGCAACCGGCCCCTATGATGGCCCCGCCACCGCCGGTGGCCAGCCAGGAAATCGCCGCCTCTGCAGCCCGAACCGGGGGCGCTCCGCAAGGCATCGTCGGCAAATTCGCCAGTCCGGCACCCTATGGCGCGCCCGGCAATACCGAGCGCTATGACGGCAAGGCCGTCGCTTCGATCCAGTCGGTCGCGGACCAGCCCGTCTCCACCTTCTCGGTCGATGTCGATACCGGCGCCTATGCCAATGTCCGCCGCTTCCTGAGCCAGGGGCAGGACGTGCCCGCCGCGGCGGTACGCACCGAGGAGATGATCAACTATTTCCGCTATGATTATCCGCGCCCGACCTCGCGGGACGTGCCGTTCAGCGTGACCACCACCGTCTCGACCACGCCGTGGAACGCCGAGACGCGGCTGCTGCGCATCGGCCTGCGTGGCTATGACGTCGACGCGAAGGGCCGCCCGCCGGCCAACCTCGTCTTCCTGGTCGATGTCTCGGGATCGATGGAGAGCCAGGACAAGCTGCCGCTGGTCAAGAAGGCGCTATCCCAGCTCGCCGACCGGCTGACGCCCCGGGATCGTGTCTCGATCGTCGTCTATGCCGGCGCCGCGGGGATGGTGCTCGAGCCGACCAACAGGAAGGAATATGTGAAGGCGGCGCTCGACTGCCTCTCGGCCGGCGGCTCCACTGCGGGCGGCGACGGGATCAGGCTCGCCTATTCGGTCGCCCGCGCCACCTTCGTCCAGGGCGGGATCAACCGCATCTTCCTCGCCACCGACGGCGACTTCAATGTCGGCATCAACGACAAGTCGGCGCTCGAGGCGCTGGTGAAGAAGAACCGCGACGACGGCATCACGCTGACCACGCTCGGCTTCGGCACGGGCAATTACAACGAAGCGATGATGGAGCGCATCGCGGATGTCGGCAACGGCAACTATGCCTATATCGACAGCGCGATGGAGGCGACCAAGGTGCTCGACGACGAGCTCTCCGCCACGCTCTTCACCATCGCCAAGGATGTGAAGGTCCAGGTCGAGTTCAACCCGGCTCAGGTGAAGCAGTACCGGCTGATCGGCTATGAGAACCGCGCGCTGGCCGAGGAGGACTTCAACAACGATACGGTCGATGCCGGCGATATCGGCGCCGGGCACCAGGTGACCGCCCTCTACGAAGTCGTCCCCGCTAGTGCCAATGGCTGGACCTCCGAGCGGCGCTACGACGCCAACCGCACCGCGACGCCCGCCGGCAAGGGCGACGAGATGGCCTTCGTCAAGCTGCGCTACAAGCTGCCCGGCAACGAGACGTCGAAGCTGATCGAGCGCCCGGTCTCCGCCAGCCTGATGCGCGGCGCCACCGCCCCGCGCGGCGACATGGCCTTCGTCATTTCGGTCGCCGCCTTCGGCCAGCATCTGCGCGGCGACAAATATCTGAACGGCTACAGCTATGCCCAGATCGGTGCGCTCGCCCCGGCTTCCGAGAATTACTGGCGGAGCGAATTCGCGCGGCTGGTGAAGCTTGCCGATTCGGGACACTCGACGGTCGCCTCCACCGACTAGCTTGTCGCGCTGCGCCGCACCACGTTATGCATTGGCGAGAATCGACAACAGCACGGACGGGTTGGCGCAGATGAACAGCACGGAACCGCTCTACGAGGGCGCCCCGATTTGGTTGACGCTCCCGTTCGCGCTGATCGCGGCGGGAGTCGTCTTCGCGCTCCTCGTGCTGTTCTGGGGCGCCCGCCTCGCCGGCCGCCGCCGCAAGGCGCGCGCCGAGATCGAGGAGTATAACCAGGAGTATCGGGAAGAGGCGGCTCAGCCGGGCCCGATTACGCCGCCGGTTGTGCCTGCGCCCCCGCCGATCGCCGAGGCGCCGCTCGCGCCGCCGCCTGCTCCCGAGCCGGAGCCCATCGTCGAGGTGCCGGCACCCGAACCGGTAGCCGAGGCGCCGGCCCCGGAGCCCGAACCGGTGGCGGAGATCGTCCCTGCGCCGCTGCCGCCGGTCGTCGAGGAAGCTCCGACACCCGAGCCGCTGGCGGACGAACCGATCGCCGCGGCCGCGCCGCTCGATGCATCCCCTGCCTCGCTCGCCTCGGACATTGCGGAGCCGGCGCCTGCGCCCGAGCCGGCACCGGAACCGGTCGCTACCGCACCCGAGCCCAAGCCCGCCACGACCGCCACCGATGATCTCACCCGGATGAAAGGCGTCGGCCCGCGCCTTGCCGAGCGGCTCGCGAGCGTCGGCATCACCAGCTTCGCCCAGCTCGCCGCCCTCACCCCGGAAGAAGCCAACGCGCTCGACGCCAGGCTCGGCGACTTCCAAGGCCGCATCCACCGCGACCGCTGGATCGAGCAGGCGAGCTTCCTGGCCAAGGAAGACATTGCCGGCTTCGAAGGCGTGTTCGGGAAGCTCTGATCCTCAGAGATTGCGGAGCAATCCAGGCCGATAGGCATCGATCGCTTCCATCAACGGATAGATTTGCCCGCGCGCGTGGACCATCGGGATGGCGACGTGCGCGTCCGGGGGCATGAGCCAGCCACGGAACCAGCGAAGCCAGCCCTGGGCCGGATAGCGCCCAGGATCGCGCAGCCGCAGGCACAAAATGTCGTCATGCGCGGGCCAAGCATATTCGATCGCCAGCCAGGGGATCATCACCGGCGAATGGATGCGCGCCATGATGCCTTCCGGCCCCACCTCGACAATGCTCGGCCGGCGCAGCAGGAACACCAGGGCCGTGGCCAGCGCGCCGACGAACAGCAGGATATGGAATGCGTCGCCGGCCACCAGCAGCCAGTGACGATCGACCGCGAGCAGGTGCCGCTCGATCTCCGCACCACGAAGCAGCAGCGACAGGCCTGCAATCAGCGCGACCAGCCCGGCTTCCCTGCGGGAACTACGGACCGCGAAGCGCTGCGGCGCGCTCACTCCGCCCGCTGCACCAGCAGCTTGTCGATCTTGCGCCCGTCCATGTCGACGATCTCGAAGCGCCAGCCCTGCTCGATGAAGAAGTCACCCTCATTGGGAAGCCGCTTGAGCACCGCCAGCGCCAGGCCCGCGACGGTGGCGTAATCGCGATCCTCGTCTAGATCGAGGCCCAGCCTGTCGGCGAGCAGGTCCGCCGGCATCTGACCCGAGACGAGCAGCGAGCCGTCCTCGCGCGTCACGACATTGGGGTTGTCGCCCGGCTCGACGTCGGAGGCGAGCTCGCCCGCGATCGCCGCGAGCAGGTTGGCGGGCGTGACGATGCCTTCGAAATGGCCGTATTCGTCATGGACGAGGCCCATCGGCACCTCGGCCCGGCGGAGCGCGCCCAGCGCGTCCATCGCATCGACCGTATCGGGCAGGATCGGCGCCTCGCGCATCAGCTTGCGCAGGTCGAGCGCCTCGCCGCGGAACAGCGCCGCGGCGATGTCGCGCGCCTGGACCACGCCGATCACCGTGTCGACCGAGCCTTCCGCAACGGGCAAACGCGTGTGCGGGGTGAGCAGCAGTGCCTCGCGGATGCCATCGGCGTCGAGGTTCACGTCCACCCAGTCGACATCGGTGCGCGGCGTCATCACTTCGCGCACCGGCCGGTCGGCCAGGCGGACGACGCTCGAGATGATCGAGCGCTCATGCTCCTCGATCACGCCCGACTTGCTGGCCTCCGCCACGAGCAGGTGCAGCTCCTCGGCCGTGACCCGGTTCTCCGATTCGCGATCGAGGCCGATCAGGCGGAAGATCAGTTTGGTGGTCGAATCGAGCAGCCAGACGAGCGGCGCGGTCAGGCGGCTGATCCATAGCAGCGGCACCGAGACCAGCACCGCGATCGGCTCGGGCGAGCGCAGCGCGAACTGCTTGGGCACCAGCTCGCCCGCTACCAGCGAGCCGAAGGTGGTGAGGCCGATGACGATCGCGATGCCGAGCGTGTGCGCCAGTTCGTCGTTCACCCCGAGCAACGCGATCCGCTGCGCGGTCGGCTCGCCCAGGCTCGCGCCCGAATAGGCGCCCGCAATGATGCCGATCAGCGTGATGCCGATCTGCACGGTGGAGAGGAATTTGCCCGGATCGGCGGCGAGCTGGATCGCCGTCCGCGCCCCTGCCCCGCTGCGCCCGACACGCGCCATCGCCTCCAGCCGCGCCGTGCGCGACGATACGATCGCGAGTTCGGACATCGAAAAAAGGCCGTTGAGAACGATCAGCGCGAAGATGATCGCTACGTCTATCCAGGGGAAAGGCGCTAACATGATGTGCCGCCTTCATATCCGCACAGGGGGCCGCGCGGCAACCGGTGTTGCATCCGCGCAATGAAATGACGGATCAGCTGCGCCGTTCGCGGAAGAAATCGCGGAGGATCTCGCCGGCCTCCGCCTCCCCGATGCCGGGATAGATCTCCGGACGATGATGGCAGGTCGGCTGGGCGAAGAAGCGCGGGCCATGCTCCACCGCGCCGCCCTTGGGATCGCTCGCGCCATAATAGACCCGCGCGATCCGGGCATGGGCGATCGCGCCGGCGCACATCGCGCAGGGCTCCAGCGTCACCCACAGGTCGCAATCCTCGAGCCGATCGCGCCCGAGCGCCTCGGCCGCGGCGCGAATCACCCGCATCTCGGCATGCGCGGTCGGATCATGGAGCGTGCGCGGCGCGTTGGCCGCGGTGGCGATCACCTTGCCGTCATGGATCAGCACCGCCCCCACCGGCACCTCCCCCGCCTCGGCCGCCGCACGGGCGGCGTCGAGCGCCAGGCGCATCGGTTCGGGGAGCGGGAACATGGGAGAGTGCCTAGCGCGGCCTCCCGTCCGCGTCACCTGCTATGCCGCAGCGGGTTTCGGCGACGAATCGCGCAGCACGCTCCACAGCGCAAAAACGACGCCGGGCACGAACCCCAGCACCGTCAGCCCGCAGGTGATCCAGAAATCGCGCCCCGCACCCTTTGCCAAGTACGTCCCCAGCGGTGGCAGCAGTACCGCCGCGACAACGGGTCCGGGGCGCGCAGCCATTATTTGGCCTCGGGGGTCGGCGTCGGGGTGGCGCCGGCCTGCTTCACTTCGATGGTGGGCAAGGTGACCGTGGTGTTCTTCATTTCGACCGTCGGGACTGCAACGGTCGTATTGGTGGTTCCGATCCCCACCGAACCCGTCTCGGCCTTGAATTTGGGCAACTGGCCGCCCTTGGCGTCGAAAGTGATCGACGGCATCGTCGCACCCTGCTGCTGCTCGATGCGCAGCATGCCGACCGACATGAGCACCACTACGGCAAGCGCAACAAGACCGATCAGCACGAGAATTCCACGCATCGTTTCATCTCCCCATTTGAATCGTTTGCGTAATCAACGTCGCATCAACCATGGCGGTTGCATGGGGACAAGGCGTTTCTTGGAGCGAATCGGTTGACGCTCCGTCCCATTACGGTTATTCGCGCCGCCTTTCCGGCCGTGGTTCGCCAGGGCTCAAACCAGGATATCAAACGATGTCGCGCATTTGCGAGCTGACCGGCAAGGGCCGGCAGGTGGGTAACAACGTTTCCCACGCCAACAACAAGACCAAGCGTACGTTCCTGCCGAACCTGCAGAACGTCACGCTGATCAGCGATTCGCTGGGTCGCAGCGTCCGTCTGCGCGTTTCGACGCACGGCCTGCGCTCGGTCGAGCACAATGGCGGCCTCGACAACTGGCTGCTCAAGACGCGCGACGAGGACCTCTCGCTGCGCGCCCGTCGCCTGAAGCGCGAAGTGCGCAAGGCGTCGGCCGAGAAGACCGCGGCCTAACAGCCCGTTCCTTCGACGGCTCAATGCGAGCCCGTTCTCCACGCGGAGAGCGGGCTTTTCGCATGTCCGGTGTGAATCGGCTGCGGACTAAAGCTAGACGCCGCCGGTAAGCCACACGTGATGGTAGGGAAAAGCGAGGAGCGAAAGCACGCTGACCACAACGAGCGCCCAACCCGAGCCCCTGATCCGTCGGGAAAAACAGATGCCTGCACCCAGTAAGACGGCAAGGACGAGCACCGGGAAACCCGTTGCCACTATCTCCTCGCCGCAAAGATACGAGCACGGCATGTCCACGAACAACAGGTTGATGGCGATAGCCAGCTCCAGCAACCATGGCAGGCTCACGACGAGCGGCAGCAGATTCCCCCAACGCATCCGTCAAAGCTAGGGACGGATCCGTGCATTGGCCAGCATCCCGCATCGAGTTGCCGCTCAACGCTTGGCGAACTCGATCCGGAACTTGAGCAGCAGCGACCATTCCCAGAATTCCTGATTGTCGTCCGACGCGATCCACAGGATCGTGTCGCCGCCCTCGCGGGTGACCGCCAGCGCCTCGTAATTGTCATGGATCAACGGCGCGGCCAGCGTCGCGATCTCGGTGCCACGCAGAACCGCGCCGGGGCGGATCGCTCGCGGATCGATCAGGGTCAGCTTGGCGGTGAACAGCCCTGGGACCGAGAAGCGGCGATTGAGCACGATCAGCCGCCCATCCGGCAGTTGCACCGCATCGCTGGGATCATAGAGCTCGCTCGGGGGCATGTAGACGAAACGGATCGGCTTGATGCCGGGCGTGGTCGGATCGCCGGGAAACAGCAGTCCCTCACGCCCTGTCCGACTGCCTTTCGGCCGGGTCGTCTCGCCCAGCACCAGAAACCGGCCGTCGCTCAGGCGCACCAATGATTCGGGCCCGCCATTCCTCGACCAGTCGCGCATCGCAGCCGGACGGGCGCTGCGCTCGGCGCGGGTCAGGTCCGCATCGTAGCGCCAGATCGCGTTGTAACTCTCGAAACCGACCCAGACCCGGCCCGTGGCCGGATCGCTTGTCATCGATTCCGAATCGCGCTCGGACTTCAACCAACCATTTGCCGGCCCATCCGGCAGGTCGCCGAACTGAAGGTCGTGCGGCGCCCAGTCGCCACCCATGCGGAAGCGGATGAAGGTTCCGCCATCGCTCAGCAGGGTGAAATCGTCACCCCGTATCCGCATCGACGAGAAACCACCGAACGCACGGTCCGGGCTCCTCAGCCTTATCCCGCCCAGATAGGTGAGCGCCCCCACCCGGGTGCGCCCGGGATCGCGCAGGTCGAGCGGCACCCGCTCCACCGTCATGCGCGGCACCTTACCCAGCACATCGCGCCCATCCCGTCCCGATGCGGAGAGCAGAAGGATGAAAATCAGCGAGAACAGCGCGGTCGCGGAACGGAAAAACATCGCCCCGCTCATAGCGACTGGGCGGGGAAGAACCAGCGCCCGAAAGATGAACGCCAGATGACCAGCGCGTTCAGAAGAAAATAAAGGGAACCAGAGTAACTTGCGTTAGTTATCCAGATACCAGTTTCCCCTCGCGTAGCGTATCGAGGGCTGAGGGCCGCCCCAAGGGGCGGCCCTCGTCGTATCAGTACATGTGCTGGCCACCGTTGATCGACAGCGTCGATCCGGTGACGAAGCCCGCCTCGTCCGAGCAGAGGAATGCCACGCCGCGCGCGATCTCGTGCGCCTGGCCGAGCCGGCCGACCGGAATCTTGGCGACGATCTTTTCGAGCACTTCGGCCGGCACCGCCGCCACCATGTCGGTGTCGATATAGCCCGGCGCGATCGCGTTGACCGTCACGCCGAAGCGCGCGCCTTCCTGCGACAGCGCCTTGGTGAAGCCGTGGATGCCCGACTTGGCTGCGGCATAGTTGACCTGGCCGTACTGGCCGGCCTGGCCGTTGATCGAGCCGATATTGACGATGCGGCCCCACTTCCGGTCGCGCATGCCCGGGAACACCGCGTGCGCCATGTTGAAGCAGCCGCCCAGGTTGATGCGGATCACATCCTCCCACATGTCGCGGCTCATCTTGAGGATCGTGCCGTCGCGCGTAATGCCGGCATTGTTGACCACCACATCGACCGGACCCAGCTCGGCCGCGACCTTGGCCACACCCTCGTGGCAGGCATCGTAATCGCCCACGTCCCATTTGTACGATGCGATGCCGGTGCGCTCGGTGAAGGCCTTGGCCTTCTCCTCATTGCCCGCATAGTTGGCGGCGACGATCATCCCGGCATCCTTGAGGGCAAGGCTGATCGCCTCGCCAATGCCGCGGGTGCCGCCCGTCACGATCGCTACGCGTGCCATGTATCTCTCCTTCGTGGATGAGCCGAAACGCTAGGCAGGCTGGGTCCAGCCCGCAAGCGCCTCGCGCAAAATTGTCTGCAGCATTTCGGTGCCAGCGGGGCTGTCGTTGAGACAGGGCAAATAGCCGAAGTGAGTGCCGCCCGCGGCGAGGAACGTTTCGCGCCCGCGGATCGCCAGCTCCTCCAGCGTCTCCAGGCAATCCGCCGAGAAGCCGGGCGCGACGATCGCCACCTTCCTCACGCCCTTGCCCGGCAGCGCGGCGAGCGTCGCGTCGGTGGCGGGCTCCAGCCATTTCGCCCGGCCGAAGCGGGACTGGAAGGTGACGGTCAGCTCGCGACCGAGCGCTTCGCTCAGCAGGCGTGCGGTCTTCCGGCAATGGCAATGATAGGGATCGCCCAGCTCGAGCGTCCGCTGCGGCATGCCGTGGAAGCTCGCCAGGATCGCATCGGGCTCGAAATCGAGCCTGGACAGGCTCTCCTCCACCGAGGCCTTGAGCGCGGCGATATAGGCGGGATGGTCGTGATAGGGCGGCAGCGTGCGGATCGCCGGTTGCCAGCGCATCTGCGCCAGCGCCTCGAACGCCTTGTCGTTGGCGGTAGCCGTCGTCGCCGCGCAATATTGGGGATAGAGCGGCGCGATCAGGATGCGCTGCGCGCCATATTCCTTCAGCGACGCGAGCCGGTCGGCGATCTTCGGCTCGCCATAGCGCATCGCCCAGTCGACCAGATTGCCCGCGCCGAACGCCCCTTGCAGCGCATCGCTCTGCGCCTTGGTGATCGCGGCGAGCGGCGAGCCGTCCGGCCGCCAGACCTGTTGATAGGCATGGGCCGACTTTTTCGGCCGGGTGCGCAGGATGATCCCGCGCAGGATCGGCTGCCAGACCAGCGGCGGGATCTCGACCACGCGGCGGTCGGACAGGAACTCGGCCAGATAGCGGCGTACCGATGCCGCATCGGGCGCGCTCGGCGTGCCGAGATTGACCAGCAGCACGCCGACCTTGTCGGGTGGGAAAATGGGCGGATGCCCGTCGGGAAGGCTCATTCGACGTCCGAAAGCAAAGGAAGCACACGGAAGCGCACGCCGCTCGCCGATTGCAGCGCATTGGCGATGGCGGGCGCGACCGGGGGTACGGCGAGCTCGCTCGCCCCGCCGGGATCGGCACCGTTACGGATCAATTCCACAGTGATGTCCGGCGCATCGGCCAGGGTCGGCAGGCCGAGCTCGGAGATGTCGCGCACGTCCGCGACATTCTCGGTGAAGCCGGTCGATCCCGCGAGCGCAGCGGCCATGCCGAAGAGCAGCCCGCCCTCGATCTGCTGCGCCACCAGGTCCGGATTGACCACCCGCCCGCAATCGACCGCCGCGACCAGCCGCTCGACCTTGACCTTGCGCCCGTCCAGCCGCGCCTCGGCCATCACGGCGATATAGGAACCGCGGAACGCGTGGCAGGCGATGCCCTGCCCGCTGCCGGGCTGGCCGCCCTGCCAGCCGCCGAGCTGCGCCGCGGTCTGCAGGCAACGCGCCAGCCGCGTCTCGCCGCCCAGCATCGCCATGCGGAACGACACCGCATCCTGCTCGGCGGCATGCGCCAGCTCGTCCAGGAAGCTCTCGACGAAGAAGCAATTGTAGCTGTGCGCACCCGAGCGCCAATAGCCGGTCGGCACGCCGATCGTCGCCGGATGGTGGTCGACCGCGTAATTGGGGATGCCATAGACCGGCTGGGCACCCGCCACCGCCGAAGGATCGCCCTTGCCCGGCAGCGCGAGCGATGCCTGCACCACAGGATCACCGCCGAGCAGCCGCGTCGCCAGCTCGCGCCCGGTCTCCGGCGCCGCGATCTTGGCGAGCAGGCCCGAGATCTGGCCACGCCCGTTCAGCTTGCCGGTCATCCGCCCGATCGCTGGCGGACGGTAGCGGTCGTGCCGCATGTCCTCGCCGCGCGGCCAGGTGAGCTGTACCGGCCGGCCGACGCTCTGGCTCAGCAACGCCGCCTGCGCCGCCACCTCATGCTCCAGCTTCGCGCCGAACGAGCCGCCGGCCATGGTCGCGTGCACCGTCACCGCGCTTTCGGAAATGCCGGTCGCCCGCGCCGCCGCTGCCCGCGCCAGCCCCGGTGCCTGGGTCGGCAGCCAGAGCGAGAGATAGCCGTCATGGTAATTGGCCGTGCACGTCATCGGCTCGAGCGCGGCATGCAGCGCGACATCGACGCGATATTCCGCCGACACCACCTTGGCCCCGCGGAAGTCCGCCGCGAGATCGCCCGCCTCGTGCAGCCGCGCGCCGTCGGCGTTCAGCGCATTACTGAGCGCATCGGCGATCGAATCATTGTTGATCACGTCCTCGGGCGTCTTGAAACGCGGACGCATCGCGTCGATCGCCTTCTCGGCCGCCCAGCCATTGTTGGCGATCGTCGCGACCCAGTCCTTCGTCGTCACGATCGAGAGCATGCCGGGAATCTTGTTGGCCGCCGACCGGTCGAGCTTCACCAGCTCGGTCTCGCCGATCGGGCCCATCCGGATCGAGGCGAAGACCATGTTCGGCAGGCGGATGTCGGCGGCAAAGTTGAGGCTGCCGTCCACCTTGGCCGGCGCGTCGAGCCGGGGCAGCGGCTGGCCGTAGAGCCGGTTGGTCTCGGCGGTGCGCAGCGGCACGTCGCCGGGTACGCTTTCGTCCGCCGCCCCGGCCGCCAGCTCGCCGAAGCCGAGCTTCGAATTGCCATGGACCACCTGGCCGCCAACGGTGTCGCAGCTCTGCCACTCCACGCCCCAGCGCCGCGCCGCCGCCTTGCACAGCAGCACTCGCGCGGTGGCACCGGCATGGCGCAGCTGGTCCTCGAAGTTGCGGATCGAGGTCGAGCAGCCGGTCAGCATCAGCCCCGTGCGCGCGGCATGGGTGCGGCGCAACTGCTCGGGCAGGCCGCCCAGCGCGAGCGCGAACAGTTCCTCGGCCGCCAGCGGATTGGCATAGAGCGGGTTGAGCGGCGCGGGCTCGACGCCGACCATCTTCCAGTTCGCGCCCAGCTCGTCGGCGACGATCTGCGGCATGGCGGTGAACACGCCCTGCCCTTCCTCGCATTGCGGGATGGCGACCGAGACGTGCCCGTCGGCGCCGATCTTGATCCAGGCGCCGAACAGGCTCTCGCCCGGCGCCGCGCTGAGATTGGGAAGATAGGTACGCGGCCACACCGCCCAGGCGACCACCAGCCCCACGCCCACGCCGCCACCGATCAGCAGCGTGCGCCGATCCAGCTTCTGGAGCTTGCCGAAATCGACCTTCATCGGGACTGCTCTATCCTGCGGGTGGAAGGCTGTCACCCCGCGCACCCTCATCGTCATCCCGGCAAAAGCCGGGATCTCAGGCGATGGCGGGACAAGAGCCGCACGAGATCCCGGCTTTCGCCGGGATGACGGAAGGGACCTCTTGGGTTTGCAACGAGCCTGTTCTATCGGAGTCGCACACCCTGGAGGGAAATACGTGCTGCTTGCCACCCTTGCCGCCGCCGCGGCGGACCATATCCATTTCACCGATCTCGGCCTCGACAAGGTCGCGCTCGATCTCGGCTTCTTCCAGGTCAAATGGTATTCGCTGGCCTATATCGCAGGCATCCTGGTCGGCTGGTGGTACCTCACCCGCCTGCTCAAGCAGCCCGGCGCGCCGATGGGCCGCGCCCATGCCGACGACCTCGTCTTCTACGCGACGCTCGGCATCATCGTCGGCGGCCGGCTCGGCTATGTGATCTTCTACGGGCTCAACCGGTTCATCGACCACCCGCTCGACATCTTCAAGCTGTGGGACGGCGGCATGTCGTTCCATGGCGGTGTGATCGGCACCACGCTTGCGATCATCCTGATGTGTCGCCGCCACGGCCTCAACTGGCTGCGCGTCCATGACTATGTCGCCTGCTGCGCGCCCTTCGGCCTGTTCTTCGGCCGCCTCGCCAACTTCGTGAACGGCGAGCTGTGGGGCAAGCCGGCAGACCTGCCCTGGGCGATCGTCTTTCCCGGCGCCGGCCCGCTCGCTCGCCACCCGAGCCAGCTCTACGAAGCCGCGCTCGAAGGCCTGCTGCTCTTCGCCATCCTCTCCTACGCCTTCTGGCGCACCAAGGCGCGCTACGCACCGGGCAAGCTCACTGGCATCTTCCTGCTCGGCTATGGCTGCTTCCGCTTCTTCGTCGAGTATTTCCGCGAGCCCGATGCCCAGTTCGCCGGCACCATGTTCGAGAACGTCATCCATATGGGCCAGGTACTGTGCCTGCCGATGATCCTGGGTGGCATCTATCTGATCGTCACCGCCAAGGGGCGCCGTGATCGGGTCGAGCCGATCGCGGGCACGGAGAGCGTGGCCTGACGTGAGCGAGAACCCCCTCGACGCCGGGCAGCAGGAGCGCGCCGCCAACGCCGCCGAACCCCTGCTCGCCGAGCGGCTCTCCCGCGCCATCACCATGGCCGGGCCGATCCCGCTCTCGCAGTTCATGGGCGCCGCCAACGCCCATTATTACGCCACGCGCGATCCGCTGGGCGCGCGCGGCGACTTCACCACCGCGCCCGAAGTCAGCCAGATGTTCGGCGAGCTGATCGGCCTGTGGGTCGCCGACCTGTGGCACCGCGCCGAACAGCCGCCGGTCCGCTATGTCGAGCTCGGCCCGGGCCGCGGCACCCTCGCCGCCGACGCGCTGCGCGCCATGGCCAAGGTCGGGCTCACCCCGCCGGTCGACCTGGTCGAGACGAGCCCGACGCTGCGCGCCGTCCAGGCCGAGCGGGTGCCCGGTGCCGAATTCCATCTCGACCTGGTCGGCCTGCCCGACGATGCGCCGCTGGTCTTCGTCGCCAACGAGTTCTTCGACGCGCTGCCGATCCGCCAGCTCATCGCCACCCAGGAAGGCTGGCGCGAGCGCCTCGTGGCCTGCCAGGACACGCTGTTCCTGCCGATCGCCGGCGACCGCAGCTTCGACATGATCATTCCGCGCGACTTCAAGGAGGCCGCGCCCGGATCGATCCTCGAGACTTCGCCGGCCAGCGTCGCGGTGCTGCGCCAGCTTGCCAAGCGGCTGACCGACCAGGGCGGCGCGGCCCTGGTCATCGACTATGGCTATATGGGCCCGGCGATCGGCGACACGCTGCAGGCGGTGAAGGGCCATGCCTATGCCAATCCGTTCGACGAGCCGGGCGAGGCCGACCTGACCGCCCATGTCGATTTCGCCACGCTCGCGGAGGCGGCACATGCCGAGGGGCTGGTCGTCTACGGCCCGGTCACCCAGGGCGAGTTCCTCACCCGCCTCGGCATCACCGAGCGTACCGCCAGCCTGTCGCTCGCCACGCCGGAGCGCGCCGGCCAGCTCGCCACCGATCGCGAACGCCTGACCCATCCCGAGCAGATGGGCGAACTGTTCAAGGTGATCGCCTTCACCGCCCCCGGCTGGCCCGTTCCCGCGGGGTTCGAATGACCCGCGCCCCTGGCCGTCACCCCGGCGAAAGCCGGGGCCCATCTCGGAGAGATGCCCCAGATACGGCAGCTGTATTTCCATCTGGCGAGGGCACGAGATGGGTCCCCGCTTTCGCGGGGAGGACGAAATGAACATGATTTACCGCGATGCCACCCCCGCCGACCTGCCCGCGATCGACGCGCTGTTCCGCGTGAGCTTCGTCGCGACCTTCGGCCATCTCTACCAGCCGGAGGACCTGGCCGACTTCCTCGCCGGCTTCACGCCCGAAGCCTGGGCCGAGGAGTTCGCGGAGCCGGACCTGTGCTTCCAGCTCGCAGAGGACGAGCAGGGCCTGGCCGGCTTCGCCAAGACCAGCAACCTCACTCTCCCGGCCGAGACCGGCGCCCGCACCTATGAGCTCCGCCAGCTCTATCTCGACGAGCGCGCCAAGGGCAGCGGCGCCGCCCAGGCGCTGCTCGACTGGGCGCTCGACCAGGGCCGCGCCCGCGGCGCCGAGGAAATGTGGCTCTCGGTCTATGTCGACAATCACCGCGCCAGGCGGTTCTACGAGAGGAACGGGTTCGAGGACCGCGGTCCCTATGCCTTCATGGTCGGCGCGCACGCCGATGAAGACCGGTTGATGAGGCGCACGCTGTGAGTGAAGAAGTCGAAGTCTTTCGCGCCCGCGCGCTGAACGGGATCGCCCATGGCTTTCTCGGCCGCAAGGGCGGGGTCTCGAGCGGCGCGATGGCCAGCCTCAATGTCGGCCTGGGCTCGACCGACGATCCCGCGCTGATCGCCGAGAATCGCCGTCGCGCGGTCGAGGCGGTGCTGCCCGGCGGCCGGCTCGTCTCGCTCTTCCAGGTCCATTCGGCCGATTGCGTGACCGTCGCCGAGCCCTGGGAAGAGCGGCTGCGCCCGCATGCCGATGCGCTGGTCACCGATCGCCCGGGCCTGGCGCTCGGCATCCTCACCGCCGATTGCGCGCCCGTGCTGTTCGCCGACCGCGAGGCCGGCGTGATCGGTGCCGCCCATGCCGGGTGGAAGGGTGCGATCGGTGGAGTCACCGATTCGACGATCGCCGCGATGGAAACGCTGGGTGCACAGCGCGAGCGGATCACCGCCGCGGTCGGCCCCTGCATCGCCCGCGCCTCCTACGAAGTCGACGTCGTCTTCCTCGCCCGCTTCGCCGATGCGGACCCGGAGAATGAGCGCTTCTTCACCGAGGGCCGGCGCGAGGATCACTGGCAGTTCGATCTCGAAGCCTATGTCGCGCACCGGCTGGCTTCGGCCGGGATCCGCACCGTCGAGATGCTCGGCCAGGACACCTATGCCCGGGAAGAGCATTTCTACAGCTTCCGCCGCGCGACCCACCGGCAGGAGCCGGATTACGGCCGGCAGATCAGCCTGATCGGGCTCTAGAATTCCCTCTCCCAGCGGGAGAGGGAGGGAGCCGACGCAGTCGGCGGAAGGGTGAGGGTCGAGAGGCAAGGCTACCCTCACCCTTCCCACTCGCTATGCTCGCAGGCCCCTTCCCGCTCCCAATGGGAGCGGGAGAACACACTTCCAATGTAGGATTTTCCATGTTCCCTTTCCGAACATGCGAAATCCCTCACCTCTCCATCCCATGCGCCGGTCGGCCGCCACCTTTCGTCGCGCCCGCCGGGGAAGCCCCATGGCCTCGCGCGTGGATGTCGCGACTTTTGTGACTTTCCGCGGGTTTCAGGCTCCCCCAAGTCCATTCGAATCGTTACAGATGATACGAAAATACAGCCGGAGAGACTCATGACCGACGAGACCGAAGCCGACCTCACCGGCGCCACCCCGCGGCGCCGCCCAAAGCCTTCGGCGGACAAGGTCGGCGACCGCAAGCTCAAGCCCAGCACGATGATGATGGGCCATGGCTATGATCCGATGCTCTCGGAAGGCTCGCTCAAGCCGCCGATCTTCCTCACCTCGACCTTCGTCTTCCCCAATGCCGCTGCCGGCAAGCGCCATTTCGAAGGCGTCACCGGCAAGCGCCCGGGCGGTGCCGACGGGCTGGTCTATTCGCGCTTCAACGGTCCGAACCAGGAGATTCTCGAAGACCGTCTCGGGATCTGGGAGGGCGCCGAGGACGCGCTCGCCTTCTCCTCGGGCATGTCGGCGATCGCCACCCTGTTCCTGTCGATGGTCAAGCCGGGCGACACGATCGTCCATTCGGGCCCGCTCTATGCCGCGACCGAGACGTTGATCGCCCGCATCCTCGGCCGCTTCGGCGTCCACTGGCTCGATTTCCCCGCCGGCGCCACGCGCGAGGAGATCGACGCGGTGTTGAGCAAGGCCGCCTCGGGCAATGTTGCGCTGATCTATCTGGAGAGCCCGGCCAACCCGACCAACGCGCTGGTCGACGTCGAGGCCGTCCGCGCCAGCCGCGACGCGATCTTCACCGGCGCCAACAAGCCGCCGATCGCGATTGACAACACCTTCCTCGGCCCGCTCTGGGCCAAGCCGCTCGAGCAAGGCGCCGACATCGTCGTCTATTCGCTGACCAAATATGCCGGCGGCCATTCGGATCTGGTGGCGGGCGGCGTGCTCGGCTCGAAGGAGCACATCAACACGATCCGGCTGATGCGCAACACGATCGGCACGATCTGCGATCCCAACACCGCCTGGATGCTGCTCCGCTCGCTGGAGACGCTCGAACTGCGCATGTCGCGTGCCGGCGAGAATGCTGCCAAGGTCTGCGCGTTCCTGCGCAGCCACCCCAAGGTCGAGCATGTCGGCTATCTCGGCTTCCTTGAGGAAGGCTCGCGCCAGGCGGACATCTACAAGCGCCACTGCACCGGCGCCGGCTCGACCTTCTCGCTGTACCTCAAGGGCGGCGAGAAGGAGGCCTTCGCCTTCTTGGACAGCCTCAAGATCGCCAAGCTCGCCGTGTCGCTCGGCGGCACCGAGACTTTGGCCAGCCACCCCGCCGGCATGACCCACCTCTCTGTGCCAGACGCCCGCAAGCAGGCGCTCGGCATCACCGACAATCTCGTCCGCATCTCGATCGGCGTCGAGGATGCCGATGATCTGATCGCCGATTTCGAGGAAGCGCTGAAGGCCGTGTGAAGAACAGCCCCCCGGATTCGGCCGGGGATATTGGGTGCAATACTTATGGAGCGCCCGGCTTGATTGAGCTTAGAGCGCGAAAGCCTTATCCTGCCCATCCGAGGGGGACTCGGCCATGATCGGACTTTCGCGCTCCATTGCTCTTCTCGCCGCGCCGTTGCTGGCGCTGCCCGCCATCGCCCAGACCGCCGACCCGATGGCCGGCATGCACGCCGGCCACGGCTTCCCCCAGACGCTCGCCGACTGGGCGCGCGGCGGCCAGCTCTTCCCCGATCTCGGCAGCTTCCACCGCGACAGCGGCAGCAGGGTCCCCCAGGCCCAGGCCTATTTCGACCAGGGCATGCGCCTGCTCTGGGCGTTCAACCATGACGAGGCCGCGCGCAGCTTCGCCAAGGCCACCGAGGCCGATCCCCGGTGCGGCATCTGCTTCTGGGGCGTCGCCCTGGCGCTCGGCCCCAATTACAACATGCCGATGATGGCCGAACCGCGCGCCCGGGTCGCCTGGGAAGCGCTGAAACGGGCCGAGGCGCTGGCGCCATCCGCCACCCCGGCCAACCGCGCGCTGATCCTGGCGCTGGCGAAGCGCTATACCGGCCCGCAGCCGATCGATCCCGGCAACAGCGCGCCGCTGCTCGCCGCGTTCGGCGATGCGATGCGGGGCGCAGCGCGAGCCTTTCCGCAGGACGACGACATCCTCACGCTGTTCGCCGAAGCGCAGATGAACCGGAACCCATGGAAGCTGTGGAACCTGGATGGCACGCCGGCAAAGGACACGCCGGAGATCGTCGCCACGCTGGAAGCCGTGCTCGCCCGAAACCCGCACCACCCCGGCGCCAACCATTACTATATCCATGCCGTCGAAGCCTCGACGTCGCCGGGCAAGGCGATCGACTCCGCCGAACGGCTCAAGGCGATGATGCCGGGCGCCGGCCATGTCGTGCACATGCCCGCGCACATCCTCCAGCGCGTCGGCCGCTACGAGGAATCGGCAGAGGCCAATCGCCTCGCCGATGCCGCCGACAAGGCCTATTACGCCAAGACTGCGGCGATCGATTATTACCCGATGTATTCGGCGCACAACCTCCAGTTCCTCGCCGCCGCCGCCTCGATGGAGGGACGCAGCGCCGAGACGATCAAGGCATTGCGCGACGTGCGCGCCGTCTTCACCGACGAGATGGCGGCCGGCATGCCCGGCATGGATTGGGGCATCGGCTATCTTTATCAGGCGCTGATCCGCTTCGGCCGCTGGGACGCGATGCTGGACGAGCCCCAGCCCGATGCCCGGCTGCTCGACCTGACCGTCAACTGGCTCTCGGCCCGCACCATCGCCTTCGCCGCCACGGGCAAGCTGCCCGAGGCCGATGCCGAACTGGCAAAGCTGAAGGCGAAGATCGCCACCGCGCCAGCCGATGCGCTGGCCGGCATGAACATGGCCGCGCCACTCTTCCAGATCGCCCGGCTCCGCGCCGAGGCCCGCATCGCGCTGGCCCGCAAGGATGCGGCCAAGGCGATCGCGCTGCTCCGCGAGGCGGTCACCGTCGAGGACAGCCTGTCCTACAACGAGCCCTCGGACGAGTTCTTCCCGACCCGCCATCTGCTCGGCGCCGCGTTGCTCGACAGCGTTGCGGCGGCGGAAGCCGAGGCGGTGTTCACCGAGGACCTGAAGCGCAATCCGCGCAACGGCTGGGCGCTGCTCGGCCTGGCCCAGGCGCTGAAGGCACAGAAGAAGGACGCCAGCGCGGCGGAGAAGGACTTCGCCGCCGCCTGGGTCCGCGCCGATGTGAAGCTCAGCGCCCCGGCGTTCTGAGCGCGGCGGCGAGCAGGTCGGCCATGATGCGATGGTCCTTGAGCGACGGGTGCCAGTTGCATCCGGTCATCTCGAGGGTCGGCACCTTCACCGAAGTCACCCCGGTGGCCCGGGCCACCGCGGCGACGTCGGCGTAGAAATTCTCGGCGCCCATCAGCACCAGCCGTGCCTGGGGCTGCTGGCGCCGACGCTCTTTGACAAAGTCGATATAGCGCTTGCGATACGCCGCCCGCAGCGCCGCATCGTCCGGCCACGCCTCGCCGGCATGGAGCTTGGTCGAGAAGTCGTTGGTGCCCAGGTTGATCACGATGATCCCGGGCCGCCAGCCATCCGCCCGGGCCGGCGCCGGCTCGCCGGGAATGGCGCGGGGATAGAGGAAGGGCAGGTTCTCGCCCGGCTTGCCGCCGGCATAGTTGCGGACGATCCCATAGCCCGAATAGGCGATGACCCGGTAATCCGCGCCCAGCCGCCGCGCCAGCACCGGCCCGAACGCCTGGCTGGTATCGGTGGTGTCGTGCACCTTCCGCTCGTCACACTCGCGGGTCGGCGAGGTGTTGCCATAGCCGACGCTGTGCGAGTCCCCGATGAACTCGATCCGGCGCGACCGCACCGGCGGCGCCAACGGCGTGCCATGGGTGAAGAAACCCAGGAAGCGGCTGCTGCCCGACTGGCTCTCGGTCAGCTTGTCGATGCGGATCGTGTGGATGCCCGGCTTGAGCCGCGCCACCTTCACCACCGCCGGTCCGGGCGTCACCAGCGTCTGGAACGGCTTGCCGTCCACGCTCACCCGCAGCCAGTCGCCCTGCGTCTCGACCTGCGCGCTCACCTCGGTGCCGCGGAAACGCCCTTCGACATAGACGCCCGGCCAGCCAAAGCGGATCGCCTTGCCCTGCGCCACCACGCGCCCACCGACATGGACGTCGAGCGGCTTCCCGTCCGGAGCGGAGGCGGCGGAGAGGACGAACGGCGCGAGCAGCGCAAGGGCGACGAACTTCATGCGCCCAGCCTATGCGCAGCCGGGCGCCGCGTCAGCCCCAGAGATGGTCGCGATAGGCCTGGAAGCAGCGCACGCCGCACTTGAGCCGGATCAGCGCGCCCTCGGCCATCGCCGTCGCCCGCGCCGGATCCTCCGCCACCGCCGGCCGGATCGCCTCGCGGTTCCAGTCCTCGCTGTGCTTGATGTCGAGCACCGCGTGCAGCGTGAAGTAGCGCGCTTCCTTGGGGCTGAGCCCGACGCGCTTCAGCCCCTCGGCGACCAGCGCCGCCCGCCCCGGCGCGGTCAGCTCGATCACGCCGAGCGCGCCCACCGAATGCCAGGCATAGCGCCGGTTGGTCGCCATCGCGGTCATCGCATTGGCCAGGCACAGGCTCTCCCACACCGTGTTCTCGATCACCGGCGCCACCGCCAGCGTCTCGACCAGCGCGTCGAGCATCGGCCCGTGCATGCCCTTTTCGGTGCCATGGCCCATCTCGTCCCAGTAATTGCGGGCGAGTTCCAGCTTGGGGCGCACCGGCAGCTTGACCTGGGTCATCGCGACGAGATCGTCGAACCCCGCCTCGCCGGCAGCCTCCTGCTCGAAGAACCATCGCAGCTGGTCGCGATCCGCTTCCGCGCCGAGCCAGGGGAACAGCGGATCACCCTGACCCGGCCCGTTCGCCTTAAGTCCTTCGAACCAGGCGATGAAGCCTTCCACATCGGTGGGCGCCGCGGCGGCCTCATCGGCGACTTCCGCGCGCAGTTCCTCGAGGAACGCGCCTTCGAGCCTCTGCATCTTCAGGTCGCGCTCGAAAGTCTTCTGCCAGTCGTCGCGCGGGAATCCGGGCTCGAGCCGCTCCCGGTTCCAATGCGCCAGGCCGCGCTGGAAACTGTCCTTGAGAAATTGCGAGCCGAGCTCGTTCGCGAAATCGCGCGCACGGGTTGCCATGTCGATTGTCTCTCCTGCTTGCCCGTCTGAACCGGCAAACATTTGGGAGAGTTCCGGCAACTAACTTGGATCAAAGGCTTTTCACCCCGGCTCCGGCTAATCCATCGCCTCGTCGAGATGCCGCAGGTCCTTGCCCCGCGTCTCGCGCCCGAACCAGCCCACCAGGATCAGGGCCGCGAGCATGGGCACCATGATCGCCCCCGCCACCACGCCGATCGAAGGCACCAGCTTGGCGATGAACAGCGCCTGCGCGATCACGCCGCCGGCCTTGGTGCAGGCTGCCACCCATCCCGTCGCCCGGCCGCGGACGCGCAAGGGGAAACTCTCGGCGGTATAGGGCAGCAAGATCGCGATGATGCCGTTGATGCCGATGATCAGCAGCGCCACCGGCAGCACCGGGCTGCCGCCGCCGAACAATTCCATCCGCAGCACGCCCGCCAGCCCGAGCAGCGTCACCGCGATCGAGGCGCCCAGCGCCCATTTGGTGCTCCACAGGCTGTAGAGCAGCGCACCCACGAAGATCGTCGGGAAGGCGATCAGCGCGCTCTCGGCAAGCAGCCGGCTCGCCACTTCCATCGAATAGCCTTCGTTGACGAAATGGTTGGGCAGCCACAGCAACAGGCCGAAATTGATCAGTCCCCAGGTGATGCCGGTCAGCGAAAGCGCGGTGAGCTTGCCATAGAGGTGCATGCCCTTCAGCGCGCCATGCCCGGGCTGGGCCGCGGCGGTGGCGGTCGGCGCATCCACCTTGCGGACCACTGCGCCGAACTTGCGCATCACCGCCTGCGCTTCCACCACCCGGCCGCGTGCCAGCAGGAACTTGGCGCTCTCGGGGATCAGCGCTCCGAGCAGCACCAGCGTCAGCCCGGTCGGCAGGTTGAGCAGCCAGAGGATGCGCCAGCTATACTCCGGCACCAGCAGCGTCGATGCGCCGCTCGCGGCGAAATAGCCGCCGCCCGCCCCCAGCCCGCCGACGAGCACCAGGCTCCAGCCGCGATGCCGGTTGGGCATCATCTCGGCGAGCAGCGCATAGGTGACCGGCAGCATGCCGCCTGCCGCCGCGCCCATCATGAAGCACATGCCGATATTCCAGGCGAGGCTGGGCATCGCCCCGCAGATCGACGTGCCGACGAACATCACCGCGGAGAGCAGGATCGTCGCCTTGCGGCCATAGATGTCGGCCAGCACGCCCCACACCACCGATCCGGTGACGGTGCCGATCAGCGCGAAGAAGGGGACCAGGCTCACCGTCTCCTTGGGCACCATATATTCACCGACCATGCCCGGCACGGTGAAGCCCAGCGAGGCCGGCTTCATCGTGTCGATGATCAGCGCGATCACCAGCACCAGCATCAGCCCCCAATGCGCCGGCCCCAGGGGCGCGTCCTCCGGCGCGGCCACTTCGATGCCCGCACCCGCCGCGCGCTGCTCCGCGACGTTGCGGGGAAGCAGGCCATAGGCGGCGACCAGGCAGCCGCCGATGATCAGTCCCATCCCGGCGACCATGTCCCAGCCCATCGGCATGCCGGCGAGCATGAAGTGCATGTCGCGGCCCATCAGGAACATCGGGATGTGCAGCAGCACGCCGAGGGTGACCGCCACACAGCCCAGCGCGAAGGCCCAGAGCGCCCGACGATCCGAAAGACTTGCCTGCACCGCGCGCCCCTTCCTCTTTCCGTACCGCAAATCTGGCACGAAGCACGGATCGGGGAAAGCGGCTGGCAAGCGGCATCAAGCCATGCTCTAACCGGCACCCATGACCGCCCAGTTCCGTACCGGCCTCGCCGCGCTAGCCGCCCTGTCGTTCACCACCCCGCCGGTCCTGGCGCAGACGAGCCCGGAGCCGACCGCCGCGTCGGCCGATCCGATGATCGGCACCGGCGGCGAGGGGCATACCTTTCCGGGCGCCGTCGCGCCCTTCGGCATGATCCAGCTGAGCCCGGACACCGACACGACCTGCCAGATCCGCAAATGCTACAGCCACGCCGCCGGCTATCGCTACGAGGACCCGACGATCCAGGGCTTCTCGATGACGCACTTCTCGGGTGCCGGCCATTCGGACCTGGGCGACTTCCTGATCCAGCCGGTCTCGGGCGACACGGTGGGGCTGGAGCCCGACGACTATCGCTCGCCTTTCGACCATGCGACCGAGCAGGCGGTGCCCGGCTATTATGCGGTGACGCTCGCCAAGCCGGGCGTCCGCGCCGAGATGACCGCCGGTACGCGGGTCGGCGTCCAGCGCTACACCTTCCCCGCCGGCAAGGCCGCGCATCTGCTGTTCGACCTGCGCAGCTCGCTCTACAACTATCCCGGCAAGATCCTCTGGTCCTCGATCCGCATTCGCCCGGACGGCACGATCACCGGCGCACGCGAGACCCGCGGCTGGGCGCCGGCCCGCAAGCTGTTCTTCGCGATCCGCCCTTCGCACCAGATCACCGGCCACGCCTTTCTCGATCGCGAGCAGAAGGTCGAGTATCGCGGCTTCCAGGGTCCGAGCCGCGGTGCGGACGATGCCCAGCAGCTCGCCGGACGCGAACTGGTCGCGCGGCTCGACTTCGGCCAGATCGACGGACCGCTCGAAGTGAAGGTGGCGATCTCGGCCGTCGATGAGGATGGCGCCATCGCCAATCTCGACAGCGAGCCGGGCAATTTCGACGCGGTCCGCGCCGCGACCGGCAAGGCCTGGGATCAGGCACTCGGCGCAGTCGAGCTCGAAGGCCCGGCGCCGATGAAGAAGATGGTCGCCACCGCGCTCTATCACAGCCTGATCGCGCCCAGCGTCTTCTCCGACGCCGATGGCCGCTGGCGGGGGCCGGACGACCAGGTCCATGCCGCCAAGGGCTTCACCTTCCACTCCACCTTCTCGCTGTGGGATACGTTCCGCGCCGAACATCCGCTGCTTCTGCTCACCCAGAGCGAGAAGAAGAACGCCGACTTCGTCAACTCGCTGATCGTCAGCCAGCAGGTCAGCCCGTTCGGCATCCTGCCGGTCTGGCAGTTCAACGGGCGCGAAACCTGGACGATGATCGGCTATCACGCCGTGCCGGTGATCGCCGACGCGTACTTGAAAGGCATTCGCGGCTTCGACCCGAACGCCGCGCTAGATGCCATGGTGAAGAGCGCCACCTACGGCCCCTATGGCGGCCTCGATCAGTATATGAAGCTCGGTTACGTGCCGATCGACAAGGAGCCGGAAGCGGCCTCCAAGACGGTCGAATACGCCTATGACGACTGGACCATCGCGCGCATGGCCAGGGCGATGGGCAAGGCGGATATCGCCGCCCCGTTCGAGGCGCGTGCCGGCAACTGGCGCAACAGCTTCGACGTGAAGACCGGCTTCCTGCGCGCCCGCAAGGCGGACGGAAGCTATCGCGCGCCCTTCGATCCGACCGCGATCAACTATGGCTCGGACTATACCGAGGGCAATGCCTGGCAATATTCCTGGTTCGTGCCCCAGGACCAGGCGGGCATGTTCAAGCTGCTCGGCGGCGACGCCGCGGCAGTGAAGAAGCTCGATGCGATGTTCGATTTCGACAATTCGAAACTCGACTACAGCCATGCCGAGGACATTGCCGGCCTGATCGGCCAGTACATCCATGGCAACGAGCCCAGCCACCACGTCGCCTATCTCTACAGCTATGCCGGCCAGCCCTGGCGAACCCAGGAACGGCTCAAGCAGATCGTCGAGAGCCAGTACAAGCCGACCCCGGACGGCCTGTCGGGCAATGACGATCTCGGCCAGATGTCGGCCTGGTTCGTGTTCACCGCGCTCGGCTTCTATCCCGTTGCCCCCGGCTCGAACGAATATGTGATCGGCCGCCCCTTCCTCGACCGCGCGACGCTCAACCTGCCGAACGGCAAGCGATTCGCCATCGTCGCCGAAGGCCTGTCGGACACGAACAAATATGTCGGCAAGGTCCTGCTCAACGGCAAGCCGCTGGCGCGCGGATACCTGAAGCATGACGAGATCGTCGCCGGCGGCGAGCTGCGCTTCACGATGAGCGCGAAGCCCAACAAGAGCTGGGCGACGGGCAAGGCGGCGCGGCCCTATTCGATGAGCACGGCTCCGCGCTGAGCGGCGCACCGGCCACCCCGTCCGAGACCGCCCTATAATGGGGGGTGATGCCCGTTCGAGCGGGTGGTTTCGGACGGGCGATCATGAACTCGAAATCCTCCCATGCCCTCGACAGGCTGATGCACGTGGTGCCGGCGGCGCTCGCCGGCTCGGTCATCCTGATGATGGCTGCGCGCGGCACCAGCATGTTCGTGCAGGGCGAGCCCGGCCAGTTCGTCGCCTATGCGGTCGAGATGCTGGCCGGGAGCATCGCGCTCGCGATCATCGTCTTCGCCACCCCGCGCAACAACAAGGGCCTGGAGCAGCGCCGCGTCGCGGCGCTCGAGGCCGAGGAAGAGCGCCGCCAGGTCCAGCGCCTGCTCCAGATGACCGACATGCTGCAGAGCGCCAGCGGCTATGCCGACGCCAATGCCGTGCTGCGCGCCACGGTCGAGACGCTGCTCGAGGGCTTCTCCGGCGCGCTCTACATCTTCAACAATTCGCGCGACCGGCTGGAGCTGTCGACCGGCTGGAACTGGCCCGACGAAGAGCGTGTGCTCAAGACGCTGTCGCCGTCGCATTGCTGGGCGCTCAAGCGCGGCAAGGCGCACATCAACGCCAATGGTCCCGGCGTGCTGCGCTGCGAGCATCACGCATCGGGGCTGACGGTACTCGAAGTGCCGATGATGGCGCATGGCGAGATCCAGGGCATGCTCAAGGTCGCGACCGGCGCGGAGGACGCGCTGGACCGCCTGGCCCGGATCAAGCCGCTGGCCGAGGCGGTGGCCGATGCGATGTCGCTCGCCGTCTCCAACATCGCCCTGCGCGAGAAGCTGCGCACCCAGGCGCTGCGCGATCCGCTGACCGGCCTCTACAATCGCCGCTACATGGAAGACGCGCTCGAGCGCTATGCCAGCCTGGCCGAGCGCAGCGGCGCGCCCGTCTCGGCGATCATGATCGACCTCGACCATTTCAAGAAGCTCAACGACGAGCATGGCCATGCGATGGGCGATGCCGTGCTGCGCGAGGTCGCCGCCGCGATCATCGGGGCGCTGCGCCCCTCCGACGTCGCCTGCCGCTATGGCGGCGAGGAGCTGGTGGTGATCCTGCCCGAATGCGACCTGAGCGAAGCGCTGGCCAAGGGCGAGACGCTCCGCGCGCGGATCGAGGCGCTTTCGGCCATCCATGACGCGAACATCTCGGCCTCGCTCGGCGTCGCCTCCATCCCCGAGACCACCAAGACGCTGACCGACCTGATCACCATGGCGGATGCGGCCTTGTACCAGGCCAAGGAAGGCGGCCGGAACCGCGTCGTCTCGGCCAGCCGCAAGGAAGCCGCGCCGCTGGCGATCGCGGCGGAGTAAAAGCCTAGGCGCCCCGCCGGACCGCGTCGATGAACGCGCGCACCGCTGGTGCCATGTGGCGCTGTTGCGGATAGCAGAGATAATGGCCGGGGAACGGCGCCGACCAGCGCTCGAGCATCGGCACCAGCCGGCCCGCCGCGATATGCTCGCGCACCTTGGGCTCGATCGCAAAGGCGATGCCCGCGCCCTGCAGCGCCGCTTCGAGACAGGCCTGCTTGTCGTCGAGGATCAGCGGCCCGTCGACCGCGACCTGGAACCAGCCCTCCTCCCAGAACTCCCAATGATAGGGCGCGCTATTGCCCGGCCAGCGCCAGCGGATGCAGCGGTGCTCGAGCAGCGCGCGGGGATGCTCGGGCACGCCATGCGCCGCGACATAGTCCGGCGTCGCGACGGCGAGCTGGCGCATCTCCTTGCCGAGCGCCACCGCGACCATGTCGCGCTCGACCAGCTCGCCGATGCGGATCGCCACGTCATAGCCGCCCGCGACGATGTCGATCACCGTGTCGTCCAGCGATATGTCGAGCACGACATCGGGATAGTCCCGGCCGAAGCGGGCGAGGATCGGCAGCACGTGCAGCTCGCCGGCGAAGCGCGAGGCATGGACGCGCACCCGCCCCGCGATCCCCTCGCGCCCGGCACGCGCCTGCAGCATCGCCTCGCCCAGCTCGGCAAGCGCCGGCCCGGTACGCGCGAGCAACGCCGCCCCCGCCTCGGTGAGGGAGACGCTGCGCGTCGTCCGGTTGAGCAGCCGCGTGCCCAGCCGCTCCTCCAGTCCCCGCACGAGCTGGCTCAGCGCCGAGGGCGACACTCCCATCGCCCCGGCGGCACGGCTGAAGCTGAGCGCCTGCGCGACCGCGACGAAGCCGCGCAGCTGCTGATAGTCGGCGGAGAGCAGAGTCGTGTCCATCCCGACTGTTTAGCAGGACTTACAAGTCCATGACAAAACGCCGCCATTATCCCGGGCGCATCGCACGCCCATCTCCTGCCGCGAAGGAGATTGCATCATGAAGACCTGGCTCATCACCGGTATCTCGCGCGGGCTCGGCCTCGCGCTGGCACAGGCGGCGCTGGCGCGCGGCGACACCGTCATCGGCACCGTGCGCGGCGCGCACCCCGAACTGGAGCAGGGCGCCGGCACGCTCCACATCCTGACGCTCGACATGACCGATCCCGCCGCGGTCGCGCCCATCGTCGAGCAGGCCTTCGCGCTCGCGCCGCGAATCGACGTGATCGTCAACAATGCCGGATACGGCCTGCTCGGCGCGATCGAGCAGGCGAGCGACGCCGATGTCGCCCGGCTGTTCGAGGTCGACCTGTTCGGACCGTTCCGCCTGATCCGCGCCGCGCTGCCGCATCTGCGCGCCCAGGGCGCCGGCCATATCGTCAACGTCACCTCGATCGCCGGCCGCGCGCCGGGCGCCGGCTCCGGCCTCTATGCCTCGGCCAAATATGCGCTCGAGGGCCTGTCGGCCGCGCTCGCCCAGGAAGTCGCGTCGCTCGGCATCCATGTCACCGCCGTCGCACCGGGCGCGTTCCGCACCGACTTCCTGTCGGATCACTCGATCCGCAAGAGCGGGGCGGACCAGAGCTATGCGGCGGTAGGCCGCTCCTCGGCGGCATTCGATGCGATGGCGGGCAGGCAGCTCGGCGATCCCGCCCGCGCCGCCGCCGCGATCCTTGAGCTCGCCGATGCGCCCAACCCGCCGCTCAACCTGCTGCTCGGCAGCGACGCGCTGCGCCGCGCACGCGAGAAGCTCGATACGGTGATCGAGGAGATGGACCGCTGGGAGCCAGTCACCCGCGGCACCGACTTCGCGGAGTAACGGGCCTAGGGCGCGCCGATCGTCCCGCGCAGGAAACCGCCCACGCGGCGCGCCCATTCCCCGTCGTGCAGATTGCTGACTTCGCCATGGCCGAGCCCCGGCACCAGCCACAGCCCCTTGCGGTTCGGCGCCGCCGCGAAGAGCGCGCGCGTCTCCGCCGGCGGCGTGTAGCGATCCTCCGCCCCGCCGATAACGAACACCGGCGCGCGGAAATCGCGGATCGCCATGACGGGCGCGATCCGCCCCGGCCATACGCCGTAGCGCGGCAGCGACTGGAGGCTCAGCAACGGCTCGCCGATCGTCCCGCCGACCAGGCCCAGCACCGCCGCCACCCGGTTGTAAACCGCACGGCGGATATCGGGGAACACCGCGACGAGCACCAGCGCATCGGCGGGCACCGCGCCGTCGCGCCCGACAAGCGCCGCCGCGCCGCCCAGCGAGACGCCGATCACGCCGACCCTCGCGCCGTGCTGCTTCACCTTCAACCAGTCGAACGCGGCGCGCGCGTCGAGCCCCTCGTCCAGGCCATAGCTGTGATCGGTGATCGTCGTTTCGCCATGCCCGCGCAGATCGATGGCGAGCGCGGCATAACCTTGCGCCACCAGTGCCTCGGCCATCGGCGCGGTCTGGTTACGCGAAGCACCGACACCGTGGAGCAGCAGCACTGCCGGCGCATCCGGCCGGCGCCCGGGCCACCAGGTCCCGGCAATCTCGATACCGTCGCGCGCCTTCAGCCGCACCGCCTGGGCGGGCGGCGGCACCGGGGTGATCCTGGAAGCATGGCCGGCGGCGGCCATCGAGCCGAAGCTCCAGCTGGCGCCGAGCACGAGGACCAGCAGCAGCAAGGCCGCCCCGATCGCCAGCCTGGTGCCCCGGCCGGACAACGCCCTAGCCGTCGCCGACGCGCTCGATATCGGCGCCGACGGCCTGGAGCTTCTCCTCGAGCCGCTCATAGCCGCGGTCGAGGTGATAGACGCGGTTGACCTGGGTCTCGCCCTCGGCGGCCAGGCCGGCGAGGATCAGGCTCATCGAGGCGCGCAGGTCGGTCGCCATCACCTGGGCGCCCACCAGCTTGGTCGGCCCGTGCACCACCGCGGTGCGCCCGCGCACGTCGATATGCGCGCCCATGCGGGTCAGCTCGGGCACGTGCATGTAGCGGTTCTCGAAGATCGTCTCGGTGAACACGCTGGCACCCTCGGCGACCAGCTGCATCGCCATGAACTGCGCCTGCATGTCGGTCGCGAAGCCCGGGAAGGGCGCGGTCGACAGGGTCAGCGGCTTGAGCGGGCCATTGGCGGCGATACGGATGCCGTCCTTGGTCTCCTCGACCGTCACGCCCGCCTGCACCAGCGCATCGAGCGTCGCACGCATGTCGTTCGCCTCGGCGCCGACCAGCTCGACATCGCCGCCGGTGATCGCCGCGGCGCAGGCATAGCTGCCCGCCTCGATCCGGTCCGGCATCACCGCATAGGTCGCGCCGTGCAGGCGATCCGTGCCTTCGATCTCCAGCCGCTCGGTGCCGATGCCGTCGATCTTCGCGCCCATCGCGACGAGCAGGTTGCACAGGTCGACGATCTCCGGCTCGCGCGCCGCATTGTCGAGCACGGTCGTGCCCTTGCAGGTCACCGCCGCCATCAGCGCATTCTCGGTCGCGCCGACCGAGACCACCGGGAAGCTGAAGCGTCCGCCGGGCAGGCGGCCGCCTGGGGCGGTCGCCTTCACATAGCCGGCGGCCAGCTCGATCTCGGCGCCCATCGCTTCCAGCGCCTTGAGGTGCAGGTCGATCGGACGGTTGCCGATCGCGCAGCCGCCGGGCAGCGACACGGTCGCCTCGCCGGCGCGGCCGAGCAGCGGACCGAGCACCAGAATCGAGGCGCGCATCTTGCGGACGATGTCATAGGGCGCGACCGTCGAGGTCAGCTTGCCCGCGCGCACCGTCATCACCCGGCCGAAATCGGTCGGCCGCGTGCCTTCGATCGACGTCGATGCACCCAGCTCGTTGAGCAGGTGGCCGAAGCTGTCGACGTCCGCCAGGCGGGGCAGATTGCGCAGCGTCAGCGGCTCGTCGGTGAGCAGCGCGCAGGGCATCAGCGTGAGCGCGGCGTTCTTGGCGCCGGAGACGGGGATCTTGCCGGAGAGGCGATTGCCGCCGCGAATGAGAATACGGTCCATGACGGGCTTCTAATCCCTGCTGCGCCGCACGCAAGACCATGCGTTTTTTGCGCCATTGATCGATTTTAATGCATTGATTCAATTGCACTGCTTTGCATCGCGGGTGGGGGGAAGCCATCGCGTGTCCGGCAGTTGCTTTGCGGAGAAGCTGAGCGAGTTGATCGATCTGACAGAGGTCGAGCACAAAACGCTCGAAAAATTGGAGGAACGCCAGCGGCACGTGCGCCGCGGGGCGGTGCTGCAACGCGAGAATGAAGGCGGCGGCGAGCTCTATGTCCTGCGCAAGGGACTGATGATGAGCTATGTGCTGCTCCAGGATGGCAGCCGGCAGATCCTGCGCTTCCTCTTTCCCGGCGACATGCTCGGCATCTCCAGCGCAGTCTATCAGGAGGCGCCCGAGACGCTGGCGGCGCTGTCCGACTGCGTGGTCTGCCCGTTCGACCGCGGCGTGCTCGCCGACCTCATGCGCGAGCATCCCCGGCTGGCGGCGATGGTGCTGGTCTATTCGCAGATCGAGCGGGTGGCGCTCACCGACCGGCTGGCCGCACTCGGCCGCACCAGCGCCAAGGCGCGCGTCGCGGCACTGCTCCTCGACCTGCGCAACCGGCTGCGCGCGACCGACAAGAGCCTGGCCAATGTCTTCTCGCTGGGACTGACCCAGGAGGAAGTGGGCGACGCCACCGGCCTCACCGCCGTCCACGTCAACCGCATGCTGCGCCAGCTGGAGGAAGAGCAGCTGATCGCCCGCGAGGGCGGCCGGGTGACTCTGCTCGACGAGCGCGCGCTCGCCCGCGAGGCCAATTATGTGAATCGCTATGAAGGGCTCGACCTGGGCTGGCTCCCCAAGGCGGGCTGAGCGGCCACCGACGATTTCGAGGAAGAAGGTGGGCCGGACGTCTGCGGTGACAAGCTCGCGCCGTCCGGCCCATTGTTCCTGCCCAAAACCCCCCGGTTCCCAGGAACTGCGGACCTTCTACCGATTCGCCGCCAGGCTGTGTCGCCCGGAAAAACGCCTATGGTGGAGGCCCTTAGGCGGGGGTGTAACGATAGCTTGCGCCAAAGAGCGCGCGCGGTCACGCTGGCCCGGCAGGGGGATGCGCGGTGCAGTGGCCAAGGGACATTCCGTTCGATCCGGCGCGCAGGCGCTATTACCAGCTCGATTCGTCCTTCCGGCACAATCCGAGCGATTACGAACTGCTCAACCCGCTCGAAATCTATCCGGTCAGAACCACGCTGAGCGGCGACACCGTTCCGATCACGGCCGGGCCGCGCAAATATGTCGCCTGGGGATCCAGCACCGAGAGCAGCTACGGCCTGCCGACGCTGCGGGCCAAGCCCCGGGTGATCGTCGCCCATCGCAACAAGCCGCTGGACATCTACGGCTTCCTTACCCGCCGGCTGGTCTCCAGCCGGGCCCGGGAGTTGCTCCACGCGATCGACCCGGAGGGCTTCGACTTCGCCGAATGCGACACCGTCACTCGGGGAGGGCGCCCGATCGAACCCTATTGGCTGATGGACGTCGCCAGGCTCGCGCCTGGGTTCGACAAGTCGCGATCGGTGTTCGACATCCGGCACGGCGAGGACGGAATTACCGGAGAGAAATATTCCTGGATCGGCGATCTCTACGACATCCACATGGCGCCCGATCTGCCCACCGACCACCATGTCTTCCTGCTGCCCGAGCACAGCCTCCACATGGTGTTCGACGAAGTGCTGGCCGATGCGTGGCGCGCCCATGGCTTTCTCGGCGCGACGTTCCAGCCGATGCAGCCGCCCACGCGGCGCGAGCGGTCGCCATCCGCCCTCCGGTATGCGAATTTCGACTATTGGGCTAACGGCCGGTACCGCGAGCAGACGGCAGGCACCTAGGCAGCATCGACATCCAGCTATCCCCGCCAGGGGGAGGTGGCGCGCGTAGCGCGACGGAGGGGGAGGTAAGCAAACCGCTAATTGGTCGCCTGCCCCCCTCCGTCAGCCTGTGGCTGACACCTCCCCGTGGCGGGGGAGGATAATATCCCGACAAGCCGTCGCTGAATGTCGATATGGCCTAGGCCGGCGTCACGCCTTCTCGAGCGTGCACTGGAGCGGGTGCTGGTTCTGCCGGGCGAAGTCGATCACCTGGCTCACCTTGGTCTCGGCGACTTCATAGCTGAACACGCCGCACACGCCCACGCCGCGCTGGTGGACATGGAGCATCACCCGCGTCGCCTCTTCCATGTCCATCCGGAAGAAGCGCTGCAGGCACAGCACGACGAATTCCATCGGCGTGTAATCATCGTTGAGCATCAGCACCCGGTAGGGCGTCGGCTTCTTGGTGCGCGTGCGGGTACGCGTGGCGAGGCCGATCGAGGGGTTGTTGCCCCGATCGTCGTCATTGCCGTCCTCGGCCATGCGGATGTTGAATGTCACGGGATCTGTCACGCCGCGGAAAATATGGGTTCGCGCCCCCAAGGGCAAGGCCACGCCGAACGCGTAAACCCCGATTGGGACCGGATAAAAGGAAAGGGCGGCCCTTCCCGAAGGAAGGACCGCCCCAATTCCTGGCTTCCGGCAGGCCGGAAGCGCTCGCTTTACGCGACGGTCTTCGCCTTCTCGGCGGCGACGGCAACGCGGTTCGACAGCGGCTGGGCCGCGTCGCTGGCGAGCTTGATCAGCGCTTCGGTGTTCTTCGAAGCTTCGGCGACGTACGAGTCGAACGCGCCGCGGAAATAGTCGCTCTGCAGGCGGAAGAAATCGGCCGGCGACTTGACGGTGGCGAGGTTCTTCAGCGCGGCGGTCGCGCTCTCGAACGACTTGCGGCTATACTCGGCGGCGTCCTGGCCCAGGCCCTCGAAGCCCTTGGCGGCGATGCGGCCCGACTCGACCAGCGCCTCGACATTGCCCTTGGCGAAGTCGTTGGCTTCCTCGACCAGCTTGGTCGACTTCTCGACGGCGGCCTTGGTGCGCTCGTTCCACTCGCCGAACAGGGCCTGCGCCTTGTTGGTGGCGTTCTCGATGGTGCTGTTGTCGAAGGTAGTTGCCATTTTCACGGTTTCCTTGACTGCCGGCGCGGCAAGCGTCTCTTCGACGACTTCCACGGCGGTGGGTGCGGTTTCCGCGGCTGCCTCGATGACGGGCTCTACCACGGCTTCAACGGTTTCGATCACTTCCTGCGGTGCTGCCTCGAGAACCGGGACCGGCTCGGCGACGACGGGCGCTTCGACGGTCTTTTCGATAACCGTCTCGGCAGTCTTCACCGGCGCGGGCTTCTCAGCCTCGGGCACAGCAACTTTCGGCGCGGCCTTGGCGCGCGCCGCAGGCTTCGGAGCGGCGGGCTTGGGCGCGCCGGTCTTCGGTCCTTTGGTGGCCATGATATGCCTTCCCCATAAAGCTATTGCTGCGATGCAGCATGTAGGGGCTTTTGCGCGACAATGCAAGCATTATTGTGCACTGCACAAAAATAGACAAATCATTCAATTTAGATGATAAATCAGCGTGCCCGCACATAGCTTCCCGGGGCATCCTCGATCGCATCGAGCTTGCCCTCGCCGGGGATCCGCGCGCCCTTGACCGGGACCTTGGCGGCATCGAGCGCGTCGAGCCAGCCGATCCAGTCCGGCCACCAACTCCCCTTAGTCTCTTTTGCTCCTGCAAAAAATTCAGTGAGTGTCTCAACCTTGTCCGAATTGGTCCAATACTGGTATTTTTGCGCCGAAGGGGGGTTCACCACTCCGGCGATGTGCCCCGATCCGGCCAGCACGAACTTGAGCGGCCCCTGGAAATAATGGGTGATCTTCCAGACGCTTTGCGCCGGCGCGATATGATCCTCGCGCCCGGCCTGGACATAGGTCGGCGTCCGCACCTTCGACAGGTCGAGCGGCGTGCCGCCGATCGCCAATGCTCCGGGCTGAACCAGCTTGTTGTCGCGGTACAGGTCGGTCAGGTAGCTCATGTGCCAGGTGGCCGGCAGGTTGGTGACGTCCGAGTTCCAGTGGAGCAGGTCGAACGGGGCATAGTCCTTGCCCATCAGGTAATTGTTGGTGACGTAGTTCCAGATCAGGTCGCGGCCGCGCAGCAGGTTGAACGTCGCCGCCATGTAGCGCCCGTCGAGGAATCCCTCGGTGCCGAGGCTGCGGATCATCGCCAGCTGGTCGTCGTCGACGAACATGCCGAGCTCGCCGGCTTCGGAGAAATCCACCTGCGCGGTGAAGAAGGTCGCGCTCGCCACCTTCTCCGCTTCCCCGCGCGCGTGCAGCACCGCCAGGGTCGCGGCGAGCGTGGTGCCGGCCACGCAATAGCCGATCGTGTGCACGCCCTTCACATCCAGCAGTTCGCGCACCGTGTCGATCGCGTCGATCTGCCCGCGCTCGACGAAATCGTCCCACACCACGTCCTTCATCGACGCGTCGGCGGACTTCCACGAGACGACGAACACGGTCAGCCCCTGCTCTACCGCCCAGCGGATGAAGCTCTTCTCGGGGTTGAGGTCGAGGATGTAGAAGCGGTTGATCCAGGGCGGGAAGATCAGCAGCGGCGTCGCATAGACTTCCTTGGCGCCTTCGGCCGGGGCGTATTGGATCAGCTCGTAGAGCGGGGTGCGCTTGACCACCTTGCCCGGCGTCATCGCCAGGTTGCGGCCCAGCTCATAGGCGCCCTCCGCGGTCTGGGTCATCTGGCCCTTGGCGAGGTCGCCCATCATGTTGCTGAGGCCCTTGAGCAGGCTCTCGCCCTTGGTCTCGACGATCTTCTCGAGCACTTCGGGATTGGTCGCGGGGAAGTTGGTCGGGCTCACCGCGTCGAGGAAACCCTTGGTCGCGAAACGCACCTGCTCCTTCTGCTTGGGGTCCATCCCCTCCAGCGCGTCGACGCCGCGCAGCATATGGTCGGCGATCACCAGATAGCTCTGGCGCAGGAAGTCGAACACCGGCTCCTCGCGCCATTGCGGCGCCTTGAAGCGCTTGTCGCGCGCCTGCTCGGGCGTCTCCTCGAACGGCGCGGCGTTCTTGGGATCGAGGAAGCGCTGCCACAGCTGCATCGTGTCGGACCAGAAATCGGTGGTCGCCTTCACCGCCGCCGCAGGATCGAGCAGCGCGCCGAACGGCGGGGCTGCCGGCATATGCTCGACCCAGTCGAAGCCATGCTCGAGCATCATCTGCTGCGCGCGGCCCAGCACCCAGGTCCAGTGCTGCAGGTCTTCCAGGTCGGGAATCGGCGGGGTGGTCGTCTCGGCCATGCTCATCCTCTTCAAGCGGTGCTTTAGCGCACGCCAAGCAACTCGTCATTCCCGCAAGCGCGAACATGGCGTAGGAAGCCCGGACGGCACAGCGTCGTGCCGCGCTCCAACCCCTGAGAGATGAGGAAATGTCCGAAGAATTCTACCGCATGAAGCGCCTGCCCCCGTACGTCATCGCCGAAGTCAATGCGATGCGGGCAGCGGCGCGTGCGGCGGGAGAGGACATCATCGATCTCGGCATGGGCAATCCGGACCTGCCGCCGCCGCCGCACGTGATCGAGAAGCTGGTCGAAGTCGCGCAGAAGCCCGACGCGCACGGCTATTCCCAGTCCAAGGGCATTCCCGGCCTGCGCCGCGCCCAGGCCAATTACTATGCCCGCCGCTTCGGCGTCGACATCGATCCCGAGACCGAGGTCGTGGTGACCATGGGCTCGAAGGAGGGCCTTGCCAGCCTCGCCACCGCGATCACCGCGCCGGGCGACGTGGTGCTGGCGCCCAACCCCAGCTATCCGATCCACACTTTCGGTTTTATCCTCGCCGGCGCGACGATCCGGGCCGTTCCGACCACGCCCGACGAGCATTATTTCGAATCCCTCGAGCGCGCCATCGCCTTCACCGTCCCGCGCCCGTCGATCCTGGTGGTCAACTATCCGTCGAACCCGACCGCCGAGACGGTGGACCTCGCCTTTTACGAGCGTCTCGTCGCCTGGGCGCGCGAGAACAAGGTCTGGATCCTATCCGACCTCGCCTATTCGGAACTCTATTTCGACGGCAAGCCGACCGTGTCGATCCTGCAGGTCAAGGGCGCCAAGGACGTGGCGATCGAGTTCACCTCGCTTTCCAAGACCTATTCGATGGCCGGCTGGCGCATGGGCTTCGCGGTCGGCAACCGCAAGCTGATCGCCGCGATGACCCGCGTGAAGTCGTATCTCGACTATGGCGCCTTCACCCCGATCCAGGCCGCCGCCTGCGCCGCGCTGAACGGACCGCAGGACATCGTCGAGGCGAACCGCCAGCTCTACCACAAGCGCCGCGACGTGCTGGTCGAGAGCTTCGGCCGCGCCGGCTGGGAGATTCCCTCCCCGCCCGCATCCATGTTCGCCTGGGCGCCTTTGCCTCCGGCACTCGCGCATCTCGGCAGCCTGGAATTCTCCAAGCAGCTGCTCACCCATGCCAAGGTCGCGGTCGCACCCGGCGTCGGCTATGGCGAGAATGGCGAGGGCTTCGTGCGCATCGCGATGGTCGAGAATGAGCAGCGCCTGCGCCAGGCCGCGCGCAACGTGAAGAAATATCTCCAGTCGATGGGCGTCAACACCGCGGCGAAGGCGGGCTGAGCTCCACCCGGTGCCGCATATCGACCCGCTCTATTCGCTGGCCGGGGTGCTGGTCGGCCTGCTCGTCGGGCTGACCGGCGTCGGCGGCGGATCGCTGATGACGCCGCTGCTGGTGCTCGTCTTCGGCTTCCATCCGGCCACCGCCGTCGGCACCGACCTGCTCTATGCCTCGGGCACCAAGGCGGTGGGCACCGCCGTCCATGGCTGGCGCGGCTCGGTCGACTGGCGGGTGGTCGGCAGGCTGGCGACCGGCAGCGTGCCGGCGACGATCCTCACCCTGCTCTACCTCGCCGCCGCGCACCGCGACGCCAAGGATACCGGGCACCTGATCTCGACGATCCTCGGCGTCACCCTGGTCCTCACCGCCGTCGCGGTGTTCTTCCGCGTGCACATCGTCCGCGCGGCGGGGCGGCGCTTCGCCCGGTTCGACGAGCGGGTGATCGGTGCACTCACCGTGCTGCTCGGCGTGACCCTCGGCGTGCTGGTCTCGCTCACCTCGGTCGGTGCCGGCGCGCTGGGGATGACCGCCCTGCTCGTCCTCTATCCCGGCTCGCCGGTCGCGCGGCTGGTGGGATCGGACATCGCCCATGCGGTGCCGCTCACCCTGATCGCCGGGCTCGGCCACTGGTCGATGGGCTCGGTCGATCTCAATCTGCTGTTCACGCTGCTGCTCGGCTCGATCCCCGGGATCGTGGTCGGCAGCCTGATCGCCACCCGCGTCTCGGATCGGGTGCTGACGCCCATCCTCGCCACGGTGCTGGCGATCGTCGGCTTCAAGCTCCTGTTCTAGGCCTCCATCCGCCGCCCCCACTTCGCCGGAGTACAACCGGGCCGGCGAGGTTAGCGGTCGCGGAATCGCGCCCTATCTCGAGGAGGGGGCGGCAACAGGAGGAAGACGATGCGATCGAGCCTTTGGATCGGGCTTGCCCTGGCAGCGCTGGTGACCAGCCCCGCTTTCGCCCAGGACAAGCAGCAATCGACGGCCGAGCGCGCCGGCGACATCGCCGAGCAGCCGGCCAAGGATGTCGGTGCGGTGAAGACGAAGATTCCGCCGGTGCTGCAACAGGCCGCCGCCGCACCCTACAGCCTCTCCGGCCTGTCGAAATGCGCGCGCATCGCGGATGCGTTCGACGAACTGGGCGAAGCGCTCGGCCCCGATTTCGTCCAGGGCGTGGGCCGCAAGAAGAGCCGCAAGGTGAAGGTCACCGGCGATACCGTGGCGGGGCTGATCGTGCCGTTCCGCGGGCTGGTCCGCGAAGTGAGCGGCGCGGCCTCGGCGCAGCGCGAACTCAATGCCGCGGTCGATGCCGGCTTCGCGCGCCGCGGTTTCCTGCGCGGCGTCTACCAGACGCGCGGTTGCAAGCCGGCGCTGTAGCCCCTTTCCGTCATCCCGGCGAACGCCGGATCTCGTGCGGCTCTTTTCCCGCCATCGCCTGAGATCCCGGCTTTCGGCGGGATGGCGATGCGGCGTATGAAACCGTTCCTTGGTCCTCTGCTGGTGCTCCCATGAACCTCGACGCTTTCCCTCGCATCGCCCTGTTCGACGCGCCTACACCGATCCAGAGGCTGGAGCGGATCGAGACGACCTTGGGGCTGAGCGGCGCACGGCTGTTCGTGAAGCGCGACGACCTGATGGGGCTGGGCGGCGGCGGCAACAAGCTGCGCAAGCTCGAGTTCCTGCTCGGCGCGGCGATTGCGCAGGGCTGCGACACCTTCATCACCACCGGCGCGCGGCAATCGAACCACGCCCGGCTGAGCGCGGCGGCGGCGGCACGGATGGGCCTGGCGGCCGAACTGATGCTGACCGACACGGTGCCGCGCGAGGATCCCTCCTATCTCCACAACGGCAACCAGCTGCTCGACGGGCTTTTCGGGGCGAAGGTCCACCATTTGCCGCGCGGCACGGATGCGCTTGCGGCAGCGCAGGCGCGTGCCGAGGTGCTGACCGCGGAGGGACGCAGGCCCTATGTGGTCGGCTCGGGTGGCTCCTCGCCGATCGGGGCACTGGGTTATGTCTCGTGTGCGCGGGAAATCCAGGCGCAGGAGGCCGAGCTCGAGTTGCAGTTCGCCACGGTGATCGTCGCCAATGGCAGCCATGGCACCCATGCCGGGCTCGCCGCCGGGATGGACGATCCCCGGCGTGTGCTGTCCTTCACCGTGCTCGCCGAACTGGCCGAAGCGGAGCGCGGCACGCTGGCACTGGCCAATGACACGCGTGCGCTGATCGGCGACGCGGCGCTGAGCGCGGAGGACATCCGTATCGACGGATCGCAGCGCGGCGAGGCCTATGGCATCCCGACCGACGCGATGCTCGCCGCCGTCCGGCTGATGGCGCGGGCGGAGGGATTGCTGATCGACCCGGTCTATAGCGGCAAGGCCTTTGCCGGCGTGCTGGCGGGGCTGCGCGCGGGTTGGCTGACCGGGGATGTGCTGTTCGTGATGACCGGCGGAACGCCGGGGCTGTACGCGTACCAGCCGGCTTTTGCCGCATAGGCCGAGGCCCGCACTTGCTAGCGCCAGCCCCGGCAGAAGCCGGGGCCCGTGCGGCGCTCTCCCGCCTTTGCCTGAGATCCCGGCTTTCGCCGGGATGACGGCTTGTGGCTGAGGAACTAGGAAGTGCCCAAAATCCGTCGGTACAATTCGATGTACCGATCGGCCATCGCCTCGACCGAGAAATGCGCCGCCACCCGCGCGCGGCACGCTGCCCGGTCGATGGCCTCCACCTGCGCCAGCCCGGCGATCGCGCCGCCGACCGACTCGACCAGTACCCCCGTCTCCGGCGTGATCAGTTCGGGCATGGAGCCCCTCCGACAAGCGATCACCGGGGTGCCGCAGGCCATCGCCTCGACCACCGACAGGCCAAAGGGCTCATCGAAGTTGATCAGATGGAGCAGCGCCTGCGCCTTGCCGAGCGCGCGCAGCCGTTCTGCCCCGCCCACGGGCCCGTGATAGACGATGCGTTCGTCGAGGAAGGGGGCGACTTCGCGGTCGAAATAGCCATGGTCCTGGACGATGCCGTAGAGATTGAGCCGCCGCCCTGTCGCGCGCGCCACTTCGATCGCCTCGGCCGCACCCTTGTCCGGGTGCATGCGGCCGAAGAACAGCAGGTCCTCGCCGCCGTCCGCCTCGAACGGGAATTCGTCAAGCCGGATGCCGTGGTGGATCGTCGCGGCGTATTGCAACGCGGGATGCCGGTCCGCCGCGCTGATCGCGACATAATGCACCCGGTCCTCGAACGGCTTGTACATCGGCAGGATGCGGGCCGAGGAGAAGCCGTGGATCGTCGTCACCATGGGCGTATCGACCAGCCGCGAAAAGGCGTGCGCCGGGAAATCGGCCTGGTTGTGGATCAGGTCGAAGCTGTCCGCCCGTTCGAACAGATGGGCGAGATGGGCATATTCCCACACCTTCGCGTCGACCCCAGGGTCCTCCTCATAGCCGGCCGGCACCACGCCATCGAGCGTGCCCGCGGTGATCGAATCCCGGGTGGCGAACAGAGTCACGTCGATCCCGCGCGCGACCAGGGCCTCGGTCAGCAGGCTGGTCACCAGTTCCCACGGCCCATAATGCCGCGGCGGCGTGCGCCACGCGATCGGCGCCAGCATCGCGATCTTCATCCCAGGATATAGCCTTCATTCGGAGAGAGCAGCGCGGGATCATGGCCGCCGCGCGCGGAGGCAAGCACGGTGAAGTCCTCCGCCCATTCGGGAACGGCGAAACCCTGGGGCGCATCGCCGAGGTTGAGCACCACCAGCAGCCGGTCATGCTCGTGCCGCCGCTCGAAGGCAAGCAGGTCGCCGCCCGCATCGACCGGATGATAGTCGCCCAGCGCCAGCGCCGGATGCGCGTGGCGCAGGAACAGCAGCCTCTGGGTCAGCCGCCACATCGATCCGGGATCGCCGCGCTGCGCCTCGACATTGCGCGCCAGCCAATCGGGATGGAGCGGCAGCCAGGGATCGGCGGCGCTGAACCCGGCATTGGCACTGGCGTCCCAGGCCATCGGGGTACGCACCGGATCTCGGCCGAGCCCGATGCCGGGATCGCGCAGCTCGCGCGGGTCCTGGACCAGGTGCGCCGGGATGGTGCCGTCCTCCATGCCGATCTCGTCGCCATAATAGAGCGTCGGTGTGCCGCGCAGGGTGAGGAGCAGCATCATCGCGACGCGTGCCTGTTCCGCGCCGACCCGTGTGGCGATGCGCGGGCGATCGTGATTGCCGAGCACCCAGTTCGGCCACCCGCCCTCGGGCAGCGCGCCTTCATAGTCTGCGATCATCTTCGCCAGACCGCGCGCGTCCCACTCCGCGCCGATCAGCTGGAAGTTGAAGGGTAGATGCACGCCCGGGTGCTCGGCCGTGCCGTAATAGCCGACGAGTTTCGGCACCGGCAGGTAGATCTCGCCGATCAGGACGCGCGCGCCATATTCGTCGGCGATGACCCGCATCTCGCCGGCGATGTCATGCACCTCGGGCTGGTCGGTCGAATGGAGCTGGTGGACGCGGGTATAGTCGGGCTGGCCCGGCGCCCATTCATCGTTCGCCGGGTTGTCGGGCAGGTCGACATGCTTGACCATGTGCCAGAGCACGTCGATCCGGAACCCGTCGATCCCGCGCGCGAACCAGAAGCGCAGCACGTCCATCATCGCCGAGCGCACCGCCGGGTTGCGCCAGTTGAGATCGGGCTGCTCCTTCAGGAAGGCGTGGTAATAATATTGGCTGGTGGCTTCGTCCCATTCCCAGGCCGAGCCGCCGAAATCGCTGATCCAGTTGTTGGGCGGCGAACCGTCGGGCCGGGGATCGCGCCAGATGTACCAGTCGCGCCGCGGATCGTCGCGGGCGCTGCGGCTCTCCCGGAACCAGGGATGCTGGTCCGATGTGTGGTTGGGCACCAGGTCGAGCAGCAGCTTGATGCCGCGTTCATGCGCCGCCGCAAGCAGCGCGTCGAAGTCTGCCAGCGTGCCGAAGCGCGGATCGACGTCGCAATAATCGGCGACGTCATAGCCGAAGTCCGCCATCGGGCTGGGGAAGATCGGCGAGATCCAGATCGCGTCGATACCCAATGCCTTAAGGTCATCGAGCCGGTTCTCGATACCCTTAAGGTCACCGATCCCGTCACCGTTCGAGTCCTGGAACGAGCGTGGGTAGACCTGATAGATGACGGCGGATTTCCACCATTCGGTCACTTGAACCGCTCCTTCGAAACCCGGGTGATACGGCAGGCGAGATCCGCCTCACCGCTCGCCACGATATAATGGTCGCCCGCATCCGCCACCCCGGTGGTAAAAACCACGGGGGTGGGCAGATAGAGCTGGTGTGCGATTGGATCGGTGAGCGCGGGATTGGCCTCGAGCAGGGGCGTCCCGTCCTCCAGCCGCAGGATCTTGGAGGGATCGTCCTTGTCGAGGAGCGCCCAGAAGCTGCGATAGACGCCGACCGCGCCCTGCTTCTCGACGCCGTGATAGATCAGCATCCAGCCCTCTGGCGTGAGCACCGGCTGGCTGCCTCCGCCGATCCGCTGGGTCGAGGTCGTGCCCTTGCGCGCGCGGATGCCTGGCGTGTCGAGCGGCTTCCAGTGCAGCCCGTCGGGCGACTGCGCCATGTTGATCGAAGGCCCACCGAGCCAGGGCGAATCGTCCGGATAGGCGAAATAGACTTCGCCGAGCGGCCGGGTGAGCGCCATGTACTTGCCGCCCGGCTTGCCCTCGAACAGGATCATGTCCTTGTTCTGGTGATCGAGCACCACGCCGAGCAGCTTGTAGTCGAGCCCGTTCACCGAATGATACATCGCGGTGCAGTGCCGTTCGGCCGAGACGCCGCACACGGTCATCCACCAGCTGCCGCCGACCAGGCTGATCCGGGCATCCTCGACACCGTAATCGAGGAAGCCCGCCGAGGGCTGGATCGCCTTGTCGTAATGGACCTTCACGATCCTGCTCGCGTCCTTGCTCAGCTCGACCGGGAGCAGCCAGGACAGCGAGGTGAGGCCGAGCAGGCGCGGATTGCGATCCTTGAGCGCGAACTGGCGGGGATCGTCCATATCGATACCCGCAACCGGGTGGCGATCCAGGACATAGCCTTGCTTCGTCCAGCGGATCGCCCGGGCGCTATCGCCGTCGACCGGATCGCGCAGCGCCTCGGCCACTCGGATCATCAGCAGCAGGTTGCCGCCCGGCAGCCGCGCGAAGCCGGGATTGAACGCGCCGAGCACATGCGTCGGCTCGTCCACGCCATTGCGCAACGGGGAGCGACCAAGATCGACATCGTCGGGGCGGAAGATCAGGAAATCGTCGTCCGCCGCCACGTGTATCCCCTCAGCAGGTTGGAACCTGGCTTTCCCCGCCTTCGCGCTGGTACTTGCCGTTTCTCCAAACGTATCGCTCGGCGAAGGATCGGGTTCCCTCGAATTTCACGGTGAAATCGACACCCTTTCGGATCGCCCCGATCTTGCCCCGGATCGACTGGGCCTTGTCCTCCACCGCGCCGCCATCGTCATAGACCGACTGGAAGCTCGCCACTTCCTTCGGCCCCTCGGGGTTCAGCGCGACGAGCGTGGTGTAGCTGCAGGTATAGCCCTGCCAGGTGCCGCCGCCCTCGACATAGACCACCGGTCGATCGAGGAACTTGTCGCTGACCGACCATTCGGCAAGGTCGCCGAAGCTGCCGCTCTCGGCCGCCTTAGGGAAGCTCTTGCGAACCCGGAAGCCGGCGCCGTCGGCATCGAGATAGGTCACCGCGATCGAGCCGGCATCGACGTGCGCGGCATCGCGGACATGGCCATGGCTGACCAGCACCGGGCCGAAGCCGGTATCGACCAGCTTGTTGTCGTCGAAGGTGACCGGACCCTGGTTCGGCCCTTCCGGGAAAGCGACCTTCACTGCAGCCGCGAGTCGCGCGGCGGGATCGATCACGGGTGTCGCAGCAACGCTCGGGCTGGGTGTCGGCGCGGGCTTCTGCGCCTGGTTGCCGCCGCACCCCGCCAGCAGCGATGCCGGCAGCAGCAGGGCGGCGGCGCGCCTCATTTCTCGTCCCGCAGCTGTTCGTGGTGGCGGATCACTTCGTCGATGATGAAGCGCAGGAACTTCTCGGAGAATTCCGGATCGAGATCCGCCGTCTTGGCCAGTTCGCGCAGCCGGGCGATCTGGCGGTCCTCGCGCCCGGGATCGGCCGGGGGCAGGCCCGACTCTGCCTTGTAGCGCCCCACCGCCTGCGTCACCTTGAAGCGCTCGGCGAGCAGGAACACGAGCGCGGCATCGATATTGTCGATGCTCTGGCGATAGCGGGTCAGGGTGTCGTCGGACATGGCCGCTCTCTTTGCGCACCGACGTAGCGTCACGCAAGCCTTGCCTTTGTGCGCCGCACCCGCCAGAGGCTTTCGCATATGAGCGCCACCCTTCATCGCCTCGGCGGCGGCCCCGCCCCCTCGCTCGATCCGATGATGGCGCTGGTCGCGCACGACATGAATCTCGTGAACGCGGTGATCCTCGATCGCATGAAGTCCGAGATTCCACTGATCCCGGAACTGGCCGGTCACCTGATCGCCGGCGGCGGCAAGCGGATGCGCCCGATGCTGACGCTCGCCAGCGCCAAGCTGCTCGGCTATCCCGGCACCCGTCATCACCGCCTCGCCGCCGCGGTGGAGTTCATCCACACCGCCACGCTGCTGCACGACGACGTGGTCGACGGTTCGGACCTGCGCCGCGGCCGCCGCACCGCCAATATCATCTGGGGCAACCCGGCGAGCGTGCTGGTCGGCGACTTCCTCTTCTCCAAGTCATTCGAGCTGATGGTCGAGAGCGAGAGCCTTAAGGCGCTCCACATCCTCAGCAACGCCTCCGCCGTGATCGCCGAGGGCGAAGTCAACCAGCTCACCGCGGTGCGCCGGCTCGATCTGGGCGAGGAGCGCTATCTCGACATCATCGGCGCCAAGACCGCCGCGCTGTTCGCCGCCGCCTGCCGAATCGCCGCGGTGGTCGCCGAGCGGTCGGAAGCCGAGGAACTGGCGCTCGACGCCTATGGCCGCAACCTGGGCATCGCCTTCCAGCTGGTCGACGACGCGATCGACTATGTCTCGGACGCGGGCACAATGGGCAAGGACGCCGGCGACGACTTCCGCGAAGGCAAGATGACGCTGCCGGTCATCCTGGCCTATGCGCGTGGCGACGAGAGCGCCCTCGCCTTCTGGAAGGCGGCGATCACCGGCCACCGCAATTCGGACGAGGATTTCGCCGAAGCGATCCGGCTCGTGCAGGCGAGCCGCTCGGTCGACGACACCCTTGCCCGCGCCCGCCATTACGGCCAACGCGCGATCGACGCACTGGGCGGCTTCGCGGCGGGTGCGGCCAAGGATGCGATGATCGAGGCAGTCGAGTTCGCGGTCGCCCGCGCCTACTGATCTCTATTCGTCGTCCGACGGCTCGTCGTCGTCATCGTCCGCGGTGAGGGCGTCTTCCTCATCCTCGTCGAGCACTTCCTCGATCGCTTCGGTGATCAGGTCGAGCTGCTCGAAGCTGGCGGTGAATTCCAGCGTCTCGCCATCGTCGTCCTCGAGATGGAGCGTGTAGTCGCCGTCGCTGTCGGGGGTGATGCTGAACTGTGCCAGGGTTCTTGCCATGTCTTCACTCCATAGGCTTTGCTTGCGCCAAACCCGGCTTCGGGGAATTGGTTGCGCGCAATGAGTGACTCGCTGCCGATCCATGTCGTTTTACCCGATCTGCTGGCCGCATTGCGGGCCGGCAGCAACGCCGTGCTGGTCGCTCCGCCGGGCGCGGGCAAGACCACGGCGGTGGCACCGGCGCTGCTCGGCGAAGGCTGGTGCGCCGGCGAGATCCTGCTGCTCTCTCCACGCAGGCTCGCGGCGCGGGCGGCGGGCGAGCGGATGGCGGCGCTTGCCGGAGAGCAGGTCGGTCAGACTTTCGGGTACGCCACGCGGATGGACAGCAAGCGCTCGGCCACGACGCGGGTGACGGTGGTCACCGAGGGCATTTTCGTCAATCGCATCCAGGCCGATCCCGAGCTGGCGGGCGTCTCCGCGGTGCTGTTCGACGAAGTCCATGAGCGCAGCCTCGACAGCGATTTCGGCCTGGCGCTGGCGCTCGACGCGCAGGCGGCACTGCGACCCGACCTGCGGCTGGTGGCGATGTCCGCGACGCTCGACGGCGCGCGCTTCTCCGATCTGATGCACGATGCGCCGGTGATCGAGAGCGAGGGGCGCAGCTGGCCGCTCGAGCTGCGCCATATCGGCCGCAATGCCGAGGCGCGGATCGAGGATTCGATGACCGCGGCGCTGCGCACTGCCCTGCGCGATGCCGAGGGCGGCGTGCTCGCCTTCCTGCCCGGCGTCGCCGAGATCGAGCGCACCGCAGAGCGGCTGGGCGAGGTGCCGGGCGCGGTGGTCCACAAGCTCCACGGCTCGCTGGAACCGGGTGCACAGCGCGCGGCGATCACGCCCGATCCGCAGGGGCGGCGCAAGATCGTGCTGGCGACGTCGATCGCCGAGACTTCACTGACGCTCGACGGCATCCGGGTGGTGGTCGATTCGGGGCTGGCGCGCCGCCCGCGCTACGACCGTGCGGCGGGAATGACCCGGCTGGTCACCGAGCGGGCGAGCCAGGCCGCCGTCACCCAGCGCGCCGGGCGCGCCGCGCGCCAGGGGCCGGGCATCGCCTATCGGTTGTGGGAGGAGGCAGCGACCGCCGGCCTGCCGCGCTTCGATCCGCCCGAGATACTGGAGGCCGACCTGTCGGCGCTGGTGCTCGACTGTGCGCTATGGGGCGTGAACGATCCGCGCGACCTCAACTGGCTCGATCCGCCGCCCGAGGCAGCGGTGTCCGAGGCACGCAAGCGGCTGGGATCGCTGGAGGCACTGGACGAGAGCGGCCGCCCGACCCCGCACGGCAAGGCAATCGCCGGCCTGCCGCTGCCGCCCCGGCTCGGCCATATGCTGGTCCGCGCCGCCGAGCGCGGCATGGCGAAGACTGCCGCGGAGATCGCGGTGCTGCTCGGCGAGCGCGGGCTGGGCGGCAACGATCCCGACCTCGAGCTGCGCCTGCGCCGCTGGCGCAGCGAGCGCGGGCCGCGGGCGGAAAATGCCCGAAGACTGGCGCAGCGCTGGGCGAAGCTGGCGGGGGATGACGGGATCGGCGACCCCGCCGCCTGCGTCGCCCTCGCCTTCCCCGACCGGATCGCGAAACGCCGCGACGCATCGGGCGAGACCTGGGCATCGGCTGGCGGGCGCGGGTTCAAGCTCGATCCGGCTTCCTCGCTGGCCCGCGCCGAATGGCTCGCGGTCGCCGAGACCCAGGGCATGGCCGCCGGCGCGCGCATCCTCTCCGCCGCGCCGATCGACCCGGCGGAAGTCGAAACCCTGTTCGCCGACCGGATCGAGATGCGTCGCAGCCTCCGCTTCGATCCCGCCACCGGGCGGATCGAAGCGCTTCGTGAACGCCGCCTCGGCGCGATCCGCCTGTCGAGCGGGCCCGATTCGACGGCCAACCCGGCGGAGATCGAGAAGGCGCTGCTCGAAGGGGTGCGCGAGCACGGGCTGGGGCTGCTGCCCTGGTCCGACACCGCCCAGGCCCTGCGCACCCGCGCCGCCTATGCCGGCAACGATTCGCTCTCCGACGCACGGCTGCTCGGCGAGATCGACGAATGGCTGCCCGGGCTGCTCGCCGGCAAGCGCCGGCTCGACGCGGTCGAAGGGCTGACCAACGCCCTCAACAATCTGCTCGGCTGGGAAGGGCAGAAGGCCCTCGATCGGCTGGCGCCGTCGCGGTTCGAGACGCCCGAAGGATCGACCTATGCCATCGACTATGCGGCCGAAGGCGGGCCGACGGTCGAGGTGCGCGTCCAGGCGTTATATGGGCTGGATACCCATCCGACACTCGGCGACGGCACCCCGCTGGTGCTCAGCCTCACCTCCCCCGCCGGCCGGCCGATCCAGACCACACGTGACCTGCCGGGCTTCTGGAAGGGCAGCTGGGCCGCGGTCGCCAAGGAGATGCGCGGGCGCTATCCGCGTCATCCCTGGCCCGAGGATCCCGCTGCCGCCTCGGCGACGCTTCGAACGAAAAAGGCAGATGCAAGGGCCGCCGGACCGCGTTAAAGCGACTCACCATGACCAAGACCGCTCGCATCTACCAGAAGCCCAAGAACGCCATGCAGTCGGGCCGCGCACGCACGACGAGCTGGATCCTCGAGTTCGAGCCGGCGCGCCAGCAGCAGGCCGATCCGCTGACCGGCTGGGCCGGCGGCGACGCCACCGCGACACAGCTGCGGATGAGCTTCCCGACGCTGGAAGCCGCCACCGGCTATGCCGAGCGCGAGGGCCTGGCCTTCCATGTGATCGCGGCACCCGAGCGCAAGCTCAAGCTGCAGACCTATGCGGACAATTTCCGCTAAATAGTTCTGCCCCTCCCCGGGGCGCAAAGCGGCTCAATTTCCGAGCAATGCGCCCGACAGGAGCAGCAGCAGCTTCACGTCGATCGCCAGCCCCTCGGCACGCTTTTCCGCGACGAAGGCGGGAAGGCCTGCCAGCGGCACGCGGTGGACGATGATGTCCTCGTCCTCCAGCCCGCCACCTTCGCCGACCTTGGTCAGCCCGGTGGCGCGGACCAGCGTGAAGCTCTCCGAGACCAGGCCGGGCGAGGAATAATATTCGCCCAGATCCTCGATCGCGGCACTGTCGTACCCGGTCTCCTCGATCAGCTCCCGGCGTGCCGCCTCGAACGGGCTATCGCCCTCGTGCCCAGCCTCGTCGCCGATCAGGCCGGCGGGCAGTTCGAGGCAGCGCTTGCCGAGCGGCACGCGGTACTGGTCGACGAGCAGGACATGCCCCTCGTCATCGATCGCGACGATCACCGCGGCGCGGATACCGCGGGCGCGGGAGACATATTCCCACTTGCCGCGCCGCTTGGCGACGATCCACTTGCCGGCCCAGGCAATCTCTTCTTCCATATCGCTCACAGTTCGATCACCCGGTCGGGAAGTTCGTTCACATCGTCCTCGCTGCGCGGGAAATGCTCGGCCAGGACGATGCCGATCTGGCGCACCGCCTCGGCCATGCCCTCGCCCGCCTCGCCGCGCTTCACCCCGCCGATCAGCGCCGCCATCGCGGCACCCCAGACATCGGCGGTCACCTTCGAATGGATCGCCGCGTCGGCGATGATCTCGGCGCGGTGCTCGGCCAGGCTGAGATAGACCAGCACGCCGGTCGACTCGCGGGTGCGCTTCTCGGCGGCGGCACGGAACAGCTCGAGCGCGCGGCGATGCACGCGCCGGGTCTTGGTCGCGCCCGGTGTGAGGAACAGCCGCAGCGCATCGAGCGCCAGCACTACCCGGGCGACCAGGAAGGTCAGCGCCATCAGCACCAGCGCAATGGTGAGATACCAGCGCGCCGGCACGACCTGGGCCCAGCTGTCGATGAAGCGCGAATGGAGCCATTCGGCCGGCCAGGGCTGCCAGGCGAGCAGCGCAAGGACGAGCAGCATCGCGAGCACTGCCCAGTGCAGCGCGACGTCGTGATAGGGATCCGAACGCCCCGCTACGACGGTGACGATCTCGCCATTGGTGGTGAGCTCGGCTTCGGTGACGGCAGCCGTTACGGCCGCGCGGTCCTGATCGGTCAATCGCATCTCACCAGCTCCCCGAGGCGCCGCCGCCCCCGAACGATCCGCCGCCGCCGGAGAAGCCACCGCCGCCACCGCCGCCGCCTCCCCAGTCGCTGCCACCTCCACCGCCCCAGCTGCTGCCACCACCACGGCTCACCTCTCGGCCGATCTCGTTGGCGATCGACCAGAGGATGATCGGCAGGACGCCGCTGTCGTCGCTGCGATAGCGCCGGTCCCAGGGGCCGCGCCGCCTACGCCGACCGAACCCGGCACCGAGCATCGGCAGGATCACGAACAGGAAGATGATGCCCCAGAAGACCAACCCGATCGGGAAGCCGCCATGGCTCTTCTGGCGCTTCTGGGTCACCTGAGTCTGTTGCTGCTGGGCGCGCTGCTCGGCAGCTTCGAGGGGCAGCTTCATCTGCTCCGCGATCGCCTGCGCACCGGCGACGATGCCGCCCGGCATGTCACCTGCCTTGAACCTGGGTATGATCGTCTCGTTGATGATCTGGCTGGAGAGCCCGTCGGTCATGATCGGCTCCAGGCCATAGCCGACTTCGATCCGCACCTTGCGCTCCTTGGGCGCGACGAGAAGGATGATGCCGTTATTGGCACCCTTCTGCCCGATCCCCCAGGCGCGGCCGAGCTGATAGCCGTAGTCAAGGATGTCATAGCCCTGCAGGTCCGGGACCGTCGCCACGACGAGCTGGCGGGTCGAGGCCTTTTCGACATCGGCCGACAGCTGGGTGAGTTCGGCGACCTGCGCCGGCGAGAGCAGGTGTGCGTCATCGACCACCCGGCCGGTGAGCTTGGGAAAACTGGGCTGCGACTGGGCCTGGGCCGAGAGCGGCACCAGGATCAGCAGGAAGGCGAGCAGGCTACGCAATACAGTCATTGAGTGATCTCGCGGATGATGGCTTCGCTGCCGGCGCTGATGCCCGCGGAGAAGTTGCCGGCCTTGAAGTGCGGCAGAATGTCCTGCTCGATGATCGCGGCTGCTTCCTCGTCCCGCAGCGCCTTTTCGAGGCCATAGCCGACTTCGATGCGGACCTTGCGCTCGTTGGGCGCCACGATCAGCAGCACACCGTCGTTGAAGCATTTGCGGCCGATGCCCCAGGTGCGGCCCAGATTGACGCCATAGTCGGCGATGACGTGCCCGCCGAGGCTCTTTACCGTGACCACCACGAACTGATGCTTCGACTGTTTCTCGACATCGACCAGCCGGTTGGAGAGCCTGCGCCGCTCGCTGACCGACAAGAGGTTCGCGGTATCGACGACGCGGCCGGTCAGTGCCGGGAAATCATAGCCGGCCGGGGTAGGCTGCGCGTTCGCCCTCGCCTCGTCCGCGCCGGCCACAGGCGCCGTCACCGCCGGAGGGGTACATCCGGCGGAAACGGTCTGTGCGTTCTGCGCTACGGGCTTGCAGGCCGCCAGCGCTCCGCAGAGGAGGAGCGCCCTCAGGATCAGTTGCTGTTCCCGCCGAAATCGACCTTCGGGGCATTCTCGGCACCGGCCTTTGCCTCGAACGGCGTCATCGGCTTGGCGCCGTAGAAGATCTTGGCGCCGATCGCGTCCGGGAAGGTGCGGATGCGGGTGTTATAGGCCTGCACCGCGGCGTTATAGTCGCGGATCGAGATCGCAATGCGGTTCTCGGTGCCTTCGAGCTGATTCATCAGCGTCTTGAAATTTTCCTGGCTCTGCAACTGCGGATAGGCTTCCTGCAGGCGCTGGAGCGAGAGCGTCACGCCGTTCTGCGCCTGGGTATAGGCCGACATCTTCGCCGGATCGGTGAGATCGTCGCCGGTGACCTTGATCGTATTGGCCTGCGCGCGCGCATTGGTCACGTTGGTGAGGATCTGCGACTCCGAGTTCGCGGCGCCCTTCACCGTCGAGACCAAGTTCGGGATCAGATCGGCGCGGCGCTGATAGTTGGTCTGGACATCGGCCCAGCGCGCCTTCGCATTCTCTTCCGCGGTGGGCACGCTGTTGAGCCCGCAGCCGGCCAGCATGGCAGCGGCGGCAAAAGCGATAACGGCACGAAACTTCATCACGTCATGATCCTCCGGATCTGGTTCGAAGTGTCTTATACAATCGCAACACCGCGCTCCGAAAGCGAAATCGGACAGCGCGGCTTTGCGCGGGCGCCGCATCCGTGCATCATGGCCGCGATGCCGCGCCCGGGCGGCAGCTGGTGGGAGACCCTGGGATGTTCAAGGAATTCAAGGCGTTCATTTCGCGCGGCAACGTGCTCGACCTCGCCGTGGCGGTGATCATCGGCGCGGCGTTCAGCAAGATCGTCAGCTCGCTGACCGACGATCTGCTGATGCCGCTGATCGGCAAGGTCTTCGGCGGGCTCGACTTTTCGAGCTACTTCATCGCGCTCGGGCCGATCCCCGCCAACCTGATCGGGTCGACCGACTATGCCGCGCTGAAGAAGGCCGGCGTGCCGCTGTTCGGCTATGGCGCCTTCATCACCGCGGCGGTGAACTTCGTGATCGTCGCCTTCATCATCTTCCTGCTGGTGCGCGCGGTGAACCGGATGCTCCCCAAGGCGGACGAAGCCGCACCGGCCGAGCCGGCCGACGTGACGCTGCTGCGCGAGATCCGCGACGAGCTGAAGAAGAAGAACGCCGCCTGAGGCATAAGTGAAGGGAGTCGCGGCAAATCGTTTCACTTTGCCCGCGCCTCCCTTTGCCGGCTGAAAACGCGGCAAGGGGCTGGCGGACGTCATGCGACGACCACGCCAGACAAAATCCTACATTGCAAGCAGGCGCGGCGATCAGGCCGCGGCGAGATCCTCGGCCGTGGCATCTGCCAGGCTGGTGCCGTCGAGAATGCGCGCCGTCTCGTCGCGCACCCGGGCCATCGCATGGCGGATGGCGCAGCTCGCCTCGTCCTTGCAATCGTTGCACGGGCGATAGGCGGTGCGGCTGACACAGGGGACCAGCGCCAGCGGCCCCTCGATCACCCGGATGATCTCGCCGAGCGAGATGAGGTGCTTGGGCCGTGCCAGGCGATAGCCGCCGGCCTTGCCGCGCGTCGAGCTGAGGAAGCCGGCTTCGCGCAGGTCGGCGAGGATCAGCTCGAGGAACTTGCGGGGCACGTTCGCCTCGGCGGCGATGCGGTTCATCGGCGTGGGCGCGCCTGCCGGTGGCTGTCCGGCCAGAAAGAGCATCGCGCGAAGGGCGTAGCGGGAACGCTGGGTCAACATCGGTTACAAACGTCCATGCCAAGTGTTTGCGGCACTGTGAAGGCCTTAGGTAATTCCACCTGACCTTTTCATTAATCGATTCCGCCCCTATATGGGGTTCGCTGGCTTCGGTCAGCTATGGGGATAAACGAAGGCGTGCAATAGGCGCAGCGGACCCGGGGGCGGTACCCGGCGGCTCCACCACCAGCTACCTGCTTAAGGCAGTTGCTGACGGGGCCGAACTAGGATCGACGTGTGTTGAAAAGCGCTATCTATCTCTCAGCTTGGGCCACTGTGACGGTCTGAAACACAAGTGCCAACGATAACGAAGCACTCGCTATTGCGGCGTAACCCCACGGCCTAACGGCTTAAGGTTACTCTAAAATGCGCGGTTGGACCCCACCGGGCAACAGAAGGGGAATCCAGCGGTACGGGGAGCACCGGGCAACAGAAGCTCCCCACTTCCCCTTCTACTTAAGCGGAATTCCGCAAGGGCGATCCCGGAGCGGCGATCTCCCGAATGTCGCGCAGGCCCCGCGCATGGTTTCGTGCGCACATGGACCGGCAAGTTCACAGAATGACCGCGCTGATCGCGTTCGGTGTGATCGCCTCGACGATGGTCGCCGAGGGGGCACGGCCGCCGCGGCTCCCCCGCAGGGAAGCCACGGCGCCGGTGGCCGGCGGCCGGCGGCGACGCGCCGGTCCCGGGGGAGGACGCCGGCTGGCGCCCTCAGCCTTCCTGCTTCAGTGACGCCATGTCGATGACGAAGCGGTACTTCACGTCGCTCTTCACCATCCGGTCGTAAGCCGCCTCGATCTCGTCCATGCGGATCATCTCGATGTCCGCGGTCAGCCCGTGCTGGTGGCAGAAATCGAGCATCTCCTGCGTCTCGGCGATGCCGCCGATCAGCGAGCCGGCGATCGAGCGGCGCTTGAACACCAGATTCATCACCGACGGGCTCGGATGCTCGTGCTCGGGCACGCCGACCAGGGTGAGCGTGCCGTCGCGCTTCAGCAGCGCCGTGAAGTCATCGAGATTGTGGCTCGCGGCAACCGTGTTGAGGATGAAATCGAAGCTGTTCGCATGCGCAGCCATCTCCTCGGCATTGCGCGAGACGACCACTTCATGGGCCCCGAGCTTCCTGGCATCCTCGATCTTGGACGCCGAAGTGGTGAAGGCGACGACATGCGCGCCCATCGCCGCGGCGATCTTGATGCCCATATGGCCGAGGCCACCGATGCCGACCACGCCGACCTTCTTGCCCGGGCCGGCATTCCAGTGCCGGAGCGGCGAATAGGTGGTGATGCCGGCGCAGAGCAAAGGCGCGACCGCCGCCAGGTCCTTCTCGTCATGGCTGACCTTGAGGACGAAGCCTTCCTTCACGACGATGTGATCGGAATAGCCGCCAAAGGTGTGGCCGCCGAGATGGGCGTCCGGACCGTTATAGGTGCCGACGAAGCCGGTGGTCTCGCAATATTGCTCCTCGCTTTCCTGACAGGACGGGCAATGGCCGCAGCTGTCGACCATGCAGCCCACGCCGACCAGGTCGCCCACAGCGAACTTGGTGACGTCGCCGCCCACCGCGGAAACCCGACCGACGATCTCGTGGCCGGGGACGCTGGGAAAGAGCGTGCCGTCCCATTCGCTGCGCACGGTGTGCAGGTCCGAATGGCAGACGCCGCAGAACAGGATGTCGATCGAGACGTCGTCGGGCAGCAGGTCGCGGCGCTCGAAGGTGAAGGGGGCGAGCGGCGTGGTCGCCGACTGGGCGGCATAGGCCTTGGCTTGGGTGGTCATGTTGGTCCCTGTTTGCTTGGAATATTGGAGAGGGGAGATCAGCGGCCGACGGTGGACATCAGCTGCTCGGGATAGCGTTCGCCCTCGACATCGATTTCGGCGAGCGCGGCGGCGATGCCGGCGAGATCCTCGGGGGTGAGCGTCAGCTCGGCGGCACCGAGATTCTCCTCGAACCGGTGGAGCTTGGTGGTGCCGGGGATCGGCACGATCCAGGGCTTCTGGGCAAGGATCCAGGCAAGCGCGACCTGGGCGGGGGTACCGTGCTTGTCCGCGGCGATCCGCTTGAGCAGATCGACCAGCGCCTGGTTCTTCGCCAGCGCCTCGGGCGTGAAGCGGGGGAGCTTGGCGCGGAAATCGCCTTCGCCGAACGCCGTGTCCTGGTTCATCGCACCGGTGAGGAAGCCGCGGCCGAGCGGGCTGTACGGCACCAGACCGATGCCCAGCTCCTCGCAGACCTCGAAGATGCCGTTGGTCTCGACGCCGCGCGTCCACAGGGAATATTCGTTCTGGATCGCAGTGACCGGCTGGACGGCATGGGCGCGGCGCGCAGTCTCGGCGCTCGGCTCGGACAGGCCGAAATGCTTGACCTTGCCTTCGGCGATCAGGTCACGGACCGTACCGGCGACCTCCTCGATCGGGACTGCGGGATCGACGCGGTGCTGGTACAACAGGTCGATCTGCTCGATGCCGAGCCGCTGGAGCGACGCATCGGCGACCGCGCGGATATGCTCGGGCCGGCTGTTCAGCCCCGACTGCTGGACGCCGTCCACGATGTTGAAGCCGAACTTGGTGGCGATCACCACCTGGTCGCGCACCGGGCGCAATGCCTCGCCGACCAGCTTCTCGTTCGAGAAGGGGCCATAGACTTCGGCGGTGTCGAAGAAGGTCACGCCGCGCTCGACCGCGGCACGCAGCAGCGCGCTGCTCTCCGCGCTGCCGAGCTTGCTGCCATAGGCGAAATCGAGGCCCATGCAGCCATAGCCAATGGCCGAGACTTCCAGGCCGCTGCCGAGAATGCGCTTCTGCATCTGATGTCTTCCTGAGATTGGGGATTGCCCCGTGCTCAGGAGAGATAAGCCGGATCCGCCGCGCGATTAGGGGCTGTAATCTGAACGGGTTTATGAGTAGTATTCAGCAATGAACCGGCAGGACCTGGCGGACCTCTCCGCCTTTGTCGCGGTGGCGCGCGAGAAGAGCTTCACCCGCGCCGCCGCGCAGCTGGGGGTAACCCCCTCGGCGCTCAGCCACTGCATGCGCGCGCTGGAGGAGCGGCTGGGCGTCCGCCTGCTCAACCGCACCACACGCAGCGTCACCCCCACCGAGGCGGGCGAGCGGATGCTGCGCTCGGTGGCCTTCCATCTCGACGAGATCGAGACGCATGTCGCCGCGCTCAACGACCTGCGCGAGCGCCCGGCCGGCAATATCCGCATCACCGCCGACGAATTCTCGCTGCGGACGGTGCTGTGGCCCCGGCTGCGCGGCGTGCTGGCCGAGCATCCCGACATCAAGGTGGAGATCGAGGCCGATTACCGGCTGACCGATATCGTCGCCGAGAAGTTCGATGCCGGCGTGCGGCTGGGGGAGAGCATCGACAAGGACATGATCGCCGTGCCGATCGGCCCGCCGGTGCGGATGCTGGCGGTGGCGACGCCCGATTATTTCGCCCGGCGCGGGCGCCCGCGCGTACCGCAGGACCTGGCCGAGCATTGCTGCATCAACCTGCGCCTGCCCACCTATGGCGGGCTCTATGCCTGGGAATTCGAGCGCGCTGGCCGGGCGCAGCGGGTGCGAGTCGACGGGCAGCTGACCTTCAACACCATCTACCAGTGCCGCGACGCCGCGCTCGACGGGTTCGGCATCGCCTATCTGATGGTCGACCTGATCCGCAGCCATCTGGAAGACGGCACGCTCGAGGCGGTGCTCGAGGAATGGTCGCCGCCCTTCGAGGGCTATCACCTCTTCTATCCGAGCCGCCGCCAGCCGACCCCGGCCTTTGCGGCGATCGTCGAGGCGCTGCGCTACCGAGCGCCCTAGCCGCCGGGCGCAGTCAGCCGGGCGAGCGCGCCGTGGGGCAGGGCCTCCATCTCGAAGCGGCCACCGAGCTGGCTCGCCAGGGTGCCGGCGATGTGCAGCCCCAGGCTGGCATGGCGGGTGATGTCGAACGCCTCGCGCAGCCCCTGCCCGTCATCCTCGACCTCGATCGCGAAGCCCGATTCCAGCGCAAGACAGCGGATCGTGACCTGACCCTCGTCCCGCGCGGCAAAGCCATGCTCGATCGCGTTGGCCACGGCCTCGGCGACGATCAGCGCCACCGGTACCGCCGCGTCGGGCGCGAGCTGGAGCGCGTCCGGGTCCTCGATCGTCACCTCGACCCATTTGCCATTGGCTTCGATCACATTCTCGACCAGCGGTCCGAGCAGCGCGCGCATGTCCTGGGCCCGGCCATCGGAGCGATAGAGCTGGCGGCTGATCCGCCCGATCGTCCCGATCCGCCGCACCGCCTCGTCGAGCGCCGCCTGGGCCTCGGGATCCTCGACATGGCGCTTCTGCAGCGCGAGCAGCCCGGCGGCGACCTGGAGATTGTTCGACACGCGGTGCTGCAGTTCGTGGAACAGCAGCGTGCGCGTCTCGGCCAGCCGGTGGTTGCGCTCGCGCTGCTCGACCAGGCTCGCGGTCGCCGCCTGCATCCAGTGGAACAGCAGCAGGATCAATATGTCGGCGGTGAGGTAGAGCAGCAGCGACGGCGCCATGCCGGGCAGTGGCGCCGCGAACGGATCGCGGATGAACAACAGCCAGCCGAGTATCCCGCCGAGCACCGCCGAGAGCAGCCCCGCACGCGCGCCGAACAGGAAGGCGATGACGATCACCGCCGGGAAGAAGGTCGCATAGGGCAGGCCGGGCGGCAGGAAGCGCTCGATCGCGAGCCGGAGGAGCAGCGCAATGCCGGTGATCGCCAGAGTCAGGCCGAGCTGCAGCCATGGCCGCTCCCGCAGGACCGGCAAGCCTTCCAGCCACCGCACATCGCCATGGGCCCGTGTCATCGCCCCAACCCTTGCCTGCCGCCGAGAATAGCGCACCGCGGCCCTTGATGCGCTGATCCAGAACAAGACGGCTGGCCCCTTGTCGCCGACAAGCGGGGCCCGACGCAACGGGAAAGCTCAGAGGATGGTTAACCCGCCCTCGTTGATCGTCACCTCGGGCTCCACGCCGTTCACCATCGCCGAACCATGCGTGAGCGCGAAGCCCTCCATCGTCACGGCGAGCGTGCCCGGCTCGGCGAGGATGTTGACGCCGGATTCGTTCATGGTGATCCGGATCTCGGCCAGGCTGATCGTCACGCCGCTGCTCGATCCGCTGACCACCACCGGCACCGCCACGGCGGGATCGGTGACGGTCAGGGTGAAGCCGCCTTCGCCGGGCAGGTCGTTGAACAGCAGCTTGCCGGAGCTGGTCCGGATCATCCGCATCGTCGGCAATTCTGCCTCGGCGGGGCGCTCGCCCTCGCGCCAATAGCACCCGGCCCAGACCGGATAGTCGGGATCGCCGCCCTCGAACTCCACCCACACCGCCGCGCCGACCGGCGGCATCATGCAGAAGCCGACCTGCGACCCGGCATAGGGGACGCAGGGCATCGCCCAGGCGCTCATCACCTCGCCGAGCACCATCGGCACCATCACCTGGAGCCGGCCGAGCATCAGCGGGTCCTCATTGTCGACGACGACCCCGCGATATTTTCCCCAGAACTGCTTCATCCCTGCCTCTCCCGCCATATCCGGGCAGGATCAGGGGATTCCGCCTGCAGGGCAAGCCATGCGGTTTTGCTCGACAGACGCGCCCCGCTGCCGATAGCCAAGGCAGCATGCCCCAGCTGGTCAGCCTCGGCTCGGTCCTTTCGTGCAGCTTCGGTGCCGCACCGGCGCCGATGATCGTGCCGCCCGAAGTCCCGGTGCTGGCGGACGGACTGCCGGCCGCGACGATCCGGGATTTCGTGCCGTTCGAGAACATCCCCGCGTTCGGGCTTTGCAGCAGCCTCGCCAATCCCGAGGTCGCAGCGGCGACCGCCGCGGCACAGGGAGTGCTGACGCCGATGCCATGCGTCCCGGTGACGACTTCGCCCTGGTTCCCGGGCGCCCCGGAAGTGCTGCTCGACGGCGTACCGGCGCTGTGCATGGGCTCGATGTGCCTGTGCGCCTGGCTGGGCGAGATCCGGATCGACGAGCCCGGGCAGGAAAGCGTGATCGCCCGAAGCTAGGCCGCCGCCCATGAAAAAGGGGCCCGGTTTCCCGGACCCCTCTTCATTTCGTCGGTTCTACCGAAGCGGTCAGTCGTCGCTGCCGGTGAGGAACGCCGGCAGGCCGATATTCTCGCCGCCCTCGTCCTTCGACTCCGAACGCTCGCGGCGTGGACCACGATCACCGCGGTCGCCACCGCCGCTGCGCGGGCCGCGATCGCCACGGTCACCGCCCTCGCGGCGCGGACCACGGTCACGATCGCCACCGCGGCCGCCGTCGCGACGACGGTCGCCACGATCACCGCGCGGACCACGATCGCCACCCTCGCGCGGCTCGCGCGCCGGGCGGGTGTCTTCCAGCTCTTCGCCGGTCTCCTGGTCGACGACGCGCATCGACAGGCGAACCTTGCCGCGCGGATCGATCTCGAGGACCTTGACCTTGACTTCCTGGCCTTCGCTCAGGACGTCCGAGACCTTCTCGACGCGCTCGTTCTTGATCTCCGAGACGTGGACGAGACCGTCCTTGCCGCCCATGAAGTTCACGAAGGCGCCGAAATCGACGAGGTTCACGACCTTGCCGTTGTAGATCTTGCCGACCTCGGCCTCTTCGACAATGCCCTTGATCCAGTTGATCGCGGCTTCGATCTGGGTGACGTCCGACGACGAAACCTTGATCACGCCCTCGTCGTCGATGTCGACCTTGGCGCCGGTGGTGGCGACGATCTCGCGGATCACCTTGCCGCCGGTGCCGATGACGTCACGGATCTTCGACTTGTCGATCGTGAAGGTCTCGATGCGCGGTGCGTGCGCCGACAGCTCCGAGCGAGTCGCCGACAGGGCCTTGTTCATCTCGCCCAGGATGTGGGCGCGACCGTCCTTGGCCTGGTTCAGCGCGGCTTCGAAGATCTCCTTGGTGATGCCGGCGATCTTGATGTCCATCTGCATCGTGGTGATGCCTTCGGACGTGCCCGCCACCTTGAAGTCCATGTCGCCGAGGTGATCTTCATCACCCAGGATGTCCGACAAGATCGCATAGTCCTTGCCCTCGAGGATCAGGCCCATGGCGATGCCCGAGACCGGACGCTTGATCGGCACGCCGGCGTCCATCATCGCGAGCGAACCGCCGCAGACCGACGCCATCGACGACGAGCCGTTCGACTCGGTGATGTCGCTGGTCAGGCGGATCGTGTAGGGGAAGTCCTCCTTCGACGGCAGCACCGGGTGCAGCGCGCGCCATGCAAGCTTGCCGTGACCGACTTCGCGGCGGCCCGGGGCGCCGAAGCGGCCGACTTCGCCGACCGAATAGGGCGGGAAGTTATAGTGCAGCATGAAGTTCTGGTACGACAGGCCACCCAGGCCGTCGATCATCTGCTCGGCGTCCTTGGTGCCCAGGGTCGCGGTCGCAATGGTCTGGGTCTCGCCGCGGGTGAACAGGGCCGAGCCGTGCGCACGCGGGAGGAAATGCGTCTCCGCCTCGATCGGGCGGATCTGCGTGGTGGTGCGGCCGTCGATGCGCTTGCCGTCCTTGAGGATGGCGGTGCGGACGATCTCGGCTTCCAGCTTCTTGGTCAGCTTGATGCCGGCCATGACTTCCTGGGGCGACAGGCCGTCGGCAGCGAACTGCGCCTTCGCCTTCGCGCGCGCTTCGTTGAGCGCGTTCGAGCGGGCCGACTTGTCGGTCAGCTTGTAGGCGGCGGTGATGTCCTTGCCGATCAGCTTCTTGATCGAGGCCTTGAGCTTGGTGTTGTCGTCGCCCGAGGCGACTTCCCACGGCTCCTTGGCGGCCTGCTCGGCGAGCTTGACGATCGCCTTGACGATCTCGCGGCACGCGTCGTGCGCGAACAGCACTGCGCCGAGCATGATCTCTTCCGAAAGCTCCTTGGCTTCCGATTCGACCATCATCACCGCGTCATAGGTAGCGGCGACGACGAGATCGAGCTCGCCTTCGGCAACCTGGGCGTCGGTCGGGTTCAGGACGTACTCGCCGTTGATGTAACCGACGCGGGCCGCGCCGATCGGGCCCATGAAGGGCACGCCCGAGATGGTGAGCGCTGCCGAGGCGGCGACCATCGCGAGGATGTCCGGCTCGTTCTCGCCGTCATAGCTCAGCACCTGAGCGATGGCGTTGATCTCGTTGTAGAAGCCTTCCGGGAACAGCGGGCGGATCGGGCGGTCGATGAGACGCGAGACCAGGGTCTCCTTCTCGGTCGCGCCGCGCTCGCGCTTGAAGAAGCCGCCGGGGATGCGGCCCGCAGCGCTGAACTTTTCCTGATAGTGCACGGTGAGCGGGAAGAAGTCCTGGCCTTCCTTCACGCTCTTCGCGGCCGTCACGGCGCAGAGCACCACGGTCTCGCCGAGGGTCGCGATCACCGCGCCGTCGGCCTGGCGGGCAACCTTGCCCGTTTCGAGAGTCAGCGTCTTGCCGCCCCACTCGATCGATACAGTCTTCTTGTCGAACATTGTTTTTCCTTCACACCCGCTGCCCGATGCAGCGGGGGCCTATGGAGAGAGCCGTACGTGGCTCGTGGGACTGGCCGAATTGCCGATCCCCCGTCTGCTCCGCTGCGTGGGAGCCTGACGCCGGCGTAGCGTGCCGGGATGACAAAAAGGCGACCCGAAGGCCGCCTTTCCGGTTACTTGCGAAGACCGAGCTTCGCGATCAGGTCGGTGTAGCGACCCTCGTCCTTCTTCTTCAGATAGTCGAGGAGGCTACGACGCTTGTTGACCAGCATGAGCAGGCCGCGGCGCGAATGGTTGTCCTTCGCGTGCGTCTTGAAGTGCTCGGTGAGGTTCGAGATGCGCTCCGAGAGGATCGCGACCTGCACTTCGGGGCTACCGGTGTCGGTGCCGCCGCGCGCATGTTCCTTGATCAGCGCTTCCTTGCGCTCTGCAGAAATCGACATAGTCTTTCCTTCGACATCGCTTAGATATTGAAGCCGCGGACGACCCGGATTTCACCGGATAGAGCCTCCACCAGCGCGATCGGAATATCCTCCAGGCACGCGAAATATTGGCCGTCTTCCTTGGCGATCCCGGCCAGAACCCGCCCCTGTCGGAGCAGCCCTGCCTGGTCGGGGGTGAGGGGTAGAGCCGGGATGTCGTCCAGCCCCGCCCTCAATGGCAGGAGGATTTGTTCAAGGGTGCGGCCCTTAGCGGCTTCGTCCAGTTTGTCCAGCGAAATCGCGGAATCCAGGGTGAAGGGACCAGCCTTCACCCGGCGCAACATGGTGACATGGCCGACGCTGCCGAGCGCCAGCGCGATGTCGCGCGCGAGGCTGCGGATATAGGTGCCCTTGGAGACATGGGCGGTGAGGGTGATTTCGCCCAGTTCGTCGTCCGCACCCAATTCGTCGTCCCGACGCAAGTCGGGATGTCGGATTTGAAGGCTGTGGATGACGACCGATCGCGAGGCCAGCTTCACCTCCTCCCCGGCCCGCGCCAGGTCGTACGCGCGCTCGCCATCGACCTTCAGCGCCGAATAGGCTGGCGGCACCTGCTCGATCGGGCCGGTGAAGCGCGGCAACACCGCCTCGATCTGTGCGAGCGTGGGCCGCACGTCGGAGGTGGCGATCGCCTTGCCCTCCAGATCGAGCGTGTCGGTCTGCGTCCCGAAGGCGATGGTGAAGTCGTACACCTTGTCGCTGTCGAGCATCCGCCCGGCCAGCTTGGTCGCCTCGCCGATCGCGATCGGCAGCACGCCGGTCGCCAGCGGATCGAGCGTGCCGCCATGGCCGACCTTGAACTTGCCGTACTTGCCGTCGCGCAGCGCGCGCTTGACGGCGCTCACGCCCTGGGTCGAGCCGAGGCCCAGGGGTTTGTCGAGGAGGATCCAGCCATGCATCCGGCGGCCCCTAGCCGAGGCGGGCCGCCGGAGCCAGCATCAGGCGCCCGGCTTGGCCTTCTTCGCCTTTTTGGGCTTGGCCGGCGGCGGGCCGCTATGGACGATGCTGGATATCTGGCAGCGCTCGCGCCCGGCGAAGATCGTGTCGCCGCGATCGATCTGCGAGGCTCCCGGGAACGTCTTGAAGCCGACGCCGATCGACCAGGGCAGGTTGTTGCAGCGCGTGAAGAAGGACGCATAATACCAATTGCGCTGCGCATCCTGGATATAGACGCCATCGCCGCTGTCGGTCGGGGTGAAGGTGCGGATGTCGCCGCGGGTGAAGAACGGGATCGTCGCCTGCTCACCCGACTTGGGACCGGGCGTCGGGCCCGATTGCTGCGCCGATGCGGCGGTGGCAGCGAACATCAGCGGCAATGCGCAGGCGAGAATGGTCTTGCGTAACATGGGTCATCTCCTTCCGGAGAGAAAGATGGGTGCTCCTCGACCCCGCTGTATTATACTTAGGCTGTACGCTGCATGAAATGCCGGCGGCACAAGGCGACATAACGCTCGTTCCCGCCCACTTCGCGCTGCTCGCCCTGGCGCACGGCGTTGCCCTCGGCATCGACGCGCAGGTTCATCGTCGCCTTGCGCCCGCATTCGCAGACCGACTTGATCTCGACCAGCGAGTCGGCAAGCGCGAGCAGCTCGGCCGAGCCGGGGAACAATGCCCCCTGGAAATCGGTGCGCAGGCCGTAGCAGAGCACCGGGATGCCCACTTCGTCGGCGAGATGCGCGAGCTGGCGGACCTGGACGGGGGAGAGGAACTGCGCCTCGTCGACCAGGATGCAGGCGAGCGGCGACTTGTAATGCTCGTCCTCGGCGACGCGGCGCAGGTCGGTCGCTTCCTCGAAGGGGACGGCGGTGGCACTGATGCCCAGCCGCGAATCGATCACGCCCTTGCCGCCCCGGTCATGGATGCCGGCAGTGAACAGCAGCGTGCGCATGCCGCGTTCGCGATAGTTGAAATCGGCCTGCAGCAGCGTGGTCGATTTCCCCGCGTTCATCGAGGCATAGTAGAAATAGAGCTTGGCCATGCGCGATCTGCGCCCGGCGGCGGCGCGGGGTCAATCACCGCACCCGCTAATCCTGTGGACGCAGGCTCACTCCCCGGCGCTATCCTCGTCGCCCAGGTCCTGGGCCACCTTGGGATCGCGCAGCAGCTTGTCGATATGGCTGCCCTCGTCGAAGCTCTCGTCCGCCAGGAACTTGAGCTTGGCGGCGTATTTCATCTTCACCCGGTGGGCGACTTCGCGCTGGAGATAGGCGGTGTTGGTGCGCAGCGCCTTGATCACCACTTCCTCGTCCTTGCCGAGCAACGGCTTCACGAACACGGTGGCGTGGCGCAGGTCGGGCGACATGCGCACTTCGGTGATCGAGACCATGTGCTTGGCGAGCACCTCGTCATGCACGTCGCCGCGCTGGAGGATCTCGCTCAGCACGTGGCGCACCTGCTCACCGACACGCAGCAGGCGTACGGAGCGCTCTTCGGTGGTGGTCGTGGTCTTCATGCCCTGATCTCCGCTCCCTCCCCCACCTTGCAGGCAAGGAGAGGGAGGGAAAACAGCTTACAGCGTGCGCTCGCGCATCTCGACTTCGAAGGTTTCGAGATAGTCGCCCGCCTTGATGTCGGTGAAGTTCTGGCTGAACGTCACACCGCATTCCAGGCCCGCGCGGACTTCGGGGACATCGTCCTTGAAGCGGCGCAGCGAGGCGATCTCGCCCTGATAGATGATGACGTCGGCCCGCGTGATGCGCGCCTTGAGCGCCTTGCGGATCGCGCCTTCGGTGACGAGCAGACCGGCGGCCTTGCCGTGCTTGCCCGCAGAGAAGACTTCCTTGATCTCGGCGCGGCCGACGACTGTTTCGAAGGCTTCCGGACCAAGCTGGCCGGCCATGCCCGCGCGAATCTCGTCGGTCAGGTCGTAGATCACGTCATAGTATTTGAACGCGACCTTGTTGCGCTCGGCGATCTCGCGCGCCTTGGCGTTCGGACGAACGTTGAAGCCGATGATGGGGGCACCGGCGGCGCCGGCGAGCGACACGTCGCTCTCGGTGATGCCACCCACGCCCGAATGCAGGACGCGCGCCTTGATGTCGTCGGTGCTGATCTTGTTGATCGCCGCGACGATCGCCTCGACCGTGCCCTGGGTATCCGCCTTGACGACCAGCGGATATTCCATCGCCTGCTTTTCCTTGAGCGCCGAGAACATGCTCTCGAGGCTGGCCGGTGCGTTGGTCGTGCGCTTCTGGAGCGCCACGCCCGAGCGGTATTCGGCGACTTCGCGGGCACGCGCCTCGTTCTCGACGACCTGGAGCGGATCGCCCGCCATCGGCACGCCGGAGAGACCGAGGATCTCGACCGGAACCGAAGGACCGGCTTCCTTGACCTGCTGGCCCTTGTCGTTGACCAGCGCACGGACCTTGCCGCTCTCGGCGCCGACGACGAACACGTCGCCGACCTTCAGCGTACCGCGGTTGACCAGGACGGTGGCGACCGGGCCGCGACCCTTGTCGAGCTTCGCCTCGATCACCGTGCCTTCGGCCTCGCGGTCCGGATTGGCCTTGAGGTCGAGCAGTTCGGCCTGGAGCTGGATCTTCTCGATCAGCTGATCGAGGCCGATCTTCTTGAGCGCCGAGACTTCGACGTCCTGCGTTTCGCCGCCCATCTCCTCGACGATCACTTCATGCTCGAGCAGACGCTCGCGCACGCGCTGCGGGTTGGCGCTGTCGAGGTCGATCTTGTTGATCGCCACGATCATCGGCACGCCGGCCGCCTTGGTGTGATTGATCGCCTCGATCGTCTGCGGCATCAGGCCGTCATTCGCGGCGACCACCAGCACGACGATGTCGGTGATGTCGGCACCGCGGGCGCGCATCTGGGTGAACGCCTCGTGGCCCGGCGTGTCGAGGAAGGTGATCTTCGACTTGTCCTTCAGCGTGACCTGATAGGCGCCGATGTGCTGGGTGATGCCGCCGGCTTCGCCCTTCACCACATCGGTGCCGCGCAGGGCATCGAGCAGCGAGGTCTTGCCGTGGTCGACGTGACCCATGATCGTCACCACCGGTGCGCGCGGCTGCAGCGTGTCCTCGGCATCGGCCTCGGCCACGTCCAGGTCGATATCGCTCTCGCTGACGCGCTGCAGGTTGTGACCGAATTCGGTGACCAGCAGCTCCGCGGTGTCCTGGTCGATCGTCTGGTTGACGGTGACCGGCATGCCCATCTTGAAGAGGGCCTTCACCAGGTCGGCACCCTTCTCGGCCATGCGGTTGGCGAGTTCCTGCACGGTGATCGCCTCGGGGACGACCACGTCGCGGACCTGCTTCTCGCGCGGCGCCGACGAACCACCATAGGAACGACGATGCTCCTTCTCGCGGGCGCGCTTCAGCGCGGCGAGCGAACGGGCACGAGCGCCATCCTCGCCGCCCAGGGCGCGATTGACGGTGAGCTTGCCCGACTGGCGGCGATCGTCGCCCTTGCGGTCACGCTGCTGCGGACGCGCGGGCTCGGGGCCACGGCGCACCGGCGCACCGCCCGTGGGGGCGGGACGCGATGCGGGCGCACCGGCGCCGGCGGGACGCGCAGCCTGGGTCGGAGCCGGGGCCGGGGCAGCTGCCTCCGGCTTGGGCTCGGGCTTGGGCTGCGGCTTGGGAATCTCGGGACGCTGCACCGGCGTGAACAGGCGCGGCGCGGGGCGGCTCGGATCGAGCTGCAGCGCGACCGGGGCCGGCGGCGGGGCCGGAGTCGGCGCGGGCTTCGGAGCCGGGGCGGGCGTCGGGGCAGGTGCCACCTCAACCTTGGGCGCTTCCGGAACCGGTACGGGCGCGGGGGCCGGAGCAGGCGTCGGCTCGGGCGCCGGCGCAGCCTTGGCGGCTTCCGCCTCGGCGCGTGCCTTCTCCTCGACGCGACGCGCTTCGGCCTCGGCGGCGTCGGCACGCTCGCGCTCCTCGCGGCGGCGCGCTTCCTCAAGCGCGTTCATGCGCTGCTCGTCGGCTTCGCGCAGCAGGCGTGCCTGGCGCTCCTGCGCCGTCTCGTTAGAGACCGGCGGGCGCGGAGCGGGCGGCGGCGGAGGCGGCGGCGCGACCGGCTGCGCAGGTGCTGCCACCTGCGGCTCGGGCGCGGTTGCTTCCGCCGGACCTTCGCCCGGCTTGCGGAACACGCGTGCCTTCTTGGTCTCGACGATGACCGTGTTCGAACGGCCATGACTGAAGCTCTGCTTCACTTTGCCCGTCTCGACCGTGCGCTTGATCCCCAGCGGCGCGCGCATGCCCAGTTTCGGCTTTTCGTTGTCGGTGTCGCTCATGCGCTGCCTAAAGTCCTTCAGTCTGTCGTTCGTCGTCAGACGCTTCCGACGGAAGCGCCGATGCGCCTTGCGAAGCGGTTTCGCAAGGGCGGGAGGTGGAATCGGGTCCGATAAAGTGCAGCCACCGATCGAGCGCTTCGCGCGTTCGGGCGGCTGCTTTGGCGTCGGTCAGGCCGGCATGTACCACATTTTCGCGGCCTAGCGCCAAGGACAATATGGTGCGCGAGACCGGCAATGTTAAGCCCTTGCGCCCGCTTCCTTCTTCATCGAGACCGACGCGCCAGGCCTGGGCGAGCTTGCGCGCCCCGTCCTCGCTCGCGTCGCTCGCATGGAGCAGCAGGTGGAGACGGCCGCTGCGCCCGGCTTCCTGGATGCGGTCGCCGCCGATCGCGATGTTGCCGGCCTTGAACTCGAGGCCCAGCCGGTCGAGCGCGTTGCGCTGCAACTGTTCCTCGATCCGCGCACCGAGATCCTCGGGAATGCTGATCGTCGCGCCCTTGAACGCGCGGGTGAGCACGCCCTTGAGCTTCTTAGCCGACACCTCGAGCTCCGCGCGCGTCACGCCGATCCAGGCGCCGCGGCCCGGCGCCTTGGCGCGGACATCGGGCAGCACTTCGCCGTCGGGCGACAGCGCGAGACGAATCAGCCCCTCACGCGGCGCTTCCTCGCGCGACAGCACACAGGTGCGCATCGGATCGCTCCCCTCCCGCGCTGCGGAAGAGGGCGTCGATTTGGTCTTCAGCCGTGGCGTGTCATTGTGAGGGTTCCGCATGCGCGTCTCCCTGCACCGGCGCGTCGCGGTCCGCGATCAGCTGACCGCCCGCGCCGTAATTCTCCAAGCTCAGCTCGGTGATGTTGACCTGCACGGCAGCCGCCGGCTTGCCCAGGCGCGCGACCATCGAGGCCGTGACATCGGCGACGATGCCAGCCTTCTGCTCGCGGGTGGCCGGGCCGGCCAGGCGGATGTCGATGAATGGCATCAGGCTTCGTCCTCCGCCGGCGCAACCGCCGCCGCTTCACCGGCCGCATCCTCGTCCGCGAACCAGTGCGCGCGGGCGGCCATGATGATCTCGTTGCCCTGCTCGTCGCTCAGGCCATATTCGGCGAGGATCCCGCCCTTGTCCTGCTCGCGCTTCGGCGCATCGTCGTTGCGGCGGCGCGGCTCGGCACGCTTCTTCTGCACCAGCTCGTCGGTGGCGAGGTCCGCCAGGTCGTCGAGCGTCTTGATGCCCGCCTTGCCGAGCGTGACCAGCATCGCTTCGGTCAGGTAGGGCATGGTGGCGAGATCGTCCTCGACGCCCAGGTCGCGGCGCTGCTGGCGATTGGCTTCCTCGCGGCGCTCGAGCGCTTCCTGCGCACGGCTCTGCAGTTCCTGGCCGAGTTCCTCGTCAAAGCCTTCGATCGACGCGATCTCGTCGAGCTCGACATAGGCGACTTCCTCGAGGCTGGAAAAGCCTTCGGCGACCAGCAGCTGGGCCAGCGTCTCGTCGACGTCGAGCTCGTTCTGGAAGGTCTCGGAGTTCTGGACGAACTCGGCCTGGCGCTTCTCGCTGGCGTCGGTCTCGGTGAGGATGTCGATCGCCTTGGCGGTCAGCTGCGAAGCCAGGCGCACATTCTGGCCGCGGCGGCCGATGGCGAGGCTGAGCTGATCGTCGGGGACGACGACTTCGATGCGGTCCTCTTCCTCGTCGATCACGACGCGGCTGACATTGGCCGGCTGTAGCGCGTTGACGACGAAGGTCGCGGTGTCGGGCGACCAGGGGATGATGTCGATCTTCTCGCCCTGCATCTCCTGCACGACGGCCTGGACGCGCGAGCCCTTCATGCCGACGCAGGCGCCGACCGGATCAATCGAGCTGTCATGCGAGATGACGCCGATCTTGGCGCGCGAGCCCGGATCGCGGGCGGCGGCCTTGATCTCGATGATGCCGTCGTAGATCTCCGGCACTTCCTGCGCGAACAGCTTCTTCATGAACTCGGGGTGCGCCCGGCTCAGGAAGATCTGCGGCCCACGATTCTCGCGGCGGACGTTGAGGATGATCGAGCGGACGCGGTCGCCGACGCGAACCACTTCGCGCGGGATCTGCTGGTCGCGGCGGATCACGCCTTCGGCGCGGCCCAGGTCGACCACGACGTGGCCGAACTCGACCCGCTTCACCACGCCGGTGATGATCTCGTTGACGCGGTCCTTGAACTCTTCGTGCTGGCGCTCGCGCTCGGCGTCGCGGACCTTCTGGAAGATGATCTGCTTCGAGGCCTGGGCCTGGATGCGGCCGAACTCGATCGGGGGCAGCGGATCGACGATGAAGTCGCCGATCGCGGCGCCCTTCTGGAGCTTCTGCGCCTGGTTGACGTCGACCTGCTTGAAATAATCGTCGACCGCCTCGACCACTTCGACGACGCGCCACAGGCGCAGGTCACCGGTGTTCGGATCGAGCTTGGCACGGATGTCGTTCTCGACGCCGTAGCGATTCTTCGCGGCGCGCTGGATCGCGTCTTCCATCGCCTCGATGACGATGGCCTTGTCGATCAGCTTCTCCTTCGCGACCGAATCGGCGATGGCGAGCAGCTCGGCCTTGTTGGCGGAAATGGCAGTGGCCATCAGTCGTTTTCCTCTGCTTCGTATTCTTCGGCGCCCTCTGCGGAGAGCGGCACGGTTGCGGCAATGAGCTTGTCGGTCATCAGCAGCTTGGCGTCGGCGATGGCGCCGAACGGAACGCTGACCACCTTGTACTTGCGGACGTCGATCGAGATCAGGCCGCCCTCGGCGCCGATCAGGTCGCCGGTGAGCTGCTTGCGCCCGTCCTCGAGCGGCTCGACCAGGTTGAGGCGCGCCTCATGGCCCTTCCAGTCCTCGTAATCCTGCGCACGGGTCAGCGGCCGGTCGATGCCGGGCGAGCTGACTTCCAGGCGATAGGCATGGTCGAACGGGTCCTTGCCCGCTTCCTCCAGCGCGTCGAACACATCGGAAATGCGGCGCGACAGGTCGGCGCAATCGTCGATGGTGAGCTGCCGCGTGTCCGGGCGCTCGGCCATCACCTGCAGCGTCGGATCGCTGGTGCCGCCGAACATCTTCACGCGCACCAGCGCGAGCCCGAGCGCCTGGGCTTCGGGTTCGATCAGCTTGGTGAGGTCGGCAATATTCGCCACGCGGAGCTCCGGATAGGGTCAAGCAGCTTCAGCGCCGGAGCCCTGCGGGCCCCGACCTCGGCATGTTTGACGATGTCGAGAAAGCAGGTGCGATATACGCACTTGGCTGCGGCGCGGCAAGAGCAATCGGATTCGGGTGCCGGCGACAGATAATTCCTCCCCCAGCTTGCTGGGGGAGGGGGACCGCCGCCGAAGGCGGTGGTGGAGGGGTGCGGCGGGCACCGCCGCGTTCCACGCCAACCCCTCCACCATTCGCTGCGCGAATGGTCCCCCTCCCCGAGACAAGCTCAGGGAGGAATTAGAATCGCTCAGCCCGGATTGTGCACATCCAGGAACTTGCCCACCCGCGCCAGGAAGTCCGCCTCGTTCGCCGGATCGTGCATCGTGTGATCCTCGCCCGGATAGACGACGAAATCATGCGGCGTGCCCAGCCGGGTCAGCGCATCGTGCAACCGCTCAGACTGGTCGACCGGCACGGTCTGGTCAGCGCTGCCATGGGCGATCAGGATCGGCATGGTCAGCCCGGCGGCATAGGCCACCGGCGAGAGCGATTCGAGCGAGGGCGCGCGGCCCTGGATACGGTTGCGCCAGGCGCGGAAGCCGCGTTCGTCGAAGGTCTTGTGGTCATAGTCGAGCTGCGCGCGCACATCGGAGATGCCGGCATAGCTGATCGCGCAGCGATAGAGGTGCTTGTCGCGCGCCGCCGCCCACATCGCGGCATAGCCGCCATAGGAGGCGCCCATGATGCACACCCGCTTCGCGTCGATCGTGCCGCGAGCGGCCAGCCAGGCGACGCCGTCGTCGACATCGTCCTGCATGCCGCGGCCCCATTCGCCGTCGCCGCGCGCGGTCATCGCCCGGCCGAATCCGGTCGAGCCGCGATAATTGGGCTGGAGCACGGCATAGCCCTTGCCGGCGAGATACTGGACCCAGGGATCATAGTCCCAGCCGTCGCGGGCGAAGGGCCCGCCATGCGGCATCACGATCAGCGGCAGGTCGCGCGCATCGCGTCCCGCCGGTAAGGTCAGATAGCCCTGGATTGTCAGGCCGTCGCGCGCCGCATAGGCGATGCTCGTTACCCCCGCGAGCTTCCTGCCCTCCAGCGCCGGGTTGATCGCCGCGATCCGCCGGGCCTGGCCGCCCTCGAACAGGTAATAGGTGCCGGGATCGCTCGCCGTGGCACTATAGACCAGCAGCCGGGCCCGGTCGTCGCTCGCCGAGACGATGCGGTTGGTGCGCCCCGGCAGCGCCGTATCGATCGCCGCCTGGCGGCTGCGCGCGGTGCCGTCGAACCACAGCATCCGGTCGCGATCGTCGGTATAGGCGACGCCGGCAGGCTTGCCGTCCGGCCCCAGCTCGAACCCGTCGAGATCGGCCTTGTCATTCTCATAGACCAGCGCGCCGAGCCGGCCGCGGCGGAAGTCATAGCCGTAGAGCGCGATGCGGCCCGACGGCGCCTCGGCCAGCGCATAGCCCTGGTCGCTGTCCTGCACCGGCGCGAACTGGGCGATGTCGGGATCGGCGGCACCCTCGCCCCGGCTGAACCGGTCGCCCTCGCCGCGGCGATAGACCAGGAAGGACTTGTCGCCCTTCTCGCCCATGCCGGCGCGAACCACCCCGGCGCCGTCGACCACCCAGTCGCGGACATGCGCCTGCGCGGCGACCTCGAGCGTGCGCGTGCCGGTGGCGAGATCGACGCGCCACACGGCGGGCGTGTCGTGGCGGCGGTCCTGCCCCTTGAGCAGCAGGAAGCCGGCCCTGCGATCGATATGGAGCAGCTCCTCGCCGGCACCCGCGGGACGGACCTGGCCGAGCTGCGCGACCTGGCCATTGCCGGTGGCGATCTCGACCAGCCGGGTCATCGGCAGGTTGCCGTCACGGCAGAGGCTGGCGAGCAGCCGGCCGGGCGCCAGCCAGACATACCATGCGAGCCGCTCGCCCCGCGGCAGCGCGATCGGGTGCGGGGCAAGATCGGACCGGGCGGGATCGAACAGCGCGAGCTGGCCCCGCGGCGCGATCCGCGCGGCGATACTGGCGCCATCGGGCGAAAGCTGGGGCTCCTCGATCGCCGGCGGCGCGAGCAGCTCGGCGGCGGTGGGTGCATCGGGCACGGGATCGGCCCGAACCGGTGTCGAAAATGCAAGGATGCCCGCCAGCGCGGCGGCACGTGCCCAGGGAAGATAAGCCAACAGAAAACCCCACCCGATTCCGTGGGCAAGGATGGGGAAGGAACGAAAATTGCGCAATACCGTAGATTTGCGCAACTTATTGAAACGCCAGCGTTATGACCCGGTGACGTATCGAAACAGAAGCGTTCCGATCACGCTTGGCAAGCGATCGTTTCACCCGCAGAAAAGCGCTTCGGGTCTCGCGGAGCCAGTGTACGGTCTGCGCGTTGGCACCCGCGAGAACCAAGAGGGTCACCGCATGCAATCGCATATCCGCCTGGCGCTGCCCGCGCTCGCACTGCTCGCCGCCTGCAATACCGGTTCCGGCGCTTCGGCCCAGCAGCAGACCGCCGCGCCCGCCGACGGCGCGCCGCCCTTCACCCTCACCCAGGTCGCCGATTTCGACACGCCCTGGGCGATGGCCTTCCTCCCCGATGGCCGCATGCTGGTGACCGAGAAGGCCGGCAAGATCCTGCTCGTCTCGGCGGATGGCAAGCAGTCGCAGACCATTGCGAACGTGGATGTCGCGTTCCAGGGCCAGGGCGGCCTGCTCGACGTGATCCCCGCGCCCGATTTCGCGAAGAGCAAGCTGGTCTATTACACCTATGCCGAGCCGCGCCCCAACGGCTCGAGCCTGGCGATGGCCCGCGCCACCTTCGTCGATGGCGCGACGCCCGCGCTCACCAACCCGCAGGTGCTGTGGCGGGCCGGATCGGACGGCAAGGGCGGCCAGTTCGGTGCGATCATCGCCTTCGCGCCCGACGGCAAGTCGCTGTACCTCACCTCGGGCGAGCGCCAGCGCTTCACCCCGGCGCAGGACCCCAACCAGGCGCTCGGCAAGATCCTCCACCTGACGCTCGACGGCAAGCCGGCGCCGGGCAATCCCTGGGCCGGGAAGACGGGCACGCCGACCGTGATCGTCACCGATCCGCCGAAGAACACCGAGATCGCCAAGACCGCGCCGAGCCGCACCGTGGCGGTGGAGGGCACCAACCGCGTGCCGTCCGAGACCTGGAGCCTCGGCCATCGCAATCCCTATGGCCTGGTATTCGACGCCACCGGCCGGCTCTGGGAGAACGAGATGGGACCCAAGGGCGGCGACGAGGTCAACCTGATCGTCAAGGGCCGGAACTATGGCTGGCCCAACGTCTCCAACGGCGACAATTACGACGGCACGCCGATCCCCGATCATGCGGCGGGCGATGGCTATGAGGCGCCCAAGGTCTTCTGGAACCCGTCGATCTCGCCGGGCGGCATGGCCTATTATTCGGGCAGCCTGTTCCCGAAATGGAAGGGCTCGCTGCTGATCGGCGCGCTTTCGGGCGAGGGGCTGATCCGCGTCGCGCTGAACGGCGACCAGGCGAGCAAGGCCGAGCAATGGAATCTCGGCATGCGCATCCGCGATGTGGTCCAGGGACCGGACGGTGCGGTGTGGCTGCTCGAGGATGCCGGCGCAAGCAACGGACGTCTGTTCAAGCTCACGCCGAAGCCGTGAGTTCTACCGTTCCCCGGTAAACAGCCCCGCGCTTGCAATGTAGGATTTCGCCTGCTCCATGCTGGTGGATGCAAGCCTGCTTTCCTTTCCCTGCCGATCGCTTTTGCCGCGTGGCCGCGCGCGGGAAGGGAAAACAGGGGCGGCGTAGCATAAACTTCGTAAACTTCCGCGGCCCGCGCCGGCTCCGAATCAGCCGCGCCGGAAGCCGGATTCCCGAGTGCCGGCCGGCCCTAGCGCAGGATCAGATAGTTCATCCGCGCCGCGGCGATCGGCTTGTCGGGCGCGTCCTGCCAGGCCACCGCCTCGACATTGGCGACGCGGGTGCCGAGCCGGGTGACGATGCCCCGGGCGCGCGTCGGCTTGTCGCGGCCGCCGCGCATATAGTCGACGGTCAGGTTGATCGGCTTGACCTGGGTCTCGTCGGTACCGAGCGCCTGCCACAGGGCGCCGACCGCGGCCATCTCGAGCAGGCCGCCGATCGCGCCGCCGTGCAGGAAGCCGGGCCGACCGAGCACATCAGGGCCGAAGGGCATCACCAGCACAGGCGCATCCTCGCCCGGCTCGACGGTGAGGCCCAGAAGCTCGGCATAGGGGGGCAGGATCACCGGTATCCCTCCGTCGCCATGAAGGTGCCGGCGACATGGGCGATCGGGTCTTCGGGATTGCCGTCATGCGCCTGGCCGCGGACGAAGGCGATCGAGCGGGTGAGGCGGTAGCACTCGCCCCGGCCGATCACCGTGCGGCCCGGGGTGGCGGGGCGGAGGTAGTCGATGCGCAGGTCGAGCGTCGCCTGGGGCACGAAGGCGCCGGCGCGCAGCCAGACCGATACGGCGGTGGCCATGTCCATCAGCGCCAGGATCGGCCCGGAGGCGAGCACGCCCGAGGCGGGATCGCCGATCAGGTCCTCGCGATAGGGCAGCTCGAGCTCGGCCCAGTCGGGACCATGGGTACGATAACCGACGCCGAGCCGCGTGCCATGGCTGGCATAGCGCAGGCCGAAGAAGAGTTGCGGATCGAAGCCGGAAGGGGCCGCTTGGCTCATGCACCGGCCCTAGCCTGCCTGTGGAAAGCACGCAAATGGGGGCAATTACATGCTTGTAAGATGCACCACTTCGGCCGCCCGCCCAGGCTTCCCTCGATTTCAACGAAAAGGGGGACGCAATGGCATTGATAGCGATCGATCCGGGCGAGATTGCCGAGCTCGGCACCAATGTGGCGATGCATGGCACGCTGGGCGCGAGCATCGCCGATATCGACGACATGTTCGAGCTGATCGTCGGCATCGCCATCCTGATCTACGAGATCGCACCCGGTTTCGCATGAACGGGATCGACGCGGAGACACGCGCCGCGATCCTCGCCGCCCGTGCCGCGGCGGGCGACACGATCCGGGGGTGGCGGAACGGAGAGGCCTATCGCGCGCTGGCCGCCCGTTTCGCCGATTGCCCGCCGGGCGATGCAGCCGAGGCCCTGACACGTGCGACGCAGTTGCTTGAGAGGGGCGACTGGGCCGCGGCACTGCTCCAGCCGCTGGTCGAAGCGCTCACCGGGGATCCGCTGTTCGAGCCTCCCTTCCGCACTAGCCGGGACGGCCTGCGGATCGGCGCGGTACTGTTCGAATGCCCGGCGATGACGTTGTCCGCCTGCGTGACCAGCGCGGCGGCGATGCGGCGGCTGTCAGTGCCCCGCGCGCTGACCTTCTCGGGCCGGATGGTGGTGACCCGCTATGTGCGCGGCGGCGGCGCCCGCTTGCGGCGCTGGCGGACCGAGCCAGTGGACGCCGATTTCAGCGCAACGACCGCCCCGCCCTGCCACGAGATCGAGGCGCTCCGGCTGGCCGATGGCGATGTCATCGCGACCGATGGAGGGCATGAGGCGCAGCTGCTAACCGAAGCGCGGAGCGACATCGTCACCCTGGTCGCGACGATCCGCGCCGGCACCGCGCCGCTGATGCGCGAACATGCCGTCGCCGATGGCCGGCTGCTCCGGGTCGCGAGCGGCGACGACCGGGCTTCGCGCACCGAGATGCTGCTCGCCTTTCTTCGCCTGGCCGGGCGCGCGGACGCCGGGCCGCGTTTCGCGGAAGCGACGGGCGACCCGGCCTTCCATCTGCGCTGGGCGGCGATGCGTGAATGGCTGGCGCTCGATGCCAGCGCCGCCCTTCCCCGGCTGGAGGCGATGGCGGCCGACGATCCGCATGGCGAGATACGCGAGGCCGCGGCGCGGACGCTGGCGGTGGTGCGATCGCGCCTGGAGGCGGCGCCATGCCCCGCCTGATCGATCCGGGCACCGGCGGCGCGATCGGGCTCGACGAGCTGGTCGAGACGCTCGACACCTATCCCGTCGACGCCCGGGACGAGGACGCCTTTGCCAGCTGGGGGCCGTTGCTCGCCCGGCTGGGCCGCAATCCGGACTTCCTCGCCGAGCTGGCGATCGAGGAACTCAAGACGCGCTGCGCCGCGCAGCATGCCGGCAACGGCTATGGCGCCCAGGTCTTCCTGCTCCGCCCGCCCAACGGTCGCTATGTGCTGCGCGCCAATTTCTGGCCGGCGCGCGAAGATCCGATCACCCGCGCCAGCGGACCTGCGGCCTTCTTCTACGACCTGCCGCACGATCATAATTTCCATTTTATTACATATGGTTATCTAGGCCCAGGCTATTGGAGCGACTATTACGAATATGACGTCGCGCCGCTGACCGGGCTACCCGGCGAGGATGCTGGGTTGCGCTTCGTCGAGCGCGCCCGGCTCGATCCGGGCAAGCTGATGCTCTATCGGATGCGGCGCGACATCCATGTCCAGCTGCCGCCCGACAGCATGTCGGTCTCTCTCAACATCCTCGGCGCCGATCCTGCCCAGCCCTGGCTCGACCAGTATCGCTTCGACATCAGCCGCGGCACGATCGCTGCGGGACTGACGGTGACTGCGGCGGAGGCTCTCGTCGCGATCGCGGTCCATGTCGGCAACGGGCTCGACCTGGCCGAACGCTTCGCCCGCCAACATCCCTGCCCCCGGATGCGAGTGACTGCGCTCGACGCGCTTGTCTCCGCACTGCCCGGCCAGGCGCCGGTGCTGCTCGCCCGGGCAGCCGATGACCCCGACCGCTTCGTTTCAGGCCATGCCCGGGCTCGACTGACTCCATAACGGACATGGTTGCCACCGATACGGAGAGATCACCGCTAGCCTCGACACCGTGACCGTTCCCGTCGCCTGTGCCGTCGACCTGCCGGACCTGGCCCGTGCCGCCGCAGCGCGCGGGCTGGGCCTCGTACCCTTCGCTCCCGGTGTAGAGGCAAAGGCGGCACTGTTCACGGGACCTGCCGAACAGGTCGCGACCATCCGCGCGCAGGGTTGGCACGGCCCGCTATTGCTCATTCTCGCCGATATGGACGGCAGCATCGCCCAGGCACTCGATGCGGGTGCCGACGATGCGGTCCTTCCCGCCGCCGGCCCCGAAGAGATCGCCGCCCGCCTCGCTGCACGCGTCCGGCCCCGGCCGGAGATCGTGCTCGGCGAGTTGCACATCGATCCGGTCGAGCGACGGGTGACCCGCGCCGGCCGCATCCTGCCGCTGCTGCCCCGCGAATATGCCCTGCTGCTCCATTTGATCCGGCAGGGCGAGCGGCCGGCAGGACGGTTGGAACTGCTCGCCGCAGTGTGGGGGCTTGGCTTCGATCCGGGCACCAATGTGGTCGAGGTCCATATCTCCCGGCTGCGCGCCAAGCTCGACCGGGGCTTTGCCGCGCCGATGCTGCGCACCGACAAGGGGCGCGGCTACCGGCTTTGCGCGGCGTGATTGCACGCTATTCTGCCCGCAAATTGGGAGAGCAGGCATGGAAGAGCGCGTCACGATCCAGATCAGCGAAGGCGTGGCCGATGTGCGGCTGGCACGACCGGACAAGCTGAACGCGCTCGACCCGGCGATGTTCGCGGGAATCATCGCCGCGATCGCCCGACTGGAGCAGGAAGCAGGGCTGCGCGCGGTGGTGCTCTCCGGCGAGGGGCGCGGCTTCTGCGCCGGGCTCGACATGGCGAGCATGGCTTCGGCCGGCTCGGGCACCGACCTGATGGCGCGGACCCGTGGGCTGGCGAACGACTTCCAGGCAGTCGCCTGGGGCTGGCGGACGCTGCCGGTGCCGGTGATCGCCGCAGTGCACGGCGTGGCGTTCGGCGGCGGGCTGCAGATCGCCAGCGGGGCGGATATCCGAATCGCCGCGCCGGGCACGCGGCTGTCGGTGATGGAGATGAAATGGGGCATCGTGCCCGACATGGCCGGCTATGCGCTGTGGCGCGGCAATGTCCGCGACGATGCGCTGCGCGAGCTGGCCTACACCGCCCGGGAGTTCGATGCCGAGGAAGGGCAGCGACTGGGATTCGTGACGAACATCGCGCACGATCCGCATACCGAGGCACTGGCGCTGGCCCGGGCGATCGCCGGGCGGAACCCCCACGCCATCCGTGCCGCCAAGCGCCTTGCCAATCTGGAGGCCAGCGCCGGCGAAACCCTGCTCGCCGAGAGCCGGGAGCAGGCCGCGCTGTTGCGCACGCCCAACCAGATCGAGGCGGTGATGGCCAACATGCAGAAGCGCCCGCCGATCTTCAGCGACTGACCGCGATCTCCACCCGGTCGGGATAGAAGGCGAGGTGGTCGCGGATGGCCGCCACCGCCTCGTACGGCGCCTCATAGCTCCACACCGCGTTCGCGGCGCCATCGGCGACCGAGAAATAGGATGCCTCGCCCTTGTACGGGCAATAGCTGGCATGGTCGGTCCGCTCGAGCAGGGCCATGTCGGCATCTTCGCGCGGAATGTAGAAGACCGGCGGATAGCTGGACTCGCGCAGCTCAAGCGCGCGCCTGGTGTCGGCGATCACCCTGCCGCCCGCGCGCACCACGACATGCGCCGTCGAGGGCGTGACCGTGATCGGATGATCGGGCCCCGGAACCAGTTTCTGCCTGCTCGCCATGCGCTACCTCCGGCCGGGGATATGGGGCAGCGCGGAGCCATTGCAATCGTGCCGATCGGCCGCCATACCGCATCCTCGAAAACTGAGAGGAACGCCGAAATGCGCGAAGCCGTGATCGTATCGACTGCACGTACCGGCATCGGCAAGGCGGGCCGCGGCTATTTCAACGACACCGAGGCGCCGGTGCTCGCCGCGCATGTGATGAACGCAGCGGTGGAACGTGCCGGCATCGATCCGGCGCGGATCGACGACGTGTTCTACGGCATGGGCAACCAATGGGGCACGCAGGGCGCCAACATGGCGCGGATGGCGCTATTCGCCGCCGGTCTGCCGCATAGCGTCCCCGCCTTCAGCCTCGACCGGAAATGCGGATCGGGCCTCACCGCCATCGCCTTGGCCGCCCGCTCGATCATGACCGACGAGATCGATGTCGCGCTGGCCGGCGGCATGGAATCGATCAGCCTGACGATGAAGAACGCCCTGCGCTACGTGAACCAGTCGGTGACCGAGAAGGTGCCGGCTGCCTACATCCCGATGATCGAGACCGCCGAGATCGTCGCCGAGCGCTATGGCATCAGCCGCGAGGCCCAGGACGCCTTCGCCGCCGCGAGCCAGCAACGCGCCGCCGCCGGCCTGGCGAACGGCGCCTTCGCCGAGGAGATCGCACCGATTACCGTGACCAAGGCGCTGTTCGACAAGGAAGGCAACCGCACCGGCAGCGAGACGGTGACCGTCACCCAGGACGAGGGCATCCGCGCCGGCACCACCGCCGAGGTGCTCGCCGGACTGAAACCGGTGTGGAAGGACGGCCAGTTCGTGCAGCAAGGCCATCACGTCACCGCCGGCAATGCCAGCCAGCTCTCCGACGGCGCCGCCGCGCAGATCCTGATGGACCGCCAGACCGCCGAGGCCGAGGGCAAGGAGATCCTGGGCATCTATCGCGGCTTCCAGGTCGCCGGCTGCGAGCCCGACGAGATGGGGATCGGCCCGGTCTTCGCGGTGCCCAAGCTGCTCAAGCGCGCAGGCCTCAGGATCGAGGACATCGGCCTGTGGGAGATCAACGAGGCCTTCGCCAGCCAGTGCCTCTATTGCCGCGACACGCTGGGCATCGATCCCGACAAGTTCAACGTCAATGGCGGCGCCATCGCGATCGGCCACCCTTTCGGGATGAGCGGATCGCGACTGGTCGGCCATGCGCTGATCGAGGGGCGCAAGCGCGGGGTGCGGTACGTCGTCGTATCGATGTGCACTGCCGGCGGGATGGGCGCGGCGGGGCTGTTCGAGATCGTGTGAGGCAGACCCGTTACCTGACAACGAAGTTCCGGGCTAGGCAAAGCCTCTCCCCGACGCAGGCCGCGGTCCAGCCTCAGCGTGCGCGTGAAGGCGCGCCAAGGCGCGTGACTTTCAAGTACTGGGCCCCGGCCTTCGCCGGGGAGAGCGGTGGGCATTTCAGGCGGCATCCCACGCCACACCGTCATCCCGGCGCAAGCCGGGATCTCAGGCGGAGGCGCGGGGAAGGAGCCGCACGAGATCCCGGCTTGCGCCGGGATGACGGTTATGAGGTGGAACGGTTTGGGTACGGGGCTTAGAGCCCGACTGCGTCGATCGCGCGCTTCTCGGCCTCGGCATGCAGGTCCCAGAAATTCTCCACGCGCTCGCCGGCGAGGCGCTTCTGCAGCACTTCGAGATGCGCACCCCAGCCGCCGCCGAAACTGCGGGCGTCCGCCGCGCCGCGCAGGCGGCTATGGGTGAGGACCAGGCGGGTGCGGTCCGGGGAAAAAGCGAAGAGCTCGATCTTCACTTCGCCGGCCTCGCCATTGTCCCAGGTAAAGGCGAGCAGGTGCGGCGGCTCGATCTGGAGGATGTCCTCCGACCAGCTCTTGCCCTGGTTCTTCGCATAGCGCTCGGGATTAGGAATATCGCCGTCGGAAAGGTTCTGATGGGCGAAGGTCATGCCCAGCTTGCCGCCGACCCGCGGATCGGTCGGGCCGCCCATGAACCAGCGCGCGCGCAATTCGGGATCGACCAGATATTGCCACACCGTCTCGATCGGCGCGGCGAGGTCGCGCTCGAAACGGAGCATCTGCGGGGTGATCGTATCGGCAACCAGCGTATCTTCAGCCATCTTGCTTCTCCGTGATGCGGCCCAGGCTTTCGAGGATCATCGTCCAGCCCTTGCGGGTCTGGTCCTCGTAAGCGGCCCAGGCGGGGTCCATTTCATGGGTGAGGGTGAGCGTGCAGCCCGCGTGCGTGGGGACGATGTCGATCGCGACACGGCTCCATTCCCCGTCCTCCGCCGGATCGGCCGAGAAGAGGAAGACGAGCCGGTGCGGGCGTTCGATCACCTCGAACTTCAGCCGGTGATGCGCATCGCCTGAGGCACGCCGTTCGACGATCCGACCACGCCCGCCGACCCGGGGGTCGATCTCGCAGGTCAGCATCTCGCCGTCCGGCGTGGCGAAGAGGAAGCGCGCCGCCTGTGCGGGATCGAGCCAGGCGTCGAACACGCGCTCCGGGCTCGCCGCGAACTCGCGGGTGACGGTGAGGATCACGGGCGCGCTCATGCCAGGTTGACCTGCCAGGAGACGCCGAACTTGTCGCTCGCCCAGCCGAAGCGGCTGCTCCAGCCATAATTGTCCGGCGGCATCAGCACGCCGCCGCCTTCGGACAGCGCCTCGAACAGCCGGTCGAATTCGGCCCGGTCCGTGACATCGAGGAAGAAGGACCAGGACGGCGTGAAGTCGAAACCATGGGTGAGGAAGCTGTCGTGCACCATCACCTTCTGGCCGGCGATCACCGCATGGGCGCGGATGATGCTGCCTTCGGGCCCCGGGCCGTCGGGGCCGAAGCGCTCGACCGACTCGATATGGCTGCCGGGCACGGTCTCGATCCAGAAATCGAGCGCGGCCTGGCCTTTGCCGCCCTGGAACATCAGGAAAGGCGTGGCCTGGGTCATGAACGGGTCTCCTTCTGGTCCGCGGCGATGAGCGCTTCGAGCGCATCGAGGCGGACGGTCCAGAACTTCTCCCACTGCTTCAGCCATTGCTCGGCCTCGGCCAGCGGATCGGGCTTCAAGGCGCACATATAGCTGCGTCCCACCTTGCGGCGGGCGACGAGGCCCGCACCCTCGAGCACCTTCACATGCTTGGCGGCCCCGGCGAAGGTCATCGCGAAGGGCTCCGCCAGCTCGCCGATGGATTTCTCCCCCCGCGAGAGATGCGCAAGCATTCCGCGCCGGGTCGGATCGGAAAGGGCGTGGAAGGTGGCGTCGAGTCGATATTCAACCATGTGGTTGAATATCTGCCGCACCGACGAAATAGTCAACCGATTGGTTTAATATTTTTGCGGAGCGCCTGAATGCACGAGTCCGCTCCTCGGAAAAGGATCAGGCCTCCGCCGGCACCGGCGCGCGGGCGGCGCGGATGCTGTCCCAGGCATAGAGCGCGCAGCCGGCCCAGATCAGCGGGAAGGCGATCATGTGGACCGGCCGCAGCGGCTCGCCGAGCATCAGCGCGACCAGGAACTGGATCGTCGGCGCGATGTACTGGAGCAGCCCCATCATCGACAGCGGCAGCAGCCGGGCCGCGGCGGCGAACATCAGCAACGGCGTGGCGGTGATCACCCCGGCGGCGAGGAGCAGCGCGTTCTGCCCGGCGGAGACGCCGAAGCCGCTGGTCCCCTGTCCCGTGGTGTAGAACAGCCAGACGGCCGCGAGCGGCACGAGCAGCAGCGTCTCGACGGTCAGTCCGCCGAGCGAATCGATCGCCACCACCTTGCGGACCAGCCCGTAGAACCCGAAGCTGAAGGCGAGCGAGAGCGAGATCAGGATCGCACCGCCACCGCTCACCGCCATCGCCAGCACGCCGGCGCCGGCCACCGCGATCGCGACGCCCTGCCAGCGCCGCAGCCGCTCGCCGAGCACGAGCATGCCGAGCGCGACATTGACCAGCGGGTTGATGAAATAGCCAAGGCTGGCTTCCAGCACATGATCGGTCTCGACCGACCAGATATAGACGAACCAGTTGATCGCGATCAGCGCGGCGCTGGCGCAGAGCAACAGGAGCGTGCGGCCCCGCGCTGCACGCCAGATGTCGCCGGCCCGGCCCAGCGCGAAGACCAGCACGCCGAGGAACAGCACCGACCAGACGACGCGGTGCGCGAGGATCTGCAGTGCCGGCACATGTGCCAGCACATGGAAATAGAGCGGCAGCACGCCCCAGATGCCATAGGCGCCGATGGCGAGCACGAGCCCCCGATTGCCGGGGATGCGCGCAGTTGCAGTGGTGCTGTTCATGGCGCCTCCCATGCGCGGCCCGGTGCGCTGGTGCAAGCAAGCGCCGCTTTGGACCAGCAAAGCGATTGCACCGGAACGCTTCCCCGCTAGGCTGTTCGCAACAAAGGGGGAATCATGTCGGATCATTGGGAAGAGGGCGGCCCGTACGGCCATCCGCTGATCGCAACGCTGGCCGGGGCGGCCGTGCTGGTACTCGCCGCGCTGCTGGGGCCGCACTTCGCCACGCCGCTGCCCTTTCCAGCCCTGCTGATCGGCGGCGCGGCGACGGCGCTGGTGCTGTGGCTGATCGGCTTCCTGATCACCACGCGGCGCGCGAGCCTGGGCTGGAAGCTCGGCTCGCTGGTGTTGCTGGTCGGCGCCGGCGCCGGGGCCGCGGCGATCGCGCACGGCCAGTTCCAGACCGCGTCGCGCGCCGATGCGAGCAGCTTCGCCGAGATCGAACTGGCGCCCGACGGCGCGGTGGTCCTGCCCGCCGGGGTGGGCGGGCGCGGGCCAGTCTCGCAGCTCTATGCCGATGCGGTGCAGGCCGATGCGGCGGCGGTGCGTGCCATGACCGCGGCCCAGGCGAAGTTCGGGATGGCGGCGCTCAACAGTCCGTATTTGCTCCAGCAGAACCCACATGCGATCGGCAATTGCGGCGAGATCGAACAGATTCGCGCACTCGCCACCGAGCAGAGCCTGGCGCGCATCGGCCGCCGCAAGGCGCTGGCCGAGGCGATCGGCAGCGCGAGCCTGCCCAGGACGGCGAAGCTGGGCATCACCCGGATCGCCGGGGATACGAAGGACGATCCGACTCTCGCCAACCAGCAGGCGATGATCGATGCCACCGCCGAGCTCTGCACGCTGCTCGCGCGCAGGGGCTGGACCAACGACAATGGCTATTTCGGCTTCCGCAGCGGTGCCGATGCCGCGGCGTTCAAGGCGAACAAGGCGAAGCGCCAGACACTGGCCGAACAGGCCGGCGCGATCGATTCGGCCAATCGGGCACGAATCCTGGAGGGGCGCGAACAGGTGCGCGCGGCGCTGAGCCGCTCGATCTACGCGAAGGACTAGCCCAAGGCTCCGATCTCCCGTCCAGGAAGAGAGGGGAGCGGAAAGCGCGGCGGAGGGGGAATCGGGCAAAGTTCAGCTCCTCCCGCCGCGAATTCCCATCCTTTCGCCGGGCATTTCAGGTCAGCACCGCTGACCTACTTGCGCGGGCCTTTGAAATTTTATAACAACAGCGCGAAACGTGATTCCCGAGCGTTTGGCAACGGGAACCTATGTCCGGAGAGCCCATGTGAGCGAGCGCGATCGCGCCAACCTGCCCCCGCTTGCGCTGCACGTGCCCGAGCCGCGATTCCGCCCGGGCGACGAGGCGGACTTCAGCGACATCGCGGTACCGCCCGCCGGCGCCACCCGCCGCCCCGACACCGCCGACCGTGCCGACAGCTTCCATGAGCTGGCATACGGTCTGGTCCGCGTCCTCGACGAGGATGGCAATGCCGTCGGCCCCTGGGATCCGCGGCTGGATGCGGACGCCAAGCGCCGCATGCTCCGTTCGATGGCACTCACCCGTGCGTTCGACGAGCGGATGTTCCGCGCCCAGCGCCAGGGCAAGACCAGCTTCTACATGAAGTCGACCGGCGAGGAGGCCGTCTCGATCGGCGCCGCGATGGCGCTGGCCGGTGACGACATGTGCTTCCCCTCCTATCGCCAGCAGGGAATCCTCATCACGCGCGGTTATCCGATCGTGACGATGATGAACCAGATCTACTCGAACAAGGCCGATCCGCTCGAGGGCCGCCAGCTGCCGATCATGTACTCCTCGAAGGAGTATGGCTTCTTCTCGATCTCGGGCAACCTCGCCACGCAATACCCGCAGGCCGTGGGCTGGGCGATGGCGAGCGCGGCCAAGGGCGACACGCGCATCTCCGCCACCTGGTGCGGCGAAGGCTCGACGGCGGAGGGCGACTTCCACTCGGCGCTGACCTTCGCGACGGTCTACAAGGCGCCGGTGATCTTCAACGTGGTCAACAACCAGTGGGCGATCTCGAGCTTCTCGGGCTTTGCCGGGGCCGAGGCGACCACCTTCGCGGCGCGGGCGATCGGCTATGGCATCGCGGGCCTGCGCGTCGACGGCAATGACGCGCTGGCGGTCTATGCCGCGACGGAGTGGGCCGCCGAGCGTGCGCGGACCAACCAGGGCCCGACCCTGATCGAGCATTTCACCTATCGCGCCGAAGGTCACTCCACGTCCGACGATCCGACGGCCTATCGCTCGGCCGGCGAGCCCAATGCCTGGCCGCTCGGCGATCCGATCCGGCGCCTGAAGGAGCATCTGATCAAGCTCGGCGAATGGGACGAGGAGCGCCACGCCGCGCAGGACCTCGAGCTCGCCGAGCTGGTCAAGCGCGAGCAGAAGGAAGCCGAGAAGAACGGCATCCTCGGCCACGGCATGCACCAGCCCTTCGAATCGATGTTCGAAGGCGTGTTCGAGACGATCCCCTGGCACCTCAAGGAACAGCAGCAGCAGATGCTGGACGAGCAGAAGGCAGCCGGCCTGTGAGCGACATTATCGACGCCGAGGGCGCCACCGTGCAGATGAACATGATCCAGGCGATCAACTCCGCCATGGACGTGATGATGGCCCGCGATCCGAACGTGGTCGTGATGGGCGAGGATGTCGGCTATTTCGGCGGCGTCTTCCGCGCGACCGCCGAGCTCCAGGCCAAATACGGCAAGACCCGCGCCTTCGACACGCCGATCACCGAGATCGGCATCATGGGCGTGGCGATCGGCATGGGCGCCTATGGCCTCCGCCCGGTCCCCGAGATCCAGTTCGCCGACTATATCTATCCGGCGCTCGACCAGCTCGTCTCCGAAGCCGCGCGCCTACGCTATCGCTCGGCCGCGGACTTCACCGCGCCGATCACGATCCGCTCGCCCTATGGCGGCGGCATCTTCGGCGGCCAGACGCACTCGCAGTCGCCCGAGGGCATCTTCACCCACGTCTCGGGCATGAAGACGGTTATCCCCTCGACGCCCTATGACGCCAAGGGGCTCCTCATTGCGGCGATCGAGGATAACGACCCCGTGCTCTTCCTCGAGCCCAAGCGCATCTATAACGGCCCGTTCCACGGCCATTATGACCGCCCGGCCAAGACCTGGGCCGATCATCCCGGTGCGCAGGTGCCCGAGGGCCATTACCGCGTCGAGCTGGGCAAGGCTTCGGTCGTCCGCCCGGGCGGGGCGGTGACGATCCTCTGCTACGGCACGATGGTCCATGTCGTCGCCAACACGGTCGAGGAAATGGGCATCGACGCCGAGATCGTCGACCTGCGCACCCTGGTGCCGCTCGACATCGAGACGATCGAGGAGTCGGTGAAGAAGACCGGGCGCTGCCTGATCGTCCATGAGGCGACGCGCACTTCCGGCTTCGGCGCCGAGCTTTCGGCCCAGGTCCAGGAGCGCTGCTTCTACCATCTCGAAGCGCCGATCGAACGCGTCACCGGCTTCGACACACCGTACCCGCACAGCCTGGAATGGGCCTATTTCCCCGGCCCGGTCCGCATCGGCACCGCCCTCAAGAAGATCCTGAAGGACTGACCCCCATGGCACGCTTCACGTTCCGCCTGCCCGACATCGGCGAAGGCATTGCCGAGGCCGAGATCGTCGCCTGGCACGTCAAGGTCGGCGACAAGGTGTCGGAGGACCAGCAGGTCGCCGACATGATGACCGACAAGGCCACGGTCGAGATGGAATCGCCGGTAACCGGCGTGGTCGTCGAGCTGGCCGGCGAAGTCGGCGAAATGGTCGCGATCGGCTCGGGCCTGATGGTGATCGAAGTCGAGGGCGATGTCGCCGAGGCAGCGCCTGCGGCTGACGAGACTCCGGTCGAGGAGCAGGTCGAGGCCGAGACGCCCGGCGTGGAAGAGGCGGTCGAGCCAGAATCTCCCTCTCCCCTTCGGGGAGAGGGTCGGGGAGAGGGGGAGTCATCCCCCAGCCCCACGCCTGCCCAACCTGCCCCTCTCCCCAGCCCTCTCCCCGGAGGGGAGAGGGAGCAGAAGAGCGTCCTCGCTTCCCCCGCGGTCCGCGCCCGCGCCAAGGATCTCGGCATCGACCTCGCCACGGTGAAGGCGGACGGCAACCATGTCCGCCACGCCGATCTCGACGCGTATCTGCGGTATGGCAGCGCCCAGGGCTATCACGCGCCGCACGCATCGCGCGCGCGCGAGGACCAGCCGATCAAGGTCATCGGCATGCGCCGCCGCATCGCCGAGAACATGGCCGCGTCGAAGCGCCAGATTCCGCACTTCACCTATGTCGACGAAATCGACGTGACGGCGCTGGAGGCTATGCGCGCCGACCTCAACGACAATCGCGGCCAGCGCCCCAAGCTGACCATGCTGCCCTTCCTGATCGTCGCGATCTGCCGGGCATTGCCCGACTTCCCGATGATCAACGCCCGCTACGACGACGAAGCCGGCGTGGTCACGCGTCACGGCCGCGTCCATCTCGGCATGGCGGCGCAGACCGATGCGGGCCTGATGGTGCCGGTGATCCGCGATGCCCAGGACAAGAATGTCTGGCAGCTCGCCACCGAGATCAGCCGCCTCGCCGAGGCCGCGCGCACCGGCAAGGCCAAGTCGGAGGAACTGTCCGGCTCGACGCTCACCGTCACGTCGCTCGGCCCGCTCGGCGGCATTGCGACCACGCCGGTGATCAACCGTCCGGAAGTCGCGATCATCGGCCCGAACAAGATCGTCGAGCGCCCGATCTTCGTTGGTGACGAGATCGTCCGCGCCAAGCTGATGAACCTGTCGATCTCGTGCGACCACCGCGTCGTCGATGGCTGGGATGCGGCGAGCTTCGTCCAGGCGGTGAAGAAGCTGGTCGAGACTCCCGTGCTGTTGTTCGCCGACTGATGCGCTGGCGGGCGATGACTTCGGGCGATCTCGACGGTGTCGTCGCGGTCGCCCGCATCGCCTTCCCGGACCATCCCGAGGGCCGTGCCTGTTTCGAGGAGCGGCTGGCGCTGGCGCCGGAGAGCTGCTTCGTTCTCGAAGGCTCGGGCGGCGTGGCCGGCTATCTGATCGCCTATCCCTGGCCCCGCGGCGCGATCCCGCCGCTCGACACCTTGCTCGGCGGCCTGCCCGAAAGCCGCGACAGCTGGTATCTCCACGACCTCGCCTTGCTTCCCGAAGCACGGGGCGGCGGCAATGCCCGGGCGGGGCTGGCCCTGCTGTTCGGCCAGCTGGATGCACCGATCGCCCTGGTCTCGGTCAACGAGTCCGCCGCCTTCTGGCGGGCCCAGGGTTTCGTGCCGCAGGACGACCCCGAACTCCGCGCCAAGCTTTCCAGTTATGGTCCGGATGCACGTTACATGGTGCGGGGCGTCACAAAACCGGGCTAGGAGGCGGCCATGCATTTCGATCTCCTCCAGTCGATCAGCCTCGCCGGCGATATCTCCGTCCCCAATGACGACCGTACCGGCAATGCCCGCCACCATGGCTGGGTGATCGACGGCGCCACCGATCTCGGTCCGCCGGGACTGGTCGGGAGCCAGGGTGGCGCGGCCTGGCTGGCGAGCATCGCCCAGGCCGCCTTCACCGCCTCCACCGCCGCCAGCATCGAGGCGCTGTACAACGACGTCGCGCTGCAGATCCTCGCGGCCTGGGAGCGCGACCGTACCCGCGATCCCGAGGACCGCTGGGAATATCCGCTCGCCTCGTCGCTCGCCGTCCGGCTGAATGACCAACTGGAGGTAGGCTGGCTCGGCGACTGCGCCGGCTTCCTCTGGTCGGCCGGCACGGTCACCCGGATCGGCCCGGAAAAGGAGATCCGCAATTCGGAGGCCGAGCGCGCCGCCAGCCTGGCCGAGCATGGCCTGGGCAGCCCGAAGAAGTCCGCGCCGATCCTCGCCAATCTCCGCGCCACCCGCGGCCGCACCGGCATGCGCGTGCTGAGCGTCGATCCCGAACATATGATGGCGGTCGACACTGCCCGCATCGCCTGCGCGCCCGGCGACGAGCTTTTCCTGATGTCCGACGGCTATGCCGCGCTGATCGACAGCTACGCCGCCCATGACGACGCTTCGCTGGTCGAGGCGATCCGCAGCCGGGGCCTCGCCGCGGTCGCCGAGGAGCTGCGCGCAATCGAGCAGGACGATGCCGCCTGCACCCGGTTCCCGCGGTTCAAGCGATCGGACGATGCCACCGCCCTGTGGCTGCGCATCGGAGGTTGAGCCGATGCACTGGATCCTGCGCTACACGACCACGCCCGACTATCTCGAGCGCCGCGCCGCTTTCCGCGAGGCGCATCTCGCGCTGGCCTGGGCCGCGGCGGACTCGGGGGACCTGATCCTGGGCGGCGCGGTCGGCGATCCGCCCGAAAGCGCGCTGCTGCTCTTCGCGAACGCGGCCGCCGCCCGCGCCTTTGCCGAGGCCGATCCCTATGTCGCGAATGGGCTGGTCGCGCGCTGGGAAGTGCTGCCCTGGAACACCGTGGTCGGTGCGCAGGCGGCGAACCCGATCCGGCCCTGAGACCATGTGGCAGGCCGATGCCGTGCGTGTATTGCGGACCCCGCTCCCAGGCGTCTGAAATCGATGCGTGAAGCCCCATTTGGGGCGTGCAGCGGAATGGCAATTGACTCTCGGCCAATAAGGAACAGAATAGGAACATTCTGTTTTCCGAGTCGTGCGCCCTATGGCCGATCCTGCCGTCCTGAAGCAATTGCGCGAGACGCTTCGCGGTCTCGAGACCGGTGGATTCCGCCGGCGCCCGTCGTTGCCCTTCGGTATCGAGGCGCTCGATTCGCGCCTGGCCGATGGCGGCCTCAGGCTCGACGCGCTGCATGAGGTGGCGGCGGGCACCAGCGACATGGCCGATGATTGCGCGGCGACGCTGTTCCTCGCCGGCCTCGCGGCACGCGCCTGGGGCCCGGTACTGTGGGTGGTGCGGCGGCGCGACCTGTTCGCGCCTGGCCTCGCCCAGTCGGGGCTGGATCCCAAGCGCCTGATCTATGCCGAGGCGAAGGACGATGCCGAGCTGCTCGCGGTGATGGAGGAAGGGCTGCGCCACCGCGGGCTCGGCGCGGTGATCGGTGAGGCCAAGCGCGCCGACATGACCGCCACACGGCGGCTGCAGCTGGCGGCCGAGGGCGGGCGGACGATCGCCCTGCTGATGAAGCGCGCGGCACGCGAAGGCAGCGATCCGATCTCGCCCCCTTCCGCGGCGGTGACGCGCTGGCGGGTGACTTCGGCGCCCTCGACGCCGCTGCCGGTGGAAGGCGTGGGGCGGCCGCGCTGGAAGCTCGAGCTGGCGCGGCAAAAGGGGGGCGAGGGTTTCGAACTTATCGTGGAGGCATGCGATGCAACGGGTCGCTGCGCTCTTCCTCCCGTTATGGCCCATCGAAAGGCTGTGGCAGGCGGAAGCGCGCCCCGCCGCGCGGCCTGACCCGCGCCGCCTCCCCACACCCCAGGCACCGCTCCGCAAGCCGGCCCAGCATGAGGGCCATTGGCGGCCGGGTGCGAAATGGGCGCGGGAGGATGAGCTTCCGCTTCTTCCTCTCCCGCTTGCGGGAGAGGGCCGGGGTGAGGGTGAGTCGGGCACGGCAAGCGCTTCGCTCGTGGCTCGTCCGCACCCTCACCCGGCCTCGCTGCGCTCGGCCACCCTCTCCCGCAAGCGGGAGAGGGAAGTAGAATTTCCCCCCCTCGTCACCACCCTCCGCAACGGCAGCCGCATCGAGATCGCCGCCGCCTGTCCCGCCGCCCAGGCGCTGGGGCTCAGGCCCGGCATGGCGGTCACCCAGGCGCGGGCACAGGTGCGCGGGCTCGATGTCCGGCCGGCCGATCCCGAGGGCGATCTCGCCGCGTTGAAGCGCCTCGCGATCCTTGCCGCGCGGCGCTGGTCGCCCTGTGTCGCGCTGTCGGATTCGGACGGGCTGTTCCTCGACCTCTCCGGCACCGCGCATCTGTTCGGCGGCGAGGCAGCGATGGTACGGCGCATCGTCCGCCTGCTCGCCCGCGCCGGCTTCACTGCGCGGATCGCGATCGCCGACACGCCGGGCGCCGCCTGGGCGCTCGCCCGCTATCACGGCGATTGCATCTGCCCGCCGGGCGAACAGGCGTCCGCGCTCGCCGAGCTGGCCACCCCGGCGCTGCGCATCGGCGAGCCCGCGGTCGAGCTGCTCAAGCGGCTCGGCATCGACCGGATCGGCCAGCTTTCCGCCCTGCCCCGCGCACCCTTGGTCCGCCGCTTCGGCGCGGCGACGGTGCTGCGGCTCGACCAGGCGCTGGGGCGGATCGCCGAGCCGCTCGATCCGGTGATCCCGCCGGAGAGCATCGCCGTGCAGCAGCGCTTCGCCGAACCGATCGCGTCCGCAGAAGCCATCGAGCATTGGCTGGGCACGCTCACCCCCAGGCTCGCCGCCGCGCTCGAGGCCGAGGGGCTGGGCGTGCAGGCGCTGGAATGCGTGGCCGAACGGATCGACGGGGTGCCGCAGCGCATCCGCATCGGCCTGGCGCGACCCAATCGCGATCCCGCGCATCTGCTCCGCCTGCTCAAGCGCCGGATCGAGGATGTCGAGCCGGGCTATGGCATCGATGCGATCACGCTGCATGTCCGCCGCGCGGCACTGCTCGGTCCCGAACCGGTGGTCGAACGGCTAGACGAGGAAGCGGCGCCCGACATCGCCACGTTGGTCGATACGCTGGCGACGCGGATCGGCCTGGGCGCGATGTGGCGGATGCAGCCGGTGGAGAGTGACGTGCCCGAGCGTTCGGAAGCCCGCGCGCCGGTGCTCGATCCCCCGGCCCGCCCGGCGCAGCGCGGCAAGCGCGACGATGTCCGCCAGCTCGACCGCAACCCGCCACTGCCGCCCTGGCATCCCGGCTGGCCCCGCCCGGCGCGACTGCTGCGCCGGCCCGAGCGGCTCGATCACGTCATCGCCGAGCTGCCCGACCAGCCGCCCCGCCGCTTCACCTGGCGCGGGCAACCGCACCGCGTGATCCATGCCGACGGGCCCGAACGCATCCAGGGCGAATGGTGGAAGCGCGATGCCGAGCGGCTGAGCGTGCGCGACTATTTCCGCGTCGAGGACGAGGCCGGCCGGCGCTACTGGCTGTTCCGCGCCGGCGACGGCGAGCGCGCGGCGACCGGCGATCTCAGCTGGTATCTCCACGGGGTGTTCGGATGACCTATTCCGAGCTCCAGGTGACCACGCATTTCTCGTTCCTGCGCGGCGCATCCTCGCCCGAGGACCTGTTCACGCAGGCCGCGCGCCTCGGCCTGCCCGCGCTCGGCATCGTCGATCGCAACTCGGTGGGCGGGGTGGTGCGCGCGCTGGTCGCCGCCGAGCAGCTTTCCAGGGCCGGCATCCCGATCCGGATGATCGCCGGCTGCCGGCTCGATCTGGTCGATGGCAGCTCGGTGCTGGTCTGGCCCGAGGACCGCGCCGCCTGGAGCCGGCTCACGCGCCTGCTCACCCTCGGCAAGAGCCGCGCCGATGCCCAGAAGGGCGAGAAAGGCCAATGCTTCCTCCATTGGGACGACCTGGCCGGCGCGGCGGAAGGCATGGTCGGCGCGCTGGTGCCCGGGCTGGCGGATACCGGCGATCCCCAGGCGCTACGCTGGATGGCGGATGTGTTCGGGACGCGCGGTCATGTGTGCCTCACCCAGCATCGTCGCCCCGGCGACGCGATGCGGCTGCACGAGCTGAACCTCGCCGCCCGGCGCTTCGGGCTGACGGGGCTGGCGACCGGCGACGTGCTCTACGATACGCCCGACCGGCGCATGCTGCAGGACGTGGTCACCGCGATCCGCGAATGCTGCACGATCGACGAACTTGGCTTCCGCCGCGAGCGCAGCGCCGACCGGCATTTGAAATCCCCGCAGGAAATGGCCCGCCGCTTCCGCGATTATCCCGAAGCGATCGCCGCCTCAGCCGCCATCGCCGAGCGCTGCACCTTCTCGCTGCGTTCGCTCGATTACCAATATCCCGACGAGATCGTGATGAGCCGGCATACGCCGCAACGCGCACTGGAGCGGCTTTCCTGGCAATCGCTGCGCGCCAAGTTCGACGGCTTCCGTCCGCCAGCCTATTCACGCCTGCTGCGCAAGGAGCTGCGGCTGGTCAGAAAGCTGAACTACGCCCCCTATTTCCTCACCGTGAACTCGATCGTCCAATATGCCCGAAGCCAGGGAATATTGTGCCAGGGCCGAGGATCGGCCGCGAATTCCCTGATCTGCTATGCGCTTGGCGTCACGTCGATCGATCCGATCAAGCATCAGTTGCTGTTTGAGCGCTTCGTATCCGGTGCCCGTGGAGAACCACCGGACATAGACATCGATTTCGAGCATGAACGGCGTGAGGAAGTGATCCAATGGATCTACGAAACCTATGGCCATGATCACGCGGCATTGACCGCCGTCGTCAGCCGCTTTCGCTCGCGGGGCGCCTTGCGCGAAGTCGGCAAGGCGATGGGCCTGCCCGAAGACCTGACGTCCGCACTGTCGTCCCAAGTCTGGGGTTGGTCGAATGATGTCGACGACAAGCATGCCGACGCACTCAATCTCGACCGTGGCGATCCACGCCTTGCGTTGACACTCGAACTCGCCCGTCAACTGATCGGCACGCCGCGCCACCTTTCCCAGCATCCCGGCGGCTTCGTCCTCACGCGCGATCGGCTCGACGCCCTGGTACCGATCGAGCCCGCGGCGATGATCGATCGCCGCGTCGTCGAATGGGAGAAGCTCGACGTCGAGGAACTCGGCCTGATGAAGGTCGATATTCTAGGCCTTGGCATGCTCGGCGGCATGCGCCGTACCTTCGATCTGCTGGAGCAGCATAAGGACATTCGGCTGACGCTCGCTTCTTACGACCTCCAGAACGACGACGAACCCACGTTCAAGATGATTCAGCAGGCCGATACGCTCGGCGTGTTCCAGATCGAAAGCCGGGCGCAAATGTCGATGCTGCCTCGCATGCTGCCGGTCAATTTCTACGACATCGCGATCCAGGTCGCGATCGTCCGGCCCGGGCCGATCCAGGGGAACATGGTCCATCCCTATCTCAAGCGCCGAGAACTGCTGCGCAAGAATCCTAAGGCAAGGATTCCCTATCCTTCGCCAGCGCTTGAACCGGTGCTGGAGAAGACCCTGGGCGTGCCACTGTTTCAGGAGCAGGCGATGCAGGTGGCGATCATCGGTGCCGGCTTCAGTCCGCTCGAAGCGGATCGGCTGCGGCGTGCGATGGCAACCTTCAAGTCGAGCGGCGACATCGGCGAGTTCGGACCCAAGCTCATCGCAGGCATGCTCGAGCGTGAAATATCGCCGGACTTCGCCGAGCGCATGGTCGAGCAGATCAAGGGCTTCAGCAATTACGGCTTCCCCGAAAGCCACGCCGCCAGCTTCGCCAAGATCGCCTACGCTTCGTCCTGGATGAAATGCCATCATCCCGACGTGTTCTGCACCGCACTGCTCAACGCGCAGCCGATGGGTTTCTACGCCCCCGCCCAGCTTATCCGTGATGCGCGCAACCACGGCGTCGAGGCGCGGGCGGTGTGCATCAACGACAGCGACTGGGATACCCGGATGGTGCCCGCGGGACCGAATCTGCGCGAGCAGGATCCGCGCTTCTGCGGCATCGGGGAGGACTGGAAAGGCCTGCAACCGATCCGGCTCGGCATGCGGATCGTGCAGGGACTCTCAAAGGACGATGCCGAAGCGGTCCTGCGGGCACGCCGGCAAGCCCCCTTCACGTCGATCGAGGACATCTGGCGTCGTTCGAGGGTAAAGCCCGCCGCGCTGGAACGGCTGGCGCGGGCCGATGCCTTCCAGGCGCTGGGGCTCAATCGGCGCCAGGCACTCTGGGCGATCAAGGGATTGAGCCAGGCGCCGCTCGACCTGTTTGCCGCCGCCGATGCCCGCGAAGGCGCGACCGTGGCCGAAGTGATCGAGCCCGAAGTGGCGCTGCAGCCGCTCAGCGCCGGGCGCGAAGTGGTGGAGGATTACCGCGCCACCCAGCTCTCGCTGCGCGCACATCCCCTCCTTTTCCTGCGCGACCGGCTGGCGGCACGGCGGATCGCGCAGTGCGCGGACCTGCTGAACATGAAGGACGGGCAGCGCGTGGAAGTCGCCGGGCTGATCCTCGTCCGCCAGCGGCCGGGCAGCGCCAAGGGCGTGGTGTTCGTCACGCTGGAGGACGAGACCGGCATCGCCAATGCCGTGCTCTGGGCGGACCGGTTCGAGGAGAACCGGCGCACGGTGATGTCCGCCACGATGCTGGCCATCAAGGGCAAGGTGCAGCGCGAGGGGATCGTAATCCATCTCGTCGCCGAGCAGATCACCGATCTCACCCCCTGGCTGCGCGAAGTCGGCGAGCTCGAACTGCCGGACATGACCATGCCGGGCGACGGGGCACGGCATGGCGGCGAGATCGATCCGCGCGACCGGCTCCAGCTCCCCCGCCAGCGCGCGCTCGAAAGCTGGCCGCCCCGCCGCAGCCTCAAGGCGCCGGACCTGATCCCGGTGCGCTCAAGGGATTTCCACTGATGCCGAGGAACCGCTTCTTCTACGCACTTCGCCCCTCGCCGCTGGCCCGCAACCTGATCGGCGTGCAGCGCGACCAGCTGGGCCTTGCCGAAAGTCTGGTCGAGAATGACCGGCTGCACATCACGCTCGGTATCACCGAGGATTTCGCGCGCCAGCCCTATGCCGAGATGAAGCGGCTGATCGAGATCGGCGAGCAGATCTCGGCCGCGCCGGTTCCGGTGCGGCTCGACCGGATATCGGGCGGCAACGAGACGATCGCGCTGCGCCCCAGCCGCAGGATCGATGCGCTGGCTGAGCTTGGCCACAAGCTGCAGCAAGGCCTGGCCCATGCCGGGCTGCTGCGCGATGCGTGGGATTTCCACCCGCACGTCACCCTGCTCTATCGCAAGTGCCGCCCCTTCACCCGGACGATCCCGCCGATCGGATGGGACGCGACCGATTTCGTGCTGATCCACTCGATGCTCGGCGAGCATCGGCATGTCGAGCTGGGCCGCTGGCCGCTGATCGAGCGGCAGGGCGGGTTCGGCTTCTAGCGTCCCGCCTCCCGCAACCTGTTCCCCGGCGAAAGCCGGGGCCTAGGGCAACAGAGCGAGATGGCCAAGAAACCCCTGGGCCCCGGCTTTCCGCCGGGGAGCGGCAATCTCAAGCGTCACGCAAACAGGATGCGCCTAGAAGCCCAGCCCCAGCTGCGGCATGTTCCGGGTAACGACCCCGTCGCGCACTTCCACCCCCTCGATCCCGAGCATCTGCGCCTTGGAATGCGATCCGCCCGGCGCCGAGAAGCCGCCGATCCGGCCATTGGCGGCGGTCACGCGGTGGCAGGGGATGATCAGCGGCACCGGATTCGACGCCATTGCCTGGCCGACATCGCGGGCGAATTCGGGTCCGGCTTCAAGTGCCTTGGCAATCGCGCCATAGGTCGCGGTCTCGCCCCAGCCGAGCGCGCGGACGGCGGCGTAGACGCGCTCGAAGAACGGCTCCTGCCGGCCGAGATCGACCGGCACGTGGGCGAAGTCGATGCGCTCGCCGGCAAAATAGCGCAGCGCGTCGTCGATCACCGCCCGGACTTGGGGCGATGGCGACACCCGCCGGGCATCCGGCAGGCGGCGCAGTAATGCGCGTTCGGCCTCATGCACCGTGCCCGCCGGCAGCCTGAAGCTGGTGATGCCCAGCGCGTTCCAGCCGATCGCGGCGAAGCCCGCCACGGTCTCGAACACAGTGTAGAAGCGCTCGCCGGTCATGCGAAGGAGATCGGGGTTCGGCGTGTCACTCGCAACCCCAAACTACCGATCAATGCCTGGCCTTCCGCAACCACCATGCGTCACGGCGCCCTCCATTGACGCGACGCGTGACCGATGTCGTAAAGCGCCATGTACTTCGCACACGAAATTCCCGAACTCACCGTCTACCCTCGCGGATTTCCCGGCTATTGGCTTGGCGCGGTTTTCTCCGGCACCTTCGACTGGGAGTCTGGAGGAAAGAGCCTGGTCACGGCCTATGTCCGCTTTGTCGAGGCTGCCTATCGCCGCTATCGCGAAGGGCGCGAAGGTGCGCTGACCTTTATCGATTCCGATGGCTCGTCGGTGCCGATCGGCGCTTATATGCACGCCTGCACCAGCTTCGAAGATTGCGTGAGCCATATGCACCGCGCAATCCAGTGCATCACCGGCATCCGGAAGAATCAGATCATCCCCGAACAACTGCGCGCGTTGCTCGCTGATCGCCCGAATTTTCTCCTCAACCGGACTCCCGATCGGATTCGCGAGCTGCGGAATACGATCCAGCACAATTATCAGGCGCTATTCGATGGACAGATCGCTCCCGGTTCCCCGACCAGCTTGATGGTCGAAGGGCACGAGGAACCGGTCCCCGGGCAACCCGGACAGATATTGAAGACCTGGGATCGCATACAGATCGGCCAGCAATCGATACTGCTTCGGGATCTGCATGCCTGGCTCGTTGCGATGGGAGACTGCGCCGACGCAATCTCCCGCTATCGCACCAGCTAGAGGATCAGCCCCCGACGGTCTGCTCGATCACCCCGAAGATCGGATGGTGCCTGTCGTCCTCGGCCCAGATGCGCACCGTGTCGCCCGCCTTGAGGAAGGGGGTTTCGGGCTTGCCGGTGCGGATCGTCTCGATCGTGCGGATCTCGGCGATGCAGGAATAGCCGACGCCGCCTTCGCTGACCGGCTTGCCGGGGCCGCCATCCTCGCCGCGGTTCGAGACGGTGCCCGAGCCGATGATCGTGCCCGCGCCGAGCTTGCGGGTCTTGGCGGCGTGGGCGACCAAGGTGCCGAAGTCGAAAGTCATGTCGACGCCCGCTTCCGCCCTGCCGAACGCCTTGCCGTTCACATCGACCATCAGCTTGCGGTGCAGCTTGCCGTCCTTCCACCAGTCGCCCAGCGAATCGGGCGTGGCGAAGACCGGCGAGAAGGCACTGGCCGGCTTGGACTGGAAGAAGCCGAAGCCCTTGGCCAGCTCGCCCGGGATCAGGTTGCGCAGCGAGACGTCGTTGGTGAGGCCGACCAGCCGGATCGCGGCGAGCGCCTCTTCGCGGCTGGCGCCAAGCGGCACGTCGCCGGTGACCACCACCACTTCGCCTTCCAGGTCGCAACCCCAGGCTTCGTCGGCGAGCGGGATCGCGTCACGCGGCCCCAGGAACCCGTCGCTGCCGCCCTGGTACATCAGCGGATCGTGCCAGAAGCTGTCGGGCATCTCGGCATTCCGCGCCTGCCGGACCAGCGCGACATGGTTCACATAGGCCGAGCCGTCCGCCCATTGGAACGCGCGCGGCAGCGGCGCAGCTGCGAGGCGCTCGTGGAAGCGCTCGCGCGGGATCACCTCATGGTCGAGATCGGTCGCCAGGTTGCGCAGATCGGTCTCGACCCGGTCCCAATTGTCGAGCGCCGCCTGCAGCGTCGGCGCGATCATGTCGGCGCTGGCATACCAGGCCAGATCGGTGGAAACGACGACCAGCTTGCCGTCACGGCCGCTCTTCAGGCTTGCGAGCTTCATTCAAGTCTCTCCTTTACCCCATCCATAACCGCCCGAGCGGCCAAGTCGAGTTGACTCAGTTGGTTGACTCGGGAGGCCGTGCCCCGCATCGGTTGGCGCATGGGGGCTGCGCTGCGCTTTCTGGATCATGAAGGCGAGATGGCGGCGCGAATCCGCGATTTCGGCTGGAGCGCGCATCCGCTCGGCCCACCGGAACATTGGCCCGATGTGCTGAAGTTCGCGCTCGACGTGGCGCTGGGCTCGACCTTCCCCACCGCGGTCTATTGGGGCCCCGAGCTCCATCTCCTCTACAACGATGCCTGGGCCACGATCCCCGCCGATCGCCATCCCTGGGCGCTGGGCCGGCCGGGTGCGGAGGTGTGGGCAGACATCTGGGACGTAGTCGGCCCGCAGATGCGCGGCGTGCTGGAGAGCGGCCGCGGCTTCGCGATCTATGATCAGCAGCTGATGATGGAGCGCGACGGGCGCCCCCAGGAAACCTGGTGGAACTACAGCTTCACGCCGCTGCGGGGTGGCGAGGGCGAGGTCGCCGGCATGCTCAACCAGGGCAATGAGACCACGCGGATCGTCTTCGCCGAGCGCGCGCGCCTTGCCGAGGTGGCGCGACTGCGCGACCTGTTCGAGCAGGCACCGGGTGCCGCGGCGCTGCTCCACGGGCCCGAGCATCGCTTCGAGTTCGCCAATTCGGAATATCTGGCGCTGATCGGCGGGCGCCCGGTGCTGGGCAGGACAGTGGCGGAGGCGCTGCCCGAAGTGGTCGACCAGGGCTTCGTCGCGCTGCTCGATACCGTCTATGCCAGCGGCGAAACCTTCCGGGCGGACGGCGTGCCGGTGCTGCTCCAGCGCCGTGCCGACGGCCCGGCCGACACCCGCTTCCTCGATTTCGTCTATCAGCCGATCAAGGACGCGAACGGCAACACCACCGATATCTTCGTCGCCGCGAACGACGTGACCGAGCGCACCGCCGCCGAGGAGGCGCTGCGCCAGAGCGAGGAGCAGCTGCAGCTCGCGCTCAACGCCTCGCTTGGCGTCGGCACCTGGGTGTGGGACGTCGCCGCCGATCGCGTCACCGCCGATGCACGCTTCCTGCGCCTCTACGGGGTCGACGAGGCGCTGGCGGGCAAGGGCACGCCGATCGCCGACTTCTTCGTCAACGTGCATCCCGGCGACCGGGCCCGGCTCGAGGCGAGCATCGCCCGCACCCTCAGCGAGCGCGTGCCGTTCAACGAGGAATATCGGCTGGTCCAGAGCGACGGCACCTCGCGCTGGGTGAGCGCGCAGGGCCGTGCCACCTTCGACGAGGAGGGCAGGCCCTCGCGCTTCCCGGGCGTCGCCTTCGACATCACCGAGCGCAAGCTGGCCGAGGAAGCCGCACGCGACACCGCGGAGGAACTGCGCGAGGCGAATGAGACCCAGGCGTTCCTGGGGGCGCTCTCCGACCAGCAGCGCGCACTCGATTCGGCCGATGCGGTGATGCGCTTCACCGCCGCGGCATTGGGCGAGCAGATGGGGCTCGACCGGGTGGTCTTCTACCGGGTGCAGGGCGAGAATGTGCGCTTCGGTCCCTATTGGACCAGCGGCAGGCTCGCCGCGCTCGAAGGCACGCTGCCGATCGCGGCGCTGGGCGACAATGCCCGGTCCTATCGCACCGGGCGCACCGTGGTGCTGGGCGACACGGCGCACGAGGCGCCGGGCCTTGCGCATCTCGCCGGCGCCGGGGTGGGCGTGCCGCTGCTGCGTGGCGGGCAATGGGTCGCGGTGATGTCGATCAACACCGCCGAGCCGCGCCGCTGGAGCGCGGAGGAAGTCGCCTTCATCGAGGCGGTGGCGGAGACGACCTGGGACGCCGTGGAGCGGATCGAGGCAGTGGCGGCACTGCGGGAAAGCGAGGCCAAGTTCCGCGCCATCGCCAACTCGATCGACCAGATGGTCTGGTCGACCCTGCCCGACGGCTATCACGATTATTACAACGACCGCTGGTACGAATATACCGGCGTGCCGCACGGCAGCACCGACGGCGCGGCCTGGAACGGCATGTTCCATCCCGACGACCAGGAACGCGCCTGGTCGGTGTGGCACCAGAGCCTGGCGACCGGCGAGCGCTACCGGATCGAATATCGCCTGCGCCACCGCTCGGGCCGCTATCGCTGGGTGCTCGGCAGCGCCCAGCCGGTGCGCGACGAGCGGGGCGAGATCACCCGCTGGTTCGGCACCTGCACCGATATCCAGGACATCGTCGATGCGCGCGAAGTGCTCGCCCGCTCGCGCGAGGCGCTGGAGGCGGCGGTACGCGAGCGGACCGAGCAGCTGATGGCGGCGGAGGAGCGGCTGCGCCAGGCGCACAAGATGGAAGCGGTCGGCCAGCTCACCGGCGGCATCGCGCACGACTTCAACAACATGCTGGCGGTGGTGATCGGCGCGCTCGACCTGCTTGAACGGCGCGTGGCGCAGGGGCGGCTCGATCTCGACAGATACATCACCGCCGCGCGCGACGGCGCGACCCGCGCGGCGGCGCTGACCCAGCGGCTGCTCGCCTTTTCGCGCCAGCAGCCGCTCGCCCCGGTGGCGATCGACGCCAACGAGATGGTCCGCGGGATGATCGAGCTGCTCGTCCGTACGCTGGGCGACGACGTGACGGTGGAGACGGTGCTGCCGGCCGGCGTCTCGCCGCTGCTCGCCGATCCGAACCAGCTTGAGAATGTGGTGCTGAACCTCTCGGTCAATGCGCGCGACGCGATGCCGCATGGTGGCAAGCTGGTGCTGACTACCGCCAATGCCCGGTTCGAGGCGGAAGAGGCCGGCGAACTCGAGCTGCAGCCGGGCGCCTATGTCGAGATCGCGGTGACGGATACCGGCATCGGCATGACCCCCGAGGTGGCCGCCCGCGCCTTCGATCCCTTCTTCACCACCAAGGGCGTGGGCAAGGGGACGGGCCTGGGGCTCAGCCAGGTGTTCGGCTTCATCCGCCAGTCGGGCGGCGCAGTCGGCATGGATACCGAGCCGGGCCAGGGCACCACCGTGCGGCTCTATCTGCCCGCCCATGAAGGCGCCACGCCGGCGCCGCGCGCCGATACGCCGATCGCGGTGCCGATGGGCGCCCGCAGCGGCGAGACGGTGCTGGTGGTCGAGGACGAGGAGCGGGTGCGCAACTATTCGATCGAGGCGCTGCGCGAGCTTGGCTATCAGGTGACGGGCGCCCGCGACGGGCCCGAGGCGCTGCGGCTGATCGAAGGCCAGCTGCGCAACGGGCGCGAGCCCTTCTCGCTGCTGTTCAGCGATGTGGTGATGCCCGAGATGACCGGGCGCGAGCTCGCCGAGCGCGCCAGGGCCAAGCTGCCGGGCCTCAAGGTGCTGCTGACCAGCGGCTATGCCCCGGAGACAGCACGCGTTGCGGGCGAGACGATCCTCGCCAAGCCCTTCGATCTCGATCGTCTGGCCGCGGCGGTGCGGGCCGCGCTCGACGCATAACCCCTTGACCGAATCACCCGCGCGGGCCATGCGCCCCGCGGCTCCGGCGCCTTGCGCCACTGCCCCCGTAAAGCCCAGCCGCCGAGTCCTGTCGAAGGGCGGCTTGTGGCCCGCCCCGGCAGGCGGAGACGTGTATCCATGGCAAATGTAGCGGTTATCGGCGCCCAATGGGGTGACGAAGGCAAGGGCAAGATCGTCGACTGGCTCGCCGAGCGCGCCGACATGGTCGTGCGCTTCCAGGGCGGGCACAATGCCGGCCACACGCTCGTCGTCGGCGAGAATGTCTACAAGCTCTCGCTGCTCCCCTCGGGCATCGTGCGCGGCACGCCGAGCGTGATCGGCAACGGCGTGGTGCTCGATCCCTGGCACCTCAAGGCCGAGGTCGAGAAGCTGCGCGGCCAGGGCGTGGAGATCACCCCCGACAAGCTGATGATCGCGGACAATTGCCCGCTGATCCTGCCCTTCCACCGCGATCTCGACGCGCTGCGCGAGGACGCCAGCGGCGCCGGCAAGATCGGTACCACCCGCCGCGGCATCGGCCCGGCCTATGAGGACAAGGTCGGCCGCCGCGCGATCCGCGTGTGCGACCTCGCCCATCTCGACGAGCTCGGCCCGCAGCTCGATCGCCTGACCGCGCATCACGACGCGCTGCGCGCCGGCTTCGACCAGCCGCCGATCGACCGCGAGGCGCTGCTGAACGAGCTGCGCGAGATCGCCGGCTTCGTGCTGCCCTTCGCCCAGCCGGTGTGGCGCGCGCTCAACGCCGCCCGCGAGCGGGGCCGCCGCATCCTGTTCGAAGGCGCGCAGGGCGTGCTGCTCGACATCGATCACGGCACCTATCCGTTCGTCACCTCGTCGAACACCGTGGCGGGCACCGCTTCGGCCGGTTCCGGCATCGGCCCGGGCGCGGTCGGCTTCGTGCTCGGCATCGCCAAGGCCTATACCACCCGCGTCGGCTCCGGGCCCTTCCCCAGCGAGCAGGACAATGCGATCGGCGAGCGCCTCGGTACGCGCGGCCATGAGTTCGGCACCGTCACCGGCCGCAAGCGCCGCTGCGGCTGGCTCGACGCGGTGCTGCTGCGCCAGTCGGCCGCCGTCTCAGGCATCACCGGCATCGCGCTGACCAAGCTCGACGTGCTCGACGGGTTCGACGAGATCCAGGTGTGCACGGGCTACCGGCTCCACGGCGAGGAAATCGACTATTATCCCTCGAACGCAGCCGATCAGGCCGCAGTCGAAGCCGTCTATGAGACGATGCCGGGCTGGCAGGAAACCACTGCCGGCGCGCGCAGCTGGGCCGAACTGCCCGCCGCCGCGATCAAGTATATCCGCCGCGTGGAAGAGCTGATCCGCTGCCCGGTGGCGCTGGTTTCGACCAGCCCCGAGCGCGAAGACACGATCCTGGTCCGCGATCCTTTCGCGGACTGATCTGGCCTCGTCCGCGATCCGTTCGCGGACTGCAGACGCGGCAATGCGCTACCCGTCCGGCCAGGGCGGGTAGCGCATCTCCTGCGTCAGGAGCCCTTAATGGGGCTTCTTCTTGCCTTCCTTCTTGGCATCACGCTTGTCTTCGGACGAAGCCGCGGGATCCTGGCTGGGGGTTGCCGAATCGGGTGCGGGCGTGGCCGTGCTGGTATCCGGCGCAGGCGCCGGGTTGGCACTCGGGTCGGGTGCCGGCGCAGGAGCGGTGGTTTCCGTCGGCGGGGTGCCAGACGGGTCCGTGGGCGTAGTGGTCTGGGCGAAAGCCGCCGGGGCGGCCAGCAGCGCCGCGGCGCCGATCAGGGTTTTAAGCAACATAACAGGGCAATCCTCCTTACGGTTTCTGCCGAGGTCCTTTCGAGCGGTTAGGCATGTCTGGATTGTTTCCAGACGTTTCAGCCAACCCTGCCCCGCGCACGGCTGAGCAATGAGCTGAGCCCCTTGAGGGGCGGGCCGAAACCGGTGCGCATGCAAAAAGCGGCCACACCATCGGGTGCAGCCGCCTTTTTTCCTGGCCGGACGCATCCGGCTTTCCGGAAACGACTCAGCCGATCTGGGCGCGGTGGAGCAGCTTCTGGTCGGCGAGGACCAGCGCGACCATCGCCTCGACCACCGGCACGCCGCGGATGCCGACGCAGGGATCGTGGCGGCCCTTGGTCATGATCTCGGTCGCCTCGCCTTCCCGAGTCACCGTCTCCACCGGCGTCAGGATCGAGCTGGTCGGCTTGAACGCCACCCGCACGCGCACCGGCTGGCCGGTCGAGATCCCGCCCGCGATGCCGCCGGCATGGTTGGCGAGGAAGACCGGCCTGCCGTCATTGCCCGGGCGCATCGCATCGGCATTCTCTTCGCCGGTCAGCGCCGCTGCCGCGAAGCCGTCGCCGATCTCGACGCCTTTCACCGCGTTGATCGACATGCACGCCGCCGCCAGCTCGCTGTCGAGCTTGGCATAGAGCGGCGCCCCCCAGCCGGCCGGCACCCCAGTCGCCTCGCAGGCAATCACCGCGCCGAGCGACGAGCCCGATTTGCGCGCGCCATCGACCAGCGCCTCCCAGCGCTTCGCAGCCTCGGCATCGGGGCAGAAGAACGGGTTGTTGCCGATCTCGGCGGCATCGAAATTGGCATAGTCGATCGCGTCGCCGCCGATCGCCTCGACCCAGGCGAGGATCGACACCTCGGGGATCACGGCCCGCGCGACGGCGCCCGCCGCTACCCGCGCCGCGGTCTCGCGCGCCGAGCTGCGCCCGCCGCCGCGATAGTCGCGGAAGCCGTATTTCGCGTCATAGGCATAATCGGCATGGCCGGGGCGATAGGCCTTGGCGACTTCCGAATAATCCTTCGAGCGCTGGTCGACATTCTCGATCATCAGGCTGATCGGCGTGCCGGTCGTGCGTCCCTCGAACACGCCCGAGAGGATGCGGACCTGGTCCGGCTCCTGCCGCTGGGTGGTGAAGCGCGACTGGCCTGGGCGGCGCTTGTCGAGAAAGGGCTGGATGTCGCCCTCGGACAGGGTCAGCCCCGGCGGGCAGCCATCGACCACGGCGCCGAGCGCCGGGCCATGGCTCTCGCCCCAGGTGGTGAACCGGAAGACTCGTCCAAAGGTGTTGTAGCTCATCGCCAGCCTCCTCGCCCAAGTCGCCGCGATTTGGAAGAAAGAAGCATCACCAGTCCGCCAAAGCCGGAGATGCGGCGGCGATCAGCCATCCTGGCCGAGCGCGGCGAACGCCGGTGCGTGCGTCGCGGCACCGCGCATCCCGCATGGCATGGCACCGCCCTGAAGCGGCAGCGCCATCAGATATTCGCCGGCATAGGGGGAGGCAAATCCCTGCGCCCATTCCGCCGCGAAGCCGAAGCGCTCATAATAGCCGGGCTCGCCGAGCACGAAGGCGAGCATCGCGCCCGCCGCGCCCAGCTGGGCGATCCCGGCCTGGACCAGCGCCTCGCCGACGCCCTGCTGGCGCCAGGCCTTGTCCACCGCCAGCGGCGCGAGTGCGACCGCGGCAATGGCCTTGTCGGCGATCGCGACGTCCATCCGGCTGAACGCGATCATCCCGGCGAGCGCGCCGGTCTCCTCGTCGTCCGCGACCAGGGTCAGCACCATGTCGCCATCGATGCACAGCCGCTGGACCAGCCGCGCCTCGTCCTCCGCCGGGAAGGACCGGCGCAGCAGCGCGTCGATTGCCGCAACATCCCCGCCATTGGCGGGGCGAATGGTGATGCTCACAGGCAAAGCCCTCTCCCCTCCGGGGAGAGGGTTGGGAGAGGGGGAGTCGCGACCCGGTCGCGAAAAGAAGGAGCCGCCCCGTCAGGCCCCTCTCCCCGACCCTCTCCCCCAAGGGGAGAGGGAGATTTTACGAAAGCGCGATGTCCGGCGCGTCCTCGGCCTTCATGCCGATCACGTTATAGCCCGAATCGACATGGTGGATCTCGCCGGTGACACCAGACGACAGGTCCGAGAGCATGTAGAGCCCGGCGCCGCCGACATCCTCGATCGTCACGGTGCGGCGCAGCGGCGAGTTCAGCTCGTTCCACTTGAGGATATAGTTGAAGTCGCCGATGCCGCGCGCGGCGAGAGTCTGGATCGGGCCGGCCGAGATCGCGTTCACGCGGATATTCTCCGGGCCCATGTCGACCGCGAGATACTTCACGCTGGTCTCCAGCGCGGCCTTGGCGACGCCCATCACGTTATAGTGCGGGATCACCTTTTCGGCGCCGTAATAGGTGAGCGTGAGGATCGAACCGCCGTTCGGCATCATCTCGCGCGCACGCTTGGCGACGGCGACCAGGCTGTAGGCCGAGATGTTCATCGTCATCAGGAAATTGTCGAGCGTGGTGTCGTAGAATTTCCCGCGCAGCTGCGACTTGTCCGAGAAGCCGATGGCGTGGACGATGAAGTCGATCGTCGGCCACTTCGCCTTGAGCGTATCGAACGCCGTGTCGAGCGCGTCCATGTCGGCCACATCGCAATCGATCAGCGTGTCCGAGCCGAGCTGGTCGGCGAGCGGCTTCACCCGCTTGAGCAGCGCATCGCCCTGATAGCTGAACGCCAGCTCGGCACCCTGTTCGGCTAGCTTCTTCGCGATGCCCCAGGCGAGGCTCTTGTCATTGGCGAGGCCCATGATCAGCCCACGCTTGCCCTGCATCAATCCGGTCACGACGCGCTATTCTCCATTCTTACCCGGTTCCTCTAGACTCGTTTCGGGCGTTTCCGCCAGAGCCGCATTCAACTCGGCGCCGACTACCAGACCGAGCCCGACGAGGAAGAAGAAGATCAGCGCGATCATCACGCCTGCAAGGCTTCCATAGGTCAGATCGTAATTTCCCAGCGTACCGAGGATTTTGGGCAACAGGGCGGTAACCAGCAGCCACCACACCGCGGTGAACAGCGCGCCGGGCCATTTCGGGCATTTGCTCTTCCGGAAGCGGCTGGGAGTCAGCGAGTAAAACAGGATGTAGAGCGCGCCGAACAGCGCCACCGCCGGGGCGATCTTGCTGAGCGAGACGATGCGCTGCGCCTCGGATGCCCAGGGGAAGATATTGTAGAGGAACTGCTCGACGCCGGTCAGGATCACCTGGAAGCTGAATGCCGCCATGGTGATGATCACCGAGGCGATGATCATCCCGATCGCGCCCAGCCGATATTGCCAGAACGGCGTGTTCGAGCGCACGCCATAGGCCTGGCGCAGGATGCCGCGAATCGTCTCGATGAAACCGGCCACGGTCCACAGGCCGACGATCGCACCGAACCATAGCAGATTGCCGGTCCGCGCCATCAGCACGTCCGACACCGGCTTGCGCAGCAGCGTCGCGACATCGGGCGGCACGGTACGGAGGAACGCCTCCAGCGTATGGATCCCCTCCGAGCTGCGGCCGAACAGCTGGGCGATCGCGGCGGCGACGATGAAGAAGGGGAACAGGGTGACCAGGCTCAGATAGGCAAGGTTGCCGGCATAGGTGAAGCCGTCCTGGAAGGTGCCGACCACCACCCGCTTGGCCACGTGCCAGAACCGGGGACCGAGGCCGATCCGGGCAAGCAGGCCGAGAATGCGGGAGCCAAGCCCCGGCCTCGCTTCTACGGCGCCCGTATCTTCCCCTGTCGTCACAAAGCGTTAGACGCCCATGCGGCCACGGGGGTTCCCCTTGTCGTTCCAGCCCTTGGCGAACTCGATCAGCGCATCGTCGTCCACCGGCAGGTCGACCATCAGCGTGACGAGCAGGTCACCGCGGCCGCTCGGCTTTTTGTGGAAGCCACGGCCCTTGAGGCGCAGGGTCTTTCCGGACGAGGAGCCCTTGGGCACCTTGAGCATCACCGCGCCATCCGGCGTCGGCACGCGCACCTCGGCGCCGAGAACGGCTTCCGACAGCGTCACCGGCAGCTCGAGCCGGATGTCGTCGCCGCTGCGCTCGAAGAAACGGTGCGGCTGGATCTCGATCGTCACGATCGCGTCGCCGGGGCCGCCCGGACCTTCCTCGCCCTTGCCGGCCAGGCGCATCTGGGTGCCGGTCTCGACGCCGGCGGGCAGTTTGAGGTCGATCGTCTTGCCGTCGCGCAGCGTGACGCGCTGCGGCGCCAGCTTCGCCGCATCCTCGAAGCTCACTGCCAGGCGATAGGGGACATTGGCGCCCTTGGCCGCGCCGCGACGGCCGAAATCGCCGAAGCCGCCCGAGAAGCCACCGCCGCCGCCCGCGCCGCGCCGGCCGCCCATGCCGCCGAACAGCCCCTCGAAGATGTCGCCGAAGCCGCCGCCGTCACCGCCACCGAAATCGGCGCGGAAGCCGCCCTGGCCGCCGCCCATGCCCCCCATCCCGCCGGGGCTGAACCCGCCGAACGGATTGGTCGGGTTGCCCTCGCCGTCGATCTCGCCGCGATCGAAGCGGGCGCGCTTGTCCTTGTCGGTCAGCAGGTCATAGGCCTGGGTGACCTGGCTGAACTTCTCCGCCGCCTTGGGATTGTCCTGGTTGCGGTCGGGATGCAGCTCCTTGGCGAGCTTGCGATAGGCCTTCTTGATGTCGGCCTCGCTCGCGCCACGCGCAACGTTCAGTACGGAATACGGATCAGCAGCCATCAAAACCCCTTTGGACGCGCCGTATTTCGGCGCGTCCGCCCGCTAACGCAAGGGTCCGGCATAAAGTCGCGCTTCGGGCCCCTGCGCAGCGGAAAGGGAAGGCCGCTCAGCGCACGAAGGTCAGCGTCGAGATGTGCATCACGCTCGCCACGTCCTGCCCGCCGAGCTTGGCCGGCGCGGTCTCGGTGTGCGAGGCGCTGAGCAGATAGCGGCCCTTGCCGAGCTGCGGCGCGTCGATGCGGCCCGCGGCGTCGGTGGTGAAGGCCTTTTGCCAGCGATCCGGCGTGATGATCGTCACCTTGGCATCGGCCAGCGGCTTGCCGCGGAAGAACAGGGTGAACTTGTCCGCATTCGCCGCCACCGGCACCAGTTCCAGGTCGAGCTTGTGGCTGGTCTCGCTGCGGCCGGCGCGGGCATAGAAGATCGCGCCCTGTTTCGCGTCGCCCGACTGCCAGGGCTCGAACACCGCATCGTCGCGCACGCGCACGTCGCCGGTGCCCGGGATCGCCGCCTCGATATGGTTGGCGCGGCGAGTCAGTATGGCCGTCGTGCCGACCAGCTGCGGCTTCTGCAGCTTGGGGAATTCGGGATCGCCATTGGCCGGTACCGCCTCGTGCGGCTCGCCCAGATAGATGCGCGCCGGGCCCTTGCCGTCATGCTCAACCCAGATCTCGTGCGCGGCGACCGGCGCGGCGATCAGCATCGCGGCGGCGGCAAGCAGAAGTGTCTTCATCGATCTCTCTCCTCTCAGAAGCGGTAGCTGGCGCTCACCGTGAAGTTGCGCGGCGCGCCGTAGCGATACTGGCTGAACGTGCCCATCTGGCTGTAATAGGTCTTGTCGAGCAGGTTCTCGACATTGGCCTGGAACGACAGGGCGTCGCTCAGCGCATAGCGCGCCATCAGGTTGACCAGCGCGAAGCCGCCCTGCTCGAAGCGGAACGGCGCGCTGGTGACCGGGTTCGGCGCGATGGTGAAGGCCTCGCTGCGATAGTTGACGCCGCCGCCAAAGGTCAGGCGATCCACCGTATAGGTGGTGAACAGCTTGAGCAGGCGCCGCGGCTGATCGGTGTTCGCCGCCACGCCGTCACGGTCCTCGGCCTTGAACTGGCTATAGCCGAAATTGATGTTCCAGCCGGGCAGCAGCTTGCCCGTCGCCTCGATTTCGAATCCCTTGCTGGTCACCCCCTGCGCCGCGACATAGGTCTGCTGGGGCAGGCCGCCGCCCGGCGGCACGACCATGATGTCGGGCTGGCCGACATTGTCCTGCTCGATGCGGAACAGCGCGACCGAGGTCTGCAGCGCATCATTGAAGAAGGCGCTCTTCAGGCCGACCTCATAGGCTTTGCCGTCGAGCGGCGCGATCAGGTCGAGGGTACGGGTGCGCAGGTTCTGCGGCTGGAAGATCCGGGTGTAGCTCGCATAGAGCCGGTGGTTCGGCGTGATGTCGAGCAGCGCGCCGACATAGGGGATGAACTCGTCGCTCGCGCCATAGTCGCTCGCCCCGCTCCACGCGAAGCCGCGCTGATGCCAGCTGGCCAGGCGGCCGCCCGCGATGATCTTCAGCGGATCGGCGATGTTCAGGCGGACCGCGCCGTAATAGCCGGTCTGCTCGATCCGCTCCTGCTCGTTGCGCACCGCGGTAGTGCCGAACACCGGCTCGGGGAACACCGCACCCTCGCGGCCGAGGACCGGGATATTTGACGCCCAGGCGTTCAGCCCGGTGCCCCAGGCCGGATTGTTCTCCGTATAAGGCGCCACGAAATTGTCGGTGTAGCGGTTGAGCACGCTGTGCAGCGCGCCGAGCACGACTTCGTGGTCGCGGCCGAACAGCTTGACGCTGCCCTTGATCTGCCCGTCGAAGCTTTCCTGCGTGCTCACGCCCTTCGACTTGTAGGGGTTGCTGCTCTGGATCGTGCCTGTCGCCCGGTCGGCGGTGCCGTACAGATAGAGCAGCTGGGTATCGCCGGTGTTGCGCAGCTGGTTGTAGTTGACCGTCACGCTCCAGCGATCGCCGATCTCCTGGCGGATCGTGCCGAAGATGTTCCGGTTGGTGGAGTTCCAATAGGTCCAGTCGGCCGCGGTGGTCTGCGAGCGCTTCAGGTCGGTGGTGACCGATCCGTCGCTGTAGAAGGTCGGCAGCGCACCCCAGGTCGCGCCCTTGGGCTTGGTGTCCTGATAGCTGATGCCGGCACGGACCAGCGTCGTGTCCGTCACATCCGCGTCGACCACGCCGTAGAGCACGTATTTCCTGGTGTGCAGCAGGTCGGTGAAGTTCTTGCCGTTCTCGTAGCGGCCGACCGCCCGGACGCGGACCCGGCCGTCGGAGGTAAGCGCGCCGCCGACATCGGCCGAGACACGATAGGTGTCCCAGCTGCCGGCGCTGGCATTGACATAGCCGCCCCATTCCTTCGCATCGGCATGCTTGCGGACCAGGTTGACCGAGGCCGAGGGATCGCCCGCGCCGGAGAGCAGGCCGGTCGCGCCGCGCACGATCTCGACGCGATCATAGATCGACACGTCGATGCTGGTCTCGCCATTGCCGCCGGCCAGCGTCCAGGCCGCCGGCACGCCGTCCACCTGGGTGTTGCGGATCTCGAAGCCGCGGGCAAAGAAGGTGTTGCGGACATCGTCGACTTCATTGACCGACACGCCGACGCCATTGTTGATGACGTCGGCGACGCTGATCAGGTTCTGGTCGAGGATGCGCTGCGCGGTGACAATGCTCACCGACTGCGGCGTCTCGCGCACCGTCAGACCCAGGCCCGTCGCCGTGTCGATCTTGTCCGGGATGGTATAGCGGCCACTGACGACGATCTCCTCGCCCTCCGGCTTCTGCGCACCCTCGGTCTGGGCGAAGGCGGGCGTAGCGGCGAGCGCGGCAAGTGCCACGCCCAGGCGGAGAGAAAGCTTCAACGTCACTATGAGGGACCCCCGATGGTTCAAGCGGATTGATGCGCGGCGCTGCCGGCGGCTTGCGGGGTCCTTAAATATATTGAGAATGAGTTGCAACTAAGAAGCGTGCACCTGGGGATTACCCGGCACGCAAGCCAGGCTGCGACGGGAAACCTTTGGATGATTGGGCCGGGGCAATCCCCGTTGCATAACCGCCAGCATCCCGTCATCCGATCCGGAGATGCGTCATGTCGCTCGACCGTCGCAGCTTTTCCCGCACCGCACTCGCCTCGCTGGCCGTCGCTCTGTCCCCCTCGGCCCTCGCCCTCCCGGCCGGGCCGAAGATCCGCAACATCGTGCTGGTCCATGGCCTGTTCGCCGACGGCTCCTGCTGGTCCGAAGTGATCCCCTTGCTCCAGGATCGCGGGCTCAACGTCACCTCGGTGCAGAACCCGCTCACCACCTTGCCCGATGCGGTGGCCGAGGCGACGCGCGTGCTCGATCGGCAGGACGGACCGACCGTGCTCGTCGGCCACAGCTTCTCCGGCATGATCGTCACCGAGGCCGGCATGCACCCCAAGGTGTCGTCGCTGGTCTATGTCGCGGCCCGCGCGCCCGATGCCGGCGAAGACTATGCCGCGCTTGCCGCGAAATATCCGACACCACCGGCGACGGCAGGCATCGTCTTCGACGGCGACGAGGGACGGCTGAGCGAAGCCGCCTTCCTGCGCGATTTCGCCGGCGACCTGCCGGTGCGCAAGGCGCGGGCGCTGTTCGCGGTGCAACAGCCCTTCCACAAGCCTCTGCTCACCGGCCGCGTGACCAACGCCGCCTGGCGCAGCAAGCCGAGCTGGTACGCGGTCTCGACCGAGGACCGGACGATCAACCCCGATCTCGAGCGCTTCATGGCGAAGCGGATGGGCGCCACCACGATCGAGCTCAAGTCGAGCCATGTTTCGATGCTTTCACACCCCCACGAGATCGCCCGGCTGATCCTGGAGGCGGCGGGTCAGGTCTGAGCCGGAACCTCTAAATCCGCGGGGATGACGATGGAAACAGGAAGCGCAACCTACCTCTCGCTATGAACCCCCGCTTGACTCATTTAGACATTTAGCTAAATATCATCCTCATGAACGCTGTCTTCAAGGCCCTGGCAGACCCGACGCGCCGCAAGGTGCTCGAGCTGCTGCGCCAGGGCCCGATGACCGCGGGCGAATTGAGCGACCGGTTCCCGGTCTCGCGCCCGACCATGTCCGCGCATTTCACCATACTCCGGGAAGCCGGGCTGGTCGCCACCCACAAGGATGGCAAGTCGGTCGTCTATCGCCTCCAGCTCTCGGTGCTGGAGGATGCGCTGCTCAGCTTCGGTCAGTTGTTCGGCATCGGCGGCACCGCCCCCGCCTCGCAGGAAGGATCGTCCACATGAAGATTGGTATCGCCACCTCGATTGCCGCCGCGCTGTTTATCCTGATCGCGACGCTGGTGCTGCGCGAGCTGGTCCATGCCGGCATGCTCGACGGCAGCGTCGGCACGCGCACGGTGATGCTGGCCAATGGCGTGATCGTCGCCCTGTGCGGCAATCTCATCCCCAAGACGCTCGCCGCGCCGCGCGCCTCGTTCGCTGCCGAGCGCCGCATGCAGGCCGCGCTGCGCAGCGCGGGGCTGGTGATGACGCTGGCCGGGGCGACCTACGCTCTGCTGTGGCTGGCCGCGCCCGAAGCCATCGCCCAGCCGCTCTCGCTCGCCGCGCTCGGGCTGGCGTTCCTCTACACCGTCTACCGCATCCTGCGCTGCAAATGGGGCCGTGCCGACCTGACCGCCTGACCGGTTCGGGCTTGCGGTTTCCGCCCGGGCCCGACACCACTCCGCGCAAACAGAGCGGAGAGGCCAGTGACGGAAATCGCAGAGACGCAGGCGGCGGCGCCGGACCGGACGGCAACCGGCAAGGCGCATTTCGAGGTCCTGGACGGCCTGCGCGGTACCGCGGCGCTGATCGTGGTGATCTTCCACATCCAGGGCATCACCGTGATGTGGGACGGCGCCAAGGTGGTGCTCCACCACGCGCCGCTCGCGGTCGACTTCTTCTTCGCGCTGTCCGGCTTTGTGATCGGCTATGCCTATGACGATCGCTGGGAGCGGATGGGCACCGGCCGCTTCCTGGCGCTGCGGCTGGTCCGGCTGCACCCGCTGGTCATCCTCGGCGCGCTGCTCGGGCTGGCGAGCTATCTGCTCGATCCCTTTGCCGGCCAAGCCCAGGCGGTGCCGCTTGCCTCGGTGCTCGGCGCCTTCGCCCTGTGCCTGTTCGCGCTGCCCAGCTGGCCGCTCGCCAATCGCTGGACCGACACCCATCCGCTGAACGGGCCGATCTGGACGCTCTTCCAGGAATATATCGGCAACCTCGCCTATGCGCTGCTCCTGCGCCGGCTGCGCGCCCGCTGGCTCGCGGTGCTGGCAGTGCTGAGCGGCATGGTGCTGGCGGTCGGCGCCGCGATGGCGGGCACGCTCGACCAGGGCTCCTATTGGGAGACCTTCTGGATGGCGCCGGTGCGGCTGTTCTTCCCGTTTCTCACCGGCCTGTGGCTGTTCCGGGTCCGTGACCGGCTCCCCGACATCCGGCTTGGCTGGCTGCCGCTGTCGCTGGTCATGCTCGCCGCGATCACCGCGCCGACGATGCCGGTAGTCGCCGGGGTGAAGCTCAACGGGGTCTACGAAGCCGCGGTGGTGATCCTGCTGTTCCCCGCGATCCTGATCGTCGGCCGCCATTCGGAGGCCGGGCGCGGCATGCTCTGGCTGTGCAAGGCGAGCGGGCGCATCTCCTACCCGATCTACATCACCCATTTCCCCTTCCTCTATGTCTGGATGAACTTCGTCGCGGTCGGCAAGGCGTCGCAGGCCGAGCTGCTCGCGATCGGCACCGCGCTGGTGCCGTCCCTGCTGCTGGTCGCCTGGGCCGCCTATCGCTGGTGGGACCTGCCGATCCGCGCCCGCCTCGGCGCCTGGCTGCGCCGGGATCAGACGTCGGGCAAGGTCTGATCGGCCACGCCCCAGCCCTGCAGCGCGCGGCCCGTGGCCCGCTCGAGCAGCGCGGCGGCATCGCGGATGGTGAAGTGCCTGGGACTGTCGATGTCGCGCAGCTCGGTCCAGGTGACCGGCGCCGCCACCGGCGCGCCTTCGCGGGCGCGGGCGACATAGGGCAGCACCGCCGTGGACCCGCGCTGGTTGCGCAGATAGTCGATGAAGATCCTGCCCTTGCGGCTCGCCTTTTTGAGGTTGGCGGTGAAGCGTTCGGGCTCCGCCTCGGCCAGTGCACGGGAGAAACGCTCGCAGAAGCTCCTGGCCTCGGGCCATTCGGCTCGGGGCACCAGCGGCACCACCACGTGCACGCCCTTGCCGCCTGACAGCATCGGCCAGCTGGTCAGCCCGATATCGGCGAGGTGATCCTTCAGGTCGGCCGCGGCCTTCTTCACCGCCTCGAAATCGAGCCCTTCGTCGGGATCGAGATCGAACACCAGCCGGTCGGGCTTCTCGATATCGGCGACCAGGCTGCCCCAGCCATGGAACTCGATCGTGCCCATCTGGACGCAGGCCATGATCCCGTCGGCATCGTCGACATAGAGATAGGGTTCGACCGACCCGTCCTTCTCGCGGATTTCGACATGGTGGACCTGCTCGCCGAACGACCCGGCATCGTGCTTCTGGAAGAAGCAGGCGCGGGCGCGGCCCTGGGGACAGCGCACCAGGCTGATCGGCCGGTTGGCGAGCCAGGGCAGCGCGATCGGCGCGACGGCGAGATAATAATCGGCCAGGTCGCCCTTGGTCAGGCCATCGCCGGGGAAGATCACCCGCTCGCGGCTGCTGATCCTGATCGTCGACCGGGCCGGCTCGGGCGGCGCGACCGGCTTCTCGGCGACCACGTCCTTCGCCTCCTTGTCCTCGCGCAGGCCGAGGAAGCTGGCATGGCGCACGACATTGTCGGCGGTGAACTCGCTGAATGCCACCTCGGCGACCAGTTCGGGCTTCACCCAATGCGCACCGCGCGCCTCGGCACGGGGGACCTCGGCGGCAGGCTGTTTCGCCGCGATCCGGTCAAACTGCTCGCGTAAGCCCTGCAGCGTCTCCATGCTGAATCCGGTGCCGACTCTGCCCGCATAGACCAGCCCTTCCGGACCGTTGAGCCCGAGCAGCAGCGATTTGAAGCCGCGTCCCTTGGCGCTGGAGGGCGACCAGCCGAGGATCACGAACTCCTGGCGGCGGATGCACTTGGTCTTGAGCCAGGCCCTGGTCCGCGCACCGCGATAGGGCGCATCGGCGCGCTTCGAGACCACGCCCTCATAGCCTTCGCGGCACATCGTCTCGAACAGCTTCTCGCCCGCGCCCAGCACATGCTCGGAGAACTGGATGCGCTGGTCCGCGCCCTCGAGCAGCGCGCGCAGCCGTTCCTTGCGGGCGAGCTGGGGCTGTTTGGTCAAGTCCTCGCCACTCGCTTCGAGCAGGTCGAAGGCGAACATCGTCAGCCCCTCGCCACCAGCGGACAGCGCTTCCTGGAGCGAGGAGAAATCGGGCTTCCCGTCCTTGAACGCGACGATCTCGCCGTCGATCAGCGCCGGGCCGGGCAGGCTTGCGGCAGCTTCGGCGATGCCCGGGAAGCGATCGGTCCAGTCGAGCCCGGTGCGGGTGTAGATCTTCGGCCCGCCCGCGCCGATGCTGAGCAGCGCGCGGTACCCGTCATATTTGACCTCGTGCAGCCACTGGTTGCCCGCGGGCACCGTGTCGACCAGCGTAGCGAGCTGGGGTTTCCGGAATGCGGGCAACTTCGATCCTCCCCCGGAGGGGGAGGGGGACCGCCGCGAAGCGGTGGTGGAGGGGGACTTCGGCAAGCGGGACGCTTGGGGCGATCCCCCTCCGCCAGCTGCGCTGGTCCCCCTTCCCCTCCGGGGGAGGATCTTCGTTGGCTTCGCGCCCTCGGCGATCTCCTGCATCGTCCGCCCGGTCTTCACGCTGGTCAGCGCAGTCTCGACCAGCGCGTCGGTCGCGCCGGCATATGCGTCGTCGATCTTGCGGAGCAGCCAGTTCTCGCTCTTCTCCCTGCCCCGCGGCTTGAGCCGGATAAGCAGCCACTCGCCCTTCATCCGCTCGCCATCCAGGGTGAAGTGGAGGTGCCCCTTCTCCAGGTCCTGCGCGCTCTTGCCTTCGATCGGCGCCCAGCTGCCATCGTCCCACAGCATCACCGTGCCGCCGCCATATTGGCCCTTGGGGATCGTCCCTTCGAAATCGGCATAGGAGAGCGGGTGATCCTCGGTGCGCACCGCCAGGCGCTTCTCGTCCGGATCGAGGCTCGGCCCGCGCGTCACCGCCCAGCTCTTGAGCACCCCGTCGATCTCCAGCCGGAAATCCCAGTGTAGCCGCGTCGCGTCGTGCTTCTGCACCATGAAGCGATGGCCCTTGCCGGGGGCGACCTCACCGGCCGGCTCCGCGGTCTTCGCGAAGTCGCGCTTGGCATTGTATTTCGCAAGCGGATCCCCGGCCATCAGGCGCGCTTCTTGGCCGCAGGCTTCTTCGCCGGCGCCTTCGCCTCGGGCTTCTCCAGCGACTTCTTGAGCGCCGCCATCAGGTCGACCACGTTCGAACCGCGCGCCCCCTTGCCGTCGTCCTTCTCCTCGATGATCTTCTTGCCCTTCGCCTTCTGCTTGCGGGCGATCAGGTCGCGGAGCGCATCGACATAGCGATCGTGGAACTTCTTCGGATCGAAGGCCGCGACCTTCTTCTCGATCAGGCTCTCCGCCAGCCCGAGCAGCTCGGGATCGGGCGCGGCGTCTGGAATGTCGCGGAAATAGCCCTGGGCCTTGTTAACCTCGTCGGCATAGCGCAGCGTCTCCAGCACCATGCCGCGCCCGCACGGCTTCAGGCTCACCACATATTCGCGCCCGCGCATCGCCAGCTGGCCCAGCCCCACCTTGCGCGTCCGCTTCAACGCCTCGCGCAGCACGATGAACGCCTCCTCGGCCAGGTCGTCGGCCGGCACGACGAAATAGGGCCGCTCGAAATAGAGCACGTCGATCTCGTCCATGTCGACGAACTGGGTGAGCTCGAGCGTCTTCTTCGATTCGAGCTTCACCGCGTCGATCTCGTCCTGCTCGAGCAGGACATATTCGCCCTTCTCGACCTCATAGCCCTTCACGATCTCGTCCGGCTCGACCGCTCCCACGCCCGGCGCGACCTTCTCATACTGGATGCGCTTGCCGCTCGGCTCGTGGATCTGGTGGAAGCTGATCTGCGCCCCCGACCTGGTCGCGGTGTAGATCTCGACCGGGATCGACACGAGCGCCAGCCGTATCTGTCCCTGCCAATAGGCGCGCGCCGCCATCTCGCTCTCCTCGTTGCGAAGCCGATTCAAAGCGCGAATCCGAGAGTCGTTCCACCATCCCGAAGGATAGGCTAGGGCGCACCCATGAGCACCGATCCGTTCGACCTGTTCGACAGCTGGTACCGCGAAGCCCGCGAGACCGAACCCAACGACTCCAACGCGATGACCCTCGCCACGGTGAGCGCGCAGGGCCAGCCCTCCGCCCGGATGGTGCTGCTCAAGGGGCACGGCCCCGACGGCTTCGTCTTCTACACCAACCGCGAGAGCCGCAAGGCGCAGGACCTGCACGAAGGCGCCAAGGTCGCCCTGCTCTTCCACTGGAAGTCGCTCCGCCGCCAGATCCGCATCGAAGGCAGCGTCACCCTGGCCACCGACGCCGAGAGCGACGCCTATTTCGCGACGCGTGCCCGCGATTCGCAGCTCGGCGCCTGGGCATCGGACCAGTCGCGCCCGCTCGACAGCCGCGAGACCTTCGAGGCCCGTTTCGAGGAAGCGAAGGCGCGTTTCGAGGGGCAGGACGTCCCCCGCCCACCGCATTGGGGCGGCTACCGCGTCACTCCCTCCGCAATCGAGTTCTGGCAGGACCGCGCCCACCGTCTGCACGAGCGCCGGCAGTTCACCCGCGCCGGCGGGAGCTGGAGCGAAGGCCTGCTGTACCCGTGATAAACCTCGCCCGCCGCGCCGCGCTCGCCAGCGTCTGCTCCGCGATCCTGCTCGGCCTGCTCAAGGCCTGGGCCGCCTGGACGACCGGATCGGTCGCGGTGCTCGCCAGCCTGGCCGATTCGGTCCTCGACCTGTTCGCCTCGCTGGTCACGCTGGGCGGCGTCCACTGGGCTTCGCAGCCGGCCGATGAGAATCACCGCTTCGGGCACGGCAAGGCGGAAGCGCTCGCCGCGCTGTTCCAGGTCGTGGTGATCGCCGTCTCGGCGCTGGCCATCCTGGTCCGCGCGATCGAGCGGCTGCGCGGTGGCGACATCTCCGCCTCGCCCGAATCGGGCATCGCGGTGAGCATGATCGCGATCGTCGTGACGCTCGCGCTCACCCGCTACCAGGCGCATGTCATCGCCAGGACCGGCTCGGTCGCGATCGGCGCCGACCGGATCCACTACACCTCGGACCTGATGCTCAACGCCGCGGTGATCGCCGCGCTCGCGCTCGATGCCTGGGGCCTGCGCGGTGCCGATCCGGTGTTCGGCATCGCAATCGCCTTCTGGCTCCTGTTCGGCGCCTGGCGCGCCAGCGAAGCGGCGATCGACCAGCTGATGGACAAGGAATGGCCCGAAGAGAAGCGCCGCGCCTTCGTCGAGGTCGCCGCGCGCAATCCCGCGCTCAGGAGCCTGCACGACCTGCGCACCCGCAGCAGCGGCAACAACGACTTCGTCCAGTTCCACATCGCGATGAACCCGGCGATGACGATCCAGCAGGCGCACGACGTGGTCGAGGCGCTGGAGAAGGAGCTGGGCGATGCCTTTCCCGGCACCGAGATCCTGATCCATGTCGATCCCGACGGCCATGTCGACGAGCCGCAGAACCCGATGATCGAAGCCAATCTGCTGAAGGACCCCGAGTGAAGCTGCCATTCGCCCAGATCGACGCCTTTGCCGAGCGTCCCTTCACCGGCAATCCGGCGGCGGTGATCCCGCTCGATTCCTGGCTGGACGACGCGACGCTCCAGCAGATCGCCGAGGAGAACAACCTCTCCGAGACCGCCTTCATCCTCCCCGATGCGAGCGGCGAAGCGGACTTCGAATTGCGTTGGTTCACCCCCGCGGTCGAGGTCGCCCTGTGCGGCCATGCCACGCTGGCGAGCGGACATTTCGTCCTCTCCGCCGCTCCGGCGCGTGACCGCGTCACCTTCCGCACCCGCAAGGCCGGCGTGCTCGAAGTCCGCCGCGACGGAGACGGCTATGCGATGGCATTGCCTTCCTATCCGCCGGAGCCCGCCGAAGTGCCCGGGCTGCTCGACGCGCTCGGCGTCGGCCTGGGCGAGACGCTGCGCCATCCGAATGGCTATGACCTGACCGTGCTGGAAAGCGCCGAGGCGGTGCTGGCGCTACGCCCCGATTTCAAGGCGCTCGCCGCGATCGGCCACACGCTCAACATCGTCACCGCGCCGGGCCAGGGTACCGACGTGATCAGCCGCGTCTTCGCGCCCGCCGCCGGGATCGACGAGGATCCGGTCACCGGCTCGGCCCATTCGGTGCTGACCCCCTATTGGGCAAAGCGCCTCGGCCGCGACACGTTCAGCGCCTTCCAGGCCTCGAAGCGCGGCGGCCACATCGCCTGCGGCCTGGCCGGCGACCGGGTGATCCTGGGCGGCAAGTGCGTGACGGTGATCGTCGGGGAATTTGCGATCTGAATTCCCTCTCCCCCCTGGGAGAGGGAGGGAGCCGCCAAAGGCGGCGGAAGGGTGAGGGTCGAGAGGTAAGTCTACCCTCACCCTTCCCACTCGGCTACGCTCGCGGGATGATTGGGTGAACAGCGCCCCGCGCTGTTCAGGCCATGCCGGGGGCATGGCCGGCCCAAATCATTTCTCGCTCCCAAAGGGAGCGGGAGAATATTACTCCACCGCCCGGTGCGCGTAGCTGAGGATACGCGCCGCCTGCCAGCCATCCGACGTCTTCTTCCACAGATGGACGAAATGCGCCTTGCCGACGAGCTTCTCGGGCCCGTCGCCCTTGCGCTCGTAGAAAACATGGTCGCCTTCCTCGATCGCGCCATAGCCGGGCACCGGATCGACGTGCAGCGTCTCGGGCAGCAGGGCGCGGCGGCTGCGCCAGGCATCGGGCGCCTTCCGCCGCTCGCACTCCTTGGCATAGATGTCGACGAACCCCGCGCCGCTGGTCGCCACCACGCCGCCCTTGTCGTGGTACATCTCGAAATCCGGCGTCACCATCGCCGTCATGCGCGCCGGCTCGCAGCGCTCGAAAAAAGTCTCGAACAGGGCTGAGTCCGCCGCCTTCACTTCGGCAAGCAGGGCAGGGTCCGAGGTAGCGGGGGCGCTCTGGAGCAGGGCGAGCGAAAATGCGGCAGCAAGCAACATGGACAACTCCGATGTGTATTATTTGAATAATACACATTGCCGATGCTTCTGCAAATCGGCCTTCACGACAGATCAGAAAGCATTGGCGCCTGGGCACCTTCGCAGGCATCCTCCCCGACCGGGCGAATCCTCGTCCCTCTGTGGGGGAGAAGTGCGATGTGGAAATCCGGTCTGGCAGCTCTGGTTCTGGCGCTCGCAGGCGCCGCCCCGGCGGCCGCGCAAGTGGCGCCCTATCCCGCCAGCTTCACGACGCGGGAGGTCGCGACCAACGGCACCACCATCCATGTCCGCGTCGGCGGCAGCGGCCCCGTTGTGCTGCTGCTCCACGGCTATGGCGAGACCGGCGACATGTGGGAGCCGCTCGCTGCCCGGCTGGTCCGCGATCACCGGGTCATCGTCCCCGATCTGCGCGGCCTCGGCCTCTCCGCCAAGCCGGCCGGCGGCTATGACAAGAAGAACCAGGCCGAGGATGTCGTCGGCGTGCTCGCCGCACTCGGCGTCACCGGCCCGCTCGACGTGGTCGCCCATGATATCGGCAACATGGTCGGCTATGCGTTCGTCGCCGGACACCCCGATCGCGTCTCGCATTTCGTGCTGATGGACGCGCCCATCCCCGGTATCGGCCCGTGGGAGGAGGTCCTCAAGAATCCGCTGGTCTGGCATTTCCGCTTCGGCGGCCCGGACATGGAGCGGCTTGTGGCAGGGCGCGAGCGCATCTATCTCGATCGCTTCTGGAACGAATTCTCGGCCGACCCCAGGAAGTTCGACGAGGAATCGCGCGTCCATTACGCGAAGCTCTATGCGCTGCCCGGCGCGATGCATGCCGGGTTCAGCCAGTTCGGCGCCTTCGATCAGGACGTAATCGACGATCGCGCCTTGCTCGCCCGGGGCAAGCTGCGGATGCCGGTGCTGGCGATCGGCGGCGCCGCGTCGTTCGGATCGACCATGGCGGTGATCGCCCGCGCCGCGGCGGACAATGTCACCGAGGTCGTGATTCCCGCCTCCGGCCACTGGCTGATGGAGGAACAGCCCGAAGCCACCACCGAGGCGATCCTGGCGTTCCTGAAGTAAATTCCCTCTCCCATCGGGTGCATCGGGCCGGCCATGCCCCCGGCATGGCCGGCCCAAATCATTTCCCGCTCCCAGAGGGAGCGGGAGAATAGGCTGGCAATGTAGGATTTCGTCTGATCTATGCTGGTGGATGCAGCATCAGCCCGCTTCCTCCGATCCCCTTTGCATACAGCCAGGCCTGCGCGCGCATTGTCCCGGTGCACGAGGCGGGACGCCCGCGCGCGTGGATGTCGAGACTTTTGTGACTTTCCGCGCCGTTCGCGCCGGCACGCCGGCACCATCCGGAAAGGGCGAAACCGGGGCGGCGTGGCGTGAACTTCGTAAACTTCCGCGCGATGCCCGGCCTCGCGGATCAGGCCGGCAGCAGCTCGGCCCGCTCGGTCTCGGCGATCCAGCCGCCGCCCAGCACGCGCTCGCCGGCATAGAGCACCGCGGCCTGGCCAGGCGCCACGCCATATTCGGGCGTCTCGAACACCACCCGGTCGCCCTCCAGCCGCGCCGGCACCGGCTTGGCGAGGCTGCGCACCTTGGCGGTGATCGGGCCGGCATGATCGCCGCCCAGCCAGTTGATCCCTTCGATCCGCGCCGCGCGCACCGCAAGCGCGCGCTTGGGGCCGACCACGACCTGCTTCGTCTCGGGATCGAGCCGCAGGACATAATAGGGCTCGGGTGCGCCACCGATCTCGAGCCCGCGGCGCTGGCCGACGGTGAAATGGATCAGCCCGCGATGCTGGCCGAGCACCTTGCCAGCTTCATCGACGATCGCGCCGCTCGTCTCCGCCTCGGGGCGCAGCTTCTTGACCAGACTGGCATAATCACCGTCGGGGACGAAGCAGATGTCCTGGCTGTCGGGCTTGCCGGCCACGCCCAGCCCCAGCTCGGCGGCGAGTTCGCGCACCTGCGGCTTGGGCATGCCGCCCAGCGGGAAGCGCAGGAAATCGAGCTGCGCGGCGGTGGTGGCGAACAGGAAATAGCTCTGGTCGCGCGCCGGATCGTGCGCACGGTGCAGCTCGGCACCCTGCGGCCCCATAACTCGCTGCACATAATGTCCGGTCGCCAGGCAATCGGCGCCCAGGTCGCGGGCCAGCGCGAACAGGTCGGTGAATTTCGGCCCCATGTTGCACTTCACGCAGGGGATCGGCGTGCGACCGGCCAGATATTCGTTGGCGAAATCGTCGATCACTTCGCTCTTGAAGCTCGATGCATGGTCGAAGACGTAATGCGCGATGCCCAGCCTGTCGCAGACGGCGCGGGCGTCGCGGATGTCGCGCCCGGCGCAGCACGAGCCGGCGCGGCCCACCGCCTCGCCGTGATCGTAGAGCTGCAGCGTCACTCCGATCGTCTCGGCCCCGGTGGCGGCGGCGAGCGCGGCGACGACCGAGGAATCGACCCCGCCCGACATGGCGACGACGATGCGGCGCGCCTTGAGCGGCCCTTCGAGCTGGAAGTCTCCTGCGATCATGATCGGGCGCATTTAGGCACTCGTAGTTCCCCGCGCCACCCCGGTTGGATTCCGGTAATGCTGGTTAAGTTCGCGTTTTCACCTGCTTTACGGACCCTTCAAGACTTTTGGGTAGAAAGGCTCATCCGAGTTCAACCTGTCGGATGGGTAAGAGAGCGTGGACCTGAGTTTTGCCAGACTGGAACGCGACGTGGCGATCACCGCCATGCCGACCGAGCTGGCGGTGCTGCTGGTCGGCGTGGCGGCACGCCAGGCAGCGAGTCCCACGGCACGCGCGCAGGCGCGGCTGGCGCTGACCGCGCCGGTCGAGCAGCTGCTCGCGCCGGTGCACGGAGCGTTTCATCGCGCTGCGGCACTCGCTCTGGCCCGTCGACGGGAAGAATGAAGGGTCTGTTTACCGAGGCGTTTTAGTCGATGTTCAAGGTCCGCCGAATATCGATTGGTCGTTGAGTTTGCGTAGCGGGGGCCCCCCGCCCCGAAAGGCGAGTAGATGATTGAGAACCAGAAGATCCGTCCCGCGAAAGTGATTGGCCCGCTCGGCGAGCCGCTTACGCTCGAGACGCTTCCGCCGCCCGAGACGACCCGCTGGGTCGTGCGCCGCAAGGCCGAAGTGGTGGCCGCCGTCAATGGCGGGCTGCTCAGCGTCGACGAGGTGTGCGAGCGCTATGGCCTCACCGTCGAGGAATTCGCCGGCTGGCAGCGCGCGATCGATCGCTCGGGCATGCCGGGGCTGCGCGTCACGCGCATCCAGCATTACCGCTCGCTCTACGAGCGCCAGCAGAAGTTCTGAACGCCTCCCTCAAGGAGCAATATCGGCCCGTCCCCGGCACCCCGGGGCGGGTCGTTTTCTTTGATGTCCTCGGGAAAAGTTCCCGTTTCCGTGCAAAATATCGGTACGGAACCAACATGACCGCCCGCTCATTTTTCTTCCGTCGCCCGGTCCGCGGGCCTGAAACAACGGAGGGACTTATGGTGAGTCTTATCGTTTGGCTGGTCATCGGCGGTGTCGTCGGCTGGCTCGCCAGCATTGTGATGCGCACCGATGCCCAGCAGGGCATCTTCCTGAACGTGATCGTCGGCATCGTCGGCGCTTTTATCGGCGGCTGGCTGTTCGGCGGTGGCGACATCAACAGCGGCGTGATCACCCCGACCACCTTCCTGGTGTCGCTGGTCGGCGCGATCATCCTGCTCGCCCTGGTCAATCTGGTCCGCCGCGGCTCGCTGCGCTGACCTGAACGACCCACGCAAAAGGGGCCGCCCCGCAAGGGACGGCCCCTTTTCATTGGGCGTGCCGCTTATTTGAGCAGGAAGCGAACGGTGACGTTGACGGTGAGTTCCTGCTCGCCGGCCGAGACCGGGGTGTCGGCCGCCGGCGCCGCGGCGGCGCGCATCATCATCACCGGCATCGGCGGGTTGGGCAGCGCACCACCCTCGCTGATCGCCAGGATTCGATCGACCTTGAGGCCCGCCGCCTGGGCATAGAGCTCGGCCCGGGCCCGCGCCTTCTTCACGGCATCCACCCGCGCCTCATCCAGCGCGCCCTCGGGCTTGTCGACGGTCAGGTTGGGCCCCGAGATATTGTTGGCGCCCTCGCGGACCAGGGTATCGAGGATCGTGCCGCTCTTGGCCACGTCGCGGAAACGCACCGAGACCTGGTTCGACGCCTGATAGCCGGTGATCACCGGCGGCTCGTTCTGGGCATAGCGATATTGCGGCGAGAGGTTGATCGTCGCGGTCTGGATGTCGCGCTCGGCAATCCCTGCCTTGCGCAATGCCGCCATCACCCGCGTCATCTGCGCGGCGTTCTGCTGCATCGCCTCGGCAGCGGTGCCCGCCTGGGTGACGACGCCCGCCTGGATCACCGCCAGATCGGGCACCCGCGTGCTGATGCCGGTCGCGCTCACGTCCAGCACCGTGCCGTCGAGCAGCACCGGGCGCGCCTCCTGCTGTGCGGCGGCGGGCAGGGCCACCGTTGTCAGCAGAACGGCAGAGGCGGCAATGGCAACACGAATCATCGATACGCTCCTAGAATGACTTGTCCTGCGCACGGCTTGCCGCACGCAGGACAAATGCAAGCTGAACGGAATTCGCGAACTCAGATGCGGCGGGCCATCACCAGCCGATAGAGCGCCAGCAGCACGACCGAGCCGGCCGTGGCGGCGGCATAGGCCTGCCAGGTGCTGTCGCGAACCTCGAGGCCGAGCATCGGCGTGAGATAGAAAGCGAGCAGCGCGCCGGCGATGCCGATCAGGATCGTCACGATGATGCCGCCGGGATCCTTGCCCGGCATGATCAGCTTACCCAGCGCACCGGCAACGAGGCCGATGAGCAGCCACCCAATAATACCGTGCGGCATTGAATCCCTCCTCGATTCGGCCCGTCTCCCCCGGACCGCGCGGGAAACTCGCGCCGGTGCGACTCTATTGCAACTGTTTCTTGCCGGAAACGGTTCGCGAACATTCCGGATACTTGCGGAAAATGGCCGAAACGGGCATTTGCCCGGCCCACGCGAAACGGCCTTGTGGCCGGTGCCTTATTCATCTAATACAGTGCGATCAACTTGGGGGCAGCGGCCATTTCGGCCGGATCGGAATGTCGCACATGAATTACGAGGCAGGGATGTTCGGACGACAGGAGCGGCTGGAGTATACGGGTGAAGACGCGCCGAAGTCGCGGCGTTGGCTCTGGATCACCCTGGTCGTGGTGGCTCTGATCGCCGTCGCCGCCTTCTTCATGGTCGGCAAGCAGGACGGCGGGGCGACCAAGGGCGCAGCCGCCGGCAAGTCCGCGGGCAAGGGCAATCCGTCGCAGATCCCGACCGTGACGGTCGCGGTACCCGGCCGCCAGTCGGTCCAGACCGTGATCAGCGGCACCGGCAGCCTCGCCGCCAAGCGCGAGATGCCGGTAGGCGTGGTCGGCGAAGGCGGGCTTGTCACCCGCGTGCTGGTCGAGCCGGGCACCTGGGTCGGCAAGGGCCAGGTCCTCGCCACCGTCGATCGCTCGGTCCAGGTGCAGACCGCCGATTCGCTCGCCGCCTCGGTGCGCGTCGCCGAAGCCGATGCCAAGCTGGCCCAGGCCAATCTCGACCGCGCGCAGAGCCTCGTCTCGAACGGCTTCGTCTCCAAGGCCGATATCGACCGGCTGACCGCGGCGCGCGACCAGGCTTCGGCCCGCGTCCGCGTCGCCCGCGCCCAGCTCGCCGAGACCCAGGCGCGCAACCACCGCCTCGACATCCGCGCGCCGGAAGCCGGCCTGGTGCTCACCCGCCAGGTCGAGCCGGGCCAGATCGTCAGCGGCGGCTCGGGCGTGCTGTTCCGCATGGCGATGGGCGGCCAGATGGAGCTGCGCACGCAGCTCGCCGAAGCCGATCTGTTGCGCACCCGCGTCGGCTCGACCGCGCAGGTGACGCCGACCGGCAGCACCCAGGTGTTCAGCGGCACGGTGTGGCAGGTCTCGCCGGTGATCGATCCCAACACGCGCCAGGGCATCGCCCGCATCCAGCTCGCCTATAATCCGGCGCTGCGTCCGGGCGGCTTCGCCAGCGCGCAGATCATCACCGGCTCCAGCAACGCCGTGATCCTGCCCCAGTCGGCGATTCAGAGCGACGCGCAGGGCAATTACGTCTATACGCTGGACGCCCAGGACAAGGCTGTCCGCACCCCCGTCGTCACGGGTGAGGTGACCGATGCGGGCGTCTCGATCGCGAGCGGCCTGACCGGCAGCGAGCGCGTCGTGATGACCGCCGGCGCCTTCCTGAACCCGGGGCAGAAGGTCATCCCCCAGCTCCTCAAGAAGCAGTAAGGTACGCGCGCCATGAGCTTCCGGAACATTTCGGCCTGGTCGATCCGGAATCCGATTCCGCCGATCGTCCTGTTCCTGTTCCTCACCGTGGCGGGGCTGGTCAGCTTCTCGCGGATGGACGTGAACAACAATCCGGACATCGATTTCCCGATCGTCTGGATCGCGATCAGCCAGCCGGGCGCGGCGCCCAGCGAACTTGAGACGCAGATCACCCAGCAGGTGGAAAGCGCCGTGCGCAGCCTGCAGGGCATCGACGAGATCAACTCGACGGTGACCGAGGGCCAGTCGCAGACCGTCGTCCAGCTGGCGATCGGCACACCGATCGACCGCGCGGTGGAGGACGTGCGCAGCGCCGTCCAGCAGATCCGCGGCAACCTGCCCGACGGCATCCTCGAGCCGCAGATCGGCCGCGTCGATTCGGCGAGCGACAACGACATCGCCAGCTTCACCGCGATCGCGCCCGACATGACCGTCGAGCAGCTGAGCTGGTACATCGACAATACCGTGGCCAAGGGCCTGCTTTCGATCGAGGGCATGGCGGCGGTGAACCGCAATGGCGGCGTCACCCGTGAGATCCGCGTCCAGCTCGATCCCGCCCGGCTGCAGTCCTATGGCCTCACCGCCAGCCAGGTGAACCAGCAGCTGCGCCAGGTGAACATGAACGCGGCCGGCGGCCGTGCCGAGATCTCCGGCTATGAACAGTCGGTCCGCGTGCTCGGCAACGCCAAAGACGCCTATGCGCTCGGCCAGACCCAGATTGCGGTGGGCAATGGCCGCACCGTGCGCCTCGCCGACATGGCGACGGTGACAGACAGCTATGCCGAGCAGCGCAGCACCGCACGCTACAACGGCAATGCCGTGATCTCGTTCGACATCCAGCGCGCCAAGGGCGCGTCGGACGTCTCGATCTTCCACGAAGCCGAAAAGAAGCTGCAGCAGCTCGAGAAGAACAACGACAAGGTCCATTTCGAGCTGCTCTCGAACTGGAGCAAATACGCCGAGCAGCAGTATGAGTCCGCGATGGAAGCGCTGCTCGAAGGCGCGGCGCTGGCCGTGGTCGTCGTGCTGATCTTCCTGCGCGACTGGCGTGCGACGTTCATTTCGGCGCTGGCGATCCCGCTCTCGGCGATCCCCAGCTTCTGGTTCATGGACATGCTGGGCTTCACGCTCAACCAGATGACGCTGCTCGCGCTCAGCCTGGTGGCCGGCGTGCTGGTCGACGATGCGATCGTGGAGATCGAGAATATCGTCCGCCACATGCGCATGGGCAAATCGGCCTATCAGGCGGCGATCGACGCGGCCGACGAGATCGGCATCGCGGTGCTCGCCACCACCATGTCGATCGTCGCGGTGTTCCTGCCGGTCGGCCTGATGCCGGGCATCTCGGGCCAGTTCTTCAAGAATTTCGGTCTCACCGTCGTCGCCTCGGTGCTGATGAGCCTTGCCGTGGCGCGTCTCGTCACGCCGATGATCGCGGCCTATTTCCTCAAGGCGCAGGGCCATGCCACGCACGGCGAAGGCCGGATCATGGACGCCTATGTGAAGCTGCTGCGCTGGACGCTGCACCATCGCTGGTCGGCCATTCTCGGCTTCTTCCTGTCGCTGGTGATCACGGTGGCGATGTTCTTCGTCCTGCCGATGACCTTCCAGCCGACCCAGGACGAGGACCAGGTGACGGTCAATGTCGAGATGGTGCCCGGCACCACGCTCGATCAGACCGATCGCGTCGTCCACCAGGTCGCCGAGCGGCTGAAGAACGAGCCGAACGTCGAGAGCCTCTACGAGCGCGCCGGCGTCGGCAACGGCCGCGTGCTGGTCAAGCTCAAGGACAAGCGCACCGAGACCAGCGACGAGTTCACCCGTCGCCTCGCGCCCGATCTGCTCAAGATCCCCGATGCCCGGGTCGGCTTCCGTGCCCAGGGCGGCTGGGGCTCGAGCGGCCGCGCGCTGACCATCACGCTGGGCGGCGAGGATCCCGAGCTGCTCACCAAGACCGCGCTGACGCTGGTCGAGCAGATGTCGAAGCTGCCCGAAGTGGTGGCGCCGCGCATCGCCGGCGACCTCAACCGTCCGGAGATCGTGATCAAGCCGCGCCTCGACCTGGCCGCCAATCTCGGCGTGACCACCGCGGCGCTGTCGAACGCGATCCGCATCGCGACGCTGGGTGACATCGATCAGAACAGCGCGAAGTTCTCGCTGTCCGATCGCCAGATCCCGATCCGCGTCGCGTTGCAGGAGGATGCCCGCGCCCGGCTCGACACGATCAAGAACCTGCCGGTGCAGACGCAGAATGGCGGTTCGGTCCAGCTCGGCACCGTGGCGGACATCGCCTTCGGCACCGGCCCAACCAAGATCGAGCGCCTGAACCTGCAGCGCCGCGTCGTGGTGGGTGCCGATCTCGCGACCGATCCCAAGACGGGCAAGGCCGTGGTGTCGGGCGTCGCGCTCCAGAAGATCCACGAACTGCCGATCATGAAGAACCTGCCGATCGGCGTGGCGGAAATGACCGTCGGCAACGCCAAGTGGCAGGCGGAGATGGTCAAGAACTTCGTCATCGCGCTGATGTCGGGCGTGTTCCTGGTCTTCGCGGTGCTGGTGCTGCTCTATCGCCGCTTCATGTCGCCGCTGGTCAACATGGGCTCGCTGCTCAACGCGCCGCTGGGTGGCCTGCTCGCCCTGTGGATCGCCGGCCAGCCGATCTCGATGCCGGTGCTGATCGGCGCGCTGATGCTGTTCGGCATCGTCGCGAAGAACTCGATCCTGCTGGTCGACTTCGCGCTGGAGGAGATGGCCAAGGGCGTCGACAAGTTCACCGCGATCGTCGACGCCGGGCACAAGCGCGCCCAGCCGATCGTGATGACCACGGTGGCGATGGTCGCGGGCATGGTCCCGACCGCGCTCTCGATCAGCGGCGACAGCTCGTGGCGCGCGCCGATGGGCATCACCGTGATCGGCGGCCTGATCCTGTCGACCGTGCTGACGCTGGTGATGGTGCCCGCGCTGTTCAGCCTCGCCGTCGGCCTCGAGCAGTGGCTCGGACCGAAGCTGTCGCGCCGCCTGCTCACCTTCAAGCCGGGCGACGATGGCAGCCGCGTGATCGGCCATGGCCATGGCGGCGGCACGATCGAACACAAGCCCGGGGACGATTCGCCGCAGCCCGCGGAGTGAACTTGATCCCGTCTGATGTATTGGGGAGTGCGTGACCATGTTGCGCACTCCCCTTTCTTCATCCGAGGCCGTCGCCCCCGGCCTCAGGCAGATGCGGCTGGTGGCGACCGGCCTGCTCGTGGCGATGGCCGCCCTGTTCCTCGCCGCCCGCGCCCTCGACCATCTCCACCCCGCGCTCGGCTATGTCCGCGCCTTTGCCGAGGCGGCGATGGTCGGCGGCCTGGCCGACTGGTTCGCGGTGACCGCTCTGTTCCGCCACCCCCTCCATTTGCCGATCCCCCACACCGCGATCATCCCGCGCAACAAGGACCGGATCGCCTCCACCCTCGCCCAGTTCCTGCGCGACAATTTCCTCACCCCCAAGGTCGTCGCCCGGCGAATGCAGCGGCTCGACGTCGCCGCCGCCGCCGGCCGCTGGCTCGCCGATCCCGGCCCGGGGCGCGGCCGGTTGCGCGCGGGCCTCGGCCGGCTCGGCGCCGACGTGCTGGAGGCACTCGACCAGGAGCGGCTGGGCGGCATGGTCAAGCACACCATTGCCGGGCGCCTCCGCGCGCTCGAGATCGCCCCGCTGCTCGGCCGCGCGCTCGAGGCCGCGATCCAGGAGGACCGCCACCGCCCCCTGCTCGACGGCATCGTCCGCTGGGCGGCGAAAATACTCGACGCCAACGAGCATCTGATCCGCCAGATGGTGCACGAGCGCTCGGGCGCGGTGATGCGCTGGACCGGCCTGGACGAGACGCTGGCCAACAAGATCATCGAGGGCCTCGCCAAGCTGATCGGCGACATGGCCGAGGATCCCGGCCACCCGCTGCGCGCCAAGGCCGAGGAGGGCATCGCCCAGCTCGCCCGCGACCTGCAGACCGATCCCGCGCGCCGCGCCCAGGTCGAGGCGTTCAAGAACGAGCTGCTCGACAATCCGGCGCTGGCCGACTGGTGGATGGGCATCTGGGAGACCGGCCGCGCCTCCCTGCTCCGCGCCGCGCGCAATCCCGATGCGCTGCTGACCGGCGCCTTCGGCGACGCGATGCGCCAGCTCGGGCAGACGCTGCAGACCGACCGCCGCCTCGCCCATATGATCAACCGCTTCGCCCGCCGCACCGCCGTGGGCGCGGCGACCGATTATGGCGACGGCATCGTCCGGCTGGTCTCGGACACGATCAAGGGCTGGGACGCGCAGACCATCACCGGCCGGCTGGAGAATGCGGTCGGCCGCGACCTGCAGTACATTCGCATCAACGGCACGCTGGTCGGCGGGCTGGTCGGCGTCGCGATCCACACGGTGGACACGCTGCTCTGAAAACCCGTCATCCCGGCGAAAGCCGGGATCTCAGGCGGCTCTTTCCCGCCATCGCAAGACATCCCGGCTTTCGCCGGGATGACGTCTCTCGCTAAACCACCACCTCCCGCGCCAGCACGATCTCGCCCTGGTCCTCGCCGTCCCAGTAATGCGCGCGGGTGCCGTGCACCTTGATCAGCACCAGCCCGGGCGTATCGACACCTTCCTTGAACCAGAGCGAAAGCCCCTTGGTCCAATGTTCCTCGAACGCCGCCTTGTCGCGGATCAGCTCGGCCATGCCTTCGATATGGACGAACACCGGCTTCATGCCGAGCAGCCCGGCCTTGGCCTGGAAGCCGAGCCCGACCTGCGCGTTCGCCTGCAGGTCGGCGATCAGCCGCGTATCCTCGCAGGCGAAGAACCAGTTGTCGCCGTCATAGTCGACCTCGCGGTTGTTGCTCATCGGGCGCGCCGCGATGGTGCCGCCCTCGCTATGCGTCGAGAGCATCGCGAAATCGACATCCTTCATCATTTCCGCCAGTTGTTTCAGCGTCTTGGCCATGATCCTCTCCGCATCTTGTCGTGCAGGGGAAGAACGAACGCCGTGGCGATTATCTCCAGTCGAGGATCGGCCAGCCCTTTTCGGCGGCGAGCTTGCGCAGCGGGCCATGCGCATTGACCGCATAGCCCTCGTCCGCCCAGTCGAGCATCGGTGCGTCGGAGACATGGTCCGAATAGGCGCGGACATGCGCATCGCCCCGCGGAATCGCCTGCTCCGCCATCCAGCGCTCGATTCTGTGGAGCTTTACGGGCCCGTAACAGTTATCGCCTTCAATCAGGGAGAGAATCCGGCCTTGAGCATCGCGCCTAGCCTCTGTTGCGATCACATCGGCAATGCCCAGGCGCCGGGCGATCGCGGCGGCATAATAGCCATGCGAGGCCGTCGCCATCACGATCCGGTAGCCGCCGGCGCGATCCGCCTCGATCTGCGCACGCGCGCCGTGGAGCACGCCATGCGCCACCTCATGCGCGGCGAAGCCTTCCGCGACCTTGGCCATCTCCTCGGCCGTCAGCGCCCCGCCGAGCAGCAGGCGCTGCGAGAATTGCTTGAGGCCGGCGCGGTCGACCAGCTTGAGGAAATAGCCGATCCCGACCACGCCCACTGCCGGGAACAGCGCCAGCCGCCACGGCGCGCGCGCCTTCGCCGCGGCGATCAGGAACCGCGTCCAGGTCGGCGCTGCGGTGATCGTCTTGTCCATGTCGTAGATTGCGAGACAGTGCATTGACGCATCTACGAGCGGGGACGCTTGCCGATCCAGTCCGAATCGCCGAAAGGTGCGCGCGATGAGCGCTTTGGCCGATTTCGAACGGGTTGATTCCGGTAGCGGCGGCGCGGTCCTCCGCTTCACCGGCAATTTGTCGCTCGCCAGCCTGGGCGATCTGCCCGACCGGCTCGATACCGTCGATGGCGCGATCGCCAGCATCGACCTGTCGCAGGTCGAGCGGATCGACACGGTCGGCGCCTGGGTGGTCCACCGCTTCGCCCGCGAGAAGGACGCGAAGGTCGAGGGGCTCGAGCCCGCCAGCCAGCATCTGTTCGACCAGGTCGTCGCCGCCGAGCACCCGATCGCGCTGCCGCCCAAGCCGGAAAGCGCCTTCGTCCATCTGCTCGCCGAGATCGGCGACGCGGTGTTCACCGCGGCACACACGCTCTACGGCCTGCTCGGCTTCATGGGCGCCACGGTGATCGCCTTCTGGAACGTCGCGACGCATCCGCGCCGTTTCCGCTTCCATGCCACCGTCCACCGCTTCGAAGTGGTCGGCGTCTCGGCGCTCGGCATCATCGGCCTGATGAGCTTCCTGATCGGCGTGGTGATCGCGCAGCAGGGCGCGGTGCAGCTCCGCCAGTTCGGCGCGGAGGTCTACACGATCAACCTGGTCGGCCGCATCACCCTGCGCGAGCTGGGCGTGCTGATGACCGCGATCATGGTCGCCGGGCGTTCCGGTTCGGCCTTCGCCGCGCAGATCGGCACGATGAAGCTCACCGAGGAGATCGACGCGATGCGCACGATCGGCGTCTCGCCGATGGAGGCGCTGGTGGTGCCGCGCACCATCGCGGTGGTGACGATGCTGCCCCTGCTCGGCTTCTATTCGGCGCTGATCGCGATCATCGGCGGCGGCCTGCTCTGCTGGGTGCAGCTCGACATCCCGCCGATCACCTTCGTCCAGCGCATCCGCGAAGTCGTGCCGCTCAACGATCTGTGGGTCGGCCTGATCAAGGCGCCGGTGTTCGGCGCGATCATCGCCATCGCCGGCTGCTTCCAGGGCATGCAGGTCGAGGGCGATGCCGAGCAGGTCGGCCGGCGCACCACCACCGCGGTGGTCCAGGCGATCTTCCTGGTGATCGTGCTCGACGCCTTCTTCGCCGTGTTCTTCAGCCAGATCGGGTGGATATGACCGACACCCGCGACACCGAGGCACGGGACGACATCGTCATCCAGGTCCGCGGCCTGAAGAACGGGTTCGGCGAACAGATCGTCCATGACGGGCTCGATCTCGACGTGCGCCGCGGCGAGATCCTCGGCGTGGTCGGCGGCTCGGGCACCGGCAAGTCGGTGCTGATGCGCTCGATCATCGGGCTGCAGACGCCGATCGAGGGCGAGATCGAAGTGTTCGGCGAGAACACGATCGGCCGCGAGGAGACCGAGGCGACGGCGATCCGCAAGCGCTGGGGCATCCTGTTCCAGGGCGGCGCGCTCTTCTCCACGCTCACCGTGTCGGAGAACGTCCAGGTCCCGCTCAAGGAATATTATCCGCTGCTCGACCAGGCGCTGCTCGACGAGATCGCCGCCTACAAGGTGGTGATGACCGGCCTGCCGCCCGAGGCCGCGCCCAAATATCCGTCCGAGCTGTCGGGCGGCATGAAGAAGCGCGCCGGCCTCGCCCGCGCGCTGGCGCTCGATCCCGAGCTGCTGTTCCTCGACGAGCCCACCGCCGGGCTCGATCCGATCGGCGCGGCGGCGTTCGACGAGCTCACCGCCTCGCTCCAGAAGACTTTGGGGCTCACCGTGTTCCTGATCACGCACGATCTCGACACGCTCTATGCCATCTGCGACCGGGTCGCGGTGCTGGCGGACAAGAAGGTCATCGCAGTGGGAACGATTCCCGAGCTGCTCGCCTTGGATCACCCGTGGATCCAGGAATATTTCAACGGACCGCGCGGACGCGCAGCGGTCGGCAGCGCCAAGGCACATGCCGAGGCTGAGGACAGGGGCTGATGGAAACTCGATCGAATCACGTGCTCGTCGGCGCCGTCGTGCTGATCCTGCTCGCGGTGCTGGCGCTGTTCATCGTCTGGCTCGCCCGCCTCTCCGGCGGCAATGAGCGCGAGTACGACATCTTCTTCCGCCAGGCGGTCGATGGGCTCAATCCGGGCTCGGCCGTGGCCTTTTCCGGCGTGCCCTCGGGCCAGGTCAAGGCGATCGAGTTCTGGAAGCCCGATCCCCAGCTGGTCCGTGTCCGCATCACGGTGAAGGACGAAGTGCCGATCCTCGAGGGCACCACCGCAACGATCCAGAGCAGCTTCACCGGCCCCAGCACGGTGCAGCTCGAAGGCGCGGTGAAGGGCGCTCCGCCGATCAAGTGCCCGCGCGAACATCCCGAGGCGGCCTGTCCGCTCGGCGTGCCGGTGATCCCCACCAAGCCCGGCGGCCTCGGCGCGATCTTCTCCTCGGCGCCGAAGCTGCTCGAGCGGCTGACCACGCTCACCGAGCGGCTGACCGAGCTGATCAGCGACAAGAACCAGGCGTCGATCGCCGGCATCCTGGCGAACACCAATCGCCTGACCGACGCGCTCGCCGATCGCGGGCCGGAGATCGCCGCGACCCTGGCCGAGACGCGCATCGCCATCCAGAAGTTCGGTACTGCCACCGAGCAGATCGGCGAGCTGGCCAAGACGACCAACGGCGTCGTCGCCGAGGACGTCAAGCCGACCATCGCCAATCTCAACAAGACGATCGCCTCGGCGAAGAAGAGCATGGAAACGCTCGATGCGATGCTCGGCGATGCCCGCCCCGGCGTGCAGGCCTTCTCGAAGAAGACCGTTCCCGAGATCGGCCAGCTGATCCAGGATCTGCGCCAGATGGCCCAGTCGCTCTCTTCGGTCGCCGACAAGATCGACCAGGGCGGCGCGTCCAGCCTGGTCGGCAGCCCCAAGCTCCCTGACTACAAGCCCAAGAAGTGAGAGACGCGATGAAGAAGTTCGCCCCGCTCCTGCTGGCCGCACCGCTCGCCGCCATGCTCTCCGGCTGCATCTCGTTCGGGGGCAAGCCGCCGAAGACGCCGTTCCTCAGCCTGCAGGCCGCCGAGCAGATCAAGCCGGGCGACGTGCAGACCGCGGCTTCGGGTACCACCGTCACCGTGCTGTTCCCGACGGTGCCGCACGAGCTGGCGACGGTGCGCGTGCCGGTCCATCAGGGCGAGAATGCCGTCGCCTATGTGAAGGACGCCCAGTGGGTGGAGGCGCCGCCGCGCCTGTTCGCCCGGCTGGTCGGTGACACCATCTCGGCGCGCACCGGCCGGCCGGTGCTCAGCTATCGCCAGTCCCAGATCGATCCGGGCGCCGTGCTGTCGGGCGAGCTGCGCCGCTTCGGCGTCGATGCCGACACCAACCAGGCGGTGGTCGTGTTCGACGCGCTGCTGGTCCAGGGCGACGACGCCACCAAGTTCCAGAAGCGCCGCTTCGAAGCGCGCGCGCCGCTGGCCGAAGTGAAGCCCGAACTGGTCGCCGCGGCGCTCAACACCGCGGCCAACCAGGTCGCGGTGGAAGTCGCGGACTGGGTGGGGAAGTAACCAACGCCGTCATCCCGACGACACGACCGTCACCCCGACCCCATAGCGCCATCCCGGCCCATAACCGTCATCCCGGCGAAAGCCGGGATCTCAGGCGGAGGCGCGATACCGCCGATGTGCAGCTTCAGCCGAAGGTTCGCGGCTCGCCCAGCTGGACCCGCCGCACCGCCGGAAGCGCGTTGCACACGTCCACCCCGCCCATCGGCACGGTGAAGAATGCCCCGTCGCGATTCTCGCGCGCCTTGATCCAGGCGGCGAAGCGCACATTGTCGGTGCTGCGATATTGGAACTGCGGGCGTTCATCGGGAGGCAGCTGGCTGGCGAGGCGCACCGACAGGATCGGCGTGGGCGCCTGGTCCTTGGCATAGACGCCGAGCTGGGCGGTGCCGCGCGGCAGGCTGGAGAGCCACTGCATGCCCTCGACCACCCGGCCGACGATCGCGATGTTGCGGTCCAGCGGGCGCGGGGCGTGGCCGATCACCGTGTAGAGTTCGGCGCCGCTGCCGGTGGAGGGGGCGAGGTCGCGGGCGACGCCGACCATCGAGTAGCAATGGGTGAGCGAGCTGACCGTGCCGTAATTGGCCAGCGGCCAGCCATCGGCGCTGAGGCCGGTCTTCGCGGCATAGCTGTCGGGCTTGGCGAAGGTGGCGCTCTTCACGGCGTCGAAGCCCGGCCATTCATATTCGGCGGGCGGGTTCTCGATCACGCCGGGCGGGAGCGCGGTCTTGTCGTCCCCGCCGCCCCATTGGGTCACGTAATTGTCCTGGACGCGGTAGACGCTGGTGCCGTCCCACCAATGCGCCTCGGCCAGCTTGCGGATATTGGCGACGTGCGCGGGGGCGTAGCGCGGGGCCAAGCGGATATAGACCTGGTGGCCGCCCTGTAGCGTCATCACCAGTATCTCGTTGTCGGGGATCGCCTTCCAGTCTTCGGGAGCGGGGTCCGACGGAACGGTCTGGGCGAGCGCGGCGAGCGCGAGGAGCAGCTTGAGCATGGCTGTGGAGACTGCTGCTTGCCTAGCCCTTCGTCAACGTTTAGGGCACGCAACTTCCAGAGCATGCGGAGCGGTGGCCGAGTGGTCGAAGGCGCTCGCCTGGAAAGTGAGTATACGGCAAAACCGTATCGAGGGTTCGAATCCCTCCCGCTCCGCCACCTGCGCCCTCCCACGGGCTGGCCAAACCCCTTCTAAACTGCTATAAAGCCTCAGAAAAGATCGGTGACTTTCGTTCCACCGAATTTCACTCAATCCCATGCTTCCCCACACAAAATGTGGGGTAAAATGAGGGTGGTTCTCATGGGAAAGCTCACGGCGCTCAAAATTAGGAACCTGACTGAACCCGGTCGCTACCCCGATGGCGACGGCCTCATTCTTGAGTTGAACGGCAAAGGTTCAGGAAGATGGCTTCTCCGCGTTCAATCGAAGGGCAGGCGGCGGGATATCGGCCTCGGATCATTGAAAGGCGTTTCTCTAGCCGATGCGCGTGATGCAGCTTTCATCGTGCGTAAGAAGATTGCCCAGGGAATCGATCCGGTCGCGGAACGAAGGCGGGAGCGACAGGCAATCCCAACTTTCCGCAAGGCAGCCGAACTAGTTCATGAGGAGCATAAGAAGGCTTGGAAGAACGGCAAGCATCAGAACCAGTGGATCGCGACTCTCAAGACCTATGCCTTTCCGAAACTCGGCGATCTGCTGGTTAGCGAGATAGCAGGGCCGCTGATCCGAGACGTTCTGGCGCCGATCTGGCTTGCGAAGCCGGAAACTGCACGGCGAGTGCGGCAACGCATCGGCACCGTGCTCGACTGGTCCTATGCGAAAGGCTTTCGCGCGACCGAAGCGCCGATGCGATCGCTCTCCAAAGGCCTCCCGCGCCAACCCAAGAAAGACAATCATTTCGCAGCGCTGCCCTACACCGCGGTCCCGGACTTTCTGAAAACGCTTGGCGAACGAGTATCGGTCAGCCGAGTCGCGCTGGAGGCACTAATCCTAACGGCCGCGCGATCAGGCGAGATACGAGGAGCAACATGGTCCGAGCTGGATCTGCGGTCGGCTTTGTGGACGATCCCGGCCGCCCGTATGAAGATGGGGCGAGCCCATATCGTGCCGCTATCCCCTGAGGCCGTAGCCGTGTTCGAGCGCGCCAAGAGCTTCAAGGCTGGCGCCAGCGACTTGGTATTCCCCGGTCAGAACGTGAAGAAGCCGCTTTCCGACATGACCCTACTCAAGATTCTCCGGGACATGGGCCTTGGCGTGACGGTGCATGGCTTTCGTTCCGCGTTTCGCGACTGGGTGGCCGAACAGACCGACTATTCGGGGGAGATCGCAGAAGCCGCCCTCGCCCATACGGTCTCGAACAAGGTTGAGGCCGCCTATCGTCGTACCGATTTCCTCGATAAGCGCCGCCTGCTCATGCGCGACTGGGCGGCATTCTGCAAAGCTTCGGCCCCCTTGGTTGCAGTAGGGGATGAAACACCACAGTACGACCCTGATCTGAACCACGGAGTTGCTGATATAAGTGCCAAGCCTTCTCCATTCAGTATATCTAACCGATCAGCGACTCGTTGAAATGAACTATACGGTGAACGATGTTTGACGCGTTCACTGAAAAATGCTATTCAACGGATCGATGAAAGTGTCCCATGCACTGAACGCTGAACGTCAAGCGGCCCAAGTGCTCGAGGATTTCCTCGCACGGCTCCCTGACTTCACCATCACACATCTCGATAGGGTGGGCCAATCCGGCAAACCGGACGACGGTGCAGACCTCATCGTCCAAGGCCGCTTTTCAGGCCGCCCGCTACGCTTGGCGGTCCAGGTCAAGGCAAATGGTCAGCCGCGAGCCGTCCAGCAGGCAGCAGACGATCTTCGCCGATATTTAAGCCGGCACCCTGGCGATGCCGCCCCCGTGGTGATGGCCCCATATCTCTCCCCACAGGCACGCGATGTCTGCCGGAGGGAGCAGGTGGGTTATCTCGATTTCATGGGAAATGCCCTAATCGCCTTCGACACGGTCTATATCGAACGCGAAGTGCCGGGCCGTCCCGAGGCCGAGAGGCGAGCGCTACGTTCGCTCTACAAGCCAAAGTCCGCGCGCATCCTACGTCGGCTGCTACGCGAGCCGGGCCGCAGCTGGCGCACTGCCGAGCTGGCCGACGCAGCGGCCGTCAGCACCGGTTTGGTAAGCACGGTCGGCACCGCCCTTCGCGAGCGGGGCTGGGCCGAGCAGACCGAGCAGGGGCTGGTGCTCACCGACCCCAATGCTTTGCTCGATAGCTGGGGCGAGGACTATGAGCCACCCAAGGGCCAAGAGGTCCGGCGTTATACCACCTTGCACGGAAAGGCGCTGGGAGAGCAGTTGAAGAGGCTCGTTGGTGCCGAAGGGCGCGTGGCGCTCGCTTCCTTTACAGCGGCGGACTGGCTTGCGCCTTACGCCCGCCATCCGAACAGCTATTTCTATGCTGACGAGGCAGGGCTGGCCAGGCTCGAGGATCTGCTGGAACTCAGCGAAGCGACCAAGGGCGCCAATGTGACCATCGTTGTGCCCGAGGAAGAAGGCGTGCTCGATGACGCAGTCAGGACTGCCGACAACCTTGTCGTGACGAGCCCCGTGCAGACGTATCTCGATCTACTGCAAACGGGTGATCGCGGCCGCGAGGCCGCCGATGTGCTGCGACAGCGGTTGCTGGAATGGCCTGAATGACCGACGAACCACAATCCGCAAACCAGTATGACGATCGCACCGGCGAGGCGGTGCGCTCCGTCCTAGTCGAGATCGGCCAGACGCTCGGCAGCTATCGCGGCAAGTTCGCAGTCATCGGCGGCGCCGTGCCTTGGCTCCTGCTCGAAGACAGCGAAATGAAGCATGTCGGCACGATCGACGTCGACTTGAGCCTCGACGCCGAGGCGCTCGCCGAAGACGACGAATATGTCGGTCTGGTCGAAGCACTCCAGGCGCAGGGGTATTTGCACGGCGCTGACCAGAAGAACTTCCAGATGATGCGAACCATCGATCCCGGCGATGGCGGCGCACCGATAGAGGTCGTGGTCGATTTCCTTCGCCCCTACGACGCCGTCATCAAGAAGAACCGGCCGCCGCTCACCACGGATTTCGCGACCCAGCGAGCCTTTGGTGCCGACCTCCACCCGTTTCTATGAAATGGTCGCGGTCGAGGGCACGATGCCCCGCGGCGGCGTCAACCGCGCCATGATCGCGGTGGCGTCGATCCCGGCTCTACTCGCGATGAAGGGGCATGCGCTTGAAGGGCGTGACAAGCCCAAGGACGCCTACGACATCTATTTCTCGATCCGAAACTTCCCCGGTGGAATCCAGGCGCTTGCCGAAGCTTGTCAGCCGCTGCTCGCCGAGAAGAGTGCGACCGATGGCTATGCCAAGATCGCCGGCAAGTTTCGCCACTTCGAAGATTTCGGCCCGACCAACGTACGCCGCTTTGTCAAGGGCACCGACATCCTCGATGATCGCTCCCCCGAGGAGTGGCAACAGGATGCTCTTGGTCAGATCCAGGGATGGCTGGCCGCTATTGGCTTGGGCGGAGACGCCGCCGCATGAGCAGCGGCGTGCCAGCGTTCCATTATCCGTTCATGAGAACGATGATCTAGTCGTCGCTCCGTTGATAGAACATCGGGTTCTTGAGCCATTCGACGATGGCGGACTCGCGCCAGCCTGCGCACCGGGTGCTGATCTGCACGTTCCGGGGGAAGGTGCCGTTCTGCATCTTGCGGTACATGGTCGAGCGGCTGAGGCCGGTGCGTTCGAGGACAGTGGCGAGGCGCATGATCCTGTCGGGGGTGTCGCATTTCCTTGCATGGGATGCGTTTGAGGGATGCCCCGTGAACAGGTTTGGAGGCAATTTCGAAGGTCGAGCCCTTGGGAATTGAGCTTAAACCGCCGCTTGTCCGACTGAGTTCGACACCGTCCGACCTGGTTCGCTGCAGTTCGACTGATTAATTTTTGCTTCGTTTTGGACTAGCGATTTGGCGGCCAGCGCAAGGGTGCGATCGGGCTCTACGCCGCTGAAGCGGCACCGAGTCGTGCTGCGCCGCCTCCGCCCGTTCGGGTTGCGATCCCTGCCACAGGGTATTGGCCGGGACCGGCCGAAACGGAACGCGGAGACCAGCAGAGCGTAAACTGGCGCACGATTGCGCGCGCTGACCGCCGCGGAGGAAAGTGGCGCGGCCGAGTCCAGAGAAAGGAAGAAGGAAGAGGCTTTAATGGCCCCCGAAATAGCTTTGCACTAAGGCCTGCCCCCAGTAGGAGATAACTATGTATCGCGCGATAATCCTCTCTATTCCTCTCCTTGCGGGGGGATGCATCAGCGGCAACGCAGTAGCCCCGGGCACGCTGCCGCGTGGCGCGGACGCGGGCATTTTCACGGCAGTAGATCCCCAGACAGTAGCGTCATGCATAGCCACGGCGCTGAGCACCACCTCCCAGGAGCAAGGAGATCGAATCGTGGTCACCGCTCCGCGAGAAAGCGGGCTCCTTTATAGCATCGGCTCCAATAGCAAGGGAGTGTATCGGACCCAGGTAGCTGTTTTTGGCCATGAAAAGGACCCCGTACAGACGGCGCGAGTCCAAGCCTGCTTCGCGCCGCCGGTGGCCCACTGACAATGCTGTTAGCTGGACTATTGCTAGCTGCTGCAAGCCCCGTATCGGCTAAGCCTGGTGTCTATGTCTATTGCACTGCGCCAAGCACCAGCCCGCGCGGGGCAGGACTTATCGTCACATCAATCTTTCGCTCGCACTCCGAAACGTCGTTCATTGAGAGCGCCTTCGCGAATTACCTGAGCAACTCCTACGCACCTTACGGTAATGGCTGGATATTCCCGCCAGATGGAATCGCCTGCCAAGCTTTCGAGGAACGCGGCAAGGCAGAAGTACGCCGCGCCCGCGACATTTCGCGCGTTCCCCAACCTAAGCAGACCGTATTTGCCGTCAGTTTCCAATTGGGCTGAACCCGAACGATGCAAAGGCAAGAGCGGGCCCTTCCGACCCACACCTGCTCCAGTTCTTCAGACAGGGTCCATCACCGCCTTCAGAATCGCCCGGCCGTAAGCAGTTTTCTTGAAGCGTTCGCCCGCCGTCCGCGCCTGGTCGGCAGTGATGAAACCCATCTCGAAGGCGATTTCTTCCAGGCAGGCAATCTGAATCCCCTGACGATGCTGGAGCGTGCGGACGAACTCGCCCGCCTCCAACAGGCTGTCATGCGTGCCAGTATCGAGCCAAGCATAGCCACGACCCATTTGCTCGACGAACAGGTCACCGGCTTCCATGTACAGCCGGTTGATATCAGTGATTTCGAGCTCGCCGCGCGGAGAAGGCTTTAGAGTGCGGGCCATGCCAACGACACGGTTGTCGTAGAAATACAGCCCCGTAACGGCATAATTTGACTTCGGCACCGGAGGTTTTTCTTCGATGCTCAGCGCCTTGCCGCTTTCTCCGAGTTCCACCACGCCATAGCGTTCGGGATCTTCGACGCGGTAGCTGAACACCGTGGCGCCACTGGTACGGGCAACGGCATTGGCCAGCAGATCAGTCAGGTGTGCCCCGAAGAAGATATTGTCACCCAGCACCAGCGCGACATTGTCGGTGCCGATGAAGTCCGCGCCGATCGTGAACGCCTGGGCCAGCCCCTCTGGCCGGGGCTGCTCGGCATAGGAAATCGCGATGCCGAGCGCAGAGCCATCACCGAACAGATTACGGTAATTGCCCAGATACTCAGGGCTCGAGATGATCAGGATATCGCGGATTCCGGCCAGCATCAGCACCGAAAGCGGATAATAGATCATCGGCTTGTCATAGATCGGCAGCAATTGCTTGTTCACCGCCAGCGTCGCGGGGTGAAGCCGAGTACCCGAGCCGCCGGCCAGAATAATACCCTTCACTTCGTCGCTCCAATCAGTTCGTCGAGGATGTCACCCAGCGCGGCGTCCCAGGGCCGCGGGGTAATGCCATATGCGGCAGTCAGCGCTGCGGTACTCAACAGCGAATTCGCCGGGCGCCGCGCAGGGGTGAGATAGTCTGCGGTGGCGATCGGCGTCACTTCGGCGGACGGCCCGCCCCGCTGCAGCGACTGCGCGAAGATCGTGCGGGCGAAGCCGGCCCAGGTCACCGCGCCTGCATTGCTGAAGTGGAAGGTCCCGGAAAGGGCCTCGGGATCGCTGGCCAGGCGCATGGCCACGATGGCCAGCGCGCGGGCAAGATCTGCGGCGCTGGTCGGGCTGCCGGTCTGGTCGTCCACAACGCGCAGCATCGCGTTGCTGGCCGCCACGCGCAGCATCGTCTTGACGAAATTATTGCCATGCGCGCTCACCACCCAGGCAGTGCGCACGATCGCGTGCCGCGCACCTGAGACGCGCACCGCCAATTCGCCGCCCAATTTGGACGCACCATAGACGCCGAGCGGAGCGACTGGGTCATCGACCTCCCAGGCACCTTCACGATCCCCGGCGAACACATAGTCGGTCGAGACCTGAACGATCGGCACACCGGCGCCGGCGCACGCGGATGCCAAGGCTGCGGGAGCCAGTGCGTTGACTGCCCATGCCGCGACCTGATCGCTCTCCGCCCTGTCCACCGCGGTATAGGCAGCGGCATTGATCACCGCAGCCCAGGGGCGCTCGCCCACCTTCGCCGCGAGCGCGGCGGGGTCGGTGAGGTCGAGCGCATCGCGCCCGACGGCTACCACCTCCCAGCCCTCCGGCCAGTCGATGCGCGCCAGCTCGGTGCCGAGCTGGCCATTGGCGCCGGTCACCAGGATCTGTCGAGGTGCGGGCATGCCTATCGATATATCTGCCGACATGTGGCTCACGCGGTCATGCCGCGGCGCTCCGCAGCCTTGGCGGCGACCAGCGGACGCCACCAGTCCTCGTTCGCGAGATACCATTCGATCGTCTTGCGGATACCGCTCTCGAAGGACTCTGCCGGATGCCATCCCAACTCGGCGCCGATGCGTCCGGCGTCAATCGCATAGCGCTTGTCGTGCCCGGGTCGGTCGGCAACCTCGGTCATCTGCTCGGCATAACCGCGCCCGTCAGCGCGCGGCCGCAACTCGTCAAGGATGGCGCACAGCGTCTGCACCACCTCGATATTCTGCCGCTCATTGTGCCCGCCGATATTATATGTCCGCCCAGGCTGCCCGCGTTCGAACACGGTCTGCAGCGCGCGGACATGGTCCTCGACATAAAGCCAGTCGCGGACCTGGTCGCCCTTGCCGTAGATCGGCAGCAGTTCGCCATCCAGCGCCTTGGCGATCATTAGCGGAATAAGCTTCTCCGGGAAGTGATAGGGCCCGTAATTGTTCGAGCAATTGGTGATGAGCACCGGCAGACCGAAAGTGTGACCCCAGGCACTGACGAGATGGTCGGACCCGGCCTTGCTTGCCGAATAGGGCGAACGAGGGTCGTAGGGCGTGTCCTCGGTGAACAGACCGGTCTCGCCCAGCGACCCATAGACTTCGTCGGTCGAGATATGGTGGAAACGGAATGCCGCCCTGGCATTAGCATCCAGCCCCAACCAATAGGCACGCGCCTCGGCCAGCATCGTATAGGTGCCGACAATATTGGTCTGCACGAACGCACCGGGGCCGTCGATCGAACGATCGACATGACTTTCCGCCGCCAGATGCGTGATGACCTGAGGCGCGAATTCGGTGATCGCCGCCCGTACCGCTGCGGCATCGCAGATGTCGCCCTGGATGAAACGATAGCGGTTCGAGCGCGCGACACCCTCGACCGTGGTCAGGGTACCGGCATAGGTCAGCTTGTCGAAATTGAGCACTTCATGCTCGGTATTGGCGACCAGGTGCCGGACCAGCGCCGAGCCGATGAAGCCGGCCCCGCCGGTAACGAGAATACGCATGGAATGTCCTTCAGGCGAGCGGCGCCAGCGGGCGCCCGTCATAAGGGAAGGGGCTGTCGAAATCCGCGAGCAGCGGCTGCACAGCGTCCTTCGGGGAAAGTTCGGACACGGAGCCGGCGGGCAGAGGCCATGCGATGCCGCCGCCCTGCCCTTCTAGTGTGGCTAGCGTCGGATCGTCCCAGCGAATGCCACCGTCCTGCTGAGGGGCATAGGTGTCAGAGCATTTATAGGTAACTTCGCAATCCGGCTCGAGCGTGACGAACCCGTGCGCGAAGCCCACCGGAATGAACAGCTGGTGCCCGTTGGCCGCGCTAAGCTCGGCACCTACCCAGCGACCATAGGTTGGCGATCCCTTCCGGACATCGACTGCAACGTCGAAGATCCGCCCGCGAATGCAGCGCACCAGCTTGTCTTGCGCGCGTGGCGGCACCTGGAAATGCAGGCCCCTGAGCGTGAATGCCGGAACAGACAGCGAGTGATTGTCCTGAACGAAGGTGCACGTGATGCCGAGCGCGTCGAAGACGGGCACCGAATAGACTTCGGTGAACCACCCGCGGCTATCGCCAAAGCGCTTGGGAAGGATAAGCTGGACGGGGTTGTCAGTCATGGGTGTCGGGCGTTCCATTCGCGGGGGTATAGGCCAGCCAGCAGCATAGCAGGGTGAAGATCGCACCGAGCAGCGGGGTGCGTAGCGGATAATCGGTTAGGCTGGCCAGCAACAGGATCAGAATCGCAAAGGATGCGGCACGATGCAGCGCGCGCCAGCTCCTCGAACGGACCGGCTTGGTGAAGCGCCGCCAGCTTGTCGAAAGCCACCAGACGATGAAGGCCAGGAACACCAACAGGGCTGGTAAGCCGCCGGTGATCGCCAGTTCGATCAGGTCGTTATGGGCGTTGTTGAAATAGGTCGTCTTGAGCAGCGCATCGGGCTCGTAGCTTGCATAGACCGGCACGAACGAACCGAAGCCGGTGCCGAAGGGAAACGTCTTGCCTACAATATCCAGCAAGGTGGGCATGGCGGCGAGGCGCCCCTCGGCGCTCAGATCGTCATCGGCCAGACGACCGATCGCGACCGCGCGGTCGGTGAGCGTGACCAGAGCCAGAACAGCGGCGATCGCGGCAGTAACACCTCCGACTGCCAGCCAGCGTTGCCACATCGAAAGCCGCCCGCCCCCCAGTGTCGGGGCGACCAGGAATGCCGCAACCAGCCCGACCAACGTCAGCGCCAGGCCGGCGCGGGAACCGAGCACCACGACATACAGAAGGATCACTGCCGCGGCGGTCAGCGCGATGAACAGGCGGAGCCGGCTCTCCTTGTGGTTCTTGGCCGGTAGCAACGTCCAGGCCCGGAGCAACGGCAATGCCATCGCCAGCATCGCGCCTTGATGATTGCGATTGGCCAACAGGCCGATCAACTGGCCCTGCCCGCTGATCTTGTACCAGTAGAAAATGGAGTCATTCCCCCCGGCGATCTGGCAGACGCCAAGAAGCATGCTGAACGCGATCAACCCGAGGACCGGCCAAAGCAGCAGCCTGCGATGGCGATCATTGTTCATCGCGCCAAACCCCAGAATCATTCCAAATGGGACAAGGAGGGATAGCAGGCTGTTCCAGGTTCGATCGGGAGTGAGGGACAGCGGATGCCACAAGGTTGTGCCGTCCACGGCACGCGCCACGGCGTCATAGCTGGCACGCCCTCCCAGGCCCTGCCACAGCGCAGGAGGAAGCGGCACGAGCTGTATCGCGATGGCCGCGGCGAACAGAGCCAGCAATTGAGGCAATGGGCGAATGCCGCGCCAATCCGGACCGGTGGCCAGCAGCATTATGGCGATGCAAATCACTGCGACCGGACGCAGGCCCAGCAACCAGATATTGTCCGGCCGCGCCGATCCGCCCGTGAACGCCACGGTGAGCGCGAATATCGCGAAGGCTATCAGCGGAACCGGCCATGATGTCGCGACAAGGCTGGCGCGGCTGAAGTGCGAAGAGCGGCGACGGGAGGGCACGGGACGGGTCTCGTCTCTTAGAGATGGGCATGGCTGGCGCCGGGCCCTGTGTGGACAAATATCGGAGCGACCTTATGCACCCGCGCCGGGCGCGCAACCGCAAATCAAAATGCGTTGTGGTGGGTGAGTACGCGGAAGGTCTGGAACACTAGCATGACATCGCGCCAGATTGTCCAAGATTCGAGATAAGCTAGGTCGGCCTGCAATCGGTTGACGAGATCGTCGCCGGTCTCGGTGTTGCCGCGAAATCCGCGCACCTGGGCAAGGCCGGTCAGGCCGGGCTTTACGGCGTGACGACTCCAATAATGTGAGGTTACCTCCCAATATAGCGCATCGCCTGCAAGGGCCCCGGCAGCATGCGGCCTAGGCCCGACGATGCTCATGTCGCCTCGAAGCACGTTGAGCAACTGGGGAAGCTCGTCGATGCTGGTCTTGCGGATGAACTTGCCGATGCGCGTGACGCGCGCATCGTTACGCGTGGTCAACTTGCTGGCGCTGTGATCCAGCAAGTCCGTCCGCATGCTGCGGAACTTGAACATGCGGAACATGCGATTGCCCTTGCCGATCCGCATCTGGACGAACAGCGCATTGCCCGGAGAATCTAGCCGAATCAGAACCGCCACAACGAGCATGAGCGGCGACAATATGACGATGGCCGGCACGGCCACGGCGAGGTCGAACAACCGCTTAATGGTGCTGTCGACGGCGTTAAGGGGCCCCGTGGCGATCAGAGTCGTGGCGACGTCATAATAGCGGGTAGTGCTGATGGCGCCGATCGCGTCGAGCTCGGGCATCAGCACCTCGACATTGACGCCCGCGCCTTTCAGGGCGAGCGACCATGCCGAACGTCGCGTAGGGTGACATGCGACGATAACCCGGTCAGCGTCACAGATCAGGCTGCCGATCCGGTCGAGCATCACGGGATCGTTGATGTCCGGGCGGATGTTGAGTGCCTCGACATCAATCTTGAAGGCGGTACAGCCTTGTGGCGGCGCAAAATCATCGACCAGCACCACCTCGCTTTCGGGACTGCCATTCAACACCGCAAAGGCGTGGTGCGCAAAGAGATAGCGCCCCAGCGACAAGAGCAGGCAACTGGCCAAGGTGCCGCCGATGGCGATGCCGCGAGACAGGTTGTCGGAAGACTTGAGGATGAACGTTATGCTGATGACGATCAGAACAGCCGTCAGAAGGGACAGGCACGCCCGCCTTGTACTGCGCGACGCACGGATAACGACCGCCGGTCGATAGGTCTGCTGACGGACGGCGGTCAAATAATAGATGGGCAGGACGAGACACAGGAAGGTCAGCAGGCGCTGATTGGCGATCTCACCCAAATATGCCCAGGCAACGGCCGTCATGCCGGCGCATATCATCAACATGTCGAGCAAGACGAGCACGGCAAGGAGCCGCATCCTAGTCCCGCGCTTGGAAACGATGCCTTCCATATTGCGACCGATCAAGGAGCTGCTGAGTTGGTAATCGGTATGGATCGGATCAATCCTTCGGCTCGAGGACATACACGCCTGTTCTCCTAGCGCCTCGCGGGAGGGACTATTGCTGCGAATTCAGCCCGTCCGCAGTGGAAACCCGGCCGCACATAGCCAGTCCCAGCCCCTTTGAAAACTGTCTGCGTGCTGGGCGATATAGCAGTATCGCCATAAGGTTGATTTCAAAAAAGATGCCGGGGCACAGCGCAACAGACGGGGCCGGAGAGTAGGATGCAGACCTGCCGCAGGACATTGCCAGGAAGGCATTGCACCGACGCGCACGACTTCCTTGATAGAATGATCAAGCTTCGCCTATGGTCGTTGCATTCCCCTATCCCGATGCGCCTCCGACGAGATGCGCAACCGGGCGGTCTTGTTCTCGAATCGACCAAAGGCATATCTTACGCAATGACCGAAACAACGTTTACGGACGCTGGCGCCAACGCACCGACATCCGCCCAAATTCCGTTGACAGATATTACATCGCAGCAGCGTTTTCGCAAGAATAACTTCGACGGCCTGCGCCTTACATTTGCCACGATGGTGCTCGTTTTTCACGTTGCCCTGCTATCCGATGCCCCGCAACTGAAAATACTGACATATTTGGTTTCATCTACATTTGCTGTTCAGGCATTTTTTGTTGTGAGCGGATTTCTTGTAACGATGAGCTTTGATAACACGAAGCATATTGCTGACTACATGAAGAAAAGAATTTTACGTATTGCTCCGGCATACGTAGTTGTAGTCCTGGCCTGCGCTTTTGCCTTGTTTGCCATGTCTAGCCTTTCGGTGACGGAGTATTTCGGCCGCCCAGAATGGCGATCCTACGTTTTCTACAACCTCATATTGTCAAACTTCAAGCACCCGGATCTTCCTGGAGTTTTCTCAAGTAATTTTGAAAGCGCCGTCAACGGATCCCTGTGGACCATAAAACTTGAAGTTATGTTCTACTGCCTGGTTCCGTTTATCGTATGGGCCGTCAGACGATTGGGATACCGCCCCGTCCTCGGAGCGATATTCATATTGTCGATTTCGTGGCAGCTGTACTTTCTATATTTCAGCAAGATGGCAGACGCAGATCTGGCGGTCCGCCTTGCGCGCCAGCTGCCCGGACAGCTCGCATTCTTCGGTGGAGGCGCGTTTGCCTATTACCGAATGCGCGAGGGGAAGCTGCCGCCGCCCCCTTGGATTGCCGCAATTGCCGTTGCCGGTTACGCCTTCGCGCCCGGAATTTTCCACACGCTCGTCGCACCGCTCTGCGTTACCCTGGTCGTCTATTGGGCGGCGATGGGAGTACCCCAGCTATGGAGCGCGCATCGCACCGGCGATTTCTCCTACGGGCTATACCTGTATCATTTTCCGATAGCGCAGACCTTGATCGCGCTGGGTGTGTTCACCGCCGCGCCAGTCGCGGGACTCCTCGCGGTTTTTGCGCTCGCGCTGTTAGCGTCGGTGCTGTCCTGGCATCTGATCGAAAAAAGGGCGCTCAAGCTGGCACACTGGCGGAGCGCACCACCCGCGACATCGAAATAGGCGTTTTCAGGAATGCCTCGCAATGCACGTGCTGCCGGAGGGCAAACCGCGTTGAGCGGCTTGCATAACCTCGCCTTGCCAGATCTTTTTGTCAGGTGGGGCTCCGCTGCTGCGGAACGGCAAAGCCTTGCGGGACGGACCGGCTCCGCATAGGACCCCACAGGATTCCTTGCCCTGGCAGTATCCGGACCCATCTTATGCGACTGTCCTACGCGAACACCCGGCCGGGCCCGAGAATGGCCGCGCCTTCCGTGTTCTTCGACACATCATTGTCGATCGCCCTGCTTGCGGCCGTGGTGTTCCTGCCCTCGGCCGTTTGCTTCCTTTACACCGGAACCAGCCAATCCGCCGGCACCGCAATAGCCTGCGGACTGGTCTTCATCATGCTGTCCTGGCGCAATCCGCCACTTCGGGCACTGATGCCGCTTTTGATCATCGTGATCGGACTCGCGTTCCACCTGGCCCTCGCGCTCATGCTGACGTCGGATCAGTCCGCGCGCGCGGTCTCGTCCATCGCCCTTTTCGGCGTGGTGTTCCTTGCAGCATTCACGCTCGGGTCGTGGCTATTCGAGCGCCCGGCAATTGTGATCGACCTTACGACGGCGGTCCTGCGTATACTGATGCTCGCGAGTGCGATCGGATCCCTGGCAGGCATCCAACCGCGCGGCATTCAGATCTGGGACAAGGCGATCTTTCCCTTCACCGAACCGTCGCATTATGCACTGATTTTCACACCTTTGCTGATCGAAGTCTGTGTGAAGTCCAGCAAGTGGCGCCGATATGCGTGGCTTTTGATCGGCTATATCCTTGCCTACACCCTGAAGAACTTGTCGCTAGCCGTTGGCACGACGCTCGCGGCGCTTATCACGCTACCAATCCTGCAGATTGCCGTCGTTGCACTGGCTTCCCCGGTGGTCCTGCTGTCGATCGACTTGACCTATTTCACCGAGCGCCTGGATTTCGGCGCAAAAACCACCAATTTGTCAACGCTCGTCTATATCCAGGGATGGGAATTGATAGTTGATTCCATGCATCGCTCACTTGGCTGGGGGATTGGCTTCCAGCAACTGGGCTTCGGGCCGATAAGAAGCACTGCCTCCGAGATGATCTACAGCATGACCAATCTTGAGCTGAATTTGCAGGATGGTGGATTCGTCGCCGCGAAGTTTATCAGCGAATTTGGTATATTCGGCTTGATACTGACAATCCTTTTCGCTTTTATTGCGACACGGTCGGCGATCCTCTTGCGGAAGGCATCGCAGAAGATTGCACCTCATATTGCCGGGCGCGATTTCGCACTGGCGCTGATCGTGGGGTACACCGTCGATATGTTCGTTCGGGGCGTCGCCTATTTCACGGCGAGCACGATGTTGCTCCTGGCGGCGCTTGCCTACTACAAGATCGCTATTTCTCCCCGCCCTCATCTCCAGGGTGCGAAAGCCTAAGGTTGTTCCGGCGCGCGCTGCGCGCCGACCCCTGGCGCAAGACAAGAGTATTGGGTTGGCAAGCCGCCCTTGGCTGCATGTGGGCGCGCAAGGATATTCAGAGACGATGGACACCCTGCTGATCTCTACCAACTTCTTCGGCTACCCGCAGGAGATCGTCAAAGCGCTGGAGGCGCGCGGCCGCGCGGCGTTGTGGCGTGACGATCGTCCCGCAGCGGACACCCTGACCAAGGCGCTGGTCCGCCTGTCGCCGCGGTTGATCCAGCACCGCAGCGATGCGTATTTCGAGAGGGTCTTCGCCGAGGCCGCGCAGCATGACATTCGCGACATCCTGGTCATCAAGGGCGAGGCGCTGTCGGTGGAGATGACCCGCAGGATGCGCGCCCGGTTTCCCAAGGCGCGGCTGACGCTGTATTTCTGGGACAGCTACCGCAACATGCCCAAGGGTTCGGAGCGCAAGGTCGAGCTGTTCGATCGCGCATTCAGCTTCGACCTCGACGACATCCGGACCGACACCCGGCTGACCTATCGCCCGCTATTCTACATCGAGAAATATGCCGATGTCGGCGCGATCGAGCAGGACATCGACCTTCTGTTCCTCGGCACCGCGCACAGCGACCGCGTGACAGTGCTCGACCGGATCACGCGGGCGATGCCGCCAGGCTTTGATTTCCGCAGGATCCTCTATGTCCGCAGCGGCCTGCTTCACCGGATACAAAGCCTTTCGAACGCAGCCTATCGCCGCACCGACCCGCGCGATTTCATCTTCACCCCAATCCCGAAGGCCGAGGTTCAGGCGTTGATCGGGCGTGCCCGGGTTGTCCTCGACATCGAGCGTGACGTGCAGACCGGATTCACGATGCGCACGATCGAGATGCTGGGCGCCTCGCGCAAGCTTCTCACCACCAACCCGTCGATCTTGAAGGCTGATTTCTACGATCCCGCGAACCAATGCTATGTCAATCGCGAGAACCCGGTAATAGATCCAGCATTCCTCGACGCGCCATGGCGCCCACAGGACCCGGCCCTGCTCCGCCGCTACAGCCTGTCGGGCTGGCTGGACGACGTGCTGGGATAGTTGCCCGCAGCTCGCCGTCCGCTCACGGTTCTATAACGAGACGGTCCATCCAGAAATTGCTGTCTACCGCGGGAGCGGTGACGATGTAGAGCCACTGGGTATCGCATCCGGTGGCCGGTACGTCGAACGTCATGCGAAATGCCTGCCCCTCATCACGGGCCAGAGGCAGCGCATATCGGGCAATCGGCGCCGTATCGCTGCGCCCGCAGCGCAGCTCGATCGCAGGGCGGCCTGTGTCGTCCGAAATGTCGCCGACAATGCCCTTTAGCACATGCTGCCCCGCGACCAGGCCCAGCGCCTGCTGTGCGACCCAGCCCGATGCGCCGCTGACGGCTTCGACGCGAAGGCCCTGTGTCCCGGTGGGGACCGTGTCGCGATATGCTCGCAGGCTGCTTTCGTCGCGCAGCATCCACCCAAAGGGCAGCACCCCGCGCGTTGCTTCAAAGTCGCCGTCCTGCAGCGTTCGCACGCTGCCCGGATGCCCCTCCATGCGATTGACCGACTGCACGGCGGCCTTGCCTGCACCCAGCTCGATCATCCGGCGCAACGCGATTTCCGCAAGCGGGCGCTTGTCCGGCAGGTTCGGATCGATGCGCGTCAGGCGCAGCGCATCGGAAATCGCATCGGCGTTATTGCCCTTTTCGCCAAGCATCTGGACATAGGCTGGCCCCCACAAAGGCTTTTGGGCGAGCACCGGAACCAGCGCTTGACGGATTGCGGGATCGGAAGATGCATCCACCAACACCGAAAGCAGCGTCGAATGGACATTATAAGAAACGCGCAGCGCGCGATCATAATGGGTAATCGCCTCTTTCACGTCGTTGCGCGCAACGGCATCTTCGATCAACCATAGCTGGGTCAGATTGTTGCGGCGGGACAGCGCCTCCGAAAGCCGAAACAGGCTGCGGGCACCGTCATTTGCGCCGCGATACTCCTCCAATACCGCAAGCGTCCCGACAGCAGCGCTATTGACCGGCTCGCGCAGCACGACGGTACGCAACGCCGTGCGGGCCTCGTCCAGCATGGGCGTGGTTCTTGCGGCATCCGGGGCAAGCAGCGCCTGAGCCCTGGCAACCGTTGCGTTGACACCACCGGGCCACCAGCGGAGTACCAAGCTAGGCTGCTCGCGGCCAATCGTGAGATCAAGGGTGACACCCATTGCGATCCACAGGACGAGCCCGCTGATCAGCACGATGGCTCCGCTCCGAACAAGGGCAGCCGACCTCATGGCTGGTTAGAGCTTCCGGTCGGCGTTGGTCTCTCCATAGCCGTACCCATACCCATAGTCATAACCATAACCGCTGAAGGCACGCTTGGTGTCGAACTTGGTCACGATCGCGCCCAGGATCGTCGTCTCGGAACCGCGCAGTCGGGCGATCGCCGTGCGTGCGCTGGATTTCTTGGTGCCATGTGCTTCCATGACGAAGCACACCCCCTCCACCTGGCTCGCGATCAGCGGCGCGTCCGCGAAGCCCATGACCGGCGGCGCATCGACGACGACATGGTCGAAAGCTTCAAGCAGCGTCGCGAACAATGCCTGCACGCCGGCCCTTGCCAGAAGTGCAGCGACGCTGGGCGGTTGCGGGCCTGCGGCGATGATCGACAGGTTGGCAATACCGCTTTCCTGTATCACCGCAGCTGCCGTGGCGGCGCCAGCGAGGACATTGCTCAGGCCCGGCGCAGGATTGGCGCCAACCATGCCGTGCACGCTGGGAGAGCGGATATCGCCGTCGATCAGCACAACCTTGCGACCCAGGTCGGCCAGCGCCTTTGCCAGACCGAGCGACGTCAGCGACTTGCCCTCGTTCGGTCGTGAGCTGGTGACGACCAGAGTGCGCGGGAAGCCATGTGTCGTCGTCAGCGCGAGCGATGTCTGAACCGAGAAATAAGCCTCGCTGAGCGGAGATTTGACGTCGCGCAACGATTCCAGCGGTTCGTTGGCCACCTTCGGTATCACGCCAATCAGCGGGATATGCAGCAGCTCGACAACTTCTGCCGGATCCGACAGCGAATCTTCAAGCTGCTCAAGTGCGAAGGCGAGTGCAGCACCTGCCAGCAGACCGGCCAGCATCGCGAACGCGAGGTTGAGCAGCATTTTCGGGCTGGAGGGCTTGTCGGGCACGTCACCGGGGTCGACCACGGCGATATTGTTGACACCAACACCGCCGGCGACACCGATCTCCTTATAGCGTTGGAGCAGGGCATCATAGAGCTGGCGGTTGGTATCCACCTCACGCATCAGGATGTTATATTGCGTGCTGCGACGGCGCAGGTCGAACAATCCACCCTTCAACTCCGCCACCCGGCTATTCAGCGCGGCTTCACGCTTCTGGGCAGCGACATAGGTCTGTTGCAGCGTCGAGCGGATACGTGTTTCTTCGCGCCCGATCGACTGGTCCAACGCTGCGATCTGCGAACGAAGCGCCTTTGCCGGAGCATAGGCAGGATCGAACTTCTCGAGCATCTCTGCATATTGCGACGCGAGTTCCGCACGGCGCGAGCGCATCTGGGAAATGCCCGTATTGCTCAGCGCTTCCTGGACGTTGCCGCCGCCCGCACCAAGCCGGCTCTGGGCCTCGATCCGCTCGGCGGTAGCGGTCGCGAGTTCTTTGTTCAGCGCCACCAGGTCCTCGGCAACCAGCGACCGTTCATTAGTGCTGCCCCCGCCGGCGCTTCCGGAGGCTTCGCTCGGCAGGTTCACGATGCCCTGCTTGGCGGCATAATCAACGAGTTGCTGCTCCGCCTGGTCGATGCGGGTGCGAAGCTGGCCGAGGCGGCTCTCCAGGAATTGGCGCGCATAGGCAGTCGCCGCATAGCGCCTGTCGAGCGTGGCCTGGATGAAATGCGCTACCCAAGCATCGACGATCTTCTTTGAAAAGGCGACGTCGGGGCTGGAGAAGCTGACTGTGGCGAGGCGCGACAGCCGCTCTATTTCGACCTTAGTATGGGCCAGCAGGATGTCCGCAGCCTCGCGGACGCGATCGTCGCGGCTTGAGGCGCCGGGCACCAGACGGCCGTCCTTGAACCATTCGCGCGCCTTGCGCGACTTGAACATCTCGAAGAAACGGGCGTCATCCTGGAGACGGTTGCTGGTCGCCACGCTTCCGGCAAGCGTAACCGACTGCAGCAATCCGGCCTGCGTCTCGTAGAATTCGGGGTCGACGGTAGTCGAATTGCGCGAATCCACACCATCGACATTGGTGAAGTTGCGGGTCTCCCGCTGAATCTCGACAACGGCCTTTGATGTGTATTGCGGCGTGGTCAGCAATGTGACCACCAGCCCAAGCAGCATCGCACCGAGCACCGATCCGATCAGCAGCCATTTACGCTTCTTGAAGATCGCCAGAACGCGGGCGAGCGTCAGGTTGAGCCGCTCGTCGTGCACTGCGGCGCCCTCGGCCGGAAAGCCGTCCGTGTCGCGCGTTGCACCTACAGACCGTTCGTACTGCATAGCTGTTTGTCTACTCTGCTGCCAATTATCGGGTGATCAGGTAGATCAGCGGCGTGGTAATAAGGGGAGATGCCGTCACGAGGTCACGGAACAGGCGGCGTGCCTGATCGTCGCCGACATAGATGATATCGTTCGAGAAAATCTCGGGATCTTCGTAGATACCCTGTCGTATTGCGCGCAGATCATAGAGAGCGGCGTAGCGCTTGCTCTCGGCGTTGCGGAAGACGACAACATAGTTCTCGCGGGCGAATTCGGTGGTCCCCGAAGCGCGGGCGATCGCCCGCATCAGCGACATGCGCCCCACCAGGGGATAGATACCTGGTGTCGTCACCGAACCATCGATCGTGACGACCTGGCTTGCCGCAGTAACGATGTTGACCGTAACCTTGGGCTCACGGACATGAGCCTGCCGGAAACGCTGGACCAGTTCACTGGTCAGCTCGTCCGAGGTCATCCCCGATGCCTTGATGGCACCCACCAGCGGCAGTGCGATCTGGCCGGTCAGGTCGACGGTGACATTCTTGCTGAGCTCGTCGATCCCGAATACCTCGACAGTCAACTGGTCCGATGGCCCGATGACATAGGGTCGCGACGGAATGACAAGGTCTTCGCGCACGGGTTCCGGCAAGGGCTTGTTATCGAAAACCGTCAAGTCCGGACGGCCTTCGAAACGGGGCGATGCACATGCGGATACTGCCAGCGCAGCAATCAACACGCCGCAGGAAAACACTCTGTTGTTCATTGAGACCTTGCCAGATGAGGGGCCTTTAGGACCCTAGCGAATTAGCTGCCACCGGATTTAGTTGCAACCCTGTGCCTGCCGCATCGGGAGCGGGCATGCCGTCCGTTCCCGCCCCTGCGGGCAAGCACCGGCCTAACCTGACCTGGCGGTGCGCAGCAACTGCCGATCGCTCAGTTCCTTGAGCGACTTGTCAAACCCGGCGTCCGCCGATTCATGTGTTCCGGCCCAGTCGAGGAACGCGCGCAGCCCATCGACGAATGTCCAGGTCGGCTGGTATCCGGTCAGCGCCTGGATACGGGAGATGTCAGCCATGTTGTGGCGGATATCGCCGACACGATAGGCGCCGGTTACATCGACAGGCACGTCGGCACCGTAATAGTCGATCACAGCGCGCGCGACTTCGAGAACGGTGGTGCGCTGCCCAGCGCCAACGTTAAGCGCCATCACGCCATGCACGTCGGGACGGCACACTGCAGCCGTGGCCGAAACCACATCATCGACAAACACGAAGTCGCGGCTTTCTTCGCCATCTTCGAAGATGTTCAGGCCGCTGCCCTGGCGCACCAGGTTGGAAAATACGGCCAGAATGCCGGTATACGGATTGCTGAGGCTCTGGCCTGGGCCATAGACATTCTGATAACGCATCGCGAAGCCGTCTATGCCCAGCGTGGTCGCGAACATCAGCACCATCTGTTCCTGGACCTGCTTGGTCAGGCCATAGAAAGACGAGGGGCCGTGCGGCGTTGCCTCTGCGGTGGGTTCGACGGTCACGAAGCCAGCGCAGACCGGGCAGACCGGGTCAAACCGACCCGCATCCATCGCCTCGGCCGTGCGCGCGGCGGGATAGACGCTGCCGTGCTCCGCGCAGTGATACTGACCCTCGCCATAGATGGCGCGCGACGACGCGACGACCAGCTTGCGAAGCGCGGCAGGGCGCTCGTTGACGAGCAGATCGAGCAGTACCGCGGTGCCCCGCAGGTTGACATCGGCATAGTGCTCGACCTGGTACATCGACTGACCGGTGCCGGTTTCGGCGGCAAGATGGACGATCACCTCCTGCCCGGCGATCGCATCGCGCATCGCATCGCGATCGCGCACGTCGCCAGCAATGCAACGCGCGATATCCTCTAGCCCGGCGGGGAAACCGGCGCCCTTGCCGTGAACCTGCTCGCTGAGATTGTCGATAACCGTGATGGTGGCGCCGCTCTCGCTCAGCGCACGGGCCAAGCGCGATCCGATGAAACCGGCGCCGCCGGTGATGAGCACGTTCATGTAAATCTGCCCCTTTCCAATCCGGCCAACGGGCGCCGGCATCGGAGTTTCCGCATGTTTGCAAGGTGCTTCCCGCCAATGCCTTGCAGATGCCGCGTGTGATGTTTTCCGGCGGATCGCAAGCCGAAAATGGTCAGTCCGCTCTGTTGCGCGCATGAAGCACCTTCAGCAGCGATCGGGCGATCGTCGTCGGGGCATAGGTTTCGCGAATATGCCGTATCGCCTTCGCATCCGGTCGGGTTTCGGCTGCGAGCACAGCCTCGATCGCGGCCGCCCATCCCACTTCGTTCCGCGGCTCATCGACCAGATGCGCATATCCCATCGTCACTTCGGGCAGGGCATAGACATTGCTGACGATCGTCGGGATCCCCATTCCCAGAGCTTCGACTGCCGGCATTCCGAAGCCTTCGTACAAGGAGGGTAGCGCGAACAATCGCGCATTGGCGTAGAATAGGCCGAGTTCGGCATCGCTGACAAAACCGGTAAGATGAACTCGCTCCCGCAGGGGCTCGGGCAAGGCGGAATGCACAAATGCCAGATTCGCCTCGGATGCCGAACCGACAAGGTACAACCTGATTGAAGAGTCACGTTGCGCGATGCGCTCGAACGCCTTCAGCAGGGTAGAGACGTTCTTGTGCGGGAATTGATGGCAGACCGACAGGATGTAGGGATGCTCCACGAGCGCACGCTTTTCAGCGTCGATACCATCCCGCCCGTGCTCAAGCCGTTCAAAATCGATGGCGTTGTGCACAACGTCACAACGTTCAGCCGCCGCTTCCCCGAAATATTCGCGGATGAGGTCGAGCTCGGACTGCGAGATCAGAATGATCGAATCCGCCCGCGCGATCATTCGGGGAAGGTAGAAATCGAGCCAAGCCCGGCGCTTGGCGGAATGATACTCCGGATAGCGCTTATACTGTATGTCGTGCAGAATAACTGCACTCTTGGCCTTGCTGTTGAACAATGCCGGAGGGCAGAAATAATTTGGGAACAACGCCCAACCCGAATCCCTTCGGCGATTCTGGAACAGGAATTCTTCGGCAAAGCGTACTGATTTCGGGCCGGGAATGCCCCCACCAGGATGAGGCACTGCACCGCCTTGCCCGCGCACCCATTCAAGGAAATCGGGCGACAAATCGCCTTCGCGGCCATAGTGCATGTCCACTTGCGCATCGGCGCCGATCAAACCCTTGAGAAGGTTATAGATGGCAAATTCGGTGCCACCGATCTGGCCATGCCGGATAGCATACAGGGGAACACGGACAATCTGCTTCATACTTCCCTGCCGATTCTGGATTAGGATTCTGATGATCGGAAACGCGAAACCACTCCCCCGACGCAATATTTTCCGGACCTAGCGAAAGCCTATGCCGGCGTCACGACCAGCTCTCCGAGCTGGATTGCACCCGGGTGCGCAGCATCCTTGTTGAGAGCGAGTGGAAACAGATTGGTCACACGGACTTTGTCGAAGACCTTGTACCATGCGAAATCTGTCGTCAGCGCCTGCGCAGCCTTGGAGACATAGGCGCCGCCATTCGTGTTGTAGATCGTGATTTGCTTACCTGCCGAGGCGGCCCGGGCCTTGATCCAGACATCGACGACGCCCGTTATGGGCGCATCAAGCGGCGCAAATGACAGGTGCTGGTCATTCGGGGCATAGGGAATCACGAAAGCGCCATCGACACACCGCACGGAAGCACCAAGGCTTGCATTGCGCAGCCCCGGCAAGCCTGGGGAGAAACGCCAGGGCAGCGCCTGCGCCACATCCGTCGAATTGAATGGAAGCGACAGCGGCGCAACGCCGGATGTGGCGCGTTGCACGATATGGCAGCGCTGCCCTCCATTGATCCAATAGCGTTGACCGGCGGTCCCATTCCATTGCACTGCGCCGAAGGCGAGCCCGTCGTTCCCATTGTCTTCCCAAACGAACAGATTGCCCGGATCCGTCGTGACGCTAAGGAACTTCGGGACATAAGGCCTGGGCGGAACGGAGGAATCAACACCCTGCAATTCGATTCGGTTGCCGACGAAGCGGACACGATTATGCACCGTGATGTCGAACGCCCATGACTTAAGTGGTCCGCGCTCGGCATTATATTCGAAGTAGTTGCCCTCTATCAAAAGGTCCAAATCAGTCGATCGGACATAGCATTCGCGCGCAGCCAGAAGATCGCAGCCAACTATCCGGGTACCCGAGCCGAAACGATAGGGCGACACCTGCACATGAACGATCGAGACAAGCGTCTTGCAGCCGCTAATACGGGTGCGCCCACTGATTTCGACTAGGTCAGACCCCCGGCCCAGATAGCCGACCTCGAACCCCTCGATTTCGCATTGCTGAATGAGACCGTCGAAGCATTTGTTGAATTCGATGCCTTTCGATCCGGCATTGCCCGCCTCTGCCCGGCGGACCCGCACCCGGTCGATACGAGGGCGCATGAGCGACTGCTGTCCGGCGACATCGGAAAAGCCACCATTCGCACGGTTGAACCGCATCCCGCTGCCAGCGCAGAAAAGTTCGAAATCTTCGAACCAGGGCGCCTGAATATCGCCACCCGATCCCCCGGGTGCTTCGCATACAAAAGCGACTTCCCCTAGGGAAATGAGACGGGTTCCACTTCCTCTGCCGATTATCCTGGTATTGGGCGGAACGACGATCGGCGCAGAAAATGCGATCGGTTCGGGGCCGCTGGGCAGGTGGACAATATCGGCCTGATTCACGGCCTCCTGCAGGGCCCTGGCATTCTCGACCGGCGAGGCCCCGGCTCTGAAACCATAATCTTCGTCGGCGAATACCAGGTGCCGCAGCTTGGCATGGACATTCGTGACCGCAGCCCGAGGGCCGCTGCGATGCGGAATACCGCTGTCATCCTGAGGGGCCAGCGCGCTGCCGCCATTGCTTTGCCCACTGGCCGCGGACGGCACGAGAGGCGCGAGGCCAGCGGCAAGTCCGCCGAACGCGGCGCGGCGGGTGAATTCATATTTGGCCATGGGCAGGGCTTCGCGCAAGGAATTGGGGTCGGCAAGGTCTGAAATTGCGGACTGCGCACCACGCCCCTCGAGAAGGCGGCCAGCGGATGCAGATTTGCGCCCGACGACACCCCCGCGCGACATCCAGATCATGCAGGCACCGCTCCGGAACCTGGTCTCCGACGATGGTCACCTCATCGAGTCATCGAGAACCCTTCCCGGAGGGCGCGCGCGCGAAGCGCCAGATGGCGCAGAGTGTCGCCGTTGCGGGCGATCCGCACCACACCCGACACCATGGCCATCACTGCGCTGTACAGTGCCCAGCCCGTCCCGTGGAACTTCCGGGTGAAGAATATCTGGTTCCGGAATATATAGCGGATCGTGAAATCCGATAGCCGCCCGCCAGTTGACGAACTGACCTTGTGAAGGACGATGATCGCGGGATCTACGAGCAGTTTCATGTTCGCCTGCTTCATGCGCCACAGGAAATCAGTGTCGTCCCAATAGACGAAATACCGTTCGTCCATGATGCCGATCCGCTCGAATACAGAGCGGTCGAACAATACGCAGCAGGTGGGGGCGTATTCGGTCAGGAACGGGGCGTCGCCCACGACCTGCAGGGCCTCGCCTTCATGCTCGTGCACTATCATTATGCCGCGCGCGCGCACGAAGGAACCGCCGCCATACCAGATCCTGTCGGGCTCCGAAAAGAACGGGATGAGTGGCGATACGGCATCGACCGCCCTTTCGCGCCGCTGCGCTTCCAGGCGGGAAAGCATGCCCGGCGCGAATTCGACGTCGTTGTTGATCAGGCAGATCGCTGGCGAACCGTTGTCGAGTCCGATCTTGATCCCCTGGTTGTTCGCCGCTGCAACGCCGACATTCGCATCGTTCAGGACGACCGTGATGCGCGGATTGTCGATAGCCTTCAGCAGTTCGACCGTTCCGTCCTGGCTCCGGTTGTCGATCACGACGAGATGCCAGTCGACACCCTGCTGCGCGATGAGCGACGCCATGAACGGCGCCCACACATCGGCAGCGTTATACGTGACGGTTACGAGTGTGACGCCGGGCATGGTCAGAACTTCTTCGAGGCGATTACCTCAATGCAATCGCCGCGCTTCAGCAGGTCCATCAGCTTCGACAAATAGTGCGCCGGCATGCGCAGGATCTTGTTCGAAATGATCGATCCGTCAGACCGGCGCTGCCCCGCCCGGGCATTCGCCTTGATCTGCATGCTTCCCGTTAGCCCCGAATAATCCGAGTTGTGCACGACGCGCTCTACCTTGAAGCCGTTGCGCTCCAGCGCTGCGGTTATGCCCTTTACGGTGTAGTTGAACGCGTGGACCGGCAAGCCGAAATTCCACCAATACTTCCCGTACATCGACGGCCACATGCCACCAAAATTAGGGATACCAAGGAACATCTTGCCGTCATCCTTAAGGATTCTGCGCATTTCCTGCAGGATTTCGTCGGGATTTGAGATGTGTTCGAAGCTGTGATTGGAGCGAACGAAATCAAACTTCTGATCTTCGAATCCGGCATCGGTCAGTTCGCCGACGCGGATCTCGATTCCCGCGCGGCGCCCGGCCTCAGCGGCAGAGCGGCTGGGTTCGGCGCCGAACACCGTCCACCCCCTCCGCTTCATTTCCAGCAGATAATGGCCGGCGCCGCACCCGACATCGACCATCGTTCCGGGTTGGTCGAAATGCGGCAGCGAATAGACCCGGGGATAGCGCAACACGGTACGCGCAACGCGCCGCGCGGCACTTTCGACGGTTGGCGTCTGATAGGAATAATAATCGTCGGGATACAGGGCGCTCAGATCCTTGGCCGACGGCATCGGATTTATGAAAACCGTACCACAGCTCGTGCATTTGTCGGTCGAGAATACTCCCTCGATGCCGTAGTGGTAATCTTCACCAACGACAAATTCAGATATCTCGGACGAAAGACATGCAGGACATTTGTCCAGTTTGTTTTCATGTTCGAAATGATGAATTTCATTGGCCATAATGTGGATATTTCCCCGAGTATGAATTAATGGATGACACGCGCGGGAATTCCGGCGGCTATCGAGTTGTCAGGTATGTTTGTCGTCACGACGGATCCGGCACCGATTACGCAATTCTTTCCTATGCGGACGTTCGGCAGGATCGTGGATCCAAAACCGATGAAAGTGCCCTCGCCTATTTCGACCCTGCCGCCTCCCGGCGCGATGGTATCGCCGATCTTGCGCCCGAGCCGGGCGGCGTCGCCGGGGTGGGTGACGTCGACGATGGCACAGTGGCCGGTGATGGAGACCTTGTTTCCTATGATGACCGTGTCATGACAGATGATGTGAACATTTTGCTCGATGTTCACATTGTCGCCGATTTCCAGGCTGGGCGTGATGCCTTCGACCTTCACGACTTCGATCCGGCACCCATAGCGGATTAGTGTCGATCTCCCGATCGATATATACTCCGGATTGACCAGCAGGCCGGGCCGAAAGACCGTCGATCGCCTGCCGATCTCACGAAAGAACAGCCTGTAGAACCCCTGGGTGACCAGGCGGCGCCACGCGGCATGCAGTCTATTGAACCAAGCTAGGCGGAACACGGCTGCCATCGTATCGCCTAGACCAAGCGATCGCTAGGGTCGCTGGTCGCAACCGGATTGGCCCGCGATATGATCTTTGAAAGCAGCGCCTTGCCGAACATGCGGTCCTCGCGGGAAAGCGCGAGGAACCATACGGAAACAAGGGTCGAGAATCCAACGACCAGCAAGGATGGCACCGCAGGGATGTCGATAGAGCGGATCACCGCCCATATCGCCGCCACCGGCACGATGCTTAGCGCCGGCTTGAGGGCCGCGCGGGTCAGGAGTTCGCGCCTGGACATGCCACCCAGTGGCGCTTTTAGCGGATGATGGGCAACGATCATCAAAACGCCGCACGTCCCGCTGATGATTTTCGCCATCGCCACGCCTTGTGCACCATGCGTCTTCACCAGGATCAGGCTCAATATGATGCTGATCGCACCCTCGGCCAACGGAGTGAGCGTCATCTTCCGCTGATACCCGATTCCGATCGATATTGTCACGTAAGGCAGGACGGCGTTGCGAATGAGCGTAGCCCAGATCAGGCAGGACAATATGTCCGCGGCGTTCCTAGCATAGTCCTGATTGAGCCAGAGCCCGAGAAGCGCCTGCCCTTCGAACGCGAGCGGCAAGGAAGCCAGCAGGGCGGCACCGACAATCAGGCGAGAGCTGCGTTCGAGCAATGCACGCAGCGCACTGCCGTCAGGGTCCTCTGGCAGGCTGGCCGCCGCTGGGATCAAGGCATTCGCAAGCGAGCTCAGCGTCCCGGATACCAACGTCATCAGCGTGACGCTGACCGCATAAAAGGCCGTTGCCGCATAATCATATCGGCCGACGATGATCAGATCGAGCCCGCTCACCATCAGCATCGCGATGCTCCACAAGGTCAGGCTCAGGCAAAAGCCAGCCAGTTCGCGGCCATGTCCGGGGGCGATCAGCCTGGGAGACAAGGTTGGAGCATGCGTGCGGGTCCGCCATGCATACCAAAGGGCAATGACTATCCCGACCGAGATAACCGCGTAGACGATGCCGAGGACGCCGAGATTGTGGGAGAAGCCAGCCACGACCAGCCCCACCGCCAGCACAAGCCGGCCAACTCCCTGGATCTTTGCCGGGATGTCCGATCGTTGCCTGCCGGCGAAGACAGCGGCCAGGACCGAGGATGGCAGGTTGATCGCCAGGGCGAGACCGACGAGAATGATCGCAACGCGCGTTTGCCCGACCAGAGCCGAGGAAAGACTGGGCACGATCCGCTCAATCGACAATCCGACGACGCATATTGCCACCCAGCCTATGCTGCTCGTAGCGACCATGAACCAGAAGGCGGTCGTGACAATCCCGTCACGCTGGGCATAGTGCTCGCGCGCTTCCCAATAGGCCACGTAACGACCGACTGCGATCTGGATTCCGAAGCCAAACAGCGCGACATAGGTGCCGATCTGCAAGGCAAGTGCCCAGGCCCCATAGGCCTCAGGACTTAGCGATTGCGTGAGAAACGGAGGCACCAGCACTGCGACGACAGCGCTGGAGCTGCCATTCACGGCATTCCAGATCGCATTAGAAAGAACTCTGGCTTGCACCGACTGCTCTTCAATCTTGCAGATTGCGGACTGGGATCGAATGGTCCCACGCGAGATTCGCCGAACATGCCGCTTGCATTGATGCAGATCCTCTAATCGGATGACAGGAGCATCCGGCAAAGTTTGGTCGAAGGCGCCTTGCCCGATTGTAGCCGTTTGTGAAAGCAGCTGTTTCACGAAAAGGCCGAACTAGCCCGTTCTTCCGAACGTCTAGGCTGAGGAGTCGTCATCCATCTGATAGAACATCGGGTTCTTGAGCCATTCGACGATAGCGGACTCGCGCCAGCCGGCGCAGCGGGTGCTGATCTGGACGTTCTTGGGGAAGGTGCCGTTCTGCATCTTGCGGTACATGGTCGAACGGCTGAGGCCGGTGCGCTCGAGGACGGTCTTGATCCGGAGGATGCGGTCAGGGGTGTCGGTCTGCATTGGTATCACCTTGCACTTGGTGCCGTTGAGTGGTGCGCCCCGGGGTAAGTTGGGCAGGAATCCAGGCAGGTGAAAAGGGTCTCTTGGGTGTCAGAGGGTGCCTTTGCGGCCACAGCGTGCACAAACGTAGGATAGCGTAGGTCGCTGGAATCCGGGTGCTTGTGTCAGGGCGTCCCACGCTCCGCGTGGCCGCGCTCTACGCCGCCTGCGCGGCCCCGATTCGCTGCGCGTCTCGGCCCATTCGGGTGACGATCGCATGACGTGAAACGGCGATGCCGTTCAGCGGAACGCGATGTCTGATGGGCGCTCTCTGACGGACTGCTGCGCAGCCGCCAGGGTTCGCAACGCTTCTTGTTTTCCGCGTGGCGCGATCGATCCGGCCGGAAGGCACGGCGGCGGCTGGCGCACAGTTGCGCGCGCACGCCGCCGCGACGGCCGACCGGATACGAGAGAGCCGCTTTGATGGGCGCCTTCGGCGCCGGGCGCTGCGCTGCTCAAGATCTGCGGACGGCGCATGCGCGCCGGCGTTTGCCTGCCGGCCGCGGCCAAGGGGGGTGGGCGTCGCTGCCCTCTAGTCCCGTCGCGGCGTGCCGCAACCCGCTGCGCGGGTCCTCCACTTTGTTGCGGCCCTGCGGGTGCGGCCCGCCGCTCAAGCGGGACTGCCGGTCTGCTCCTTGCCGCCCCCCCCCTTTTCCGGGGCCGGTGCGGTGTTTGAAGAGGAGTAGGACCAATGGAACTCAAGCATATCGATACCGCCAAGCTTTGCATCTCCGCTGCCAACATGCGGGCCAAGGGCAAGGCCGACCTGTCGCACATCCTGCCGTCGATCCGGGCGCGGGGCGTGCTGGTGCCGCTGATCGTGCGGCCTGCGGACGAAGACCGGTTCGAGATCGTGGCGGGCAAGCGGCGCTATCATGCGGCGCTGACCGTGGCGGAGGAGAGCGGCGAGGCCGAGCCCCTGCCCTGTGCGATCATGGCACCGGGAGACGATGCAGCGGCGCTGGAAGCCTCGCTGATCGAGAATGTCGCGCGGCTGGACCCGGACGAGGTGACGTTATGGGAGAGCTTCACGCGGCTGGTTCGTGAGGGGCGCTCCCCCGAGGACATCGCGCTCACCTTCGGGCTGACCGAGTTGCAGGTGAAGCGGACGCTGGCGCTGGGCAACCTGCTGCCGCGTATCCGGGGGCTCTACCGTAAGGGCGATATCGACGCGGCGACGGTGCGGCATCTGACCCTCGCCTCCAAGGCACGGCAACGTGACTGGCTGGGGTTGTTCGACGATCCCGACACGCATTGCCCGACCGGGCATCAGCTCAAGGCATGGTTGTTCGGCGGCGCATCGGTGCCGGTGGGCGCGGCGCTGTTCGATCTGGCCGACTATTCCGGTGAGGTGGTGTCCGACCTGTTCGGCGAGGAACGCTTCTTCGCCGATGCCGCCAGCTTCTGGGCGGCGCAGACGCCCGCCATCGAAGCCAAGGCCGAGAGCTATCGCGAGGCCGGGTGGCCGGAAGTGGTGATCCTGCCGACTGGCGAGGCCTTCCACAGCTGGGAGCATGAGCGCTGCGCCAAGCGCAAGGGCGGCAAGGTATTCCTCGCGGTGAGTGCGCGCGGCGAGGTGACCGTGCATGAGGGGTACATCTCTTGCCGAGAGGCGCGGCGGCGCGAGCGGGGCGAGGCCAGCCAGGACGAGAAGCCGGTGCGGCCCGAAGTCAGCGCGCCGATCCAGAACTATGTCGATCTGCACCGGCATGCCGCTGTGCGTGCCGACCTGATCGGCCAGCCCTCGGTCGCGCTGCGGCTGATGGTGGCGCATGCCATTGTCGGCTCTTCGCTCTGGAATATCCGGATCGAGGACCAGCGCGCGGCGAGCGATGCGATTGCCGAGAGCGTCGAGAATTGCACGTCGGACGCGCGGTTCGACGAAAAGCGGCGCGCGGTGCTGGCGCTGCTCGGCTTCGATCCCGAAACCTCGACGGTGACGCGCGGCTATGACGGCGTGCACGGCCTTGCCGGGCTGTTCGTGCGGCTGTTGCAGCTTTCCGATCCTGCCCTGCTCGACGTGGCGGCAATCGTGATGGGCGAGACACTGGAGGCCGGGAGTGCGCTGATCGAAGTGCTGGGCCTGTTGCTCGGTTCCGACATGGCGAAGGTCTGGCAGGCCGACGACGCACTGCTCGACCTTATCCGCGACCGCGAGGTGATCGGCTGCGTGCTGGCCGATGTGGCGGGCGATGCCGTCGCCAGCGCCAACGAGGCCGCTACCGGCAAGGTAAAGCGCGGGATCGTCCGTGATTGCCTGACCGGCGAGAACAGGCGCACCAAGGTCGAACGCTGGGTACCGAAATGGATGGCCTTTCCGCCTGCCGCCTACACCGCGCGCGGTGGCGTGCCGACCGTTGCCCGGGCCGAGAAGATGGCGAGCCTCGCCATCACCCCCGAACCGCAGCCGCTGCGTGCAGCCGCGTGACCGATGCTGGCGGTCGCAAGGCCGCCAGCTTCCTCACAGGAGGGAGACTCGTCATGATCGACACCCCCGATCCCCGCACGCTGCGGCGACTACGTCGAGCGATCCGCAGACTGCCGCGTGACCAGCATGCCGTGTTCTGCGCCGTGCGATACGAAGACCTGGATTACGAGCAGGTCGCCGCGCGCACCGGGCGCACCATCCGCGAAGTCGAACACCTGCTGGCGGAGGCGCTGTTCGCGATCATGCGCGAAATGGACCGCGCACCGCGCCGCCGGTGGTGGCGCCTCTGGTGATCGACAACTACCGCGCGGGGCTCCCTGCGCGGTTGTTCTTTTCTGTCACGCTCGGATAGGATCGCCTCAAATGCGAACCGACCTCGACCATCTGCCCCCGGCCAAGCAGCGCGAGCTGGAACGCGTCGTCCAGATCCTCTTCGAGGAGTTCGGCGATGCGACCGCCATCGCGAACTCGGAGTGGAAGAAGAACGCGCGCATCCTCAAGGTCATTCTCTACGGTAGCTATGCGCGCGGCGGCTGGGTCGATGAACCGCACACCGCCAAGGGCTATCAGTCCGACTTCGATCTGCTGGTGATCGTCAACAACGAGAAGCTCACCGACCGGGTCGAATATTGGGTCAAAGCCGAGGATCGGCTCAACCGCGAACTGGCGATCACCAAGACGCTACGCACGCCGGTCAACTTCATCGTGCACACCATGCACGAGGTGAACGATGGGCTGGCGCATGGGCGCTATTTCTTCATGGACGTCGCGCGCGACGGAATCGCGCTCTACCAGAGCGAGGACACCGAGTTTCACGAGCCCAAGCCGAAGACGCCCAAGCAGGCGCTGGCGATGGCGCGGGAATATTTTCAGGAATGGCTCCCGAGCGCTGAAGACTTCATGCAAGGATGTCGCGATGCGCGCGCAAGGGGCCGCTTTAAGAAGGCCGCCTTCGATCTTCATCAGGCCACCGAGCGCCTCTATCACTGCGTGCTGCTGGTCTGTACTTTCTACACCCCGCACGTTCACAACCTCGGCTTCCTGCGCACACAAGCCGAGCGGATTGACCCACGTCTGGTTGACGCATGGCCGCGCGACAATCGTGCCGACCGATCACGCTTCGAAAAGCTGAAAGAGGCCTACGTGAAGGCTCGCTATTCGAAGCACTATCGGATCAGCGAGGAGGAACTGGCGTGGCTCAGCGAGCGCGTTGAGGCGCTTGGCCAAGCCGTGCAGGTTGTCTGCGAAGAAAGGATCGCGGAGTTGGAGCAAAGCGCAGCAGCCTGACGAAGGCTTATAGCAGCTCCCGACCAGATATTGCCGTTCTGATGCGGTGCCGAAAACGTCGATTTGCGCCAATACCGGCCATGCCTGCAGTCCGGTAGGGCGGCTTGGGCTAGCGAACTGCTGCTAGATCATCGGACGAGAATGTATAGTGGTCCCGGAACTCACCCCGAGACGATCATCATTGCGAAGCCAGCATAAATAAAGCCATGGATGAGTCGCGAGCCCGCGTCCAATCGATGGGACGCGTTGAGAATGGAAGTCTACGATGGGTGACCAGAACCCCCGATACGACGGCTGCATGGTGTTCCTCCCGGACGTCTCGCTGCTGCGCCCCGGTGACATCATCCTAACTTCGACCATGGAGTCACAAGACGAACGCGCGCTCGAAATATCGCGACGCGTGCGCGAGGCCGCCGGAAGCCGCTTCAGCCACGTGTTGATTTGCACGAGCCCGCCGACGTTCGCCGAAGCCGGAAGCGACGGCGTGAGCTCACTCTCGCTTGCCAACTGCTTCGTTCACGCAATCGAAAACCTCAGGGTGCTCCGCCATCCGGACGAGTCTGTTGCAAAAAGAGCGGCGTCCCACGCTCAGAGAGGCGTGGGACGCGAATATTCGTTTCGACAAGCGAGGCAAAGCGTCCTGCCGGTCGGAACCGGAAAGGCGACGGCAGGCGACGATGGTACGTTCTGTTCGGCCTACGTCGCGCAGGCGTTTGCCCTGGCTGGTGCCGCGGAGTTCACGGCCGTGCCTATCGAACGAACGACGCCCGCCACCATCGAAAAGATCGGGGGCCTGATCGACATCACGGACGTCATCTTCGAACCCGCGCTTGCCCCGCGCAACGTGGAAGCCATGACAGCCCTGGACGGGGACTACGCCCCTACACCCTCCTCCCCGCAAACGGAGACGTTCCAGCGCTACGCGAAGGCCGCGCTGCCCCAAGCCGAACGGCTCGTTAGCATGTTCCCGGAAGCCGGCCTTGAGCGGCAGACCACCTACTTCGGCATGCTACTCCTGATCCTGAACGCGGACGCCTCCACGCCGAAGATCGACGAAGGCAGACGCTCCGACTTCCTGCGAGCGATCACCGAACTCGACAACGTCATCGCCGCGCAGCAGGCCGACGGCGCGATCGAGGAATTCTACACCGACATCGTCGCGAGCGACAGCCGCCAGATGGAACGTAGCCTGCGGGAATCGTACTCGGCGACTCCCGACATCGACATCCACGGCCTCCGCAGTCAATACGAAGCGAGGGAGCGCAGCCTTGCCGATCGGCATCGTGCGCTGATGGCGATGAACGCGGGACGGACGCGGCGGTCGATCGACTTCCATTGCAAGATGCAGGAGGAGAGCATCGCCTTTGCCTCGCGCATGCAGCAGGCACTAAGGGAAATCCTGACGCGGCTCGGTGATCCCGGCTGACGCCTCGGCTAGGAAACACACTTAGACGCGCGTCGCAGGTCGTTGTCGTCTGGATTCGGCGCAGCCGGACGTTCACAGTCGCTTCGTTGGACGGCTGTTTCGTCCCAATTGCAGCCATCATCGAGCATCCGTTGCTCCGAAAGCTCGTTTACCTCGCCTTCGCCAAAGCGTGATTGCTTGATCGCGCTCACCGCTCCGCAACGTAGCCGCGGCGCTGACCAGCAGCCCAAAGATTATGGCCCGATCATCCTCGGTCAGCTCGATAAGTCCCGCCTTGGCGATCAGCCCGCCAAGTTCGATCAGTTGCCGGGTGCGTTCGCGCCGCTTCACGACCCATGCTCGCTTGTCATTCCGCGCGATCCTAGCCTGACGGCGATGCCGTGCCACCATCACCCCCCGCAGCGCCGCGCGATTACTCTCCAGCGCCGCCGCCAGCGCTACGCGTACGTTGAAAGAAAGCCGCGCCCCGCTTGCGCCAGCCCTCCTTTGTCGCCGTGTCTTTGGTCTCGGCAGCATGGAGCAGCGCGCCGGCTAGTTGTTCGACCGGCAACATATCCGCGCCGCTGGCCACGACCATCTCGCCAAGCTGGCGCAGCTTCTGCTCGCGCAGCTGCTTGGCCTTGTCGTTGAGCACCTTCAGTTCAGCATCATAATCACGCGGTTTGCGCATCGCTCGTTCCTCATTTGCACGATGAGGCCCGACCAGTTATCGCTGTCTTCGATCAGCGACAACGCCCTGAAATCTCATGGGATTACGCAGTCCCGAGAAAGATGAATTCTTTCGAGGGCGCGCTTATACGTCGTGCCGACGTTGCTTGTGTAGAGTAAGTGGATTGCTGCCATGGCGATCTACCATTTCTCGGCCAAGATCATTTCCCGCGCCAACGGATCGTCGGCGCTCGCGTCTGCGGCCTATCGCTCTGCTTCGCGCCTCCATGACCAGCGACTGGATCGCCATCACGACTTTTCGAACAAGGCCGGAGTCGTCCACTCCGAGTTGCTGTTGCCGGAAGGCGCGCCTGGGCACCTAGCCGACCGCGAGAAGCTCTGGAATGCGGTCGAGGCAGCCGAGCTGCGCAAGGACGCGCAGCTTTCGCGCGAGGTGGAGTTCGCAATTCCGCGCGAGCTGGACCAGACCGAAGGCATCCGGCTGGCGCGCGAGTTCGTCGAACGGGAGTTCGTCGCGCAAGGCATGATCGCCGATCTCAATGTGCATTGGGATGTCGGCGCCGATGGCGAGCCCAAGCCACACGCGCATGTGATGCTCACGCTTCGCGATGTTGATGAAAACGGCTTCGGCAAGAAGAACCGGGACTGGAATCGCACTGACCTTCTGGAGAAGTGGCGCGAGCGCTGGGCTGAGCACGTCAACACCCGGCTGGCGGAACTCGATATCGACGCACGGGTCGATCATCGCTCCTTGGAAGCGCAGGGCATCGACCTCGAGCCCCAGCACAAGATCGGCCCGGCCGCTGCCCGGATGGCGGAGCAGGGGCTCGCCTCCGAACGGCTGGAGGAACACCATGCCATCGCCCGCGCCAACGGCGAGAAGCTTCTGGCGAACCCGGCGCTGGCGCTCGACACGATTACCCTCACCCAGGCGACCTTCACCACGCGCGACCTGGCGATGTTCGTGCACCGGCATAGCGAGGGGAAGGATCAGTTCGACCAAGTAATGGCGGAGGTGCGAACCTCGCCGGAACTGGTCGCGCTTGGCAAGGATGGGCGCGGTCAGGATCGCTTCACCAGCCGCGATATGATCGAGACCGAGAAGCGGCTTGAGCGCGCCACTGTTCGGCTGGAGGCAAGCCGCCGGCACGGCATGGACGAGCAGCATCGCAAGCTCGCTCTGGTGCGCGCGGAGATGCGGGGGCTGGTGCTATCTAGCGAGCAGCGCAATGCCTTCGATCACGTCACCAAGGGACAGGGGCTTGGCGTCGTGATCGGCTATGCCGGCACCGGCAAATCGGCGATGCTCGGCGTCGCGCGCCAGGCGTGGGAGAGTGCTGGCTATTCGGTCCGCGGCGTAGCGCTGTCCGGCATCGCCGCCGAGAACCTGGAAAGCGGTTCGGGCATCGCCTCGCGAACGATCGCCAGCATGGAGCATCAATGGGCCGACGGACGCGAGCTGCTCACCAATCGCGATGTGCTGGTAATCGACGAGGCCGGGATGATCGGCACGCGGCAGATGGAGCGCGTGCTTACCGAAGCCGAGAAGCGCGGTGCCAAGGTCGTGCTGGTCGGCGACCTTGAACAGCTCCAGGCGATAGCAGCAGGTGCCGCATTCCGGGCGACCGCCGAGCGGCATGGTAGTATCGAGATCACCGAGATCCGCCGCCAGCGCGAGGACTGGCAGCGCGACGCCACGCGCTACCTCGCCACCGAGCGGACCGCGGAAGCGATCAGTGCCTATAGCCGGCACGACCGCATCCATGATGCCGAAACGCGCGAGGCCGCACGCGCCGATCTGATCGATCGGTGGGATCGTGATCGTTCCGAAGCGCCGGGCGCTTCGCGGATCATCCTTACCCACACGAATGATGAGGTGCGCGAACTCAATGTCGCCGCGCGCGACAGGCTGCGCGCCGCGGGTGAAATTGGCGAAGATGTGATGATCTCGACCGAGCGCGGGCAGCGTGAATTCGCGCCCGGCGACCGGATCATGTTCCTGCGCAATGAGCGCAGCCTCGGTGTGAAGAACGGCACGCTTGGACAGGTGCAGTCGGTCACCCAAGCGCGGATGGCAGTGCTGTTAGACGACGGACATTCGATTGCCTTCGACGTGAAGGGCTATGCGAACCTCGACCACGGCTATGCCGCGACCGTCCACAAGGCGCAGGGTGTGACGGTCGATCGCGTGCATGTTCTCGCCACACCCGGGCTCGATCGGCACGCTGCCTATGTTGCGCTATCGCGCCACCGCGACAGCGTCGATCTTCATTATGGTCGCGACGATTTCGCAGATCGGCAAGCATTGACCCAGGCGCTGTCGCGCGAGCGCGGCAAGGACATGGTGGCGGATTATCCGGATCCTGAACAGGCGCGGGCGCAGCAGTCTGAGCGTAACCGCTTCGACGGGCTGAAGCTTCGCGTCACGCCGGATGCGCCGGAACTATCTCCGTTCGAACGAGCAGTTGTGCGCGTTGCCCGGGCGGTTGCCGAGATCGTGCGCGTGCGGGCCGGTGGCTCTGCGGAGCTTCCGTATCAGCGTGACGCTCTCGACAAGGCTGTCGCTAAAATGGAGGGGCTACGGCCGGGCGTTAAGCGCGACCTGCAAAACTTGTTCAACGCCGATCGCACCTTGATCGATGAAGCGGCGAACGGACGACCCCAAAGGGCGATCCGGGCGATGGCGCTGGAAGCCGAGATGCGGGCCGATCCAGCCAAGCGGGCCGATCGGTTTGTTGCGCGCTGGGATAAGCTACAGAAGCAGTCCCAGTTCGCCTACGTGGCTGGCGATATGACGAGCTACAAAGCTATGCGGAGCGAGATGGCGGGCATGGCGAAGAGCCTCGAACGAGACCCGCAGATGGAGTCGATCCTCGCAGCCCGCAAAGCTCAGCTCGGAATTACGATCCATACTGGACGCCGGCTCGGAGCGGAGTTGGCATTTAATCATGGGATCGACTTCGGGAGGGGGCGTGGACTCGGTCGCTAGCGACGGATCCGCTTTGTGCCTCAAATTCAGTCGCCCGAGCGTAGATGGGCGACCTGAAGCCTGCCTTATCATCCAGCCTGCCATCACGCTCTCGCGAGGTTACTGATCTGGCGTACCCGCACCTTTGCAACCAGTCGCGCGACGAAGCGAACATCGGTTGCCCTACAACAGAACGGGCAATGGGTTTCAGGGACCACTTAGGAATTGCAGCCTCCTCGCCTAGGTCATACCGCTCGCCTAACCTGTTCGGGATGCGCGATTCGATGATTTCTCCACTTGCGACCTATTCCGCTTCCATCGAACACCAAATAAGTTACTGTTAAGATTCAGGAAGAACTATAACCTTATTGCTAAATCTCACTTAACCGCATGCTTTCCCCACACAAAGTGTGGGGTAAAAATGAGGGCGCTCACCTGATGATCGAAGCTGGGGTGGAATCCGCTCAAATGCGGGGAATTGGCTAGAATCGATCACCGGATTGTTGTCGAACCGATGTGTGTTCAACGGCAACCGCCGCATTGCAATATCCAAGAGGTTTGAAGCACATGTCGGATTCCAAGCCGATCATTCCTGTCATCCTGTCGGGAGGATCGGGCACTCGCCTCTGGCCGATGTCGCGCGCGGAAAAGCCCAAGCAATTGCTCTCGCTTACGGCCGAAGAGACGATGCTCCAGCTCACCGCGCGCCGTGCGTCGGGCGGGCGGTTCGGGGCCCCGATCGTCGTCGCCAATGCGTATCATGCCGATATGGTGGAGGAGCAGCTCGCCGCCGCTGACAGTAGCGCGCGGGCACTGGTGCTGGAGCCGATGGGCCGCAATACGGCACCAGCGATCGCGCTTGCCGCCATCGCCGCCGGCGGTGGCGAGGAGCCGCTGCTGGTGATGCCGTCCGATCACGTCATCACCGATGTCGATGCCTTCCACGCCGCTATCGAGGCAGCCCTCCCAATGGTGCGCGATGGCTGGCTGGTTACCTTTGGGATCACGCCCGACGCGGCCGAGACCGGTTATGGCTGGATCAAGATCGGTGCGGAAATCGGTGGCGGGGTCCACGGGGTCGAGCGCTTCGTCGAGAAGCCACCCCGCGAAAAGGCCGAGGAAATGCTCGCCCAGGGCGGGCATACCTGGAATGGCGGCATCTTCCTGTTTCGCGCCGACGTCTATCTGGGAGCGCTGGCCAGCCATGCGCCGGAGATGCTTGCCGCTGCCCAGGTCTCAATGGAAAAGGGGCGCCGCGAAGGCGCGCGGATCTGGCCCGATGCCGAAGCATTTGCCGCCAGCCCTTCCGATTCGATCGATTATGCTGTGATGGAAAAGGCACCGCGCGTGGCCGTGGTGCCTGTTGCCATGGGCTGGAGCGATGTCGGCAGCTGGGACGCTCTTCACGCAATCAGCCATGCCGATGCCGGCGGCAACGTCGTGCGCGGTGACGCGGTGGTAATCGAATCGAGCAACTGCCTCGTCCGCGTCGAGCCCGGCAAGCGCGTCGCACTCGTCGGCGTCGATGATCTGATCGTGGTCGTCTCCGGTGATGACATCCTCGTCCTGCCCCGCGGCCGCAGTCAGGAAGTGAAGAAGGTCATCGAGGCCATGCAGAACGGCGACTAGCAGCCTAAGAGCCGCAATCGGATAGCCCAGGATGCCGCCGAACGGATCGGGAGTGGTAGCCACTTGTCGGCGTCAGCGAATTATTGCGTGCCGGATCGATGGCGACGAGCGCGACAGGGCTGAAGGGCAGCGTGTCCATGCAAAGCCCTAAAACCCCTGCCGGCCCCCATCCGCCCTCTTGAGTCAGTTCCCGCGCTCTAAACAGGGCGACGACGCGTCATTGGCATGCCTGCATAAACGTGGCGTTGATGCAGCTAACGTGCCGATGCGCGGAGCCTGTTGGGTTTCAGTGACCATAGTGTTTAATGCCGCGCAGACGCAGCTTGCGGCGTTGGCGCTTGCGCCACGCGATACCGCCCCATGTGATCCCAACCAGCACCATTGTCCCAATCAGAGCGTAAGCAATTAATTCCCTTTCCATCAATGCCCCATCCGTGATGTTCTTTGCCAAGCAGCGACTCCAGACGAACCAAGCCCTCCGGTTCGGCATCTGTTGCCCCATGACGAAGTCATAGCAAGACTTCCTCAACTTTCGTCAATCGGGTGAGCGCATTTCCTACTCGAAAGCACGAATTCTGCGCCATTTTGGCGGGGTACCCTCTCTCGCCACACCTCTGTCGCCCTGAAACTTCGTGCTTTCGGGTAGGAAATCGAGTGCAGCCGCGCTTTCATTTGGGCAGCGGCGGATTGGCCGAGAAACGCAGGAATGTCTGCGCTGCCCGCAAACCAACCGCGATTGGCGGCGCGAAGCGGTCATGCCATGTCGCGCCGCTTCACAAGATCTCACAATAAGTGTGGAGAAAAATGTGGGGTAGCCGATAGGGCCATTAGAAAAATCTGTGTAGATTCAATGCACTATTGAAGAATCTGAGATTCCTCCCGCGTCGCCGCTTCACGCTAGCCATGTGATTCGGAACGTGGAGGCAAAAGGGGCCAGAGATTGGTCCATATCAGCTCGGAGCGTCCCCCAATGCTTTCCGTACTTTTTCCGTACAAGCGCCGAGTGGGGGCACTACGTCATTGAAAATAATGGCGCGCCCGAAGGGAGCGACATCGAACCCGTCAGGGTTCGCAAGCGCGAACGCGCGCCCGAGCTTATGCGAGGATCTTCTGGCAAAATTGGCGCACCCGACAGGATTCGAACCTGTGGCCTCTGCCTTCGGAGGGCAGCGCTCTATCCAGCTGAGCTACGGGTGCCTAGAACAGGGCGCGTAGCAAAGCCTTTGCCGCCGCGCCAGTGGTTCAATGCGCCGAGACCGCCTTCTTTTTCGGCGCCGGCGTCTTGGGCTTGTAGGGACACAGGTCCTCGACCGCGCAGCGCCAGCACTCCGGCGTGCGCGCCTTGCAGGTGTAGCGGCCGTGCAGGATCAGCCAGTGATGCGCGTGCAGGCGGAAGGGCTGGGGCACCGCTTTCTCCAGCTTCTTCTCCACCGCCAGCGGAGTCTTGCCCGGCGCCAGCCCGGTCCGGTTGCCGACGCGGAAGATGTGCGTGTCGACCGCGAAGGTCTCCGCGCCGAACGCCACGTTCATCACCACGTTCGCGGTCTTGCGCCCCACGCCCGGCAGCAGCTCGAGCGCGTCGCGGTCATTGGGCACCTGCCCGCCATGGTCGCGGATCAGCGCCTCGGACAAGGCAATCACGTTCTTCGCCTTGGTGTTGAACAGCCCGATCGTCTTGATGTGCTGCTTGAGTCCGTCCTCGCCCAGCGCGACCATCTTGGCCGGGGTATCGACTTCGCGGAACAGCGCGCGCGTGGCCTTGTTCACCCCGGCATCGGTCGCCTGGGCCGAGAGCACCACTGCGACGAGCAGCGTATAGTCGTTGACCGATTCGAGCTCGGTCTCGGGATGGGGATTGTCCGCGGCCAGGCGCGAGAAGAACTCGAAGACGTCCGCCTTCTTCACCCGCCCAGCACCTGGTCCATCGTGTAGCGCCCGGCCGGCTTGCCCGCGAGCCACAGCGCCGCGCGGACCGCGCCGCGCGCGAAGATCGCCCGGTCGTCGGCGCGGTGGGTAAGCTCGATTCGCTCGCCATTGGTGGCAAAGACAACGCTGTGATCGCCCACCACCGAGCCGCCACGCAGGCTCGCCAGGCCGATCGTGCCCGTGGCGCGCGGCCCGACCGTGCCGGCGCGGTCCGTCACCTCGGCCTCGGCCAGCGTCGTGCCCATACCCGTGGCGGCGGCATTGCCGAGCATCAGCGCAGTGCCCGAGGGCGCGTCCGCCTTGTGGCGATGGTGCATCTCGACGATCTCGATGTCCCAGTCGGCCCCGAGCTGCTGCGCCGCCTCGCGCACCAGCCGCTGGAGCAGCCCGATGCCGAGCGAGGTATTGCCGGTCTGGAGCACCGCGATCTCCTGCGCCGCCGCATCGATCAGCGCGTGATGCTGGAGGGAGAGGCCGGTGGTGCCCACCACGATCGGCTTGCCGGCGGCACACGCGGCGGCGAGATGCGCCTCGAGCGCCTGGGCGGCGGAAAAGTCGATCAGCACGTCTGCCTCGGCCGCGATCGCGCCGGGATCGTCCTTGGCATCGGCACCGCCGGCAATGCGTGCGTTCATCTCGGGCGCTACCGCCGCGATCGCCTGCCCCATACGGCCGAGGCTGCCATAGATGCCGATACTGGTCATGTCCGCTCCTCTGGCACAGCGACGGGAGCGCGCAATAGGGTTATTTCGCGTCCTCGTCCTGCTTCTTCGGCTTCCTGCCGAGCGGAATGGTCGCGGTGACGAACAATGCCGGCACACTGACACCCGGCGCGACAGTGCGCTGGTCCGCCATCACCGTTCCCCTGCTCCCGCCCGGCAAGCGGAAATCAGGGCGCAGCGGCTTCTCCGCCCAGCGCGCCTCGTCAAGGGTGGGCAGGCGCATGCCGTTCGGATTGCCGCACACGGTGATCGTATCGCCACCCGGCCGGCAGGGCCGCTTCGGCACCATCGCGGCGTCGCCCGCCTCGTCGGGACTGGGAAAGATCGGCGCACGATCCTGCACGGCGATTGCGACAAGGAATAGCGAGGCGAGCACGACCCGAGTGAACGCCCCATTTGCGGCAAAGACGTGGCGCGGCATAAGAGCGCGTTCCTGGCCGCCTGGAGGGGGGAAGGCATGAGAAGCCTGTTTCGACATTTGCTCGGAAACCCGAATTCGCAAGACGACCCGGCCATGCCGTCGGCGCCCGCCGCCGGTCAGGTCTATTCCTTTCGGACGCGCCCCTATTCGGCATTCGCACCGCCCGAGACGCATCGCCACGCGGCATTCAAGATCATCGGGGTCAGCGACGGGCATATCGCCGTGGCGGTGCTCGACGGCATCTGGCCCGACGCACCCGGCCCCCGGGACGTGCGAAGCGCTTCGCAGCTGCACGAGCATCGCTTCTTCCATAGCGGACGGCCCGCCATTTTCGGCGTGAACCGCGGATTCTGGCAGCCCGAGACCGACCTGGAATCGCTCCGCTATGTCGGCACGCTATCCGTCACGGCCGCCGAGCGACTGCATGCCGATGCGATCGCCCGCCTTGCCGCCGGCACCCGCCTCGCGCGGCTGACCTTTGCCAACTACGCCGCGGAAGGCGAATGGCGCTGGTCGAACGACCGCGAAGCGCTCGTCGCCGAGCACGGGCGCCAGGAGGCCAGGAACGCCGCGGAGCGCGCGGCGAAGGAAGAGCGATACCGCACCAGGCTGCGCAAGCTGACCTGGGAGCAGCTTCTCTCCGAAACGCCGTTCGAACGATGGTCCCCTTCGCCGCCCTTCCCGCCGGAGGCACTCACCCAGGCCGCGCGCGGCGTCATCCGCGACGCCTGCATCGCCCTGCGCGACCTCGGCCCCAAGCCGCGCCGTTCCCAGGTTCGCGCGATCCTCAAGCGGACGGTGCAATGGTTCAACGAAGCAGATGCGCAGGCGGACGGCGCGATCGAGACCGAGGAGCGCGAGGATATTTGCGCAGTGCTGGAGGAAATGGCGTATGTCGCACGCCAGCAGGCCCTTGTGGACGAGATCGACGAATGGCGGGAATGGTGAAGCGCGACATCCACAACATCGTCATCCTCACCGGCGCCGGGCTTTCGGCGGAGAGCGGCATCGCCACCTTCCGCGGACCGGGCGGGCTGTGGGAGGGGCACCGGGTCGAGGATGTCTGCACGCCCGAAGCACTCGCCCGCGATCCCGAGTTGGTCCACCGCTTCTACGACGCACGCCGGGCCAAGCTCGACGACGTCGTGCCCAATCCCGCGCACCAGGCACTCGCCCGTCTCGACGCCGAGTGGAAAGGCGGGCTGCTGATCGTCACCCAGAATGTCGACGATCTGCACGAGCGCGCCGGCGCCAACCGGATGCTCCACATGCATGGCGAGCTGAAATCGGCGCTCTGCGCGGCGTGCGGCGACAGCAGCGAATGGGAAGGTTCGCTGCCGCCGGAGAGCGAATGCCCCGATTGCGGCAGCCCGGCGCTCCGCCCCGACATCGTGTTCTTCGGCGAGATGCCTTATCACATGGAAGTGATCGAGCGGGCGCTGGCCGATGCCGACCTGTTCGTCTCGATCGGCACTTCGGGCGCGGTCTATCCGGCGGCCGGCTTCGTCCAGACCGCGCGCCACTATGGCGCGGAGACGCTCGAGCTCAACCTCGATCCCAGCGCCGGGAGCAGCTGGTTCGGCGAGACCCGGCTCGGCCCGGCCGGCACTTTGGTGCCCCTATGGGTGGAGGAGATGCTCGCCGCTCAGGCGTGACCCACGACATGGAGATGCGGCGCGCGGCTGTTCACGAACACTTCCTCGCGCGCGATCGGGGACCAGGGCAACCAGCGGAACCAGGTATAGATCGTCCGCCAGCCCTCGCCCTGGGGTAGCTGGAGCAGCGTCTTGTAGGGCCGCTTCGCCCTGGGCCAGTAGAAGAGGTGCAGGCGGATCGCGCCGTTCACCAGCCCGTCCAGCGTATCGATGAACTTGGTCTCCGCTTCCGGATCGGCATCGAGATGGAATTCGGCGGTGAACAGGTCGCTGCGGATCATCAGCAGGTCGCGCGACCACACCAGCTTGAGCGGGATGCGCAGCCCATATTGGACGGGCAGCTCCAGCGCGAGATAGTCCGGCCCGGCATCGGCGCCGCGCATGCGCAGGCCGTGGCGCTCGGCCAGCACCGTGAACAGCGCCCTTGCCCGCGCCACATGCCAGTCGCTGAAATCCATGCCCCCAAGATGCGGTACCAGACCCCGTACCGCAATGGCGGGACTTACCTATCCGTCCCGATTCCGCGCGCGAGCATCGAACCGACGGTGTCGGCGATCGCCTCAGGGTCCACATCCTCCTGCCACACGCTGTAGCGCAGCCCCAGGAACACGTTCATCCCCATGATCGCCCAGGCGTGGATCTCGTTCACGTCGTCGCGCACCTCGCCGCGCTCCGCCGCGGCCTGGAGCCGCTTGGCGATACGCTCGGCGGTGGTCGCATAGTGCATGCGGAAGCTCTCGGGATCGACGAACTCGGCTTCGTCGATGATCCGGTAGATCTCCTTGTGGGTCCGCGCGAAGCGGATGAAGGCGAGCAGCGCCGCCTGCTCCGCCGCGATCTGGCCGCCGGTCGCGCCCTTGATCGCCGGGGCGACATGCTCGCGCACCTGCTCGCTCATGTCGCGCACCAGCGCGCGGAACACGTCGTCCTTCGAATCGAAATAGGTGTAGAAGCTGCCCAGCGCGACGCCGGCCCGCCGCGTGATCCCGCTGATCGAGCCGTCATGGAACCCCTTGGCGCCGAATTCCTCGGCCGCCGCGTCGAGTATCAGGCGCAGCGTGCGCCGGCCGCGCTCGGTGCGCGGCTCCTTGCCCGCGCTGGCGGCCTCGCCGCCCTGCAGGTCCGGTGCTGTGGCGTTCATGCCACGGACCCTAGCCATTGCATCTTCCCCTGTCGATCCAAGTTGAAACCCGGTTCAGGTTTCAGTATAGCGTCGCTCAACAAGGTGCAACCCGCAACGAATGACGGGTTCGAGGAGAGGGGATAACTGCATGTCACGCCTGAATTGCGCGCGTTCGATTCTGTTCGCGGGCGCTGCCCTCGCGGCACTCACCGCCGTGCCTGCCTTTGCGCAGGATGCCGCTCCCGCCGCCCCCGAAGCGCAGGACAGCGCACTTGCCGATAGCGGCGAGATCGTCGTCACCGCCCGCCGCCGTGAGGAAAAGCTGCTCGACGTGCCGACCGCGGTGACCGCGCTCACCTCGGCCCAGCTCAACCAGGCCGGCGCCGTCGACCTGACCGACCTGCAGATCGCCTCGCCCAACACCACGCTGAAGGATGCGCGCGGCACCAACTCGACGCTCGCCGCCTTCATCCGCGGCGTCGGCCAGCAGGATCCGGTTCCGGGCTTCGAGGCCGGCATCGGCATCTATCTCGACGACATCTATCTCAACCGTCCCCAGGCGGCGGTGCTCGACATCTATGACGTCGAGCGGATCGAAGTGCTGCGCGGGCCACAGGGCACGCTCTATGGCCGCAACACCATCGGCGGCGCAGTGAAGTACGTCACCAAGAAGCTCGAGGATCGCCCGACCCTGTCGGTCCGCGGCAATTACGGCTCGTACAACCAGGCCGACGTGATCGTCAGCGCCTCCACCCCGATCGGCTCGATGCTCAAGTTCGGCGTCGCGGGTGCCCGCCTGACCCGCGACGGCTTTGGCGAGAACAAGAATCTCGGCATCGAGAACTACAACAAGAATGTCTGGGCCGGCCGCGCCACGCTCGAGTTCGAGACGCCCGACGAGAAGATGTCGGTGCGGATCACCGGCGACTACACCCATGACAAGTCGAACGCGCGCAACGGCCATCGCCTGTTCCCGGGCCTGGTGAGCGGCTCGCCGGTGCTGTCCAACGTCTTCGATACCAATGCCGGGCTCAACAGCCCGAAGAACAATGTCGAGGCGGGCGGCATCTCCATGACGATCAACGCCGATGTGAGCGAGCACATCACGCTGCGCAGCATCAGCGCCTATCGCGAGGATACGTCCTACACGCCGATCGACTTCGATTCGACGCCTTCGGTCGACGTTGACGTGCCGGCCTATTACAAGAACAACCAGACCAGCCAGGAATTCCAGGCGCTGGTCCATGGCAGCAAGCTCAACGGCATCCTCGGCTATTATTATCTCGGCGCCAAGGCTACGACCGGCTTCGGCGTGCTGCTGTCGACCACGCTGGCGGGCTTCAACGCCTATACGGCGGGCGACGTGCGTACCGAGACGCACTCGATCTATGGCGACTTCACCTATGACATCACGCCAGCGCTGAGCCTGACACTCGGCGGCCGCTACACCTGGGACCAGCGCAAGAGCTATGTCTTCAAGGCGAGCTATCTCGGCCTGACCCCGGATTTCGGCGGCACCCCGATCCCCGTCGGCGCGCCGTCCACCGATTTCCGCGGCACCGCCAATTTCAAGCGCTTCACCCCGCGCGCGACGCTCAGCTTCAAGCCGAGCGCCGACCACATGGTCTATGCCTCCTATTCGGAAGGCTTCAAGGGCGGCGGCTTCGATCCGCGAGGCTCGGGCACCTCGGCGCCGATCAGCAACCCGGCAGCCGGCCGCACCTATCAGGACATCTACAACTACCTCTCCTTCGATCCGGAAACGGTGAAGAGCTATGAGATCGGCTGGAAGGGGGCAGCGTTCGACCGCCGCCTGAACTGGTCGCTGGCCGGCTTCTATTCGGACTATTCGAACGTCCAGATCCCCGGCTCGGTCGGCTGCCTGATCAACAATGTCCAGAGCTTCTGCGGCATCACCACCAACGCCGCCAAGGCCGACATCAAGGGCATCGAGCTCGAGACCAACGCGGTGCTGGCACGCGGCTTTGCCGGCCCGGGGTCGAGCTTCTTCTTCAACGGCGCGCTCGGCTATATCGATGCCAAGTACAAGCGCTTCATCGGCCCGACCGGCGTGGACGTCTCGGCGGTCCGCGTGTTCCAGAACACGCCGGACTGGACGCTGGCCGGCACGCTCGGCGCAGCACTGCCGGTGGCCGGCGGCGATCTCAACGCTACCACCACCGTGTCGTATCGCAGCCTGACCCATCAGTTCGAGACGGCCAGCCCGTTCCTCGACCAGCCGGGCTACACGCTGCTCGACGCGCACCTGGTCTACACCTTTGGCGACGGGCGTTATTCGATCGGCATCCACGGCAAGAACCTGACCGATGTGCGCTACAAGACGGCCGGATATCAGTATATCAACAGCCGGATCGACGGCACGCCGATCTTGACGCCGACCGGCGGCTATACGCCGACGTTGGGCAAGGAAGGCGTCGCCACCGCCTTCTACGGCAATCCGCGCCAGATCTTCGGGTCGTTCAGCCTCAAATTCTGAGTATGGTGCACTGCACCTAAATTTCTGAGCCGGACGTCGCTTGACGTCCGGCTCTTTTGATGTCGAGGTATGGCCATGAACGCTCCCGTTTCAAATCCCGCGGACCGCCCCGGCTATCGCGGCGTGGTGCTGGCGATGCTGCTGCTCGTCTACACCTTCAACTTCCTCGACCGGCAGATCCTCGGCATCCTCGCCAAGCCGATCATGGAGGACCTGCACCTCACCAAGACCGAGTTCGGCGCGATCGGCGGGCTGGCCTTCGCGGTGCTCTATTCGGTGCTGGGCGTGCCGCTGGCCTATCTCGCCGACCGGACCAGCCGCTCGGGCGTGATCGCCGGCGCGCTGGCGGTGTGGAGCCTGTTCACGGGGTTGTGCGGCGTCGCCACCGGCTATTGGCAGCTCTTCCTGTTCCGCCTGGGCGTCGGCGTCGGCGAGGCGGGCGGCGTGGCGCCGTCCTATGCCGTTATCAGCGACTATTACCCGCCCGAGCGCCGCGCCCGCGCGCTGGCCATCTATTCGCTCGGCATCCCGATCGGCCTGGCGCTCGGCACGCTGCTCGGCGCCTATATCGCGGCGCTGGTGAACTGGCGCGCGGCGTTCATCACCATGGGCGTGATCGGCATCCTGATCGCGCCGGTGTTCCGCTGGGTGGTCCGCGACGTGCCGCGCCCGGCCGCCGCCAAGGGCGATGCGGCGCCGGTCAGCGCGGTGTTCGGCATCCTCGCCGGCAAGCCCGGTTTCTGGCTGCTCGCCTTCGGGGCCTCGTGCAGCTCGCTGTGCGGCTATGGCCTGGCGCTGTGGACCCCGCTGGTGCTGATGGGCAATTTCAAGTTCGACCTGGTCACCACCGGCCAGTTCATGGCCTCGCTGCTGCTGATCGGCGGCACCGCGGGCGTGTTCGCCGGGGGCTGGTTCGCCGACCGGCTCGGCAAGGGCGACCGCGCCTGGTACGCTTGGCTGCCCGCCATCGCCTGGCTGGTCACCGCGCCCTTGTTCGCGATCGGCTTCCTCACCTCGAACCCGTGGATCGCCTGGCCGCTGCTGATCATCCCCAACGGGCTCAACATCCTGTGGCTCGGTCCGGTGACCACCGCGGTCCAGCACATGGTGCCGCAGCACATGCGCGCGACCGCTTCGGGCAGCTTCCTGCTGATCAACAACCTGATCGGCATGGGGCTGGGCCCGCTGCTGATGGGCTTCCTGTCCGAGGAGCTGAAGACCAGCTACGGCGCCGACGCGCTGCGCTATGGCGCGGTGTTCTGCCTCGGCTTCTATGTAATTGCCGGGATTCTCGCGCTGCTCGCCGCCCGGCACGTGCGCAAGGGCTGGGTGGACTGACCCGACCTAGGTAGTTTTCCGACTCGGCGCTTTCCTGAATCGCGCAAATTCCGAATTTGCACGATCATGCAAATGCGTTCCGAGGGGATGCCTTTACGGGACGGCCGGGCGGGGATGGGACCGCCCGGCCACCCGCAAACCCCGGATCAGCGCTCGCGCGTCGCCGCGAACTTCACCTTCGAATAGCGATCGGCGATATAGCCGACTTCCCAGTTCGACTTGGCCATGAACACCGGGTTGCCGTCCCGGTCCTTGGCCATCGCGCCGCGGTTGAGCGACATGAACTCGGCCAGGTCCTTGGGATCCTCGGCCGTGATCCAGCGCGCGGTCTCGAACGGCGCCACTTCCAGCCCCGCCGCCACCTTGTACTCCGCATCGAGCCGGCTGAGCAGCACGTCGAGCTGCAGCTGCCCAACCACGCCGATGATCCAGTTCGATCCGATCTCCGGATAGAAGACCTGGGTGACGCCTTCCTCGGCCATGTCGTCCAGCGCCTTGCGCAGCTGCTTGGTCTTGGTCGGATCCTTGAGCGCGACGCGGCGCAGGATTTCCGGTGCGAAGTTCGGCAGGCCGGTGAAGCGCACATCGGCTTTCTCGCTCAGCGTATCGCCGACGCGCAGCACGCCGTGGTTCGGGATGCCGATGATATCGCCCGGAAACGCCTCGTCCGCCAGCTCCCGTTCTCTTGCGAAGAACAGGATCGGCGAGTGGATCGCGATCGGCTTGCCATGCCCGGTCGGCGTCAGCTTCATGCCACGCTTGAAGGTGCCCGAGACCAGCCGCATGAACGCGATGCGGTCGCGGTGATTGGGGTCCATGTTGGCCTGGACCTTGAACACGAAGCCGGTGACCTGCCCGGCATCGGGCGCAACCGGCGCCGGCTCGGCGGGCAGCGCATGCGGCGGCGGCGCGTGCGTCGCGATCGCTTCGATCAGCGAATCGACGCCGAATTCCTTGAGTGCCGAGCCGAAATAGACCGGGGTCAGGTCGCCGTGGCGATAGGCCTCGCCGTCGAACGCCGGATAACCGGCCTGGGCCAGTTCGACATCCTCGCGCAGCTTGGCGAGATTCTCTGCCGAGATGATTTCATCCAGCTGCGGATCGTCGATGCCGGAAGTCTGCACCACCTTGCCATGGAACTCGCGGCTGTCGCCCTCGGGCAGCAGCAACCGGTTGGTGGCAAGGTCGAAGATGCCCTCGAACGTCCCGCCCATGCCGACCGGCCAGGTCATCGGGCACACGTCGAGCGCGAGTAGGTCGGCGATCTCGTCCAGCGTCTCAAACACGTGGCGGCCTTCGCGGTCGACCTTGTTGACGAAGGTGATGATCGGCACGTTGCGCAGCCGACAGACCTCGAAAAGCTTGCGCGTCTGGCTCTCGATGCCCTTGGCGACGTCGATCACCATCACCGCCGAATCGACGGCGGTGAGCGTGCGATAGGTGTCTTCGGAGAAGTCCTCGTGGCCCGGCGTGTCGAGCAGGTTGAAGGTCACCCCGTTCCGCTCGAAGGTCATCACCGAGCTGGTCACCGAGATGCCGCGCTGCTGCTCGATCTTCATCCAGTCCGAGCGGGCGCGCCGCGCCTGGCCGCGCGCCTTGACCTCGCCGGCAAGATGGATCGCGCCGCCGAACAGCAGCAGCTTTTCGGTCAGCGTGGTCTTGCCCGCGTCGGGGTGCGAGATGATGGCGAAGGTACGGCGGTCTGAAACTGGCATGATCGCGCGCCTTTAGAGCATCGCGGCGAAAAGTGGGAACCGGTTTTCGCGATCACGATGCGCCAAGCGAGGACTCGCCTCAGTCCCGCAACGTCACGCGCATCGTGAAGGTCCGCGACTGGCCCGGCGCATAGCGCTGCATCAGCGGCTTGTCCCAGATCTCGCCGGTGAAGCCATAGGGGTCGGCGATCCCGTGCCAGGGCTCGATGCACAGATAGTTCGCGCCCGGCTTCATCCACAGCCCGAGTGCCGGCGTATCGGGGAAGTCGCAGGCCAGCTTCGGCCCGCCCAGCGCGCCATAGACCAGCGACTGGCTGCGCACCGGATTCCACACCAGCGCATCGCGCTCGAACAGCTCGTCATAGAGCTCGAGCACGCGTCCATCGACCGGGCTCTCCCAGCCCTCTTCATCCATCCAGCCACCCTTGACGATTGCGGCCAGCTGGCCCGGCTCGCCATCGGCAAAAGTGATCTGATGCTCCTCCTTCGCCGCGCCGTACGGCAGCGGCCAGGCGAAGGCCGGGTGGAAGCCGAAGCTCGCCGGCATGTCGACATCGCCGCTATTGATAACTTTGATGTCCATCGAGAGCGTCGCGCCGCTCAGCGAGAACGCCGCATCGAGCGCGAAGGCGAAGGGATAGACCGCCCGGGTAGCGTCATTATCGACCAGCCGCAGGACGACCCGATCCGGCGCCTGCTCGACCAGCGCGAAATCCTGCTTCCGCGCGAAACCATGCTGGGGCAGCGCATAGTCCTTGCCGTCCAGCCGGTAGCGATCGTCCATCAGCCGCCCGACGATCGGAAAGAGCAAGGGGGCCCGCCCGCTCCAGAAGGCCGGATCGGCATCGGTCATCAGCTCGCGCCCCTCGGCGTCGGTGAGCGACGACAGCTCGGCGCCAAAGGGATTGATCGCCGCAGCCAGTTCCTCCGATGCGATGCGAATCCAATTGTCAGCCACGCTTGCCCTCCGTTCCTGTCACCCTATCTGGCGCTAGCACGGCGCCCGCGCCGGCAACAATCTGCGGCGCGGCATCCGGTCGCGCGGGTCCAACGGAGCAGCTTCATGGAAATCGGCGTCATCGGCCTCGGCCATATGGGCATCGGCATTGCCCGCAACATCGCCAAGGCGGGCCACCGCCTCACCGTGTGGAACCGCGATCTCGCCAAGGCCGACGCGCTGGTCGCCGAGGGCGCCGTCCGCGCCGCCAGCCCCGCCGAGGCCGCACAGGGCGAGGTGGTCGTGACGATGCTCGCCAACGACGCGGCGGTGGAAGCGGTGACCTTTGGCGAGAACGGTATCCTGCAGGCCAACTCCCAGGCGATCCACGTCTCGATGAGCACCATCGCCCCGACGCTAGTCACCCGGCTCGACGCGGCCCACCGCGAGGCGGGCATGCGCTTCCTCTCGGCGCCGGTGTTCGGCCGGCCCGATGTCGCCGCCGCCGGCGCGCTCAACATCGTAACGGCTGGCGACGCAGCGCTGATCGCCGCCTGCCAGCCGCTGTTCGAGGCGATCGGCCAGCGCGTCTTCCCGGTCGGCGACCGACCGAAGCAGGCCAACATCGTCAAGCTCTCGGGCAATTTCATGATCCTCGCGGCGGTCGAGAGCTTTGCCGAAGCGATGGCGCTGGGCGAGAAGAACGGCGTTGCCCCGGCGACCTTTGTCGAAGTGATGACCGAGACCCTGTTCGGCGGCCGCAGCCACCGCGTCTATGGCGAGATCCTCGCCGAGCAGCGCTTCCGCCCGGCGGGCTTCACCGCCCCGCTCGGCCTCAAGGACATGAACCTGGTGGCGTCGCTGGCCAATGACAGCCGCGTGCCGATGCCACTGCTCGGGGTGATCCGCGACCATCTGCTGAGCGCCATGGCGCGCGAAGGCGAGGATCTCGACTGGTCCGGCCTCGCCCTGGCCGTGCGGGCCGACGCGGGGCTGTAGTCCTTTAATCCTCCCCCGGAGGGGGAGGGGGACCAGCCGCAGGCTGGCGGAGGGGGCTTGCCCCAAGCGATATCGCCCGTGGCGTTCCCTCTACACCACCGCCCGCGGCGGCGGTCCCCCTCTCCCTCCGGGAGAGGAACTAATCCGGACAACTACCCCCGCACCTTCGCCCAGGCGCTACGCACGGCGGCGATGGTCACTTCCGCATCTGCCGGATACGTCGCCGCCGAGCTCACCGACACGCGCATCACCCATTGCCCATGCCACAACGCGGCGCCGATGAACGCCACCGCGTCCTCCTGCACCTGGCGCACCACCGCGAGCGTCGCCTCGTCGCTGTCGCCGAAGCGCAGCATGAACTGGTTGAGCACGACCGGGCAGACCAGGGCGACGCCGTCATCGCCGCCCAACGTCTCGCCCATATGCGCCGCCACCGTGCAATTGCGCTCGACCAGCTCGGCAATCCCTTCACGCCCGAGCCGCCGGATCATCGCCCAGGTGGCGAAGCCGCGCGCCCGGCGCGACAGCTCGGGCACATAGGCCGAGGGATCGCGCTCCGCATCCTGGGCTGGCGGGAGGTAGCTCGCCGAGATCGCCATCGCGCGGCGGTGCGCCTCGGCATCGCGGACGATCGCGAAGCCGCAATCATAGGGCGTCTGCAGCCATTTGTGCCCGTCGGTCGCCCAGCTGTCCGCCAGCTCGACACCAGCGGTAAGATGCCTCCGTCCCGGCGCCGCCTGCGCCCAGAGCCCGAACGCGCCATCGACGTGCAGCCAGGCCCCGGCAGCCCGGGCCATGGGCGCGATCTCGGCAAAGGGATCGCAGGCGCCGGTGTTGATCTGCCCGGCCTGGGCGATCGCGATCACCGGCCCCGCGCACCCGCGCAGCACCCGCTCGAAATCGCCCGCCAGCATCCGCCCGGCTCCATCGGTCTCGACCGTCTTCACGCGCCTGGCGCCGAGGCCGAGATATTTCAGCCCCGAGAATACCGTCGCATGCGCATCCGCGCCGATCAGCACCTCGATCGGCGGCGCGCCGAACATGCCGTCCGCCTCGACATCCCATCCCGCCCGGCGCAGCACTTCGCTGCGCGCCGCCGCGAGGCAGACGAAATTGGCCACGGTCGCCCCGGTAACAAAGCCGACCGAGCTTTCGCGCGGCAGGTCGAGCAACTCGAGCAGCCAGTCCGCCGCGACCTTCTCCACCGCCGATGCCGCCGGCGCCGCCACGACATTGCCGACATTCTGCCCCCAGGCCGAGGCGAGCCAATCCGCCGCGACGCCCGTCGGGTGCGAATTGCCGATCACCCAGCCAAAGAAACGCGGGCCCGTCATCGCGCGGATGCCCGGCGTCGCCGCCTCGACCAGATGCTCGATCACCGAGACCGGATCGTCGCCCTCCTCGGGCAGGGGTGCGGCGAATGCCTCGAGCATCGCCGCATAATCGGCGACCGGCGTGGTCTCCGCCGCCGCCACGCCGCGCCGATAGGCGATCGCGTGCGCCGCCGCATGCTCCAGCGCCGTCCATTCGTCCTGCATCACCGCTTCCTCTCCCAAGGCCGTGACGATGCCCCGTCCGGTCGCGGGGCGCATTCCGGAACTTGCGCTCAGCCCTCGCGGTGCACCGCGAAGCCCTGCCAGCTCTGGTTGACCGGCATCAGCTCGAGCGTGTTGATGTTGAGGTGCGGCGGCAGCGTCGCCACCCACAGGATCGTCTCGGCGATGTCCTCACCGGTCATCGGGTTCACGCCGCCATACAGCTTGTCGGAGGTTTCCTGGCTGCCGGTGCGTACCAGGGTGAACTCGGTCTCGACCATGCCCGGTTCGATCGACGTGACGCGCACCCCGGTGCCGTGCAGGTCGGCGCGCAGGTCCAGGCTCAGCTGGCGGACGAACGCCTTGGTCGCCGCGTACACATTGCCGCCCGGATAGGGATAGTTGGCCGCGACCGAGGACAGGTTGATGATCGCACCCTTGCGCTCGATCAGCATCGGCAGCAGCTTGTGGGTGATCGAGGCGAGCGCGACGACATTGGTGTCGATCATCGTCTTCCAGTTGGCGAGCGAGGCCTGCTGCGCCGGCTCCAGGCCAAGCGCCAGGCCGGCATTGTTCACCAGCAAGTCGATGCCCCGGAAATCCTCGGGCAGCGAATCGAGCGCCGCATCGCGCGCCGCTTCGTCGCGAATGTCGAAGGCGAGGGTACGGACATTGTCGCGCTGGAGCTTGGCCAGCCGGTCCTCGCGCCGCCCGGTGGCGACGACGTTCCACCCGGCATCGGCAAAGGCATGGACACAGGCCTCGCCAATCCCTGCGGTTGCGCCGGTGATGAGTGCGGTGGGCATGCGGCTGCTCCTTGCTATTGCGGTGCGGCGGCTATGCGGATTTGGCCGCGCCAAGGCAACGGGAAGAAGTCGCGGCAGCGCCGGGCGCACGCACATGCAGCGATTGCATTCGTATGTGTTGAAACGACCATTGACGCTGCAGTGCAGCATAGCCACTTGCGCGGTGATGCACGCCCCGCTCTCTACCCCCCGCACCCATAATGTCGGCCTCGTCCATTTCGCGCTGGCAATGGGCGGCTTCGCCATCGGCACCACCGAATTCGCGACGATGAGCCTGGTGCCGTACATGGCTGAGGGTCTGGGGATCGACGTCCCGAGCGCCGGCCATGTCATCAGCGCCTATGCGCTGGGTGTGGTCGTCGGCGCGCCGCTGATCGCGGTCGGCGCGGCGAAGCTGTCGCGGCGGCTCACCCTGCTCCTGCTGATGGGCGCCTTTGCGCTGTTCAACACGCTGAGCGCATTGGCGCCCAATTACCATTGGCTGCTGCTGTTCCGCTTCCTCTCCGGCCTGCCGCACGGCGCCTATTTCGGCATCGCCGCGCTGGTCGCCGCCTCGCTCGTGCCGTTCAACAAGCGATCCCAGGCGGTCGGGCGGATGATGCTCGGCCTCACCGTGGCGACGATCCTGGGCGTGCCGCTCGCCAACTGGCTCGGCCAGGCGGTGGGCTGGCGCTGGGGCTTCGTGGTTGTCGGCGCGCTCGCGCTGGCCACCGTCGCGCTGGTCGCCGCGCTCGCGCCGCGCGATCCGCCCCAGCACGGCGCCAGCCCGCTCAAGGAGCTCGGCGCGCTCGCCAATGGCCAAGTCTGGCTGACGCTCGGCATCAGCGCGATCGGCTTTGGCGGCATGTTCTGCGTCTACACCTTTGTTGCCTCGACCATGCTGGAGGTCACGAAGACCTCGCCCGCGATGATCCCGCTGGTCCTCGCGGTGTTCGGCGTCGGCGCGACGCTGGGCAGTATCATCGTGCCGAAGTTCGCCGATCGCGCGCTGATGCCCACCGCCGCCACGCTGCTGCTCGGCAGCGCCGTCGCGCTCGCGCTCTATCCGCTCGCTGCGCACCAGCTGTGGAGCATCGCGCTCGACATCTTCGCGATCGGCTTCCTCGGCGCACTCGGCGCGGTGCTGCAGACCCGGCTGATGGACGTCGCCGGCGAAGCCCAGGGGCTCGCCGCCTCGCTCAACCATTCCGCCTTCAACTTCGCCAATGCGCTCGGCCCCTGGCTGGGCGGCCTCGCGATCGCGGCCGGTTACGGCTGGACGTCGACCGGCTGGGTCGGCGCGCTGCTCTCGCTCGGCGGGTTCGCGGTGCTGGTGGTCGCCGTGCTGGTCGAGCGCAGGACCAGGTAACCCGCCAGCGCCGACAGGACCGATCCGGCGAGCACGCCGATCTTCACCTGGTCGGTCAGCGGCCCCGGCGGGAAGGCGAGCCCGCCGATGAACAGGCTCATCGTGAAGCCGATGCCGGCGAGCAGCGCCATGCCGTAAATCTGCCCCCAGCGGGCATGCGGGCGCGGTGCGAGGCCCGCCTTCACCGCCAGCCAGATGCTGCCGAACACGCCGACCTGCTTGCCGACGAACAACCCCAGCGCGACGCCGAGCGGCAGCGGCGCGAGCAGCGCCGCCCATCCCGGCAGCGCGACCCCGGCATTGGCGAAGCCGAACAGCGGCACCACGCCGAACGCCACCCACGGATTGAGCGCATGTTCGAGCCGCAGCGCGACTGCGCGCGGGATCATCAGCGCCGCCGCCACACCCGCAATCGTCGCATGCACGCCCGAGGCGAAGACACAGAGCCAGAGCAGCACCGCCAGCGCCAGATAGGGCCAGAGCCACCGCACCCCGGCACGGTTCGCCACATACATCCAGGCCAGCGTGATCCCCGCGCCGGCCAGCGCGAGCAGGTTGAGCTTGGCGGTATAGGCCAGCGCGATGATCGCCACCGCGCCCATGTCGTCGACCACCGCGATCGTCGTCAGCATCAGCTTGAGCGATGCCGGCGCATGCCGCCCGAGCAGTGCCATCAGCCCCATGGCGAAGGCGATGTCGGTCGCCGCCGGGATCGCCCAGCCCCGCGCAAATCCGCCCCCAGCCACCGCTAGATAGACGATCGCCGGCACCACCATACCGCTCGCCGCCGCAATCACCGGCAGGGTCCGCTGCGACCAGCTCGACAGCTGGCCCTCGATTACCTCCGCCTTGATCTCCAGCCCGACGAGCAAGAAGAACACCGCCATCAGCGCATCGTTGATCCAGCCGTGCAGGCTGAGCGGCCCCATTTCGACATGGAGCAAATGCGCATAGCCGCCCGCCAACGGCGAATTGGCGACCACCAGCGCAAGCGCCGACGCCGCCATCAGCACCACGCCGCCCGCCGCCTCGCTCGCAATGAAGGCGCGGGTGGCGGCGGCGATCCGGCTCATGCCTTGGCCAGCGCCTCGGCGATCAGCTTACGGCTGTTCTCGATCCCGTAGAGCGCGATGAAGCTGCCCATCCGCGGCCCCTGCTCGCTGCCGAGCAAGGTTTCGTAGAGCGCCTTGAACCAGTCGCGCAGATTCTCGAACGCGTCGGTCTTGCCGATCTCGTAGACGATGTTCTGGATGTCCTCGGCCGAAGCATCCTCCGCCAGCTCGGCAAGCTGCGCGTCGAGCTGGCGCAGCGCGCCCGCTTCGGCTTCGCTCGGCGCGCGGCGCTGCAGCGTCGGCTCGACGAAATCCTTCGCATAGCGGATCGCATAGCCGACCATCCGGTCGAGCTCGGGATGCGATTCGGGCGAGAGGTCCGGCGAATAGCGGCGCAGGAAGCCCCAGATCGTCTCGCGATTGCCCACGCCCGGCAGGCTGACCAGGTTGAGCAGCAGCCCGAAGGTCACCGGCAGCGTCTCGGCCGGCACCTTGCCGTTATGGATATGATGCACCGGATTGCCGAGCTTCTGCGCGAGCTCCTGGGTCGGATAGTTGGCACGGAACTGCCAATATTCCTCGATCGCGCGCGGGATCAGCCCCAGGTGCAGCGACTTGGCCTTTTTCGGCTCGCGGTAGATGTAGAAGGACAGGCTCTCGTCCGGCCCATAGGTCAGCCACTCGTCGATCGACAGGCCATTGCCCTTGGACTTGGAGATCTTCTCGCCCTTGGCGTCGAGGAACAGCTCATAGATCAGCCCCTCGGGACGCCGCGCGCCGAGCACCTGGGCGATCTTGCCGCTCTGGATGCCGCTGTCGATCAGGTCCTTGCCGTACATCTCGTAATCGACGCCCAGCGCCGCCCAGCGCATGCCCCAGTCGGGCTTCCACTGCAGCTTGGCCTGGCCGCCGAAGATCGACTGCTCGATCGTCTCGCCTTCGTCCTCGAAGCGGATGATCCCCGCCTCGGCATCGATGACTTCCACCGGCACCTGCAGCACAACGCCCGACTTGGGGCTCACCGGCAGCACCGGCGAATAGGTCGCCGCCCGCTCGGCACGCAGCGTCGGCAGCATCACGTCCATGATCGCCTGATAGTTGCGCAGCACCTTGCGCAGCGTCTCGTCGAACCGGCCCGAGCCATAATAGTCGGTCGAGGACGCGAACTCGTACTCGAAGCCGAAGCGATCGAGGAATTCGCGCAGCATCGCGTTGTTGTGCGCCGCGAAGCTCTCGAACTTCTCGAACGGATCGGGGATGCGCGACAGCGGCTTGCCGAGATGCTCGGCGAGCAGCGCCTGGTTCGGCACATTGTCGGGCACCTTGCGCAGCCCGTCCATATCGTCGCTGAACGCGATCAGCCGGGTCTTGCCGCCGGTCATCTCCTCATAGGCGTGGCGCACCATGGTGGTGCGCAGCACTTCCTGGAAGGTGCCGATATGCGGCAGGCCCGAGGGGCCATAGCCCGTCTCGAACAGCACCGGCGAACCGTCGGGCTTGCCCTGCGGATAGCGTTTCACCAGCTTGCGCGCTTCTTCGTAGGGCCAGGCCTTGGACTCGAGTGCGGCTGCGCGCAGGATGCTATCGTCTGTCATGATCGGTCGCGCGTGCGCGAACGGGCGCGTTTTTGCAAGTTTCCTGGGTGACGGGAGCGATGGAAAAAGCGGCACGGTCAGGCGATCGATCATCGCATTGTCGGCTGCCCGGCCAGGCTCATGCATCGTCCGCCATCACCTGACTGTCGGCATAGAGTCGCAAAACCTCCTCCTTCCGCGCCTCCGCGGCGATGTGAAGGATAATCGCCTCCTCGAGCTCGACATCGGGATGACTCGCGCAATGGCCAGCAAACCAGAACGCCTCTGACAGGGGTTCGCTGTCGTGCCATGTGGTCATCACGAAGCGCTCGTCAGGTATGTCGCCAAAGTCGAAATTCTCGAGAACGGCCCAATCCACGCTGCCATGCCATTTCTCGCAATCGATGCCCCACGCGATGACGTAAAGGCTTCCGCGATCGACTATCCAGGCCGCAACCTCGTAAAGCCATGCATCCTCGACAGGCTGCTCGGCCAGAAGGATGGCTCTGAATGGTTTGGCTGCCAGCTCCGGTAAAGGCTGTCCCGGCCGAAGATGCAAATAGCGCGGTTCCATTGGGCTGAGGCTATGCCCGGCATGGGAAGGAACGCAAGCACGGCCCGCTGCTTCCCGGCGGGCAAGGATCACCCCTTCCAATGTAGGATTTTGCCTGAGATAGACTCGCAGATGCACGAGTCGGCAAAAATCCTCATCCCCCATTTCACCCCGGTGCCGCTGGCGCGCAACCGCAAGGACGGGTGGACGCCGGCCCGTCAGCGCATCTTCCTCGCCGCGCTCGCCACCACCGGCATCGTCTCCCGCGCTGCCAAGGCGGCGGAGATGGGCGTCACCTCCGCGTACAACCTGCGCAGGCGCAAGGGCGCCGAGAGTTTCGCCGCCGCCTGGGACGCGGTCGAGCGCGAAGCGCGCGACCGGGCACTCGCCTATGTCGTCGAGCATGTCCTGAACGGCGAGACCCGGCCGCGCTTCTATCGCGGCCGCTTCGTCGGTACCGTCCACCGCGTCGACCAGAAGGTCATGCTCGCCGCCGTCCGCGCCATGTATGCGGAGCCACCGCAACGGCGCGGGCCAAAGTGAAATGATTTGCCCCGACTCCCTTCACTTTGCCGGGCAAGCAAGGCTAGAACGAAAGGCGTACATGCTTGCCGACCCTGCCTTTGATGAACCTGCCGGCGGCAATGCCTGGCGCGGCGGCGCGCTCTGGGAGGCGCGGCCGACGCTGGCGGCGGTCCTGACGACGCCGCTGCTGGTCGCACTGGTGCTGTCGCCCTTCTGGGGCATCGCGCTGTTCTTCCTGTTCGATCCTGCGGGCGAGAATGCGGTGGCGACGCTGCGTATCGGCGGCGTGCCGATCGATCTTGGCCCGGACGGCGAGCGGCAGGCGCACTACGCCCTGATCGCAATCTTCCTGCTCTGGCCGCTCATCCTCATCGGCTCGGCGCTGATCCGGAAGATGCGGCTGCACTACCGGCTGGATGCGCGGGGGATCGAAAGCCGGCGCGGCGCCACCTTGGTCCGGCGGATCGATCTCGCCGATATCTGCCGGGTCCGCGAGCGGTCCTATCTGGTCTGGCGCGACGTTCGCATTGGCCACAGCCCGAAGCACGAGATCGCTTTGCAGCTGGGCAGCGCCGATGCCCGGCAGCTACGCAAACTGCTGCAGGTGCTCGGCGTCGATCCCGAAGAGCCACTGGCGGTGGTGATCCCCGAGATCGCACCCACGGAGCCGGTGCGCTGGCGGGGGCGGCCCGGCTTTGCCGCATTGGACAAGTTCCAGCTGGCCCTGGCTCCGGTACTTCTGGTGCCGTTCGCGATCTATCTCTGGCCGTTGGTCTGGTTCTGGAGCAGCGGCGTTCCGCTTGTCGCCTGCCTGCTCGCGCTGGCAATCTGGACGCCGATCTGGGGCGGCCTGGCGGTGATGTCGCTGGGTCTTCTCGGCACTGTGTTCGCTGCCTGGCTGAACCTCGCGTTCGGCACGGTGCTGGTCACCGATCGCCGCATCGCCTGGCGCGAATGGGGCTCAGGCGGCATCTTCCGCGAGCTCCCACTGTCCGAACTGATCGACGCCGTGATCGTCGAGCGGAAGGGCCGCCGCGCCTGGGTGGCGCTCACCATCCGCCGGGGCAGCGACAATGTCCACGAAGAGGATCTGCGCGGCATCCCCGACGCCGAGCGCTTCGTGAAGGCGCTGGGGTTCGGCGCATGAACCTCCCCTATCCCGCCCTTCACGCCAGCCATGGCGGCGTCTGGATCGCCACGCCGGACGGCGATTGCCGGGCGATCGGCCGGGGCGAGGCGATCCGCATCGCCGCGGACACGCCGGTGATCCTGCTCAACGCGCCGCTGATCGGCCAGCGGCTCGGCTATGCCGAGCTGTCCGGGCTCGATCTGCTCGAGCTGTTCGCCTTCCTCCACCCCGCGCGCTTCATGGTGCCGACGCCCAAGGGGCTGGCCCGCGTTGCCGGTCTCGACGCGCCCGAGAAGGACGCGGACATCGCTCCCTTCCTGCGCGCCGCCGCGGCCAGGCTGCTCGCCATCACCGAGGGGGCCTGGCCCGAGCGCGAGGGTGCGTGGAACTCGGTCCAGTCGCTCTTCCGTCTGCGCTGGCCCTGGGCGCCGGTGGTGAGCCAGCGGATCGCCAAGCCGGCCCAGGCCGAACGCTGGCTCTTCTCCAGGCTGCCCGAATGGACCGAGCAGCCGCCGCGCGTGCCGCCGCGCACCGTGACGCTCGCCGATACCGAGGTCGCCGAACGCCTCGCCCGCCTCACCGGCAGCACCGCCGAGCGCCGCCAGGGCCAGCGCGACTATGCCGCCGCCGCGGCGGGCGCCTTTGCGCCGCGCGACATGCGCGAATCGCCGAACCTGGTGCTGGCCGAAGCGGGCACCGGCATCGGCAAGACACTCGGCTATCTCGCCCCCGCCTCGCTCTGGGCCGAGCAGGCCGGCGGCGCGGTCTGGGTCTCCACCTTCACCAAGGCGCTGCAACGCCAGCTCGGCCATGAGGGCGAGCGGCTGGTCGCCGATCCCGAAGCCCGCAAGAAACGGATCGTCACCCGCAAGGGCCGCGAGAATTACGTCTGCCTGCTCAACCTGGAAGACGCACTGCAGGGCGGCTTCGCAGGGCGGGCGGCAATCCTCGCCCAGCTGGTCGCGCGCTGGGCGGCCTATACCGCCGATGGCGACATGATCGGCGGCGACCTGCCCGGCTGGCTCCCCACCCTGTTCCGCCGCAACGGCTCGACCGCGCTGACCGACCGGCGCGGCGAGTGCATCTATGCCGGCTGCCCGCATTACCGGAAATGCTTCATCGAGCGCGCCGCCCGCGCGTCGGCGGACGCAGACATCGTCATCGCCAACCACGCGCTGGTGATGGTCAACGCGGCGCGGGGCCGCGAGACCGCGAGCCGCCCGACTCGCTATGTCTTCGACGAAGGGCATCATCTGTTCGATGCCGCCGATGCGATGTTCGCCGCCGCGCTCACCGGCCAGGAGGCGATCGAGATCCGTCGCTGGGTCACCGGTCCCGAATCGGGCTCGCGCGGCCGGCGCCGGGGCCTCGCCGCCCGCCTGTCCGACGTCGCCAGCTATGACGAGGAAGGCGGCCGGGCGATCACCGAGGCGGTCGAAGCCGCCCGTGCCCTGCCGAGCGACGGCTGGCTCCAGCGGTTGAACGAAGGCGAGCCCTTCGGCCCCGTCGAGCAGCTCCTCGCCGCCGTGCGCGGCCTCGTCTATGCCCGCGACGGGAACGGCGCCGCAGAGGCCGGCTATGGACTGGAGACCGAACTGGCCGAGCCCGACGGCACGCTGGTCGAGGCGGCCGGCCCCGCGGGCGAGGCGCTCGATTCGCTGCTCCGGCCCCTGGTCAAGCTCGGCCGGCGGCTCGAGGCGGTGCTGGCCGAGGCGCCCGACTGGATGGACGGCCCGGCGCGCGCCCGGATTGAGGGCGCGGTCGCCTCGCTCGGCTGGCGCACCGATACGGTCGGCGCCTGGCTCGCGTTGATCGCCCGGATCGGCGGCCCGGCCGATTCGGCGTTCGTCGACTGGCTCGCGGTCGATCGGGTCGAGGGACGCGAATATGATGTCGGCCTGCACCGCCATTGGCTCGATCCGTCCAAGCCCTTTGCCGAAACCGTGCTCAAGCCCGCCCATGGTGCGCTGATCACTTCGGCCACCCTGCGTGCCGGCGGCGACTGGGACGTGGCCGAGGCACGCTCGGGCGCTGTGCACCTGATGCGCCCCGCCCAGCGCTTCGAGGCAGCGAGCCCATTTAACTACGCGGTACAGGCCGAGGTGCTGATCGTCACCGACGTCAAGCGCGGCGACATGCCGGCGCTCGCCAATGCCTATGCCCGGCTGATCGTCGCGGCCGAGGGCGGCACGCTCGGCCTGTTCACCGCGATCCGTCGCCTGCGCGCCGTCCACGCCCGAGTCGCGGACCGGCTGGCGCGCGAGGGCCTGCCCCTGCTCGCCCAGCATGTCGATCCGATCGACACCGGCACGCTCGTGGACATCTTCCGCGACGATCCCCGCGCCTCGCTGCTCGGCACCGATGCGTTGCGCGACGGGGTGGACGTGCCGGGCGATTCGCTGCGGCTGGTGGTGATGGAGGGGATTCCCTGGCCCAAGCCGACCGTGCTCCATGCCGCGCGGCGCCTGGCCGGGGGTGGCACCGCCTATGATGACCGCATCGTCCGTGCCCGGCTCGCCCAGGCATTCGGCCGGCTGATTCGCCGGGCGGACGATCGCGGCACCTTCGTGCTGCTTTCCGCCGCCAGCCCCTCGCGGCTGCTCGACGCCTTTCCGCCGGGCACCCGGGTGACGCGCGTCACGCTGGATCAGGCGGTTGATCGCGTCCGGCTTTCCTTGGCCGACAAGCTGGGGCAAGAGGCCCCGGCGAACGCCTGACCGGGGATTCCATGAAGACGCTCACGCTGCTCCGCCACGCAAAATCGGGATGGGACGATCCCGTGGCGCGCGATTTCGATCGGCCGCTCAATCCCAAGGGGCAGCGTGCCGCCGCGATGATGGGGCGGCACCTGAAGGCCGAGGGGCTGGAGTTCGACCATGTCGTCGCCTCCCCCGCGGCGCGCGTGGTCGAGACGCTGACGCAGGTCGCCACCGGCTATGGCAGCGATCTCGCGCCGCATTGGGACCAGCGCCTCTATCTCGCCTCGGCGGCGACGCTGCTCGACGTGCTCCACGAGCTGCCCGCCGGCGCCGACCGGGTGCTCTTCTCCGGGCACAATCCCGGGCTCGAGGAACTGGTGCTGCTGCTCTGTGCCGACAATGCGCTGCGCGATTCGGTCGAAGTGAAGTTCCCCACGGCGAGCCTGGCCGAGATGCGCTTCGATGTCGCCGACTGGCGCGACGTGAAACCCGGCAAGGCCGAGCTGCTCCGCTTCACCCGCCCGCGCGACCTCGATTCGACGCTGGGGCCGGACTACAACTAGCTGTCCTCGTCGAGCGCTTTGGAGAGCGAATCGCGCACCGCCCTTAGGGCCTGCGTGTCGGTCTTGCCGCGTGGGGTAGGGGCAGCGGTCCCCGCCGCGGCCCGCGCGGCCTTGTTGCCCTTCTCCGCCGCGAGCAGCTTCTGCACGCCGCGGATGGTGTAGCCCTGGTTGGAGAGCAGGTCGTGGATTCGCCGCACCAGCGCGACGTCCTCGGGCCGGTAATAGCGGCGATTGCCCGCCCGGGTGAGCGGGCGCAGCTGCGGGAAGCGGGTTTCCCAGTATCGCAGGATGTGCTGCGGCCGCCCGATCTCCTGGGCAAGCTCGCCGATCGTCCGAAGGGCGCCAGCAGCCTTTTCGGCCCCCGGCATGGCCTCGCCGTTACCCTGCCGAGACGATGCGGTCGCGCATCATCTGGCTTGCACGGAAGGTGAGGACTCGGCGCGGTGCAATCGGCACTTCGACTCCGGTCTTCGGATTGCGGCCGACTCGCTCGCCCTTGTCGCGGAGGATGAAGCTGCCGAAGCCCGAAATCTTGACGTTCTGGCCCTCGGCCAGCGCCTCGCACATATGGCTAAGGATTTGCTCGACCAGCCGCGCAGCGTCCGCACGAGACAGCCCCACCTCGTGATGAAGCGATTCGGCGAGATCAGCCCTGGTCAGCGTGCCCGCAGCCGTCATCCGGCAACTCCCCCTTGCGTTCTACTGTGTCGAGTTAGTCGTATCAGATTGTTTCGACACAGCAAACGGGAACATTGGGGTCCCGGAATGATTATCTGCGTTTTTTCGCAACTATCAGAAACGCACCACCGCCGCGCCCCAGGTGAAGCCGCCGCCCATCGCCTCCAGTACCAGCAGGTCGCCCCGCTGGATCCGCCCGTCCCGCACTGCCGCGTCAAGCGCGAGCGGCACGGAGGCGGCGGAAGTGTTGGCGTGCTGATCGACGGTGACGATCACCTTCTCGGCCGGCAGGTCGAGCTTGCGAGCGGTCGCGTCGAGGATGCGGGCATTGGCCTGGTGCGGCACCACCCAGTCGACATCCTTGGGCTCGAGCCCCGCCAGGGCGAGGGATTCGGACATCACCGTGGCGAGGTTGACCACTGCGTGGCGGAACACTTCGCGGCCCTTCATGCGCAGCTTGCCGACGGTCTGGGTGGTCGAGGGCCCGCCATCGACATAGAGCATGTCGTTGTAGCGCCCATCGGCGTGGAGCTTGGTCGCCAGAATGCCGCGGCCACCTTCGTCCGCCGTATCCTGCGCTTCGAGCACGATCGCGCCGGCGCCGTCGCCGAACAGCACGCAGGTCGCCCGGTCCTCCCAGTCCAGGATGCGACTGAAGGTCTCGGCGCCGATCACCAGTGCCCGCTTGTGCACCCCGGCGCGCAGCATCGAATCGGCAACCTGCACGGCATAGAGGAAGCCCGAACAGACCGCGGCGACGTCGAACGCCACGCAGTCGTTGATCCCGAGCAGCGCCTGCACCTTGGTGGCGGTCGCCGGGAAGGTCTGGTCCGGAGTCGCGGTGGCGAGGACGATCAGGTCGATGTCCGCCGCCGCGGTGCCGGCATTGGCGAGCGCGGCCTTGGCGGCTTCGGCGGCCAGCGTGCCGGTGGTTTCGTCCGGCCCCGCGATGTGGCGGAAGCGGATGCCGGTACGCTCGACGATCCACTCGTCGCTCGTATCCACTTCCTGGGCGAGTTCGGCGTTGGAAACGCGGCGAGGCGGCAGGGCGGAGCCAGTGCCGATGATGACGGAACGCAAGGTCATCTTACTATGTCTACGCCGCCTTTGCTTCGAAGTTCCCGAGATCCTCGGCGATGCGGCGATTCAGGTCGTCGCGCAGCATCTTCGCCGCGAAGCCGATCGCGGTATCGACACCGAGTTCGTTGGCGCTGCCATGGCTCTTCACGACGATGCCGTTCAGGCCGAGGAAGACCGCGCCATTATGGTTGTTGGGATCGAGGTGGGTGCGCAGCAGCTCGGTCGCCGGCTTGGAGATCAGGAAGCCGATCTTCGAGCGGGTCGAGCTGGAGAAGGCGCGCTTGAGCAGGTCCGCGACGAACCGCGCGGTGCCTTCCACCGTCTTCAGGGCGATATTGCCCGAGAAGCCGTCGCACACGATCACGTCGACATCGCCGCGCGACAGCTTGTTGCCCTCGATGAAGCCCTTGAAGTCGAGGCGGAGATGATCGGCCTTGCGCAGCTCGGCCGCGGCTTCGCGGATCGAGTCGGTGCCCTTCATGTCCTCGGTGCCGATGTTGAGCAGCGCGACCCGCGGGTTCTGCAGGTCGAGCGCGGTGCGCGCATAGGCGGCACCCATCACGGCGAACTGGACGAGGTTGCGGGCATCGACCTCGGTGTTGGCGCCCAGATCGAGCATCACCGTGTCGTTCTCGCCCAGGGTCGGCATCAGTGCGGCGAGCGCAGGACGATCGATCCCCGGCATGGTGCGCAGCGACAGCTTGGCCATCGCCATCAGCGCGCCGGTATTGCCCGACGAGACGGCGGCACCGGCCTTGCCCTGCTTCACCAGGTCGATGGCGATTCCCATCGACGTGGTCTTGGCACGCCGAATCGCCGCGCTCGGCTTCTCTTCCGAGGCGACGACGTCCGGTGCATGGACGATTTCGGAGGCGGCCGTCAGGTTCGGGTGGTTCTTCAGACCCTCGCGGATCTGTGCCTCGTCACCGACGAGGATGAACTCCATGCCCTCGAATCGACGGCGCGCGCGCGCGACACCGGCGAGCATGACCGCAATTCCCTCGTCACCGCCCATCGCATCGACGGCGATTCGAGAGGAATTCGTCATACCCGCATGCCCCCGCGCATCTCAGCCCGATCGTTGCCGATCAGTCTTCGGCCGAGACGATCTCGCGGCCGTTATAGTGGCCGCACGAACCGCACAGCACGTGCGGACGCTTCAGCTCGCCACAGTTCGGGCACTCCTGGAACGCCTGCGGCGTCAGGGCGTCATGAGCGCGACGCATGCCACGCCGCGACGGCGAAGTCTTTCTCTTGGGAACGGCCATTTCGGCACCTTCTAACGAAACAAAAGTCAAAATCGCGATACGCCCGCACGGCCCAGCGGGCAAGCGACGGAAACTCCGGCGCTCGCCGGACCAGCGGACGGTCACGAAAGCGAGTGCGCGCCTATAGCGATTCTTGCGGGCGACGCAAGGGAGTGTAGGGATGAGACATTAGAGGGGACCCTTATATATGCTGATCCTGCCCGTTACACTCTGCACTGCCGGCGCGGCCGCCGTGATCAACTTCTGGCTCGGCCTGCGAATCAGCCGGCTGCGACTCACCGAGAAGATCTTCGTCGGCGATGGCGGCGACGACCGACTCGTCCGCCGCATGCGCGCCCAGCTGAACTTCGCCGAATATGTCCCGCTGATTCTCGTGCTGCTCGCCCTGGTCGAGCTCGCCGCCGGCACCAGCATCTGGCTGTGGGGCGTCGGCTTCGCGCTGGTCCTCGGCCGCATCCTCCACGCCTTCGGCATGGATGGCTGGGGCCTGGGCCGCCGAATCGGCATCGCGCTCACCATGCTGACGATGCTCGGCCTTGCCGCCTACGGCATCTATATCGGCAGCCAGTACCAGCAGACGGCACCGACCACCGTCTTCAAGATCGGCCCGAAGGGCTGAGGCGCATGTCGCGGAACGCCGTCTTCATCTGCATCATGACGCTGCTCGTGGTGCTGGCGCTGTGGGTCCCCGGAGTCCCTGTGGTGAAGACCCTTGTCATGGCAGCGCTGGTCGCGGTCATCCTGCATATGACTGGCGTCCGCGACCGCGCCTATCGCCGGCGGTGGGATCTGCCCGAGGACGAGGGCTAGCCCTTCGCCAGCACCGAATCGGCCACGAACGGATTGGTCTTCCGTTCATGGCCGAAATTGCTGAGCGGACCGTGCCCGGGGACGAAGGTCGTATCGTCCCCCAACGGCCAGAGCCGCTCGACGATCGCGTCCAGCAGGTCCTGATGATTGCCCAGCGGGAAGTCGGTGCGGCCGATCGATCCCTGGAACAGCACGTCGCCGACGGTCGCGAATTTCGATTCGGGATGGTGGAAGACGACATGGCCCGGCGTGTGGCCGGGGCAATGATAGACATCCAGAGTGAGGTTGCCGACGGTCACCTGGTCGCCCTGTTCCAGCCAGCGGTCCGGCTCGAACACCGTGCCGCGGATGCCGTATTTCCGCCCATCCTCGTCGAGCCGCGAGATCCAGAAGCGGTCCGCCTCGTGCGGCCCTTCCAGCGGCACGCCCAGCTCCTTGGCGAACTCGCCGGCGGCGCCGCAATGATCGATATGGCCGTGCGTCACCAGGATCTTCTCGATCGTCACCCCCGCCTGCTTCGCGGCGGCGCGCAGCTTGTCGAGGTCGCCGCCGGGATCGACGAACGCGCCCTTCATCGTCTCGGTGCACCACAGGAGCGTGCAATTCTGCTGGAGCGGCGTGACCGGGATCACGGCGGCGCGCATCGGGGGATTGGACATGCCCCCGAGATAGGCGGCGCGCCCGCGCGCGGCAACATGGGCTTGCCGTCGCGGCCAAGCAGTTGCATGCGGGGCGCGGCATGACCCTGCCCGACACTCCCTTTGTCCTGCTCGACGATGCCCGCCCCGGCGGCAGCGCGCGGCTGTTCCATACGCCGCAGGGCGCGGTGCAGGCCGTGTCGCCGGAAGAGGTCGAGCGCGGGTTCAGGGCGATGCGCCTGTGGCACGATCACGGTTTCCATCTCGCCGGCTTCTGTTCCTATGAGGCATCGCCGGGAATCGAGCCGCGCGCCGTGACCCAACGTGGCGACGGGCCCTGCATGTGGTTCGGCATCTTTCCGCATGTCGAGCAGGTCGATGCGGAGGCCCTGCTTCCCGATCCGGCGGGCGCCTGGGCCGGCGCGCCGGTGCCGCGGATCGATGCCGCCGGCTATCGCGCCCAGTTCGATCGCGTCGCCGATTACATAAGGGCCGGCGACCTCTATCAGGCCAACCTCACCTTCCGTGCCGATGTGCCGTTCGCCGGCCACCCGGCCGCGCTCTACGCGCTGATCCGCCGCCGCGCTGCCGCCGGGCACGGCGCGCTGGTGTTCACCGGCAGCCAATGGATCCTGTCCTTCTCGCCCGAGCTGTTCTTCACCTATGACGAAGACGGGATGACGGTGCGCCCGATGAAGGGCACTGCGCGGCGCGGCGCCACCGCGGCTGAGGACGATGCGATCGCCGCCACGCTGGCGGCCGACCCCAAGCAGCGCGCCGAGAATCTGATGATCGTCGACCTGATGCGCAACGATCTCACCCGCATCGGCTGGCCCGGCACGGTGAAGGTGCCCTCGCTGTTCGAGGTCGAACGCTATCCGACCGTCCACCAGATGGTTTCCACCGTCACCGCCGACCCGGCCGAGGGAATCAGCGCGGTCGAGGCGCTGGAAGGCCTCTTCCCCTGCGGCTCGGTCACCGGCGCACCCAAGCTGCGCGCGATGGAAGTGATCGCCGAAGTCGAGCACGGCCCGCGCGGCATCTATACCGGAGCGATCGGCGCGATCGCTTCGGACGGCGACGCGCATTTCAACGTGGCTATCCGCACCTTGACCATAGAAGAGGGGGCGACACGCGCGCTGCTCGGGTTAGGATCGGGCGTGGTCGCCGATTCGAACGCCGTCGAGGAATGGGACGAGTGCCTGGCCAAGGGCGCCTTCGTCACGTCCGGTGAAACGCCCTTCGACCTGATCGAGACGATGCGCTTCGATCCGCTCGCCGGCCTGCCCCTGCTCGAACGGCATCTGGCGCGGATGAAGGCGAGCGCCCGCACCTTCGCCTTCGAGTTCGATCGCCACGAAGCACGCAACGAGCTGCAGGCGGCGACCTTCCGCCTTCGCGCACCCGCGCGCGTACGCCTGCTGCTCGCCCCGTCAGGCGCCATCGCCATCGGCATCGCGCCGCTGCCCGATGCGCCGGCCGGTCCGGTCCAGGTCGCGATCATCCCGCGCACGCTCGCCCGGGACGATTTCCGCCTCGCCCACAAGACCAGCCGCCGCGCCTTCTACGACGAGGCCCGGCGCGACTCCGGTGCGTGGGAAGTGCTGTTCACCGACGAACAGGGCTATCTCACCGAAGGCAGCTTCACTTCGATCTTCGTCGAGCGTGACGGCACGCTGGTCACCCCGCCGCTCGCCCGCGGCCTGCTCCCCGGCGTGCTGCGCGCCGAGCTGATCGAGACGGGCCGTGCGGTGGAGGGCGACCTGCTGCCCGAGGATCTCGCAGGCGGCTTCTATCTCGGCAATGCGCTTCGCGGACTTGTTTCAGCCGTAACGGTTGCGAAAGCCTAGAACGCAGTCCTATAGGCCCGGCGTCTCCCCTCCGGAAAAGGCGCCATTCATGCAGACCTCGGCCGCGCTCAATCGTATCCAGCCCTCCGCCACGCTCGCGATGACGAGCAAGGTGTTCGAGCTGAAGCGCCAGGGGATCGACGTGATTGGCCTCGGCGCCGGCGAGCCCGATTTCGACACGCCGGACTTCGTCAAGGAAGCCGCGATCGAGGCGATCCGCGCGGGCAAGACCAAGTACACCAATGTCGACGGCACGCCCGAGCTGAAGCAGGCGGTCATCGCCAAGTACGCGCGCGACAACGGCCTCACCTATGCCGAGAACCAGATCAGCGTGAACTCGGGCGGCAAGCACACCCTGTTCAACGCCTTCTGCGCGACGATCGATGCCGGTGACGAAGTCGTGATCCCAGCGCCCTATTGGGTCAGCTATCCGGACGTGGTCGAGTTCGCCGGCGGCAAGCCGGTCTTTATCTCGGCAGGCGCGGACGCCGGCTACAAGATCAAGCCCGAGCAGCTCGAGGCGGCGATCACCGCCAGGACCAAGTGGGTCGTGCTCAACTCGCCGTCCAACCCGACCGGCGCCGCATATAGCGCCGCCGAGCTCAAGGCACTGGGCGAAGTGCTCGAGCGGCACCCGCATGTGCTGATCTATGCCGACGACATGTACGAGCACATCCTCTACGACGGCTTCGAATTCGCCACGATCGCGCAGGTCTGCCCGTCGCTCTACGATCGCACGCTGACCGCCAACGGCGTGTCCAAGGCCTATGCGATGACCGGCTGGCGCATCGGCTATGCAGGCGGCCCAGCCTGGCTGATCAAGGCGATGGGCAAGCTCCAGTCGCAGTCGACCTCCAACCCGTCGAGCATCTCGCAGGCGGCCTCCGTCGCCGCGCTGAACGGCGACCAGAGCTTCCTCAAGGAGCGTGTCGACGCCTTCCAGGGCCGCCGCGATCTCGTCGTGTCGATGCTCAACCAGATCAACGGCATGAACTGCCCGCGTCCGGAAGGCGCCTTCTACGTCTATCCCGAGTTCAGCCAGCTGATCGGCAAGGCCACGCCCAAGGGCGCGGTGATCACCAGCGACGAGGAAATGGTCGGCTATCTGCTCACCGAGGCGCGGGTCGCGGCGGTGCATGGCGCCGCCTTCGGCTTCTCGCCGGCGCTGCGCATCAGCTACGCGACCTCGGACGCGCTGCTTACCGAAGCATGTACTCGAATTCAGGAAGCATGCGCGGCCCTGCGCTGACTTGTAACGCGCCGCGGATTGACGACGTATAGGGGGAGAGAGTGCCCCCTCCTGTTGAGGATTCGCGATGTCGAAATACGTCCTGACTGCTGCCGCGCTCGCGGGTGGCCTGCTGCTGCTGACCGTGCAGGGAAGCGCGGCGGAGCGCGCCGTGCCGGTGCCCGTCCCCACGCTCGACGTGAAACCGAGCAAGGGCGAGCAGGTCGCGGTGCTCGCCGGCGGCTGCTTCTGGGGCATGGAAGCGGTTTTCCAGTCGGTGAAGGGTGTCCATTCGGTGACGAATGGCTATGCCGGGGGCACCGCGCAGACCGCGACCTATGCCCAGGTCTCCACCGAGAAGACCGGCCATGCCGAGGCGGTGCGCATCGCCTATGACCCCCGGAAGGTCAGCTACGGCACGCTGCTGCGCGTCTATTTCTCGGTCGCGCACGATCCGACGCAGCTCAACCGCCAATATCCCGATACCGGCCCCAGCTACCGCTCGGCGATCTTCCCGCAGAATGCAGAGCAGCGTCAGGTCGCAGCTGCCTATATCGACCAGCTGACCAAGGCGAAGGCCTTCACCAAGCCGATCGTCACCAAGCTGGAGACCGGCAATTTCTATCCGGCGGAAGCCTTTCACCAGGACTTCTTCTGGCGGAACCCGACCTATCCCTACATCGTGCGCTACGACAAACCGAAGGTGGCGGCGTTCCGGAACGCCTATCCGCTGCTGGTGAACTGAGTGTCGCTGTCGGTTCGCTACCGTCCACGGCGCGGAGAAGTCTGGTCCGCATACCGGCGGAAATGGCTCGCCGGTTTGTGGAGGCCCCATCTGATCTTGGGGGGCGCTGCGGCGAGCCTTACCGTTGCGCTGAGCGGTGTGCCTTCGTCACCGGTTGGCTGGCTGAGAGTGGCGGTGATCGCGTTGGCGTTGCCGGCGCTGTTCGCGCTCTATCCGCAGCTTAGGTTCAAACCACAGGAACGCGTGCTGGCGCTCGATGCTGACGGCGTTGCCACCACCATCGGCAAAAGCAGCGGGACTGTCCGCTGGTCCGAGGTCCGCGAAGTCAGGGATGAAGGTGCGGTGACGATCGAGGGCACTAACGGCAATGCCTTTATCGTTCCGGAGCGCGCCTTCGTTTCCCCTGAGCAGCGCAGCGCATTCGTCAAGTTCGCGACCTCCGCGATTGCCGGACAAGGAAGCTAGATCAGCCCCAAGCCCGCCAACTGCCCCATCAGCGCGGGCGGCAGTTCCTCCATCCCCGCCCCGGCCTCGCCCAGATCGGCCGGCGCGTCCGCGGCCTCGAGATAGCGCCAGCCCTGGTGCGCGCGTTTGGGGCGGTTGGCGACCAGGATCAGCCGTGGCTCCATCAGGATCGCGGTGCGTCCGCCTTCGGCTTCGCCGAAGCCGATGATCGGGGTGCGGCCGACCAGCTGATGCTTCAGGATCCAGAACAGCGATCCCTCGCCGCCGATCTCCTCGTGCCGCTTGGGCAGATAGCGCGTGGTCAGCCCCCACACGTCCCCGCGCGAAGCGAGGCGCTGGGCGAGATACTCTACGGAGTCGCAGCCAAAGGCGACCTTGGTCAGATGTAGTGGCACGGCGCTAATCTGGTGCGTCAAACCGCCCGGATCAACCGACCAGCCCACTCGCGCTGGCGAGCCCAAGGAACGCCAGGAAGCCCATCGAATCGGTGGTCATCGTCACGAAGATCGAGCTGGCCACCGCGGGGTCGGCCTTCAACCGGTCGAGCGTTACCGGCACGACCACGCCGGCCAGTCCCGCGATGAAGATGTTGGTCATCATCGCCGCCGCGATCACCCCGCCCAGGGCGGCATGGTGATAGAACAAGCCCACCGCGGTGCCGATCACGATCGCCACGGTGACGCCGTTGAGCAGCGCGATCGAGATTTCGCGCTGGATCGCGCGCAGCGTGTTGGACTGGGTCAGCTGGTTGGTGGCGAGCGCGCGCACCGTCACCGCCATGGTCTGGGTACCGGCATTGCCGCCCACGCCCGCGACGATCGGCATCAGCGCGGCCAGCGCCACCATCTTCTGGATCGTGCCTTCGAACAGGCTGATGATCGTCGCCGCGACCAGCGCGGTGAGCAGGTTGGTCAGCAGCCAGCGCACCCGGCCCTTGTACGAATCGATCACCGGCTCGTTGATGTCGCCTTCGCCGGCGCCCGAGAGCAGCAGCGCGTCCTCGCCCGCTTCCTCGGAAATGATGTGGACGATGTCGTCCACCGTGATCATGCCGACCAGCCGGCCATTGGGATCGATCACGGCGGCGGAGATCAGCGCGTATTTCTGGAAGCGCAGCGCCACTTCCTCCTGGTCCATGTCGACCGGGATCAGCGTCTGCTCGCGCTTCATCACATCGCCCATCGAGACGACGCGGGGCGTGCGCAGGATCCAGGAGAGCGCACAGGTGCCCACCGGCTTGTGCGACGGATCGACGACGAAGATTTCCCAGAAATCGGTCGCCAGGTCCTCGTTCTTGCGCAGATAGTCGAGGACGTCGCCGACGCTCCAATGCTCGGGCACCGCGATCAGCTCGCGCTGCATCAGGCGGCCGGCGGATTCTTCCGGGTAGGAAAGCGCTTCCTCGATCGCGGCGCGGTCGTCGGGGTCGAGCGCGCGCAGCACCTCACGCTGGTCCTCGACGTCCATGTCCTCGATGATCGCGACGGCGTCGTCGGTATCGAGCTCGGCGGCGATGTCCGCCACCTGGGTGGCGGTGAGCGATTCGACCAGGGCCTCGCGCACCCAGTCGTTCATCTCGGCAAGCACGTCGCCGTCGATCAGGTCGGCGATCGCGCTGACCAGCGCGGCGCGGTCCTCGGACGGCGCGAGCTCGACCAGGTCGGCGATGTCGGCGGGGTGGAGCGGCTCGGCCAGCGCGTGCGCCCGGGCGGAGTCGCCCTCGTGCACCGCGTCCAGCACCGCGTCGACGAACTGCGGCCGCAACCGGTCGTCCTCGTCGAGCTGGGGCTCGGGGACCATGCTATCTGCTTGAAGTTCGGTCTCGCTCAAGGTTCGACCTCCCTGTTTGGCCCCGCTTCAGCCGCTGCCATTGCCGGCCGTGATTTGCAAGTCGCCCCGCGCGCCACTAGGTGCGGTGCAAAGCCTTCTCAGGAGTAATCTTCGTGTCCGAACCCACCAAGCTCGTCATGACCCTCGACACCGGCGACGTGCACATCCAGCTGCGCCCCGATCTCGCCCCCCAGCATGTCGAGCGCATCGCCACCCTCGCCGATGAGGGCTTCTATGACGGCGTCGTGTTCCACCGCGTGATCGACGGCTTCATGGCCCAGGGCGGCGACCCCACCGGCACCGGCATGAGCGGCTCGAGCCTGCCCAACCTGCCGGCCGAGTTCAGCCGCGAGCCGCATGTCCGCGGCGTCTGCTCGATGGCCCGCACGATGGATCCGAACAGCGCCAACTCGCAGTTCTTCATCTGCCTCGACGACGCGACCTTCCTCGACGGCCAGTACACCGTCTGGGGCGTGGTCACCGAGGGCATGGAGCATGTCGACGCGCTGCCGAAGGGCGAGCCGCCGCGCACCCCGGGCAAGATCGTCAAGGCCCGCACCGAGGCCTGACCCCAACCTCCCTCTCCCGTCGGGAGAGGGTTGCGCAGACTTGGGTCGAGCGAAGCTCGGCCTTAGTCGGAGCTGGGTGAGGGGATCGCCCTGTCGATGGCAGGACACCCTCACCTAGCTACGCTAGGCAGCAAGCTGCCAAGCTCCGCTGATCCTCTCCCACAGGGAGAGGATTGCAGCGCCTACGCGACCCGATCGGCTTCGAGCACGTCGATCAGCCAGTCGTGGAACAGCTTGACCGGCCGCGTGGTCAGCGCGCGCGGGCGGCAGACGAACCAGTAGCTGTAGTCGCTGTCCACGGTCAGGTCGAAGAGCTGGACCAGCCGCTCGTCGCGCGCCGCCTCGAAATGCGATTCGAGCATGAAGGCGACGCCGAGGCCCTGCGCAGCCGCCTCGAGCATCAGCGTGCCCGAATCGAAATGATCGATCGCCGCGGGCTCGATCTCCTGCTCGGAAAGCCCCGCCGCCGCACGCCAGGCCGTGAAGGTGTCCGCCATGTCCCGGTGGACCAGCGCGGTCAGTTTCGACAATTGCTCCGGCCGGGTGATCGGGTCAGATCCTTCGAGCAGCGAGCGCGCACCGATCACATAGACCCGGTTGCGGTCCAGCCGCTTGGCGTAGAGCGTCGGATCGATGTCGCGCGCCACGACGATCGCCGCATCGAGCCCGTCGCCCAGCCGCGCCACCGCATGGCCGCCGGTATCGACGTCGAGGTGCAGCTCGGGATGGCGCCGCTTCAGGTCGCCCATGTGCGGCATCAGCCGCTGCGTTGCGAACAGCGGCAACAGGCCGAGGCGCAGGCGCAGCAGCTCGGTGCCGCTGGTCATCGTCTCCACCGCATCGGCCATCGTGTCGAGCGCCGGGGCGATCATGCCAAGCAGCCGGTCGCCGTCGTCGTTGAGCTTCAGCGCCTGGTGGCGCCGCTCGAACAACGGCTTGCCGATGAAGCGCTCGAGCGCCTGGACGCGGCGGCTCAGCGCCGGCGAGGAAAGCGCCAGCTCCTCCGCAGCCGCCTTGATCGAGCCCAGCCGGGCCACCTGCACGAATGCCTCGATTGCCGTCAGGGGAGGAAGTCGTCGCATTCCGCTCTCTTTTTGTTGCGCTGCGTCATTATCCTTGGCGCGGGTTTCGTCCCACGCCAATGCCCTTTTGGGTGTTGGCCATATATCGCTCTTGTTATTCGCGATTGCAAGTTGTGCACGCGTTAATGTTTCTTTTCGCACTTGCACAAAAACCGGCCGCACTGCACAAAGCACGTGCCTTTCAGGCATCCTCTCCTAAAACTTTCCCGGCCGGTCCTCGCGATCGGCCTTTTTTTTGCCCGCGCGAATCGCCCCGCCATAGCCAAGCGCCAGCCTCCGGGCCGAACGCGCCGTTGCGGCGAGGAAATCCGCACCCCATGTTCCCGCCACAACGCCTGCGGAGAACAGAAACATGGCGGACGAAGAAGCGCAGCCGATCAAGCTGCAAGTTGCCAATGCCCGGCCCGAGGACAGCGGCCGTGGCCTCGCGCATCTGCCGCGCGCGCTGATGGCGCGGCTCGGCCTCACCGAGGGCGATGTGATCGAGATCGTCGGCAAGCGCGCCACCCCGGCGCTCGCCGTGCTGCCCTATGCCGAGGACGAGGGCCTCGAGCTTCTGCGTATCGACGGCCTCCAGCGCGCCAATGCCGGCGTCGGCTCGGGCGATTTCGTCGAGGTGCGCAAGGCGGCGTCCAAGCCCGCCACCCGCGTGGTGTTCGCGCCCGCCCAGCAGAATCTGCGCCTCCAGGGTAGCGGCGAGGCGCTCAAGCGCGTCTTCTTCCAGCGCCCGCTCGCCCAGGGCGACGTCGTGGCCACCGCCGGCCAACAGCGCGCGGACATCCCGCCCCAGGTCGCCCAGTTCCTCCGCGCGCCGGCCTATGCGCTGCAGGAGATTCGCCTCACCGTGGTCTCGGCCAGCCCCAAGGGCATCGTCCATATCGACGAGAATACCGAGGTCGAGCTGCGCCCCGAATATGAAGAGGCCTCGGGCGATGCCCGCCGTGCCGACGTCACCTATGACGATATCGGCGGCATGGCCGGCACGATCGACCAGCTCCGCGAGATGGTCGAGCTGCCGCTGCGCTATCCCGAACTGTTCCAGCGCCTGGGCGTCGATCCGCCCAAGGGCGTGCTGCTCCATGGCCCGCCCGGCACCGGCAAGACGCGGCTCGCCCGCGCCGTCGCCAATGAATCGGACGCGCAGTTCTTCCTGATCAACGGGCCCGAGATCATGGGCTCGGCCTATGGCGAATCGGAAGGGCGTCTCCGCCAGATCTTCGAGGAAGCGGCCAAGGCAGCGCCGTCGATCGTCTTCATCGACGAGATCGATTCGATCGCGCCCAAGCGCGGCCAGGTCTCGGGCGAGGCGGAGAAGCGCCTGGTCGCGCAGCTGCTCACCCTGATGGACGGGCTGGAGGCCCGCGCCAACATCGTCGTCATCGCCGCGACCAACCGCCCCGATGCGATCGACGAGGCGCTGCGCCGGCCGGGCCGCTTCGACCGCGAGATCGTCGTCGGCGTGCCGGACGAACGCGGCCGCCGCGAGATCCTCGGCATCCACACCCGCGGCATGCCGCTCGGCGACAAGGTCGATCTGGGCGAGCTGGCCAGCACCACCTATGGCTTTGTCGGTGCCGATCTGTCCGCGCTCGCTCGCGAGGCGGCGATCGAGGCGGTGCGCAGGATCATGCCCAAGCTCGACCTGGAGAAGGGCACGATCCCGCCCGAGGTGCTCGACACCCTGGCCGTCACGCGTGAAGACTTCCTGGAAGCGCTCAAGCGCGTCCAGCCTTCGGCGATGCGCGAAGTGATGGTCGAGGCGCCGCGCGTCCGCTGGGAAGATGTCGGCGGGCTCGACGATGCCCAGATGCGGCTCAAGGAAGGCGTCGAGCTGCCCTTGAAGGACCCCGATGCGTTCCGCCGCCTCGGCATCCGCCCGGCCAAGGGCTTCCTGCTCTATGGGCCTCCGGGCACCGGCAAGACGCTGCTCGCCAAGGCCGTCGCGCGCGAGGCGGAGGCGAACTTCATCGCCACCAAGTCGAGCGACCTGCTCAGCAAATGGTATGGCGAATCCGAGCAGCAGATCGCGCGGCTGTTTGCCCGCGCCCGCCAGGTCGCGCCCTGCGTGATCTTCATCGACGAACTCGATTCGCTGGTGCCGGCGCGTGGCGGCGGCCTGGGTGAGCCCCAGGCGACCGAGCGCGTGGTCAACACGATCCTGTCCGAGATGGACGGGCTCGAGGAGCTGCAATCGGTGGTGGTGATCGGCGCGACCAATCGCCCGAACCTGATCGATCCGGCGCTACTGCGTCCTGGAAGGTTCGACGAGCTGGTCTATGTCGGCGTGCCAGATGCGGCCGGCCGCGAGCGGATTCTACGCATCCAGACCGGGAAGATGCCGCTGGCGCCCGACGTCGATCTCAAGTCGATCGCCGAGCAGACCGAGCGCTATACCGGCGCCGACCTGGAGGATGTGGTCCGCCGCGCCGGCCTGGTCGCGCTGCGCCAGTCGCTCCAGACCAGGGAAGTGACCCAGGCGCATTTCGAAGAGGCCCTTGCCGATTCGCGCGCCACGGTCACGCCCGAGATGGAGAATGAGTATCAGGCGATGTCGGGCCGGCTGAAGCAGCAGGCGTCCGCGATCCAGCCGCTCGGCTTCATCGCGCCCGGCATGCTGCAGGGACGCGGGCCAAAGGGCTCGGACTGAATCTAAATCCTCCCCCGGAAACGGCGTTTCCGGGGGAGGGGGACCGCGACGCGCTAGCGTCGTGGTGGAGGGGGTCTACAACAGTTGTGGTGGCCCCCTCCACCATTCGCTAGCGCGAATGGTCCCCCTCCCCCGGAGCCATGGGCTCCGAGGGAGGATTTTTAGGGTTCCGCGTCGCCACCCAGGCGTACGCCAGCAGACATCCCAGCGCCCCCGCCGCGGTCAAATACGGCAGCGGCCGCCACAGCTCGTACAACCCCACCCCGATCGACGGCCCCAGCACGAACGCCGCGCCGTTCACCGAAGTGACCTTGCCCGCCACCGATCCCTGCGCTTCCGCTCCCACCCCCAGCGAAGCGCCGGCGGTGAAGCCCGGCCGGGCGAAGCCCATGCCGAGCGCGGTCAGCGCATAGCCGAGCGCGATGCCGTAGAGCGTCGTGGCGGTGCCTGTCGCGATGCAGCCCAGCGCGCCCAGTCCGGCTCCGACCAGCACCAGCGCACGCGGCCGCAGGTCGAGCATCGGGATCAGCCCCCATTGCGCGAGCAGCGAAGCGCCTGCGCCGATCATCAGCACCAGGCCGGTCGGCTGCAGCGCCTCGACCGGCGGCAAATGCATCCGGTCGATGATCAGGAAGCCGATCGCCTGGCCGGTCATCGCCTGGGCATGGCCGATGATCAGCCCGGCAACGATCCAGGCGCGGATGCGCGGATCGAAATAGCGGATATTCTCGCTGGTCTCGTCGGCGGTCGCGGCGGTCACCGTCGCGCCGGTCCCCTGTCCGCCGATCGAGGGATAGGAGATCGCCGCGCCGTGCGCATGGCCCTCGTCCTTGGGCAGTCCGCGGGCAGCGGCGATCCAGATCACCGCCCCGATCGCGCTGGCGGCAAAGGCGGGACCGGCAAGACCGATCAGCGGCCCGCCCGGCCAGAGATGCCCCATCACCAGATAGGGCGCGATCGCCGGCCCCAAGATGGTGCCCAGCCCGAAGGCCGAGGCGAGCAGGGTAAGCGCCTGGGTCCGCTCCTCGCGGCTGGTCCGCCCGGCCACGATCGCCTGCACCGCCGGCGGCGCGGCCGATCCGAAGGTCCCGTAGATCACCCGCCCGGCGACGAATGCGACGAAGGTCGCCACCGGCCCCAGCCAGCCATTGATTCCCAGTGCCAGGCACAGCCCGCACAGCCCCAGCGACACGGTGAAGCCGGCAATGCCGACGAGCACCATCGCGCGGCGGCCGTGCCGGTCGGATCGGTTGGCCCAGAAGGGCGCGGCGATCACCCAGAGCAGGGCGGAGACCGAGAAGACCGCGGCGACGGCGCTGTCGGGGGCGTGCAAGGAACGCCCGAGCGCCGGCAGCACCGATTGCAGCGCGGTGTTGCCCGCCGCGATGACGAGCATGACGGTGAACAGCAGCGCGAAGGTGCCGTCGACCCGCCGGAACTTCACGGCCGCTCCCAGCTGTAGCTGCGCCCGATCTCGGCGACGTGGAGCATGTACCACCGGTACCAGCGTCCGCGCCCCGTCTCGCGGGTCTCGGCATGTTCGGGATGCTTGCGCCAGGCGATGGCGCTGGCCTCGTCCGCCCAATAGCTGATCGTGATCGCCTGGCCCCCGGCACTGCCGACATGGTCGACGCCGCGATAGCCGGGCTGTTTGGCGGCCAATGCGTCCATCGCCGCCGCGGCGGCGGCATAGCCTTCGGCGTCTTCCCCCGTACGCTCGGAAATGAACAGGACGGCGGTTTGCCCGGTGCGATCCTCTGCCATGGACTATGGGCTTAAGCCGCTTACTTCTCTTCGTCATCCCCGCGAAAGCGGGGACCCATCTCGTGTAAATGCCGCGAATACAGCGGTCGTATTCGCGGATAGTGTGGGAGATGGGCCCCCGCTTTCGCGGGGGTGACGGTTGGGGCATGGGCTTGGCATGATCACCGATTGGCATTTCTACGCGCTCGCCGTCCCCGCGGTGATCCTGCTCGGCCTGAGCAAGGGCGGGTTCGCCGGCATGGGCGCGCTTTCGCTCCCGCTGCTCACCTTCGCGATCGATCCGGTCCGTGCCGCCGCGATCACCCTGCCGATCCTGATCGCACAGGACGTGGTCGGCGTCTGGGCGTTCCGCCGCACGGTCGACTGGCGGCTGCTCGGCTGGATGCTGCCCGGCTCGATGCTCGGCATCGCGCTCGGCTACTGGTTCGCCGCCAGCGTCTCCTCGGCGGCGGTGATGGCGATGGTCGGCGCGATCTCGATCCTGTTCGGTGCCTATCGACTCTGGGCCGCCCGCAATGCAGCGCCCAGGGACACCGCCCGCTGGCCCGACTGGATCGGCTCGATCTTCGGCATTGCCTCGGGCTTCACCAGCCAGATCGCCCATGCCGGCCAGCCACCCTTCCAGCTCTGGGTGCTGCCGCGCAACCTGCCGCGCGACATCCTCGTCGGCACCACCGCGATTTTCTTCGCCGCGACCAACTGGATCAAGGTCCCGGCCTATCTCGCGCTCGGCCAGTTCACCCCGGCCAACCTCATGACGTCCGCCGCGATGCTACCGCTCGCCCTGGTCTCCACCGTCGCCGGCGTATGGCTGGTGCGCAAGGTCGACGCGGCGCGCTTCTACACCGCGATCTATGTGCTGATGATCCTGGTCGGCATCGCCCTCGTGGCGGAGGCGATCCGCTAGGGCTTCCAATGTAGGATTTCGCGTGCTCTGGTCTTTCACATGACCAGCGCCGCGCCTTGCCTCCGTTTCGCACGGCGGCGCGGCGAAAGCGGCAAAGTGAAAGAATGTCGATCGACTCCCTTCACTTTGCCGGCAGGAAAATCAGTCGAACAGCGACGAAACCGAGCTTTCATCGGCGATCCGCTTGATCGCCTCGGCGAGCAGCGGCGCAATCGTCAGGTGGCGGATCTTGCTGCTCTCGGCGATCACCGCGTGGTTGCCGATCGAGTCGGTGATCACCAGCTCCGCCAGCGCCGAACCATCGACCCGGGCAACGGCGCCGCCCGAAAGCACGCCGTGGGTACAATAGGCGACCACGTCCTCGGCACCCGCCGCCTTCAGTGCCGCGGCGGCGTTGCACAGGGTGCCGGCCGAATCGACGATGTCGTCGATCAGGATGCAGAAGCGCCCTTCGACATTGCCGATGATGTTCATCACTTCCGATTCGCCCGGACGCTCACGACGCTTGTCGACGATAGCGAGCGGCGCGTTCTCGAGCCGCTTGGCCAGCGCGCGGGCGCGGACCACGCCACCCACGTCGGGCGAGACCACCATCCACTTCTTGTCCGGGAAGCGGCTGTGGATGTCGGCGCTCATCACCGGTGCGGCGAAGAGATTGTCGGTCGGGATGTCGAAGAAGCCCTGGATCTGCCCGGCGTGCAGGTCGACCGAGAGCACGCGGTCGGCACCCGCGGTGGTCACCAGATTGGCGACCAGCTTGGCCGAGATCGGCGTGCGCGGACCCGGCTTGCGGTCCTGGCGGGCATAGCCGAAATAGGGGAGCACCGCGGTGATCCGCTTGGCCGACGCGCGCTTCAGCGCGTCGATCATGATCAGCATCTCCATGAGATTGTCGTTCGCCGGATAGCTGGTCGACTGCATCACGAAGACGTCCTCGCCGCGGACATTCTCGAGGATCTCGACGAAGATCTCCTCGTCGGCGAAGCGGCGGACATTCGCCTGGGTCAGCGGAATCTCGAGATACTCCGCGATCGCCTTGGCGAGCGGCGCGTTCGAATTGCCGGCCAACAGTTTCATCGAATTATCTCCCGCGTTCCCTCGGCGCCCCTTTGTCAGCCGATTCCCGGCGGGGCAAGACGGGGAAGTGCTTATACACGGCTAATGCAGCGGTGGCGTGGCTTTCACGGCACGGCTAAGGGCAGCGCATGACCGTCACTACCCGCTTCGCGCCCAGCCCTACCGGCACGCTCCATGTCGGAAACCTGCGCACTGCGCTCCACAACTGGATGTTTGCGCAGAAGCAGGGCGGCCGCTTCCTGCTGCGCATCGACGACACCGATGCCGAGCGCTCGGAAGAGGCGTTCGTCGAGGCGATCCGTGCCGACCTGACCTGGCTCGGCCTGACCCCCGACGGCGAGGAACGCCAGTCGGCACGCTTCGATCGCTACGAGGGGCGCTTCGAGGAGCTGAAGGCCGCCGGCCGGGTGTATCCGGCCTATGAGACCGCGCAGGAGCTCGAGCTGAAGCGCAAGGTGCTGCTCGGCCGCGGCCTTCCCCCGGTCTATGACCGCGCCGCGCTCGCGCTCACCGATGAAGATCGTGCGAAGCTGGAGGCCGAGGGCATCCGCCCGCACTGGCGCTTCCGGCTCGACCATGACGCCATGATCGAGTGGGACGACATGGTCCGCGGTCCGCAGCGCTTCGATCCGAAGACCATGTCGGATCCGGTTGTCCGCCGCGCCGATGGCAGCTGGCTCTATCTGCTCCCGTCGGTGATCGACGATATCGACATGGCCATCAGCCATGTCGTGCGCGGCGAGGACCATGTCTCGAACACCGCGACCCAGCTCCAGATGTTCGCGGCGCTCGGCGACGAGGCGCCCCGTTTCGCGCACGAGGCGCTGCTCACCGGCAGCGAAGGCAAGCTCTCCAAGCGGCTCGGCTCGCTCGGCATCGCGCATTTCCGCGAGATCGGCATCGAACCCCAGGCACTGATCGCCTTGCTCGCCCGGCTCGGCACCAGCGATCCGGTCGAGCCCTTCGCCGATTCGGCTCCGCTGATCGAGAGCTTCGACTTCACCCGCTTCGGCCGTGCGCCTGCGCGTTTCGACGAGGAGGAACTGGCCCAGCTCAACGCCCGTATCGTCCACCAGCTGGGCTATGATGCAGTAAGGGACCGTCTCCCCGCCGGCATGACCGAAGCGGGCTGGGACGCGATCCGCCCCAATCTCTCGACCATCGCCGAGGCAGCAGACTGGTGGAGCGTGGTCGAGGGCCCGATCGCCGCCGCAATCGCTGAGGAGGACCGCCCCTTCCTTGCCCAGGCCGCCGAGGTCGCCACCACCCTCGACTGGACCAACCCCTGGCCCGCCCTCACCGGCGCGCTCAAGGAAGCCACCGGCCGCAAGGGCCGCGCGCTGTTCCTGCCGCTGCGACTCGCGCTCACCGGCCGCGAACACGGTCCCGACATGGCCGCGCTGCTCCCCCTGATCGGCAAGGAAAATGCCTTGGGTCGTCTCCGCAGCGGCTGATTCGGGAACTATTTACCCATAGTATGTAATGTTGTATCATCACTGCAGTCGGCCGTCAGACCGACCTTGGAGATGGAGTGCAACGCCATGTACGCTGAACATCGCTACCAGCCCCAGCAATCGCGCGTCGCGAGCATCGGGGCGTCGCTGCTCATCAGCGTCGCGATCATCACCGGGATGATCTATTCGGCACCGAACGTCGTCCGGGCGCTGACCGGCACGGTGGTCGAGGCCTATAACGTCAAGGACATCCCCCCGCCCCCACCGATCGATCCGCCCAAGGAAAAGCCCAAGGTCGAGGCGAAAACCCCGACCCAGCCGCTGCCGACCGCACCCGATCCGGTGGTCAAGACGGATAGCGAGCCGGTGCTGAGGACCACACCCGACATCCCGCCGGTCCAGCCCGATATCGTCAAGCCGGTCGAGGTCGGCCCGCCGGTGGTCGTCGAGCCGGCCAAGCCGCTCCCGCCGCTTGTGGGCGCCCGACGCGATCCGCGCTATGCCGAGGCCTTCCAACCCAACTACCCCGCCTCCGAACTGCGCGCCCAACGCGACGGGCGCGTGTCGGTCCGGGTGCTGGTCAGCGCCGATGGCCGGGTGAAGGCGGTCGAGCAGGTCAGCGCCACCAGCCAGGCCTTTTTCGAAGCTACCCGCCAGCAGGCCCTGTCCAAATGGCGGTTCAAGCCCGCGACGCGCGGCGGCGTGGCCGAGGAAAGCTGGATGACGCTGAGCGTCACATTTCAGATCAAGGACCAGTAAGGGGACTTGATGGTGCGCGGGGGCTGGCTCTCGGGCCCCCGCGCGCCTATCTTCACCGGCAAGATGAGCTACCTCCAGAGATTCAACCCCCTGCGCGCCTTTGGCGATTTCCGGCGCTGGCTTGCCACCCGCAAGCCGTACGAGCTGTGGTTCATGATCCTTGCCATGGGAGTCACGCTGGTGATCCTGTGGATGTTCGTGAAGGACTCCAATGTCGAGACGCCGTACAAGCGCGACATCATCTATGTGCAGCAATGGCGGCTCGATCGCAGCGATGCCGACATCAAGGCGCAGCAGGCCAAGGACCTGCCCGAGGAACTGAAGCGCAAGGCGGCGTTCGAGGCCGCGCAGAAGAAGCGCCAGGCCGAGTTCAAGAAATATGACGATTGGCTGACCCAGCACGGCTTCTGAGCGACGCGCGCTGGATGGGTGCCGCGCTCGCTCTGGCCGGGCGCGGACGCGGGCGGACTGCGCCCAATCCCAATGTCGGCTGCGTGATCGTCCGCGACGGGATCGTCATCGGCCGCGGCTGGACCCAGCCCGGCGGCCGCCCGCATGCCGAGGCGATGGCGCTGGCCGAGGCCGGCGAAAAGTCGCGCGGCGCAACTGCCTACGTCACGCTCGAACCCTGCGCCCACGAATCCCCGCGCGGTCCCGCCTGCTCGAACCTGCTGGTCTCGGCCGGTGTCGCCCGGGTGGTGATCGCGCTCGGCGATCCCGATCCGCGCACCAATGGCACCGGCGCGGCACGCCTGCGCGCCGCGGGAATCGACGTGACCGAGGGCGTCCGCGCCGAGGAAGCGCGCCGCTCGGTGGCCGGCTTCCTCACCCGGCTCGCCCAAGGCCGCCCCTTCGTCACCCTCAAGCTTGCCACGTCGCTCGACGGCCGCATCGCACTGGCCTCGGGCGAGAGCAGATGGATCACCGGGGCCGAGGCCCGTGCGCATACCCATCTCGAACGTGCCCGGCACGACGCGATCCTCGTCGGTCGCCGGACCATGGAGATCGACACGCCCCGGCTCGATGTCAGGCTCCCCGGACTCGAGGATCGTTCGCCGCGCCGCCTGGTGCTTTCCTCCAGCGGCGAACTGAAATCCCCGGTGGACATTGCGAAGCTGAGAGGCATCAACCATCTGTTCGTCGAGGGCGGGGCCGAGACCGCTGCGTCCTTCCTGCGCGCCGATCTGGTCGACCGGCTGCTGCTCTATCGCGCGCCGATCCTGATCGGCGGTGACGGGCGGCCGGCGCTCGGGGACATTGGTCTTACGCGGCTGGGCGATGCTCATGGCCACTGGCGACTGATGGAAAGCCGCATGCTTGGCAGTGACAGGATGGAGGTCTACGAGCGCGCATAATGTTCACGGGAATCGTCACTGATATCGGCACGGTCGAGGCCACGGAAAAGCAGGGCGACCTGCATGTCCGTGTCTCCACCGCCTATGAAACCGCCGGGATCGACCTCGGCGCCTCGATCTCCTGCTCGGGCGTCTGCCTGACGGTGGTCGACAAGGCGCCGGGCTGGGTCGCCTTCGACGTCTCGGAAGAGACGATCAGCCGCACGGCCAAGGGCATGTGGACCTCGGGCCGCAAGCTCAACCTCGAGCGTGCGCTGCGCCTCGGCGACGAACTGGGCGGCCATATCGTCACGGGCCATGTCGACGGCATCGGCACGGTCAAGTCGATCGAGGAGATCGGCGGCTCGCACCATGTCGTGATCGTCGCAGGGCCCGAGCTGGCGCCCTATGTCGCGCCCAAGGGCTCGATCACCGTCGACGGCGTCTCGCTGACCGTCAATGCGGTGCGCGATACCGATGCAGGTGTCGAATTCGACCTCAACATCATTCCCCACACCGCTTCCGTCACTACATTCGGCGGACTTGAAGCAGGGCAGGCCGTCAATCTGGAGATCGACGTGCTCGCCCGTTACCTGCAGCGCATGGAGGCGCTCCGTGGCAAAGCCTGAACTAGCACGCCTGAAGCATGGCTTCCTCTCCTCGCCCGAGGAGCTGATCGACGAGGCCCGCAACGGCCGCATGGTGATCCTGGTCGATGACGAGGATCGCGAGAACGAAGGCGATCTCGTTATCCCCGCCCAGATGGCCACGCCCGACGCGGTCAACTTCATGGCGCGCTTCGGCCGCGGCCTGATCTGCCTCGCGCTCACCGCCGAGCGTGGACGCCAGCTGCAACTGGAGCCGATGGCGCGGGTCAACGGCACCCCGCTCGGCACGGCGTTCACCGTCTCGATCGAGGCGAAGGAAGGCATCTCGACCGGCATCTCCGCCGCCGACCGCGCGCGCACCGTCGCGGTGGCGATCGACGCGGCCAACGGCCCCGATGCGATCACCTCGCCCGGCCATGTCTTCCCGCTGATCGCCAAGGACGGCGGCGTCCTCGTCCGCACCGGCCATACCGAGGCGGCGGTCGATCTGGCGCGGCTCGCCGGGCTCAACCCGTCGGGCGTGATCTGCGAGATCATGAAGGACGATGGCGAGATGGCGCGCCTCGACGATCTCATCGCCTTTGCCCAGTTCCACAATCTCAAGCTCGGCACGATCCGCGACATGATCGCCTATCGCCGCCGCCACGACCATCTGGTCGAGAAGCGCGCCGAGACCCAGTTCGAAAGCGAATGGGGCGGCGACTGGACCGCGCTGACCTTCTGGAACAAGGCGACCGAGACCGAGCAGGTCGCGCTCGTGAAGGGCAAGATCGATCCGGCCAAGCCGACGCTCGTCCGCATGCATGCGCTGTCGCCCTTCTCCGACATCTTCGGCGAAGGCGGTGCGCGCGGCGGGCTGCTGCGCCGCTCGATGGAGATCATCGCCGAGGAAGGCGCGGGCGTGGTCGTGGTGATCAACAAGCCGCGTCCCGACCAGTTCACCGTCGCGCTGCAGGCCCGGGCCGGCACGCTTCAGGAAAAGGACATGGACGAGCTGCGCGACTATGGCGTCGGCGCCACGATCCTCACCGAACTCGGCGTGCAGGACATGATCCTGCTCACCAATACCCATCACACGCTTGTGGGGCTCGACGGCTATGGCCTGTCGATCGTCGGCGAGCGCCCCATCGATACCGGAGAATAAGTTGGCACGTGTCCTGATCGTCGAAGCGCGTTTCTACGCGCATCTGAATGACCTGCTGCTCGAAGGCGCCCGCGCCGCGATCGAGGAAGCGGGCCACAGCCACGAGACCATCACCGTGCCCGGCGCGCTGGAGATCCCCGGCGCGGTGGCAATGGCCGCCGAGACCGGCCGCTACGACGCGTTCGTCGCGCTCGGCGTGGTGATCCGCGGCGAGACCTATCACTTCGAAGTCGTCTCGAACGAAAGCGCCCGCGGCCTGATGGCGCTGGCGATGGACTCGCTGCCGATCGGCAACGGCATCCTCACCGTCGAGAACGAGGCCCAGGCGCTCACCCGCGCCAAGCCGGACGAGAAGGACAAGGGCGGCGAGGCCGCCAAGGCCGCGCTGGCGATGCTGGCGCTCAAGAGCAAGTTCGGCTGATCCGATGGACATGCCCCCGACCCGCTACCGTGTAGTGGAGCAGGGGCGCCGGCTGGTCGTGATCGACACGCTGGCGGGGCGATCCATCGCTCCGCCGGCCGTCACGGCCCGACCCGAAATCTTCGCGAATCGCGCGCGCACCATGGATACGCCGCGGCCGCAACCCCAGCCCCGATCCCGCCCGATGCCCGGCACGCCGCAGCCGCGCGGCCGCGATGCCGGCGGCGAGGGGTTCAGCTTCACCACGGCGCCCTGGTTCGACAAGCAGGGCCCGCGCCGCATCCGGATCGGCACCGACGCCCAGGGCCAGCTCATCGGCGGGCTGATGGTCGCGATCGTCGTCCTGATCTTCCTGTTCGCGCTGATCGGCTGGCCGATCGCGTTCGTGCTGGCCTTCGTCGCCTTCAACGCCAAGGTGCGTGACGGCTTCCGCACCGCCGTCACCACCTGGCTCACCGCGCTGGACGCGACCCCGAACTAGGCCGCGACGGGATAGTCGGTATAGCCCTCGGCCCCGCCGACATAGAACAGCTCCTCGCGCTGCGGATTGAGCGGCAGCCGCTCGCGCAGGCGATGCGGCAGGTCCGGATTGGCGAGGAAGGTCCGGCCGAACGCGATCGCATCGGCCTCACCGGCATCGAGCGCCGCCTGGGCATCGTCGAGATGATAGTCGGCGTTGAGGATCAGCGGCCCCTTGAAGAGCTTGCGCATCCCGGGATGGACCGGCGGGTGATCGGGCTTGCCGCGAGTGCCTTCCGGACGCGGCTCGCGCATCTCGAGAAAGGCGATGCCGATCTCGTCCAGCGCCGCGGCCGCCGCCTCGAACAGGGGCGCTGGGTTGCTGTCGTTGATGCCCTGCACTTCGCCGTTCGGGGAGAGCCGCACGCCGGTCCGCTCGCCGCCGATCGTGTCGACCACGCGCTCGGTCACTTCGTGGAGCAGCCGCACCCGATTGGGGATCGAGCCGCCATAATCGTCGTCCCGGAAGTTGCTGTTGTCGCGCAGGAAGCTGTCGATCAGATAGCCGTTCGCGGCATGGACCTGCACCCCGTCGAACCCGGCGCGGATCGCGTTGCGGGCGGCGCGCGCATAATCCTCGAGCAGTCCGGGGATCTCGTCGGTACGCAGCGGCCGTGCCTGGGCATAGGGCCGTTTGATCTCGCCGCTCTCCTCGGCCGGATAGGTGCGCACTTCACCCGGCGCGGTGTTGGCCGAAGCCGAGACCGGCGCGGCGCCGCCGAGGAAATCGGGATGGACCAGCCGGCCCATGTGCCAGAGCTGCGCGACGATCCGCCCGCCGGCCGCGTGCACGGCCTCGACCACCGGCTTCCACGCATCGGTCTGCTCGTCGGTCCACAGGCCCGGGGCATAGGCCCAGCCCAGGCCCTGCTGGCTGATTCCGGTCGCCTCGGAGATGATCAGGCCGGCACTGGCACGCTGGGCGTAATAGTCCGCCATGATCGGCGTCGGCACATGCTCGCGCGTCGCACGGCCGCGGGTCAGCGGCGCCATCAGCAGGCGGTTCGGCGCATGGATCGCGCCCAGTTGGATCGGATCGAACAGATTCGGCATCGTCGCAAATTCCCTAACGACTGTGACGCCGGGAAATAGGGGGCTAAGGGAGCCCATGCATCGGCCGGCCTCCCCAAGAAAAGCTACGTCCCCGCAAACCGCCTCTGCGTTGCCGATGCTCGCGCTGCTTGTCGGCAATATCGCCCTCGCCTTCGGGCCCTGGTTCGTCCGGCTGGCCGATGTCGGCCCGGTCGCCGCTGCCTTCTGGCGGGTCGCCATCGCCGCGCCGATCCTGCTCGCGCTGGCCCTCGCCTTTGCCGGCCAGCGCCGCCCCTTCGCCCCGGCGCGCGCCTTGTGGCTGACGATCGGCCTGGGCGGCATCGCGTTCGCCGCCGACCTGGCAGCCTGGCACCTCGGCATCCTGCGCACCACGCTGGCCAACGCGACTTTGTTCGGCAACTCGGCGATCCTGATGTTCCCGATCTACGGCTTCCTGGTCGCCCGCGCCTGGCCGACCCGGACCCAGGGCATCGCCCTGGCGCTCGCCGCCGCCGGGGCGGCGCTGCTGCTCGGCCGCTCCTTCCAGCTCTCGCCCAAGCATCTGGCCGGCGACCTGTTCTGCCTGTTCTCCGGCACGCTCTATACCTGCTATTTCGTGCTGATGAGCAAGGCGCGCACCGTCGTGGCACCGCTGCCGGCGCTCGCGCTCTCCACCTCGGCCAGCGTGCTGCCGCTGCTGCTCGCCGCGCTGCTCGGCGGCGAGCAGTTCTGGCCGCAGCAATGGGGCATATTGGTCGGCCTGGCCCTGGCGAGCCAGGTACTGGGCCAGGGGCTGCTGATCTATGCGATCGGGCATCTGTCGCCCCTGGTCGTCGGCATCGCCCTGCTCAGCCAGCCGATCGTCGCAGGGGTGATCGGCTGGACCGTCTACGGCGAGCGGCTCGGCCCCGCCGAATTCGTCGGCGCGGTGCTGGTCGCGATCGCGCTGGTGCTCGTCCGCAAGGGCGGACCGCGGGTTGCGTCGCAAGCTGAGGGGTCTAAATCGGCATGATGGACCTCAAGGACGCGACTCTCGACGAACTGCGCGCCGCGCTCGCGCCGGAACTGGCCGCCAATGCGGCATTCGATGGCTGGAACAACCGCGCGCTCGATGCGGCGGCGGATGCGCTGGGCGTGGACCGCGACGTCGCTCATCTCGCCTTCACCGACGGCCCGGTCGCGATGATCGACGCCTGGTTCGCCCATATCGACGCCGCGATGCGCGCACGCTTCAAGCCCGAGCAGCTGGCCGCGATGAAGATCCGCGCGCGCATCACGGCATTGGTCGAAGCCCGGCTCGATGTCGCCGCCCCGCACCGCGAGGCGCTGCGCCGCGCGCTCGCCATCCTCGCCATGCCCCAGAACGCTGCGCGCGGGGCCCGGCTCGGCTGGCGCGCCGCCGATGCGATGTGGCGCGCCGCCGGCGACACCGCGACCGACTACAACCATTATTCCAAGCGCATGACGCTCGGCGCCGTCTATGCCTCGACCATCGCGGTGTTCCTCGACGACGAGAGCGAGGGCCAGGCCGATACTCGCGCCTTCCTTGCCCGGCGGATCGAGAACATCATGCAGTTCGAACGCGCCAAGGCCAAATGGCTGACTCCGCCCGAGCATCACTTCAGCTTGTCGCGCTTCGTCGGGCGGCTGAGGTACCCGGCGGTCTGAAAATCCCTCTCCCATTGGGAGAGGGAGGGAGCGCCGAAGGCGCGGAAGGGTGAGGGCGGCTGCCATCTCGACCCTCACCTTCCCACTCGCTGCGCGAGCGGGCCCCTTCCTCTCCCAATGGGAGAGGAGTTGGGGGAACAACCCACTGGCGTCCTCTCCCCGCAATTGATAATGACTCGCAGCATGAATGCCCCCGCTGCGATTCCCGTACCCATTCCGCTTGCCAGCCTGCCGCGCCACAAGCCCGGCTCCGTCGCCATGGTCGACTGGAGCAAGCTGAGCGAGCCCGAGGGCCGGCGCCTGCGCGAGCTGGGCCTGGACGAAGGCGTCGAGGTCGAGCTGCTCCACAAATCGGGCCTGCTCGGCGGCGGTCCGATCGCCTGCCGCATCGGCCGGATGATCGTCGCGCTGCGTCGCCACGTCGCCTCGGCGATCCACGTCAGTCCCTCGGCATGAACGCAGCCCCGCTGGTTGCGCTGGTCGGCAATCCCAATGCCGGCAAGAGCGCCCTGTTCAACGCCCTCACCGGCGCCCGCCAGAAGGTCGGCAACTATCCCGGCGTCACCGTCGAGCGCCATGCCGGCCGCCTGGCGCTGCCCGATGGCCGCCCGGTCGAGCTGCTCGACCTGCCCGGGACCTACAGCCTCGATCCCTCCTCGCCCGACGAGGCGGTGACCCGCGACGTGCTGTTCGGCAAGCAGGAAGGCGAGCGCCTGCCCGACGGGATCGTCGTGGTGGTCGATGCCACCAATCTCGACAATCACCTGCGCTTCACCCTCCAGCTCGCCGCGCTCGGCCTGCCGATGGTGGTGGCGCTCAACATGGTCGACATGGCCGAGCGTGACGGCCTGGTCCTCGACGCGGAAGCATTGGAACGCGAGCTCGGCGTGCCGGTCGTCGCCACCGTCGCGGTGCGCAAGCGCGGGCTCGATGCGCTCAAGGAGCGGCTGGGCGAGGTGCTCAAGGCCGGCCACAAGCTGCGCGAAGGTGCCGGCGTCCAGCACGACATCGTCGTCCTCCAGCGCCGCGCCCGCCAGATCGCCACCGCGGTCACCGTCTCCGAGACCGCCGCGCGCCGCTGGACCCACCGGATCGACGCGATCGCCCTCCATCCGGTCGCCGGCCCGATCATCCTGCTCGCGCTGATGTTCGTCATGTTCCAGTCGGTCTTCGCCTGGGCCGAGGCGCCGATGGGCTGGATCGAGAGCGGCATGGCCTGGCTTTCCGATACGGTGGCCGGGGCGCTGCCCGACAGCTTTATCCGCGACTTCCTCGTCCAGGGCCTGATCGCCGGCGTCGGCGCGGTCGTCGTCTTCCTCCCGCAGATCCTGATCCTGTTCGCCTTCATCCTGGTGCTCGAGGCGACCGGCTACATGGTCCGCGCCGCGATGCTGATGGACCGGGTGATGGCGAGCGTCGGCCTGTCGGGTCGCGCCTTCATTCCCCTGCTCTCCAGCTTCGCCTGCGCCGTGCCCGGCATCATGGCGACGCGCACGATCGCCGACGAGAAGGACCGGCTCACCACCATCCTGATCGCGCCGCTGATGACCTGCTCGGCCCGCCTGCCGGTCTACACGATCATCATCGGCTCGCTGATCCCGGAACGGAGCCTGCTCCCCGGCATCGGCCTGCAGGGCTTCGTGCTGTTCGCGCTCTACATCCTCGGCATCGTCGGCGCCTTCTGCGCCGCCTTGGTGCTGCGCCACACCGTGACCAAGGGCGCGACCTCGGGCTTCATGATGGAGATGCCGAAATACCAGCTGCCGCGGCTGAAGGACGTCCTCCTCGGCCTGTGGCAGCGCGCCGAGATCTTCCTCAAGCGCGCCGGCACCACCATCGCCGCTACGGTGGCGATCCTCTGGCTGCTCACCACCTTCCCCCAGGCCCCCGCCGGGCAGAAGCAGAGCGAATATTCGGTCGCCGGCCGCATCGCGAGCGGGATCGAGGTCGTGGTCAAGCCGATCGGCTTCAACCACGACATCTCGCTCGCCCTGCTCCCCGCAATGGCGGCGCGCGAGGCGGCGGTGGCGGCGATCGGCACCGTTTACGCGGTCGACAATCCCGAGGATGCAAGGGGCGAGGCGACGATCACCGAGAATCTGCGCGCGCGCTGGACGCTGCCGACCGCGCTCGCCTTCCTGATGTGGTTCGTCTTCGCGCCCCAGTGCATCTCGACGATCGCGGTGACGCGGCGCGAGACCAATGGCTGGAAATGGCCGATGTTCATGATCGGCTATCTCTTCGCGCTCGCCTATGTCGCGGCCGGACTCACTTACTGGAGCGCAGTGGCGCTGGGGCTGTAGCGAAGGCGCTGTCCCACCTGGCCTCGGCTTGCCGGGGGAAGCGTCTTGCAATGTAGGATTGCATCTGTTCTACTTTCGTTCCCATCGGAGGATCGAAGTGGAACAGCTGCCGCGCATCAATGCTGCAACCAGGCCAGCGCCGGCGATGCCGGGGAGGGCGAAACCGGGCCCCCGTGCCATAAACTTCGTAAACTTCCAGCCGGCGCTCAGTCGCGCTTGGCGTCGTCGATCGTCCGGGCGATCCGCGCCTTCTCGGCCGCTTCGGCCTGCTTCTCCGCCTTGGTTCGGCCGAAGCGCGCGCGATTTTCCTGTGCACGAACCGCCTTGTCGGCCTGTGCCTTCGCCTTGCGCGCCTTGTTCAGGTTGATGATCTCGGCCATATCCTCGTCTCAAGCATCTACAGAATTCGAAGCGGAGTTTCCATGGCGGGCAGCGTCAACAAAGTGATCCTGGTGGGCAATCTCGGGCGCGATCCCGAGAGCCGCAGCTTCCAGAACGGCGGCAAGGTCGTCGAGCTGCGCATCGCCACGTCCGAAAGCTGGAAGGATCGCAACTCGGGCGAGCGCAAGGAAAAGACCGAGTGGCACACGGTCAAGGTCTTCAACGAAGGCCTGGCCAACGTCGCCGAGCGCTATCTGCGCAAGGGCAGCAAGGTCTATATCGAAGGCGCGCTGACCACCCGCAAGTGGCAGGACCAGCAGGGCCAGGACCGCTATTCGACCGAGATCGTCCTGCAGGGCTTCAACTCGGTGCTGACCATGCTCGACGGCGCCCCGGGCGGCGGCGGCGGTGGTGGCGGCTTCGGCGGCGGGCGCTCTTCGGGCGGCGGTGACGATTGGGGCGCCGGTGGCGGCGACGAGTTCGCCGGCCAGTCCTCCACCCGTGGCGGCAATTTCAACAGCGGCGGCCAGCGCTCGGGCGGCGGCAGCGGCGGCAACAATAGCTTCGGTGGTGGGTTCCCCGATGATCTGGACGACGATGTGCCGTTCTGATCGGTGAAAGGATTGTCATGCGCGCTGCGGTGATCGGATTGGCCTTGCTGGCCGGGGCCTGTGGCGGTCCCAGGACGACCGACGATCCCGCCGCGCAGAATGTGATCGACGCGACCTCGAAGGGGATTCCTGCCAAGGTCGCGGCGGGCACCTGCAACGACAAGCCCGGTTTCGTGCCGATCTACAAGGAAGCCAAGATCATCAGCTGCACCAGCGGCGATGTCGCGGTGACCGGCAAGCACAGCGGCACGGTGATCTACACCGACTTCGCCTCGCCCTCGACCATCCTCACCTGGTCGAAGCAGCAGGCACTGGCCCAGGGCCTGTCGCTCCGGATCGAGGACGGCAGGTCGTTCACCGCCGGCGACGGCGACAGGCGCACGCTGCGGGTCTCCGCCGAATCGGCAACCGCAGTCACCAACGTCACGGTGAACTGGGGCGTGGCGAACTAGGCCTCAGGCCTCGACGATCTCGGCCACGCCGAATTTGCCGGCCTGATAGTCGTGGAAGGCCTGGCGGATCTCCGCCTCGCTGTTCATCACGAAGGGGCCGTGCGCCACGATCGGCTCGTCGATCGGCTCGGCATGGCCGAACAGGAAGAGCGCCGGTTCAGTGGCGGTGATCGTCACGCTGTCGCCCGGGGTCAGCTCGGCGAGATGGAAATGCGCCACCGCGGCGTCTTCCACGTGGAACATTCCGCGTGCGCAATAGAGGAAGACATCACGCCCCTCGAGCCCGGCAAAGGTGACGCGGCCCCCGGCCTCGATCTCGACCCAGCTGAGGAACACGCCGGTCAGCGATTCGATCACGCCCCTGGTGCCGGCGTGCTCGCCCGAGATCAGATGGACGGTGGCGCCATCGGCGGTGACGCCCGGGATCGCCTCGGCCTGCGCCCCGACATAGCGCGGCGCCGTCATCTTCAGCCGGGCGGGCAGGTTCACCCAGAGCTGGAGGATCTCCATCGGCCCGCCGTCGCGCTTGAAGTCGGCGGGCGAGACCTCGGCATGGACGATGCCGCTGCCCGCGGTCATCCACTGGATGCCGCCGGCCCGGATGATGCTCGAATGGCCGGCGCTGTCGGTATGGGCCAGCTCGCCATCGAGGATGAAGGTCACCGTCTCGAAGCCGCGATGCGGGTGCGGGCCGAACGGCAGCCCGCGATTGTTCGGCGGATAGGTCTGCGGGCCGTGATGGTTGAGGAACAGGAAGGCGCCGACATGCCCGATCGCCGGCCCCGGCAGCGGACGCCGTGTGACGAGGTCGCCGATATCGTCGCGAAACGCCGGGTGGACCTGCTTCACCGTCCGCATCGCCTCACCTCCGCAGCAGGAACACCGCATGCTCGGCGAACAGGTTCGCCATCGCCGAGCCGCAGCGTTGGTCTCCCGAGAGGAACCAGCTGCCCTCGATCGTGATCCCCCGCTCGGCCACCAGCGCCCGGAAATCGTCGACGGTGACATGGTGGATGTTGGGCGTCGCGTACCAGGCGACCGGCAGCAGCCGCGTCACCGGCATCCGCCCGCCGAACAGCAGCGAGGCGCGCACCCGCCAATGCGCGAAATTGGGGAAGGAGACGAAGGCGTGCTTGCCGATGCGCAGCAGGTTCTCCAACACCACATCGGGGTGGCGGGTGGTCTGCAGCGTCTGGCTCAGGATCGCATAGTCGAAGCTGTTGTCGGGGTAATCGGCCAGGTCGGTATCGGCATCGCCCTGCACCACCGAAAGCCCGCGCCCCACCGCTTCGGCGACGTCGCCCGCATCGAGCTCCAGCCCGCGCGCATCGACCTGCCGTGTGTCGCGCAGCGCCGCCATCAGCGCGCCGTCGCCGCAGCCGACATCGAGCACGCGGCTGCCCGCCGCCACGTTCGCCGCGATGATCGCAAGGTCGGGACGGAGCGTCATCGCGTGTAGAGGTCCACGTCGTGCCGCTCCATGCAGCGCTCGGGATGCGGGATCTGGGTCCAGCCGAGCCTGGCGTAGAGCGGCTGCATGTCACGGGTGAACAGCAGCCAGCGGCGCAGGCCGGTCAGCTCGGGATGCGCCTGCACGGCCTCCAGCATCTGCATGGCGACGCCCTTGCCGCGATGTGCCGGCAGCACGAACACATCGGCCAGATATGCGAAGGTCGCGAAATCGGTGATCAGCCGGGCGAAGCCGACCTGCTCGTCCTGCCCCGCTTCGTCCTTGGCGAACACGGCGGCGCAGAAGGAGTTGCGGATCGATGCCTCGACGATGTGCCGGGGAATCCCCTTGGCCCAATAGGAGCCGCTCAGGAACGCATGGATCAGGTCGATGTCGAGTTCGGCCTTGTCGAACGAGATGCGATAGTCGCTCATGCCGTAGCCCCCTTCCAGATGCACTCGAACTCGAAAGCGGTGGCGTTGAGCATCACCGTCGGATCGGTTTCTTCCGGCGCAGGCCATTCCCATTCCAGCGCATAGAAATCATCACCGATCAGAGTGCCGAAGCCGAAGTCCGAGGCGCGGTCGGGGTAGCGCGTGATATCGTCTGCCTTGGCGCTACCGTCAGCGAAAATCTCCACCAAGCGTAGTACGCAGCCTGCATGGTCGACTTCATACCAGAAAAACGCAGGCTCCTCTGCGGGATTGCCCAGCCAAACGAGACGGTAATAGGCGAGGCTGCCCTCGGGTGGCCGCGATGCTGCCGAGGCGCTCATGCCTTGCCCGCCTCCAGGAACCCGCGCACCACCCGGTCGAGCTCGGGGCTTTCGAGCAGGAAGGCGTCATGGCCGAAGGGCGATTTCAACTCGACGAAGCTCGCCCGCGCGCCGGCGGCGTTGAGCGCATGCACCACGCTGCGCGATTCGCTGGTCGGGTAGAGCCAGTCGGTATCGAAACTCACCACGCAGAAGCGCGTGTCCTTGCCCTTGAAGGCATTGGCGAGCAGCCCGCCATGCTCTTCCGCGAGGTCGAAATAGTCGAGCGCCCGGGTGATGTAGAGATAGGAGTTGGCATCGAACCGGTCGACGAATGCCAGCCCCTGGTGGCGCAGATAGCTCTCGACCTGGAAGTCCGCATCGAAGCCGAAGGTCTTGGTCTCGCGGCTCTGCAGCTTGCGCCCGAACTTGGCGGTGAGCCCCGCCTCGGAGAGATAGGTGATGTGCGCCGCCATCCGCGCCACGGCTAGGCCGGCGACGGGCGGATCATTGTCCTCGTAATAGTCGCCGCCGCGCCACTTGGGATCGGCCATCACCGCCTGGCGGCCGACTTCGTGGAAGGCGATGTTCTGCGCCGAATGCCGTGCCGCGCTGGCGATGACCACCGCCGAGGCGACGCGCTCGGGGAAGGTCGCGGCCCAGCTCAGTGCCTGCATCCCGCCCATCGATCCGCCGACGACCGCGAACAGTTTCTCGACGCCCAGATGGTCGAGCAGCATCGCCTGCGCCCGCACCATGTCGCGGATGGTGATCACCGGGAAGCTCATCCCCCAGGGCTTGCCCGTGGCGAGGTTGATCGTCGCCGGCCCCGAACTCCCGAGACAGGATCCGAGCACGTTCGAGCAGATCACGAAATAGCGATCGGTATCGATCGGCTTGCCCGGGCCCACCATGCGCGTCCACCAGCCCGGCTTGCCGGTGCGGGGATGCTCGGAGGCGACATGCTGGTCGCCGGTCAGCGCATGGCATACCAGGATCGCATTGCCGCCATCGGGGGCGAGTTTGCCATAGGTCTCGTAGCCGATGTCGACCGGCGACAGCAGCACGCCGCCGTCGAGACGCAACGGCCCCGGCAGCGTCACCGAGCGGCCTGTGCCATAGCGCGGATCGTCGGACATTCCCGCGTCGTTACGGGCGCACGCCCCGCGGTTCAAGCAGCCTTCGCGTCGATCCGCTTGCCGAGGATGGCGCCCGCCGCCATCCGCCCGGTCTGCGCCGCCCCGTTCATATATCCCGGGAAGGCGTCCGAGAGATGCTCGCCGGCGAACCAGATCCGCCCGGCCTGGGGCACCTGGTTGCCATCCTGATCCTCCACGCAGAGCAGCCTGGAGAAGCGGGTGAGCTGGCCCGGGGCATAGTTGCAATAGGCGCCGAGCGTCAGCGCCTGGGCGTGCCAGTTGGTGCGGGTGAAGGGGCCGGTGGCCGCTTCGATCAGCCCCGGGATCGCCGGCGCGGCGCTGGCGGCGAAGCGCTTCGCCAGTTCCGAAGGCGCCTCGCTCTCGGCGCGCAGCACTTCGTCACCGCCCAGGAACCAGGTCCAGACCGGCGACACGCCGTCCTTGCGGTGGACGCTGCCGTCCCAGCCGAGTGCCCAGCCAGCATCGGCATCGGTCTGCCAGAGCTCGCCGCCGACGCCCATTGGCCCACGCCACGGCGTCGCGTTGGTGCCCGACTGGACCTTCTCGTTATAGCCCAGCTCCATCTCACCGATAAAGGCGCGCCACTGGGCGGGCAGCGGCGCCCGGAAGTCGATCTGGCGAGTGAGGGGACCGGGCACCGCGACAATCAGCGTGTCTGCCGTCTCGGCCGAGCCATCGAGGAAATGCAGCTTCAGCCCCGATTCGACGCGGAGCAGGCGTTTGCCGGTGGCGATGCGGTCGGCATAATGCGCGCTCATCGCCTCGACCAGCGCCGAGCTGCCGCCTTCGATCACATAACGCTCGTCGGCCCCGCCCAGCACTTCGGCGCGGGCGCCGTCCACCGTTGGCAGGTTGAAAATCAGCTCGATCGCCGAGGCTCGCTTCGGCTCCACGCCATATTCGGTGCGGCTGGTCGCCTCGAGCAGCTGGCGGAGCCAGGGCTGGCGAATCAGCGCGGCGTGGCGGTCGAGATAATCGTGGATCGACATCCGATCGAGATCGGGGGCGACTCGGGCATGATCCTTGTCGAGCCGGTCGGCGTCCTTGCCGATCTGCGCGGCGATCGGGCGCAGCGCCTCGGCCAGCTCACTGTCGGAGATCAGCCGCCCGCCAGCGAGGATCAGCGTGTCGTGCGGCTCGGCCTTGCGATCGATCAGCGGGATGCCGAATCGCTTGAGCAGCCCCTGCATGTCGTAATGGTCGGTATTGACCAGCTGCCCGCCCACTTCGAACGTCCAGTTGCCCGACTTGTGGGTGTACATCCGCCCGCCGGTGCGACCCCGCCCTTCATAGAGGAAGGCATCGACACCCGCTTCGCGCAGATGGTGAAGCGCAGTGAGACCGGCGATGCCGCCGCCGATGATCGCCACCCGCCCGGCGGCGCGCGCCATGGCGGGGCGGGGCAAAGCCGTCGCGACACCACCGGCGGCCATCGCCTGCAACACCGCGCGCCGCGTCGCGCCGCTCGTGCCCTTGACCGGCAAGGCCTCGCCCGCCGCTTCCAGATTCCGTCGCCGCGCCATCTCGAGTGCGCGCCAGACGATGCCGTTCCCCCGCATTGCCCCTCCTCGGCTCCTGCTTAACCATGAAGCCCTAGCGCCTGACCCTTGCCATCCGGTAACCATTCCGCCAAGCCGCGCGACCATGACCGCACCTGTTCCCAAGCCCTGGATCATGGAAATCGCCCCCTATGTGCCGGGGCGTTCCACCACCGATGACGGCCGCAAGGTCACCAAGCTCTCGTCCAACGAGAATCCGCTCGGCACTTCGCAAAAGGCGCGCGACGCGTTCCTGACCGCGTCGACCAGCCTCGAGCGCTATCCGGACGCCAGCGCCGTCGAGCTGCGCGAGACGATCGCCGCCAAATATGGCCTCGATCCCGCCCGCATCATCTACGGCAACGGCTCGGACGAAGTCCTCCACCTCGCTGCCGGCGCGTTCGCCGGTCCGGGCGACGAGATCATCTACGTCCATTACGGCTTCACCGTGTACCCGATCGCGACTCGCCGTGTCGGCGCGATTCCCGTGGTGGCGCCGGACAAGGATTATGCGACCGATGTCGACGCGATCCTCGCCTCGGTGACCGACAAGACCAAGATCGTCTTCGTCGCCAACCCCAACAACCCGACGGGTACCTATGCGCCGCGCTCGGAGATTCTGCGCCTCCATGCCGGGCTCCGCAGCGACATTCTGCTCGTCCTCGACCATGCCTATGCCGAGTATATCGAAGGCGACGACGATGACGGCGGCATGGAGCTGGCCCGCACCGCGCCCAACGTGCTGGTGACGCGAACCTTCTCCAAGATGTACGGCCTCGCCGCCGAGCGGATCGGCTGGGGCTATGCCTCGGCGCCGATCATCGAGGCGATGCACCGCATCCGCCTGCCCTTCTCGATCACCATCGCGGGCACCGCGGCGGCAGTCGCGGCGCTGGGCGATACCGATTTCGTCGACCACACCAAGGCGCACAATGCCGAGTGGCGCCGCTGGTTCTCGGGCGAGATCGCAAAGCTGGGCAACAAGGGCCTGCGCGCCGTGCCGAGCCAGGCGAACTTCGTCCTCGTCCTGTTCGAAGGCCAGTTGAGCGCCGAGGCGGCGTACAAGGGCCTTATGGAGGCCGGCTATATCGTCCGCTGGCTGCCGGGCCAGGGCCTGCCCCACGGCCTGCGCATCACCATCGGCACCGAGGAAGAGACGCGCGGCGTGATCGCATCGCTGCGGAGCCTGGCGGGCGAAGCCTGATGCTGCCCTTCGCGCGTGTCACGGTCATCGGCCTGGGCCTGATCGGCTCGTCGATCGCACGCGGCATCCGCCAGCACATGCCGAGCGTGCGGGTCACCGGCTATGACGCCGATCCGGCGGTGCGCGAGACGGCGGTGCGCATCGACCTGTGCGACGACATCGCGGACACCGCCGGCACCTCGGTGATCGACGCCGACCTCGTCATCCTCTGCGTCCCCGTCGGCGCGATGGGTGCGGCAGCGGCGGACATCGCCGCCGACCTGCCGGCCGAGGCGATCGTCAGCGATGTCGGCTCGTGCAAGGAAAGCGTGGTCGAGGCCGTCCATGCGGCACTTCCCGACGCCGTCTTCGTCCCCGCCCATCCGGTGGCCGGCACCGAGAACAGCGGGCCCGAGGCCGGCTTCGCCTCGCTGTTCCATGGCCGCTGGTGCATCGTCACGCCGGTGGAGGGCACCGCGCCCTTCGCCGTCGAGCGCGTGCTCGAATTCTGGCGCCGCCTGGGGGCCGAGGTCGAGACGATGGCGCCCGACCATCACGACCGCGTGCTGGCCGTCACCAGCCATCTGCCCCACCTGATCGCCTATACGATCGTCGGCACCGCATCGGACATGGAGGAAGTCACCCAGTCCGAAGTGATCAAATATTCGGCCGGCGGCTTCCGCGACTTCACCCGCATCGCCGCGTCGGACCCGACCATGTGGCGCGACGTGTTTCTGGCGAACAAGGAAGCGGTGCTCGACATTCTCCAGCGCTTCTCCGAGGATCTGACCGCGCTCCAGCGTGCGATCCGATGGGGCAAGGGCGACGAGCTGTTCGAGCTGTTCAGCCGCACCCGCGCGATCCGCCGCTCGATCATCGAGCAGGGCCAGGACGATGCGGCGCCGGACTTCGGCCGCGCGCACGACTGAGCCGCGAAAGATGGCGAACATCGTGCACGCGGGCGATCCGCGCTGCGCAACAAGATGTCGCGCGACGAATCCTATATTTCCTACAAGCTGAAAGAGCGGCCGCGCCGTGGCGTGACCGGCGGACTCAACCCGGCAAAATCCTACATTGCAAGACGGGTGGGGCCTCAGCGGTTGAGCGCGTTGATCCCGGCATGGACCCGGGCCTCGGCCTCGGCGCGGGGCAGGCCCGGCGGGATCACCGGCTCGAAGCGGAAGGTGATCACCCCCGGCTTCTTGATCCCGTGCTTGGGCCAGACATGGCCGCTGCGCACCGCGATCGGCACCACCGGCAGGTCGAGCATCCGGTAGAGCCCGGCAAAGCCCGAGCGCAGCGCAGGCGCCTCGCCCGGCTTCACTCGCGTGCCTTCGGGGAAGATCAGCACCGATCGGCCCTGCGCCAGCGCCGCCTTTGCATCCTTCATCATCGAGCGCAGCGCCGCGGCATTGGCGGTGCGATTGACGATGATCACGCCGTAGCGCCGCGCCGCCCAGCCCCAGAGCGGGATCTGGGCCAGCTCGCGCTTCATCACCGTGGCGGGCGAGCCGAGAAGCCGGCTGAGCTCAAGTGCCTCGAACAACGATTCGTGCTTGCCCGCGAAGATCGCCGGCCCCTGGGGAATCTCGCCTTCGATCTGCACCCGGATTCCGAGAATCCAGCGCGCCGACCAGGCCATCAGCCCCACCCAGGCCATGGCATAGCTGCGCAGCGCATCGCTTCCGAGCAAGGCGACGAAAGGCACCAGCAGCACCAGCACCACCGACAGGCCGTAGAAGAAGATCGTGAAGACCAGCGTACGCAGGACGTTCATCAGCGGGCACCGAGCAGCAGTGCGATGCGGCGCACCAGATATTTGTGATATTCGCGGAACAGCATGGCGAAGCCCGGCTGGCTGCGCACCGGATCGCCGACCACCTCCACCCCCTTCAGCGCATGGGCGAGCTCGAGCCGGGCGCGCGGCATGTGCCAGTCCGACGTGACCAGCCGCACCGTCTTGTAGTCATGCTCCTTCACCCATTCCGCGGTCTCCTCCGCGTTCGAACGGGTATCGACCGCCTGCCAGCCGAGATCGACGCAGCAGCGCATCAGCTTGCGGTCGATCTTGTACTCGGCGGCGAACTCGCCGGGGCGGACATCGGGATCGACCCCGCTGACCAGCAGGCGCTCGGCATCGCCGGCGCGCAGCACCTCGAGCCCGCGGTCGATCCGCTTCGACCCGCCGGTGAGCACCACGATCGCATCGGTCTTGCGCCCTTCCAGTGGATGGCCGAGCGAGAGCATGAACGCGGCGAAGCCGAGCGCCCAGGCAATCACGACCAGAGCGATCAGGCGCAGGATCACAGCGTGCGGCCCAGGGCGCGCAGCACCGTGCGCCGCGCCGCGAAGGTGGCGAGCAGCGCGAAGCCGAGCGGCACCAGCAGGAGCAGGAACCAGTCGCGCTGCTGCAGCGCCACGCCGCTCAGCATCTCCGAGCCGACCAGCGCCATGCGCGACTGGAGGAACCAGACCAGCCCCAGCGCCGCCACGGTGCCGAGCAGCCCGCCGAGCAGCGTATCGAACGCGATCCGCCGCTGGAACAGGCGGGCGATCTGGACATCGGTGGAGCCGAGCATGTGGAGCACATCGATGGTGTCGCGGTGCGTGTCCAGCCCCGAACGCGCGGCGAGCAGCACCACCGCGGCGGTGGCGCTGGCGATCAGCAGCATCAGCCCGACGGCGAGCCAGCTCATCGTGGTCATGAACCCGCGCACCGGCGAGAGCCACTGGGCATGCCGGTCGATCCGGGCGCCGGGCGCGATCGCGCGGGCGGTCTGCTCGACGAGCGCGCCGTTGCCGCCCCGCGTCTCGACATCGATCATCGCCGGCATCGGCAGGTCGGGATCGAGGCCGGTATCACCCAGCCAGGGCTTGAGCAGCTCGGCCAGACGCTCCCGATCGACCTCGGCCACGCGCGTAACGCCGGCCACGCGCGGCAGCGCCGTGCGCAGGGCCTTCACCTGGCTGTCGCGCACCGCCGCATCGGGCTCGACGATCTGGATGGTCAGCCGCCCGGCGAGCTGGCGATCGAGCTGCGCGGTGGCGGCGAACATGCCCAGGCCCAGCGCGCCGGCGAGCACGGTGAGGAAGACCATGATCGCCATGATCCAGGTCATCGCGCGGGTGCGCCGGCTCTCGTCGAGCAGGCGGCGATCTGGGGCGTTGGGATTGAGGCTGAGCTTCACGCAGCGCCCCGTGGCGGGTTGCGCAGCGCGCCGGTGGGATCGTTGAGGTGCCCCTTCTCCAGCCGCATCATGTGCGCGTTGGGGATGCGGTTGAGCAGATGGAAGTCGTGCGTCGCCACCACCACGGTGGTGCCGAGCCGGTTGAGGCTGTCGAACAGATGGAGCAGCCGCTCGGCCATGTCGGGATCGACGTTGCCGGTCGGCTCGTCGGCGACGAGCAGCTCGGGGCGGCCGATCACTGCACGGGCGATGGCGATGCGCTGCTGCTCGCCGCCCGACAGGGTGGGCGGCTTGGCGCGGCCGCGATCGGTTAGGCCGACCCAGGCGAGCATCTCGCGCACCGGCGCCTCGATATCGCTCTCGGACACGCCGGCGACGCGCAGCGGGAGGGCGATATTGTCATAGGCGGAGAGGTGCGGGACCAGGCGGAAGTCCTGGAACACCACGCCGATGCGGCGGCGGAAGCCGGGCAGGCGGGTGCGGGGCAGGGCGCCGGCATCCTCGCCGAAGATGCGCACCGTGCCGCGGGTCGCGCGCTGGGCGAGGTAGAGCAATTTGAGCAGCGACGTCTTGCCCGCGCCGGACGGGCCGGTGAGGAAATAAAAGGCGCCGGTGTTCAGCGAGAAGCTGATGTCCGAGAGAGTCTCGTCGCCCGAACCATAGCGCAGGCCGACATTCTCGAATTGAACGATGCTGGCCATCAGGCTCCCGGCGCTTCCCTTGCACCTGCCATCGCACAGAGACCCGCCCTTCTCAAGAAGCTGGGGATAGCTGGCCTTGGGACTCTTGTGGCCGCGAATCGATGGGTCTAGAATCATGACAATCGGGCGACGGGCCCCCGTGTGTCGTGAGCCGAGCGCAATGATCCTCGAATGCAGCCAGTGCCGAACCCGCTATCTGGTGCCCGACAGCGCCATTGGCGCCGATGGCCGCACCGTGCGCTGCGCGAGCTGCAAGCATAGCTGGTTCCAGGCGCCCGTCGCGCTAGACCTGACCACCCGCGCCACGGCGGCCGACGGCCCGGTCACCCCCGCCCCCAAGCGCGAGGCCGAAGCACCGAAGCGCGAGGCGCCCACGGCGCCGCGCGTATTCGACGACGCCTCGATCAGCGCCGCGTCCGGCGGGCGTTCGCCGGATTACGATCCCTTCGCCCCGCAGCCCCCGTTCAAGCCGCGCCGCAATCCCGCGCGCCGCTGGACCGCTGCCGCGTTCATCGCGGGCTTCTCGATGCTGCTGGGCACCGGCGCGATCCTCTATTCGGGCGCACCCGGACTGGCGGCACAACTGGGATTCGGGCTCAACCTGGGCAGCGAAGTCGAAACGCCGCTGGTCTTCGCCGACAAGAAGGTCGAGCTGCGCACCCAGACCAATGGCAGCGAGCTGTTCATCATCTCCGGCAAGGTCGCCAATCCCACCGCGGACAAGCAGCGCGTGCCCGACATCCGCATCGAGCTGACCGACGACCAGAACCGGCTGGTCTATAGCTGGCGCGTCACGCCGCAGCTGCGCGAGATCGGGCCGAAGCAATCGCTCGAGTTCAATTCGGCCCAGGTCGACCCGCCGCGCAACGCACGCTGGACGCGGCTGAGCTTCGCTAACGAAATCGGCGGCTGACCCACCATAGCCGGGTGCCGTGGAGCAGCGCGGCCATCACCATGCCGATGCCCGAGGCCAGGACCAGGCCGGTCGCCTCCCAGCCCCACAGCCGGACGAACACCAGCCCCGCACCGCCGGTGACGAGGAAGAAGGCGATCACCGAGTTGATCCCCGCCGCGACCTGATCGCCGAGCGAACGCAGCGCATAGACGAACACCACCTGCACCCCGTCGAACAGGATGAAGGGCGCCCAGATCGGCAGCATGACCAAAGCGAGCCGATGTACCTCGGGCACGGCCGGGAACAGCGCCACGAAAGGCGCGGGGACGAGGACCAGCAGCAGCGCGAGCGCGCCGGTGGCGAGCGCGGCCAGCGCCGCGGCGATGGCGGCACGCCGGCCCGCGGCCTGGGGCACGCCCTCGCCCACCGCATTGCCGACGCGGACCCCCGCGGCCGAGCCCAGGCCGAGCGCCACCGAGAAGGTGACGTTGTGTATCGCGAAGACGAGCTGGAAGGCGTGGGCGGTGACGTCGCCCAGCTCGGTCGACAGCGCGATCAGGATCGAGAAGCCGACCAGCTCGAGCCCCGAGGCAATGGCGGGGATCAGGCCGAACCAGGCGAGCCCCAGCCCGCCCTTCAGCGAATCGCGGCTGAACAGGCCGGACAGGTCGTGCACGCCGCGGGCCTTTGCCCGGGGGAGTGTCCAGGCCGCGCCGATCATGCCCGCCGCGCCGAGCGCCGAGGCGATGGTGGTCGCCAGCGCCGCGCCGGTCGCGCCCATCGCCGGCAGGCCCAGATGCCCGCCCGACATCGCCCAGGCGAGCAGGGCGTTGACCGGCAGGATGGCGAGATTGACCGTCGTCACCCGCTGCGGCCGGCTCACCCCTTCGAGGAAGAAGCTCGATGCGACGATCAGCAGCTGGAAGGGATAGGCCAGCGCCATCACCCGCACGACATCGGCGGCGAGCGGAGTGACCTCCGCCGCCACGCCGATCCCGAGCAGCATCGGGGTGGCGAAGGCGAAGAGCAGCAGGGCGCTGACGATGCCGAGCGCGGTGGCGAGCAGCAGCCCCTGGTGGAACACCCGGCCGGTGCCGGGCAGGTCCTTCGCCCCATCGGCGCGCGAGACATGGACGAGCACGCCGGTCAGCGCGCCCAGCCCCATCACGATGCCCGGGAAGGTGAGCGCGCGGCTCGCCCCCAGCGCCGCCACCTGGCCGGTGCCGGCGAACCCGACGACCACCACATCGGTGACGTGGAGGATCGTCCAGTTGAGGCTGGTCAGCGCCACCGGCCAGGCCAGCGCGAGGATTCGGCGCATCTCGGCGGAAAGATCGGAGGGGAGGCGCATGGGACGGCGCGCTTAGCGGATTTCATCTAGTTTGGAAAAGCGCGGCGGAACCGCTTGCAATGTCCGAAACGCGTTGCTAGGGGCCGCTGCCTTACCAGCCGTCGGTATCCCAACTGACGGATTTCACGTGCGGTCGTGGCGGAACTGGTAGACGCGCAACGTTGAGGTCGTTGTGGCCGAAAGGCCGTGGAAGTTCGAGTCTTCTCGACCGCACCAGTGAAAAATGCAGGCACCCGGCGACATCGCCGCGGTGCCGCAATTTTTTCGAGAACCCGGCAAACTTCTGCGACAAGTCGCGGCTAGCCACCCAGCGTTCATGCGCGCGGTGTCAGGTGCCGCGCGGGGTTATCGAAATGGGTGGGAATAGATGCGTTCGAAGTTGATGCTGGGTGCAGCGGTTGCCGGGTTGGTCGTGGGCGCGATGCCGGAGGCGGCACTGGCCCAGGCCCAGCAGCAGCCGGCGACCACGCCCGCATCGCAGGACCATGGCCAGGCCCCGGCGCCCCATAGCGCCCCGGCGCAGGAACAGGCACCGGACGAGCTCGGCGGCGACGAAGGCGCGATCGTGGTCAACGGCGTGCTGCCCGGCGCGGTGAAGACCGACGTCAAGCCCGAGGTCCAGCTCAACCCGGCCGATATCCGCGCCTATGGCGCCTCCAACGTCTCGGAGCTGATCACCGCCCTCCAGGCGCAGCTGGGCAGCGGATCGGGCCGCGGCGACGAGCAGCCGGTGATCCTGATCAGCGGCCGCCGCTCGAGCATGAACGAAGTCCGCGACCTGCCGACCGAGGCGATCGACCGGATCGACATCCTGCCCGAGGAAGTCGCGCTGCAATATGGCTATGGCGCGACCCAGAAGGTGATCAACTTCGTGCTGCGTCGCCGCTTCCAGGCGGTGACCACGGTGCTGGAGGGCCAGATGCCCACCGCCGGCGGCAACGCGACCGAGAGCGGCAACGTCAACATCCTCAAGCTCAACCGCGACGGGCGGGTGACGCTGGACGTCAAGTACAACCAGAACTCGTCGATCCTCGAGAGCGAGCGCGGGGTGAGCCGCGCCGGCAACGCGCTGTTCGACACGACCGGCAACATCACCGGCTTCGGCGGCGCGCAGATCGATCCGGCGCTGAGCGCGCTGGCGGGATCGACCGTCACCGTGGTGGGCGCGCCCGCCGCCGCGGCGACCGGACCGCAGCTGCTGGCCGCCTATGCCGCGAACGCCAATGATCCCAACATCACCGACGTCACGCCCTATCGCACCCTGGTCGGCCCGGCGAAGAACCTGACGATCAGCGGCATCTACAATCGCGCGCTGTCGCCCAAGGTGAGCGCGACCGCCACCGTCAATCTCGACGTCAACGAGAGCGAGAGCTGGCTCGGCCTGCCCAGCGCGACGCTGCGCCTGCCTGCGGGCAATCCGTTCTCGCCGTTCGGCCAGGACGTCCAGCTGCTGCGCTATTACGACAATCTCAGCCCGCTCACCCGATCGAGCAGCAGCCAGGCCCTGCGCGGCGAGCTGACGATCAACGGCGACAGCTCGCCCTGGATCAACAGCTGGCGCTGGTCGCTCAACGCCAATTACCAGCAGACCGGCAGCGATTCGACGACGACGCGCGGCGTCGACCCGAGCGTGGCGCAGGCGCTGCTCAACGCCAACGACCCGAACTTCAATCCGTTCGCGGCGATCCCCTACAGCGCGATCGGCAGCCGTCCGGACGACTGGACCGAATCGACCACCAAGGTCGGCAATGTCGAGTTCCTGACCAACGGCCCGCTGTTCAAGCTGCCGGCGGGCGACGTCACCGGCAGCATCCGCGTGGCGGGGCGCACCAACGACCTGTCGGGCAAGTCCTTCCGCTCGGGCGTGTACAGCGCGAGCGACATCTCGCGCGACACCGGCGCGATCCGCGGCAACATCTCGATCCCGATCACCAGCCGCCGCCGCGCGGTGCTCGACGCGATCGGCGACTTCTCGGTCAACGCGAATATCGAGATCGAGCAGCTCTCCGACTTCGGACGGCTGACCACCACCGGCTATGGCTTCAACTGGTCGCCGATCACCCAGGTGCAGGCGATCGTCAGCTTCATCGACGACAGCAACGCCCCGACGCCGGGCCAGCTCGGCAATCCGGTGGTCACCACGCCCAACGTCACCGTCTATGACTTCGTGCGCGGCGAGAGCGTCAACATCAGCCAGATCAGCGGCGGCAATGCGCTGCTGAGCGCCGACAGCCGCCACGTGTTCCGCGCGGGCCTGAACATCCGCCCGTTCACCGAGACCAATCTCGGCATCGTGGTGAACTATACCAATTCGCGCTTCCGCAACGCGATCCAGAGCTTCCCCGGCGCCTCGGCCGAAGTGGAGGCGGCGTTCCCCGACCGCTTCGTGCGCGACGGCAGCGGCCGGCTGCTCAGCATCGATGCGCGCCCGGTGAACTATGACCGGACCGAGCATTCCGAGCTGCGCTGGGGCTTCAACCTGTTCCTGCCGATCGCCTCGCCGCAGCAGAAGCGGATGCGCGAGCGCCGCGAGATGTTCCAGAAGGCACGCGAGGAATCGCGCCGCACCGGCCAGCCGCTGCCGCCTGAGATGACCGCGATGTTCGAGCAGTTCCGCAAGCTCGGCCAGCAGTCGAGCCTGTTCGGCGGCACCCAGGGCGGGCAGTTCCGCGGCCCGCGGCCCGAGGGCCAGCAAGGCCAGGGCCAGGACGCGCCACCGCGTCCGCCGTCGGACGGCGCCGGCCCGGGCGCGGGTGGCCCGCCGGGTGGCGGCGGTCCGCGCTTCGGCGGCCCCGGTGGCGGTGGTCCGGGCGGCGGTGGCCGCGGCGGCTTTGGCGGCGGGGGCGGCGGCAACCGCCTCATCTTCAGCGCCTATCACACCTGGGTGCTGCGCGACGAAATCCAGATCCGTCCCGGCCTGCCGGTCATCGACCGGCTGGGCGACACGACCAGCCAGGCGATCGCGGCGCACCGGGTGGACTTCACCGCTGGCGTGAAGCGCGATGCGCTGCTGTTCCAGCTCAACGGCAACTGGCAGAGCGGCACCCGCACCACGGGCGGCACCACCGGCCTGGCGGGCAGCACCGGCGAGCTCAATTTCGGCAGCCTGGCGAAGCTCAACCTGCTCGCCGAGTTCAACCCGGGCCAGGACATCGACTTCCTGCTCAAACACCCCTGGTTCCGCGGCTCGCGGATCCAGCTGCGCGTCGACAATGTGTTCGACGCCCGCCAGAAGGTGACCGACGAGAATGGCCTGACCCCGGCCGCCTATGCCCCGAACCTGCGCGACCCGATCGGCCGGACGGTGAAGCTCACCTTCCGCAAGCAGTTCTTCTGATTTCCCAGTTCCCCTCCCTGCAAGGGAGGGGTTGGGGGTGGGTTGCGACCCCGGCGAAGGCCGGGGGAGCCCGGCTGATCGGCTGCTTGAAAAAGAAAAGGCCGGGCATCGAGCCCGGCCTTTTCTTTACCCACCCCTGACCCCTCCCTTGCAGGGAGGGGAATGAAGTTAGTGCGCCTCCAGCGGCGATCCGCCTTCGCGGCTGGCGCGGAGGCCAGGACGGAAGCGGCCCTGCTGGTCCTGGTCCATGATCCGGCGATAGAGCAGGGTGATCGAGACGCGACGGTTGCGCGGATCAGCGGGGTTCTCGACGATCAGCGGCTCGCGGTCGGCCACGCCCTCGATCCGCTCGAAGCGCATCTCGGTCACGCTGCCCGACAGCAGGCGCCGGCGCGTCGCCTCGGCGCGGCCGCTGGAGAGCATCCAGTTGTTCATCGCCAGCGGATCGCCATAGCCGAGACTGTCGGTATGGCCGCGGATCATGATCGGGTTTTCCATGCCCTTGATCGAATCCGCGATCGTGCCGATCAGCGCGCTCGCCTCGGGCACCAGCGCCGTGGTGCCCAGGTTGAACATCGAATAATTGGCATCGTCGATCAGGTCGATGCGCATGCCGTCTCGCGTCGGCACGAAGCGGATATGGTTGGCGAGCTTGGCCAGCGCCGGAGTCGCCTGCATGCGCTGGCGGATCCGCTTCTGGGTCTCGTCGAAATTCTTCTGGTCCTGCTGGGTCAGTGCGCGCTGGTCCTTCAGCGTGCCCTTGGTGCCGGTGCCGACATCCTTGCCGCCGCTGCCGCCGACGGGGACGGTCAGCGACTTGGTGCCGGTCTGCGAGGCCTTGCCCGGATAATTGTCGCGCTGGTTGATCGCCTCGCCGCCGAACAGGCCGTTCGAGCCGGCGCTGTTCTGCTTCAATTCGACCAGGGTCGGCGCGAAATAGTCGGCAAGCGCCTTGCGCTGCTTCTCGGTGGTGGCGCCGAGGATCCAGAGCAGCAGGAAGAACGCCATCATCGCGGTCACGAAGTCGGCATAGGCGACCTTCCAGGCGCCGCCGTGATGGCCGCCATGCCCCTCGATATAGACCTTCTTGACGATGATCTTGGGCGGCGCGTTTACGCCGTGGGGAGCGCGTGCCGTGGCCATGGCTCAGCGACCGCGCAGCCCGTCGAACACTTCGCCGAAGCCCGGCTGGTTGGCGTGCGCGATGCTGGAACGCGCCGCCTCGATCACCAGCGGCTGCGGATGGCCGTGGAGCGAAGCGATGATGATCTGCTTCACCACATGATAGATCGCCGAATCGGCATCGATCACCTGCTGCAGCCGGCCGGCGAGCGGCGCGACGATGCCATAGGCGAGCAGCACGCCCATGAAGGTACCGACCAGCGCCGAGCCGATCATCGCGCCGAGGATGCTCGGCGGCTTGTCGATCGAGCCCATCGTCTTCACCACGCCGAGCACGGCGGCGACGATGCCGAGCGCCGGCAGCGCGTCGCCGAGCGACTGGAGCGTGGTCTGCGGGCCCTGCACCTCGTGGTGGTGGGTCTTGATCGAATTATCCATCACCTCCTCGACCGCGTGCACGTCGAGCGTGCCCGACGAGACGACGACGAGGCGCAGCGTATCGGTGATCAGGTTGATCAGCGTGTGATCGGCGAGCAGGCGCGGATATTCGGCGAAGATCGCGGAGGATTTGGGATCCTCGACATGCGGCTCGAGCGCGATCGGGCCCTCGGTCCGCAGCATCTTCATCAGCTTGGAGACCAGGAAGATCGTGTCGAGATAGTCCTGCTTCTTGTATTTCGGGCCCTTGAGCACCTTGCCCAGGCCGCCACCGAGCGCCTTCAGCTCCTTCATCGAATTGCCGATGACGAGCGCGCCGGCCGCGGCGCCGCCGATGATGAGCATCTCGTGCGGGATCGCTTCGAGCACGGGGCCGAGCGCGCCGCCGGTGATCGCGAAACCACCGAAGACCATTGCCAGCAGGATGACGAGGCCGATTGCCGGAAACATGTGCGCGAAACCCCCGATTTGTCGTCTCGGTTAACGACCGTTTCGCCGTGATATTCAGCGGAAAAACATGGTTAATTCGTTACCGAGCCGAATTATTTCGCTGTTTCGCTTGGATTTTCGGCGCGCGGCTTCTAGCGACACCGATCCGCGGGCATTCGCCGTCGTGCGGTGCTTATTTGAGGTAGTCGAATAGCGAGACGCTGGTCAGCTTGGAGAAGCTGGCCTGGGTCGCCTGCAGCACGGTGAGCGTCTTCTGCAGATTGGCCACCGCCGTCGGGATATCGGTATCCTCGATACCCGAGCGCGTCGTCTCGCGGGTCTCGGCGACTTCGGTGAGCCGATCGGCCTGCAGATCGAGCCGCGCGCCCCGCGCGCCGACCGAGGCGCGGGCGAGCGCTACCGTGTCGAGCGAGGCGTTGATCCCGTCGAGCGCGGCGGCGCCCGCCGCCTGCACGTTCGTGCCCGACTTGAGCGCGTCCGACAGCGAGCCGAGGATCGCGAACATGTCGGCGCCGGCGGGGCTGAACACCCGATCGCCGCTGATCGTCGGCTGCACGCTCTCGCCGTCGCCGATCGGGATGGCCGAGGGCTCACCGGTGCCGGCGAAGCTGATCGAGCCGTCGGCATTCTTCACATAGGCGGTGTCGCCGGTCGCGCCGCCGAACAAAGGCTGGCCGCGGATATCGTCCTTGGTGTTGGCGAGCGCGAACAGGGTGTCGCGGATCGAGTCCAGTTCCTTGCCGATCGATGCGCGGTCCGAATCGGACAGCGTGTCGCTCTTGGCGCGGGTGGCGAGCTCGAGCGCGCGCTGCATCTGGGTCTCGACGCTCTCCAGCGTCTGGTCGGTCTGGGCGGTCACGCCCTGCGCGATGGTGATGTTCGACTTGTAGGTCGCATCGCCGGTGGTGGCGCGGGCGATCTGCTGCAGCTTGATATAGGCCGCCGCATCGGAAGCCGCGGTGATGCCGAGCTTGGTGGTGGCGATCTGGGTCTGCGTCTTGTCGGCCGCGGCGGTCAGCTGAGTCATCAGCGACGTCGGGCGGCTGTACATCTGCGAAGTGGCGATGCGCATGGTCTGTTACCTGATGTCGAGGATGGATTGCAGCGTCTCGCGCGCGACCTGGATCACGCGGGTCGATGCCTGATAGGCCTGCTGGAAGCGCATCAGATCGACCGCCTCCTCGTCGATGTTGACGCCGCTCACCGAATCGCGCGCCGAGACCGCGGAGTCGCGGATCGAGGTCTGCGCATCGGCCACGCTGTTGCGGCCCGAGAGCGCCGCGCCGTTCGCGGCGGTGAGATCGGTCACCTGCTGCTCGTAATTGCCGCTGGTGCGCAGCGTGTCGAAGCCGGCGAGGTTGCTGTTGTCGCGCGTGCCGCCGCCCGGCGCCGCCGCGGCGATGCCGCGCGGATCGGTCATCACGACGGTGAGGTTGTACGCCGGATCGCCGACCGAGAAGATCGGCTGGCCGGCATTGCCCTGGAGATCGGCGCCGGCGGCCTGGACCGCGTTGACGCCCTCGGCGAAGCTCTGCGCCATCTGGCTGATCTGGTCGCGCGCCGCGGCGATGCGGCTGCCGCTCTCGGCGATGCCGGCGAGCGCGCCGCCGTTCGGCGCCATGGTCCGCACCGCGCCGCTGGCCTGCTTCACCGAGAAGGAGAAGGTCCCTTCGTCGTTGCTGACCTGCGAGACGATCGCCGACTGGGCACCCTCGACCAGGGTCGGGCCCGAGCTGTTACCGGCCTGGACGGTGGCACGGCCATAAGTGTCGAAGCTGACCGTCACATCGGTCAGCGCGCTCATCTGCTCGAGCATCTGGTCGCGCTGGTCGAGCAACGCCGCCTGGCCGGCCGTGCCGTCGGTGGCGCGGGCAAGGCCGGCATTCACCTTGGCGAGGCTGGCGGACAGGTTGTTGAGCTGGGTCACCCCGGTCTCGGCCGAGGCCTTGAGATCGGCCATCGCACCGTCGAGCGCCTTGCCGGTCGCGCCGAAGGCGGCGGCGACGCCGGAGGCGTTCTCGAGCATCGTCGCGCGCGCGGGCAGCGCGGTCGGATCCGCCGCGACGGCCTTTGCCGAAGTGAAGAAGGCGGTGAGCTGGTCGCCCAGCTTGTTCTGGGTCAGGCCCGAATCGATCCGCCCGAGCCAGGCCGCGCCGGCGAGCGTGCGGGCAAGGTCCGAGCTGGCGGTGCGCACTTCGGTCGCGCGGAACGCGTCGGCCGCACGGGTCACGCCGCCGACATTGGCACCCAGGCCCGAATTGATCGCGCTGGTGTTGCCACCGGTCGCGACGACTTCGCGCACCGTGGCGACACGGCGCGAATAGCCGACGGTCGCGGCGTTGGCGATATTGTCCGACGTGGTGGCGAGCGCCGACTGATAGGCCCGCGCGCCGCTGGCGCCGATCGAAAGCAGGTCGGTCATTTGACGGCACCTCCGGTGCTGGCGGCGTCGGGCGCGGCGGCCGGTTGGGCCGCGGTCTCGGTCTTCATGCCCTTGGCCAGGAAGGCGGTCATCGCCTTGCCGATGCCGATCGGGGCGTGCACGGCCATGTTCTGGGCGAGCTGCTGGTCCTGCATGTCGCGGAACTGGTCCTCGCCCTTGCTGTCGAACAGCCCGTCGCCGAGCTTGGCCTGGCGCATCGACTTGAGCATCATGCCGGTGAAGACCGCCTCGAAGCGCTGGCCGGCGGCTTCGAGATTCTCCTTGGACGCGAGGCGCGACGTGTCGGTCGAGACACCGCTCGATGCGCTACCGATGGGGGCGAGGATGTTGCTCACAGGATGATCAGCTCCGCCTTGAGCGCACCGGCTTCCTTGAGCGCCTCGAGAATGGCGACGAGGTCGGCCGGCGAGGCGCCGATCGCGTTCACCGCCTTGACGACGTCGGCGAGCCTGGGCCCCGGTTCCATCAGGAACATCGGGTGCTTCTCCTCCTCGACGCCCACCGTGCTGTGCTGCTCGGTGCGGGTCTCGCCCTTGCTGAACGGCGCGGGCTGGCTGGTGCGCTGGTTCTCATCGATACGAACCGTCAGCTTGCCATGGGTCACCGCGGCGGGGCTGACGCGGACGGCCGAGTTGATCACGACGGTGCCGGTGCGCGCGTTGACGATCACCCGGGCGGCCGCCTCGGCGGCCTCGACCGGCAGGTTCTCGACTTCGCTCATCAGCTCGGCACGGACGTCGCGGCCCTCGGGCGCCTGGATGGCGATCGACACGCCGTCGATCGCGCGGGCGCGGCCGGGCCCGAAACGCAGGTTGATCGCGTCCTGCACGCGCTGCGCCGTGGTGAAGTCGGCGCGGGCGAGGTTGAAGGTGACGAAGGGCGACTTGTCGAAGCCGGTGTCGACCGTGCGCTCGACGGTGGCGCCTTCCGGAATGCGGCCCGAACTCGGCGTGTTGACGACGATCTTGGAGCCATCGGCGCCCTCGGCACCGAGACCACCCACGGCCAGGTTGCCCTGCGCCATCGCATAGATCTGCCCGTCGGCGCCCTGGAGCGGGGTGAGGATCAGCGTGCCGCCGCGCAGCGACTTGGCCTTGCCCATCGACGAGACGGTGATGTCGAGCTTCTGCCCCGGCTTGGCGAAGGCGGGCAGCTCGGCGGTGATCATCACCACCGCGGCGTTCTTCAGGCCCGGCGCCACGCCCTGGGGCAGTTGCAGGCCGAAGCGCGAGGTGACGCCCTTCATCGACTGGACGGTATATTCCAGATTGTCGTCGCCCGTGCCCGGCAGGCCGACGACGACGCCGTACCCGGTGAGCTGGTTGGTGCGGATGCCCTGGAACCCGCCCAGGTCCTTCACGCGCTGGGCGTGCGCCGGCGCAGTGGCGGCGAGGGCAAGGGCGGCGAGCGCGAGGAAGCGGCGGATCATCGGTCTGCTCCGGCTTAGAAGGGGCTGATCACGGAGAAGAACCGGCTCAGCCAGCCCTGGCGGCTGGCGCGGGCGACATCGCCCTTGCCGGTATAGGCGATGCGGGCATCGGCGACGCGGGTCGACAGCACCCGGTTGTTCGCGTCGATGTCGGCGGTGCGCACGATGCCCTTGATCTGGACGAACTCGTCGCCCCGGTTGAGCGTCACGCGCTTCTGGCCCTGCACCAGCATCGTGCCGTTGGGATAGACCGCAGCGACGGTGACGCTGACTTCGCCCGACAGCGCATTGGCCTGGTCGGCGGCACCGGTGCCGTTGAAGTTGCGCTTGCCGCTGACGCTGGCATCGCTCTCCTTGAACAGCGACAGCGCGCCGGTGCTCGGCGGAGTCAGGCCGAAGCCGCCGCTGCTGTCGAGCTTGGTGCCGGCCGACTTGGAAGCGGCGGTCTTCTCGACGAGCAGGATGGTGAGCGGATCGCCGACGCGGCGGGCGCGCTGGCCCTCGTAGAGCGCGGCATAGCCGTCGTTCACCTGGAAGATGCTGCCATTGGCCGGCGGCTGCGCCGCAACCGGCACGGGCATCGTCGCGGAGAAATCCTCCTTCGGCTTCTTCTTGCCGATGCCGAGGAACTGCGCCTGGGCCGGCGTCGCGGTGAAGGCGAGCCCGGCGGCGAGCAGCGCGGCCGAGGCGAGGGTGGAGAGATGCTTCATGATCCGCCGCCTCAGATGTTCTGGTTGACGTATTTGAGCATCTCGTCGGTCGCCGAGATCATCTTCGAGTTCACCTCATAGGCGCGCTGGGTCTCGATCATGTCGACCAGCTCCTCGACGACGTTGACGTTCGAGCCTTCGAGCATGCCCTGGCGGATCGTGCCGCGGCCATCGATGCCGGCATTGCCGAGCGCGACGCTGCCGCTGGCCGGCGTCTCGATCAGATAGTTGTCGCCGACCGCCTGGAGCCCCGCCGGATTGGGGAAGCTCGCCACCTGGACCTGGCCGATCTGGGTGAGGTCGGTCTGGTTCGGCATCTGCGCCGAGACGGTGCCGTCGCTGCCGACGGTGACCGATACCGCGCCCTCGGGGATCGTGACGCCGGGCATCACCTGATAGCCCTCGGAAGTGACCAGCTGGCCTTCCGGCGAACGCGAGAAATTGCCCGCGCGGGTATAGCCCAGGCCGCCGCCGGGCAGCTGGATCTGGAAATAGCCATTGCCGTCGATCGCCATGTCGAGGCCGTTGCCCGTGGTCTGCAGCGAGCCCTGGGTCTCGATGCGCTGGGTGCCCTGGGTGCGCACGCCGGTGCCGAGGTTGAGGCCGGTCGCGTATTTGGTCTCCGCGGTCGAGGCGGCGCCGGGGGCGGTGATCACCTGATAGGCGAGCGTTTCGAAGCTGGCCCGATCCTTCTTGAACGCGGTGGTGTTCACGTTCGCGAGGTTGTTCGAGATGACCCGCATGCGCGTATCCTGAGCGTCGAGACCCGTGCGCGCGATGTGCAATGCTGCCGAACCCATCGGTCTTACTCCCTATCAGGACGGCATCCGCATCAGCGATGCGGTGCTCTCGTCCATGTTCTTGGCTTCCTTGAGCAGGTTGGCCTGCACTTCGTAGGCGCGCTGGTTCTCGATCATGTCGACCAGCGCCGCCGTGAGGTTCACGTTCGATTGCTCGAGCGAACCGGAAGTCACTTTCGCGTCCATGTCCTCGGGCAGCACGCCGCCGCCCTTCACATGGAGAAGATTGTCCAGCCCCTTGGCGGTCTGGGTGCCGTCGGTGCTGACCAGCTTGATCTTGCCGACTTCCTGCGGCTGCGTCGGATCGCCGCCGCGCGGCACGATCGAGACGGTGCCGTCCTCGGAGATCGAGACCTTGTCGGCAGGCGGCACGGTGATGGGGCCCCCCGACCCCATCACCGGGAAACCGTCGCCGGTTTCCAGCACGCCCGAGGGCGCGATCCGCAGATCGCCGCGCCTCGTATAGGCTTCGGTGCCGTCGGTCGCCTGGACTGCCATCCAGGCATCGCCGTTCACCGCAACGTCGAGCGGGTTGCCGGTCTGGATCATCGTGCCCTTGGTCCGGTCGAAGTCCTCGACTTCCTCCGAGGCCATCTGGCGCGAATCCAGGCCCGTACCCTGGAGGACCAGCCGGTCGAAGCTGACGCGTTCGCCGCGGAAGCCGATCGTCGAGGCGTTCGCTATGTTGTTCGCGATCGTCGCCTGCGCCGACATCTGGCTCCGAAGCCCCGACATCGCAGTGTAGACAAGCCGGTCCATATTCTACTCCTCCTCAGCCGATCCGATCAGCTGCGGATGTTGAAGATCGTCTGGGACATCTGGCTGGCGGTATCGAGCGCCTTGGCATTCGCCTGGAAGTTGCGCTGTGCCGCGATCAGGTTGACCAGCTCCTCGGTGATGTCGACGTTCGAGCGCTCGATCGCGCCCGACATCAGGCCGCCAAAGCCGTTGGTGCCCGGCTCGCCGAGGCGCGCATCGCCCGAGAAGCCGGTGGCGGCCCAGGTCGAGTTGCCGAGCTGGCGCAGGCCCGCATTGTTGGTGAAGCTGGCCAGCACGACCTTGCCCAGCGCCTGGGTGTCGCCGTTCGAGAAGCTCGCGGTAACCGTGCCGTCGTCGCCGATCGTCACGCCCTCGATCTGGCCGACGGGCGAGCCGTCCTGCTTGGTCGAGTTCAGGCTGAACGGCGAGCTGACCTGGGTGGTGCCTGCGGTCAGGTCGAGCTTGAGCACCTGCTCCGAGGTCGCGCCCGGCGCGAGGAAGCCCATGAAGGTCACCGGGGTGGTCGGCTCGGAGAGCTTGCCGGTGCTGTCGAACTTCAGCTCGAACTGCTGGATCGTGTTGGGATCGTCGCCGGCATTGAGCTGCTGGTCGCCGACGAAGGAATAGACCTTCCAGGTGCTGGTCGCGTCGCCGTCGGTCGGCTTGGTCTCGCGGACGAAATAGTTGGTCAGCGTCAGCGCATTGCCGTTCGCGTCATAGACCGTCGTCTGGACCGACTGGTTGTAGGTGGTCGGATCGAACCGGTCGAACTTGTACTCGGTATCGTCGAACTTGACGTTGTCCGCCGGGATCGCCGAGCCGGCATTGAGGTTGAGGCCCAGCTTGACGTTCTCGGTCGCCTGGGGCGTACCGCTGGTCTGCGGCAGGCGCAGGCTGACGGTCGAGGAAAGGCCGGTCGCGACCACCGCGCCCGAGCCGTCGACCGGATAGACCTGCAGCTTGTTGCCCTGGGCGTCGACCACATAGCGATCGGCATCGACCTGGAAGCTGCCGTTGCGGGTATAGGCCACCCCGTTGCCGCTCTTCTCGTCGCCCTTGACGATGAAGAAGCCGTCGCCCGAGATCGCGACGTCGAGCGCCGACGAGCTCTGGGTGAAGCCACCCTGGCCGAACTGCTGGCGCACCGCCTTCACGACCACGCCCGAGCCGACCATCTGGCTGGGGTTCATGTTCGCAGTCGACGCGATGACGTCGGCGAACTGGGTCGTGCTCTTCTTGAAGCCGTTGGTCTGCACGTTCGCGAGATTGTGCGAGATCGTCGACATGTCGGTCTGCGCTGCCTGCAGGCCCGAGAGCGAGGTGAAGAAGGACATTTTCCGTTACTCCTTGGAAAAACTGGTTCAGCCGACCTGCCAGATGGCGTCGGTGGACACGTTGCCGATGCCCGGAAGCGTGAGGACGGGCTTGCCGTCGGATCCCATCGAGACGGCGGTGACCGGCGCCCAGACCAGCGGATAGGCCTTGACGTTGCCGGTGCCGTCGGTGGCGGTGACGCTGACGTTGAACGGGCCCTCGCCGGCGTCCTTGCCGTCATCGGTCTTGCCGTCCCAATCCCAGGCGACCGCGCCCTTGGTCTCCTTGCCCATCTCGATGGTCTTGAGCGTGTTGCCGTCCTTGTCCTTGATGGTGACCGTGACGTTGGTCGCGTCCTTCTCCAGCGCGACGGCGCCGGCGAGGCCGCCGGTGGTGCGCGGATAGGCGGTGCTGCCCTGGACGAGCACGTTCTTGCCGACATAGCCGATCGCGTCGTTGAGCGACCCGCCGCTGAGCTGGCTGGCGATCGTCTTCAGCGTCGAGCTCATCTCGGTGATGCCGGAGAGCGACGAGAACTGCGCCATCTGGGCGACCATCTGGCTGTTGTCGACCGGCTGGAACGGATCCTGGTTCTTCAGCTGGGCGGTCATCAGCGCGAGGAAGTCGGAGACCCCCATGTCGGTCTTGCCGAGGCGCGAGGTGTCCTTGGTGTCGAGCGTGGTGCCGCTCGTCGTGCTCGAGGTGTTGTACCGGGGAATGCCCAGGTTCTGCAGTGCACTATCGAAATCGCTCATGATCAGCGGCCCAGCTTGAGGGTGTCGACGATGAGCTGCTTGGCAGTCTGCATCACTTCGACGTTGTTCTGGTAGTTCCGGGCGGTCTCCATCATGTCGACCAGCTCCCGGGTCTCGTCCACGGCGGCCTCCCAGACATTGCCGTCCTTGTCGGCCATCGGGTTGCCCGGATCGTAATGCTTGGTCGGCTCGGAGCCGGCGGTGACGACCTGCTCGACATCGACGGTCGACATGCCGCTCGCCTGGTCGAAGGCGGTGCGGAACACCGGCTTGATCGTGCGATAGGCGGTGTCCGCGCTCGACGAGACGGTGCCGACATTGGCGAGGTTCGACGCGGTGGTGTTCATCCGCACCAGCTGCGCGCTCATCGCGCGGCCGGAGACCTGGAAGATCGAAAGCGGCTGGTCGCCCATTGCTTATTCCCCCTTCAGCGCGCGCGTGATCTGGTTGATGCGGCCATTCAGGAACGACAGCGTCGTCTGATAGGCGACGGCGTTCTCGGCGAAGGCGGTCTGCTCGGTGGTCAGCTCGACGGTGTTGCCGTCGGCCGAAGGCTGGAGCGGCACGCGGTAGAGCGTGTTGGCGTCGATCGCGCCGTCGATCGAGCCGCCGGCGCTGGTCGCGCTGTTGAGCGCGGCGCGGAAGTCGACGTCCTTGGCCTTGTACCCGGGAGTCGAGGCGTTCGCGATGTTCGACGCCAGCATGCCCATGCGCTGCGAGCGCACGGCAAGCGCGGTGCCATGTACGCCGAAGAGGTTGTCATTGGGCATTGCACGTCTCCCGCACAAAAGTTCGCCGGAAAGGCTTGCGGGGCTTCTTTGCAACCGTCGTGCCAATTTGGCCGGGAGGGCGAAAAATCCGCCTCTACCCTGAGGAACGGCAAGCGGCGGCAGGTTTTTGCCGGTGCGTCGGCAGCCGGTTGCCGGGTTTCCGGAGCCGGATTGCCGCCCGCCGAGAGGGAGGCAATTGGCCCGCCTCTTGCACCCACACGGGCATGGATATGAATGTGCTTCCTGCCCTCGGGACCTTCCTCGATCCGCTCGCGCTCGCCATTGTCGGCGGGGGCGTGGTCGCGGGCACCGTGCTGCGCAACGCCGCGGGCGACCTCGCGCGCGGTGTCGTGGCGCTCGGCCAGCTGCCGCGCAGCCGTTTCGACGTGGAGCCCCTGCTCTCGCAGGTCTCGGCACTCGGCCGGATCGCGCGGCGCCACGGCGTGATCGCGCTCGATCGCTCGAAGATCGAGGATCCCGACATCGCCGCCGCCGTCGCCGCGATCGTCGACGGCGCCAACCCAGGCCAGGTCGAGACCCTGCTCGAGCAGCGCCGCTGCGCGCGGTTCGAGCGGCACCGCGGCGGCTGGGAAGTCTGGTCCGGCGCGGCCGAGCTGGCCCCGGCCATGGGTATGGTCGGCACGCTGATCGGCCTGGTCGGCATGTTCGCCGCAATGAAGGATCCCCAGACGATCGGCGGCGCGATGGCCGTCGCCCTGCTCGCCACCCTGTATGGCGCGCTGCTCGCCAATCTCGCGCTGCTGCCGCTCGCCACAAGGCTCAAGCGCCGCGCCCGGCACGAGGCGCAGGAGCGCCTCCGCCTCCAGCCGGCGCTCGCGCTGCTGGCGAGCATCGAGCCGGGCACCGGCCGGATCAAGGAGATCGCGGCGTGACCGTGTTCGACGAGGACGAACGCGCGCGGGCACCCTGGCTCATGACCCTGGCCGACCTGTCATTGCTGCTCGTCGGCTTCTTCGTCTTCCTCCAGGCCAACCAGGTCGATCCGGCCAAGCTCGCCGCGGGCATCCGCGCCGGCTTCGGCGCGAGCGAGACGACGCCGGCGCCGATACCGATGCCGGTCGACATCGCCACCGCCACCGGCTTCGCACCGGGTTCCGCGGTACCCGCGGACACCGGCTCGGCACTCGAATGGGCACGCACCGCCGCGCGCGACCCGCGCACGCGCCTGCGCATTACCGGCGAAGTCGACGGATCGCCGACCGATGTCGATGCGGCAACCGGCAGCGGCCCGATCCTCGCCGCCGACCGCGCCCGCGCCGTCGCCGCGCTGCTGATCCGCCAACGCGCGATCGATCCGTCGCGCATCATCCTTTCCACCGGCCGCGGCCAGCGCCGCGCCGTCCTCACGCTCGGCTTCGAAGGAGACCGGCCATGATCCTCGCACTCGCACTCAGCCTCGCCGCCCCGGACTTCCAGTCGGTCGCGGCGCTCGACACCATCGTCACGCAGTTCACCGGCAAGGAGATCGGCGAGCAGGGCGGGGCGATCGCGCCGATCGACCGGCGGCTCAAGCTCGCCAGCTGCGCGGCCCCCCAGCTCGAATGGCGGAACGACACGCATGACGCCGTCGTGGTCCGCTGCATGGCGCCGGCCTGGAAGATCTTCGTGCCGGTCGCAGCGGTGCCCAAACCCCGCGTCGCGACGCCCGCGCCGATGCCCGCCAATGTCGTCGTTCGCCCGGCTGCGGTCGTGAAGGCCGAGCCGGTGATCAAGCGCGGCGACGCCGTCACCGTAGAGGCCGGCTCGCCGGGCTTCTCGATCTCGCGCCAGGGCATCGCGATGAACGACGCCCCTCCGGGCGGCCGGATCAGCGTCAAGGTCGACGACAAGCAGCCGCCGCTCCAGGCGATCGCGATCGAGCCCGGCCGCGCCCGCCTGCCGGGCTTTGCCGAGGGCAGCTGAATTTTCCTGTAAAGTTTCGCCGTGCCGGGCCGTTTGATGGGCTGCAGGCACAGCGAGGATTGCAGGCAATGGTGGACTCAATCGGCACGAAGGCAGGCGCGGTCACCGACCGTCGCACTGTGCCCGTTGAACCGGCGACCAAGGTCGCCGCGGTCCGCCCGGTGGCGAGCGACACCCCGGCGGTGCGCAGCGCGGCGGCGGAGATCGCGGGGGAACAGGCCGCCAGGCCGCCGGTCGATCTCGACCGGGTCTCGCGCATCCGCAAGGCGATCCAGGACAACAAGTTCCCGCTCTCGCCCTCGACGATCGCCGACCGGCTGCTCGCCTTCAAGCTCGATTGGAAGTCCCGTGAACCGTCGTGACGCACTGATCCAGGTGATCGAATGCCTCCACGCCGAGATCGCGGCGCTGAAGGCGAGCGATGTCGCCGCACTCGAGGCGGCGACCCGCGCGAAGCTGATCGCGATCGATACGGTCGCGCTGCATGACGGTGAGGCCCCCAACGCCGAGATCCGCGAGCTCGCCGCCGAGGCGCAGAAGCTCAACGAGACCTGCCGCATCTATGTGAACCTGATGGCGGCAAATGTTCGCCGCCGCCTGCAAATCCTTTCCGGTCAGCAGGCGCCCGCCTACAAGCCCGCAGGCTACGCGCTGGCCTGACAGGCGTGGATAACGCCGATTAACCAGAACTGGCACGGTCCTTGCTCCGATAGCCCCGAATAAGGGCAATCCGGATCGGGACTAGATGAGCGTCACTTCGGTCAACTCCAGGGCAAGCGTCCAGACGGCGATCGCCACGGCGAGCCGCAAGACCGGCGTCGATTTCAACTATCTGCTCGGCCAGGCACAGGTCGAGAGCGGGTTGAAGGCCGATGCGCGCGCCGGCACCTCCTCCGCCACGGGCCTCTATCAGTTCATCGAGCAGAGCTGGCTCGGCGTGGTCAAGCAGCACGGCGCCGAGCACGGCCTGGGCTGGGCCGCCGACAGCATCAAGCAGAATGCGTCGGGCCGCTATGTCGTCAGCGATCCCGCGGCGCGCAGCGCGATCCTCAACCTGCGCAACGATCCGCAGACCGCGTCGCTGATGGCCGCCGAGCATGCCGCCGACAACAAGGCCTCGCTCGAGGACAGCCTGGGCCGTCCGGCCACCGGCACCGATCTCTACATGGCGCATTTCCTTGGGCTGGGCGGCGCCGACAAGTTCCTGAGCGCGATGGCCGACAATCCCGGCCGCACCGGCGCCAGCATGTTCCCTGCCGCCGCGCGCGCCAATCGCGGCGTCTTCTACGCCTCGAACGGCCAGCCGCGCACGCTGTCGGAGATCTACAGCCGCTTTGCCGGCAAGCTCGACAAGGGCGCCGCGGCGGGCGGTGCCACCGGCATGGCTTCGGACGGGCTCGACAGCGGCTTCGATGCCGCCGCCCGCGCCTTCACCGACGGCGACAACGAAGTCGTGCTCGGCAATGGCGCGGTCGATAGCGACCGCCACTGGGTGCAGAACACGCTCGCCCAGCTCAACGTCTCGCGGGGCACGCCCAGCGATCCGCTCGGCCGCCGCATCGATCCGCTGCGCCCGACGCCGGAAAATGCCCGCCTCGCCTATCTCATGCTCGCGAACCTGGGAGCGTAACCCCTAGTGTCTGCACTTTCGCTTCCCGCGGGCGTGGCGCCCGCCGCCAAGAGCTTCGCGCTGCCCGGCGCGATCCTGCTGCTCGTCGCGCTGATGGTGGTGCCGATCCCGGCCTTCCTGCTCGACGCCTTCTTCATCCTCAACATCATGATCAGCCTTGCCGTGCTGATGGTGGCGCTGAATGCGCAGAAGCCGCTCGACTTCTCCGCCTTCCCCACCGTGCTGCTCTTCGCCACCCTGTTCCGCCTCGGCCTCAACGTCGCCTCGACGCGCGTCGTGCTGGTGCATGGGCATGAGGGCGAAAGTGCTGCCGGCCATGTGATCGAGGCATTCGGCACCTTCATGATCGGCGGCGACTATGTCGTCGGCCTGGTCGTGTTCGCGGTCATCGTGATCATCAACATGATCGTGGTGACCAAGGGCGCCGGCCGCGTCTCCGAAGTCAGCGCGCGCTTCACCCTCGATGCCTTGCCCGGCAAGCAGATGGCGATCGACGCCGACCTGAATGCCGGCCTGATCACCCCGGACGAGGCACGCGCCAAGCGCGTCGAGGTCTCGACCGAAGCCGATTTCTACGGCGCGATGGACGGTTCGTCCAAATTCGTGAAGGGCGATGCGATCGCCGGCCTGCTGATCCTGGGCATCAACGTGATCGGCGGCCTGATCCTTGGCGTGGTCAGCCACCAGATGGCGGTGGGCGAAGCCGCCTCGGCCTATGTCCTGCTCGCCATCGGCGACGCGCTGGTCGCCCAGGTGCCGGCGCTTTTGCTCTCGATCGCCGCAGCCGCCATCGTCACCCGCGTCAAGTCGAGCGACGATCTGGCCGGCCAGATCGGCACCCAGTTCGCCAGCTACAAGACCTGGATGCCGGTCGCCGTCATCCTCGGCCTGCTCGGCGTGCTGCCCGGCATGCCGCATTTCCTGATGCTGCCCGCCGCCGCCGCCGCCGCCGGCGTCGCCTGGCATCTGCGCAAGGTCGCCAACCGCCCGAAGATCGTCACCGCGCCGCCGGCCGAGCCGGTCGATCTCTCGCGGATCGGCTGGGACGAAGTCACCGACAACATGCAGGTGATGCTCGACATCGGCTATGGCCTCGTGCCGCTGGTCGACGAGCGTCGCGGCGGGCCGCTGATGGGCCGCATCACCGGCGTGCGCCGCCAGCTCTCCAAGGAGCTCGGCTTCGTCGTCCCCCAGGTGCGCGTGCGCGACGACATCAATCTGGCGCCCTTCACCTATCGCATCGTCATCGGCGGCGTCGTCATGGCCGAGGACAATGTCTCGCCCGACGAAGTTCTGGCGATCGACACCGGCCAGGCGGCCGGCCGCCTGCAGGGCAAGCCGGTCAAGGACCCGACCTTCGGGCTCGATGCGCTGTGGATCGCCCAAGGCGATTCCGATGCCGCCACCGGCCTGGGCTATCTCGTCGTCGATCCGGGCACCGTGGTCGCCACCCATCTCAACCAGTGCCTGATCCAGAACGCGTCCGACCTGCTCGGCGCCGACGAGGTCCAGTCGCTGCTCGACGGACTCAAGGACCGCTCGCCCCAGCTGGTCGCAGCCCTCTGCCCGTCGCCGGTGCCGCTCACCACGCTCACCCAGGTGCTGCGCGGCCTGCTCGCCGAGAACGTCCCGCTCAAGGAATTCCGTCGCATCGCCGCGGCCATCGCGGTCGCCGCGCAGCGCACCCTCGACGCCGACGAGATCATGGAGCTGATCCGCCCCGATCTCGGCCCGCTGATCATCCAGCGCCTGTGCGGCGTGCGCGAACCGCTGCGGGTGATGACGCTGGAGGGCCAGCTCGAGGCGCTGCTCGGCCAGGCGGTTCGCTCGGACCCGTCGAAGCGCCACACCATCGAGCCCGATCTCGGCCGCCGCATCGCCGATGCGCTGCAGCGCGCCGCCCAGCCGCTGATCGCCGAAGCCAAGCCCTTCGCGCTCGTCGTCCAGCCGTCGATCCGCGTCGCGATCCGCAAGCTGGTCCGCAACGTGCTGCCTGACACGCCGGTGATGAGCTTCTTCGAAGTGCCCGAGGACAAGGCCGTCGAAGTCGTCGCCGTGATCGGCGCGCCGGAGGCGCTGCCCGCATGAACGCTTTCACCCCAGGGAAACTTGACGCCATGGCTTCACTGGCAATCTCGCCCCTAGTCTATACGCCGACCACGCCGCCGCACCGTGATCCGGAAGCGCTGGTGCGCAAGCACCTGCCGCTCGTCCGGCGCATCGCCTGGCACATCCATGGCTCGATGAGTTCGCTCGTCGAGGTGGAGGACCTGATTCAGGTCGGGCTGGTCGCGCTGATCGAGGCGGCAGCCGGCTTCGAGGATCGCGGTCAGGTGACCTTCGAGCAATATCTCGCCACCCGGCTGCGCGGCGCGATGATCGACGAATTGCGCCGCCAGGCGACCACCACGCGCGGCGCGATGCGCCGGCGCAAGGCCTATCAGGAAGCGGTATCGGTGCTGACCCAGGAACTGGGCCGCGCGCCCGATGACGAGCAGATCGCCGCAAAGCTGGGCGTCACGCCTGAGAAGCTGCGCACCGACTATGCCAATGCCGAGGCGGTACGCTTCGATTCGATCGACGATGCCTATTCGGACGAGAGCCCCTGGTTCATGTCCGACGAGCCCAGCGCATTCGACCAGCTTGCCGAGAGCGACCAGCGCGAGGCGCTGATCGCCGCGATCACCGAATTGCCCGAGCGCGAGCAGCAGGTGATCCAGCTCTATTATGTCGAGGAGCTCAACCTCGAGGAGATCGGACAGGTGCTCGGCGTCGGCGCCGCGCGCATCTGCCAGATCAAGGCGAGCGCGCACGCTCGGCTGAAAAAGGGGCTGGCGCGCCGGCTGGGCTGACTCAAAGATCTCCTCTCTTCTTGTTCCCCGGCGAAGGCCGGGGCCCAGCTGCAATGCCGTTCGAGAAGTGCTCGCGCCTGACCTTATGTGCCGAGACTGGGCCCCGGCCTTCGCCGGGGATCTGTTAGCGCGCCGCGATTCCCGCGAGGATCAGGTCAATCCCGAACAGGAACTGCGCGCGGTCGTCATGATCGCGCATCTGTGTCGCCGCCTGGCGTACGAACGGGAATGCCTGGGCGTCGAGCTGCAGCCACTGCGCCGCCACCCGGCCCAGAAATGCCTCGCGATCGGCCTCGTCGGGCACCAGCCGGGGATTGGCGGCGTTCTGACCCGCGACGCCCAATATATAATGTAGGAGTGCCGAGGCGGAATCGAACAGCGTCTGGCCGCCGAGCCCCAACGCCATCAGCGGCGCGCCGATACGCTCGAAGATCAGCGGCATCGCCGAGCGTCCGGGATCGCGGAACAGCTGCGGCCCGGCCCAGGGATGCGCGTCGATCGCATCGAACAGCGCCAGCGCGACCGTGCGGATCGCTGCCTGTGGCGTCGCTTCGTCGACCACGCCCGCCATCACCCCCGCGATGAGATGATCGGTGGCTGCCGCGAGCAATTCGCTCTTGTCCGCGATGTGCCAATAGATCGCGCCGCTGCCGGTCTCCAGCCGTGCCGCCAGCGCGCGGAAGGTCAGCGCCGCTTCGCCGCCTGTATCGAGCAGCTCGATCGCCGTCTCGACGATTCGTTCCTTGGATAGCGCATCGCTGCGCTGATTTCTGGGGGCCATGCCTCCTCTTGACATGAATGGAACGCCGTTCCAATAGCGCACTGTGGAACGTCGTTCCAGTTTGCGAAGGGCAAGTGTATGACAATCGCGATCATCGGCGCAGGGCTGGGTGGGCTGGTCCTGGCGCGAGTCCTCCATGTGCATGGCATCGAAGCGACCATTTATGAGGCCGATGCCTCGGCGGCGCATCGCACCCAGGGCGGGATGCTCGATATCCACGCCGAGGACGGCCAGGTCGCGCTCGCGGCGGCGGGACTCACCACGGAATTCCGCGCGCTCATTCAGCCGGGCGGCGAGGCGTCGCGCGCGCTTGCGCCGGACGGCAGCGTGCTGCTCGACCTGCCCGATACCGGCACCGGCGGTCGGCCCGAGGTGCTGCGCGGCGAGCTGCGGCGGATCCTGCTCGAATCGCTGCCCGAGGGAGTGGTGCAGTGGGGCCGCAAGCTGGTTTCGGTCACCTCCCTCGGCGACGGGCAGCACCAGCTGGCCTTTGCGGACGGCCTGGTCACCGATGTGCGCATGCTCGTAGGTGCTGACGGCGCCTGGTCGCGGGTGCGGCCGCTGCTCTCGGATGCGCAGCCGGCCTATGTCGGCACGACCTTTGTCGAAACCTGGCTGCGCGATGCGGACGCGCGCTTCCCCGCAACGGCGGAAGCGGTCGGCGGCGGCGCGCTGTTCGCATTGGCACCGGGCAAGGGCATCTTCGCACACCGCGAGCCGGGCAGCGTGCTCCACGCCTATGTCGCGCTGAACCGCTCGGAGGAATGGATCGCGGCGATCGACTTTGCCGATCGCGAGGCGGCGCTGCGCGCGGTCGCCGCCGAGTTCGAGGGCTGGGCGCCGGCGCTCACCGCGCTGATCACCGAGAGCGACGGCGCGCCGGTGCCGCGCATGCTCCACACCTTGCCGAACGATCATCGCTGGCACCGTACGCCTGGCGTGACCCTGGTCGGCGATGCCGCGCACCTGATGCCGCCGGCGGGGGACGGCGCCAACCTCGCCATGGTCGACGGCGCGGAGCTGGGCCAGGCGATCGCGGCACATCCGGGCGACGTCGAAGCCGCGCTCGCCGTCTATGAGCGCGTGATGTTCGCGCGCAGTGCCGCCACCGCGGTGGAAGCGCATCGCATGCTCGGCCTGTGCCTCGGTCCCGACAGCCCCACCAGCCTCATCGATTTCTTCCAGGGCGCGCAGGCTATCGCCGGCACATCGTAACTTTCGTTACCTTCCCGCAGCGCGCCCGCTTGCGCCGCCTCCATGCTTGCCCCACACACCCGCCCCGTTCGTATCATTCGGGGGATTTCCTGTGACCAAGCATCTGTTCCTGGCCGGCGCGATGGCGTTCGGGCTGATGGCCTCGCCGGCGCTCGCGCAGGATAAATGGACCGTCCGCCCCGAATGGGTCCGCGCGCATGAGAGCTTCCTCGCCAGCGACGCGCTGCAGGGCCGCGGCAGCGCGACCCGCGACGAGGCGATCGCCGCCGCCTATGTCGCCTCGCAGTTCGAAGGCTATGGCCTGAAGCCCGCGCCGGGCATGCCCGGCTATCTCCAGCCGGCCAAGATCATCCGCTATGCGGCGACTGGCCCCGCCACGCTCGCCATCGCCGGCAAGCCGACCGCGACGCCCACCGTGCTGGTCGGCGCGATCGACCCCATTTCCGGTACCTCGGCGCTGTTCGACGGTGCGGATCCCGCCAAGATGCCGCATGCCGATGTCGTGTTCGTCACCGGCGGCAAGGGGTCGCCGATGGCGCTGGTCCGCGCAGCCAGGGCCGCCGGCGTCAAGCTGCTCATCGCCCGCGAGACCGAGATGACCCAGGGCATGTTCAAGGGCATGGGCGGCAAGCCCCGCCTCCCCGCCGGGCTGGAGGGCGCCGCGCCGTCGAGCTACGCCGCGCTCGCCACCCTGCCCTCGGCCGATTTCGACAAGGCGCTCGCCCAGGCCGGCGCACCGGTCAGCTTCACCCTGCCGGTGGCGCGCGAGGAATCGATCACCACCAATGCGATCGGCTGGCTGCCCGGCAGCGATCCCAAGGCGGGCGTGATCCTGGTCACCGCCCATCTCGATCACCTCGGCGTGCGGCCCGACGGCACGATCATGCACGGCGCCAATGACGACGCCTCGGGCACCACCGCCGTGCTCGAGCTGGCGCGGGCGATGGCCGCGGCGAAGCGGACCAGGCGTGGGCTGCTGTTCGTCGCCTATGGCAGCGAGGAGATCGGCGGCTATGGCTCGAGCTATTTCGGCGATCACCCGCCGGTGCCGCTCGACCAGATCGTCGCAAATATCGAGATCGAGATGATCGGCGCGCAGGATCCCAAGCTCCCCGCCGGCACGATGATGATGACGGGGTTCGAGCGCTCGACCCTGGGCGAGACGCTGAAGGCGCATGGCGCGCTGGTCACCGCCGATCCCTATCCGGAGCAGAACTTCTTCGAGCGTTCGGACAATTATTCGCTCGCGGTGCGCGGCGTGGTCGCGCACACCATCTCGGGCTGGGCGGTCACGCCCAATTATCACACCGCGCAGGACACGCTCGAGAATCTCGACATCGCCTTCATGACCCGGGCGATCCAGTCGCTGGTCGCGCCGCTCAAGTCGCTGGCGAACAGCGCGGCCAAGCCGGAATGGAAGCCGGGCGGGCGGCCGGAGAAGAAGTAAGCCGCACGGGCACTTCAAGAATGCGAAAAACCCCGGTGGTAACGACCACCGGGGTTCCCCATGCGCCCCCTTGTAATGGCAAGGGGTGACCGGCCTTGGTGCCTGTCAGGGGGGTGACACCCCGACCGGCACGCGCTTACTGAAGCAGCTTCAGAACCGACTGCTGGCTCTGGTTGGCCTGCGCGAGCATCGCGGTCGATGCCTGCGACAGGATCTGGGCCTTGGCCAGCGCCGTCGTCTCCGCCGAATAGTCGGTGTCCTCGATGCGGCTGCGGGCGTCGCTCAGATTGGCGATGTTGGTCGTCAGGTTGTTGACCACCGAGTCGAGACGGCTCTGTGCGGCGCCGAGCGAAGCGCGGAGGGTGGCGACACCCTTCAGCGCGGTGTCGAGTACGCCCTGGGCGCTGTCGGCGGTGCTCGACGTGCCGATCGAGAGCGGCGCGACATAATCGTCATCGTCCGGATCGGTGCCGACGCCGGTGATGCTGCCCAGGTCGAGCGCATCGACGCTGATCGTGATCTTGTCGGTCGATTCCGAACCGGTCTGGATCGAGAAGGTCTTCGCGGCGACTTCGTCGTCCTGCACGTCGGTCGGATCCGCCGGCGGCTTGCCGATCTGGAACAGCGCGTTGCCGTTGAACTTGGTGTTGGTCAGCACGTCCTTGATCTGCGAGGTCAGCTGCGTGACTTCGGCCTGCAGATTCTTGCGGTCGTCGTCCGAATAGGTGCCGCTCGACGACTGGACCGCCAGTTCGCGGACGCGCTGCAGCATGTTGGTCACTTCGTTGAGCGCGCCTTCGGCGGTCTGCGCCAGCGAGATGCCGTCATTGGCGTTGCGGACCGCCTGGGTCATGCCGCGGATCGAGGCGGTCATGGTCGAGGCGATCGCCAGGCCGGCGGCGTCGTCCTTGGCGCTGTTGATGCGCTTGCCGGTCGACAGGCGCTCCATCGCAGTGCTCAGCGTCTTGTTCGCGCCGGTCGAGGCGTTGGCGGCGCGCAGCGCCGCGGTGTTGGTCGAGATAACAGTCATGTTCGTTACTCCATGCTCGTCGGCTTCCCATTTACCCCCCTGAACGGGAGCTCGGAGCCGCCAAGCCAAGGAACGGCCGCGCTGTGCCCGGCTTAAGCAAAAAATTTCGCCGCTACGTGCGCACGCGTAGACGCGCCCGGAGCAAAACGGTGCGGCGACGGGCAATTTTACGCAGTGTTAACCAAATAAGTCCCAAAAGGAGATGGTGTCTCAGGGGGTAACAATGCGATCCATCCTTCCGTCGGCCGCCGTGCTTCGCCAGAAATATGCGCTCGTCTCGTCGCTGCGCGCGCAGGGTTTCGCGATCGGCACCGGCGAGGATGGCCGGCCCGGCGCCCATGACCTGTTCCTGGTCGCCGAGGGCGAAGTACCCCCCGCCGCCGCGCGCACGCTGATCCTGGGCGACGAAGGCCGCCAGGCGATCGCGTTCGGCGACGGCAACCCCGCCCGGCTTTCCTATACTTCGGATGATTCCGCGGTTGGTGCCGGCTTCGCGACGGCGCTGCTGCGCGGTCCGCACGAGCCGGTCGCCGCCGATCCCGAGAGCCTGGCGCTGCTGGCGCTGGCCGAGCGCGTCGCCGCGTCCGACATCACCGTGCTGATCAACGGCCCCACCGGCACCGGCAAGGAAGTGCTGGCCCGTGCGATCCACAACAATTCCACGCGCCGGGACGGGCCCTTCGTGGCGCTCAACTGCGCCGCCCTGCCCGAGACGATGCTCGAGGCGATGCTGTTCGGCCACCAGAAGGGCGCCTTCACCGGCGCCTCCTCGGGCGGCCAGGGCTTCTTCCGCGCCGCGCATGGCGGCACCATCCTGCTCGACGAGATCGCCGAGATGCCACTCGCCCTCCAGGCCAAGCTGCTCCGCGTGCTCCAGGAGCGCGAAGTGGTGCCGATCGGCGGCACCATGCCCGAGAAGGTCGATGTCCGCGTCGTCGCCTGCGCCAATCGCGACCTGCAAGGCGAAGTGGCCGCCGGCCGCTTCCGCGCCGACTTGTACTATCGCCTCTCGGTCTTCCCGCTGACGACCAAGGCGCTGGCCGAGCGCCCCGGCGACATCGCCGCGCTTTCGGCCGCGATGGTCGTCCGCCATGCCGGTGGCCGCGGCGCGATGCCGTGGATCTCGAACGAGGCGCTCGAGGCGCTGCGCGACCATGACTGGCCGGGCAATGTCCGCGAGCTCGAGAACGTCATCCAGCGCGCGCTGCTGCTCTGCGGCGGCCGCACCATCGATCCCGAACACCTGATCTTCGACCGCCCGACCGCGCCGCGCGTCGAGGTCGAGACCTCGGGCTCGCTGTCCAACATCGTCCAGATGCACGAGTTCGCCGCGATTCGCGAAGTGCTCGCCGAATGCGGCGGCAGCCGGATCGAGACGGCGAAGCGGCTCGGCATCTCGGAACGCACCCTGCGCTACCGCCTCGCCAAGGCGCGCGAGCAGGGCGAGAGCATCGACATCGGTAAGGCGAGGGCTTCGGCATGAGCGGCATCGACGGTATCGGCGGCGGCGGCGCGATGAGCGTCGATCGGGTCATGGCGCTGCGCGCCCAGATCCTCGAGCGCAACGCCGCGCTCGCCAAGGCCAACGAAACCCCGGCCGGCACGGTCGCAGGTGCCGCGGGTAGCAAGCCCGCGGGCTTCGCCGCGTCGATGGAAGAGGCCTTCAAGCAGGTCAACCAGTCCCAGGCCCAGGCCGGCGCGCTCTCCGAAGCCTATGAGCGCGGCGAGACGGTCGACATCGCCAAGGTGATGCTTGCCCGCCAGCAGGCCTCGGTCGGCTTCGAGGCGACCCTCCAGGTCCGCAACAAACTCCTGTCCGCATACAAGGACATCATGAGCATGCCGGTGTAATCCATGAGCAACGCCCTCACCTCCACCGATGCACCCCTGATGCCCGCCGCTGCGGGCCGGTTTGGTGCGCCGCTCGCCCAGATGCGCGGCATCCTCGCCCAGTCCGCGGTGAAGCGCGCGATGCCGCTGATCTTCCTGATCGGCCTGGTCGCCGCCGGCTTCCTCGCCTGGTCTTTGGTCTCGACCCCGCCGCAGCGGATCCTGTTCGCCAACGTCACCGACGCCGACAAGGCGGCGATCTCGTCCGCACTGCAGGGCGCCAGCATCAAGTCGAGCATCGACAGCTCGGGCTCGATCACCGTCGCCGAGGACGATTACCACAAGGCGCGGATGCTGCTCGCCAGCCAGAACCTGCCCAAGGCGGCGCCAGGCGGCTACCAGATCCTCGACCAGTTGCCGATGGGCGTCAGCCGCGCCGTCGAGGGCGAGCGCCTGCGCCAGGCCCGCGAGACCGAGCTCGCCCGCTCGATCGAGGAAATCGATTCGGTCGCCGAGGCGCGCGTCCATCTCGCCACGCCCGAGGCCAGCGTCTTCGTCCGCGACAAGACCGCGCCCACCGCCTCGGTGATCCTCAAGCTCCAGCCCGGCCGCGCGCTGGGCGATGCGCAGACCCGCGCGATCGTCAATCTCGTCGCCTCCTCGGTTCCCGGCATGACGCCGGAGAACGTCACCATCGTCGACCAGATGGGTGCACTGCTCTCGAAGAAGGGCAATGAAGCCAATTCGGCGAGCGACGCCCGTATCGACTATCAGCGCCGCATCGAGGACAAGTATCGCGAGCAGCTCGTCCAGCTGCTGACGCCGCTGGTCGGCGCCGGCAACTTCACCGCCGAGGTGCAGGCCGATGTCGATCTAGACGAGAGCCAGGCGACGCGCGAAAGCTATGACAAGGAAGGCGCGGTCATTTCCGCCGAGCAGGGCGCATGGACCGGCACCAAGGACGGCCAGGCACCGGGCGGCATCCCCGGCGCGCTCTCCAACACGCCGCCACCGGCCAGCACCGTCACCGCACCCAATGCGCAGCCGACGCCGGGTGCCACGCCCGCTGCCGGCACCACTGCCGCCGGCGCCAGCACCGCGACGCCGCAGAAGCAGAGCGACAGCTTCACCCGCACCTATGAGACCGGCAAGCAGGTCTCGGTCACGCGCCAGGCACCGGGCAGCATCAAGCGCCTGTCGGTCGCGGTGCTGCTGCGCGAGGAATCGGGCAAGCCGCGCTCGACCGTGGAGATCCAGCAGATCACCCAGCTGGTCCAGGCCGCAGTCGGCTACAATCAGGGCCGCACCGACCAGGTGACCGTGATCAGCCGCAAGTTCAACGCCGCCGCCGATGCCGGTGACAAGGGCCCGGCCTGGTACGAGGCCGAATGGGTGCCGCTCGCCGCGCGCAACGCCACCGCACTGGTGATCGCGCTGCTCGTCCTGTTCCTCGGCGTCCGTCCGCTCACCAAGGCGCTGCTCAAGAAGCGCGAGGAGCCGGCCGCTGCCGGCAACCGCCCCGCGCTGTCGATGAGCGGTCCGGCCGGCGAGGAGGGGCAGGGGCAGGGCACCGCGCCCGTGTCGATCGACATGCTAGACAGCGCCGGCAACAGCTATGACGAGCGTGTCGGCCTGGTCCGCGGCTTCACCCGCGACAATCCCGCGCGCGCCGCACTGGCGGTCCGCGACATGATCAAGGCAGATGCGCAATGAACGCGATCCGGCAGTTCAACGGCGTCGAGCGCGCCGCCGTCCTGATGATGCTGGTCGGCGAGGAGGAGGCGGCAGCCATCCTCCAGAAGCTCGATCCGGAGGAAGTCCGCTCGCTCGGCAAGGCGATGTTCAACGTCGCCGATGTCAGCGAGGCCGAGGTCGACATCGTCCTCGACGATTTCGTGTTCAAGGCGCGCGAGCGCACCGGCGTCACCTTCGATCCGGCCCCGAAGATCGAGAGCATCATGACCAAGGCGCTCGGTCCCGAGCGTGCCTCGGGCGTGCTGGCCCGGGTGATGCCGGCCAGCCAGGCCGCCTCGATCGAATGGCTCGACTGGTTCGAGCCCGAGGAGATCGCCGGGATGATCGAGAACGAGCATCCGCAGATCGCCGCGGTGCTGCTCGCCAATCTCGATCCCGATATCGCCGCCAAGGTGTTCGAGCACCTGCCCGAGGTCGCGCAGCCGCAGATCCTGCGCCGCATCGCCAAGCTCGGACCGGTGCCGCCCGAGGCGATCGAGACGCTGAAAACCATGCTCCAGGGTCGCGCCGGCATGGGCGGCCGCAAGTCGAGCGGCGGGCTCCAGCTCGGCGGCACGCGCGAGGCAGCGAAGATCCTGTCGGGCGCCCGCAAGATCACCGAGCAGCGCGTCATGCCCAAGCTCGCCAAGATCGACCGCGAGGTTGCCCGCGCGATCGAGGAGGCGATGTTCGTCTTCGACAATCTGCTCGAGCTCGACGACAAGAACCTGTCGACGCTGATCCGCAACATCGACACCAATATCCTGGTCAAGTCCTTGAAGGGCGTCGAGGAAGAGGTCCGCGAACGTTTCCTCGGCTGCATGTCGAGCCGCGCCGCCGATGGCATCCGCGACGAGATGGAGTCGCTCGGCCCGATGAAGATGGCCGATGTGCTCGATGCGCAGAAGGCGATGATAGCGATCGCGCGCGGGCTGGTGAAGGACGGCACGATCCAGATGCCGTCAAAGGGCGGGGACGACGACTATGTCTGATTTCGCGCCGGGCTTTGCCGGGCGGATCAGCGCCGCCGAACATGTCCTGGCCCGTGCCTTTGGCGACGGCGTCGGCTTTGCGCCGTCGGAAGTCGACCGGATCGGCCGCCGCGTGTTCGAGGAAGCGCCGGCCCAGCCGCGCCACTTCGCGCCCGCCAATCCCCAGGCCAACCCCACCGAAGGCTGGGATCCCTTCTCGGCCGATACCCAGCATGCCGCCGAGCCCGGGCCGTTCATCGATCCGATCGCCGCGGCGCACGAGGCGGGCTTCGCCGAGGGCCATGCCGCGGCCCTGGTCGAGGCCGAGGCCGTCCGCGCGCGCGAAACGGCCTTGCTCGATCAGGTCTCGGCCGCACTCGCCACCGGCGCGCATTTCGATCGCGATCGCATGGCCGGCCAGCTGCGCCAGACCGTGCTGCACCTCGTCACCAAGCTGGTCGGCGAAGTCGGCGTCGCGCCCGATGTCCTCGCCCAGCGGATCAACGCCGCGGTCGACCTGCTTGCCGACAGTGCCGAGTCCGCGCTGCTCCGCCTCCATCCCGACGATGTCGCCTTCGTCCAGGGCAAGCTGCCCGCCAGCGTGTTCCCGGTCGGCGATCCGCATGTCCAGCGCGGCGGCTTCGTGATCGAGAGCGCATCGACCATCGTCGAGGACGGGCCCGATCTGTGGCTCGAACAGCTCGCCCAGGCGATCGACCGCGTGCCGATTCCGCCCGCATGCTGAACCTGTTCACCGAAGACTATCTGGAGGGCCTGAGCTGCGGCGATTTCGCGCCGCACCCGCGCATCTCCGGCCGCCTCTCGTCCTATGACGGGCTGCTGATGGAGGCCGTCGGCCTGCAATTGCCCGTCGGCACGGTCTGCGCGATCGGCGACGGCGACAGCCGGGTCGAGGCCGAGGTGATCGGCTTCCGTTCGGGCAAGACGCTGCTGATGAACCTGGGCGGCCCCGCGGCCCTGCTCCCCAACGCCCCTGTCCGCCCGATCGGCGCGCCGGGCGAGGCGGAGGTCGGCGCGGCCATGCTCGGCCGCGTGGTGGATGGCTCGGGCAAGCCGATCGACGGGCTCGGCCCGATCCGCGGTGCAGGCAAATGGCCGCTCGCCGGCAAGCTCCAGTCCCCGCTGGACCGTGGCCGCGTGCTCCAGCCGCTCGATGTCGGCGTACGCGCGATCAACGGGCTGCTGACCATCGGCCAGGGCCAGCGCGTCGGCATCATGGCAGGCTCGGGCGTGGGCAAGTCGGTGCTGCTCGGCATGATGGTCCGCGCCGCGCAGGCCGACGTGATCGTCATCGGCCTGATCGGCGAGCGCTCGCGCGAAGTCGCCGACTTTCTCGAGACAAAGGTCGCCGGTGCCGCCCGTGCGCGCTCGGTGGTCGTCGCGGTGCCCGCCAATCATTCGCCGGTGCTGCGTATCCGCGGCGCGCTGCGCGCCACCGCCATTGCCGAGGCGTTCCGCGCCGAGGGCAAGAACGTGCTGCTGATCATGGATTCGCTCACCCGCGTCGCCCATGCCGGTCGCGAGATCGGCCTGGCGCTGGGCGAACCAGCCTCGGCCCGCGGCTACCCGCCTTCGGCCATCGCGATGCTACCCAGCCTGATCGAGCGCGCCGGCACCGACGTGCACACTGGCGGATCGATCACCGCGATCTACACCGTGCTCGCCGACGGCGACGACGGCAACGATCCGGTGGTGGACAGCGCCCGCTCGATCCTCGACGGCCATATCGTCCTCTCGCGCGCGCTCGCGGAGCGCGGCGTCTATCCGGCGATCGACCTCGGCCCTTCGGTCAGTCGCGTGATGACCGACATCGTCCCCAAGGAGCATGTGAACGCCGCCCGCGTGCTGCGCCGCCATCTCGCGACCTACGAGGAGAATCGCGACCTGGTGCTGATGGGCGCCTATCGCGCCGGCGCCGATCCCGAGATCGATGCGGCGATCGCCTGCCACCCGGCGGTGATGGAATATATCCGCCAGGGCTCCGACGAGATCGTCACCCTTCCCGACGCAGTGACCGAGCTGGTCGGCGTGTTCGGTCATGGGTGAGGTATCTCCAATCCTCCCCCGGAGGGGGAGGGGGACCAGCCGCAGGCTGGTGGAGGGGTATTCTCCGCGAGCGAGATCGCCTGTGGCGCGCTACCCCTCCACCACCGGCTTCGCCGGCGGTCCCCCTCCCCCTCCGGGGGAGGATTGGGTTCGGCCGCTATTCCTTCGCCGGGGAACATCTAGATGCCCCGCTCCGTAAAGAAGCTCGACCGGCTGCTGCGCGTCCGCACGCTCCAGCTCGACCTGGTCCGCGCCGACGAAGTGCGGGCGCTCGCCAAGGTAGACCAGGAAGCGAAACTGCGCGATCGCATCGCCAGCCTCGCCGCCAATGTCGCGCCGGCCCCCAGCGTTTCCGAATCGGCATCGAACCTCGCCGCCGCAGCGCATTTCCGCGATCGCCTCCACCAGTCGGCCTTCGCCGCCGACAAGCGCGTCGAAGTCGCCGAGCAAAGCCTGGAAATGGCCCGCACCGCCACCCGCGAGGCACGGCGCGACCAGAACGCGATCGAGAAGCTGATCACCCGCGCCGAGGCCGATGCCGCGCTCAAGGCGCTGCGCGAGCTCGAGCAGCTCCCGCCCATGGGCAAAAATCGGCACGATATTTGCTGAGTACTCCGTGAACCACGTGTCACGGGGACTCGAACTTGATCCATCTCACCATCGCACTTCCCGGCATTGCCGTGGAGCCAGTCAAGCCGAACGCCGCGATTCCCGCGGATGTAAGCGGCTTTGCGCTGGCCATGGGTGCGCTGATGCCGCAGATCGCGGCGCCCGCTACCGGGCCACAGGGCAAGATGGCGGATGCGGCGATCCCGCTGCCAGAGGGGCAGGATCTTGCCGGTGACGGCAAGGAATTGCCGGATGCCGTGCTCGGCCTCGACGACAAGAAGGAGGAGCAGGCGGGTTCCGAGACCCCGACCGACAAGGACGATGCCAGCGCGGAGGACGCGCCTCCGCCTCCCTTCGCCTGGTTCGCAATCGCTCCGCCGCCGGCCGCTCCGCCCGAAGCGAAGGCGGAAGCGGTCTCTGACGTAACCGTCGAAGCCAGCGGCAAGCGCGCGCGCGGTGAAGTCCAGTTGCCCGAAGTCCCGGCCGCGGAAACCGGTGAAGCCTCGCCCAAGACCAAAGCCGAAGCGGCCACGCCCAAGCCCGTCACCACGACACCGCCAGCGATCCAGCCCGATGCCAGGCCGCAGCCGGCCGCGCGCAACGGCGATGTACTGCGCCAGCCCGTCGCAGCCCCGGAAGCCCCGGTGGAGCCTTCCATTGCCCGCATTGGCACCGCGCCCGCCATCCCGAGTGACACGCCGGCCGCGACCGCCCCGCAGCCCCCGCTCGCCCAGCCGCCGCGCGAGCTGCGCAAGGCCGCGGCCGAGGCCCCGGTGGTCCGCATCACGCTCGACAGGCCCGCCCCGTCGCAGAAGGTGTCGATTGCCGATGTGACTCCGGCCCAGCCGCAGCCTGCCATGCCCGCCTCGCCGTCGGTCGCCGACCAGGTCTTCGCCGCGTTCGATCGGCCCCCGGCCCGTGCCGCCAATGCCGGCGCGTCGAGCGACCCGCAGATCGATCTCTCGACGCTCGCCGCACCCACCACCGGCACCCAGACCGCTTCGGCGGTCGCCGCCACCGGCCAGGGCCAGGACGCTGCGCTCGACATGGGCCACCAGGAGTGGACGTCGAAGATGATCGACAAGATCGAGACACTGCAAGGCGCCGGCCCGGCCCGCGAGACCCGGCTGAGCCTGATGCCCGAGGCGCTGGGCAAGGTCGACATCGCGATCCGCCAGGACGATTCGGGCAACATCCATGTCCAGTTCAACACCGATACCCAGTCCGCCCGCCAGCTGATCGCCGATGCCCAGCCCAAGCTGGCCGAGATCGCGCAGGAGCGCGGCATCCGCCTGGGCTCGACCAGCGTCGAATCGAACGCGGCGGGCACCAATGGCGGCGCTGGTGCCGGCACCGGCTCGCAGATGAACCAGGGCCAGCGCCAAGACGCCGCGCCCAACCGCCACCAGCCTTCGGCACCGCCCAGCGCGCGCCGCGAGGCCCAGACCTCCACCCATGACGATGAACGGGTCGCCTGAGATCCGCGGAGATAGACGATGAGCGATATCAAGGATGCGGGCGCCGCTGCGCCGAAGAAAAAAGGCAAGGGCAAGCTGCTGCTGCTCGTCGGCCTGCCGGTGCTGCTGCTCGGCGGCGGCGGGGGCGCTGCCTTTTACGGCATGCAGGCCGGCTGGTTCAGCGCCGCGGCCCATGCCGAGGGCGCCGACGAGCCGCACCTCGTGCCGAAGAGCGAAGAGAAGCGCGCCTCGCTGAAGGGCGGCGGCGAAGGCGGCCATGGCGAAGGCGAGGGTGAGGCCCCCGGCCATGGCGGCAAGCCTACCCCCAAGGGCGAGGGCGGCGACAAATATGCCTCCTCCTATTATCCGATGGAGAAGGAGTTCACCTCCAATCTCCAGGACAGCGTCCATTTCGTCCAGGTCGGCCTCGCCGTGTCGACCCCTTATGACGAGCGCGTCCTCGAGAACATCAAGACGCACGAGATCGCGATTCGCTCGGCCGTGCTGATGGCACTGGGCGAGACCACCGAGGACGAAGTCTTCACCGCCGAGGGCAAGCGCCACATCCAGGACCGGCTGGCGAAGGCGATCAACGGTGTTTTGAAGGAAAAGGAAGGCTTTGGCGGCGTTAGTAACGTCTACTTTACCAATTTCATTGTTCAGTGAACGGGCATGGTTAACAGCCCTTCACCAGACGGCTCGGCCGAACGACGGGAACGCCCCCGGACCAGCGCGGAACACGCGCCGGTGCTGGGGACGGCCAACCTGAATCCGTTCGGCGACCTGGTCACGCTGCAGCATCTCAGCGCGCGTCTGGCCAAGTCGTTGAAGGGCGCGTTCGAAGGGCTGCTGCGCAAGGACATGCGCGCCTGGGCCGAGCCGCTCTCGGTACAGCGCTTCGCCGACTACAAGGCCGAGCGCGGTGGCGTGCTCTCCGCCTGGCAACCGCTGGCGATGGGCAATGCCCGCGCCCGCGCCCAGTTCGTGCTCGAGGCCGGCCTAGTGTTCGAGATGCTCGATGCATTCTTCGGCGGCGATGGCGAAGCGCCGAACCCGTTGCCGAACGAGTTCACTCCCGCCGCGGAAGCGCTGGTCGGCCGACTGGCCCAGTCGACCGCCGGGCTGCTCGACAAGGCCTGGGAACCGCTGTCGCGCATCGCCTTTCGTGCCGAGGGCGCGTCCAATCTCGCCGCCGCGCCCGATTTCGGCGCCGACGATCCGGTGGTGGTCACCCGCTTCGGCCTGGCCGAGGGCGAGGGCCGCCCGCATTTCTTCGACATTCTCTATCCGGTCGCCGCACTGAAGCCGCACGGCGCCGCGCTGATGGTCAAGGTTCATGGCAACAAGGACGAGGTCGAGCCCGAATGGCGCTCCGGCCTCACCCGCGCGGTGATGGCGGTTACCCTGCCCGTCCGCTCGGTGCTCGCCGAACCGACCATGCCGCTCGGCCGCCTGCTCGAGCTCAAGGAAGGCGACATCATCCCGATCGATTTCGGCCCCGAGGTTCCGGTGATGGTGGCCAAGCGCCGCCTGGGCACCGGCCTTGTCGGCACCGCCAACGGCCGCGCCGCGGTCCGCCTCACTTCGCTCGAAGAGATCAACGCAGAGGACTTCCAATGAACGACATGACGACCGCATTCCCGGTCGACTCTGCCGTCGCCGCCAATTTCCGGCTGTTGCAGGACGTCGACGTCAAGCTGACCGTCGAGATCGGCTCGACCCGGCTGACCCTGCGCGAGCTGCTCGCGCTTGGCGAAAGCAGCGTGATCGAGCTCGACCGCGAGGCCAACGAACTGCTCGACGTGTTCGTCAACGGCACGCTGATCGGCCGCGGCGAAGTCGTCACGGTCGGCGAGAAGTTCGGCGTGCGGATGACCGAGCTGGTCAGCCCGGACAAGCGCGCGGGCCGCTGATCCCATGACCTGGTACATCATCAAGCTGATCGTACTGCTGCCGCTCGTCTGCGGCCTGCTGGTCGGCTGCCTCTATGCCTGGCGCAAGCTCGAGGCCCGCCTGCCCAAGAACCAGCAGACCCGCATGGTGCAGCTCAAGGAAACGATGATGCTCTCGCCGGGCCTGCGCCTCGCGGTCATCGAGTTCGAGGGGCAGAAACTGCTCGTCTCGGTCAGCCGCAGCGGCGTCACCCTGGTGGACAAGCAGCAATGACCCGCGCCCTCGTCTCCGCCCCGCGCACGGTCGGGGGCCGCGCGGCGCTGTTCGTCGGCATCCTCGCCTTCTTCGTCCTCTTCGCCCTCCCGGCCTTCGCACAGGGTGCCGCGCCGGCGGTGCCGACCCCGGTCGCCACGCCGGGCGTGGGCGATGCGGTGGATCGCGCGCTCGGCGACCTTGGCGGCGGCAACGCGCCGCTGAGCCTGTCGCTGCAGGTCCTCATCATCATGGGCCTGCTCTCGGTACTGCCGGGCATCCTGCTGATGATGACCAGCTTCACCCGGATCATCATCGTGCTCGCCCTGCTCCGCCAGGCGCTGGGCCTCCAGCAGACTCCACCGAACCAGGTGCTGATCGGCCTCGCGCTGTTCCTCAGCTTCTTCGTGATGGCGCCGACGCTCGGCACGATGAACACGACTGCGATCCAGCCCTATTCGGCGGGCAAGATCGGCGCGAGCGAGATGATCTCCAGGTCGGGCGACGCGCTGCACGGCTTCATGATCAAGCAGACCCGCACCAAGGACGTCACCCTGTTCGCCGGGCTCGCCAAGAGCGGCCCCTATGCGAAGCCGCAGGACGTACCCTTCTCGGTGCTGCTTCCCGCCTTCGTCACCAGCGAGCTCAAGACCGCGTTCCAGATCGGCTTCCTGATCTTCCTGCCCTTCATCGTGATCGATCTCGTCGTCGCCACCGTGCTGATGGCGCTCGGCATGATGATGATGTCGCCGACGATCATCTCCCTGCCCTTCAAGCTGCTGCTCTTCGTCCTGGTCGATGGATGGGCGCTGACGATGGGCTCGCTCGCCTCCAGCTTCGTGAGTTAGCGCACATGGACGCCGAATATTTCCTCACCGTCGGCCGCGAGGCGATGTGGGTGCTGGCGCTCGCCGCCACGCCGATCCTGGTGCCCGCCTTGCTCGCCGGCCTGGTGCTCGGCATGGTCCAGGCGGCCACCTCGATCCAGGAGCAGACGCTCACCTTCGTGCCCAAGCTGGTCGTGGTCGCGATCAGCCTGGTGATCTTCGGCTCGATGATCATGGGGCTGCTCGGCGATTTCACCGTGAGCATCTTCGAGCGCATTCCGGACCTGGTGAAGTAATCGAGCGATGATGGGCTTCGGCCTCTCGATCGAGCCGCAGCTCTGGGCGCTGCTGTTCGCCATGGTGCGGATCGGCGCGGCGTTCATCACCGCGCCGATCTTCAGCGCGATGGCGATCCCGCTGCCCGCGCGCATCGCGCTCACCGGCGCGATCGGCGTGCTGGTGATGAACGTCGCGCACATCGCGCCGCCGGCGGAGATCTTCTCGCTCACCACCTTCCTCGCCATTGCCGCCGAGGCATTGATCGGCCTGGCCATGGGCTTCGTGCTGCAGGTCGCCTTTGCCGCGCCGATGGTGGCCAGCGAGGTCATCTCGATGTCGATGGGCCTCGGCTTCGCCAATGCGGTCGATCCCAATAGCGGCCATTCGACTCCCGCGATCGGCACTTTCCTATCGCTGATGCTCACCCTGATCTTCCTGGCGCTCGACGGCCATCTCGTCCTCGTCGAGCTGGTCGTGCGCAGCTATGAGGTGATGCCGCCCGGTGCCTGGATCGCGCCCGATCGGCTGCTCGGCATCGCGATGTTCGGCGGCTACACCTTCCTCGCCGGGCTGCTCCTCTCGCTGCCGATCGGCTTCCTGCTGCTCTGCCTCAACCTGATCGTCGGCATGCTGAGCCGTGCCGCCCCGGCCCTCAACCTGTTCGCGGTGGGCCTGCCCGCCAGCCTGTTGTTCGGCGTGGTCGCGCTGCTGCTCGCGCTCCCTGCGATGGGGGATTATCTCGTCGTCATCATCCGCGAAGCGCTCGCGATGATGCCGCAGCTGGTGCTCGGCTGATGTCCGAGTCCGGCGGCGAAAAGACAGAAGCCCCAACACCGAAGCGCAAGCGGAAAGCTGCGGAAGAAGGCCAAATACTCAGCTCGAAGGACTTCGGCACTGCGCTGATCGTCCTTCTCGGCTGCGCCTGGATGGCGACGCTCGGCCCCGCTTTGGTCCGCGCCTGCAAGGAAGTGATGGTCGGCAGCTTCACCTTCACCGTCGCCGATGTCGAGGATTTCGAGCCCTGGCGCCCGATCGCCGCCGCCGCATGGAAGCTCGCGCTGCCGATCGGCGGACTGCTGCTGCTCGCCATCGCCGGCGCCGTGCTCAGCCATGTCGGCCTGGCGGGCCTGCGCTGGAATTCGAAGCTGTTCGCTCCCAAGGCCTCACGCATCAACCCGGCCTCGGGCCTGGCCCGCATCTTCGGCCCCAATGGCTGGATCGAGCTGGGCAAGGGGCTGCTCAAGGTCGTGCTGCTCGGCAGCATCGGCACCTGGCTGCTCTGGTCGCTGACCAGCCGCTCGCTCGGGCTGGTCGAGGCCGACCTGCACGGCGCGATCGGCGCGATGGGCAACGAGTTCCTCTATTTGCTCTTCGTCATGGCCGGCGGGCTGCTGCTGATCGCCGGAATCGACCTGCCGATCCAGATCCTCCGCCACATGGCCAAGCTGCGCATGACCAAGCAGGAGGTGAAGGACGAGCACAAGGAAGCCGAAGGCTCGCCCGAGGCCAAGATGGCGCAGCGCCAGCGCCAGCGCCAGATCCTGAAGGGCGGCTTCCGAAAGGCGGTGGAGACCGCGCATGTCGTGATCACCAACCCGACGCACTTCGCCGTCGCGCTGCGCTACGAGCAGGGCCAGGACCAGGTGCCGGTGGTGGTCGCCAAGGGGCGCGGCGCAACTGCATTGGCGATCCGCGAGCTGGCCGGCGAACTCGACGTGCCGATCCTCGAATATCCGCAGCTCGCCCGCGCAGTCTATTACACCAGCAAGGAAAACCAGCAGATCCGCGACGACCTCTACATGGCGGTGGCGACCGTGCTCGCCTTCGTCTTCCAGGTCAGCGGGCGTGCCGGCGCGGTCCAGCCGCCGGTCACCGTGCCCGACACCGCGCTTTTCGACGAAAACGGCCGGAAACAGGCGCGTCCGCACTAAAACCGGCAGCGCTCCGGCCGTTTAACGGTGGGAGAGCAGGGGGACGAAATGGCCGTCGAATCGATCGCGAAGACGCTGGGCACCGGATCGGGGATCGATGTCACCGCGCTGGTCACCTCGCTTGTCGAGAACAGCTTCGCCAACAAGAACCAGGCGATCACCACCAAGAACGACGCGCTCACCGCGCAGATCTCCTCGGTCAGCACGATCAAGGGGAACATCAGCGACTTCGCTACGGCGCTCGCCTCGCTCACCAGCTCGGGCTCGCTCGCCACCCAGCCGACCAGCTCGAACACCGGGATCGTCAATGTCAGCCGGCTTTCCGGCGCCGACCTCGCCGGGCTGAACGCGACGATGGAAGTCCGCCAGCTCGCCCAGGGCCAGGTCTCCAGCTCGCAGGCATTCAGCGGCGGCAGCAGCAGCGTGGTCGGCGGGGGCAAACTCACCCTGAGCTTCGGCACCGCGACGGTGACCAACGGCGCAATGACCGGCTTCACCCAGGGCGGCGGCACGCCGGTCGACATCGACATTCCGGCCAACGCCACGCTGTCCGACGTCGCCGCTGCGATCAACGCCAAGAAGGCCGGCGTCACCGCCACGATCCTGAGCGATTCGACCGGCGCGCGGCTGGTACTCAAGAGCGCGACCGGCTCGTCCCAGGCATTTACGCTCAGCGGCACCGACGGCCTTTCCCAGCTCGATGTCGGCCCCGGCGCGACCGGCTCGACGATCAGCGCGACCGCGCAGGACGCCCGGGTCGCGATCGACGGCGTCGAGGCGAAATACCCGACCAACAGCATCACCACGATGATCCCCGGCGCGCGGATCGACCTGGTCTCCGCCGCGGTCGGCACCAAGGTGACGATCGGCGCCAACTCGCCGACCACCGCGCTCAGCCAGGCGGTGTCGAACTTCGTCGAGACCTATAACGAAGTGTTCAAGGCAGTGCAGACGGCGACAGATCCGGTCAACGGCCCGCTCAAGTCCGATCCCGCCGCCAAGCAGCTGCTCCAGCAGCTCAAGCGGCTGACGCTGAGCGACCTGGTTCCCGGTGCCGCCGTCGATTCCCCATCCAAGCTCGCCGATCTCGGCGTGAAGACCAATCGTGACGGCACGCTGAGCCTCGACAGCGCGCGGCTGTCCAAGGTGCTCACCGACTATCCCAACGACGTCGAGAAGATCTTCGCCGAGGGGGCGGGACTGACCAAGGCGCTTTCCGGCATCTCGGATATCGCGACCAGCACCAAGAGCGGCCTGGGCGCCAGCGCCGACAAGTACAGCAAGGCGCAGGAAGACCTGGCCGACCAGAAGACCAAGATCGCCTCGGATACCGAGAAGCTGCGCGATCGCATGACCCAGCAATTCGCCGCGATGGACGCCAAGGTCGCCGCGTACAAGTCGACCCAGACCTTCCTGCAGCAGCAGATCGACGCCTGGAACGCGAAGGACTGATGCGTTACGCCTCGGCCCTGGCCGCCAACCCTGCGGACACCTATCGCCAGATCGACATTGTCGGCCGGACCGCCGGCGGCGATCCGCACGCGCTGGTCGGGCTGCTCTACGAGGAAGGCATCGCCGCGCTGCGCACCGCCGCCTGGGCAGTCGAACGCCGAAACTATTCCGTCCGCGGCGAGCGCGTCGCCCGCGCCACCGCCATCCTGTTTGCGCTCGAGGCCGGGCTCGATTTCGACAAGGGCGGCGAAGTCGCCAAGACGCTCGCCACTTTCTATCACGGACTGCGCGGCGAGATCCTGCAGGCCGCGACCGGCACCGATCCCGCGCCGTTCCGCGAGGCGGCGAATAGCCTGGACGAAATCGCCCGCGCCTGGAGCAGCCTCAAGGCCAGCGTCGCCTAGCTTTCATATGCCTGCGAAAGCAGGAGCACGGTGCGCGGGTTTTCGGCTCGCCTACTCCCCGTTCCAGCGCGCCAGCACCTCCCCCACATTCTCTTCCACCGCCGGCAGGACCTCGGCAGGCGTTGCGGAGAAGCGCGGCGCCGGCATCGGCTGCATCGCACCGCCCGATGCCGCGAAGGTACCGCGCGCGCGATTGTGCGGATGGAGCGGCGCCTCGGTGAGCGAGAGCACCGGCGACACGCACCCTTCTCCGCCTTCGAACAGCGCCGCCCATTCGTCGCGCCCGCGTGAGGCGAAGGCGGCGGCGAGCTCTTCGGTCAGCGCCGGCCAGCAGCTGCGGTCGAACTGGTCAAACTTCTCCGCCGCGATGCCGAGCCCGGCGCAGAGCGCGCGAAAGGCCTGGGGATCGAGCGCCCCTACCGCGACATGGCGGCCATCGGCGCAGGCATAGCAGCGATAATAGGGCGCCCCGCCATCGACCATGTTGGCGGCCCGTACATCGGACCAGCGGCCCGAGGCGTGAAGCGCGTAATAGAGCGACATCATCGATGCGGTGCCGTCCACCTGCGCCGCCTCGATCACCTGGCCGCGTCCGGTCGCCTGGGCAGCGAGGATGGCGGAGACCAGGCCGAGCGCGAGGAACAGCGATCCGCCGGCATATTCGCCGATCAGGTTGAGCGGCGGCACCGGCGCGGCGGCCGGGCCGATCGCGTGGAGCGCTCCCGAGAGCGCGAGATGGTTGATGTCGTTGCCCGGCGTGCCGGCGAGCGGCCCCTCGCGCCCCCAGCCGCTGGTGCGGGCATAGACGAGCCGGGGATTGAGCGCGAGGCAGCGCGCCGGATCGAGCCCGACCTGCTCGGCCACGCCGGGCCGATAGCCTTCGATCACGCCGTCCGCCTCGGCGATCAGCGACAGGGCCTGCTCGCGCCCCGCCGCCTGGCTGAGATCGAGCGACACCTCCGAGCGGCCGCGATAGAGTGGCGCGGCCAGGGTGCTGCCTTCGCTGCCCGGCCGACGGATCCGGATCACGTCGCAGCCGAGATCGGCGAGCAGCATGCCGGCGAACAGCACGCTGCCCGGCATGTCGAGTTCGATGATGCGCAGGCCCGCCAGGGGACCGTGCGTTGCTGCAACCATTTGGGTCCCCCTTGGACGTTTCACCCATGCATAGCCGCAGCTTGCGCCCCAGGTCCACGGCGGCGCACACTCTGGCGCTCGCCCGAGCTTTGGGTTAGCGCAGCCGCATGTCGGCACCTCACATCGTCGCGCTGGGCGGCACCCTGCGCCCCGAATCCGCCACCGGACGCCTGCTCGCGGCAACGCTCGCCAAGGCCGAGGCGCGCGGTGCCCGCACCACATTGCTCACCGGCGAGGCGATCGCCTTTCCCCATTACGAGCCGGGCAATGTCGAGGGGAATCCGGCGGTGATGCGCTATCTCGAGGCGCTGCGCTCGGCCGATGCGGTGATCGTCGGCTCGCCCGGCTATCACGGCACGCTCTCGGGCCTGGTCAAGACCGCGCTCGACTATGTCGAGGCGCTGAGCAAGGACGAGCGGCCCTATTTCGACGGGCTGCCCGTCGGCCTGATCGCCACCGCCGCCGGCTGGCAGGCAGCGGTCTCGACCCTGCAGGCGCTGCGCACCATCACCCATGCCCTGCGCGGCTGGCCGACCCCGATGGGCCTGGCGATCAACACGGTCGAGCCGGGCGACGCCCTCGACAAGTGCAACGGCCCGATGGACGTGATGGTGGGGCAGATCTTCAACTTCCTGGGACGCTGATCCAAGCAGGGTTGCCCGCCACTTAACTGTTTCGTGATTGTTGCAGGCGTAGAATGCCGGCCATGGACGAGGCTTCGGCACAGGAAGGCATCGGTAGTCGCCGACGCGCCACGCGTACCATCCTGGCCGTCGACGACAGCCGGACGAACCTGCACGTCCTCGCCCATCGCCTTGGCCAGCTCGGCTATCTCGTCGTACTCGCCGATGGCGGATCCCAGGCGCTGGAGCTGGTCTCCGCCCGCGGCTTCGATCTCGTCCTGGTCGACCGGGTGATGCCCGAAGTCTCGGGCCTCCACGTGCTCCAGGAAATCCGCGGCACGCGCGACACCACCGATCTGCCGGTGATCATGGTCACCAGCCAGGCCGACCCGCGCGGCGCGATCGAAGCGCTGCAGGCAGGCGCCGACGATTATCTCGAGCGGCCCTATGAATTCGAGGAACTCGCCGCTCGGATCGAGCGGGTACTTGCGCGCTCCGACCGGATGGAGGAGCTCAAGCGCTCCAACCTAGCGCTCGACGCACGCATCGCCGCCCGGGCGATCGAGCTGGGCGAGGCACGCAGCGACCTCGCCGCCACCCGCGCCGAGCTGGCCCGCTTCCGCCGCTGAGCCTCTAGCGCTCGAACCAGTGCCGGCCGAGGAAATAGCCGGCGATCGCCACCGCCATCACCACGCACAGCGCCACCACCCCCGCAAAGGCCCAGGGCTCGTGTGCAAAGGGAATGCCGGCCACGTTCATCCCAAGCAGGCCGGTGATGAAGGTCAGCGGCAGGAACACCATCGCCACCACCGCGATCATCAGCGAGCGCTGGTCGATCAGCTCGGAGCGCAGGTCGGTGAGCGTCTCATGGGTGAGCGCGGCACGCTCGCGGATGCTCTCCAGCTCCTCGGCCATGCGCGCGGCGCGGTCGGCGGCGGCGGCGAGGTGGAGCCTATCGTCCTCGGCCAGCCATTCGACCGGCAGCCCGGCCAGCTTCTCCAGCGCGGCGCGCTGCGGATAGAGGAAGCGTCTGAGCCCGATCGCCTTGACCCGCGTCTCGTTGACCAGCCGGCGCAGGTCGAAGGCGCGGTGGCGCGAGATCTGCTCCTCGCAATCGTCGAGCGAATCGCCCAGCTCGGCGACCATCGGGTCGAGCTCCTCGGTGATCGCCTGGGCGATCGCCGCGATCAGGTCGCCCGGATCGAGGACCTTGCCGTCCTCGACCTGCTTGCGCACCGGCTGCACCGCATTGAGCTGCTTGCGCGAGACCGAGAAGACGCAGCCGCCATGCGCGTACATCCGGATCGAGGCGAGCGGATCGGAGCTGTCGAGCGTCTCGGACGACATGCCGCGCAAGTTGATCAGCGCCGCCGGGCCGAACAGGTCGCAGCGCGGACGCGTCTCCATCGCGGTCAGCGCCTCGATCACCGGCTGGGGCAGCTTTGCCTCGCCACTCAGCCAGAGCTGGGCGCGCTCGTCATTGGTGTTGAGGTGAATCCAGCTGAGCGGGGCATTCTTGCCCAGCGCTTCCTTGAGGATCGGCTGCTCCACCTTCCCGTCATGGACGATATAGGCGAAGCCGCTCACGCGCCGATCTCCAGCCAGACCGAGAGGCCGGGACCCGGCGCCTCGGGGGGAGCGGTGCAGGCGATACGCGGGGCATCGGCGCGGGCGCGGTCTAGGATGGCGGTCGGCACGTCCGGGAGATGGTACACGCGCTCGGCCTGCGCAAGCGCACGCGCCTGGCGCAGGGTGAGATCGTCGGGATCGGCGCTGGTCAGGACGAAGCGCACCAGCCGGGGCCCCTCGGGCTTGCCGATCCGCCCGACCACGTCGCCGCCCAGCCCCTCGGCCAGCGCGGCGCCGATCGCGCGACGCCGGTCGGCGATGTCGGGGAAGCGCCCGCGCAGCTCCGGCCGCGCCGCCTGCAATGCCCTGGCGGTCTCGCCCAGATCGGCGGGCAGCTCGGCCTCGAGCTTCTGGCGGATCGCCGCCGCCAGCCCGGCTGACACCCCGCCGGTACCCACCGCCACCAGCACCGGATCGCGCTCGACGATCGCGGGCAGGGTGAAGTCGCACAGGTCGGGCCGGTCGACGGTGTTGACGAGCACGCCGCGGGCACGCAGCCGCGCAACAATGGGTTCAGGATCCTCGGTGGCGACGATGGCGAGCGCGGCCTGGGCCTCCTCGCCGACGATCGCCGCGCCGGCGCGCTCGAGCAGCCGGCGCTTGGCTTCCGCCGCCTCGCCGCTGCCGATCAGCATCACCGGCCGCCCTGCCAGCTTCACGAAGATCGGCAGGGCGTTCAGTGTCATGCTTCGAGCCAGTCCGGGATCTGCTCTTCGCCCATGATCGTCTCGGCGGTGATCCGCCCCGCGACGACCTCGAACCGCTCGCCCGAGACCAGCACCTCGGGCACCAGCGCGCGGCTGTTGTACGTGCTGGCCATGGTCGCGCCGTACGCGCCGGCGCTCTGCAGCACCGCCAGGTCGCCGCCCTTCAGCGCGTCGATCTCGCGGTTCTTGAGGAACACGTCGCTGCTCTCGCAGACCGGTCCGCAGACATTGGCGACCATCGTCTCGCCGCTCGGCGTGACCGAGGCAAAACCGTGATAGGCGTCGTACAGCGCCACGCGCTGCAGGTCGTTCATCGCCGCGTCGACCACTACCCAGGGATTGGTCACGCCCGGCTTCACCCACAGCACTTCGGTGAGCAGCACGCCGGCATTGGCCGAGATGTGGCGGCCCGGCTCGAACATCAGCTCGACGTCCCAGTCCCTGGTCACGCGCGCGACCATCTCGCCGAACGCGGCCGAGGTCGGCGGCACGTCGTCGGGCTTGTAGGCGACGCCCAGGCCGCCGCCCAGGTCGACATGGGTGATGGTATGGCCGGCCGCACGCAGCTCGGCGACCAGCTTGCCGACCCGCTCGAACGCGGCCTCGAGCGGGGCGAGGCTGAGCAGCTGGCTGCCGATGTGCACCGCCACGCCGCGCAGGTTGATGCCTTCCAGCTTCGCCAGCCGGTCGAAGATCGCCGGCGCCTGGTCGATCGGCAGGCCGAACTTGTTCTCGGCCTTGCCGGTCGAGATCTTCTCGTGCGTGCCGGCATCGACGTCCGGGTTCACGCGCAGCGCCGCCGGCGCGACCAGCCCCTTCGAATGCGCGATCTCGGCGAGGACCGCGCCCTCTTCCTCGAGCTCGAGGTTGAACTGGCCGATCCCGGCATCAAGCGCCTGGTGCAGCTCCTTGCGGGTCTTGCCGACGCCCGAGAACACCACGTCATGCGCCGGGATGCCGGCCGCCAGCGCACGCGACAGCTCGCCGCCCGAGACGACATCGGCGCCATAACCCTCGTTCGCCAGCAGGCGGAGCACGGCGAGGTTCGGATTGGCCTTCACCGCGAAGGCGACATGATGCCGGCCGACCGGCTTCAGCCCCTCGCGAAAGGCGCGGGCGGATTCGCGGAAAGCCTCGGTCGAATAGACATAGACGGGGGTACCGACCTGCTCGGCGATGCGCGCGAGCGGAACATTCTCGGCGTGCAGTTCGCCGCCGATCACTTCGAAATGGGACACTGAAAGACTTCCTGTAGGAGCTTAGCGCGGCGGCAGGTCGAACGTGTCGGTGCGCCGCTGGTCAGAGCTTTGGATGAGGTCGTCGCTGCGTGCCGGACGCGTCTGGACGGGGGCTTGGAGAAGGTCGCTCGGCGACGGCGTCGCTTTCGCACCATAGGGCGCGGCCGGCAGCGATGCCGTCGCCGCGGGTTTGAGCCCCTCTCGCGCGCCACAGCCCGCCAGGGCGAGCCCAAGTGCCAGCACCACCAGTCGCTTCATCGCCCTTCCTCCTGACGGCTCTTGCGCGCCGCCGCGATCGCCTCACGCACCCGCTTGGGCGACGTGCCGCCAAAGCTGGTACGGCTCGACACCGAAGCGTCGACGCTGAGAACGCCATATACGCGCTCGTCGATCCGCGAGTCGATTTCCTTGAGTTGGGTGATCGATAGCTGATCGAGACGGATGCCCGCCTGTTCCGCCATCGCCACCGCGCGCCCGGTGATGTGGTGCGCCTCGCGGAACGGGATACCGCCCTCGCGCACCAGCCAGTCGGCCAGGTCGGTCGCCGTGGAGAAGCCCGCCTCGGCCGCCGCGCGCATCCGCTCCAGCCGGAAGGTCGCGCTCTCGACCATGCCGGTCATCGCCGCGATCGACAGGCCGAGCAGGTCGTGCGCCTCGAACACCGGCGGCTTGTCGTCCTGCATGTCCTTCGAATAGGCGAGCGGCAGGCCCTTCATCGTGATCATGAGGCTAACGAGCGCACCGGTGATCCGTCCCGAATGCCCGCGCACCAGCTCGGCCGCGTCGGGATTGCGCTTCTGCGGCATGATCGAGCTGCCGGTCGACCATTGATCGCTCAGCGAGACGAAGCCGAAGGGCTGGCTCGCCCAGATCACGAACTCCTCGGCCAGCCGGCTGAGGTGCAGCGCGGTCTGCGAGGCGGCGGTCAGATATTCGATCGCGAAGTCGCGGTCGGATACCGAATCGAGCGAGTTGCGCGTCGGCCCGTCAAAGCCGAGCGCTTTTGCCGTCGCTTCACGGTCGAGGTTGAAACCGGTGCCGGCCAAAGCCGCCGAGCCGAGCGGGCAGAGGTTGAGCCGCGCCCTGGCATCGGTGAAGCGCGAACGGTCGCGTCCGATCATCTCGAAATAGGCCATCAGATGATGGCCCAGCGTCACCGGCTGCGCGACCTGCAGATGGGTGAAGCCCGGCATCACGCTGTCGGCATGTTCCTCGGCGCGGGCGAGCAGCGCGTCCTGCAGCGCGCCCAGCGCCGCCTCGGCCTGGTCGATCGCGTCGCGCACCCAGAGGCGGAAATCGGTCGCCACCTGGTCGTTGCGCGAGCGGGCGGTATGGAGCCGCCCCGCGGTCGCGCCGATCTTCTGCGCCAGCCGCGATTCGGCGAGCATATGGATATCCTCGAGCGCCAGATCCTCGGGCACGCCCTCGGCCTCGAAATCCGCCGCGACCTCGCCCAGGCCGGCATGGATCGCCGCGGCATCCTCGGCCGCGACGATGCCCTGCGCGCCGAGCATGGTCACATGTGCCTGGCTCCCGCGCAGATCCTGGCGCCACATTCGCTTGTCGAAGGGAATGGATGCGTTAATCTCGCGCATGACTGCAGACGGGCCTTCGGCGAAGCGCCCACCCCACATGGCATTGGAGCTGTCCTTGCGCTCGGCTATCTCACTTCTCCTGCTCGGCACCCTGATGATCGCGGGGTGCGATAAGCGCTCCGGGCCCGGAAGCCAAGCAAACGAAACTATGCCGGCGGCCAATACGGCCGCAGGTGCCCCTGCGGCGGCGGACGCGCCGGCGGACAAGGGCAAGGTCGATCGCAGCCACAAGGGCGAGGCGGCGCCTTCGACGCCCTTCACCGATCCGGACGGCAAGAAGACGACGCTGGCCGCGTTCAAGGGCAAGCCGGTGCTGCTCAACCTCTGGGCGACCTGGTGCATTCCGTGCCGCGCCGAGATGCCGACGCTGGACGCACTGGCCGGGCAGAAGGGCGATGCGCTGCCGGTGATCACGCTGAGCCAGGACTTCAAGGGACGCGAATCCGTCGATCCCTATTTCGCCAAGGCCGGCTTCAAGCATCTGAAGCCCTGGACCGACATCGACGCGGCGTTCAGCCTCGGCATGGAAGCCAATCTGCCGACCACGATCCTCTATGATTCGGCCGGCAAGGAAGTCTGGCGCGTCTCGGGCGAGATGGACTGGGCGGGCGCCACGGCGGCGGCGCTGCTGGCGGAGGCGAGCTAGGCCTCCTGCCCACCCGTCATCCCCGCGAAAGCGGGGACCCATCTCGCGCACTATCGGCAAATACAGCCGGTTCGTGCTTGGATCGTCCTGGAGATGGGTCCCCGCTTTCGCGGGGATGACGATGGTTGGCATCGTCCTCTGCTGGCTCAACCTTGCAATGTAGGATTTTGCCTGCTCGGCTGCGGCGGCCGGAACCAATGCCGACCGCTCTTTGATACCGTAGGAAGAATAGGACCCCGCCCGCGCAAGGAAGTTGCGAGACGCGCTGCGTTTGCGGGAAGTGTGTCAACTTTCGCGCCGCGAAAACCCGCTCCCGGCGTGGACTTCGTGCACTTCGGCGAGTCGGCGCGGCAACCGATGTAGGACTTGTGCGCCGCGCCATTCTCGGGAACACTCCCCGAAATGACAGGCGAACCCACGGTAGGCCGCGACCTTTCCGGCCCGCGCATCGTCACGCTTCCCGCCCGGCCCGAGCCGATCCGGGTTAGCGCCGATGAAACGGCGATCGTCGTGATCGACATGCAGAATGCCTATGCCTCGCCCGGCGGCTATGTCGACCAGGCGGGGTTCGACATCTCCGGATCGGCGGGGACGATTCACAAGATCGCCGCGGTACTCGACACCGCCCGCGCGGCCGGCATGCCGGTCATCTATCTCCAGAATGGCTGGGACCCGGACTATGTCGAGGCCGGCGGCCCCGGCTCGCCCAACTGGCACAAGTCCAATGCGCTGAAGACGATGCGCGCCAGGCCCGAGCTCAGCGGCAAGCTGCTCGCCCGCGGGACCTGGGATTACGAGCTGGTCGATGCGCTGGCGCCGAAACCCGGCGACATCCGCCTCCACAAGACCCGCTACAGCGCCTTCTTCAACTCGCAGCTCGATTCGACGCTGCGGGCGCGCGGCATCCGCAATATCGTCTTTGTCGGCATCGCCACCAATGTCTGCGTCGAGAGCACGCTGCGCGACGGCTTCCACCTCGAATATTTCGGGGTGATGCTCGAGGATGCGACGCATCATTTGGGGCCGCCGATGATGCAGGAAGCCACGGTCTACAATGTCGAGAAGTTCTTCGGCTGGGTCTCCACCACGGCCGACTTCTGCGGCAGCTTCGGCCAATTGCCCGGCCAGGATTCCTAAGGAGCAAGCGATGCCGTTCGAGCCGATCAACCCACCCCAGTTCCCCACCCCGATCGCGCCTTATTCGGCCGGGGCCAAGGCGGGCAACACGGTCTATGTCTCCGGCGTGCTGGCGCTCGGCGAGGGGGGCATCGTCCTCCATGTCGGCGATGCCGCCGGCCAGACCCGCCACATCCTCGAGGTCATCAAGACCACGCTCGAGGCGGCCGGTGCCAGCCTCGAGGACGTGGCGATGAACCATATCTTCCTCAAGGATTTCGCCGACTATCCGGTCTTCAACCAGATCTATGCCGAGTATTTCCCCGGCGCCAAGCCGGCGCGCTATTGCATCAAGGCCGATCTGGTGAAGCCCGATTGCCTGGTCGAGATCGCCTCGGTGGCGCATATCGGCTGATGCCTGAGGCGGCGGGGCTCTATTATGAGGAACATGGCAGCGGACCGCCGCTGATCCTTTCCGCCGGCATGGGCGGATCGGGCAATTACTGGCGACCGAACCTGCCCGCCCTGGCCGAGCGCCACCGCGTCATCCTCTACGATCATCGCGGCACCGGTCGCTCGGACCGCACTGTCACGCCGCGGATCGAGAGCATCGGCGAGGATATCGCCCGGCTGATGGACGCGCTCGGCATCGAGAAGACATCGATCCTCGGCCATGCGATCGGCGGCATGGGCGGCCTCAGCCTGGCGCTCGACATGCCGGAGCGTGTCGACAGGCTGGTGGTGGTCAATGGCTGGGGCCGGCTCGATCCCTATACGCGGCGCTGCTTCGATGCCCGGCTGGCGCTGCTGCGCGCCTATGGACCCGGCAAATATGTCGATGCCCAGCCGATCTTCCTGTTCCCGCCCCGCTGGATCTCGGAGAATCACGCCCGACTGGAGGAGGAGGCCAGGCACCATGTCGCCGGCTTCCCGGCCGAGATGGTCGAGGCGCGCATCCTCGAGGCGCTGCAGTTCGACCTGATCGACCGGCTCGAAGCCGCGCCACTCGCCACGCCCGTGCTGCTGCTGGTCAGCGACGACGATGCGCTAGTGCCGCCGGGCTGCTCGGAGCAGCTTGCGCAAGTCATCCCGCGGGCGCAGCTTGTCCGCATGCCCTGGGGAGGGCACGCCTGCAACGTCACCGATCCGACGGGCTTCGAAGCCCGGGTGCTCGCATTTCTGGGGGATTAGCAATGGAAGTCGGCGTCTTCGTTCCCATCAACAACAATGGCTGGCTGATCAGCGAGAACGCGCCGCAGTACATGCCGAGCTTCGATCTCAACAAGGAGATCGCGCTGCGAGCCGAGAAGCACGGCCTCGATTTCCTGCTCTCGATGATCAAGCTGCGCGGCTTTGGCGGCAAGACCGAGTTCTGGGAATATGGCCTGGAGAGCTTCACGCTGATGGCCGGGCTCGCCGCGGTCACCGAGAAGATCAAGATCTACGCCACCTGCCCGACGCTGGTCATCCCGCCGGCCTTTGCCGCGCGGATGTGCAACACGATCGATTCGATCAGCCATGGCCGGTTCGGGCTCAACCTGATCACCGGCTGGCAGCGGCCCGAGTACAGCCAGATGGGGCTGTGGCCGGGCGACGAGCATTTCCGCAACCGCTACCAGATGCTCGACGAATATGCCCAGATCCTGCGCGAGCTGTGGGAGACCGGGCGCAGCGACCTGAAGGGCGAATATTACCAGATGGACGATTGCCTCGTTCGTCCCACGCCCCAGGGCGAGATGAAGATCATCTGCGCCGGCTCGTCGGACGAGGGCCTCGCCTTCTCGGCGAAATGGGCGGACTATGCCTTCTGCCTCGGCAAGGGTGTCAACACGCCGACCGCCTTCGCCTTCAACAACGAGCGGCTGGCCGAAGCCACGGCGAAGACCGGGCGCGACGTAAAGGTGTTCGTGCTGGTCATGGTGATCGCAGACGAGACCGACGAGGCGGCGATGGCCAAGTGGCAGTCCTATCGCGACGGGCTCGACATCGACGCGGTGCGCTGGCTGATCGACCAGGGCGCGGCCGATAAGAACAACCCGACCACCAATGTGCGCCAGCTCGCGGCGCCCGAAGGCGCGGTGAACATCAACATGGGCACTTTGGTCGGCAGCTATGAGAGCGTCGCGCGGATGCTCGACGAGATGGCCGAAGTACCGAACACCGGCGGCGTGCTGCTGACCTTCGACGACTTCCTGGACGGGGTCGAGAATTTCGGCACGCGCATCCAGCCGCTGATGAAGAGCCGCGCCGGGCGCTGAGCGCACGCAGCCTTTTTGCCGGCAAATCGTTTCGGGGGTGGGATTTTCTCGAAGTCGGAGAAGCAAGCATGAAGAAGCTGACTTCCCTCGCCGCAATGGCGATTCTCCTCGCACCGGCGATCGCCGAGGCGCAGCAGCACCGGCCAGGCGATCGTCCGCCCGGCCAGTCCGGCCAGCGACCGCCCTCCGGCGGGCATCATGGCGGTCCCGGCGGCCCTGGCGGTGGTCCGGCCCGGCCCAATCCGGGCCAGCCGGGTGTCCGTCCGCCTGCGCCGCGCCCGCCGGTGGTGCGTCCGCCGAACCCGCGCCCGCCCGTCGCACGCCCGCCGCACCGCCCCGGCATCGGCCGCCCGCCGCAGTTCCGGCCGATCCACCGGCCGCCGTTCCGCTATCCGCCCGGCTATCGCTACCAGCGCTGGTCGATCGGCGGCCTGCTGCCGCTGCTCTTCCTGTCGAACAATTATTATTATGACGGCTGGTACGATCTCGGCCTCGGCGCGCCGCCGCGTGGCTATCGCTGGGTGCGCTACGGACCAGACCTGCTGCTGGTCAATGTGCGCACGCGCCGCGTGGTCGATGTGATCTACGGCGCCTTCTACTGAGAACCGAAAGGGCGCGGTCCAATCCGGATCGCGCCCCTCTTTCCCAGGCGATTCTCCAGACGCAAGCGATTCGCTGCCGCTCTGCAGCGGCTGTGTGCGTTCGCTGCAGAGCGCTGAATTTGAGGGAAAATTGGATGCCCCGTGAGGATTCGAACCTCAATTGACGGAGTCAGAGTCCGTAGTCTTACCTTTAGACGACGGGGCATCACGCGGCATCACTGCCGGCAGGCCGGGCGCAATACGGTGCCGATCCCCCGCTGTCAACGGCCCGTGCCTTGCTCCCGTCTCCACTCTCGGCTAGCCTCGCATCTAAGCACCGGCGGCGAAAAAGCCGTGACGGAACAGAACATAAGCGAGTGATATGATGGGGGATGGCACCGCCAATATGCCCCGCGGCCGTGGTTCCGGAAAAGTCCGGAGGGGCGCGCCGCCCATGCAGCGGCCCCAGGAGCGGCCGATACGCGGGCGACCGGGCGAAGCGCGCCACTATGCGGCGCTCGACCTGGGCACCAATAATTGCCGATTGCTGATCGCGCGGCCTCAGGGATCGGGCTTCGCGGTGATCGATGCCTTTTCGCGAATCGTCCGGCTGGGCGAGGGGCTGGCGACCAGCGGCAAGCTGTCCGACGCTGCGATCGAGCGCACCATCGTCGCGCTCAAGATTTGCGCCGAGAAGCTGAAGCGCCGCAACGTGACGCTCGCCCGCTCGGTGGCGACCGAGGCGTGCCGTCAGGCATCCAACGGCACCGAATTCATCGAGCGCGTCTATCGCGAGACGGGAATCGCACTCGACATCATCACCGCCGAGGAGGAGGCGCGGCTCGCCGTGCTCGGCTGCCACGCGCTGCTGGAGCCCGGCGACGGCCCGGCGCTGGTGTTCGACATCGGCGGCGGCTCCACCGAACTGGTGCTGCTCGATTCGCGCGGCGGCGACGTGCCCCGCATCCTCGACTGGCACAGCGCGCCCTGGGGCGTGGTCTCGCTGACCGAGGCTTCGGGACATGCCGAGACCGCGGAGGATCGCGCCGCGCTCTATGCCAGCATGCGTGCGCGAGTCGCGGATAGCTTCGCGCCCTTCGCCAAGCGCCTGCGGCCACCGCGCGGGGTCCCGCGGCTGCTCGGCACCTCGGGCACCGTCACCACGCTCGCCAGCGTGCATCTGGGGCTCGCCGCCTATGATCGCTCGGTCGTGGACGGGCTGATCGTCCCTGCCCCGGCGATGCGCGAGGTGAGCCAGCGCATCTCGGGCATGAGCATGGCCGAGCGCAGCCAGGTGCCGTGCATCGGCTCCGAACGCGCCGACCTCGTCGTCGCCGGCTGCGCGATCCTGGAAACGATCCTCGACCTTTGGCCCGCCGAGCGGCTAGGGATCGCCGACCGCGGCATCCGGGAAGGAATCCTGCGCCGCCTGATCAATGGGAGAATCTTGTGAGTCGAGGCGGCGGACGCGGCCATACCCGCGTGCTGACGGCACGCAAGCGCACGGCGCAATCGACGCGCTGGCTCGAACGCCAGCTCAACGATCCGTACGTCAAGCGTGCCAAGGCCGAGGGCTATCGCAGCCGCGCCGCCTACAAGCTGATCGAGCTCGACGAGAAGTTCGGCTTCCTCAGGGGCAAGAAGCGCGTACTCGACCTGGGCATCGCCCCGGGCGGCTGGACCCAGGTGGTGCGCCGGCGGCTGCCCAAGGCGCCGGTGGTCGGCATCGACCTGCTGCCCGTCGACCCGATCGACGGCGCGATCATCCTGCAGATGGACTTCATGGACGATGCCGCCCCCGACCGGCTGATCGAGGAGCTGGGCGGTGCGCCCGACCTGATCGTCTCGGACATGGCAGCCAACACCGTCGGCCATCCGCAGACCGACGCGCTGCGGACCATGGGCCTGGTCGAGACCGCGCTCGATTTCGCGATCCAGGTGCTCGAGCCCGGCGGCGATTTCGTGGCGAAGGTGTTCGCCGGCGGCGCCGATTCTTCGCTGGTCGCCGAAATGAAGCGCAACTTCGCCACGGTGAAGCACGCCAAGCCGCCGTCGAGCCGCAAGGGATCGGTCGAGTGGTTCGTGGTGGCGCAGGGCTTCAAGGGTAGGAAGGCGGTACCGGTAGAGGAATGATCCCGCTCGCCGCCTCGCTCTGGGTCGTGGCGATCGCGCTACTCGTGCTCAAGCTGGTGGCGACGATCATCCTGCTCCTCCGCCCGCGTGCGACACGGCTGGCCACCACCCAAGGCAGGTGGCTGTGGTGGGCGAGCAAGATCACACCGGTCATCGCTGTGCCCTGCCTGATCGTCGCGGCATTGATCGAGCAGGATCGCACCGGGCTCTGGGTCTGGTCGCTGATGATGGTGTTCGTAGTGGTCGCCGTGCCGCTCAAGATCTGGCAGCGCTTCGGGCAGGCCTGACAAACAAAAGGGCCCCGGAATCGCTTCCGGGGCCCTTTTGCTTGGTTCAGCGAATCGCCGGCTCAGCCGTCGTAGTCGCCGCCCAGATTCTGATTGCGCGGCGGGGCAGCGGCGGTGAGGCGGAGCGCCTCGGCCGACGCGGCGATCGAGCCGACCTCGTCCGGGGCCTCCTCGTCGTCGATCTGGACGCGCTGCAGGCTCGAGACCACGGCTTCCTCGAGGTGAGTCGGGCGCACCGTCTCCTCGGCGATCTCGCGCAGGGCGACGACCGGGTTCTTGTCGCGGTCGCGATCGATGGTCAGATCGGCGCCGCCCGAGATCTGGCGAGCGCGCTGCGCCGCGAACAGCACGAGATCGAAACGGTTGGGAACCTTGTCGACGCAATCTTCGACAGTGACGCGCGCCATCTACGCTTCCTTGAAAAACGGAGTATCCGGGAAAGGCGGCGATCTAGGGCCCGGCTGTGGAAAAGTCAAGAAAATGGCACCCGAGAACCGAATGCGGGTCCGGCGCGTTGGGAACGCTGCCGCAACGACAGGAACCCGATCTTGGAAGCGCTCGCCCCTCTTGCTCCCGTCCCGCCGCTCCCGCATCACCAGCCGATGCGCTTCACCCAGCCGAGCTACACTGTCGAAGGCAACCGGCTGACGCTGCTGCCCGACGGGCCAGAACGGCTCGAGGCTCTGCTCGACCTGATGCGCCGCGCCAAGCGGACGCTGCGCGTGCTCTACTACATCTATGTCGATGACGAGGCCGGCTCGGCGGTGCGCCAGGCGCTGATCGACGCGGCGGCGCGCGGGGTGAAGGTCAGCCTGATCGTCGACGGGCTGGGCAGCGAGCATGCCCAGAGCCGGCGCTTCTTCGATCCGCTCCACGAGGCCGGCGTCGATGTCTGCCGCTTCGTGCCGCGCTGGGGGCGGCGCTACCTGCTGCGCAACCACCAGAAGCTGGCGCTCGCCGACGAAGAGCGGGTGATCGTCGGCGGGTTCAACATCGAGGACAGCTATTTCGGCACGATCGCCGAATCCGCCTGGCGCGACCTGGGCCTGCTGATCGAAGGGCCGGCCGCCGGGCGCTTGGTCGGCTATTTCGATGCGCTGTCGAACTGGGCCAAGCGACCGCGCGCCAGCTTGCGCAAGCTCGCCAAGACGCTGCGCACCTGGAGCGAGCCCGAAGGTGCCACGCGCTGGCTGTTCGGCGGCCCGATGCGCCGGCTCTCGCCCTGGGCACGCGAAGTGAAGCGCGACATGGAGCGGGCGCAGTCGATCGACATCATCGCCGCGTATTTCGCCCCCAACCCGGCGATGCTGCGCCGGCTCGACCGCGCCGGCCAGCGCGGACGGGTGCGGCTGGTGCTGCCGTCCAAGCTCGATCACGGCGCGGCGATCTGGGCGGCGCGCTTCACCTATGCCGGGCTGCTGCGCAAGAAGGTGCAGATATACGAATACCAGCCGACCAAGCTGCACGCGAAGCTGTTCCTGCTCGACGATGTGGTGAACATCGGCTCGGCCAATTTCGACATCCGATCGATGTTCCTCAACCTCGAGCTGATGTTCCGCGTCGAGGATCCGGCCTTCGCCGCCTATGTCCGCGCCTTCGTCGATGGCGAGGTGGCGCGCTCCGAACGGATCACGCCCGAACTCTACAAGGCGCGCACCGGCCCCTGGACACGGGTCAAGCAGGCGGCGGCCTATTTCGTGATGGCGGTGCTCGACTATAATGTCACGCGCCGGCTGAATTTCGCACCACGGCGGCCACGGCCCCGGGGCCAGGACTCCACAACATCGTAGTGGCGGTATTTGCAAACTAGTCCTTGATCGTCTCCATCGCGACGAAGGTCGAAGTGCTGGCGACGTGTGGCAGACTGGAGATCTTCTCGCCCAGCACGATCCGGTAGCGGCGGATATCGGCGGTGCGCACCTTGAGCAGATAGTCGAAATTGCTCGCCAGCATGTGGCATTCCTCGACCTCGGGAATACGCCGCACCGCTGCGTTGAACTCCTGCAATGCCTTCTCCCGGGTGTCGGCGAGCTTCACTTCGGTGAAGGCGATATGGTCGAGCCCCAGCCGCACCGGATCTATGATCGCGCGAAAGCCGCGGATCACACCGGTATCGATCAGCCGCTTGAGCCGCACCTGGGCAGGCGTCTTGGACAGCCCCACCTGTTTGGCGAGATCGGTGACGGTCATCCGCCCGTCCGCGGCCAATGCGGCGACGATCTTGCGATCGAACTCATCCAATTCGACCGCAGTTGGAGGCTTTTTCATGATTTCCGCGTAGCAGATGCTCGACAATATGGCCAATTCGACCAAGATCGTTCACCGATAAGTCGGATCGACCGGTAGCAAGCGCATATATTGGCGCAATGACCCAGCCCGCGCCCTTCGCCACCTTCGCCCCGCCCGTCCGCGAGCCGACTCCGCTCCGCCAGGCGATCACCGCCGCCTATCGCCGCGACGAGCGCGAGGCACTGGCGCCGCTGATCGAAGCGGCGACGCTCGACGAAGCCACCCGCGCCGCGATCCGCGAGACCGCGACCCAGCTGGTCACCGGCCTGCGCGCCCGGCGCCGCAGCGGCGCGGTCGAATCGCTGGTCCAGGAATATGCGCTGTCGAGCGAGGAAGGCGTGGCGCTGATGTGCCTGGCCGAAGCGCTGCTCCGCATCCCCGACGATGCCACCCGCGACGCGCTGATCCGCGACAAGATCGCCGATGGCGACTGGCGCGCGCATCTCGGCGGCAAGCCGCTGTTCGTCAACGCCGCCACCTGGGCGCTGGTGGTGACCGGCAAGCTGGTCGGCACCGCCGACGACAAGGGCCTGGGCGCCGCGCTGATGCGGCTGGTCGCACGCGCCGGCGAGCCGGTGATCCGCCGTGCGATCGACATCGCGATGCGGATGATGGGCGAGCAGTTCGTCACCGGCGAGACGATCGCGGAGGCCCTGAAGCGCGCGCGGCACGAGGAGGCCAAGGGCTTCCGCTACAGCTATGACATGCTGGGCGAGGCGGCGACCACCGGCGCCGATGCCGAACGCTATTACCGCGACTACGAGAATGCGATCCACGCGATCGGCAAGGCATCGAACGGGCGCGGCGTCTATGAAGGCCCGGGCATCTCGATCAAGCTGTCGGCGCTTCACCCGCGCTACGCCCGCTCGCAGGTCGATCGGGTGATGGGCGAACTGCTGCCGCGCGTGAAGACACTCGCCGCACTGGCCCGCAGCTATGATATCGGCCTCAACATCGATGCCGAGGAAGCGGATCGGCTCGAACTGTCGCTCGACCTGCTCGAGAGCCTGGCGCTCGATCCCGATCTCGCGGACTGGGACGGGCTGGGCTTCGTCGTCCAGGCCTATGGCAAGCGCTGCCCCTTCGTGATCGACTGGATCATCGACCTGGCCGGTCGCGCCGGTCGCCGGATCATGGTGCGGCTGGTGAAGGGCGCCTATTGGGACGCCGAGATCAAGCGCGCTCAGGTTGACGGGCTGCCCGATTTCCCGGTCTATACCCGCAAGCTCCACACCGACGTTGCGTACATCGCCTGCGCCCGGAAGCTGCTGGCGGCGACCGATCGCGTGTTCCCCCAGTTCGCCACCCACAATGCCCAGACCCTGGCGACGATCTACCAGCTGGCCGGCCCGGACTTCGCGGTTGGCAAATATGAGTTCCAGTGCCTTCACGGCATGGGCGAGCCGCTCTACGAGCAGGTCGTCGGCAAGGAGAAGCTGGGCCGGCCCTGCCGCATCTATGCACCGGTCGGCACGCACGAGACCCTGCTCGCCTATCTGGTCCGCCGCCTGCTCGAGAACGGCGCCAACTCCTCCTTCGTCAACCGGATCGCCGATCCCGACGTTCCGGTGTCGGAGCTGGTCGCCGATCCGGTCGCCCAGGTGAAGGCGATGCCGGACCCCGGCGCGCATCACGACCAGATCGCCCTGCCCTATGCGCTCTATCCCGATCGCCGGAACTCGGACGGCCTCGATCTCAGCGACGAGCACGCGCTCGCCGCGCTCGGCCAGGCGCTTCAGCATAGCGCGACCATCGACTGGCGTGCCGCGCCGGCCGACGGACAGGGCACCGAGCGCACCGTCTACAACCCCGCCGATCACCGCGACACGGTCGGCGTGGTGGTCGAGGTCTCGCCCGAAGCCGCCGCGGCGGCAGTCACCCGCGCCGCCGCGTCGAGCTGGGGCACCACTCCCGTCGCCCGGCGCGCTGCGATGCTCGAGGCCGCAGCCGACGCGATGCAGGCCCGCATGCCGGTATTGCTCGGCCTGATCGTGCGCGAGGCCGGCAAGTCGCTGCCCAACGCCATCGCCGAAGTGCGCGAGGCGATCGACTTCCTGCGCTATTATGCCGAGCGCGCCCGCGCCACCTTCGGCCCGGCCCAGGCGCCGCTCGGCCCGGTGGTGTGCATCAGCCCGTGGAACTTCCCGCTGGCGATCTTCACCGGCCAGGTCGCCGCGGCGCTGGCCGCGGGCAATCCGGTGCTCGCCAAGCCGGCCGAGGAGACACCGCTGATCGCCGCCCAGGCAGTGGCGCTGCTCCATGAGGCGGGCGTGCCCGCCGATGCGCTGCAGCTCGTCCCCGGCGACGGCCCGATCGGCGCGGCTCTGGTCGGCGCGCCGGAGACGGCGGGCGTGATGTTCACCGGCTCGACCGAGGTCGCCCGGCTGATCCAGCGCCAGCTCGCCACCCGCCTCTCGCCGGCCGGCAAGCCGATCCCGCTCGTCGCCGAGACCGGTGGCCAGAACGCGATGATCGTCGACAGCTCCGCGCTGGCCGAACAGGTGGTGGCGGACGTCATCGCCTCCGCCTTCGACAGCGCCGGCCAGCGCTGCTCGGCGCTGCGCATCCTGTGCCTGCAGGAGGAAGTCGCCGATCGCACGCTGGCGATGCTCAAGGGCGCGCTCAAGGAACTGCGCATCGGCCGGACCGACGCGTTGGCGGTCGATACCGGCCCGGTGATCACCGCCGAGGCACAGCGCAATATCGAGAGCCACATCGCGACGATGCGCAGCCGCGGCCACAGGATCGAGCAGCAGGACCTGCCCGCCGCTGCCGGGCACGGCACCTTCGTGCCGCCGACGATCATCGAGATCGGCCATATTGCCGATGTCGAGCGCGAGGTGTTCGGCCCGGTCCTCCACGTGCTGCGCTACCGCCGGGACGACCTGTCGGCGCTGATCGATGCAATCAACGCCACCGGCTATGGGCTCACCTTCGGCCTGCACACCCGCCTCGACGAGACGATCGCCGAGGTCACCAGCCGGGTGAAGGCGGGCAATCTCTATGTGAACCGCAACGTGATCGGCGCGATCGTCGGCGTGCAGCCCTTCGGCGGGCGCGGGCTTTCGGGCACCGGCCCCAAGGCAGGCGGGCCGCTCTATCTCGGCCGGCTGGTCGGCGAGGCACCCCGGGCGGTCGAGCCCACCGGCACGGTCGAGACCCCGCTGGGCGAGTTCGCCGCCTGGCTCGAGGCGCACGGCGAGGCGAAGGCCGCCCGGGCGGCACGGCACTATGGCACGGTCTCGGCGCTGGGTGCCGAGCGCCCGCTGCCCGGGCCGGTCGGCGAGGACAATCTCTACGCGCTTCACCCGCGCGGCCGCGTCCTGCTGCGCCCGACGACCCAGGCCGGCCTCCATGCCCAGATCGCTGCGGTACTGGCGACCGGAAACCGGGGCACGCTTCAGGGCATGGCGCTCCCCGCCGACCTGCCGCCGCGCATCGCCGCCGCCTTTGCGCCTGCCGGGGCCGAGCCTTTTGCCGCCGCTCTGGTCGAAGGCGATGCGGCACAGGTCGCGGCAGTCGCCCAGGAACTGGCGGCACTCGACGGCCCGATCGTCACCCTGCTCACTCCGGGTGCCTCGGGCTACCCGACCGACCTGCTGCTCGAGGAAGTGTCGATCTCGATCAACACCACCGCAGCGGGCGGCAATGCGAGCCTGATGACGATCGGCTGAGGCGCTCGTAATTTTCTTGCGTAGTGGCGGTCCGGCTTTTAGATGCGGTGCAGCATCAAGAGTCGGGCCGACGTCCGACGCCAACCTGCTCCCGAGCAAGGTGGTGCCTCCAGCTGGAGGGATGTGGCCGGACCGGCAACAAACGGGACCCCAAGCCGCATGTCATACGTCGCTCCGAAGCCTGGTGCTGGTACCAGCAAGGATTTGACGATGACGACCCAGGCTCCCCAGCAATTCGCAAGCGACAATTATGCCGGCATCTGCCCCGAGGCGCTTGCCGCGATGATGGCGGCGAATGCGGGCTCTGCGGTCGCGTATGGCGATGACGACTGGACGCAGCGCGCAGCGGATGCGTTCCGCCGGCTGTTCGAGGCGGAATGCGAGGTGTTCTTCGTGTTCAACGGCACCGCCGCCAATTCGCTGGCACTCGCCTCGCTCGGCCAATCCTATCACAGCGTGATCTGCGCGGCCTCCGCCCATGTCGAGACCGACGAGTGCGGCGCTCCCGAATTCTTCTCGAACGGCTCCAAGCTGCTCGTCGCACCGACCTCCGGCGGCAAGCTGACCCCGGAGGCGATCCGGACGCTGGCGACCAGCCGCTCGGACATCCATTTCCCCAAGCCGCGCGTCGTCACCATCACCCAGCCGACCGAGACTGGGCAGGTCTATACGATCGACGAGATCCGCTCGATCTCGGCGGTGTGCCGTGAGCTCGGGCTGAGGCTGCACATGGACGGCGCCCGCTTCCCGCATGCCTGCGCGACCCTGGGCTGTACGCCCGGCGAGATGACGCACGGCGCCGGCGTCGACGTGCTCTGCTTCGGCGGCACCAAGAACGGCATGGCGGTGGGCGAGGCGATCCTGTTCTTCGATCGCGCCCTGGCCGAGGATTTCGACTATCGCTGCAAGCAGGCCGGCCAGCTCGCCTCGAAGATGCGCTTCCTGTCGGCACCCTGGACGGGAGTCCTCGAAAGCGGTGCCTGGCTGCGCAATGCCGAGCATGGCAATGCCTGTGCCCGCCTGCTCGCCGACGAAGTCGCCCGGCTGCCCGGCGTGCGGCTGATGTTCCCGGTGGAGGCCAATGCGGTGTTCCTCGAAGCGCCGGTGAAGGTGCTCGACCGGCTGCGCGAACGCGGCTGGCGCTTCTACACCTTCATCGGCGGGGGCGCCCGGTTCATGTTCGCCTGGGACGCCCAGCCCGAGCGCGTCGCCGAACTGGCCCGCGACCTGCGCCAAGCCGTGGCCGAAGCGGAAGATACCGCGCTGGCAGCCTGATCCGGCGCAGACCGCATGATCCGGTGCTTGCCTCCCCGGCCGCCGCGCGGCATGGGGAGGCTCCACCGACAGGCAGTTTCAGTTCCGGGAAATAGGGCATGAAGGACAAACTCGTAGTGCTGATCGGCGGCGGCGGTTTCGTCGGCCGCTATGTCGCCCAGGAACTGCTCGCGGCGGGTGCCCGCCTGCGTATCGCCCAGCGCCGTCCGCGCGACGCCTGGTTTCTCAAGCCGCTCGGCGGCCTGGGCCAAACCCAGTTCGTCGCCGCCGATGTGACCCAGCCCGACACGATCGCGGCCGCGGTCGCCGGTGCCGATGCGGTGGTCAACCTCGCAGGCGTGCTCAAGGGCGACTTTGATGGCGTCAACGCCGCCGGCGCGCGCAACGTCGCCGCAGCCGCCCAGGCCGCAGGCGTCGAGACGCTGATCCATTTCTCCGCGCTCGGCGCCGATGCCGAGTCGGCCTCCGCCTATGGCCAGTCCAAGGCAGCAGGCGAAGCGGCAGTGCGGGCGGCGTTCCCGAGCGCCACGATCCTGCGCCCTTCCTTCGTCTTCGGCCGCGAGGACCAGTTCACCAATCGCTTCGCCGCGATGGTCGGCCTCGGCCCGGTCGTGCCGGTGCTGCGCGCCGATGTCCGCTTCCAGCCGGTCTATGTCGTCGACGTCGCCCGCGCCGTCGTCGCGGCGCTCGCCTCGCCCGAGACCCATGCCGGCCAGACCTATGCGCTGGGCGGCCCCGACACGCTGACCATGCGCAGCCTGCTCGACTGGCTGGCCGGCGCGACCGGCCACAAGCCGGCCTTTGCCGAGCTGCCCGATCCGCTGGGCGCACTGATTGCGCTCCTGCCCGGTACCCCGATCACGCGTGACCAGTGGCGGATGCTGCAGGCGGACAATGTCGTCGGCGATGCCCCCGGCCTCGCCGCGCTCGGCATCCCCGCGACGCCGCTTGCCAGCGTCGCGCCGGGCTGGCTGGTCCGCTATCGCCGCAACGGCCGCTTCGGCAAGCTGGCCGCCTGAACATATTCCGCGCCCCGGCGCATCGGAGCCTAGCCAAGCATGAGCGAAACCCTGGTCGCGATTCTCCTCGGCATCGTCGAGGGGATCACCGAATTCCTGCCCGTCTCCTCGACCGGCCACCTGATCCTCGCTTCGGAGCTGATGGGCTATGATTCCGCCACCTGGGGGATGTTCAACGTCGTCATCCAGCTCGGCGCGATCCTGGCGGTGGTGGTGCTCTACTGGCGGACCTTCTGGGCAGTGGCCGAGGGGCTGATCAAGCTGAACCCGGTCTCGATCCGCTTCGTGCGCAACCTGCTGATCGCCTTCATCCCGGCGGCGGTGATCGGCCTGGCGCTGCACAAGCATATCGAGGCGCTGCTCGGCGAGCCGATGGTGGTCGCCTGGGCACTGGTGCTCGGCGGCATCGCCATCCTGATCATCGAGCGGCTGGTGAAGAACGCGACGATCCACGGCATCGCCGAAATCCCGCTGGTCCGCACGATCGGCATCGGCTTCATCCAGTGCATCGCGATGATCCCCGGCGTGAGCCGCTCGGGCGCGACGATCATGGGCGCCCTCAGCCTTGGCGTCGAGCGCCGCACCGCGGCCGAGTTCAGCTTCTTCCTGGCCATCCCGACCATGCTGGGCGCGACCGTGCTCGAACTGGCCAAGAACCATGATGCAATCGTCTCCGCCCGAGTGGGCTGGGACGAGATCGCCATCGGCTTCGTCACTGCCTTCATCGTCGCGATCGTGGTGATCAAGGCATTCGTCGGCATAGTCTCCAAGCACGGCTTCGCGCCTTTCGCCTGGTACCGAATCGCCGCTGGCATCGCTGCCATTGCCTGGCTCTCCCTACGGTAAGGTCCGGATCGGCCATAAATTGACGCAATAATCTTTCAAATTTGCGCCCGACAGGCCATAAAACTTAATATAGGTCAGCTTTGCTGACTTTTATCGACTCGCTGGCGGCGTTAGGCGCGCCGCATGGCGGAAACGATGCTCAAATTCGTTGGAACGGCGCAGGCTTATCCCGGCAAGCGCGAAGCGGAACTGCGCGCGGAGGACTTCCGCGAGATCGCAGACCGTTATGCGGTGCCTAGCGCCGAGGAACAGGCCAGCCGCTGCTCGCAGTGCGGCGTGCCCTATTGCTCGGTCCATTGCCCGCTCCACAACCACATCCCGGACTGGCTGCGCCTGACCGCCGAAGGTCGCCTGCGCGAGGCCTATCAGCTGTCGAACAGCACTTCGACCATGCCGGAGATCTGCGGCCGCATCTGCCCGCAGGACCGGCTGTGCGAAGGCAATTGCGTCATCGAATTCTCGGGTCACGGCGCCGTCACGATCGGCTCGGTCGAGAAGTTCATCACCGACACCGCCTGGGAAGAAGGCTGGGTCGAACCGGTCGCGGTCGGCCCCGCGCGCGGCCAGTCGGTGGGCATCGTCGGAGCCGGCCCCGCCGGCCTGGCCGCCGCCGAATATCTCCGCGAATATGGCTATGACGTGCATGTCTATGACCGGCACGACCGCGCCGGCGGCCTGCTCACTTATGGCATCCCGGGTTTCAAGCTCGAGAAGCAGATCGTCATGCGCCGCATCGAGCGACTCGAGCAAGGCGGTGTCGTCTTCCATCTCGGTTTCGAGGTCGGCCGGGAGGCGAGCCTCGACGATCTGCGCAAGCGCCACGATTCGCTGCTGATCGCCACCGGCGTCTACAAGGCGCGCGGCATCCAGGCGCCCGGCGTCGGGGCCGAGGGGATCGTCGAGGCGCTCGACTATCTCACCGCCTCGAACCGCAAGGGTTTCGGCGATGCGGTGCCGGCCTTCGACGACGGCAGCCTCGATGCGAACGGCAAGCATGTCGTGGTGATCGGCGGCGGCGACACCGCGATGGACTGCGTCCGCACCGCGGTGCGCCAGGGCGCCACCTCGGTGAAGTGCCTCTATCGCCGCGACCGCGCCAACATGCCGGGCTCGCAGCGCGAGACTGCCAATGCCGAGGAGGAAGGCGTCGAGTTCGTCTGGCTCTCGGCACCGGAAGCGTTCGACGGCACCGACAAGGTCACCGGCGTGCGCGCCTCGCGCATGCGCCTCGGTGCACCCGACGCCTCTGGCCGTCGTGCGCCCGAGCTCGATCCGGGCGGCGCCTTCCAGCTCCAGGCCGACCTGGTCATCAAGGCGCTCGGCTTCGAGCCCGAGGACCTGCCGCGGATGTTCGGCGCCGAGGAACTGGGTGTCACCCGCTGGGGCACGCTGCGCACCGATGGGCGCACGATGATGACCAGCCTCGACGGCGTTTTCGCAGCCGGTGATATTGTCCGCGGCGCGAGTCTCGTCGTCTGGGCGATTCGCGACGGCCGCGACGTGGCGGCGCACATGCATGCCTGGATGCGCGCCCGCGCCGATGCGGCTCGGGCTGCTTGATAAGGTTGACCCGATGAAGTCGTTCTTCGCTGCCCTTGCCCTCGGCACCGCGGTGCTGGCCCAGGCACCGGCCTTTGCCGCCGGCCCGGTCGCCGCACCCGTTGCCGATACCGATCTGCAGAAGCTGGTCGCGCTGATGGCGCCGGCCGACGCGATCACGCGCCTGGCCGGCAAGGCGTTCGACGCGGGGATGGAGCAGGAAGTCTCCACCAACGCCAAGCTCAAGGCCGCCTATGACGCCGATCCGGCGTTGCGCGCCCAGGTCGGCGGCACGCTGCGCGACCAGTTCACCGGCATCCTCGTCGCCGACCTGCCCGCGCTGCGCACACAGCTCGAGACGATCCTCAAGGCCGAACTGACGCCCTCGGAGATCACCGACACGCTGACCTTCTTCAACAGCCCCACCGGGCAGAAGGTGCGCGCCGAAGTCTATGAGACGATGGGCAACGCGCCCGGCCAGTCCGAGCAGGAGATGCAGCAGGCGGCGATTGCCTCGGTGATGGGCAAGATGACCGCCGAGGATTATCCCGCGCTGATGGCGTTCGCGGGCAGCACCGCCTCGCAGAAGATGGGCACGGTCAACCCGAAGATCTCGGCGGCGAGCCAGGCTTGGGCGCAGAAGCTGGTCCAGGCCAACCGCCCGAAGATGGAAGCGCTCGCCGTCAAGCTGACCGCCGACTATCTGGCGAAGAAGAAGGGCGCCCAGTGATGCGCCGCCTTTCGTTCGCCGCCGCGCTGCTGTTTGCCGGAACCGGCGCCGCCCAGGCGCAGACCGCGCCCAAGCCCGCCGCCCTCGCTCCGGTCGATTCCGCCAGGCTGGCCGTTGCCGAGCGCGTCGTCACCCGGCTGGTGCCGGCGGGTGTCTACCAGACGATGTTCGACACGGTTTTCACCGAGATGATGGACCAGGCGTTCGGCCAGGCCGGCGAGATGCCGGTGGCGCAGCTCGCCCGGATCGGCGGCATCAGCGAGGACGAGGTCAAGGCGCTCGGGGACGTGAAGCTGCGCGAGATCGTGGAGATCTACGATCCCGCCTGGCGCGAGCGCCAGAAGCGGATGATGCAGGTGTTCGCCAAGGGCATGGGCGAAGTGATGGCCAAGCTGGAGCCCAGTGTACGCACCGCGCTCGCCAGGGCCTATGCGCGCGAGTTCAGCGCTGCCGAACTCGAGGATCTCGATCGCTATTTCGCCACCCCCGCCGGTGCCCATTATGCGGCAAAGTCGCTGATCATCTCGATGGGTCCCGACATGACCCAGGCGATGCAGGAGATGATGCCCGAGCTGATGTCGGCGATGCCCGTGCTGATCAAGCGCGCGGAAGAAGCAACCGCCGATCTGCCGCCCGAACGCAAGAAGGGCGACCTGTCGCCCGCAGAACGCAAGAAGCTCGCCGAACTTTTCGGCGTCGATCCCGAAACGCTGAAGGACGACACGTCCTCCGCGACCGGCACGGAGTAAGTTGAGATGCAGTTGGACGAACGCGAACGGATGGCCCGCGAGGGCATGTACCGTCCCGAGTTCGAGGGCGACGCCTGCGGCGTCGGCATGGTCGCCGCGACCGACGGCCAGCCCTCGCGCCGCGTCGTCCAGTCGGCGATCGATGCGCTGAAGGCAGTGTGGCACCGCGGCGCGGTCGATGCCGACGGCAAGACCGGCGACGGCGCCGGCCTGCACGTCGACCTGCCCGTGCGCTTCTTCGACGACGCGATCGCCGCCGGCGGCCACCGCGTGCTGCCGAACCGCCTCGCCGTCGGCATGGTCTTCCTGCCGCGTACCGACCTCGGCGCCCAGGAGGCGTGCCGCACGATCGTCGAGTCCGAGATCATCGAGGCCGGCTACACCATCTATGGCTGGCGCCAGGTGCCGGTCGACGTGTCGGTCATCGGCATGAAGGCCCAGGCGACGCGCCCCGAGATCGAGCAGATCATGATCGCCGGCCCGCAGCCGGACGCGATGGATGCCGCCGAGTTCGAGAAGGAACTCTATCTCGTCCGCCGCCGCATCGAGAAGGCGGTGATCGCCGCGCAGATCAGCGGCTTCTACATCTGCTCGCTGTCGACCCGCTCGATCATCTACAAGGGCCTGTTCCTCGCGGAATCGCTGTCGGACTTCTATCCTGACCTCAAGGACGAGCGCTTCACCAGCCGTGTCGCGATCTTCCACCAGCGCTATTCGACCAACACCTTCCCGCAATGGTGGCTGGCGCAGCCCTTCCGCTGCCTCGCCCACAACGGCGAGATCAACACGATCCGTGGCAACAAGAACTGGATGCTCAGCCACGAGATCAAGATGGCGAGCATCGCGTTCGGCGAGCGCTCGGAAGACATCAAGCCGGTGATCCCGGCCGGCGCGTCGGACACCGCCGCGCTCGACGCCGTGTTCGAGGCGATCTGCCGTTCGGGTCGCGACGCGCCCACCGCCAAGCTGATGCTGGTGCCGGAGGCCTGGGACGAGCACACGCCCGCCAAGCATCTCGAGATGTACAAGTATCTCGCCTCCGTGATGGAGCCGTGGGACGGCCCCGCCGCGCTGGCGATGACCGACGGCCGCTGGGCAGTCGCCGGCGTTGATCGCAATGCGCTCCGCCCACTGCGCTACACCCAGACCTCGGACGGCCTGCTCATCGTCGGTTCCGAGACCGGCATGGTCCAGATCCCCGAATCGACCGTCGTCGCCAAGGGCCGGATGGGTCCGGGCCAGATGATCGCGGTCGATCTCGACCAGGGCGTGCTGCTGTGCGACCGCGAGATCAAGGACCAGATCGCAGGCGAACACGACTATGCCGGGATGATCGGCGAGTTCATCACCGTCGGCGACCTGCCGGCGCCCGCGGCGCCGTCGCTCCGTTTCGAGCGTGCCGAGCTCACCCGCCGCCAGGTCGCGGCCGGGCAGACGCTCGAGGACATGGAGCTGATCCTCGCTCCGATGGTCGAGACCGCCAAGGAAGCGATCGGCTCGATGGGCGACGACACGCCGCTTGCCGTCATCTCCGACAAGCCGCGCCTGATCAGCCAGTTCTTCCGCCAGAACTTCAGCCAGGTCACCAACCCGCCGATCGACTCCCTGCGCGAACGCCAGGTGATGACGCTCAAGACGCGCTTCGGGAATCTCGCCAACATCCTCGATACCGAGGGTGGCGGCTCCAAGGTGCTCGTGCTCGAGAGCCCGGTACTGACCAATGGCGACTGGGACCGGCTGCGCGCCCATTTCGGCAGCCAGTCGGCCGAGATCGATTGCACCTTCCCCGCCGGCGGCACGCCGGAGGATCTGCGCGAGGCGATCAAGCGCATCCGCTACGAGGCCGAGCAGGCGGTCCGCGCCGGTTGCACCGAACTGTTCCTCACCGACGAGCATGTCTCGGAGAGCCGCGCCGCGATCGCCGGCGTGCTGGCGGCAGCGGCGGTGCACACGCATCTCGTCCGCCGCGGACTGCGCAGCTACGCCTCGGTCAATGTCCGCTCGGCCGAGTGCCTCGACACGCATTATTATGCGGTGCTTATCGGCGTCGGCGCGACCACGGTGAACGCCTATCTGACCGAAGCCTCGATCGCCGACCGCCACAGCCGTGGCCTGTTCGGCGAGATCAGCCTGGAAGAGTGCCTCAAGCGCCACCGCAAGGCGATCGACGAGGGCCTGCTCAAGATCATGTCGAAGATGGGGATCGCGGTGATCTCCTCCTATCGCGGCGGCTACAACTTCGAGGCCGTGGGCCTGTCGCGCGCGCTGGTCAACGACCTGTTCCCCGGCATGCCCGCCAAGATCTCGGGCGAAGGCTATGCCTCGCTCCACCTCTCGGCGATGATGCGCCATCAGGCGGCCTATGACCGCGGCGTTGCGACGCTGCCGATCGGCGGCTTCTATCGCCAGCGCCACGGCGGCGAGACCCATGCCTATTCGGCCCAGCTGATGCACCTGCTGCAGACCGCCGTGTCGACCGACAGCTACTCGTCCTACATGGCCTTCTCGCGCGGCGTGCGCGATCTGCCGCCGGTCTATCTGCGCGATCTGCTCGAATTCAACTTCCCGAACGAAGGCATCCAGATCGACCAGGTCGAGGCGATCACCGAGATCCGTAAGCGCTTCGTCACCCCGGGCATGTCGCTCGGCGCGCTGAGCCCTGAGGCGCACGAGACGCTGGCGATCGCGATGAACCGCATCGGCGCCAAGGCCGTGTCGGGCGAGGGCGGCGAGGACAAGCTGCGCTACACGCCGTACGGGAATGGCGACAATGCCAACTCGACGATCAAGCAGATCGCCTCGGGCCGGTTCGGCGTCACCGCCGAATATCTCAACGCCTGTGACGAGATCGAGATCAAGGTCGCCCAGGGCGCCAAGCCCGGCGAGGGCGGCCAGCTGCCTGGCTTCAAGGTCACCGAATTCATCGCCAAGCTGCGCCACGCGACGCCGGGGGTCACCCTGATCTCGCCGCCGCCGCACCACGACATCTATTCGATCGAGGATCTGGCGCAGCTCATCTACGATCTGAAGATGATCAACCCGCGGGCGCGGGTGTGCGTCAAGCTGGTCAGCTCGGCCGGCATCGGCACCGTGGCCGCAGGCGTCGCCAAGGCGCATGCCGACGTCATCCTGGTCGCCGGCCATGTCGGCGGCACCGGCGCCTCGCCCCAGACCAGCGTCAAATACGCCGGCACGCCCTGGGAAATGGGCCTGACCGAAGTCAACCAGACGCTGACGCTCAACGGCCTGCGCGGCCGGGTGAAGCTGCGCACCGATGGCGGCCTCAAGACCGGGCGCGACATCGTCGTCGCTGCGATCCTGGGAGCCGAGGAGTTCGGCATCGGCACGCTCAGCCTAGTGGCGATGGGCTGCATCATGGTCCGCCAGTGCCATTCGAACACCTGCCCGGTCGGCGTGTGCACCCAGGACGAGAAGCTGCGCCAGAAGTTCGTCGGCACGCCGGAGAAGGTCATCAATCTGATGACCTTCATCGCCGAGGAAGTCCGCGAGATTCTCGCCAAGCTCGGCTTCCGCAGCCTGGACGAAGTGATCGGCCGCACGGAATTGCTTCGGCAAGTTAGCAGAGGCGCCGAGCATCTCGACGATCTCGATCTCAACCCGATCCTCGCCAAGGTCGATGCCGACGATGCCGAGCGCCGCTTCAGCCTGTCGACCTTCCGCAACGAAGTGCCCGACAGCCTCGATGCGCAGATGATCAAGGATGCCGCTCCGGTCTTCGCACGCCGCGAGAAGATGCAGCTGACCTATAATGTGCGGAACACCCACCGCGCGGTCGGCACCCGGCTCTCGTCCGAGATCACCCGGCTCTACGGCATGTCGACCCTGGCGGACGGCCATGTCCATGTCCGCCTGCGCGGTTCGGCCGGCCAGTCACTCGGCGCCTTCCTGTGCAAGGGCGTGACGCTCGAAGTGTTCGGCGATTCCAACGATTACGTCGGCAAGGGCCTGTCGGGCGGCATCATCGTGGTGCGTCCGCTGGTCAGCTCGCCGGTCGAGAGCTGGAAGAACACGATCATCGGCAACACCGTGCTCTATGGCGCGACCTCGGGCCGGCTGTTCGCCGCCGGCCAGGCGGGCGAGCGCTTCGCGGTGCGCAACTCGGGCGCCGAAGTGGTGGTCGAGGGCTGCGGTGCCAATGGCTGCGAGTATATGACCGGCGGCACCGCGGTGCTGCTCGGCCAGGTCGGCATGAACTTCGGCGCGGGCATGACCGGCGGCATGGCCTTTGTCTATGACGAGGACGGCAGCTTCGAGCAGCGCGCCAATCCGGAGAGCATCGTCTGGCAGCGCCTTGCCACGCCGCATTGGGAAGCCAAGCTGCGCGGCCTGGTCGAGGCACATGTCGCCGCGACCGACAGCAAATGGGCCGCCGGCCTGCTCGAGGACTGGGACCGCGCGATCGGCAGCTTCTGGCAGGTGGTGCCGAAGGAAATGCTGACCCGCCTGCCGATGCCGCTCAACGACGACGCGGTCGAGGCGGTGGCGGCGGAGTAGGATGCCGGCCCGGTTCGTCCGATTCCTGCTTTGGGAGTATCGGCGCGACTGGGCCGTCGCCTTGCTGTTGCTCGGCGTGGGAGCGCTCGCCTGCTGGTGGGCCTGGGAGAAGCTCCCGCGCCCCGGCGGCACCACCGTCGTGGCGACGGGCACCATCTTCGATCTGCGGCAAGGCCTTCCTTCAGGGGGCAAATATACCCTCGCAAATGGTCCGATAGCGGTGATCGACGTCACCATGCCGGGCGGCGGCGTACAGCGATTCTCGGGGGATAGACGCCTGATCGAACGATGCCGCCGCGGCGACCCGGTTCGCCTGACGCGCAAGGAAAACAACCTCGGCCAGTCCGAATGGATGCTGACCGCCGATTCCTGCGGCACCGCTTTCTGATTCCACCTTCAAGGGAGGAACAAAACGGCTCGTCGCAACGGGCTCCGCATGCGCCAACTATCTGTGATATAAGGCGCCGCTATCCGATCCGACTCCGGAGCCCGTCATGCGTCTCGTCCTCACCGCCGCCCTGTTCTGCGCCGCTGCCACTCCGGCATTCGCCCAGTCGCAGCCGCAGCCCGAGCCGAGCACCCGCGACAAAACCGAGGCGCTCGCCCGCGCGCTCAACAACCCGATGGTGCAGGAAGGGGCGGCCGCGATGCTGACCAACCTGGCCGGCATCGTGCTCGACACCCGCGTCGGCCCGGTCGCCCATTATGTCGATCCAACGATCGACGAGAACGAGACGCTCGGCGACATCCAGCGCCGCCGCGATCCGGACTTCGACCGGAATTTCCACAAGAACGCGCGCAGCGCCGTGGTGGTCGCCGGCAAGCTGACCGAGGGCGCTGTCCAGATGCAGGACTCGCTCGCCGAGACCGCCGCGCGCCTCCGCGCCGCGCTCCAGCCCCTGCGCGGCGCGCTCGACCCCAAATAAGCGGCTTTTATCGACCAGCGGGTCGGCAAGCGCTTTACGCGGGCGCTCGGCGAGTCCTAAAGCGGCCTCATGTGGCAGCTTTATCAATTCCCCCTCTGTCCCTTCTCGCGCAAGGTCCGGCTGCTGCTGGGCGAAAAGGGTGTCGGCTATGAGCCGGTGCGGGAATCGCCCTGGCTGCGGCGCGATGAGTTCCTCGATCTGAACCCCACCGGCCAGGTGCCGGTGATGGCCGATACCGAGCGCGGCGTGACGCTGATCGATTCCTCGGTGATCTGCGAGTTCTTCGAGGAGACGGTGAACAAGGCGCCGATGCTCAACGGCACGGCGACCGATCGTGCCGAGATCCGTCGCCTGACGATCTGGTTCGACACCAATTTCTACGCCGAGATCACCGCGCCCCTGCTCCACGAGCGGATGCTCAAGCGCATCGTCTACAAGCAGTCGCCCGACGGCCAGGCGCTGCGCACCGCGATGAAGGCGGCGGTCAACCATCTCGACTACATCGATTATCTGCTCGATCACCGCACCTGGCTGGCCGGCCCGACGATGAGCCTGGCTGATCTCGCCGCCGCCGCGCAGATCTCGATCGCCGACTATCTCGGCGGCATCGACTGGAAGAGCCATGAGCAGGCCAAGGGCTGGTACGTCCGGATGAAGAGCCGCCCGAGCTTCCGACCGCTGCTCAGCGAGCGGATGGAAGGCATCCCGCCCCCCGCCGACTACGAGAAGCTAGACCTCTAAATTCCATTCCCGGCAGGCGGGAGCCTCGCGCCGTCTCATCGGTTCAGTGGATCGAGGAGAACGCCGATGCTCGAACATCTTCCCCATTGGCTCGGCAAGGCGCTGAGCCCGTTTCGCGCCGGTGCCGACAAGCTGGCGATCGTCCGGCCGGAGCTCGCCGCCGAGGGCGTGATCCATCTCGCCAGCCCGGCCTTTGCGAACGGCGCGCGGTTGCCCGAGCGTTTCACCGCCGATGGCGAAGGCGTGTCGCCGCCGCTTTTCTGGACCGATGTGCCCGAAGGCACTTCACGGCTGGTGCTGATCGTCGAGGATGCCGATGCGCCGACGCCGCAGCCGGTGGTGCATGCGATCGTCTGGGGCCTGCCGCTGAATGGTGATCTCAAGGAAGGCGAGATCGCGCCCGATGGCGAAGGCACGGCCGACGGCGAGGATGTCGGCCGCAACAGCCGCTTCGTCGAAGGCTGGCTGCCACCCGATCCGCCCAACGGGCATGGCAAGCATAATTACGCCTTCCAGATCTTTGCGATCAGCGAGGGCGAGGACCCGGGCGAGAATCCGGGCCGCGGCGCGGTGCTGCGCGAAATGGAGGGCCGGGTGATCGCCGCCGGCCTGCTCACCGGCACCTATTCGCGCGGCGAAGAAACGCCAGCCGGCCCGATCGGAGCGGGCGCCACCGCCTGATCTCGGCCCGGTTCGAAAGGCGCTTGCCCCGCCGGCGAGCGCCTGCCACCTGATGCTCGCCTGGCGGGGAGCATCATGCGGAAACGGTTCGCGCGAACATTTGCACTGGCGCTTGCCGCCCTGCTCGGCGGCTGCTGGGCGCATTCCTATCCACTCAGCGAGCGGTTTCTTGCTCCGGCCGATCTCGATCCGGCTGCGGCGCGACGGGCGGAGCTGTTCGTCGACATGAACGGCACCTTCTACCCCGATGGGTGGCGCAGCTATGCCGATGGCAAGAAGCTGAAGGCGGACAGCCTGCTCAACGAAGCTGTGAACAAGCCCGGGCTCGATGCGCTGATCGCCCGGGAGGAAGCCCGGCAGCTCGCCGATATCGAGGCGTTCGCCCGTGGCAAGAAACGGATCTTCGTGCTGATCCACGGCTTCAACAGCGCGATCGACGATAGCGAGCCGCCCTATGATACGATCGAGGCGCAGCTCGATCTGGGTCCGGACGACGGAGTGATCCGCTTCAATTGGGACGGGCTCACCGGCAAGCTGCTCGGCGCGGGCAGGATCTGGTTCCATGCCACTGCAACCAGCCAACTCGCCGGATCGCGCGGGCTGCGCCGGGTACTGGCGCAAATCCAGGGCAAGCAGATCTACCTGATCAGCCACAGCCGCGGCGCTTCGGTGATCCTGAGCGCGCTGGCCAATCCAGTCTATCATCCCGGCTTCATCGCCAAGACGCGCAAGGTCACAGCGGCCTGGCAGGGCGACTATTCGGCGCTGCTCACTCCGCCGCCTTTGCCCGACCGGCACAACCGCATCCACGCATTGATGCTGGCGCCAGCGATCGGGCGGATCGACTTCTGCGACCAGTCCGAGCAGGCGGCGATCGATCGAGGCCAGTCCTGCGGGAAACTGCGCGACCTGGGGCCGCAACTGGCGAGCCTGCGCTACACGATCAATCGCGGCGACCCGGTGCTCGACAAGTTCATCGGGCTGAGCGGCAAGTTCAACCCCACCGATTTCGGGCTTAAGCCGGAGCTGGGCGAGGCGATCCGAGCGGAGGGCGGCTATTGCGGCATGCTCGGCTATGGCTTCCGCGAACCCGAGCCGTTCCACGCCTTCCGCCGCTATGCGCGGCACGAAGCATTCACCGCGATGCTCGAGGACGAAGGCATATTGAAGCCGGGCGTATTCCACCCCTTCAAGCTGGTCCCACCACCGGGGTGGATACCCTGCCCGGCGCGATAACAGTCCTCACTGCGTCGTCAGATGCGCGGAGATGGAGGATGCCAGTCCGGCTTCGAAACGCGCGCTCTCCCGTCCGGGCAGCGCGTCTTCGTGGATCCTCTCGGCGGTTTCACCCATCATATCCTCCTGGGATATTCGGGAAACCTGTAGGCGGGCCGAGGTTCCGCCGTTGGAGGCCGCCGCCGGGCGGCTCCGCAGGGTTCAGCCGAAGTGGCTGAAACCCTGCAGGCCGACCGTGGCGATCGTCATTGCGGTGAAGGCGAAAGATGCCACACCAATCATCAGGCTACGCGTCATGCTTATCCTCTCCCTTCCGTCGGTTCCGCCGGCGATCATGCGACCGGGAAAGCCGAAGACGAGAAGAGCAGGATGCCATAGCTGAGGACGACTGCGCCGATGACGGCAACGCTGTGCTGGAACGAGCTGATACGAACGGCCATTTGAGTAACTCCCTGTCTGTGTTCGGCTGCCGGACCATCCGGTTGCCGATGCCAGATGAATTGCAGGGAGCGTGCCAATTTTCTAAGTGCTTGATTTCACTGAAGGCGCGTTAGAAAGTTACGTGGGGTTGGGAAATTCCACACCAAGCTATGGTGTATTTTCCCAATCAAAGGCGGACAGTCAGTGTCCGATTCCCGGTCAGTCGATACGAACGCAGTTCCGGCCACCATTCTTGGCGGCGTAGCAGAGCTGGTCGGCCCGGTGGAACACGGTGCCGAACACTTCACCATGCTGCGCCGGGCTCAGGCCGGCGGAGAAGGTAATCTCGCCGAGCGGCGCGTCGGTCTCGCGCAGGCGGTAGCGCTTGGCGGAGACGGCGAGGCGGGCACGGTCGAGCACTTCGCGAGCGCCCTTGAGGTCGAGCCCGGTGAACAGCACGACGAACTCCTCGCCGCCATAGCGGGCGACGAGATGGTTCTTGCAGGTGTCCGACAGCGCCTCGCCGAGCGCCTTGAGCACGCGATCGCCGACGACATGGCCGAACCGGTCGTTGACCGACTTGAAGTGATCGACGTCGCACACCGCCATGCAGATCTTCGCGCCGGCCGCGGCCTGGGCGGCATAGGCTTCCTCGAAGGCGCGGCGGTTGGGCAGGCCGGTCAACGGATCCTTGCGGGCATTGTCGCGGGCTTCCTCGAGCTTGGTGCGCAGCTCATTGGCCTCGCGATTGGCGCTTTCGAGCCGTTCCTCGGCGTTGCGGACGCGCTCGAGCATCGTCGCGGTGATCCGGGTGATCTCGTTCCCGTCGCCCCCCGAGCTGCGCATCGCCTGCGCGCTGGCGGCGAGGTCGCGGCCGAAATCCTTGGTCTCGGCGCGCATCGCGGTGACCATGTCCTGGAAGCCTTCGACCTGCATCTGGGTCTGGGCGACCAGGCCCTGGGCCTTCTCCGCCGTGGCAGTCGGCGTGCCGGAAACCGGCTGGAGATCGCAGTTCAGCGTCTCGATATCACGCCGGGTGAGGCGCACCCCGCCATCGGTCAGTGCATGCACCGCGCGGGCCAGCGGACCGTCGGGATTGGCGAGGAGCTGATAGGCGAACGCATAATTGGCCGGATCGGGATCCAGCCGCTGGTCCACCAGAAATTCTCCGATTCGGTCGTACAGGTCACGCGCGGCCTGAGAACCGCTTGCTGCCCGGACGGCCTTGGCCGCGACCATCTGCTTCACTGCCTCACCCAAATTGGCCAGACGGTGTCCCTCAACACCGCCTCGCCGGGCAAATTAGGATGCAACTGCTAACATCCGGTGAGCAAAGCCTGCGGAGTCCTGAAAATATCGGTACCCGATTATCAGTGCTTGTGGGCCGCCTTGTACTTCTGCACCGCCTCGAGCGAGAGCCGGATATGGCCGGCCGGGCTCATGTCCGAATGGGCGAAGATGATCTTGCCGTTCGGTGCGATCACATAGGAAGTGCGGCTGGTGATCTTGGTGGCGGTGCCGTCCGGCTTGGTCAGCTGCACGTCATAGCCCTTGACGATCGCGGGACTGGCCGCGGCGACGGCGAACTTGCCCGCGCACTTCTCGGCCGAGAAAGCCTCTAGCTTGTCGATATTGCCCGCTGTCATGCCGATCACGCTCGCGCCGGCCTTCTGGAAATCGGGCAGCGCCTCGGCGAACGCGTGCGCCTCGGCATTGCAGCCCTCGGTGAAGGCGGCGGGGAAGAAATAGAGGACGACCGGGCCCTTCTTGAGCGCGGCCTTGAGGTTCACCGTGAACGGCTTGCCCGCCATCGCGCCCGGCGCGGTGAAATCGGGGGCGACCTGGCCGGTGTTGAGCGCGGCCGTGGCCGGCATGCCGAGCGCCAGGGTGGTGGCGGCTGCTGCGATCAGAAACTTGCGCATGGCGATGCTCCTTGAGGGTCTTTCCGGTCAGCGGGTGAGGGCGATGCCGATCCGGGCGTGGGTGTCGTTCTTGCGATAGTCGTTCAGTGCCTCGCCATAGCCGGTGAAGGCCTGGCCGAAGATATAGAAGCCCACACCCTTGGCAATCCGCGCGAGGGGGTAGGAGACGAACAATTCCGCCGCGCCCTTGCCCGTATCGAAATTGCCCCGGCCGGTGAGCGACAGCTTGAGCCCGTCGCGCTGGCCGATCGCCGCGGTGAGGCTGGTATAGCCGAAATAGTCCTTCACGTCGGGCGCGGTGCCGAGCTGGCCGACATAGAACCAGGCCTGGGGCGCGATATCGACATGCCAGTCGCCGCCCAGGTCGAACGTCTTCTCGGCGCGCAGATAGACCCGGTTGATATCGACCGAGTCGAGCTCGCCGCGCCCGTTCGAATCATGGCGATAGCCGAGCGCGACCTTGGTGGTTTCGTCGAACGGAATATCGGCATAGATTTCGGGGCTGTAATTGGTCGAGCGGAACGGGCCCGAGGGCTGGTTCAGCGCCCAGAACATCGTCTGGGTATAGGCGAAGCGAAGGTTGCCGAGCTTGAGCGGCGCCTTTTCGGCGAACGGGCGGAAGGCGAAGCTCACCTGCAGCTTGCCGCCGGCATCCTTCAATCCGAACGCGCCATAGATCGGCTCATGCGCCTCGAACCGGTCGGCAAAGGCGGCCGAGCTGCCCGTCGAGCTCTGCACCACCGTCTCGCCCTCGGGGATATCGGCGGCAGCGGCATGCTGCTCGGACGGCGGCACGGCGCGCCCGGCGACGCTGACCGGCACGTAGCGCGCCTTGGCGAAACCGTGCGGGGCGACGGTGGGCAGGGGCCCGGGCGCGCGCTCCAGCACCAGCCGGGTGCCGTCGACCGCGGTAATCTCGATCTGGCGCGGACCGGCATCGGTGACCGGCACCTCGCCCTCATTGACCAGGAACACTTCCACGCCGCGCAGCGCCTCGGTCTCGGAGGCGGGCTGGGCGGGGACGGCACGCAGGCTCTGCGCCGCGGCGGGCGCGGCGGCGAGCAGCGCGGCAGGGATCAGCAGGCGGCGCGTGGACATTGGCGCGTGGAGTGGCAGGGGTTTGTGACCTTGGCGAGTCAGAATCTGAAGTCTAGGGCAGGGGACATGCCAGTAACCGCCGCAGACATCGCCCTCGCCGAACGCCTTGCCGATGCGGCAGGCGCCGCGATCCTCCCCTATTTCCGCTCGGAGCACGGGCTCGAGGCCAAGGAGGACCAGTCCCCGGTCACCCTCGCCGATCGCGCCGCCGAGGAGGCGATGCGCAAGCTGATCATCGCCGAGCGGCCGATGGACGGCATCCAGGGCGAGGAGTTCGGGGTGCGCGAAGGCACGAGCGGGCGGGTCTGGGTGCTCGACCCGATCGACGGCACCCGCGCCTTCATCGCCGGCCGCCCGATCTTCGGCACGCTGATCGCACTGGTCGAGCAGGGCTGGCCGCTGCTCGGCATCATCGACCAGCCGGTGACCAAGGAGCGCTGGCTGGGCGTCGCCGGCCGGCCGACCCTGTTCAACGGCAAGCCCGCCGAGACGCGCCGCTGCCGCGAGCTCAACCAGGCGATCCTCGCCACCACCAGCCCGGCGCTGTTCGGCGACGACCAGCTCCACGCCTTCGAGCATCTCGACGCCTCGGTGATGAGCGTGGTGCTGGGCGGCGACTGCTACAATTATGGCTGCGTGGCGAGCGGCTGGCTCGACGTGGTGGTCGAGGCGGGGCTCAAGCTCCACGACTTCGCCGCGCTGGTACCGATCGTCGAGGGCGCAGGCGGGCGGATGTGCGACTGGCAGGGCGACCCGCTGCACGCCGGCAGCAACGGCGAAGTGATCGCGGCGGGCGACCCGGCGCGAATCGACGACATCCTCGAGGCGCTGGCCTGTCGCGGCGGCCATGGGCAGGGCCATGATCACGGGCACTGAGCGCGGCGCGGAAGTTTACTAAGTTTATACTACGGGGGCCCGGTTCTTCCCCTTCGCACGGGTTCCCGGCGCGGGTGCGATCGACGGGGAAGGAAGCAATGGCCTGCATCCGCCAGTATGGAGCAGGCGAAATCCTACATTGCAAGGATCGGATCCCCTGGCCGAGAAGAGACCGGGGGACCTATTCCTTTACCGGCGCGCCGATCGACCAGGTGAAGCCATAGGGATCGTCGATCTGGCCGTAGCGATCGCCCCAGAACTGGTTGTCGAGTGGCAGGCGGACGACCGCGCCGGCATCAAGCGCGCGCTGCCACCAGGCATCGGGATCGTCTACCTGGAGATGGAGCGTCACGCCCGCGGGCGGGGCGATGCCGCCGGTCCATTCGGGGAAATCGTCGTTGAGCATCAGATGGCCGCCATTGACCAGCAGATGCGCGTGCATCAGCCGCTTGCCATCCTCGGCGAGGTGGCGCGCAAGCTCCTCGGCGGCAAAGGCCGCCTTGTAGAAGGCGATCGCCTCGCCCGCCTTGCCTTCGCGCACGGTGAGATGCGCGGTGACGCCGCCCTTGGGTCCTTCCTGTCCGGCCATGTTCCTGCTCCTTCGAGTCGGTCGTCGCGAATCTAGGCGGGTTCGCCGGCTGTGGACAGCGGGCCGGCACGCGCAGGACTCAATCCTTCTTGCCGCGCTTGCCGCTTTCCGACTTGGCGGTGGTGCCGCGGCCGACATCGTCGCGCGGTTTGCCCTTGCTGGTACGCTGGGCGACGGCGCGGGCACCCTCGAGAACCGGGCCGCAATCGGCGGCCTTGGCATCGCCGACATCGACGAACGCGATGATCGCGGCGAACGGGCTGGCGAAGACGCCCAGGCCAAGCCCCACGCCGGCGCGCGCGACCAGCTCGGGCGAGATCACGTCCAGGCCCGGTCGGGCGAAATAGCCGTTCAGCCCGACCGGCGACTGGCCGGAGAACAGACTGAACTTCTTGCTGTCGGCGCGGATGGCGAGATCGATGCTTTCGTTGCGGAAGCTGAAACCACCGCGGCCGAGCACGACGTTCTTCTGGGTGTCGATCAGGATCGGGTCCGCTGCGGCGATCCCATTGCGCACCGTGAAGCCGATCAGCCCGCAATTGATCTGCACCGGCTCCTTGAGCTTCTTCTCGAACATCTTCTGGACGAAGGTGCCGATATCGATCTCCGACAGCTGGATGTTGCGCGTCCACATGCTGCCGCGCGGCAGGATCATCGCGATGCGGCCGTTCGAATTGGCCAGCGATTCGCGCACGCTGTCGCCCGAGCCGGTCATCTGCACGCGCGCCTTGATCGTGCCGCTGGTGCCGCTCTGCTCGACGCCGAAGCCGGCGAGCAGCGTGCCCATCGGGGTGGGCGAGAGGCGGATGTCGTAATCGGTGAAGACGGGCTGCTTGCGCGCGTTGATCGTGATGTCCGAGCTGACCGTGCCGCGCGCCATGCTGAAATTGAGCGGGCTGAGCTTGAGCAGCATGTTGTCGAGATCGAGCCCCAGTTCGATGTTCGAGACCGGGAAGCTCGGCGCGCGCACATCCCGCACCGTCCAATGGACCTTGGCGTCGAAGTTGCGCAGGGCATCCACCCGCAGCCTGGCGTCGGGCAGGATACGCGGGGTGCCGGATACCTGGGTGATAGCGCCGGCAGCGCCCTTCGCCGCCAGCGTGTTCGGGTTGTAGCCGATGAACGGGCCGGCATCGACGATGTCGAGCGTATCGGTGGCAAGCTGCGCGGTGAGCAGCATGCGCGGGCGCGTCATCTTCACGGTCATCTTGCCGGCAATGTCCGACTCGCCGAATCGGCCCTTGAGCCCGGTGAAGCGCCATTCATCGCCCTGCTTGGTCAGCGCCGAGCGCAGGCGATAGGTGCGGGTATCGGGCACGGCGATGCCGGCGAGCATGAAGATGTCCGCCAGATTCTGGCCGCGCACGTCCATGTGCAGGTCGGCGCCCTCGATCTCGGTGGCGCCGGGCAGGGTGCCCGAGACATCCAGCTGGGTGCGCACGCCCTCGGCATGGAGCTGAAGCTGGTTCCGGCCGCCCGAGACGGTGGCGTTGGGGGTAAGCAGCGCGCCGTTCAGGACGAAGCGGGTGCCGCGTGCCGTGCCGCTGCCGTCGAACGAGATGGTCGAGGCGAACTGGGTATCCCTGGCCTCGACGGTGTGGACGCGGATGGCAGCCTCGATCTGCATCCGCGGATCGGCATAGCGAATCAGCGTGCCCTGGAGCAGCGCACGTCGGATCGCAGGCAGGTCGAGCGGCTCGCCCTTCTCCTCGCTGAAGGTCCATGTGTTGCGCTTGCCGGCCTTGTCCCATTGCAGGTCGACATGGCCATTTTCCAGGCTCAGCCAGTTGATCCGGCGCTTGCCGGTGATCAGCGACCAGGTGGAGATTCGCGAATCGATGCGCCGGGCCTCGAAGAAATTGCCTTTGCCCGCCCATGCCGGGTTGGTGATCGTCATCCGCTCGGCAACGAATTTGACGTTGAGGGGATCGAGATAGAGCTGGAAATCGCCAGCGACCTTCACCGCGCGGTGGGTCTGGCCTGCGACGATGCGCTCGAATGTGTGCTTGAGGAAGCGGCCCTTGGTGACGAACAGGACCGTCCAGGCGAGGACCAGCAGCCCGAGGAGGGTGGCGACGACCGCGATGACGCTGGCGAGCGGGGTGCCGATCGCGCGAATCGGCCTGGCCGGGGCGCCGGCGGGGGCAGGGGCCGTATCGGCGGCGGAAATTGGGGTGTCCCGGTCTGCCATGCAGAGAAAAAGCCCCAGTTCCTCCGCGGGTTCCGACTCGGGTTGCACTGCACCGGGGTTTGGGGTAGGGGCCCCGCTTTCCGCGATCGTAGGGATGCGCCGGCTGAATGGGCTGCCGCGCGTGTCCGCAATCGTCGAACTATAAGGAGACGAAAATGCCCAAGCTCAAGACGAAGAGCGGCGTCAAGAAGCGCTTCAAGCTCACCGCCACTGGCAAGGTGAAGCACGGAGTCGCCGGCAAGCGCCACCGCCTGATTTCGCACAACGCGAAGTACATCCGCCAGAACCGCGGCACCTCCGTGCTCGCCGACGCCGATACCGCCCGCGTTATCGCGTGGGCGCCGTACGGCCTGAAGTAAGGAGGGCCTAGAAAATGGCACGAGTTAAGCGTGGTGTAACCACCAAGGCCAAGCACAAGAACATTCTTGAGCAGGCAAAGGGCTATCGCGGTCGTCGCAAGAACACGATCCGCATCGCCCGTCAGGCCGTCGAAAAGGCCGGCCAGTACGCGTATCGCGACCGCAAGGTTAAGAAGCGTACCTTCCGCGGTCTGTGGATCCAGCGCATCAACGCCGGTGTCCGCGCCGAGGGCCTGACCTATTCGCAGTTCATGCACGGGCTGAAGCTCGCCGGCATCGAGCTGGACCGCAAGGTCCTGGCCGATATCGCGATGAACGAAGGCGAAGCCTTTACCGCCATCGTCGCGCAGGCGAAGGCGGCTCTGCCCCAGGCCGCCTGAGGCAGCAGCAACCCGATTGAAGAGGGGCTGCGGATCATCGATCCGCGGCCCCTTTTCTTTTGTTACGGCATCGGCTTAACCCTCTCACAGGGGGAATCATGATTGTCGGTATCGATCTTGGCACGACGAACAGCGCCATCGCCTGTTTTCGCGACGGCGCGCCGCAACTCATTCCGAACGCGGTCGGCGACCTGCTGACCCCGTCGGCGGTCAGCCTGAGCAAGGACGGGACGCTGCTCGTCGGGCTGGCGGCCCGCGAGCGCCAGTCGACCCATCCGGAGGTGACTGCCACCGCGTTCAAGCGCCACATGGGCACCCGAAAGCGCTACACGCTGGGCCGGCGCGCCTATTCGGCCGAGGACCTGTCGGCCCTGGTGCTCGCCAGCCTCAAGGCCGATGCCGAGCGCTTCACCGGCGAGAAGGTGACCGGCGCGGTGATCACCGTGCCCGCCTATTTCAACGACCAGCAGCGCAAGGCGACACGGCGCGCGGGCGAACTGGCGGGCCTGAAGGTGGAGCGGCTGGTCAACGAGCCGACCGCGGCCGCGCTTGCCTATGGTATCCATGAGCGGGGCGACCGCGAGCCTTTCCTGGTCTTCGACCTGGGTGGCGGCACGTTCGACGTGTCGATCGTCGAGGTGTTCGACGGCGTGATCGAGGTGCGGGCCTCGGCCGGCGACAACCGGCTGGGCGGCGAGGATTTCAACGATGTCGTGGCCAGGATCGCTCGCGCGGCGATCGACCCCGAGGAGAAGCTGGCTGCGCGCGGCAAGGAATCGCTGTTCCACGAGGTGTTGCGCGCTGCTGCGGAGCGTAGCCGCCGCGCGCTGAGCGAGGCGGAGGAGGCTTCGTTCGAGATCGTCTGGGAAGGCCAGGCGTACGGCCACCGAATCTCGGCCGCGGCGTTCGACGAAGCAGCCGAGCCACTGCTCCAGCGGATGCGGGATCCGGTGCTGCGCTCGCTGCGGGACAGTAACATCGCGGTCGGCGGCCTGAGCGATGTGGTGATGGTGGGCGGCGCTACGCGCATGCCGGCGGTGCGCCGCGCGGTCACCCGGATGTTCGGGCGCTTCCCCAACCACAGCCTGCATCCCGACCATGCCGTGGCGCTGGGTGCCGCGGTGCAGGCGGGGCTCAAGGCGCGCGATGCGGCGCTCGAAGAGATTCGCCTTACCGACGTCTGCCCCTTCACGCTGGGCATCGATACCGCGATGCGCGATCCCGCCGGCCGGATGGTTTCGGGCGTGTTCGCGCCGATCATCGAGCGCAACACCGTCGTCCCCGCGAGCCGCATGCATCGCTTCCAGACGATGGTCGACCAGCAGAAGCAGGTCGAGATCAACATCTTCCAGGGCGAGGCGCGCGACGTTTCGGAGAATGTCCATCTCGGCCAGGTGCAGGTGCCCGTGCCCCCGCGGCCGGCGGGCGAAGTCGCCGTCGATGTGCGCTTCAGCTATGATGCCAGCGGTCTGCTGGAGGTCGACGTCAACGTGCCGATGAGCGGGCTCGCCCGCCAGGTGGTGATCAGCAGCGGGACGGCGGGGACTCGCCCGAGGAGATCGAGGCGCGCCGGGCCGCGCTCGCCGAGCTCAAGGTCCATCCGCGCGACGAGGCGGTAAACGCCGCGACCCTGGCGCGCGCCGAGCGCTGCTACGAGAATTTCCTCAGCGATCGCCGGCAGCATATCGGCGAAATGATCCTGGCCTTCGAAGCCGTGCTCGAGCGGCAAGAGCCGCATGCGATCGACGACCTGCGGCAACAGGTCGAGGCGGCGCTCGATCTGCTCGAAGGCGAGCGTTTCCTGTGAGCGCCTCTCCCTGGGGGCTGCTGGGGATCGCCCGCACCAGCGACGATGGCGAGATCCGCCGCGCCTATGCGCGCGCACTCAAGGCGATCGACGTCGACCAGGATCCCGGCGCCTTCATCGCGCTGCGCCAGGCGTTCGACGCGGCACGGATGCACGCGGCCCAGGCCTCGGCGCACCTGCCGGAACCTGTGCTGGCGGGGGACGGTCCTGAAACGGAGCCTCACGCAGAATCGTCTGCTCAGGAACCCGATCCGGAGCCCGAACTCGAAGCGCGCCCCGGCTGGGTGGAGGATGTCGAGGCGATCCAGGCCCTGATCTTTGGCGACCAGACGCGCGAGGCGATCTTTGCGGAAGTAGGGCTGCGCGCCGAACGGCTGCTGAACGGCCGCGAGATGGAGCAGATCGACCACGCGGCACGGGTCGAGCAATGGGCGGTGCAGGTGATCCTGTCGGGCATCCCACGCAGCAACGCGCTGCTGCTGCCGGCGCTGCAGCGCTTCGACTGGATTCAGCGCTACCAGAAATGGGACTGTCATCCTGCGATTCGCGCGGTGGTCAGCCGCTATATGGATTGCCAACTGGTCAATGACCTGAACGACGGCAAGAGCATCTATGCGATGCCCTTCCGTCTTATCCAGCGCAGCACCAAGCCGCGCGGATCGCAGGTGGCACTGGTCGAACGATTTCTGGCGATGGTGCGGAGCGAATATCCAACCGTGCTCCAGGAGCTGCCGCCTCAGTCGCTCGAAGCGTGGGACGCGCTGATCGCACGGCGCAACAATGCGCTGCCCGCCCGTTTCGGCCAGGCACGGCGCATCTATTGGACGAAGTTCGTCAGATTCGCCCGACGCTACAAGCTCGATCTTGTCGGCCAGGTGCTGTTCTTCACGGTGGCGACCCTGCTCGGCCTCGGCCTCGTCGTCGCCACGCACGGCCTGGCGCTGATCTTCCTGGTTCCGGCGCTGGTCAACGCCAACAAGAAGTAGGTGGAATGCGCTCGGCCATTGCGCCGGGCGCGCCCTTTTGCTTTGGGGTTGAGCATGAGCATCGATCTTGACCAGCTTCGCACCGACCTGCTCGGCTCCATCGAGGCAGCCGCAGGGCTAGACGCCGTAGAAGCGCTGCGCGTGCACGCGCTCGGCAAGCAGGGGGCGATCACCGGCCTGCTCAAGACGCTGGGCGGGATGAGCCCCGAGGCGCGCCAGGTCGAGGGGCCGCGCATCCACGGACTGCGCGAGGCGGTGACCGAGGCGCTGGCGGTGCGCAAGACTTCGCTGGAAAAGGCGGCCCTCGACGCGCGCCTCGCCAGCGAGACGATCGACATGACCCTGCCGGTCGACGGCGTGCCCGCGGGTTCGGTGCATCCGGTGAGCCAGGTGATGGACGAGCTGGCGGAGATTTTCGCCGATCTTGGCTTTGCGGTCGCCACCGGTCCCGAGATCGAAGACGACTGGCACAATTTCACTGCGCTCAACATCCCCGAGACCCATCCGGCGCGGGCGATGCACGACACCTTCTATTTCCCGCGCGAGGCGGACGGCAGCCAGAAGTATCTGTTGCGGACCCACACTTCGCCGGTGCAGATCCGCACCATGGTGGCGAACAAGCCGCCGATCCGGATCATCGCGCCGGGCCGCGTCTACCGCTCGGACAGCGACGCGACGCACACGCCGATGTTCCACCAGATCGAAGGCCTCGTCATCGACAAGGGGATCACGCTCGGCCACCTGAAATGGACGCTCGAGACCTTCCTCAAGGCGTTCTTCGAGCGCGACGATATCGTGTTGCGCCTGCGTCCGAGCTATTTCCCGTTCACCGAGCCTTCGGCCGAGGTCGATGTCGGCTTCACCTGGCAGAACGGCAAGCGCGTGATCGGCGGCGATCCGCGCAAGAGCGACAATGGCGGCTGGATGGAAGTGCTCGGCTCCGGGATGGTCCACCGCAAGGTGATCGAGAGCTGCGGCCTTGATCCGAACGAATGGCAGGGCTTTGCCTTCGGCACCGGCGTCGACCGGCTGGCGATGCTCAAATACGGGATGGACGACTTGCGCGCCTTCTTCGACGGCGATCTGCGCTGGCTCAGGCATTACGGCTTCTCGGCGCTCGACATTCCCACGCTGAGCGGGGGAGTGGGCGCATGAAGTTCACCCTGAGCTGGCTCAAGGAGCATCTCGACACCAACGCCTCGGTCACCGACATCGAGGAGGCGCTGACCCGCGTCGGCCTCGAAGTGGAAGGCGTGGAGAATCCCGGCGAGAAGCTGAACGGCTTCCGCGTCGCCAAGGTGCTCACCGCCGAGCGGCATCCCCAGGCCGACAAGCTGCAGGTGCTGACCGTCGATACCGGCGAGCAGGTCCTCCAGGTCGTCTGCGGCGCGCCCAATGCGCGCGCCGGGCTGGTCGGCGTGCTCGGCACCCCGGGCGCGGTGGTGCCGGCCAATGGCATGCAGCTGAAGGTCGCCGCGGTGCGCGGCGTCGAATCGAACGGCATGATGTGCTCGACGCGCGAGCTCGAGCTCGGCGACGATCATGACGGCATCATCGAGCTGCCGGCCGACGCGCCGGTCGGCACGGCGTTCGCCGACTATGCCGATCTCAACGATCCGGTGTTCGACATCTCGATCACCCCGAACCGCCAGGACTGCATGGGCGTGCGCGGCATCGCGCGCGATCTCGCCGCGGCCGGCCTCGGCACGCTCAAGCCGCTTGCCGCCGATCCGGTGGCGGGCGAGGGCGCGGGTCCCGAGGTGAAGATCGAGGCGCCCGAGGGCTGCCCGGCCTATTACGGCCAGACCGTCTCGGGGGTCACCAACGGCGCCTCGCCCGAGTGGATGCAGCGCCGGCTCAAGGCGATCGGCCAGCGTCCGATCTCGGCGCTGGTCGACATCACCAACTATGTGATGATCGACCTCGGCCGCCCGCTGCACGTCTATGACAAGGCCAAACTGTCGGGCGCGCTGACCGTGCGCAAGGCGAAGGCCGGCGAGCAGGTGCTGGCGCTCAACGAGAAGACCTACACGCTCGACGAGACGATCACCGTGATCGCCGACGCCAACGGCGTGCACGATATCGGCGGCATCATGGGCGGCGAGGACACCGGCGTGTCCGAGACGACCACCGACGTCGTGATCGAATGCGCCTGGTTCGATCCCGACCATATCGCCCGTGCCGGCCAGAAGCTGATGCTGACCAGCGATGCGCGCTCGCGCTTCGAACGCGGCGTCGATCCGGAATTCCTCGAAGACGGCATCGCGATCGCGACGCGGCTGGTGATCGAGCTGTGCGGCGGCAAGGCGAGCGAAGTGACACGCGCCGGCACTTTGCCCAAGGTGGGCGTGACCACCGGCTATGATCCGAAGCTCGCCGAGACGCTGGGCGGCCTCGCCGTGCCGGCGGCGCGCCAGGTCGAGATCCTCGAGAGCCTGGGCTTCACCGTCCAGCCGCTCGACGGCAATGGCGATCCCGTGGACCTCGACAAGGGCTTCGACGCGCTGCGGGTCACCGCGCCGAGCTGGCGCCGCGACGTGGACGGCCCGGCGGACCTGGTCGAGGAAGTGATCCGCATCGAGGGCATCGACAATGTCCCCTCGACGCCACTGTCGCGCGTGCCCGGCGTGGCCAAGCCGACCGCGACGCCCGAGCAGAAGATCGAGCGCAAGCTGCGCCGCAACGCCGCGGCGCGCGGCCTCAACGAAGCGGTGACCTGGAGCTTCGTCTCCGAAGCCGAGGCGGCGCCGTTCGGCGGTGGCGCCTGGATGCTAGCCAACCCGATCAGCGAGGACATGAAGGTCATGCGGCCATCGCTGCTGCCGGGCCTGCTCGCCGCAGCGGAGCGCAACCTCAAGCGCGGCGCGACCTCGGTGCGCCTGTTCGAACTGGGCCGTCGCTATCTCGCCGAGGGCGAGCGCCCGACGCTGAGCGTTCTCCTCGCCGGGGCGAAGAGCCCGCGTGGCTGGCAGGGCGGCAAGGCGCAGCCCTTCTCGGCGTTCGATGCCAAGGCTGAAGCGATCGCGCTGCTCGAGGCGGCCGGCGCACCGGTGGCGAACCTGCAGGTGATGGGCGAGGCGGGTGACGTCTGGCACCCGGGCCAGTCGGCGACGCTGCGGCTGGGACCGAAGACGGTGCTGGCGGCGTTCGGCATGGTCCATCCGAGCGTGCTCAAGGCGTTCGACCTCGACGGCGACGTCGCCGCGGTCGAGCTCTATCTCGATGCGCTGCCCGCAAAGCGCGGCGGCACCGGCTTCATGCGCACGGCCTATACGCCGCCGGCGCTGCAGGCGGTGACGCGCGACTTCGCCTTCCTGGTGCCGGCCACGCTGGCGGCGGGCGACCTCGTCCGCACCGTGAAGGGCGCGGACAAGGCGACCATCGTCGATGCGCGGCTGTTCGACCTGTTCACCGGCACCGGCGTGCCGGAGGGGCAGAAGAGCCTCGCCATCGAAGTCACGCTCCAGCCGGGCGAGAAGAGCTTCACCGACGAAGAGCTGAAGGCAGTCGCCGACAAGGTGGTCGCCGCCGCGACGAAGCTCGGCGCCACGCTGCGGGGCTGATGCGATGATCGACCGGTTCCTCCCCGGCCTGGACGGCAAGATGGAGGATCCGGTCGACTTCACCTGCATGACGGTGTCGATGCCCGGCGACCTCGATCCTTTCGAGCGCCATGGCCGTTTCGCCATCCATCTCGACGCCGAGCTGCGGCTGGCGGGGCTCGGTTGCTGCTCGGGCGGCGGCACGCTCTACACCCATGTCGACTTCGACGCCGACGACCCGACCGAGGGCGCCGACGCCGCCACCATCCTCGACATCGATGCCACCGATGTGGAGCGCGCCCGGGCGCTGCTCCGCCTGCATCTGCCCGAACTCGGCGCGCCGGCGGGGACGCTGGTCCAATATGGCCCGCATGAGGACCGGTTCGACGGGGAGGGCTGGCAGCTGCACGAGCCGCGCGGCGACCTGCAACAGGAATAGCCGTGCGCGACCAATCACTTCCCTGCTTGCCCTATAAGAAAGCGTAGCAGCGAAAAATGCAGGTGCGCCGTGCACCTGACGGGTGCAGACGCGTTGGCGGATCATGACGGATACAGGGACTGAACCCGGCGGCCATGTCCGCGGCACGGCCGGCTATCGGCGCCTGACGCTGGCGATGCTGTTCGCCGGCTTCTCCACCTTCTCGCTGCTCTATTCGGCCCAGCCGCTGCTGCCCTTGTTCGCCAGCGAGTTCCATCTGAGCGCCGAAGTGGCGAGCCTGGCCATATCGATCGCCACCGGACCGCTCGCCGTGGCGATCGTCATCGCCGGCATGCTCTCCGACAAGCTCGGGCGGCGACCGCTGATGGTGGCCGCGATGTTCGGTGCGGGGCTGCTGACCATGCTCACCGGGCTGGCGCCGGGCTGGAACAGCCTGCTCGCGCTCCGCCTGCTCACCGGCATCGCCCTGGCCGGCATGCCCGCGGTCGCCATGGCCTATGTCAGCGAGGAGATCGACCCGCGCTCGGTGGGTCCGGCGATGGGACTCTACATCGCCGGCAGCGGGATCGGCGGCATGGCCGGTCGGCTGGGCGTGAGCCTGCTGACCGAACTGATCGACTGGCGCTGGGGACTGGTCGGCGTCGGAATGGTCGGATTGCTGATGGCCGAGGGATTCCGCCGCCTCGCTCCGCCCTCGCGCCGCTTCGTGCCGCAGGCGGTGCACCCGGGCGCGGTACTCGCCGCCGGGCGCGCGCTGCTTCGGGACCGGGCAATGCCCCTGCTCTATGCCGAGGCGTTCCTGCTGATGGGCGTGTTCGTCACCATCTACAATTATGTCGGCTTCCGCCTGCTCGCGCCGCCCTTCGGGCTGAGCCATGCGGCGATCGGCGCGATCTTCCTGCTCTATCTGCTCGGCTCGGTGAGCTCGACCTGGTTCGGGCATCTCGCCGAAAAGCGCGGGCGCCGGCTGGTCTTCTGGATCCCGACGGCGATGCTGCTGGTCGGCGTGGCCCTGACGGCGTCGATGTGGCTGGCGCTGGTGGTGGCGGGGATCGGCATCGTCACCATCGGCTTCTTCGGCGCGCATTCGATCGCATCGAGCTGGGTCGGCAGGCGCGCCCGGGCGAGCCGGGGGCAGGCGGCCGCTTTCTACCTGTTCTTCTACTATCTGGGATCGAGCGTGCTCGGATCGGCCGGCGGCGTCGCCTGGACCGGCTGGGGCTGGAGCGGGGTGGCGCTCTATTGCGGCGTGCTGACGGTACTGGCGCTGGGGATTGCGGCGAAGCTCTCCACCATCCCGCCATTGCCGCTTCCCGAAGTCACCCCGCCACGGCCGATGGGAGCGGACTGAAAGATAGCGTGACCATCGTTGCCGCTCTTGCCGAAGCTTAAGGATTGTGATGACTTGGCTGTCGGCTAGGAGAGCTAATAAGTGTCAGTTAGTGATGAGCATCCACTTATTGCGTTCGCGGGACGATATAGTGATCCAACAATCGACTATCTAAATTCTTATATTGCGATCGCCCGCCTGGACGCCCTTCTGGGTGACTTAGACGATGTGAGCCAGTTGATTGAATTCAACAATCTCGGTGAACGGAGGTGGCACCCTTGGTTTGGCGCCGAGATAATATCATATTACTCCGTTGGATTTTGCACGTGTTTAGAATGGCATGCGAAGTCGAGACTCGTGGATCTTCTCACATTTCAGCCATCAGCTCTAAGAATTTCGGACGTAAGCAGGACAATTACTGACAAAATAATCGTTCAGATGGTAGCTCAGAAGGCCTCAGTAACCCAGTTGGTAGGAGCTGCGCTAAAGATATCTAGTCTAGACGGTTATATTGCTCTTATCGAACGTATTTTTGAGGAGCTGAAGTTCCCATGCTCGCTCATCGATTGGCTGACCGGAACGGCCAACGGTGCGAATGTATGCTGGCTTCGAGCAGACCATCTGGCGAGCGTTGAACGCCTTTTTGATTTTCGGCATTCACTGGTGCACGAAATTGGCATCGCGACGATGGGTCATCCGAATATCCGAGATTCGTGGTCACCGGAAGAAGCTAGAGCAATCGGAAAGGTTGTAGCGTCTCTGATGTATGGCGTTGAGGCTGCCCTAACCCGATACGCACCACGCTTGTTTCCAAATCTTCTGACTGAAGAACGATGGCCCGTAGGTTCAACCGCAAGCTTGAGGGATGAATTCCTCAGGCTTGATGCGATCGCGGACAGGGATGTTAGCACGTGGGAATGGGACGATAATCATACGATAGGTGCTTGGCGGTTAGCTCGAGAGAAGTTCGAAGATTATCTTGCCGCCGAGGAGAAATTCATATCAACAGCTGGTATGTTGCATTGGCGCTATTTTGATGCTCGCACGCCACTGCGGACGAGATTGTTGAAATATCGCGTAGATTTTTTGAACGATCTACTCTCCCATTTTTCGTCTGCAACCGACGACATCGACGAGGGACCCCCGAGTTAAATTCTGCCTGGCGACTCATGTGGCGCGCACCAAGAAAAGGGGCGGCCGCACCCGGAAGGTGCGCCGCCCCATCTTCGTTCAGCGAAAGCACCACGCTCAGAGCTTCTCGGTCAGCTCCGGCACGATCTTGAACAGGTCGCCGACCAGGCCGATGTCCGCGACCTGGAAGATCGGGGCGTCCTCGTCCTTGTTGATCGCGATGATCGTCTTGGAGTCCTTCATGCCGGCGAGGTGCTGGATCGCACCCGAGATGCCGATCGCGACATAGACTTCCGGGGCAACGATCTTGCCGGTCTGGCCGACCTGATAGTCGTTCGGGGCATAGCCCGCGTCGACGGCGGCGCGCGAGGCACCGACCGCGGCGCCAAGCTTGTCCGCCAGCGGATCGATCTGCGCGTGGAACTGCTCCGACGAGCCGAGCGCGCGACCGCCCGAGACGATCACCTTGGCGCTGGTCAGCTCCGGACGCTCCGACTTGGCGATCTCGGCACCCGCGAAGGTCGAGAGACCCTTGTCGCCTTCGCCCGACACGGCTTCGATCGTGCCCGAACCGCCGGTGGCGGCCGCCTTGGGGAAAGCGGTGCCGCGCACGGTGATCACCAGCTTCTTGTCGCTGGTCTGCACGGTGGCGATCGCGTTGCCGGCATAGATCGGACGGGTGAAGGTGTCGGCACCCTCGACCGAGAGGATGTCCGAGATCTGCATCACGTCGAGCGCGGCAGCCACGCGCGGCGCGATGTTCTTGCCGGTGGTGGTCGCCGGGAACAGCACCGCGTCGTGCGACCCCATCAGCGACACGATCAGCGGCGCGACGTTTTCTGCCAGGAAATGCTCATAGGCCGCGTCATCGGCGACATGGACCTTGCCCACGCCTTCGATCGCCGCTGCCGCCTTGGCAACGCCGTCGACGCCCTTGCCGGCGACGAGGAGATGGACTTCGCCGAGCTTCGCCGCGGCGGTGACCGCCGAGAGGGTGGCGTCCTTCAGGCTCTGATTGTCGTGCTCGACCCAAACCAGCGTCTTCATTTCGCGACTCCCAGACCCTTGAGCTTCTCGACCAGCTCGTCGACCGAGCCCACCTTGATGCCGGCCGAGCGCTTGGCCGGCTCGACGACCTTGAGCGTCGTGAGGCGCGGCTTAACGTCGACGCCGTAGTCCGCGACGGTCTTCTTCGCGACCGGCTTGGACTTGGCCTTCATGATGTTCGGCAGCGTCGCATAGCGCGGCTCGTTGAGGCGGAGATCGGTGGTGACGATTGCGGGCAGCTTGAGATCGACCGTCTCGAGGCCACCATCGACTTCGCGGGTGACCTGCACGCCCTGACCGCCCAGCTCGACCTTCGAGGCGAAAGTGCCCTGCGGCCAGCCGAGCAGCGCGGCCAGCATCTGGCCGGTCTGGTTGCTGTCGTCGTCGATCGCCTGCTTGCCGAGGATGATCAGCCCCGGCTGCTCCTCTTCGGCGACCTTGGCGAGGAGCTTGGCGACGGCCAGCGGCTCGATCTCGTCATCGGTCTGGATCAGGATGCCGCGGTCGGCGCCCATGGCGCGCGCGGTGAGCAGCACGTCGGTCTCGGCCTTGGCGACACCGATGGTGACGACGACCACCTCGGTCGCGGCGCCCTTTTCCTTGAGGCGCACGGCTTCCTCGATCGCGATCTCGTCGAACGGGTTCATGCTCATCTTGACGTTCGCCAGGTCGACGCCCGTCCCGTCCGCCTTCACGCGGGGCTTAACATTATAGTCAAGCACGCGCTTGACCGGCACCAGAACTTTCATCGAAATCCTCTCCATCGCTGGAAGAACGGCTGTGCCAACCGCTAATGCCCGAGATTCCGGCCAAGTCCACCCCAAACAGTGATAGGGCATACCCGATCATCGAAAAATCGGTGCGGATGGGCGTTTTGCCCTAGCGCCGGCAGTTCACCCGAAATTCAGACGAGAATCTTCAACTTCATGCAGGAAGGGAGAGGACAGATGGGGAAGTACCAACTGATCATCGGAATGGCGCTGGCAACTGCGGTCGCCACGACGCCGGCGCTTGCACAGGACGCGCCCGTTGCTGCCAAGGACAAGGCGCCACCCAAGACCATTGCCAGGCCGGGCGGGGCGGTCTCGTCCAGCTATGCACGCTGCACGCCCGGCAGCCCGATCGGCGGCATCGTGGTGAAGGGCGGGATCAATCCGACCAGGCGGGAGGGCGCGGCCGAGCCGGAATGCCCGTCTTCCGATCCTGCGGCAGCAGCGGAGGGCAAGGGCCGGACCTATACCGGCGGCCGGCGGATGGAAGACGCGGCTCCCGCTGCGGCCGAAACCGCCAGGCTCCCGGCAACCGGGAACATGCCCTCGCGCCTGTCGATGACGCCGACAACGGCCAAGGCGGTTACGCCCGCCGAGCCTTCGGGCAAGAGCATCAGCGAGAAGGGTGTCTCGGCACCCAGGCCGCACTGAACGAAAAAGGGGCGAAGGAGACCCGGTCTCCTCCGCCCCCTATCGGTTCAGCCGGTCAGGTCGCTCAGGCAGCGAGCTTCTTGACCTCGGCCACGATCTTCTTCGCAGCATCGCCCAGGTCGTTCGCGGGAACGATGGCGAGGCCCGAATTGGCGAGGATTTCCTTGCCCTCGGCAACATTGGTGCCCTCGAGGCGCACGACCAGCGGCACCGAGAGGTTCACTTCCTTCGCCGCGGCGACGATGCCGGCGGCGATGATGTCGCACTTCATGATGCCGCCGAAGATGTTGACCAGGATGCCCTTCACGTTCGGATCGGCGAGGATGATCTTGAACGCCGCGGTGACCTTCTCCTTCGAAGCGCCGCCACCGACGTCGAGGAAGTTGGCCGGGAACATGCCGTTGAGCTTGATGATGTCCATCGTGGCCATCGCCAGGCCGGCACCGTTGACCATGCAGCCGATGTCGCCGTCGAGCTTGATGTACGCCAGGTCGTACTTCGAGGCCTCGAGCTCGGCGGGATCTTCCTCGCTCTCGTCGCGCAGCTCGGCCAGGTCCTTGTGGCGGAACATCGCGTTCGAATCGAAGCCGACCTTGGCGTCGAGGACGAGGAGGTTGCCCTGCTCGGTCAGCGCCAGCGGGTTCACTTCGATCTGCGCGGCGTCGGTCGCCAGGAAGGCGGCGAACAGCGACGACGCGACCTTGGCGGCCTGCTTGCCCTGGTCGCCGGTCAGGCCCAGCGCGGCAGCGACGGCGCGGCCGTGATGCGGCATGAAGCCGGTCGCGGGATCGACGTCGAAGGTGTGGATCTTCTCGGGAGTCGAATGCGCGACTTCCTCGATGTCCATGCCGCCCTCGGTCGAGACGACGAAGGCGACGCGGCCGGTGGCGCGATCGACGAGGAGCGCGAGGTAGAATTCCTTGGCGATGTCGGCGCCGTCGGTGATGTACAGGCGGTTGACCTGCTTGCCATGCTCACCGGTCTGGATCGTCACCAGCGTGTTGCCGAGCATGTCGGTCGCGTGCGCACGCACCTCGTCGAGCGAGAAGGCGAGGCGGACGCCGCCCTTCGCATCGGGGCCGAGCTCCTTGAACTTGCCCTTGCCGCGGCCGCCGGCATGGATCTGCGACTTCACGACGAAGAGCGGCCCGGGCAGCTTCTTGGCGGCCTCGACGGCCTCCTCGACGGTGAAGGCGGCAAAGCCCGCGGCGATCGGCGCGCCGTACTTCGCCAGCAGTTCCTTGGCCTGATATTCATGGATGTTCATGGGAACGCGCCCTCATGGTTATGGCGGGAAGGAGTTTGCGCGTGCCTTAAGCACGACGCGCGCGCGAATCCAAATCTTTTCGCTTTAATTGCGAGTGCGACGTACTCGCAATAAGAAGATGGAAGAGCCGGTATGGTTTGCCGATCAAGGCGTGGCTAGGAAAGGTGCATGTCCCTTGCCCCTGCCCCTGCCCTCGCCGCCGCGCTGCTCCTCGCTCCCGATACCGCCGCCGACACCGCCCATGCCGCGCTCGACCGGCTGGCGGGCTGCTGGGACGCGCCGGGCGAGGTGATGGGCAAGCGAGTCGCGACTCGCATGCGCGGCGCCTGGCATCTGGGCGACCGCTACCTGCTGCTCGAGTCGCACGGGCTCGATCCCGCCGATCCCTATGACGCGGCGATCGCGATCGGCGGCCATGACGGCGACCGGCTCAGCGCCTGGTGGATGGACAGCTTCGGCGCCGGCTACAGCGCCGCCGGCAAGGGCCGCGCCGACAGCGACGGCGCGCTGTCGATCGACTATGCCTATCCCGACGCGCTCTATGCCAATCGCCCCGAGCCGCTGGGCAAGGGCTGGCGCTGGACGATCACCACCCGCAAGCCCGACGGCAGCGGGAAGGTCTTTGCCAGCTACGTGCTGACTCCGGCCAAATGCGACGGCACGGCCTTCGCCTTCTGAGCGACAACGCCTATCTAGTCCCCATGTCCCTCTGGCTCGGCCTTGCCCTGTTCCTCGCCACCATCGCCGCGATGGAGGTCTTCGCCTGGGCGATGCACCGCTGGGTGATGCACGGGCCGGGCTGGTTCCTGCACGCGAGCCACCACCGGGCCCGCACCGGCTGGTTCGAGTGGAACGACCTCTATGCCGTGATCTTCGCCATCCCCTCGATCGTCCTGCTCTATGGCGGGGTGCAGGCGGGCTGGTGGCCTGGTTTCACGTGGATCGGTGCCGGAATCGCCGGCTATGGCGCGATCTATTTCGGGTTCCACGACGTCATCGTCCACCAGCGCGTGGCGCATCGCTACGTCCCCCGCTCGACCTATATGAAGCGAATCGTCCAGGCGCACCGGCTCCACCATGCGGTCGAATCGAAGCATGGCGCGGTCAGCTTCGGCTTTCTCTGGGCACCACCCGCCGAGGAATTGAAGCGCCAGCTCAAGGTCAACAGCGGTTTGGCCCGCTTCCGCGCGAACGCGGATTGACGGCGGCCCCGGTGCCCGACACATGCTTGGGTTTATGGAGCATCTGAACCTCTCCGAGTCCGAGTGGCGCAAGCGCCTCAACCCGGAACAGTTTCACGTGCTGCGCGAGGCGGGAACCGAACCCGCTTTCTCCGGCCGCTTCACCGACAACAAGGCCGATGGCCTCTATCTCTGCGCCGGCTGCAAGCTCGAGCTGTTCGACAGTGCCGACAAATATGATTCGGGATCGGGCTGGCCGAGCTTCACCCGGTCGATCAGCCCGGAGAACGTCACCGAGCATGCCGATGTCAGCCATGGCATGCGCCGGGTCGAGCTGCGCTGTGCGCGCTGCGACGGGCACCAGGGCCATGTCTTCCCCGACGGTCCGCCGCCGACCGGCCTGCGCTACTGCATAAACTCGGCCAGCCTCGATTTTCGTTCACGTGGTGGCAACCACAATGCCGCTAGCGAGCAGGGCTGAGCGCCTGATCCTTGTGAGCGGGCCGAATAGGGCTTAATCGCACTCCCCCGATGCCATCGAAAAACCTGCCAGCCGTGATCCGCACGCCCAAATGGCGTGATTTCTCCTTTTGGAAGCGCGTCTTCTTCTGGACGCTGATCAGCGGAGGCAGCCTGGCGCTGCTCGCGTTCATCGCGCTCCTGATCGCGGTCTATTCGACCAAGTCGACGCTGCCGAGCTTCGACGAGCTCAAGTCCTCGCCCAACGGCCAGATGATCCGCGTCCATGCCGCGGACGGCACGGTGCTGGTCTCGCTCGGGCCGAGCTATGGCGAGTGGATCAAGTACGACCGGATTCCCCAGGTGATGAAGGACGCGATCATCGCGACCGAGGATCGCCGCTTCGAATCGCACTGGGGCGTCGATCCGGTCGGCGTCGCCCGCATGTTCTGGCGCGCCAAGCAGCTGCATGACGAGGGCCGGCGCCTGCAGGGCGGCTCGACCATCACCCAGCAGGTGGCACGCACCATCTTCCTGTCGAACAAGTATGATCTCGGCCGCAAGGTGCGCGAAGGCATCATCGCGCTGTCGATGGAGCGCAAGTTCAGCAAGGACGAGATCCTCGAACTCTATCTCAACAAGGTCTATTTCGGCGGCGGCGCATACGGCATCGACGCGGCGAGCCGGAAGTTCTTCGGCCATCCGGCGACCAACCTGACGCTGGCCGAGGCCGCGGTGATCGCCGGCCTGGTCAAGGCGCCCTCGCATTATTCGCCCACCGCCGATGCCGAGGCCGCAGTCGGCCGCGCAAGCGTGGTGCTCGACCTGATGGCCGAGACCGGCAAGATCACCGAAGCCCAGGCCAGGGCGACCGATCCGCGCACCGTGGCGCTCGCCCCCGAGCCGCAGCAGAACAGCGTGCGCTACTTCACCGACTGGGCACTGCCCCAGCTCGAGGTGCTGATCGACGAGACCGAGGCCCCGCTCGAGGTGTGGACCACGCTCGACCTGAGCATGCAGCGCGCCGCCGACGATGCGATCCGGGCCAATGCCCCCAAGAACGCGCAGGGCGCGCTGGTCAGCCTCGACCGCGACGGCGCGGTGCGCGCGATGGTCGGCGGCAAGGACTATGTCGCGTCGATCTACAATCGCGCGACCCAGGCGACCCGCCAGCCGGGCTCGGCGTTCAAGCTGTTCGTCTACCTGACCGCGCTGGAATCGGGCCACAAGCCCGACGACCTGGTGGTCGACGAGCCGGTGACGATCAACGGCTGGAGCCCGCGCAACAGCTCGGGCGCGTTCCGCGGCGAGATGAACATCCGCACCGCCTTCGCCTATTCGGTCAACACGATCGCGGCGAAGCTCGGCCAGGAAGTCGGCTTCGGCGCGATCGCCGACATGGCGCGCCGCTTCGGCATCACCACTCCGGTCGACACGCATCCGGCAATGGTGCTCGGCACGTCGGACGTGCGCCTGATCGACATGACCCGTGCCTTCGCCTCGGTGGCGAACAAGGGCGTGGCGGTGACGCCGTACGGCATCACTCGGGTGACTGCGAATGGCGCGGTGATCTATCAGCATGAGGTGGATACCAGCCACGTCCTCGTCGCCCCCTATGTGGCGGCGCAGATGACCGACCTGATGCAGACCGCTGTCGCCACCGGCACCGGCCGTGCCGCGCAGATCGGCCGCCCGGTCGCCGGCAAGACCGGCACCACCACCTCGAACAAGGATGGCTGGTTCGTCGGCTTCTCCTCGGGCCTCACCACCGGCGTGTGGATGGGCCGCGACGATGCCAAGGTCGTCCCCGGCCTGCAGGGCGGCACCGCGCCGGCACGCGCCTTCCATGATTTCATGATCAAGGCGGTGGCGAAGCGTCCGGTCGAGCAGTTCGACACCCAGGTGACCCTGCCCGAATATCAGCTGGACGAAGAGAATGCGGCCTATGGCGAGCCAGATAACGGCGTGTTCGTTGACGAGGACGGAAATCCGGTGCCCGAGGACCAGCAGCCGCGTAGCGACGGCAGCGAGGTCGTCCAGCCGGTTCCGGGCCAGCAGGGCGGACAGGGCGACGAGCAGCTCGACCAGGACTGGATCGACCGGATGACCGGTAAGCGCGGGCCGGCACCCGCCCAGCCGCAGCGCGACCAGCGCGAGGCACCGCGCGACGTTCCCCGCCAGTCGGCCCCGCAGCCGCGCGACGCGGCGCCGCGCGGGGAGCAGCAGTAATCTTCTGAAGCCCCTTGGACTCATCGTCATCCCCGCGAAGGCGGGGATCCAGGGTAGTCCGGGAATGCCGGTGCACTTGAGCGCGTCATCGCCGGACCAGGGCAAAATGTGCCGCACGCGCATTGTTCTTGGCTCTGGATCCCCGCCTTCGCGGGGATGACGGAATTTAGGTTGGGGCTACCGCCCGTACCAGTGCAATCCCGCACCATTGCGCTTGAGCCACGCCCGCGCACGATCCGGATCGCCTTCGTACAATTCCGCCACCACGCGGTGGAACGCCGGCGAGTGGTTCATATGGATGCGGTGGGCGACCTCATGCGCCACCGTCGAGCGGCGGACGAAACCCGGCGCGAGCAGCAGCCGCCAGCTGTAGCGAATCTGCCCCGAAGAGGCGCAGCTCCCCCAGCGGCCGCGCGGATCGCCGATCGACACCTTGGTGACGCTCACTCCGGCCCGCTCGGCATATTCGGCGGTCTCCTCGCTCAGCAGGTCGAGCGCCGCCTGGCGGAGCCAGCGCTCGACGCGCTTCTCCAGCCCCTCGCGCGGGCCGCCGCAGAGCAGCTGGTCGCCAACCAGCCTCGGCGTCCGCCCGGCCCCGGTCGCGGGCCAGACGATCTCCACTTCGGCATCGCCGATCGGAATCCGGGCACCCGGCGCGAACGGCCGCGCCTCGGGCATCTTGGCCTGTTGCAGCGCGATCCAGCCCTGCTGCTCGCGCGCCCAGTCCATGCCCTTCTTGAGCGACGCGCGGGGCGGCAGGGTGAGCTTCACCTTGCCCGACCGGGGATCGACCGAGAGCCGCATCCGCCGCGCCCGGGCGTGACGGACCACCTCGATCTCCGGGTCGCTCAAAGCTCGCGGTCCACCAGGTGATGCTCGAAATCCACCACATCGTCCTCGCTGACCGTCCAGCCGCGGGTCGACTCGCCGGCCTTGTGGACCGACTCCGGATCACCGCTGACCAGATAATGCCAGTCGGGCAGCGGCTTGCCCTCGCCGCGCAGGCGATAGGCACAGGTCGAGGGCAGCCATTCGATGTCGCGCACGTTGCGCGCGGTCAGCCGCACGCATTCGGGGACATAGGCATGGCGATGCTTGTAGTCCGAACAGCGCCCCATCCGCCGGTCGAGCAACCGGCAGGCGACGTTGGTCGCATGGAGCTCGCCGGTCTCCTCATCCTCCAGCTTGTGGATGCAGCACTTCCCGCAACCGTCGCACAAGGCTTCCCATTGCGCGCGGTCCAGCTTCTCCAGCGGCAGGTCTTCCCAGAACTTACTGGTCATTATTTACCGGTCATTTCACCCAATGGTCGAGCTGCTCCACCAGGGCAGCGGCGTCCTTCTCGATCGGCAGCGACGTGATTGGCTTGCCGTCCTTGTCCATCAGATAGGCAATCTGGCTGTGTCCTACCAGATAGGCGCCGCCCGGGCCCGGCGCTTCCTTCTTGGCATAGACCGCATATTGCTTCTCGACCGCCTGGATTGCCGCCGGCGAGCCGGTCAGCCCGACGATGCGATCGTCGAAATTGCGGATGAACTCGCCGACCACCTTGGGCGTGTCGCGCTCGGGATCGACGGTGATGAAGATCGGCACGATCGCCTTCGCCTTGGCCGGCGCGCGCTTGTCGAGCAGCTTCATCGCCTGGCCGATCTTGAGCATGTCGTTCGGGCAGATGTCCGGGCAATAGGTGTAGCCGAAATAGACGATGCGATATTTGCCGGCGAAATCGCCGTCGCGCACCGTCTTGCCGTTCTGGTCGGTGAGCGCGAAGGGCCCGCCGATCCGGGCACCGGCGAGCGGCGGCTCCTCGCTCGCGCCGCCGCTGCAGCCCGAGACGATCAGTAGCAAAGGCGCAAAGGCCTGAAATATCCTGCTCATGGTATCGCCAGCCATGATCTGATAGTTCGGGGCTTGCAAGCACTGCCGCTATGGGGTTTGGGCAAACACATGACCGTTCGCGTATTGGGCGCCGCCGGCGCCGCCCTGCTGATGCTCGCCGCCGTGCCCGCATCGGCCCAGCAATTCTCCGACAGCTACAATTTCCTCAATGCCATCCGCGAGGCGGACGGCAGCAAGGTGAACAAGTATCTGGAGAACAAGTCGCTCCGCATCGTCAACACCAAGGATCGCAACACCGGCGAGGGGGCGCTGCACATCGTCACCAAGCGCAGCGACTCGACCTATCTGCGCGTGCTGCTCCAGCAGGACGACATCAACGCCAATCTGCAGGACGGCCGCGGCAACACCGCGCTGCTCATCGCGGCCGAGCGCGGCTGGGACGAGGGCGTGCAGATCCTGATCAAGTACGGCGCCAATGTGAATCTCGCGAACATGAGCGGCGAGACTCCGCTGATCCGCGCGGTGCAGGTCCATGACATCAACGTGGTGCGCGAGCTGCTCGACGCGGGCGCCAATCCGGACCGTACCGACAATGTCACCGGCAAGTCGGCCCGCGACTATGCCCGGGACGAGGCACGCTATCCGCAGATCGCCAAGCTGCTCGCCGATGCGGCCAAGGGCGGCAAGGCCAGCGGTAGCGCGGCGCCGGCCGGCCCGAAGCTCTAGAAGCCGCTAGAACGCCGCCTCCGCGTCGGGATCCAGGATCTGGATCACCCGGCGCGCCGCGCGGCGCGCAAAGGCGAGGGTAGTCTTCTTGCGGGTCGGCGCGGGCAGCGGCACCGTCGTCGCCTCGCGCATCACCGCTGCGTCATAGCGGTCCGCAACGATCAACCCAGCACGCGCGGGCAGGAAGTTTTCCTGCTCGAACGGACGCAGATCGAATCCCTCCGGCACCGCCCAGAAGAACCGGTCGCAATGGGCGAGATAATCGGTCCATTTGCCGTCACCGAGCAGATCGGCACGCGACACCTTGATCTCGACGATGACGATGTTTCCGCGGGAATCGATCGCCATCAGATCGGCACGACGGCCGCCCTCGAGCGGCACTTCGGCCAGCGCGACGCAATCGTGGCGAAGGAGAAGCCGTGTGACGCCCCGCGCCACATCGGCGGCGATCAACGGGTCTGGCTGAATCGAAACGGCCGGGGAGTTCATTCCCGGCCGTTTAGAACATTAGGCGAACGCGGGAAACCCCGCGATTCGGCTCAGCGATAGAAAACGTGGTTGCCCACCGAGCCGACGCGGGCACGCTTCCAGCTCGGATTCACATAACGAGCATGGAAATAGAGCGCCTCGGGAACCGGCGAATCCCATTGTTCCTTCATCGCGACCTGGGCCACGGCGAGAGCCTTCTTCCACTGGCCATTGGCCGGCGGGGTCGGCAGCTTTCCGCCGCGCACGAAGGAGAACTGGCCGCGCTGGGTGACGACACCACAGACCGAACGCGGGAAGCGGCCGGATTCGGTGCGGTTGAGGATCACGTCCGCCACGGCAAGCTGGCCGGCAAGCGGCTCGCTCTTGGCTTCGTAGTAGACGCTGACGGCAAGGCAATTGAGCTCGCTGTCGAGCGACGCGGGCGCATCCTGCGCTGCTACTGCCTCGGAGAGGGATTCGAAATCTTCTTCGTCCGCATCCGCATTGGGGATCTGCTGGACGATTTCACCCTTCTGAAGGGCGGCCGGCGCGGCCTGGGGGGCCGGCGTGGGAACAACCTGGTGTTCCAGCGTGTTGACCGTCTGAATGGGCGCATCCTGCGCGTTCAGGGTCACATCGAGCGTGGCAGCATTCGCAAGTGCGCCAGCGCAGAAAGTCACGGCCGCGAAGCACGCGGCGCGATGGATGAACTTCATTAGGCTTCGTTGCTGTGCGGTTGGTGCGCGGCCGGCCCGTTTTCTTCTCAGGACCGCCGGGCTTCCCCCCCGACTGCGTAACCGACCGACTTCACACCCCGGGCAGCACAACGCGATTGATGTAACGCGGGCCTTTCGCCGCTAGGCACCCATATGTCAATTGATCGTGAATGTTTCAGCGGCGAACCGTTCCGCCTGCGCGATATCCAGTTCCACCACCCAGAGATCGGAATCGCGCTCCCGACGCCGCCTCCAATAGGCCGTGACTTCGCCCTCATCGGCGAATTCGCGCGGTCCGGAAGCGATCAGCGCAGGGCTTCCGTCCGGCCCCAGGCCGCGCTCCACGAAGCGTGGATTGGCGCCGCGCTCGACCAGCAGGAGCAGCACCGCCCCCGCCGTCGCATCGCCCCTGGCGAGCACCATCGCACTGCCGCCCGCACCCTCGGCACGGCGGATCAGCGCATTGACGAGCAGCCCGGTGGCGAGCCGCGCCATCAGCCCTGGGCGTAGCCGGGCAGCGACGCGAGCGGGATGCGCGAGCGCATGAACGTACCCGTGCCGCGCGCCGCTTCCTCGCCCGTCGCGTCGATCAGCCGCGCTTCGCCGACGAACACGCGCCGCTGCCCGCTCACCCAGCGGCCCTCGGCCACGACCGGGCCAGGGCCGAGCGGCTTGGTGAGCAGCAGGTTGAACTGGGTGGTCAGCACGAAGCGATCGGTGACCAGGCTGTTGACCGCGTAGAAGGCGGCATCGTCGAGCATCTTGAAATAGCTCGTGCCATGCGCCGCACCCGCAGCGTGGAAATAGCGCTCGTCTATGGTGAAACGGATGCGCGCGAGCCCGGGCTCGGGAATCTCGAGCACGGACTCGAACAACCGGTTGATCGGCGCCGCTGCATAGAGCGACTCCAGGGCACGGAAATGGGCCTCCGCGCCACTGACTTCGGCCCCGATCTGCTCAGGCAGCGTCACGCGCCTCCACGCCGGCGAGCAGCGCATAGAGCGCATCGTGCGAGCCGGCGCCGCGCAGCTTCGCGGCCACGCCCTTGTCGCGCAGCAGCCGCGAGACGCAGGCCAGGGCCTTGAGATGCTCGGCACCCGCGCCCACCGGCGAGAGCAGCATGAAGACGAGATCGACGGGCAGTTCGTCCACCGCCCCGAAATCGACCGGCTTCTCCAGCCGCACGAACACGCCGCAGACGCGGCGGATCGCGTCGAGCTTGCCGTGCGGGATGGCGATGCCCGCGCCGAAGCCGGTCGAACCGAGCTTCTCGCGGGCGGTCAGGGTCTCGGCGACAGCGCGCGCGTCGAGGCCATAGGCCTCGGCGGCGGCTGCCCCCAGCGCTGCGAACAGCGCCTTCTTGCTGGCAACACTCACGCCGGAAAGCACTGCCTCCGGCACGAGCAATTCATGGATCGTCGTCATCGATATTCCAGTTAGGTCCGCCCCAGACCCTACTACTCAGGCAGCGCGATTGGGTTCCACCCAGCCGATCGTCCCGTCGCCGCGCCGATAGACCATGTTATGGGCACCTGTCGCGCTATTTCGGAACAGCAGCGCATTGGTGTTGCGGAGGTCGAGCATCATGACTGCATCCGAAACGGTGGCATCGGGCACATCGACCCGGGTCTCGGCGATGATCAGCGGCGCATCCGAGGGCTCGGCCTCGTCTTCCGCTTCCTGGAACAGCGTGTAGCCGGCGTTGTTGTCATAGGCGCCATTCTCGGCGAACGCGTTGACCACGCCATTCTGCCGGTCCTTGAGCCGGCGCGTGTAGCGGCGCAGCTGCTTGTCGATCCGGTCGGCGGCACCGTCGAAGGCGCCATGCGCCTCCATGCCCTTGTTAGTGGCCTTGAGGACGAGGCCCTGCATCACGTGCATCACGATGTCGCAGGTGAAGCCATTGTCGTGCGGCCCTTTGCCGAAGGTCGCCTGGGAGGAGAGCGCCCGCGAGAAATATTTGTCGGCTATCCCCTGGAGTCGTTCGTTGACCTGCGCCTTGAGCGCGGCGCCGGTCTCGACCTGATGCCCAGAAACCCGGATGTCCATTTTTCACCTCCACTTGCTCGAGGAGTTTAGCTGGGCCGAAGCCCGAACCGATTGACCGCGGTCAACTGCCGGGGATCAATTGGTCGGGGCGGCGCCCCAGAGTGGCTCCTCCATCTTAGAGAGAAAGGCCGCGTGGCGTTCGAGTTCCGCCGCACTGGCCGCAAACTGGCGCGCGGGACGCACATGTACCCGCGTTGGGGCCTCGGCGACGGTCTCGCGCATCACCGGCGCGTCGACCGCGAGGCCCAGAGTGATCTGCCGACCGCCGGTCAGCTCGACATAGACCTGCGCGAGCAGCGAGGCGTCGATCAGCGCGCCGTGCAGGGTGCGCTGGGTGAGATCGATGCCGTAGCGCGTGCAGAGCGCGTCGAGCGTGTGCTTGGCGCCGGGATGCTTGACCCGGGCGATCGCCAGCGTGTCGACCATGCGGCCGAGATCGACGATCGGCCGGCCGCTGCGCTTGAGCTCGCCGTTGATGAAGCCGAAGTCGAAATTGGCGTTGTGCGCGATCATCGGGCTGTCGCCGATGAACTCGAGCATGCCCTCGACAACATCCTCGAACAAAGGCTTGTCCGAGAGGAACACGTCGGACAGGCCGTGGACGTTGAACGCCTCGATCGGCATCGGCCGCTGGGGATTGATATAGGCGTGATAGGTCCGCCCGGTCATCACCCGGTTGACCAGTTCGACACACCCGATCTCGACCAGCCGATCGCCACCCGAGAAGCTGAGCCCGGTGGTTTCGGTGTCGAACACGATTTCACGCATTTGTCACTTATCCTACCGCCGGGCCGACTAGGCAAGCAGTGACATCACGTACTGCCGCACGGGTCTCCCCGATCGGCACGCCGGTGGGAATCACGAAGTCGGCGCGGGCGCGTTTTTCCGCATCGGGAAGCTGGCGGGCGAGAATCGCCTCGAATTGCGCGACCGTCATGCCCGGCCGGGCGAGCACGCGCTCGCGCTGGACCTCGGGCGGGGCCGAGACGACCGCGATCTTGTCGACATGCTTCCAGCCGCCGGCTTCGAACAGCAGGGGCACGTCGAGCACGACCAGCGGCCGGTCGCGATTCGAGTCGAGAAAGGCATTGCGTGCATCGGCCACGGCGGGGTGGATGATCGCCTCGAGCCGGGCAAAGGCAGTGGGATCGGCAAGCACCGCCTCGCGCAACAGGGTGCGGTCGACCCCCAGCGCGGTGGTGGTGTCGGGGAATTCCGCCTCGATCTCCGCGACCAGCGCGCCGCCCGGACCCTGGAGCCTGTGGACCTCGGCATCGGCGTCGAACACCGGCACGCCGAGTTCCGCGAACATCGCCGCCACGGTCGACTTGCCCATGCCGATCGACCCGGTGAGGCCGAGGGTTACGGGGCGGCCACTCATCCACGCCCCTTTCCGTCATCCCCGCGAAGGCGGGGATCCAGGGTGACAGCGCGATGTCCTTTGCGACTCTGGATCCCCGCCTTCGCGGGGATGACGAAGAAGGAAGGGATGGCGCAGGGGCCAATCATTGAAGCAATATCTCGCGCAGTTCTTCGTCGCGGTCGCGCGGCGGCTCGGCGCCGAAGAACAGCTCGAAGGCAAGCGCGGCCTGGCCGACCAGCATCTCGAGCCCGTCCACCGTATCGAGTTCGCGATCGCGTGCCTGGGCGAGCAGATCGGTCTCGAGCGGGGCATAAACCGCGTCATAGACTACGGCGTCCTCGGGCAGCGGCGACAGGTCGACCTCGAGCGGCGGCTGGCCGACCATGCCGAGCGCGCTGGCATTCACCAGCAGCTGCGCGGCGGGGAGCCTGGCATTGAGCGGCAGCGCCTCGCCCTTGATCCCGAAGCCGGACAGCAGCGCCGCGCCCTTCAGGACATTGCGGTTGAGCAGGGTCACCCGGCCGATGCCGACCTTGGACAAGGCGAACAGGATCGCCCGTGCCGCACCACCCGCGCCGATCACCACGGCATGCTTGCCGTCGAGATCGAGCCCGGCGATCGGGGCGTAGAAGCCGCCGGCATCGGTGTTGGTGCCGACCAGCGCCCCGTCCTCGGCGCGCACCACCGTGTTGATCGCACCAATCGATTCCCGGATGCCGCCGCGATCCTCGACGAATGCGAGCGCGGCCTGCTTGTGGGGCAGGGTGATGTTGCAGCCGCGCCAGTCGGGATCGGACCTGCGCGATTCGAAATAGCCGGCCAGCTCCTCCGGCTTCACATGCGCGCGCCTGTACTCGGCCTCGATACCGAGCTGCTTCAGCCAGAAGCCGTGGATCAGCGGCGACTTGGACTGGGCGATCGGGTCGCCGATCACTTCGGCGTGGACAGTCATGACGTCAGAACCCCGCGGGTGCGCAGATAGGAAAGGATCGGCAGCAGCGGCATGCCGAGGATGGTGAACTGGCTGCCATCGGTGCGGCTGAACAGCTGGACGCCCGGCCCCTCGATGCGGAAGCAGCCGACACAGCCCGCAATCGCCGGCCATTCCACATCGAGATATTCCTCGATGAACTTTTCGGAGAGCGGGCGGACGTGCAGCTTGGCGCGATCGACAAAGCGCCACACCGCGCGGCCGCCCTCGGCGATCACCGCGGCGCTGTAGATATCGTGGGTCCTGCCCGACATGCGGCGGAGATGATCGGCGGCCTGTTCGCGGCTCTCCGGCTTGTCGAGCAGCGAACCGTCGTCGAGCGCGACCAGCGAATCCCCGCCCAGCACCAGGGCGGTCGGCACCAGGCCGGATACCTTGAGCGCCTTCAACTCGGCCAGCGCATCGGCAAGGTCGCGCGGCGAGATGCCGGAGGCGAGCAGGGATTGCTTGGCCGAGGCTTCGTCGACCTGTGCCGTCACGGCTTCATGCGGCACGCCGGCATCATGGAGCATCGCGCGGCGCGATGCGCTCTGCGAGGCAAGTACGAGTTTCACTGGCGGCCTTTCTCTAGGGTCCGTTCGTTGCACAGCTGGATGATCGCCGCCGCGGTCTCCTCGATCGAGCGGCGCGTCACGTCGATCACCGGCCAGCCATTGTCGGCGAACATCCGCCGGGCAAAGGCGACTTCGCGCGTCACCGCGTCCTGCTCGACATAGCTCGTCTCGGTCGCCTGGTTGAGCGAGAGCAGCCGGTTGCGGCGGATCTGGATCAGCCGGTCGGCACTGGTGGTCAGACCGACGATCAGGGGGTGTTTCAGGCTGAACAGCTCGGCCGGCGGCGGGGATTCCACCACGATCGGGATGTTGGCGGTCTTGTACCCGCGATTGGCGAGGTAGATCGACGTCGGCGTCTTGGACGAGCGCGAGACGCCGGCGAGGAGGATGTCCGCCTCTTCCCAATCCTCGGCGAGCAGCCCGTCGTCATGCGCGATGGTGAACTGGATCGCATCGACACGGGCGAAATAGGCCGCGTCCAGGGTATGCTGGCGGCCGGGCCGCGCCTTGGCCTCCTGGCCGAGCAGGTTGGACAGCGCATGGTTGACCGGATCGAGCGGCGCGATCGCCGGCAGGCCCATCGCCCGGCAGCGGCTCTCCAGCGTGCGGCGGATCTCGGGGTTCACCAGCGTGTAGAGCACCAGCCCGGGATTTTGCGCGATCTCCTGGAGGATGCGCTCGAGATGCGCTTCGCTGCGCACCATCGGCCAGAAATGGCGGAGCGTTTCGACATCGTCATATTGGGCGAGCGCCGCCTTGGCGATGTTCTCCAGCGTCTCGCCGGTGGAATCGGAGAGGAGGTGGAGGTGGAGCCGCATCAGGCCGTGCGTGAATCTGTGGAAAACATGGCTGACAGCCACTAGCGCAACCCGGCGCACGAACCAATCGGGTCAGTTTGATGACTCCGCTGGTGATTCGTCCACACCCGCATCCCCAGCTTGTGATTCCAATCCACAGCCTGTTGAAAACGGGGACGGCGAATCCGAATCCGAGGATTCCCGCGGGACAGCGAGAGTCAAACTGTTGGCAATGCGCGGACGATTCCATAAGCCCCGGTTTCCACGCGCCAACAGACTCCAACAATCTCTAGATTCATTCTTTATTGTTTTAGGAACAGGCCCTGATCGACTCCCATCCCAAGCCGCTGCTCGACACGCTCAAGGGTGTTCGACAGGAGATTCCGCCGGTCTGGCTGATGCGTCAGGCCGGTCGCTATCTGCCCGAATATCGCGCGCTTCGGGCCGAGAAAGGCGGATTCCTCGAACTCGCGCTCGACCCGCAAGCCGCCGCCGAGATCACGCTGCAGCCGATCCGGCGCTTCGGCATGGACGGGGCGATCCTGTTCTCCGACATCCTGATGGTGCCGATGGCGCTGGGCCAGCGACTCTGGTTCGAAACCGGCGAAGGCCCGCGCCTGGCGCCGACCGTGACGACCCGTGCCGTGCTGGATGGCCTTGAATCGGGTTCTGAGGCCCTGGAGGCGGTCTATGCGACCGTCCGGCAGGTGAGATCCCAGCTCGACTCCCGAACCACCTTCCTGGGCTTTGCAGGGAGCCCCTGGACCGCCGCCACCTATATGATCGCGGGGCAGGGGAGTCGCGAGCAGGCCGAGGCGCGGCGGCTCGCCTATCAGGATCCGGGACTCATGCAGGCGCTGGTCGACCGGATCGCCGACTGCACGATCGACTATCTGACCGCGCAGATCGATGCGGGAGTCGAGGCGGTGCAGCTGTTCGACAGTTGGGCGGGCAGCCTCAGCCCCGAGCAGTTCGAGCGCTGGGTGATCGCGCCAACTGCGCGGATCGCCGCCGCGGTGAAGGGCAAGGCGCCTGTGATCGGCTTCCCCAAGGGCGCCGGCGGCAAGCTGCCCTCCTATGCGCGCGAGACCGGCGTGGATGCGATCGGTCTCGACGAGACGGTGGATCCCGCCTGGGCCGACCAGGTGCTGCCGGAGAAGCTGCCCGTGCAGGGCAATCTCGATCCGCTCGCGCTGATCGCCGGCGGCGAGACGCTCGATCGCGCGGTCGACCGAATCCTTTCGGCCTTCCCAACCCGCCCGCATGTGTTCAATCTCGGGCACGGCATCCAGCAGGATACGCCGATCGCGCATGTCGAGCGGCTGCTGGCGCGCATCAGGAGGGGTTGATGGCAGGCTGGCTGGGTGGGGCCTATCTCTGGGTCAAGGCGTTCCACATCATCTTCGTGATCTTCTGGATGGCCGGCCTGTTCCTGCTGCCGCGCTATCTGGCCCATCATCAGGAGGCGCTCGGCACGCCCGAGGCGGCGGCTTGGGAGAAGCGCGAGGCGCTGCTCCGCAAGATGATCCTGGGTCCGTCGATCGGCTTGGTCTGGCTGCTCGGCCTGGCGCTTGCCGCCAATGTCGGGCTATTCGACGGGGGCGCCGGGCTCGGCTGGCTGCATGCCAAGTTGCTGATCGTGTTCCTGCTTTCCGGCTATCAAGGCTGGGCGGTCGGCTATTCGCGGAAGCTCGCGGCGGGGCGGGGCAACATCCCGGCGCGGCGGCTGCGCATGCTCGGCGAAGTGCCGGCGCTGGCGGTGATCCTCGTCGTGATCCTGGCGGTGGTGAAACCCTTCTAGGAACCTGCGCAATTAAGTTGCGCCATTTCGGTTGGTCGCCGCAATTTACCGATTGCCGCAAAAGCGCATCCCAGACCGCGGAGACCGGTTGACTTGGGGGTAGGCCACTCCTAATTCCACGCTGTGGACCGGGTCACCGGACCATCCCTCCTCCAAGCATCGTTATTCGTGCGCGATCCTAGCCCGCCGACCGACGCTCCCCCCAGCATCCCAGCACCCGGACTCCCAATGCATCTCAAGGACCTCAAGAAGAAAGCCCCCGCCGAACTGGTCTCGATGGCCGAGGAGCTCGGCGTGGAGAGCGCTTCGACGCTGCGCAAGCAGGACCTGCTGTTCGGCATCCTCAAGGCAGAGGCCGAGAATGGCGAGCAGATCCTGGGCCTGGGCACGATCGAGGTGCTGCCCGACGGCTTCGGCTTCCTGCGCAGCCCCGAGGCGAACTATCTCGCCGGCCCCGACGACATCTATGTCTCGCCCAACCAGGTCCGCAAGTTCGGCCTGCGCACCGGCGACACGGTGGAAGGCGAGATCCGCGCACCCAAGGACGGCGAGCGCTATTTTGCCCTGGTCCGCCTGGTCTCGGTCAATTTCGACGATCCCGATGCGGTTCGCCACCGCGTCAATTTCGACAACCTCACCCCGCTCTACCCCGAGAGCAAGCTGACGCTCGACCAGCTCGACCCGACCCAGAAGGACAAGTCGGCGCGGGTCATCGATATCGTCTCGCCGCAGGGCAAGGGCCAGCGCACGCTAATCGTAGCGCCGCCGCGCGTCGGCAAGACGGTGATGCTGCAGAACATCGCCAAGGCGATCACCGACAACCATCCCGAAGTCTTCCTGATCGTGCTGCTCATCGACGAGCGCCCCGAGGAAGTCACCGACATGCAGCGCTCGGTGAAGGGCGAGGTGATTTCCTCGACCTTTGACGAGCCGGCCCAGCGCCACGTCCAAGTCTCTGAAATGGTTATCGAAAAGGCCAAGCGCCTAGTCGAGCACAAGAAGGATGTCGTCATCCTGCTCGACTCGATCACCCGTCTCGGCCGCGCCTACAACACCGTGGTGCCGTCGTCGGGCAAGGTGCTGACCGGCGGTGTCGACGCCAATGCCTTGCAGCGCCCGAAGCGCTTCTTTGGCGCCGCGCGCAACATTGAGGAGGGCGGTTCGCTCTCGATCATCGCCACCGCGCTGATCGACACCGGCAGCCGCATGGACGAAGTCATCTTCGAAGAGTTCAAGGGCACCGGTAACTCGGAAATCGTCCTCGACCGCAAGGTCGCCGACAAGCGCATCTTCCCCGCGCTCGACGTCGGCAAGTCGGGCACCCGCAAGGAGGAGCTGCTGGTCGACAAGGCCAAGCTCACCAAGATGTGGGTGCTGCGCCGCATCCTCATGCAGATGGGCACGATCGACGCGATGGAGTTCCTGCTCGACAAGATGAAGGACTCGAAGACCAACGAAGACTTCTTCGACTCGATGAACCAGTAAGCTTCACGCTTCACGCTCCACGTGAAACAGAGGCCGGGCCCAGCGCCCGGCCTTTTTCGTTGTGGGGCAGGACGAGCGAACCTTCAGGCGCTTGCATGCGGCCCCGAGCGCGTTAGGGCTTAGCCGATGCTCGACATGCTCCTCAGCGCCGCCGCAGCCGGTATCGGCTCTCCTGCCGATATCTGGCAGCATATCCTCGCCGATTTCTCGAACCTGGGTGATCCGTCCGCGCTTGCCGCCTTTGGCTCGGTGCTGATGATTGACCTGGTGCTGGCGGGCGACAATGCGATTGTCGTCGGCGCGCTCGCTGCAGGGCTTCCGGCGGAGCAGCGCAAGAAGGTCATCCTGATCGGTATCGGTGCCGCGCTGGTCCTGCGCATCGCCTTCGCGCTGATCGTCAGCTGGTTGATGGGCATTGTCGGCCTGATCTTTGCCGGTGGCCTGTTGCTGCTTTGGGTGAGCTGGAAGTTCTGGCGCGAGATCCGCGAGGGCGGTCCGCACGCCGATGAGGTCGAATCGGGCCTCAAGCCTGCAAAGAGCTTTGCCGCGGCCGCCTGGGCGGTCGCCGTCGCCGACGTCTCGATGAGCCTCGACAACGTCCTCGCGGTCGCCGGTGCGGCGCGCGAGCATCCCGGCATCCTTGTCGTCGGGCTGCTGCTTTCGGTAGCGCTGATGGGCATCGCGGCGAACCTGATAGCCAAGCTGATCAATCGCTATCCCTGGATCGCCTATATCGGTCTGGCGGTGATCGTCTTCGTGGCGTTCCGCATGATCTATGAAGGCTGGGTCGGCACCCACGAGACGCCGGGAATCACCAGCTTCTTCTGACGCTCAGCCGGCCCTGCAGTGGCCGGCACCGACTTCGGCGGCAAGGACCGCCTTGAGGATCGCTTCCGATCGCCGCTGGCCATAGCCGCGGCCATAGGCGGCGGAAGTGATCCCGACGACCAGATCGCAGCTTGGCACGACATAGATCTTGTTGCCGCCATTGCCCGAGGCGAAGGACACGGTGACGGCGGTGCCGTCGACCTGGTGGGTCTTGCGGTACCAGAAATAGCCATAGTGATCGGCATAGGGATCATTGTCCGCGATGCCGACAAGGGGGGCCGTCATCGCCGAGACCCAGCGCGCACTGACGATCCGGCGACCACCCAGCTGGCCCTTGTTCCGTACATTTCGCCGATCCGGGCCAGGTCACGCGTGGTGAGCCGGAGATTGCCCTGGCCCTTGGTCATGCCGGCAGCGTCGGAATCCCAGCGCCAGCGCGTAATGCCGAGGGGCGCGAAGAGCCGCTGCCGGGCGAAATCCGCCATCGAACCATGAGTAGCCTTGGCCACGACCACGCTGGCGACATAGGCGGTCGTGGAATTATAGCGATAGCGGGTGCCGGCCTCGATCTCGCGCGGCACGCCAAGAACAAAGGCCAGCGGATCCGCTGCTTCGTCCATCCGGTCTTCATTGCCGGGGGAGGCAGGATCGTCATCGAATGCCGCCAGGCCCGAGCGCATGCTCAGCACGTCGTCCAGCGCCACCGGCCCGATCGCACTTCCCGCGGCATCGGTCCAATAGCGCGAAACCGGATCGTCCACCGATCGGATCGCCCCGCGATCTATCGCGATGCCGACGAGCAGCGCGGTGATGCTCTTTCCCGCCGAACGAATGTCATGAAGCTCGTCCGCGGTGGCGCCGTTGTAATAGCGCTCGGCGATCCGCTGGCCGCGATGGATCACTACCACGCCGCGCAGGTCGGGATGCTCGTCCCGGTCCCAGTGCGCGAGCACCGGGCCGAGATCGGGGGGCGGGGAGGCGCCGGCGGGCAGCGTCAACAGGGCGGCTAGCGCGCATGTCGAGCGGCCCAGGGCCTTTGATCCCCGCATAGTCTTCCCCCTTTTACAAGCGATGCTTAGCCCAGGTTCTTCGCAAAGAACTCGGCGGTGCGTGCATCGGCGAGCCTGGCCGCTTCGTCCGAGCGACGCTTGCCGAAGGTATCGGCGAAACCGTGATCCTTGCCGGCATAGTCGAACAGGGTAACCCTGGGGTGATCGTCCAGCCCTTCGTGCATCGCAGCCTGGGCTTCCGGACTGACGAAGTGATCGGCCTGGGGGATGTGGAGCAGCACCGGGCGCGAAATGCCGTGCTTCTCGCCAAGCAGATTGTCGATGCCCACGCCGTAATAGCCGACGCTCGCATCGCTGTCGGTGCGGGTCGCGGTCATGAAAGCGAGGCGGCCGCCCAGGCAGAAGCCGACCACGCCGACCTTGCCGCCTTCGCCCAGCTGCGCGCGGGCTGCACGGATCGTCGCTTCGATGTCGCGGATGCCGGCGTCCTGGTTGAACTTGCCCATCAGCTCGAGCGCCTGCTGGAACTGCTCGGGAATGTCCGCATCGAGCTGGATGCCGGGCTCGAGCCGCCAGAACAGATCGGGTGCGAGGCTGAGATAGCCCTTGGCCGCCCAGTCGTCGCACTTCTGGCGGATGCCGGGGTTCACGCCGAAGATCTCCTGGATCACGATCACCGCGGCCTTGGGCGTGCCCGCGGGCCGGGCGACATAGGCCTGGAAGCTGCCGCTGCCGTCGATCGTGTTGATGCTGATCATCTCGCTCACAATAAGGTCCTTCCAGAGAAGCGCCGCTCATGATCGAGCAGCCAGGATTTGGTCTTGGGCCCGTCGCCGCCCGAATAATTGCCGAGCTTGCCGCCCTGGGCGAGCACGCGGTGGCACGGGACGAGGATGGGAAAGGGATTGTTCGCGCAGATCTGGCCGATCGCCCGCGCGCTCGAGCCGGTGATCCGGGCGAGCTCGCCATAGCTCATCGTCTCGCCATAGCCGATGCCGATCATCGCCTGGCGCAGCTCTGTTCCACGTGAAGTGGCCAGGGGCTGGAGCGGGAGATCGAAATCCCGGCGATCGCCTGCGAACCATTGCTCCAGCTGATCGACGGCGGCACGGACCGCGCTGGTGGTACCTGGCGTGAGCGAACCTTCGCCGATCCGGATCGAAACCAGCATGTCTTCACAGCCTTCGACCCGGACCGGACCGATGGGCGTTGCGATCACTGCATGGTCGCGCGCATACATGGGTTCGAACTAGCAGCCGTAACCCGGCGTGCGCAACGGAGACGGCCATGAAGATCAATGTCGAGGTGGAGTGCACGCCGGAGGAAGCGCGGCGTGCCATGGGCCTGCCCGATCTGGCGCCGGTGCACGAGCGTTACATTGCGATGATGGTCGACGCGATCGACAAGCAGGGCAGCCCCGAGGCGTTCCAGAAGATGCTGCAGAGTTGGGCGCCGATGAGCGAGGCGGGCATGGGATTCTGGCGTGCCCTGTTCGATCCGTCGAAGTTCGACGCCGGGAGCAAGACCGAGAAGTAATGGACACGATCTACGCGGTATCGAGCGGCGCGCCACCCGCCGCGATCGCGGTGCTGCGCGTCAGTGGGCCGCAGGCATTCGCGGTGGTGCGGGACTTTGCGGGGGACCTGCCGGCACCGCGGCGGGCGGCCGTTCGGCCCCTGCACGATCCCGCCGATGGCGGGCTGCTCGATCGCGCACTGGTTCTCTGCTTCCCGGGCCCGCGCAGCGCGACGGGCGAGGACCTTGCCGAGTTCCATCTCCATGGCGGCCGGGCGGTGGTCCGCGCGGTCGAAGCGGCACTGGCTGCCCGACCCGGGCTCCGGTCGGCGGAACCGGGGGAGTTCACCCGGCGCGCGCTTCAGCATGGCCGGATCGATCTGAGCGAGGCCGAAGGGCTGGGCGACCTGCTGATGGCCGAGACTGAGGCACAGCGCCGGTCCGCCATCCGATCGGCGGAAGGCGCGGTGCGTCGGGCGGTCGAGGGTTGGACCGACCGGCTGCTTGGCCTGGCCGCGAGGGTCGAGGCGGAGCTCGATCATAGCGACGAGGATGATGTCGCGGACGCCGCGCTGCTGCCGGCGATCCGGTCGGGCGCGGTCTCGTTGGCCGTGGATATCGAAGCCGTGGCCGATCGGCCGCCGGTCGAACGGTTGCGGGACGGCATCCGCGTGGTGCTCGCCGGCCCACCCAACGCCGGCAAGTCGTCGCTGCTCAATGCGATGGCGGGGCGGGATGCGGCGATCGTCTCGCCGATCTCGGGCACGACGCGGGACCGGATCGAGGCGCCCGTGGTGCGCGGCGGGATCGCCTGGCTGCTGATCGACACCGCCGGGCTTGCCGAACTGCCGGGCGACGAGATCGAGGCGATCGGCATCGCCCGGGCGCAGGCGGCACAGGCCGAGGCGGACATTCTGCTGTGGCTCGGCGACGAGACGCCGCCGGCGCATGACAATCTTCTGTGGCTCAATCCGCGTGCCGACCTGCCGGAGCGGGGGATGGGTGCAGGCCGATTGTCGCTATCGTCGCGCACTGGTGCGGGCCTGGACGCACTCTGGGAGGCGATGGCGGGGCTGGCGGGCGAGCTGCTTCCGCCGCCCGACCAGATGGCGCTCAATGCGCGGCAGCGGGCGTTATGCCAGTCGGCGGCGGCGGCGCTGCGGGCGATTTCTCACGAAAGCGACCTGCTGCTGATCGCCGAGCAGTTGCGCAGCGCGATGCGTGCGTTCGATGCGATCACCGGGCGGGCGGGGGTCGAAGCGATGCTCGACGCGCTGTTCGGGCGTTTCTGCATAGGTAAGTAGATGTTCCACGTGGAACGGTTTTGACGGCGGGCCCGCGATTCTGTAGCGCGCGGGCAATGGATTTCGATGTCATCGTGATCGGCGGCGGGCACGCCGGCACCGAAGCGGCCGCCGCTTCGGCCCGCCGGGGCGCACGTACCGCGTTGCTCAGCTTCGACCTGACGAAGCTCGGGGCGATGTCTTGCAATCCCGCGATCGGAGGGCTGGGCAAGGGCCATCTGGTCCGTGAGGTCGATGCGTTCGACGGGCTGATGGGCCGCGCGACGGATGCCGCGGGCATTCATTACCGCATGCTCAACCGGTCCAAGGGCACCGCCGTCCAGGGGCCGCGGGTCCAGGCCGACCGCGTGCGCTATGCCGCGGCGATCCAGAGACTGCTCGCCGAACAGCCCGACCTGCACTTGGTCGCCGGCGAGGCGGAGGGGCTGGAGCTGGTCGGCGGCGCGGTCGCGGGTGTCCGGCTGGCCGATGGCAACCTGCTCACATGCCGCGCCGTGGTGCTCGCCACCGGCACCTTCCTCGGCGGCCGCATCTTTCGGGGCGAAGAGCGGGAGACGGGCGGCCGGGTAGGCGAGGGCTCCGCCATCCGCCTTGCCGAGCAGCTGCGCGCGCTCGCCCTGCCGATGGCCCGGCTCAAGACCGGCACCCCGCCGCGCCTCGACGGCCGCACGATCGACTGGGCTCGGATCGAAGAACAACCCTCGGACGCCGAACCCTGGACGATGTCGCCGCTCACCCCGCGCCGTGTCCTGCCGCAGCTCCATTGCGGCGTCACCCGCACCACCCATGCGACGCATGACGCGATCCGCTCCGGGCTCGATCGCTCGCCGTTGTTCACCGGCGCGATCGACGCGCAGGGGCCGCGCTATTGTCCGTCGATCGAGGACAAGATCCACCGCTTCGGCGATCGGGACGGACACCAGATCTTCCTCGAGCCCGAGGGTCTCGATACCCACCTGATCTATCCGAACGGCATGTCGACCTCGCTGCCGGTCGATATCCAGGTGGCGATGGTCAATTCGATCCCGGGGCTCGAGCAGGCGGCGATCGTCACGCCGGGCTATGCGGTCGAATATGACCATATCGATCCGCGGGCGCTCGACGCCACGCTGGCGCTGCCGGCGATTCCGGGGGTGTGGTGCGCCGGCCAGATCAACGGCACTACGGGCTATGAGGAAGCGGGCGGGCAGGGGCTGGTTGCCGGGCTCAACGCGGCTGCGCATGCCCGGGGCCTTGCCCCGTTGATCCTGGATCGCGCGACCTCCTATCTGGGCGTGATGGTCGACGACCTGGTGCTGCAGGGTGTCACCGAGCCCTATCGCATGCTCACCGCCCGTGCCGAGTTCCGCCTGCGCCTGCGTGCCGACAATGCCGGGACGCGACTCGGCCCGATTGCCGCCGAGCTCGGTTGCCTTGGTGCGGAGCGGCTGGCCTGGCTGGAGGCGCGGGCTGAGGGCAGGGCGAAGCTCGACGAGAGTTTCGCCGTGATCCGCACGGCATCGGCACTCGGTGCACGGGGCGCCCCGGTCGCCCAGGACGGCGCCAAGCGCCCGGCGCGCGAATGGCTGCGCTTCCCGGGGATCGAGCTCGATCACCTCGATGTGCATCCCGAAGCCGATCCGGCATTGCTCGCGGAGTATGTCGAGGATGCCCGCTATGCACCCTATCTCGAGCGCCAGGAGGCGGAGGTTGCGCAGCTGCGCAGCAATGATGCCGTGAAGCTGCCTGCCGATATGGACTTCGCCGCGATCGCAGGCCTTTCCAACGAGATGGTCGAGAAGCTGGGGGCCTCGCGCCCCGAGACGATCGGGGCGGCGGCGCGCATTCGCGGCATCACCCCGGCGGCGCTTTCCGCCATCCTCCTTCACGCACGACGGCGCGCAGCATGACCGAAGACGAAGCACGCGAGTGGATCCGTGCACATTTCAATGTTTCACGTGAAACGCAGTTAACCCGCTTCGGCGAAATCCTGCGCGAAGAGTCGGCACGGCAGAACCTGATCTCGGCTGCGTCGTTCGACGAACTCTGGACCCGCCACTTCGTAGATTCGGCCCAGCTCATCCCGCTCGCGGTGGAAGCCGGGGAGGGTGCCTGGGTCGATGTTGGCACCGGCGCCGGCATGCCCGGCCTGGTCGTCGCGCTGCTGATCGATCGCCCGGTGGTGATGGTCGAGCCGCGTATCCGCCGTGTCGAGTTCCTGCGCAGCGCGGTCGAGGCGCTCGGTATCGGGGATCGCGCCAGCGTCGAGCATTGCAAGGTCGAGGGCTATCAGCCGAAGCAGAAAGCCGCGATCGTTTCCGCCCGGGCGGTCGCCGCGCTACCCGATTTGTTCAAGTCCACGGCGCATTGCACAGACTCGTCCACAATATGGTTGCTTCCAAAGGGGCGAAGCGCGCAATCGGAGGTGGAAGCCGCACGCGCGAAATGGCAGGGTGCGTTTCACGTGGAACCCAGCATCACATCGCCTGAATCGGGTATCGTGGTCGCGCGAAAGGTACGCCCCAGATGATCTGCATCGCTATCGCCAACCAGAAGGGCGGGGTGGGTAAGACCACCACGGCGATCAATGTCGGCACCGCACTCGCGGCGACCGGCCAGCGCGTCCTGCTGATCGACTTCGATCCGCAGGGCAATGCCTCGACCGGCCTCGGCATCGGCCGCGCCGAGCGCGAGCATTCGACCTATGACCTGCTCGTCAGCGACGTGAACCTGGAAGATGTCGCGGTGCCGACCAAGGTGCCCGGCCTCGACATCATCCCGGCGACGCAGGACCTGTCGGGCGCCGAGATCGAGCTGATTGAATTCGAGGCGCGCACGCATCGGCTCGACAGCGCTATCGCCCGCCATCATGCGCAGCGCTGGGACGTGATCCTGATCGATTGCCCGCCTTCGCTCGGGTTGCTGACTATCAACGCGATGGTCGCGGCGCATGCGCTGCTCGTGCCGCTGCAATGCGAGTTCTTCGCCCTCGAAGGGCTCAGCCAGCTGCTCAGCACGGTCGAGCGCATCCGTGGCCGCTTCAATCCCGGCCTGTCGATCCTCGGCGTGGTGCTGACCATGTACGATCGCCGCAACCGCCTGACGGACCAGGTTTCGGACGATGTCCGCGCCGTGCTCGGCCGCGTGGTGTTCGACACGGTGATCCCGCGCAACGTCCGCCTTTCCGAAGCGCCGAGCCACGGGCTGCCGGCGCTGATCTACGATCATCGCTGCCCAGGCTCCGAAGCCTATATCGCGCTCGCCCGCGAAGTGATCGATCGCCTGCCCAAGCTCAAGAAGGCCGCATGACCGAAGCATCCCGCAAGCCCCGTCCCGGCCTTGGCCGCGGGCTCTCGTCGCTGCTCGGCGACGCCGTTCCCGAAGCGCCGGTCTCGGGCACGCCCGATGTCGCCTCGGGGCTGCGGATGCTGCCGGTCAGCTCGCTGGTGCCGCACCCGGACCAGCCGCGTCGCCATTTCGACGAGGAGGCGCTGGAGGAGCTCGCCCAGTCGCTCAAGCAGCGCGGGCTGATCCAGCCGATCGTCGTCCGCCCGACCGGCCATAATTACCAGATCGTCGCCGGCGAGCGCCGCTGGCGCGCGGCGCAGCGCGCCCGGCTGCACGAAGTTCCGGTCATCGTCCGCGACTTCAACGAAGCCGAGACGATGGAAATCGCGCTGGTCGAGAATATCCAGCGCCAGGACCTCAACGCGATCGAAGAGGCCGAGGCCTATGCCCGGCTGATCCGCGAGTTCGGGCACAGCCAGGAAGCGCTGGGCAAGCTCGTCCACAAGTCGCGCAGCCACATCGCCAATCTGCTCCGCCTGCTCGACCTGCCCGAGGGCGTGCGCAACATGGTGGTGGTCGGCGAGCTCGACATGGGCCATGCCCGCGCGCTGATCGGCGCGCCGGAGGCGGAGAAGCTTGCCCGGGAAGTCGCGACCAAGGGCCTGTCGGTGCGCGAGACCGAGAAGCTGGCGCGCCACGCCAAGCCGAACAACAAGCGCAAGCCCGAGCCGAAGATCCGCGATGCCGATATCTCGGCGCTGGAGCACCAGCTGGGCGATGTTCTGGGCCTCAACGTCCGCATCGCGCACGGGGCGAAGGGCGGCACGCTGACGCTCTCCTATTCGACGCTCGACCAGCTCGACATGGTCTGCCAGCGGCTGAGCGGCGAGCGGATTTAGGTCGCTCATTCTTCAGAAGGGCAGGCTCTCATGACCAAGGAGCAACTTGTCGAGCAAATGAAGCTCGAAGGGCTTCGCACGGATATGCTCTGCAAGGACTCTGCGATCCCGTCAGAGTGCTTCGTAGTCCGCCGGAATGGAGCAGTCTGGGAGACTTTCTACGCCGAACGCGGCCTTGAGACCGGGCTGCGGGCCTTTCCCACGGAGGACGCAGCTTGCCGAGCCTTACTCGTAGAGCTGCGGGCTAACGCTGCCGCATCAGGCCTCTAGGTACGCTTTATCCCTTTGCCCGTGCCGCCTGCCGCGCGATCGTCACCGCTTCCGCCTCCGCAAGCACTTCCCCCGCGCTACCCGAATGCATCAGTGCGCGTTCGGCTTCGCGGACGCGGTCGATCGCGCGGACGAGCTGGGTGCCGTTCCAGCGACGCAGGGCGCGGCCGGTCGCCGCTTTCTCGCGGAAGAAAACGCGATGCTTCTCAAGCACTTCGTCAAGGTCGCCACCGCGATCAAGGTCGATCCGCATCTCGGCCATGCCCTGTAGCCGCCGGGCGAGCTGGCGCATCAGCGGCACGCCGATGCCTTCGCCGAGCCGCGCCAGCTCGACACCGATATCGCCGACCCGACCATCGACCACCGCAGTGATTGCATCGCTCAGGTCGGAATCGCCCAGGTCGGCGCCGATCGCGTCGAGCGCGGCGCTGTCGGCATCCTTGGGACGGTCCGGCGCGGCGTCGAGGAAAAGGGCCAGCTTCTCGATCTCACGGGCCAGGATCGCCCGGTCGCCGGCGGTGGCGGCGGCGAGGCGCTGGGGCACGTCGCCCATCAGGCGCAGGCCGTGCTCGCGGGCGACATTGGAGGCGAGGCGGGTCGCATCGACTCCCTCGGGCACATAGCAGGCATGCGCCCAGGCGTTCTGCGCGGCGATCACCGACTTGACTAGCTTGCCGCTCGCCTTGAGCCCGGGGCCGATCGCCACCACCGGATTTCCGGCCGTCTGGGCGGCCAGCAGCAGCGAAATCGCCTCCGAAGCGCCTTCCTCCACCCCGAGGACGCGGACATAGCGGGTGCCGCCGAACAGGGACATCGATGCCGCCTCGTCGGCGAGCCGGCCGGGCTGCTCGCGCAGGGCCTTCATGTCGAGATCGATGCGCTCGGCCTCGGGCCCCAGCGCCTTGCCGAGCCGCGATGCCAGGTCCGCGGCGCCCGCTTCATCGGGGCCGTGGAACAGATAGAGCCGCGTATCGGGGTTGAGCTTGTCGATCGCGGCGCGAATCTGCGTCGCGTTGGCCTTCACTGGCCGCCCGCGGGCGCGGTCTGCGCGTAGCGGGCGACGCGCGCGACAATCTGGTCGGCGACGATGCCCGAAAGCCGCTCGAGCGCGCTCTTCTCGGCCGCGATCGTCGCATATTCGCTGCCGACCACGTCGATGCCGGCGTCGGAGCCGGCGGTGGCGTCGAGCACGACATTGCCGTTGCTCAGGTCGACCAGCTGGTAGCGTGCGCGCAGCGTCCGGCGCTCGCGCGAGACCGAGTCGTCGCGGCGCACGCCGAGGCCGCTGATCTGGTCGTCGAGCTTCACCTCGAGCCGGTAGCGGGCAGGGGCGTCGTTATGGTCGAGCCGGTCCTTGAGCGCATTGGCGACCAGCCAGCCGGACTGGCCCTGGATCGGCGCGACCTCGACCGCGGAGAGGGTGGAGCGCACCGCGCCATCGGGGCCGCCGCCATAGAGCGGACGGAGGCCACAGCCCGACAGAGCGAGACCCGCGGCGATGAGGAGCGCTACCCGCTTCATGCGACGATATTCACCAGACGATCGGGCACGACGATCACCTTCTTCGGTTGCTTGCCTTCGAGCGCCCTAACGATCTTCTCGCTGGCAAGTGCCGCGGCCTCGACAACATCCTTGGCCGCGCCCTTCGGCATTAGCAGCGTATCGCGCAGCTTGCCATTCACCTGGACGGCGATCGTCACTTCATCGTCGACGAGCAGGGCGGGATCCACGGCGGGCCATTCGGCGTCGGCGATCAGGCCGGAATTGCCCCAATCCGCCCAGGCCTGCTCGGCGATGTGCGGCACCATCGGCGCGACGATGCGGGCGAGGGTGCGGATCGCCTGGGTGCGCGAAGCGGAGGGCTGGGCCTTCTCGATCGCACCGACCAGCTCATAGAGCTTGGCGACCGACTTGTTGAAAGTCAGCGCCTCGACATCCTCGGCGACGCCGGCGATCGTGCGATGCAGGCGCTTGTCGAGGTCCTTGTCTTCACCGGTGCCGGCTTCGTCTTCCGTAACGCTATGGAAGAGCCTCCAGAGCCGGTTGACAAAGCGCCAGGCGCCCTCGATGCCGTTCTCGCTCCACTCCAGGTCGCGCTCGGGCGGGCTGTCGGAGAGCATGAACCAGCGCACCGCGTCGGCGCCGTACTGGTCGACGATCGGCTCGGGATCGACGGTGTTCTTCTTCGACTTGGACATCTTCTCGATGCGGCCGATCTCGATCGGCTCGCCCGAGGCGAGTTCCACCGCGCCGGCGCTGTCCTTGCGGATCTCCTGCGGGGAGAGCCAGCGGCCGTCGAGGCTCTTGTAGGTCTCGTGCGTCACCATGCCCTGGGTGAACAGGCCGGCGAACGGCTCCGCCACGTCGAGCTTGCCGATATGGCGCAGCGCCCGGGTGAAGAAGCGCGCATAGAGCAGGTGTAGGATCGCATGCTCGACGCCGCCGATATACTGGCCGACCGGCAGCCACTGCTCGGCCACTGCCTTGTCGAACGGCTTGTCCTTGGGCTGGCTGGCGAATCGGATGAAATACCAGGAGGAATCGACGAAGGTGTCGAGTGTGTCGGTCTCGCGCCGCGCGGGGCTGCCGCACTTCGGGCAGTCGACATGCTTCCAGGTCGGATGGCGGTCGAGCGGGTTGCCGGGGATGTCGAACGACACGTCCTCGGGCAGCACGATCGGCAAAGAGTCGCGCGGGGCGGGGACTACGCCGCAGCTCTCGCAATGGATGATCGGGATCGGCGTGCCCCAATAGCGCTGGCGGCTGACGCCCCAGTCGCGCAGGCGCCACACTGTCTGGCCCTTGCCCCAGCCGCCATCCTCGGCGCGCTGGATCACCGCGCGCTTGGCATCGGCGACGTCCATCCCGTCGAGGAAGTGCGAGTTCACCAGCGTGCCCGGGCCGGTATAGGCCTCGGAATCGTGGAATTCCGGCGCGGTCTTGTCGCCTTCGGAGACGACGCGGCGGATCGGCAGCGCGTACTTGGTGGCGAACTCGAAGTCGCGCTGGTCATGTGCCGGCACGCCGAACACGGCGCCGGTGCCATAGTCCATCAGCACGAAATTGGCGATGTAGACCGGAACTTGCCAAGCATTATCAAAGGGATGCGTGGCGGTGATGCCGGTGTCGAAGCCCAGCTTCTCCTGCGTCTCCAGCTCGGCCGCGGTGGTGCCGCCCTGCTTGCAGCGCTCGATGAACGCCTGGACCTCCGGATTACCCTCGGCCAGCTTCTGCGCGATCGGGTGATCGGCCGCGATCGCGACGAAGCTCGCGCCGAAGATCGTGTCCGGCCGCGTGGTGTAGACGGTCAGCTGCTCGCCGTCGGACAGGCTCCAGTGGAACTCCAGGCCCTCGGACTTGCCGATCCAGTTTTCCTGCATCAGCTTGACCTTGTCGGGCCAGTGCTCGAGCCCCTGGACGCCGGTCAGCAGATCGTCGGCGAACTGGGTGATCTTGAGGAACCACTGGCTGAGCTTGCGCCGCTCGACCAGCGCGCCCGAGCGCCAGCCGCGCCCGTCGATCACCTGCTCGTTGGCGAGCACGGTCATGTCGACGGGGTCCCAGTTGACCGCGGATTCCTTGCGATAGACCAGGCCGTTCTCGAAGAAATCGAGGAAGATCGCCTGTTCGTGCCCGTAATATTCGGGCTCGCAGGTGGCGACCTCGCGGGTCCAGTCGAGCGCGAAGCCGAGGCGCTTCAGCTGCGCCTTCATCGTCGCGATATTGGCGCGGGTCCAGCTGCCCGGATGGACCTTCTTCTCCATCGCGGCATTCTCGGCCGGCATGCCGAAGGCGTCCCAGCCCATCGGGTGGAGCACTTCCATGCCCTTCATCCGCCGGAACCGCGCGAGCACATCGCCCATCGTGTAGTTGCGGACATGCCCCATATGGATGCGCCCCGAAGGATAGGGGAACATCTCGAGGACATAGGACTTGGGCTTGGACGAATCGTCACGCGCGGCGAAGGTGCGGTTCTCTTCCCACACCTTCTGCCACGCGGCGTCCGCCTTCAACGGGTTGAAGCGAGACAAGTCAGTTCCTGCTGTTGTAGTCGCGGTGCCGGCCCGCTCCCCCACCCGGCCTCCCATAGAATACTGCCGTTGGGAGGCCGGGTGGGGGAGCGGGCCGGTGCCGCCCGAATTAATCAGTGGCGACCGCAGCGCGACGCAGGTCGCGGGCGCGGGTGAGGATGATGTCCTCGAGCTTCTGCACCGTCGCGGCCTGGACGGGTGCTGCGACCCAGGCGCCGCTGCGGTTGACTTCGCGGAGTGCCGCGACGCGCAGCGCATCGGCGCGCAGATCCTGGTCGAGGATCGTCACGGTCACCTTCATCCGCTCGGTCTGGACGTTCGGGTTCACGTACCAGTCGGTCACGATCACGCCGCCGTTGGAGTCGGTCTGGAGCAGCGGCATGAAGCTCAGCGTGTCGAGGCTGGCGCGCCACAGATAGGAATTCACGCCGATCGTGGTCACCTTCGAAGCGGCGAGATCGGCCTCGGGGCGCTTGTTGTGACCGCCGCACGCGGTGATCGAGAGAGCGAGCGACCCAAGGATCGCGGTGCGCAACAGGCGGTTCATCGTCACATTCCTACCAGGCGAGAAAGTCGGTGAGCATCTATAGTGGCGCTTGTGGCGGGAGCAAGGCGGGAAGCCATGGGCCGATTCGCACGTTTGAAACACTTGTGGTGCAACGGCCCGCAACCGGATTCTGTGGGTATGATGCAACACCGGGACGAAATTTGTGCCACCGGTGGAACGGCGGCTCGGAATCGTGGTAGGACAAATTATCTAGGGGTGCATGAAGATGCGAGTCGGGCGGACAAAGGCGGGAATTGGACTGGGGGTGCTCTGCGCCGCCGGTCTCCTGCTCGCCCCGGCGATTCAGGCCCAGACCAGCAAGGGTGATCGCGCCCTTGCCGCGAAGCGCAGCGCCATTCCGGCGCGCGGTGGCATCGGCATCTTCACCCCGGCAGCAGCCGATCCCAAGCTCGCCGCGGTGCTCGCCCGTTCGGGCTTGCCCGAAGGCGCTTTCCGTTTCACTCCGGCCGAATCGCGCGGCACTGCCCGCGGCGTGACGGTCGCGGTTCGTGCCAGCTCGACCCGTGCGCTGCGCAACCGCGACGTGACGCGTGACGTCGCCGCCGCCGCGACGCCGGTCAATCTGGCCCCGATCTCGTACAATCTCGGTGTCTCGGTCGGCTGGAAGCGTCTGGCCCTCTCGGGCGACGTGACCCGCGTCGAGCTGGTCGACCAGCCCGGCAGCCGCGAGCGCGCCGATATCGGCGTCAGCTATACCGGCAAGCGCCTGAGCGGCCGTCTCAGCGCGACTTCGGATCGTCCGCTGGCCAACACGCCGGTGCTGATCGGCGACAAGCCGAGCTACTCGATCGATGTCGGCGGCAGCTATTCGCTGACCCGCAACCTCGATGTGACCGCCGGCCTGCGCTATCGCAGCGAGGAAGATCGCCTGCCCAAGCTCAACGAGGGCCGCCGCGAGAGCCAGGCGGTCTATGTGGGCACCGCCTTCCGCTTCTGATGGCGTAGCCGTCATCCCGACGACGGTCGGGATTTCAGGCTTCTAGCTTTTCCCCTTGGTCCAGGCGTCGATAGCGGCCCAGCCGTGAATCCCGAACGGTCGGAGGCTCCTTGCCCGGCGCGCATCCATGCCGCCGAGCGCGATCACGGGTACGCCGAGCCTGCGCACCAGAAGCCCGAACCGCGCCCGCCCGAGTGCCCGACCATCGGGATGCGAGCGGGTAGGGAAGGCAGGTGAGACGAACAGGGCATCGGCCCCCCCGCGGATCGCCGCCATCGCCTCGCATCGGTCATGCGCCGGCGCGGTGCGCAGGCCTCGTCCGCGCCCGCCATGCACACCCGCTTCGCCGCGCATCGGTTGGTTTCCGGCGCGGACCACCACCAGGCGCCGTCGCCGTGCCACCTTCAGCACCCTGGCGAACAAGGCGCGTCTCTCGGCCGGGGGCAGCCCATAGTGCCGGAACACCACGCCGCCGCCGCGCGGCAGGCGCTCGAGCGCTTCCCATAGCGCATCGCCCATGCGTTCGTCGGTCATCAGCCAAAGGCGCGGCAGGGGGTGGCGGCGGGGCATCGCCCTGCCTATAGCGCGCACCATGCCGATAGAAGAAGCCAGCCAGCGCCTCGCCGATGTGCGTGCGCGCATCGCGCATGCCGCGAAGATCGCCGATCGCAAGACCGACGCCGTCACGCTGATTGCGATCTCCAAGACGCACGATGCGGACGCCATCCAGCCGCTGATCGATGCCGGCCAGCGCGTGTTCGGCGAGAATCGCGTGCAGGAGGCCGAGGGCAAGTGGCCGAAGTTGCGCGAGACGACTCCCGATGTCGCGCTGCACCTGGTCGGCCAGCTCCAGTCGAACAAGGCGGAGGACGCGGTCGCGCTGTTCGACGCGATCCATTCGGTCGACCGGCCCTCGCTGGTCGCCGCGCTCGCCAGGGCGATGGACAAGGCCGGCCGGCGTCCCGCCTGCTTCGTCCAGGTCAATATCGGTGGCGAGGCGCAGAAGGGCGGCTGCTCGGTCGCCGATCTGCCCGGCCTGCTCGCCGAGGCGCGTACCGCTGACCTGCCGGTGCAGGGGCTGATGTGCGTGCCCCCACTCGAGCTGGAGCCGGCCCCTTATTTCGCGCTGCTCGCCAAGATCGCGCGGGACCATGGCCTGGCCGGGCTCAGCATGGGCATGTCGGGCGATTTCGAGACCGCGGTGACGATCGGCGCGACGCATGTCCGTGTCGGCACCGCGTTGTTTGGAGTGCGCGCATGAAGTACGACGCCATTCTCTTCGACTTCGACGGCGTGCTGCTCGAGAGCGAATATGCCGGCAACAAGCAGATCGCCGCGTACCTTACCAGCATCGGCCACCCGACGAGTCCCGAGGATTCGATGGCCAATTTCATGGGCCTGTCCGGCGCCGACTTCCTCGGTGCGATCGAGAACTGGATCGGTCGTGCGATTCCCGACGACTTCCATGCCACCCGTGCCGAAGAGGATGCGCGCGTGCTGGAGGAAGGGCTGCCCGCAGTGGCCGGTGCGATCCGCTTCGTCGAGGGGCTGCCCGCCGGCCTGCCGCGCGCGATCGCCTCGTCAAGCCGCACCGAATGGATCGACCGGCATCTGCGCCATCTCGGCATCCGCGATGCGTTCGGCGACCATATCTATAGCGGCCGGGAGCATGTGACGCGCGGCAAGCCGGCGCCCGATCTCTATCTCCATGCCGCTGCCGCGCTCGGGGTGCCGATCGAGCGCTGCGTGATCCTCGAGGATTCGCCGGTGGGCGTCACCGGCGCGGTCGCCTCGGGTGCGGACGTGATCGGCCTGTGCGCCGGCGCGCACTGCGCGCCCGACCATGCCGAACGGCTGCGGGCACTGGGGGTGAAGCTGATCGCGCACGACTTCGACGAGGTCGCGCGGCTGGTCGCCTAGAAGCCGCGCGCTTCCCGGGCGAGCAGATAGTCGCGCAACGCCATGGCGTCACTCAGCGCATTGTGCGGGCGCTTGCTCAGCGCGGCGCTGTCGAAGCCGAAGGCGTCGCACAGCTCGAAGCGGATCCGGTCGATCGGATAGCGGTGGCCGGGCGCCGCGATCAGCAGCGTCGCGGCATGGGCGATGTCCTCCGGCCAGTCGGCGACGAGCAGCGGATCGGGATCATTGCCCAGATAGGCGGCAAAGGTCCGCCCCATCGCCTCGCGCGACACCGGCGTCACGTCGAGTACCGGCAGGATATGCTCGGCCACCCAGGGCGTCGGATCGGAACAGGGGAGCGCGGCATAGAAGGGGGCGCCGCCATCCTCGGGCACCAGCGCCAGCGCGATCAGCGGCCCGCCGAACCCGTTGAACTCGGTGTCGAGGAAATAGCGCATCAGGATTTCCGATCCAGTTCGGCAAGCGCGGCGTCGAGCAACCAGCGGTCTTCCTCCGTGACGCGCGGCACCACCTTTTCGAGAAGCGCCCGGGTCTGGTCGGACAGGAGCAGGCGGGCGAACGCGCGGCGGGCTTCGATGTCGATATCCTCCCAGAAGGGGCCGCGCACTTCGCCGTGCCGATAGAGCTGTTTGCCCTCTCGCTGGATCACCAGCGCGATCTGCAGCGCGGCGTTGGTGGCAGGCTCGTCGCGCCAGGCTTCGAAAAGCGGCGCAACCGGCTCGCCCAGGGTGACGAGCGCGGCGAGCCAAAGGCTCGCATCGTCCCTTTCGTCCGAATGCCGCACCCGTATGAGGACGAATGCCGCGTGGAAGAAGCCGAGCACAGCGTGCCGGCGGTTGGCCGGCCAGTCCCGCCAGCCTGCCATGACGAGCTTGCCTGCCATGACAACGGGCCCGGTTCCGAGCCAGCCGGGATTGTCGATCGAAAGCTCCAGGATACGCGGCACGAAGTGGCAATAGTCGCGCGCATCGCCCACCGTGGTCATCGCCCAGCCGGCATAGGGACCGATCTGCTCCTCGCCGAGCTGGCGCAGGGGCGCTGCGGTGAGCGTGCGCAGGATCGCTCTGGCATCGCGCAACGGCGAGACATCCAGTTTCCGCGGCCCCGGAAATTCGGCGAATGCGCGGTAGCATGCCTCGATCGCGTCACGCAGGGCGGTCTCGGCTGCGGGCATCGCCTAGAGCTGGTGTCCCGTCCGGTCGCGCTTGGTGGCCAGGTAGCGCTCATTGTGCGGATTGGGCGGGAGGAAATGCGGCACGCGCTCGACCACCGTCACGCCGGCGGCCTCCAGTGCGGCCACCTTCTCCGGATTGTTGGTGAGCAGCCGGATGCGGTGCTGGCCGAGCAGCGACAGCATCTTCGCCGCGGTGGCGAAGTTGCGCGCGTCGATGGCAAAGCCCAGCCGCGTATTGGCATCGACCGTGTCGAAGCCCTGGTCCTGCAGCGCATAGGCCCGCAGCTTGTTGATCAGCCCGATCCCGCGCCCTTCCTGACGCAGATAGAGCAGGATTCCCCAGCCGCTCGCCCGGATCTCGCGGATCGCCGCCTGGAGCTGCGGCCCGCAATCGCACTTCAGCGATCCGAGCACGTCGCCGGTCAGGCATTCGCTGTGCAGGCGGACGAGCGGCGGCTTGCCGTTCGGCTCGCCGATCAGCAGCGCGACATGCTCGCCGGGCATCTCGTCGGTGCGGAAAGCAACGATCTCGCTATCCTCGGCATCGAGCACCGGCAGTCGGGCGCGGGCGACGATGCGCAGGCGATCGGCATCCTCGTGCGCATCGATATCGGCAGGGGTGATCGTCTCCTCGCCGGCGGCCGGCCGGACGAAGAAGGCCGGCAACAGCCCCGCGACCCGGGCGAGGCGCAGCGCTGCGGCAGACAGCGCGGGCTCGACCAGTGGAATCGCACGGAACGGGCCTTTCAGCGGCGTAGCGAGATCGAATTGCGGATCGGCCAGCGCCGTCGCGGTGTCGAAGTCGAGCCAGGGCGCGCGTTGCACCAGCACCGGGGCATCGGGCGTCGCGGCATCGCGCTGGTTGGCGAGCTTGAGCGTTGCGGCGCGGCCGGCGGAGAGCAGGAGATCGGCCTGGCCGCCTTCGTCGAACGCGGCGAGGCGGCGCGCATCGGCAGTCTCGACCGCGAGCAGGGCGAGGTCCCCGATTGCGATCGGCCAGCCCCGGCGCAGCGCATCGACGGCGCGGGCGGCGGCGTGCGCGCTCAAAAGTCGAACTCGGTGATGATGGGGACGTGGTCGGACGGCTTGAGCCACGAGCGGCAGGGCTCGCAGACCTTGTGGGCCGTCGCCTTCTCGGCGACGTCGCGGCTCGCCCACATGTGATCGAGCCGGCGCCCGCGGTCCGAAGCCGCCCAGTCCTTCGCGCGGTAGCTCCACCAGCTGTAATAGCGGGCGGGGGCGGGGACGAAGTGGCGGCCGAGATCGACCCAGTCGTTCGCCGCCTGCAGCCGGCCGAGCGTCTCGACTTCGATCGGCGTGTGGCTGACCACGTCTAGCAGCTGCTTGTGGCTCCACACATCGCTTTCCAGCGGGGCGACGTTGAAGTCGCCGGTGAGGATCGAGGGCACGTTCAGCCCTTCGGACCAGCGGATCATCCGCTCGAGGAAATCGAGCTTCTGGCCGAACTTGGGGTTCACCTCGCGGTTCGGCACGTCGCCGCCGGCGGGGACATAGACATTCTCGAGCCGTACGCCGTTCGGCAGCCGCACGCCGACATGGCGGGCCTCGCCATTGGCCTGCCAGTCGAACCGGTCGTCCTCGACCACTGGCACGCGGGCGATGATCGCCACGCCGTGGTGCATGCGCTGGCCGTGCTTGATGATGTGGTCATAGCCTAGCGCGCGGAAGGCGCCTTCGGGGAAGTCCCCGTCGATCACCTTGGTTTCCTGGAGGCAGAGCACGTCCGGCGCTTCCTCACGCAGGAACTGCTCGACGATCTCGATGCGGAAGCGGACGGAGTTGATGTTCCAGGAGGCGATCTTCATCGCCGGGGATTTAGGAGGTGTTTGGCCTGTGCACCAGTGCCGCAGCCCGCGCAGCGCGCAAAACGCGCCGGACATGGAAAGGCCCTCGTCCCGGGGGCAATGGAACGAGGGCCGACCTAGCGTTCGTCACGCAGGCGGGAAGTGAAGATCTCGGGTAACAGGGGGAAAATCCCGAGTACGCCTCCACATCCGCAAGACTGGTTCTAGGGGAGCCTACCTGTCGCCAGCATGAACGATGTTCAGCTTAGCGCGGGCCCTGCTTCCGCGGGTCGTTCCAGCGGAACGCTCCATCGCTGACATTGGCGTTGAACTGCTGATTCGAAAGGCGAATCGTCGTGCGGTTGTTCTGCGAATCCAGCGCCACCCAGCCTTGGAGCATCAGCCCGGCCGGGGCCGAGGGGTTCTTCTGGAAGATCAGGGTGATCCGGCCATATTCGGGGTGGTCGTTGTCGTACACCTCGACCGAGACGACATTGTCGCTGCCGGTCGGCACCACCTTGGCGAACTTGGCGATGTCCTTCTTCGGATTGAGCAGCACGGCGAGCGGCGAGTTGCCGATCGGCCAGCGCTCGACCTGGCGCACCTGGTAGTCGATGAAATAGAGGCTGCGCCCATCCGCGACGATCAGCTGGGGCACGCCCTTCTGATACTGGAAGCGGATCTTGCCGGGGCGCTTGAGCGTCATCGTGCCGGTGAGCGTGCGGCCGTTGCGGTCGGTCTGCGCGAAGCCGGCGGTCATCGAGCTCACCGATTCGAGATGCTGCTGCACCTGCGCGAGCGCATTGGCCGGCGCGGGGGCGGCGGCCGAGACCAAAGCCGGCGCAGCGAGGGCGAGGCTGAAGGCGAGGGGCCGTGCAAACACGTGTCGTTTCTCCAAATTGCGGGGAAATGCCCTGGGAGACGGGGCTTGAATGTCCCCTGAACCCCCAGGCCCCACGATTCGATCCCGTTACAATTGTCGGCCGTCGGTATCCATCAGCACTTCGCGGCGGCCGACATGGTCGGGGCGCGAGACCAGCTCGTCCTTCTCCATCCGCTCGACCAGCCGCGCCGCTGAATTGTATCCCACGCGCAGCTGGCGCTGCAGCCACGAGGTCGAGGCCTTCTGGCTCTCCGCCACCAGCTGGATCGCCCGGCGATAGAGCTGGTCCTCGGGCGAATCGTCGCCTTCGGGCGCGCCGTCGAGGCTGAACCCGCCATCCTCCGGCTCCTCGGTGACTGCCGAGATATAGTCGGGCGTGCCCTGCGCGCGCCAGTGATCGGCCACCGCCTGCACCTCGTCGTCGCTGACGAAGGGGCCGTGGACGCGGACCAGCTGCTTGCCGCCGGGCATGTAGAGCATGTCGCCCTTGCCGAGCAGCTGCTCGGCGCCCTGCTCGCCCAGGATGGTGCGCGAATCGATCTTGCTGGCAACGTAGAAGCTGAGGCGGGTCGGCAGGTTCGCCTTGATCACGCCGGTGATGACGTCGACCGAGGGGCGCTGCGTCGCCATGATCAGGTGGATGCCCGCCGCACGCGCCTTCTGTGCGAGGCGCTGGATCAGGAATTCGACTTCCTTGCCCGCGGTCATCATCAGGTCGGCAAGCTCGTCGACGATCACCACGATCTGCGGCAGCGGATTCAGCTCGAGCGCTTCCTCCTCGTAGATCGGCTTGCCGGTGTCGGGGTCATAGCCCACCTGCACCTTGCGCCCGATCTTCTGGCCCTTCGCCTTGGCCTGGCGCACCTTGTCGTTGAACGAGGCGAGGCTGCGGACATTGGCATAGGCCATCATCCGGTACCGGTCCTCCATCTGCTCGACCGCCCATTTGAGCGCGCGCACCGCCTTGGCCGGCTCGGTCACCACATCGGCGAGCAGGTGCGGGATGTCCTTGTACATGCTCAGTTCGAGCATCTTCGGATCGATCATGATCATCCGGCACTGCTCGGGCGTGAGCCGGTAGAGCAGGGACAGGATCATGCAGTTGAGACCCACCGACTTGCCCGAGCCGGTGGTACCGGCGACGAGCAGATGCGGCATCGGCGCCAGGTCGGCGATCACGGCATCGCCGGCGATGTTCTTGCCGAGCACGAGGGGCAGGGTGGCACCCTGGTCCTCGAAGGTCTGGCTGGCGACCAGCTCGTGCAGGTTCACCGGCTCGCGGATGGCGTTGGGCAGCTCGATGCCGATCACGCTGCGCCCCGGGATCGTCGCGATGCGCGCCGAGGTGGCGGACATGTTGCGTGCCACGTCGTCGGCCAGCTGGATCACCCGACTCGCCTTGATGCCGGCGGCGGGCTCGAGCTCGTACATGGTGACGACCGGGCCCGGGCGGACCTCGACGATCTGGCCCTTCACGTTGAAATCGTCGAGCACGCTTTCGAGCAGCCGGGCGTTGCGCTCCAGCGCTGCCTTGTCGATCCCGGCATTCTTGTTGACCGGCGGCGGCTTGAGCAGGTCGATCGAAGGCAGCTGGTAGCTGTCCTTGAAGTCGAGGCTGGTCTGGGTCGGCGGCTTGGTGCGCACCGGGGCGGGCGCGACGTTGCGCTCGGCGATCACCGGGCCGGGGCGATTGTCGGGCACCACGGTCTTGCGCGGCTCGCGACCCTCGCGGATCCGCGGTTCCTCGATGTCGCGCTCCCGCTCCCGCTCGCGTTCCCTGGGCTCGCGGGGTTCGGGGCCGCCGAGCAGCGCGGTCTTGCCCGGCCCCTTCAGGTTCGGGATGCTCGGCAGGCTCACCCGCTCGGGCAGCGAGAAGTCGAGGCTGCGCCACCAGATGAACAGGCCGGCCAGGCCGCATAGGACGCCAAGGCCGCGCCCGGCCCAAAGGCTGATCACGGGATCGCCGGCCAGGCCGATCAGCCAGTTGAACAGCGCGGCGATCGTCAGGCCGGCCACGCCGCCCAGGCCGCCGGGCAGGGTCAGCACCGCGTCGGAGGAGAAGAAGGACAGGGCGGTTGCCACGAAGAGCACGCCGATGCCGACACCGCGGAACATCGTCCCCCAATTGCCGACGGGCCGGTCCTTGAGCAGGCGATAGGCGACGATCAGCCCGACCGGCAGGAACAGCCATACCGCGGGCCCGACCAGCGCATAGAGCAGGTCGGAGACCCAGGCGCCGGGATCGCCCATCCAGTTGCGCGCCGGGCCGGCGGCGGCGGTGTTCAGCGAGGGATCGGTCGCATGATAGCTGCCCAGCGCGACGCCGAGCGCGAGCATGCCCAGGAACAGGGCCGCTCCGCCGATCACCGCGCCGCTGCGGCGCGCGCCGGCCTTCATGGTTTCGCGCCAAAGCGGCGCTTGTGCCCGGGACGCCATGCCCAGCCTCCAGATTTTCAGGGGTGCAGGGGAGTTAATCGCCTGCCGGGACTCCGTCGTCAAGCGTTCCCGCCACGTTCCATCGCAAGCGTGGGGATGACGGGGGCCGATCCACGCGCTACGGCACCGTCATGGATCGCGCAGATGTCCTCATCCTTGGCGGCGGGCTGGTAGGCTCGGCGCTGGCCACCGCGCTCGACGCGCACGGCATTTCCTCGATCGTCGTCGATCCGGCGGATCCCGAACAGATCCTCGCCGCCCGTCACGATGGCCGCGCCTCGGCGATCGCCAGCGCGCCGATGCGGATGTTCGAGGCGATCGGCGTGGCGCCGCGGCTGGCGGGGAAGGGCTGCCCGATCGAGGGCATCCGCGTCTCCGACGGGCTGGAGCCCGGCAAGCTCGATTTCGCCCCGCAGGAGGGCGATGGCGCGCTCGGCCACATGTTCGAGAACCGCATCCTGCGCACCGCGCTCTACGAGGCGGCGGTCGCGGCACCGCTTGCCGATGTCCGCATGCAGACCCGCGCGCTTCACGTGGAACGTGGCGAGTTCGGCGTCACCGCCCGGCTCAGCGACGGCACGACGGTCACCGCCCAGCTGCTGGTCGGCGCCGAGGGCCGCAACTCGCCGACGCGCGAGGCTGCCAATCTCAGCACCGCGCGCTGGAGCTATGATCACGCCGCGATGGTCGCAACGCTCGGCCATGAACGCAGCCATGAGAACATCGCGTTCGAGATCTTCTATCCCGAGGGGCCCTTCGCGATCCTGCCTTTGCTCGACGACGAGAACGGCCATCGCTCGGCGGTGGTGTGGACGGTCAATGCCCGCGACGCCGTCGGCATGATGAAGATCTCCGAGCGCGCCTATCTGGCCGAGGCCGAGAAGCGGATGGGCGGATTCCTGGGCAAGCTCGGGCCGCTCACTGCGCGCTTCAGCCACCCCCTGGGCTTCCACCACGCCGCCTGGATCACCAGCGATCGGCTGGTACTGGTCGGCGATGCAGCGCACGGCATCCACCCGATCGCGGGCCAGGGCGTCAATGTCGGCTTCCGCGACGTCGCCACGCTGGTCGAGGTGCTGGTCGATGGCAAGCGGCTCGGTCTCGACATGGGCGATCCGCAGCTGCTCGCCCGCTACCAGCGCTGGCGCGGGCTCGACACCTTCATGGTCGCGGCCGCCACCGACGGGCTGACCCGGCTGTTCGGTATTCCCGGCAAGACCGCCAGCGCCGTCCGCCGCTTCGGCCTCTCGGCGGTCGACAAGCTGCCGCCCTTGAAGCACTGGTTCATGGCCGAGGCGCGCGGCGAGAGCGGCGACGTGCCCAAGCTGCTCCAGGGAATCACGGCATGATCGCCGCGCTCGCACTGCTGCTGCTCGCCGGCCCGACCGCGGAATTTCCCGATCCGATCGCTCCTGCGGCTGAGGGCAAGCTGCAATGCCATGTTCCCGATCGCGTGCGCCACACCTGCCAGTCGCTCGCCGGCTATCGGCCCGATGGCAAGGGCGGCTTCCTGAATAGTGCCGAAGTGCTGATCGCACCCCAGGCGTCGCTGGTGATGCGCACCGTCACGCCGGTGGTCATCCGCGATGGCGCGATCTGCGGCCCGCTCGGCCGCGAAGCGATCGGGAAGGCCGAGTTCCTCGTCGATGGCGCGGTGCTCGATGCCGAGAAGACGGCGTCGCTGCGCACCACCATCCTCGAGAGTTGGGCGGCGATGCTCGATCACGAGGTCTGCACCCGCTACACGGTGAACGGCGATCATCTCGTCGCGCACCCCGCGGTGGACGGCAAGCCCGACGCAGCGACCATGGACCTGATCTGGGTGAGCCCGGCGGAAGGCTATCGGGTCGCGCCGTAGCGTATAGCGGGGGAAATCAAGCGGTGTTCCTTCTCCTGGCGATGTTCCTGTCTCAGTCCGATGGGGCACCGGACTCCGTGGCGGCGGAGCTGGTCGAGATCGCCCCCGGTCCGAAGCGCTACTTCCATGCCGGCGAGGAGCGGGAAGGGTGCCCGGCGCCGACCGGGGCCTGCCGACGCAAGGGCTATGTCGTCGCGGGAGACAGGCTGGTCGCCTGGGAAGCCAGGGGCCCGCTCACCCGCGTCACCTATCTTGCACCCGGCTCGGACCGGCCGAGCGAAGGCTGGATCGAAACCGCCGCGCTACGCCGCGTGCCGCTCGCCCCACCGCGCGCGTCCGACTGGATCGGCGGCTGGACCGGCTGGGAAGCGGAGATCGACATCACCCGCAGTGCGAAGCCCGGCACGTTCCATATCGGCGGCAACGCCACCTGGGGGGCGCATGATCCGGAGCGGGTGAAGCGCGGCGGTGTCAATTTCGGCATGCTCGGTGCCGATCTGCCCGCGCCGAAGGGAGACAGCCTGGCCTTCGCCGATTCGGAAGAGCCTGATTGCCGCGTCGCGCTTCGCCTGCTCGGTCCCTATCTGCTCGCCCGCGACAATGGCCGCTGCGGCGGGATGAACGTCACCTTCACCGGCACCTATCGGAAATAGGAGGAATCCCATGCGCCTGCTGCTCGCCCTGACTGGGCTGCTCCTCGCCACGCCGGCGCTTGCCGACACCATCGCCGTCTATTCCGCCCAGGGCGGGATGATGACGATGACCGTCGAGATCGCCGCCGATGGCGATCTGCGCGTCACGATGGGTGGCGAGATGATCGAGGCGATGAAGCAGAAAATGCCCGAACTCGATCCCACCCAGATCGGCGGCATCGTCCATGACGGCGAAAATTACATGATGCAGCCGGGCCCGGACGGAAAGATCGTCGTGATACGCATGCGCGACGCGGCGGTGGTGATGAAGGAGTTCATGGACGCACACAAAGCGGACCTGCCTGCGCCTCCGGCTGAGGCGTTGCAGGGGCCCAAGCTGGTCGAGCACGGCACTGCGACGATCAACGGGCGTACCGGCAAGGCGTTCTATTTCGAGGAGGGCAAGGGGGCACCGGTGGCAGTGGTCAGTGCCGATCCCGATCTCGCCGAGCTCGGCGCGGCGATGCGCCGGCAGTTCGCCACCTCCATGCAGATGATGGGCAGCACCGGTTTTCCGATGCCGGGCAACAGCATGGATGCCGTTCTCGCGCAGGGTGCGCCGATCGCCTTTGCCGGCATGGAGCTTCAGACCGTGAAGCATGACGCGGTATCGCCGGCGCGGTTCACGCTTCCCGCCGCGCCGGCATCGCTCGATCAGGTTCGGATTCTGATGCAGCCCAGGGCGGCGGACTTGCCGGCCGGCAAGCCCTGATGCTGCGCAAGTCCTTCGAGGCAGGCAGCGACAGGCTGGTTGCGCTTGCTGGCTGGAAGTTCGCCTTGCTGCCCGGGGCGCAGCTATTGCTGTGCCTCCTGTTCGCCCAGCTGACCCTGGGCTCGCTGCTCTGCACCGAATCGCCCCATCCAGCGCTCACCGCCGGCGCGACTTTCCTTTGGTGGTTGCTCGCTGCTTCGCTGCCGCTCGGCTTCGTCGCGATCGGGCTGCGCCAGCTGCGGCTGAGCTACCTCGTGCTGCTCGCGCTGGTGCCGGTGTTTCTGGCGTGCCAGCAGGTGCTGCTCGGGCAGGACCTGCTCATCTGCAACTGGTTCTAGGCGCCTATTGCAGCGTACCGCTCTCGTCGCCGTCGTGGCGGCCGTAGAATTGCATCAGCTGGACGATCAGCTCGGATCGTTCGCTCAGCGTATCCGCTTCCAGCAGCGCCTGTTTCGAAGCCGCGTCGAAGGGGGCGATCTGGGCGATGCCGTTGACCAGCGATTCGTCGTCGAGCCGCGAGACCGCTTCCCAGTCGACCGCATAGCCCAGGCCATCGGCGAATCGGCGCGATTCGATCTCCAGCGCGGCGCGCTCGGCAAGGGCGAGGATCTCGCTCTCGCCCACCGTCTCAAGCTCGGCCTCGACCTGGCGGAACGGCGTCGTGACGTCGAGTTCGCGCAGCACGGCGAATCGGGCCAGCCCCTCGAGCACGATGTCGAATCGCCCGTCGTCCAGCGCCTCCACCTCGGCGATCCGGCCGACACAGCCGATGTCAAACAGGGCGGGCGGGCTGGCGGTGTCGCGCGGCTGGATCATGCCGATTCGCCGGTCCCGGGCGAGCGCATCCGATATCATCGCCCGGTAGCGCGGCTCGAAGATGTGCAGCGGCAGATGCATTCGCGGGAAGAGCAGCGCGCCCCCGAGCGGGAACACCGAGAGGCGCGCGATCTTCCCGGAACCGATCATCCGAACAGGATCGCCGACAGCTTGCGGCGCTGTGCCGAGACCCAGGGATCCTCGAGACCGACCGCCTCGAACAGCTTGAGCAGCCGCTGGCGCGCGGCGCCTTCGTTCCACTCGCGGTCGTCCTGCACCATGGCGAGCAGGGTGGCGGCGGCGGCGTCGCGGTCGCCCGAGGCCATCTGACCGCCGGCGAGCTCGTAGCGTGCTTCCATGTCGCCGGTCGCCGCCTGGGCGGCCAGGCCGCTGAGGTCCTCGACCGGAGTCGCTTCCCTGGCGAGCGCGATCGCGGCGCGGGCCTGCTCGATCTCGGCGCCCTTGGCGTCCTCGGGCAGCGCTGCGAGCACTGCCTCGGCCTCGTCGGCCCGGCCCAGCGCTAGCAGCGCGCGGGCACGGCCGGCGGCGATCTGCGGGTGCTCCGGGGCAAGCTCGGCGATCTGCTCGAAGACCGAGAGGGCGCGTTCGGCATCGCCCTCGGCCAGCACCTGCTCGCCCATGGCGATCAGCGGCTCGAGCTCGGCCTCGGCCTGCGCGTCGGCGCTTTCCACCGGCAGCTGGCGGAGAATCTGGTCGAGCATCGTGCGCAGCTGCGATTCGGTGCGTGCGGACGAGAGGTCGGCGACCAGCTGGCCCTGGAACATCGCATAGACGGTCGGGATCGAGCGGACCTGGAATTGGCTGGCAATGAACTGATTCGCGTCGACATCGACCTTGGCGAGCAGCACGCCCTTGCCGGCATAGTCCTCGGCGACCTTTTCGAGCACCGGGGCGAGCGCCTTGCAGGGGCCGCACCATTCCGCCCAGAAATCGATGATGACCAGGCTGGTCATCGAGGGCTCGACGACGTCGCGGCGGAACGCGTCGACGGCTTCCTTCTCCGCGGGGGTGAGTCCAAGCGTGGCCAAGATGGTGCTCCTGAAATGCACTGTTACGGTAGTGCGCCTATGTGGGCTTTCCGGGCGAAAGCGCCAAGCCTCTAAAAAAACTGCACGCATGGGGTTGCCGGCCCCAAAAGCCGGTGCTAGTGGCCGCGCCTCACCCAGCCCGGTGGCGCTTCGCTGCCCCGGACTAGAACGCCAGAGCGGGCGTAGCTCAGGGGTAGAGCACGACCTTGCCAAGGTCGGGGTCGAGGGTTCGAATCCCTTCGCCCGCTCCAGCGTTTCCTCCCGGTTTTCCGGGGCTTATCCAGGAAACTTGAGAGAACGCTCTGGCATCGCGATGATGCGTGCCTGCGCTATGCCATGGGATGGCTTGCGCAGCGCGGGGTCGCGGTGACAAAGTGTTGCCGATGATGATCGCACGGCTCGCTCTGGCGCTTGGCGCCGCTCTCCTCGCCTCCGCTGCCCCGCTTCCCGATGGAATCGAGGGCGTCTGGCGCAATCCGCACAACAGCGTGCACATCCGCTACGAATCCTGCGGCAAGGGCGCGATCTGCGGCACGGTCGTCTGGGCCAGCGACAAGGCGATCGCGGACGCGAAACGCGGCGGCACCGAGAATCTCATCGGCACCTCGATCTTCCGCAATCTCTATCCCGCCGGCGCGAATCGCTGGAAGGGCAGCGTGTTCGTGCCGGACATCAAGAAGACCTTCTCCGGCACCGTGACGATCGAAGGCGACAAGATGATCGGCCGTGGCTGCCTGTTGCTCGGCGTCGGCTGCAAGTCGCAGACCTGGTCGCGGGTGGCCGAATAGGGCCGTGCCGATTCGGGCGGACTGATTCGCGGCGCCGATTCGCGAACGCTGCGTTTCCGGAACGCCCCCTTGTCCGGGGCCGCACCGCTTTCCACTTCAGCGGGCATACAGGTTCCAACCGCAAGAAGTCCCGCCATGTTCGGTAAAATCCTCCGGGCGATTCTGCCCGCCTTCATGTTGTTCCCGCTCGCCGTCCCCGCGTCCGCTTCCCCGCCCGACGCGCCGATCGCCAGCGAATGGCGCAACCCCAGCAACAGCGTCCATGTCCGCATCGACCAGTGCGGCGGCGCCGTGTGCGGCACGATCACCTGGGCCAGCGACAAGGCCATTGCCGACGCCAAGCGCGGCGGCACGACCCAGCTGATCGGCACGCGCCTGTTCCGCGATCTCAAGCCGGCGGGTGCCGGCAAGTGGAGCGGCAAGGTGTTCGTTCCCGACATCCGCCAGACCTTCTCGGGCACCATCCAGTTCCAGGACGGCGACAAGATGGTCGGCAAGGGCTGCGTGCTGTTCGGCATCATCTGCAAGGCCCAGACCTGGTCGCGGGTGCGCTGAACCTGTCTGGAAATGCGCGAGAAGCGCATTTCGAGGCGGTGCCGGCCGGCACCGCAATGCGCCGAAAGGCGCATCCCAATAAGCGAACTGTTTGAACGCAGCCTTCGGGCTGGCGGGGCCGAGCGGAACGTTTAGGGTACCTGCATGAGCAGTGCACCCATTCGAGTCGGCATCGGCGGCTGGACCTTCGAGCCCTGGCGCGGGACCTTCTATCCGGAGAAGCTCTCCCAGAAGAAGGAACTCGAATATGCGTCGCGCCAGCTGACCGCGATCGAGGTCAACGGCACCTATTATTCCAGCTTCAAGCCCGCCACCTTCGAAGGCTGGGCGAAGACCGTGCCCGACGGTTTCGTCTTCGCGGTCAAGGGTTCGCGCTTCTGCACCAATCGCAAGGTGCTGGCCGATGCCGGCGAATCGGTCGCGAAGTTCGTGGGGCAGGGGATCGTCGAGCTCGGCGACCGGCTCGGGCCGCTGATGTGGCAGTTCATGGCGACCAAGAAGTTCGACGCCGGTGATTTCGGCGCCTTTCTCGATCTGCTTCCGCGCGAACACGAGGGCGTGAAGCTCCGCCACGCCGTGCAGGTGCGGCACGACAGCTTCGCCGTACCCGAGTTCGTTGATCTGTGCCGCAAGGCGGACGTTGCCATCGTCTATGCCGATTCGCCGCAATATCCGGCGATCGCCGACATCACCGGCGACTTCGTCTATGCGCGGCTCGAGGCGGGCGAGGACGAGAACCCCTTTTGCTATCCCGAGGGCGACCTGCCGCGCTGGACCGAGGCGGCGCGGATCTGGGCGTCGGGCGGCCGGCCCGCCGGGCTTCCCTATGTCGAGGATCAGGATCCTCCCGCCACGCGACGCGAAACCTTCATCTTCTTCATCCATGGCGGCAAGGTTCGCGCGCCCGCTGCGGCGCGGGAGCTGATCCGCCGACTCGATGAGTCGAATCCCGGCTGAAATCTGCAGGTTGAGGAAGCCTTGTGGGTGCCCGAATCCGTCGCATTTCCGCCGTTTTCCGAGGCCCGGTGCGCGGACTCGAAATCCCGCGGAAACATCCCGGTAAAGATGCGTGCCTTTCGGGATACAGGCCGAAGGTAAAGCGCGGCCCCCGACCATCGGTCGCTTTACCCGCGAATCTCCCGCTTTCATCCCGGCGCCAGCACATGCCGTTTCGCGGCCTGAGCCAGTTCTTATCCGCGCTTGTCGCGCGGGCAGTATGAAAAGGGTACCATGTTTACGCGTAACATCGCTCGCACCTTGCGGGCCGGGACCGCCCTTTCGGCGCTCACCCTGGCCACCACTCTCCTCGCCGTCCCCGCTTTCGCGCAGGACACCGCTCCCACCACCGACCAGACCGCTCCGGAAGCCCCGGCAGCCGACGAAGCTCCCGAGATCGTCGTCACCGGCTCGCTCTTCGCGACCAAGGTGACTCAGTCTCCGGTCACCACCGTCACTGCCGATTCGCTCGATGCGCGCGGCATCACCACCGTCCAGGACGGCCTGCAGCGTCTCGCCGCCAACAACGGCCCGACCCTCACCAACAGCTTCTCGGCCAATGGCGCGTTCGCCGGCGGTGCTTCGGCGATCTCGCTCCGCGGCCTGTCGACCAACTCGACGCTGGTGCTGTTCGACGGCATGCGCGCCGCTTATTATCCGCTGGCCGACGACGCGACCCGCAACTTCGTCGATCTGAACACCATCCCGGACGACATCATCGACCGCATCGAAGTGCTGAAGGACGGCGCTTCGTCGAGCTACGGCGCGGATGCGATCGCGGGCGTGGTCAACGTGATCACCAAGCGCAGCTTCACCGGCCTGTCGGCCCGCGCCGAAGCCGGCGTCTCGCAGAACGGCATTGCCGCGACGCAGCGCCTCTCGGTCACCGCAGGTACCGGCGATCTCGATCGCGACGGCTTCAACGCCTATATCAGCGGCTTCTACTATCACGCCGACGCAGTCCGCACGAAGGACCTGCCCTATCCGTTCAACTCGGATGACCAGACCGGCATCGGCGGCCCGAACAACCTGGTGAACGGCGACAATTTCGCGCCGACCGCCGCGGGCTCGAACATCTATGTCGCGCCGGGTGCCGGCGGCCGCTACCAGCTGCTCCAGAACGGCTGCGCCAACGGCAACCTGACCCAGACCACGGGCGCTCAGCAGACCGCCAACGGCCTGCTGCCGACCGCGATCTGCCAGCAGGACATCACCAACCAGTACGGCGTCGTTGCGCCGCAGGTCGATCGCTTCGGCTTCTCGGCGCACGTCGCCAAGACGTTCGGCGACTCGACCGAGGCGTATCTGGAAGTCAATTTCCAGCAGGCGCGCAGCCAGTATAGCGGTCTACCCTCGTCGATCTACGCCAACGCTCCCGCCGGCATCTACTACGCGCCGTTCTCGACGCGCGGTAACGGTCCGAGCTTCGCAGCCGGCTCGGGCGCGCTGACCCTCCCGGTCTATGTCTGCGCCGCGCGCGTGAATTGCACCGCGGCCAACGGCACGCTCAACCCGAACAACCCGTTCGCGGCTTCGGGCGATACGGCGACGGTGATCGGCGCGATGCCGAACCTCGTCCGCAATGACGAGACGCGCAGCCGCGTGTACCGTGCCGCGGCCGGCATCAAGGGCACGTTCGGCGACGACTGGAACTACAAGGTCGACGCCACCGCGATGCACACCGACCTGCGTCGCACCTCCAACGGCTATATCTACATCCAGCACCTGCTCGATGTGATCGCCGATGGCTCGTACAACTTCGTGAACCCGTCGGCGAACAGCCAGACGACCCTCAACTATCTGGCGCCGGAGCTCAACACCGATGCCTCGTCGGATCTCTACCAGATCCAGGCGAGTGTCTCGAAGTCGCTGTTCCAGCTGCCCGGCGGTCCGGTCCAGCTCGGCTTCGGCGGCTCGGTGTTCTACGAGGCGGTGGATTCGCCCTCGGCGAACAGCGACATCAACGGCCCGACCCAGCGCTACTTCACGATCAACGCGTTCGGCACCGAAGGTCACCGCACGGTTTCCTCGGCGTTCGGCGAGCTGAGCATCCCGATCTTCAAGCAGCTCGAGCTGAACGCTTCGGGCCGCTACGATCACTATTCGACCGGTCAGAGCAATTTCTCGCCGAAGGTCGGTGCTAAGTTCACGCCGTTCGACATGCTGACGGTGCGCGGCACCTGGTCGCGTGGTTTCCGTATCCCGTCCTTCGGTGAAGCCAATGCGCTGCCGACCACGGGCTATGTCACCAACTCGGCCGGCCTGTTCAACGATGCGTACCTGGCCCAGTATGGCTGCTCGGTCGCGACGTTCAGCACCGCCTGCCCGCAGTATCTGCGTACCGCGAGCTACGGCCAGACCACCCTCGCTTCGCCGGACCTGAAGCCGGAGAAGTCGCGCAGCATCACGCTGGGCGCGGTGTTCACGCCGATGCGTAACGTCTCGCTGTCGGTCGACTATTTCAACATCAAGAAGACCGATGCGATCACCTCGCTGTCGTCGGCAGCGGCCCTCCAGGCCTATTATTCCGGCCAGGCGATCCCCGATGGCTACACGGTCATCCCGGACGCGGTTGATCCCGCCACCCCGGGTGCGCTGCCGCGCGTGGCCTATGTCCAGTCGCACTATGTCAATGCCAACACCCAGAAGGCCGAAGGCATCGACTTCGGCGCGAACGGTCGCTTCCACTTCGGTGACGTGACCTGGACGACCAACCTCGACGCCACGCTCATGCTCGAGCTCAGCACCACGCTGGCCGACGGCACGCGCGAGACCTATGTCGACACGCTGGGCAACTACAACCTCACCGCGGGCACCGGCACCTTCCGCTGGAAGGGCAGCTGGGTGAACAGCTTCGCGATCGGCAACTACACGGTTACCGGTACGGCCAACTACACCTCGGGCTATGACCTTTCGGCCATGGACCAGGGCAATGCGTACGAGGATTGCGGCCTGGCGCCGTCGCCCGCGTACACCGGTTGCCGTGTGAAGAGCTATTTCACCTTCGACCTCAACGCGACCGCCAAGATCGCCGACAAGTTCACGATCTATGCGAACGTGCTGAACCTGTTCGATCGCCTGCCGGACTATGATCCGGTCACCTATGGCGCGTATCTCTACAACCCGGTCCAGGCCGGCGACGGCATCTATGGCCGCCGCTTCACGGTCGGCGCCAAGGTCAATTTCTGATCTTGCGGGTTCCCGCTTAGGGAGAGGAAGGGCGGTCCCGAAAGGGGCCGCCCTTTTTCGTCAAGGCCGCCTGGGGCTGGCCCGGTCGGCGACCATCCGCTCGCCGTCGATCGTGATCGGCGACGCGATGCCCGGAAGCCCGTCGCGCTCGATCTTCATGCCGCGCGCGATCACTTGGGGATCGGCGAACACTTCGTCCACCATATTGATCGGCCCCGCCGGCACGCCCTCGGCCTCGAGCGCCTCGTACAGGTCCGCCTTGGCCCATTGCCGGATCGCCGCCTCGAGCAGCGGCAGCAGGGTCTCGCGATTGGTCACCCGAGCCGGATTGGTCGCGAAGCGCGCGTCCGACCCATAGTCCAGCCCCAGCACCCCGCAGAGCTTGCGGAACTGCGAGTCATTGCCGACCGCGATGATCAGCTCGCCGTCCCGCGTGGAGAAGGCCTGGTACGGCACCAGGTTCGCATGGCCGTTGCCCATCCGGTGCGGCACCTTGGCGGGATTGGCCATCCAGTTGAGCGCCTGGTTGGCGAGCACGCCGACCTGGGTGTCGAGCAGCGCCATGTCGATATGCGCGCCTTCCCCCGTCACATCCCGCCTGCGCAGCGCCGCCAGGATCGCCACCGCCGAATAGACGCCGGTGAAGATGTCCGCATAGGCGATGCCGGCCTTTTGCGGCGCGCCATCGGGCTCGCCGGTCAGCGACATGAAGCCGCCCATCCCCTGGATGATGAAGTCGTAGCCGGCGCGCGGCGCATAGGGCCCGGTCTGGCCGAAGCCGGTGATCGAGCAGACCACCAGCCGGGGATTCAGCGTCCGCAGCGAGGCCGGATCGAGCCCGTATTTGACCAGCCCGCCGACCTTGTAGTTCTCGATGACGACATCGGCGTCGGCAACCAGCGCGCGCACCGCCGCCTGGCCCGCGGGCGTGGCGATGTCGATCGCCTCGCTCGTCTTGCCGCGGTTGCAGGCGTGGAAATAGGCCGCGTCGCGATTCTCCCCCGCTGCGTCGTGCAGGAAGGGCGGCCCCCAATGGCGGGTGTCGTCGCCTTCGCCCGGCCGCTCGATCTTGACCACCTCGGCGCCCAGATCGGCGAGCAGCTGCCCGCACCACGGGCCGGCGAGGATCCGCGCCAGCTCGACGACCCTGATCCCTTCCAGCGGCCTCATGCGCGTCGGATCTCGTAGATCAGGTGCGGCTTCATCTCGCCCGCCATCAGCCGGTCGACCATGCCCGGCCGCGCCACGCCGCCGATCTTCTCCATCGCCTTGCGCGAACGGACATTGTCCACGCCGACGGTGAACACCGCGGTGCGCACGAAGCGGTGGATATGGTCGAGCATCAGCCGCTTGATCTCGCGGTTATAGCTGCCGCCCCAATAGGCGCGGCCGAGATAGGTCCAGCCGATCTCGATCTCGTCGGCCTCGGGCTCCCAATTGTCGAAGCGCGACGATCCGATCACCGTGCCGGTCTCGCGGTCTAGGATGGTCAGTGCCCCGCCGCTGGCGATGCCGGCGTCGAAATAGGCGCGGAACACCGGCTCCTGCCAGCGGTCGTGCGCCGGATGGACTTCCCAGACGAGCGGATCGGACGCGACTGCGAACAGCGCGTCCCAATCCTCCGGCGTGCTGGGACGCAGCGTCACCAGCGCGCCTTCGAGCACCGGCTGCCGGTCCGGCGTCATCAGAACGCCGCGATCCCGGTGATCGCCCGGCCGAGGATCAGCCCGTGCACGTCGTGCGTGCCTTCATAGGTGTTGACCGTCTCGAGGTTGATCGCGTGGCGCAGCACATGGAATTCGGCCGAGATGCCGTTGCCGCCATGCATGTCGCGGGCGATGCGCGCGATATCGAGCGCCTTGCCGCAATTGTTGCGCTTGATGATGCTGATCGCCTCGGGCGCCAGCGTGCCCTCGTCGAACATGCGGCCCGCGCGCAGCGCCGCCTGCAGGCCGAGCGCGATCTCGGTCTCCATATTGGCGAGCTTGAGCTGGACCAGCTGGTTGGCGGCGAGCGGCTTGCCGAACTGAGCACGGTCGAGCGTGTACTGGCGTGCGGCGTGGAAGCATGCCTCGGCCGCGCCCATGCTGCCCCAGGCGATGCCGTAGCGCGCACGGTTGAGGCAGCCGAACGGCCCCTTCAGTCCCTGCACTTCGGGAAGCAGCGCGTCCTCGGCCACTTCCACGCCGTCCATCACGATCTCGCCGGTGATGCTGGCCCGCAGCGAGAGCTTGCCCTCGATCTTCGGCGCCGACAGGCCCTTCATGCCCTTTTCGAGCACGAAGCCCTTGATCCCGCCGCCATGCGCCTCGCTCTTCGCCCAGACGACGAACACGTCGGCGATCGGCGAGTTGGTGATCCACATCTTCGAACCGGTGAGGCGATAGCCGCCGTCGATCTTCGCCGCGCGGGTGCGCATGCCGCCCGGATCGGAGCCGGCATCGGGCTCGGTCAGGCCGAAACAGCCGATCCATTCGCCGGTCGCGAGCTTGGGCAGGTATTTCCGCTTCTGCTCCTCGGTGCCGTAGGCGTTGATCGGGTGCATCACGAGGCTGGACTGCACCGACATCGCCGAGCGATAGCCCGAATCGACTCGCTCCACTTCGCGGGCCACTAGCCCGTACGAGACATAGCCGAGCCCCGCGCCGCCATATTCCTCGGGGATCGTCGCGCCGAGCAGGCCGAGTGCGCCCATCTCGGACATGATCTCGCGGTCGAAATGCTCGTCGAGATAGGCCCGCGTCACGCGCGGTAGCAGCTCGCCCTGCGCATAGTCGCGCGCGGCGTCGCGGACCATCCGCTCCTCATCGGTCAGCTGCGCATCGAGCCCGAAGGGATCCGCCCAGTCGAACCGGCCCATCTCTGCCATTTTCTCGTCCTCTCCAGATTGGTCTTCGCCGTCCTAATCGCTCGCGCGCCCGAAGCGTGTCGGGATGACGGCATGGGGTATGCGGTGCGGCTATCCCGCCTGGGCGGAAGGCGCCGCGGGCGGCACGTCCATCGCCGCGCGTTCGATGTCGGTGAGTGCGATGCGTGCGGCGACATAGCGCCGGGCGGCACCGGTCCAGCTTTCGGCAACCGAGACGCCGGGCAGGTGCGCCACTTCGGCGAGTGCGGCCTCGACATCGCCGCGGTCGAGCGCGCGCCGGGCGCGGCGGAGCCGTTCTGCGGGCAGCGGGCTCGGCGTGTCGGCCTGGCGCAGTACCACCAGGTTGCCGAGCATCCGGCGCACGCGGTTCCACAGGCTGTCGTTCGGATCGTTGGAGAGGCGCGGCGCCAGCGTGTCGAGCGCGAGGCGGAGATCCTCCAGCGTCACCGGCTGCGCGGCGGCGCGCAGGATCGCGGCGACCGCCTCGCCATTGCGCTCGCCGAAGCGGGCGCGCAGCTGGGGCTCGAGCGGACCCAGCGGCTGGCCGCGCTCGATCGCGCGGCGCACCGCGAATACGACCATCATCCGCTCGGCGCGGGTGGCATAGGCGGCGGCGTTGCGCGAGCTCGCATCGGAATCGCGGATGCGCAGCTCGATCTGGTCGAGCTTGCCCGCCAGCATCGTCTCGCGCGCGCTCAGCGTGGCCAGGTCGGTGCCCGGCGGCAGCGCCGGGATCGCCGCCTGGCTGGCGGTGGGGGCAGGGGCGGGTGCCGGGGCGGAATCGTGCGGGGAAAGCCCGCCGGCCAGCCCCACGGCACCGATGGTCACACCGACACCGCCCGCAAAGGCGATCATGCCGATCAGGCTGGCACTGCGCCACCAGGGAATGCGCTGGGGCGGGGGCGCGAGGGTCTCGTCGCTCATAAGGTCCTTATTCGCCGCGCGGCACCGCGCGGTCAATCGGCGAGCTGCAAAGCGAGCGCGATCAGCGTGTCGGGATGCGTGTCCGGGGCGGTTGCGATCCGGCGCCAGCCCGGTCCCGCGGCCTCGGCGGCCCGCGCGCTGATCGCGGCGATGCTGGTGATCGCGCGGTGATCGGGTGCCACCAGCTCGGCAAGCCGCGCACCGGCCCGCGCCGACTGGATCAGCGCCACCGCGCCGCGCAGCCGCACCGCCTGGTCGGGTACGATATCCAGCGGCTCGCTCGCATAGACGGTGATCGCCCGGGCGACCACGCCGCCGGCGTCGAGCATCCGCTCGCGCCCGCCGAGCAGCAGCGCGCGCGCCACGCCCATCGTCTCGGCTGCCGCGACCAGCTCGGCTGCGCCGCCCGTGCCGACCTGCACGACGTCGAAGCCGAAGCGCCGCGCCGCCTCGGCGGTCACCTTGCCCACGGCATGGACCGGCAATCCAAGCAGAGTGCCGAGCTGCGGCCCGCCATGGCGCACCGCATTGGCGCTGGTCAGCAAGAGTGCGTCGAACCCGGCGGGATCGGGCGCAGTCCAATCGACCGGCCCAGCGGCGAACAGGGGTAGCCGGATCGCCGTCCGTCCCGCCGCCTCGATCGCCGCCGCGGTCACGCGGTTGCCGGGCTCGGGCCGGAGCACGGCGATGGCGCGGCTCATCCCTCGAACAGGCGGCGCACCGCTTCGGGCGCGCGGTCGAGCAGGTCGCGGGCGAGCGCGGCGGGCAGGGCGGGATCGAGCGGTGCGCCCTCGATGCTGCCATGGACGTGCGCGGCGCCGTCTTCGGACAGCAGCTCGGCCTCCAGCGTCAGGATGCCGCCTTCGATCGTCGCCAGTGCCGCGACGGGCGAATGGCAATCGGCCTTGAGCGCGGCGAGCAGCGCGCGCTCGGCGGCGACGCAGCGATGCGTCGTGGCATCGTCGATCGCGCCGACCAGCTCGTGGGCATGCGCGTCATCGGCACGGATCTCGACGCCCACCGCGCCTTGGGCCGGGGCGGGGAGCAGCACATTGTCGGGAATCTCGACGCCGACGTCATGGCGTCCCAGCCGCTCCAGCCCGGCTGCCGCCAATAGGGTCGCATCGGCTTCGCCCGCCGCCAGCTTGGCGAGCCGCGTGTCGACATTGCCGCGGAACAGCACGATCGAAAGATCGGGGCGCAGCTTGCGCATCTGCGCGGCTCGGCGCGGCGAGCTGGTGCCGAGCACCCCGCTTTGCGGGATGGCCTCGATCGACGCGGCGCCGACCAGCCGGTCGCGCACATCGGCGCGTGGCAGCATCGCGGCGATCGCGATCATGTCGGGCCGGATGGTCTCGACATCCTTCATCGAATGGACGGCCGCGTCGATCTCACCGTTCAGCAGCGCCCGGTCCAGCTCCTTGGTCCACAGGGCCTTGCCACCGATCTCGGCGAGCGCGCGGTCCTGCACCTTGTCGCCGGTGGTCTTGATCACGACGATCTTGAAGGCGGTAGCGGGCAGCTTGTGCGCGGCGGCCAGCGCATCGCGCACCATCTCCGCCTGCGTCAGCGCGAGCGGCGAACCGCGGGTCCCCAGTTTGAAAACGGCCATGCGCGTTCCTTAGTGGCTCGAATGTCGCTTGTCGAAGCGGACACGGAAGTTGGCACTCCGGTCAAAATCCGCCCCAGGGGCCTGCCGCGCCGGGGAGGAATTGGCGCCGCACTTCGACAATCGCCCTCCGGCACACTAGATGCCGCAAACAACGGAGTAAGAACGAACCACCATGGCCCTGATCCTCGGCCTCGAATCGAGTTGCGACGAAACCGCCGTCGCGCTGGTCACTACCGACCGCCAGATCCTCGCCCACAAGCTGGCGCGGCAGGAGGCGGCGCATCGTCCCTATGGCGGCGTCGTGCCGGAAATCGCCGCGCGCGCCCATGTCGAGGCGATCGGTCCGCTGATCCAGGGCGCGTTCGAGGAAGCGGGCGTCACTCTCGCCGATGTCGACGCGGTCGCCGCCACTGCCGGTCCCGGGCTGATCGGGGGCGTCATGGTCGGCCTGGTCGCCGGCAAGGCGCTGGCGCTGGCCGGGGGCAAGCCGCTGATCGCGGTCAACCATCTCGAAGGGCACGGCCTGTCGCCGCGGCTCACCGATCCCGATCTCGAATTCCCCTATCTGCTGCTGCTCGTCTCGGGCGGCCATTGCCAGTTGCTGCTGGTCGAGGGGGTGGGGCGCTACCAGCGTCTCGCCACTACGATCGACGATGCCGCGGGCGAAGCGTTCGACAAGACCGCCAAGATGCTCGGCCTGGGCTTTCCCGGCGGCCCGGCGGTCGAGCAAGCGGCGATGCGCGGCGATCCGAAGGCGGTGCCGCTGCCGCGCCCGCTGCTGGGGTCCGCCGAGCCGCATTTCTCCTTTGCCGGCTTGAAGAGCGACGTTGCGCGCAAGGTCGGGCTCTACAGCGCCGAGGATATCGCCGCCTCCTTCCAGCAGGCAGTGGTCGATTGCCTGCTCGATCGCACGCGCCGGGCGATCGCGAAGGTCGACGCGACGGCTTTGGTCGTCGCCGGCGGCGTGGCGGCGAACAGGGCGGTGCGGGGCGCTCTTGAGCGACTGGCCGCGGAAAGTGGCATGCGCTTCGTCGCGCCGCCGCTCTGGCTGTGCACCGACAATGGCGCGATGATCGCCTGGGCGGGAGCCGAGCGGTTCCTGGCGGGTTTCAGCGATCCGCTCGACGTGGTGGCGCGGCCGCGCTGGCCGCTCGATCCGGATGCGGAGAAGGTGCGCGGCGCGGGAGTGAAGGCATGAGGATTGGAGTCATCGGCGGCGGCGCCTGGGGCACGGCCCTGGCGCAGGTCGCGGCGCGGGGCGGCGAGCCAGTGCTGCTCTGGGCGCGCGAGCCCGAAGTGGTCGAGAGTGTGAATGTCCGGCACCAGAACGAACTGTTCCTCTCCGGCGTGCCGCTCAGCCCCTCGATCCGGGCTACGGGTGAACTTGGCCAACTTGCGGATATGGAAGCGTTGCTTGTCGTGGCCCCCGCACAGCATGTCCGCGCGGTCCTGTCGGAAGCCGAAATCGGGAACATTCCCCTGGTCCTCTGCGCCAAGGGGATCGAGGCCGGCACCAAGCTGCTGGTCGGCGAGGTCGCCCACCAGGTTGCCCCCGGCGCCCCGCTGGCGGTGCTCTCCGGCCCGACCTTCGCGCATGAGGTAGCCGCCGGCAAACCCACCGCCGTCACCCTGGCCTGCGAGGACGAGGGCCTGCGCAGCCGCCTGTCCGAGCGCCTCGCCGGCCCGGCCTTCCGCACCTACGGATCCGCGGACGTGGTCGGCGCCGAGATCGGCGGCGCGGTCAAGAACGTCCTCGCCATCGCCTGCGGGGTGGTGGAAGGGGCCGGCCTCGGCCTCAACGCCCGCGCCGCGCTGATCGCCCGGGGCTTTGCCGAGATGACCCGCTTCGGCATGGCCCGCGGCGCCCAGGCCGAGACGCTCACCGGCCTTTCCGGGCTGGGGGATCTCGTCCTCACCTGCTCCTCGACCAATTCGCGCAACTTCTCGCTCGGCCTCGGCCTCGGCCAGGGCCGCAGCGCCACCGAGCTGATGGCCGATCGCAGGACCGTCGCCGAGGGTGCCTTCACCGCGCCGGTGCTGCGCGAGGCTGCCCGCGACGCCGGGGTCGACATGCCGGTGACCGAGGCAGTCAACGCCCTGCTCGAAGGCGCCCCCGTGGCGCAGGTGATCGAGGCGCTGCTCAGCCGCCCCCTGCGGGAGGAAAAGGCATGAAATGGGCGGCGATGCTCCGGGGGATCAACCTGGGCAAGCGCCAGCTCAAATCGGCCGAGCTCAAGGCCGTGGTCGAAGGCATGGGCTTCGCGCAAGTGAAGACGATCCTCGCCTCGGGCAATGTCGTGTTCGAGGCGGGGGACGCCGTACCGGAGGCGCTGGAGCAGGATATCCATGCCGCGCTGGAAAAGGCGACCGGCCTCAAATCCGACGTCTATGTGCGGAATCGCGCCGATCTCGAGGCGCTGGTCGCGGCCAATCCCTTCCCGAAGGAAGCTGAGGAACGCCCCAGCTTCCTCGTCGTCACCTTCCACCGCACACCGCCCGACCAGGCGGCGATCGACAAGCTGCTGGCAGGCTATGACGGTCCCGAGCGGATGGTGATCGTCGGCCGCGAGCTGTTCACCGATTTCCCCGATGGCCAGGGCCGCTCGAACCTGATCCCGGCAATGCAGAAGGCCAAGTTGTCGCACGCCAATACCGGCCGCAACTGGAACACCGTGCTCAAGCTGCTGGCGGCGCTTTCCTGATCGTCAGAAGTCGACCGCCACGCCCTTGCGCTCCCAGTCGCCATAGCGAGTCGGGTCGAGCGCATCGGGTTTCTGCTCGGCCGGTGCGGGCTTCGGCACGGGCGGGCTGGGCGTCAGATACGCCGGCGGTTTCACATTTGCGGGGCGCTGGGCCATAGGCAGCAGATCGTCCTTCCAATCCACGAGGTCAAGTGAAGCCACCGCGTCGCCCCAATTCCCGCCAGAGCACCCCCGACGGCCCCGGCGTCCCTACCCGCCGTGCGGCCCTAAAGCTGCTCGATGCGGTGCTCCGGCGCGGGCTGGCGCTCGAGCAGGCGCTCGACTCGGCGGCGCAGGGCCTGGCGCCCAATGATCGCGGCCTCGCCCATGCCATCGCCGCCGAAGTGCTGCGGCGCCTTCCCGATCTCGACGCGCTGATCGATTCGGCGACCAAGCAGACCCTGCCCGAGGATGCCAAGGCGCGGTTCGCGCTGCGCATTGCGCTCGTCCAGGCGCTGGCGCTGGGTACGCCCGGCCATGCCGCGATCTCCACCGTGCTGCCTTTGGTTGATGGCGGCCCGCGCAAGCTGGTCCACGGTGTCTTCGGCACGCTGGTGCGCCAGGGCGTGACCCTGCCCGAGCCGCCGACTTTGCCCGACGCGGTGGCGCTCCGCTGGCACAGCGCCTGGGGCGACCAGATGATCGAGGATGCCGAGCGCGCCATCGCCGTGCCGCCACCGCTCGATCTCACGCTGCGCGATCCCGCCGTCGTGCCCGATCTGCCGGGCACCAGCCTGGTCGCCGGCCATCTCCGCCTCGACGAGAAGGGGCCGGTGGCGATGCTCCCGGGTTATGCGGAAGGCGACTGGTGGGTCCAGGACCTCGCCGCCTCGCTGCCCGCGCGGCTGATCGGCAAGGGGGAGGGCACCGCGCTCGATCTGTGCGCCGCGCCGGGAGGCAAGACGCTCCAGCTCGCCGCCGCCGGCTGGCAGGTGACTGCGGTCGACATCTCCGAAAGTCGTCTGGCGCGACTTCACGAGAATCTCGAGCGCGTCGGGCTCTCCGCCGAAGTGATCGATGCGGATCTGCTCGGATGGGCACCCAAGGAACCCGCCGACGCCGTGCTGCTCGATGCGCCGTGCAGCGCCACCGGTATCTTCCGCCGTCACCCCGATGTGCTCCACCGCGTCCGCCCGAGCCTGATCCGCGAGATGGCCGAGCTGCAGGGCAGGTTGCTCGCCCGCGCCGCCGACTGGGTGAAGCCCGGCGGCATCCTGGTCTTCTCCACCTGTTCCCTGGAGCCCGAGGAGGGCGAGGCACAGCTCGCGGCGTTCCTGAAGGCGCGCTCCGATTATGCGATCGTGCCGGTGAAGCCCGGGGAACTCCCCGAGGGCGTTACGCCGCGTGAGGATGGCAGTTTGCGGCTTCTGCCGGGAACGCTGGCCGATGCCGGCGGGTTGGACGGGTTCTTCATCGCAAGGCTCACCCGCAAAGCCTAGGTTGCGCCTGAATCAGCGGGTGCCTAAGGATTCATCATGGCTGTCCGCATCGCACCTTCGATCCTCTCCGCTGATTTCGCCAAGCTGGGCGAGGAAATTCGCGCCATCGACGCCGCCGGCGCCGACTGGATCCATGTCGACGTGATGGACGGGCATTTCGTGCCCAACATCACGATCGGGCCGGGCGTGATCAAGGCGCTGCGCCCGCACACCGCCAAGCCGTTCGACGTGCACCTGATGATCGCGCCGGTCGATCCGATGCTCCAGGCGTTCGCGGATGCCGGCGCGGACTGCATTTCGGTGCACCCGGAATCGGGCCCGCATCTCCACCGCACGCTCCAGACGATCAAGGGCCTGGGCAAGCGCGCCGGCGTGGTGCTCAATCCCGCCACACCGGTGGAAGCGATCGATTATGTCATGGACCTGATCGACCTGGTCCTGGTGATGAGCGTCAACCCCGGTTTCGGCGGCCAGAAGTTCATCGAGAGCCAGCTCGGCAAGATCGCCGCGCTGCGCCAGCGGATCGACGCCAGCGGCCGCGCGATCGACCTCGAGGTCGATGGCGGGATCGACCGGGAGACCGCGCCGCGCGCCATCGCCGCGGGAGCCGACGCGCTCGTCGCCGGCACCGCCACCTTCACCGGCGGACCTGACAAATACGCCGCGAACATCGCCGCGTTGCGAGGCGGGTGAGCGATGACGGGACCGGCTCCGGTGCCGACGGAGTCGAGCAGGGCAAGCGGCTCATCCGCACGGGCGGCGAACGCGGCCTCAGCCTGGCCGAGCGCATCTCCGAGCGTTTCCAGCGCCTCGCCTGGCGGACACCGCTTCACAATATGCGCCTGAAGGGCCGGCACCCCCTCAAGCTGATCGCAGTCGGCGACGATCCCTTTTTCGGGGACGTCGAGCGCGGCAATGCGCTGCTCGACGGCTATGTCCTGTTCCGCGGCGAGCAGCGCTCGATCACGGGACTGGACTTCGCCCGGCCGGACTGGTCGGCGGCGATGGCGGAATATCTCCACGGCTTCGGCTGGCTGCGCGACCTGTCGAGCGTCACCACCCGCGTCACCGCCGCGCCGATCGCCGAGGCGCTGACCCAGCGCTGGCTGGCGGTGCATGGCGACAAGGTCTCCGAGCCGGCCTGGCAGGCCGATCTGGTCGGCCGGCGCATCCTCGCCTGGACCGCGCATGCCCCGCTGATCCTTTCGGCCAACGACCTAGTCTATCGCTCCTCGGTGCTCCACGCACTGGCCAAGGGCGCGCGCCATCTCGATCGCGCCGCCGATCGCGTGCCGCCTGGTCCGGGGCGCATCGCGGCATGGTCCGGGGTGCTGGTCGCCGGGCTGATGATCCCCGGCGGCGATCCGCGCCGTTCCTTCGGCGAGACCGGCCTGCGCCGCGCGCTCGAACAGTCGATGTTCGACGATGGCGGCACCGTCGGCCGCTCGCCCTGGGGCCAGCTCGAGGCGATCCAGCTGCTGACGATCCTGTCCAACGCCTATGAGGCGCGCCGGCTCGAGCCGCCGGCGATCGTCTCCTCGGCGCTCAACCGCATGGTCACAGCGCTGCTCGGCGTCTGCCATGGCGACAAGGGGCTGGGCAGCTGGCAGGGTTCCGCACCGGTGCCGGGCGCACTGATCGAGCAGGCGGTCGAGGCCACCGGCGTGCGCACTCGCCCGCTCAAGCAGGCGCGCGAATGGGGCTATCAGCGGCTGGGCGCCGGCAGCACCGTGCTGATCATCGACGCCGCGCCGCCGCCGCTGGCGCGACTCGCCGCCGGTGGATGCGCCTCCACCCTCGCTTTCGAACTTTCCGATGGGCCGAACCGCATCGTGGTGAACTGCGGCGGCTCGGGCATGGCCAGCCATTCGCTCCCGACCGCGCTCACCGAGGGGCTGCGCACCACCGCCGCGCACTCCACCCTGACGCTCGCGGACAGCAACTCCACCGCGATCCATCCGGACGGCTCGCTCGGCCGCGGCGTGGTCGAAGTCGAGCTGGCGCGTACCGAGAGCGAGAATGGCAGCCGGATCGAGGCGAGCCATGATGGCTATGTCCGCCGCCTGGGCTTCACCCATCGCCGGCTGATCGCGCTGGGTGGCGACGGGCGCGACGTGCGCGGCGAGGATATGCTGCTCCCCGCCGACAAGAAGAAGCGCAAGGCCAACACCCCCTTCGCGATCCGCTTCCACCTGGCGCCGCAGGTCGAAATCTCGCCCACCGCGGATGGTCAGGCCGCGATCCTGCGCCTGGCAAGCGGCCAGCTCTGGCAGTTCCGCTGCAAGGGCGGTTCGCTGGCGTTCGAGGATTCGATCTGGATCGACGGTACCGGCAAGCCGGTGGCGACGAAGCAGCTCGTCATCACCGGCGAATCGCTTGCCGGCGGCGCAAATGTCAGCTGGCTGTTCCACCGCGCGAAGTGATAGACGCGCCCCGGACTGATTCTGGGGGGAATGAGCGATGGCGCAGGTCGAGGTTTTCGATGAAGAGGACGCGCTGGAGCCCGTCTTCGTCAGTGAATTCAGCTTTTTGCCGCGGATAGGTGAGTATCTGTCGATCGAGGTCGAGGGCGTCTCCAGCGCCTATGTCGTCACCAGGGTCTGGTTCCGGCACGACGAGGAAAGCGCCGCCTTCCAGCCCTGTCTGCAGGTCGAACTCGAAGACTAGGGGTTGCCAGCGGCCCCCCGATCCGTAGAGGGGCATGCCGCATGGACCAGATCAAGATCAGCCGTGCGCTTCTCTCCGTCTCCGACAAGACCGGGATCGTCGAACTCGCAACCGCCCTCGCGGCGCAGGGAGTCGAGCTCGTCTCGACCGGTGGCACCGCCACCGCGCTGCGCGACGCCGGGCTGAGCGTCCGCGACATCTCCGATCTCACCGGCTTCCCCGAGATGATGGACGGCCGCGTGAAGACGCTGCACCCCAAGGTCCATGGCGGCCTGCTCGCGGTGCGTGGCAATGCCGAGCACGAGGCCTCGATGGCCGAGCACGAAATCGGCCCGATCGATCTCGTGGTGGTCAATCTCTATCCCTTCGCCCAGACCGTGGCGCGCGGCGCCGACCGCGAGACGATCATCGAGAATATCGATATCGGCGGCCCGTCGATGGTCCGCTCGGCCGCGAAGAACCACGAGAGCGTCGTGATCCTCACCGATCCGGCCGATTATCCGCTGGTGCACGGCGCCACGACGACCCTCGCGCAGCGCCGCACCTTCGCGGCCAAGGCCTATGCCGCCACCGCCGCCTATGATTCGATGATCTCGAGCTGGTTCGCCTTCGCCGATCAGGGCGAGGCCTTCCCCGAGACGCTCAACCTCAGCCTGAAGCGTGGCGCGTCGCTCCGCTATGGCGAGAACCCGCACCAGTCGGCCGCCTTCTACGCCGCGACCGGCCCCTCGACCCCGGGCATCGGCCAGGCGCGCCAGCTGCAAGGCAAGGAGCTGAGCTACAATAATTACAACGACGCCGATGCGGCGCTCGAGCTGGTCAGCGAATTCCGCGACGGTCCGCCGACCGCGGTGATCGTCAAGCACGCCAATCCCTGTGGCGTGGCGAGCGGCGCGACGCTCGCCGAGGCCTATGCTGCCGCCTTTGCCTGCGACACCGTATCGGCGTTCGGCGGCATCATCGCGGTCAACCGCCCGCTCGATCGCGCCACGGCCGAGCAGATCACGTCGATCTTCACCGAAGTCGTGGTCGCGCCGGGGGCGGACGAGGAAGCGCTGGCGCTGTTCGCCGCGAAGAAGAATCTCCGCCTGCTGCTCACCGACGGCCTGCCCGATCCCAAGCGCGCCGGGCTGATGGCCAAGTCGATCACCGGTGGCTGGCTGGTCCAGGGCCGCGACAATGGCGTGATCGCCGCGAGTGACCTCAAGGTGGTGACGAAGCGCCAGCCGACCGAGCAGGAGCTTGTCGACTGCCTGTTCGCCTGGACCGTGGCCAAGCACGTCAAGTCGAACGCGATCGTCTATGCCAAGGACGGATCGACCGCGGGCGTCGGCGCCGGCCAGATGAACCGCCTGGAGAGCGCGCGCATCGCCGCGTGGAAGGCCAAGGACGCCGCCGACAAGGCTGGCTGGGCCACGCCGCGCACGATCGGCTCGGCGGTTGCGTCGGACGCCTTCTTCCCCTTCGCCGACGGCCTGCTGGCGGCGGTGGAAGCCGGTGCCACGGCGGTGATCCAGCCGGGCGGCTCGATCCGCGACGAGGAAGTCATCGCCGCCGCCGACGCAGCGGGCCTGGCGATGGTCTTCACCGGCATGCGCCACTTCCGGCACTGAGGCCGGGGGCGGTCACGAACAACGTCATCCCGGCGAAAGCCGGGATCCCGTGCGGCTCTTTACCCGCCATTGCCTGATATCCCGGCTTTCGCCGGGATGACGGTCATGGAACTACAGCTTCTCTTCGACCGGCAGCGTCGCCTCGCCCGCGCGCGGCATCTTGCGGAACAATGCCTTGTCCTCGGGGCCGAAGCCGAACTTGATGATCACGAACAGATAGGTGACCAGGATCGCCGGCATGCCGAGGCTCAGTTCAGCCCATTCGGCGCTCTTGGGCAGCGAGGTGAAGGCGCCGCCGACCAGGCAGGCGACTGCGATCGCGGCGAAGAAGCTCGGCCGGATCGAGACCACCGGCGCGCCGGTCAGGCGATAGAGCAGGGTGGCCTTCACCGCCGATCCGATGGTGAGCGAGACCGCGAGCGCCAGCGCGGGGCCGGCGGCCTGGATCGGCTCGGGCCAGTCCTGTCCCCGCGCGACCATCACGAACACGAAGCTCAGCACGATCTGGAGCAGCAGCACGCAGACCGAGATCGCCAGGTTCTTGTGGCGGGCGATATAGACCAGGCCGGTCTCGCAGACCGCGCCGGTCGAGGCGAGCACCTCGGCCACGAGCAGGATGCACAGCGCGCCGGCGCCGATCACGAATTCCTTGCCGATCAGCCCCATCACGCCCTCGGCGGGGATCGAGAACATCACCGCCAGCGCCGCCTGGGCGCTGGTTACCCAGAAGCCGACCTGGCGCACCTGCTTGGCCACCGCGAGCTTGTCGTCCTCGGCCAGCGCCTTGGTGACCACCGGCCCCAGGATCGGATCGAAGCTCGATTTCAGCCGCTGCGGCACCGATGCCACTTGCTGGGCCATGTAGTAGATGCCGACCACCGCCGGGCTGAACAGCAGCGCCAGGATGAAGCGGTCGACATTGCGCGTCGCCCATTCGATCGCGTCGGCGCCGGCGAGCGGGGCGTTGGCGCGGGCGAGCCACCAGATTGCGCTCGGCCGCGGCCGCCAGCCGCGCGGCAGGCCGTAATCCTTGACGAAGGGCACGATCGAGGCGCCCAGCGCCGCCATCATCGACAGTACATAGGCGTAGAGCAGCCCGTCGCGCGCCGAGACGTAGGAGAAGCCCCAGGCGGCGATGCTGATCGTCCAGGGCTCGATGATCGCGCGTGCGGTCACCGCCGCGCCGATATTGTGGCGATAGGCGCAGGCGGAAAGCGCGACATCGGACAGCGCCGGGCACAGCACCACCAGCGCGAGCAGCGGTTCGAGACCGGTCACCGGGCTGTTGGGGAACATCGCCTGGGGAAAGAGGATCAGCACGCCGCTGGCGATCAGCGAGGCGATCAGCGCGACCACCATCGCGTCCCACACGACATGGGCGTGCGGCCGGTCGGTATCGGCCAGCGCCTGGGCCAGGCCCCGCTTCAGGCCGAGCGTGGCGAGCAGCGCCGCGACCTCGATCACCAGCACTGCGATCGCATAGCGGCCGACGATGTCCGGGCCATAGGCGCGGCCGGCGATGAACAGGAAGGGCAGGCGCGCGACCAGGCGGATGATGAAGCCCAGCATGTTGGTCCGCCCGCCCTTGGCGAGCGCATTGATGTCCTCGCCCCCTGACGGCGCGGTCACTGCCTGGGTCAATGCGCGGCGCCCCAGCTCGGGCCGACGCCGATCTCGACGCCCAGCGGCACGGTGAGCTTCACCGCCGGCTCGGCCGCGGTCGCCATCACCCGCTGGATGATCGGCCTGGCGGCCTCCACGTCGCCCTCGGGCAGCTCGAACACCAATTCGTCGTGCACCTGGAGGAGCATCTTGACGTTGTGCAGACCCGCCTCGGCCAGCGCCGGGCCCATCCGCGCCATGGCGCGCTTGATGATGTCGGCGCTGGTGCCCTGGATCGGCGCATTGATCGCGGCGCGCTCGCTGCCCGCGCGCTCGTTCGGGTTCGAGGCCTTGAGCCGCGGGAAATGCGTCTTCCGGCCGAACAGGGTGGTGGTGTAGCCGCTCGCCTTGGCCTCGTTCAGCGTGTCCGCGATGTAGCGGTTGATGCCCGGGAAGCGCTCGAAATAGCGATTGATCATCGCCTGCGCCTCATCGGGCGTCACGTCCAGCCGTCCGGCCAGGCCCCAGCGAGAGATGCCGTAGAGGATCGCGAAGTTGATCGTCTTGGCGCGGCCGCGGGTATCGCGGTTCACTTCGCCGAACAGCTCCATCGCAGTGCGGTTGTGGATATCCTCGCCCTGCTCGAACGCCTCGCGCAACGCCGGCACGTCGGCGATGTGCGCGGCAAGGCGCAGCTCGATCTGCGAATAGTCGGCCGAGAGGATCACATTGCCCGGTTCCGCCACGAAAGCGTCCCGGATTTGTCTGCCCGTCTCGGTGCGGATCGGGATGTTCTGGAGATTGGGATCGGTCGAGCTGAGCCGCCCCGTCTGCGCGCCGGTCAGCGAGTAGCTGGTATGCACGCGCCCGGTCGCCGGGTTGATCTGTGCCTGCAGCGCATCGGTATAGGTCGATTTGAGCTTGGTGAGCTGGCGCCAGTCGAGCACCTTCACCACCATCTCGCGACCCGGCGAATCCTTGTCGGCCGCGATCCGCTCGAGCTCGTTGACGTCGGTGGAATAGACCCCGGACTTGCCCTTGCGGCCGCCCTTGATCCCCATCTTGTCGAACAGCACGTCGCCCAGCTGCTTGGGGCTGCCGATGGTGAACTTGAACCCGGCGATGCCGTGGATCTCTTCCTCCAGCGCCGCGATCTGGTGCGAGAAGTCGGTCGAGAGCTTGTGGAGCACCTGCGCATCCACCTTGATGCCCTCGCGCTCCATGCCGGCGATCACCGAGACCAGCGGCCGATCGACCATCTCGTAGACCCGGGTCGAGCCCTCATAGGCCAGTCGCGGCTTGAACCGGCGCCACAGCCGCAGCGTCACGTCGGCATCCTCGGCGGCGTAGCGGGTGGCGGCCTTGAGATCGACTTCACCGAAGCCGAGCTGGCTCTTCCCGGTGCCGACCACGTCCTTGTAGGCGATGCACGAATGCGAGAGGTGGGTCGCGGCCAGCTCGTCCATGCCGTGGCCGTGCAGGCCGGCATCCAGATCGAAGCTCATCACGATCGTGTCGTCATAGGGAGCGACATCCAGGCCGCAGCGGCCGAGCACGATCATGTCGTACTTCAGATTGTGCCCGATCTTGAGGACGGCCGGGTCCGCGAGCAGCGGCTTCAGCTTCGCGAGCGCGACGGTGCGGTCGATCTGCACCGGCCGCTCGGCGAACATGTCGGTGCCGCCATGGCCGATCGGGATGTAGCAGGCCTTGTTGGGCTGGAGCGCCATCGAGACGCCGACCAGCTCGGCGCGGGTCGCATCGACGCCGGTGGTCTCGGTGTCGATCGCCACCCAGCCCTGGTGCCGCGCCGCTTCGATCCACTGGTCGAGCGCGGCTTCGTCGACAATCGTCTCATAGCCGTCGTGATTGCAGGGCGGATCTTCCTCCAGCCCCGGGGTCTCGTGCGTCTCCACCGGCGCATCGGCGACCGCGGAAAGCCGGTTGAGCAGGGTGCGGAAGCCATGATGCTCGAGGAACGCGCGCAGCGGCGCGTCCGGAATGCCCTGCAGCGCGAAATCCTCGAGCGGCTCGGGCAGCGGCACGTCGCTGGCGAGCTGCACCAGCTTGTGCGACAGCCGCGCCATCTCGGCATGCTCGATCAGATTGTCGCGCATCTTGGACGGCTTCATCGACGGCGCCGCCTCGAGCACCGCCTCGACCGTGCCGAACTCCTGGATCAGCTTGGCGGCGGTCTTGGGGCCGATGCCCTTCACGCCGGGGACATTGTCGACGCTGTCGCCCATCAGCGCCAGCACCTCGCCCAGCTTCTCGGGGAGGACGCCGAACTTCTCTTCGGTGTCAGCCGGCCCCAGCCGCCGGTTGTTCATCGTGTCGAGCATATCGACCGACGGATCGGTCATCAGCTGCATCAGGTCCTTGTCGGAGCTGACGATGGTCACTTGCCAGCCCTGGGCCAGCGCCGCCTTTGTGTAGCTGGCGATCAGATCGTCGGCTTCCCAGCCGGCTTCCTCGATGCAGGGCAGCGAGAAGGCGCGGGTCGCATCGCGGATCATCGGGAACTGGGGCACCAGGTCCTCGGGCGCCGGCGGACGGTGCGCCTTGTACTGGTCGTAGAGTTCGTTGCGGAAGGTGTGCTCGCTCTTGTCGAGCACCACCGCCATGTGAGTCGGGCCGTCGGCCTTGTTCAGCTCGTCGACCAGCTTCCACAGCATGGTCGTATAGCCATAGACGGCGCCCACCGGCTCACCATGTTTATTGGTGAGCGGCGGCAGCCGATGATAGGCGCGGAAGATGTAGCCGGAGCCGTCGACGAGATAGAGATGTGGCATTGCCGCGCCGGGATAGCCGAGCCGATGCGCCGAACAAAGCCCCTCAGGCCATTACGATATTTTGCAGGGTGAACTGGAAGGGTGAGGCGTCGTCGCCCGGGCCGCTGCCGGTCATCACGATATCGGCGCTGGCGATACCGAGCAGCGAGATCTCGCTATTGTCCTGCGCGACGCTCATCGAAATCGGCGAATCTGCCGACGTCACCTGGGAGAAGGTGCCGATCCAGAGCCGGGGCTCCAGCACGAACTCGGCCCGCGCGCCCGGATGGATGACGGCCCCGCCCATATAGAGCCGGCTGTCCTTGTAGATCTGCGCGGTGATCGCGCCGCTCGGCAGGGTATTGATCAGCTCGATCGCCTGGGGGTTGCTCGCCGGGCCAGTCATCCGGATCGTGTCGCCGGCATTGGTGAAAGTCGCCGCGAAGCTCTGGCCGGCCTCGGCCGGCAGGCGCGGCGTGTAGTTGCCGTCGCTGTCGAGATAGCCGATCTGCGAGGCCGCCGGATAGGTGAAGGGGTGGTTGCTGCCCGGCCCGCAATTGCGGATCACTTTCCAGGCGGCCGCGGGGCCTGCCTGGGGTGGCAGCAGGTTCTCGGAATAGAACAGCACCTGGGTGTTGTGGGTATCGTTCGAGTTGTTGATGAAATTCAGCCGGATATCCATGCGACCACTCCCAGGTTTCATCGATTATCCGGCGTTTTCGTTACGCTGGCGAGTCGAGATTACACCGAATCATGGAATATCACGCCGAGCGTATGACGCCGGCCACTGCGGATCTCGCTGACGCCATGACGCATCGTCACCCGGTAGTCGCCCCGGCTGCCGCGCACCGGGCGCTGGTTCACCGCGAAGATCACCGCGTCGCCCTGTGCCAGCGGCACCACCGAAGCGCGCGACTGCATGCGCGGGCGCTGCTCGGTCAGTACGAACTCGCCGCCGGTGAAGTCGCGGCCCGGCTCGGAGAGCAGCACCGCGAGCTGGAGCGGGAAGACGTGCGCGCCGTACAGGTCCTGGTGCAGGCAGTTATAGTCGCCCGGGCCATAGCGGAGCAGCAGCGGGGTAGGGCGTAGCTGGCCGGCTTCGTGGCAGCGCGCGAGGAAATCGCCATGCGCCGGCGGAAAACGGTGCGCGAGTCCCATCCGGTGGTGCCAGAGATTGGCGATAGCGGCGAGCGGTGGATAGAGCCCGGTCCGCAGCGCCGCGACGGTGTCGGGCAGCGGATAGGCGAAATAGCGGTATTCGCCGCGGCCGAAGCCGTGGCGCGCCATCACCACCCGGCTGCGGAACCCCGCTTCCTCGTCATAGCGCGCGGCGGTCGCCTCGCACTGGTCGGGGGAGAGCAGGCCGGGCAGCACGGCCCAGCCCTGCGTGTCGAGTGCCGCGGCGATCGCGGTCCAGTCATATCGGTCGAGCATGGGCGCGGACTAGCGCCCCGGATCCCGGCGCGCCTTCCGGCTTTTGCTTCCGAACTTACTTGCTGCTTGTGAAGGCCTTCCAGGCCGGATCGACATTGTCCTCGACCCGCGATCCGTCGCCATGATTGGCGACGATCGCCTGCGCCACCGCCTGCATCAGCAGCTGGCGCTCGCGGATCGGACGGCGCGTATCGCCGATCATCACGGCGAGGGCATAGGATTTGCCGTCAGGCGCGGTCAGGATGCCGACATCGTTGAAGCCAGCGGTACGCGCGCCCAAATCCTGGCCGGTGCCGGTCTTGTGGCCATAGACCCAGCCCGCCGGCACTGCGCCATGCACGCGGGCGCGGCCCGTCTTGGCGCCGTCCATCGTCTGAAGCAGCCAGGCGGTCGAGCTCGGCGTCAGCAGCTCGCCACGCTTCAGCCTGGCCAGAGCCACGGAGATCGCGCCGGCGGCGGCGCCGTCGGGGGGATCCTTCACATAGGCTTCATAAGCATTGAGCCGCACCGCCGGCGACAGCCGTGACCGGGCGACCGCGAAGGCATTGCCCATCGAATATTCGGGCTTCCACTCCAGCCCCGCGGTGCCGGCCTGGAGCAGCTTCTCGCCCGGGCCGAACTTCACGCCGGTGATACCCTTGCGCGCCAGGAAGGCGCGGACCGCGTCGGGCCCGCCGACCAGCCGCAACAGCTTGTCGTTGCAGGTGTTGTCGCTCATCTGCATCGCGCGGCGGATGATCTCGCCGACGGTGGCGGTATAGCCGGCATCGCCCTTCACCAGCGCGGCGACCGGCTGGTGGAACAGGGTGAAATCCGAGCGGGTGATGGTGAGCGGATCGTCGAGGCGGATCTTGCCCTGGTCGACTGCGTCGAGCACGGTCATCGTTACCCAGAGCTTGGAGACGCTTTGCTGCGGCATCGGCCGCGCAGCGTCGTTCGAGGTGACGATCCAGCCGTCCTGCACGCTGGTGACCGCAACGCCGACCAGGCCATCGAAATTGCGGGTGATGCCGTCGATCGCGCTGACCAGCCCGTGTGGGGCGCGCGCGGTCGGCTTCCAGGCGTTGGCGCTGGGCTGGGTATTGCCCTCCCAGGGAAAGGCGAAGCTCACGCCGTACGCGGCCGGGAGATAGGTGGCGAGCGACGGATCGCCGTGCACGGTGCAGCCGACCAGCATCGCCGGGCCGAGGCCCGCTACTGTCACTGCCCGTTGAAACGCCGAGAAGTCCTCGAACTTGAACACTTTAATACGACCCCTTGCCCCGTCGGCAACCATGGGGCGGATGTGGTTGGTGGAAAAGTCCGCGCCACGCCGCGTTGCGACGAATGACAATCTTGTAGCGGTGAAGCGTGAATGCAGAGGAAACGCACCGCCAGTTTTTTCAAAAACGCAGGGAAAGACCTGAGGTTTCAGTTGTTCGTGGCGCGCAGCCAGGCGTTGAGTGTGGGCAGTGCGGGGTCGGGTGTGCAGCTGCCCGTCCGGCGCAATACGCAGCCGGGCGCATCGGAGACGCTTGGTATGGCGCAGAACTCCAGTCGATATTGTTTCGGCAGCTCCGCGATGTGCGCGCGCGGCGTGACCACGACGTCAAAGGCCCCTGCACGGCTGGCGAGGTCGCCCGGCTTCTCGATCCTGTAGATCGGGGTGTCGCGACGATAGAGCGCATAGGCGCCCGGCACGGTCTCCCGCGGGCGATAGAGCGCCAGGCCGCAGGTCCTGGGCGGCCGGCCCGCCCGCTCGAACGCGGCGGCGAGATCGGCCTCCATCGTCCAGTTGGGGCGGAAATAGCCCATGGCCAGCCCGGCCGAGGCGAGGCTCCACAGCGCCAGAGCGCCCGCTGTCGCCGGTGCCAGCCGCTGGCGGGGCAGGCGACGCAGCAGCTCGGCGGTGCCGATCGCGGCCAGGATCACCAGCAGCGTGCTGCTCGCCAGCACGAAACGATATTCCTTGTGTGCGATCAGCGAATGGAAGGCGAGATGGACCAGTGCCACCCAGAGCAGCGCCGGATACCGCTTCGCGCCCAGCCAGGCGAGCATCAGGACCGGCACGATCGCCAGATTCCAGTTGGCGGCGAGAAGCGAAACATAGCCGGTGACCGCCATCGTGCCATATTCGTTGGCGCGCCCCTCGATCAGGTTGATCCGCGCCGCCTCGATCATCCAGCGGAAGGGCACCGCGCCCATGGCCAGATTGGCAAGCGCATCGATCGCCAGCGCACCGCATCCGCCCGCGATCATCGGCAGCCAGGCGCCGCGCCAGTCGCGCTTCGCGGTGAAGATCGCCAGCGTCAGCAGCGCCGGTGCGTACTGGATGCGCGCGACGAAGCAGAGCCCCATCAGCAGCCCGGCGATCGCGAACTGGCGCGGACCCGGCGTTCGGCGCGCGAGCAGCAGCCAGATCGCGCCCATCAGCAGCGCGAGGCCGATCGGCTCGGACAGGGCGCGCGGCGCGAAATAGACCAGCTCGAACCAGGTCGCCGCGACGAACCCCGCCACGATACCGTGCAGCCGCGAGAGCCTGAGCCCCAGCGCCACCGCGCTGCCGACGATCACCAGCGAGAGTGTAGCGAGCGTCAGCCGCACCAGCAGCAGGTGCAGCGTGGTGTCCGGCGAGAGCGCATGGCCGATTCCCATCGGCACGCTCAGCAGCTCGGGAATCAGCCAGCTCCGCAAGCCCGCGCGGAAGTCCCAGGTCTGCACCCATGGACCTGCAACCAGGTGCCAGGCGGGTTCGAGATACTGCCAGATCTCGTCGAACCAGTTGACCATGAACGGAATCGACGCGGCAGCGCGCAGCACTGCCGCGAGCAGGAGCGCCCCCCAGAAGATCCGCTTGGCGCTCAGGGCACCAGCACCGTGTCGATCGCTTGCGGAAGCGTCTCGGGATAATCGAGATTATAGTGCAGCCCGCGGCTCTCCTTGCGGTGGAGCGCCGAGCGGACGATCAGGTCGGCGCTCTCCAGCAGGTTGCGCAGCTCGATCAGATCGGGCGTCACGCGGAAATGGCCGTAATAGTCGGCCACTTCCTCGCGCAGCATCTTGATCCGGTGTGCCGCCCGCTCGAGCCGCTTGGTGGTCCGCACGATGCCGACATAGTTCCACATGAAGCGGCGGATCTCGGTCCAGTTCTGCTTGATCACCACTTCCTCGTCGGAATCGGTGACGCGGCTCTCGTCCCATGGCCGGATCGCCGGCGGCGGGGCGAGGTCGCTCCAGTTCGCGGTGATGTGGTTGGCCACCGCCTCGCCGAACACGAAGCATTCGAGCAGCGAGTTGGAGGCCAGGCGATTGGCGCCGTGCAACCCCGACTGGCTGACTTCGCCGGCCGCGTAGAGATTGGGCAGGTCGGTCCGCCCGTGGCGGTCGATCACCACGCCGCCACAGGTGTAATGCTGGGCGGGGACGACCGGGATCGGCTCCTTGGTCATGTCGATGTCGAGATCGAGCAGCCGGGCGTGGATGGTTGGGAAGTGGTGCTTCACGAACTCCGCGCCCATGTGGCTGATGTCGAGATGGACATAGTCGAGGCCCAGCCGCTTGATCTCGTGGTCGATCGCCCGCGCCACGATGTCGCGCGGCGCCAGCTCGGCGCGGGGGTCGAGATCGGGCATGAAGCGCTTGCCCGCCTCGTCGCCGGCATCGGGCGGCAGTAGCAGTCGCCCGCCTTCGCCGCGCACCGCCTCGGTTATCAGGAAGTTCTTGACCTCGAGATTGTAGAGACAGGTCGGGTGGAACTGCATCATCTCCATGTTCGAGATGCGGCAGCCCGCGCGCCAGGCCATGGCGATGCCGTCGCCGGTCGCGCCCCTCGGCGCGGTCGAGAACAGATAGGTCCGCCCCGCACCACCCGTCGCCAGCACGGTGGCGCGCGCCGTGAACAGCTCCACCCGGTTGGTCCGCCGGTTGAAGGCATAGACGCCCCAGACATTGCCGGCGCCCGAATAGCGTTCCTCGTGCCGGCTGGTCGCCAGGTCGATCACCACCTGGTCGGGCACCAGGGTGATGTTCGGATTGGCCTGCGCCGCCTTGAGCAGGGCGGTCTGCACCGCCAGGCCGGTGGCGTCGTCGACATGAACGATGCGGCGATGGCTGTGCCCGCCCTCGCGGGTAAGGTGCAGCGCGCCGCCCTCGGTGTTGAACGGCACGCCGATCTCGGCCAGCCGCGCGATCGCGGCGGGCGCGTTCTCGACCACCATCTCCACTGTCGCGCGGTCGTTCAGCCCCGCACCGGCGATCATCGTGTCCTCGATATGGCTCTCGAACGTGTCGCCCGGCTCGAGCACGGCGGCGATGCCGCCCTGTGCCCAGGCGGTGGAGCCTTCGGCGAACCCGCCCTTGGCCAGCACCGTCACCTTGAAATGCTGGGCGAGGTTGAGCGCCGCGGTCAGTCCCGCCGCGCCAGAGCCGATAACCAGGACGTCGCTGCTATGGGGATCGTTGGCCATTGTTCTTCCGCTGGTTCGCGCCCGGACTAGGCGCTAGGCGGGGGTGCTGGCAACGGGAGAGAGATATGCGCCGACAAAGCCTGGGTTTCGTGATGGCCGCGTTGGCGGCGTTCTGGTCGATGCCCGCCGCGGCAAAGGGCTGCATGCTGGGCGCGGTCGGCCAGACGGTGCGGATCAGCGTGGGCGAAACCGGGCGTTCGGCGATGCTCCATCTGCCTACCGGCTTCTCGCGCGGCCGGCCGGTACCGCTGGTGATGTTGCTCCATGGCAGCGGCGGCACCGGTGCGGGGATGCTGGCGAGCTCTAAGCTGGCCGCCGCCGCCGACGCGCATGGCTTCATCGTCCTGGCGCCCGATGCCGGCATCCCGATCGACAAGGGCTATGTCTGGAACATCCCCGGCGTCCCCAGCGTCACCGGCAAGATGCCCGGCGCCGAGGATGCCGATGACGTCGCCTTTCTCGAAGGCGCGATCGACTGGCTCGCGGCGAACCGCTGCATCGATCCGAGCCGGGTCTATGCTACCGGCCTGTCGGGCGGCGGGCGGATGACCAGCTGGCTCGGCTGCGTCGCCGCCGACCGTTTCGCCGCGATCGCGCCCGTCGTGGGCCTGCGCGCCGGCAATCCCCTGGCGGGCGACAAGCGCGTGCCCGATCCTGCGACCTGCCAGCCGTCCAGGCCGATGCCGGTGATCGCCTTTGCCGGCGACGCCGACAAGACCAACCCGATCCAGGGCGGCGGCGCCGGCTATTGGCAATATACGATGGCGACCGCGCTCACCCGCTGGTCTGATCTCGACGCCTGCCGCACCGGCCCGGTGCAGCGCGATCTGGACGCGAAGCTCTACGAGGTCCGCTATGCCGATTGCCGTGCCGGGGCGGAGGTGATCGGCCGGATCACCCGCGGCGCGGGCCATGTCTGGGTGGCGGACAATGATGCGATGTGGGCGTTCTTCGCGCAGCACCGCCGCCGCTAGCCCGGCGGTGGCCGGTCCCGGGCTCTTGCAATGTAGGATTTTGGCTGCTTGGCATATCAAGTCGCGTTGCGGCGCGACCGCTCTTTCAAGCGCCGCCCGGGAAGACGGCTAAGTGAAATGATTTGCCGCGACTCCCTTCACTTTGTGGGGAGTGGCCGGATCGCGCCCTCAGCGCGGATCAGCCGTTCGCCGCCCGGGTGAGGTTGAGGAACACGTCCTCCAGGTCCGCCTCGCGGGTCGAGACGTCGACGATGCCGAGCCCGGCGCCCTGCACCGCGCCCAGCACTTCGCCGGCATTCGCCTGGTCCTTGCGATAGGTGATGACCAGCGTGCGCTCGCCCTTCATCTCCACCTTCTGGAAACAGGCATTGGCCGGTGGCGTCGCCACGTCACGGTCGACGGTGACCTCGACCACCTTCTCCTGCGCCATGCCGACCAGCTCGCGGGTCGGCTTGTTGGCGATCAGCTTGCCGTGGTTGATGATCGCGATCCGGTCGCACAGCTGCTCGGCTTCCTCGAGGTAATGGGTGGTCAGCACCACCGTCACGCCGCGCTGGTTGAGCTCGCGGACATAGGCCCAGAGCTGCTGGCGCAGTTCCACGTCGACGCCTGCGGTCGGCTCGTCGAGGACGAGGACGGGCGGCGAATGGACCATCGCCTTGGCGACCATCAGCCGGCGCTTCATCCCGCCCGAGAGCGTGCGCGAATAGGCATCGGCCTTGTCCTCGAGGTGGACGGCGCGTAGCAGCGTCATCGCGTCGAACCGGTCCTTCGGCACGCCGTACAGCCCGGCCTGGATCTGCAGCGTCTCCTTCGGCGTGAAGAAGGGATCGAAGATGATCTCCTGGTTGACGATGCCGATGCTCGCCTTGGCGTTGCGCGGATGGGCGTCGATGTCGAAGCCCCAGATCGAAACCGATCCGCCGGTCTTGTTGACCAGCCCCGCCAGGATGTTGATCAGCGTCGACTTGCCGGCGCCATTGGGGCCGAGCAATCCGAAGATCTGCCCCCGGGGCACGTCGAAGGTCACCCCATCCAGGGCGCGCTTGCCGCCCTGATAGGTCTTGCAGAGATCCTGGATCGCGATCGCAGCCTGAGTCATGCGCACCGCATAAGGCTGCGCGCGAGCGATTGCGAGCCCTCGCAGTGCTTGCTATCGGCGACTCATGACCGCGCAACAGCCCGAAGTGATCCGCACCGCCTCCGCCCGCGTCGCCTGTGACGGCACCGGCCCCGGCCTGCCCGCCGCGCTGGGCCATCCGCGCGTGTTCCTCCAGATCGACGAGCATGGCTATGTCGATTGCGGCTATTGCGACCGCCGCTTCGTGCTGATCGGCGGCCCGGCCGATGGCGCCGACCAGAGCCAGCTGCCGGACCACCCGGCTGGCGCGAGCATTTAAACCTCCTATATCGGTGGGATGAGCATTCCCTCCGATCCGCGCAGCTACATCTATCGCGACTCGCTCGATCCCGAGACCGCCGCGAAGCTCACCGCCGAAGCGCTGGCCAGCGCCGAGGATGGCGAGCTGTATCTCCAGTATCGCAAGACCGAGGCGTTCGGCTTCGACGATGGCCGGCTGAAGACCGCCTCGTTCGACACCCAGTCGGGCTTCGGCCTGCGCGCCGTATCAGGCGAGACCACTGCCTTCGCCCATGCCAACGAAATCTCGCCCGCCGCGATCCGCCGGGCGGCGGAGACGATGGCGCTGATCGACCCGGCCAGGCAGGGCAAGGCCCCGCCGCCCCAGGGTAACAACCGGCATCTCTACACCCATCAGGATCCGCTCGACCTGGTGCCCTTTGCCGACAAGGTGAACCTCTGCCAGTCGATCGACGCCGCCGCCCGTGCCCGCGATCCCCGCGTGCAGCAGGTCTCGGTCGGGCTCACCGGCTCGTGGAGCGTGGTCGAGATCGTCCGGCCGGACGGCTTCATCGCCACCGATGTCCGCCCGCTCGTCCGCCTCAACGTCTCGATCGTGGTCGAGCAGAACGGCCGGCGCGAGACCGGCAGTTTCGGCCTGGGCGGCCGCACCCTCTACGACAATCTCTTCCAGCCCGAGACCTGGAACCGCGCGATCGACGAGGCGCTGGCCCAGGCGCTGGTCAATCTCGACGCGGTCGATGCCCCCGCCGGCGACATGACCGTGCTGTGCGGCCCGGGCTGGCCCGGCGTGCTACTTCATGAAGCGGTTGGCCATGGGCTCGAGGGCGATTTCAACCGCAAGGGCACCAGCGCCTTTTCCGGCCGGATCGGCGAGCGCGTCGCCGCTCCGGGCGTCACCGTGGTCGATGACGGTTCGCTGATGGACCGCCGCGGCTCGCTGTCGATCGACGACGAGGGCACGCCGACGCGTGAGACGATCCTGATCGAGGACGGGATCCTCAAGGGCTATATGCAGGACCGGCTCAATGCCCGGCTGATGGGTGTCGAGCCGACCGGCAATGGTCGCCGTGAGAGCTTCCAGCACGCCCCGATGCCGCGCATGACCAACACCTTCATGAAGGGCGGCAAGGACGATCCCGCCGAGCTGCTGTCGCGCATCAAGAAGGGCATCTTCGCCAAGTCGTTCGGCGGCGGCCAGGTCGACATCGTCTCGGGCAAGTTCGTCTTCTCCTGCACCGAGGCCTATCTGGTCGAGAACGGCAAGCTCGGCGCCCCGATCAAGGGCGCCACGCTGATCGGCGACGGCCCGACCGTGCTCAACAAGGTCACCGGCATCGGCAACGACTTCGCGCTCGACGAGGGCGTCGGCATGTGCGGCAAGGGTGGCCAGAGCGTTCCCGCCGGCGTCGGCCAGCCGACTCTGCTGGTGGATGGGCTGACGGTGGGCGGCACCGCGGCGTGATCCGGGCGGGGCGTCGCCTTCAAGCGGCGCTCGTCACCTGGCCCGATGCGCCAGGCTGGAAACGGATCGCACGCGAACTGCTCTGGGGCCTTTCCTTCATCGCGCTGCTTGCCTTCGCCACCGGCCTTGCCCGGTTCGATCCGATGCCGTTCGGTGCGCAGTGGCTCGGCTTCTTCTTCGGCCTGATGCTGGTGCCCGCGCTTGGCGAGGAGCTCGTCTTCCGCGCGCTGCTCGTCCCGCCGCCTGATCGGCCTTTTCCGCCGGCACAGGCCGCACTGGCGGTCGGCGCGTTCCTCCTCTGGCATCCCTTCCAGGCGCTGACCTTTGGCCCGCCCTGGTCGGCGATCTTCCTTGATCCGCGCTTTCTCGTCATCGTTGCGGTGCTCGGCACCCTGCTCGTCCGCATATACCGGGCGAGCGGGAGCATCTGGCCGTGCGTTCTCATCCATTGGTTGGTGGTGGCGGCGTGGAAGCTGTTGTTCGCCGGGCCGATCGGATAGGATTCGGGCATGACCCAGGCGTTGCCCCAACTCGATTGGACAAGCTGGCGCGAGACCGCCCAGCACCTCCATCTGGTCACCCAGATCATCGGCAAGGTCCGCCTCGCCCAGACCCCCTGGCTCAATCATAGCTGGCACGTGGTGCTCTATCCCGCCGCTTGGGGGCTCACCACCGGGCCGATCCCGTGCACCGACGCCACGTTGCAGCTCGATCTCGATCTGCAGGCGAGCGAGTTGCGCTTGTCCACCGACAGCGGGGGCGAGGCGGTGCTGCCGCTCGGCCCGGGCAGCATCGCCGATTTCCATGCCGCACTGGTCGCGGCGCTTGCCGCGCTCGGCACGCCGGTTGCGATAAACGGCACGCCCAGCGAGATCCCCGACGCGATCCCCTTCGCCGACGACACCGCCGAGCGCCCCTGGGATGCCGATGCAGTGCGCGATTTCCACCGCGCGCTGCTCTGGATCGACCGCGCCTTCCAGCAGTTCCGAACCGGCTTCCTCGGCAAGGCGAGCCCGGTCCATTTCTTCTGGGGCAGCTTCGATCTCGCGGTCACCCGCTTCTCGGGCCGTACCGCGCCCAGGCATCCCGGCGGCTTTCCCGGCCTGCCCGATGCGGTGACCTGCGAAGCCTATAGCCATGAGGAGGCCAGTGCCGGCTTCTGGCCGGGCAGCGATGCGTTCCCCAAGCCCGCCTTCTACGCCTATGGCTATCCGGCGCCGCAGGGCTATGCCGACGCCAAGGTGCCGGCCCCGGCCTATTTCGATAGCGGGCTCGGCGAATGGCTGCTCGACTATGACGCTGTCCGCACCGCCACCGATCCCCGCGCGACGCTGCTCGGCTTCCTCCAGTCAAGCTATGACGCCGCCGCCGATCTCGGCAAATGGGATCGCGCCCATCTGGAATGCACACCGGGCAAGCCCCGCAAACCGAGGATTGTCTGATGGCGCTCGTCGAACTCGGCCGCTTCGATCGGCAGGAAGCCTTCATCGTCCAGGGCCGGCTGGAGGATGAGGAGATTCCCAGCTTCGTCTTCGACGCCGGCACCAGCATCGCCGACGGCTCCTATCTGCTGATTCCTGTCCGCGTGATGGTGGACGACGAGGATCTGGCGCGGGCGCGCGAAATCCTCGACGCAGCCTAGGCGGGGTTTCCCGCGAGCAGAAGCGCCGTCGCCTTCTTGGCGATCGCGATCAGCGCGTCGCGCGGCGTGCCGGCGCGGGCACGCGTGCTCAGCGAATGGATCACCGACGAGGCGATCTGCGCGTCGCCGCGCGGATCGGTGCTGCCGGCCTGGACCATCAGTTTCTCGATCCAGCCGTCCTGCAGCGCGACGAACCCGGCCAGCGCCTCGCGGATATCACGGTCCATCACTGCCTCGGCAGCAGCGGTGTTCACGGCGATGCAGCCCGACGGGCCATATTCGCCGGTCAGAAAGCCCTCGATCGCGCCGAGGAACAGCGCCTTGAGCATCTTCTCGCGCGGATAGTTCACCCCGTGGAGCGCCGCGAAGGTCGAATCGACCACGGCATGGGTTCGCGCGAGCCCGGCAAGGTACAGCGCCTTCTTGTCGCCGAACGTCGCATAGAGGCTCGGCCGGTTCACCCCTGTCGCAGCGGCCAGCTCGTCGAGCGAGGTGTTGGCATAGCCGAGCGTGCGGAAGCGCTGGGACGCCGCGCGCAGCGCCGCCTCCTCGTCGAACTTGCGCGGACGGCCGCGTCCGCGTGGCGCTATTTTTGTATCGTTTCGCATTAAATTCCTTGACCCAAGTATTTTTGTGCGGGATCGTACAAAAATACAAGGGAGACTCGCCATGAAGCTCTATTTCACCCCCTTTGCCTGTTCGCTGGCGGCGCGTATCGCGCTCGAGGAGGCGGGGCTCGACGCCGAGTTCGTCCAGGTGCCCAAGGATCTGCGCCTGCCCGACGGCCGCGATTTCACCGAGATCTCGCCGATGGGCTATGTCCCGGCGATCGAGACCGGCACCGGCTTCGTGCTGACCGAGGGGCCGGCCGTGCTCACCTATATCGCCGAGCTGGCGCCCGAAGGTGCGCTCAGCTTCACCGGTTTCTCCGACGCGCACTATCGGATGCTGGCCTGGCTGAACTTCGTCAGCACCGAGCTGCACAAGGCGGTGTACATGCCGATCCTTGGCAAGGGCTATTCGGAAGCCGAGCAGGTTGCCGCACGTGCCCGCCATGCCAGGCCCTTCGCGGTGCTGTCCCGGCATCTGGAGGGCCGGGACTATCTCGACGACCGGTTCACCGTGGCGGATGCCTATCTGTTCGCGGTGCTCAACTGGAGCGAGTTCTCGAAGGTGCCGCTCGGCGACTGGCCGGTGCTCGCCGCCTATCGCGAGCGGGTGCGCGCTCGCCCCGCGGTGGCGCGGGCGATGGCCGCCGAATGGCCCTTGCTCAAGGCCGCCTGATCTCTCTCCGGCTCCGGGCGAGGCCGCATCACGGTCTCTCCCGCCACACCTGCCCCTTCCGCCCCATCTTCGCATGGCGCGCGGGAGGGGGCATTTTTGTTGGAATCGGGCGAATCGCTCGGCTAGGCCTGTGCCATGCCCGCAACGATCAACTGCGACGTGGCGATTGTCGGCGGGGGCCTTGCCGGCGGGCTGATCGCGCTCGCGCTGCGCCGGAAGCGGCCGGATTGCAACGTCCGCATCGTCGAGGGGGGCAGCCGGATCGGTGGCAACCATCTCTGGTCCTTCTTCGCCTCCGATGTCGCACCCGCCGACCGCTGGCTCACCGCCCCGCTCGTCAGTCATGGCTGGCGTGGCCATGACGTTGCCTTCCCGGCAGTCTCGCGCACGCTGGACACGGGCTATTATTCGATCGAATCGCGCCGGCTCGATCAGGTCGTCCGCGCCGAGCTGCCCGAGCAGGCAGTGATGACTCGCCGCAAGGCGCTCGCGGCCAGCCCCACCGCCGTGGTCCTCGCCGATGGTGACCGGATCGAAGCGAAGGGCGTGATCGATTGCCGCGGCCCCGCCGACCTGTCGGCGCTGAAATGCGGCTGGCAGAAATTCTACGGGCGCGAGCTCCAGCTTGCCGCGCCGCACGATCTCGCCCGGCCGATGATCATGGACGCGACGGTCGAGCAGCTCGACGGCTATCGCTTCGTCTATGCCTTGCCGTTCGGCCCCACCTGCGCGTTCGTCGAGGATACCTATTACAGCGATACCCCCGATCTTTATGCAGAGACGCTGGGAAACCGTATCGGGGGGTACGCTCAGGCGCGCGGCTGGCAGGTCGATCATGTCGTCCGCGAGGAAGCCGGCGTGCTCCCCGTGGTGATGGGCGGCAGCTTCGCGGACTATTGGCAGGCGGGGGGCAACAAGGTCGCCAAGGCGGGCCTGCGCGCCGGCCTGTTCCACCCGCTCACCAGCTACAGCCTGCCCGATGCGGTACGCACCGCCATGCTGGTCGCCGCTGCCAGCGATCTCGGCGGTGCGGCGCTGCACCGCCTGCTCCACGATTTCGCCAGATCGACATGGCGCCGCCGCACTTTCTACCGCATGCTCGCCGCCATGTTGTTCAAGGCCGCCGAACCCGAGGAGCGCTACCGCGTTCTCCAGCGTTTCTACCAGCTCGATCCGGGGCTTATCGGGCGCTTCTATGCCGGGCATTCGACGCTGTTCGATCGGTTGCGGATCGTTTCGGGCAAGCCGCCGGTTCCGGTGGGCAAGGCGGTGTCGGCAATCTGGGGGGCGTTCAAGTGAAGCGTGCGGCAGTGGTGGGCGCCGGGATCGGCGGGTTGGCGCTTGCGATCCGGCTGCAGTCGGCGGGTGTCGACACGGTGGTGCTCGAGGCGCGCGACAAGCCCGGCGGCCGTGCCTATTTCTGGGAGCGTGACGGCTTCACCTTCGATGCCGGCCCGACCGTGATCACCGCGCCCGAGGCGCTGGAGGAGCTGTGGCAGCTCTCCGGCCATCGCATGTCGGAGGATGTGAAGCTCAAGCCGATCTCGCCTTTCTATCGCCTGTCCTGGCCCGACGGCACGCGCTTCGATTATTCGAACGACGACCATGCGCTCGCCGCCGAGATCGCCCGGCTCGAGCCGCAGGACGTCGCCGGCTATGGCCGCTTCCTCGAATATGCCGCCGGTGTGTACGAGGAAGGCTATGTGAAGCTCGGCACCGTCGCGTTCCAGGACTTCATGTCGATGGTCCGCGCCGCGCCCGCGCTCGCCAAATATGGCGCCTGGCGCTCCGTCTATTCCAAGGTCTCCAGCTTCATCCGCAACGAGAAGTTGCGCCAGGCCTTTTCCTTCCACACCCTGCTGGTCGGCGGAAATCCGATGACCGCGAGCGCGATCTACGCGCTGATCCACCAGCTCGAGCGCCAGGGGGGCGTGTGGTGGGCCGAGGGCGGGACGAACAGGCTGATCGCCGCGATGGTCCGCCACTTCGAGCGGCTCGGCGGCACGTTGCGTCTGGGCGATCCGGTCGCCAGCATCGATACGCTGGGCGACCTCGTCACCGGTGTGCGGACGATGGGTGGCCATGAGCTGCAGGTCGATGCCGTCGCCTGCAATTCGGACGTGGTCCACAGCTATCGCGACCTGCTCAAGGGCTCGCGCTCCAGCCAGCGCGCCGCGCAGAGCCTCCAGCGCAAGCGCTTCTCGCCATCGCTGTTCGTCGTCCATTTCGGGGTGCGTGGGACCTTTCCCGACATCGCCCATCATTCGATCCTGTTCGGGCCGCGCTACCAGGGGTTGCTCGCCGACATCTTCGATCACGGCGTGCTGGCCGAGGATTTCTCGCTCTACCTCCACCATCCGAGTGCCAGCGATCCGGCGATGGCGCCCGAGGGCCATTCGACCTTCTATGCGCTCGCACCCGTGCCCCATCTCGGCAAGTTCCCCGCCGACTGGAGCGAGATCGGCCCGGTGCTGGAGGAGCGCATCCTCGCCGAGGTCCAGCGCCGGCTGATCCCCGATCTCAAGGAGCGGATCGTGACGAAGTTCAGCTATGCGCCGCCCGATTTCCGCGACGATCTCGCCGCGCATCTCGGCTCCGCCTTCAGCCTCGAACCGATCCTCACCCAGAGCGCCTGGTTCCGCACGCACAATCGCGATGATGCGATCCACAATCTGTTCTTCGTCGGCGCCGGCACGCATCCGGGTGCGGGCATCCCCGGCGTGGTCGGCAGCGCCAAGGCGACGGCGGCGCTGATGCTGGGCGAGGGCAAGTGAGCGACTTGCCCCCCGGCGCGTTCTGGCCGAAGGCGGGCCGGACCATGCACATCGGGAAGATCGAGATATGAAGCGCGTCGCAGTCTATTGCGGTTCGGCCAGCCCGGCCGATCCCGTCTATGTCGAGGCCGCCCGCCATGTCGGCCGCACCCTGGCCGAGCGCGGCATCGGCGTCGTCTATGGCGGCGGCAAGCTCGGGCTGATGGGCGCGGTGGCGGATTCGGCGCTCGAAGCCGGCGGCGAAGTGATCGGCGTGATCCCCGAGCTGCTGGTCAGCGCCGAGGTCGCGCATCGCGGCCTCACCGAGCTCCACGTCGTCGGCACGATGCACGAGCGCAAGGCGCGCTTCACCGATATCGCCGATGGCTTCATCAACCTGCCCGGCGGCACTGGCACGATGGACGAGCTGTGGGAAGCGCTGAGCTGGGCGCAGCTCGGCTACCACAGCGATCCGGTCGGCCTGCTCAACATCGCCGGCTATTATGACAAGCTCGTCGACTTCTGGGAGCATATGGGCCGGGTCGGCTTCGTCCGTCCGCAGCACCAGAACATGCTGATCGTCGATACCGCGCTCGAAGGCCTGCTCGACAAGATGATCGCGGCCAAGCCCGTCGAGACGATCGTGCAGATGCGGCGCGGCGATCTGTGAGCGAACGGCTTCCCTCGCGCGCCGCGATCGTCGCGACCGCGCGGGAAGCGATCGCGCGCGGCTCCCGCAGCTTCGGTGCCGCCAGCAGCCTGTTCGACCGCGAGACGCGCGAGCGTGCCTGGCTGCTCTATGCCTGGTGCCGCGCCTGTGACGATCTGGCGGACGGCCAGGATCATGGGCACGATGCGACAGAGGTCGACAAGCAGGCAGCATTGTCGCGCATCCGGGAACTGACCCAGGCCGCGCTCGACGGCCAATGGGTCGGCGATCCCGCCTTCGACGCGCTGCGCATCGTCGCGGCGGAAACCGGTCTGCCCCACCGCTATGTCTGGGACCTGGTCGAGGGCTTCGCGCTCGATGCGGCCGAATGGGGCCCGCGCCACGAGGGGGATCTCTACCGCTATTGCTATCACGTCGCCGGCAGCGTCGGCTGCATGATGGCGGTGATCATGGGGGTCTCGCCCGAGGACGAGGCGACGCTGGACCGGGCCTGCGACCTCGGTATCGCCTTCCAGCTCGCCAATATTGCCCGCGATATCGAGGCGGATGACCGGATAGGCCGCTGCTACCTGCCCGACGACTGGCTGACCGAGATGGACATCCCGCCCGGCCAGCACATGAAGCCGCCCTTCCGGCAGCGTCTGGCAGTGCTCGCCGGCCGGCTGACCAGCGCCGCCGCCGCCTATGCGGACAGCGCCCGCCACGGCACCCCGGCGCTGCCGTTCCGCTCGGCCTGGGCGGTGCTCGCCGCCGCCGGCATCTATGGCGAGATCGCCAGGAAGGTCGCAGCGCGGGGCGAACATGCCTGGGATCACCGCGTCGCCACGTCCGGCCTGGAGAAGCTGGGCTGGATCGGCCGCGCCTGGTGGCAGGCACAGCGCCGCAGGGACCTCTACCCAACCGCGCCGCGCGATCCGGACCTCTGGACGCGCCTGCGCTAATTCAGCTGTTCGATCCGCGCCTGACGGCAGTACGAGATTCGCGCCTTCGCTTAGGGTAAATAACGGACCTGGCGGCAAGCCGTTGCATCGCGGCGCCCAGCGCCCCAAATCGGAGAGGATGGCTTCCAAACTCGATACACCCTCCGGCGAGCGCCCGATGCTCGCCACGCTGCGGCGTTTCCTTCCCTACCTTTGGCCGAAGAGCGCGCCGGGGCTGCGCGTGCGCATCGTCATCGCGCTCGGCCTGGTCGTGGTGTCCAAGCTTGTCCAGGTCTATGGCGCGCCCTTCGCGCTGCAGGGCGCGATCGACCGGATGGCGGGCGGCTCGCGCGATGCCGTGTGGCTCGTGGTCGCGCTGGTCGCCGGCTATGCGCTCGCGCGCTTCGGCTCGGTGCTGTTCGACAATCTGCGCAACACGGTGTTCGAGAAAGTCGGGCAGGACGCCACCCGCCGCCTCGCCGCCGACGTGTTCCGCCATCTCCACCAGCTGAGCCTGCGCTTCCATCTCGAGCGGCGCACCGGCGCGATCACCAAGGTGGTCGAGCGCGGCACCAAGAGCATCGACACGATGCTCTACTTCCTGCTGTTCAACATCGCCCCGACGATCCTCGAACTGGCCCTCGTCGTCGGCATCTTCTGGACGCGCTACGGCGTGTGGCTGGTCGCCGGCACCATGGCGATGGTGGTGCTCTACATCGCCTTCACTCGCTGGGTGACCGACTGGCGTTCGAAGCTGCGCGAGAAGATGAACGACCTCGACACCGGCGCGGTCGCGCACGCGGTCGATTCGCTGCTCAACTTCGAGACCGTGAAATATTTCAACGCCGAGGAGCGCGAGGCGCGGCGCTACGAGAATGCCGTCACGGCCTATGCCCGGGCGGCGACCACGAGCGAGAACAGCCTCGCCTGGCTCAATATCGGCCAGGCGCTGATCACCAACACGATGCTCGGCGCCGGCATGGCGCTGGTCGTGTTCGGCTGGTCGTCGGGCAAGTTCACCGCGGGCGACGTGGTGCTGGTCTCGACCCTGCTCAGCCAACTCTTCCGCCCGCTCGACATGCTCGGCTGGGTCTACCGCACCATCCGGCAGGGCGTGATCGACATGGGCTCGATGTTCGACCTGCTCGACAGCGCCGCCGAAGTGAAGGATTCGCCCAACGCCGTCCCGCTCGCCATCGCCAGCGGGCATGTCCGCTTCGAGGACGTGCATTTCGGCTATGATCCCGACCGCGAGATCCTGAAGGGCATCGATCTCGACATCCCGGCCGGCGCCACCGTCGCCGTGGTCGGCCCGTCGGGCGCGGGCAAGTCGACGCTCGCGCGGCTGATGTACCGTTTCTACGACGTCACTGGCGGCCGCATCACCATCGACGGGCAGGACATTCGCGACGTCACCCAGTCTTCGCTGCGCGGCGCGATCGGCATCGTCCCGCAGGACACGGTGCTGTTCAACGACACGATCGGCTACAACATCGCCTACGGCCGCGAAGGCGCCACGCCCGACGAGATCGCGTCCGCGGCCCGGGGTGCTGCGATCGCGGGCTTCATCCAGTCGCTGCCCGATGGCTTCGAGACGCGAGTGGGCGAGCGGGGGCTCAAGCTCTCCGGCGGCGAGAAGCAGCGCGTCGCGATCGCACGGACGCTGGTCAAGAACCCGCCGATCCTGATCCTCGACGAAGCGACCAGCGCGCTCGACAGCCGGACCGAGGCGGATATCCAGGCGACGCTCGAGGCCATCGAACATGGTCGCACCACCATCGTCATCGCCCACCGGCTCTCCACCGTCGTCCATGCCGACCGGATCATCGTGCTGGAGAGTGGCCGGGTCGCCGAGCAGGGCACCCATGCCGAGCTCTTGCGGAAGAACGGCCTTTATGCCGAGATGTGGGCGCGCCAGGCGCAGGAGCGCGAGGCCGAGGGCGGGGAGGAAGTCCCCGCCGAATAGGAGGGGCGATGATCTGGTTCCTGGTTGCGCTGGCGGTGGTGATCGGCGCGCTCATTCTCTGGACGGCCTATGTCGCGCGCGGCGTCGAACGCTGGGTGCCGATGGACGGCAGGCAGGTCGAAGTGCCCGGCGTCCGCATCCATTATGTCGAGATGGGCCCCGCCGATGCGCCGGCGATCGTGATGATCCACGGCATCATGAGCCAGCTGCGCGTCTTCACCTATGCGCTGGCCGGACGCCTCGCCAGCGATCGCCGGGTGATCGTGATGGACCGCCCCGGCTGGGGATATTCGGTGCTGACCGGCCCCCGGCTGGACATTCGCGGCCAGGCCGATGCGGTCGCCGCGGCGATCCTTGCGCTGGGGCTGGAGAAGCCGCTGCTGGTCGGCCATTCGATGGGTGGCGCGGTCAGCCTCGCACTGGCCTTCCGTCATCCCGGTGCGGTGCGGGCGCTCGGCCTGATCGCGCCCTATACCCAGCCGATCGACCAGCCGCCCGAGCCGCTCAAGGGCCTGGTGATCCCGGCGCCGCTCCGTCCGCTCATCGCCTGGACGATCGCGGTGCCGCTCTCGATGCGCACCGGCAGGGCCAAGACGGTGGCGGTCTTCGCGCCCGATCCCCTGCCCGAGGATTTCCCGATCAAGGCGGGCGGCGCGCTTGCCATCCGCCCGGCGAGCTTCCAGATGGGTTGCTACGAGATCGAGATGGCGCCCGAGGTGATGAAGGCCCAGGCGCCGCGCTATGGCGAGATCGCGATTCCGGTCTCGATCCTCTATGGCCGCCAGGATGCGCTGCTCGATCCCGAGCTGCACGGACGCAAGACCGCGTCGGCGATTCCCCATGGTGCGATCGAGATGCTCGACGGCGGGCATATGCTCCCGGTGACGCATGTCGACGCCACCGAGGCCTGGCTGCGCAAACTCTAGCTGCCGCCGATCTCCGCCGGCTCGGTGGTCCAGCCGAGCCGCGGAATGGTGATCGAGCGCTTGCCTGAAAGATCTGTGCGCGTCACGAACAGCTCCTTGCTCTCGATATATTGGAGCAGCCGGCGAACGCGCCCCAGCGAGGAGGTGCCATAGGTCGCGGCGATCTCGGTGTCGCTCGGGCAGGGCGCGCCTTCGCGGGCGGCGCGGGCGATGAGCAGGAACGGGCCGAGCATGTCGTCGGGCAGCGCACGCGCCGCCTCCAGCGCCTGTGTCCAGTCGTCATCGGGATTGCCATGGATGCCGGCGCGCGCGGCGGAGAGCCGGCGGACGAAGTTCGACAGGTCGAGCGGCGGTCGGGCGAGGCCGACCATCCGGCAGCGCACCAGGAAATCCTGATAGAGCACGGAGGGCGAGCGATAGGTGCTCTCCGGATCCTCGACGATGTCGCGCAGCACGTCGGCGATCTTCTGCGCGGCTTCCTCGGCATCGACCTCGGGCTCTTCCTCGCGTGCCGGCACCGAGCGGGCGAGCGCCTCGAGCAGCCGGTCGGAGGCGAGCTGCGGCGCCTGGACGGGGGCAGGCGGCGTCGGCGGCGTCCATTCGGGTTCGGCGGGTGCGAGCAGCAGATCCTTCAGCTCGGCCGAGGGGGCCTCGGGCAGCGGCGTCAGCTTGGGGCTGCCGCTGCGCGCGCTGGTCTCGACCGCGCCAATCTGGATCGACACCGGCCGGCGCGAGACTGCGGGGCCAAGCGCCAGGAAATGGCCGCGGGCCAGGTCGCGGATCGCCTCGGCCTGGCGGCGCTCCATGCCGAGCAGGTCGGCGGCGCGCGCCATGTCGATGTCGAGGAAGGTGCGGCCCATCAGGAAGTTCGAGGCCTCGGCCGCGACATTCTTGGCGAGCTTGGCGAGGCGCTGCGTCGCGATCACGCCGGCAAGACCGCGCTTGCGCCCGCGGCACATCAGGTTGGTCATCGCGCTCAGTGAGGCGCGCCGCACATCCTCAGCCACTTCGCCGCCGCCCGAAGGGGCGAACAGCTGCGCCTCGTCGACCACCACCAGCGCCGGGTACCAATGGTCGCGCGGCGCATCGAACATCGCGTTGAGGAACGCCGCGGCGCATTTCATCTGCCCTTCGGCCTCGAGCCCTTCCAGGCTGAGCACCACCGAGGCGCGATGCTCGCGGATTCGGGTGGCGAAGCGGGCGATCTCGCGCTCGCTATAGTCGGCGGCTTCGATCGAGATATGCCCGTATCGATCGCTCAGCGTGACGAAATCGCCCTCGGGATCGATGATCACCTGCTGGACATGGCCCGCGCTCTTCTCGAGCAGCCGGCGCAGCAGGTGCGACTTGCCGGACCCCGAATTGCCCTGGACGAGCAATCGCGTCGCCAGCAGCTCCTCGAGATCCATGGCGACGGCATCACCCTTGCCGTCCGTTCCCATGTCCACACGCACCGTCATCGCATCCGCTTTGGCCGATGGCGGGGTCGGGGGGAAGCTCGGCCGCGCGAAAAATTGTGGGTGATACGCCTGCGTTCCCATTCGTGCGCGCAAAAGGCCCGGTGCCGGTGCAAACCGCGCTTGCCGCTCTCCGCTCTCCGACGGATAGTTGCGGGGCATCGAAAGGGGGATGGCATGCGCGACGCGATCTGGATTCCGGCTGCGGCGATGATGATGGCTGCAGTGCCGGCGGCGGCGCAGACCGTCACGCTCGCCCCGGGCGAGGGCGCCTCGGTCACCAGCTTGGGAACCGCGCCAGTCGCCACCCGCATGAAGGCCAGCCTCACCCCGTTCGAGGCGGCGGTGGTCCGCCAGTTCGAAGCGAACCTGTTCCCCGACGCGATGGGCGCCAATTCGGCCACGGTGAGCGGCGACGGTCTGCCCGAGCCCGAGCCGATCGCACCCGGCCGCTTCGTCGCCAAGTTCATGGCCATCGGCGGCGGCAAGGCGACCCTGCTCGTGCTCGAGAACGGCTATGACCAGGCAATTGCCTATCGCGCCAGGATCACGGTGAAGGGCAAGGCCGTGCCCACCGATGTCTGCACCGTGCTGCCCGGAAAGCGCGGGTTCGAGAACTGGCCCTATGCGATCGAGAAGATCGAGTTGAGCGCGATCGCGCTCGAGAAGTATGACGGCGGCAAGCCACGCTGCGAATAGCCTCGACTTACCCGGTCCTCGCCCGCTAACCGGGCGCGATGGTCCCCACCGATACGCTCCGCCGGGTCTTCGGCTTCGACGCCTTTCGCGGCGTGCAGGAGCAGGTCGTGGCCCGGGTCCTCGCCGGCGAGCGCACCCTGGCGGTGATGCCCACCGGCGCGGGCAAGTCGCTCACCTACCAGCTGCCCTCGGTTATGCTCGAGGGCACCTGCGTCGTCGTCAGCCCGCTGATCGCGCTGATGCACGACCAGCTCCGCGCCGCCGAGGCGGTCGGCATCCGCGCCGCGACGCTCACCTCCGTCGACGACAACCGCGCCGAGACGATCGAGCGGTTCCGCGCCGGCCAGCTCGACCTGCTCTACATCGCGCCCGAGCGCGCCTCGGGCGAAGGCTTCCGCAACCTACTCACCCAGGCGAAACTCAGCCTGTTCGCGATCGACGAGGCGCATTGCGTCTCCGAATGGGGCCATGATTTCCGCCCCGACTACCGCCTGCTCCGCCCGCTGCTCGATCGCTTCCCGGACGTCCCGCGCCTCGCGCTCACCGCCACGGCCGATGCGCATACCCGCGCCGACATCCTCGAGCAGCTCGGGCTGCCGCAAGAGGGGATGATCGTCGCCGGCTTCGACCGGCCCAACATCCGCTACGCGATCGCCCCGCGCGAGAACACCACCCGCCAGGTGATCGACCTGATCGCCGAGACGCCCGGCCCCGGCATCGTCTATGCCCAGACCCGCGCAGGGGTGGAGAAGCTCGCCGAGAAGCTCGCCACCGAAACCGGCCGGCCGGTGCTGCCCTATCATGCCGGGCTCGATCCCGAGGTCCGCCGCCGCAACCAGGCCGCCTTCGTGGCGAGCGAGGACATGGTCGTCGTCGCCACCGTTGCCTTCGGCATGGGCATCGACAAGCCCGACGTCCGTTTCGTCGCCCATGCCGGCCTGCCCAAGTCGATCGAGGCCTATTATCAGGAGACCGGCCGCGCCGGGCGTGACGGCGATCCGGCGGTCGCGCATCTCTTCTGGGGCGCCGATGATTTCGCCCGCGCCCGCCAGCGGATCGCCGAGGTCGAGCCTTCGCGCCAGCCCGGCGAGCGCACCCGGCTCACCGCGCTCGGCGCATTGGTCGAGACCGCCACCTGCCGCCGCCGCATCCTGCTCCGGCATTTCGGCGAGAACGACGCGCCGGAACGCTGCGGCAATTGCGACAATTGCCTGAGCCCGCCCGCGGCGATCGATGCGACGGTGACCGCGCAGAAATTCCTCTCGGCGGTGTTCCGCACCGGCATGATGTTCGGCACCGGCTATATCGAGAGCATATTGCTCGGCCAGTCGAGCGATCGCAGCATCTCGAACGGGCATGAATCGCTCTCGGTCTTCGGCATCGTCGACGGCGAGGAGGCGGTGATGATCAAGCCGGTCGCCCGCGCGCTGCTCCTGCGCGACGCCCTGCGCGCCAACGACCATGGCGGCCTCGAATTCGGGCCCGAGGCGCGCGCGATCCTTAAGGGCGGCGCCAAGGTCGAGCTGGTCCTTCCCCCGAAACGCGAGCGCCGGCGGCGCGGCGGCAAGGCGGCCGGCGACAATCCGGTCGGCAACCCGCTGTTCGAGGCACTGCGCGCCAAGCGCCGCGAGATCGCGCAGGAGACGGGCCTGCCGCCCTATGTGATCTTCCACGATTCGGTGCTGCGCGACATGGCATTGCTCAAGCCGGAGAGCATCGCCGCAATGGGCAACATCTCCGGCGTTGGCGCGCGCAAGCTCGACGCTTATGGTGACGCCTTCCTGCAAGTGATCCGCGAGGCCGCGTGAGAATAATGCTCGCCAGTCTGGTCCTGCTCGCCGCCTGCGCGCCGCAGCCGGCGCCGGTCGCGACCACGCCGGCTCCCGCGAGCATCGCGATGGATCGCAACAGCTGGGGCCGCCCCGTCTCGCGCTGGTCGATCGATGCGGCCGGCAACGGCAGGTTCACCGTGCCCGAACCGGATGTGTACAAGCCCGAGCGGCTGGTGACGCGCGGCTTCTCCGCCGGTGCCGCCGGCTTTGCCGAGATCCGCAAGCTGCTCGCTTTAGGTGAGGCGCATGCCGGGCGCGAGCTGAACTGCGGCGATCGCATCACCGATCAATATTACGGCACGGTCCGCTGGGGCGGCGCGAGCCTCACCTACGACATGGGCTGCCAGGATCCCGCGACCGAGGAGGTGTTAAAGGGCATCACCGCGGCCGAGCGCCGGATCGCCGCCTGGGCCGCCAATCAACCGATTCTCGAGACACAGAAGGTGGAAAGCCAATGAACCTGCGCCGCGTCGACGACAGCATCTCCGTCGCTCCCCAGATCGCCGCCGAGGACATGGGCTTCCTCGCCGAGCAGGGCTTCAGCTTCGTGATCAACAACCGCCCCGACGAGGAAGAGTCGGGCCAGCCCGAGGGCGAGGCGATCCGCGCCGCGGCCGAGGCCGCCGGGCTCGGCTATGCCGCGATTCCCGTCACCCATGCCGGCTTCTCCTCCGCCCAGGTCGAGGCGATGGCCGCCGCGCTGGCCGAGGCCAATGGCCCGGTGCTCGCCTATTGCCGCTCGGGCACGCGCTCGTGCAACCTCTGGGCCCTGGCCGAGGCGTCGCGCGGCGGCGATCCGGCGGAGATCACCGCCAAGGCCGCGCAGGCCGGCTACGACATCTCAGGCATCCGTCCGCTGCTCGACCAGCTCTCCGGCAAGGCGTGACGCAGCTCTATATCTTCGCCGGCTCGCTCGCGGCGATCCTGGTGATGACGCTGGTCGCCTGGGCGCTCGGGCTCGGGCGGGGCGGCGCCATCGCCAGCGCCGAGGAGGCGCGCGCGACGGCCGAGGGGATGATCTCGGGCTTCGATGCCGGCGACGCGCTGCTCGGCAGCGACGGCCAGGCCGCCCTGGTCCATGGCAAGGCGGGCGATGTTGCCCTGCTCAAGCTCCACGGCGCACGTGTTGCGGCGCGGCATCTGCGCCTGCCGCTTACCACCCAGCTGCTCCCCGACGGTCTCCGCATCGACAGTGGCGACAAGCGCTTCGGGGCCGTGCTGCTGCGCGGCGTGACTCGTTACTGACATTGGGGTAAGCAGGAGCCCATGCCCGTGGTTCCGTACCTGCCCGATCCGGTCGATTATGCCATTCCCGGTTTCGTGGTGCTGGTCCTTGCCGAGATGCTGGTCGCGCGCCTGCGCGATCGCCGGCGCTTCTGCCCGAAGGACACGCTGACCAGCCTGTCGCTCGGGCTGGGCAGCACCGTCGCCGGGCTGCTCAGCGCCGGTCTGGTCTATGCGCTGGCGATGTGGGTCTATCAGTTCCGCATCTTCACCATCGGCTTCGCCTGGTACTGGTTCGTCCTCGCCTTCGTGCTCGACGATTTCGCCTATTACGCCTTCCACCGCGCGGCGCACCGCGTCCGCTGGTTCTGGGCGAGCCATGTCATCCACCATTCGAGCCAGCATTATAACCTGACCACGGCGCTCCGGCAGACCTGGACCGGCTTCATCAGCATGAGCTTCGCCTTCCGCCTGCCGCTGTTCCTGATCGGCTTCCACCCGGCGATGATCTTCTTCGTCGCGGGGCTGAACCTGATCTACCAGTTCTGGATCCACACCGAGGTGGTCGGCCGCATGCCGCGCTGGTTCGAGGCGGTGATGAACACGCCGTCGCACCACCGCGTCCACCACGCGACCAACCCGCGCTATCTCGACAAGAATTATGCGGGGGTCTTCATCGTCTGGGACCGCATGCTCGGCACCTATGAGCCCGAGCGCGACGAGGATCGCCCGCGCTACGGCATCGTCAAGGACCTGGGCAGCTTCAACCTGCTCTGGGCGGCGTTCCACGAATGGGTGGGGATCGCGAAGGACGTCTGGTCGGCACCCGACTGGAAGTCCCGAATTGGCTATATGGTCGCGCCGCCGGGCTGGAGCCACGATGGCAGCCGCGATACATCCGAGACCATAAAGGCGCGCTGGGAGGCGCGGGAGCAGCTACGGGGGGATTCGTGGAAGCAGCCGATATCGTCGTCATCGGTGGAGGATCGGGCGGGAGCGCCGTCGCAGGCCGCCTGAGCGAAGGGGGCAGGTACAGCGTCGCAGTGCTGGAAGCGGGCGGCCGCAACACCAGCATCAAGACCCGCATGCCCGGCATGATGCCGTTCCAGCGCCCCGGTGCCAACTGGGCGTTCGAGACGGTGCCGCAGCGCGGGCTCAATGGTCGCCGCGGCTACCAGCCCCGCGGCCGCGGCCTCGGCGGCTCCAGCGCGATCAACGCGATGCTCTATGTCCGCGGCCACGCCAAAGACTATGACGAGTGGCGCGACCTTGGCTGCACCGGCTGGGGCTGGGACGAGATGCTGCCCTGGTTCAGGAAAGCCGAGCACAATGTCCGCGGCGCCAGCGACTATCATGGCGACAAGGGCCCGCTCTGGGTCAGCGACCAGCTCTGGGCGCATCCGGGCAGCGAGGCGTTCATCGACGCATGCGGCGAACTCCAGATCCCGCGTAACGACGATTTCAACGGCGCCGAGCAATCGGGCGCCGGCCTGTTCCAGGTCACCCAGCGAAACGGCGAGCGCTGGACGGCCGCGCGCGCCTATCTCGATCGCCGCGACAATCTCGAGATCATCACCGATGCGATGGTCGAGCGCGTGCTGTTCGAGGAGGGCCGCGTCTGGGGCGTCGCCTATCAGCGCGACGGCGTGGCGCGCGAGATCCGCGCCCGCCGCGCCGTGGTCCTCGCCGCCGGCGCCTTCCAGACCCCGCAGCTGCTGATGCTCTCCGGCATCGGCCCGGGCGAGCATCTCCGCGAGATGGGCCTGTCGGTGCGGATCGACCGGCCGGCGGTCGGCGGCAATCTCCAGGACCATGTCGACTATGTCGCCGCCTTCGAGACCGAGGGCAGCTTCTTCCTCGGCCGGTCGCTGCCCGGCACGCTCAAGTCGCTCGGCTCGATGGGCCGCTGGATGGTCAGCCGCAAGGGGCGGATGACCACGCCCTATGCCGAGGCCGGCGCCTTCCTGCGCAGCGATCCGGCGCTCGAGCGGCCCGATCTCCAGCTCCATTTCCTGATCGCGATCGTCGAGGATCATGGCCGCACCGCCGTGCCCGGGCACGGCTTCAGCTGCCACGCCTGCGTGCTGCGGCCCGAGAGCCGGGGGACGGTGCGCCTCCAGTCGCTCGATCCGCGCGTGGCGCCGCTGATCGATCCGGATTTCCTCGGCGATCCGCGCGACATGGAATTGCTCAAGAAGGGCACGCGGGCGATGTACCGGGTGCTCGAGGCGCCCCAGCTCGCCCAGTATCGCGGCCGCGACCGCTATCCGATCGACCTCGATGACGATGCCGCGCTCGAACGGCTGATCCGCGCCCGTGCCGACACGATCTACCATCCCGTAGGCACCGCCCGCATGGGATCGGACGAAGGCGCGGTGGTCACGCCGCGGCTCAAGGTCCGCGGAGTCGAGGGGCTCTACATCGCCGATGCCTCGATCATGCCCCGGCTGGTCGGCGGCAACACCAACGCCCCCAGCATCGTGATCGGCGAACGCTGCGCCCAGTTCATCAAGGAAGATCTGGCCTAGAACTCCCTCTCCCTTTGGGAGAGGGAAGGGGCCCGCTCGGCGAAGCCGAGTGGGAAGGGTGAGGGTCGTAATGGCCGTTCGACCCTCACCCTCCCGGCGCTTCGCGCCTCCTTCCCTCTCCCAAAGGGAGAGGGACAGTGGAGAAACGAAAAAAAGGGCCGGCGCTTTCGCACCGGCCCAGTCGTCCGCAGGAGGAACCTCGGTTGGGCGCCGCTTCTCAGGAGAGGAGAAGGAAGCGGCGCCCGATCTCGTCAGTAGTTGTAGGCGCGCTCGCCGTGCGCATTGATGTCCAGGCCTTCGACCTCGACTTCCTTGCTCGGGCGGATGCCGATGGTGAACTTGAGCAGCAGGAACAGGACCAGCGAGACGCCGCCCGAGAGCAGCAGGGTCACGCCCACGCCGGTCGCCTGGGTGACCAGCTGGGTCGCCATGTCGTACTTGCCGGCAACCGCCGGGATCACGGTGAAGTCCATGAAGCCCTGGCCGCCCAGCGACGGGTCGGCGACGACTGCGGTGCCGATCGCGCCGATGATGCCGCCGACGCAGTGTACGCCGAACACGTCGAGCGTGTCGTCATAGCCGAGCTTGTTCTTCACCGTGGTGACGAAGAAGAAGCAGACCACCGAGGCGACCGCGCCGAGCACCACCGAAGTCATCGGGGCGGCGAAGCCGGCGGCCGGGGTGATCGCGACCAGGCCGGCGACCACGCCCGAGGCCGCGCCGAGGAGCGACGGCTTGCCGTGGATGACCTGCTCGATGATCGCCCACATCGCGCCGGCGGCCGCGGTGGCGACCATGGTGTTGATGAAGGCGAGCGAGGCGAACTTGTTGGCTTCGAGGTTGGAGCCGGCGTTGAAGCCGAACCAGCCGACCCAGAGCAGCGAGGCGCCGATCATGGTCATGGTCAGCGAGTGCGGGGGCATCGGCTCGTTCTTGTAGCCGGTGCGCTTGCCGATCACGAGGCAGCCGACCAGGCCGGCGATACCCGCGTTGATGTGCACCACGGTGCCGCCCGCGAAGTCGAGCGCGCCCAGACCCCACAGATAGCCATGGTCGGTGGGCAGGCCGGCGGTGAAGTCCGGACCCGGCCAGTACCAGACCATATGGGCCATCGGGTAATAGACCAGGATCGACCAGGCGACGACGAAGAGGATCAGCGGCGTGAACTTCACGCGCTCGGCGAAGGCGCCGACGATCAGCGCCGGGGTGATCATCGCGAAGGTCATCTGGAAGACGACGAAGGTCGTCTCGGGCAGATAGACGCCGTTCGAGAAGGTCGCGGCGAAGGTGTTGGCGTCGACGCCGTGCATCAGCGCCTTGGAGAAGCCGCCGACGAACAGGTTGAGCGCGCCGCCATTGGTGAAGGCCATCGAATAGCCGATGGTCACCCAGAGCAGGCCGGCGACGCAGACGATGGTGAGCACCTGCATCAGCACCGAGAGCATGTTCTTGGTGCGGACCAGGCCGCCATAGAAGAGCGCGAGGCCGGGCACCGACATCATCAGCACCAGCGCGGCCGAGACGAGCATCCAGCTGACGTCGCCCTTGTTGACCATCGCGTCGGTCGGCACCACCGGCGCCGCTGCGGGTGCCTGCGCGAGCGCGGGCATCGCGGCGAACAGGGCGCCGAGCCCCGCCACCGCGGCAATCTTTGCTAGTTTCATCTGGACCCCCATCTTACAGCGCCGTCTCGTCGGTTTCGCCCGTGCGGATGCGCACGGCCTGGCCGACATCGAGGACGAAAATCTTGCCATCGCCGATCGCGCCGGTGCTGGCGGCGGCCTGGATCGCTTCGACGGCGCGGTCGGCGATATCGGCGCCCACCACGACCTCGATCTTGATCTTGGGCACCATGTTGGTGCTGTACTCCGCGCCGCGATAGATTTCGGTCTGGCCCTTCTGGCGTCCGAATCCCTTCACTTCCGACACGGTCATCCCCGCGACGCCGACGCCCGTGAGCGCCTCGCGGACCTCGTCCAGCTTGAATGGTTTTATGATGGCGATGATGAGCTTCATGTCGCCCCCTCGTTGGCGGTTATCCCGAGGGGGCTCGTCGCAAGCAGCGTGCCAAGCGCAAGAATCCCATGATTCCTGCGAATCCCGCGCAATCAAATATTACGGACAGGTAAAAATTTGTGCAGTTGCGAAGGTGTGCCCAAAAAACGGGCAGGATTCGTTGCGCACCCGTAGCCGTGCCGCTGTCATTTTCAGAAGACGACTGCGCGGGAGATGGGCCGAATGATCGAACACGCTCACTGCGTCTCGAACGTGCTCAGAACCGCGCCGTTTGATTGGCATATCTCCACATATCGCGAGCCGCCTATGGCGCCCTTTCCCGGACCGTTATCCTCCACGAGCCAGACGCCATTCCGGAGGCTGGCGGAGAGGGGGAGGCGGATGACATTCTTGCCATAGATATCAACGAGATAGATCGTGCCCAATGCTATCGCGCGGTCCGCGTTGCCCACGATCCCGCCCTTGATGGGCCGGGGAGGCCAGGAGCCAAGCGATGCGGCTCCGCAGATCCTGCTCTTGTTGACCCCGCTGCCATGATACGTCGCCTCCTTGGCAATCGAGGCATTCTCCCCAGGAGGCGAGCCACCACCGCTACATGCCCCGGTCAACAGAAGTGCGATCAGAGCAATCCGCATAGGAAATCCCCCCAATGGATCGTCCGCTTCCCGCCCTCGTCATTAAAGGTGGTGCCTGATCCGCATTCCGCTCAATTTGGCCCTTTTGGGCGGAAAATGGGATAAGCTATCCTCATGACGCTCGCCATCCTCCTCTCCGCGCTGGCGATGACGCTGATCGTCGGCGTCCGCTATCTGCTGGCGAGCGGCGGCTTCGCGCTGGCGACCCGGTTCCGCCATCCCGGCCTCTATACGGGGCTCGACCGGCAGATCCGCCGCGAGATCGGCTGGAGCCTCGCCAGCGCCGGCATCTACGGCGTGCCCGCCGGGATCGTCGCCTGGGGCTGGCAGAACCATGGCTGGACGCGGATCTACACCGATCTCCATGCCTTCCCGCTCTGGTATCTGCCGGTATCGGTGCTGCTCTATCTGCTCGCGCACGATAGCTGGTTCTACTGGACGCATCGCTGGATGCATCGCCCCGCGCTGTTCCGCCGCATGCACGCCGTCCACCATGCCAGCCGACCGCCGACCGCCTGGGCGGCGATGAGCTTCCACCCATGGGAAGCGGTCACCGGCGCGGTGGTGATCCCGGCGCTTGTCTTCCTCATCCCCATCCATGTCGGCGCGCTGGGCCTGGTGCTCACGATCATGACCGTGATGGGTGTCACCAACCACATGGGCTGGGAAATCTGGCCGCGTTTCGTCTGGCAGGGGCCGCTCGGTGCCTGGCTGATCACCGCCAGCCACCATCAGCGGCACCACGAACAATATGGATGTAATTTTGGCCTCTATTTCCGTCACTGGGACCGGCTCTGCGGCACTGACAAGGGTCTTGGCGCTTTCGATCGCGGCCATGCCGCTGCTGGGCGCCGCCGCGCCCTTGCCGAATGAGGGCGGCGCGCTCGAGATAGACGTGACCGGGCTGCGCTCGGCCAAGGGGGTGGTGCGGATCTGCGTGGTGAAGGACCCGAGCGACTTTCCCGATTGCCGGGAGGGCAAGGGCGCGCTCAAGCGCACGCTCCCAGCCACCAATCCGCGCATCCGCCTCGAAGGCCTGGCGATGGGCGACTATGCCATCGCCGTGATCCACGACGCCAATGGCAATGCCAAGCTCGATACGATGCTCGGCATCCCGCGCGAGGGGTTCGGCTTCTCGCGCAACCCGGCGATCCGCTTCGGCCCGCCGCGCTACAAGGACGTCCGCTTCACCCTCGGGGCTGATGCCCAGACGCAACAGGTTCGGATTCGCTACCTTTTATAGGAACTTGCGGGGATCGGGCCGCGTTTCGCAGCTGCAACATCCATGAAGGCCAGTTCATGATCCGACTCTGCGGCGCGCTCCTCGTCTCGTCCCTCGCCATCGCGCCCGCCTGGGCGCAGGACCAGGCGGAGCCACAGTCCGCGCCCCCAGCCACCGAGGTTGCCGAAGCCGCCAGCGAAGGCGCCGCACGGCTCACACTCGGCGTCGGCGCGGCCTATTTCCCCGATTACGAAGGCTCCAGCCACAATCGCTGGACGCCGATCCCGGTCGCCAATGGCACGGTAGCGGGGATGAGCTTCACCTTGGTCGGCAACCGCGCCCAGCTCGACGTGATCCCGAACGGTACCGGCCCCGGCTGGGACATCCAGCTCGGGCCGGTGGCGGTCTACAACATGAACCGCTCGAACCGCGATTCCATCCGCGATCCCCGCGTCCGCGCGCTCGGCGAAGTCGATTCCGCGCTTGAGGTCGGCGGCTATTTCGGCATCGGCCGCACCGGGCTGATCACCAGCGATTTCGACAAGCTCTCGGTCTCCATCTCCTATCGCAAGGACGTCACCAAGGTGCACCGCGCCGGCATATGGAACCCGGTGGTCACCTATTCGACGCCACTCAGCACCAAGGCGATGGTCAGCCTGTCGGCTTCTGCGGAGATTGTCGAGGATCGCTATGCTCGCACCTATTTCGGCGTCACCCCGGCGCAGAGCATCGCCAGCGGCCTGCCGATCTTCCGTCCGGAAGGCGGGCAGAAGGACATCACCTTTGGGGGCTATGTCGCCTATGCGCTCACCGGCAATTTGACCAAGGGCCTGTCGCTGGTCGCCGGCGGCACCTATCGCAAGCTGGTCAACGACTTCGCCGACAGCCCGCTGGTCAGCATCGCCGGCGACCGCAACCAGTGGACCGGCGCGGCGGGCCTGGCGCTCACTTTCTGAGCGCTGGACCTCGCTTTCCCAAGCGCCTAAGACACCGCCATCCCCGGGGGACCGCTTCGTCGCGGTTGAGAGGGAGGCCGCAGCCTCCGACCCGCTGAACCTGATCCGGTTGAGACCGGCGTAGGGAGGGAGCGGCCCCACCACAGGACCGTCCTCTCCCGCTATGGAGAAGTGACGAATGGCCGACATCCCCGCCAAGACCGAACTCGCCGTCACCACCGGCGCGATCCGCGGCTCGAAGAAGATCCATGTCGGCCCGCTCAAGGTCGCGATGCGCGAGATTCATCTCGAGCCGGGCTCGGGCGAGGCCCCGGTCCGCGTCTACGACACCTCCGGCCCCTATACCGATCCCGAGGCCCGCATCGACATCATGGCCGGCCTGCCCGAGCTGCGCCGCGACTGGATCCGCGCCCGCGGCGATGTGGAAGAAGTCACCCAGCGCGAAGTCCGCCCCGAGGACAATGGCCAGCTCGGCCCCGATCGCTCGGGCGGCGTCCAGCCCTTCCCGAACGTCCGCAAGAAGGTGCTGCGCGCCAAGCCGGGCATGAACGTCAGCCAGATGTACTACGCCAAGCGCGGCATCATCACGCCCGAGATGGAATATGTCGCCGAGCGCGAGAATCTCGGCCGCGCCCGCCTCGCCGAATATGTCCGCGACGGCAACAGCTTCGGTGCCGCCATCCCCGACTATGTCACGCCGGAATTTGTCCGCGAGGAAGTCGCCCGCGGCCGCGCGATCATCCCGAACAACATCAACCACCCGGAATCGGAGCCGATGGCGATCGGCCGCAACTTCCTGGTCAAGATCAACGCCAATATCGGCAATTCCGCCGTCGCCTCGAACGTCGCGCAGGAAGTCGACAAGATGGTCTGGGCGATCCGCTGGGGCGCCGACACGATCATGGACCTGTCGACCGGCCGCAACATCCACGACACCCGCGAATGGATCATGCGCAACGCGCCCGTGCCGGTCGGCACCGTGCCGATCTACCAGGCGCTGGAGAAGGTCGGCGGCATCGCCGAGGACCTGACCTGGGAGATCTTCCGCGACACGCTGATCGAGCAGGCCGAGCAGGGCGTCGACTATTTCACCATCCATGCCGGCGTCCGCCTGCCCTATGTGCCGCTCACCGCCAAGCGCGTCACCGGTATCGTCTCGCGCGGCGGCTCGATCATGGCGAAATGGTGCCTCGCGCACCACAAGGAGAGCTTCCTCTACGAGAAGTTCGACGAGATCACCGAGATCATGAAGGCCTATGACATCGCCTATTCGCTCGGCGACGGCCTGCGCCCCGGTTCGATCGCCGACGCCAATGACGAAGCCCAGTTCGCCGAACTCTACACGCTGGGCGAGCTCACCCACCGCGCCTGGGCGCAGGACGTCCAGGTAATGATCGAGGGCCCCGGCCATGTGCCGATGCACAAGATCAAGGAGAATATGGACAAGCAGCTCGAGGCGTGCGGCGAGGCGCCCTTCTACACGCTCGGGCCGCTCACCACCGATATCGCGCCGGGCTATGACCATATCACCAGCGGCATCGGCGCCGCGATGATCGGCTGGTACGGCACCGCGATGCTTTGCTACGTCACGCCCAAGGAGCATCTCGGCCTGCCGGACCGTGACGACGTCAAGGTCGGCGTGGTGACCTACAAGCTCGCCGCCCATGCCGCCGATCTCGCCAAGGGGCACCCGGCCGCCAAGGTCCGCGACGATGCGCTGAGCCGCGCCCGCTTCGAGTTCCGCTGGCGCGACCAGTTCAACCTGTCGCTCGATCCCGATACGGCGGAGAAGTATCACGATCAGACGCTGCCGGCCGAAGGCGCCAAGACCGCGCATTTCTGCTCGATGTGCGGTCCGAAATTCTGCTCGATGAAGATCACGCAGGAAGTGCGCGACTTCGCCGCCAAGCAGAATGCCCCGGTCGAGGGCTTCCTCGCGGCGGAAGATGCCGAGGCCGGGATGGAGGCGATGTCGAAGCTCTACAACGAGACTGGCCGCGAGCTGTACATGGGCCAGGGCGACCGCGAGCACGACTAAGTCCCAAATACCTCCCCGAGCCCGCCTCGGGGAGGGAGACCCTTCGGCAAGGCCGAAGGGTGGAGGGCAGCGCCGAAGGTGCTCGGTAACCTCCTCCGGAACGGACAAGCCTTTCCCCAAAACGGACCCGACCCGCGCTAGCCTGCACCGGCGAGGCAAGCCGGGGGAGGGTCCGATGGTGGCTGGATGGCAGGGCATGGCGGCGGCGATGCTGCTATTCGGGGGCCTCAACCTGGCCCCGGGGGCAATGGCGCAGGAAGCCGGGCGGCTGGCCGACCGACCCGATTTCAGCATGGTCACCAGCAAGGCGGCGGCGCAAAGGCTCGTCCGCGAGGGCCGGCTGGTCCGCATCCGCCTCTTCCCCGCCGAACTGGGCGGCCCCGCGGACCCCGGGAACCTGACCTATATCCCGCCCGCGGTGGAGGAAGCCCGCCAGCTCCTGATCGGCACCCTCCAGCGCTTCACCGCGGAGGACCTGATCGACCAGCTCGACGTGCAGGCGGAATACAAGGGCGCCAGCATCGTCCCCTCGCGCATCCATTTCACCGCGAAGCACAGCCGCGGCGGCCCGCCGTTCGAGGGGGTGGTGGAAGTTTGGTGAGCATCCTGATTCGCGGAGCGATGCTGTCGATACGTTGTTGCGAACCGGAGTGAAGCGTTCATTTTGCTAATTCGACCAATTCGCTTAAGTTACCCCAATGAGGGGGGTATGATGGCCAATCTACCGTATGTGACTGCGACGGGTAACGTCACGAAAGCTCTGAATAATATCGCCGCCGCTGCTACGCCGGATGCAGTAAGTCAGAATTTTGTCAAAACGATTTTGAAGATTCCCGGAGGCTCTGGGGATCAAATGACCTCTTTTTTGAAAAAGGTTGGATTCGTTAATCCGGATGGAACGCCCACTGAAATTTATAGGAAATTTCGGAACGGTGCTACCCGAGGCGCTGCCGCAGCGGATAGCCTGCGGGTTGGATATGCTCCGCTATATAAGCGGAATGAGTTCCTACACGAACTGCCGGACAAAGACATCAAGGGTCTAATTCTTGAAGAGACCGGGATGGCGGCGGATTCTAGTGCTCCGAATTTAATCCTGTCTTGCATAAAGGCCATTCGGCAATTTGCTGATTTTAATCAAGCGGATCAAAGCCAAGGGCAGTCGGATAATTTTTCCGCACCTGTCGTAGAGGTTGTCACAGATGGTCCCTCTCGGGCACATTCCGCTACCGCTGGCGTGCCTCGAGGTAAGATGGGAATTAGCGTCGGTTACAACATAAATCTTAACCTTCCGGCGACAACCGATATCGCTGTTTTCAATGCGATATTTAAAAGCCTGAAGGAGAATCTTCTCACGGACGACGATGCCTAAATTTGATGATCATTTGCGTTCATTTGGAATGTCAGGATATCTCCTGACTGATGAGATTCGCCAAATAGAACGTCGATTTGGTATCGAATTGGGGCACGTTCCGGCGGAGATTAGTGAGCCTTCCAGCTACTATCCCCAGTTTGATCAGGCGATACGGGTTCAGGCAGCCGAAATGGCGGCTCACTATGAGCTATTCTATTGTCTGGAACAATCAATTCGCGACCTAATTAATGCGGTGCTCTTCGATAAGAGTGGCGCTGCTTGGTGGTCCTCAGGGGCTGTCCCAGACAAAATCGTATCAGATGTGGCAGAGAGAATTCAGAGAGAAAAGGATAGCGGGTTCAGTCAGAGGTCCGATAAGGAACTGGACTACACAAATTTTGGTGAACTTTCTGTAATAATAACATTTAACTGGGATGTATTTGGCGCGGTCTTCTCGAGTAAGAGGGCCGTGGAGCGCATCATGAATAGTCTAAATCTATTGAGAGGGCCGATTGCGCATTGCAGCCCCTTGGCCCCAGATGAGGTTGATCGACTTAATCTTACGGTAAAAGATTGGTTCCGTGCTATGGGTTAGTACGGCTATCGTGATTCTGAGGTTTCCCCATATGCCCACCACCCCAGAACCCCACCCCCTCTTCACCCCCCAAACCGCCCGCGCGACCTTCCGCGCCGGTGGGTTCGTAATGGAGGCCGAGGCGCGGGCCACTCCGCTCGGGTTGCTGGCGATCGGGGGCATGGTCGCGGTGATCCTGTTGTCGATCCCGCCGATCGTCCATGCCACGCGTGGCCAGAAGCAGCTCCCCGCGCCGAAGGACCCCGGCTCCAGATCCTGATGGATACCTCCGCGCAACACCTGTCGGCAAACCATCCTACAGCCCTCGCAATGTAGGATTTCGTCTGGCCTATCCTGGCCGATGAGCAGGAAACGCATCGCCGCCGCCTCGCGTGCGGCCTCCGCCGGGAAGCGTGGCGACAAGCCGCGCCTCTCCACGCCCGTCCCCGTCCGTCCGCGCCATGATGGCTGGACGCCGGAGAAGCAGGTCGACTTCATCGAGGCGCTGGCCGAGAGCGGCTGCGTCGCCCATGCCTGCCAGCGCGTCGGCATGCAGCCGCAATCGGCCTATACGCTGCGAAGGCGCGTCGACGCGCAGAGCTTCCGCGTCGCCTGGGACCTGGCGCTCGACTATGCGGTGCAGCGTCTCGCCGAGGCGGCGCTCAGCCGGGCCATCCACGGCGTTGCGGTGCCGGTCTTCTTCCAGGGCGAGCAGATCGGCGAGCGCCGCTATTTCGACGAACGGCTCACCCGCTTCATCCTGGGGCGCCGCGATCCGGTCCGCTACGGCGCCTGGATCGATCGGGTGGAGGAGGCGCGCCGCCATCCCGACGGCGCTGCCCGCCAGCTTTCCTATGCAATCCAGAATCTCGAAGGCGATGCCTATGCCGACGAAGCGGGCGAGCCGCGCCCGCGCGATCGCATGCCGATCAGCTGGGCCTTCGTCGTCGATGCCCAGGAAGAACGCGCCGCCGACGCCGAGCGGCGGGAGGCGGCACGCGAAGCGGCCGAGGATGCGCGCAGGGAAGCCGAATTCCAGGCGCGGCTCGAGCAGATCGCGCGCGGCGAGGAACCCGGGAAAGGCGGCCCCCCGTAGCCTAAACTTCGTAAACTTCCGCGGGCGGTGCGGGCCGGCGCCGGTCCCGGCTCAGAGCCCCCGGCGCCGCTTCCAGTCGAGCGTCACGCCGATGCGCTTGTCCCAGCTGCCGTCCCACTGCGTCTCCAGGCCGTGCGCCTCGAGCTCGGCGACGATCTCGCGGGCCACGGCCAGGGCGGCGTCCTCGCCTTCGTCGCAGGCGCCGTAGTTGAGGTAGAGCCCGCCGCCGTCCACCGCGCCCTCGGTGTCCTGCATGTGGTAGAAGGCATAGCCGTGCGCCGGGGCGCCGGTCTCCTCGACCGCGCGGACCTCGTCCCAGATCTCGGTCGCGCCGCAATTGCCGCAGCAGCTGAAGTTCTGGCGGGCGATCACGCCATTCTCCTCCAGCGCGGCGAAGGCGGCGTCGAGCCGGTCGCAATCGGTCTCCTCGGGCCATTGGCGCTCGGCATAGCGCTGCTCGGCCAGCGCCTCGCGCAGCGCCTTCTGGGCCATGGGGCGGAGTTCGTCGGGGGTGAGGTCGTCGGCAAAGGCGTCGGCCGCGTTGGTCAGGATCGCGTCCTCGTCATAGAAGCCGCTCGCCACGTCGCGGCGGATCTGGTCGCGCACCCATTCGGCCTTTTCCTCGGGCGGCGTCGCCGGGGGCGCCAGGGCCGCTTCGGTTTCCGCCTCGGGCGCGCGCTTGCCGAACAACCGGCCGAACAGCGACTTCATCATTTCCTCCATCGTCCGGAGGGGAAGATAGCAACTGCGGAGGCCCGCGCCTATGCCGGACGCCGCAAAAACGGGTCAGAGCCTGTTCTGGAAGCGCCATTCGGCGCTTCGCGGTGCCGCCCGGCAATGCGCGTCGCGCATTGCCGCACAAGCTTAGAACAGGCCGGGCACATCGCGCTGGGGCACGCTGGGTGCCTTGGGGCTCAGCAGTTGCTGGGCGCTCGGGCTGCCGGTCTCGCCGGTGCTGCGGGCACTGGCGCTGGTGCCGCCCACCGCGCTGATCGCGGTGCAGCTCTTGCCTTGGATGAAGTCGAGCGCGGCGCGGGTCGATGCCTCGCGCGGGTCGCCCAGCTGATAGGCGATGTCGTCCGACGCGCGGCAGCTCGCCTTCACCGTGCCGGCCAGGCCGGAGAAATAGGCGCCCTGGTGGTCGCGATTCTCCAGCGCGAAGGCGATGATGCGGAAGCGGTCGTCGCAGGCGGTCTTGTCGATCGCGATCTGGCCGACCGGCTTGCCATAGGTGTTGGTGCCGACCAGCGCCATGTTGGTGCCGAGATAGGGCAGCATGCCCGCGGCGACGAGCTCGCTGGCAGAGGCGGTGCTGGAGGTGCCGATGAAGGCAATGCGGGTCGGCGCGATCGACTGGGCCTGGGGCGCGAAATAGGCGGTCTCGTTCTCCGCCGACTTGCTGGGGCGGAAGGTCATATAGTCGAACACGTCGGAGGTGCTGCGGTTGGCTCCCATCAGGTTGCCCATCAGCTCGGCGATCGAGACCAGGCCGCCGCCATTGTAGCGCAGGTCGATGATGACCTCGGTCACGCCCTGCGCCTTGAAATTGGCGAAGGCGGCGCGCAGCGGCGAATCGGCGGTGTTGATGAAGGTGCGCAGATTGACATAGCCGACGCGGTGGCCGCCATCGTCGATGATCTTGGCGCCGTAGCGCGACGAGACCGGGTCGAGCGTATAGTCGGTCTTGGAGACGGTCACCACGCGGGTGCCCCCCGCAGTGTCGTTGATCCGCATCGCCCGGCTGGTGCCGGCGGTGTTGGGGCCGAGCGCGGCGGTCAGCGCGTCGGTGCCGCCCGAGGCGAGGATGTCGCTGACATTCTGCAGATTTGCGGTGGTGGTGCCGATCGCCTGGATCTCGGTGCCGCGGTCGATCCCGGCGGCGAGCGCGCTGGTGCCCTCGAAGGTCTCGGCCGAATAGAGCCGGTTGCCGCTCAGATAGAGGCGGAAGCCGAAGCCCGCGCTCGAGCCGGAATTGTAATAGGCATTCTCCTCGGCGATCGAGGTGACATAGGTGAAATAGCGGTCGCGGCCCTGCGAGCGCGCGGTGGCGGTGAGCGCGTCGACATAGGCGCCGACGGTCGAATAGGGCGTCGGGTCGAGGCTGGCGGGCAGCGTCTCGGGGAAGAGATACCATTCGTTGAGCTGCGCGGCCGCCCAGGTCTGGCGCTCGCGCAGGGTGCAGCCCGCCGCGGTGGTGGGCGTAGGCGTCGGGGTGGAGGTGCCGGTCGATCCGCCGCCGGCCGTGACGGACCCGCTCCCGCCACCTCCGCTGCAGCCGGCCAGGGAAAGCGCGATCAGGGCGGTCAGGGTGCGGCGCATGGGGGTCTCCTTGGCACGAGCTTAGGCCTGGCCGATTTGCAAGTCATCCCCTTGTTATCGCCGGATTCGACTCAATTCCAAGAAGGGAACATAATGGGAACAATCCCGTGAGTCGGAAACATGCCCATCTCCGAGCCAGTCCTGTACATCATGATAAAGCCGCCGCCCGAGTTTCATGCGCCCTTGTGCCACTGCCGCGCCAAGCACCGGCTGGACGCGCACTATCCGCCGGAGCGCTGGCATTGCACGATGCTGAAGCTCGGACTTGCCCGCAACTGGGCGCCGCACCAGCTGGACCGGCTCCGCGAGGAGCTGGGCGCGCTCTACTTCGATCCGTTCGACGTGATGTTCGACACGATCGACGGGCGGGCACTGTGGGGGCGCAAGGGCGTGCCCGCGCCGGCGGCGTTCCACCGTGCGCTTGGCCGGGCTGCGCGGCGCTGTGGCGTCGAGCTGCCGGTGCACAATTTCTGGCTGCACCTCAGCCTCGCCTACAAGGGCATGGGCGTGCCGCGGAGGGAGATCGGTCCGATCGGCTGGCGCGTGGAGGCATTCCAGCTCATCCTGAGCGACCATGGCCACCAAGTGCTGGGGCGCTGGCCGCTCATCCAGCGCCAGTACGCGCTAGCCCTGTAGCGGCGGCAGCGCCCAGTCGATCGGCTTCTGCCCGACGCTCTTCAGGAATTCGTTGGCCTTGGAAAAATGGCGCGAGCCGAAAAAGCCCGAATAGGCGGAGAGCGGCGAGGGGTGGGGCGCCTTGAGTACCAGGTGCCGCCCGCCCTTGTCGATCGAATCGACGAACGCCGCCTTCTTCTGGGCATGGCTGCCCCAGAGGAGGAAGACGACCGGCTCGGCCCGGGCGTTGACCAGCCGGATCACGGCGTCGGTGAACCGCTCCCAGCCGCGTCCCTGGTGCGAGGCTGCCGCGCCCATCTGCACAGTGAGCACCGCGTTGAGCAGCAGCACGCCCTGTTCGGCCCAATGCTCGAGGAAGCCGTGACGCGCCGGGGGGATGCCGAGATCGGTCTCCATCTCCTTGTAGATGTTGACCAGGCTCGGCGGGGTGCGCACGCCGGGCTTGACCGAGAAGCACAGGCCGTGTGCCTGGCCCTCGCCATGATAGGGGTCCTGGCCCAAGATGACGACGCGGACATTCTCCAGCGGGGTCAGGTCGAGCGCGCGGAACCACTCGCTACCGGCGGGGAAGATGCGCTTGCCCGCGGCCTTCTCGGCGACGAGGAACTGGCGCAGCGCCGCCATGTACGGATCGGCGAACTCGCCTTGCAGCGGTTCGAGCCAGCTCGGATGGAGTTTCACCTCGGCCATGGCTTCCTGTCCGGGACCGGCGCGGCCCTGTCAATCGCTGCGCGAACGGCAATCGGTCCGAAGCGGGCAGCGGGCGCAGTCGGTGGCGTCGAAGCGGCAGAGCGTCTGGCCGAGCTTCTTGATGCCGATGTGGAAGTCGAGAAAGTCGGCGCCCTGCCATTCGGGCATCGCGGCGGTCACCGCCTCGCTCGCGTCGCGACCCTCGGCGCTGCGCCGGACGAAGCCGGTGCGCTGGAGCACGCGCAGCACATGGGTGTCGACGATCAGCACCGGCCGGTCGAGCGTGCTCGCATTGAGCGTCGCCGCCGCGACCTTGCGCCCCACGCCCGGCAGCCGCTCGAGCCAGCCCAGCGCTTCGCCGAGCGGGACGTCGGCGAGGAAGCGCAGGTCGAAGCCCTTGCGCTCCGCCGCGATCCGCCCGAGCGCGCCGATCAGATAGCGTGCCTTGTCCTCGGCATGGGTGACCGCATGGATCTGGCGCAGCACTTCGGCCGGCCCCGCCGCCAGCACCTGGCCGGGCGTGCCGAAGTGTGCGACCAGCCGGTCATAGGCGGCGAGCGACACCGGGTCCTTGGTCCGCCCGCTGATCAGCGACTTGACCAGCGCCCCGATCGGCGACCGGCGCGGCAGCGGGCCGGCGAGCACCCGCATCGGCTCCAGCGCTTGCTGCCAGCGCGCTATGTCGTCATGCCCGTAGAAGCCGAAGCCCGATTGCATGGCTGGCATGATAGAACATAATGAGAACAAGAACAATGGGGTGGCCCGCGCGTTGCCCCGTAAAACAGGAGGAGGAGACGATGCCGTTCACCGGAAGCTGCCACTGCGGCGCGATCGCCTATACGGTCGACGAGGATCCGCCCGGCCAGGCGATGGCGTGCAACTGCTCGATCTGCCGCCGCAAGGCGCCGCTCCATCATTTCACCACGCCGGACAAGTTCACGCTCCACACCCCGCGCGATGCGGTGGCGACCTATGAATTCAATCATCACGTCATCCAGCATCATTTCTGCAGCAATTGCGGCGTCGCGCCCTTTGCCGAAGGGCGGGGTCCCAACGGCCCGATGGTCGAGATCAACCTGCGCTGCGCCGACGGCCTGGATCTCGATGCGCTGAAGGTCCAGCGCTACGACGGCGCGAGCCGCTGAAGCTGGCCGGGGCGGCGGTGCGGTGGCATGGGGCTTCCATGCACATGCACCACGATCCCGCCGCCCCGGCCGCCGAGACGATCGGCTTCGACCAGTTCCTCGCCGTCGACATCCGCGTCGGCACGATCGTCGAGGCCGAGGCGTTTCCCGAGGCGCGCAAGCCGGCCTTCAAGCTGCTGATCGATTTCGGCCCGACGATCGGCCGCAAGCGCTCCTCGGCGCAGATCACCGAGCACTACACGCTCGAGCAGCTGCCGGGCATGCAGGTCGCCGCCGTGGTCAATTTCCCGCCGCGCCAGATCGGCAAGATGATGTCCGAGGTACTGACGCTCGGCTTCCCCGATGCCGAGGGCAGGGTGGTGCTGTTCCACCCCAGCGAGCGGGTGCCGGACGGGGGCCGGTTGTTCTGATCCGGTAGCGCTAACAAATCCGTTGAAACGAGCCGGACACAAGCATAGCCTCCCCGCAAAATAACGAGGGGAGGCATATATGACCAAGCGACTGGCGCTCGCCGCCATAGCCCTGGCAATTCCGGCCGGGCTCGCATTCGCACCGCTTGCCGCGCAGACGGCACCGGCGGAGCCCGAAGTCCTCAACAACGCCAATCCGGACAGTTTCCAGGTCTATGGCCTGCCGGGCGGCGCCAAGCCGCAATCGGTGAAGGACGCCAAGGTCCAGTTCGGCAAGGCGATCCGCGTCGAGACGCCGGGCGGCGGCAATCCCTGGAGCATCGGGGTCAATTCGCCGCTCCAGCTGGGAGTGAAGAAGGGCGACAAGATCGTGATCGCCTTCTACGCCCGGGTGCAGAAGCCGGCCGAGGGCGCCACCACCGCCGAGATCGCCAACGCTCAGATCCAGCTCGCGGCGGCACCCTATACCAGGCTCTTCGGCAACCCGGTGACGGTGGGTCTGGACTGGAAGCTCTACACTGCCGCCGGCCATGCCGACCGCGACTATGCCAAGGGCGAGCTCGCCGCCGCGCTCCACATCAACACCGCCAAGCAGACGCTCGACATCGGCGCGATGGCGGTGCTGAACTATGGGCAGAAGCCGTAGCTTCCAAACCCGCCCTCCAACCCCAAACCGTCATCCCCGCGCGGGCGGGGGTCCAGAGTCGCAAGCGGGACGGCAGAGAAACCCTGGATCCCCGCCTCCGCGGGGATGACGCATGAGGGTTACGCCCGCACCACCGTGACCAGATAGTTCAACGCCTCGCCGGTGCCGGTCACGAAGCCGCGCGCCGGCGAGAAGCCCAGGCCGGTGCGGTCGATCACCTTCAGGCCCGCGGCCGTCAGCAGTTCCTCCAGCTCCTCGGGGCGGAGGAACTTGTTCCAGTCGTGGGTGCCGGGCGGGATTGCGCCGGTGCCCTCGGCGAACGTGATCATCGCCAGGTGCGAGGCGAGCGTGCGATTGGGCGTCGAGAGGATCATCAGCGCGCCTTCGGCCAGCGCCCCCGCCAGCGCGCCGACGAACGCCGCCGGATCGGTGACGTGCTCGATCACTTCCATCGAGGTGACCAGGTCGAAGGTCCGGCCCGGCAGATCCTCGATGCCGCCGGCGATATACTCGATGGCGAGGCCGGTCGCGGCGGCATGGGCGCGAGCGGCGCCGATATTCTCGGGCGCGGCGTCGATACCGGTCATCTCTGCCCCAAGCCGGGCGAGCGGCTCGGCGAGCAGTCCGGCGCCGCAGCCGACATCGATCGCGGTCCTGCCCGCCAGCGGCGCGAAGCCGGCGGAATCGCCGCCCCAATGCGCGTCGATCGCGGCGCGGATATAGCCAAGCCGCGCCGGATTCAGCCGGTGGAGCATCGCCGAGCTACCCTTGGGATTCCACCAGTCCGCCGCCAGCTTGCCGAAATGCTCAGCTTCACGCGGGTCAATTGTTGCTTTGGTTGCGCTTGCCATGCGCCGCTCCTATCAGGACGCCCCATTATCGTCATCCCCGCCCAGGCGGGGACCAGGCCCGCAAAGCAGACAGGCTCTTTCCATGGCGCGTATCGTGATGAAGTTCGGCGGCACCTCGATGGCAGGCATCGAGCGCATCCGGAACGTTGCGAAGCGCGTCAAACGCGAATGGGACGCCGGCAACCAGGTCGCGGTGGTCGTCTCGGCGATGGCCGGCGAGACCGACCGGCTGGTCAATTTCTGCCGCGAGGCGAGCTCGCTCTACGATCCGCGCGAATATGACGTGGTCGTCTCGGCCGGCGAGCAGATCACCTCGGGCCTGCTCGCGGTCGCGCTGCAGGCGCTCGGCGTGCCGGCGCGCTCCTGGCTCGGCTCGCAGGTCGCGATCCATACCGATGCCGCCCATGCCAAGGCGCGGATCCAGACGATCGATTCCGCTGGGCTGGAAGAAGGCTGGGCGCGCGGCGAAGTCGCGGTGATCCCGGGCTTCCAGGGCGTCACCAACGACGGCAGCAACCGCGTCACCACGCTCGGCCGCGGCGGCTCGGACACCTCGGCGGTGGCGGTGGCGGCAGCGGTCAAGGCCGATCGCTGCGACATCTACACGGACGTCGACGGCGTCTACACCACCGATCCGCGCATCGTCCCCCGGGCCCGCAAGCTCAAGAAGGTGACGTACGAGGAGATGCTGGAGCTCGCCAGCGTCGGGGCCAAAGTGCTCCAGACGCGCTCGGTGGGCCTGGCGATGAAGGAACAAGTCCGCGTTCAGGTGCTGTCGTCGTTCACCGGCGACGATGCCCCGATGGCGGACACGCTGCCCGGAACGATGATCGTGGGCGAAGAGGAGATTCAGGACGTGGAAAGCCAGCTCATCACCGGCATCGCGCACGACAAGAACGAAGCGAAGATCACTCTCACCGCGGTGCCGGACAAGCCCGGCGCGGTGGCGTCGATCTTCAATCCGCTGGCCGCGGCCAACATCAACGTCGACATGATCATCCAGAACATCGCGCACCAGAGCGCGGGTTCGGCGAGCGCGACCGATGTGACCTTTACCGTGCCGGCGGCGGATCTCGCCCGCTCGATCGAGACGCTGAACCAGGCCAAGGCTGCGATCGGCTTCGCCGACCTGATCCAGGACACGCGCGTCGCCAAGATCTCGGTGGTCGGTGTCGGCATGCGCAGCCATGCGGGCGTGGCGGCGACGATGTTCAAGACGCTCGGCGAGCGCGGGATCAACATCCAGGCGATCACCACCTCGGAGATCAAGGTCTCGGTGCTGATCAACGAGGACGAGACCGAGCTCGCGGTGCGCATCCTCCACACCGCCTATGGCCTGGACGCGACGGACGAGGCCGCCTGAGCCTAGTTGAGGCTGGGGCCGGCAAGGAGCGCTGCGACTTCGCGGCGCTCCTGCGCACTCAGCTCCGGCCGCCAGATATCGAAGATCAGCACCACACGGTCCCGGTCGCTGCCGTTCCAGGCCTCATGCTCGATCGAATCGTCGAAGATCAGCAGCTTGCCGACTTCCCATTCGCGCACTTCGTTGCCGACGCGGAAGCCGCAGCCCGGCGGCACCACCAGCGGCAGATGGCAGGTGAGGCGGGTGTTGACCATGCCGGTATGCGGCGCGATGCGCGCGCCTGGGCGAAGCAGCGAGAACATGGCTGTCGGCGAATTGGCGATCCGCGGCTGGGGCGCGGACTGCACCGCCTCCCATGTGCGCGGGCAGCGCGCCACCGTCGCTTCGTCGATCCGGCCATTTTCGGACAGGAAGCGCGTGCTCCATTCGGCGCTGTCGAGAAGCGCGTTGTCGTCGACGCGCGGGCGATTGGGGTCCGACTGGATATAGGGACGGAAGCCCTCGAGGCCGTCGGCGAGAAGGCCGTTGAGTTCCTCGAGGATCGCGCCGGTGGCGGCCTCGATTGCAGGCACCCAGTCGAACTGGCTGGTGTCGAAATACTGGATCGGGGCCAGGCCGGGGAAATAATAACCGGTCGGAGCCTGGGGATAGATCTGCTTGCGCCCGGCCATGATCTCGAGCGATTCCCGGAAACGCGGGCTGCGCGCTTCCTCGGGAAAGCCGCGTGCGGCCAGGGTGGCCTCGCGCTCGGTCTCCGCCGCGCCGCTCGCCTTTTCCAGCTCGGCAGCGGCACGATGCAGCTCGCCGCGCAGCTCATCGGGCACCGTCTCGCCTTCCGCCAGGCGCAACGCGCTGGTGTAGAAGTCGAGCGCGCCCTTGCGATCGCCGGCGCGGGCGCGGCAATCGGCCTTCAATATGTGTCCGCGCACGGCGCGAGGCTCGATCGCGAGCAGCTGGTTGAGCGCTTCCTCTTCGACTGCGTCGTCGCTCGCCGGATCGGCGCGGCAGGCCATGGCGAGCAGCATCCAGATCTGGGCGTTGGCGCGGCCGGTGGCGGTAACGCGTTCGAGGAGCGCCCGGGCTTCGGCAGGGCGCCCGGCGCGATAGGAATCCATGCCCTGGCGGACGAGGGTGACCGCTTCTTCGTTGGAAAGCTGCATGGGGCCGACCTTACAAAGCTCGACGCGTGCGTCCAGAGGGGTGGCAGCCTGGTTGCAATGCGTCGCAACATGTGGCGCGATGCTGCCATGTTTCGGTCGTGGTGCCGCCGCGCCGCCATGGTTGGGGCGAAACCGTGATGATGTGGCTGCGCACCCGTCTCTTCGCTGATTCGGGGCTGCTGCGCAGGCGCGGCGCCGCGCTGCTCATCGCGCTCGTCATCGAGCTGCTGCTCCTGGCGCTGCTGCTCTTCTTCGTGCCGCCCCTGCCGGGGCGCAAGCACGGCAACAGCCTCAACACCTTCGGGATCGAGGCGTCGAAGGGCGAGGAAAGCCCCGACAAGAAGCCGGCCGAGAAGCAGGAGAAGAGAGCCGCGCGCGCGCAGAAGACGCAGGCCCAGGCGCAGACCCAGCCGCCGCCTCCGGTGCCCACGCCGATCGAAACGCCGGTGCCGGTCGGTCCGCCGACCTTCCTTAAGCTCAGCCGCAACGACTATCAGCAGGGCGACATCTCGAAGGTGCCCTCGCGTGCCGAGACCACCGACGGCGCGGCCACCGAAACGGCCGACGCCGGTGGTGGGGGCGGCTCGAACGACACGCCGACCGCGGGGCGCAAGGGCCGCAATGGCGAGACGCTCTACGTCGCCGAATGGTATCGCGAGCCGCGCAACGCCGAGCTCAATCCCTATATCAACCCGAACCGGGCGCGCTTTCCGGGCTACGGGCTGGTCGCCTGCCGGACGGTGGCGCGCTACAAGGTCGAGGATTGCTACGAACTCGAAGAGACGCGCGGCACCGGCTTTGCCGGATCGGTCCGCCAGGCCGCCTTCCAGTTCCTCGTCCGTCCGCCCCGGGTCGGCAAGAAGCCGATGGTCGGCGCATGGGTGATGATCCGCATCGACTATCGCCAGACCAATCGCCCGTCGGCGGACATCGCGCCCTCGGGTCCGGGAAGCCAGGAACCCTAGGCTCTCGGCGTGGCTTTGCTTGCAATGTAGGATTTCGCATGGTTGCGTCGAAGCATCGGGGCGTGCCCCGGTTGCTCTTTGACTGGTAGGAAATATAGGACCGGTCCGTTCGCTGGCCTGCGCAACAAGATTGCGAAAGTCGCGGGGGGCGCTTCGCTGCCCAGATGTCGGGACTTTTGTGACTTTCCGGCCGGCCCCCAGGCCCGCATTGTAGGATCGAACCGAGCCGCGAAAACCCGCTTCCGGCTTGTACTTCGTGTACTTTGGCGATTCGTGGGGGCCTTGCCGGGCAATGGCCTGGGCGGCTAGGCGAGGGGGATGACCAATGCATCTTCCGTCGGCGCAGAGCGCCTGGCCCGCCGCATGGCGCGCGGCTGCGAATTCCTGGGCACCGAGACCGCCATCCTGGGCGGCGCCATGTCCTGGGTGTCCGAGCGCAACCTCGTCGCCGCCATCTCCAACGCGGGCGGCTTCGGCGTGATCGCCTGCGGCGCGATGAGCCCAGAGCTGCTCGACAAGGAGATCGCCGGTACGAAGGCGCTCACGTCGAAGCCCTTCGGCGTCAACCTGATCACCATGCACCCCCAGCTCTTCGAGCTGATCGAAGTGTGCAAGAAGCACGATGTCGGCCATGTCGTGCTGGCGGGCGGCCTGCCGCCGGCGGGCGCGCTCGATGCGATCAAGGCGAACGGCGCCAAGCTGATCTGCTTCGCCCCCGCGCTCAGCCTCGCCAAGAAGCTGATCCGCAGCGGCGTCGATGCGCTGGTGGTCGAGGGCATGGAAGCCGGCGGCCATATCGGCCCGGTCTCGACCAGCGTGCTCGCCCAGGAGATCCTCCCCGAAGTCGCCGAGCAGGTTCCGGTCTTCGTCGCCGGCGGCATCGGCCGGGGCGAGGCGATCGCCGGCTATCTCGACATGGGCGCCGCCGGCGTCCAGCTCGGTACGCGCTTCGTCTGCGGCACCGAGAGCATCGCGCATCCGAACTTCAAGAAGGCGTTCATCCGCGCCTCGGCGCGCGACGCGATCGCCAGCGTCCAGATCGATCCGCGCCTGCCGGTGATCCCCGTCCGCGCGCTCAAGAATGCCGCGGGCGAGCTGTTCTCCGCCAAGCAGCGCGAAGTCGCCCAGCTGCTCGACGAGGGCAAGGTCGAGATGCTCGAGGCCCAGCTCCAGATCGAGCATTACTGGGCAGGGGCCCTGCGCCGCGCGGTGATCGATGGCGATGTCGAGCATGGCAGCGTGATGGCGGGCCAGTCGGTGGGCATGGTCTCGAAGGAAGAGCCGGTTGCCGACATCATCGCGACGCTGATGGCCGAGGCGGCCCACGCGCTGGAGAAGCGCGCGGCCTGAGGGCCCGCCCCGAAGCGGTGCGGCCTCGCCTTGCCTGGATGCCGGCGGCGTGAGACGCTGCCGGCATGGCAAGCCAGCATGTCTCGCCGCCCCGGCTGACCGCGCCCACCCGCGCGCTGTCGCTGCTTCTCGCCTTGTTCTTCGCCGCGCTGCCGCTGGCGGTGCTGCTCCGGGGCATCGCCGTGCAGCTGCTCCCCGTACCCGATGCGCCGAGCGCGCCGGTGACCGAGGTGCGGCTGATTCCCCTGCCGCCGCCAGCGACCATACTGCCGAAACGGGTCGATACGGTCGAGGCCGGGCCGATCGCGCCGGCGCCGATCGTGGCGGCCCCGGTCAGCCAGCCGGCCCCGTCGGTGGTGACGACGGCGCCCAGTGCCGGGCCGTCCGCCGGCAATGCCGTCCGTGCCGCGGAACCGGCCGCGCCGGTCGCCGCACCCGTGCCGCCGGCCCCGCCACAGCCCGCCCGCGAGAGCGGGGAGGGCAGGCTGTTCCCGGCGGTCTGGGCCGAGACGCCCAGCCAGCGCCTGCTCGGCAGGCACAATCCGCCGCGCGCCCGCTATGAGGGTGTCACCGGCAGCGCGCTGCTCGCCTGCCAGGTCCTGCCCAGCCAGCGTCTGGCCGATTGCAAGGTGCTGCGCGAGGCGCCCGAAGGCTATGGCTTCGGCAAGGCGGCGCTCGATGCATCGGCGGATTTCCGCGTGGTCCCGCCGATGCTCGATGGCCAGCTGGTGTCGCGGGGCCGGGTGGCGATCCCGGTGGGCTTCGCCAACCGCAAGCCCAACCGCGACTAGCGGCGCTCCTTCCAGAGCTGGTACAGTTCCTTGGCGCACTGGAAGGCAGTGGCCGCGGCAACGACGATCACCGCGATCTCCAGGCTCTTGTCGAGGCTCTCCTGGATGCGGGCGGCCTTCGCCGTGTCGGCCCCGACGACGGTGACGATCTGCCCGGCCTCGTGCAGGAGCTTGGCGATGAGCAGGGTTGCGGCGGTGGTGCCGAGGATCAGCACCGCGCGCATGACCTTCCAGCCCGGGCGCAGGAACCCGATCAGGCTCAGCGCGATCCTTGCCCAGACCAGCAGCGCCACCGGCCAGTAGAGCGTCGTCCAGACCTGCGCACCGGTGATGCGCACGCCGGCATCGTGCGGCACGAAGGGGAAGGTGAAGCCGCCCGCCCACCAGATCAGGAAGGCGATGCCGAAACCGACCTCGAACAGCGGCTCCCAGCGCTTGCGCGGCGGCAGGTCGAGGCGAAGCTTGCCGAGGTCGGGCAGCTCCTCCGGCTTCCATTTGGCGAGATAGGCGTCGAGCCAGCCGAGGCGCTCGATCACGGCGAAGGACAGGGTGACCAGCGCGGCATTGTAGAGCAGCGAGTGGACCAGCGCGCCCGATCCGTGCGCAACCGCGCGGGCGAGGTCGCCGGTCACCACGATCCCGCCGCCGATCTGCACCAGCTCGATCACCGCGACCACGGCGAGTACGACCTTGAGCACGAACCAGTAGAAGGGGAACACCTCCGCCCCGATCAATGCGCGCTGCTCGCCATATTGCCCCGCCACCGCGATCGGATGGCCGAACTCGCGCAGCAGCTGGCTGACCTCGTCACGGGTCAGCGCGCGGCCCAGGCTTTCCTCGCGATCCTCGATCCGTGCGGCGATCAGGTCGGCCAGCTCGGCGATGATGTCGTCGGCCTTGGCGGCGGGCAGGTTCCAGCGCACCGCGCCGAGATAGCGTTCGATGAGGTCCATCACTTGTCTCCCTGCGTCAGGCGGAGGATCGATTCCGAGATCGCGTTCCATTCGGCGAGCAATTGGCCGAGCACGTCGAGGCCGACCGGGGTGAGCCGGTAGAAGCGCTTGTTGCGCTTGGCCTCTTCGCGCCATTCGCTGGTGAGAAGCCCCTGCGCCTCGAGCCGGCGCAGCAGCGGGTAGAGCGCGCCTTCGTCGATCGGGAGCCCCGCTTCCTCCAGGCTGGTGCGCAGCGTGTAGCCATAGCGCTCCTCGCGCAGCGCCCCGAGCACCGCCAGCACCAGCGATCCGCGTCGCAGCTCGACGCGCAATTTCTCGAACAGGTCGTCTTCGACCGGCATCGTCCTGTGCCTCATATCGTGTATGACACATACTATGTAGCGCACAGTATAACGAAGCGCAAGAGGCACTGCCGATCGTTACGCAAGTGCTTGTAATTTGCGACGAATCGAAGCGGTAAACTTCTGATTCACAAGGATTCTTCAGGCCGGATTCAGTGCGATCGGCAATGCTGCAGGCAGGGGATTAGAGACCGGGGGGTTTCTTGCATGAAGACGTTGATCTGGGGCGCTGCGGCGCTCGTTGGAATCGTGTGCGCGCTGCCGGCGCATGCGCAATATCGTGGTGGCCAGGGGTTCGATCGGCCCTTGCCGCCGGCGGGTTCGGTACCGAACCAGCTGATCCCGGTGGTCGCCGCCGACGGCCGGTATGACACGGTCAATCACAACATCTCGCGCGACCAGACGGCCTGGCATGTGCGCGCGGCGCTTAATGTGGCGGCGCTTGGCTGCCGTGACGTGGCGGAGCGCGAGACGGTCGCGGCGTACAATGCGATGCTCGGCCGGCACCGGGCCTCGCTCGCCGCTGCCGATGCGGCGGTAAAGGGCCAGTACCGCGTCCGCTATGGCGCGGGCTGGGATTCGCGGCACGATCGCGACATGACGCGGGTGTACAATTTCTTCGCCCAGCCGCCGGCCCAGGCCGGCTTCTGCCGCGTCGCGCGCGACGTGCTGGCCGAGGCGGGGCGGGTCGCGCCCGAGCAGTTCGCGGCCTTCGCGGCCGATGCGCTGCCCCGGCTGGAGGCGCCCTTTACCGACTTCTACCGCGATTACGACGCATGGCGTGCCGCCGACCTCGCCTGGCGCGGGCAGCTGGCCAGCCTCCAGCGCTGAAAACATACGCAGACGTAACGGTTTGTGTTCGCCGGCGCATGGCGTGGGCGAACACAATCTGTTAGCGCCTTGCGCATGCCCGTTTCCGCAGCCGCCTCGGCCCGTGAGATACTGACCCGCCTTCACGACGTGATGGCGTCGCGCAATCCGGCGCAATCGAAGCTCAATTCGGTGGTCAACATCATCGGCGAGGCGCTCGATAGCGAAGTCTGCTCGATCTACCTGCTGCGCGAAGGGCTGCTCGAGCTGTTCGCCACCCGCGGCCTGGCGCAGGAAGCCGTCCATGTCACCAAGCTCGCGCTCGGCGAGGGCCTGGTCGGCACGATCGCGCAGAATGTCGAGACGCTGAACCTCGACGAGGCCGAGATGCACCCGGCCTTCGCCTATCGCCCGGAGACGGGGGAAGAGGCGTTCCACAGCTTTGCCGGCGTGCCGATCATCCGGCGCGAGCAGTCGGTGGGCGTGCTCGCCGTCCAGCATGCCGAATCGCGACGCTATGCCAGCGAGGAGATCGAGGCGTTGCAGACCGTGGCGATGGTGCTCAGCGAGCTGATCGCCAATGCCGACCTGATCGATCCGGCGAGTGCCGGCGGCTCGACCCGGCTCCAGTCGACCGCGCCCGAGCTCGGCCACGGCTTCAAGCTGGTCGACGGCATGGCCGCCGGCGTCGCGGTGTTCCACCAGCCGCGTATCGTCATCGAACACACCGTTGCCGAGGATACCGAGGCCGAGCGCCACCGCGTCTATGCCGCATTCGACAAGATGCGCGAGCAGATCGACCGGATGGCCAGCCAGGCCGAGTTCGGCGGCGGTGGCGAGCAGGACGAGATCCTCGCGACCTACAAGATGTTCGCCTATGACGAAGGCTGGTCGCGCCGGATCAACGAGGCGATCGATTCCGGCCTCACCGCCGAGGCGGCGATCGAGCGTGTCCAGCAGCGCACCCGCCAGCGCATGCGCGAGATCGACGATCCGTTGCTGCGCGACCGGATGCACGACCTGGAGGATCTCTCCAACCGGTTGCTCCGCATCGTCTCGGGCCAGCTCGGCACGGCGGCGCAAATGGGCCTGCGCCAGGATTCGATCCTGATCGCGCGCAATCTCGGTCCGGCCGAACTGCTCGAATATGACCGCCGGCGCCTGAAGGGCGTGGTGCTCGAGGAGGGCTCGCTCACCGCGCACGTCACCATCGTCGCGCGTGCCATGGGCGTGCCGGTGCTCGGCCGGGTCCGCAACATCCGCCAGCTGATCGCCGAGGGCGACATGCTGCTGCTCGACACGAGCGAGGAGAGCCTGTTCGTCCGCCCGACCCCGGCGATGCAGGAGGCGTTCGAGACCAAGCTCGAACTCAGCCAGAAGCGCCGCGCCGCCTTCGCCCAGATGCGCGGCGTCGCGCCGGTGACTGCGGACGGCCATCGGATCACGGTGATGGTCAATGCCGGCCTGCGCGACGATCTCGCCGCGCTCGACCTGACTGGCGCCGACGGCATCGGCCTGTTCCGCACCGAGTTCCAGTTCCTCGTGTCGGCCACTTTGCCCCAGCGCGAGATGCAGCGCCGGCTCTACAAGGACGTGCTGGATGCCGCCGGGGATCGCCCGGTCACCTTCCGCACCGTCGATATCGGTGGCGACAAGGCGCTGCCCTATCTCAACCATGACGAGGATGGCGAGGAAGAGAACCCCGCGATGGGCTGGCGGGCGCTCCGCCTCGCGCTCGATCGCGACGGTCTGATGAAGGCGCAGGCGCGCGCGCTGATCGAGGCGGGCGCGGGCCGCACGCTCAACATCATGTTCCCGATGGTCTCCGAGCCCTGGGAGTTCGATGCGGCGCGCGATCTGTTCGAGGCGCAGCGTGCCTGGCTCGCCGCGCGCGGACGCAAGATGCCGACCGAGATCCGCTATGGCGCGATGCTCGAAGTGCCGGCGCTGGCAGAGGTGCTCGACGTGCTGCTGCCGCGGCTCGACTTCCTGTCGATCGGTACCAACGACCTCACCCAGTTCCTCTTCGCCGCCGATCGTGCGCATCCCAAGCTGGCACTGCGCTACGACTGGCTGAGCCCGTCGATCCTGCGCTTCCTCAAGCGGGTGACGGCCCAGGCCCAGGCGGCGGGCGTGCCGGTGGGCGTCTGCGGCGAGATGGGCGGAAGGCCCCTGGAGGCCTTGGCGCTGCTCGGGCTCGGCATCGATCGCCTGTCGATCACGCCGGCGGCCGTGGGCCCGATCAAGGCGATGATCCGCTCGCTCGATCGCGCCGCGCTGGTGACGGCGATGTCCGCGATGCTCGCCGAGCCGGGCCGTTCGCTGCGGGAGGACCTGGAGGCCTGGGCAAGCGAACATTCCGTCGAACTGGCCTGATCTACCGGCAAAATAGCCCCTGTCGGCGTTGACAGGGGCGACGTGGTGAACGACAGCTTCAGCCGTGGCGGAAGCACCGGGCGCAACCCTTCCGCTACGGAGAGTATGGATGGAAGGCGAAGCCGCCGAAGACCCGAACCTGTTTCCCGCCACGGTGGGGGACAAGCTGCGTGCCGCGCGTGAGGCGCAGGGATTGGACCTTCCCGAGATCGCCGCGCGTACCCGGATTCCGCAACGCCATCTCGAAGCAATCGAGAAGGGCAATTATGCCGGGCTGCCTTCGATCACCTATGCGCTGGGCTTCGCCAAGGCCTATGCCCGCGCCGTCGGTGCCGACGAGGTGACGATCGCGCGCGAGCTGCGCGCCGAGCTGCACCACAATCCCGAGCGCGCCGCGCCGGTCCCCGCCTATGAGACCAGCGATCCGGCGCGCGTGCCGCCCCGCGGCCTGGCGATCTTCGGCGTGATCCTCGCGCTGGTGCTGATCGTTGGCGCTATCCTCTATTACGGCACTGATCTGTTCCGCGGCAGCGCGCCGGCGCCCGAGACGCTGGCGACCGAGGAGCCGGTGGCGAACACCGCCGACAACGGCACCGTCGCGAACAGCGTCGTGCCGGTTCCCGCCGGCGGCCAGGTCTCGCTGATCGCGCTCGACACCGTGTGGATCCGGGTGACCGACGCCAAGGGCACCAAGCTGGTCGAGCGCGAGCTCGCGCCGGGCGAGCGCTATGACGTGCCGGCCGATGCCGATCATCCGCGCATCCGCACCGGCGGGCCCGAGAAGATCCAGGTGACGCTCAACGGCTCGAACGTCGATCCGCTCGGCCGCGCCGGCACCACTGTCGATGTCGAAGTGAGCGCCGATGCGCTGCGCAACCGCAACCAGCCGGGTGCCGGCCCGATCGCCGGAGCCGCACCGACTGCCTCGGCGCCCGCCCGGCGCGAGCGGCCTACCGCGGCGCGTCTCTCGGTGCCGACGCCCACGCCGGACGAGACCTTACCTGCGACGAGCACTGGCAACAGCACGCCATAAGGATTTCCCCCGGGACTGGCGGGGAATGCCTCCTCCCGGTTATAGCTAAACTCTGTTCACCTTGTTTGACCTGCACCGGGGGGTGTGATCGATGCGTTTTCTTCTCGCTGCAACTGCAATGGCCGTCGTCTTCGGCGCCGCTGGCACCGCCCAGGCCCAGGATTCCGGCATCTCCGGCCGCGTCGACCGGCTGGAGCGCGAGATGCGCGCGGTGCAGCGCAAGGTGTTCCCGGGCGGCGCCGGCCAGACCGTCGAGCCGCAGATCACGCCCGAGGCCAACACCAATATCCCGGGCATCCCGTCCAGCTCGCCGCTCAACGACCTCACCAGCCGCGTCACCGCGCTCGAGGAGCAGCAGCGCACGCTCACCGGCCAGGTCGAGCAGGGCCAGTATCGCCTGCGCCAGCTCGAGGACGCCTTCGCTGCTTACAAGCGGCTGACCGACAACCGCCTCAAGACGCTCGAGGACCGCTCGACCGCCAATGCTGCGCTGGGCGGCGAGGACACGACCGTGCCGAGCGACACCGGCGGTGCGGCGATCCGTCCGCCTGCCCCGATCGGCACGCGTCCGACCATTCCGGCGCCGGGCGCGAGCACCACGCCCGCGAACACGCCCAAGCCCACCGGCACGCGTGCCCAGCAAGTCGCGGCGATCGAGAAGCCGGCGACGGGCGACCCGGCCGAGGACGGCTACACCTATGGTTTCCGCCTGTGGCAGGCCAAGCTCTATCCGGAAGCGCGCCGCGAGCTCGAAGCGGTGGCGACCAAGTACCCGACGCATCGCCGCGCCAGCTATTCGCAGAACCTGCTCGGCCGCGCCTATCTCGACAGCGGTGCGCCCAGCCTGGCGGCGGTGGCCTTTTACGAGAACTACAAGAAGAACCCCAAGGGCGAGCGCGCGCCCGACAGCCTCTATTATCTGGCCCAGGCGCTCATCAAGCTGAAGAAGCCGGCCAGCGAGGTCTGCAAGGTCTATACCGAGCTCGACCAGCTCTATGGCGACAAGCTGTCGACCGAGATGAAGGCCGGTGTGGTCGAGGGCCGTGCAAGTCAGAAGTGCAAGTGACCGGCTGACGCTCGACCCCGAAGTGGTCGAGCGCTTCCGGCGCGACTGCGCGGGGCTCCTCGGCGCCGCACCATCCTCCGAACGCAAGCTCGCGCTCGCCGTGTCCGGCGGGCCCGACAGCCTCGCGCTGCTGCTCCTCGCCCATAATGCCTGGCCTGGCACGGTGATCGCCGCGACGGTCGATCACGGCCTGCGCCCCGAAGCGGCGGAGGAGGCGACTCTGGTCCGTCGCCTGTGCAACCAGCTCGACGTGCCGCACGAGACGCTGGCGGGCAGCGTCCCCGTTGCCGGCAATCTCCAGCAGGGGGCACGGGCGCTGCGCTATGCGCTGCTCGCCGACTGGGCGATCGGCCGCGCCGCCTGGGTCGCCACCGCGCACCAGCAGGATGACGTCGCCGAGACCTTCCTGATGCGCGCGCGTCGTGGTGCGGGGGTCGGCGGTCTCGCGGCGATGGCCGCCTCGCGGCCGCTCGGCCCGGTCATGCTGATCCGCCCGCTGCTCGGCTGGACCCGTACGGAGCTGGAGGAACTGGTCGCCGCTGCCGGCATCGCCCCCGTCCGCGATCCCTCCAATGCCGATCCGCGCTTCGACCGCGCCCGCATTCGCGCGCTGCTCGCCGAGGCCGGGGACCTGCCCGCCGATCGCCTGGCCCTGGCCGCCGCCAATCTGCGCGATGCCGAGGATGCGCTGGCCTGGGCCGCCGAACGCGAATGGCAGGCGCGGGCCACGATCACGCCGAAGGAGGTGACGATCGACCCTGCCGGCCTGCCCCGCGAATTGCGCCGCCGCCTCGCCGAGCGCGCCGTCGCCACCGTCCGCGCCGCGCACGGCCTTGGGCCGGACTGGCGCGAGACCGGGCTCGAACCGCTGCTCGCCGCGCTCGATGCCGGGGGCACCGGTACGATTGCGGAAGTGATGGCGAGAACCAAAGCCGCTATCTGGCGTTTCGAACTGGCGCCACCCCGTCGATCACACTGATCGACGCTGTTCCATTGCCATTAACTTGGCCGTGCCTATCTTGGTGCGTGAAAGGTACCGATTCCGCATGAGCGACAACGACAAGCAGCAGCAGGGTCCCGAGAATGGGGGCAACCCCTGGATGAAGAGCCTGCTGATCTGGGTGGGCATCCTGGCTGCGCTCGCCCTTTTCGTGACGATGTTCGACAATCGCAACGCGCCGGCGACGGGCGATGCGATCTCCTATTCGCAGTTCATCGCCAAGGTGAACAATGGCGAGGTGAAGTCGGTCAACATCGCCCGCGGCACCGGCGTGGTGACGGGCAGCTTCACCAACGACAGCAAGTTCCGCACGAACGCACCCGAGGATCCCCAGATGATCCGCAACCTGCTCGACAAGAACGTGCAGGTCACTGCGCGTGCCGAGGAGACGCCGTCGATCTGGTTCTACCTGCTCTATCAGTCGCTGCCGTTCCTGCTGATGCTCGGCATCGCCTTCTTCGTGATCCGCCAGATGCAGAAGGGCTCGGGATCGGGCGCGATGGGCTTCGGCAAGTCGCGGGCGCGCCTGCTGACCCAGAAGGAAGGCAAGGTCACCTTCGACGACGTCGCGGGCATCGACGAGGCGCGCGAGGAGCTGCAGGAGATCGTCGAGTTCCTCAAGGACCCGACCAAGTTCGCCCGTCTCGGCGGCAAGATCCCCAAGGGTGCGCTGCTGGTCGGCTCGCCCGGCACCGGCAAGACGCTGCTCGCCCGCGCAATCGCGGGTGAGGCGGGCGTGCCCTTCTTCACCATTTCGGGCTCGGACTTCGTCGAGATGTTCGTCGGCGTCGGCGCGAGCCGTGTCCGTGACATGTTCGAGCAGGCCAAGAAGTCGGCGCCGTGCATCGTCTTCATCGACGAGATCGACGCCGTCGGTCGTTCGCGTGGTGCCGGCCTCGGCAACCAGAATGACGAGCGCGAGCAGACGCTCAACCAGCTGCTCGTCGAGATGGACGGCTTCGAGGCGAACGAAGGCATCATCATCATCGCGGCGACCAACCGCCCCGACGTGCTCGATCCCGCGCTGCTGCGTCCGGGCCGCTTCGACCGCCAGGTCCAGGTGCCCCGTCCGGACATCGAAGGCCGCGTGAAGATCCTCCAGGTTCACATGAAGAAGGTGCCGCTGGCGCCCGACGTCGAGCCGCGGGTGATCGCGCGCGGCACGCCGGGTTTCTCGGGTGCCGATCTCGCCAACCTGGTCAACGAGGCCGCCCTGCTCGCCGCTCGCCGCGGCAAGCGGCTGGTCGCCGCGCAGGAATTCGACGATGCGCGCGACAAGGTGCTGATGGGCGCCGAGCGCCGCTCGATGGTGATGACCGACGACGAGAAGCGGATGACCGCCTATCACGAAGCCGGCCATGCCCTGGTCTTCGCGCACGAGCCGACCGCCGATCCGATCCACAAGGCGACGATCATCCCGCGCGGCTTCGCGCTCGGCATGGTCCAGCCGCTGCCGGAGCGGGACAGCTACAGCTATCACCGCGACAAGATGCACGCCGATATCGCCGTGGCGTTCGGCGGCCGCATCGCCGAGGAGCTGATCTTCGGCTACGACAAGGTCTCGTCGGGTGCCTCGAACGACATCATGCAGGCGACGCGTCTCGCCCGCGCGATGGTCACCAAGTGGGGCCTGTCGGACAATGTCGGCCCGCTCGACTTCTCGGAGAGCGACGAGGCCTATGGCTATTCGATGGCGCGCTCCAAGCCGATGTCGGACGAGACCGCGCGGCTGATCGACAGCGAAGTGAAGGCGTTCGTCGAGCGCGGCCTCGGCCGTGCCCGCCAGCTGCTCACCGACCATATCGACCAGCTCCACACCATCGCCCAGGCGCTGCTCGAGTACGAGACGCTCACCGGCGAGGAGATCAAGCGGCTGCTCGCCGGCGAGGATCTGGGCCGCGAGGACCCGGGCACGACGGCGCGCCCGGCGGCAGTGGCGGGGACTTCGATCCCCAAGATCCGCAAGCCCAAGGGTCCGTTCGGACAGCCGACGCCCCAGGGCGCCTGATCCGGTCCCAAGCGAATGAAAAGGCCCTCTCCCGAGCAATCGGGGGAGGGTTTTTCGTTGGGGGGCTGCAATCCTCCCCCGCCAGGGGGAGGGGGACCAGCGAAGCTGGTGGAGGGGGAGGTAAGCAGCCAACTATCGGTTCGCTCGCCTCCCCCTCCGTCACGCTTCGCGTGCCACCTCCCCCTGGCGGGGGAGGATTGAAAGCGCTGCAACCTAACCCAGCGCCTTCGCCGCGCCCTTCAGGTCCTCGACGAAGGCGGCGAACTCCTCCTCGGCCCTCGACTTGTCCGGCATCCGCAACAGGAAGCTCGGGTGGATCGTCACCCAGCCCAGGCCACCCTCGGGCAGCTCGATCGCCCGGCCCCGCATTGCCGTGATCGTCACGGCCTTGCCGAGCAATTGCCGCGCGGCGGTGGCGCCCATCGCCACGGTCATCTCCGGCTTCACCAGCAGCCGCTCCTGCTCGTACCACCAGCGGCACGCCTGGACCTCGCCCGCATCGGGCCTGCTATGGATGCGCCGCTTGCCGCGCGGCTCGAACTTGAAGTGCTTTACGGCATTGGTGACATAGACGGTGTCGCGGTCGATCTGCGCCTCGGCCATGGCGCGGTCGAACATCTCGCCGGCCGGCCCGACGAAAGGACGACCGGCCAGGTCCTCCTGGTCGCCCGGCTGCTCTCCGATGATCATCATCCGCGCATCGACCGGCCCTTCGCCGAACACGGTCTGCGTCGCGTGCCGGTACAGGTCGCACCGCGTGCAGTGCGCCGCCTCGTCGCGCAGCGCCTGCCAGGCACCCTCGATATTCCCGCCCGGCCGGGCCTGTGCCGTCGCCACCATCGCCGTCTCCCGCTGGCGCGCAGTTGCGACCAGCTCCTTGACCAACGCGGTCTCGGGCATGTTTTTCCAGTATTTGCGCGGCATCTCCTTGCGCATCATGCCGGTCTTCAGTCGGGCCGGGTTGAAGATCGACGCGTAATAGGTCTTCCAGATCTCCTCGACCGGATCGCCGCCCGGCGCGTCGCCGCGCGTGGCGCCGGGGCCTTCGGTCAGCGTCTCGGTATCCCAGTGGAGCGTCAGCTCGGGGGTTAGGATCGACCAGCGCATGCTGGTGAAGCGCTCGACGAAGAAGCGGGCATTGGCGCGGACGATGTGGTGCTCCGGCTCGAACCAGGCGACATAGCGCGTGTTCGGCTCGCCGGTGCCGGGGAAGGGCGATGCGTCCTGGACTTCGCGGAAGCGGACAAAGGCGCGCATCTTGTGGATGTCCTGGCGCACGGCACGGGCCATGCCCTCCAGGCGGCGGACGAGCGGATCGGCCTGGTCGGCAACGCGGTGCGGATCGCCTGCGAGCAGCGTGTAGAGCAGGGCGAAGCGCTCGGGATCGCTGTGGAGGATTGCCGACTGGGCGAGGTCGAGAAAGGCGCGGGGGACCTTGAGCGCGCGGGCGGCGGGCAGCACGACCGCTTCGTCGGCGAAAAGGTCGGTAGCGTGCGTCCCGACCTGCCAGAGGATCTCGGATGCCGGCACGCCTGCCTGGGCGAGCCCCCGCGCAGCGTTGCGCCAGCCTTCGAAATCGTCCTCACCTGCCAGACTTACGACGCGCACACCCACTCCCAGCCGTCATCCCGGCTTTCGCCGGGATGACGATCCTTAACGCTTGTCGCCGGATTTCGGCATCGATTCGATCCATTGGCGGACCAGCGCAACGCCTTCCTTGTGGACGGTGGCGCGGCCGAGCTCGGGCATGGCGATGCCGGGGTCGGTCGATTCCATCCGGTAGAGCAGGATCGAGGCCTGGGGATCGCCGGGGACGATGTCGAAGTCGCGGGTGCCGGCGCCGCGACCGGCGGCGGTGGGTCGCTTGAACAGCCCGCGCTGCTCGGGATCGGTGCGGGCGAGGTCGAGGAACAGGCCCGAATTGGACGCCGCGCCCTGCGGATTGTGGCAATGCGCGCAGTTGATCTCCAGCCAGGCCCGGGCACGGTGGTCGATCGGCGCGGCCGTGTCGTCCCAGCGGGCGACCTTCGGGGCATCGGCGGGCAGCCGGTCGAGCATCCCGGCGGCCAGCAATTTCTCCAGCTGGCCGCCATGGTTGAGATAGCGGGCCTTGATGCCGATCGGGGTCACCTGCCCGGCCAGGCCATGACAGTCCTTGCACTGGTTCTGGTTCGGCACGGCGTAGGAGATGCCGTGCTGCGTGCCGGAAGGATCGGTGAAGCGCACCGGGATGCGGGTGCCGGCGCGCCTGATATCGGCATCGGTCCCATCCGCGTTCCAGACATAGGGGATCGGCACCCAGCCGCTCGCGCGGTGGAGCAGGACGCGGGTCTCGAGCGGCTTGAACGCGCCGCCCGTCCGGTAGCCGAAGGTCTTGATCAGCGCGGCGCCGACGGGAAGGTCGAGCGGCTTGTCCGGGTCGTACTTCGCCTGGGTGCCGGCAGGGAGGTAGAGGTAACGCTCCTTCTCGGCATAGTCGGAGAAGAGCGGTGTCTCGAGATCGTAGCGCATCAGCCGCTGGGCCGGCGCGCGGGTCTTCAGGTCGGTGAAGAAGCCATAGTCGGAGAGATGGGCGGGCCAGCCTTCGGCGGTGATCGCGGCATTGTTCACACCGGCCGGGCGGCCGAGCAGCGCGGCGGCGAACAAGGCGGCCGCGCCGAGCAGCGCCTTCATTTGGCGGCGGCCTCCATCGCCGGCGGCAGCTTGAAGGTCTGCCAGGGCGGCGGAATCTCGTCCGCGAGCTTGATCAGCTGGGGCTTGGCAGTCTCGATCCCCGCGCCGAGCGCGAGGCCGAGGGTCAGCACCGGCCCGTCATTGCCGGTCAGCTTGACCTGGTCGCCGCCGGTGCCGTCCCAGAAGACCGGCGGCAGCGTGCCGCCCAGTGCGGCGGCGAGCTCCTTGCCGCCCGGCATGGCGGGCGCGAAGCCGGCGCGGCCATGCTTGTTGCCGGCCAGGCGGATGTTGCGCGGATAGGGGTCATAGCCCTTGTCCTCGAAAGGCTGGCGATAGGCGACGACCATGATGTTGGCGGTGCCGTTGCCGCTCAATTCGTTGTCCCGCACGTCGACGTCGTTCTCGGCCATCACCAGCACCCCGGTGCCGGTCGGCACGGTGGCGACGGTGTTGCCGGGCGGCGCGAAATTGGGGGTGTCGTTGTCGCGCACCTTGTTGCCCGAGACGGTTACCCAGCCCTTGCCCCGTCGCGGCAGCGCCGGCAGGTCGAACACCAGGATGCCGCCGGTATTGTGGGTGGCGAGGTTGTTGATCACCTCGGCCAGGCCGCTATTCTCGATCTCGATCCCGGCGACATTGTACATCGCGGTCGAGTTGCGGACGATGATCCGGTTCGACTGGCCGACATAGATGCCCGCGTCCGACGCGCCCTTCACCGTGACGCCGTCGATCAGCACGTCCTCGCTCTCGACCGGATAGACGCCGTACGCGCCGTTGCTGGCCTTGGGGCCGCCGGTCCATTCGACGCGGACATTCTTGTAGACGATCCGGTCGGCGCCCTTCGACTTGATGCCGTCGCCCTTCGAATCCTCCACTGCGAAGTCGCGCAGCACCACGTCATCGGAGGTGACCAGCAGTCCTTCGCCGGCGCCCAGCTGGCCCTTGAAGCTGAGCACGGTCTTGAGCGGGCCGGCGCCGCGCACCGTCACGCCGTTCACATCGAGGCTGAGCCCGTCGGTCAGCTCGAAGCGGCCGGCGCCGATGCGGACGGTGTCGCCGGGCTTGGCATCGAGCAGCGCGGTCTGCAGCCGCTCCTGGGCGCCCGGCCCCGCCTCGACGAGGATGTCCTTCGCCATCGCCGGAGCCGCGGCGAGCAATACGGCAAGCGCACAGAATCGAAGCATCCCTCTCTCCCTATTTGCGTATTTTTGAAGGATGATACGCCGGTCGAGGGAAATTGACAGTCCTGTCAGTTAGGCCGGCTCGGGCTGGTGGCAGACGAACTCGATCAGCCGGCCATCGGGGTCGCGGAGATAGCCGGCATAATAGTTCGGATGGATGTGCGGGGCGAGCGCGGGGGCACGGTCGAGGACATGGCCGGCGGCGCGCCCGGCGGCATAGATGCGGTCGACCGTGGCGCGGTCCGGGGCGGTGAACGCGAAGTGCAGGTCCGACGGCGTCTCGGCCTCGACCAGGAACAGGTCGAGCGCGGTTTCGTTGCCGAAGCCCTTGGCGGGGCCATCGACCTTCTGGCTATAGCCAAGCGGTGCCAGGGCGTCGGCGTAGAAGATCAGGCTCTCGGCCAGGCGGGCGGTACGGATCTCGATATGATCGATCATGACGGTCTCCTTCCTGGCAGGAGATAGGGCGCCGATCGCACCGCATTCCGGCAAAGGCGTGGGCGGAATCGCCGGATTTCGGCGCATTTGCGCGCTAGAGTGACGGCGATGTCCCGTTCCGATCTAGACCGCTTCGACCGCAAGCTCCTCATCCTGGTCCAGCGCGATGCCGGCCAGACCGCCGATGCGCTGGCCGAGCAGGTCGGGCTGTCGGCTTCGGCGGTGCTGCGCCGGCTCAAGCGGCTGCGCGAGACCGGCGTGATCCTGGGCGAGATCGCCGTGGTCGATCCGCTCAAGACGGGGAAGCCGAACTTCTTCCTGGCGGCGCTGGAGATCGAGCGCGAACGGCCCGAGCTGATTGCCCGGCTCCGCCAGTGGATGGCGGTCGAGGAGCAGATCCAGCAGGTCTATTACGTCACGGGCACCGCCGATTTCGTGCTGGTCGTCGTCGCGCCCGATGTCGGCGCCTATGACGCGCTGATGAGCCGGCTGATGGCCGACAATCCGAACGTGCGCCGCTTCACCACCAATGTCGCGCTGGGCGTAGGCAAGCGCGGGCTGTTCGTGCCGATACCCGACTAGGCGGCGAACAGCTCCAGCTGCTCGCGCTTCGGCGCTACCAGCGCGCGCAGATCGTCGCGGTCGGACAGCGCGACCGGGCGCCAGTCCTCGGCGATCAGGAACGGGCGGACCTTGGCGATCGATGCGGTCAGGCGGGCCACGTCGTCGAGCCGCAGGCGGCGCAGGCGGCGGGTGGCGAGGATCGCGTCCACCGCCTTGAGCCCCAGCCCCGGCACGCGCAGCAGCGCCTCGCGCGGGGCGCGGTTGACGTCGACCGGGAAGCGCTCGCGGAACTTGAGCGCCCAGGCGAGCTTGGGATCGATGTCGAGCGGCAGCATGCCCGTCGGGTCCGCCGCCTCGGCGACTTCCTTCGGCTGATATTCGTAGAAGCGCATCAGCCAGTCGGACTGGTAGAGCCGGTGCTCGCGCATCAGCGGCGGGCGCTTGAGCGGCAGCACCGCGCTGGCATCGGGGATCGGGCTGAACGCCGAATAATAGACGCGGCGCAGCTGGAACTTCGCATAGAGCCCGGAGGCGCGCGCGATGATGTCGCCATCGGTGGCGGCATCGGCGCCGACGATCATCTGGGTCGACTGGCCGGCGGGCGCGAATTTCGGCGCCGACTTGTAGCGCTTGCCGGCATCCGCCGTGTCGTCGATCGCGGCGCGCACGTCCCGCATCGCGCCTTCGATCCGGCCTGCCGATTTCTCGGGCGCGAGCCGGGTGAGGCCGGCAATGGTGGGCAACTCGACATTGATCGAGACGCGGTCGGCATGGAGCCCGGCCTGGCGGACCAGCTCGGGATCGGCATCGGGGATGGTCTTGAGGTGAATATAGCCGCGGAAATCATGCTCCTCGCGCAGCAGCCGCGCGACGCGGACGATCTGCTCCATCGTATAGTCCGACGAGCGGATGATCCCCGAGGAGAGGAACAGCCCCTCGATATAGTTGCGCCGGTAGAAGCTCAGCGTGAGCTCGACGACTTCCTCGGGCGTGAACCGCGCGCGGCGGACGTTCGAGCTCTTGCGGTTGATGCAATAATGGCAGTCGAAGATGCAGCTGTTGGTCAGCAGGATCTTGAGGAGCGAGATGCAGCGGCCATCGGGCGCATAGGCGTGGCAGATGCCCATCCCCTCGGTCGAGCCGAGCCCGCCCTTGGCGCCGCTCGCCGCATTGCGCTTGGTGGTGCCGGAAGAGGCGCAGCTCGCGTCGTACTTGGCGGCATCGGCCAGGATGGCGAGCTTCGCGCGGAGATCGAGCTGCGACATATGTTCCTTCTATGTTCCTGATATTGCAGTGTCCAGAGGGTTGTGGGAAGGGCGCGACGAAGGGAGCGCGGAATGCGGCTGAAGATCGACCGGCAATTCAGGATTCTGCTGATCGGCCTGGCGGTCACCTGCCTGCTCGGCTTCGGCTTCAAGCAGCATTGCATGCCGGGCGGCTGGACCGATTCCGAGCAGTACATCACCGGCTGCTACAGCGACGCGGTGCCCTTCTGGGGGGCGCGCCACATCGACAAGGGCAGGATTCCCTATCTCCAGACGCCGATCGAATATCCGGTGCTGACCGGCGCCGCGATCTGGGTGGAAGGCGCCGCCACGCACCTGATCTTCGGCCGATACGCCAATGACGCCAAGTTCCTGGGCGTGGTGACGGCCGTGAACATCGCGCTCGCCTTCGCCGTGCTGGCGATGTTCTGGCGCGCCGGCATAGACCGCAGGCGGCTCTGGTGGTGGGCGGCGGCGCCCCCGCTCGTCCTCTATGTCGGGCACAACTGGGACATGATCGCAGTGACGCTGGCGGTCTGGGCGATGCTGCTCGCGCGCGAGAACCGGCTGGTCCGCGCCGCTGCCGCCGCGGGGCTGGGTGTGGCCGCCAAGCTGTTCCCGGTGGTGATGCTGCCGCTGATCGGGCTGTCGGCACTGTTCGAGCGCGGCAAGTCCTGGACCCTGTGCATCCGCCGTGCCGCATGGGTGACGCTGGCGGCAATCGGCGCCTGGACGGCAGTGAACCTGCCGATCGCGCTGATCGCGCCCCATAACTGGAGCGAGTTCTACCTTTTCTCCCAGTCCCGCAGCGGCACCACCGCGGGCAGCTGGGACGTGCTCGGCAATATGGGCTGGCTGCCGCTCAGCATCGAGGAGAAGAATCTCTACGCCGCGCTCGCCTTCGCCGTCGGCGGGGCGGCGATCCTCGCTCTGGGCTGGCGGCGCCACCACAGCCGGCTCTGGCTGCTGTCCACCCCGCTGCTCGCCTGGTTCATGCTGACCAACAAGGTCTATTCGCCGCAATTCGACCTGTGGCTGTGGCCGTTGCTGGTGATGACCGCGCCGCGCCTCTGGCCGGTCGCGCTGTTCGCGGTGACCGGGACGATCGCCTATTTCGCCGAATTCTGGTTCTTCGCCGGCGTGGACGGGGCCTGGCCGGCGGCCAACACGACCGACATCGCCTGGGCGGCAATCGCCCGGGCGCTGGTGATGCTGTGGATCATCACCGATTGCGTGCGCCGCGAACCGCCGGCGTGGGTCGGCGGCCGGCAGGCGCGGGAGTGAGTCGTCAAATTCCTCCCCCGCTTCGCGAGGGAGGATCTGATCAAGGCAAGGGCAGGTTGGTCTCGGCCTTCTTGCGCGCGCGCGTCTCGGCGCGGGCGGCAGTCGCCTGGCGGACGAAGCAGCCGGTGCCGCCACCGGCGCCGGTGGTCGAGCAGCTGCCCGTGCCGAAATTGCCCGAGGTCATCGCGTCCTCCGAGCGCACCGCCCAGCTCTCGGTCTTTTGCGGCGGGCCGCCCTGCTCGCGCAGGTTGGTCGGGATGCGGTAGCGCTCCGCCTCGTCGAGGCGCTTGCAGACCACGATCTCCTCGCCGTTCGAGTTGGTCGGGCACTTGTCGTTGCCATAGATCACCAGCACGCCGTTCTGGGCTGCGTTCTGGGCCTGTGCCGCCACGGGCATCAGCATCGGAATGGCGGCGAGCGCGCCTGCGATCACGATACGCTTCAACATCGGCCTTACTCCTCTGGCGCCGTGCATCGGGGAAAACGGCTGAACCTGGGCTTTATATCCGTTTCGACAGCGCAATGGCAGCCCGGCATCCCGCCCGGATCAAGCCGGACATCAGCGGATAGGCCGGGGCCTGCTCGGCGCCGTGCGCAAGTGCGGTATCGCGATGCTCGAGCTCCTCGTCGCGGAACTTCGCCACTGCCTCGCTGAGCTCCGGATCGCCGGCGCCCAGTTCCTCCAGCTGCTGCTGGTAGTGCAGGTCGATCTCGGTCTCGATCGCGGCGGTGCAGGCCATCGCCGCCTCCGGGCCGATCGCGGCGGTCGCCGCGCCCAGCGCGAAGCCGGCAACATCCCAGAAGGGCTGCAGCGCCGTCGGGCGCACGCCGCGCCTGGCGATCATCGAATCGAAAAAGGCGCGGTGGCGCTCTTCCTGGCTCGCCATGCCGGCGATCATCCGCGCCATCGGCGTACGATCGCCCATCACCGCCAGCTGCCCGGCATAGATGCGCGTCGCGCCATATTCGCCCGCCTGGTCGACGCGGACCATCGAGGCCGTCCCCTCGCGCCGATCGCCGGGCTTCCAGCTCATGCGCGGCCCTTCCGCAGCGCCAGCGCAGCGATGACCGCCGCGCCGGTGAGCGAGAAGATCGCGTTGAACCCGGCCAGGCTGATGCCGAACAGCGTCCATTGCGGCACGTCGCAGCGGATCAGCGGGCGGCGCAGCGCATCGTTGAGCATCTCCAGCGGATTGCTGCCATGGACCTGGGCGGTGCAGGCGGTGATGCCCTGCCACCATTTATACTCGACGCCGGCATGGAACACGCCGATGCCGCCGCTGACCGCCACGGCAAGGGCGGCGAGCAGCACCAGTCCGAGCCGGGCCCGGCGATCCTTCACCAGGAAGGCGGAGAGCGCGATCAGGATCGCGACATAGTGCGGATAGCGCTGCCACCAGCACATCTCGCACGGCACCAGCCCGAACAACTCGGTGGTGTGCGCCCCGCCGACCAGGGCGAGGGGCAGCAGGAGCGCGAGCCAGCGCGCGGCGCAAAGACTGTCGAACCGCATCGCTTACTTGCTCTTCGTCGCGGCGACCTGGGTCTTGGGACCGAGGCGCGAGAGGGTCTGCAGGGCGTAGGAGAGCTGGAAGTCGTCCACGCCTTCCTTCTTCAGCTGCTCGGCCGTCTTGGCGAAGCGCGGATCGGTGCGGGCGTCGTCCTCGAGCACCGAATCATCGACCTTGTCGTTGTTGATCAGGTGGGCCCGCAAATCCGCCTCGCGGATCGACGGACGGGTCTTGTAGTCGGGATCGGTGAGCTGCGGCACGAGCAGGTCGGGTTTGATGCCGCCTTCCTGCACCGAGCGGCCCGACGGCGTGTAATAGCGCGCGGTGGTCAGGCGCAGCGCGGCGCGCGCGCCCATCGGCAGGATCGACTGGACCGAGCCCTTGCCGAAGCTGCGCACGCCCATGACGAGCGCGCGGTGATGGTCCTGCAGCGCGCCGGCGACGATCTCCGAAGCCGAAGCGGTGCCGGCGTCGATCAGCACGACCACCGGCAGGCCCTTGGCGAGGTCGCCCGGGATCGAGTTGATGCCGGGCTCGTTCACATCGGCGTACCAGCGCTCGATATCGGTCTTCTCGCGGCCGCGCTGCGAGACGATCTCGCCGTGCGACAGAAACACGTCCGAGACTTCGATCGCCTGCGACAGGAGCCCGCCGCCATTCTCGCGCAGGTCGACGATATAGCCGAGCGGCTTGTGGCCGAGCTTCTTGTCGATCTCGGCGATCGCCTTGACCGTGTCCGCGCCGGTCTGGGCGGTGAAGGTGTTGATGTTGATGATGCCGACGCCGTCCTTGACCTCCCACTTCACCGGCTTCTGCACGATGATCTCGCGCTTCATCGAGAAGGTGAGCGGCTTGTCGGCGCCCGGGCGGATCACGGTGAGCGTCACCGGCGTGCCCGGCTTGCCGCGCATCTGCTCGATCGCCTCGTCCAGGCTGCCGCCGACGATGAACTTGCCGTCGATATGGGTGATGAAGTCGCCCGACTTCATGCCGGCGCGCGCCGCCGGCGTGTCCTCGGTGGGGGCGACGACCTTCACCGCGCCGTCCTGCTGGGTGACGGTCAGGCCCAGCCCGCCATAATTGCCGTCGGTCTGGATCTTGAGATTGTCGTAGTCGAGCCCGTCGGCGAAGCTGCTGTGCGGATCGAGCGCGGCGAGCATGCCCTGGATCGCGCCCTTCATCAGCGTGGCGTCGTCGACCTTGTCGACGTAGTTCGCCTTCACCTGGCTGTAGACTTCCATGAAGGTGTCGAGCTCCTTGAAGCTCGACGTATCGACGCCGGCCATCGCGCCAGAGGCGACGGGAACGAGCGCCAGCGCGCCGACGGCGGCAGTGACCTGAAGGAACGAACGGAGCATCAACAACTACTTTCCGGAAACGCGTTCGACAGACAATCTAGGACGGGATCGCGGCAATTGCACGGCAGATTCAGCCGAGCAGCCGCGCCAGGTCCATGGGTTCGCCGCGGCGGCGCAGCTCGACGGTGATCCGCGGCGCCTCGCTCGCCGGCGCGCGGCCGATGCGATCGCCCTGGACAACCTGCTGGCCGACCCGGACGGCGATGGCGCCCAGCCCGGTGATCGAGCTGGTCCAGCCATTGCCGTGATCGATGATGACGACGCCGCCATAGTCGCGGAATGGTCCGGCGAATAGGATGCGGCCGGCGGTGGGGGCGACGGCGTCGGCATTGGCGGCGCAGGCGAGAGTGACGCCGCGGGCGCGCACCCCGGTGGGGGAAAGCTCGCCCATGCCGGTGACCACCGATCCCGCGACCGGCAGGACATAGGGCGCGCCGCCCCGGCGCCCGCCGGCGGCGACGGCGCTGCCGGGGCGCGGCAGCGGGCCGGGCAGGGCGGCGAGATCGGCCTGGATCTCGGCCGCCTCGCCGCTGGTCTCGATCTGGTCGACGATCTCGCGGGCGCGCTCCCCCAAGGCGATCGCGCGGTCCGATTCGACCAGCGCACTGGAGGCGAGCTGGGCCGATCGGGCACGGTGCTCGGCCTCGAGCTTGACGAGCCCGATCCGCTCCTGCTCGATCCGCTGGCGGGCGTCGCGGAAGCTGTTGACCGCGGCGAGCGCCTGGGCGCGGAGCTGGCGGACGCGGCTCAGCTCGGCGCGCACGTCGCGGGTACGCGCCTCGACCACGGGCATCACGGTGCCGAGCACGGCGCGGACATGGACCATGTCCGCGGTCGAGCCGGGCTGGACGAGGCCGAGCACCGCGGGCCGGCGCGCCATCGACTGGAGCGCGGCGATCAGGCGCAGGATCGGCCCCTGGCGCTCGGCGACACGGGTGCGCTGCTCGACGAGCTGGCGGTCGACGATGCCGATTCGCGCGCGGGCGGCGGCGATGTCGGCTTCGGCCGCCTTGATCCGCTCGGCGGCGGCGGCTTCGCGGGCGCGGGCCTGGGCGGCCTGGTTGCTTTCCGCGGCGGCCTGGCGCTCGAGCGCCGCGCTGCGGGCCTGGGCGGCGTTGGACTGGGCGGTCGCGTCGCGCAGCCGGCCCTGCTGCTCGGCCAGGCTCGGCGCCTGCGCCGCGGCGAGATTGCCGGTGACCAGGATCGCGACCAGGCTGGTGCCGAGGACGAGCGGGCGGAGCATGGGCTCAGCCTTCGCGATGATAGGGGTGGTTGGCAAGGATCGAGGTGGCGCGCCACAGCTGCTCGGCGAGCATGGCGCGGGCCATCATGTGCGGCCAGGTCGCGCGGCCGAAGCTGATCAGCAGGTCGGCCTGGGCGCGCTGGGCATCGTCGAACCCATCCGCCGCGCCGATCAGGAAGCGCGCCTCGCGCACGCCATCGTCGCGCCAGGCGCCGAGCCGCTCGGCGATCGCCTTGGACGGCAGGTTCTCGCCCAGCTCGTCGAGCATGACGATCCGGGTGGTGCCCGCGATGTCGGGGATCCTGCCGCCGGTATCCGGCAGCTCGGTGACCTTTGTGGGCCACTGGATGCGCTTGAGATAGCGATCGACCAGTTCGGCCTCGGGGCTGCGGCCGATCTTGCCGCGCGCGACGATGTGTAGCTGCATCGCCCGCGCGGCCCTTTACCCGATCAGGCCTGGCCGGCTTCGCCGAACGACCACATGCGCTCGAGATTGTAGAAGCTGCGCACTTCGGGACGGAACAGGTGGATGATCACGTCGCCCGCGTCGATCAGCACCCAGTCGGCGGTGGGCAGGCCCTCCACGCGCGGGGTGCGGCCGAACTCGGCCTTGATCTTGTCGGCGAGCTTGACCGCCATCGAGGCGACCTGGCGGGTCGAGCGGCCCGAGGCCACGACCATGTAATCGGCGATGCTGCTCTTGCCGGCGAGCGGGATCGAGACCGTCTCGACCGCCTGATCGTCGTCGAGCGATGCCATCACGAGCTGATGCAGCGCCTCGACACCATCCTTGGCATCGGAGGAACGCAGAACATTGGGCGATGTGGCCAAGGGGCCTCCTAGGGTTGCAACTGGTCTGTGTGGTGTCGGGATGGAGACGACGCCTTATCCGATCCCGTCAAAGCTTCACTTTGACCGGTACCCGCATAACGCCGGTGCCAGGCGGGATCGGCGGCCCGAAGGCTCGTCGCCGAAGTAGGATCGGGGCGGAAGCGCAACAGCACGAGGGCCGGCAATCTCCAACGCGTCCAGTTCTTCGCCTGGCCTGCGGGCCACACAGCGCGCCGCAGCCAACCCATTGCAGGACTTGCATGGGCATCGCGATCATATCCCGGACGGGCGATCACCGCAATCGGAACCTGCTCGGCAATGTCGCGCCAGCGTTCCCATTTGTGGAACTGGGCGAGATTGTCGGCGCCCATCAGCCAGATGAAGCGGTGCTGCGGGAACAGCCGGGGCAGCTTGCGCACGGTATCGGCGGTGTAGCGCGTCTTGATCCGCTTCTCGATGTCCGAAACCCGGATCGGGGCATGCCGTGCCATCCGCCGGGCCGAGGCCATGCGCGCCTTGAACGGCGCCATGCCGGTCTTGTCCTTCAGCGGGTTGCCCGGCGAGACCAGCCACCACACCTCGTCGAGCCCCAGCGCGCGGATCGCGTGGAGCGAGAGCTTGCGATGGCCGAGATGCGCCGGATTGAACGAGCCGCCGAGCAGGCCGATGCGCTTCAAGGGCGTGCCTGCCCCGTGCCGCGCACCACCCATTTGTACGTCGTCAGCCCCTCGAGCGCGACCGGGCCGCGGGCGTGCAGCCGGCCGGTGGAGATGCCGATCTCCGCGCCCAGCCCGAACTCGCCGCCATCGGCGAACTGGGTCGAGGCGTTCCACACCACGATCGCGCTGTCGACCTGCGCCAGGAACTTCTCGGCGACGGCCTGGTCCGCCGTGACGATCGCGTCGGTATGGTGCGATCCGTGCGCCGCGATGTGCGCCATCGCGTCGTCCACTCCGTCGACCAGCTTCACCGACAGGATCGAATCGAGATATTCGGTGTCCCAGTCCTCGTCGCGCGCCGCCACCGCGCGGGGCTCGAGCGCCCGGGTCTCGGCATCGCCGCGCAGCTCGCAGCCGGCATCGGCCAGCGCGGCGAGGATCGGCTTCGGGTCGGCAAAGGCGCGGTCGATCAGCAAGGTCTCGGTCGCGCCGCAGATGCCGGTGCGGCGCATCTTGGCGTTGAGCGCGAGGTCGCGCGCCATGTCGGGATCGGCGGCACCGTCGACATAGGTGTGGTTGAGCCCGTCGAGATGCGCGAGCACCGGCACCCGCGCCTCGGCCTGGACGCGGGCGACCAGCCCCTTGCCGCCGCGCGGCACGACCATGTCGATCGCCCCCTCGGCCGTGAGCATCGCGCCGACCGCCGCGCGATCGGTGACCGGAACCAGCTGCACCGCGTCCTCGGGCATGCCGCCCTCGGCCAGGCCGCGGGCCAGCGCGGCATGGATCGCGCGGTTCGATCGGATCGCTTCCGAACCCCCGCGCAGGATCGCGGCATTGCCCGCCATCGCGCAGAGCGCCCCGGCATCGGCGGTGACGTTGGGCCGGCTCTCATAGATGATGCCGATCACCCCAATCGGCACGCGTACCCGGGTCAGGACCAGGCCGTTGGGCCGCTCGACCCGGTCGAACACGTCGCCGACCGGATCGGCGAGCCCGGCCACGGCCTCGACGCCCGCCGCCATGCTCTCGATCCGCTTGTCGTCGAGCTTCAGCCGGTCGAGCAGCGCGCCCGACAGGCCGTTCGCCTCGGCGGCCGCCATGTCCTCTTCATTGGCGGCCTGGATCAGGGCCGAATCAGCGCGGATCGCGGCGGCGGCGGCGCGCAGCGCAGCCGCCTTGGCCGGGGTCGGCATCGCGGCGAGCTTCGTCGAGGCGAGGCGGGCGCGGGCGGCCATTTCGGCGATCAGGGTCTGGGCGTCGGTCATGATTCCGAACCGCTAGCACGTGCAGCATGAAGCTGGTAGCGAATGCGCCATGTCGGGGGAAATCGAAGCAGCCGGGGAACTGGCGACAGGGGCATTGCTCGGCCGCGCGGTCGAGCCGGGGGCAGGCGAAGGTCATGGCGGGGGTCATGGCCTGTGCCTCAATTGCGGGACCGCGCTGGTCGGCTCGCATTGCCATAATTGCGGCCAGTCGGGGCATGTCCACCGCTCGCTCCACGCGATCGGGCACGACATCCTGCACGGCGTCTTCCACTTCGAGGGCAAATTGTGGAACACGCTGCCGATGCTGGCCTGGCGCCCGGGCGAGCTGACCAAGCGCTACATCGCCGGCGAGCGCGCGCGCTTCGTCTCGCCGATGGCGATCTTCCTCTTCTCGGTCTTCGCGATGTTCGCGGTCTTCTCCTGGGTCGGCATCTCGGCGCCGAGCCAGCTCAGCAGCGGCAACCTCAAGCCGGTGGCGGCGATCGACTTCGCGCGGAAGGACGCGCAGGACGATCTGAACAAGGCGCAGAAGAAGCTCGCCAAGGCGACGGACGAGGACGACAAGGCCAGGTATCGCGAGGACATCGCCGATGCGCAGCAGCAGATCGCCGGGCTCGACAAGGCGGGCAAGGCGCTGGAGGGCGGCCCGATCGACGTGTCGACGACGGAGGCGCATACCGGCTGGCACGCGCTCGATCACGGCATCGAGAAGTGGCAGAAGAACCCGGCGCTGATGATGTACAAGCTCCAGTCGGCGAGCTACAAATTCTCCTGGCTGCTGATCCCGCTGTCGCTGCCCTTCCTATGGGCGCTGTTCTTCTGGAAGCGCCAGTACAAGCTCTACGACCACACGATCTTCATCACCTATTCGATCGCGTTCATGTCGCTATTCTACATCGTGATCGCGGTTGCCGCCGCGATCGGGTTGCGCGGCGGCCCGCTGGGGATGGTGGCGGTGCTGGTGCCCTTCGTCCACATCACTCGCCAGCTGAAGCAGGCCTATGACATCGGCTGGTTCTCGGCCTTCATGCGCGCCTGGGTGCTGACCTTCTTCATCAGCTGGATCCTGGTGCTCTTCCTGCTGATCCTGGTCGCGCTGGGGATGTTCGGCTGATCCCTTATATCCTCCCCCGCCAGGGGGAGGTGGCGCGCGCAGCGCGACGGAGGGGGAGGTAAGCGAGCCGATAATTGGTAGCTTACCTCCCCCTCCACCGCCTTCGGCGGTCCCCCTCCCCCTGGCGGGGGAGGATCTAGGAAGCGAACCCCAGCTTCTCCGCGATTCCCTTCACCTTCTCCGCCCGGCCGGGCGCGAATTTCTCCACCATCGCGCGGTAGCGCGCGACGGTCTCCGCCTCCGCCCGGTCCGGCGATCCGCTGTCGAAGGGCGGGGCGGGGTCGTACTCCAGGCTGAGCTGGACGAACTTCGCATGGTCCTCGCCGCGGATCGCCGCGGTCAGCGCCAGCGCGAAGTCGATCCCCGCCGTTACTCCGCCGCCGGTCGCGCGGTTGTGGTCGAACACCACCCGCTCCGCCACCGGCTCGGCGCCGAACCAGGCGAGCTGCTCGCGCGATGCCCAATGGCAGCCGGCGCGATAGCCGCGCAGCAGCCCCGCCGCGCCGAGTAGCAGCGATCCGGTGCACACGCTGGTCACCCAGGTCGCGCCTTCCGCCACTTGGCGCAGCCAGGCTAGCGTCTCGGCATCCTCCATCGCCGCCACTGTGCCGAACCCGCCCGGCACGCAGAGGATGTCGGTCCTCGGCGCCTCGGCGAAGGTCGCGGTCGGCAGCAGGTCGAACTGTGCGTCGGTGCGCACCGGTGCGCGGGTCTTCGCCACCAGGTCCAGCGTGACGTTCCCCATGCGCGACAGCACCTGGGCCGGCCCGGTCAGGTCGAGCTGGGTCACGTCGGGGAACAGCAGGAAGGCGATGTGCAGCGGTTCGGGCATCAGGATCCTCCAAGGGGTGAAGGGTGCCCAGGCGAACGGCGTCCACGCCCGCGCTTCCCGATGGTGCTCCATCTCGTATCGCCAGTCACGCGGACGGGGCGAATGTACCGTAGCCGGACGGGCCTGTCACGGAACGAAAGCGCCCCTCCTTCGTCATTCCCCAATCTCGTCATCCCCGCGCAGGCGGGGATCCAGAGTCACAACGGGTATCGCTCCGCCACCCTGGATCCCCGCCTGCGCGGGGATGACGGATAAAGGGGGCACCGCCCATCCGCCCCTTGCTTCACAGTCGTGCATCCAATATTAGTTCGTTCGAACGAACAAGATTCGGTGCAATGACCAGCCAGACCCTGATCGAGACGGCGATCCAGCAATTCGGCCGCCACGGCTTCGAAGGCGCCAGCACGCGGGAGATCGCGCGTGCCTCGGGCACGGCGATGTCGTCGATCACCTATCATTTCGGCGGCAAGCAGGGGCTCTATCTCGCCGCCGCCGATCACATCGCCGCCAGCGTCAAGGCGATCCAGGGCCCGGCGCTCGAAGCCGCCCGCCAGGTCGCCGAGAACGGCACGCGTGACCAGGCGATCGAGGCGCTGCTCGCGGTGCTCGACGGCTTCGCGCTGATGATGCTCAGCCCGCAGACCGAGGCCTGGGCGCTGTTCATCACCCGCGAGCAGCAGAACCCGACAGAAGCGTTCGACCGGCTCTATACCGGGGTGATGCAGGGTGTGGTCGAGGTGTTCGTCGCCGCAGCGGCCCGCATCCGCACCGACCTGCCGGGCGACGAGGTGCGCGCCATGGGCATCATGCTGTTCGGCCAGTGCCTGGTGCTGCGCGTCTGTCGTGCCGCCGTCACCCGCATCCTGTCCGTCGAGACGATAGACGAACCCACCAGCAAGCTGCTCCGTGCGCGTCTGCGCGCCAACGCCCGCTGTATCCTGTCGGAGATTCCCGCATGAACCGCCGCCGTATCGCGATCCTCGTCGTCCTCGTCGTGCTGGGGATCGCCGCGATCGCCACCAGCGGCTTCGGCCTGTTCAAGGCGCGGGACGACGGTGCGCTCGCGCTCAACGGCAATGTCGATATCCGCGAGGTCGATCTCGGCTTCCGGGTGAGCGGCCGCATCGCCGGGATCGCGGTGGAGGAGGGGGCCAAGGTCAAGCAGGGCCAACTGCTCGCCACGCTCGATGCCGCGACGCTCGACAGCCGCATCGCCCAGGCCGATGCGCGCGTCTCGCAGGCCGAGGCGCAGCTCGCCAAGCTCCGCAACGGCAATCGCGCCCAGGACATCGCCCAGGCCCGTGCCCGGGTCGCCGCCGCCGCCGCGGTCGCCCAGGATGCCGATCGCGACTATGCCCGCCGCCAGCCCCTGGTCGAGCCCGGCGCGATCAGCCGTGATATCTGGGAGCAGACCGTGGCCAGCCGCGACAAGGCGCGGGCCGACCTGCAACAGGCGCAACAGGCGCTGTCGCTGCTGAACGCCGGCAGCCGCAAGGAGGATATCGACGCCGCCGCGGCCGATGTCCGCTCCGCCATCGCCGCCCGCCAGGGTGCCGCCACCGATCTCGGCGACGCCCGGCTGCTCGCCTCGACCGACGGCACCGTCGTCACCCGCGCCCGTGAGCCCGGTGCGATCGTCCAGCCCGGCGAGACGGTGCTGACCCTGGCGATCCTGCGGCCGCTGCGCGTGCGCGCCTATGTCGCGGAGAGCGATCTTTCGCGGATCGGCCCGGGGATGGAGGTGGTCGTCACCGCCGACGGCAACCCGAAGCGTTACAAGGGCAGTATCGGCTATATCTCGCCCCGCGCCGAGTTCACCCCCAAGACGGTCGAGACCGAGAATCTCCGCACCGACCTCGTCTACCAGCTGCGCATCATCGTGACCGATCCGGACGATGCGCTCCGCCAGGGCCAGCCGGTCAGCGTCTCCGTCCCGGCCGCCCGCCCGAAGCACAAGGGCTGAGGCGGCTGAGGCGAGTGGCGCCGCATCTTCTCCAGATCCTCCCCCAGAGGGGGAGGGGGACCGCCGCCGAAGGCGGTGGTGGAGGGGGCCTGCCCCAGGCGATGCCGCTCGCGGCGTTCCCCCTCCACCAAGCCATTACGCGCCTTGGTCCCCCTCCACCTCTGGGAGAGGATTGGAGCGACATGCGATGACCGCCCTCGCCACCACCACCGACCTCGTAAAAACCTTCGACGCCAACCGCGCGCTCGACGGCGTCTCGATGGCGATCGAGCCGGGCCGCATCACCGGCCTGGTCGGGCCGGACGGCGCGGGCAAGACCACGCTCATCCGCATCCTCGCCGGACTGATGGCGCCAACTTCCGGGAGCGTTGAAGTTCTGGGCGGCAAGCCCGGGGAAAAGCTCGACGATCTCGGCTACATGCCCCAGCGCTTCGGGCTCTACGAGGATCTCTCGGTCATCGAGAACCTCCGTCTGTACGCGGAAGTGCGCGGCCTGCCGAGAAGCGAGCAGCAGGCGAGCTTCGACAGGCTCCTCGACTTCACCGATCTCGCCCGCTTCCAGGATCGGCTGGCGGGCAAGCTCTCGGGCGGCATGAAGCAGAAGCTCGGCCTGGCCTGCGCGCTGGTGAAGACGCCGCGGGTGCTGCTGCTCGACGAGCCCGGCGTCGGCGTCGATCCGATCAGCCGCCGCGAACTTTGGAGCATGGTCGGCGACCTGACCGAACAGGGCATCGGCGTGCTCTGGTCCACCGCCTATCTCGACGAGGCGGAGAAGTGCGACACCGTCTATCTGCTCAACGAAGGGCAGCTGCTGTTCGACGGCCCCCCGGCGGAGCTGACCGGCCGCGTTCGTGACCGGGTGATCCGCGTCACCGGCTTCCAGGAGCGGCGGCGCCAGTTCCTCACCCATGCGCTCGATCGCGACGATGTGATCGACGGCACGATTCAGGGCCGCTCGGTCCGCCTGCTCGTCGCCGACGGCAAGCCGGTTCCCGATGCCGCCGCGCTCGCAGCCGGTCCGGACACCGAAGTTGGCACCGCGGATCCGCGCTTCGAGGACGGCTTCATCGAGCGGCTCGGCGGCGGTCCGAAAGGCACCTCCGCGCTGGCGGAACGCTACCGCACCATCCCCGAGACCGAGGAGTGCGCGATCGAGGCCAAGGGCCTCACCAAGATATTCGGGGAGTTCACCGCGGCGAAGGACATGAACTTCCGCATCCCGAGGGGACAGATATTCGGACTCCTCGGCCCCAATGGCGCCGGCAAGTCGACCACCTTCAAGATGCTCTGCGGGTTACTTTCGCCCACTTCGGGGACTGGTGCGGTCGCCGGCAAGTCGCTCCGCAAGTCCGCCGCCGCCGCCCGGGCGTCCTTGGGGTACATGGCCCAGAAATTCTCCCTCTATGGCGACCTCTCGGTCCGCCAGAATCTGGATTTCTTCGCAGGGGCTTACGATCTGTCGCGCGACAAGGCGAAGCGCGCGATCGAGGCGATGATCGAGATATTCGAGCTGGGCGACAAGGTCGACGTCAATGCCGGCACGCTCCCGCTCGGCTTCAAGCAGCGCCTGGCGCTGGCCTGTGCGGTGATGCACGAGCCGCCCGTGCTGTTCCTCGACGAGCCCACCTCGGGCGTCGACCCGGTGACGCGGCGGGAATTCTGGATGCACATCAATGGCTTGGTCGAGAAGGGCGTGACCGTATTGGTCACCACCCATTTCATGGACGAAGCCGAATATTGCGACCGCGCGACCCTGATCTACCGCGCCGAGCAGATCGCCACCGGCACCCCCGACGAGCTCAAGGCCGAGGCCGCCCGCCTCACCCGCACCGAGGACCCGACGATGGAGGACGCCTTCATCGCCCTGATCGAGGAATTCGACCGCAAGCGTGAGGCGCGGGAGGCCGCATGAGTTTCCGCTTCGATCTCAGGCGGTTGGCCGCCCTGGTCCGCAAGGAGGCGGCGCAGATCCTGCGCGATCCCTCGACCTTCCTGATCGCCTTCGTGCTGCCGATGATCCTGCTCTTCCTGTTCGGCTATGCGGTGTCGCTCGACAGCACGCGCACCCGGGTCGGCCTTGTCCTCCAGGACAGCAGCGCGCCCGCCTTGCGGCTGGCGCAAGCCTATAGAAGCTCACGCTATTTCGAAGTCACCGAGGCCCGCACCGTGGCCGAGGTGCGCGACAAGCTGGTCGATGGCGCGCTGCGCGCGCTGATCGTCATCCCCCAGGATTTCGGGGCGGGGATCAAGCGCGGGAAGATGCCGCCGATCCAGATCGTCACCGACGGCTCCCAGCCCAATACCGCCAATTTCGCTGCGGCGTACGGGGAGGGCGTCCGCGCCGGCTGGGCCGCCGCCGAGGGGCTGGAGCGCAACCCCGGCGCGCGCGAGCCCCCGGTCACCATCTCGGCGCGCTACTGGTACAATCCCGAGCTCAAGAGCCGCTTCTTCCTCGTCCCCGGATCGATCGCAAACGTCATGACCATGGTCGGCACGCTGCTGACCGCGCTCGTCGTCGCGCGCGAATGGGAGCGCGGCACGATGGAGGCGATGATGGCCACGCCGATCTCGATGGCCGAGTTCATTGCCTCCAAGGTCATCCCCTATTTCATCCTCGCCCAGGCCTCGATGACGCTCTGCGCGGTGATCGGGATATGGATATTCGGGGTGCCGTTCCGCGGCTCGATCTTCGCGCTCTATGCGATCTCCTCGGCCTTCCTGATGCCGGCGCTTGGCCTCGGCCTGTTCATCTCGGCGGCGACCAAGAACCAGTTCGTCGCCAGCCAGGTCGCCCTGCTCTCGGCCTTCCTGCCGACCTTCCTGCTCTCGGGCTTCATCTTCGAGATCGGCTCGATGCCCTGGCCGATCCAGGCGCTGACCTATATCGTCCCGGCGCGCTATCTGATCCCCAGCCTCGAGACCGTGTTCCTCGCCGGCGACCAATGGGGCCTGCTGCTGCCGAACATCGGCATCATGCTCGTCTTCGGCGCGGTCTTCTTCACGCTGTCCTTCCGCGTCACCCGCCGGAGCCTCGACTGATGCGCCGGCTCTGGGCGATGATCGTCAAGGAGATGTGGGCGGTCCTGCGCGATCCGCAGGCGCGGCTGGTGCTGTTCGTGCCGCCGCTGATGCAGCTGTTCATCTTCACCTATGCGACCACGCTCGACGTCAAGAATGTCGATATCGGCATCCTCGATCGCAGCTCGGGCGCGCATTCGGTGGAGCTGGTCCAGCGCCTTGCCGGCAGCCCCAATTTCCGCCGGATCGAGCGGCTCCGGACGCCGAAGCAGCTCAAGTCCGCGATCGACAACCAGAAGGTGATCGCCGCGCTGGTGATCGACGAGGATTTCGACCGGCAGCTCGCCCGCGGCGAAAGCGCGACGATCGGGCTGGTGCTCGACGGCCGCCGTTCCAACGCGGCGCAGATCGTGGCGGGCTATGTCACCAACATCGCCGGCGGCATGGGTGCGGAGCTGGCGCCGGCACAAGTCCGCGGGGCCGCGGGCGGCAGCGTGGTGACCAACTGGTACAACCCGTCGCTCGACTATATCTGGTTCACGCTCCCCTCGCTGGTCGCGATCATCACCTCGGTCGCGGGCCTCGCCATCACCTCGCAATCGGTGGCGCGCGAGCGGGAGCTGGGCACGTTCGACCAGCTGATGGTCTCGCCACTTCGGATCCATGAGATCCTGATCGGCAAGATGGTCCCGCCCTTCATCATCGGGATGATCAACGGCAGCGTCTATCTGGTGGTGGCGCCGCTCGTCTTCGGCGTGCCCTTCACCGGATCGCTGCTGCTCTTCTGGCTGTCGCTCGGCATGTACCTGCTGGCGCTGATCGGGCTCGGCATGCTCGTCTCCGCCGCCTCGCAGACCCAGCAGCAGGCCTTCCTCGGCGTGTTCCTCGTCACCACGCCGCTGATCCTGCTCTCCGGCTATGCCAGCCCGATCGACAACATGCCGGACTGGCTGCAGACGATCACCTATCTCGATCCCGCCCGCTATTTCCTCGTCATCGTCCAGGGGCTGTTCCTCAAGGCAATGCCGGCGGCGGCGGTGTTCCACCAGCTCTGGCCGCTCGCGCTGATCGCCTGCGTGACGCTCTCCGCCTCGGCCTGGCTCTTCCGTGCGCGCATGGAGTAACCGATGATCCGCTCGCTTCCGTTGTTCCTGCTCCTCGCCGCCTGCACGGTGGGGCCGGACTATCATCCGCCCGAGACGAAGGCGGCGCCGGACTGGGTCGAGGCCGGGACGCCCGGCGACGTCGATCTCAAATGGTGGGACCGGTTCGAGGATCCGCAGCTCTCCGCGCTCGTCCAGCGTGCGGTGGCGTCGAGCCCCGACCTGCGCGAGGCCCGGGCCCGGCTGGCCGAGGCGCGCGCAAATCGCGAGGCGATCGCCGGCGGCCGCCTGCCCAGCGTCACCGCCAAGGCATCGGCGACCGAGAATGTGCTGAGCAACAATGGCCAGCTGCCGCTCGGCAGCATCCCCTTTCCCGGCTTCTCGCGCGATTTCCCGCTGTTCGACCTCGGCTTCGATGCCAGCTGGGAAGTCGATCTCTGGGGCCGTCGCACCCGCCAGATGCAGGGCGCCACCGCGCGCGAGGAAAGCGCCGAATATGCCCGGCGCGACGTGATGCTCACGCTGATCGCCGAGGTGGTACGCAGCTACATGGACCTGCGCGCCGCCCAGGCGGACGCTGCCACCGCCGAGGCGCAGGCCGGCTCCGATACCGAACTGGCCCGCCTCACCCGGCTGCGCTTCGATCATGGCGAGGCCTCGCGGCTCGATCTCGACCGCGCCGATGCGGCCGCCAAGGCGAGTGCCTCGGCAGTGCCGGGTGCCCGTGCCCAGGGGAGCGCCGCAGCCTATCGGATCGCCACGCTGGTCGGCGTGGCACCCGAACAGGTCGTGCCCGAGCTGCAGGCGGCGGCACCCCTGCCGGCGAGCCCCGATGCGATCCTGGTCGGCCTGCGCTCCGACCTGCTCGCGCGTCGCCCCGACGTCCGCCGGGCCGAGCGCGAGCTGGCGGCCGCCAGCGCAGACATTGGCGTCGCCACCGCCGATCTCTTCCCGCGCTTCAGCCTGCTCGGCAGCATCGGCCAGCAGGCGCGCAAGCCCGGGGACCTGGTCTCGGGCGATTCCTTCCGCCTCCAGATCGGGCCGAGCTTCTCCTGGCCGATCTTCCAGGGCGGTACGATCCGCGCCCAGATCCGTGCCGCCGATGCCCGGGCGGATGCTGCGGCCGCGCGCTACGAGAAGGCCGTGGTCGGTGCGCTGTCGGACAGCGAGGCGGCGATCAACCGCTTCCTCAATGCCCGCGCCGCCGCCGAGGACGCGGCGGCATCGCTCCAGCGCGAGCAGAGCGCCTTCGCGCTCGCCCGGCAGCGGGCGGAGCGCGGTGAGGACGACCGGCTGACGCTCGAGCGTGCCCGCCAGTCGCTGCTCGCCGCCACCCGCCGCGACCAGCAGGCGCGTGCCGCCAAGGCCCAGGCGGCGACCGCGCTCTACAAGGCGCTGGGCGGCGGCTGGAGCTGAGCATCGCCCGGGAATCTTGCAATGTAGGATTTCGCCTGCTCCAAACTGGCGGATGCAAGCCGGCTTCCCTTCCAGCATCTATCGCATGCGCCCCGCACAGCCGCGCGGGTGGGGAAAACCGGGGGCCCGTAGCATCACTTCGTAAACTTCCGCGCCTCGCGGGAGGCCCGAATCGGCGTGCTACGCGATCGGTACGCGAATCTCGAAACTGGTGCCCCGCTCCGATGGGACCAGCGCGATCGTCCCGCCATGGGATGCCAGCAGCGAGCGCGCGATCGGCAGGCCCAGCCCGGTGCCGCCGGCGGCGCGGCGGCTGGTGAAGAAGGGCTCGAAGACGCGCGCCTGGTCCGCCTCGGGGATGCCGGGGCCGTTATCGGCGATGCGGAGCCGGAGCGTGCCATCGTCCTCGATGACGGTCATGGTGACCTCCGTCGCCCCGGCCTGGCGGCTGTTCTCGACGAGGCTCTCGACGATCGCCTCCAGCATCGCCGCCGGCATCGCGGCACGGGGCAGGGTGCCGGGCAGGTCGAGCGCGATCGCCAGCCCGCGATCGGTCCAGGCATCGGCGATCCGGCGCAGTGGCAGCGCCACGTCGGTCGCCGCATCCGCATCCGCCTCGGCCATGTCGGCGCGGGCCAGTTCGAGCAGCCGGGTGACGAGCTGGGCCAGCCGGTCGGCATCGGCGCCGGCATTGGCGAGGAAGCGGCGGCGGTCGGCCTCGCTCATCCCGGCATGATGATCCTCGAGCAGTTCGATCGCGCCGCGGATGCCGGCAAGCGGGGTCTTGAACTCATGGCTCACCGCATGGGCGAAGTCGCGCAGGTAGCGCGATCGCCGGTCGATCGCATCGGCCATGGTGGCGAAGTCGGCATAGAGCGCCTGAATCTCGATCGCGGCGGTGGGCGGCACTTCGGGCACCGCGCCCCCGCCGCCCCGGGCCACGTCGCGGGTCGCCTGGCTCAGCATCTCGATCGGCCGGGCGATACCGCGCGAGAGCAACCCGCTCAGCACCACCAGAGTGGCGAAGATCGCGCCGATGCCGAACAGGATCTTGCCGCGATCCTCATAGAGCCCGCGGAACAGCGCGCGAGGCGAGCGCGACAGCAGCAGCACCGCCACCACCTTGCCCTTCACCACCACCGGCCGGGCATGATGGATGCGCAGGCCCGAGGCGCGGCTCAGCCATTCGAAGGCATATTCGGGATGATAGTCGCCGCGGCGGCGCAGCACCGTCTCGGGCCGCCCGGCCCGCGCCGCGGCCAGTTCGGGCAGCCCCGCCAGACTCCTGCCCTGGTTCTTGCCGATCAGGATGCGACCATCGGGCGCGAGCAACAGGATCGAGGCGAGCGTGGCGTCCGATGTCGCGTTCACCACCGGGGCGAGACGGGCCGCCGCTGCCTCGACATCGGGCGCCGGACTGCCGGCCAGGGGAAGCGGCTCGGGGCGCTCGGGCAGGGGTCTGGTGCCGAGGTCGATGGTCGAGAGCGGGCCGCCGGCAATGCCGTTCGATATGCGCGGGGTGAGCTCGGGCCCGGTCGATCCTGGCCATTCGGCGCTGGCCATCGCGGCGAGCGCCGTGCCCTGCGCGATCAGCTCCGCCTCGGTCTGGCGGACCAGGGTATTCTCATAGACGCGCAGGAACAGCGCGCCGACGCCGGGCAGGGCGGCCACGAACACGAAGGTGACGAGCAGGATCGTCCGCAGCCGCAGCCGTGGCCAGTAGCGGCGGACGGGCGCCTTGATCGCCTCGATCAGCCTTCCGAACATGCGCCGATACGATAGCCGATGCCCGCCCGCGTCTCGATCAGGTCCTGTGCGCCGGCCTGGCCGAACTTGGCGCGCAGGTTGCGGACATGGCTGTCGATCGTCCGGTCGGTGAGCGCGAAGCCGGGGCCGCGCAGCCGGTCGATCAGCGCGTCGCGGCTGAACACCTTGGAGGGCATGGCGGCGAGCGTGCGCAGGATGCCGAACTCGGTGACGGTCAGCGGCACGGCGGTCCCCGCCCAGCGCGCCTCCCAACTCTCCGGATCGAGGCCGAGCTTGCCGTGGCGGATCACGGTGCCGGCGCGGTCGACATCGGGGGCATGGGCGGCGGTTCGGCGCAGCACCGCCATCACCCGCGCAACCACTTCGCGGGGGGAGAAGGGCTTGGTGACATAGTCGTCGGCGCCCAGCTCGATGCCGATGATCCGGTCGATCTCGTCGTCGCGCGACGAGAGGAACAGGATCGGCAGCCCGCCTTCGGCGCGCAGTCGTCGGCAGACCTCGAGGCCGTCCATCCGCGGCATGTTGATGTCGAGCACGATCAGGTCGGGCGCCTGGGTCTCGGCGATCTGCAGCGCCTCCTCTCCGTCGGCCGCCTCGATCGTCTCAAGCCCGGCCTTGGCGAGCGCGAAGACGAGCAGCTGGCGGATGTGCGGATCGTCATCGGCGACAAGGATGGTGCGGGGCATGGGGCATTGGATCATCGCGAGGGTGTTCCGGTCAACGGCGGAGTGGTGGTGGCGACGGCATTGGCGACCGGATCGCTCTCGGCGGTGACGCTGGGCGCGGGCTCGGGGGCAGGGTCGTCGCGGATCCAGCCATCGCATTCGCGGTGCGTTCCCGGCCAGGTTGCCGCGGGCATCGCCGGACTGGCGCCGAGCAGCCGGCGCGCGGTGTCGAGCCGGCGCTGGTTGCGCCAGGTCCAGCTGCGCCAGTCGGTCTGGCTTTCGACCAATTTCGCCATCACCTCGGCGCGCACATAGCGGACGCGGTCGCGGAACTTGGGCGGCAGCGGCCGGCGCTCGAGCTCGATCAGCGAGAGCAGCGAGGAGGGGCCGGTCCAGGACAGGTAGCACAGGTCGAGCTCGACGCCGCGCCCGCCGACCTCGCGGGCATGGCGGACATTCCAGGCGGCGGCGCTGGCGTCGAGGTCGACGACGCTCGCCGCGCCCAGCACCAGCGTGGCCATCAGCGCATTGGCGTTGATCAGCCAGGCGGCGCTGCGTCCCGTCAGCATCCGCCAGCAGATCAGCACCAGCCCGATCGCCACCAGTCCCATCCAGGCGAGCGCCGCGATGCGGAAGCCGGTGAGCGAATAGGCTTCGACATAGTCGAGCGTGCGCAGGATCGAGGAGGCGACGAGCAGCAGGTTCTGGGCGACCCACAGCACCACCAGTCGGCGGATCGCCGGATTGGCGGCGCTGGCCGATCCGGGCTTGAGCGCGACGAGCACGAACAGCCCGGCGAGCAAGGCGGTGGCGATCAGCGGATAGGCGCCGCGATGGGCATAGTCGGCCAGGGTGACGCCCTCGGGCAGCGGGGCGCCGCTCCACAGAAAGGCGAGGTCGAGCCCGTTCTGCAGCGCGAACACCGCGTTGAACAGGATCAGCGAGAGCAGCAGCGTCGCCTGGGGCAGGCCCGGCAGCTCGATATCGGCGCCGGGCATCCTGGCGACGATCCGCGTGGCCCAGCGCGACGGGCGCAGGCTCGGCCAGACGATCAGCAGCATCGCGCCCCAGAAGATCGCGCTGAACGGCGAAGGCAGGCTGACTTGGGTGAGCCCCCGGGCGATCAGCGGATTGGCGCTGGCGAACAGCGCGAGGAACAGCCCTGTCATCGCCAGCGGCAGGGCGAGCAGTGCCGCCAGCCCAGCCGGACTCGGCCGTCCCCGTCGCGGCCGGGCGCGGAACAGGCGGATGCCGTCGAGAAGCGGGGCGGTCGGGCCGGTCCCCGCATGGGCGAGCAGCCTCAGGCTCCAGCGCCAGGCATCGTCGAACCGGCCGATCCGCGGCATCAGCGCCGCGATCGACAGCGCGCTCCAGAACAGCACCCAGCCGAGCAGGCTCGGGGCATGTGCCAGCACCGCGGCGAATCCGGCCGCGACGGTCAGCGCCACCAGGCTGGGCCGCCGGCGCAGCGCCGGGCGGACGAGCAGCAATGCCAGGACCCAGCCGAGCGTCAGCGCGCCGATCCACGAACCGATCGCCGTGCCCAGGAACAGCTGGTCGGCGGCGGCGATCAGCGCGATCGCGGCGGGTAGCTTGATGAGAAAACTGTAGCGGGTGCGGGCCATGCGGGTCTCCCAGGTTCGGGAGCGGCTATGGCGACCGGCCGTCCAGCGCCGGCGGCGCGGCGCGAGGAGAAGCCGTGCAGAATCGGTGCAGGCGCTAGGCGACCAGCGCCGGCAGCTCCGATCGCTGGCGTCCGCCGATCCAGGTCGCGCTGACCTGCCCGGCATCGTCGAGCAGCACCAAATCGGCGGCGAGGCACGCGGCGATGCGGCCATGCGACTCGGCCAGGCCCATCAGGGCCGCCGGGTTGGCGCTCGCCATCTGCACCGCGATTGCCAGGTCGAGGCCGAGCATCGACACTGCGTTGCGCACCGCCGTCGCCATGTCGAGATGCGATCCGGCCAGCGTGCCGTCGTCGCTGCGGCATACGCCGTCCCGCACCGTGATGCGGCGGCCCTGGAGCATGAAGCTGCTCGCATTCGAGCCGACCGAGGGCATCGCATCGGTGACCAGCATGAAGCCGCTGGCGGGCTTGCAGCGCAGCGCCAGGCGCAAGGTGTCGGGGCTCACATGATGGCCGTCGACGATCAGCCCGCAGACCAGTTCGTCGCTGTCCAGGCTGGCACCGACCATGCCGGGTTCGCGCGAGCCGAGCGGCGACATCGCGTTGAACAAATGCGTCACGCCCCGCATGCCGGCCGCGACCGCCGCCTTGGCCTGGGCGTGACTCGCATTGCTGTGTCCGGCCGCGACGGTGATTCCGGCCGTGACCAGCGCCGCGATCTGGGCGGTCGAGACGCGCTCGGGCGCCAGCGTGACCAGCGTGCGGCCGCGCTTCAGGCCCGTCAGCACCGCCATGCCCTCGGCATCGAGCGGGCGGATCTTCTCGCCCGAATGGATTCCCTTGCGCTCGATGTTGAGGAACGGGCCCTCGATATGGATGCCGAGCACGCCGGGCACCCCCGCTTCGATCGCGGCATCCACTGCCGCCACCGCGCGGCGGATCACATCCAGTTCGTCGCTGATCAGCGTCGGCAGGAAGCCCGTGGTGCCGAAGCGGCGATGCGCGGCACCGATCGCGGCGATGCCCTCGACCGTCGGCGAATCGTTGAACAGAACCCCACCCCCGCCATTCACCTGGGTATCGATGAAGCCCGGGACCAGCGTGCCGAACAGGCGCTGCCGGTCGACATGCGCGGGCAGCGCATCGGCCGGCACCACACCGGCGATTCGCGCGTCCTCGATCAGTATCGCGACATTCTCACGCAGCGCCCCGTGGATCAGCGCGCGATCGGGAATCAGCCCCCGCATCAGATCGTTTCTGCCCCTCCTTGCCCCGTTGGTCCGGCCGTTACCGGATGCGGCATTAGTACCAATAACATACCATCTGTCAGCAGAAAATTGCACAGGTCTGTAACCTGAGTGTAAAAATGTGTCTTGACGCCTATCCCACTCTAAGGAATGGTACAGGTATTGGTATGCGACTGGTCTGCCGGCGACGTACCACAGAGAATTATAAGCAAGTTCAGAATCCATTCTGACCAAGGGGATGAGACATGGGGATCCGGGGATTTCTTATCGGCACGGCCAGCGCCATGGCGCTGCTCACCGGCGCCGCGCATGCACAGACCAGCGACACCACTGCCCAACCTGCCGATGAAGGCGAGATCGTCGTCACCGGCTTCCGCGCATCGCTCGCGCAGTCGATCGATGCCAAGCGCAAGGCCGATGCGATCATCGACTCGGTTTCGTCCGAGGATGTCGGCAAGTTCCCCAACACCAACGTCGCCGAAGCGCTGACGCTGGTTCCGGGCGTCACCGTCGACCGCCAGTTCGGCCAGGGCGAGAAGGTCTCGATCCTCGGCACCGATCCGGCGCTGAACCGCACGCTGCTCAACGGCCAGACCGTGGCCTCGGCCGACTGGTTCATCCTCGATTCGCCGGGCCGCACCTTCAACTATGCGCTGCTCGCGCCGCAGCTGGTCAACCGCGTCGACGTCTACAAGTCGCCCGAGCCGCGGATCGACGAAGGCTCGGTGGGCGGCACCGTCAACGTGCTCACCCGCAAGCCGCTCGAGCTCAAGCCTATCGTGGTCGCCGGCTCGCTCGGCTATCTCTACAATGACCGCTCGGAAAAGGGCGACGTCCAGGGCTCGGCGCTGGTCAGCTGGCACAATGCCGACAAGACCTTCGGCGTCCTCGCCTCGTTCCAGCGCACCAAGGACCGGCTGCGCCGCGACGGTCTCGAAGCCTATGGCACGATCAACGCGAACTTCTGGAACGGCGCCAACGACGCGCTGACCAGCTCGCTCCCGCAGAGCATGATCCCGGTCAATCCGGATCCGACCAAGCAGATCACCGGCACCGGCCAGTGCACCGGCACCTGCGCCACCACCCTGCTCGCCAATCCGAACGCCAAGTTCCCGAATGCGTTCGGCACTTCCTATTTCGAGCAGGGCCGCGAGCGCCTGACCTATTCGGCCACCGCCCAGTGGAAGCCGGTCGACCAGCTGACGATCACCGCCGACTGGCTGCGCATCGACGCGACCTATGACAATCTCAACCAGTCGATGTACGCCTTCCCGGGCAACACCTGGAACAGCGCCGGCCGCCTGACCGGGCTCAACGTGCAGGACGGCATCGTCAAGTCGGCGACCTTCAACAACGCGCTCTCGGTGCTCGATGCGCAGTACCGCGTCGCCGAGATGCACTCGCAGACCTTCCACGGCCAGATCGGCTGGGACGATGTGCACTGGGACCTGAACGTCGAGGGCGGCGTGTCCGATGCGGACGGCGGCACCAAGAAGCAGGTGTTCCTCGAATTCCTCAACTGGGCGAACTACACCGTCGACATCAGCGGCGCGCCCGACAAGCCCGGCACGATCAGCTACACCAGCAACGTGCTCGGCAACCCGGCCGCCTTCGCGACCGATCCGGGCTGGAGCGGCAACCTGGTCAACAAGCCGACCACCGACAAGGAGCGCTATGGCCAGGTCGATTTCGGCCTGAAGTTCGACGGCGTGCTCAAGCGCATCCAGCTCGGTTACAAGTATCGCAAGCACGAGACTGCCCAGGAATATGAAGGCATCGCGCTGACTGGCCTGGCCGTCCCGGCGAGCAATTTCGACACCCGCACCGTCAAGGACAATTACCTGTCCGGCTTCGACGGCATCAACGACCAGATGGCCGGCCGCTTCATCATCAACGGCGATTCGATGGTGAACTATGTCCAGGGCCGCCCGGGCCTGCCGACCCCGTCCAAGTTCGCGGCGTCGGAATTCACCGCCGGCAACTGGGACATCAACGAGCAGATCCACGCCTTCTACGCCCAGGCGAACTTCGACGCCGGCGGCTTCCGCGGCAATTTCGGTGTGCGCTACGTCCACACCAGCACCGACAGCGCGGGCTATGTCTGCAAGCCGGGCGCGACCTGCAGCGCCCAGGCCGACTGGGTGTGGCAGACGACCAAGTCGAGCTACGACAATGTCCTGCCGAGCGTGAACATCATCGCCGATGTGAAGAAGGACCTGATCTTCCGCTTCGCCGCGGCGCAGGTGATCGCCCGCCCGAACTATGCCGACATGACCAACTATTTCTGGCTGTCGGACCAGATCGGCACCGGCGGTGGCGGCAATCCGGACCTGAAGCCCTACAAGTCGAACAACTTCAACGCGTCGCTCGAATGGTATCTGGCGCCGCGGGCGATCCTGTCGGGCGAGGTGTTCTACAAGGACATCAGCAACTACATCCTGCAGCAGACCGCGCCGGAGCAGCACTTCAATTCGTCGCGCAACGCGGTGACGACCTATCAGATCGCCCGGCCGTTCAACGCCGGCTCGGCCGAGGTGAAGGGCTTCGCCATCGCCTATCAGCAGAGCCTGCCCTTCGGCCTCGGCATCCTTGCCAACTATACCTACTCGGATGGCAAGGCGAGCACCGGCGGCGACCTGCCCTACAACTCGCGCCACCAGGCGAGCCTGAGCCCGTTCTTCGAGACCGGCCCGATCGCCTTGCGCGCGACCTATACCTGGCGCTCGAAATACTTCACCGGCATCGACCGCGGCGACCAGATGTACGTCCGCGACGCCGCCAATATCGACGTGTCGGCTACGTACAACATCACCAAGGAAATCGGGCTGACCGTCTCGGGCATGAACCTGAACGACAGCCAGTATTATGCTTATGCCAATACGCAGGCGCTGCCGCGCGGCGTGTACAAGAACGGCCGCAAGCTGCTCGCGACCATCAATGTGAACTTCTGATCTCCAGCCTGGTGTAGTGCACTGGGGCGGCGGCGGGGCGAGCGATCGCACCACCGCCGCCCCTCTTCTTTCCGGGCTAGGAGATGGGATCCTCGGGTGCGGGTTCCGCCTCGGGCGTCACGGGTGCCGCGTCCTCGGGTTCGGCCCAGGATCCCTTCCGCGCGGGGATCGCGGACACAGGCTCGGCCAGGGCGACCGGTTCCTCGACAGATATCGGTTCCGGATCGATCAGGGCCGCGGGCCGATAGTCGACGGGTTCCGGGGAGCGGGGAACGGGCATCGCCGGCGGCGGCGCCGGGTTCTCGGGATAGAGCGGCGTCGGTGCTGTACGGCTGACTGGATAATAGCCGGCGCTGTCCGCGGTCGCCGCCATATCATAGGTCGCCGGCGGCCTCTGCTTGTAGAAGTCGAACGCGCCGGTCCGGGTGTAATTGGCCAGCCCAATGCCGGCCAGCCCGCCGCCGAGCAACGCCACCCCGGCACAGACCAGCATCCCCTTGTGCAAAGCAGTCGCCATATGCGCCTCCGAAGCGCTGAACCCTTGGCAGGCTCCTGCTGTTCCAACCTGCCGTCGAGTCGAACTTGCTCCCGCTTTCCCACAGGCGTAGCGCTGCCGCATGACCGACTCCACCAAGCCGCTCGACTATGTCGAGGCGCATCTCGACGACAGCCTCGACCGTCTCTTCGCGCTGATGCGCGTGCCTTCGGTCTCGACCGATCCCGCCTATGCCGAACAGTGCCAGCACGCCGCGCAATTGCTGTCCGACGAGCTGAACGCGCTGGGCTTCGCCGCCCGTGTCGCGCCGACGCCGGGCCATCCGATGGTCGTCGCGCATCACGACGGTGATGGCCCGCACATCCTGTTCTACGGCCATTACGACGTGCAGCCGGTCGATCCGCTTGCGCTGTGGAAGCGCGATCCGTTCGATCCGGTGATCGAGACGCGCGGCGACGGCGCGAAGCAGATTGTCGGCCGCGGCGCCTCGGACGACAAGGGCCAGCTGCGCACCTTTGTCGAGGCATGCCGCGCCTGGAAGGAAACCGAGGGCCGCCTGCCCTGCAAGGTCACCATCCTGTTCGAGGGCGAGGAAGAGTCGGGCTCGAAGAGCCTCGAGCCCTTCCTCCACGCCAATGCCGAGGAGCTGAAGGCCGATTTCGCGCTGATCTGCGACACGCTGATGTGGGACACCGAGACGCCGGGCCTCACCATCGGCCTGCGCGGCATGGCCGCCGGCCAGGTGACGATCCGCGCCGCCTCGCGCGACCTCCACTCCGGCCTCTATGGCGGCGCGGCGCGCAATCCGATCCAGCTGCTCTGCACGATCCTCGGCGAGATGAAGGACGCCGATGGTCGGGTGACGCTCGACGGCTTCTATGACGGCGTCCCCGAGCTCGACCCCGCAGTGCGCGCGAGCTGGGACGCGCTCGGCTTCGATGCGGGCGAGTTCCTCGGCGAGATCGGCCTCAGCGTGCCGGCCGGCGAGAAGGGCCATGACGTGCTCGAGCAGATCTGGTCGCGCCCGACTGCCGAGGTCAACGGCATCTGGGGCGGCTATACCGGCGAAGGCTTCAAGACGGTGATCCCGGCGGAAGCCCATGCGAAGGTGAGCTTCCGCCTGGCCGGCACGCAGAATCCGGAGAAGGTCTGGGCGTCGTTCGAGGAGCATGTCCGTTCGCGCCTGCCCGCCGATTGTTCGGTCGAATTCACCGGCCGCGGTCCGGGCAGCCCGGCGGTCACCGTTTCCAGCGACAGCCCGCCGCTGGAAGCCACCCGCGCGGCGCTCGATGCCGAATGGGGCAAGGCGGCGCTGATCGGCTGCGGCGGCGGCATCCCCGTCGTCACCTCGATCTCGAAGATCCTCGGCATGGACACGGTGCTGGTCGGTTTCGCGCTGACCGATGACAATATCCATTCGCCGAACGAGAAATACGACCTGAAGAGCTTCCACAAGGGCATCCGCTCCTGGGTCCGCATCCTCGAAAAGATCGGCGAGATGGCGAAGGTCCCGGCCTGATCGCGCTGGCCCGAATCGGCCATCTCGGCTAGGTTCGGGCCATGCGGACAGGGGCTCAATTCATCGCAGGTTTGATCGGTTGCGCGGCGTTGGCGGCGTGCAACCAGGGGCCCGTGAAGCCGGTGCAGAAGGCCCAGGCGAGCGAAGTCCAGCCCGTCGCCGCCACGCCGAAGCCTGCCGGCCCGGCCGCGCCGCTCCAGGCCTGGCTGGTCGGCAGCTGGTCGTTCGAGAACAGCTGCGCCAGCGATTTCATCGCGCACTATGCCGCCGACGGCGCGCTCGACAATAGCGGCGAGACCGGCAGCTGGGCGCTCGCCGGCGACACCGTCACCGAGACGATCCGCGAGCGCTATGACAGCGCCGCCGACGGCACCGACAAGGTCAATCCGCCCGAGACGCGCAGCTACACGATCGCCCAGATCGACAAGGATCACGGCACGATCACCTATCAGGGCCGCAAGGTGCCGATGCTGCGCTGTTGACGGCGCGGGCGCGGCGGCCGATAGCGGGGGCATGGTTCCCCTTTCGTTCGCTGGCCATGACCTGATGGCGCTGCCCGAAGGCGCGCTCTACTGGCCGGCGCGCGCGGCGCTGCTCGTCGCAGACCTGCATTTCGAGAAGGGCAGCTGGTTCGCCCAGCGCGGCCAGATGCTGCCGCCCTATGATTCGATCGCGACGCTCCAGGCGGTGGCGGCGCTGGCCGAGCGCACCCGGGCGCGCGAGCTCTGGTGCCTGGGCGACAGCTTCCACGATTCCGAAGGCTGCGAACGGCTGCCGGCGGATGCCCGGGCGCTGCTCACCGATCTCACCACCCGGCTCGACTGGCGCTGGATCACCGGCAATCACGACAGCCTGCTGGTCGATCATTGTGGTGGCACGATCCTGGAAGAGGCCGAGGTCGACGGGCTGGTGCTGCGCCACGAGGCCGAGCCTGGTGATCCCCGTCCCGAGCTTTCGGGGCATTTCCATCCCAAGCTCCGCCTGCGCGTCCGCGGGCGTCAGGTCGCGCGGCGCTGCTTCGTGGCGTCGGCGACCAAGCTGATCCTGCCGGCGTTCGGCGCGCTTACCGGCGGGCTCGATGCGCACCATCCCGAGATCGTCCGCGCGGTGGGCGGCAAGGCCCAGGCGCTGGTCGCGCTCGAGGATCGGCTGCTCCGCTTCCCGCTCGCCGCCTGATCCGGCTTGCAATGTAGGATTTCGTCGGCTTGGCTGGCGCGGCCGTGCCTCGTGGTCCGGCCGCTCTTTGACATGTTGGAAAGATAAGATCTCGCTGGCGTAATAATATTGCGCGGCGTCGTGTTCCGAAACCTTCGACGTGCACGATGTTCGCGATCTTTGGCGCGGCTAGTTCGCTTCCCGGCCCTTTTCGAAATCGGCGCATTCCACCGGCCCATGGCCGATCACCGCGCATTTGGCGTCGCCGAGCACGCGCACCACGCCGCTCGAGGTCGTGCTGATCCGGGCATTGTAGCGCACGGTCATCGCCAGTTCGCCGCTGCTCCCGGAGACGAGCTGCGCGTCGGCGGTGGTGAGCGCCGCGGCGTCGAGGCTGCTCGACCCGTAGAGCCGCACCCGCGCGCGCATCGCGGTGCCGGCGATCGCGATCGTGCCCGATCCGGCCAGGGTGAGGCTGATGTCCTGCGCATCGACCCGGGTGATGTCGATCCGCCCGGTGCCGTTCTGCGCCACGTCGAGCTTGTCGCCGCGCACCTCGGCCAGCTTGAGCTGGGTGCCGCCATTGGTCTGCACCACGCGCAGGGCCGGCACGGTGACGCGGATGCGGGCGCCGCTCGCCACCTTGCCGGCGGCCGACTCCCAGCTCTGCGTGCCCGAATTGAGGATGAGCGTGCTGGCATCGACGCGCACGTTCACGGCGTCGATTGCCGCGCGGTCGCCGCTGATCGTCACGCCGGGCGATCCGGGTGCGACCTCTACCGCGAACGGCCCGTCGATGCGCAGCCGGTCGAAGCCGGTGACCATCACCACCCGCTCGTCGCCCGGCGCGGCGGCACCGATAAGCAGGAGGAGCGGGGCGAGGGCGAGCCGGTGCATGGCCTTACCCTCGCCCCGCTTCAGGCTTTAGGCAAGCTCAGGAACAATGCGCCTCGCCCGGGCCGGTCGCGCTGATCGAGCATTTCGCGCCGCCGGTCAGGTCGACATCGCCGGGGCCGGCGATCGAGATCGAGGCGCCGCCTGTCACCTTGCCCTTCAGGCTACCCGGGCCGAGGATCGAGATGCTCGCGCTGCCGGCGGTGAAGCCGGTGGCGTCGATGTCGCCGGTGCCCTTGATCGAGGCGTTGAGCCGGTTGGCGGTGCCTGCAACGGTGATGCTGCCGGTGCCGGTGATCGACAGGTCGGCATCGGTGGCAGTGAGCGCTGCGACGTCCATGTCGCCGGTTCCGGTGATCGCACCGCGGAAATCGCCCTCGGCCTTGTCGATCTTCATGTCGCCGGTCCCGGTCAGGCTGGCGCCGGTCAGCTTGGGCAGGGTGACGTGCACCTTCACCCCGTGATCGCCGTCGCTGCTCCACGAGAAGCCACGACGGTCCTTGCGGGTGACGCGCAGCGTACCGTCGACCACCTGGACCACCAGCTCGTCGAGCACCGCGCTGTCGCCTTCGGCGCTGACCGCGAACTGCGCGCCGTTGGTCACGTCGATATCGTCGGGGCCGCGCAGCTCGACCTTGGTGAAGCCGGTCGCGTCATAGCTGCGCTTGGCGGTGACGCCGCTCGGCTTGACCTCGTGCCCGTCCTTGCCGCCATCCTTTTCCCAGCTGGCGTGGCAGGCACCGGTGGCGAGGAGCGGAACCAGGGCGAGGGCGATCAGGCTGCGCATCGAAAGTCTCCCGAACATGTGTGTTGTTTGAGCAATACACTATCGATGAGACAAGGAAAAGGGGCGGTTTTCAAGGCCGCCCCTATCCTCGGGTACCGATGCTGATCGAAATCAGGCCGGAACCTTGTCCTTGTTGTGGATCGCCGCAGCCTTGCGCAGGATGTCGAGGATCTTCTCGAGCGCGGCCGGCTCGTCGGTCTCTTCCATCGCCGCGAGCTCGCGGGCGAGGCGGCTGGCGGCCGCTTCGAAGATCTGACGCTCGGAATAGCTCTGCTCGGGCTGGTCGTCGGCGCGGAACAGGTCGCGGACCACTTCGGCGATCGACACCAGGTCGCCCGAGTTGATCTTCGCTTCATATTCCTGGGCGCGGCGCGACCACATGGTGCGCTTCACCTTGGGCTTGCCCTTCAGGGTCTCCAGCGCTTCCTTGAGCGTCTTGTCGCTCGAAAGCTTGCGCATGCCGACGCTTTCCGCCTTGTTGGTCGGAACGCGCAGGGTCATCTTCTCTTTTTCGAAGCGCAGAACGTAAAGCTCGAGCTGCATTCCAGCGATTTCAGATTTCTGGAGCTCGATAACACGGCCAACGCCGTGCTTGGGGTAAACGACATAATCGCCGACATCGAAGGACAGCGCCTTTGCAGCCATGTGCGAGGAACCTTTCGTGATAACCGGCCCCGACGGGCTCGGTGTCCACCCGGGCGGATGCCGGGCAGGCTGATCGGGGCGACTTCTCTTTGCTTCTCCGGGCGGAGGTGAGTCTTCCTCCGTCGCGCCCCATTTAACACGCTTGCAATAAAATTACCAGCCAAACGTCACCGTTTGACCGCGTAAAAATGCGGTTTCTCGCAGGTTTATGTGGATTTCGCGTTGGTAACCGCCAAATCGGGTAAGCCTAGCTGCCCGAACCGGGCTCCGCCGAAAAGAACTGCTCGAACTTGCCCTGCACGTCCTTCATCGCATCCGCATCGGCGGGTACGTCGCCCTTCTGCGTGATGTTCGGCCAGGACTCCGAATAGGTGCGGTTGAGCTCCAGCCACTTCTCCAAGCCGTTCTCGGTATCCGGAAGGATCGCCTCGGCCGGGCACTCGGGCTCGCAGACGCCGCAGTCGATGCACTCGTTCGGATTGATGACGAGCATGTTCTCGCCCTCGTAGAAGCAATCGACCGGACACACCTCGACACAATCCATGTACTTGCACCGGATGCAATTGTCGGTGACGACATAGGTCATGGAAACGGCCCCTTGGAACGAAAACGTGCCGGTCCTGCTATGCCTGTGACACTGCCGCGTCAATCATATGGCGCTTCCTGCGAGACGTTCTCAGTCACCCTCAGGTCCTGATAACAGGCGCTTCCTTCGGCCGGCGGGCCCCTTCGTGCCGGCAATTGCTCGACCCGGATCACGCGCACCTTGCCGTAGAGCGGGAAGGCGACGACGCAGCCGATGCGCACCGTGGCGGAGCTGCGTTCGATGCGGCGGCCGTCGATGCGCAGCGTGCCCTTCTCGGCGATCGCCTGCGCCGCCGAGCGCGTCTTCGCGAGGCGCGACCACCAGAGGAACCGGTCGATCCGCATCGCTGCGCCCTCAGCCATGCTTCAGCTCCGCGAGCACTGCGAAGGCATTGTCGCGCGGCGGCGCCTTGGGCTTGGGCGGCGCGACCAGGCCCTGCCAGATCCAGCGCTGCGGCTCGCCGTCCGTGCCCCGGGCGGTACGGAAACCGAGCTGCGCCATCAGCCGCGCCAGCGTTTCGGGGGTGAGCCCCATCGAGGTGGCGAGCGCGGGATCGGGGGTGAAGGGCTTGCGGCCCTGCCTGCTATCATGCGCGGCGCGGGCGATCCGCTCGACCAGATCGACCCGCACCGCCTGCGCGCCCAGCGGACGATAGCCGTGCGGCAGGTCGGCGCCCGGTGTGCCGCGTGGCAGCACGGTCGCGCCTTCGCGCGGCGCATCGGCCAGCCCCATCAGCTCGCGCCGCCAGCGTGCCGCGGCAGGCTTGAGCAGGGCGGGGGCGAAGATGTCGAGCGTGCCGATGGTGACGCCGATCTTGCGCAGCCGCTGGCGCGCCGGTGTGTCCAGAGCCTCGATCAGCGTCGCGGCGGCGCGGCGCGGCAGCAGCCCGCCGGTCTCGAGCAGCGCGGCGGCGAGCGCACGCAGCGGCGAGCCGGCCTGGGGGTCGCGCGTCGCCTCGTCTAGCTTGCCGAGCACGGCGAGGTGTCTGCCGATCTGGTCGGCGAACCAGCGCTCGACCCGGGCCTGCACCGCGGCCCTGGTCTGCGGCTCGAGCACGTCGAGCGAACGGTCGAGCCGGATGCGCGGGCGGGCGATATTGGGCCCCGGCTCCAGCGCCGCGATCGCCACGCCGGTCCAGCTAAGCACCGCGCCGACGAGCGCGATGTCCGCGTCCGGCGCGTCGATCAGCGCCTGGCCGCGCTTGCGATACTCCTTGCCGAGCCTTTTCTCCGCCGCCGCGAGCAGCATGCGCTTGTCCGAAGCCCGGGCCTCGGGCGCGACCGAGAAACGGAAGCCGGTGAGCGTGCCCAGCGCATGCTCCTCGACGGTAACTTCGCCCTCCGGCCCGATCTCGACCGGCAGGTTCGACGCATCGGCGCCGATCTGGCGGAGCAGCACGGTGGTGCGCTTGTCGACGAAGCGCTGGGTGAGGCTGGCGTGGAGCGCGTCGGACAGCTTCTCCTCCACCGCGCGGGTGCGCTCGGCCCAGTGGATCGGATCCTCCAGCCAGTCGGCGCGGTGGGCGATATAGGCCCAGCTGCGCGCCGCCGCGATCCGCCCGGCGAGCGTCTCGACATCGCCGCCCATATTGTCGAGCCGCTGGATCTCGTCGGCGAACCATTGGTGCGGGACATGGCCACGTCCTTCGGAGAGATGCCCGAACAGCCGCCCGACGAAGCGGCTGTGCGGCTCGGCGCCGAGCTTGCGGAAATCGGGCAGGCCGCACGCCGCCCAGAGCCGTTTGACCATCGCCGGCGAGCGCACCCGCTGGCGCACCCAATCCTCCTCCGACAGGCGCTTGAGCACCGAGAGGTCGACCGCTTCGGGCGCGGCGCGCAGCACCTCGCTGTGCGGCTTGGCCTCCAGGCTGGCGATCAGCGCCTCGACGCTGGCGAAATCGGGTTCGCCCTGGCGCCAGAACAGCTTTTCGAGCGGCGGCACCCGGTGTGCCTCGATCGCCAGCACTTCCTCGGGGGTGAAGGCGCCGGGGCCCTCCTCGTGCAGCGCGCCGAAGGTGCCGTCCCGCTGGTGGCGCCCGGCGCGGCCGGCGATCTGCGCCATCTCGGCGATGGTCAACCGGCGCTGGCGGCGGCCGTCGAACTTGGTGAGCGAGGCGAAGGCGACATGGTGCACGTCCATGTTGAGCCCCATGCCGATCGCATCGGTGGCGACGAGATAATCGACCTCGCCGGCCTGGAACATCGCGACCTGGGCGTTGCGGGTGCGGGGGGACAGCGCGCCCATCACCACCGCCGCGCCGCCCCGGAGCCGGCGCAGGGCTTCGGCGACGGCATAGACTTCCTCGGCGCTGAACGCGACGATCGCTGAGCGGCGGGGCAGGCGGGAGAGCTTCTTGGCACCGGCATAGCTCAGCGTCGAGAAGCGCGGCCGGCCGATCACCTCTGCTTCTGGGACGAGCGCCTTGAGCATCGGCTTCAGCGAGTCAGAGCCGAGGATCATCGTCTCCTCGCGGCCGCGAGCGCGCAGCAGCCGGTCGGTGAAAACATGGCCGCGCTCAGGATCGGCGCCGAGCTGCGCCTCGTCCAGCCCGACGAAGGCGACCTCGCGCTCCAGCGGCATCGATTCGGCGGTGCACAGGAACCAGCGCGCCTTGGGCGGGCAGATCTTCTCCTCGCCGGTGATCAGCGCGACCTCGGCGTCGCTGCCCTTCATTTTCACAACGCGATCATAGACTTCGCGCGCCAGCAAGCGCAGCGGGAAGCCGATCATGCCACTGGCATGACCCGCCATCCGCTCCACTGCCAGGTGCGTCTTGCCGGTGTTGGTCGGGCCCAGCACGGCGGTGATCTCGGAACGCGCGAAACGACTCATTGCAGTTCCCAAGATCGTTCCGAGTCAGCCCTTAAGCAACTCCCCCGGATTGGTGATTCGCCTTAACCATGTTGGAATTACTCACGAATATGCTGAGAGCTTCGCTTCATCGGCGAGCCGGCACAACTCGCCGCACGAGTCGGCCCCAGACCGGGTACTTAATTTGACTTTAAGCCCTGCCTTGCAGAGTGATTATGTCGGTAGCCGGGGGTTTACGGCACGACATCGACGACCTTTTGGGGGGCGTTGCGCCTTGTATTTGCGGAGTGACCATGGAGAGGGCCTGACGGGCGGAGCCGCATCGGCACGCGCCGCGGCCCCTGCGCGTGGCTTCTCCGCCCGGTTGAGCGAGCGTCTCGCCGACTTCGAATTCGCCCCCGATCTCGGCTCGCGTATCGGCACGCTGACCTGGTATCGCGGCGCCGCGACCTGTGTCGGGCTGATCACCGCCACCCTGCTTCTCGCACCCGGCTTCGAGAACCCGATCTATGGCACCGTCCCGGCGCCGGTTTCCGGTGCGGAGTTCGAGGCTACCCAGGCCCAGGCGATCAAGCCCATCGGCATGGGCTCGGGCACCGGCACGCGCCTGGCCGCGACCAATCTCGTCGCGCCGCTGAGTGACACGCCGGAGCGTCCGATCCTCGAAGGCTCGACCAAATATACCGGCTCGCTGCTCGGCTCGCTGCTGCGCTCGGGCGTGGGCAAGACCGATGCGAACATGGTCGAGCAGCTGGTCACCAAGGCCGTGGCGAGCGGCGACCTGCAGCCCGGCACCCTGCTCGACTACACGCTCGGCCGCCGCGTCGACAAATCGCAGCCGCGCCCGCTCGAGAAGCTCGAGATGCGTGCGCGCTTCGATCTCAAGCTCGAAGTCGCCCGCAATGGCGGCGCGCTCGATCTCAAGCAGATCCCGATCGCGATCGACCGGACGCCGCTGCGCATCCAGGGCACGATCGGCTCGTCGCTCTATCGCTCCGCCCGCGCCGCCGGCGCGCCGGCCAAGGCGGTCGAGAGCTATATCCGCACGCTGGCCACCCGCACGCCCGTCTCGCGGCTGGGGTCGGACTGCAGGTTCGACATCATCGTCGGCCAGGCGCGCGCCGAGACCGGCGAAGTCCAGCTCGGCAGCCTGATGTACGCCGGCGTCAGCGGCTGTGCGAGCAAGGTGCAGCTCGCGCCGTTCGAGCAGGGCGGCAAGACGACCTGGTTCGACGGTGCCGGCAAGGGCAACAGCACCGGCGCGATGGCGATGCCGGCCAATGGCCGTTTCTCCTCGGGCTTCGGCATGCGTCGCCACCCGATCCTCGGCTATACCCGCATGCACAAGGGCGTCGACATTGCCGCGCCCTGGGGTTCGCCGGTGTTCGCGGCCAGCGACGGTGTCGTCCAGTTCGCCGGCCGCAGCAGCGGCTATGGCAATTTCATCAAGGTGACCCATGGCAATGGCTATGGCACCGGCTATGGCCATCTCAGCCGCATCTTCGTCCGCAATGGCGAGACGGTGCGCCGCGGCCAGCGGATCGGCGCGGTGGGCAATACCGGCCTGTCGACCGGCCCGCACCTCCACTATGAGCTCTATCGCAACGGCGTGGCTGTGAACCCGCGCTCGGTGTCGTTCACCTCGACCCAGCAGCTCACCGGCGGCGACCTCGGCGCGTTCAAGGCGCAGCTCAACCGCTTGCTCTCGGTGCCCGTCGGCCATGGCGCGGTGAAGGACGCCGAGGACTGAGGCGCATCGGCGTTCGACGCATGCGATTCGCGGAACCCGCTGTGCCCGAACTTGCAATGTAGGATTTCGCCTGCTCCATACTGGTGGATGCAGCCCGCTGTCCTCTTCCGCATCGATTGCGTCCGCCGCGATCCCTTGCGGGGGAGGGGAAAACAGGGCCCCCGTGCCATAAACTTCGTAAACTTCCGCGCGTCGCGGCGGGCGCGAATCGGCCCCGGTTCGCCGGGGCGATCGGCGTACGGGACTCCGGCACGGGCCGAAATCAACGCCGCCCTTTTGCACTGCACCGCAAACGCGGTATCGCTGCGATGCAATGGACCTCTACCTCCCGATCGCCAACCTGTCGGTCAACGCGCTCGTCATCGTGGCGCTGGGCTTTGGCGTGGGGTTGCTCTCGGGTATGTTCGGGGTGGGCGGTGGGTTCCTCACCACCCCGCTGCTGATCTTCTACGGCATACCGCCGACCGTCGCCGCCGCATCGGCGGCGAGCCAGGTGACCGGTGCCAGCGTCTCGGGCGTGCTCGCCCATTTCCGCCGCGGCGGGGTCGATCTGCACATGGGGGCGGTGCTGGTGGTGGGCGGCGTGCTTGGCAGTATCGCTGGTGCCGGCCTGTTCACCCTGCTCCAGAAAAGCGGCCAGATCGATGTGGTGATCGGGGTGCTCTATGTGCTGATGCTCGGATCGATCGGTGGGCTGATGCTGCACGAATCGGTCCAGGCGATCCGGGTGACGCGCGGCGCCCGCCCGCCGCGCCCGCGCAAGCGGCGGCACCATCCGCTGGTCGCGATGCTCCCCTTGCGGTGGCGCTTCTATTCGTCGGGCCTCTACATCTCGCCGCTCGCGCCGCTGCTGCTCGGCTTCTTCACCGGCATCCTGACCGTGCTGCTCGGCGTCGGCGGCGGGTTCATCCTGGTGCCGGCGATGCTCTATCTGCTCGGCATGGGCACCCAGGTCGTGGTCGGCACCTCGCTGTTCCAGATCCTGTTCGTCACCGCCGCCGCGACGATGGTCCACGCCACGACGACCAAGGCGGTCGACATCGTCCTCGCCGCGCTGCTGCTGCTCGGATCGGTGGTCGGCGCGCAGATGGGTGCGCGTTTCGCCCTGGCGGTGAAGCCCGAATATCTGCGCTTCATCCTCGCGGTGATCGTGCTGCTCGTCGCGGTGCGCATGCTGCTCGGCCTCGCCTGGCAGCCGGACGAGATCTATTCGGTGGAGCTGCTGTGAGGAGATTGCTGCTCCTTGCCCTTGCCCCGCTGCTGATGGGGCAGGCCAAGCCGGTGCTGGTCCCCGACGTCTCGCAGCGCGATATCGAGATCGCCTATTCCTTCACCGGCGCCGAGCTGCTGCTGTTCGGCGCGATCCTCTATCCCGGCGGCCGTGCGCCGGGGCAGGACGAGAAGCCCGCCGACATCGTCGTGGTGGTGAAGGGGCCGACCCAATCGGTGCAGGTGCGCGAGAAGGAGAAGGTTGCCGGCATCTGGGTCAACGCCCAGCGGATGCGCTATCGCTCGGCGCCCAGCTTCTACGCGATCGCCTCATCCCGCCCGATCGACCAGATCGTCGATGAACGCACTCGTGCGATCTACGAGCTCGGCGTCGACAGCCTCCAGCTTTCGCCTGCCTCGGGCGCCACGCCCGAAGTGCAGGCCCGCTTCGACAAGGGGCTCGAGGATCTGCGCGCCAGCACCGGCCTTTACTACCAGGCGCCCGGCGCGGTGGAGATCACCGATGGCGTGCTCTACCGTGCCCGTCTGGCGATTCCGGCGCGCGTGCCGATCGGCAAGTTCACCGCCGAGACCTTCCTGATTCGCGACGGCCGGGTGCTCGCCGCCGCCGTGCGCGGGATCGAGATCCGCAAATCGGGCTTCGAGCGCTTCGTCGCGCATTCGGCAGAACACTATTCGGTACTCTACGGTATCGTCGCCGTTGCCCTCTCGATTCTCTTCGGCTGGGGTGCCGGCGCGGTCTGGAAACGCTTCTAGGGGCGGCCGGGACTCATCCAATATTTACCTCCGCTGGCGCAAACTGCGTGGGTCAACGGGGAGCAGCCGAATGGACGGCCAATTTGGCGCGCGCGGGTTCGAAGGCGCGGCGTCGGTTTCAACGAACGAGGGCCTGCCCTCGCGCACGCCGGTCGAGCCGATCGGCGCGGTGCTGGAGATCGCCGGTTCCTCGAGCCAGGTGCTGATCGATCCGGAGGCGCTGAACGCGCTCGCCAGCCATGGCGACCCCACCGTCGCCAATGCCGGCCAGGTCGGCAGCCAGGTGAAGGTGCGCGTCGGCGCGACCTGGCTGATCGCGAACGTCCGCTCGCTCAAGCTCCAGGGCGACCATATCGCCGCGTACATCGACTTCCTGGGCGAAGGCGACGAAGAGCGGCTGACCGGCAAGCTCTACAAGTTCCGCCGCGGCGTGACGCGCTATCCGACGCCGGGCGCCCCCGTGTTCCCGGTCTCGACCGCGGACCTGAAGCAGATCTACGCGGCCGAGGACCGGGCGCATATCGAGATCGGCAATGTCTATCCGACCAAGGACATCCGCGCGGCGCTCTATGTCGATTCGATGCTCGGCAAGCATTTCGCGCTGCTCGGCTCGACCGGTACGGGTAAATCGACCGCGGCGGCGCTGATCCTCCACCGTATCTGCGAGCTCGCGCCGCAGGGGCATGTCGTGATGATCGATCCGCACGGCGAATATGGCAGCGCGTTCAAGACCACCGGCGCGCTGTACGACGTCACCAACCTGCAGATGCCCTATTGGCTGATGAACTTCGAGGAACATTGCGAAGTGTTCCTCACCACCGACGGCTCGGACCGGCAGGTGGATGCCGACATCCTCGCCAAGTGCGTGCTCGCGGCGAAGCAGAAGAACCGGCTGGCCGCCGAGATCGGCAAGCTCACCGTCGATGCGCCGATCCCCTATCTCCTGTCGGACCTGACCCAGATCCTCCAGCTCGAAATGGGCAAGATGGACAAGTCGACCGACACGGCGCCCTATCTGCGCATCCGTGCCAAGATCGACGAGATCAAGGGCGATCCGCGCTACGCCTTCATGTTCTCGGGCATGTTGGTGGCGGACACGATGGCGAGCTTCCTGTCGCGCGTGTTCCGCCTGCCGGGCGACGGCAAGCCGATCTCGATCATCGACGTGTCGGGCGTGCCGAGCGAGATTACCTCCGTCGTGGTGGCGGTGCTCAGCCGCATGGTGTTCGACTTCGCGATCTGGTCGCGCGGCGAGAACAAGCGGCCGATCCTGCTCGTCTGCGAAGAAGCGCACCGCTATGTGCCCAACGAGCGCAACGCCGATGGTTCGTCGGTCGGCCGCATCCTCAGCCGTATCGCCAAGGAAGGCCGCAAATACGGCGTGTCGCTGGGCCTGATCACGCAGCGCCCGTCGGACCTGGCCGAGGGCGTACTCTCCCAGTGCGGCACGATCCTGTCGATGCGCCTCAACAACGAGCGCGACCAGGCTTTCGTGAAGGCGGCAATGCCCGAAGGCGCGCGCGGCTTCCTCGATTCGATCCCGGCACTTCGGAACCGAGAGTGCATCGCGGTGGGCGAGGGCGTCGCCACGCCGATCCGGCTGCTGTTCGATGCGCTCGAGGACAACAAGCGGCCGGCGTCGGACGATCCGCTCTTCTCCGAGCTGTGGCGCGATACCGGCGGCGAGGAGCAGATCCTCGAGCGCACGATCCGCCGCTGGCGTGCGCAGGGCAAGTAAGCGCTAGAAATCCGCACCGAGGGTGAGCGCAAGGCCCGAGCCGGGCCTTGCCTCGCCCGCCACGCGCTGCCGCCAGTCCAGCGCCAGGCGAAGGTTGCGGACTGCCAGCGTCGCCGAGGGACCGACATCGAGCCGTTGCGCATCGCGCTGCGCGGCACCCCAGGCGCCCGCGCCGAGGCCGAGACGTAGGGGGCCGGTCGCTCCCATCATCCGCACGCCGCGGGTCGCACCATCGGCATAGGGTTCGGTGCGTCGCCGCAGCACGGCGCCAGCCTGGCCATAGGCTTCGAGCCGGAAGCCACGCCATTCGCGGTCGATTCCGGCAATGACGCCGAGCCCGGTGCCGTCGGGATTGCCGTCGAGCCCGAAGCGGCGCTCGGCGATCAGCCGGACCGGCGCGCGGGTCGGCTGCCATTCCAGGCCCAGTGCCGCCTCGCGGCCCTTGCCGGATAGCGGGGTGGTGACGCGGCCATAGGCGGCGATCCGCTGGCGCGGCGCGATCAGCCACGCGACCCGGGCACCTGCCTGGCCGCCGCCGATCTGTCCGCCGGGCGCCGCCACCGGGCCGCCATTTCCCCGCGCGACCATCCACAGACTCAGCGACCAGCGATCGGGCAGCGGATCGAGCCGTTCGGGGGTGGGCATAGCCAGGGACGGCAGCGCTGTCGGCGCGGGGGACCCGGCGAAGGACGGCAACACAGGCTCGGCTTCGCCATATTGGGCGAGCGCCATCAGTGCCAGCTGCACGCGGGGATCGTCGTCGCCGAGCGGGAGGCGATAGCTGGGTGGCGTCGGCGCGTATGTCTTCTGGGGCGCGTGCTTCGCGGCCACGGCCTGCCGGGCGGGCGGGGCCAGGGTCAGGGGTTCCGCCCTGGCGATGGGCAGGGCGGCCTGGATCGCGGCTGGCAGCGTGCCGGCTTGCGGCCAGAGCATCGCCACGCGCGCGCCTGTCCAGGCGATGGCGACCATCGCCAGGAAGCGTAGGGGCCGCCCGCGTCCGTTCATCCGCCTTCGGCCGGTTTGAGATCGGGGAAGCGGTGCGCGGTCTTGTCCCAGCGGGGCGGGCCGCCGGTGAGCATGCGGACATAGAGGCCAAGCGCGCGCCGTGCGGCGAGCAGCGCGACTGCATTGCTCGAGAGAATGCGCGGTATCGACCAGAGGCCTTCGCGCCAGCCATAGGCGCGAGTGACGAAGGCGGCGCGGACGGCGAGACGCCAGGTCAGCAGTGCGAGATTCGCCAGGAGCAATGCCTGCATTAGCGGCGACTGGTCGGGTGCCGCGCTGCCCGCGAGCAGATGGGCGCCGAACGAAATCCCCCAGATGACAATCGACAGATAGGCGAGGGCGAGCACCGGGATCTCCAGCGTCGCGCGGCGGTCGCGCATGCGCATCCAGTTGTCGCCGATCTGGCGCCAGCCGCCCCAGCCCGTCCGGTCCCAGCCGGCGAGGGCTATGCCGGTCATCCAGCGCGCCTTCTGCCGCACCGCCGCCTCGATCGTGTCGGGGAAATAGGCGCGCACCGCCACAAGCGCGCCGCCCGGCGCCTCCACGATGCGGACCAGCCGCGCCGGCGCGCCGAGGGCCGCGATTGCGAAGCCCAGCTCATAGTCTTCGGTCAGGCTGGTCGCGTCGAACGGTGCCCCGTCGCGCACCTCGGCGAGCCGTCCCAGCACGTCGCGGCGGATCGCGCAGCCCACCCCGGCGAACGGCAGCCCCGCGCCGATCGCCTGGCGGACGACGAGCGATCGGCCATGGCTCTCCGCAAACTCATCCAAATAATGCCCGGCGAAGAATCTCGAATGCGCATGGGCGAGCGGCAGCACCGGCAGTTGCACTGCCGGATGCGCGAGCAGCTCCTGGGCATAGACGCGCAGCTCTAGCGGATGGACCAGGTCCTCGGCATCGTGCAGCGCCACCGCGCTGAAGGGGAGGCCCTCCGCCGTTTCGTCCCGCAACAGCGCGCGCCACAAGGTGTTGAGGCAGTCCGCCTTGGTCGTCCCGCCTGGGCGCGTGCCGATCACCAGCCGGACGCGTGCGTCCGTGAGGACGACTTCCGCCACCGCCGCGACGGTCGCCGGATCATTGGGATAGGCGCCGACATAGATCCGGTAGTCCGGGTGATCGAAGCGTTCGAGCGCGGAGCGCAGCATGGCGCCGATAACCGCGGCCTCGTCCCAGGCGGGCACGAAGACCGCGATCCGGCCGGCCGGCACCGTCTCGCCGAGCGCCGGCGAAGGTGCCTTGTGAGCGCGCAGCCGCCGCGACGCGTAGATCAGATCGACGAGCAGGTCGTCAATCCCGCCGACAACGAACCACAGCGCCGCGAACAGGGTCATCTCGCGCGCCACGACATCGATGACAGTAATCAGCGCCTCCCCAGTCGGCACCGCGAGCCCCCCCGATTCGGAAGTGGAATTAAGCCGTGCCGCTGACGGAACGATCAAGCGCCGCAGTGCATTTTGGCTCCGAAACGGACGCGGTTAATTCGTCGCTGGACTCGCAACAGGGCCCGGCTATCGTGCCGCCGCTGCCCGAGGGGAGGTTGCCACCATGAAGCTTGTTGCCCGTCTAGGCGTTTTGGCGCTGGTCCTCGCGCCGATCGGCGCCGTCACTGCGTTCGGCGACAACAGCCCGCAGGTGGAGATGGCGACGCCGGGCGTCGGCGACGGCGCGATCGAGCGCTTCACCGCCCGCTTCAACGTGCCGATGGTGCCGCTGGGCGACCCGCGTGCCGAATCCCCCTTCAAGGTCGATTGCCCCACCGGCGGCCAGGGCCGCTGGGTCGACCAGCAGACCTTTGTCCATGAATTCGCCAGTCCGCTCCCCGGCGGCGTCACCTGCAAGTTCACCCTGCGCGACGGGATCAAGAGCCTGTCGGGCTATGACCTGCAGGGCCAGAAGGAATTCACCGTGGATTCGGGCGGTCCGATCGCCCGCGCGGTGCTGCCCAACCGCTATGGCAGCGAGATCGAGGAGGATCAGGTCTTCGTCGTCGCGGCGAACCTCGCGCCCGATCCTGCCTCGGTCGGCGCGAACGCCTATTGCGCGGTCGACGGCCTGGGCGAGAAGATCCCGGTCGACGTGCTGCCGGCCGATGTCGCGCCCAAGCTGCTCGCCGATCTCGGCACCGATCGCTGGCAGGTCCAGAGCTTCCTGAGCGAGGCCGGACTGCCCCAGGCGCTGCCGGAAAAGGCCGAGGACCGCGCCAAGTCGCTTGCCAGCGTCGTCGCGGTGAAGTGCCGCCGCCCGCTGCCGCCCGGCCGGGACATGGCGTTGGTTTGGGGGAAGGATATCAAAAGCGCTTCGGGGCGCGCCGCCGGCACCGATCAACGCTTCGATTTCACCGTCCGCAAGGAATTCAGCGCCCGCTTCGAATGCTCGCGCGTCAACCCGACCGCGGGCTGCAGCCCGGTGCAGGACGCCTGGGTACGCTTCTCCGCTCCGATCCCCAAGGCGCAGGCCGAAGCCGTCCGCATCAAGACGGCCGACGGCAAGGAGCTGAAGCCGATCTTCGGTGACGACGACAAGAACAAGGCGACCGTCGCCGACCTGAAGTTCAAGGCGCCGCTGCCGGCCGAGACCACCGCCAAGCTCGTCCTGCCCGCCAACGTCACCGACGAGAGCGGCCGCAAGCTGGCAAATGCCGAGCGCTTCCCGCTCGACGTGAAGTTCGACGCGCCGCCGCCGCTGGTGAAGTTCGCCGGCAATTTCGGCATCCTCGAAGCGAAGGAAGGCGGCGTCCTCCCGGTCTCGGTCCGCAATGTCGAGCCCGACCTGCAGGGCATGCAGATGGCGGTGTCCGGCCAGAGCCTGAAGGTCGAGGGCGGCGACGGCGAGATCGCCAAGTGGTTCCGCGCGCTCGCCGATGCGGCCGAGGACAAGTCCGACGAAGTGAAGCGCGGCGAGGAGACGATCCGGATCAACCAGACCGGCGCCAAGCCGCTGCTGACCCCCGCCACCGGCAAGCCGCTCAAGATCGGCCTGCCAGGCAAGGGCAAGGATTTCGAGGTCGTCGGCATCCCGCTCGGCAAGCCGGGCTTCTACATCGTCGAGCTGGCCAGCCCGCGGCTCGGCGAGGCGCTGCTCGGGCGCAAGGCGCCGCGCTATGTCGCCACCGGCGCGCTCGTCACCAACATGAGCGTCCATTTCAAATGGGGCCGCGACCAGTCGCTGGTCTGGGTCACCGCGCTCGACAGCGGCCAGGGCGTCGGCGACGCCGAGGTGCGCATCACCGACAGCTGCACCGGCCAGCTGCTCGCCAAGGGCAAGACCGATGCCTCGGGCCGCCTCGGCGTCCCCGCCGGCCTGCCCGCGCCCGAGACCTATACGAGCTGCGAGAACGATTCGAGCCCGCTGATGATCTCGGCGCGCAAGGCCGACGACTTCAGCTTCACGCTCACGCAGTGGGGCGAGGGCATCCGCCCGTTCGACTTCGACCTCAACTATGGCTGGTCGGCGCCGGAGGAGAAGTTCCACACCGTGTTCGACCGCTCGCTGGTCCGCCAGGGCGAGACGGTGCACATGAAGCACATCGTGCGCACGCCGATCGCGACCGGCTTCAGCGCCTCGCCGGCGTTCAGCGGCACGCTGCGGCTCAGCCATCGCGGCTCGGACACCCAGTACGACCTGCCGCTCGCCATCGACCAGAATGGCGTCGGCGAGACCGAATGGACCGCGCCGCAGGGCGCCAAGATGGGCGACTACGACCTTACCGTCCTGACCAAGGACGGCGAGGGCAAGGAGAAGACGATCTGGACCGGCCAGTCGTTCAAGGTCGACGAGTATAAGCTGCCGACGATGAAGGCATCGGTCGCCGGGCCGAAGGACGCCGCGGTGCGCCCCTCCACGCTGCCGCTCGACCTGTTTGTCGGCTATCTCTCGGGCGGCGGCGCCGCCAGCCTGCCGGTCGAGACGCGGATCGGCTATTTCGCCGACTTCAAGACCCCCGAGGACTATGACGGCTACAGCTTCGGCGGCCGGGCGATGACCGAGGGCACCAAGCCGATGAACGGCGAGGGTGAGGACGAAGAGGTCAAGCTGCCGCCGACCCAGACGTTGCCGGCCACGCTCGGCGCCGACGGTACCAGCCGGATCAATGCCGAGGTGCCGCAGACGCTCGAGCAGAACACCACGATGCTGGTCGAGATGGATTACCAGGACGCCAATGGCCAGATCCTGACCTCGTCGCGACGCATCCCGATCTTCACCTCGGCGGTGCAGCTCGGCGTGAAGACCGATGGCTGGCTGATGAAGCAGGACGATCTGCGCCTGCGCTTCGTCGCACTCGACACCAATGGCAAGCCGATCGCCAACCAGGCGATCTCGGTCGAGCTGTACAGCCGCGAGATCCTTACTGCGCGGCGCCGGCTGATCGGCGGCTTCTACGCCTATGACAACCAGATGAAGACCACGCGGCTGAGCGCCACCTGCTCGGCGACCACCGATGCCCAGGGCCTGGCGAGCTGCGCGCTTGATCCCGGCGTCTCGGGCGAAGTCTATGCGGTGGCGACCACCAAGGATGCCAATGGCAATGTCGCGCGGGCGACCAAGTCGGTCTGGCTGGTCGGCGACGACGACTGGTGGTTCGGCGGCGACAATGGCGACCGCATGGACGTCATCCCCGAGAAGCTGGAGTACAAGGCGGGCGAGACCGCCAAGTTCCAGGTCCGCATGCCGTTCCGCGACGCCACAGCACTCGTCACCGTCGAGCGCGAAGGCGTGCTCTCCAGCTTCGTCGTCGGGCTGACCGGCAAGGACCCGGTGATCGAAGTGCCGATGCCGGGCGATTATGCGCCGGACGTGTTCGTCTCGGTCATGGCGGTGCGCGGTCGCGTGACCGGCTGGCAGAACTGGCGCTCGAACATCGCGCGCGACTGGGGCGGCCCCTGGTCGAAGGATGGCGGCGAGCCGACCGCGACGGTCGATCTCGCCAAGCCCGCCTATCGCCTGGGCATCGCCAAGGTGAAGGTCGGCTGGGAAGGCCACAAGCTCGACGTAGCGGTGAAGGCCGACAAGCCGAGCTATGCCGCGCGCGACAATGCGCAGGTCGACGTCACGGTGAAGACGCCCGACGGCAAGCCGGCCGCCAGCGCCGACGTCGCCTTTGTCGCGGTGGACGAAGCCTTGCTCCAGCTCTCGCCCAATGAGAGCTGGGACGTGCTGACCGCGATGATGGGCGATCGCCCGATCTCGGTACTCACCTCGACCGCGCAGACCCAGGTGGTCGGCAAGCGCCACTATGGCAAGAAGGCCGTCGAGGCCGGCGGCGGTGGCGGCGGCGATCTCTCGGGGCTCAACCGCGAGAATTTCCAGCCGGTGCTGCTGTGGAAGGGCAAGGTCGCGCTCGACGCCAATGGGCATGCGAAGGTGCAGGTGCCGCTCAACGATGCGCTGACCTCGTTCAAGCTCGTCGCGATCGCAACGTCGGGCCCGCAACTGTTCGGCACGGGCAGCGCGAGCATCCGCTCGTCGCAGGACCTGACCATCTATGCGGGCGTGCCGCAGCTGGTGCGCACCGGCGACCAGTTCGGCGCGATGTTCACGCTGCGCAACGGATCGAGCAAGCCGATGAAGGTCACCGCGACGGTGGCGCTCAACCCGGCCTATGCGACCGGCAAGCCGCTGACCGTCGAGATCCCGGCGGGCGGCGCCGCGCCGGTGGTGTGGAACCTCACCGCGCCCCCGCGCGACGGCAAGCTCAGCTGGACGGTCACCGCCAAATCGGCGGACGGCAAGTCGACCGACAGGGTCACGGTGGCGCAGGTGGTGGCGCCCGCGGTGCCGGTCGAGACCTGGGCGGCGACGCTCGGCCGGGTCGGCACGGGCACGCAATTCCCGATCGCGCCGCCGGCGGGCGCGCTGCCCGGCTTCGGCGCGGTCGAAGTGAGCCTGACCGACAGCCTCGCCCCGCCGCTTTCGGGCGTGCGCGAATATATGTCCGCCTATCCGTACAACTGCCTCGAGCAGCGCACCTCGCGTGCGATCGCGCTGGGCGATACGGGGATGTGGAACCTGATCGCCAGCGACATCCCGGCCTATCAGGACGGGGACGGCCTGCTGCGCTACTGGCCGGGCGACTGGCCGGGCTCGGAGGCGCTGACCGCCTATATCCTGTCGGCCAGCGGCGAGGCGGGCCTGCCGCTGCCGGAAGGCCCCAAGGCCAAGATGCTCGATGCAATGAAGGCGGTCCTCGACGGACGGCTGCGGCACGAGGATTATGGCGATGTCCGTCTGCAGCGGGTCGCGGCGTTCACGGCACTGGCACGGCAGGGCGCGGCGACCTCGGCGATGCTCGGCCAGATCGGCATCACCCCGGCCGAGATGCCGACCGCCACGCTCTCCGATTATGCCATGGCGCTCGGCAAGGTGCAGGGCCTGGCCAATGGCCAGCAGCTGCGCGTCGATGCCGAGAAGGTGCTGCGCAGCCGCCTGGTCTATGAGGGCACCCGCGTCGACATCTCGGACAAGGGGCACATGGCCTGGTGGCTGATGTCGTCGGACGACGAGGCGGCGATCAAAGTGCTGCTCGCCACGCTCGGCCGCCCCGGCTGGGAGAATGACTCGGCCAAGCTGATGGTCGGCATCGCCGCCCGCCAGCAGCGCGGGCACTGGGACACCACGACTGCGAATGCCTGGGGCACGATCCTCGCGCGGCGCTTCATGGGGCTCTATCCGGCCGAGGCGATCGCGGGGGTGACCACCGCCAGCTTCGGCAGCGCGAGCCCGCTGAGCCTGAACTGGCCGCTCGCCGAGCCGCAGCGCAGCTTCAGCTTCCCGCTGCCGGCCCAGACCACGCCGCTGGTGCTCAACCAGTCGAGCGCTGCCGGTCCCTGGGCGTTCGTCCGGGTGAAGGCGGCGGTGCCGCTCACCCAGCCGCTGATGGCCGGCTACAAGGCGACCAAGAAGGTCGAGGCCGTGAAGCAGGCGGTCGCCGGCCGCTGGACGCGCGGCGACGTGGTCAAGGTGACGATCAGCGTCGAGGCCTCCGCCGAGCGCAACTGGGTGGTCGTCAACGATCCAGTGCCCGCGGGTGCGACGATCGTCGGCAATCTCGGCGGCCAGTCGGAGATGCTCGCCAAGGACACCGGCACCAGCGAAGGCGTCTCGCCCAGCTATATCGAGCGCGGCAATGACAGCTGGCGCGCTTTCTATGGCTGGGTGCCGCGTGGCAGCTTCACCGTGTCGTACGTGATGCGGCTGGATGCGGCGGGCAAGTTCAACCTGCCCGCGACCCGGATCGAGGCGATGTACGCGCCCGAGATCCGCGCGCAGCTGCCCAATGCCGTGCTGTCCGTGGCGCAGCGGTGACGGCGAAGGAGGCTTTTAACCGCTTCCTCGCCTTCGCCCGCCGCTGGACGAAGCGCATCGACGATGCCCCCGAGACGCTGCATGCGTGGCTCGGGCGCGAGCGGGCGGCGTGGAAGGACAAGGGGTGGCGCGGCGTCGTCACCCCGCCGCGCATGGTCGGCACGGTGCTCGGCCTGCTCCTGCTGGTGTCGGGGAGCTTCTGGTGGGTGACGCGCCCGCCGGCGCTGCCCGATTATTCGGCGGTTCGGGCCGGCTGGCATCCGTCCGAGGCCTGGCTCTACGACCGGCACGGCGTGCTGATCGATTCCAGCCGCATCGACTACCAGGCCCGCCGCCTCGCCTGGACGAAGTTGCAGGACGTTTCCCCGGTCGCGCGCGATATCCTGGTCGCCGCGGAGGATCGCCGCTTCCGCGACCATGGCGGGGTCGACTGGGTGGCGCTGACCGGCGCGGCGCGCGACCGGATCGAAGGCAAGCGCGGGCGCGGCGCTTCGACCCTGTCGATGCAGGTCGCCGCCTATCTCGCCCCCGACCTGGCCATGCCGGGCAGCCGCGGGATGCGCGACAAGCTTCGCCAGATGCGCGCGGCCTGGAGCCTCGAATCGCGCTGGAGCAAGGACCAGATCCTCGAGGCCTATCTCAACCTCGCCGGCTTCCGCGGCGAGGCGCAGGGGATCGGCGCCGCGGCGCTCGGCCTGTTCGGCAAGACGCCGGCGACGCTGACTCGCGACGATGCGCTGCTGCTCGCGGCGCTGTTGCCCAACCCGCAGGCGGCACCAAGCGAGGTCGCGCGCCGGGCCTGCGCGCTGAGCCGCGACACGGACTGCACCCGCTTCGCCGGCGCTGCCGCTTCGATGCTCGGCCCCGCGCGCAGCCTCGCGCTCGATCCGGGACTGGCGCCGCATCTCTCGGCCGAACTGCTGACCAGGCCGGGCGCGAAGATCACCACCACGCTGGATGCCGGCATCCAGCGGGCCGCGATCACCGCGCTCAAGCGCCAGCTCCAGGGGCTGGGCGGCAGCCGCGCCCGCGACGGCGCGGTGATCGTGGTGGACAATGCGAGCGGCGACGTGCTGGCCTATGTCGGCGGGATCGGCGGCGAGAGCACTGCGCCGGCAGTCGATGGCGCCTCGGCCTATCGCCAGGCGGGTTCGACGCTGAAGCCGTTCCTCTACGCGATGGGCATCGAGAAGGGCTATCTCACCGCCGCCTCGATCCTCGACGATTCCCCGGTCCAGCTCGACACCGCCTCGGGCCTCTATGTGCCGCAGAATTACGACAAGGCGTTCAAGGGGCCGGTCTCGGCGCGCATCGCGCTGGCCGGCTCGCTCAATGTGCCGGCGGTGCGCACCCTGCTGCTCACCGGGGTCGATGCGTTCCGGGATCGGTTGTGGGACACCGGCTATCGCGGGCTGGTCGAGGACGGCCAATATTATGGCTATTCGCTCGCGCTCGGCTCGGCCGAAGTGACGCTGATGGAGCAGGTCGATGCCTATCGCAGCCTGGCGCTCGCGGGGCGCTGGTCGCCGCTTCGCCTGACGATGGACGCCAGGACCGAGGCGCCACGGCGCACCACTACGCCCGAGGCGGCCTGGATCGTCGCCGACATGCTCGCCGATCCCAATGCCCGGGCCGGCACCTTCGGCGTCGATTCGGCGCTGCGCCTGCCTTTCTGGGCGGCGGTGAAGACCGGCACGTCCAAGGCGATGCGCGACAATTGGTGCGTCGGCTTCACCGATCGCTTCACCGTAGGCGTGTGGGTCGGCAATCTCGAGGGGGATCCGATGCGCGCCGTCTCGGGCACAAGCGGCGCGGCGCCGGTGTGGCGCGACGTGATGCTGGCGCTGAACGAGGTGAACCCCGGCAAGGCGCCGCCGCGTCCGGCCGGTATCGAGGAGCGCCAGATCCGCTTCGCCGCCGGCATCGAGCAGCCCCGTCGCGAATATTTCCTCAAGGGCACCGGGCTCGACCGCGTCGCCTATGCCCCGGCCGAGGCGCGGCGGCCGCGGATTGTCAATCCGGTCGCGGGCAGCGTCTATGCGCTCGATCCCGACATTCCCCGGGACAATCAGCGCCTGGCGATTTCGGTGTCCGGACAGGCGCTTGGCCACCGGCTGATCCTCGACAAGCGCGATCTGGGCACTGCCGACTCACGGCCGCTGATTCTGGCCCCGCCGGGCAAGCATCGCCTCGCTTTGGTGGACCTGGACGGCAAGGTCGTGGACCAGGTGCTGTTCACCATCCGATAGCGCGTAAAATCGGGGAATGTTGAGGGAGCGAAACGCTGATTCGGGCGTTTCGGCAAATGGTCCCAACCCCTTTCGGGATCGTGCCCTACGGCACCGGCCGCACGGCCCCAAAAGGCGGTGCGGCCGAAGCCTTTGATCTTGCCGGATTACCAGTAGAAGCCGGGGATCGTGCGGATGACGATGCCGCGACGCGTATCGATCAGCAGCACGTCGTTATAGTGGCGCACCCAGCTCTGGTAGCGGTCCGCGCGCGGCAGGTGATAGCGCCACGGATCGGCGATCACATAGCGCGAGCCATAATAGCTCGGGGCGATCCGGCCGCCGGCGCGGAACGCGGTGTAGCGGAACGGGGCGTTCCAGCTGCCCCGGCCATAGAGCGCCCGGTTGCGGTCGCGGTTGAAGCGCCAGTCGTCACGGCCCCAGGCACGATCCCGGTCGCGCAGGTCCTCGCGATATTCGCGGTGCGCCTCGCGCACGTCGCGCCGCTCGTCCCGGATGTCGCGACGGTCGCCGCGGCGATGGGCATCGCGCAGCTGGCGCTCCTGCTGGCGGATATCCTGGCGGTCGCGGCGCAGCTCCTCGCGCGACTGGGCATTGGCCACAGTCGGCAGCGCCACAGCCGGCATCGCGACGGCGGCGAGCAGCGCGGCGGTTACGAACGTCTTCATGTCTTCCTCCAAAGCACTGACCGGATTTGTTTTCCGGTAGAGCGCCTGTTTGGAGGAGCCTCGCTGAACGGCCCGGGAACGGCGCCGTCAGCGAAATGAAAGGCTCGGACTGCGGCTAGCGATCAGGGACCGGTATTGCCGCCGCCGCCCGGGCCGCCGGTGCCCGGTGCGCCGACGGTGCCGATATTGCCGAACAGATCCTCGAAGAAGCCGCGCTTGTGGCCCAGAGTCGGGGTGGTCTTGCCGTAAGGATCGACCGAGGCGATCAGATCCTTGCCGGTCCGGTCGACCGCGGCGACATTGCCCTTCGCATCGAAGGTGATGCGCAGCGTCGTCTGGTCCTTCGCCTTCAGGCTCTGATAGCCGAGGTTCGCGCTCTGGCGGGAGATGTAATACCACTCGCCTTCGTTGAACTGGCTGGTGAAGGTCGGGCGGCCGAGCGTCTGGAGCACCGATTCGCGCGTATCGATGCCGGGCTGGACCGAATCGACCAGCTCGGTGTCGATGATATAGCCCTGGTGGGTGCGCACCGGCACGCAGGCGGTGGTGCCAAGCGCGGCTGCCAGCAGGGCGGCGCCAAGCGCGCGGGCGGGAATCGACATTCTGGTCTCCAGGCAAACGCGTACCGGCGTCACGCATTGCATCGCACGCCGTTCGCCTCAATATGCGGCAAAATGCGGCCAAACAAGGTCGCGCTCCCAGATAGCAGGACCGAACCGGCACATGCGCTTGCTCCAGCGGCTCTTCCAGGCTCCCGACCGCGGTGCCGCCCCGATTCTCTACGCCGCGATCGTCGCGCGCGGCCGCCAGCCGCACTGGTACGAGGCGGGGGCGGTGCCCGACACGATCGACGGCCGGTTCGACATGATCGCCGCGGTGATGAGCCTGGCGCTGCTTCGCCTCGAGCAGGACGAAAGCGCCGTACCGTTCAGCACGCACCTCACCGAAGTGTTCATCGACGACATGGACGGCCAGCTGCGCCAGATCGGCATCGGCGACATCGTCGTCGGCAAGCATGTCGGCAAGATGATGGGGATGCTCGGCGGCCGGCTCGGCGCCTATCGCGAGGGCCTGGCCGGCAACACGCTGGGCGAGGCGCTGGTCCGCAACCTCTATCGCGGCGAGGCGCCCGATCCGCAGGCGCTCGCCCATGTCGAGACCGAGCTGCGCGCGCTCCATGCGAAGCTGAGCGAGACGCCGGTCGCCACCCTGATCGCCGGAGCGCTGGCATGATCCAGAGCGAATTCAACCGTCCGCAGCGGCTCGACACGATCGGCGCCGGCGAGAGCCAGGTCCAGGTCAAGGCCGAGCCGGCCGAGCGCATCGCGCTCGCCGAGCGTTTTGGCCTCAAGTCGATCGACAGCCTCACCGCCGACTATCGCATCCGCCGCGACGCGCAGGGCATCGTGGCGACCGGCCATCTCTCGGCCAGGGTGGTCCAGGCCTGTGTGATCACCGACGACCCCGTGCCCGCCCGGATCGAGGAGGATTTCGCGATCCGCTTCCTGCCCGAGAGCGAAGGCGAGGACAGCGACGACGAGACCGAGCTGAGCGAGGACGAGTGCGACATCGTCTTCTATTCGGGCGGCGCGATCGATCTGGGCGAGGCGGCGGCCGAGACGCTGGCGCTGGCGCTCGATCCCTATCCGCGCAGCCCCGCCGCCGAGGCCGCGCTGCGCGATGCCGGGGTGATCAGCGAGGAAGAGGCGAAGCGGCTTGCCGAGGAAAGCGGCCCGTTCGGCGGTCTGGCCGGCCTTAGGGACAAGCTCGGCAAGGGTTGAGCCCAGTCCCGAACTGATCCCCGGCGAAGGCCGGGGTCCAGGCTCGGCGCACCATCGTTGGCGCAGGAACCTCTCGAACGACATTGCAGCTGGGCCCTGGCCTTCGCCGGGGATCAGTTTGTAGGTGCAGGCAGCGTCCGCCCTCAGGCGGCTTCGCTGTCGCCCTTGTCGATGATCCCTGCACGCTCCCGGCGATCGACCGAAAGCTCGAACACGTCGTGCCGCGCCTGGGCGCCATCGACGTCCATCGTCGCCAGCCCGCGGTCGACTTCGTCCAGGTCGATCTCGGCCATCAGCAGCTCGGGCGCGGTGCCGGCCTGGGCGATCACCACTCCGTCGGGCGCCAGGATCGCGCTGTGGCCGCGCTGGATCTGGCCGTCCGGTAGCCGGTCGAGCAGCTTGCGCGCCGATCCGTCGCCGCCGGCCTTCTCGTAGCCGGCGATCAGCTCCTGCTTGTACTGGATGGTGCCGGCCGCGAGGACGAAGGCACGGCCTTCATAGGCATAATGCGCCGAGGCGAGCATCGCGATGTCGGTGACTTGCGGCCAGGCGGCGACGTGCATCGTCTCGCCCTCGTGATGCATCGCCGCGCGCGCCAGCGGCATCCAATGCTCCGTCGAGGCAAGCTGGCCGATCCTGCCCCAGGGGGCGCTGTGCAGCCCCAGCGTCGATCCGTCGCCGCGCCCGAGCATCAGCTTCTCGGCGGGAGTGAGGATCAGCTTGCGGTGGCGGAGCACCGGCGCCTTGGGCCGGAACAGGAATTGCGTTGCGTAGAGGCTCTGGCGGACCCGCTCATAGCCGCCGATCGACACCGCGACATCGGCGATGTCCACCGTCCATTGCAGCGGCTGGAAACGCGGATCGTCGCCGCGGATCGCCTGGTCGAGCAGCAGCGCGTGCAGCTCGCGGGTGCCGGGATGATCCCAGAGGCGCGCGGGGGCGACATGCTCGAGCCAGGCCGGATAGCCGCCCAGAAAGCCTTCGCCAAAGGCGACGACGCGCGCGCCCTTCTCGATCGCCTCGCGTGCCTTGGCGATGGCTCGGTCCAGCCCCGCGCCGATGGCGAGGGGAACCGGCGAATCCTGTACGATGGCGACCTTGAGCTTTTTCGTCACTCGACCCAGTCCAACCCGATCTCACGGTAAAGCGAACGGTCTTCCTGCCATTCCGGCCTTACCTTCACGTGAAGATAGAGATGAACCTTTACGCCCATGAGACGGGAAAGCTCCGCGCGGGCGCGGGCGCCGATCTCCTTGATGCGGGTGCCGCCCTTGCCGAGCACGATCGCGCGCTGGGTCTCGCGCTCGACCAGGATCTGCTGGTGGATCTCCACCGATCCGTCCTCGCGCTCCTTGTACTGCTCGGTCTCGATCGCGCTCGCATAGGGCAGTTCCTGGTGGAGCTGGAGATAGAGCTGCTCGCGCGTCACTTCGGCGGCGAGCATGCGGTCGGTCGCGTCGCTCACCTGGTCCTCGGGGAAGTGCCAGGGCTCCTGCGGCATCGCCGCGGCCAGCGCAGCCTTCAGCTCGGGCACGCCGTCGCCGGTCTGGGCCGAGACGAAATAGGTCTCGTCGAACGGCAGGATCTCGTTGAGCTTCGCCGCATGGCCGAGCAGGCGCGGCTTGTCGGCCACGTCCACCTTGTTGAGGATCAGGATCTTGCGTTCGCGCCGACCCTTCAGGCTCTCGATCACGGTGTGCACCTTGGGGCCGATACCGCCCTTGCCATCGACGATCAGGGCGATCAGGTCGGCGCCCTCGGCACCTTCCCAGGCGGCGGCGACCATCGCGCGGTCGAGCCGGCGCTCCGGGGTGAAGATGCCCGGCGTGTCGACCAGGATCAGCTGGGCGTCGCCTTCGATCGCGATGCCCATCACCCGGGTGCGGGTCGTCTGCGCCTTGGGGCTGACGATCGCGACCTTCTGGCCGACCAGCGCATTGACCAGCGTGGACTTGCCCGCGTTGGGGGCGCCGACGATCGCGATCAGGCCGCAGTGCTGGGTTTCAGGGGTATCAGTCGTCATCATCATATCCAAATCTCCCCTGCCGCTTGCGGAAGGGGTTAGGGGAGGGGCTGTCGAATAGCGTTTCGGGAAGGGTTATAGCGCCTTCCCCGGCCCCCGCCGCAAGCGGCAGGGCAGATTAAGCCTTTAAGCCTTGAGCTTCGCCAGCAGTGCCGCTGCCGCTGCGGTCTCGGCATCCTGCTTGCTCGTGCCTTGCGCCTCGGCCTCGGCGAAGCTGCCGATCGACACCTTCACGGTGAAGCGCGGCGCGTGGTTGGGACCCGAGCGATCGGTGACCGCATATTCGGGCGGGCGGCGATTGTTCGCGGCTGCCCATTCCTGCAGCGCCGATTTGGGGTGCCGCGGCGCGCTGGCATGCGCGTCGATATGCTTTGCCCAGGCCTTACGGACGAAGTCGCGGGCCGGCGCGAAGCCGAACTCCAGATAGAGCGCGCCGATCAGCGCCTCCATCGCGTCGCCCAGCACATTGTCGCTGTCCGCGGCGCCGTCGCCGCGCGCCTGCTTGCCCAGGCGGAGCAGCGGCGGCACGCCCACTTCGCGCGCCACGTTGGCGCACATCGCACCGGTCACCAGCGCGTTGAGCCGGCGCGACAGCGCGCCCTCGGGCTCGTTGGCGAAGCGCTCGTACAGCCACTCGGCGATGGCGAGGCCGAGCACCCGGTCGCCCAGGAACTCGAGCCGCTCGTAATTCTCCGCCGCCTGGCTGCCATGCGTCAGCGCGCGCTGATAGGGGGCCAGGTCAGAAGGGCGCTGGCCGAAAGTCTTGGCGATCCATTCCCCCAGGTCGGGAATGCTCAAAAGCCTTCCCCGATCCGGCTCCAGCGCGCCGCGGTGAACCAGGTCCAGGGCAGGAACCAGTTGGCGCTGCCGTCGGTCGACCAGAAGCTCAGCACCGCCTTGCCCTCGATATTCTCGAGCGGGACATAGGCGATGCCCTGGCCCTCGGGCGGCTGCGAGAAGCGGCTGTCGGTCGAATTGTCGCGATTGTCGCCCATCAGGAACGCATGGCCGGCGGGGACGTGGAAGACCTCGGTATTGTCCTGCGGGGTCAGCCCCTGGTCGAGCACGTCATAGCTCTTGCCGCCCGGCAGCGTCTCGCGGAAGCGCGGCAGCTTGCACACCGGATCGCCCTTTGCGCTCACGCCCTGGAAAAGGGTGGGGCAATTGGTGAAGTTCGGCGTGACGGGCAGCTCGAGATCGGCGACCTTCTGCTTGGGAATCGCCTTGCCGTTCAGGATCACCTGGCCGTTGACCACCTGGACGCTGTCGCCCGGCAGGCCGATGACGCGCTTGATCCAGTCCTCGCCATTATGGCCCGGTGCCTTGAACACCACCACGTCGCCGCGTGCCGGGGTGCCCGGGAAGATGCGGCCCGGGATCAGCGGCAGGCTCCACGGCAGCGAGTGCTTGGAATAGCCGTAGTTCCACTTGGTGATGAACAGATAGTCGCCGATCAGCAGCCGCGGCATCATCGATTCCGAGGGGATCGAGAAGGGCGAGAAGATGAAGCTGCGCACCACGAACACGATCAGCGCCAGCTTGACGAGGAAGAGGCCAAGGTCCTTCCACTCGTTCTTGGGCTTCTCCTCCGTCGCCGCCGCGGCGGGAGTGGCAGGCTTCTCGTTCAGGGAATCGGCGGGGGTGTTTTCCATGGATACCTGCTCTGCTTGGGGCGGGCGGTGAGGTCAAGCCGATGAATGGAGTGGCGGCGACGAGTTTGGGACGATAGGGGCTGGCTTGTCGCAGATGGAGATGAACATGAGCTTGCCCGACTGGTCCGCCGTAAAATCGCTCGAGGCCTCCACGCTGACCGAGCTGTTCGCGCGCGACGCGGACCGGGTCGCCAAGCTCTCCGCCGATGTCGCCGGCATCCATTTCGACTGGTCGAAGACCCATCTGACGCCCGAGCTGATCGCGGCCTTCACCAGGATCGCGGCCGAGATGGGCCTGGTCGCGAAGCGCGACGCGCTGTTCGCCGGCGAGAAGATCAACGTCACCGAGGGCCGCTCGGTCGAGCACACCGCCGAGCGCGGCGAAGGCTCGCCGGACAGCGTCGCCCGCGCCCAGGCCTATCATGCCCGCATGCGCGCGCTGATCGATGCGATCGAGGCCGAGGCGTTCGGCCCGGTGCGCAGTGTCATCCATATCGGCATCGGCGGCTCGGCGCTGGGCCCGGACCTGCTGGTCGACGCGCTCGGCCGCGACGCCGACCGCTATGAGGTCGCCGTGGTCTCGAACGTCGACGGCGTCGCGCTGGAGACCGCGCTCGAGCGTTTCGATCCGCAGACTACGCTCATCGCAATCGCGTCGAAGACCTTCACTACCACCGAGACGATGCTCAACGCCGAGAGCGCGATCTCCTGGCTGATGCAGGGCGGCGTCGAGGATCCCTATGGCAAGCTCGTCGCGCTCACCGCCGCGCCGGAGAAGGCGATCGCCTTCGGCATCGACGAGACCCGCGTGCTGCCCTTCGCCGAGTCTGTCGGCGGGCGCTACTCGCTCTGGTCGTCGATCGGCTTCCCCGCCGCGCTGGCGTTGGGCTGGGACGCGTTCGAAGAACTGCTCGAAGGCGCCGCCGAGATGGACCGCCATTTCCGCCTGGCCCCGTTCGAGGCGAACGCCCCGGTCCTCGCCGCATTCGCCGACCTCTATTACACTCAGGTCCGCGGTTGCGAGACGCGCGCCACCTTCGCCTATGACGAGCGGCTCGGCCTGCTGCCCAGCTATCTCCAGCAGCTCGAGATGGAGTCGAACGGCAAGCGCGTGACGGCCGAAGGCCAACCGGTGACCTACCCGACCGCGCCGATCACCTGGGGCGGCGTCGGCACCGATGCCCAGCACGCGGTGTTCCAGCTGCTCCACCAGGGCACCCGCCTGGTGCCGCTCGAGTTCATCGGCTCGATCGAGCCGGGCGATGGCCTCGCGGAAGAGCATCACCGCCAGCTGCTGCTCAACATGTTCGCCCAGGGTGCCGCGCTGATGGCAGGCCGCAAGAATGACGACCTGGCGCGCGACTATCCGGGCGACCGCCCCTCCGCGACGCTGCTGCTCGACACCGTCGATCCCCGCACGCTCGGCGCGATCCTGGCCTTCTACGAGCAGCGCACCTTCGTGAATGCGGTGCTGCTCGGCATCAACGCGTTCGACCAGTTCGGCGTCGAGCTCGGCAAGGAAATGGCCAAGGCGGCGGGTGCCGGCGACCAGAGCTTCGACGCGTCGACCAACGACCTGATCGCCCGGGCGTTCAAGTGAGCGGCGACGACGAGTATGTCTATGACGAGGCGAGCGGGGAGTGGGTCCCCGCCGCCGAGGCCGCTGCGAAGGCCGGCGCCGCCGATACGGTCGAGGTGCGCGATTCGGTCGGCAACCTGCTCCAGGACGGCGACCAGGTCACGCTGATCAAGGACCTGACCGTCAAGGGCGCCGGCCAGACGCTCAAGCGCGGCACGCTGATCAAGTCGATCCGCCTGACGGGCGACGCGCAGGAGATCGACTGCAAGTACGAAGGCATCAAGGGCCTCGTCCTGCGCGCCGAGTTCGTGCGGAAGCGCTGATTCCCCGTCATCCCGACTTTCGTCGGGATGACGGCTGGTACAGGCAAAGCATTTACCCTCATCGGCTAGACTCGCCCCTTCACGGCAATGGGGCGGGCCGATGGACCAGCGGCGGATCGTGCGGGAAAGCGAGCGGGCGGCGATCGAGCGCTGGTTCCCGGTGAGCCCGCTCGGGCCGTTGTTCGATCCCGGCACCGGCGACCTGCTGCCTGCGCCCGCCGCTGCGATCCCCGGCTGGCAGGCCGAGGCGTTCGCGCGGATCGATCGCTATGTGGAGCGCGAATATGTCGCCGGCCAGGTCCATGGCTGGATGTTCGTGGCGTTCATGGTCGGCCTGTCGCTGATCGCGACCTTCGCGCATCTGCCGGTCGGCACCACGTTGGTGATCGGCGGCGCGGCGGGTGGGGCGATCCTGCACGGCTGGCCGATCTGGCAGCTCTACCGCTTCCGCCGCGACCTGCGCCTGATCCGCGAACGAATCCGCCGCGAGCTGGCGCTGCGCACCCCGATCCCGCGCGAGCTCGCCGCCCGCTATCGCCGGCGCAATCCGTGGCGGATCGCGCTGCATGCCTGGGTCTGGGGGCTGATCTTCCTCGCGCTCCTCGCCCAGCACTTCGTGCCGCCCGAAAGCGTGCCCGCGGCGCTGCTCCCGCTCGCGCTCGGCGCGGTCGGTATCGCCTGGATCCTGCATTTCCTGTCGCGTCGGATCGACCTGGGCCAAGGGTGAGATTGGCAGAGCGCCGCGCGCATCCTATCTCCCGGCCTCGAAACGACCCGGAAGGACAAGCACGTGGCCGAATACGACTATGACCTCTTCGTGATCGGCGCCGGTTCCGGGGGCACCCGCGCCTCGCGCGTCTCCGCCGCGTACGGCGCGAAGGTCGCGGTGGCCGAGGAATATCGCATCGGCGGCACCTGCGTGATCCGCGGCTGCGTGCCCAAGAAGCTGCTCGTCTATGGCGCGCATTTCGCCGAGGACCTCAAGGATGCCCGCCGCTTCGGCTGGAACGTGCCCGAATGCGATTTCGACTGGGCGGTGCTGCGCGACAACGTCATGGCCGATGTCGATCGCCTCAACGGGCTCTACACCCAGACGCTGCACAACAATAATGTCGAGACCTTCCTCGAGCGCGCCACCGTCTCCGGCCCGCACGAAGTGACGCTCGCCTCGGGACGCAAGGTCACCGCCAAGTACATCCTGGTCGCCACCGGCGCGCATCCGCACGTGCCGGAATTCCCGGGCAGCGAGCACGGCATCACCTCGAACGAGGTCTTCCACCTCGAGAAGCTGCCCAAGCGCATCCTGATCGCGGGCGGCGGCTATATCGCCAACGAATTCGCCGGCATCTTCAACGAGTTCGGCAGCCACGTCACGCTGGTCAACCGCACCGACGTGATCCTGCGCGGCTATGATCATTCGATGCGCGACCGCCTGCTCCAGATCTCGCTGATGAAGGGAATCGATTTCCGCTTCCACTGCGATTTCAAGTCGATCGAGAAGCTGGAGAATGGCGCGTTCAGGGTCACGCTGAGCAAGCATGAGCCGATCGAAGTCGATTGCGTGCTCTTCGCCACCGGCCGCGTACCCAATACCAAGGGGCTGGGCCTCGCCGATGTCGGTGTCGAGCTCGACGACAAGGGCGCGGTGAAGGTCGATGCCGACAACAGGACCGCGGTCGATTCGATCTATGCGGTGGGCGACGTGACCAACCGGGTGCAGCTCACCCCCGTCGCGATCCGCGAAGGCCAGGCGTTCGCCGACACGCTCTTCGGCGGCAAGCCGCACCAGGTCGACTATAGCTGCATCCCCAGCGCGGTGTTCAGCCACCCGCCGCTCGCCAGCGTCGGCATGACCGAGAGCGAGGCTCGCAATAAGCTCGGCTCGATCGCGGTCTACCAGAGCGATTTCCGCGCGATGAAGAACGTGCTGGCCGATCGCAACGAGCGCGCGCTCTACAAGATGATCTGCGACGGCACGACCGGCCGGGTCGTCGGCCTCCACATGATCGGGCCGGATGCGCCGGAGATCCTCCAGGCGGCGGCGGTGGCGGTGAAGGCGGGGCTGACCAAGGACGCCTTCGACCAGACCGTGGCGTTGCATCCGACCATGTCGGAAGAGCTGGTTCTGATGAAGTGAGCGGGAAGTTCATGCCGAAGGCGTGAACCGAAGGCTGCGGGGCAGCCTTCGCCGCTCACTCCCCCGGAGGGAGGGTGCCGCAGCGTAAAGCGCTGACGAAATCGCCTTCGCGAATGTTGCCGCCCTCGCCGGAAAGTGCGCTGATGCCTGCCTGATGCTTGTAGGTGATGTCGCAGCGGCTTCCGGGTGGCGGCGTTTCCTCGTTTGCGGAGAAATGGGTGCGGTAAAGCGTGAGACGCTCGCCATTTGCGGCAACCACCACCAGCTTGCGTACCGTCCAGATCACGCCGGATCCGAAGGCGGGCGTGGCGCCCCATTCGCGGATGGTCGCGGCGCGCAGTTCGACGGTTTCGGGCAATGGGGTGGTCGCGATCAGCAGGGGCAGCAGCAGGGCGGGCATCATAGGCACCTCTTCCACCTAGTCTGTCATATCGTGCCGCGTCCGGCAAACCGACCCGCCGCCATCCGCGCCAACGTCGGCCCCAGCGCCAGCACCGCCAGGAAGCGCAGTGCCTGCATCGCCATCACGAAGGGCTGGTCGACCGGCACCGAGGTGGCGATGATCGCCACCGAATCGAGCCCGCCGGGGCTCACCGCGAGATAGGCGCTGACCGCATCGATTCCCGTCAGCCGGGCGACCACCAGCGACAGCGCCGCCGAAAAGCCGATCAGCACGAAGGTCGAGAGCAGCACGCGCGGCAGCGCCTTGGCCGCCAGCGCGAGTGTCTCGCGGGTAAAGGCCAGCCCGATCCGCCAGCCGACCAGCGCATAGCTCACCGCTAGCACCGGCTCGGGCAGGGTCATGCGCAGCACGCCCAGGGCATGGAGCGTGATCCCCGCCGCCATCGGCACCAGCAGCGCGCCGGCCGGGATGCGAAGCCTGAGCCCGACGAACGCACCGATCCCCGCCACAGCCAGCGTCGCCAGCGAGGGGATCAGCGGGGCGGGCGCGAGCATCGTCACCAGCCAGTCGCCGCCATGATGCGCGCCGAGTGCCGCGGCGAGGATCGAGGCGGCGCCGGCGACGCAGACGACGCGGGTATAGGTCATGAACGCCACCAGCCGCGCGTCCGCACCGAAGGCATCGGCCATCACTACCATCGCCGAGGCGGCGCCCGGCATCGATCCCCAGATCGCCGTGCTTCCGGGCAACACCCGCCAGCGGCTGAGCAGATAGCCGAGCAGGCTGCTCGCCCCGAGCGTCGCCGCGGTCACCCCCAGGAACAGCGGCCACTGGGTCGCCACCCGGGCGAAGGTGCCGAGATCGAGCGTGCCGGCGATCAGGCAACCGATCACCGCCTGTGCGCCGACGAACAGCGGCCTGGGCAGGCTCAGCCCCGCGCCGCGCGCCGAAAAGGCGATCGCGGCCACCATCGGGCCGAGCAGCAGCCCGGCCGACAGCCCGATCGCCTCGAGGATCGCCGTGCCCGCCGCCGACGCCGCGAGCAGCGCCAGCCACCGTCCGGCGGTGCGGCCCCTCAAAGCTCTTCGGCGAGCAGCGCGTCGGTCTCGGTCTTGGGTTCGCCGTCGCCGGTGCGGCGGGCGATCGTCGCGGTGACCGCGACGTCCATGGTGACGTTGCCGAGCGTGCGGAACAGGTCGGGCACCGTCTCCACCGCGACGAGCAGGCCCAGCGCCTCGATCGGCACGCCCATCGCCACCGCGACTGGCGCGACCGAGGCGAAGAAGCTGATCGTGCCGGGCAGGCTGACCGATCCCATGGTGGTGATCGCCGCCGTGGCGATGCCCGCGGCGAGCTGGCCGGGGCCGATCGGCGTGCCGGTCAGGTGCGCGACATAGAGTGCCACGGCCAGGTTCATCGCCGGGCTGGTCGCGCGGAACACCGCGACCGCGATCGGCAGCACCACGCCCGATACGGTGGCAGGCGCACCCAGCGCCTCGCTCGAGCGGAGCATGGTCGGCAGGCTTGCCAGCGAGGAGGAGGTGCTCAGTGCCACCACCTGGCTCGGCAGCACGGCGCGGGCGAAGCGGCCGATCCGCACCCGCGCGCCGATCGCGGCAATCGGATAGGCGGAGAGCAGCACGATGATGCCCAGCGACGAGACGATCAGGACATAGTGGATCAGCGCGCCAAAGGCGGCGGCGCCGGTCTCCATGCCCAGGCCGAAGGCGAGGCAGAACACACCGACGGGTGCCAGCATCAGCACCCAGCCGATCACCACGATCATCGCGTCGGCGATCGCCTGGAAGAAGTCGAGCAGCAGCTTGCGGCGCTCGGTCGGCAGCCGGGTGATTGCGAAGGCGAAGACCATGGCGAACACGGTGAGCGGCAGGAAGGCGTCGGCGCTGGCGGCCGCGACGATGTTGGTCGGCACGATCTTGTCGAAGAAGTCGCTCAGGCTCGGCACCTGCCCTGCCACCTTGGCGCTCGACAGCGAAGCGCGCAGTGCTTCCGCCCATTCGTGCGGCAGCGGGAAGAGCTGGAGCAGCGTCGGCGTGACGAACGCCGACAGCAGCGTGTTGAACCACAGGATCGCGACGAAGCAGATCAGCGCGCTCGCGGCGATGCGGCCGGCGCGTGCGGCCTCGGCCGAAGCCGCGATGCCGATCACCAGCAGCGCCACGACCAGCGGTACGATCACCATCTGCAGACCGTGCAGCCAGGCCGAACCGATCGGCTTGGTGAAATAATGCAGGGCGAAGCCACCCGCGCCGGGCGCGTAATTGGCAAGCGCTATCCCCACGCCCAGTCCCGCGACCAGCGCGATCAGGATTCTCAATGCTTGCGACATGCTCGCCCTTTTTGATTTTCCGCGCTAATCGGATGGCGGTTGAGGGCCCGCAAGGTCGCGAGAAAACGGCACATGGCAAGAAAATATTTCGGTACGGACGGAATCCGCGGTGCGACCAACGTCGCGCCGATGACTGCGGCGATGGCGATGAAGGTCGGCATGGCGGCTGGCGCGCATTTCCGACGGGGCGATCATCGCCACCGGGTGGTGATCGGCAAGGACACGCGGCTCTCGGGCTATATGCTCGAAAATGCGCTGGTCGCGGGCTTCACTTCGGTGGGCATGGACGTGGTGTTGCTCGGGCCGATGCCGACGCCGGCAGTGGCGATGCTCACCCATTCGATGCGCGCCGACATGGGCGTGATGATCTCGGCGAGCCACAATCCCTATGCCGATAACGGCATCAAGCTGTTCGGTCCGGACGGCTTCAAGCTCTCCGACGCGGACGAGCTGGCGATCGAGGCGCTGATCGATGGCGAGGTGCCGCTCGCCCAGTCGGCCGATATCGGCCGCGCCCGCCGCGTCGAGGATGCGCGCGGCCGCTACATCCATTTCGCCAAGTCGACCTTCCCCGAGGAGCTGACGCTCGACGGCCTCAAGATCGTCGTCGATTGCGCCAATGGCGCGGCGTACCAGGTCGCTCCCTCGGCGCTGTGGGAGCTGGGCGCCGAAGTGATCGCGATCGGCGTCACCCCGAACGGCAAGAACATCAATGACGGCGTCGGCTCCACTGCGCCGGGCACCCTGTGCGAGACCGTGGTCGCCTCCGGCGCGCATATCGGCATCGCGCTGGACGGAGACGCCGACCGGCTGATCGTGGTCGACGAGCAGGGCAAGGTCGTCGATGGTGACCAGCTGATGGCGACGATCGCCGGCGGCTGGGCGCGCCAGGGCCGGCTCGCGGGCGGCGGCCTCGTCGCCACCGTCATGTCGAACCTCGGGCTCGAGCGGCACCTCTCGGCGCAGGGTCTCGGCCTGATCCGCACCGCGGTGGGCGATCGCTACGTGCTCGAGAAGATGCGCTCGTCCGGCTATAATGTCGGCGGCGAGCAGTCGGGCCACATCATCCTGTCCGATTATGCCACCACCGGTGACGGCCTCGTCGCCTCGCTCCAGGTGCTGGCCGAGCTGGTCCGCGCCGGTGCGCCGGCCAGCGAAGTGCTCCACCGCTTCGATCCGCTGCCCCAGCTGCTCAAGAATGTCCGCTTCAAGGGCGGCAAGCCGCTCGACGATCCACGGGTCAAGGACGTGATCGCCGCGGCCGAGGCCGAGCTGGACGGCAAGGGCCGCCTCGTCATCCGCGCCTCGGGCACCGAGCCGGTGATCCGCGTGATGGCCGAGGGCGACGACAAGGCGCAGGTGGAAATGGTGGTCGACCGGATCTGCGGCGTGGTCGCGGAGGTCGCGGCCTGATGCTCGAGATGCGCCCCGATTGCGAACGCTGTGGCGTCGATCTGCCGGCGGACGAGGGCGGCGCGTTCATCTGTTCGTTCGAGTGCACCTGGTGCGCGGACTGCGCCGATGCGCTCGACGAACGCTGCCCCAATTGCGGCGGCGAACTGTTGGACCGGCCGGCGCGGGTCGGTAAGGCGCTGGCGAGCAACCCGGCCTCCACGGAGCGCCGGTTCAAGGGTTAACTCCAGGGGTTGAGGCACATGACTCCTCGCATCCTCATCATTGCCGGCTCGGATTCCGGCGGCGGCGCGGGCATCCAGGCGGACATCAAGACCGTCACCATGCTCGGCGGCCATGCGATGACCGCGATCACCGCGATCACCGCGCAGAACACGCTCGGCGTCAGCGGCGTCCATCCGGTGCCCACCGAGATGGTGATCGCGCAGATCGAGGCCTGCGTCGCCGATATCGGGGTCGACGCGGTCAAGATCGGCATGATCGGCTCGGCCCGTACCGCGCTGGCGGTGGCGGAGAAGCTCGCCGAACTGCCCGGCGTGCCGGTGGTGTTCGATCCCGTCATGGTCGCGACCAGCGGCGCCACCCTCGCCGACGACGCCACCATCGCCGCGTTCGAGCGGCTGATGGACCGCGCCACCGTGGTCACCCCCAACATCCCCGAGCTTGCCGCGCTCGGCGGCGATGCCCGCGCGCTGGTCGCCGCGCATCGCTGCGCCGTGCTGGTGAAGGGCGGCCATGCCGAGGGGCCGGTGGTCACCGACCGGCTCTATTCCGCCGATCCCGAGGACCCGCCCGAGATCGAGTGGAGTAATCCGCGCATCGATACCGACAACACCCATGGCACCGGCTGCACCCTGTCCTCGGCGATCGCCTGCGGCCTGGCGGTCGAATGGGACCTGCCGGAAGCGGTCCGCCGTGCCCGCCGCTTCGTCCGCATCGCGATGCTGGAGGCGCCGGGGCTCGGCCGCGGCCATGGCCCGATGGGGCATCAGGCGGTGCGGCTCGACCTCAACATGAGCTTCTTCGAGCCGATGCTGAACCAGGTGACCGTGCCCGCCACCGATCTGGCGGCGAGCGAGCGCTTCTACCGGCTGCTCGGCCTCACCCAGGTGGTCCGCGCCAGCCCGCGCTATGCCCGCTTCGAGACCGAGGGCGGCGCGACCTTCTCGATCGCCACCGATCCCGGCTATACCGCGCCGGTCGTCTATTTCGAATGCGGCGACCTCGACGTCACCGTCGCCTATCTCCAGCAGCAGGGCGTGCAGTTCGAGCAGGATCCCAGGGACGAGAATTGGGGTTGGCGCGAGGCGCGGCTGCGCGATCCGGCCGGCAATTCGGTTCGTCTCTATCAGGCTGGCGAGATGCGCCGCTATCCGCCATGGCGGGTCGGCGATGCCTAAATCCGGGCCTGACCTCAAGTTCGAGCGGAAATACGGAAAGCTGCACAATGGCCCGGTGGCCGGGGTGGACGAGGCGGGCCGCGGCCCGCTCGCCGGGCCGGTCGTCGCCGCCGCCGTGGTGCTCGATCCGAAATGCATTCCCGAGGGCATCGACGATTCGAAGGTGCTCACCGCCGCCAAGCGCGCGCGGATCAGTGCCGAGCTGCTCGGCTGCGCCCGGGTCGGCATCGGCATCTGCACGGTCGAGGAGATCGACAGCCTCAACATCTTCTGGGCGACGATGCTGGCGATGACCCGCGCGGTCGCCGCGCTGGAGCTGGCGCCGGCCTTCGTGCTGGTCGACGGCAATCGCTGCCCGGACTGGGAGCATCAAAGCCACGCCGTGGTCGGCGGCGACGCGCTCAGCCTGTCGATTGCCGCTGCCTCGATCATCGCCAAGCACCACCGCGATTCGATGATGATCGCGCTGGACGCGCTCCATCCCGGCTATGGCTGGGCGAGCAACAAGGGCTATGGCGCCAAGGTCCACCAGGAGGCCCTGCGCACGCTCGGCCCCACGCCGCACCACCGCAAGAGCTTCGCGCCGGTCGCCCAGGCGCATTTCGATTTCGGGATGCCGGTGGCGGAATAGAAACGACCGGGGCGAACCCCGGCCGTTCCCTTGTTCGGCTCAGGCCGAATATTCGTAGACGATCACGATGCCATTGGCGCCGGGACCGCTGTTCCGCGCCCCGCTGCTGGCAATGGAGCTCGCGCCGCCTCCGCCGGCGCCCGGCGCGAGGCCGCTGAGGCCCGCTCCATTGCCGCCACCCGAGCCGCCGCCGCCAAAGGGCGAGCCGCCGCCATTGCCGCCGACCACCGCGGTCAGGCCGAGCACGAAACCGTGATGGCCGGGATTGCCCGCGGTATTCACCAGGTTGCCGCCGGTCGAGGCCGGTCCGGCATCCGAGCCGCCGACGACGATGCCCGGCGTGGTCGCGAAGCCGGGCATGCCGCCCAGGCCGCCGGGTGCGGTGACCAGCGTGCCGAAGGTCGAGGCGGTGCCGGCATTACCCCGCGATGCGGCGGAGGTCGCGGCGCCGCCCGCGCCCACGGTCACCGACAGGCCAGTGAAGCCGGTGGTGAGGCGTGCCCGGGCATAGGAGCCCGAGCTGCCGCCGCTGCCGGCCGAGCCCTGGCTGCCCGACGTCGCCGCGCAGCCGCCGCCCGCGCCACCGCCGCCCGCGCCACCGCCGCCGACCAGCTCGACCACGACCGAGGTCGTGCCGGCGCTCGGCGTATAGGTCCCGCTGCTGGTGAAGGTCTGGATGCCGAGCAGGCCGCCTGCGGCGCCGGCGCCGCCGCCAGCGGGGATGCGCTCATCCCTGATCCGCGCGTTGGTGATCGCGGTCATGCCGGGATCGAGCCGCAGCTGCGCCACCGGCAGCTGGCCGGCCGGGAGGGCGGGCGGGACGGGATTGGCTGCTTCCGTGCCCGGCGTGACCGTGAGCAGCCCGGTGGTCGGGCTGATCGTCACCCGGTCGATACGCGGGCTGGCGGCAGGCGGCGCGATCGTCGTGCTGGTCTGCGCCTTCACCTCGAGCGGCGCGCCGGCCACGAGCAGCGCGCCAGCGTCGATCGACACCACCATCGACGGCGGGGCGGTCTCGTGCGGGGCGAACGCGGCGGCCAGCCGGGCCAGCACGGTCAGGTCGCCGTTCAGCGTCGGAAAGGGAGAGCCGGTGTTCGGCTGGTTGAAATCGATGCTGCCGTAAGTGTGTACGGTCATGAGGATACTCCAATGAACATGAACCACATGCCGGGCGATCCGTCGGGGGCGCCTCCCGTCCGAATCACTCAACGTTCATGATATGTTCTTCGATTTCCTACATGTCACGGGAAATCGCGGCGCCTGGGCGAGGCCGGTATGGGCACCCATCGATCGGACGTTGTCCGTCATCATGCGCGAATGTGATTCGGCCGGCGGGCGCCGGTCGCATCGCTGGTTCGATTGAATCGCAGGCTGGGCGCGAAATGAGTCTTTTTCGTCACACCCCATATCTAGTGCCTGTGGATAACTTCTTGACTCAGCATGTGGATAAGTTCGCTCGCCGTTCCACAAGTTAACGGAATCGCAGGTTTTTTCGTTAACTAATCTCCGCTTGACGGATGGCCGTCCGCCGACAGAAACCGCCTCTCCAACAAGGGGAAAGAGGTTAATGGGGGTTCTCGAAAAGGGCAGACTCAAGCCGGCGACGGTGCGTAACTGGGTCGACGTATTGCCCTACGACACGATCCTGCAGCAGGACTGCATCGAGGCGATGCGGGCGCTGCCGGCAAAGTCGATCGACTGCATCTTCGCCGATCCGCCCTACAACCTGCAGCTCGGTGGCGACCTGAATCGTCCGGACGGCAGCGCCGTCGACGCGGTCACCGACGAATGGGACAAGTTCGACAGCCTGGCCGCCTATGACGCGTTCACGCGCGAATGGCTGGCCGAGGCGCGCCGCATCCTGAAGGACGATGGCACGATCTGGGTGATCGGCAGCTATCACAACATCTTCAAGGTCGGCTCGGCGATCCAGGACCTGGGCTTCTGGATCCTCAACGACATCATCTGGCGCAAGGCCAACCCGATGCCCAATTTCAAGGGCACGCGGTTCACCAATGCGCACGAGACGCTGATCTGGGCGAGCACCGGCGAGAAGGCGAAATACACCTTCAACTATCGCTCGATGAAGACGCTCAACGACGAGATCCAGATGCGCTCGGATTGGGAATTCCCGATCTGCGGCGGCCAGGAGCGGCTGAAGAAGGGCGGCACCAAGGTCCACCCGACCCAGAAGCCCGAAGCCCTGCTCTACCGGATCATGCTCGCCTCGACCAAGCCGGGCGACGTCGTGCTCGACCCGTTCTTCGGCACCGGCACCACCGGCGCGGTCGCCAAGCGTCTCGGCCGCCGCTGGATCGGCATCGAGCGCGAGACCGCCTATGTCGAGGCGGCGAACGAGCGCATCGCGGCAGCGCTGCCGCTCGACGAATCGGCGCTGAAGACGATGCAGGCGCCCAAGAGCCAGCCGCGCGTCGCCTTCGGCCAGCTGGTCGAGAACGGCTTCCTGAAGCCCGGTACCGTGCTGACCGACGGCAAGCGCCGCTGGAAGGCCGTGGTCGGCGCGGACGGCTCGCTCACCTGCGATGGCCAGGCCGGCTCGATCCACAAGCTCGGCGCGACGCTGCAGAACGCGCCGTCGTGCAATGGCTGGACCTTCTGGAACTATGAAGCCGCCGACGGCCTCAAGCCGATCGACGCGCTCCGCCAGAACTACCTGCTGGCGACCCAGCCGTAATTGAGATCAAGGGGAGCGCACCGTCGTTCCCCACTGCCTCCACCGTCACCCCGGCCTTGTGCCGGGGTCCACCGTGAGGCGGGCATCGAACAAGAGGCTCTACTGTCCGTCCGGGAGGCCTGGTGGACCCCGGCACAAGGCCGGGGTGACGACAGGGCGAAGCGCCCGCAACGCCACTTTCCGCTTCCAATGTTGGATTTCGTCTGAGACGGTTTTCCGCATGGCCAGCCGCTCTCTCCGCACTTTCCGCATCAGGCCGTCCGGTGGGACGGGAAGCCTCGCGCGCGTGGATGTCGTGACTTTTGTGACTTTCCGCGCCGCATGACCCTCGATCTGCCTTCCGCCGCACGGCTTTACCTCCGCCCCGTCCAGCTTGCCGATTCGCCCGTGGGCCGTGACGGCGAGGTCGTCCGGCTCGCCGGTGGCCTCAACTGGTGCTCGGCTTTCGAGCTGATCGCCCGCGAGGGCGGCAAGCGCATCTTCCAGCGCACCATCCCGGTTGCCGATCTGCCCGGCGATCCCCGCATCGCCGCGATCCTCCAGCGCATCACCGCGCCGCGCGCGCCGCTGAAGCTCGGAGAACGTATCATCCGGCTCGACCAGCCCCAGGTGATGGCGATCCTCAACCGTACGCCCGACAGCTTCTCCGATTCACGTGCGCTCCGCGAGGATGTCGATGCCGCGGCGAGCGCGGGCGTGGACATGGCGGCGGCCGGCGCGGCGATTCTCGACATTGGCGGCGAATCGACCCGGCCGGGTGCCGCCGAAGTCTGGGAGGGCGAGGAGATCGAGCGCGTCGTGCCGGTGATCCGCAAGCTCGCCGCCGGCGGCGCGGCGATCTCGATCGACACGCGCCGCGCCGCGGTGATGGCCGCCTCGCTCCAGGCCGGCGCGCACCTGGTCAACGACGTCGCGGCCCTGCTCTACGATCCCCAGGCGCTCGACGTGGTGGTCAAGGCCGGCTGCCCGGTCGCGCTGATGCATTCGCCCGAGCCCCAAAAGGGTCCGCATGGCGGCGATGGGTACGCCGATGTGTTGCTCGACGTGTACGATTGGCTCGAGAAGCGCGTCGATGACGTGGTCGCGGCGGGTGTCGACCGGTCGAAGATCCTGGTCGATCCGGGCATCGGCTTCGGCAAATCGCTCCAGGACAATCTCGCGCTGATCAACGGGCTCGCGCTGTTCCATGGTCTGGGCTGCGCGATCCTGCTCGGCGCCAGCCGCAAGCGGATGATCGGCGCGCTGTCGAACGAGGCGCCGGCGGACCAGCGGCTCGGCGGCAGCCTAGCCATCGCGCTCAAGGGTGCCGATGCCGGGGCGCAACTCATCCGTGTTCATGATGTATTCGAGACGGTTCAGGCGTTGAGGGTCTGGCGGGGCCTGCGCGATTCGGCGCTGGTCGCCCGCTAGAGAAACGGAGAAGAGTATATGCGTCTCGCTTTCGCCCTCGCCCTGATTGCCGCTCCTACCGCCGCGCTGGCCCAGGAGCCGGGCCCGCAGGATGCCCGCGATACGGTCGAGGCCTATTATGCCGCGATCGAGCGCGGCGATTTCCGCACCGCCTATGGCCTGTGGGACCGGGGCGGCCAGGCGAGCGGCAAGAGCTTCGCCAGCTTCCGCCAGGGCTTTGCATCGACGGCGCACAGCCGGGTCGAGACGCGCAATCCGGGGCGCGAGGATGCCGGGATGAGCCAGCGCTGGATCACCGTGCCGGTCGACGTCTACGCCACGCTGAAGAACGGCAAGCGCCAGCATTTCCGCGGGTCCTATACGCTCCACCGCGTGGTGCCGGGAGTGAGCGCGAACCGCGCCGATACGCGCTGGCACCTGTCCAGCGCCAAGCTCGTTGCGGTCCGCTGAGCGTGCTTGCAATGTAGGATTTCGTCTGGTGGTCTCGGGCGGCTGGTCCTTGGGTCGGCCGCTCTTTGAAACCGTCGGGGAAGTCTAGAACCAGCCCTCGGCCTCGAGCCCCGGTGCCTGGGCACGGGCGACCGGCGCCTCGATCCCGCCGGCGAGCTGCAGGCGGACATTGCGTCCCTCGCGGCGCACGCCCTGCACGGCGTCGCGAGCGACCCACCAGCTGCGGTGGACCAGCGCGCCGGGCAGTCCGTCGAGCTCGGCCACCGCGTCGCGCATCCGCATCAGCAGCAGGGTCGATCCCTGCGCGGTGTGCACGCGGACATAATGGTCCTCCATCTCCAGCGCGATCGGCGCGGCGCGGAGATGCGGGGGCAGGCGCTCGATCAGCCGGGGCATGCCGGGCTCGACGGGTTCGGCCGCCGGCTCCGGCTCGGCTGCGGGTTGGGCCAGATGCCGCTGCCGGGCGAACCAGAACAGCGCGCAGACCAGCGCTCCCATGACCAGCACGTTGCAATAATGGGCGAGCGCCTGTTCCAGTGTCGGCCAGCGGGGTGGGTGCCAGACGAAGTTGGCGATCCACACCACCGCGCTCATCGGCAGGGTGACGACCAGGCAGGCCGCCGCCCAGAGCGCCGGCTCGGGCAGTTGGAGCCGCGGGGCGAGCGCCGCCATGCCGCGCATCGCCGGGAAATAAAGGAAATAGCCAGCATAGCTCATCGCCAGCCAGTAGAGCAGCCGCAGCTCGAACGGCGCGGCAAAGCTGCCGAACGGGCCGACCAGGGCCAGCACCAGCCCCACGCCGAAGATGATCGCGCAGTCGATCAGGATTCGCCGTGCACCGCTCACTCGTCCGTCGTCCCCCGTCCCGTTCGCGCTTCGCCAAATGGCAGCGCCCAGCGCGCCGCCGTCCGTCCACGCAGCAATCGGCCCAGCGACGCAGCCGCGATTGCGGCGGATCGGCCCGGCGCCATCCTGACCTCGCCAATAGCGTCGGGAGGCAAGCAATGGCCAGTCATGCAGTTGTTCGGGAAGCGGCGGCGATCGATCTGTCACGGGTCGCCAAGGGGATTATGTTCGTCGCGGCGGGGGCGCTGGCGGGAGCGACCGGCTATGCGGTGGCGCGTGTGCTGCTCGGGCTGACCCCGCCGACCTACGAGATCCGCCAGGTCGCGATCGCCGTCCATCTGGCCACGGTGCTGCCTGCGATCCCGCTCGGCCTGTGGGTGCTGCTGTCGCGCAAGGGCGATGCGACGCACCGGATGCTCGGCCGGGTCTGGGCGGGGCTGATGGTGGTCGGCGCGGGATCGGCGCTGTTCATCCGCCACCTCAACCACGGCCAGTTCAGCTGGCTGCACCTGTTCGTGCCGATCGTGTTCTTCACGCTCTACCGCGCTATCCGCCAGGCCCGAGCCGGGCAGATCGCCGCACACAAGGTCAATATGTGGCGGCTCTATGCGCTGGCGCTGCTGCTGCCGGGCATGTTCGCCTTCCTGCCCGGCCGGCTGCTCTGGCAATGGCTGATGGTCTAGAGGAGGCCCGCCCTGCGCCGAGCCGCGGGCCGCGCCAGGTCGCGCGCCGCATCCCGCCCGATCCAGCGGGCGGCGGCAGCAGGGGAGGTGACGAGCCGATCGGCCATCTCGCTGGCCGCGGCATGCAGCGCGGGATTGCGCATGCCGATCCCGCGCAGTGCCCAGCTCACCCCCTTCTTGACGAAGTTGCGTTCGTCGATCGCCGCGGCTTCGACCAGCGGCAGCGCCTCGAGGAATGGCGCATCGGGCAGCTTCCTGGCATGCAGCGCCAGCCCGGCGAGCAGGGCGAAGGCGGCGCGGCGCACGAACTCGCGTTCGTCCCCGGCCCAGCGATGGACGGCCCCCCAGGCGAGCGGGCTCTTGTCGAACAGGTCGAAACACGCGGTGTCGCAGGTCGCCCAATTGTCGAACCCCGCCGCCCAGCGGTCCATTCCCTCGGCGGTGAGCAATTTGGGTTCGCCGACGAAGCAGGCGAGCAGCCGCGCTTCGTACACCCCGGCATCCCAGAGCGCTTCGGCCAGCGCTTGGTCGCGGCCCAGCCCTTTGGCGATGCCGCGGATCGTGCCGACCCGGATGCCGATCACCCGGTCGGCAGTGGCGATGCCGAATCGCGCCATGCCTTCGGCCACGCCCGGTTCGGCGGCGCGTTCGAGTTCGGCAAGGGCCTCGGCCAGGGTTGCCATGGCCAGGAGGCTAGGCTCAGGCGGCGGTCTGGTCGATCCCCAGCTCGCCGAGCTTGCGGTAGAGCGTCGAGCGGCCGATCCCCAGCCGCCGGGCAACCTCGGTCATCCGGCCGCGATAATGGCCGATGGCGAGGCGGATCACATCGGCTTCGATCTCGTCCAGCGCGCGCAGGTTGCCGTCGGGCCGGAACAGGGTGACGCCGGCATTGTTTGCACCCGGCGCCTGCTGGCCGTTGCCCGTCGGGCGGCCGGCGGCGAGCTGGGCGATCTGCGGGAAGTCGAGGCGGGTCAGCCCGTCGCCGTCACAGAGCACCGCGGCCCGAAACAGCGCGTTCTGGAGCTGGCGGACATTGCCCGGCCAGTCGTAGGAACCGAGCAGCTGCAGCGCGTCGTCGGTGATGCCCAGCTCGCGCAGGCCCGGCTGCTCGGCGATCCGTGCGAGCAGGTGCCGGGCGAGCGCCGGGATGTCGCCGGTGCGTTCCCGAAGCGGCGGGATCGTCACCTGGACGACGTTGAGCCGGTAATAGAGGTCCTCGCGGAAGCGCCCGGCTTCGACTTCGGCCTGCAGCGTCTTGTTGGTCGCGGCGATCACGCGGACATCGACTTCACGGGCATGGCGCGCGCCGAGCGGCTGGATCTCGCCCGACTGGAGCACCCGCAGCAGCTTCACCTGCGCATCGAGCGGCATCTCGCCGACCTCGTCGAGGAACAGGGTGCCGCCATCGGCTTCGGCGAATCGGCCGATCTTGCGCTCGAACGCGCCGGTGAACGCGCCCTTCTCGTGGCCGAACAGCTCGCTTTCGACCAAGTTGGCGGGGATCGCGCCGCAATTGACGCAGACCATGTCCTTCTTGCTGCGCGGTGAAGCGGCGTGGATCGCCTCGGCGACCACTTCCTTGCCCACGCCGCTCTCGCCCTCGATCAGGACGGGGACGCGGGCCCGGGCGGCCTTGGCGGCAATGGCGAGGGCCGCGCGGAACTGCGGCGCGCTGCCGACGATCTCGTCAAAGGCGAGCGGGGCGGAAAGCTTTTCGGTCAGCGGGCGCAGTTCGCCCGCGGTCTTGCCGCCCACGGCGGCCTCGAGCGCGGCGAGCAGGCGCTCGGCGGCGAGCGGCTTCACCAGGAAGTCGGTCGCGCCGGCGCGCATCGCGTTCACTGCATTGGCGACCGATCCGTTGGCGGTGAGCATCAGGATCGGCAGTTGCGGCCGCCGGGTGCGCAGCTCGGCGATCAGGCCCGCCGCATCGGCGTCGGGCGAGCTATGGTCGAGCAGGATCGCGTCGAGCGCCATCCCGTCAGGTGTGCCCAGCGTGGCGATGCCGGTCTCGGCCTCGCTCGCGAAGATGGTGCGCCAGCCGCGGCGTGCGGCGATGGCCGCGACGAGGCGGCGTTGTGCCGGCTCGTCGTCGATCAGCATCAGGAGGCGCTGGCCGTTGCGCGTCATCGCTCTTTGTGTCCCCAATGTCCCGTTTCAGGTCGTCCGTCTTAGAGCAGATGGGTAAAGGCGGGCTTAAGCTTGCCGAAGTCGCACCGGGGTTGAGGGACCGCGCGCGGGGAGCTAACATCCCTTCACAAAGTTTCAGGGGAGAGACGAATGGCTGACACCGGTGACAATGCCGCGCAGCTCAAGGCGCATGAGCAGACGTGGAACGGTTTCAAGGCGATGATGACCTGGGGCACGGTGGGCGTGGCCCTGATCGCTGCTCTCGTCGTCTTCCTGATCTCCGCCAAGTGAAGATCGCCGTATTGAAGGAGGCCGCCGCCGGTGAGCGGCGCGTCGCCGCGACTCCGGAAACGGTGAAGAAGTTCGTCGGCCTCGGCGCGCAGGTGTCGGTAGAGGCGGGGGCGGGGGACACCGCCTCGATCGCCGACCATGCCTATGCGGATGCTGGCGCCACCGTCGGCGCAAGGGGCGATGTCCTCAAGGATGCGGACATCGTGCTCGGCGTGCAGGGTCCCGACCCGGCGAGCCTTGCCGGCACCAAGCCGGGCGCCTGGATCGTCGCGGGCCTCAACCCCTTCGGTGAGCGCGCCCGAGTCGATGCCTATGCCTCTGCCGGGTTCGAGGCGCTGGCGATGGAGTTCATGCCACGAATCACGCGTGCGCAGTCGATGGATATCCTCTCGTCCCAGTCGAACCTGTCCGGCTACAAGGCGGTGCTCGACGCGGCGGCCGAATATGGCCGCGCCTTCCCGATGATGATGACTGCGGCAGGCACCGTCTCCGCGGCCAAGGTCTTCGTGATGGGCGTGGGCGTCGCTGGCCTCCAGGCGATCGCCACCGCGCGGCGCCTCGGTGCCCAGGTTTCGGCGACCGACGTGCGTGCCGCGACCAAGGAGCAGATCCTGTCGCTCGGCGCCAAGCCGATCTTCGTCGAGGCGGTGAAGGGCATCGAGGGCGAAGGCACCGGCGGCTATGCCACCGAGATGAGCGACGAATACAAGGCTGCCCAGGCCGAGCTCGTCTCCTCGCACATCGCCAAGCAGGACATCGTGATCACCACCGCATTGATCCCGGGGCGGCCGGCGCCGCGCCTGATCAGCGACGCGCAGATCGCGACGATGAAGCCCGGCAGCGTGATCGTCGACCTCGCGGTCGAGGCGGGCGGCAATGTCGAGGGCGCGGTCGCCGGTGAGATCGTCGAGAAGCACGGGGTGAAGATCGTCGGGCACCGCAATGTGCCCTCGCGTCTCGCCGCCGACAGCTCGGCCCTGTTCGCGCGCAACCTGTTCAACTTCCTCTCCGCCTTCTGGGACAAGGAGCAGGGCAAGCCGATCCTCGACGAAGAGATCGGCAATGCCATCCGCCTGACCCAGGGCGGCAAGGTGGTGAACGAGAGGCTGCTTTAAAATTCCTCCCCGGAACGGGGAGGGGGACCGCCGAAGGCGGTGGAGGGGGAGTGCGGCAGATGCTGAGGCCCGAAGTTTCCGCCGCCCGCAAATTGAGGCGGGAGATGTCGCTGCCCGAGGGGCTGCTCTGGCGGGCGCTTCGAGGAGAGAAGACGGGGGTCAAGTTTCGCCGGCAGCATCCGGTGGGCCCCTATGTGGTTGATTTCTATTGTCGAGCGGCCTCGCTTGTCGTGGAAGTGGACGGCGAGGCGCATGAACGTGGTGACCGGCCGCAGCGTGACATGCTGCGGGACCGGTTTTTGGAAGAGAACGGGTACAGGGTGACCCGGGTGAATGCGGCAGAGGTCCTCCGGGATCTGGACGCGATCGTTACCTCGATCGTCGCCCTCGCGGCACTCCCCCACCACCATGCTTCGCATGGTCCCCCTCCCCGTTCCGGGGAGGAATAGTTTGGACTTCATTTCGATTCTGTCGATCTTCGTATTGGCCTGCTTCGTCGGCTATTACGTGGTCTGGTCGGTCACCCCGGCGCTGCACACGCCGCTGATGGCGGTGACCAACGCGATCTCCTCGGTGATCATCGTCGGTGCGTTGATCGCATCCGCCGCGTCGGGCGCCGAGATCGCCAAATGGCTCGGCCTCGTCGCGGTCGCGCTGGCCTCCGTGAACATCTTCGGCGGCTTCGCCGTCACCGAGCGCATGCTCGCCATGTACAAGAAGAAGGGCTGAGCCGATGCACGAGGGGGCACCTGTCAATCCGTGGGTGGCGCTGGCCTATCTGGTCGCCGGCATCTGCTTCATCCTCGCGCTGCGCGGGCTTTCCAGCCCGGCGAGCAGCCGGCGGGGCAACCGGCTCGGCATGCTCGGCATGGCGATCGCGGTGGTCACCACCTTGATCACGCACGAGATCGCCAGCCCGATCGAGCTGGGCGCGGCGATTGCGATCGGCGGCGTGATCGGCTTCGTCACTGCCCGGCGGATCGCGATGACCGCGATGCCGCAGCTCGTCGCCGCCTTCCACTCGCTGGTCGGCATGGCGGCGGTGCTGGTCGCGGCCGCGGCATTCCTGAACCCGGGCGCCTTCGGCATCCTGGGGCCAGACGGTGAGATCCTCAGCATCAGCCGGATCGAGATGGGGCTGGGCGTCGCGATCGGCGCGATCACCTTCTCGGGATCGGTGATCGCCTTCCTCAAGCTCAACGGCAACATGTCGGGCAAGCCGATCCTGCTGCCCGGCCGCCACGTGATCAACCTGGGCGTTCTCGCCGGCATTCTCGGCCTGATCGGCTATTTCGTCACCGACCAGAGCCCCTGGGTGTTCTGGACCGTCACCGCGCTCAGCTTCGTCATCGGCTTCCTGCTTATCGTGCCGATCGGCGGCGCGGACATGCCGGTGGTCGTCTCGATGCTCAATTCCTATTCGGGCTGGGCCGCCGCGGCGATGGGCTTCACGCTGCACAACACGGCGATGATCGTCACTGGCGCGCTGGTTGGATCGTCGGGCGCGATCCTCAGCTACATTATGTGCCGCGCGATGAACCGCAGCTTCATCAGCGTGATCGCGGGTGGTTTCGGCGCCGTCGCCGATGCCGGCGGCAGCGGTGCGGTGATCGACCGCCCGTGGAAGCGCGGCTCGGCCGAAGACGCGGCTTTCCTGATGAGCCAGGCCGAGCAGGTCATCATCGTGCCGGGTTACGGCATGGCGGTCGCCCAGGCGCAACATGCGCTGCGCGAGATGGCCGACAAGCTCAAGGAGCATGGCGTGCGCGTGAAATACGCGATCCACCCGGTCGCGGGGCGCATGCCGGGCCATATGAACGTGCTGCTCGCCGAAGCGAACGTGCCCTATGACGAGGTGTTCGAGCTGGAGGACATCAACAGCGAGTTCGCCCAGACCGACGTCGCCTTCGTCATCGGCGCGAATGACGTGACCAACCCGGCGGCGAAGACCGACAAGTCCTCGCCGATCTATGGCATGCCGGTGCTCGATGTCGAAAAAGCCAAGACGGTGCTTTTCATCAAGCGCTCGATGGGCGGCGTGGGCTATGCCGGCGTGGACAACGAGCTGTTCTACCGCGACAACACCATGATGCTGCTCGCGGACGCCAAGAAGATGGTCGAGGAGATCGTGAAGAGCCTCGATTGACGCTGGCAGACTGGGCGAACGGGGGGAAACGAATGGCGAGCGTAGGTTCGATTCTGGGGCGTGCGTTCGGGCTGCTGCGCGATCGCCCCGCTTCGGTGGTGATCTGGGCGGTCACCTATTGCGTTGGCGCGCTGGCCATATCGCTGGTCATGGGCCTGCTGATGTACGGTACGATGATGCCGACCCTGGTGGATACGAATGCGGCGGTCTCGGGCTTTGCGGCATCGACGTTCAGCCTGTTCCTGCTGCTCAACCTGTGCCTGTTGTTCCTCGTCGTCGTCCTGATGAACGCGGTGTTCCGCGCGATGCTGCGGCCGGAAGAGGGCGGCTTCGCCTTCCTTCGGGTCGGCATGGACGAGTTCCGCATGTTCGGGTTGGTGATCCTCGTCGCCATCGGGCTCTTCGTGGCGGTGTTCCTCGGTGAGCTGCTGTTGTTGCTCGCGATTGCGGTGCTCGGCTTCGCACTGGGACAGAGCGTGGTTACGATGGTGCTCTCGTTTCTGCTCGGCCTCGCCTTCCTCTGCGCGGTGATCTGGGTGGAGGTGCGCATCTCGCTGATCTTCCCGCTCAGTTTCCACCGCCGCCGGATGAGCTTCGATGCTGCCTGGGATCTGACGCGAGGCCGTTTCTGGCTGCTCTTCGCCTGCTATTTCCTGGTCGGGCTGCTCTTCGTCGTCGCCGGCGTCATCGTCATGTCGTTCGTGATGGGCGACTATATCGCCGCGCTGCTCGCCGCCAATGGCGATCGGGAGCAGATGCGGGCGGCGGCCGCGGCATTCGCCGCGCAGCAGCTGGCGATGCCGCTCGTCACCAGGATCCTGTTCAGCGTGGTGGGCGCGGTGTTCTTCGCAGTCGGCCTGGCGCTCGGGCCGGGCCTGCTCGCCAGCGCGACGCGCGAGCTTCTCGGCGATCCGAGCGAAGCTGCGGTATTTGCAGCCGAATCCGACGGATCAGTCGTGGACTGATCCGGAACGGACGGGCAATGATTCTCCCGCCCGTCCGGGTCGCGCCATAAGCTCCGAAACGGGGCGGATCGAGCAATCCGTTCCGGAGGTTGGGCCTCTCCGGGAACATGACCCGAGAAGGCGATGGCGAACCTTTCCCCGGCTCCCGAGCTGGTTGGCGCTCCCTATGATCTGGCTGCCAACGCGCTGCTGATCACCGGTGCGGCGCGAACCGAGGTGATCGAGACGCTCACCGCCGCCGGAATCCGGGTGCGGGAGGTGGCCGATATCGCCACGGCGCCTGCCTTGCTCGATGGCCCGGCGCTCGATCTAGTGCTGCTCGACGCACGCGGTGCCGCCGAGACCGAGTTGGCCATGCTATTGGACATGCTGGGCGAGGCACTTGCCGGGCCGGCGCTGGTGGCGATCTTCTCCGACGGCCAGATCGACCTCGCCGGGCCGCTGATCGGCAAGCCGCGGACCCAGCTGCTCTGCGATCCCGGCGCCACCGAGCTGCTCGGCGCGCTGCTTCGGGCCCGGGCGGAGAATGAAGGCGCGCCGCGAAGCCGCTGGACCGACATCACGCGCGACACCGAAGTCGCGCGCCTGCGCCGCCTCAACGAGGAGGTCGCGCGCATCGCCGATGCACTTGCCCGGCTCACCCGAGGCGAGCTGGCCGAGGAGGAAGAGATCGAGCGCGGCAGCATCCGGGCGCCCGAGATGATGTATCGCGGTGCCGACGAGCCGCTGCCGGACATCTCGGCGGGCGAGATTCGCGCGGTGATCCGGGCGCGCCGGCTCCGTGGCCAGTATTTCGCGACCGAGCTGTTCGCCGATCCCGCCTGGGACATGCTCCTAGATCTGTTCGCGGCCAGCCTCGAACGGCAGCGGGTCTCGGTATCGAGCCTGTGCATCGCCGCCGCCGTGCCGCCCACCACGGCGCTGCGGTGGATCGGCACGATGCACGAGGCCGGACTGTTCGGGCGCCAGGCCGATCCCGGCGACCGGCGCCGCGCCTATATCGTGCTGAGCGAAAAGGCGGTGCAGGGCATGCGCGCCTATGTCGGGGCGATCCGCCGCGCGGGGCTCGGTCTCGTCTGAGGGCTTGCCCTGAGGCCAAGGCTTTGGCATCGGACGCAAACTGGCATTGCCAGGGCGCTTAGCTCAGTTGGTAGAGCATCTCGTTTACACCGAGAGGGTCGGCGGTTCGAGCCCGTCAGCGCCCACCATTCCCAAGATCTCTGTCCGGCGGCTCTCAGGTAGCTGGGGCGAGCGGGAAATACCGGGAGGCCGGTTAACCATTGGGTGGTGATCTTCGATCACTGTGGGACCATGCGCCTCGCAACGATCACCAACTGGGCCTATGGTGCCACGCTTGTCCTGACCCTGGCGTCGGGCACGACCATGATATTGGCGTCCAACGCGCAGAATAGCGAGCGTGAGGCGGTGGAGCAGCGCTATCGGCTCGACCGGGCCACCTCGGCTCTCGGTTCCGAAGTCTTCGCCCTCAGCGACCATGCTCGGCAATATCTGAACAGCGACGATCCCACCTATCGTATCCTGTATGAGCACGATCTGGCCGCGCTGACCGCCGTGGAAGGGCGGATATCGCATCTCCGCGACGTCGGGGCGAAGGCCGAGGAACTCAAGGTGCTGAAACAGGCGATCGACTGGGCCGATGCGTTGCATGACGAGCAGCGCGCGGCGCTCGCGGCACATGGCCAGGGGGACGAGGCCACCGCCCGCAAGATCCTGTTCGGTGCCGAATATGAACGCGAACTCGACCGAGCCCGCTCCGCGATCGAGCGCTTTCAGGGCCTGCTCGACGAACGGACCGAAGCGCAGGTCGCGATAGCGGAGCAAGCGGCGAAAGCGTGGAAGACGGCGTCGGAAGTGGCACTCGGGATCACCGGCCTGCTCTTCCTGTGTGTCCTGTTCTTCGTCTTCCGCCAGCGTGTGCTCAAGCCGGTCGTCCGTCTCAGCGATGTCGTCAATCGGCTTGCCGCGCAGGACTATGGCGCCGAGCCGCCCAATCTCAGCCAGATCGACGAGATCGGCGACATGGCCCAGGCGATCCGCGTCTTCCGCGAGAATGGACTGGAACGCCAGCGCCTCGAGCAGGAACGCGACGTCGATAAGCGTTTGCGCGATCTCCTGTCGCGCATGACCCAGCGCATGCAGGGCTGTGATTCGATCGCGGGCCTGACCGAAGTCGTCCGGCGTTTCGTGCCCGAGATCGCGCCCGAGCTGGCCGGGCGACTCTATCTGCTCGACACCGCTCGCAACGCGCTGGTCGAAGCGTGCAACTGGGGAGGTCCGGCGCGATCGTGCAACGAGTTCGCGCCCTCGGCCTGCTGGGCACTTCGCCGCGGCGCACCGCATCGTCCCGCGGGCGCATCCATCGACGTGCCTTGCGACCATCTCGATCTCGCCGACGACGAGCACTGCGATACGTTGTGCCTGCCGCTCGTTGCGCATGGCGAGCGTTTCGGGCTGCTCTATTTCGAGCCGGGGCAGGGCGATGATGCCTGGTCCACCGCTGAGATCTATCTGACCATGCTGGCGGAGAATGTCGGCCTGGCCGTGGCCAATCTGCGGCTGCGCGAGCAGCTGCGCGCGATGGCCATGGGAGATGCCCTCACCGGTCTCGCGAACCGGCGCCACCTCGATATGACCCTGGCCGTGGTGCTCGCCGATGCGGCGCGGCAGCAGCAGCCGGTGACGTGCCTGATGGCGGACGTCGATCGCTTCAAGGGGTTCAACGATCGCTTCGGGCATGATGCGGGCGACCTGGTGCTTCGCGAGGTGGGCACGGTGCTCCGCGGCGCCGTGCGCGACGCCGAACTGGCCTTCCGCTATGGCGGGGAAGAGTTTCTCGTCCTGCTCCCGGGACTCTCCGCGGATCAGGCATTGGCGCGGGCGGAGCAGATACGGCAACGGGTCGGCGCACTCGAGCTCGCGCATGAGGGGCATTCCCTCGGCAATGTCAGCCTGTCCATCGGCTTGGCGACGACGCCGCAGCATTGCCCGCCGGACCGGCTGGTGGCGGCCGCGGACTCGGCTTTGCTTCGAGCCAAGTCCGCCGGGCGCGACCGCGTGGAGGTCGCCGCGTCGCGATCGCAACAAAGCGCCGCTTGAGCCAGAATCAGGTGTGGCGCAGTCGCGCTTGCCGCAACCGTCAGCGCACCAGAATTCAAGCGCGTTCCGACGTCGCTAAGGTCCAGCAATGATTTGTTACAATTGTGGGGTGGTCGATCAGGCAGAGTCATACTGACCTGCATCTATAATATCCTCGTAGAATTCGAGGATCATGATACATGATAGATACTCTGAACAACTGGCATCTCTCGAAGAAGATGCTCGTCGCATTCGCGGTCATCGGCCTGACGATGAGCTGTATCGCCGGCGCTGGTATTTTCGTCATGTCCCAGCTCAGCACGATCGCGAGCCGCCATGTCGAGCGCGGCATCGTGGGTACCGAGACGCTGGGCAAACTCGTCTCGGGCTTGCGCGAACACCGCATCATCATCTGGTCCCAGATGAATGCATCGTCCGCACAGGAAGAAGCCAGATATGACCAGCGCTATGTCGCGAACCGGAAGCTGATCGGCGACGCTGTGCAGGCGTATCGCCCGCTTGCCGGCGAGCTCTCGCCCCAGCTCGATGCGCTCGAGGCGAAGGTCGAGAATCTCGAGAAGCTCAACGCGCGGATCTTCTCGGCGCGCCGTGGCCAAGGCGTGGCGGCTGCCCTGCCGATCGTGAAGGGCGAGGGCCGTGATGCTTCGAATGCCGCGATCGAGGGCGCCGAGGCGCTGATCAATGCGCATCACTTGCGCGCACAGACCAACGACCATCTCGGGCGCCGCTTCGCGACCACGGCCTTCTGGTGCGTGATCGTCCTTTCCGTGCTCGGGCTGGGCGCATTGTTCGGCATATGGCGCCTGATCGCCCGGACCGTCTCCGTGCCGATGGTGGAGCTTAGCCAGGTCACCACGCGCCTTGCCGAAGGCGGCGAGGCGGAAGTTCCGCACCGTCGGCGTGCGGACGAACTGGGTGACGTCGCACGGGCAGTCGAGCGGTTCCGCGCCGCGGCGGTCGAACGCGCGGAGGCGGACGCGCGGGCCGCGGCTGCGCAGCAGGTCGTGACCTCCACCCTGCGGGATGGTCTGTCCGCGCTCAGCAAGGGCGACCTGACCGCCGAAATCCATACGGCCTATCCCGAAGGCTATGCGGAATTGAAGACGAACTTCAACGAGGCGCTGGCGAGCCTGCGCGGACTGATCGGCTCGGTGGCCGACAGTACGGTGGCGATCCGGACGGGCTCGACCGAGATCGCTCAGGCCTCGGAAGACCTGGCGCGCCGGACCGAAGCCAATGCGGCGAGCCTCGAAGAGACGTCTGCCGCCATCACGCAGATGGACGGCCGCCTGAAAGCGGCGGCGGACGCGGCGGGGCGCACGGTGGTCCGTGCGGACGAAGCCATCGCCACGGTCCAGGGCGGACGGGGAGTCGCGGATGAGGCGATGCAGGCGATGACGCGCGTCAGCGAGAGCGCCAAGGGCATCGACAGCGTGATCGAGGGCTTGGACAAGATCGCATTCCAGACCCGCGTCCTGGCCATGAACGCCGCAGTCGAGGCCGGGCGTGCCGGGGAGGCCGGCCGCGGCTTTGCGGTGGTCGCCGACCTGGTCTCGGCGCTGGCCATGCGCGCCGAAGAGGAAGCGGGCCGTGCCCGCGAGCAGCTCACCGCGACTCAGTCGGACATCATCGAAGCCGTGACGATGGTCGAAAGAGTCGATGGTGCCCTGGCCGACATTTCGGGTCAGGTCGGCGAGGTCCACATGCTGCTCGGGCAGATGGCGGCGGACAATCAGGCGCAATCGACCGCGATCGCCGAGATCAATGTCGCGGTCGGAACGATGGACCAGTCCACCCAGCAGAACGCCGCGATGGTGGAGGAAACCTCGGCGGCCGCCCGCAACTTGTCGGGCGAAGTCGCCCAGCTCGCCGAACAGGCGGCGCGGTTCGACATCGGGAAAGCGTCGCCCGGCGCTCGCCCGGTGTCCGCCCGGAGACCCGTCATGGGCAACGCCGCCGGCACGGCCCCGGCCAGGCAGTTGCCGCGGTCGATTTCGGCGCTTGCTGTTCAGGACGACTGGCAGAGCTTCTGAGGGCTGCGCGCGCTTTTGGACGCGCACCGCGCGTTCCGAAAGATCAGCCCGCCGAGGTACTGTCGCCGCGTGCGATCCAGTCCCAAGTTCGATGTGAATGGCAGAGTGCGCGGGATGCGCTCCTCTGCCATTCATGCGTCAGCGTGTCAGAGCGGCTCAGTTTGCGGTGAAGGCTGGGGCCCCTGCGCTGTTGTACTTCACCGTGATGTAGGAATTGTCGCACACGTTGATGCCGGTCCACACGCCCTCGCTGCTGTCGGCGAAGCTCAGTTTCACGTCGTACTTGCAGCCTGCCCCCTTGTCGAAATGGACCGTCATCCGCGCGCCCGGCTTCACCGTGGCATCTGCCTTCTTGAACTCGGGATCGACTTTGTTCGGCTGCCAGGTGGTGGTGCCCGTCGGCGCGATCTCGACTGTCTTGATCGCCTTGCCGCTATTGTTGATCAGCACGAAATCCCAGTCGTCCGCCATTGCCGGTGCTGCGATGACGATTGCGGCAGCTGCCGCCAGACCCAGTTTCAGCATGGTATGCCCCTCCTGCTTTTGCCAGGCAGACTGCGCCTGTCCGCTGCGCTCCGCAAGGTGATTCAGAGGGCGCGGACCAGACGGATCGCCACGGCGATCCAGGGCGGATCGGTGATCACTTGCTGGCGTGCGCCGGCCCCCAATGGAAGCAGATGGAGCCGGTCGCCCTCGCGTCCGATCAGCCGCCCGAACAGGAAGCGCCCGGCCGGGCGGGGGACGAGCACATCGCGGTTGAGCGCGGCCGCAAATCCCTCGGGTGCCAGCGTATTGCACCAGATTTCATCGCCGGCGCGGTAGTCGCCGACCCCCGTCACCACGGTCACCGCGACCATGCCGGGCTCGGCGTGCGGCGGCACCACCGCGGCGGTCCGGCGCGGGGCCTGGGCGCCGGTGCTTTCGAGTAGCGCCGCGACGGGAATCTCGGGCCGCTCGGGAAGCTTGACCAGATCGGCGGCGTCCACCCCAAGCGCCGCGGCGATGCGATTGAGCCAGCCGACCGAGACGGTGCGCGTGCCCATCTCCAGCCGGCCAATCGTCTGCGCCGTGGTTGGCGGCACACAGCGCGCCGCGACTTCCTCCAGCGTGAGCCCCTTGGCGCGGCGTACCTCGCGGATTGCAGTGATCATGGGCGCGTTTCTCTAACCAAATCGGTTTCCCTCTTTCCTACAATCGTGCCGGCGTGGCAAGCCTTGCGAATCGGAACAAAAGGAGATCATCGATGCGCGCACTGGTTGAGCGGACGATCGAGGACATTGGCGGCGTCCAGCGCCGTGTCATGGTGAACCTGGCCGAATCGCCGATGGCGTGGCTCGCGTCGCGGGGGCATGTGAGCACGCGTCAGCTCGAGGCAGGGGAAAGGCTGCGTAGTGACTATGAGGCCGCGGCGCTGGGGCCGCGCGTCACCATGCGCTGGGATGCCTCGCCGGTAGCGCGGACGCCGGGCGGCGTGTCGGAGCGGCTCGACCCGACCCTCGCCCAGGTCGCGGCGCGCCGGCGATTCGATGGCGCGGTAGCAGCGGCGGGACCGGGCCTGATCGACATATTGTGGCGGGTGGTCTGTGCCGGGGAGGGGCTTGGGCCGGCGGAGAAGGCGCTGGGCTGGCCGAGCCGGGCAGGCAAGCTGGTGCTGTGCTTCGCGCTCGACCGGGTTGCGGATTTCTACGGGCTCAAATGACCGGCTCGGCTTCAGGGGCGGAAGCCTTGCCAACGAACCCGGGGCCTTCGCCCCGGGATCAGCGATTCGACACGGCGCAGTTCTTGTTCCAGAAAGGCCACGCGCCGCAGCACGATATAAAAGGCCGCAGCCGCGCCCGGTGCGACAAGGAGCGTGAGAGCAATCGCGCGCATCCTCTTCGCACAGCGGAGCGCACCTGTCGCGCATAACCCGGTTGCCCCGTGCAATCGATCGGATAGCCTTTGCCAAAGCCTAGGAGAGGTTGGCATGATCGTGTTTGGTTCGACGCTTTCGCCTTATGTGCGGAAGGTCATGGTGTTCGGCGCCGAAAAGGGCCTGGATCTCGAATTGCAGGCCGCCGGCATGGGCCGCGGCAGCCCGGATTTCATGGCGGCGAGCCCGTTCGGCAAGATGCCCGGCTTCAAGGACGGAGACTTCCTGATCTCCGACAGCTCGGCGATCGTCGCCTATCTCGACGCCAAATATCCCCAGCCCAGCCTGATCCCCACCGAACCGCGTGCCCGGGCGCGCACGATCTGGTTCGACGAGCTTGCCGATACGATCATGATGGCCGCTGGCGGCGCGATCTTCGGCCAGCGCTTCGTGCGCCCGCGCGTGCTCAAGATGGAGTGCGACCATGATGCGGCCGATGCCGCCGAGCGCGACCTGATGCCGCCGATCCTCGCCTATCTGGAAAGCGCGATTCCCGAGAGCGGCTTCCTGGTCGAGGACCGGCTGACGCTCGCCGACATCGCAGTGGCCAGCCCGCTCGCCACCCTGGGGTGTATCGGCGTGACGGTGGATCCGGCGACCTATCCGCGCCTGGCCGCCTGGGTGGCGTCGATGCATGCCCGGCCCAGCTTCGCCACGATCATCGCGCGTGACAGGGCGGCGGTCGATGCGATGGGCGGCGCCGTTTCGCGCGAAGCGGTCGCCGGCTAGCCAGCCGGGCCGCATGCGCCTAGATGGGCGCCATGCGGTTCGCCTTCATCAAGTGCCATGGCTCGGGGAACGACTTTCCCCTGATCGACGCGCGCGCGCTCGACCTGTCCGATGCGGACTGGGCGGGCGTCGCGCGCGCGCTGGCGGACCGCACGGGTCCGGTTGGCGGCGACGGGCTGTTGCTGCTCACCGCGGGCGACGATGCCGGGCATGATTTCGGCATGCGCATGTTCAATTCCGACGGCTCGGAGGCGGAGACCTGCCTCAACGGCCTGCGCTGCACCGCCCGGCTTGGTTTCGAGCTGCTCGGTACCGATCATGCCCGGGTGCGGCTCAAGACGAGCAGCGCCGAAGTGGCGCGTGCCGAACCGCTCGCGCCGGGCGTGGTGACGATCCGCGAGACGGCCGGCCCGGCCTCGACCCGCACCGCCGATGTCGGCCTGCGCATCGACGCGGAAGAGGTCGTCGACGCGGTCATTCCCGGCCTGCCGAGCCCGCGCGCCTTCACGGCGATCGCGATGCCGAACCCGCATCTCGTCACATTCGTCGAATCGGTTGACGAAGCCGAATTGGTCGCGCTGGGCGATTGGTGCGAGGCCGGCCCGGCGCTGATCCCGGCACGTGCCAATGTCTCCTTCGTGGAGGTGCGCGGGCACGACCTCTTCGTGCGAACCTATGAGCGCGGCGTGGGCCTGACGAACAGTTGCGGCAGCGCCATGGCCTCCTCGGTCTATGCCGCCGGCCGCACCGGGCGCGTGCCCTTCGGCACGGCGATGAAGGTGTTCAACAAGGGCGGGCTGGTGATGGGATCGTCCGATGCCGCCGGCATGGTCACGATCCGCGGTAACGCAACCTTCCTCTACGATGCCGGCATCGAGGTCGATCCCGCTACGGCCACTGCCGAGCCGCCGCTGGTCCATGCCCGGCGCGAGGACGAAGCCGAGGCCTGGGCGGCCGCGATCCCGGCCTAGCCGCCGACGTAGCCGGCGAGATTCGCCAGCGAGGACTTCAGTCCCTGGATATGATCCTGCCTGCGGATTCCCTGCGGCACGTCCTCGCAGGTGATCGCGACACGCGTGCCGCCCTCGGCCGGCTCGAAGCTCCAGGTCATCCGCATCGTGCCGGCAAAGGCCGGGTCCTCCGCGTCGAACACCGCCGTCTGCACGATCAGCCTGCCCGGCTTCAGCGTGACGAAGCGCGTCTCGACGACATCTTCATGGTCGGACGTCTTGCCCGCCGCGTCCTGCCCAGGCTCGTCATAGCGCAGCGCCATCCGATAACCACCGCCCGGCCGTGCATCGAAGGCGAGCATCTCGCCGGTCATGCCTTCGGGCGGCAGCCAGCGCACCAGTGCCTCGGCGTCGATGAAGGCAGCGTAGACCTTGCTCGCCGGCGCCTTGATCAGCCGTGACGCGCGATCGGTACGCGAGACCGTCCTCACCCGAACTCGACCGCCTCGAAGCGCACCGGCCGGCCGATCGCCCGATGGGCGAGCTCGGCTTCCCACATCACCCGGTGGCCGCGCACGATCGTGCCGATCGGCTTGCCAGTCAGCTGCATGCCGGTGAAGGGCGACCAGCCGCAGCGCGACGCGAGCCAGCTCTCCTCGATCGTCCAGCGCGCCTTGAGGTCGACCACGGTGAAATCGGCATCATAGCCGACCGCGATGCGGCCCTTGCCGGCAATGCCGAAGATGCGCTGCGGTCCGGCGCTCGTCAGGTCGATCACGCGCTGCAGCGTGGTGCGGCCTTCGGCGACATGGTTGAGCATCAGCGGCAACAGCGTCTGAACGCCGGGCATGCCGCTGGGGCTGTCGGGATAGGGCTTGGCCTTTTCCTCGCGCGTGTGCGGCGCATGGTCGGAGCCGAGCACATCGGGCACGCCCTGGTTGAGCCAGTGCCACAGCCCGGCGCGATGCGCGGCCGAGCGGATCGGCGGGTTCATCTGCGCGAAGGTGCCGATCGTCGGATAAGCTTCCTCGCCCGCCAGCGTCAGATGCTGCGGCGTGACTTCGCAGGTCGCGATGTCCTTGTTCTGGCCCAGCACTTCCAGTTCGGCCGGGGTCGTCACGTGGAGGACATGGATCCGCCGCCGTGCCGCGCGTGCGAGTCCCAGGATGCGGCGGGTTGCCAGCATCGCGCTCTCGTCGTCGCGCCAAACCGGATGGCTCGAAGGGTCGCCCGGCACGCGCTCGCCGAGCCGATCCTGCATGCGGAACTCGTCCTCGGCATGGATCGCCACCCGGCGATGGCCCGAGGCGAGCACGCGCGCCAGATTCGCGTCGTCCGAAACCAGCAGGTCGCCGGTGGAGGCGCCCATGAAGATCTTCACGCCGGCCGTACCCGGCAGCCGCTCCAGCTCGGCAAGATGCTCGGCATTGTTGTTGGTCGCGCCGACGTAAAAGGCGTGGTCGCACCACATCCGGTCGCGCGCGCGGGCTAGCTTGTCCTGCACCGCTTCGGCCGAATCGGTATTGGGCTTGGTGTTCGGCATCTCGAACACCGCGGTGACACCACCGAGCACCGCCGCGCGGGCGCCGCTCTCCAGGTCTTCCTTGGCTTCGAGGCCCGGCTCACGGAAATGCACCTGGCTGTCGATCACGCCGGGCAGCACGTCGAGCCCGGTACAGTCGATCGTCTCGCCCGCTTCCAGTGTGCCGCCGATCGCGACGATACGTCCGTCCCGGATGCCGACATCGGTTTCGGCAGGACCGGAGGGCAGATGCACGCGCCCGCCCTTGAGCTTCAGATCGACATTCATAACCGCGCCTCTTCCGTCGCCCCCGGCCACCCCCTACCTGTTCGGAATGAGCGATACCAGCACCTGGCTAGATGACCGCGCCCTGATCCGCATTTCAGGCGAAGACGTTCGGGGATTTCTCCAGGGACTGGTGACACAGGATCTGGCGTTGGTCACTGCGGAAACGCCGCAATGGGCGGCGCTGCTCACCCCCCAGGGCAAGGCGCTGTTCGATTTCCTGCTCTGGGCGGATGGCGACGCGATCCTCGTGGACTGCGAGGCAGCCCAGCGGGAGGCCCTGATCCGGCGCCTGACGATCTACCGCCTGCGCCGCGCGATCACGATCGAAGCAGTCGAGGGCGGGGTACATTGGTCGCCCGAGCCGGGGCAGGGCATTCCTGATCCGCGCCTTGCCGCGCTCGGCTATCGCTGGCTTGGGCCTGCTTCGGGAGGGATTGCGACAGGCTGGCGCGCGCATCGTTTGCGGCTCGGCGTCACCGAGGGCGTGGAGGAGCTCGGCCAGGACAAGACACTGTGGCTCGAATGCAACGCCGCGGAGTTGAATGGTGTCAGTTATGCCAAGGGTTGCTATGTCGGCCAGGAGAACACGGCGCGCATGCATTATCGCGCCAAGGTCAATCGTCGGCTGGTCGTCGCGCCGATCGGAGAAGCAGGCGATCGCACCCGGGCCAGCTATCCCGAACTCGGCCTGATGGTGGAGCTTCGCCGGGTCGAGGCGCTCGGCGATGCACTGGTGCCGGAATGGCTGGCGAATGCCCTGGTGGAGACGCCGGCCTAGCGCTGCAGCGCGTCCAGCCAGGCCAGGATCCGAGCCTGGGCAATTGGTTCGAATGCCAGTTCGTGTCCATAGCTTGGCACCAGCTCGAGGTCGGCCTGTGGTGCCGCGGCCGCGAGTGCGCGGGCATGGGATGCGGGGTCTGCAGTACCGTGCAGCACCAGAACGGGTGCCCTGATCTGCGCCAGCTTGCTCAGATTGTCGTAGCGGTCACGCAGCAGCAGCTTGACCGGCAGCCACGGATAGTGGCCGGCGGCGACATCCGGCAGGCTGGTGAAGCCGGAGATCAGCACAAGGCCCGCGATCGGTTGTTCCGTCGCCAATTGGGTCGCGATGCCGGAACCCAGCGAATTGCCGATCAGGATGCGCTGGTTCGCGGGCACACCATGCGCGTCCAGCCAGGTCAGCGCCGCGCGGCCGTCGGCATAGAGCCCCTGTTCGCTAGGCGTGCCGGGGTTGCCGCGATAGCCGCGATGCTCGACCAGCAGCAGTCCATTGCCTCGCGTGCCCAACAATGCGGTCGCCAGAGCCGATTCCTCGATCCGGCTTCCGTTGCCGTGCAAGAAGACGAGGGTCGGATGGCCAGGCGCGGCAGCACGATACGCAGCATGGAGGTGCAAGCCGTCACGGGTTGCAAGCGTGGCCGGGGAGAAGCCGGGAGGAACGTCGGTGGAATTGATGCCGGCCGCCTTGGGAGCCGGATAGATGAGCGCGCGCTGGGCAAGGGCGAGTGACACCAGCGCGATGAGATAGAGGACGGCGAGTATCGCCAGCACTGCCACTGCCATCCGTATCACCGTGGATTTCCGTCCTGCCTCGAGCTGCCCAAAGAAAAAGGGAGGCCGGTTTCCCGACCTCCCCAATTCTGTCAGTCCCTTGGGACCGGTCTGGCTTAGTTGCCCGAACCCGGACCGTAGGTGACTTCCACGCGGCGGTTCTGCAGCTCGCGGACGCCGTCGGCAGTCTCGACGCGCGGCTTGCTCTCACCGAAGGCTTCGGTCGAGATCGCGCCGGCACCGATGCCACGGGCGGTCAGGTAAGCCTTCACCGAGTCAGCGCGACGCTGCGAGAGACCAACGTTGTAGCTGGCGGAACCCGAGCGGTCGGCGTGGCCGGCCAGCATGACCTGCGCGTTACCGCAGTTCTGGTAGTTGCTGATGGCGTTGTCGAGGATGCTCGCGGCTTCCGGCGTGATGTCCGACTTATCCCAGTCGAAGAACACGATGTACGGTCCCGGGGTGCAGACGACGGTCGGCGTCGGGGTCGGTTCCGGAGTCGGGGTCCAGGTCGGCGTCGGGGTGGGCTCCGGCGTCGGGGTCGGCGCGGGGGCCGGCTCTTCCGGGGCGCCGAAGTTGAAGGTCAGGCCGCCGAGGATCGAGTGCGAACGGAAACGACCGTCCCAAACGCGACCCGAGGCGTCGGTGAGCTTCACATTGTCGGCGTTGAAGAAGCGATACTTCAGCGACACGTCGATCGAGTCGGTCAGCGGAGCGCGGATGCCCGCGATCGCCTGCCAGGCGAAGACCGTGTCCGAATCGTCGAGGGTGTTGGCGTAGTCGTTCAGGCCAACCTTGCTCTTCACGCGAGCGACACCCACGCCGCCGCCGACAAAGCCCTGCACGCCGGTGTCTTCACCGAAGTCGAGCAGGCCGTTGACCATGAAGCTGAGCGCGGTCGAACGGCCGCCAGCATAGCTGTAGTCGCCAGGTGCAGCGTTCAGCGCAGCGCCAGCCGCGTTGCGGTACGGCTGCGTGACGGTGCTGGTCAGACGATTGACCGAGGCCGAACGATAGCCAACTTCGGCTTCCGCACGGAACGGACCGAAGTCGTAACCGACGGTGGCGTCGGCGTCCCAGCCAGCCTTGTGATGCACGGTCGCGGCGTCGGTGGCAGTGCCGACGTCGAACTTGATGTCCTCGACCAGCATCGCGCCGCCTTCGACACCCACGTACCACGCGTCGTCGCGAGCGAGGGCGGGCGTGCTGAGCGCGGTCGTTGCGAGTGCCAGAGTTACGGCAAGCTTCCGCATCTTAATCCCCTTTCATGATTGTCACTACGGACAGCGAAAAACTCAGTACCGAAACGAAAGTTTCTACGCAAGCGCACAAATCCGGGCACTGTTGCATGAACGTCACAGTTGGTCGGGTTCGATCAGACCGTGCACGCGCAAGGCAACGAGCACCGCAGAAATTGCGGCTCGCGCTTCCGCATCAACCACCGGCCCGCCGTCTGGTTCCGCTATGCCTGCGGCGCGGGGGCCGACCACCTGCCGGCCCTCCACCAATAGGCGGCCATGGAGTTTCCCGCTGTGCCACTCTCCGCCGGTGAACAGCGCGTATCCACTAATCTCGCCCAGCCAGAGGCGCATGCCCTCGCACGGCGCCACGAACCGCCAGCCGCCTTCGGTCCAGCCCGCGATCTGGCCGCCGCGCCCGGCCCAGGCGTCTTCGGGTGCCGGTCCGAGGATCCAGCAGGCGCCCGGCGCAGGGTCTGCGGGAGGTGTCTCGGTACCGATCGCAACCGCGCTCGCCTGGGTGAGCAGGTCGAGCCGCACGATCGCCTCGTTGTGATACATTTCCTTCTGGGCCTGCCCCGCGTTCAGCAGGGGCAGGGCGAGCCGGTCGCTCGTCTCGGTCATGGTGCTTCTCTCCAGTTCGGCAGGGTCATGGTCGCGGCGGGCGAGGCGCCGGTGCTGCCGAGCTGCCGGATCTCGGCGGTCATGCCGCTGGTGTCGATTGCCGCGCTCAGCGTCATTTCGGATGCGAGTGTCTCGACCGTCCAGCCGGTGCGGCCGGGGGATGTCAGCGTGACACGGTAGCGCTCGCCGGCGGGATCGGGGGCGACATCGCGGTTGTCGCGCCACATCCAGTCGGTCCGGCTGCGCCGTGCCCAGCGCAGTCGCGTGCCGCCATCGGGGCGTGGTTCCGCTGCCAGGTGGACCGGGGCGAGGGGCAGCAGCGAGACGCCGTCGATCCGCGCCCGCGCCGCGGCGGGCTCGATGCTGTCCGCCGCGCCTTCCGCCAGCAGCCGGATCTCGCCGCCGAGCGATGCCGTGGGCAGGTCGATCAGGGCGAGCGCCTCCGGATCGAGCAGCACGAAACGGTCCCCCACCGTCTGATGCCCGATCGCATGCTCGGTCCCCCGTCGACCGCGCCACAGCCCGGAAAGGCGCCAGCGACCGCCGCCCAGCGGTTGCGCATGTGCGAACTGGAGGAGTTCGTCGCCCAGCATCGCCAGATTTGCGCCGGCATCGAGCGCCGCTGCATCTGCGCCGTCGAGCTGCATCCCGGCATGGGCCAGTTCGACCTCGGCCCAGCTGCGCCGATCCTCGATCAGCGACGAGGCGGGCCCCGGTGGTACGCGTATCGTGCCGACGATCGCGACACCGCGCGTGCCGCCGGTTGCCTGCCATGAGGTGCCGCCATCGGTGCTGAGCAGCAGCGCGGCCCGTCGCCAGCCGCTGGCGGTGCCGGCTGCGGCGACCGCGAGCCGGGGCGCTCCGGCCGTTCCATCGTCGATCGGCGGCAGCTCGAAGGCGTGCACCAGGGTCCGGCCGATCGCGACATCCTCCGCCCCCGCCACGCGGCCGCCGCTAGCCGGGATCGGCGCGACCTCGGGGGTCAGCGCGACGCAGTCGAGCGACACGGTCATCGCCTCGAGCTTCCAGCCATCGACCCGCCAGGTTCCGGGCGTCCCGGCGATGCGCACCCGCGCGCCGGGCGGGATGGCGAGCGCCTCCCAGCCGAGATGGACGCTGCGCAGTGTCCGCTCGGTATCGGCACGCAGCAATGCCGTCTCGGCCAGCGTCCGTGCCCCGCCGGCATCGATCGCCGCGGGCAGCTCGATCCGCCGTTCGCCCAGGCCCGCGCCGGGCGCCCCAGCCCGCTGTACCCCGATCTGATAATCGCGTGCGGGATCATAATGGCTGAGCGTCAGCGTCCTCGGCACGCTCGTCGCCGCAGCGATCGCACGACTGGCGCGGCCCTGCCCGCCGACGCCGTCGTCCTGGACGGCGAGCGCCGCGCCCGGCCCGCAGCGCAGCGCCGGTCCCTCGCCGAACCAGCCGCCGGCCGCGTCGGCCAGCACCTGCGCGACCGTCCCCAGCGTCGCCCCCTGCGCCGCGAAGCCCGCCAGCGCCACCGTCGGGTCGCTCGCCGCCACCGCGCCCAGTGCCACCGCGATCTCGCCCGCCGGCACCGGCGCCGCATCCGCCTGGACCTCGAAGGTCAGCGACGGGATCCGGTTGCCGTACGGCCCGAGCTCGAGATCCTCGAACACCGCATAGGCGATGCCGCGATGCGCCGGTGCCAGCCCCGCGCCCTCGGCCGCCACGATCAGCGGATCGGCGGCCTGGTCCTCGCCGCCCGGATGCAGCCGGAAGCCGGTGCGGACCTTGAAGTCGCCCGCGGCACCGCGCAGCAGCTGCCCGTCCGCCCAGATCCGGCCCACGCTTTGGATCGGCCGTCCCGAAAGCGCCACCGCCAGGCTGGCCGTATAGCTGTAGGTCGTACTGCTCGGCTGGCCCTTGCCGCCCGATTGCCGGTTGCGATGCTCGATCAGGTCGGTCGCCCAGATCACCGATCCCGCCACGCGCATCGTGCCGAACAGCTTGGGGATTTGGGTGCCATAGGACGAGGTCTGGACCTTGAGGTCGCTCAGCCGCGGCCCCTCGCGCCCCTTGCCGCCGCCCAGCACCGCGTGGTCGACGGCATTGCCGAGCAATCCGCCCACCGCCGCGCCCAGCGGCCCGCCGATCAGCCCGCCGGCCACGGTCAGCACCATGGTCGCCATCTCTCACTCCTCCCATTTTCGCCAGCGGCCGATCACCGGCCAGGGCAACGGATCGGGCCGCTCCACCACCCGGCCGAGCATCGCATCGGCATGGATCAGTCCCGTCCCGCTATCGATGCCGAGATGGATCTGCCCCGCGCCGCTCGCGAGCAGCACCAGATCACCCGGCGCACGCCCCTCCGCCGCGGCCAGCCCCGCCGCCGCAGCCGCCGCACGCACCCGCGCGACATCGCCGCTGCGCATCGCATAGCCGCCGCCCACCACCTGCTCATGCGCCCATCCCACCAGCCCGACACAGTCGAGCCCGCCCGCCGGGGTGCGCCCCCTTGGCCGGAAGCGCACCCCGATCGCCGCCCGCGCCCGGGCGACCACCGCGTCCCCGCTCATCCGCCGGGGTAGCGGGTCAGCAGGTCGATGCCGGGCAGATAGGGCTCGCCGCGAAAGTTGAGCGCGTTGCCGAAGCGTCCCGCGCAGGTCGCCAGCGTCCGGTCGCACCCTTCGATCAACAGCACCCGCCCGGGCGCATCGAAATGCGGCGGCCGGCGCAGGGTCAGCGTCGCGCCGGCCGAACTGAGGATCCGCGCCTCCAGCCCCGCATTGGCGCCGGTGATCCAGCGCAGCCGCCCCTGGGCATAGGCATTGGGTACCGGCTCTGCGGCATCGACCGTCAGCAGATTGTCGTCGATCGCCGTCACCACCGCGAAGCGCCGCCGCCCCGCCATCGCCACCCGGCAGCGCCCATCGCCCAGCTCGGCGCGGCATTCGGGCGAAGTCTCCTCCACCACCGGCCGCTCGAGCATCGCCGTAGCCCCGCGCAGCTCGGCGGTCAGCATGCCGTCCCGTGTTTCCACCGCGCCGATCGTGCCTTCGCCCAGCGCAACCCGGTTCGCGGGATCGGTCCAGTCGCACGCGAAGATCGCCACCCGCGCGCCATCCCAGCGTCCGGCGAGCAAATCGGTCTCGCTGATCGCATCGCTGGTCAGCGCGCCGGTCACGTCCATGCTCGCCGGATCGAGTCCCGCGCCGCGGGTTATCGCACTCGGCACCATGCCCGGCGCAGCCCGGTGCACCAGCCCGTCCCATTCTATGTCGCGGTCATGCGCCGTCAGTCCGATCGTCACGCCGTCGCGCCGTTCGATCCGCCAGCATAGGGCCAGCGTGGTGAGTTCTCCCTCGAGCCAGCTCATTCGCGGATCTCGACCAGCGGCACCGATGCGAGCGCGCCCGCGAGGAACGTCGCCCGGCTCACGCTCAGCCGGTCCTCGGCAAAGCGCACCGGCACGTCGAAATAGAAATGCGCGGTCACCACCGATTCCTCGGCCGGCGCCAGGCCGAGCGTCACCACCCCGCCTTGGCCGAGCGTGAAATCCTCGGTCTCGGCGCCGTCGATCATCACCTGCAGGGTCGAGGCGATCGGCCGGGTGATCCGCCGCACCACGCTGCCATAGCGCTTGACCAGCTGGAAGCGCGTGGCCGTGCCGTCGCCCACGCCGATCAGTTCGTCCCAGCCTTCCCAGTCGAACGGATCCCGCATCCGGAAGCCGCGCGCCGGCCCCATCCGGGCGCGGAAAAAGGCGAGCAGCTCGGCTATGTCCTCCTCCGAACGCAGCCCGGGGCCGATGTCATAGGCGGTGCGCGCCTCCGCCCATTCGGCATTGCGCTTCTCCTGGCCGCCCGCGCTGGTCACGATCGAGGTCGAGACCTGGGGCACCACTTCCGCCTCGCGCCCCATCGCGATCGGGAACAGCACGTCGTCGAACGCGTCCACATCTTCCTCCTGCTCGAAATGCACGAAACCGTCACGCAGCACCTGGGGCAGCGCCCAGACAAAGGTCCGCGCCACGCCGCGCCGCCGAGCCCGCCCGGCTGCCGCCGCGACATTGGGCCATTGCCAGCGATCCTCGGGGCGCAGCACGAAGCCGGTGAGATAATGCTGGTCCCGCACCGGATAGCCGAGCCGCGCCTCGATCGCCGCGATCCCGCGCGCGCTCGCGGCTTCATCGCCCGCCGCCGCCCAGTCATAATCCTCGAGCTGGAGCACATCGAAGGCCGGCGCCGCCCAGCCGGTCGGCACATTGGCTGCCGGCGATACCAGGGCGGTCGGCGCATAGACGAGCAGCAGCGTCTCCGCCTCGGCATCGATCTCGCGGACGGCATCGCGCAACGCCAGTGTCGATGCCGCGAGCAGGGCACCCGCCGCCGCCTCGACATCGCCGGCACCTGCCAGCGCCGCCTGGGTGGCGGCATCCTGGATGCACAGGCTGCCGTCCGGCAATGTCCACCACCAGGGCTCGCCGATCTGGAAACGCACCTTCAATCCCGCATCGCGCGCGATCCCGGCAAATTCGCGCGCCACCGCCCGCAGATAGGCCATCGCCCCGCCATGCGCGGGGGAGAGCAGGGTGGAGGGCGGGGTCCAGCCGGTCAGCGCCGGCGATCCGTCCGCTGCCCGCTGCTTCCAGTCGCCCCAGCAATGCTGGTCGAGCAGCTCATAGGAAAGCGAGAGGATCAGGTCATAGCCGAGCGTCCTGGCCCGTGTCGCGAAATCGGCATGCCAGGCCCGGCAGGCGACATTGAGCGCCGTCGCGCCCAGGCTCACATAATGGTCGCCCGAACTGGCCTCGAGCCGGAAATAATGGCTCATCCCGACATAGTGCAGGATGGTCCCCCGCCAGCCGAGCTGGACGATGTTGCGCAGCAGCCGCTCGGGCGTCAGGTGGTAATTGTCGTCATAGCCATTGGCGATGCTCAGCCCATGCTCGGGCACGATCACGTCGCCCACCGCCAGCACTGCACCCGGCCCCTCGCAGGCGATCGCGCTGAGCTCCACCCAGCCTTCGGCCGGGGTGGCCAGGTCGGCGTCCGCCTCGGTATAGCCGGGTGCGACCAGCGAGACGAACATCCGGTCGACATCGCCCGCCCAGACCGGATCGGCTTCGTCCGGCAGCAGATAGCCGCCCTGCACCGTGGCGAAGTCGATCGAGACCAGCGCGTCCTCTGTCGTCCCGCTCGCATAGTTCCACAGCCGGACATACCAGGCGCGGGGATTGCCGGTCGCGTCGCGCCCCTCGATCGTCAGCACCGGTCCATGCACCGCGTCGAGCGGCTTCACCCCCGCGGATCGCCAGCGGAATTTCAGCCGGCAGGCGCGGAAGTCGCGCGCGGTCTCATAGCGCAGCAGCGGATGGTCGTGCCGGTCCTCGGCTTCCCAGATCAGCCCGGCAAGATCGTCCTGGCGATAGAAGACCGCGTCTACCCGCAGCGCGTCGGGCGCGGTTGTCGTCACCGCCGCCATCATCGGGCGGGGGAAATTGACCGTCCAGTACACGGGATCGAAGCGCGAGAGCACGCCCTCGGCCTGCCCGCGGCGCGTCTCGGCGAGCCAATGGGCCATGTTGCTTCTCCTTTCCGCTATGGCATCCTGCCCACATGCATGCGGAACAGTTGCTCGAGTGGACGCATCCCGATGGCACGCGCCGCGTGATCCTCGAGCGCGTGGCCGGGGATCGCTTTCGCTATTTCGTTTCCGAGCTCATCGAGGATGAGGATTATGGGAGCCGCTACGAATATTGGCGCCCCGAATATCCGCCATCGGGCCTCTACGCCTCCGTGCTCGATGCCCAGAATGACGCGGCCGACCGGCTGCCCTGGCTGCGCGATCTTCTCGATGGAATAGCCGTGCAAGACTGAAGGCGCCGCCCCGGAATCTGGACGGTGCGCTTCCTTATGCTATTCCGCCATCATGTGGTTCCTTCAGATTCTGGCCGGCATCTTCTTCATGCTGTTTGGGCTGGCGGCCTGGCTCCAGAAACGGTTGCACGACGCCGTTGCCGAGCGGCACCCGGGGGCGCTGCAGGTGATCGACAGCGTGACGCGCAGCCTGCCGCGAGGCGCCCGTGCGCTCGATCGGCGCACCCGCTACCAGATGCTGCGGGATCCCGAGATCGATCGGCACATCCGCGACCTCGATCGGGTGCAGATCCTCGTCCAATATGTCTTGCTCGCCTTCAGCGTGCTGATCCTGCTGTTCGTCATATTCAGCGCGGCGCGTGCCTAGCGCCGGGTGCTCGTCCGGCGCTACTGGACCGGCGCATTCCTTCTGATACGCTTCGGCAATGGCCTTCCGCGATCTCTTCCGTCCCTCGCAAGGCGTTCGTGCGGTCTACGCCTCGATGGCACCCCTCTTCCCCTTCGCTGGCGGGCAATTCCCGCTCGCGCCGGGCAGCTTCCGAAACGGCGCAGGCGACAGCGTGCTCGGTTTCAGCGTCGATACCGATCGCTACAGGATGTCGGGCGGTGCGCCCGAAACGGTCGCGCTGGTCCCCGTTGCCGGTCATGCCGACGGCTTCGTCTTCCAGCAATCGGATGGCGATGGCACCAGCTTCTATGGGGCGCTCCGGCTGTTGCGGCGTGAGACGGGTTTCGCGTTGTTCTCGCCAGAGGCGCTGCCGGCCGATGCCATCCGCGCGGCGCGGAGCAATCATGCCGCCATTGGGCCGCAAGTCTGCGTTTTCGCAGGCCAGGCCGATCTGCTCTCTGCCCTGGTCCCACTCGCCTTCGGTGCGCCGGAGCGATGCTGGAACATCTATCATCCGCTCTGACCCGCGCCCGGCCAAGCTCATTCGACCGACAGCGCAGCTTTGACAGCGCGCGCCACCTGCCGGCTCGATTGCGCCAGCGCGCGTGGGGCCGTATCCGCGCCAGCATTCACCGTGATCGCCACCCGCACCTCGCGCCCGCCGCCGGTGCCGGGCACCGCCACGCTGCCCGCGCTGGTCGGCACGAACAGCTCGGGGCCGCGCTCGCCCACCCAATAGGGGCGGCCGGGGCTCACCGGGCCGCCCGTTGCGCGGCCGGGTGCGCCGCCGATGCCGCCCAGCAGCTCGATCAGGACGCCCGCAATCCCCTTGCCGCCGGTCACGGAATCGATGCCTTCGCGCAACGCCGCCCGCGCGATCTCGTCCAGCACGCCGAGCGCCATGCGCTTCAGGTCCTCGAACCCGAACTTGCCGGTACGCACCGAGCGCAGCAGTGCATTCTCGATCGATCGTCCCGCGCGTTCGGCCCCCGCGCCCAGCGGCCCCTCCAGCCCACTGCGCATCTCCTCCACGTCGCGGGCAAAGGCGCGCGTATCGGCGCGCACGCTGACGATCAGCCGCTCGATCTCTTCCTCATCCATCGGGAAATTGCTCCTTGAGCCGCGCGAGCGTGTCGCCGTCGGGGGGCAGGTCCGCCTCGCCGCGTATCGCGTCGAGCAGCGCGCCCAGCTCGGCCGGGGTTGCAGCCCAGAAATCGGCGGGCTTCCAGCCGAACATCGCGCCCGCTGCGCCCGCCAGGCGCCGGGCATTGCTCGCGAAGGTCACCGTCCGGCCAGGATCTGGCCGATCAGCACGCGCAGGGCTGGGGTCAGTGCCTTGAGGCCCGCGTTCACCAGCGCCTCGCCGAACGCGGCGCGGTCCATTGCCGGCGGTTCCTTCAGGCAGTGCCAGAACAGCCCGGCGATCTCGGCGATGCCGAGCTTGCCCGAAGCCGCGCGCTCGACCAGCTCGAACAGCGGGCCAAGCTCCGCCTCGGCGGCGACCAGCGCCTGGAAGCTCGGGCGCAGCACATGGGTGGTGTCGCCCAGTTCGAGCGCCGCCTCGCCCCGCTCGGGGTTCGCCGCGCCGCTCATGCCGACACCACCGGGCCGGAGCTCTCCAGGCTCAGCGTGTAGCTGCGCTCGCCGTTGAAATCGCCGGCATAGTCGAGCCTCGTGACCAGGAAGCGGCCGGTCATCGTCTCGCCGCTCTCGAAGCTCAGCCGGTAGTCGTCGAGCACGCCCGACAGCGCGTTCGCCTTGAGCCGCGCCTCGGCCGCCGATCCGGTGAACACGCCGGCGCCCGACACGCTCACCGATCGCACCCCGGCGCCGGACAGCAGCTCGCGCCACCCGCCGCTATCCTTGCTGGTGATCGCCACCATCTCGCCATTGACGCTCAGCTGCGTCGTGCGCAGCCCCGCCACGGTCGCATAGACCAGCGGCATCGCGCCGTTCCCCACCTTGAGCAGGAACGCGCTGCCCTTTTCCGCTGCCATCTCTCTTTCTCCCGTCAGAGTTCGCTGCGGAGCATCCGCACGCGAAATTCGCTCACCGATTGCCAGCGCGACTCTCCCTCGCGGGATATCCGCGCGCGCAGCAGCACCAGGCTGGCGATCGCCCAGCCCTGGCCGAGCCGCCGCGGCATCGCCTCGATCGCCGCCTCGGCCTCGCCCGCGAGGCTGCGCAGCCGCGTCGGCCGCTCGCCGGCGTCGAACAGGACGATGGCGAACCGCCCCTCGCGCCCGGCCATGTCCTTGGTGCTCCAGTCGGTCAGCCATGCCTCCTCGACCAGCGCATAGGGCCGGGCCGCGCGCACCGGCGGGGCGTCGAACACCGCGGTCACCTCGAGCCCGGCCAGCGCCTCGACCAGCGCCGCCTGCAGCACTGCCTGCACGCTCATCGGACCAGCCCCCCGATCCAGCGCAGCCGCTCCCGGATCCCGCGCCCCTCGATCGCCACCCCGTCGGCGCGTTCCTCGACCCGCGCGTCTGGCACCGCCGCACGCACCGCCGCGGCGACCCGGGCGATCGCCCGTTCCACCGCGCTCATGCCGCGAGCCGCACGCGGCGCCAGGGCCGCCACAAGGCGCTCACCGCCGCCGGCGGCGCGGCGCCATTCTCACGGTGATCGAACAGATGCGCGACGAGCAGCACCACGCCCGTCGCGATGGGCGGCGGCAGGTCGCCCCAACCCGCCGCCGCCCCCGCGCGGTAGCTGACGGTCGCCCGCCCGCGCGCACGCACCCAGCCCAGCCTCTGGGCGTCGATGTCGATCACCACGTCGAGCCCCGCATCGATCGCCGTCACCGGCGCCACCGTCAGCGCCGTCCAGCGCCCCTTGCTCTCGACCGTCTCGCGGAAGTCCCGCGCGATCAGCGCGTTCCCCGTGAACCGCTCGGCCAGCGCCAGCGCGGTCCCCGCCAGCGTCTCGATCAGACCGTCCTCGCTCGCCCCCGCGATCCGCAGATGCGCCTTGGCGGCCTCGCGCGCGGCTTCGATCACCGCGCCCGGAAATGGCGGAAACTCCATCTCGCTCTCCGCATGAAAGGAAAGGGGCCGCCCTCCCCGGCACGGCCCCCCGAAAGGATCAGGCCGAGAATTTCAGCAGCTTGATCGCTTCCGAATTGCTCACCATCCCGCCGACCCGCTTGGTCGCGTAGAAATGGACGAACGGCTTGTTCGAATAGGGATCGCGCAGGATCTGCGTCTCGCCGCGCTCGGCGATGAGGTACCCCGCCTGGAAATTGCCGAAGGCGATCGACAGGCTGTTGGCCGCGATGTCGGGCATGTCCTCGGCCTCGACCACCGGATAGCCCAGCAACGTTGCCGGCTGTCCCGCCGCCAGCCCCGGCTGCCACAGCAGCGCGCCGTCGCTCGTCCGGAACTTGCGCACCCGGGCGAGGGTGGCCGAGTTCATCACCCAGCTCGCCCCCTGGCGGTACGGCGCGCGCAGCGCCTGGACCAGGTCGATCAGCTTCTCCTCGGGATTGGCCGCGAAGCCGCCCGCCGCGCCGCTCACCAGATATTGCAGCGTCCCGAACGCCCGCACCCCGTCACCGGTCGCGGCATTGGGCGCCGAGAGGAACCCGCGCGGCTTGTTCACCCCATTGCCGCTCACGAACGCCGCGCCCTCGGCTGACGCGAACTCGCGCGCGATCTCATCGCCCAGCCATTGCTCGACATCGAACGCCACGTCGTCGAGCATCGCCTGGCTCGCCGCCGGATTGGCATAGAGGTCGCCCATCGGCGGCGCGACTTCGTTGAACACCGGCGTGTCGGTCTCGTCACGCGCCGCCGTCTCCGCCGCCCAGCCGCTCTCGAAGCCGCCGCTCGCCACCAGCTTGCGATAGCCGCTCGACCCCACCCGCACCACGCTGGCGATCGCGCGGATCGGCGACACCGCCTTCAGCGTCGCGTCGATCCGCGCGTCGAGCTCCTGCGGCACCGCATAGCCGCCGGCGGCATCGCTCGCCCCGCTCATCGCCTTGGCCTCGAGCCCGCCGCCCGAGCGCAGGAAGCTTTCGAACGCCCCGCCCGACACCGGCCGCGCCCCCTCGAGCATCGGCCGCACCGGCGGCAGCCCGGCATGTTCCATCGCCTCGAAGCTCGCTTCGAGCGCGTCCGCCTTCACTTCGATCATTCCCGTCTCCCGTCCACGCCAAAAAGCCCGGACGGGGTGCCCGCCGGGTCAGAAAATCCAGTTCTCGAAACTTGTCAGTCCAGCGCGTGCACCCGCGCCAGCGGCTGCATCGGGCTCGCCACCAGGCTCACCTCGACCAGGTCGAGCGCCGTGATCTCGCGCACGTCGCCGCGCTGGGCCTGCTTCACGCGGTAGCCGAACGAGAGCCCGTTCACCGCCCCGCGCTGCAGCGCCTCGGCCAAGGCCGGCGCCTCCACCCGGCCGATCACCCGCAGCCCGCGCGCATCCTCGCCGATCGTCTCGATCTCGCCGACCGGCCGGCCCTGATGCTGCCAGAGCAGGGGCACCTTGCCCGCGCCCGCAAAGGCTCCGCGCCGCACCACGTCCCCGCCGCGATCGACCGCGTCGAACACCGCAGCATAGCCTGCGAAACGGACGCTCATTTCAGCCAGCCCGGAAAGCCGAGCTTCACCGCGAGCCCGACCAGCACCAGCGCCGCGAGCATCCGCCCGGCCCATTGGAACGCCGCCTTGAGCGCCGATCGCTTGGCGTCGCGCCAGGCGCTGAGCAGCTCGCGCAGCTCGGCCATGTCCTTGGCGGCGCCGGCATCCGCCAGCCCCAGCCGGGTCAGCGCCCGCTGCGCGCCCAGTTCGCCCGCTTCCTCGGCGATCGCACGCAGCGTCACCAGTTCGGCGCCTTCCGCCTCGGCCTGGCCGATCAGTTGCGCCAGCATGTCGCCATCCTGAGCCTGTCGAAGGGTCATTTCACACCTACCATTTCGCGTTTCTCGTCATCGCTGAGGAACACCGCCGCATTCACCTGTGCCCAGAGCCGCTCGCGGTCCTCGGCCAGCGCGGTCAGCGCATCCATGTCCACCGCAAGCGAGGCCTCGGGGAACCAGCCCGCCAGTCCTTCGGCGATCCCGGTCAGTATCTTGTCGGCCAGCGGCAGGATCGCGAGCCGCCACAGCGCGCGATTGGCCTCGCGGTAATTGGCATAGGCCGCATCGCCCGGCAGCCCGAGCAGCATCGCCGGCACGCCGAACGCCAGCGCGATCTCGCGTGCCGCCGCCGCCTTCAGCCCGACGAAATCCATGTCCGCCGGGGTCAGGCTCATCGCCTGCCATTTGAGCCCGCCCTCGAGCAGCATCGGCCGCCCGGCATTGGCCGCGCCGGCGAAGCCCGTCTCCATCTCCGCCTTCAGCCGGGCGAACTGGTCGGGCGCCAGCATGCTGCCGTCGCCCGGATCATGGACCAGCGCGCCGGAGGGGCGGGCGGCATTGTCGAGCAGCGCCTTGTTCCAGCGCACCGCCTGGTTGTGGATCGCCACCGCGCCCGCCGCGGCGCCCAGGCAGCCCAGCCCATAATGATCGTCGATCGGCGAGAAGCTGCGCAGATGCACCACCGCCGGCCGCCCGGCGCCGTCCTCCGCCGCCAGCCGGGCGACATTCTCGCCGACCTTGTAGCGATAGGCGACCGGCCAGCCGCGCGCATCGGGTTCCACCGTCACGCGCTCGGGCCGCAGCGCATAGAGTTCGCGCACCGCGCCGCCGTCGTCGGTCAGGATCTGCACATAGCCGTTGCCGTGCAACAGGATATGGGCGGCCAGCGTCTCGATCAGCGGCTGGCCGCCCGATCGCGCCGTCACCAGCGCGAGCAGGGCGGGATCGCTCGCCTTCAGCGCCGCGCTGCCGGCGCCTTCGGCCACCAGCTTCACTGCCCGCTGCGCCACCGGATTGTGGCAATAGGCCTCGCGCACCTGCGCCTCGTAGCTGCGCGGCCATTCGCCGATGGCGCCCGCAAAACTGCCCGCGCGCGACAAGGCCGGCCGCGCGCCTTCGCGCACGGACTTCCGCCCGAACCATTTCATGTCTGATCTCCTGAAATCTCTCGAACGGTTCACCCATCGACGGGCATTCTCCCCGGCGAAGGCCGGGGCCCAGTCTTGAAAGTGGCAACGCCTGGTCTTGGCCCCGGCCTTCGCGGGGAAAGCAAGGGACTAGTGCAGGTGCCGGGCCTGACTTCCGTCTAACCCATGCAGGCCGAGGTTCCCGAAACCTGACGCTTGCCGTCCCGGCCCCGTCATGGTCTGCTCCCCGCAGGGGGATATTCGATGTCTGGCAGCTTCTTCGCCGGGATCGGCAATGCGCTCCAGCCGGTCGGCAGGGGCAGTTTGCTGCCCGATGGCCGCGTCGTCTTCGTGCCGCGTCGCGGGCCCAACAGCACGCAGCCGGATGACGGGCTCCAGCGCTACATCACGCCCCGGCAACGGGTGCTGCTCGGCTGGGCCAAGGCGCCGCTGCTGGGGATCCCGCTGGTCCTCCTTATCTTCTTCCTGCGCCATGGCTTCAGGACCGGGCGGGTGCCGATCGATCTCACCCGGCCCGGCGAAGCGCTGTTCGTCGCCCTCTTCGCCGCGGTCTGGTTGCTCTCGGCACTTGGCTTCCTCCTCATGTTCCGCATCGGCGCCAGGATCGAAGAGCAATTCTACGAACCCGGCGACTGATCCGCGCATCCCTGCATCAAGCGCAGGGATCGCCCGTCGACAGCTCCGCCACGCTCAGCCGCCCGTCGCGGTTGCAGTCCCGCGTCCAATATCCCGCCGCCAGCCCGGCGCGCAGCGCGTCGCGCTCGGGGCCCTTGCCCGGCACCGCGGCGGCGACCATCGCGGTCACTTCCACGGGATCGAGCCCGCCGTCGCGATCGCTGTCGAAGCGTGCCACCAGGGCCGCGCTCCCCGCATCGAGCAGCGCGCCCACGCTCAGCGCGCAGCCGCACAGCCCCAGCATCCCGGCAAGCGCGATCGCCCGCCGGAACATGTTCCGTTCCGTCATGTCTGTTCTCCTGACTTCCAAAGCTCCCCTCCCTCGAAGGGAGGGGCCGGGGGGTGGGTGCGCGCGCCAGCGCGTCAGCGAAGCCGTCTCGGCAAAAGTACCCGCCGAGGCATCGAGCCTCGGCCGGCACCAACCCACCCCTGTCCCCTCCCTTGCAGGGGGGGAATTGCGAACTCACAGCACCTGCCTCGCGCTTCACAAATCCTCCCCCGCCCAGGGGGAGGTGGCACGCGAAGCGTGACGGAGGGGGAGGTGGGCGAGCCGATGCCTGGTTGCTTACCTCCCCCTCCGCAAGTCCCTGCTGACGCAGGAACCGGCACCTCCCCTGGCGGGGGAGGATCGCGGGCGCTCACAACACCCGGATCGCCGCCTTGCCTCGCTTGCTCAGCATCAGCTCGGTCAGCGCCCAGACCAGCGCATCCGCCCGGTCCGGCGATCGGCCCGGTCCTTCATAGCCGCCGCCGGCGACCAGCCCGCACAGCTCGTCCTCCAGCGCGGGGAAGGCCCCGGCATGGCGGATCTTGTCCGCCTCGTAGAGCAGGCTCACCGGCTCGGCGCGTGCCGCCTTGCCCTGGCTGGCATGCACCAGCATCACCGGCAGCCTGCTGTCGGCGCCGAGCAGCACGCTCTTCACCATCGCGCCGCCCTGGTTCTTCTCGGCGATCACCCGGTGGGCATCGTGCCGCGCGGCACAGGCCGCCACCGCCCGGGCCCAGCCCTCGGGCGTCGCGCCCGAAACGCTGGCGTCCTCGATCACATAGCCCTTGCCGTCGCGGCCCAGTCCAACCGCGACGATCCCGCAGGAATCGCCGCCTACGCCCGCCGGCGGATCGACGCCCACCACGCGGCGCACCAGCTCGGGCATCTCCGCGATCCGCAGCTTCTCGATCAGCGCGCGGTTCCACAATGCGCCCTGCAGTTCGTCGATCAGTTCCCCGTCCAGTTCCTGCCGGCCGAGCAGCGTGCCGCCATAATCGGCGGTCATCGCCTCGACGAAGCTGCGTGGCAGCCAGGGGTTGGCGCGGGTCTGTCCGCGCGTTTCGATCACGCCGGGCAGGGCCATCACCTTGCGCATCAGCTTCACCGGGCGCGGCGTCGTCGTCACCAGCGCCTGCGGATGCTCGCCCAGTCGCAGCCCCAGCATCAGATTGTCCCAGGCGGTCTCGCCGCTCCGTCCCCATTTCGCCAGCTCGTCGCACCAGGCGAAATCATGTTCGGGCCCGCGCAGCGTATCGGGTGCGCCGGCCGAATGGACAAAGGCCAGCGCACCGCTGGGAAAGCGCAATTCGCCCGAGCTGCGATGCCAGACCAGTTCCTCGTCCTTGCGCGCCGCTGCCAGGATTCCGCTCGATCCCTCGATCATCACGCGGTGCACATCGTCGATATTGCCGCCGACCAGCGCGATCCGCGCGGCCGGGTTGGCACGGGCCCGCGCCAGCACCCATTCGGCGCCCGCCCGCGTCTTGCCAAAGCCACGCCCCGCCCGGATCAGCCAGATGCGCCAGTCGCCTTCGGGTTCGAACTGGCCCTTATGTGCCCATTGCCACCAGCGCTCGGCGAACTCGCGCTTCTGCGGTGTGCTAAGTGTCCGGATCGCTTCGGCGCGTTGGTCGGGCGTGCGGGCCATCAGCGCTTCGAACGCGGCCCTATTGTGCACCTTGCTCCTCCGCCTCCAGCGCGCGAACCCGATCCATCGCGGCGAGTTTCTTCAGGATCGCCGTATCGGTATCCTCGGGCCGGGCGCGCTTCAGCTTCGGGCCGCCGCGCCATTTTCCCTGCATGGCGCTGCGATGCAGGCCCAGCAGTCTCAGCGCCTGCTCGACGACGATCCTGCTGCCGTCGGCGCGCTCGATCGTGTCGCCGCCCCCGGCCAGCACATGGCCGAGCAGCTCGGTCTCCAGCATCTCGTATCCGACATGGAGCGCTTTCTCCCACTCCTCGCCGAAATCCTCGTCCTTGCGCCGCAGGTGATAGACGCTCGGCGGCGTCATCCCGGCCGCGGCGGCGGCCGCCCGCACGTTGCAGGTGCCGGCGAGGTGATCGAGGAAGGCATCGCGCTTCTTCCTGGTCCAGCGCACCCAGCGGCGTCTCGCTTTCTCCACGGCTCCTCTCCCGAAAAAGAAAAGGGCCGGAAGGCGTTGCCGCCCCGGCCCGACTCGCAATTCTTCAGCGTGCTCCACTTGTGCCATATCAGCGTGACGATGTCAAGCTAAAAGTGCCTATATGGTTCGTTGCGTGGTGCGATTTTTGGTTCGCTGTCACCCGGTCTCTTGGAAAATCAAACCCTTAGAAGGGGAGCCAGCGGGCCTTTTCGCTGAACTTCATATAGCCGGCGTTGACGCCCAGGCGCCAGCCGACGCCCAGCCGCACCGGGATCAGCACCACGTCGCCGCGGCGCAGGTACGAGGCGGAGAGGCCGCCGACGAAATAGGCGCGGCCCTCGCCCTGGGGGAAGCGCTTGTAGAGGTCCTGGCTGTCGTAGAGATTGTAGACCAGGACGAACACCTTGTTGGCGTCGCCGCCCAGGTCGAAGCCGATCGACGGGCCGGTCCAATAGACCTTCCGCTGGCCCTCGACCTTGTGGAACAGCATGCCCGATCCGTAGCGCAGGCCGACGCCGATCGCGCCCGATGCCTCGCTGCCGGCGATATAGCCGTTGGGCTGGCCCTGGTCCTTGAGGATGTCCTCGATCAGCTTGGCCAGGCCCGATGCGCCCTTGCCGAACACGCCCTCGGCGGCGCCGACCAGCTCGTCCTGCTGGTAGGTGGTGGCCTGGTCGCGCGAGGCGCCGCCCTGCTGGGGCGAGGGGGCGGGCTGCTGCTGGCCTTGCTGCTGGGGATAGGGATCCTGGGGCGGCGGGGCGGGCACGTCCTGCTGCTGGGCTGGGCGGTTGTACGGATCCTGAGCGGGCGGGGGCGTGTTGATGTCCGAATCGATCGCGGTGTTGGGGTCGATCGTGGTCATCTGCTGCTGGGCGGATGCGGGCGCGCCCGTCATCCCGAGCGCGGCGGCTGCCGCCATCAACACCAGTGCACGAACGTTCATCGCGGAAATACCCCAGCCCAGCAGATCGGCCCTTTTTACGGGGCGCGGCTGTCGCGGCAATGAACGAGCGGCAAATTGAGTCGATTTCACGTCAAGCTGGGCGTTGCCTGTCGCGAAACCGCTCGTTATAGGGCCTGCCTTCGAGCCGTTATCCGGAGACGTGGGTGAGTGGCTGAAACCAACGCTTTGCTAAAGCGTCATACGGGAAACCGTATCGAGGGTTCGAATCCCTCCGTCTCCGCCACCGCCCTAAGTTACTGGAATTAAACAGAATTTCTGGCGCGGTGGTGCTGGAATGGCGGTTTTGCGTGCTCTGGATTTCCAACATCTACTATCGATTCGCGCAGGTCTTGGCAGGTGCGGGCAAAGCGCTTAGGCAATGGCCATGCCCAACTGGCCCAACGCGGCGACCCCACGCGCGGAGAAGAAATCGAGGAGCCGCAAGCCGCGGCCCCGGTCGCTACGCCTGCACGGCACCGTGGCGCGCACGCTCGGTGTCCGGATCGTTTCGGGTCAGATCGCGCCGGGCGAGATACTCGAGGGCGAAATCGCCGCCAGCGAGCAGTTCAAGGTCTCCCGCACCGCATATCGCGAGGCAATCCGCATATTGGCCGCGAAAGGTTTGGTTCATTCCCGACCCAAGATCGGCACGCAGGTCTCGCCGCGCCGTGAATGGCATCTGCTCGACCCGGACGTGCTCAGCTGGATCTTCGCCGGCGAGCCGGATGATGCGCTGATCGAGAGCCTGTTCGAGCTGCGCCGTATCGTCGAGCCCGATGCCGCCCGCCTCGCCGCACTGCGCCGCACGCCCGAGCAGCTCGCCCGCATGCAGCAGGGCTTGGCTGGCGTCGATCGACATGGCTTTGATTCGGAGGAAGGGCGGTGCTGCGATGAAGCTTTCCACTCCGCGCTGCTCGAGGCTTCGGGCAATGATTTCATCATGTCGCTCACCAGCGGCGTCGCTGCGGCGATCGAGCTGACCACGGCGTTCAAGCAGCAGCATCTGCCCGCGCCGCACGACGCGCTGCCCGTGCACCTGGCGGTGCTGGAGGCGATCGAGGCGCAGGACGCCGAGCGCGCGCATGACGCGATGGCCCGTCTGGTCGAGCGCGGCTATCAGGACACGATGGAGGCACGCAAACCGGCAAATGCCGCCGTTGTCCAGGCCGCGCGCTAACCAGCCGGACGCGGTTCCCTTCACCGCGGCAACGCGCCTGCCAACAAGCGCATTTGCATTTTGCCATGGCGCTCCCTAAGTCCCGCGCGAGCGATGTTACCGCTAACTTAAACGCTTCAACTCGAGATTTCACAGGAGAGCAGGCATGGCGCTGACCGGCGATTTGTTCATTGCATCGAAGCGGGTCCATCGCGACGGTCCGGGCTTCCAGGCCGTTGCCGCATCGACCGGCACGCCGCTGGAGCCGAGCTTCAGCATGGCGACCAAGGACGATGTCGAGGCCGCTGCCGCTGCCGCCGAAGCCGCCTTCCCGATCTACTCCAACCTGCCGCGCGAGAAGCGTGCCGCGTTCCTCGAGGCGATCGCCGAAGAGATCGACGCGCTGGGCGAGACGCTCACCGAGCGCGCGATGCAGGAAAGCGGCCTGCCGCACGCCCGCCTCACCGGCGAGCGCGGCCGCACCTCGGGCCAGCTGCGCCTGTTCGCCAAGGAGCTGCGCCTGGGCGAATATCTGCGCGCGCGCATCGACCACGCCATTCCCGATCGCCAGCCCGCCCCCAAGCCGGACCTGCGCCTGCGCATGATCCCGGTCGGCCCGGTCGTCGTCTTCGGCGCGTCCAACTTCCCGCTCGCCTTCTCCGTCGCGGGTGGTGACACCGCCTCGGCACTCGCCGCGGGCTGCCCGGTGATCGTGAAGGGCCATTCGGCACATCCCGGCACTTCGGAGCTGGTCGCCGGCGCGATCGAGCGCGCGGTCGCCAGGACCGGCATGCCCGCCGGTGTCTTCTCGCTGATCAACGGGGCCGGCAGCGAAGTCGGCGCGTCGCTGGTCAGCCACCCGGTCGTCAAGGCGGTGGGCTTCACCGGCTCGCGCGGCGGCGGCACGGCGCTGATGAAGCTCGCCGCGAGCCGTCCGGTGCCGATCCCCGTCTATGCCGAGATGAGCAGCATCAACCCGGTCTTCCTGCTCCCCGCCGCGCTCGAATCGCGCGCCGAGGCGCTGGGCAAGGGATACATCGCCAGCCTGACCATGGGCGCCGGCCAGTTCTGCACCAATCCGGGCCTGGTCCTGGCGCTGGAGAGCCCGGCGCTCGACCGTTTCCTCACCGCCGCGACCGAGGCGGTGTCGGGTGTGGCCGCGCAGACCATGCTCACCCCGGGCATCCTCAAGGCCTATGAGCAGGGTGTCGCCCGCTGGGCCGCCGCGCCGGGCCTGAACCAGATCGCGCAGGGACAGGAAGGCTCGGCAAGCTGCGGCCGCGCCGCGCTGTTCACGATGACCGGCGCCGACTTCATCGCCGATCCGAGCCATGCCGAGGAAGTCTTCGGCGCCGCTTCGCTGCTCGTGCGCTGCGCCACGATCGAGGAGCTGCTCAAGGTCGTGGCGCTGCTCGAAGGCCAGCTCACCGCGACGCTGCATCTCGACGATGCCGATACCGAAGTGGCGGCCCAGCTGCTGCCGCTGCTCGAGCGCCTTGCCGGCCGCATTCTGGCCAATGGCTGGCCGACCGGCGTCGAAGTGACCGATGCGCAGGTCCATGGCGGGCCGTTCCCATCGACGGCGGATGGCCGCAGCACCTCGGTGGGCACGCTGGCGATCGACCGCTTCCTGCGTCCGGTCGCCTATCAGGACCTGCCGGCGGCGCTGCTGCCCGCTGACCTGCGCGACGGCGATGCCGGCATCCCGCGCCGCATCGACGGCAAGCCGACGCTGTAAGAACCTGCTTCCCCTCCCTTGCTGGGAGGGGATCGAGGGGTGGGTCAGGGCCTGGCGATACTAAAGCGTCAAGCGTGACGGCGCCGTATCGCGGGTATCCACCCACCCCCAACCCTCCCTATTCCGTGAGGGGAGCATTCGTTCGTCCCGTCCGCGGGACGTTCGGCCCAGGCCAGGTGCATACCGGGCCACCAGACGCTAATATGAAGACCTTCCCGCAACGGAGGGTCTTCATGCGTTTCCTGCTTATCGCCACCGCTCTCAGCTTTGCCGCCCTGCCTGCCCATGCGCAGGAGAAGGACGAGGCGGGCGCCCGTGCCGCGGTGAACCACTATCTGGCCGGCCACGCGACCGGCAGTGCGGCCGAGTTCAGCGCCGCCTTCCATCCCAAGGCGATGCTCTACTGGAACCGCGACGGCGCCTTCGCCGAGCGGACCCTGGCCGATTTCATCGCGGCCGCTGCGACCGGCAAGCCGGCCGCGGACGAGGCGCAGCGCAAGCGTTCTATCGAGAGCCTCGACGTCACCGGCAATGTCGGCATGGCCAAGGTGGTGCTCGATTATCCGAGCGTGCGCTTCGTCGACTATCTCTCGCTCGTGAAGGCCGATGGCGAGTGGCGTATCGTCAACAAGATCTTCCAGGCGGAGCGCAAGGCGAACTAGGGCGCGACCCTATAAGTGACCGCTTGTACCAAGGATGGCCGTACGACCGACATTGGTTGGTTTGCGGGGAAACAGCTTTTGGAGCCAAGGGAGCGGTAACCGCAGTTCCGGGCAACGGCGATAGAGTTCGGGAGAGCCGCAGCCCTCCCGGAATCCGTTTTGCCTCCGGACTATGCCGAGACGGCGAGCCCCCGCCGATTGAGCCAGGCAGGAACGTCGGTCACCGCAATGCCTTGGTTGGCATTGAAGGTAGTTTCCTTGTCCCAGGCCACGCCGCTATCGCGGGCGAAAGCAAGGCGGTACTTCCGCATTCCGTCCTCCGGATGCATCGCGACTTCCGACCGCAACCTCCCCAAGTCCCAAAGCACGCGTTCCACATCGCGGCCGAGATGTGCCTCCACCATTCTGGCAAGCTGGGCGTAGGAGAAGGTATCGCCCGCGACGTACATCACCTCGTCCCGGATGGGCGGTGCATGCGCAAGGATGGCGGCGGTGAGCCGTCCTATATCCTCTGAAGTCGTAACGGTCAGGCGGTTGTCCCAACTGCCGAGCGCGTGAATTCGGCCTCGCTCGAGATCGACCAGGCCGAACGCCGGCTCGAACAGGAAGCTGGTGAACATGCCCGTCGAGACGATGACCCATTGCGTGGCGGACTGCCCGCGCAGCATGTCGCGAACGTCCGACTGCTCATCGAACACCTCCTGGCCGCTCCCGCGCCCAACCACATCGTAATCGACGCCGAATTGCCACGGCACATAGCGTTCCACGCCGGCCTGCAGCGCGGCCTCGGTGATCTTGCGTTGCGTGCCGGGGCCGCCAACGAACCCTGTGCAGCATATGACGAGGTCAAATCCGGCGAAGATGGCGGCAAGGCCGTTCACTGTTTCCGTCGCCAGGTCGCCGTATATGATCCGGAGACCTTTGTCCTGCAGCTGCCTGGAAATCACCTCTTCGGCGTCGTTGACAGATGGCCTGAGTAGCACACTGGTCGACCCGAAGCTTCCCGGGCTCTGCTCCAACAGGCCTTTGATTACGGCCAGGCCCAGTTCTCCCGCGCCGATGACAAGGGTAGTGGCGGCGAGGGTTTTCGTATCCGACATCAGGTGCTCCTTATGATCCTGATGGGTAGATGAGAGGCGCGATCGGGATGCTAAAGAAGGTACACGCGTGATACCGCTCGATGATCTGGACTTCGATGCGGTGATCGCCGGTTCGCAAGCGGCCTGTGACGCGCTGAGCGATGATGATGACGGACTGAAGCGGGAGGTGCTGGCCTATGCTGGCAACCGATGGTCCCTCGGCATCGTGCATGCCCTTGGCGTCGCCGGCACGCTGCGCCATGCCGAGTTGGCGCGTACGCTCGAAGGAGTCACGCAGCGCATGCTGACCCGATCCCTCCGTCACTTGGAACGCGATGGCCTAATTGCCCGTCGGGATTATGGGGAGGTTCCGCCAAGGGTCGATTACACGCTCACCCCCTTGGGGCGGGGATTGCTCGTCGGGATGATGCCGCTGTGGACGTGGATAATCGACAATGCCTCGGAGTTCAGGGCGGCACGCGCGCGGTTTGACCATGCGGGCCCCGGTGGCAGCGAAACTGCGGAAGCCCAGGCGCCCCGCCCTGAAAACCGATAGCGGGCCGGCAGTACGGTAGCCCGCGCTAACTCTATGGGGCGTTTGCCGTCGGGCAGCCTTTATCAGCTTACGAACTAGCCAAAGGCTTGCTCCGCACTTTCCGCGGTCCGGAACCGGAAGGCGATATCGTGGCGATAGGTCTCGCCAGGATCGAGCCGTGACGAGGGGAATTCCGGCCGGTTAGGGCTGTCCGGGTATTTCTGTGGCTCCAGGCACAGCCCCTGACGCGTGACATAGACCTTCCCGCTGGTGCCCGGCGCGCCGCCCGCGAGATGGTTGCCCGAGTAGAATTGGAGCCCCGGCTCGCCCGAATGGAGATCGAGCACGCGGCCCGAGCCCGGATCGAACAGCGTGGCGGCGCAGCGCGGGGCGCCGTCGATCACGAAATTATGGTCATAGCCATGGCCGAGCCGGAGCTGGGCATCGTCCGCATCGATCCGTTCGCCGACCCGACGGGGAACGCGGAAATCGAACGGCGTGCCGGTCACCTCGGCAAAGGCGCCCGTCGGGATCAGCCCGGGGCCGACCGGCGTGGTGCGGCTGGACGAGATCCGCAGCAGATGATCGAGGATCGTCGCCCCGCTCGCCTCGCCGGCCAGGTTGAAATAGGCGTGATGGGTGAGGTTCACCACAGTTGGCGCGTCGGTGGTCGCGGTGAAACCGATAGCGAGGCCATCTGCCTCCATCGTGTAGCGTGCCTCTACCGTCAGCGTGCCGGGAAAGCCGTTATGTCCTGCCGGGCTGACATGGCGGAAGGTCGCGGAGTCCTCGGCCCGCGCCATTACCTCCCAATGCTGCTGGTCGAGCCCGCCCGGCCCCGAATGCAGACTGTTCGCGCCATTGTTCGCCGTAACCCGATGCTCGACGCCATCGAGCGTGAAGCGGGCACCGCCGATCCGATTGGCATAGCGCCCGGCCACCGCGCCATAGAAGCGCGGTGTCCTGCGATAGTCGTCGAGGTCGGCGAAACCGAGCACCACATTGGCGGGATTGCCGTGCCGATCGGGCACCTCCAGCACGCGCAGTGCCGCGCCGAGCGTGATCAGCTCGGCGCGGAACGGGCCATGGGCGATGGTGATCGTTTCGATTGGCGTTTCGGTCACTTGGCCCCGGGGCAGATCGAGTTGGCGGGATCCGACGCGATTCGCGCGTCGGACAGGCTGAATACCAGCGGATCCGAAGCCGTCACCACCACCGGCGCCGAAACCGCACTCATGTCGGTCCCGTTCTGCTGATAGCATTTGAGCAGGATCTTCACCGTGCGCCACTTGCCGGTCTCGCCGGTGAACAGGCTGGTCGCGTCGAGCCCCTTGCCATTGCCCATGCCGAGCAGGACCGGCCCGGTCGCCGCACGATCGAGGCGATAGGTGAGGGCGAGCGACAGGTCGCCATTGGTCTCGCGGCCAAGGTTGATCGGCGTGCCGCCGCCGATGCTCAGCCGCGCCTGGCCGCCGGTCCAGCTGAGCTGCTGCGCGCCTTCTTGGGTCTGCGGCCCGTCGATCGGCGCCCGGGTGATCTTCGATTCGGTGGCGAAGGAGAAGGGCTTGGGCGGCACGCCCTTCTCGAAATAGACGCTGGTGTTGAGCGAAGAGGCATCGAAGCCCGGTTCCTCGCTCAGCATCGCGACCTCGCCCGGCCTGGCATAGGACAGGCCATAGCCGAGCGCGAACAGCGGATCATAGCCGGGCTTGCCCTTGTTCAGCGTGAACTGCCCGGCGCTCTTGGGCCAGCTGAACGACAGCGTGCCCTTGAAGTCCTTGCGCGGTTTGCCGGCCTTGTCGCCGATCAGCACATCGGCCACGCCCGCGCCTTCGCTGCCTGGCAGCCAGGCGGCGACGAACGCGTCGGAGGCGTTGATCTCCGGATTCACCCAGAGCGGACGGCCCGAGAGGAACACGGAGACTACCGGTACGCCTGCCGCCTTGAGCTTCTTCAGCGTCGCCAGCGCCTGCTTGTCGCCCGGCTGGAATTCCAGCGTGGCGATGTCGCCGCGCATCTCGGCATAGGGCTGCTCGCCGAACACCACGATCGCGACGTCCGGCCTGGCGGTGAAGCTGCCGTCCGCGGAGAGGGTGGCGGTGCCGCCGCCGGCCTTCACCGCTTCGGCGATGCCCGAGAAAATCGTCTGGCCATTGGGGAAATCGCCATTGCTGTTGCCGTCCCCCTGCCAGCTCAGCGTCCAGCCGCCGGTCTGCTGGCCCATCGAATCGGCGCCCGGCCCGGCCACCAGCACCTTGGCCGAGGCCTTGATCGGCAACACGCCCTGGTTCTTGAGCAGCACCAGCGATTTGGCGACGGCCTCGCGGGCGATGGCGCGGTGCTCGGCATCGCCCATCACCCCGGCCTTGCCCTCATAGGGCCGGGCGGGATCGAACAGCCCCAGCTTCGCCTTCACGCGCAGGATGCGGCGCACGGCATCGTCGATCCGCGACATCGGGATCGTGCCATCCTTCACATGCGCGACCGTGCTCTCGAACAGCCCTTTCCAGCCATCGGGCGCCATCGCCATGTCGAGCCCGGCATTGAAGGTCGCCGCGCAATCGGTGGTGGTGCAGCCGGTCACCTGGCCGTGGCCGTTCCAGTCGCCGACGACAAAGCCCTGAAAGCCCATGCGGCCCTTCAGCACATCGGTGAGCAGCGATTTGTTGCCGTGCATCTTCGCGCCGTTCCAGCTCGAGAAGCTGGCCATCACGGTGAGCGTGCCCGCGTCGATCGCGGGGACATAGCCCTGGGCATGGATCGCGATCAGTTCGTCCTCGCTGATCTGCGCATCGCCCTGGTCGACACCTTTCAAGGTGCCGCCATCGCCGAGGAAATGCTTGGCCGATGCCGCGACATAACCCTGCTGGATGCGGTTCCTGGTGCCCGGCTCGCCCTGCAGGCCGCGCACCATCTCTCCGGCATAGGAGCGCACCACCGCGGGATCCTCGGAATAGCCTTCATAGGCGCGCCCCCAGCGATCGTCCTGCGGCACGGTCAGCGTCGGGCCGAACGCCCATTCGGGGCCAGTCGCGGCGGTTTCCTCGGCAGTCGCCTTGCCGATGCGGCGCATCAGTGCCGGATCGCGCATCGCACCGAGCCCGATATTGTGCGGGAAGACCGTGGCGCCGACGACGTTGCTGTTGCCGTGCACCGCATCGATGCCGAACAGCAGCGGGATCGGCTGGTGCTTGCCGCGCGGCTCCATTGCGACTTTGCGGAACGCCTGCGACGTGGCGACCCAGGCGGCCTGGGGCGAACGATCGGGCGCGCCCAGCGGCGGCGAGCTGCCGCCGGCCAGGATCGATCCGAGCGGATACTGACGCAGATCCTCGGGCTTCATCGCGCCGATATCGGCCTGGATCATCTGGCCGACCTTCTCCTCCAGCGTCATCTGCGCCATCAGATCGGTGACGAACTTCTCGGTGGCGGGATCGATCAGGCCCTGCGAAGCGGCGGTCGGCCACTTTGCGGGGTGTGCGACATTCTGGTCAGACAGCGTTGTCGGCGCATGCTGCGCAAAAGCGGGCGATGCGGCCCAGATGATGGTGGTCGACAGCAACAGCTTCAGGCCAGGCCGCATTGCACTCTCCTCGTTTCTTATATCTGGTAGCGATAACAGAAGATCATCTCGCGAGTCCACGCTCCAGCCAGCGCGCTGCCTGGTCGGGACTTGATTTGTTACTGTCGCGATCGACCATGTAATTGGCCTCGCGCATCCGCTCGACGCTGATCGCGCCGATCAGCGGCTTGAGCGCGGCCTGGAAGCGGACATCGTCTGCGCGTTTAGGGGCGAGCAGCAGGATCGCGTCATAGCTGGGGATCGCGCCCTTGGGATCGGCGAGCACCGTCAGCCTGTCGGCGGCGATACGGCCGTCGGACGAGAAGGCGGGGATCACGTCCGCCGTGCCGCTGGCCAGCGCGCGGTACATGAAGGTCGGCTGATAGGGATGGGCGGACTTGAAGCCGAGGCCATAGGCTTGTTTCACCGCTGCCCATTCGGGACGCTCGAGGAACTCGACATCGGTGGCGAGGTTGAGGCTGCCGGCGACTGGGGCGAGATCGGCGATGCTGGCGATGCCGCGCTTCCTTGCGTCGTCGCCGCGCATGGCGAAGGCATAGGCGTTCTCGAAACCCAGGCTGCCGAGCAGCGTGACCTTGTGCGTGTCTCGCGCCCATTTCGCCACGCCGGAGACGATCGCGTCGCGGGGCGGTACGTCGCGGCGCTGCATCTGGTTGGTCCAGATCGTGCCCGAATAGTCGACATAGACATCGACATCGCCCGCAGCGAGCGCGCTGAACGCCACGGCGGAGCCCAGGCCCTCGCGGTAGCGGACCTTGTATCCGGCCGCCTCGAGCCGATGCCCGATCAGCCGGGCGAGCGTGTACTGTTCGGAAAAGCCCTTGGCGCCGACGGTGACGGTGCCGCGCGCAGCGGGCAGGGCGGGGACGAGCGCCACGGCGAGAGCGACGAGCAGCGTGCCGAGGCTCGCCCAGACCAGCGCGCGCTTGCGCCTGGCGATGCCATGCTCGGCCAGCCCGAGCAGCCCGTCCACCGCCAGCGCAAGGCAGGCCGCGGCAATGCAGCCGGTCAGCACCAGCGACCAGTTCTGGGTCTGCAGCCCGGCGAAGATCAGGTCGCCCAGGCTCGGCTGGCCGACGGTGGTGGAAAGCGTCGCCGCTCCGATCGTCCATACCGCGGCGGTGCGGATGCCGGCCATCAGCACCGGCAGCACCAAGGGCGCCTCGACCAGCCAGAGCTTCTGCCACGCGGTCATGCCGACACCGTCCGCCGCCTCGATCACGGCGGGGTCGATCGTGGCCAGGCCGGTCACGCCGTTGCGGAGGATCGGGAGCAGGGCGTAGAGCGAGAGCGCCAGCAGCGAAGGCAGGAAGCCCAGCGCCGGTATCCCGCCGCCGACGAGCGACGAGAGTGAGAGCAGGATCGGGTAGAAGAGCGCGAGCAACGCGAGGCTTGGGATCGTCTGGATCAAGCTCGCGAAGCCGAGGGCGATCTTGCCGAGGATACGGTTCCGCGCGGAGAGTACCGCCAAGGGCAGCGCTACCACCAGCCCGAGCAGCAAGGCGGCGAGCGCGAGCAGGAGATGCTGGGCGAGCAGCTCAGGGACGCGGGCGAGCGCGCTCACTTCTCGAGCTCCGCCAGCCGGTGCGCTTGTTCGCGCGGCACCGCGACCAACGCGTCCGCCGCCACGCCGCCCTTGCCGGCGAGCAGTTCGCGTGGCGTCGCATCGGCGACGATCCGGCCCTTCTCCATCACCAGTACCCGATCGGCGAGAAGCAAGGCCTCGGCCATGTCGTGGGTGACCAGGATGGTGGTGAGCGCCATCCGGTCGTGCAGCGCGCGGATCGCCTTGCCGAGTCCGTCGCGCGTCACCGGATCGAGCGCGCCGAACGGCTCGTCCATCAGCAATATGCCCGGTCCCGTCGCCAGTGCCCGCGCCACGCCGACGCGCTGGCGCTGCCCGCCCGACAGCGCATCGGGCATCCGCGCCGCCATCTCCGGCGCCAGCTCGACCAGCTCGAGCAGCTCGGCGACCCGCCCGGCATTGTCCTTCTCGCCCGCCAGCCTGAGGCCGATCGCGACATTCTCGCCGACGCGCATGTGGGGGAACAGCCCGACATTCTGGAAAACATAGCCGATCCGCCGTCTGAGCTCCGGCGCGGGCCCGGCATCGATCGGCTCGCCGCCCACCAGCACCTGGCCCGCGCTCGGCGCGATCAGCCGGTTGACCATCTTGAGCAGGGTCGACTTGCCTGACCCCGAGGCGCCGACCAGGGCGACGAAACTGCCGGCCACGACCTCCAGCGACACGCCATCGACGGCCTTCACGCCCCCCGGCCAGACCTTGCTGACATTTTTGAAGGTAACGGAGCGGCTTTGCTCTGGCATCGGGCCGCGTTGTGCGGGATGAAGTTGCAAAGGTCAAAACAACAGGGAGAGGCGGCATGGCCAAGGCGGCATTCATCACCGGCGGTGCATCGGGCATCGGGCTCGCGGTTGCGAAGAGCCTGGCGGCGGACGGCTGGCTGGTCGGCCTTGCCGACGTCAATGCCGCCGGGCTGGAGGCGGCGAAGGCAGAGGTCGCCGGCGCCGAGACCTATGTGATGGACGTGCGCGACCGCGACGCCTGGAAAGCTGCGCTCGCCGACTTTGCGAGCAAGAGCGGCGGCCGGCTCGACTTCCTGTTCAACAATGCCGGCATCGCCGTTGGCGGCCAGCTCGAGACCATGTCGGATTCCGATATCGACCGGGGCCTCTCGATCAACATCAACGGCGTGGTCAACGGCGCCCGTGCCGCGCACGACCTGCTCAAGGCGACTCCAGGCTCGGCGATGATCATCACCAGCTCGGCCGCCGGCATCTCGGGCAATGCCGGCATGTCGGTCTATGCCGCCGGCAAGTTCGCGATGCGCGGTTTCGCCGAGGCGCTCAATGCCGAATGGGGACATGAGGGCATCTATGTCGGCTCGCTGATGCCGAGCTTCATCGATACGCCGCTGCTCAACCACGTTACCCAGGACTCGAACCGCAATGTCCGCGAATCGGTGACTGCGGCCGGGCTCGAAATCACCCCGGTGAGCGAAGTGGTGAAGACCGTCCGCCACATGCTGGCCGCGCGCAAGGACGTCCACACGCGGGTTGGCAAGACCGCGCACCGTCTGTGGTTCATGCAGCGCTGGCTGCCCGGCACCCTGCGCAAGCTGCAGGGCCGCGCGTTCAAATAAGGCTCAGAGCAGCGCGTCGATCGCCTGCGCCATCTGGATGTCGCGGGTGGAGAGCCCGTCGGCGTCATGGGTGGTCAGCAGGATCTCGACCTTGTTCCACACATTCGACCATTCGGGATGATGGTCGGCCTTCTCGGCGATCAGAGCGACGCGGGTCATGAAGCCGAAGGCCTGGTTGAAGTCGCGGAACTCGAAGCGGCGCGTGATCGCATCGCGTTCGGCATCCCAGCGCCAGTCGGGCAGCGCCGCGAGCGATTCCTCGCGAAGTCCGTCGGTCAACCGCGCCACCATCATTGCCTCCTTGCCGTAGCTCTGCTCCCCGGCCTATTCCCGGCGACATGACCGGGCAAGCCCCAGACGCCGCCATTATCGAAGCGCTGGCCCGCGCGGCCCTTGCGCGCATTCCCGAGCCCTTCCAGGGCTATCTCGCCGACATCGTGCTGGTGGTCGAGGATTTCGCCGATGACGAGACCCTGGACGAGATGGGCATCGAGGATCCGTTCGACCTGACCGGCCTTTACCGGGGCCGCCCGGTCGGCGAGAAATCGGCCTGGGACGGGGTGACCATGCCCGACGAGATCCACCTCTATCGCCGGCCCTTGCTCGACGAATGGGCGCATACCGGGGTGACGCTCGAATCGCTGGTCAACCATGTTGTGGTACACGAGGTCGGCCATCATTTCGGGCTTTCCGACGACGACATGCATTCGCTGGAGGACGGCGCGGAGTGAGCGCGCTCGCGCTTCGCGGGGTGGCGTGCCTGCGCGGCGGACGGCTGCTGTTCGAAGGGCTGGACCTGGCACTCGCACCGGGCGAGGCGGCCCTGGTCACCGGCCCCAATGGCGTCGGCAAGTCGAGCCTGATCCGCATCGCCGCCGGGCTGCTGGCTCCCGCCGCCGGTGCCGTCGAAAGCGAAGGCGCCCGGGCATTGATGGCCGAGGCTCCCGCGCTCGATTCCGAGCTTCCGCTCGCCGCCGCGCTGACCCTCTGGGCCGGGCTCGACGGCCGGCGTGACGTGGTGCCCGACGTGCTGGCCTCGCTAGACCTCGGCCCGTTGGCGCAGGTGCCGGTGCGCATGCTCTCGACCGGACAGCGCCGCCGCGCCGCACTGGCCCGGGTGGTGGCGAGCGCCGCGCCGATCTGGCTGCTCGACGAGCCGGCGAACGGCCTCGACACCGCCTCGGTCGCCCTGCTCGAAGGCCTGATCGCCGGCCACCGCGCGGCGGGCGGCATTGCGCTGGTCGCGACGCACCTGCCGATCATGCTGCCCGATGCGCGCGAGGTGCAGCTGTGAGTGCCTATGCCGCGATCGTCTGGCGGGAGCTGCGGCGCGCCTGGAGCACCGGCGGGCTGGCGCTGCCCTTGGTGTTCTTCCTGCTGGTCGCGATCCTCTTCCCCTTTGCCGTGGGTCCCGATGGCAAACTGCTCGCCCGGATCGCGCCGGGGGTGATCTGGGCGGCGGCCTTGCTCGCGGCGCTGCTGCCGGTCGAGCGGCTGGTGGCGCCCGACCTGGAGAGCGGCGTGCTCGACCAGCTGGCTGTGCGCGGGATCCCCGACGCCGGTGTGGCCGCCGCCAAGGTCGCCGGTCATTGGCTCGGCTTCGCGCCGGCGCTGCTCGCCGCCACGGTGATCGCATCGGGATTGCTCCAGCTGCCCGGCGTGGCGCTGGCACCGCTGCTGCTCGCATTGCTGATCGGCACGCCTGGACTGGCGGCCCTGGGCGTCGCGACCGCCGCGCTGGTTTCCGGGCTGCGCGGGGCGGGGGCATTGGCCGGGCTGGTCATGCTGCCCTTCGCGGTGCCGCTGCTGATCTTCGGCGCCACCGCCGATCAGCCCGGCGCGCTCAAGCTGCTCGGCGCGGTGAGCCTGTTGCTCGTCGCCGGCTGCCCGTTCGTGGCGGGGGCGGCGGTGCGGATGGGGCGGAGCTAGGCCGATTCGGGCCGCGCGCGGGTCGCGGAAGTTTACGAAGTTTATGGCACGGGGCCCCGGTTTCCCCTCTTCGCACAAGCGCGCGCGACGGACGCGATCGGTGCGGAAGAGGAAGTCGGCCTGCATCCATCAGCATGGAGCAGGCGAAATCCTATATTGCAAGCTTCTGGAGGCCGGCGAAGACGCCCTACCGTCATCCCGGCGGAAGCCGGGATCTCGTGCGGCTCTTGTCCCGCGCCTTCGCCTGAGATCCCGGCTTTCGCCGGGATGACGGATTTGCGGGGCGTCAGGCCTCGGGCGGGAGCTCGTCGCCATAGACGACCATCGCCGATCCTTCCGCCAGCGCATCCGTGGCTGCAGCGCGCAGGATTGGGTCCTCGGTCGCGCCGGGATCGACGACTTCCATGCCCTTTTCCAGCCGCACCAGCATCCAGCCGGTGCCGAGCGCGACGCCGGCGGCCTTGGCCTGGGCTTCCTCGAAGCTCTCGGCCGAGACATAGATCAGCATCGCATGACGCCCGCCCGGCCGGCGGCCCTCGACGGTGTCGGCAACCGCAGTCGCCAGGAATACCGAGAGGCCCATCAGCCGCGGCTCCAGCGCGCGAAGATCGCGGTCGGCAGTTCGAGGCCGCGGGCTTCCTCGCGCACGGCCAGCTCGCCGCACTCCACCTTGCCGGGCAGATGCGACACGTGCTGGCGCAGCAGTTCGCCGATCGCCAGCGCGGACATGCGCACGGCATAGACGGTGAGGAACAGGAAGCGGGAGTTTTCGTCGAGCAGCTTCGTCGTGTCGGCGATCAGGCCGGGCAGGCCCTCCTCGAGCTTCCAGACTTCGCCGTTCGGGCCGCGACCCCATTTCGGCGGATCGAGGATGATCCCGTCATAGCGCCGTCCGCGCCGAACCTCGCGCGCGGTGAACTTGGCCGCATCGTCGATCATCCAGCGGATCGGGAGGTCTTCCATGCCCGACAGCGCGGCATTGGCCTTGCCCTCGGCGACCGACTTCTTCGAGGCGTCGACATGCGTCACCTTGGCGCCCTTGGCCGCCATCGCCAGGCTGCCGACCCCGGTATAGCCGAACAGGTTCATGAACTCGGGCGCGTCCATCCCGTCGATTTGCGACCGCATCCAGTGCCAGACCGGCGACATGTCGGGGAAGAAGGCGAGGTGGCGGAAGGGCGTGTTCTGCGCGGTGAAGCGCACTTCCTCCCAGCGCAGCGGCCAGCCTTCGGGGGGCACCGGCTTGGTGAAGTTCCAGCGCCCGCCGCCATCCTCGTCGGCGCCCGGCACGAACTCGCCGTGCGCGTCCCAGTTTTCGGACGCAGGCGCCCACATCGCCTGGGGCTCGGGGCGGATGAAGCGGTATTTGCCGTAGCGCTCGAGCTTGCGGCCATGGCCGCTGTCGACCAGCCCATAATCGGCCCAGGGCTCGCCGGTGAGAGTGATGAGATCCATGAGGGGTCTTTAGAGCGCAACAAAAGGCCCGTCATCCCTCCCAATTCCTCTCCCGGAGGGAGAGGGGTACCGCCGCCGAAGGCGGTGGTGGAGAGGGAATGCAGCGGGCGGCACCGCTCGTGGCAGGCCCCCTCCACCAGCTTCGCTGGTCCCCCTCCCCCTCCGGGGGAGGATTTAAGTGCGCGGCTTGGCGATGCCCGCGATATAGCCGCGTACCGCATCGAGCGTGCCGGGCAGCACTTCGTAGCGCTCCTGCCGGTCGAACAGGTCGCCCACGCGGGCGGGCAGCGACGGGCGGATGCCGGTGGCGCGCTCGACCGCGTCGGCGAACTTGGCCGGGTGCGCGGTCGCCAGCGTGACGACGGGAACGTCGGCGGGGATATCCGCCCGGCGCGCGGCGGCGAGGCCGATCGCGGTGTGCGGGTCGATCACCTGCGCCGCTTCCGACGAAGCCCAGCGCATCGCCTCGTTCATCTCCTCCGGCGTGATCCGGTCGCTGGCGAAAATCTTCGCCGCGCCCTCGGTCTGCGCATTGGTCAGGCGCATCGCCTTCGACGATTCGAACCCGGCCATCTGCTCGGCGACGCTGCCGCCGGCGAGGTCGGACAGCAGCCGCTCGAAGTTCGAGCTAACCTGGATGTCCATGCTCGGTGCCGCAGTCGGCGTGACGGTACCCGCCGAATAATCGCCGCTCGAGAGTGCGCGGTGGAGGATGTCGTTGACGTTGGTCGCGACGACCAGCCGCTCGACCGGCAGGCCCATGCGGGCGGCGACATAGCCGGCGAAGACGTCGCCGAAATTGCCGGTCGGCACGGCGAAGGCGACCTTCTGCGCCGGTGCGCCGAGGCGGACCGCGGCGTAGAAATAATAGACCACCTGCGCCATCAGCCGGGCCCAGTTGATCGAGTTGACCGCGGAGAGCCGGAAGCGGCCGGTGAAGTCGCGGTCGTTGAACAGCGCCTTCACCATCGCCTGGGCATCGTCGAAGCTGCCCTCGATCGCGATGTTGTGGACGTTGGGCGCGAGCACCGTGGTCATCTGGCGGCGCTGCACGTCGGATACGCGGCCCTTGGGATGCAGCATGAAGATGTCGACGCCGTGCCGGCCCGCGACTGCGTCGATCGCGGCGCTGCCGGTGTCGCCCGAGGTCGCGCCGACGATGGTCAGCGGTTCGCTGCTGCCGGTGAGGAACTTCTCGAAGAGCAGGCCGAGCAGCTGGAGCGCGACGTCCTTGAAGGCGAGCGTCGGGCCGTGGAACAGCTCGAGCAGGAAGTGGCGGTGGTCGAGCTGGACGAGCGGGGTGACCGCGGCCTGGGAGAAGCGGCCATAAGCCTGCTCGCACAGCGCGCGCAGCTCGTCCTCGCTCAGGTCGCCGGCGGTGAACGGTGCCATCACGCGGACGGCGGTTTCGACATAGGAGAGGCCCTTCAGCGCCTCGATGTCCTCGTGGCTGAAGCGCGGCCAGCTGGTCGGGACATAGAGTCCGCCGTCGCTCGCCAGCCCGGCAAGGGTCACGTCACGGAAGCCAAGCAGCGGCGCGCCGCCTCGGGTGCTCTGATAGTGCATGAGGGCGGGGCCTAGCGGGGAGCGGGGAGGGGGACAAGATAGGCTATGTTTAGGGTGCTCTCGTAGTCGCACCTATTCCGTCATCCCCGCGAAAGCGGGGACCCATCTCGTGCAGATGTCACGGACCACACGACGGTTGCGCGCGGGGAGGGCTCAGGAGATGGGCCCCGGCTTTCGCCGGGGTGACGATCAAGCCTTCGGCTTCTGCCGCCACCGGAGCGCGAGCACGTATATCACCGAAGCCACCAGCGCGAACAGGAACCATTGCACGGCATAGCTGAGGTGGTTGTTGGGAACGCTCGACAGGTCGGGCCTGGCGGTCGGCTGCAGCCCGGGCGCGGCGGTGGCGGAGATCAGCATCAGGTGCTTGGGCTCGCTGTCGAACAGGCCGGCGAGCAGCGGGCGGTGATCGGGGGCATGGGTGATCGTGCCGGTCACCGGGCCGCCCGTCCACGCCGGCTGGAACTTGGGATCGGGCGCTACGCCCATGTCAATCAGCAGCACGGGTCCCTCGGCGCCGGTGCGGCACTGGGCGACATAGCGATAGCCGTTGCCGCCATTTGCGGCGCGTCCGCCCTGGCTTTGCCAGCCGATGACCTGGAGGCAGAAGGCATTGGCGCGGCGGAACAGATACTGGTCGCCCACCGGCAGGCGGGGGAACGCCATCTCCGGCTTGTCGAAATTGGCGGCGTAGAGTTGCAGCGCGGCCAGTTTCTCGCCGCGGCGCTCGAGCTGCCACACGCCGAGGCCGATCATCAGGGCGACGGCGAGAGCGACGACGATCGTCGGGATCAGGGGGAAGCGCGGCATCATTCGCCTCGAACGCGCCCTTCGCCCGCGCGGTTGCGATATTCGAGCGCCAATAGCAGCCCCTTGGAGAAGCGCAGCGCCAGGATCACCAGCGCGGCGGTGATCGGCACCCAGAGCAGGACATGGATCAGCACGCCGGGCTGGAAGGTGAACTCCACCCACAGTGCCAGCCCGGTGATCAGCGCGCCGATGCCGAGGGTGAGGAACACCACCGGCCCGTCGCCGACGTTGAAGCGGGTGAAGTCGAGTTTGCAGGCGGAGCAGCTGTCGGCAAAGCCGGTGAAACTGCGGAAAAGGGTCGGCGCGCCGCAGCGCGGGCAGGCGCCCTTTGTCCCCGAAAGGATCGGGGGAGGCGACACTGGGCCGCCTCCCCCGGAAATATCAGCCTTGTGGTCGGTCACGCTCAGCCGGCGTGGACCGGCGCGCCCCAGCCGCCCCAGACATAGATGGAGGCGAAGAGGAACAGCCACACCACATCGACGAAGTGCCAGTACCAGGCCGCCGCCTCGAAGCCGAAATGCTGCTTCGGGGTGAAGTCGCCCTTATAGGCGCGGACCAGGTTCACGATCAGGAAGATCGTGCCGACGATCACGTGGAAGCCGTGGAAGCCGGTCGCCATGAAGAAGGCGCCGCCATAGCTCGAGCCGCCCTCGGACGCCGCGGCGAACGGGAAGGGCGCCTCGGCATATTCATAGGCCTGGAGGCTGCTGAAGGTCAGGCCCAGGATCACGGTGAGCCACAGGCCCTTAAGCACGCTGTCATTCTCGCCGACGCCGAGCAGGCCCCACAGACCCTTCTTCTCGCCGCCGCGCTCGCCATGGATCAGGCCGTGATGCGCCCAGGTCACGGTGCAGCCCGAGCAGAGCAGGATCAGCGTGTTGAGCAGCGGGAACTTCCAGGCGTCGAGCACTTCCATACCCTTGGGCGGCCAGGTGCCACCGACCGCCTCGACGTGCGAGGGGAAGAGCGAGAAGTCGAACCAGGCCCAGAACCAGCCGACGAAGAACATCACTTCGGAAGCGATGAACAGGATCATGCCGTAGCGCAGATGGAGCTGCACGATCGGCGTGTGATCGCCGGCATGCGCTTCCTGGATGACCTTGCTCCACCAGCCGAACATGGTGATCGCCACCAGCGCCAGTCCGGAGAAGAAGACCAGGTAGGCGCTCGGATATTTGTGCATCACCATGATGCCACCGACCGCGAGCACAAATGCGGCAAACGACCCGAAAAGCGGCCAGATGCTGGGTGGAAGGATATGGTACTGGTGATTCTTAGCCCCGGCCATCGATCATCCCTGTCCTATGCTTTTGCGCGGAGCTTAGGGCGCGAAATCACTTCCCGCAACAATCCTCGTGCGCGAGCCGCTTCGATCAATGCGCCTTGGCGGCGGCGTCCTTCACGGCCTGCGATTCGGAGGGGTAGAAGGTGTAGGAGAGGGTGATCTCCTGCACGTCGCGCGCATCCGGATCGTCGAGGATCTTGGGATCGACATAGAAGATCACCGGCATGCGCACCGTCTCGCCGGGCTTCAGCGTCTGCTGGGTGAAGCAGAAGCACTGGATCTTGGTGAAATACTTGCCGACGAACACCGGGGTGACGTTGAACGTCGCGGTGCCGGTCACTTCGTGGTCGGAGGTATTGGTGGCGGTGAAGAACGCCATGTCACGCCCGCCGATGTCGATCGTGTCCGATCGCCGCTCGGGCTGGAACTTCCAGGGAATGCCCTTCGCCACGTTCGAATCGAACGCGATGGTGATCTTCTGGCCGACGCTGCCCGGCGCGCGCAGGCCTTTCTGCGTCGTGCCGTTGAGGCCGGTCGCCTCGCAGAACATCCGGTAGAGCGGCACCGCCGCGAAGCCGAGTCCGGTCATCGAGCACACGCCGATGCCGGCGAGGATGGCGACGCGCAGGTTCCGGCTGATCCGGATCATCCGGCGTGGCCGAGCTGGATCTTCACGATGGAGATGGCGAAGACCAGCACCACGAACAGCCCGAGCAGCACCGCCATCACCACCGCGCGGCTGCGCTGGCGGCTGCGGACCAGCTCGGCCTCCTCGATCGGCGTTGCCGGATTCTTGGGCGAGGGCGGGATCAGATCATCGGTCATGCGAACCACCTGTCGATAACGAGCGCGCCGAAGACGACGAACAGATAGAGGATCGAGAATTTGAACAGCCGCTTCTCGGGGACCATCGCGTCCTCGGGCTCGGAGCGGCGGATCGCCACCTGCACCGCCATGGCGAGGAACAGGCCGGACATCACCGCGGCGGTGATCCCGTAGATCGCGCCGGCATAGCCGAGCGGCCAGGGCGCGGCGGCGCACAGGATCATCGGGAGGGTATAGAGCCCGATCTGGATGCGCGTGGTGCGCTCGCCCGCCACCACCGGCAGCATCGGCACGCCGGCATTGGCGTAATCGGTCTTCACGAACAGCGCGAGCGCCCAGAAATGCGGCGGGGTCCACAGGAAGATCAGTGCGAACAGCAGCACCGACATGGTGCTGACATCGCCGGTCGCCGCCGCCCAGCCGATCATCGGCGGGAAGGCGCCGGCGGCGCCGCCGATCACGATGTTCTGCGGCGTCCGGCGCTTGAGCCAGATCGTGTAGACGAAGACGTAGAACAGGATCGAGGCGGCGAGGATCAGGGTCGCCGCCAGGTTGATCGCGAAATACATCAGCGCGAGGCTGAAGCAGGCCAGCCCGACGCCGAAGTGCAGCGCCGACTGGCGATCCATCCGCCCGGCGGGCAGCGGCCGCTTCTGCGTCCGCTTCATCTTGGCGTCGAGATCGGCCTCGTACCATTGGTTGAGCGCGCCCGCGGCCCCCGCGCCCAGTGCGATGCACAGGATCGCGGTGAAGCCCAGGATCGGGTGGATCGGCACCGGGGCGGCGAGCATGCCGCACAATCCGGTGAAGACGACGAGGGTCATCACCCGCGGCTTGGTCAGCGCGAGGAAATCACGCCAGTCGGCGGGCAGCGAAACGGTGGCGGCGGAGGTGCTCATGGTCGTGCGATCGGCTATAGGCGCGTGGTGGCGCGGGGGGAAGTGGACGCTTTGCCGCAGGGGCACGGATGACGGCGCGTTAGCGGGCAACTTCCAGGATCAGGATGTCGCCTCCTCTATAGCAGATGCGCACCGGCAGCCCTTCGCGGATTGGCCCGCCGTGCGAGGCGCTCGTGTTGAATCCCGCCGACATTATGAAATCGGAATATTCGAAGTGACGGCCCGCTACGTCGAAGGATTCCATATCATGGCCTTCGGACGACATGGGATGGAAACGTTCGACCGGACCCTCGACGATCGTGCAATCGCGTCGAAGCGCATGTGCTCGCGCGTCGAGCGTGGAGCCGACCAGGACCCAGCTGACGATGCTGGTCCAGAAGATCGCGAACAGCAGGAAGAACCAGGCGACGGGCCTGCCGAGCCGGGCCTTTCCGGGAAGCCGGGCGAGCAAGCCGGGCGCGAACAGCTGCACAGAGCCGATTACGATGAACAGCACCCCGATCGCGATGGGCCAGAAGTGGCGCAAGCCGGGACGGGAAGCATCGAAAACGGTGACGTAGTGCATGCGCTATTCTCTCCCACGAAAACGCCCCGGGAGTTTCCTCCCGGGGCGCTTCGTGTTTCAGCCTTTCGGCCCAGCTCAATGGTGGCCGTGATCCTCGATCACCGGCAGCGTCTCGAACTGGTGGAACGGCGGCGGGCTGGACAACGTCCATTCCAGCGTCGTCGCGCCTTCGCCCCAGGGATTGCCCTCGGCCTTGCGGCCGGCGAGCAGCGACAGGATGACGTTGACGAAGAAGATGATCATCGAGGCGGCCATGATCATGTAGCCGATCGTGGCGACCTGGTTCCAATGGGCATAGGCGTCCGGATAGTCCGGATAGCGGCGCGGCATGCCCTGCAGGCCCAGGAAGTGCATCGGGAAGAACATCACGTTCACGCCGATGAAGAACACCCAGAAGTGCAGCTGGCCGAGCAGCTCGTTGTACATCCGGCCCGACATTTTCGGGAACCAGTAGTAGAAGCCGGCGAACAGCGAGAACACCGCGCCGAGCGACAGCACATAGTGGAAGTGCGCGACGACGTAATAGGTGTCCTGCATGTAATCGTCGACGCCGCCGTTCGCGAGCACGACGCCGGTCACGCCGCCCACTGTGAACATGAAGATGAAGCCGATCGACCAGACCATCGGGGTCTTGAAGCTGATCGAGCCGCCCCACATGGTGGCGATCCACGAGAAGATCTTCACGCCGGTCGGCACCGCGATCACCATGGTGGCGGCGGTGAAGTACATCTTCACGGTGACCGACATGCCGGTGGTGAACATGTGGTGCGCCCACACGACGAAGCCGACCAGGCCGATCGCGACCATGGCGTATGCCATGCCGAGATAGCCGAACACCGGCTTGCGGCTGAAGGTGGCGATGATCTGGCTGACGATGCCGAAGCCCGGCAGGATCATGATGTACACTTCGGGGTGGCCGAAGAACCAGAACAGGTGCTGGTAGAGGACCGGATCGCCGCCGTACTGCGGATCGTAGAAGGCGGTGCCGAAGTTGCGGTCGGTCAGCAGCATGGTGATCGCCGCGGCGAGCACCGGCAGCGCCAGCAGCAGCAGGAAGGCGGTGATCAGCACCGACCACACGAACAGCGGCATCTTGTGCAGGGTCATGCCCGGCGCGCGCATGTTGAAGATGGTGGTGATGAAGTTGATCGCGCCCAGGATCGAGCTGGCGCCGGCGAGGTGGAGCGACAGGATCGCCATGTCGACCGACGGCCCGGGCTCGCCATAGGTGGAGAGCGGGGCATAGACCGTCCAGCCGGTGCCTGCGCCGATGCCGACAAACGGCGAGGCGAGCAGCAGCAGGAAGGCCGGGATCAGCAGCCAGAACGAGATGTTGTTCATGCGCGGGAACGCCATGTCCGGCGCGCCGATCATGATCGGCACGAACCAGTTGCCGAAGCCGCCGATCATCGCCGGCATGACCATGAAGAACACCATGATCAGGCCGTGGGCGGTGATCAGCACGTTCCAGAAGTGCATCGCGTCGTCGAAGCTGTGCTCGCCGCCGTGCAGCATGCTCAGCCAGGTCGGCAGGTACTGGATACCCGGATGCATCAGCTCGGCGCGCATCAGGCCCGAGATCGAGCCGCCGATGATGCCGGCCACGATCGCGAAGATCAGGTAGAGCGTGCCGATGTCCTTGTGGTTCGTCGACATGAACCAGCGGGCGAAGAAGCCCGGCTTGTGATCGGCATCGTGGTGATCATGCGCATGGTCGTGGCCGTGCGCTTCGAGGGCGATATCGGTCATGGTCTCAGTTGCCCGTGGTGTTGCCGGCGGCGGCGTTGGCGGCCGGCGCGGTCTCGTTGGTGGCAGCCGGTTCGGCGGCGGCGTTGGTCTCGGCAGCGTTCGCAGCAGCCGGCGCGGCGGCGTTCTGCGCAGCCTCGGCAGCCGCGGCCGCGGCGACCTCGGCCGGCATGGTGCCGCCCTTCGACTTCACCCACTGCGCGAACTCGGCCGGCGACACGGCCTCGACCGCGATCGGCATATAGGCGTGGCGGGCGCCGCACAGTTCGGAGCACTGGCCGAAATAGAGGCCCGGCTTCTCGATAGTGAAGCTGGTTTCGTTGAGCTTGCCCGGCACCGCGTCGAGCTTGATCCAGAAGGCGGGGACCGCCCAGCTGTGGATCACGTCCTGCGCGGTGGTGACCAGGCGGATCGGCACGCCGACCGGCAGCACGACGCGCTGGTCGGTCGCGAGCAGGCGCGGGCCGTCGGCGTCGGTGCGGTAGCGCTGGCCGGCCGGGACCTGGCCCTGCTCCTTGAGCATGTTGGCGGTCAGCTGGATGCCGCCATTGTCCGGATACTCATAGCTCCAGAACCACTGGTTGCCGATCGCCTTGAGCGTGATCGCGTCCTTGGGCGCCGGCTTGAACTGCGCGGCGAGCAGGCGGATCGACGGGACCGCGATCGCGATCAGGATCAGCACCGGGACGAGCGTCCAGACGATCTCGATCACCGTGTTGTGCGCGGTGCGGCTCGGCGTCGGATTGGCCGCGCGGCGATAGCGGAAGATCACCCACACCAGCAGGATGAGCACGAAGATCGAGATCACCGTGATCAGCGGCAGCAGGATATGGTTGTGGAAGTTGTGCGCTTCCACGCCGGTCTTGGTGACCTGCGGCTGCAGCGCGATGCCTTCGGCGACCGGCTGGCCGATGCCCGGAGCCGCCTTGGTCAGCGGCTTGCCGGAAGCATCGAGCGTGGGATCGGCGACCGCCGGCGTGGCGGCTGCGGCGGGTGCCGCGCTGTTCGCGACCGGAGCCGCGGTGTTAGCAACAGGCTCCTGGGCCAAAGCGGGCGTGGCGAACGCCATCCCCGCCGCCAGGAGGATCGAAGTCAACCCAAGCATGCGCATCGTCTATCTTCACCCTGTTCCGCAAGAGCCCCGGGCTGGGAAAGGATTACCCCCAGTGCAACCGGGGTATACGAGCCGTGCATCCATTCTCAACCCTTTTTGATCGCCCGTTGCGGTGGATGGGAGGTGGTCCTAAGGGAATCGATAGTCCCCGCGATGATTGGAGCGAGCATTGGAAGGCAACGCAGTTCTGGATGAGTTTCGTGCTGCAGGTGCGTTGCTCGAAGGCCATTTTATTCTCTCTTCGGGCCTTCGTTCGCCCATCTTCCTGCAAAAGATGCGTATTTTCGAGGACCCTGCACGGACTGAGCGTGTGTGCAGTGCACTAGGAAAATTGATTCGCGAGTCGTTCGGCGAAGTCGACATGGTCGTGTCGCCGGCGATCGGCGGAATCATCCCCGGCTACGAGACCGCGCGGGCGCTCGGCTGCAAGGCGGTGTTCGTCGAGCGCGAGGACGGCGAGTTCCAGCTGCGCCGCGGCTTCGAGATTCCCGAAGGCGCGCGGATCGTGATGGTCGAGGACATCGTAACCACCGGGCTTTCGTCGCGCGAATGCATCGCCGCGATCCGCAAGCATCCGGGCAAGCTGCTCGGCGCCGCCTGCATCGTCGATCGCTCGAACGGCACCGCGGATGTCGGCGTGCCGCTCGTCTCGCTGCTCAAGATGGACGTGCCGACCTATCCGGCGGACCAGCTGCCCCCCGAGCTGGCGGCGATTCCCGCGACCAAGCCCGGCAGCCGGGCGATCACGGCATAAGGAGGCGCCAGAGGTGACCGGAAAGCTACGTCTCGGTGTCAACATCGATCACGTCGCCACGGTGCGCAACGCGCGCGGATCGGGCTATCCCGATCCGGTGCGGGCCGCGCTGCTCGCCGTCGAGGCCGGGGCGGACGGCATCACCGCGCATCTGCGCGAGGATCGCCGGCACATCACCGATGACGACATCGCCCGGCTCTCCGCCGAGCTGAGCGTGCCGCTCAACCTCGAGATGGCGGCGACGCAGGAGATGCTGGCGATCGCGCTGCGTCACCGCCCGCACGCCGTGTGCATCGTCCCCGAAAAGCGCGAGGAGCGGACGACCGAGGGCGGGCTCGACGTCGCCGGGCATTTCGAGCATCTCGCTCCGATGGTCGCGCAGCTGCGCGAAAATGGCAGCCGCGTCTCGCTGTTCATCGAGCCGGACGAGCGCCAGATCGACGCGGCGCTCCGCCTGGGCGCGCCGGTCGTCGAGTTCCACACCGGCCGCTATTGCGAGCTGGCCGAGGGGGATCGTGCGGCCGAGCTGCGCCGCATCGCCGATGCCGCCGCGCTCGCCGCCAAGGAAGGGATCGAGCCGCATGCCGGCCACGGCCTGACCTTCGACAATGTGATCCCGATTGCGGCGATCCCGCAGATCATGGAACTCAACATCGGCCATTTCCTGATCGGCGAGGCGATCTTCGACGGGCTCGCCCCGGTGATCCGCCACATGCGTGCGCTGATGGACGAAGCGCGGTGAGCACGGCACGGGCCGTCGCCGCGGAGGGCGTGCTCTTCGTTATCGGTGCGGTGGCGACGCTGACATGCTGGATCATCGTGCCGATCGAGCTTCTGAGCGTTGCGATGATGGGGAATCTCGCCACGCCGGCCACCTGGCTTCTGTTCATCCTGGGGGCAGCCGTCCCGGCGATCGTGGCCAGCGGGCTGTTCTACCGCGCGGTAAGGAACTCCGGCACGCCTGCGGCTATGCTCGCCGCGCCCGTCGTGGCGCTGGCGGTGGCGCTCGGTTCCCTGGCGGTGCTGAACCTATGATCCTCGGCCTCGGCTCCGACCTGTGCAACATCGAGCGGATTCAGAAGTCGCTCGACCGCTTCGGCACGCGATTCGAGCAGCGCAGCTTCACCGACCGCGAGATCGCCAAGGCGAAGACCCGCCCGCACAATTACGCCGCGACGCTCGCCAAGCGCTTCGCCGCCAAGGAGGCCTTCTCCAAGGCGGTGGGAACCGGGTTCAAGGCGGGCGTGTTCATGAAGGACATCGGGGTCGTCAACGCGCCCTCCGGGGCTCCCACGCTGGCACTGACCGGAGGCGCAAAGGCGAGGCTTGACGCCATCACCCCCGCGGGTCACGTCGCCGTGGTGCATCTGACGCTGACGGACGATCACCCCTGGGCGTTCGCCATGGTGATGATCGAGGCGGTGAAGGAAGGTTGATGGGGGGCGACGAGCTCGCATTGAGTCACGAAGCGTATGAGGAGGAGGCCATAGCCCGGACGCGCACCGACTGGTGGGCAGAGGCGCGCGGTATCCTGTGGCTCGTGCTCGCCGTGCTCGGCTTCCACAGCCTGATCGCCAAGCCCTTCTTCATCCCCAGCGAATCGATGCTGCCCGGGCTGCTCGTCGGCGACCGGCTGGTCGTGACCAAATATCCCTATGGCTATAGCTGGGTGACGCCGACCTTCCATGTGCTGCCCTTCATGCCGGGCCGCATCCTCGGGCGCCTGCCCGAGCGCGGCGACGTGGTGATCGTCACGCCGCCGGGCACCAACACCGACTATATCAAGCGCGTGATCGGCCTGCCCGGCGACACGATCGGCGTGCGCGGCGGCGTCGTCTATCTGAACGGCAAGGCGATCCCGCGCCGCGCGATGGGCGATCGCTACATCCCCGTGGATGCCAATACCCGCTGCGACGCGGACCAATATCCCGGCTTCCGCGTCACGCGGGACGGCAAGGACTATTGCCGCCTGCCGATCTTCCGCGAGATCCTGCCCAACGGCCGGTCCTACGACACGGTCGATCTCGGCTTCCGGCCGGGGCGGGGGGACAATTATCCCGAGATCCGTGTGCCCCAGGGCAAGGTCTTCCTGATGGGCGACAATCGCGACAATTCGGCCGACAGCCGCTTCCCGCTCAGCCAGAATGGCTTGGGCGGTCCGGTGCCCTGGGAGAATATCGGCGGCCGCGCCGAGTTCATCACCTTCAGCCTCGACGGCAGCGCCAGCTGGAATCCGCTGACCTGGCCCAAGTCCTTCCGCCCCGGCCGGGCCGGCACGTCGCTCCATCCGCAACGGGACAACCACTGATGAGCGATCCGCTCGCCTCCGAGAACGTTCATGTCGTCCAGGAGCCGGGCCCGAACGAGCTCCGCGATCCGATGGTCCGCGCCGAGCTGAAAAAGGCGAGCGTCTGGTTCGGCCTCGGGATCGCGGTCGCCCTGTTCGTGCTGCTGGTCCAGCCGATCCTGATCATCTTCGGCGGACTGGTCTTCGCCTCGATGCTCGATGGCGGCGCGCGCCTGCTCGGTCGCGTGCTGCCGATCCCGCGCACCCTCCGTATCGTGATCGTCATCCTGCTGGTGATCGCCTTTTTCGGCGGTATCTTCTACCTGACCGGCATGCAGATCGCCGCCCAGGCCGAGCAGCTGCGCACCACGCTGGAGGTGCAGGCCAACAAGGTGGCGCAATGGGTGGCCGAGCTCGGGCTGATGCCCGGCCGCTCGGACCTGACCGGGCTCGCCAAGGAAGCGCTGGGCAGCGTCGGCAAGCTCACCTCGGCGGTCGGCTCGGTGTTCGGCGCGGTCTCCTCCTTCCTGATGATCGTGATCATCGGCCTGTTCGTGGCGCTGGAGCCGCGCATCTATGAGCGCGGGCTGCAATGGCTGGTGCCGAGCGACGCGCGCGATGCCTTTGCCGTCACGATCAGCCGCATGGCGACGACGATGCGCCGCCTGCTCGCCGGCCGCCTGCTCGGCATGTTGTTCGAAGGCGTGCTCACGGCGTTCTGCCTGTGGCTCGCCGGCGTGCCGATGGCGCTGCTGCTCGGCATCATCACCGGCGTGCTCGCCTTCATTCCCAATATCGGCGCCTTCGTCTCGGGCGTGATGATGGTCTCGGTCGGCTTCAGTGCCGGTACCGATACCGGCATCTGGGCGATCATCATCTATTTCGGCGTCCAGAATTTCGACGGTTATGTGGTGCTGCCGCTGGTCGCGCGCCGCACGGTGGACATGCCGCCGGCGCTCACGCTCTCCTCGCAGATCCTCGCCAGCACCCTGTTCGGCGTGCTCGGCCTGGCATTGGCCGATCCGATCGTGGCGATGATCAAGGTCGCGCTGGAGAGCGAGGCCGAGCGTGCCGCCCGCGCCGCAGACGAGCATGGCCCGCGCCTCAAATGGCGCATGCGGCTGCGCAAGGGCTATGCGGAGGATGCACCGACCCCGCTCGATCCGCCGATGGGCGCAGCATGATCCTCTACGACTATTTCCGCTCCTCGGCCGCCTATCGCGTCCGCATCGCGCTGAACCTGAAAGGCGTGGCGTACGAACAGTGGGACGTGATGCTGCTCGAGAACCAGCAGCGCAGTCCGGAGCATCTCGCGCGCAACCCCCAGGGGCTGGTGCCGGCGCTGGAGGTGGACGGCAAGGTGATCACCCAGAGCCTGGCGATCATCGAATGGCTCGATTCGCGCTATCCCGAGCCGAGGCTGATCCCCGCCGATCCCGATGCCCGCGCCGCCGCGATCGCGCGCGCGCTGGTCGTCGCGGCCGACATCCACCCGCTCAACAACCTGCGAGTGATGCGGCGTTTGAAGAGCATGGGCGTGGACGAGGCCGGCCGGAACGACTGGACGCGCCACTGGATCGCGGAGGGCTTCGCCGCGCTGGAGGCGATGGCCGGGGACGCTCCGTTCCTCGGCGGCGATGCGCCTGGAATCGCCGACCTTTTCCTGGTGCCCCAGATGTACAATGCCCGGCGCTTCGAGACGCCGCTCCACGCCTTTCCGCGGCTGATCGCGATTGATGCGGCGGCGACCGCGCTGCCGGCCTTCGCTGCCGCGCATCCGGATGCGGTGGCGCCCAAATGAGGATCGCCGGGCTGGCGGCGGGCCTGTTGGTCGCCGTACCTGCCTTCGCCCAGGAGCAGGACCCGAACGAGATCGTGGTCACCGGCCGCGGGCTCGAGGCGCCGCCGGGCGATGCCGCCTATGACGTGGTGACGCTCACGCGCGACCGGATCGCCGGCACCGCCAGCGGTCGGCTGGAGGACGCATTGCGCGATGCCGCCGGGCTTGCCCAGTTCCGCCGCTCCGATTCGCGCTCGGCGCATCCGACCTCGCAGGGCGTCACCTTGCGCGGGCTTGGCGGTAATGCCTCCAGTCGCGCGCTGCTGCTGCTCGACGGGGTGCCCCAGGCCGATCCGTTCGGTGGCTGGGTCGCCTTTCCGGCCTATCTTCCCGGCCGCCTTGCCGGCGCCCGCATCGTGCGGGGCGGGGGCAGCGGCTATGCCGGGCCGGGCGCGCTTGCCGGGACGATCGAGCTCGAGAGCGGCGGTCCGTCGCAGCTCGGGCCGCTGTCGCTCGACGCGCTCTATGGCAGCCGCGAGAGCGTGGATGTGTCCGGCGTCGGTGCGGCCAGGCTCGGGCGCGGCTTCGTCACCCTTGCCGGCCAATATGCGCGGGGGGACGGCTTCACGCCGATCGTCGAGGCGGATCGCGGTTCCGTCGATCGCCCCGCGCCCTATGAGCAGGCGGCGGTGGCTATCCGCGCCGTCACAGATCTCGGCGGCGCGACCGAGCTCCAGGCCAATCTCTCCGCCTTCACCGATCACCGCGATCGCGGCGTCGACTTCACCAGGGTGAAGAGCGAAGGCGCCGACGCCAGCATCCGCCTGGTGGGGCGCGGCGCATGGGGCTGGTCGGCGCTCGCCTATCTCCAGACGCGCGGCTTCGCCTCGGGCTTTGCCAGCGTCAACGACACGCGCACCACGGCGACCGCGACGCTCGACCAATATGCCGTGCCCGCCACCGGCATCGGCGCGCGCATCGAGCTCGCACCGCCGGTCGGCGGCGGCGTGACACTTCGCCTGGGCAGCGACCTGCGCCGCGTATCGGGACAGACCGAGGAGCTGTTCACCTATGTCGCGGGCTTGCCGACGCGCCGCCGCGTGGCGGGCGGCCAGAGCCTGACCGTCGGCGGCTTCGCCGATGCCAGCTACGAAAGCGGCCCGCTGACGCTCAGCCTGGGCGGCCGGCTCGACCATTGGAGCATCTCCGACGGGTCGTTGCTGGAGACTTCGCTCGCGCCGGGCCCGGTGCTCACCGACAGCCGCTTCCCGGATCGCGACGGCATCGAGGCGTCCGGACGTGCCGGTGCCGCCTATCGGCTGGGGCAGGTCACGCTGCGCGCCGCCGCCTATCGCGGCTGGCGCCTGCCGACGCTCAACGAGCTCTACCGTCCCTTCCGCGCCGGCGCCGACGCGACTGCCGCCAACGCCGCGCTCGATCCCGAGCGGCTGACCGGCGCGGAGCTGGGCATCGACTGGCGGCCTGCGCCGTCGCTCACCTTCCGCGCGACGGGCTATTGGAACCGGCTCGACGACGCGATCGCCAATGTCACCCTGGCGCAGGGGCCGGGGACTTTCCCGGGCGTCGGCTTCGTCTCGGCGGCGGGCTTCTACCGCCAGCGGCAGAATCTCGACGCGGTTACGGCAAAGGGCGTCGAGCTGGACGGGCGCTGGGTGGCGGGCGACCTCAGCCTCGGCGCCTCCTACGCGTTCACCGATTCGCGGGTCTCCGCCTCGGGTGCAGCCGCCGCGCTCGACGGATTGCGTCCCGCCCAGACGGCGCGTCACCAGGCCAGCGCCACGCTCGGCTGGGTGCATGGCGACGCAGGCGCCTCGCTCACAGCGCGCTATGCCGGGCCGCAGTTCGAGGACGACCAGAATAGCCGCACGCTGAAGGGCGCCTTCACCCTCGACGCTGCTGCCGCGCTGCCGATCACCCGCGGCCTGGCGCTCCTAGCGCGCGCGGAGAATATCTTCGATGCCGAGGTGCAGGCGGGGATCAGCGGCCCTGGCGTGATCGAGCGCGCGCTGCCGCGGACGCTTTGGCTGGGCGCGCGACTAAGGCTGCGGTGACCCGATCGTCATCCCGCCCCTAATGCATCATCCCGACGAAAGTCGGGATCTCGTGCGGCTCTATTCCCGCCATCGCCTGAGATCCCGGCTTTCGCCGGGATGACGGTCAGTTGCGAGGAGTACGCACCATCCGGTCGAACAGCGCGAGATACTCCGCGATCGGATCGCCGCCCGTCACGACCGGTTCCGGCCGCTTCGCATCGGGGCCGAGCCAATGGTTCAGCGCCGCCACCAGCCCGTCCGCATCCTCCCGGTCGATCACCGTCCCCAGCGCCGGCGCATGGACGATCTCGCGTACCGCCACGCTCGATTCGGTCGAGACTACCGGCGTCCCCACCGACAGCGCCTCGCGCAGCACGCCGGGAACGCCTTCATAGTCCGAGGTCAGCACCGCAACCGCCGCGCCCTTGATCGCGGGCAGCGGATCACGGGCATGGCCGGGCATCGTCACCCGGTCGCCCAGGCCCAGCGTGGTAACCTGTGCCTCGAGTTCGGCCCGCGTGCCGCCTTCGCCGAGCAGGAGCAGCCGAATCTCCTGATCCGCCAGCCGGGGCAGGGCGGCGAGCAGCCGGTCCCAGCGCTTCTGCGGTTCCAGCCGGCCGACGCCGATCAGATAACGCCCCTCGGGAATCGCCACCGGGGTCGCCCCCGCGATCGCTGCGGCAGGGGGATTGGCGATTACGCTCACCCGGTCGGCGGGCATGCCCATCTCCGCGATCGCTTCGGCGGCCATTGCCGGGGTCATCCCCACGACATGGTCGAGGAAGCGCGGGTGCAGCCGCAGCCAGCGGCGATAGCGCCACGCCGCACCCGGCGAGAGCTCGGGCCGGACCAGCGCGTTGGAGACCTTGGCGACGATCGGCGGGCATTGCCGTCCCAGCCGCAGCCGGGTCGCGGCGGCGATGCCGCTATAGTGGTTGCCTGCGCAGAAGATCAGATCGGGCCGCACCGCGCGGACATGGGTCGCCAGCGAAAGCAGCGCCGAATAACGCGCGTCGCCCAGTTCGATCAGGTCGATCCCCTCGGGTATTTCCGCGGCCAGCGGCCCCTCGCGGCTGCCCAGCACCAGCGTTACCCGGCGACCCGAATCGAGCCAGCCGCGCGCCATGCGCAGCATTGCCCTTTCCACCCCGCCGCCCTGCAATCGCTGGGCATAAGTGAGGATGTGTTGGGCGGATTCGTTTTGTGTGCGGTGCAACATAGACCTTGCGAATTGCCATTCTTACGCCCAAATCGCCCCCGCAATAAACCGCATTCTGCTGCCACCAGCCATTTTCGCGTCGTGTGAACTGGGGGCTGAAAAGCCGCATGGCGCGGGTAAAGTGCTGAATTTGCCCGTTTTTGGGCTGCGGAATACGAATCAGTGAACGAACCCAGTCTGGAGGCTTCGGTGAACACGAGCGTTGTCGAGGCCGTCCCTCTCCCGGGCGCGCCCGACCTTGCGGGCCTGGAGCCCGTCGAAAAGATCAAGCGTCGCTGGCCGGCGTTCGTTGGTGGTGCGCTGACGCTGCTGATGATCGTGGCGCTCGGCCGCGAGCTGTTCGGCTCGGGCCTGGCCGGCCTGTATCGCAACCTGCCGACCAACCCGCTCTTCTACCTGGTCTTCGCGCTCTATTATGTGGGCCCGCCGACCTTCGACTACATCATCTTCAAGCGGCTGTGGCAGATCCCGCTCGCCGGGCTCGCCGCGCTCCACAAGAAGCGCATCTCGAACGAAGTGCTGTTCGGCTATTCGGGCGAGGCCTATTTCTACGCCTGGGCGCGCCAGCGCACCCAGATGGTCGCGGCCCCCTTCGGCGCGGTGAAGGACGTGATGATCCTGTCGGCGATCGCCGGCAATGCGATCACCCTGATCATGATGATCCTCGGCCTGCCGCTCTATCTCGGCCTGGTGCCGCCGAGCTGGAAGGCCGCGGTGCTCGGCTCGGTCGTCGTGCTGGTGCTGATGTCGGTGCCGTTCCTGCTCTTCTCCAAGCGCGTCTTCTCGCTGCCCCGGCGCGAGCTGTGGTGGGTGTTCCTGGTGCACTGCGCCCGTATCGTCACCGGCTCGCTGCTCGTCGCCATCGCCTGGCACCTGGCGATGCCGGGCGTGTCGATCGGCGTGTGGCTGATGATGGCCGCCGGCCGCCTGCTCGTCTGGCGCCTGCCGCTGGTGCCGAGCAAGGAAGCCGCGTTCGCCGCGATCACCGGCGTGGTGATCGGCCAGGGCTCGGCCATGTCCGAGCTGATGGCGCTGATCGCCGGCCTCACGCTTCTCAGCCACGTCGCGCTGATCGGAGGGTTCAGCGTCCAGGCCCTGCTCCAGAGGAACAAGCAGCAATGATCCGTGCCCTGACCGCCAGCACCGCCGCCGCGCTCGCCTTTGCCGCGACCCCGGCGCTCGCGCAGCAGGATCCGGTGGACGGCACCTGCGCGATTCCGGGCGGCGCGCGCCTCTATGTGAACGTCACCGGCCTGAAGGACCGGACCGGCCGCCTCAAGGTCGAGCTCTATCCGCCGAACGAGGAAGACTTCCTGCGCGACGACACCTCGCTCAAGCGCGAGGGCAAGCCGTTCCGCCGCGTCTGGTCGTCGGTGCCGCAGTCGGGCCCGGTGCGCATCTGCATCCGCGCGCCCAGCGCCGGCACCTGGGCGGTGCTGTTCACCCATGACCGCGACGGCAAGAACAAGTTCAACTTCTGGGAGGACGGCGCCGGCTTCGCCAGCAACCAGAAGCTCGGCCGCAGCCGCCCCAAGGTGCGCCAGGCGCTGGTCAATGTCGGTGCCGGCGGTGGACAGATCACGATCAAGGCCCAATATCTGAGGGGCCTGGGCGGCTTCGGCCCGCTCGAAGACTAAGGGAAGGTGCGATCGATGCGCATCGTCGACGTCAACGAGTTCTATTCGCCCACCGGCGGGGGCGTCCGCACCTATCTCGATCGCAAGATGGGGATCATGGCCGATATGGGCCATGAGCTGACCGTCATCGCCCCGGCGCTCGAATCGAGCGTCGAGGAACGTCCGGGCGGCGGCCGGGTGATCTGGGTCAAGGCGCCGCCGCTGATCCTCGATCGCAACTACGGCATCTTCGTCAAGGACGAGCCGGTCTGGAACCTGCTCGACGAGCTCCAGCCCGACATCGTCGAGACCAGCTCGCCCTGGCTGCCGGGCTGGACCGTGGCGCGCTGGAAGGGCGATGCGGTGAAGGTGTTCTTCGCGCATGGCGACAATATCGGCGCCTATCCGCAGCGCTGGCTCGACAGCGTGGCGACTCCGATCCAGGTCGAGCAGGCCTTTGCCTGGTATACCCGGTACATGAACAACTTCCTCCAGCATTACGACGCGTTCGTCACCAACGGCCCGGCGCTCGCCAAGCGCTTCCGCCGCCGTGGGATGCACGTCGATGCGTCGATGCCGCTGGGGATCGAGCGGCAATGGTTCTCGCCCGATCTGCGCGACGAGAAGCTGCGTGTGGCGCTGTTGGCCCAGCTCGGCCTGCCGCCCGAGGGGCATCTGCTGCTCGGCCTCGGCCGGCACCACAAGGAAAAGCGCTGGCCGCTGGTGATCGACGCGGTCGAGGCGGCGGCGAACGATCTGCCCGTCGGCCTGATGCTGATCGGCGACGGCCCGCAGCGCCGCCAGCTCGAGGAGCGGATCGCCGGCAGCCCGCACATCAAGATCTTCCGCCCGGTCTATGACCGGGTCCGCTTCTCGCGGATCATGGCGAGCTGCGACGCGCTGATCCACGGATCCGATGCCGAGCCCTTCGGCCTGGTCGCCTCGGAAGCGCTCGCCTCGGGCCTGCCGCTGGTCGGGCCGGACGAGGGCGGCTTCGCCGAGATCGCCGATCCGCTGTTCGCCGAGACCTATCGCGCGCGCGACGCCTATTCGGCCGCCGACGCGATCCGCCGGATGTTCGGCCGTGAGCAGACTATCCTGCGCAGCGCCGCGCGCACTGCGGCCGGCAAGGTGCGCAGCGACGCGGATCACGCCGCCGAGCTGATGACCTATTACGAAGGCTTGCTCGCGGCGAAGCGCGGCGGCGCCTTGCGAGCCGCCGGCAACTCGTAGACCGAGATGTAGAGGTCGCCGAGCGGCCAGCGGCCGCGCAGGCGATAGCCCATCTCCGCCATCCGCTGCACCGCCAGCCGATGCGATTCCATGCGCTCGCCATAATAGGTCGGGCGCATCACCACGATCTCGGGCCGCTGGGTGAAGATGCGGTTGATCTCCTCCAGCTGGTCGACGCCCAGCGCGCCATTCTCGCGCTCGCGCGACAGGTGGCTCGGGAAGATCCACGGCGTCACCGTGCAGCGCCCGGTATAGCTGTAGAGGATGGCGTTGCCGGAATAGACGTACATGCAGCCGCTGCCATGGCCGATGCCGTCGGCGAGTGCGTCGAGCTGCTCGGCATTGCCGCGGTGCCATTTGGCGCTCCACGCGGTGTACTCGCCGCCAAGGCCGGCCGCGAGCAGCATCACCGGGGTCAGCCATTTCCGGCCGAACGCGGTGCCGCCCAGATAGCCGGCGCAGCACAGGCTGGCGGGCACCAGCACGGGCAGGGCATAGTGGTTGAACCAGCTGCCGAACACGAGCAGGCCGATGACCGCGGCGATCAGCCAGCCGAAGAACAGCGCGCGCACCGGATGCTCGCTCGGGTCCTTCACCGGCACGTGGCGCGACAGACCCGACACGATCAGCAGCAGCCCCAGGATCAGCGCGATCTTGAGGAAGGCGCGCAGCAGCACCATCGACGGATCGCTCAGCCGATCGACGATCGAGCCGAAATTGGCGTAGAACCAGGGCTCGCCATGCCCCAGCATGATGAACACGGCCCAGACGGCCAGCGTCGGCAGCCACACGGCGGAGGCCCATAGGCCGCCGCGGCGCAGGACATGGGCGACGCTGGTGCCCAGCTTCACTTCGCGCCACATCAGCCACAGGCCGAGGAACATCGCCTCGAACACCACCGAATATTTGATCTGCATCGCCACGCCGACGATCAGCATGGCCAGCGTGCCGCGATGGATGCGGCGGCGGTCACCGCTTTCGTCGCTCGGCTTCGGCACGACGAGCAGGAACGCCCAGGCCATCAGCAGATTGTAGAACACCGGCGCCTGGCCGCCCTGGCCATCGGCGAAGTTGATCATGAACAGATAGAGCAGGGCGACGGTCAGCGCGCCGCGCCCCCATCCGGCCTTTTCGGCCAGCCGGGCGATCAGCAGCGCGGTGCCCACCACGGCCGCCAATGCCATGGCCTGGTAGATCCAGATTCCCGCCGGCACGCCGAATGCGGCGGGCAGCAGGTAGATCAGGAACAGGCCGACGGGCTTGCGGTCCCACACGTCGACGAACGGCACCGCGCCGTGCAGCATCTGCTGCGCCGTGACGAAGTAGAACTCCTCGTCGACATGGACGACGGGGTTGCCAAAGGTCAGCGCGCGCACCGCCACGGCGGCGAGCAGCAGGATCGACCAGCGCGGAAGCGCGGCGATCGCTGCGGTGAGGTCGGTCAGGCGAGTCGTCCGGCTCCCCAGCACTTCGGACTTGCTTGCCATCAGGAGCGCTTGGCCCCGGGCGGGAGGTGATGCGGCATCTGCTTTGAAAGGGCCTTGTTGCGTGCGACTGCAGGCGTGCTTAGCGTCCGCGGCGCGCGCTGTCACGAACTCGACATGCACGAGCGGCAAGGCATGCGGCGAAATAGCTTGGGAATGCCTCGAAATGACACTGCGCATCGATCGCCGCTCGCTCATCCTCACCGGCACGCTCGGCCTCGGCGCGCTGGCGATTCCGGGCTTCGCCTTCGCGCAGGCGCTGGCCAGCGGCTTCACCCACTCGGTCGCCAGCGGAGAGCCGGGGCCGGACACGATGCTGCTGTGGACGCGCTACGTCCCCGCCGATCGCGGCGCGGTGAAGGTGAAGGCAGAGGTCTCGAAGACCGAGGATTTCGCGAAGATCGTCTCGGGCGGTGAGCAGATCACCGGCCCGTGGCGCGATCACACCGCCAAGATCACCGTCGAGGGGCTCGAGCCCGGCACCAGCTATTTCTACCGGTTCGTGGCACCCGATGGCAGCTTCTCGCCGGTCGGCCGGACCAAGACGCTGCCCGTCGGCAATGTCGGCAAATACGGCATCGCGATCTTCTCCTGCTCGAACATGCCCTATGGCTATTTCAACGCCTATGGCCATGCCGCGGCGCGGGGCGACATCGATCTGTGGCTGCACCTTGGTGACTATCTCTACGAATATGCCGCCGGCGGCTATGCGCCGGAGAGCGGCCCGGTCGGCGGGCGCGCGCCCGAGCCGGCGGGCGAGATCATCCACCTCGCCGACTATCGCCTGCGCTATGCCAGCTATCGCAGCGATCTGGACCTGCAGGAACTGCACCGGGTCAAGCCGATGCTCGCGCAGATGGACGATCACGAAAGCGCCAACAACAGCCGCGAGATGAGCGCGCAGAACAACCAGCCGGGTGAAGCCGACTGGAACGATCGCCGCGCTGCCGCGATCCAGGCCTACAAGGAATGGATGCCGGTCTCGGAGACGCCCTGGGGCAGCTACGACGTCGGCACCCTCGCCACGCTGTTCCGTACCGAGAGCCGGCTCCTCTATCGCAGCGACGAGCCCGAGCTCGCCCCGCTCTTCGCCTCGGCCGATGCGCAGAAGGCGCTGGTCGCCTTCCGCGACGGCGCGCTGCAGGATCCGGCACGCACCATGCTCGGCACCGAGCAGGAAGCCTGGCTCGGCCATGCGCTCAAGAAGTCGACCCGTTCGGGCCAGAAGTGGCAGCTGGTCAATTTCGGCACGATCATGGGCAAGCAGAACATTCCGGCCCAGGCGATGGACTGGCTCAAGCCCGATGCCTCGGCGCGGACCAGGGATTATGTCCAGGCGGGCGTGATGGCGAGCAAGCTCGGCATCCCCTCGGATCTCGACAATTGGGGCGGCTTCCCGGCGGCACGCGCGCGCTTCCTCAAGTCCGCCCAGGCGGCCGGCGCCAACCTCCTCGTGTTGTGCGGCGACAGCCACAATGCCTGGGCGTTCGACCTGGGCCAGGACGGCAAGCCCGCCGGCGTCGAGTTCGCCGGCCACAGCGTCTCCTCGCCGGGCTATGAGCAGGCGACGGGGGCCGATCCGAAGGTCGTGGCCGCCGCGCTCGTCGCCGCCAGCCCCGAGCTGAAATGGTGCGACACCAGCCGCCGCGGCTACATGGCGCTGACGCTGACGCCGGAAAAGGCGAGCAACGACTGGGTGATGATGGACACGATCACCCAGCGCACGCTCAAGGCGAGCGTGGGGCACACGGCGGTGGTGACGCGCGGCCGGAACGTGATGGGGTAACTCAAATTCCTCCCCCGGCTCGCTGGGGGAGGAATTTGTGTTCAGCCCCGCTCGAGTCCCAGCAGATATTCCTTCGCCGCCAGTCCTCCTGCGAACCCGGTGAGCTTGCCGGTCGATCCGATCACCCGGTGGCACGGCGCGACGATCGAGATCGGGTTGCGGCCATTGGCGGCACCCACCGCGCGCGAGGCCGTGGGGCGCCCCAGCTTCATCGCGATCTCGCCATAGGAACGCGTCTCGCCGAAGGGAATCGCGAGCAGCTCGGCCCAGACCGACTTCTGGAAATCGGTGCCGCGGAAATCGAGCGGCAGGTCGAAGCGGGTCCGCGTCCCGGCGAAATATTCGCGGAGCTGCGCCTCGGTGGCTTCGAGCACCGGGTGCCCGGCATCCTCCTCGACGGCGCCGAGCTTCACTCGGTCGGGCGAGTCATTCTCCCACAGGATCGCGACGAGTCCCTTGTCGCTGGCGACGAGGGTCAGGTCGCCGACGGGCGAGGCGATGGTCTTGGTCGACAGGGTCATGGTTGGTCTCCTTGACCCTGATATGGGCGTGTCGGCTGCCAGCTGCTTCCTGCGCCTTGCGATCAAAGCCAATCTAATTCCTCCCCCAGCTCGTCTGGGGGAGGGGGACCGCTCGCGAAGCGAGTGGTGGAGGGGCGGCGGTGGGACACCGCCGGCTTCGCCGTCGGCCCCTCCACCAGCCTTCGGCTGGTTCCCCTCCCCGAGCAAGCTCGGGGAGGAATTTAAGGTCAGTCGAGCGACTTCGACGCCTGCTCGAACATGTCCTTGCTCAGCCCCGGCGTCGCGACGATCCGCTCGAGCTCGGCGCGCATCTTGGCGGCGCGGCCGGCGTCGAACCGCTTCCAGCGGCCGAGCGGCGGCACGAGCTTGGCGGCGGTCTGCGGGTTCAGGCGGTCGAGCGCGATCAGCTGGTCGGCGACGAAGCGATAGCCGCGGCCGGAGATGTCGTGGAACGCCCGCTGGTTGACGCTGAACGCACCGATCAGCGCCCGGGCGCGGTTCGGATTGGCCAGGGTGAAGTCCGGGTGGTTGGCGAGCGCTTCCACCGCCTGGGCGGTATCCTCGCGCGCCGACAGCGCCTGGGTCTGGAACCATTTGTCGAGCACCAGCGCATTGCCCTGATAGCGCTGATAGAAGGCCGAGAGCGCCGCTTCGCGCCTGTCCGACGTGCCGTTGACCAGGGTGCTCAGCGCGCCCTGGCGATCGGTCATGTTGTCCGCCGCCTCGAACTGGCCGAAGGCGAGCGCCGCCGCATCGTCCGCACCGCTTGCCGCGATATAGCCGAGTGCGACGTTCTTCAGGCGCCGCGCGCCCTTGGCCGCGGGCGAATATTCGAAGCGGTTGGCCTGCGCCCCGTCATAGGCCGCGCGCCATTCGCCCGCGAGTGCCTTGCCCAGCTCCGCACGCAACGCTTCGCGCGCCGCGAAGATCGCGTCCGGATCGACCACCCCCATCTGGTCGCCGATGAAGCTGTCCGAGGGCAGCAGCACCGCCTCGCCGACGAACGCCTTGTCGAGCGCGCTGTCCGCCAGCGTGTTGCGCACCGCCTCGATCACCGCGTCGTGCTGGCCCTTGCCGCTGGTCACCGCGGCGACGAGCGTATCGAGCATCAGCTGCTGCATCGCCTCGTAGCGTGCGAAGGGATCGTCGTCATGCGCCGAGAGGAAGGCGAGGTCCTTCGCCGTGCGGTTGGTCTCGACGATCACCGGCGCAGAGAAGCCGCGGTTGATCGAAAGCACCGGCGTTTCGGACAGGTTCTCGAAGACGATCTCCTGGGCGGCGTCCTTGAGCAGCACCAGTTGCTCGTCGCACATCGGCCGCCCGGTGATCCCGCCGAACAGCTTGACCTTGAGCGGCAGCACCATCGGCTCCTTGACCGGCTGGCCCGGCGTCGCGGGCACGGTCTGGGCGAGCTTCAGGCGCGCGCGCCCGCCTTCCTGGGTCAGGTTGGCCGAGACGCGCGGCGTGCCCGCCTGGCTGTACCAGCGGCGGAACTGGGTGAGATCGACGCCGCCGGCCTCTTCCATGCAGCGCACGAAATCCTCGCAGGTCGCCGCCGTGCCGTCGAACTTGTCGAAATACAGGTCGGTCGCCGCGCGGAACTTCTGCGGACCCAGGATGGTCGACATCATCCGGATCACCTCGGCGCCCTTGTTGTAGATGGTCGCCGTGTAGAAGTTCGAGATCTCGATATATTCGTCCGGGCGCACCGGATGCGCGAGCGGACCGGAGTCCTCCGGGAATTGCGAGGCACGCAGCCCGCGCACATCCTCGATCCGCTTGACCGCCTTGCTGCCCTGGTCGCCCGAGAAGCTCTGGTCGCGGAAGACGGTGAAGCCTTCCTTCAGCGAGAGCTGGAACCAGTCGCGGCAGGTGACGCGATTGCCCGACCAGTTGTGGAAATATTCATGCGCCACCACGGCGGCGATCGCGTCATAGTCGTAATCGGTGGCGGTATCCGGGTCGGCGAGGATGTAGCGGCTGTTGAAGACGTTCAGCCCCTTGTTCTCCATGGCGCCGAAATTGAAGTCGTCCACCGCGACGATGTTGAACACGTCGAGATCATATTCGCGGCCATAGACGCTCTCGTCCCAGGCCATCGACAGCTTCAGCGCGTGCAGCGCGTGATCTGTCTTGGGCAGGTCGCCTTCGCGGACCCAGATGCCGAGGTCGACCTTGCGGCCGGACATCGTGGTGAAATGGCCCTTGTTGGCGACGAGGTCGCCCGCGACCAGCGCGAACAGATAGCTCGGCTTGGGGAAGGGATCGTGCCACTCGGCCCAGTGGCGGCCATCTTCGGCATCGCCCTGCGCAATAGGATCGCCATTGGCGAGCAGCACCGGGAAGCGCGCCTTGTCGCCGGTCATCCGCACCTTGTACTTCGACAGCACGTCCGGGCGATCGGGGAAGAAGGTGATGCGGCGGAAGCCCTCGGCCTCGCACTGGGTGCAGAGCATGCCCGACGAGGCATAGAGACCCTGGAGCTGGGTGTTGCGCTCGGGCGCGATCGTCACGACCGTCTCGATATCGTGCGCAGTGCCGCTCAGCGGGATCACCAGGTCGGGACCGTCCATGGTCCAGCCCTGCGCCTCGACGCCGTCGACCAGCACTGCCTCCGCCGCCAGCCCGTCGCCGTTCAGGACCAGCGCCCGGTCATGCGCGCCGTTCCGCTCGACCTTCAGCACCGCGCGCACCCTGGTCGCAGTGGGATCGAGGTCGAAGTCGAGCGCGATCTCGGGAACAAGCCAGTCCGGCGCGCGATAGTCCTCGCGGCGAATAACTTGCGGGGTTTGCGATGCGATGCGTGCGTCTGCCATGATCCCTCGGATATAGGGGCAAGTATCCCGCTCGCCACCACGAAAATCTGCCCGCTTGCGCCTGCGTCAAGCCGTGCTACCGAAGCGATATACCGAGTTACCCCCGGAGAGGTTCCCCACATGATCCGCACCACCACGCCGCTCGCCCTCGCGCTGATGCTGGCCATGCCCGCTTATGCCCAGACCGCGGCGCCCGCCGCCGCCCCGGCGACGCCCAGCGCCGCCGAGCGCAACGCGATCATCAATGCCGAGCTGCCGGCCGACCAGGCCGCGCTCAAGAGCCATGTGATGTTCCTCGCCTCGGACGCGCTCAAGGGCCGCGAGGCGGGCAGCGACGAGTTCAACATCGCCGCACAATATGTCGCCTCGCAATTCTACGCCGCCGGCCTCAAGCCCGCCGGCGACAATGGCGGCTATCTGCAGAGCGTGCCGCTGATCAGCGCCAAGCTGGACGGCCCGGGCACGCTGTCGCTCACCCGCAAGGGCGGCGCGCCCGTGGCGCTGGAATTCGGCAAGGACTTCGTCTCCTCCGCCAACCCGGAGACGCCCAATTACACCGTCACCGCGCCGGTGGTGTTCGTCGGCTACGGCATCACCGGCCAGGGCCGTGACGATTATAAGGGCGTCAATGTGAAGGGTAAGATCGTCGCCTATTTCAGCGGCGCGCCCGAGAATTTCCCCGGCGAGGTCGCCGCGCACTTCTCCAATCCAGCATCCAAGTCGGAGATCGCGGCGAAGCACGGTGCGGTTGCCACGATCACCCTCGAATCGCCGCGCACCGCCAAGCAGCGTCCTTTCAGCTTCTACGCCAATGCCGTGGCGCGCCCGCGTTTCACCTGGGGCAATCCCAATGGCACCGGCCATATCGCCGCCCCCGGCACGCCCTCGGCCGGCACGATCAGCCTGGTCGGCGCGGAGAAGCTGTTCGCCGGCGCGAAGCAGAAATGGGCCGATATCGCCAAGGCGGCCGAGGCCGACAATGCGGTGTTCAAGGCCGAGGCGCTGCCGGTGACCGTCACCGTCGCCGCCAAGACCGCGCTCACCCCGGTGCAGAGCTACAATGTCGCCGGCATGATCCCCGGCAGCGACCCGACGCTCTCGAAGGAGATCGTCGTCCTTTCCGCCCATCTCGATCACATCGGCGTCGGCCGTCCGGACAAGACCGGTGACACGATCAACAATGGCGCGCTCGACGACGCGGTCGGCATCGCCTCGCTGATCGAGGAGGCCAAGCGCTTCAAGACGGCGGGGACCAAGCCGCGCCGCTCGGTGCTGTTCCTCGCGGTCACCGCCGAGGAGAAGGGCCTGATCGGCTCGGACTATTTCGCCAACAACCCCACCGTGCCGCTGTCGAGCATCGTCGCCGACGTCAATCTCGACATGCCGATCATCACCTACAAGTTCCAGGACGTGGTGGTGTACGGCGCCACCCACTCGACGCTGGGCCCGATCGTCGAGCGCGCCGGCAAGGCGATCGGCGTGCCGCTGTCGGACGATCCGCTGCCCGGCGAGAACATCTTCGTTCGCTCGGATCACTACAACTTCGTGCGCAAGGGCGTGCCCTCGGTCTTCCTGTGGCCGGGTGCCGGCGGCCCGGGCCGCGCGGCGATCGACGACTTCATGAAGAACCACTACCACCAGCCCTCGGACGAGGTCGGCCAGCTGCCGGCGATCGACTGGGAATCGGGCGTGCGCTTCGTCGACGTGAACTACCGGATCGCCCGCGAGATCGCCGATGGCGACCAGCGGCCGGTGTGGAACAAGGGCGATTTCTTCGGCCTCGCCTATGACGGCCCGGGCGCCAAGTAAGATGAAGCGGCACCTGCTTCTCGCCGCGAGCGCGCTGCTCGCGGCCACCCCCGCCTTCGCCCAGGACCTGGGCAAGGACGCGGCGGCGCTCAAGGCGCATGTCCAGTTCCTCGCCTCCGATGCAATGCGGGGGCGCGACACCGGCAGCCCCGAGCTGACCATCGCCGAGCAATATGTCGCGGCGCAGATGCTCGCCGCCGGGCTGAAGCCGGCGGGGGCGAACGGCACCTGGCTCCAGCCGGTGCCGCTGATCGCCTACAAGTCCGCTGATCATGGCGGCCTGGTGCTCACGCGCGGCGGGGTCGCGACGCCGCTCGAATGGGGCAAGGACTATGTCGCCCGCGCGGTGCCGTCGAACCCCAAGGTCGCGGTATCGGGCCCGGTGGTCTTCGCCGGCTATGGCAGCGAGGGCGAGTATAAGGGCCTCAACGTCAAGGGCGCGATCGTCGCGGTGCTGCGCGATTCGCCGCACGACCAGCCCAGCGACGTGCGCGCGCATCTCGCCCAGCCCGATGCCCAGGCGCGCACCGCCGCGGCGCATGGCGCGGCCGGCGTGATCCTGATCGAGGGCAATGCCCGGCATGCGATCTTCCCCTTCGCCGCCAGCGTGCCCTTCGCCCAGACCGAGGGCATGACCTGGCAGGGCGCCGATGCGGGCGTCGCGGCGCCGGCCTTCGCCTATCTTGGCTTCGACGGTGCGGCGAAGCTGTTCGCCGGTTCGAAGATCCAGTGGGAGGCGGTGCTCGCCGCCGACAAGGCGAGCAGGAAGCTGCCGACCGGGGCGCTGGGCGTCACGGTTTCCGGTACCGCCAACACCGCGATCCGCACGCTCACCGCCAACAATGTCGCCGGCGTGCTGCCGGGCACCGACAAGGCGGGCGAGTATGTCGTGATCTCCGCCCATCTCGACCATGTCGGCGTCGGCCGGCCCGATGCGAAGGGTGACACGATCTACAACGGTGCGATGGACAATGCCGTCGGCACCGCGTCGATGCTCGAAGTGGCGAAGCGTTTCCAGGCATCGGGCAAGGCGCCGCGCCGCTCGATCCTGTTCGTCGCGGTGACGGCGGAGGAGAAGGGGCTGGTCGGTTCCGAATATTTCGCCGCCAACCCGACCGTGCCCAAGGGATCGATCGTCGCCGACGTCAATCTCGACATGCCGATCCTCACCTACAACTTCATCGACCTGGTCGCCTTCGGCGCCGATCGCAGCACGCTCGGCAAGCTGGTCGAGCAGGCGGCTGCGGCCGAAGGGGTGAAGCTCGTGCCCGATCCCACGCCGGAGGAAGCGTCGTTCGTCCGCTCGGATCACTACAGCTTCGTCAAGGCGGGCATCCCCGCGGTCTCGCTCGACATCGGGCCGGGCGGCGAGGGTGCCGCGGCGTCGAAGGAGTTCCTCGACAAGCACTACCACCAGCCCTCGGACGAGGTCGGCCTGATCGACTGGAAGCAGGGGCTGCGCTTCGTCGGCCTCAACTATGCCATCGCCCGCGCCGTCGCCGATGCCGAGGACAAGCCGGTGTGGAACAAGGGCGATTTCTTCGGCACGCTCTACAAGGGGCCAATGGCAAAGTGACCTTTCTGGACCGCTTCCTCCTCGCCGCCACGGCGCTGCTCGCCGCGCCGCTCGCCCAGGCCCAGACGGCGGCACCGGCCGCGCAGCTTCCGCCCGAACAGGCGGCGCTGAAGAGCCATGTCCAGTTCCTCGCCTCCGATGCGATGCGCGGGCGCGAGGCGGGGACGCGCGACTATGACGTGGCGGCCGAATATGTCGCGGCGCAGATGCTCGCGATCGGGCTGCAGCCGGGCGTGGCGGGAAGCTGGTTCCAGCCGTTCAAGCTGGTCGCCTACAAGCCGGCCGAGAAGGCCAAGTGGAGCCTGGTGCGCGGCGGCAGCGAGATCCCGCTCCAGTTCGGCATCGATTTCGTCAACACGCCCGCGCCCGCCACGCCCGATTTCAAGGCCGAGGGCGGGATCGTCTTCGTCGGCTATGGCCTGGTCTATCCCGAGGGCAAGCGCGACGACTATAAGGGGCTCGACGTGCGCGGCAAGATCGTCGCGGTCCTGCCCGGCGTGCCCAAGGGCCTGCCCGACGCGGTCGAGGCGCATTTCAGCGACGACGAGCAGAAGGCGGCGATCGCGCAGAAGAAGGGCGCGGTCGCGGTGATCGTGCTGGAATCGCTCGCCCAGCGCGAGCAGTTCCCGTTCGAGGCGATCGTCCCCTATTACGATTATGAGCGTACCACCTGGGCCCGCCCCGACGGCACCGCCTTCGCCACCGCGGCCGGTGCCCCGCCGGTCGGCTATGTCGGCCCGGTCGGCGCCGAGAAGCTGTTCCAGGGCGCGAAGATCAAGTGGCAGGACGTGCTCGCCGCCCAGCGCAAGGCCACCAAGATCCCCACCGGCGTGCTGCCCGGCATCCTCAAGGTGGCGAGCAAGACGCGGCTGGTCACCCAGTCGACGCGCAACGTGGTCGGGCTGATCCCGGGCAGCGATCCCACGCTCAAGGCCGACTATGTCGTCCTCTCCGCCCATCTCGACCATGTCGGCGTGGGCGATCCGGTGAATGGCGACCGCATCTACAACGGCGCGATGGACAATGCGATCGGCGTCTCGACGATGCTCGAGGTCGCCCGCAAGTTCATCGCCTCGGGCGAGAAGCCGAAGCGCTCGATGCTGTTCATCGCGCTGGCGGCGGAGGAGAAGGGGCTGCTCGGCTCGGATTACTTCGCCCATTATCCGCCGGTGCCCAAGGACAAGCTGGTCGCCGACGTCAACATGGACATGCCGATCCTCACCTATCCGCTGGTCGACGTGGTCGCGCTGGGCGGCGAGCGCTCCAGCCTCGGCCCGGTGATCGAGGCGGCAGCGGCGACCGAGGGGCTGAAGGTCGTCCCCGATCCGAGCCCCGAGGAGATGTTCTTCGTCCGCTCGGATCACTACAGCTTCGTCAAGTCGGGCGTGCCGGCGGTGTCGCTCGATACCGGCCCCGGCGGCCAGGGTGCCGAGGCGCAGAAGAAGTTCCTCGCCGAGAATTACCACAAGCCCTCGGACCAGATCGACCTGCCGTTCGACTGGAACTCGGCGGCGAAGTACATGCGGCTGAACTATGCCATCGCCCGCACCCTCACCGACGCCCCGGAGCGCCCGCGCTGGAACAAGGGCGACTTCTTCGGGGTGCAGTTCGGGGGCTATGGGGCGGAGTGAGCGCCCAATTCCTCCCCCAGCTTGCCGGGGGAGGGGGACCGCCGGCGAAGCCGGTGGTGGAGGGGCCGCCGCAACGCGGCGGTACCCGCCGCGCGCCTCCACCATCGTTGCGCGATGGTCCCCCTTTCCGAGACAAGCTCGGGGAGGATTTTAGCGGATGCGCCTCCTGATCTTCGGCCCAGGCTACACCGCCACCCGCCTGATCGCCCGCCTCACCGGCCAGGCGGAGATCTCCACCGTCACCCGAGAAACCTTCGCCGACCGCGCGCATGACATCGTCCGCGCCACCCACATCCTCTCCACCGTCCCGCCCGGTGACGACGACCCCGTCCTCGCCGCCTATGGCCGGGACATCGCCGCCTCGGGCGCCTGGATCGGCTATCTCTCCTCGACCGGAATCTATGGCGATGTTGCCGGCGCCTGGGTCGATGAGCGTGCGCTCACCGGCACCGGCCGCCGCACTGCCCGGGCGCAGGCCGACGCCGCCTGGCTCGCCTTGCCCAATGCGCGCGTCTTCCGCCTGCCCGGCATCTACGGCCCTGGTCGCTCCCCGCTCGACCGCATCCGCGCCGGCGCGGCCGCGCGCATCGACGTGCCGGGGCAGGTGTTCAGCCGCGTGCATGTCGACGATATCGCCAGCGGCGTGATCGCGGGGTTCGACGGCCCGCCCGGCGCCTATAACCTTGCCGACGACCTGCCCGCCCCGCAGAGCGAGGTCATTGCCTATGGCTGCGCGCTGCTCGGCCTCCCGGTGCCCTCGCTGGTGCCGCTGGAGCAGGCGAAGCTCAGCCCCCAGGCCCGCGCCTTCTATGCGGAGAACCGCCGCGTCGCGAACGGCAAGGCGAAGCGCGTGCTGGGCTGGGCGCCGCGCTACCCGGATTACCGGTTCGGCCTGCGCGCCCTCAGCGCCACCACGAGTCCCGCCACCACCAGCACCGCGCCGCCCGCCGCCAGCCACGACCAGCGATAGCCCTCGAACACCGTGGAGAAGACCATCGCGATCACCGGGATCAGCACGCTGGTATAGGCCGCCTTGGCCGGGCCGATAGTGCGGATCAGCTTGAAATAGATGCTGAAGGTCAGCGCCGATCCGAGCACGCCCAGATAGAGGATGCCGAGGCCATAGCTCGGCCGCGGATCGAACACCGGCGCGCCGACCGTCGCATAGGCGAAGGCCGCATCGATCGCGGCGCCGCTCAGCATCGCCCAGCCGAGCGCAGTCGCCATCGGATAGGCCTTGGCGGTGCTGGTCGCCTGCATGACATTGGCGGTGGAGGCCGACATCACGCCCAGCATCGCAATGCCGATGCCGAGCATCGCGGCATGCGGCCCGACCGGGCTAAGCCGCGCCTCGTGGACGAACAGCAGCGCCACGCCGGCCATCGCGATCGCCGAGCCGATCAGCAGCTGCCGCCCCATCCTCTGGCCGAGGAAGATCCGCGCCAGCACCGCATTGGGCACCAGCAGCAGCGCATAGACCACCGCCACCACGCCCGAGGTGATGTGCTGCTCCGCGCGGTAGACGAAGTTGAAGTTGAACACGAACTGGGCGAGCCCGAGCAGCACCGCGAACCGCCAGCCGCGCGCATCGAGCCGCAGGCCGTCGCCGCGCAACAGCGCCCAGGCGAGCATCGTCACCCCCGCCACGGTGAAGCGATAGGTCACCGACCAGCTCGGCGGCACCACCGACAGCTGGTCGCGAATCACGATCCAGGTCGATCCCCAGATCAGCGTGACGATCGCGAAGGGGATCAGGACCGAAAGGCGGGTGGACTGGGGAGCGGGCTCAGACATCAGTTCCTCCCCCGGAGGGGGAGGGGGACCATGCGCAGCATGGTGGAGGGGGCCTGCCTCACACGATGCCGCCTGCGGCTTTCCCTCTCCACCACGACGCTGCGCGTCGCGGTCCCCCTCTCCCTCCGGGAGAGGATCTGGAAGACCATCCTCACAGCGCCGCGATCGCGTCGGCCAGCGGGCGGATCGCGTCCTCGCTCTGGTCCCAGCTGATCACTAGCCGCGCCTCGCCGACGCCCCAGTCGTAGAAGTCGAAGCCCAATGCCCGCAGGCTCGCGGCTTCCGCGGCGCTGACCTTGAGGAACACCTCATTGGCCTGCACCGGATGCACCAGCCGGTCCCCCGCCGCCCGGGCGAGCAGTGCCGCCCCGGCATTGGCCACGCGACCGTTGCGCAGCCACAGGTCATCCTCGAGCAGCGCCAGCACTTGCGCCGCCAGATAGCGCCCCTTGGAGAACAGCAGCCCGGCGCGCTTGCGGCGATAGAGCGTCGCGTCCGCCAGCTCGGTCCTGAAGAACACCAGCATCTCGGCGCTCATCCCGCCATTCTTGACGAAGCCGAAGCTCAGCGCGTCCACGCCCGCGCGCCAGGTCACGTCGCCCGGATGGCAGCCGAGATGCGCGACGGCATTGGCGAAGCGTGCGCCGTCCATGTGCAGCCCGAGCTTGCGTTCCTTCGCCAGCGCGCCGATCGCCGCGACTTCGTCGGGCGTATAGGCCAGGCCGTATTCGGTGGCGTTGGTGATCGAGATCGCGTGCGGTTGCACCTGGTGGACGTCCGGCCGGATCGGGTCGATCACCGCGCGGATCGCGTCGGGGGTCAGCTTCGAGCCTTCGCCGTCGCCGACCAGCAGCTTGGCGCCGTGCGTGTAGAATTCGGGTGCGCCGCATTCGTCGACATTGATGTGCGCGTCGCGGTGGCAGACCACCCCGCCATAAGGCGGGCAGAGCGCCGCGAGCGCGAGGCTGTTCGCCGCCGTGCCGGTCGGCACCCACAGCGCCCGCACCTCGGTTCCGAACAGATCGGAGAAGGCGCCGTCGAGCGACTTCGACCATTGGTCCCCGTCATAGGCCGTGTCGACCTGGTTCACCTTGCCGAGCGCGGCGAAGACCTCGGGGCAGACGGCGGCGGCGTTGTCGGAGAAGAAGCGCATGGCCGGTCCATGCGGGGGGTGTTCCGCGGCGTCAACCAAATCCTCCCCCGGAGGGGGAGGGGGACCAGCGAAGCTGGTGGAGGGGGGGGTGCCGCAGGCGATGCCGCTTGTGGCGTTCCCTCTCCACCACGCCCTTTGGGCGCGGTCCCCCTCTCCCTCCGGGAGAGGATTTGGGAAAGCAACTACCGCTCCTCGCCCCGCCGATCGTCCGGCCGGAAGCGATCGCCCGGTGGCGGCCCGTCCGGCCCCTGGTCGCGGCGCGGGCGGCGATCGATCGGGCGGGCGTCGATCGGCGCTTCGCCCTGCTCGTCGGGATCGACGCCCTGCGGCACCACTTCCGTCTGGATGCCGCTGCCCTGGATGAACTCGCCCACGCCGTTCAGCACGTCGTCCAGCGTCACGTCATTGCCGTCGGGCTCCACCGTCGGCTCGGGCGGCGGGATGCGCAGGTCGAGCGCCCGGGTCATGAAATCGCGCCACACCCGTGCCGGCAGACCGCTGCCCGACAGGCCGGGGTTCGGCGAATTGTCGTCATTGCCCAGCCACACGCCGCAGACGATCCCGCCCGCATAGCCGATGAACAGCGCGTCGCGCGCGTCTTGGGTGGTGCCGGTCTTGCCATAGGTCGGGATCGGCAGGTTCGCGCCGCGCCCGGTGCCTTGTTCCACCACCGTGCCGAGCAGGCTGCGCAGATCGTCGAGCTGGCGCCCGTTGAACCGGGTCGGCCCGCCCAGCCGCTTGGCCAGCCAGTCGCTGTCCGCCTCGTCCTCGCTCAACCCCTGTGGCCGCACCGGATAGGTGCCGTTGGCGACCGAGGCATAGGCGGCGGTCAGCTCGAGCAGCGAGACGGTCGAGGTGCCGAGCGCGATCGAGGCATCGTCGCCGATCGGGGTGGAGATGCCCAGGTCGCGCGCCGCCTGGGTCACCGCGCGCACGCCGAACTTCTGGGTCAGCCGCGCCGCGACCACGTTGGACGAGCGGGCGAAGGCGCGGCGCAGGGTGATCTGGCCGGCATAGTCGCCATGCGAATTCTCGGGCTTCCACTCGCCGATCTGGACGGGGGAGTCGTCGACGATGCTGTCCGGCTCCATCCCGCCGCGCAGCGCAGCGAGGTAGACGAACAGCTTGAAGGTCGATCCCGGCTGGCGGCGCGCCTGAGTGGCGCGGTTGAACGGGCTCTCGCCGTAATTCCTGCCGCCGACCATCGCGATCACCCGGCCGTCCGGACGCATCGCCACGATCGCGATCTGCGACTTCTTCAGCCCCGCGCCGCGCACCGCGCGCTCGGCCGCCTGCTGCGCGCTCAGCTCGAGCGTGGTCTGCACGGTCTGCTCCGTGCCGACGCCGCCCGCCCGGTCGCGCGCCTGGGGCAGCACCCAGTCGGCGAAATAGGTGCCGTTGGGCAGGTCGTCCTCGGACTTGGTGACGTTGAGCACCGCCGGGCGCACGCTCTGCCCGCGCGCCTTGGTGATCAGCCCCGCATCGACCATCGACGCGATCACCAGCTTCTGCCGCTCGCGTGCCCCTTTGAGGTTGCCGGTCGGTGCCAGCCGCGACGGCGCCTGCACCAGCCCCGCCAACAGCGTCGCCTGGCTCAAGGTCAGCGCCTCGGGCTCGACGCTGAAATAGTGCCGCGCGGCGGCGCGCAGCCCGTACACATTGTCGCCGAAATAGACGTTGGAGAGGTAGCGCGAGAGGATCTCGTCCTTGCTCAGCCAGGCCTCCAGCCAGAAGGCGATCAGCACTTCCTGCGCCTTGCGCCCGAAGGTGCGCTGCGAGTTGAGGAAGGCGTTCTTGGCGAGCTGCTGGGTGATCGTGCTGCCGCCCTGCGATCCGCCCTCGCTCGTCACATTATGGACGAAGGCGCGCAGGATGCCGCGCGGATCGACGCCCCAATGGCTGTAGAAGCGGCGGTCTTCGATGCCAACGAACGCGTCGCGGACATGCTCGGGCAGTTTGCTCGCATCGACCGGGGCGGCGATCACCGCGCCGCGCCGCGCGATCGGCTTGCCCTCGGCCGAGAGGAGCGTGATCGATGGCGGCGCCGGCGGCTGGAGCGACTTGGACAGCGGTGCGGTCAGCGCGAGCCAGGCGACCGCGATGAAGAACAGGATCAGGAAGCCCGCGACGATCCAGCTCGCCCAGCGCAGCCAGTTCCGCTTCTTGACCACCACCGGCAAATTGGTGGTGTAGCCGCCCGCCGGCAGCGGCTCGGCATGGCCGGGCTGGATCGGCGGCGGGGGAGGCGGGGGCGGCGGTGCGGCCCGGCGCCAGCGTGCGCCCTGGTCCTCGGGCGCGGGCATGCCGCCCGAAAGCTCAAGCGGCGGCTCGGGTTTCTGCGGCGTCACGCGTTTGATCGCCTCGCCCAGCCCCGCGCCGATCCTGTCGATCGACGGCGGTCGCCAGTTGCGCGGCTCGGGCTTCGGCGCGGGCGCCGGGCCCGGCGACGGCTCGAACCCGTCGCCCGACCGGCGCAGCGGAAAGCGGACGTTCCTCGGATCGCTGCCCTCAGCCATCAATCTTCGATTCTGCCGCTCGCATGGCGCCCTTTTAACCCAGCATCTGTATTACTACAATAATACAGTTGATTACGGCACCGGCACAAAGGCAAGATGCTGATAATCATAGCTGAAGTCGGCCAGCGGCGAGAGCGCCTCCATGGTCACGCCCGTGATCTTGCCGTCCTTGACCTGGAAGCGGACGATCGCGTCCTCGCCGGCATCTTTGGCGAAGCGGGTGCGGAAAGTGTCGGGTCCCCAGGGCTCGAGCACGCTCTTGAACACCGGGGTCGGGGTGAAGTCGATCCACAGCTTGCCGCCCTTGGTCGTCACCACGACATCGCCGTACCAGGGGTCGCGGTAGCGCCCGGCATAGCCCGCCAGCGGCAGCGAGGGCCCGCCGGCCGGCGCCTTGTCCACGCCGCCCTCGACGCTCGCCAGTGCCTCGTCCTGCGCCGCCTTCTGCCGGCTGCGGTAGCTCGCCACCCAGTCGAATGCCGGCGCGTCGATCAGCCGGTCGAGGATCGCGTTGCGGATCGCGGCCGAGACGCCTTCCTCGACATTGCTCAGCACCGATACGCCGATCCCGCGCGACGGCAGCAGCCCGGTATAGGTCACCTGGCCGGAGAGCCCGCCGCTGTGCTGGATCATCCGCATGCCGCGATAATCCTGGACGAACCAGCCGAGCGCATAGGCGGCGAGCACCGGGCGCGCGGGGTTCTCGGGCGTCGGGCCGTCGCTGGACGAAGTGATCGTCTGCGGCTTCCACATCTCCTTGGCCTGGGCGGTCGACCAGAGTTGCTTGCCGTCGGGCAGCTTGCCCTGCGCCAGCTGCACCTGGATCCACTTCGCCATGTCGCTGATGCTGGCGTTGATACCGCCGGCGGCGTCGACCATCTTGCCTTCGTCGGGCTGGATCACTTCCTGCTTGCCGATCCCGCGCACCGGCGGTCCCAGGCGGGCATGGCGCCCGGCAACATTGTCGGTCTTCAGCGACGTGCGCGATCCGACTGCGTCCGCCATGCCGAGCGGCGCGAAGATCCGCGTCTCGACGAACTTGTCCCAAGGCGTGCCGCTGACCCGCTCGATCAGCAGCCCGGCGACGATGTAGAGGATGTTGTCATAGTCATAGCCCGCCCGGAAGCCGCGCGCGGGCTTCAGATAGGGCAGCGCCTTGAGCGCATCGGCGGCGACGTGCAGGCCGGCAGGGAAGAACATCAGGTCGCCGGCGCCCAGGGGAAGTCCGGAACGGTGCACCAGCAGGTCGCGCACCGTCATCATCTGGGTGACTGCGGGATCGGACATGCGGAACTCGGGCAAATGCTTGATGACCGGGTCTTCCCAGCCGAGCTTGCCTTCGTCGATGAGCAGCGCCAGCGCGGCGGCGGTGAATGCCTTGGAGTGCGAGGCGATGCCGAAGCGGGTGTGCGCGTCCACCGGCGCGGGCTTGCCGAGCGTGCGGACGCCGTACCCCTTGGTGAAGGCGGGCAGGCCCGGCCGCACGATCGCCACCGCGACGCCCGGCGTCTCGAACGCGGTGAGGAAGGGCTGGACGATCGCATCGATCGCCGCTTCGTCGAGCGCCGCGGCGAAGGCGAGCCGCGGGAATGCCAGCGCGCTCGCGCCGCCCAGCGACAGGGCCAGCGCCGTGCGCCGGTCGATGGTGAAACCGCTCATGCCTATATCCCCCGGAACAGGTCGTTACCGGGCAATGCTAGCAGATCAGGAGAGCAGCTCCACATCCCAGTAGAGCCAGTCGCGCCAGGTATCGTGGAGGTAGTTGGGGGGATAGCGCCGGCCATGCTCCTGGAGCTGCCAGCTGGTCGGCCGTATCGGCTGGAGATAGAGGGGCATCGCGGCCTGTTGGGGCGTTCGCCCGCCCTTCTTGAGGTTGCAGGGCGCGCAGGCAGTGGCGACATTTTCCCAGGTGGTGCGCCCGCCCTGGGCGCGGGGAATGACATGGTCGAAGGTGAGGTCGCGGTGGCTGCCGCAATATTGGCAGGCGAACTTGTCGCGAAGGAAGAGATTGAACCGGGTGAAGGCGGGAAACTGCGAAGGTCTCACATATTGTTTGAGCGCGATGACCGAAGGAAGCTTCAGCCTCGCGCTGGGACTTCGCACCTCGCGTTCGTAATAGGAGACGACGTCCACCCTATCGAGGAACAGCGCCTTGACCGCCGTCTGCCAGGGCCAGATGCTCAGCGGATAATAGCTCAGGGGCGTATAATCGGCATTGAGCACAAGGGCAGGGCAGCTGTCCGGATGGCGGATCAGATCGGGATGATACATGCGCTCCCTCGCCCGTTACGTGGTGGCACGCATCTCGCCGAGAAGCGTGACGCGGTGATGACAGCATATGCCGCGACTCGTGGTCAAGGGCCGGTTTGATGGTTATCCACACCCGATTCGCACCGAGCCCCACGGGCCGCCTGCACCTGGGGCATGCCTGGTCGGCGATCCAGGCGCACGACTATGCGCGGGCGCATGGCGGCAGCTTCACCCTGCGCATCGAGGACATCGACGGCACCCGCTCGCGCCCCGAACATGTCGCGGCGATCCTGCGCGATCTCGAATGGCTCGGGCTGGCCTGGGACGGGGAGGTGACCTTCCAGTCGCAGCGCCTGTATCTGTACGACGAAGCGCTCGAACGGCTGCGCGCCATGGGCCTGCTCTACCCCTGCTTCTGCACCCGCGCCGACATCGCCGCGAGCCTCACCGCCCCGCACGGCCCGGAAGGCGCGCTCTATCCGGGCACCTGCCGGGGGCTGGAGGCGCCGGACCTGAGCAAGCCGCATTGCTGGCGGCTGGACATGGGGAAGGCTATCCAGTTCCTCCCCCGCAGGGGGAGGGGAACCGCCGCCGAAGGCGGTGGTGGAGGGGGTCTGCCCCAAGCCACATCGCCTGCGGCTCTCCCCCTCCACCAGCCTGCGGCTGGTCCCCCTCCCCCTGCGGGGGAGGATCTCTGGTGGCACGACGCCTTTGCCGGCCGCATCCTCGCCGATCCCGCCTCCGCCGGCGACGTCGTCCTCGCCCGCAAGGACGCGCCGGCCAGCTACCACCTCGCCGTCACCGTCGACGACGCGGCGCAGGGCATCACCCATGTCGTGCGCGGGGTGGACCTGTTCGCCGCCACCCATGTCCACCGGCTGCTCCAGGCGCTGCTCGGACTGCCCACCCCGGAGTACCGCCACCACCCGCTGCTGATGGGTCCCGACGGCACCCGCCTCGCCAAGCGCCACGGCGCGCCCAGCCTCGAGGCGATGCGGCTGGTGGGGGAGGACGGCCGCGCGCTGGCGGACCAGTTGCGCGCCGGACAACTGCCGGTTGGCATCGCCGCGGCACAGGCGTAAGCTCCGCCCATGATCTTCCTGGCCTTCCTCCTGCTCGCGGCGATGTTCGCCACCCTGTTCGTCCTCATCAAGGGGCTGGTGAACATGGCGCAGACGACCAGCCAGGACCTGGAGGGCACCGGCGACGGCCCGAGCCCGCGCGCGCTCAAGTCGCAGAAGCTGATGCAGCAGCGCATCCTGTTCCAGGCGATCGCGATTGCGGTGATCGCGCTGATCCTGATCATGATGTCGGCCAAGGGCTGACGCGTCGGGCCGCCCGGCCCCTTTCCAAGTTCCAAGGTTGCCGCGATGACTCTCCAGACCTGGTGGCTGTTCGTCATGGCCGTGTTCCTGCTTTCGGGAACGCCCGGCCCCAACATGCTCCACATCCTCCAGCGCAGCGTCGATTTCGGCGTGCAGCGCACGGTGGCGGCGATGGCCGGCTGCCTGGCCGGGCTGGTGACGATCCTTGCCGCCTCCGCCGCCGGCCTCACCGCACTGCTGCTCGCCATCCCGGGCGCGTTCGAAGTGCTGCGCTGGCTCGGCACCGCCTATCTGGTCTGGCTCGGCATCAAGGCCTGGCGCGCCGACCCGACCCCGCTCGACGTGACCGACGATGCCGCGCTCGCCGACCGCCGCCTCACGCCCGCCCAGCTTTTCCGCGGCGGTTTCGCGATCAGCATCTCCAATCCCAAGGCTTTGCTCTTCGCCGCTGCCTTCTTCCCCCAGTTCGTCAGCGCCGCCGCGCCCAAGCCGCCGCAGTTCGCGATCCTGGTGCTCACCTTCGCGGTGGTCGAGTGCTTCTGGTACGGCGTCTATGCGCTGGGCGGCCGCGGCCTCGCCCGCCATCTCGCGCGGCCGGCGCTCAAGAAATGGTTCAACCGGATGACGGGGACGATCTTCATCGGTTTCGGGCTGTTGTTGCTCCGTTCGAAACACGCCTGAGCGCCGCGCGCTCTATAATTCAGGGGTAACCAGCAGGATGCCCCATGACCTTCGGAACCTTCATCGCGCCCGACGATACGCTCCACGACGTGGCGGATCCCGCTGCGGCGCTCGGCATCCCGATGATCTCGGGCTACCAGACCAAGCGCCTGATGGACGAGTTCCGCGGGCAGAACCGCATCTTCGATCGCATCGCCGAACGGGTCTGCGCGCTCAGCCTTTCCTATGAGGACCAGTGCTCGCCGCAATATTATCACGACATCGTCCGCACCCTGCGCGACTATAACGGCCAGTTCGACCGTGTCGTCGAAGTCGGCGTCTTCATGGGCGGCGCCACCGCCTACCTTGGCGGCTGCGTCGAGCCGTTCGACTTCGATCTCGACCTGGTCGACGTCTCCGCCGAATATCTGCGCTTCGCCTATGAGCGCACCCGCCGCACCTTCCCCGAAGCGGCCCGGCGCATGCGCATCTTCCATGGCGACGTGCCCAGCTATGTCCGCCACGTGATGCTCGAAGAGCGCGGCCGCCGCACCATCGTCCATCACGACGGCGACCATAATTTCACCCAGGTGGTGAAGGACCTCGCGGCGCTGTCCTTCGTGCGCGACGATCTGGTCGCGCTGATCGCGCAGGACACGCATCTGCGCGGCACGCCCGAGTTCATGAACTTCGTCGACATGGCGCTCTACGCGGTGTTCGGTACCGACCTGAACTATAGCGGGATCGGCAGCGCCTATCACGGCGATACCCAGATGACCCAGCCCAACTGCTATCAGGGCAATTATTTCATGCCCGGCGTGGTCGAGGGCGTGGTGGTGCCGATGGCGACCAACCAGTTCCTCTATCCGCACCGGCTGCTCGGCCCCGAGCATTTCCTGCCCCCGGCCCGCGGCGACATCGCCGAAGCGGCGTGACCTGAAAATCCTCCCCGGAACGGGGAGGGGGACCATCGCGCAGCGATGGTGGAGGGGGCCCGCCCTCATTGGAATCGGCCCGCGGATCGCGGGCCCCCTCCACCACGCCGCTCCGCGTCGCGGTTCCCCTCCCCGTTCCGGGGAGGAATTGAGTACGGCACGCCGAGGGCGTAGACCCGCGCCCATGGTCAAGCTCAACAAGATCTACACCCGCACCGGCGACGATGGCACCACCGGGCTGGTCGATGGTTCGCGCGTCTCCAAGGCCGATGCGCGGATGGCGGCGATCGGCGATGCCGACGAGGCGAATTGCGCGATCGGCGTCGCCCGCGCCACGCTCGGCCATCACGCGTTCGGCGGCATGCTCGCGCACATCCAGAACGACCTGTTCGATCTCGGCGCCGATCTCGCCACGCCGGAGGGGATCGAGGGTGCGCTGCGCATCACCCCCGGCCAGGTCGCCTGGCTCGAGGAGCGGATCGACCATATCAACTCGGCCCTCGCGCCGCTGACCAGCTTCGTGCTGCCCGCCGGCGCCCCCGGCGCGCCCGAGCTCCACCTCGCCCGCGCCGTCACCCGCCGCGCCGAACGCGCCGCGGTCGCCGCCCGCGCCGGTGCCCAGCCGCTCGCCTATCTCAACCGCCTGTCCGACCTGCTGTTCGTCGCTGCCCGGGCGGTGAACCAGAGCGAGGCCGGGGACGTGCTCTGGATACCCGGCGCGTCGCGCTGACCGATACCTTGGCATAGCTTCCCGGCCCGGCACTGCCGGCTATCGGCCAGGCGTGAACAAAAGCCAGCGACGTAACGTTCTGATGGGGTACCAGGGGCTTTCCGCGACCCTATATCTCCCCCGGTTGACCGGCGCACCCGGCCGCGCTAGGAGAACATAATGCGAACGGAAACGGGATCCGCTCCGGCCTCCGGCGCCCTTGGCGCGAAGTTCCTCCGCACCCGCGCACTGAGCGAGGCGCTGGTCCGCCCGCTCTCCGATGCCGATGCCACGATCCAGTCGATGGACGATGCCTCGCCGGCCAAATGGCACCTCGCCCACACGACCTGGTTCTTCGAGACCTTCGTGCTGCGCGATCATGTCCCCGGCTATGTGCTGCACGACGATCGCTGGCCCTTCCTGTTCAACAGCTATTACGAGGCGGAAGGCCAGCGCCACGCGCGCCCGCGTCGCGGCATGCTCTCGCGGCCCAGCCTGGCCGAAGTGCTGGCCTACCGCGCCCATGTCGATGCCGCGCTGATCGATGCGCTGCCCGATCTGCCCGAGGCGGCCCGGGCCTTGGTCCTGCTCGGCTGCAATCACGAGGAGCAGCACCAGGAGCTGCTCCTCACCGACATCCTCCATCATTTCTCGGTCAACCCGCTTGAGCCCGCCGTCTGGCAAGGTGCGCCCAAGGTCCCCGTGGCGATGCCCGGCCCGATCGGCTGGATCGAGGGGCAGGCCGGCCTCGTGCAGGCGGGGATCGATTCAAGCGATTCAACATTTTCGTTCGACTGCGAGGGGCCGCGCCACCAGGCGCTGCTCACCCCGCATGCCATCGCCGATCGCACGGTGACCAACGGCGAATGGGCCGCGTTCATCGCCGATGGCGGCTATCGCGACCCGCGCCACTGGCTGTCGGACGGCTGGGCCTGGGTGAAGGCCGAGGGGATCGAGGCGCCGCTCTACTGGCGTCGTGACGGCGATGTCTGGACCCGCTTCGGGCTCGATGGCCGCCGTCCGGTCGACCCTGCCGCGCCGGTCACCCATGTCAGCTTCTTCGAGGCCGATGCCTATGCCAGCTGGGCCGGCGCGCGCCTGCCCAGCGAGTTCGAATGGGAAGCCGCGGCTGCGGCGTTCGATCCGGAAGGCGGCAACCAGCTCGACGCCGCCGGCCCTATCGAGCCGCGCCCGTCGGCGGGCGGTCCCGCTTTCTTCGGCGATGTCTGGGAATGGACCGGCAGCGCCTTCCGGCCCTATCCCGGCTTCCGGCCGGTCGAGGGGGCGGTCGGCGAGTATAATGGCAAGTTCATGAGCGGGCAGTTCGTGCTGCGCGGATCGTCCTGCGCCACGCCGCGCGGCCATTCGCGGCCCTCGTACCGCAACTTCTTCTACCCCCATCAGCGCTGGCAGTTCACCGGCGTCAGATTGGCGAAGGACCTGTGACTTTTCTTTGCCGTCACCCCCGCGAAAGCGGGGGCCCATCTCCTGCCCGTGCAGCAGGCGGAACCCGTCGGAGATGGGTTCCCGCTTTCGCGGGAATGACGAAAGCGACTGGATCATGCTGAAACAGGAACTTGAAGACGGCCAGGCCAGCCTGGCCGATCCGCACTTCCGTGCCGATGTGCTGAGCGGGCTCGAGGCGCGGCCGCGCGCCATCCCGGCGCGCTGGTTCTACGATCGCCGCGGGTCGGAGCTGTTCGAGGAGATCACCCAGCTCCCCGAATATTACCCCACTCGCACCGAGACCGAGCTGCTCCGCAAGACCGGCCCCGAGCTCGGCGCGCTGGCGGCGCGGGGCGCCGCAGTGGTCGAGTTCGGCTCCGGCTCCTCAGTCAAGACGCCCTTGCTGCTGCGCGCCATCGATCCCGCTGCCTATGTGCCGATCGACATTTCGGGCGATTTCCTCCGTCAGTCCGCCGCGCAGCTCGGCCAGGCCTTTCCCGGTCTGCCGGTCTATCCGGTCGAGGCCAATTTCCTCCGTCCGGTGCCGCTGCCCGAGCAGGTGGGCGGCATGCCCAAGCTCGGCTTCTTCCCGGGCTCGACGATCGGCAACATGCAGGCCTGGCACGCCGTCAACCTGCTGCGTGCGATGCGCGAGTGGCTCGGCGACGGCGCGCGGCTGCTGATCGGCATGGACCGGATCAAGTCGCCCGAGGTTCTGGTGCCCGCCTATGACGATGCCCAGGGCGTCACCGCGGCATTCAATCTCAACCTGCTCGAGCGGATCAACCGCGAGCTGGAAGGCACGATCCCGGTCGAGGCCTTCCGCCATGTAGCCTTGTGGAACGACGATGCCGCGCGGATCGAGATGCATCTCGAGGCGGTGCGCGACATGGAATTCACCGTTGATGGCCGGCCGTTCGCAATGGCGGCGGGCGAGACGATCCACACCGAGAACAGCCACAAATATGGCCGCAACGGCGCCCGCCAGCTGCTGCGCGCCGGCGGCTGGACACCGATCCGCGAATGGACCGATCCGAACGACTGGTTTGCCCTGATCCTCTGCGAAGCCCAGCCGATAAGGCTGGCGCCTTAGCTTTCTAGATCCTCCCCCGGAGGGGGAGGGGGACCAGCGAAGCTGGTGGAGGGGGCTTGCCGCGCGCGACATCGCCTGTGGCGTTCCCTCTCCACCACGACGCTTCGCGTCGTGGTCCCCCTCTCCCTCCGGGAGAGGATTTAAGGAAGCTCAATTCAGCCCGCGCCGCCCATCCAGCGAGCGCCCGAACGCAACGAACAGGTAGATCAGCGCCGGCACCAGCACGATGCTCAGCACCACCTTGCTCAGCATCTGGCCGACCAGCAGCTCGCCGATCGGGAACACGCCGTAGAAGGCGACGCTGACGAAGATCAGCGTGTCGGCGATCTGGCTCAGCACAGAAGCGATCGCGGCGCGCAACCAGAGCAGCTTGCCGCCGCCGCTCTTCAGCGCCGAGAAGATGGTGACGTTGAGGATCTGCGAGATGCCATAGGCGATGATCCCGCCCAGCCAGATGCGCGGCGTGCCGCTCATCATCAGCTCGAAGGCGTGCAGCCGGTCGGGCGCCATGCTCGGCGAGGGCGGCAGGGCGAGGACGAGCATCGAGAGCAGCACCGACGTGACCAGCGGTACGAAGCCGATCAGCACCAGCCGCCGCGCCGTGTCCGGCCCGTGCAGCTCGGCGACCGCGCTCGAGACCGCGACGAGCAGCAGGAAGGCGAAGATTCCCGCTTCCACGGCGAGCGGGCCGACGCCCACCCAGGTGCCGATCTGCGAGATCGGGCCGAGCGCGACCTGCTTGTTGCCCAGCACGCCGGCGATGCAGACCATGCCGCCATAGAAGATCGATAGGAAGAAGAGCGAACGCGGGATGCGAATGGTGTCCATGGGCGGACGCTAGCGGGAAATGCCTGTACCGCAAGTCCCGGGGCTGTTTGGGCTTGACATAGTTCCTGTTTTGTTCTATGTCCGGCGCTGAGATCTCGAAAACTCCGTTTCCTCCATCACTCGCCAGGCTGGCTTCGCCGGGCGGGGCCGCGGAGCGTTTGCCCGCGCGTGCGGGCGCCTGCGATCGCACGCGGCGATGTCGGGAACTTTGTGACCTTCCGCCGCGCGGCTTCTGCGGGGAACGGAGTCGGCTGCCTCTGGCCATGCGGGTGCGAGCGTGTATGCTCACAGGCTTGGGCGTTTGCCTTGGGGGTAGAAGTTGAATCAGTTTCCGATCGGCATTTTCGGCGTGCTCGCGATCCTTGGCATCGCGTTCCTGCTGTCGTCGAACAAGCGCGCGATCAATCTGCGGGTGGTCGGTGCCGCCTTCCTCCTCCAGGCGGGCATCGCCGCGCTGGTGCTGCGGACCAGCTGGGGCCAGGCGGCGCTGCACGGCATGTCGAACGGAGTCTCGGCGCTGCTCGGCTATGCCGGCGCCGGCACCAGCTTCCTGTTCGGCCCGCTCGCCAAGCCCGAACTGGGCGGCCAGAGCTTCGCCATCGCGGCGCTGCCGGTGATCATCTTCTTCGCCGCCCTGGTCTCGATCCTCTACCATCTCGGCGTGATGCAGTTCGTGGTTCGCTGGATCGGCGGCGCGATCGAGAAGGTGGTGGGCACCACCAAGGTCGAGTCCCTCTGTGCGGCGGCGAACATCTTCGTCGGGCAGAGCGAATCGCCGCTGGTCATCCGCCCTTATCTGGCCCGGCTCACCCCGTCGCAGCTCTTCGCGGTGATGACCGTCGGCATGGCCGGCGTCGCCGGCACCATCCTCGCCGCCTATGCGAGCCTGCTCGGCCCGGCCTCTTTGCCCTATCTCCTCGCCGCCTCGTTCATGGCGGCGCCGGGCGGGTTGCTGATGGCCAAGATCATGATGCCCGACACGCCGATCCAGGAAGGCGAATTGCCGCTCGGCGACGATGTGGAAGACGCGGCGATCAAGGTCGCCGAGCACGATATCGAGGAAGAGCGCGCCGCCAACATCATCATGGCCGCGGCCTCGGGTGCCTCGACCGGCGTGAAGATCGCGGTGGCGGTCGGCGCGATGGTGCTCGCCTTTGTCGCGCTGGTCGCGCTCGCCAACGGCCTGCTCGCCGGTGCGGGCAACTGGATCTACGATCTGAGCGGCCATGCCGCCTGGGCGCAGGTCTTCCAGAATCTCAGCTTCCAGAAGATCATCGGCACGGTCTTCGCTCCGGTGATGTACCTTCTCGGCATCTCCTGGCACGAGGCGACCGCGGCGGGCGGCCTGTTCGGCACCAAGGTGGTGCTCAACGAGTTCGTCGCCTTCATCGATCTCGGCGCGATGACCGATATCGCGCCGCGTACCCGCGCGATCATCACTTTCGCGCTCTGTGGCTTCGCCAATTTCAGCTCGATCGCGATCCAGATGGCGGCGACCGGCAGCCTGGCGCCCAACCAGCGGCCGATGATCGCCAGGCTCGGCGTCCGCGCGCTGATCGCCGGCAGCCTCGCCAATTTGATGAGCGCGGCGCTGGCGGGACTGCTGCTCCCCTGAGGCGTTAACCTTTTGGATACCGCCGTTTCGGTAGAATTACGTATATACGCAGGCACAACGCTGCGCCGGGGGCGCGCTGTACCTGCCAAGAACAACCGACATCGGATGGAGAGCGGGTCGCGCGCCATCACATGCCGTGCCACGGGCGGGCCCTGTGATGTGCGCTCTCCAGATCAGTAACTGGAGTAATGCGTGACCAATTTCATCGCCACCGGTCCGGACGCACGTCCGCTCCGCATCCTGCGCCGGCCGCCGCCGACACCCGGCGAGGAAGCGCTCGGCCGGGTGCGGGACTGCCTGCAGCTCGCCTTCCGCCCGCCGGGCGCCGGCGGGTTGCCGCCTCGCCAATCCCTGCCACGGATCGTTTCCGCATCGAAACGTTCCAGACATCAGACGGACGCATATTCACCGCGGGTCACAACAGATAAGCCGTTGGAGGCGAACATCTCCCGCACCGAAATCTCCTTCCAGCCCGAAGTGCCGACCATGGACCGTAGAAGCGACGATCGTTCGAAGATCTCGGTCTATCGATCCGCGATGCTCCGATGGGACGGCTATGAGGCGCTCTGCCTGATCCGCAACATCTCGCCCGGCGGGCTGATGGGGAAGCTCCATACGAGCCTTTCGCCCGGCGAACCGGTGACGGTCGAGATCCGTTCGGGCAACGAGATCGCCGGGCATGTCGCCTGGTCGGCCGACGGCATGGTCGGCGTGCAGTTCGATGAGAAGATCGACGTGCTCGAGGTGCTGCATGCCCCGGTCCACGGCGATCCCGGGCTGACCCAGCGCATGCCGCGGCTGCGCATCGCCTGTCCGGTGAGCCTGGTCGCCGAGGGACTGCGAGTGAGCGTCACCCTGGTCGACGTGTCGCAGGGCGGGGTGAAGGTCGAGGCCGATTTCCTGCGCGAGGGCGACGAGGTTACGGTGAGCGTGCACGGGTTGGAAGCCCGCCGCGGCGTGGTGCGCTGGGCGCATGACGGCCGCGCCGGGATCGCCTTCCTCGCGGCGATCCCGTTCGACACGCTGGCCAGATGGGCGCTCGACCGCCAGGCCGAGCTGATCCAGGCCGAGGCGGAGGCCGGCGCCTAGCGCGTCGGCACCGGCTCCGCGCCCGAATAGTCGTAGAAGCCGCGCTTGGTCTTGCGGCCGTACCAGCCGGCCTCGACATATTTCACCAGCAGCGGCGCCGGGCGGAACTTGGGATCGCCGGTGCCCTCGAACAGCACGCGCGTGATCTCGAGGCAGGTGTCGAGCCCGATGAAGTCGGCCAGGGTGAACGGCCCCATCGGATGGTTGAGGCCGAGCTGGCAGGCGGCGTCGATGTCCGGGATCGTCGCTACGCCTTCGCCCAGCGCGAAGCAGGCCTCGTTGAGCATCGGCATCAGCACGCGGTTGACGATGAAGCCCGGCGCGTCATTGGCATGGACGATACGCTTGCCGAGCGACTGGCCGAACTTCTCCACCGCGGCGACGGTGGCGTCGGAGGTGGCGAGGCCGCGGATCAGCTCGATCAGCCCCATCACCGGCACCGGATTGAAGAAGTGCACGCCCATGAAGCGCGCCGGATCGGGCGAGGCCTGGGCGAGGCGGGTGATCGGGATGGACGAGGTGTTGCTCGCCAGGATCGCCTCGGCGCCCAGTACCTTGCCGACGCTTTCGAAGATCTGGCGCTTGATCGCCTCCCGCTCGGTCGCAGCCTCGATCACCAGGTCGCACGGCGCGAAACCATCGGTGCCGCCGACACAGGTGATGTTGCCCAGCGCCGCCTCGGCATCGGCCGCGCTGATCTTCTCCTTCTCGACCGCGCGGGCCAGCTGCTTGGCGATGCCCGCCTTGCCGGCCTCGGCACGCGCCTGATCGACGTCGGAGAGCAACACCGCATAGCCCGCCTGGGCCGAGACCTGCGCGATGCCCGCGCCCATCTGCCCCGCACCGATCACGCCAACCGTCTTCATCATCGTCTCTCCTTTGCCGCCGCTCCTATCGATTCGAAGGCGGATCGGCTAGGCTCGGCGCCATGCTGCTCCTCGCCGTCCTCCTCGCCACGCCGGCACCGCAAGACGATCCCGAGAAACTCTACGGCGACTGGGTGGTCGCCTGCGACAATCTGCACCGCTGCGAGATGACCTCGCTCTTCCCGAACGACGACACGGCGCCGGCCGACGATTCCGCCTATGAAGCCACCATGTCGCTGTCGCGCGAGGCCGGACCGGCGGGCGCGCTCACCGTCGAGGTCTGGCCGTCCGGCGCCCTGAAGGGCAAGGCCTCGCTCAAGGTCGACGCCGCGGTGGTCGCGACGGGCACCATCAGCGACGAAAGCCTGATCTTCCGCGGCGCAGACGCCGCCCGGATCGCCGCGGCCATGCCCAATGGCAAGGCGCTGGTGCTGGTCGACGGCACCGGCAAGCCGGTGGCGCGCATCTCGCTGGCCGGATCCTCGGCCTCGCTGCGCCATATCGATGCGAACCAGGGCCGCGCCGACACGGTGACCGCACTGGTCGCCAAGGGTACCCGGCCCGCCAGCGCCGTGCCCGCCGCCAGGCCGCCCGAGCAGATCGTCGGGCTCCGTCCGTCCGGCACACCCGCCACCATCTCCAGGGCGATGCGCGCGGGCATGGAGAAGCAGAGCGAGTGCGACGGGCTCGATGACGGCGCCGGCAGCCCGCCCGAAGTCGATACCTTCGCGCTCGGCGGCGGCAAGACGCTGGCGCTGCTGCCCTGCGGTTCGGGCGCCTATAACTTCAGCAGCGTCGCCTTCGTCATTGCCGGCGGCAAGGCAGTGCGCGCCGATATCGACGGCAGCGACGACATGCTGGTCAATGCCAGCTTCGACAAGGGAATCCTCTCGACTCACAACAAGGGGCGCGGCGTCGGCGATTGCGGCAACAGCGAAACCTATGTGTGGGACGGCAGGCGCTTCCGGATGACCGAGGCGCGGGTGATGAGCGAATGCCGCGGCTCGACCAACTGGCTCGCCACCTATCGCGCCAAGGCCGTCTTCCGCTGAAAGTTGCGGGGGCGCCCCTCTGGCCCTATGGGGCCGCCATGACCAATGCCCCCGATCCCGCGCTGCTCGCCAAGGCCGAAACGCTCGTCGAGGCGCTGCCCTATCTGCAGCGCTATGCCGGCGCGACCTTTGTCGTCAAATATGGCGGCCACGCGATGGGCGATCCCGAGCTGCAGCGCGACTTCGCCGAGGACGTGGTGCTGCTCAAGGCAGTGGGCATCAATCCGATCGTCGTCCATGGCGGCGGCCCGCAGATCGGCGCGATGCTCAAGCGCCTGGGCGTCGAATCGAACTTCGTCGGCGGCCTGCGCGTCACCGATGCCGAGACCGCGCGCATCGCCGAGATGGTCCTGGCCGGATCGATCAACAAGGAGATCGTCAGCTGGATCGGCGCTGCTGGCGGCCGCGCCGTCGGCATCTCGGGCAAGGACGCCGGCCTGGTCACCGCCGAGAAGGTGACCGGCCGCGAGGCCGATCCGCTCCAGGGCATCGAGCGCCATGTCGATCTGGGTTTCGTCGGCGAACCGGTGGCGGTGAACCCGGCGATCCTCCATTCGCTGGCCGAGAAGGACTTCATCCCGGTGGTCGCGCCGATCGCGCTGGGCGCGGACGGGCACACCTACAACATCAACGCCGACACCATGGCCGGGGCGATCGCCAGTGCGATCGGGGCCTCGCGCTTCTTCCTGCTGACCGATGTGGCCGGCGTGCTCGACAAGCAGGGCGAGCTGCTCACCGATCTGGACCGGACCCGGGTGGAAGCGCTCAAGGCCGATGGCACGATCAAGGGCGGCATGATCCCCAAGGTCGAGACCTGCGTCCATGCGGTGGAGCAGGGCGTCGATGCGGCGGTGATCCTCGATGGGCGCATCCCGCACGCGATGCTGCTCGAGATCTTCACCCGGCGCGGCGCAGGCACGCTGGTCCACGCCTGATCCGGCAAGCGACCGGCGACGCCGGGGTTGTTGACGGGCGCGGCCTTGCTTAAGTTCCCGCGCAACCTTTCTCGGAGATCGCCTTGTCCTTCCTCATCATGCTCCTGCAGGTCGCGCAGTATCTGCTGTGGGTGCTCAGCTGGATCATCATCATCCAGGCGATCCTGTCCTGGCTGATCGTGTTCAACGTGATCAACACCTACAACGACTTCGTCCGCTCGGTGTGGCAGACGCTGGAGGCGATCACCAAGCCGATCTACCGGCCGATCCGGCGGATCATGCCCGATTTCGGCGCGCTCGACCTGAGCCCGCTGGTCGCGCTGCTGCTGATCATCATCCTCAAGGACTTCGTCCTCAACTGGGCGATCGCGCAGCTCGCCGGCGCGGTCTACTGACGCCGGCGTGCCCGCCTGGCGGCGTATCGCGGACGGGATAGAGATCGCGGTCCGCGTGACGCCGCGCGCGTCGCGCGATGCCTTCGCGGCGGGCACCGATGCGCATTTCGCCGCCCGGCTCGCCGCGCCGCCGGTGGAGGGCGCGGCCAATGCCGCGCTCGTGCCGCTGGTGGCGGCGGCCTTTGGCGTCCCGAAGCGCGCCGTCAGCCTGATCGCGGGCGATACCGCGCGGCTCAAGCGACTTCGTGTAACCGGCGATCCCACAGCGCTGGAAGAACTTGCCCAACGTCTCTATGGCGGGGCGCATGACGGCTGACATCATCGACGGCAAGGCGTTCGCCGCGGGCCTGCGTGCCCGCGTGGCGGAACTGGTTCCCGCTTTCCAGGCAAGGACCGGCCGTGCGCCCGGGCTGGCCGTGGTGCTGGTCGGCGAGGATCCGGCCAGCGCGGTCTATGTCCGCTCCAAGGGCAAGCAGACCCGCGAGGCGGGGATGGAGAGCTTCGAGCACAAGCTCGGCGCGGACACCACCCAGGCGACGCTGATCGCGCTGGTCGACAAGCTCAATGCCGATCCCGAAGTCGACGGCATCCTGGTCCAGCTGCCGCTGCCCAGGCATATCGACGAACAGGCCGTGCTGCTGCGGATAGATCCGGACAAGGACGTGGACGGTTTCCACCCGGTCAATGCCGGGCGTCTCGCCACCGGCATGGAGGGCTTCGTGCCCTGCACGCCGCTCGGCTGCCTAATGCTGCTCGAGGACCGGCTGGGCGACCTGACCGGGCTCGACGCGGTGGTGATCGGCCGCTCGAACATCGTCGGCAAGCCGATGGCGGCGCTGCTGACCCGGGCGAGCGCGACGGTGACCCTGGTCCATTCGAAGACGCGCAACCTGCCGCATTATCTGAAGCATGCCGACATCGTCGTGGCGGCGGTCGGGATTCCCCATTTCGTCAAGGGCGAGTGGCTGAAGCCGGGCGCGACGGTGATCGACGTCGGCATCAATCGTACCGAGACCGGCCTGGTCGGCGATGTCGATTTCGACAGCGCGGCGAGCGTGGCGGGGGCGATCACGCCGGTGCCGGGTGGCGTCGGGCCGATGACCATCGCCTGCCTGCTCCGCAACACGCTGGTGGCGGCACATCGGGCGGCCGGCGTGCCGCTGGAGAAGGGCACGATATGATCCTTGCCGCGCTGATCCTTCAGGCCGCTGCTCCGCAGACTGCGGTGGATGCCGAGCGGGCGTTCAATGCCGCTGCGCAGGCCAGGGGGCAGTGGACGGCGTTTCGCGAATTCGCCGCGAGTGATGCGACGATGTTCGTGCCGCAGCCGGTGAAGGCGCAGGATTGGCTCAAGGATCGCAAGGACCCGTCCAGGTCGGTCGAATGGTGGCCGACGGCGAGCTATGTCTCGTGCGACGGCAAGCTGGCGGTGAATACCGGTGGCTGGAAGCGGCCGGACGGGTCGGTCGGTTATTTCAGCACGGTATGGCGCAAGGAAACGGACGGCAGCTGGAAGTGGATCGTCGATGGCGGGGACGCTCTGAAGGAGGCGCGACCGCGACCGGCCGAGCCGATCGTCGTACGGGCGACCTGCGGACCCGACGGGGGGAGCATCTCGTCGATTGCAGCACCCGTCGATGCGAAGGTCGGTTATGGCGAGTCGCCCGATGCAACGATCAGCTGGTACTGGCACGTTACGCCTGACGGCGCGCGGCACTTCAACGTCTGGATCTGGAACGGCGAGGCAGATACCTCCGTCCTGACCGACGACATCGCGGCGCCCGTCAAATGATCGAGCTCTTCATCTCCACCTTCATCACCTTCTTCGTGGTGATCGATCCCCCCGGCTGCGCGCCGATCTTCGCGGGGCTGACCGCCGGCACCAGCGTGGCGCATCGCCGCGCCATGGCGCTGCGCGCGGTGATCGTCGCGGCGATCATCCTGTTCGGCTTCGCCCTGTTCGGTGAGGCGCTGCTGCGCGCGCTCGGCATCAGCCTCAACGCCTTCAAGATCGCCGGCGGCATCATGCTGTTCCTGATCGCGCTCGAAATGGTGTTCGAGAAGCGCACCGAGCGGCGCGAGGACCGGGCCGAGAAGATCAAGGCCGAGGAGCCGACCGACATCTCGATCTTCCCGATGGCGATGCCGATGATCGCAGGTCCGGGCTCGATCGCCTCGACCATGCTGCTGATGTCGCAGAACAGCGGCCTGGAGCGTACCGCCGTGGTGCTCGCGGCGATGGCGGCGATCCTGGTGCTCACTCTGCTGGCGCTGCTGGCGGCGGGACCGCTGATGCGGGTGGTCGGCGCCAAGATCGAGGCCGTGGTGTCGCGGCTGCTCGGCGTGTTGCTCGGCGCGCTGGCGGTGCAGTTCGTGATCGACGGGATCAGCGCCGCGCTGGTGGCGGGGCGCGCGGTGACGGGGCACTGAGCGTAAAGCCCTCTCCCCCTCGGGGAGAGGGAGAAGAGTTCAGCGCTTCACCGGCGCATCCGGCAGGTCGTAGCGAATCTTCCACAGCTGGAACGGCAGCGTCATGCCCGGGCGGACCGGGCGTAGCGCCACCGGTTCGAGCCAGTTCGGCACCTGGCCCTTGACCAGCTGCGCATAGAAGCCGTTCGGGCCGCGCGCGCGGTAGAGCGTCGTCTCCGACATGTTCGGGCAGATCAGCAGATATTGCGCACCGTGCGCCTGCGCGATCGGGCGGAAGTTCGGGGTCGCCCAGGTGAAGGCGTGGTGGACGTCGAGGATCGCCCGGCCGTTGCGGTGATAGGGGCCGGCGATCGCATTGTGGTGCGTGGTGACGATCAGCCGCGGCCCGAGATCGACATGGGTGAAGATCGTCGCGGCCGGGATGTCGTTGAGCATCCGCAGGTTGCTCAGCCGTGCGCAGGCGGCATTGGCCGCGGCGACCCGGTCGGGCGGGGCGGGCTTGCCGGGCTTGGCACCCTTGTCGGCGGAGAACCAGGGCACGACCAGCCCGGCCCACAGGCCCGAGAGCAGCAGGAACGCCGCGACCGTGCCGAAGACGCGGAGGACGACGCCGAGGATCATCGCGGGAACCTCGCCGATCCAGCGGGCGAAGGGCGCGCGCAGGCCGAGGAACCAGGGCACGACCACGACCAGCAGCGCGGTCGAGCCGGGCACCGCGAGCAGCTGCGCGGCGGGGGCGGCGCGGACCTGCCAGAGCAGCATCGCGCTGGCGAACAGGGTGAACAGCGCCACTGCTGCCCAGCCGACCAGCGCCTCGCTGCGGCGCGCGCGCCAGGTGGCGAAGAGCGCGCCGAGCACGCCGATCACCGGCAGCACGGCCATCGGGAAGGCGGTCTTGAAGGCGTGCTTGTAGATCGGCCGCGCCTCGCGGACATTGTTGAGCCAGGTGTTGGCGAGCTCGTCCGACACCTGTTCGGGTCGGCCGAGGCATTGCGGGAAGAGCAGGGCGAAGCCGGCGACGATCACCGCGCCGGCGGCAGCGGCAAGGGCGAGGCGGACCCAGCGATTGGCCGGGTTGAGCAGCGACAGGCCGAACAGCAATGCGCCGGCGGCGATCATCACGCTCAGCCATACGGGGGTGAGCGCGTCGCAGCGCAGCACCTGGTTGGCGTTGGAGGCGAAGACCGCGAAGCCGAAGGCCGAGCCGCCGCCGAGCGTCAGCGCATAGACCTGCATGCGGCGGACGTCGCCGCGGTCCCAGATCCAGCGCAGCGCGATGATCGCCCCGGCCATCGCGCAATAGGGCAGCATCTCCAGCCCGATGGTGAGCGAGGCGGCGCTGGCCAGGCCGACGGTGGCGCCGCCGCGCGCCCGCTTCGGGTCCGCCAGGCCGGCGACGGTGAGCGCCAGGAAGGCGAGCTGCCAGCCATGATGGTCGATCCGCATCGGCGCGTACATCGACATGGTCGAGGTGCAGCCGAGCAGCACGACCAGCGCCACGGGCCAGGCCCAGGGCGCGATCAGCCGACGCACGGCGAGCGACAGCCCGGCCATCGCCACCGACAGCGGCAAGAGCGGCGCGAGGCCGCATGCCCAGCGCTCGGCCGTGGCGATGCCGACGAACGGCTTGAAGGCGAGGATCAGTCCGGCGAGCGGCAGGTCGACCAGCCGCGACCAGTGGATGTCGGCGCCGCCCAGCGCGGGATCGAGGCGATACTGCCTGAGGTCGTACCAGCCCTGGCCCGCCAGCCAGGCGCGAACCTGCATCAGCCGCATATTGTCGTCGGTGTCGCCGAGCAGCAGCCAGTAGATGTTGCCCTGGCGATCATAGAGGAACCAGACCACCACGCAGAGCCAGAACAGCGCCATCCAGCGCAGCCAGTTGCGGTCCAGTTCCCTGTCGAGGCGGAACCCGCCCGGCACGTTCGGCTTCAAAATCGCTTCCCTCGCATTGATGCAGGCATTAGGGCCGCGTTCGGTTCCTGGGCAAGCGATAGTGACAGCGGTACTCAAGCGATTTGAAGAGATGTGGGCGAATGGCGTGCTGGGACAGCTCGTCCGCTTCGGCATTGTCGGACTGGCATCGACCTTCGTCTATGCCGTGGTCTACTGGCCGCTCGCCACCTATGCGATCCCGCCGGTGCTCGCCTCGATCGCGGGATTCCTGGTCGCGGTCGTGTTCGGCTATGTCTTCCACAGCCGCTGGAGCTTCAAGGGGCACGAGGCCGAAGGCGGCATGGGCACCCAGTCCAAGTTCGTCGCGGTCCAGTCGGTCGGCATGGCGATGAACGCCACCTTCACCTGGGTCTTCACCGGCCCGCTGCACCAGCCGACCTGGGTGCCGCTGCTCCCCGTCGTCTTCGTGACGCCCGTCATCACTTTCGCGCTCAACCGTTATCTGGTGTTCAAATAAGATGGACCGCATCGTCTACGAGCGCATGGCCGCGCATGACACCACCCATTGGTGGTATCGCGCCCGCCGCGAGATCCTTTCCGACTATCTGACGCGCTACGGCGCGATTCCCGCTGGCGCGCGCATCCTCGAGATCGGCTGCGGCACCGGCCACAACCTGCCGATGCTCGCCCAGTTCGGCGAGATCGACGCGATCGAGATCGACGAGACCGCTGCCGCCAAGGCGAGCGAGCGGCTGGGCAAGAAGGTCGGCTCCTCGCCCTTGCCCGAGCTCTCGGGTGTCGCGGACGCCAGCTACGACATGGTCGCCGTGCTCGACGTGATCGAGCATGTCGAGGACGATGTCGCGGCGCTGAAGGCGATCGCGCGCGTGCTCAAGCCCGGCGGCAAGATCCTGATCACCGTGCCCGCGCACCAGTGGATGTGGAGCGCGCACGACGTGGTGAACCACCACAAGCGCCGCTATTCCAAGGGTTCGCTGGCCGCGTCGCTGCAGAAGGCGGGGCTGGGCTGGCGCAAGCTGCGCTGGTTCAACTCGCTGCTGTTCCCGGTCGCCGTGGCGGCGCGCTTCGTCGGCAAGCTGACCGGCAAGGACGACAGCGACGATTCGCCGCCGCCCAAGCCGCTCAACGCGGCGTTCGAAGCGGTGTTCGGGATCGAGCGCCACCTGCTCGGCCGGCTGCCCATGCCGCCGGGCCTGTCGATCATCGTGCTGGCCGAGCCGAAGAAGTAGCCGTCACCCCGGCGAAAGCCGGGGTCTCAGGCGAAGGCGGGAATAGAGCCGCACGAGATCCCGGCTTTCGCCGGGATGACGGTCTGGTTGATCAGACTTCTCGCGGCGTGACCGGCGAGACGCTGACTTCGCCCGAATCGGCATAGCGATAGCCGAGCGACGCGTGGCCCATCACCGGGCCGGCGACGTCGGCCACGATGTAGAGCGGGCGGCGCTTGGACTCGACATAGAGCCGGCCGAGATACTCGCCGATCATGCCGAGCACGAACATCTGCACCGCGCCCAGCACCACCACGACCAGCATCAGCGAGGTCCAGCCCGGGATCGCCGCGCCCATCAGCCAGCCGGCGACGATGTAGAGCACCAGCAGCGCCGACAGGCCGGTCAGCACCAGGCCGACATGGCTGGCGAAGCGCAAGGGTGCCGTCGAGAAGCCGGTGATCGCGTCGAGCGCGAAGCGGATCATCTTGCCGAGCGGGTATTTGGTCTCGCCGGCATGGCGCTCGTGCCGGTCATAGGGGAAGGGCACCTGCTTGAAGCCGACCCAGGCGACCATGCCGCGGATGAAGCGCGCCTGCTCGGGCAGCGACAGGAACGCGTCGAGCGCGCGCCGCGTCATCAGGCGGAAGTCGCCGGTGTCGAGCGGGATCGGCGTGTCGGTGATCTTGTCGAGCATGCGATAGAAGAAGGCGGCGGTGATCTTCTTGAAGATCGTCTCGCCATCGCGCTTGCGGCGCACCGCATAGACCACGTCGGCGCCCTGGCTGCGCATCGCGGCGCGCATGTCGGTCAGCAGCTCGGGCGGGTCCTGCAGGTCGGCGTCGATGATCAGGATCTCGTCGCCCGAGCACAGGTCGAGCCCGGCGGTGAGCGCGAGCTGGTGGCCATGGTTGCGCGACAGGTTGATCGCGACGAGGCGCGGATCACTGGCCGACAGGCGCTGCATGACTTCCCAGCTCTTGTCGCGCGAGCCGTCGTTGATCAGCACGATCTCGTAATCGTCGCCCACCGCCGCGCGCGCCGCGCCGGAGACGCGGCTGTGGAGCATCTCGAGGCACTGCTCTTCATTGTAGCAGGGGATGACGACGGAAAGTTGCGGGCGCTTCTGCATGACCGGACGCCTTAACGCCGGGACGAGCCGCCGTCGAGCGGCTGGATGATTCCGCTCCCCGCATCCGCCTCGCCCGCCTTTGCATCTCGTTACGGGGTTGACGCTGCGCGCCTTCGACGTCTAACGCCAAGAGCGATTGAGAATCACTTGCATTAGCAGAAAGGGTTTCAGGGCATGCGGCGGATCATGGGGGTGGGCATCAGCCTTTGGGCACTGGCGGCGGCGATGCCGGCGCTGGCGCAGGAGGCGCAGGACAAGAAGGACGACGGCCAGCAGCACTCGACCATCACCGTCACCGCCACGCGCATCCCCACCGACGTCAAGGAAGTGCCCGCCACCGTCAGCGTGATCGACGAGCAGAAGATCGCCGACCAGCTCGTCACCGACATCAAGGATCTGGTCCGCTACGAGCCCGGCATCAGCGTGCCGCGCGGCCCGACCCGCTTTGGCGCGGCGCTGGGCGTCACCGGCCGCGCGGGCAATGAAGGCTTCATCATCCGCGGCATCGGCGGCAACCGCGTGCTGATCCAGGCGGACGGCGTGCGCGTGCCCGACGGCTTCACCTTCGGCGCCCAGTCCTCGGGCCGCGACTATGTCGATGTCGGGCTGGTCAAGTCGGTCGAGATCCTGCGGGGGGCGGCCTCGGCGCTGTACGGCAGCGACGGCCTGGCCGGCGCGATCAGCTTCACCACCAGCGATCCCGCCGATTTCCTGGCCAATGGCAAGAGCTATGGCGGGCTGGTCCGGGCGGGCTACAGCTCGGCGGACAACGAGTTCGCCGAGACCGGCATCGCCGCCGCGCGCTTCGGCGACCTCTCGGCGATGATCTCCTATACCCGCCGCGACTTCCACGAGCTCGACAACAAGGGCACCGTGGGCGGCAGCGGCGCGGCGCGCACCGAGCCCAACCCGCAGGACGGCCGCTCCAACGCCGTGCTCGGCCGCCTCGTCTATGAGCCCGATGCGTCGAACCGCTTCCGCATCACCGGCGAATATCAGGACAGCCATGTCTTCACCAATGTGCTGACCGGCCTCAGCTCGACGGTGGACCTGCTGCAGGCGCGCGACAGCACCAAGCGCGGCCGGATCGCCGGCGACTGGTTCTGGAAGGGGGACGGCCTGTTCGACCATGCCCGGGTGAGCGCCTGGTGGCAGGACGGCGAGAACCGCCAGTTCACTGACGAGGACCGCACTCCGGCCGCCGACCGCGAACGGCTCAACACCTTCGAGAACACCGTGCTCGGCGCCTCGGCCGAAGTCGGGCTGCGGTTCGAGACGGGCGCGGCGACGCACCGGGTGCTGTTCGGCGGCGACATCAGCAAGACCCACCAGGAAGGCCTGCGCGATGGCAAGGTGCCGCCGGCGGGCGAGGTCTTCCCGACCCGTGCCTTCCCCGAAACAGACTATACGCTGGCGGGCGCCTTCGTCGCCGACGAGATCACGCTCGGGCCGGTGACGCTCTACCCGGCGCTGCGCTTCGACGCCTATGACCTGTCGCCCGACAAGGATCCGCTGCTGCCGGCCTTTACCTCGGCGGCCCAGTCCGGCTCGCGCGTCTCGCCCAAGCTGGGTGCGGTGGTGCGCCTCGGGGACGAGATCCGCTTCTTCGCCAACTATGCCCAGGGCTTCAAGGCGCCCGAGCCGAGCCAGGTGAACCAGTTCTTCTCAAACCTTGCCTTTGGCTACACCTCGAAACCCAATCCGAACCTGCGGCCCGAAACCAGCGAGAGCTGGGAAGGTGGTTTTCGTCTGAACAGCGGGGCGGTGAGCCTCGACGTGACCGGCTTCATCGCCAATTACGACGACTTCATCTCGCAGGAAGTGACCAGCGGCGGCTTCACTCCGGCCAATCCGGCGGTCTACCAGTTCATCAACATCGACAAGGTGAAGGTGAAGGGGGCCGAGGCGCGCTTCGTGGCGCGCTCCGCGAACGGCCTCTCGGGCACGCTGGCGCTGGCCTATGCCCAGGGCGACCAGATCGAGCCGAACGGTGCGCGCCTGCCGCTTTCCACGGTCGATCCGCTCAAGGTGGTGATCGGCATCGGCTACAAGGATCCGGCCGGCCGCTTCGGCACCGATATCACCGCGACGCACAGCGCCCAGAAGGAGCTGAACGCAACCACCGGCGTGTGCACCGGCGCCTGTTTCCGCCCGGGTGCCTTCACCATCCTCGACGCCACTGCCTTTGTCCGGGTGACCGAGGGCGTGACCTTGCGGGCCGGCGTTTTCAACATCTTCGACGCCAAATACGCCTGGTGGAACGACGTGCGTGGCCTCGCCGACACCTCGACCGTCAAGGACGCCTACACCCAGCCGGGTCGCAACGGCTCGGTCTCGATCAGCTATCGTTTCTAACCGCTTCTGAGGACCAGGATCATGAAGCTCCTTCTTCCGATTGCCCTGTCGCTGCTGGCTCCGATGCCGGCACTTGCCCAGACTCCCGCCGCGGCACCGGTGGCCAGGTCCGCCTTCGAGGCGGACCGCGCCGACATCCTCGCCATGGCCGGCACCTACAAGGTGAAGTTCGACATGCAGGAGAGCACCTCCTGGCGCGCCGACTATACGCCGATCCCGGTCAAGGTATCGGGCGGCAACGAAGTCGTCCGGGTGATCGAGGACAGCGGCAAGACGATCCGGCTGCAGCACCTCCTCGTCGTCGACATGGGCGAGGGCAAGAAGATGGTGATCAAGCACTGGCGCCAGGACTGGCAGTATGAGCCGGCCAAGGTGCTGGTCTATTCGGACCGCGACGCCTGGACCTGGGCCGATGTGCCCGCCGCCGAGCGCAAGGGCGCCTGGTCGCAGACCGTCTACCAGGTCGATGACAGCCCCCGCTATGGCGGCTGGGGCAGGTGGACCGATGTCGGGGGCATCCGGCGCTGGGAATCGAACCGGACCTGGCGGCCGCTCGCCCGGCGCGACGCGGTGCGCGGGCCGGTCTATGACCGCTATCTGGGCGTCAACCGCCATGCCGTCTCGCCGGCCGGCTGGATCCACTGGCAGGACAATCTGAAGATGGACGGCACCACCACGCCGGTCGTCCAGGAATATGTTCTCAACAGCTACACGAAGTTCAGCGACTTCGACGTGAAGGCCGCGGATGACTATTGGGCGGCGACCAAGGGCTATTGGGCCGCGATCCGCACCGAATGGGACCGCATCGCCGCTGCCAAGCAGGGCATCCGCGTCACCGAGGAAGCCGATCACGGCACGGTGATCGCCGGCCGCGTCCTCGAGATCGCCGACGAGATTCAGCAGGGCAAGACCAGCGAGGCGGACGGGATCAAGACGGCCAAGGCGCTGATGGACCAGGCGACGCGCGCGGCGCGGTAGAGTTCCCCCTCGGGAAAAGGCCCTCTTTCCTTGGTCGGAGAGGGTCGGGGCGAGTCAGGCGGATCCCAAGCCCGCCGGACTCGCCCCATTTTTTGTCCGGGAAGATCGATGCCGATCCTCGGGAACCGAGGTGCCCGGCCATCCGTCTCTGGCGCGGCCATACGATGATATGGCTTCCCACTGCCGCGTGCGCGACCGAGACTGGCGCGCGACGCCAGACGGAGAGTGCCGATGCCGAAGAAAGTGGCCGATGTCGTGACCGGGATCCTCGCCGCGGCGGGGGTGAAGCGTGTCTATGGCGTGGTGGGCGACAGCCTGAATGGCATCACCGATTCGCTGCGCGCCCGCGGCGACATCGACTGGGTGCATGTCCGCCACGAGGAGGTGGCGGCCTTCGCCGCGGGTGCCGAGGCCGCGCTGACCGGCGCGCTGGCGGTGTGCGCCGGATCGTGCGGCCCGGGAAATCTCCACCTGATCAACGGGCTCTATGATTGCCACCGCACCCGCGTCCCGGTGCTCGCCATCGCCGCGCAGATCCCGTCGCCGGAGATCGGCCGGGGTTATTTCCAGGAGACCAAGCCGGAGGAGCTGTTCCGCGGCTGCAGCCATTTCTGCGAGACGGTGTCGCATCCGTCGCAGCTGCCGGAGGTGCTGGAATCGGCGATCCGCGCGGCGATCGGCCAGCGCGGCGTGGCGGTGATCGTGATCCCCGGCGATGTCGCGCTCCAGTCCTATGACGCGCCGATCTCGGCGCCGCGTGCGCTCGCCATCCGCCAGCCGGTGGTGGTGCCGGACGCAGGCGAGATCGACGCGCTTGCCGAGCTGCTCAACACCAGCGCGCGCGTGACCTTGCTGTGCGGCCGTGGTTGCGCCGGCGCGCATGACGAAGTGGTGGCGCTCGCCGAGCGGCTCAAGGCGCCGGTCGTCCATGCACTGGGCGGCAAGGAGCATGTCGAGTACGACAATCCCTATGATGTCGGGATGACCGGGCTGATCGGCTTCGCTTCGGGTTACGAGGCGATGGAATCCTGCGACACGCTGCTGATGCTCGGCACCGATTTCCCCTATCGCCAATTCTATCCCAAGGCGAAGATCGCGCAGATCGACTTGCGCCCGGAGAATCTCGGCCGCCGCGTGCCGCTCGATCTCGCCATCCTCGGCGACGTGAAGCAGGCGATCGCGGCGCTGCTGCCCCGGCTGGCCGAGGACCGCGACGACGCGCATCTGCAGGCGGGGCTGGAGAGCTACCGCAAGGCCCGGCAGGGGCTGGACCGTCTGGCCAGCGGCGCCTCGGGCCGTCGCCCGATCCACCCTCAGCATCTCGCCGCGCGGCTGAGCGCGCTTGCGCAGGACGATGCGGTCTTCACCTTCGATGTCGGCACCTGCACCGTCTGGGCGGCGCGCTATCTGAAGATGAACGGCAAGCGCCGGCTGGTCGGCTCGCTCGCCCATGGCTCGATGGCGAACGCGCTGCCCCAGGCGATCGGCGTGCAGGCGTCGCATCCCGGTCGCCAGGTGATCAGCCTGTCGGGCGATGGCGGGCTGTCGATGCTGATGGGCGACATGCTCACCCTGGTCCAGGAAAAGCTGCCGGTGAAGATCGCCGTGTTCAACAACGGATCGCTGGGCTTCGTGGCGCTGGAGATGAAGGCATCCGGCTTTCTCGAGACCGGCACCGACCTGGAGAATCCCGACTTCGCCGCGGTGGCACGGGCGATGGGCATGCACGCGGTACGCGTCGAGGATCCGGCGCAGCTCGATGCGGCGATCGCGGAGGTGCTCGCCCATCCCGGGCCGGCCCTGCTCGACGTCGTCACCAACAGCCAGGAACTGGCGATGCCGCCCTCGATCACCGCCGAGCAGGTCAGGGGCTTCAGCCTCTGGGCGCTGAAGGCAGTGCTCAACGGCGATGCTAGCGAAGTGATCGACCTCGCCCGGACCAATCTGCTGCGGTGAGGACTGGCTAGGCCCGCTCCGCCGAGCTGACCACGTCCGCCGCCCGCAGCGCGGCGAGCAGCCGCATCAGGTGCGCGGCGTTGCGCACTTCCAGGTCCATCGTGTTGGTGTGGAAAGTGGTGTCGCGATTGTCCATGCGCAGGCCGAGAATGTTGGCCTTTTGCTGGCCGATCAGCGTGGCGACGGCGCCCAGCGCGCCGGGCTCGTTCTTCAGGGTGATCTCGATCTGGGCGATGCCGCCCTCGGCCTTGTCGCCCCAGGTGAGATCGACCCAGTCTTCCTCGGTGGTGTCGGCGAGGCTCGGGCAGTCGATGCGGTGGACCTCGATCGGCTCGCCGGGGCGGCGGATGCCGATGATGCGATCGCCGGGCACCGGGCGGCACTCGGCCGAGAAATGGAAGGCGACGCCGGGCGTCAGCCCCTTGATCTCGATCGCATGCTGCTGCGGGGGCAGGTCATGCTCGTCCTCGCCATCGGTCGAGCCGGGCATCACCGCTTCCATCACCTGGCCGTCGGTGAACTGGCGGCGGGCGATCGCCTCCATCAGCGAGGCTTCGTCCTGCAGCTTCAGGCGGCGCAGCGCATCGGGGATCGCGGCCTCGCCCGGCGGGGTCGGCAGCCGCTCGACGATCTCGTCATAGAGCTTGCGCCCCAGTGCGATCGTCTCCTCGCGCTCCTTGTGGCGGATGTGGCGGCGGATCGCGGCGCGCGCCTTGCCGGTGATCGCGAAGTTGAGCCAGTTGGCCTGGGGCTCCTGCGCCTTGGAGCGCAGGATCTGGACCTGGTCGCCCTGGGCGATCTCGGTACGCAGCGGCACCACCCGGCCGTTTACCTTGGCGCCCACCGCCTGGTCGCCCAGGTTCGAGTGGACGGCATAGGCGAAGTCGATCGGCGTCGCGCCCTTGGGCAGCTGGATCAGCTCGCCCTTGGGGGTGAAGGCGAAGATCCGGTCCTGGTACATCGCCATCCGGGTATGCTCGAGCAGCTCCTCGGGGCTGTCGGCATGCTCGAGGATCTCGATCAGGTCCTTGATCCAGCTGACCTGGGTGTCGGGCCGGACGTTGCTCGCCTTGTAGGCCCAGTGCGCGGCGAGGCCGTATTCGGCCTGGGCGTGCATGTCGCGGGTGCGGATCTGGATCTCGATGCGCGTGTCGCCGGCATGGATGATGCTGGTGTGGAGCGAGCGATAGCCGTTGCGCTTCGGCGTCGAGATGTAATCCTTGAACCGGCCCGGCACCATCGGCCAGCGGCGGTGGATCACGCCGAGGGCGCGATAGCATTCCTCCTCGGTGTCGACGATCGCGCGGAAGGCCATGATGTCGCTGAGCTGCTCGAGCGACACGTGCCGCTCCGACATCTTCTTCCAGATCGAATAGGGGTGCTTCTCGCGCCCGGTGATCTCGGCATCGATGCCGCCGCGCGACAGGAGCAGCTTCAGGCCCGAGGCGATCTTGGCGATGCGGTCTTCGCCTTCGACCTTCAGGCTGTCGAGCCGCCTGGTGATCGATTCATAGGCCTCGGGCTCGACCTCACGGAAGGCGAGCGTCTGCATCTCCTTCATGAACTCGTACATGCCGATCCGCTCGGCGAGCGGCGCGTAGATCTCCATCGTCTCGCGGGCGATGCGCTTGCGCTTGTCCGGGTTCTTGATGTGGACCAGCGTGCGCATGTTGTGCAGCCGGTCGGCCAGCTTGACGAGCAGCACGCGGACATCGTCCGACATGGCGAGCAGGAATTTCCGCAGGTTCTCGGCGGCGCGCTCGCTCTCGGTCTGCGCCTCGATCTTGGAGAGCTTGGTGACGCCGTCGACCATGCGCGCGACATTGTCGCCGAACAGGCGCTGGATGTCCTCGGGCGTGGCGACCGTGTCCTCGACCGTGTCGTGCAGGATCGCGGTGACGATCGTCTCGTCGTCGAGATGCAGGTCGGTGAGGATGCCGGCCACTTCGATCGGGTGGCTGAAATAGGGGTCGCCGCTTGCGCGCTTCTGGCTGCCATGCGCATTGACCGAGAAGACGTACGCCCGGTTGAGCATCGCTTCATCGGCATCGGGGTCGTAGCTCAGGACCCGGTCAACAAGTTCATATTGGCGCAGCACGGGAACTAGATGGGGCCCGGGACTGTTGCTTTGCAATAAAATTGAGCGCGATCCGGACGTTCCGAACCGCGCTCAACCTCTTTTATCGGTGCTGGTGTGGCGCTGGCGCCATACCGGTCAGTGCGCCTTGGCGTTGCACTTCTCGAGCGCGGCAGCGTCGAACTCGGTGCCGTTGGCGCGGAACGCCGACAGCTTGCCGACTTCGCGGGCGACCAGTTCGCAGACGATGCCGTCGCGGGCATTGGCCTTGGCGGCGGTGCAGGTGCCGGCGCCGCACTTCCACAGCGTGGAGCGGGTGACGAGGCTGGCCTTGGCCGGTGCGGTCACCGGGGTGGCAGCGTAATAGCCGTTCGGGGCACCCTGCGCGATGCCGGCGGCGGGGACGAGGGCCAGCGTGGCCGCGGCCGCTGCGGCGAAGAAGCGGGTCATGGAAACCTCCTGGGGTCGAATCACATGCAACGGGCGTTGCGACTCAATATTTAATTGACACAAAGGTAAGTTGCAACGAGAAACTATTGCTGCAATGCAAGAAGTTACGCCATTCCGTAACGTCGGCTTTTGCGATAGGGTGACAAGTCATGGGTGGTGCCATTCGAGAATCCCTGCGCCAGCTGGCCAATGATTGCAGCCTTCCGGCGGCACTGGAAGCGATGGGCGAACGCTGGTCGTTCCTCATCCTGCGCGGCTCGTTCAACGGGCTGCATCATTTCGAGGAATTCCAGTCCGAGCTGGGCATCGCCCGCAACATCCTGGCCAATCGGCTGGCGCGGCTGGTCGACAAGGGCATCCTGGTCCGCGAGCCCTGTGCCGACGATCGCCGCAAGATCGAATATCGCCTGACCGACAAGGGCTATGCACTGCTGCCGGCGATGATCGCGCTGCGCCAATGGGGTGAGCGCTGGGAGACCGGCACGCCAGCCTATCCGGTGCTGGTCGACGCGCGCGACAGCCGCCCGATCCGCCAGGTCCAGGTGCTCAGCCATGACGGACGGCCGCTGGGCAAGGGCGACCTGCTCTGGGCGCTGCCCGAGGATGTGGTGCGGGACGACGAGCTGCCCGAGGTGAAGGCGGCGGAGTAGATTAGCCTCTGTTGAAGCTCTTCTCGCATTCCGCCATCGATGCAAATTCCCGACCGTAGCGCCATGTGCCGCCATCGCTGTCGCCGTTGACCATCACGATTTTTCGCTGGGTTTGGCCACTGCGGGGATGGAGCAATTCAACGTCGAAGCAGATCTGGTTATCGTAGCCCCACTCGGTGCGTGCGCGGATCGACAGTTGCGCACCGGGATGGCGCGAGCGTAGCGCGGCCTTAATCTTCCCTTCCGTGTTCAGATGCAGCGCGGCGCAAAAGGCGAGAAGGTTCAAAACGGCGAGGCTAGCGAGCAACGCGAACAGGATAAGGGTGGTCCTTACAATTATTCGGATCGTTTGCTTCACCATATCCCGGACTTGCCGGCTTCCAGTGCAGAGGGGAGGTAGCCCCTGCCGATATTTCGAGGAGACCTAACCGCCCAATCCCTCCAGCCGCTCCCGCACATTCTCCGGGATCGGCTTCGACTTGCGGGTCTCAAGATCGACATGGACGCTGACCATCTCGATCTCGGTGTGCAGCTCGCCGGTTTCGGCGTGGCAGAGCTCGATGCGCATCGTCATGCTCGAGCTGCCGACGCGCTCGACCCGGGCGAAGCCCTCGACCATGTCGTCGAACACGAACGGCTTGCGATAGTCCACTCGTGCGCTGACGACGTTGAACTCGGCGTCGAGCCAGTCGGGGCCGATCTCGCCCAGGTCCGCCCAGCGCCAGAACTCGCCCAGCGTCACGTCGGCATATTCGAGATAGCGCGAGTTGAAGACGATCTTCTGCCCGTCGATCTCGGAATAGCGGACGCGGAAGCGGGTGGAGAATTGGAAGCCCTGGCGCATGACCTCCGGGTGGCCCGGTGCTCCGCGCGCGTCAACTGTCACTTGGTCAGCCCCGGGTCCTGCAGGCTCATTCGGCGGCCAACAGGCTCTCCGCGCCGCCCAGGTCGACCGACACCAGCCGGCTGACGCCGCGCTCGACCATGGTCACCCCGAACAGCCGATGCATGCGGCTCATCGTCGCAGCATTGTGGGTGACGATCAGATAGCGGGTCGCAGTCTCTTCGGTCATCCGCTCGAGCAGGTCGCAGAAGCGATCGATATTGGCGTCGTCCAGCGGCGCGTCGACTTCGTCCAGCACGCAGATCGGCGCCGGATTGGTCAGGAACAGCGCGAAGATCAGCGCGACGGCCGTCAGCGCCTGCTCGCCGCCCGAGAGCAGGGTGAGCGACTGGAGCTTCTTGCCCGGCGGCTGGGCCATGATCTCGAGCCCCGCCTCCAGCGGATCGTCCGAATCGATCAGCTCCAAATGCGCCTGGCCGCCGTTGAACAGGGTGGAGAACAGCCGGCGGAAATGCTGGTCGACCGCCTCGAAGGCGGCGAGCAGCCTTTGCCGGCCCTCGCGGTTGAGCGTGCCGATCGAGCCGCGCAGCTGGTTGACTGCCTGGGCCAGTTCGTCGCGCTCGGCGGCGTTGCTGGTGAAGGCGGCCTCCAGTTCGGCCAGCTCGGTCTCGGCGACCAGGTTTACCGGCCCGATCCGCTCGCGCTCGGCATTGAGCTTCTCATGGCCGGTCGATTCCTCCTCGGGCGATCGTACCGTGGCATCGTCGAACCCGGCCTTCTGGGGCAAGAGGGGCGGGGGGCATTCGAAGCGCTCGCCGGAGATCCGTCCCATCTCGATGCGCCGGGTCTCCTGGTTCTCGGCCCGGGCCACCGCGCCGGCGCGTTCCTCGCGGGCCTGGGCCAGGATCTCGTTGGCGCCGCGCACCGCGCCTTCGGTCTCGCGCACCGCGATCTCGGCCTCGCGCTCGGCGGCCTGGGCGGCGGCGCTTTCGATCCGTGCCTTCTCGGTCGCCGCCTCGGCCTCGGCGACCTGCGCTTCGAGCTGGGCGGGCTTGCCGGCGATCGCTTCGCTTTCCTCGGCGAGCTGGAGCCCGCGCTTCTCCATCTCGTTTGCGCGTCTGGCCGCGTCGCCGGCCCGCGACTTCCAGCTCTTGGCCTCGGCGCCGGCTGCGGCATGGCGCTCGCGTGACGCACCGATCTCGCGCTCCAGCGTGCCGCGCTCGGCCCGGGCGGAGGCGGATGCGGCGCGCTTGCCCTCGGCATCGGTGGAGAGCGACGCCACGCGGGCGCGCGTCTCGGTGCCGTCGGGCAAAGCTGCCTTGGCCGTCTCGGCGCGGTTCAGCTCGGTCGCAGCCTCGTCCTGCTCGGCGGCGATCCGGCGGATGCGCACGTCGAGGTCGGCGCGCTGCGAATCGAGCCGTTCGAGTTGCGCCGTCGCCCGGTCCTCGGCCCGGCCCGCTTCGCGTCCGGCATTCTCGGCATGCTCCAGCACACGCCGGCAATCCGCGGCCGCGCGCCGCGCCTCGGTGATGTTGTCCTCGATCCGCGCCAGCTCGGCATCGGCACCCTCGACTGCGCGCACCGCGGCGGGGCGTGCCTTCTCGATCGCGGCGAGCCGGTTGACCCGCACCAGCCGTTCGGCCGCAGCCGCGCCGCCCGATTTGGCGACATAGCCGTCCCAGCGCCGCAGCACGCCCGCCAACGTCACCAGCCGCTGGCCGACTGCGAGCTTCTGGCCGTCATCGCTCTCGGCGACCAGCACCTGGGCCAGACGGCGCGAAAGTTCCATGGGTGCCTGGACATGCTGGCCGAGCGGCGACGTGCCCGAAGGCGCGCCGGGGTCGCCGGCCTGGGGTTCGGCGCCGGCCCAATAGCGTTCGGCACTGGTATCGAGCCCGGCCTCGAGATCGTCGCCCAGCGCTGCGGCGAGGGCGCGCTCATAGCCGGCATCGACCTTGAGCTTGTCGAGCAGCCGGTCCTTGTCCGAAGGCCGGGTCGCCTTGGCGAGCGCGGCGGCTTCGCTGTCGAGCTGGGCCAGCTCGGCATGGGCGGTGGCGCGCTTGGCCTGGGCATGGTTGCGCGCCTCGATCGCGCTGCGCTCCTCGGCATCGGCGCGGGCGAGGCCGTTGCGCGCGCTCTCCGCCTGGTGGATCGCCTGGGCCCGTGCCTCGGCCGCGCGCTTCTTCTCGGCGTGCAGCGGCTCGGGGTCGGGCAAGGCCTTCAGCTCGGCGTCGATCCGCGCCCGGTCGCGCTCCGAGCGTTCGACCCGGGTGCGTGCCGCGGCCAGCGCGGCTTCGGCGACGCGTGCCTCGGCCGCCTCGCTCGCCTGTGCCGCCAGCGCCTGGGCGAGCGCGACCTCGGCATCGCGCGCGGCGCGTTCCGCGTCCGCCAGCGCGGCGTCGAGATGCGGCATCCGTGCCGTCGTCTCGGCGATCCGCCGGTCGAGCGTCTTCACTTCCTCGTCGAGCCGGGCCAGCGCCTCGGCAGCGTCGCGGGCGAGCGCGCCTTCGCGGCCGCGATCCTCCTCCAGCCGGCGCGTCGCGTCCTGCAATTCCTGGATGCGCCGCTCGACCGCCGCCTTGTCGGCGCGCAGCGTCGCGAGCCCGTGCATCGCCTCGGTCGCCCTGTCGCGGACGCTCAGCGCCTCGGCGCGCAGGGTGGCGAGCTTCTCGGCAGCTTCCTGCTGCACCGCCACCGCCGAATCATGCGCTCTGGTCCGCTCGGCGACCAGCGCCTCGGCCGCCACCGCTTCCTTCTTGGCCGCATCCGCCGCCGTCGCCGCGTCGCGCCAGCGGGCAAAGATCATCCGCGCCTCGGCGACGCGGATCCGGTCGGAAAGCTCGCGGTAGCGCTCGGCCTGGCGCGCCTGGCGCTTGAGCTGCGCGGCGCGATTCTCCTGGTCGCCGATCACTTCGTCGAGCCGGGTGAGGTTTGCCTCGGTCGCGCGAAGGCGCTGCTCGGCATCCTTGCGGCGCACGTGCAGGCCGGAAATGCCCGCGGCCTCTTCCAGCATCGCCCGGCGCTCGCCCGGCTTGGCCATGATGATCGCGCTGATCCGCCCCTGGCTGACCAGCGCCGGCGAGTGCGCGCCCGTCGCCGCATCGGCGAACATCAGCGCGACGTCCTTGGCGCGCACGTCGCGCCCGTTGATCCGATAGGCCGAGCCGGCGCCGCGCTCGATCCGGCGGACGACTTCCAGCTCGTCATCCTCGCCGACCTGCTCGGCCTGGATCGTGACTTCGGCGAAGTCGCGCGAGGGGCGGGTGGCGGTGCCGGCGAAGATCACGTCTTCCATGCCGGCGCCGCGCATCGATTTGGCGCTGGTCTCGCCCATCACCCAGCGCAGGGCTTCGAGTAGATTCGATTTGCCGCAGCCATTGGGGCCGACGATCCCCGTCAGCCCCGGCTCGATGCGGAGGTCAGCCGGGTCGACGAAGCTCTTGAAGCCCGTCAGCCGCAGCCGCTTGATCTGCACCTGGCTCTACCCCCGCGGCATCATGGGCGTCAGCGCGCGCCCGCTGCCTTGAGCAGCGGCTCGAGCTGTTCCCAGGTGCCGGCCTCGACCTTCTTGCCGTTGATGAAGAAGCTCGGGGTGCCATTCACGCCATAGACGGTCGCGCCGTCCGCATTGACCTTGGCGATCTCCTCGATCTTCTTCTGGTCGCCCAGGCACTGGCGCGCCTTGGCCTCGGGCACGCCGCGCTGCTTCATGAAGTCGATCATGCCGAGCGCCTCGGCGAAGCCCACCGCGGCCTGCGGCGCCGGCTGGCTCTGGAGCTGCTGGGCCAGCTGCGGGTTGGTCTTCACCAGCTGCTCGGTGCGCTGGAGGAACTGCTCCTGATTCTCGAAATACTGGTCGAGCATGCTGAAGAAGCTCTCGTCCGGCACGCACTGGTTGAGCAGGGCGGCGGCGAGGTCGGGCGCGCCGTGGATCAGGAAGTCGCGGAATTCCCAGCTGACCTTGCCGGTCGAGATGTACTTCTGGCGCAGCGGCTCCGGGGCGGTGCGGCCGAACAGCCCGCAATAGGGGCAGTTGCGCGAGCCATATTCGACCAGCTTGATCGGCGCGTTCGGATTGCCCTGGAGGTAGCCGCCATCCTTGGTCTTGGCGATCGTGTCGACCCAGGCCTTGCCGGCCGGGGCGGTGACCGCTGCGACCGGGGCGGCGGTCACCGCGGCGGTGCTGTTGCCCGTGTCGCCGCCGCCGCACGAAGCGAGCGCGAACAGCGCGGGGATCAGGGCCAGGGCGAATTTGGTACGCATAGCGATATCTTCTCCAGAAATCCGAAATCAGGCGCCGTTCGCCCAGAGCTCGGGCAGCAGCCTGTCCCAGCTAAAGGCACTTACCTTGCGCGCATTGACGATGAAAGTGGGGGTGCCCTGCACCTGGTAGATCTTCACCGCATCGGCATTGGTCTGCGAGATGCGGGCAATCAGCTTGGGATCGGCCAGGCACTTGCGCGCCTGGGCCTCGGGCAGGCCCTGGGTCTTCATGAAGGCGATCATGCCGGTCGCCTCGGCGAAGCGCGTCGCCATCTGGCCCGCCGGCAGCTTCTGCCAGGCCTCGACCTGCTGGGGCTGGTCCTTCAGCACCGCCAGCAGCTTCGCCTCGAACTGGTCCTGATGGGCGAACAGCGCGTCGAGTACCGGGAAGAAGCGCGCCGTCGGTACGCACTGGTTGAGCAGCGCCGCCGCCAGGTCGGGCGGGCCGTGGATCAGATAGTCGCGGAACTCGTAGCTGACCTTGCCGCCGGCGATGAAGTCCTTGCGCAGCGGCGGCACGCCCTCGGCGGCGAAGCGGCCACAGGTCGGGCAGCCGCGCGAGCCATATTCGATCAGCTTGACCGGCGCGTCCGGGTTGCCCTGGCGGAAGCCGCCCTGGGGGGTGAGCGCGACGGTGGCTTCCCAATTGGGTGCCGCTGCGGGCCTGGCCGGAGCCTTTTTCGCCTGCTGCGCCGAGGCGCCGCCAGCCAGGGTCAGCGCAAGCGCGCCGGCGATCATGAAGATGTTACGCATCAGTCGATCCGGCCGATCTTGGGTTTCTCGTCGCTCGCCGCGACGCCGGCGGCCAGTGCCTCGAGCACGGCCTTCAATTCGGGATCGGCGATGCCGCGCAGGCTGTCGCCCATCGCCTCGCTCAATGGCTTGAGGCTGGGCGGCGGCGCGGCCTTGGCCGGCGCCTTCACCTGGCCGTGGCGGATGGCGATCTTCGCCACTGCCGGATAGCCGAAGAAGCGATTCACCCGGTCCATGATCTCGGGAGAGACATGCTGCATCGTCGGCGCGAAGGCGCCCGAGACGATCAGGCTCAGCACGCCCTGCTCGCGCTTGCCCTGGGGGAACTTGATCGATTCGGGAATCGAGACGCGGGCATAGCGCTCGCCGACGATCTCGGCCCAGCGGCTGACGATCGAATGCTGGACGAAGCCGAACTTGCGGAAGCTCGCCGCGCCGACATCGGGCAGCAGCTCGGAGACCGAGCGGGCGCGCAGCGCGCGTTGCGGCTCGGGCTTGGGCTGGCGGGTCGTGGCACGTGGGGGCTTCGTCATTTCGGCCAACCCATGCCATAGGCAGGGCGTGCCCGACAACGCCCCTCGCGCAATCGCTTCCGCGCTGCTCCACTGGTATGATCATAACGCCCGCGACCTGCCCTGGCGCGCGCGGCCCGGCGCCAATGCGCCCGATCCCTATCGGGTGTGGCTGTCCGAGGTGATGCTGCAGCAGACCCAGGTCGCCAGCGTCATCCCCTATTTCGACAAGTTCACCCAGACCTGGCCGACGGTGGAGGCGCTGGCCGCTTCGGAGGATGCCGATCTGATGGCCGCCTGGGCGGGGCTCGGCTATTATGCCCGCGCCCGCAACCTGCTCGCCTGTGCCCGCGAAGTGGCACGGCGCGGGGCGTTCCCCGATACCGAAGCGGGCCTGCGCGAACTGCCCGGCGTGGGCGGCTATACCGCCGCCGCGATCGCCGCGATCGCATTCGGCCGGCGCGCGGTGGTGGTCGATGCCAATGTCGAGCGCGTCGTCTCGCGCCTGTTCGCGGTCGAGGAAATGCTGCCGGGCGCCAGGGCGAAGATCTACGCGCTTACCGATTCGGTGACGCCGGAGCTGCGCTCGGGCGACTTCGCTCAGGCGATGATGGACCTGGGCAGCGGCATCTGCACCGCGCGTTCGCCGCGCTGTCTGCTCTGTCCCTTGCGCGCGCACTGCGCCGGCTTCGCGGGCGGCACGCCCGAACGCTATCCGGTCAAGGCGGCCAAGGTCCCCAAGCCCCGGCGCTTCGGCACGATGTTCTGGCTGGAGCGGGACGGCGCGGTGCTGCTCGTCCGCCGCCCGGACAAGGGGCTGCTCGGCGGCATGCGCGCGCTGCCCACCGGCCCCTGGGCCGATTCGGCGCCAGGCCTGGCCGATGCCCCGGCCGATGCCGCGTGGCGCATGCTCGACGACAGCGTCTCCCACGGTTTCACCCATTTCAACCTCGATGTCGCACTTGCGGCTGCAACATTGTCGTCGCATGCAGGCGCCGCCGTCGAAGGCGAATGGTGGCCGGTCGCCGATCTCGAATCGGCCGGCCTGCCGACGGTCTTCGCAAAGGCGATGCGAGTTTTCAGGAGACGGTTATGCGCGGAGTGATCGGTTTCGGCATCGGGATGGCGGCACTGGCCGCGCCCGCCTTCGCGCAGACCGCTCCCCAGCCCCCCGCAGCGCCTTCGGGCAGCAGCGCGGAAACAGCACTCGCCAGGCGCTATGTCGCCGAGGGCAAGGTTCCCGGTATCGTCATCCTCGCTGCCCATTCGCAACGCGGCGAGACGGTGATGACGACGACGGTGGGCCGCGTCGCCGATGAGCCGACCGCGCACAAGGCGGACATCGACAGCCTGTGGCGCGTCTATTCGATGACCAAGCCGATCACCGGCATCGCCGCGATGATCCTGGTCGAGCAGGGCAAGCTCAGGCTCGACCAGCCGATCAGCGACTTCATCCCGGCGTTCAAGAACATGAAGGTGCTGGTCGATCCGTCGAAGGACCTGACCACGCGCCCGGCGAAGACCCCGATCACGGTGCGCCACCTGCTCACCCACACCGCGGGCCTCGGCTACAACATCATCACCAAGGGGCCCTTGCTCGACGAGTATAACAAGCTCGGCATCAACCCGGCCCAGGTGAATGCCCAGATGGAAGTCCAGATGGCGCAGCTGCGCCCGGACAGCCTGGAGGAATTCGCCAACCGCACCGCCTCGCTCCCGCTGATCGCCGAGCCCGGCACCAAATGGAGCTATTCGATCGGCCTCGATATCCTCGGCCGGGTGATCGAAGTGGCGAGCGGCATGAAGTTCGACGCGTTCGTCAACACGCGGATCTTTGCACCGCTCAAGATGCAGCAGAGCTACTGGACGGTGCCAGCGGACAAGCTCGGCAATTTCTCCAGCAACTATGTCTTCATGGGCACCACTCGCGTCGTCGCCGATCCGGCGGTGGGGTCGGTCTATCTGCAGAAGCCCGAATTCCCCTATGGCGGCGCCGGGCTGGTGATGTCGGCGCGCGACTATGACCGGTTCCTCCACATGCTGCTGAACGGCGGCACGCTCGACGGCACGCGCATCCTCAAGCCCGAGACGGTCGCGCTCGCCATGTCGAACCTGCTGCCGGCGGGTACCGACACCTCGATCCTCAACGAGACCGGCAAGGATACCGGCGCGCAGCTCGGCTTCGGCGCGGGCGGTTCGGTCTATCTGAACGATGTCGCGGGCGGTCCGGGCAAGGGCACCTTCGGCTGGGGCGGTGCTGCGGGCACGATCGCCTGGGTCGATCCCGCCCACAAGCTGCGCGCGGTGGCGATGATCAACCTGTTCGGCGACACGCCGCTGAAGCGCGAAGTGTCGAAGGCGATCTACGCCGATATCGCCAAGTGAATCCTGGCCAGATGCTGACGCCCGGTTTCACCGGCAACACGCTCGACCGCGCCGATCGTGTCCGCCACCAGCCCGAGCTGCTCGAGGCGGCGCTGGCGGACCCGTCCGCGCGGCTGCTGGTGCTCGACGGGCTCGATCCGATCCTCGATGAGGCTGGCCGGCTGACCTGGACCGATCTGGCCGAGGCGCAGGGCGAACTGCTCTTCCTCGGCTATGACCAGGGCGTACCCCGCTTCGTCTCGGCGCTGCCTGACGACATGCCGGTCCCGATGGGCCGCTCGCCGGCGATGTTCGCGCTGCTCGACCGGTTTGCCGCGCCCGATGCCGCCAATTATGCCGCGGCGCGCAGCCTGGTCTTCTGGCACGGCCGCCACCGTTTCTGCGCCAATTGCGGATCGCTCACCCGCATCTCGCATGCCGGCTGGGGGCGCCATTGCCCCCATTGCGGCGCCGAGCATTTTCCGCGGGTCGAGCCTGTGGTCATCATGCTCGCCGAAAGTGGCGACAAGGCGCTGCTCGGCCGCCAGCCGAGCTGGCCTCCGGGCCGCTATTCCGCGCTGGCCGGTTTCCTTGAGGTCGGCGAGGCGATCGAGGAGGCGGTGCGTCGCGAAACGTCCGAAGAGTCCGGTATCCGGATCGGTGCGGTCCGCTATGTCGCCAGCCAGCCCTGGCCCTTCCCTGCATCGCTGATGGTCGCCTGTATCGGCGAGGCGCTGAACGAGGACATCGCGATCGATGCCAACGAGCTCGAGGACGCCCGCTGGTTCACCCGCGACGAGGTCCGCCAGGCCCTGGCCCGCGATCCCGCCGCGCCGTTCCTCGCGCCGCCGCCCTATGCGATCGCGCATACGCTGCTGACGGCCTGGGCGGAGGGCGGGGCCTAGTCCTCCGCCACCGGCTGCGTCGTCCAGCTCGCGTAGAGCGTCGGCACGGTGAGGTAGAGCACGAACAGCATATAGGCGAAGTTGGCGATCTGCCCGATCAGCACGTCGCGGCTCCAATTGCCGATCAGGGTGAGCGCGAGCGTCAGCCACAGGCCGAGAAACGCCGTGAAGGCCACCGTCGCGAAGCCGGCCAGGAAGGCGCGCTGGCGCAGCTGGCGGTCGAACTCGTCGGCCTTGGGCGTGCCCCAGGCCTTGATCGGCCCGAAGATCGGCAGGAACACGCCGAGCGCGAAGCCGATCGAGATCGCGGCATAGCCGAACTGGGATGCCTCGGGCCGTGCCAGTCCCCAGATCCAGCCGCCGATGGCGAGGGCCAGTGCCAATATCGGGATCCAGCGGAGATGGCGGCGCCGCACCTCGTGCCGGGCCAGCGCGGGAATGCCCGTGCGCTCCGACGCGGCGTCGAGCTTGGAGAACAGGCGCTCGTTGAACTTGGACATGGCGGCCTCCGGCATCATTCGGCGGCGCGGCGCAGGGCGGCCGCTACCGATTCGAAGGGGGTGAAGGAGAAGACGAGCTCGACCGGCAGGTCGAAGGCCTGCGCGATCTTCATGCCGAGCTCCAGGCTGGGGCTGTAGTCGCCGCGCTCGAGATAGCCGATCGTCTGGGGGTTCACCCCCACCGTCTCGGCCAACTCCCGCCGGCTCATCCCGCGTTCGGCGCGGAACAGGGCAATTCGGTTGTGAATCTGCGGCAATGTGGCGACTCGAATGACGATATGTTGCCTATACACAACGATTCGTGGTGTGAGTCAAGCAAGCGCCATCGCGCCGGGAATCGCGTCCCGGCGCCAACTTACGGCCTTTCGGTGTCCACTACGCTCTCGGGCGCGCCTGCTTGTAGGTGCCGAGCACGCGCATCCACTTGGTGTGGAACTTCAGCTCCTCCAGCGCGCGGGCGACCGGCGCCTCGTCGGGGCTGCCGACGATGTCGGTGTAGAACTCGGTCGCCGCGAAGCTGCCGCCGCGCTGGTAGCTCTCCAGCTTGGTCATGTTGACCCCGTTGGTCGCGAAGCCGCCCAGTGCCTTGTAGAGCGCCGCCGGCACGTTCTTCACCTCGAAGACGAAGGTGGTCATGAACGGGCCGCTCTCCTCCTCCGCCACCAGCGGCTCGCGGGCCAGGATCACGAAGCGGGTCATGTTGTGCTCGGCATCGGCGATGTCCTCGCCCAGCATCTTCAGGCCGTAGAGCTCGGCCGCGCCCGGCGGCGCCAGCGCGGCGACGGCGGGGTCCGCGTCCTCGGCCACCATCGCGGCGGCGCCGGCGGTGTCGGGATAGGCGAGCGGCGAAATGCCCTGGGCCTTCAGCCAGTGGCGGCACTGTCCGAGCGCCTGGGGATGGCTCATCGCCTGGCGGACGCCCTCGATCGGGCCCAGGCCCATCAGCCCGTAGCGGATCGGCAGGAAATGCTCGCCGATGATCGACAGCCCCGATTCGGGCAGCAGGAAATGGATGTCGGCAACGCGGCCGTGCAGCGAATTCTCGATCGGGATCATCGCGCAGCCGGCCCGGCCTTCCTTCACCGCGTCGATCGCGTCCTCGAAGGAAAAGCAGGGGAGGGGCAGCCCGTCCGGAAAGCATTCGCGCACCGCGATATGCGAATTGGCGCCCGGTGCGCCCTGGAAGGCGACGGCACGTACGGGGGTCCTTGCGGCCGCCTCGGTCATCTCCGCGACGAGCTTCCTCGCCGGGCTCGCGAAATTCTCCATAATGCGCGGGCGCTAGCTGCCGAACCTCGTAGCCGCAAGCCCCGCTTGCTTTCGCTGCAAGGGCGGCTTTAAAGAAGCGCAACATATCCGCAGGGGCATTTCATGGACAATCGCTTCAATACGATCGCGGGATGGGCACTTGCGGGGGGGATTGCTGCGCTCGGACTATCGATCGCCAGCGGAATGTACTTCCATGCCGAGCGCCCCGAGCACATGGGTTATGTGATCGAAGGTGTAGAGGAAGCCAGCGAAGGCGGTGCGGCGGCGGTCGCCGAGCCGATCGCGACCCGTCTGGCCAAGGCCGATGTCGCCAAGGGCGAGGCTTCGTTCAAGAAGTGCATGGCCTGCCACACGATCAACCAGGGCGGCGCGAACGGCATCGGCCCGAATCTCTATGCGACGATGGGTGAGGGCATCGCCGAGGGCAAGGGCGGCTTCGCCTTCTCCGACGCGCTCAAGGCCGTCGGCGGCAAGTGGGACTTCGACAAGATGGACGCGTGGCTGACCAATCCGCGCAAGTTCGCCACCGGCACCAAGATGACCTTCGCCGGCATCCCGGACGCACAGGAGCGCGCCAACGTCATTGCCTATCTCAACGCCCAGGGCTCGAACCTGCCGTTGCCGGCAGCGCCGGCCGCCGGTGCGGCCCCGGCAGAGGGCAACGCCACCGACGATCATGCTGCGGGTGGCAATCTCTCGAACCAGGCGACTCCGGCAGAGGGCACGCCCTCGACGGATCCCGCCGCCAAGGCGCAGGCCGAGAAGAAGGGCGCCTGAGGACGCCCTTCTCCGGGATCGGATCTACAAGGCGCCGCGGATCGTTCCGCGGCGCTTTTGGTTTGGCGGTTCGGTCGTGACGCAGATGCCCGCCGCGCAGGCGCGCCGGCTCTCGACCCGGCTCGTCGCGCGCCAGGTCTCGGAGTTGCTGCTCGCGCGCAGCCGGCGCGGTTTGGCGCTGGTGCCGCAGGAACGGCTGGCCGGCTTCGTCTTCGAAGTGGTGCTCGGCGGCAGCATCGCCCATCATCCCTATCGCGATGCGGCTTCCGGTCGGTGGATCGGCGTCGAGGACGCGGCCACGCTCGGCCGGCCGGTCAATGCCACCGCCATCGCCCATTCGATGCGCCTGCCGCACACCACCGTGCGCCGGCGCGCCGCGGAGCTGGTCGAGGAAGGCCTGCTGGTCCGCGGCGCCAGCGGCTTCTGCGTCGCGCCCGGCTTCTTCGAAGGCGATGTGCTCGCCCGACTGGCGGCGGAGGATGCCGCCGATCTGATGCGCATGCTGGGGACCCTTGCCGAGGCCGGTTATGATCCCGCTATCGCCGCGCTCGACGCCAGTGTCGCGGCCTTGCCGGCTGGCGTGTTCGAAAGGCTGATCCTCGCCTTCAGCCTGCGCGCCCTGGAGACGCTGACCGAACTCTATGGCGACGTCACCGCCGGCACGATCGTCGCGGCGATCACCGCGATCAATGTCCGCCGCGTCACGGCGGATCCGGATCTCGCCCGGCTCTATTCCGCCGAGGACATGCCGCCGCCCGACGATCTGCGCGAGCCGGTGACGCTGCGTGCGCTCGCCCGCGCGATCGACCTGCCCTTCGAGACCGTGCGCCGCCGCGTCGTCGCACTGGTCGCCGCCGAGCTGGTCGCCTGGAAGGATGGCGGGGTGTTCGTGCCCGCCCGCGTGATGCTGGGCGAGCGCCATATCGCCAACAACCGGCGCATCACCCTGCATTTCGACCAGATGCTGGCCACGCTCGCTACCCTGGCGGGCGAGCTGCGCGATTGACCCATTTTGGCATGCGGCTCGATTGCTTCCCAAGTCCCGGACAAATTACGTAAAATCCTACAATTAACGCCGCGTGGCCGGGGGGGCGCATGGGGGACTTGCCGTCTTCGGACGGGTTGAACGCCGGTGAATGGCGTGATCTAGGCAGTGCGGAGCCGCAGGCCACGAGCCGCGCGCCCGCGGTCCGGCGGCTCTCCGCGACTCGCCTGCACACCAATGCCCGTCCCGCCAGCCTGGCGGTGGAGCGCGACCGAGCCCGCGAGATCGTCGGCCTGGCCAGGGACAGCGTCACCGAGACCTTCTCGGACATCCGCTTCGGCCGGAAGATCCAGGCCGCCAATCTGGCCCCCGTGGTCTCGGCGATCGCTGCCTCGGTTGCCCGCAGCCCCACCGCCTTGCCCAGCGTCACGCGCTTCAAGCTGCACGACGAATATACCTATCTCCATTCGGTCGCGGTCTGTGGGCTGATGCTCGCGCTCGGCAACGAGCTGCGCCTGCCGCCCGAGCTCACCCAGGAGATCGGCCTGGCCGGGCTGCTCCACGACATCGGCAAGGCGCGGATCGATGCCGATCTGCTCAACAAGCCCGGCCCGCTCGATCTCGACGAATATGCCCAGGTCCAGGCGCACACGCTGCGCGGCTATGAGCTGCTGCGCGATTCGGGAATCGAATCGGAGATCGCGCTCGATGTCTGCCTGCATCATCACGAGCGGATCGACGGCAGCGGCTACCCTTCCGGCATCTCGCAGGAGACGCTGAGCATCCATGCCCGGATGGCGGCGGTGTGCGACGTGTTTGACGCGGTTACCTCGAACCGCAGCTACAAGCGCAGCTGGTCGCCGGGAGCGGCGCTCGACTGGATGATGGGCACCACCGGCCATTTCGATCCGCGCGTGCTGCGCGCCTTCCGCGCCCTGCTCGGCGTGTTCCCGGTCGGCGCGCTGGTGCTGCTCGAGAGCCAGCGCCTCGCGGTGGTGATCGACGAGCCCGCCGATTCGCCGACCACGCCCGATGTCGCGGTCTTCCTCTGCGCCGCGACGAAGCGCACGCTGGATCCGGTGCGGGTCAATACCCGCTCCGATCCGATCATCGGGCTGGAAGTCGCGGCGAAATGGGGCCTCGCCGATTTCGAGGCGAAGCGCGCGCTGCTGCTGGACGAATTCGGCCCCGCCTAGCTAGAGGAGGCCATGGTTTCGCAACCCGGTCCCGAACTCGCCATCCGCCTGCGCCGCGCCGCGTTCAACCGTGCGCTGGCGGAGGCTGATCTCAATGCGATCGGCCCCATCCTGGCGAATAATGTCATACTGGTCGCCGGCACCGATTCGGCGCTGATCTCGGGTCGCAAGGCGCAGCTGCTCGCCTGGAAGCGCGAATTCGCCGCGAAGGAACGCAGCATCTACACCCGTACGCCCGAGACGATCCTCGCCTCGCCGGTTGAACCGATCGCTTTCGAACATGGCGCCTGGCAGGGTGTATCGGCGGCAAGCGGGGCGGTGCAGGCTTCGGGGACCTACACCGCCAAATGGCGGCAGCTCGGCGCCGACTGGGTGATCGAGGCCGAGCTTTACCTCACTCTGGCTTGAGCACGGTCTCGGGCTTGTCGATCCCCGGGCGCGGGCGCGCGATCACCGTGTGATCCTTGTCCTTCCAGAAGTCCTGGACGATCTCCCAGCCCTCTTCCGCGGTCTCGCAGAAGTGGAACAGGTTCAGGTCCTTGGGCGAGATCACGCCTTCCTCGCACAGCGCCTCGAAATTGACGACGCGGGTCCAGAAGTCCTTGCCGTAGAACAGCACCGGGATCGGCTCGATCTTGCCGGTCTGGATCAGGGTGAGCAGCTCGAACGATTCGTCGAACGTGCCGAAGCCGCCCGGGAACACCGCCACCGCGCGCGCGTGCAGCAGGAAGTGCATCTTGCGCAGCGCGAAATAGTGGAACTGCATCGACAGGCCCGGCGTGACATACGGGTTCGGCGCCTGCTCGTGGGGTAGCAGGATGTTGAGGCCGATCGTGTCGGCGCCCACGTCGCGCGCGCCGCGATTCGCCGCTTCCATGATCGAAGGGCCGCCGCCCGAGGTCACCACGAAATGGCGGTTCCCCGCTTCGTCGAGCGGGAAGTTCGAGGCGAGCTGCGCCAGCTCGCGGGCGACGTCGTAATATTTGGACTTCTCGACCAGCCGCTCGGCGATGATCTTCTGCTGCGGCGTCTCGGCCAGCTCGAGCAGCGCGCCCGCCTTGCTCGGCTCGGGGATGCGCGCCGATCCATAGATGACGAAGGTCGACTTGATGTGCGCCTCGTCGAGCAGCAGCTGGGGCTTGAGCAGTTCGAGCTGGAAGCGCACCGGCCGCAGGTCCTCGCGCAGCAGGAAGTCCATGTCCTGGAAGGCGAGGCGGTAGGCCGGGTGCTCGGTCTGCGGGGTGCCGGTGGCGGTGTTGGCGTTCTGCACTTCCTGCTGGGCAGGGCGGAAAACGCGGCTCGGAACTTTCGTATCGCTCATTTCGCCCGGCTTAGGCCGATCCGAAGCGCCCTGCAATCAGCGCCCCGCCACGGCAGCGGCAAAACCAGTGATGTCGCGGCAGCAGCAAAAACCAGCGATGCCGCGTCAGCGGCAGAAAGGGCCTCTCCCCATGTCGAGGTGGAGGTGGTTGTAGTGCGCTGCATTGTAGTCGGGGCTCAGCACGGTGGCGAAGCGCTTGCATGCCGATCCGTGGATCGTGTCGAGGAAGGCGCGCACCTGCTGGTCCCCCGTCCGCCAGTCGCGCTCGATCGTGATCCGTCGCCCGTCGGCCAGCACGAAGCCCGACACGTCGACCGCATTGGCCAGCCCATGCTCGGACATGCGCGCCGCCGATGCTGCGCCGTTGCCGATGATCCCGCGGCACGAATAGGTGCCATAGGTCTCGACCTTGACCAGGTCGCTGCCGAGCATCTGCCGCGCCGCCGGTGCCACCGCGAAGCGCACCCAGGCGGTGAAGCTGCGCGCCAACCCGCACTTCATCGACTTGAGCCCGGTCACCGGCACGCCGATGTCGAGCAGCTGCACCGCGCCGGTGACCACGCAGCCGCCGCCGAAGTCGCGGTCCGGCAGCCCGGAATAGCGGACATGCTCGCGCGACAGGTCGGCAAAGCATTGCTGCGTCTCGCGCGGGGTCGGGCCATTGAGCGTGACCGGGCCCGAGGCGCGCGGACGAATCGGGGCGGGGGCAGGGCGATCGTCACCGCCGAACATGCAGCCGGCCAGGATCAGGGGCAGGACAAGTGCAACGACGCGCATGCATGATCCATAGCGCGCTATGGCCAACCCCCGCTAGCCGCCTATCCGAACACCGCCTCATGCGTCTCGGCGCTGCTCGCCTCGTACTGGATTTCCGAAAGCTGGCCGACCAGCCGGAGCAGTAGCAACCCGGTGAGCAGGTCGACGGGCACACAGATCGCATCGACCCATTGGACGGCAAGGAGCTGGTCGAGCGTTTCGGCGCGCAGGCTGAGCCGGAACGAGACGTTGCCGAGGATCGAGGAGAGAATCCAGCCCAGCCACCAGAAGGTCAGCCAGCCGGGAACCGGCGCATCATAGGGGTCATGCGGCGCAACGCTGGCGCGCCATGCCTGGCGGATGCCCTCGAACGGCTTCCACAGATTGGCGAACGGGACGAAGAAGAAGCCGACATTCCACCCCGGTGTCATCGTCATCCCGTTGGAAAGCGTGTGCGCGTTCTTGTTCACCCGGTAGATCCAGCGCGCCACCAGGACGATCGTGACCAGGTTCACCAGGAGCATCGGAATCGCGGCGATCTGGTTGACCTGATCGACGACGCCAAGATCCTCGACCGTCGCCGCGCCGCGCTGGAAACGGCCTATCGCCACGATGCTGTAGACGGCGGCCAGGCCGTAGCCGACCGACGCGATCAGCCAGAGTATCAGTGCGATCCGCACCGCCCGCGCCAGGCGGAGCGGGTCCTTGAATTCATAATCCATGCTGTCCCCCTTTTGCCGGCATCCTGAAGACCCGCGCGGGCGCTGTCCACGCACTTCCGGAATTGACTTTCGCCGGCTCGCCGCTAGGGCCGTCGGCGGGCCACGCGGTCCCAACGCCGCGCGCGCTCTCTGTAAGGAGAGACTACATGACTGATTCGACTGCCGCCGACGCCACCCTTGCGCCTGTCGCAAAGCCCGCCACCAAGCCGGCGCGTCCCTATTTTTCCTCCGGTCCCTGCGCCAAGCCGCCCGGCTGGTCGCCCGAGAAGCTCGCCACCGAGTCGCTCGGCCGCTCGCACCGCTCCAAGCTCGGCAAGACCCGCCTCCAATATTGCATCGACCTGATGCGCGAGATGCTGCGCCTGCCCGATACGCACCGTATCGGCATCGTGCCCGGCTCCGACACCGGCGCCTTCGAAATGGCGATGTGGACGATGCTCGGCGCCCGCGGCGTCACCACGCTCGCCTGGGAAAGCTTCGGTGAAGGTTGGGTCACCGATGCGGTCAAGCAGCTCAAGCTCGAGCCGAACGTCGTCCGCGCGGACTATGGCCAGCTCCCCGATCTCGACGCGCTCGACTGGTCGACCGACGTGCTGTTCACCTGGAACGGCACCACCTCGGGCGTGCGTGTGCCGGACGGCGAGTGGATCCCCGCCGATCGCGAGGGCCTGAGCTTCGCTGACGCCACGTCGGCGGTGTTCGCCTACGACCTGCCCTGGGACAAGATCGACGTCGCCACCTTCTCCTGGCAGAAGGTGCTGGGCGGGGAGGGCGCGCACGGCGTGCTGATCCTCGGCCCGCGCGCAGTCGAGCGCCTCACCGAATACACCCCGTCCTGGCCGCTGCCCAAGGTGTTCCGCCTGGTCTCCAAGGGCGCGCTCGCCGAGGGCGTGTTCAAGGGCGAGACGATCAACACCCCCTCGATGCTCGCCGTCGAGGACGCGATCTTCGCGCTCGAATGGGCCAAGGGCCTGGGCGGGCTCGACGGGCTGATGGCGCGCTCGAACGCGAATGCCGACGCGCTGAACAAGATCGTCGCGGCGCGCCCATGGCTCGGCCATCTCGCCGAGCTGCACGGCATCCGTTCGAAGACCAGCGTGTGCCTCACGGTCGAGGGCGCGGACGAAGCCTTCATCAAGAAGTTCGCCGCCCTGCTCGAGAAGGAAGGCGCGGCCTATGACATCGCCGGCTATCGCGACGCGCCGGCGGGCCTGCGCATCTGGTGCGGCGCCACGGTCGACACCACCGATATCGAGGCGCTCGGCCCCTGGCTCGACTGGGCCTATGCGACCGCCAAGGCCGACGCGTGATGGCGGGCGACAGCTCTGCTGCTCGCCCACCCTTTCCGCCGTTCACTGCCGACTCCGCTGCCGCCAAGGCCCGCATGGCCGAGGATGCGTGGAACAGCCGTGATCCGGAACGGGTATCGCTGGCCTATACGCCCGACAGCCACTGGCGGAATCGTGCCGAATTCCTGCAGGGTCGCACGGCGATCGTCGAATTCCTCACGCGCAAATGGGCCCGTGAGCTCGACTATCGCCTGATCAAGGAAGTCTGGGCCTGGCAGGACAATCGCATCGCGGTGCGCTTCGCCTATGAATGGCGTGACGACAGCGGCAACTGGTTCCGTTCCTACGGCAACGAGAATTGGCAGTTCGACGCCGACGGCCTGATGGAAGTGCGCATCGCCAGCATCAACGACCATCCGATCGCGCCGGAGGACCGCAAGTTCCACTGGCCTCTCGGCAGGCGCCCCGACGACCATCCCGGATTGAGCGCGCTCGGGCTCTGATCCCGTCGTGCATTCTTAACATACTCAATTGGAAAGGCATTCCCATGCCCAAGGTTCTGATCAGCGACAAAATGGATCCCAAGGCCGCCGAGATCTTCCGCGCACGCGGAGTCGAGGTGGACGAGATCACCGGCAAGACCCCCGAAGAGCTCAAGGCGATCATCGGCCAGTATGACGGCCTCGCCATCCGCAGCTCGACCAAGGCGACCAAGGAAATCCTCGAGGCTGCGACCAACCTCAAGGTGATCGGCCGCGCCGGCATCGGCGTCGACAATGTCGACATCCCCGCCGCCTCGGCCAAGGGCGTGGTGGTAATGAACACCCCGTTCGGCAACTCGATCACCACTGCCGAGCATGCCATCGCCCTGATGTTCGCGCTCGCTCGCCAGCTGCCCGAGGCCGACCTCTCCACCCAGGCCGGCAAGTGGGAGAAGAACCGCTTCATGGGCGTCGAGCTTACCGGCAAGACGCTCGGCCTGATCGGCGCGGGCAATATCGGCTCGATCGTCGCCGATCGCGCCCAGGGCCTGAAGATGAAGGTCGTCGCCTTCGATCCGTTCCTGACGCCCGAGCGCGCGATCGAAATGGGCGTGGAGAAGGTCTCGCTCGACGACCTGCTGCTGCGCGCCGACTTCATCACGCTGCACACGCCGCTGACCGACCAGACCCGCAACATCCTCTCGGCCGAGAATCTCGCCAAGACCAAGCGCGGCGTGCGCATCATCAACTGCGCGCGCGGTGGGCTGATCGACGAGGCGGCGCTCAAGGAAGGCCTGGAATCGGGTCACATCGCCGGGGCCGCGCTCGACGTGTTCGCCGTGGAGCCCGCCAAGGAGCATCCGCTGTTCGGCACGCCGAACTTCGTATCGACCCCGCACCTCGGTGCCTCGACCACCGAAGCCCAGGTCAATGTCGCGATCCAGGTTGCCGAGCAGATGGCCGATTTCCTCGTCTCGGGCGGCGTCACCAACGCGCTCAACATGCCGAGCCTCTCGGCCGAGGAAGCTCCGCGCCTCAAGCCGTACATGGCGCTGGCCGAAAAGCTCGGCAGCCTCGTCGGCCAGCTGGCGCACGGTGAACTCCGCAACATCGCGATCGAGAGCGAAGGCGCTGCCGCCGAGCTCAACCAGAAGCCGATCGTCGGCGCGGTGCTCGCCGGCCTGATGCGCGTCCATTCGGACACGGTGAACATGGTCAACGCGCCGTTCCTCGCCAAGGAGCGCGGGCTCGACGTGCGCGAAGTCCGTCACGACCGCGAGGGCGATTACCACACGCTGGTCCGCGTCACCGTCGGCACCGCCCAGGGGGACCGCTCGGTCGCCGGCACGCTGTTCGGCAATGCCGCGCCGCGCCTGGTCGAGCTGTTCGGCATCAAGGTCGAGGCCGATCTCGCCGGCCATATGCTCTACATCGTCAACGAGGACGCACCGGGCTTCATCGGCCGCCTCGGCACCACGCTCGGCGAGGCGGGGGTCAACATCGGCACCTTCCACCTCGGCCGCCGCGAAGCGGGTGGCGAAGCCATCCTGCTGCTCTCGGTCGACGATGTCGTCAGCGAAGCACTCCTCGCCCAGGTCCGCGCCCTCCCGGGCGTGAAGACCGCGATGGCGCTGACGTTCTGATAGGTCTCCCTCCCGCCCGGCGGCGTGCGTTGGACGCGCCGCTGGGCTATAGCCCTCTCCCCATCGGGGAGAGGGTTGGGAGAGGGGCAGTGCCGCAAACCGACAAGGCGTTGCTCGCGCGAGCAAAAGCAATGCGCGCCAACCCGACGCCCACCGAAGCGGCAATGTGGCGCATCCTCCGCGCCAAACAGTTCGAGGGCGTGAAATTCGCTCGCCAAGTGGTGATCGCGCCCTATATCGCCGATTTCGTCGCGCGCTCTCGCGGATTGGTCATCGAAATTGGTGGTGACACGCACGCGCTTTGCGACGCGAGAGAGTCCAGGCGCACGGCTTGGCTGGAACGGCAGGGATATAACGTGATCCGGTTCACGAACTACGAAGTGGGGAGCAATCTGGAAGGGGTGGCATCCGCCATCGGCGCTGCGCTTGCCGCACTGCCCCTCTCCCAACCCTCTCCCCGAGGGGGAGAGGGCTTTTAAGATGAGCGGTTTACTTCCCGAAGGCTTCCACGATCGCCTCCCTCCCGCGGCCGATGCCGCTACCCGGCTGGAGAGCCGCGTGCTCGGCCTCGCGCGCGCCTATGGCTATGAGCAGGTCGATCCGCCGCTCGCCGAATTCGCCGACGAGCTGAGCGCCCGCCTCAAGGCCGCTGGCGGCCTGCGCGACGCGGTGCGTTTCGTCGATCCGGTGTCGCAGCGCACGCTGGCGATCCGGCCCGATCTCACCGCCCAGGTCGGCCGTATCGCCGCTACCCGCATGGGTCACCATCCGCGCCCGGTACGCCTTTCCTATGCCGGCCCGGTGATCAAGCTCTCGGCGTCCGAGCTCGATCCGCTGCGCGCCACCCGCCAGATCGGTGCCGAACTGATCGGCCTCGATACCGTCGCGGCCGCCACCGAAGTGGTACGCGTCGCGATCGAGGCGCTGCACGCAGGCGGCGTCGAAGGTATCGCGCTTGATTTCACCCTGCCCGACCTGGTCGATTGCCTGGCCGATGGCAGCCTCACGCCAGCCCAGCTCGCGACCCTGCGCGACCGCCTCGATGCCAAGGATGCCGCCGGTGTCGCCGCGATCGATGCGCGCTACCTGCCCCTGATCGAAGCCGCCGGCCCATTCGACGCCGCGATCGAGCGGCTGCGCGCGATCGACGCCGGCAAGGCGCTCGCCACCCGGCTGGACGGCCTCGCCGAAATCGCCGCGAGCATCCAGGGCCAGGCCGCGCTCACCCTCGATCCCACCGAGCGCCACGGCTTCGAATATCAGAGCTGGCTCGGCTTCTCGCTCTTCGCCCGCGGGGTGCGCGGCGAGATCGGCCGGGGCGGCACCTATACGATCCTCCACGGCAATGGTCGCGAGGAAGCCGCGGTCGGCTTCTCGCTCTATGCCGATCCGATCCTGTACGCGGGCATCGGCGCGGGTGATCGCCGCCGGCTGTTCCTGCCCTTCGGTACGCCCGCCGGCATCGGCGCGAAGCTGCGCGAAGAGGGCTGGGTGACGGTCGCCGCGCTCGAGGAAGACGACACGCCCGAGGCGCAGCTCTGCACGCACGTGCTGCGCGACGGGGCGCCGCAGTCTCTCTGACGCGTCACCCCTGGCTGTTCCCCGGCGAAAGCCGGGGCACGGCCATGTTTGCCTGTCTTGCAATGTAGGATTTCGCATGTTTGCCTGAAGCCGCCGAGCCCTGCGCGGCCGCTCTTGCAAACCGTGGGAAAGATAGGACCAGCTCCGCGTAAGCATGTTGCGCGCTGGAAGGCCCGACGTGCCTCTATGGGTGTCGAGACTTTTGTGACCTTTCGCGCTCGCCGCCCGGCTTTCGTCCGAGTCGCGCGGACGCCGCAATAGGATCAGCGCGATAGCAGCTCCGTCGCCCGGCCCTCGAGGAATGCCGGCACCGCCGCGGTTACGGCTTCGCGGAAGCGCGCGTCCTCGGCGAGCTGGGCCGGGAACACCTGGCGCAACGCCAACACCGCGGCGGCCGGGTCGCTGCCAGAAGCGGCACCGGCCAACACTTCCGCCAGCGGATCGGTGATCGTCTCTCCGGCCTTCGCCTTGCGGTTGAGGAACGCGATCCACGCCGCCACCGGCACGGCGAGCCGCGCTACGTCCTGCCCCGCCGCCAGCCGGTCGCGGACCGTGTCGAGCAGACGGTAGGGCAGCTTCTGCGAACCGTCCCAGGCGATCTGGCTCAGCAAGTGGCGGATCGCCGGATTGCGGAATCGGTCGAACACCGCATCGGCATAGCCCTGCACGTCGAGGCCCTCGACCGGCTTGAACGACTGCGCGATGTCCTCGTGCATCAGCCGGCTGGCGAAGCCGCCCAGTGCCGGGTCGCTCACCGCCTCGAACACGGTCTCATGGCCGAGCGCCAGGCCGATATAGGCAAGGCTGGAATGCGCGCCGTTGAGGATGCGCAGCTTGGCCTGCTCATAGCCCTGGACGTCGTTGGTCAGAGTGACGCCCGCGGCGGCGAGGTCGGGACCGTCGGCCAGGTCGAAGCGCTGCAGCACCCACTGGGTGAAGCGCTCGCGCTGCACCGCCGCCTGATCCTCGACGCCCAGTTCCCCGGCCAGCTTGGCGAGGAAGGCCGGGTCGCTCGCCGGGGTGATCGAATCGACCATCGAATCGGGGAAGGCGACGGTGTCGGCGATCCAGTCGGCAAGGCCCGCATCCCATTCCCGGGCCAGGGCGACACAGGCGGCGCGGAGCTTTCCGCCATTGCCGGTCATATTGTCGCAGCAGAGCATCGCGAAGGGCGGCGCGCCCGCGGCGCGGCGATCGGCCAGACCCGAGACGATCCAGCCGATCACGCTTGCCGGTTCGGCTGGTCGGGCACGGTCATGGACGATGTCAGGGTGGCTGAAGTCCAGGCTGCCATCGGCGGCCAGGCAATAGCCCTTCTCGGTCACCGTGCTGGTGGCGAGCTTGACCGCGGGATCGGCGAGCAGGGTACGCAGCTTCGCGCCTTCGCCCGGGCCGATCGCATCGGAATGGGCGGCGATGATCCGGGTGGCAGGCTCGCGGTCGATGATCGCCAGCGTGTAGAGCCCGTCCTGCGCCTTCAGTGCGTCGACCGTGCCGGCACTGCGCAGCGAGACCGCGGCGATGCCCCAGCGCGGATCGCCGTCCAGCACCCGGTCGAAATAGGCGGCCTGGTGCGCGCGGTGGAAGGCCCCGGGGCCGAAATGGACCACGCCGGTGCGGATGGCGGCGGGGTCGTGCCCGGGCCGGGTGACGGCAGCGGGAAGCGAGGCGAGGGCGGCGCGCGAAAGGCTGGTCATGCGCCCGGTGTCAACGCGCCCGGGCGAGTAAAGTCAATGGCCCCGCATTGCGTTCCGCCGGCCGTGCGCCGCGGTCAGTAGCTGTGCACCGCCGCGCCGGACTCCGCGCCCGGAATACGCGAGCCGGTACGGCGCTGCCCCGAGACCGCACCCTCGGGCATCAGGAAGCGGACCTGGCGGTTCGGGAAGTCGATATCGACTCGCCGAAAGGCGCGCAGCGCGTCCATGCCGAGCAGCAATGCCGGTCGCTTGGTCAGCCCGAAGCGCTCGAACGGAGTCACATCGGCAAAGGCGACGGGCATCTCGCCGAAGCGCACCTTGCCGACCAGGATGTCGGGCACCTTGGTATAGTCGGCACTGGTCTGGGCGCCGGTCACGCTGGTGAGCTGGATCCGTTGGGGTTTGAGCGCGGCCCGACCCACCCGCTTGCGCAGGGCGCTGTTGCCCATCGTCACCTGGCTACCGGTGTCGAGCACCACCTGGATGCGCGTCGAGCCATAATAGGCGTCGGTCACGATCAGCTGGCCGAACACGTTCTTGGCGGTGACGATGATCTCGTCTGGATCGCGCCGCGATACCGCCTTGCGCTTCACACTGGGGCGCACCGCCATGGTGCCCTTCTCGAAGTCGATCGTCACCTGGTGGTTGCGCAGCGTATCGATGCCGAGCAGGCCGAGCGCGCCGAGGTTGCGGGCCTCGAGCGCCGGGGCGACGATCGTGTGCTGCTCGCCGATCGACTTGATGCTCAGTCCGGGGACGATCACGGTGCCGACCGTGTCGCGCCCGGTCATGGAAGTGATGATCACCGGCGACGCCGCGCCGAGCCGAAGCGATCCGGCGAGTTCGCGGGCGATGACCGTACGCTCGGCACCGGTGTCGATGATGAAGTTGTAGGGGCCGCTATTGCCCACCGCGACGGGGACGGTGAGGCGCTTGTCGATCTCGCCCAGCGCCAGCAGCGTGGCCTCGACATCCTCGGGCGTGGGCAAGGTCAGATCGGGATCCTGAACCCGTACCGCCGGCGGCGGGGCGTGCTCGGTCGGGTTCTGGGTGAGGTCACGCGCTCCGGCGGTGGCGGCCAGCGGGAGCAGGAGAAGCACTGCGAGCCTTTTCATGCTTGTGAAGATACACCTTCGCATGCTGCGCAGCAATCTGTCTGGAATGTTTCTGTCGTGTCCTAGTCCAGCCGCATCGCTTCGGCGGCGATGTCCTCGGCTTCCATCAGCAGCGCGTCCTCGGTCATGCCTTGGGCAACATTCTCGCGGCCGATCATGATGAGGACGGGCACCGCCATCGGCGAGACGCGGGGCAGGTCGATGTGCAGCATCGTGTCGGCAGCGGTGTCGAGCAGATGGCCCAGTCGGCCGACATCGGTCATGCGGGCGCGGGCATCTTCCCAGGCAGCGCGCAGGAGGAGATGATCGGGCTCGTACTTGCGCAGCACGTCGTAGATCAGGTCGGTCGAGAAAGTGACCTGGCGCCCGGTCTTCTTCTTCCCCGGATGCTGCCGCTCGACCAGCCCGCCGATGATCGCCACTTCCCGGAAGGCCCGCTTGAGCAGCGCCGAGCCCTGCACCCATTCGACGAACTCATGCTCGAGGATATCGGGCGAGAAGAGCGCGGCGGGATCCTCGATCTTCTCCAGCCCGTAGACGGCGAGCGCATAGTCATTGGCGACGAAGCCCAGCGGCTTCAGCCCCAGTGCCTCCATCCGCCGGGTGACCAGCATGCCGAGCGACTGGTGCGCGTTCCAGCCCTCGAAGCTGTAGGCGACCATATGGTGCTTGCCTTCGTGCGGGAAGGTCTCGACTAGCAGCTGTCCCGGCGCCGGGATCGCCGAGCGGCGCTCCTGCACTTCGAGCCATTCGCGGACGTCGTCGGGAAAGCGGCGCCATTGGGTGCGGTCGTGGAGGAAGCGACGGACCCGCTCGGCCAGCGTCGCGGTGATCGCCAGCCGCGCCCCCATGTACGAGACATAGCGCGCCGGCTTGGCAGTGGCGCGGACGATCAGGTCGGTCAGCTCGACGCGCTCCACCTCCACCGCCATGCCGGCGAAGACGAAGGCGTCGCTCGGCGAAAGCTGGGTGCCGAACGCCTCCTCGACCTTGCCGAGGCGCCGGCCGTTCTTGAAACGCACCTCCATCATCGGTGATTCGACGATGATCCCGGCGTTCAACCGATGCTGCGCAACAAAGGCCGGCGTGGTCACCCGCCACAGTCCGTCCTTGCCCTTGGTCAGCCGCTTGAACTTGTCATAGGCGCGCAGGGCATAGCCGCCATCGGCGATGAAGTTCAGCACCCGGTCGAATGTCTCGTCGGGGAGCGCCGAATAGGGCAATGCTGCGCGAATCTCGTGCAGCAACTGGTCGCGGTCGAAGGGGGCGGCGCAGGCGCAGGCCATGACGTGCTGCGCCAGCACGTCGAGAGCGCCGGGACGGAAGACATCGGGGTCGAGTTCGCCATGCTCGACCGCGTCCAGTGCAGCACGGGCCTCGAGATATTCGAAGCGATTGCCGGGGACGAGCACCGCCTCGCTGGGCTCGTCGAGCCGGTGGTTGGCCCGGCCGATGCGCTGGAGCAGGCGGGACGAGCCCTTGGGCGCCCCCATCTGGATCACGCAGTCGACATCGCCCCAGTCGACGCCGAGGTCGAGGCTGGCGGTGGCGACCAGTGCGCGCAGCTGCCCATCCGCCATCGCCTGCTCGGCCCGCTGGCGCGCCTCCAGGCTGAGGCTGCCATGATGCACGCCGATCGGCAGCTTGAGCTCGTTGACCTTCCACAGCTGCTGGAAGACCAGCTCGGCCAGGCCGCGGGTGTTGCAGAAGACGATCGTCGTCTTGTGCGTCTCGATCTCGGCCATGACCTGCGGGATCGCATAGACACCGGAATGGCCGGCCCAGGGCACGCGGTCCTCGGGGAGCAGGATGGCGACATTGGGTTCGGCGCCCTTCTCGCCCTGCACCAGCGTGACCGCGTCGATGTCGCCATGCGGGGCGAGCCAGGCGCGGTAGCCATCCGGGTCCGCCACCGTTGCCGAGAGCGCGACGCGGCGCAGGTTCGGCGCGAGACGCTGGAGCCGGGCCAGGGCCAGGGCGAGCAGGTCGCCGCGCTTGCCGGTGGCGAAGGCGTGGACCTCGTCGATCACCACCGTCCGCAGTCCCGCGAACATCGTCAGGCTGTCTTCGTAGGAGAGCAACAGGCTGAGCGACTCCGGGGTGGTCAGCAGGATCTGCGGCGGGCGGGCGCGTTGGCGGACCTTCTTCTCCCAGGGCGTGTCGCCGGTGCGGGTCTCGACCCGGATCGGAGCGCCCATCTCCTCGATCGGCGTGAGCAGATTGCGCTGCACATCGACCGCCAGTGCCTTGAGCGGCGAGATGTAGAGCGTGTGCAGCCCGTCGGCCGGCGCCTCGATCAGCTCGGCCAGCGTGGGCAGGAAGCCGGCCAGCGTCTTGCCCGCCCCGGTCGGCGCCACCAGCAGCGCATGCTCGCCCCGGCGGCCGGCCTCGAGCATCTCGAGTTGGTGGCGGCGCGGCGCCCAGCCGCGGCTTGCGAACCAGTCCTGCAATATCGGGGGAAGCTGGGAACCAAGGGCCATCCCGCCCATATAGGCATGATGGCGAAGCTCGGCGACTGGATCGATCCTAGACCCACCGGCATCTATCTGCCTGCGGCCGATATCTGGATCGACCCGAGCCAGCCCGTCCGCCGCGCCCTGGTCACCCATGGCCATGCCGATCATGCCCGGGGCGGGCACGAGGCGGTGTGGGCGACTCCGCAGACGCTGGCGATCATGGAGGCACGCTACGGGCCGCAGAACGGCAATCCCGTCGCCTATGGCGAGCGCATCACGATGCACGGCATTGATATCCGCTTCGTCCCCGCCGGCCATGTCCTCGGATCCGCCCAGATCGTGCTCGAGCATCGCGGCGAGCGGATCGTCGTTTCGGGCGACTACAAGCGCCGCACCGACCCGACCTGCGCGCCGTTCGAGCCAGTGCCGTGCGACGTGTTCGTCACCGAGGCGACCTTCGGCCTGCCCGTCTTCCGTCACCCCGAGACGCATGACGAGCTCGACAAGCTGCTCGCCGCGCTGCGCGCCAATCCGGAGCGCTGCGTGCTGGTCGGCGCCTATGCGCTGGGCAAGGCGCAGCGGGTGATCAGCGAGCTGCGGGTGATGGGGTTCGACGATCCCATCTACATCCACGGCGCGCTCCAGCGGCTCTGTGACCTCTATGTCGAGCAAGGCGTCGCCCTGGGCGAACTGCGCCCAGCCACCGGCGTGGCCAAGGCCGAGCTGCAAGGCCGGATCATCCTGTGCCCGCCCGGCGCGCTCAACGATCGCTGGTCGCGGCGGCTGCCCGATCCGATCACGGCGATGGCATCGGGCTGGATGCGGGTCCGCCAGCGTGCCCGGCAGCGCAATGTCGAGCTGCCCCTCATCCTCTCCGACCATGCCGATTGGGACGAGCTGACCCGCACGATCCAGGAGCTGGAACCGCGCGAAGTGTGGGTGACGCACGGCCGCGAGGACGCGCTGGTCCATTGGTGCCGGCTGCACCAGGTCAAGGCGCGGGCGCTCGATCTGGCCGGGTTCGAGGACGAAGACGATTGACCAAAGATCGCGAAGGTCGTGCACAGCGACGATCCCACCGCGCAACATCCTTGCGCGGGCCTGCTCCTATCTTTCCAACAGTCTGAAAGAGCGGCGGAATTTATCCCGACCGCGCGAGCCAAACAGACGAAATCCTATTTTGCAAGCCGCTCAGGCGGCGGCGCGGTCCGAGCCGGCGAACAGCCAGGCCTCGGCGGCCCAGCTGTCGTCGAAGCAGCGCGCGGTGCGGCGATCGAGCGCGCGCTGGAGCTGGGTACGCGCCAATGTCCTGCCGATCACGAAGGCGAGTCGGCGCGAGCGATAGGCCGGATCGGCGAGCATCGCGCGGAACATCTCGACGCTGTCCTGCGACTGGATCTTCATGTCGCTCAGATCATTGAGCGTGAGATGCTGGTTGGGGCCGCAGCGCAACTGGGTGTGTGCAACGGCGCGCGCCGCCAGGAACGCATCGATGTCCTCGGGCGTGAAGAAGCCGCTCATCCGGATACGGACGAGATCACGCGTGGCGTCGACATCGATGGCAAAATCGGCGGACATGGAATCGGCGATAGCCCGAGCCTTGCTACCAAATCGCTAAGGCGGCTTCCCTAGCGCGGCTTCGCCCAGGCAAACGTGGTCACCACCGGATAATGGTCCGAGGGATAGAGTTCGCCGCGATGCGAATCGATCGTGCGGAACGCCAGCGGGCGGAAGCCGCGTGCCAGGATCCAGTCGATCCGGCGATCGGCTACGCCCTTGAAGCCGTGGAAGGTCGCCTCCGGGCCCGCGGGCTTGTTCACCGCGCCGCGGACATCGGCAAGGTCCTGGCTGAGCAGCGCGTGCGGCCTGGCCTCGGGCCCGATGTTGAAGTCGCCGGTCAACACCACCGGCACGTCCTTGGGCAGCGCCGCGATGCGGCGGCGGAGCAGCTCGGCGCATTTCTCGCGCGCGGCCTCGTCCTCGGCGCGATAGGGGAAATGGGTGTTGAGCAGATAGAAGCGCTTGCCCGCCCTGGTCTCGAACAGGCCCCAGGTCACCATGCGCGGGAAAATGTTGCCCCAGCTGATGCTGGCGACCACATCGGGCGTGTCCGACAGCCAGAAATTGCCCTGTTCGACCAGCTTGAGCCGATCGCGGCGATAGAAGACGCCCATATGCTCGTCGGCATGGCCGCCGCGGCGGTCGACCCCGAACCAGCTATATTGCGGCAGCTTGCCGACGAGATACTCGCCCTGGAGCTGGAACAGCTCCTGCGTACCGATCACATCGGGTGCAGCGGCGGCGACCGTCTCGACGAACAGGTCGCGGCGCTTCTCCCAGACATTGGCGCCGTCATTGGGCGAGGGATAGCGGACGTTGAAGCTCATCACGACGAGCTTGTCCTGCGCCTGCGCCGCCACGGGAGCGAGCAGGGCGAGCAACAGCCACAGGAAACGCATCAACCCACACCCTCCAGAGCCTTTTGCCGGCGTCGCTGCACCGAGCTGCCGATCCCCATCGCCTCGCGATATTTGGCGACGGTGCGCCGGGCGATGTCGAAGCCCTTGGCATTGAGCAGCTCGACCAAAGTGTCGTCGGACAGGATCTTCTTGGGATCCTCGGCTTGGATCAGCGTGCGGATCGCGTTCTTCACCGCCTCGGCTGAAACCGCGTCGCCGCCCTCGGATGACTGGATCGCCGAGGTGAAGAAGTATTTCAGCTCGAACAGCCCGCGTGCGCAGCTGAGATATTTGTTCGAGGTGACGCGGCTCACCGTCGATTCGTGCATCTCGATCGCCTCGGCGACCTGGCGCAGGGTCATCGGCTTGAGATGCGCGACGCCCTTGAGGAAGAACGCTTCCTGCTGCTTCACGATCTCGCTGGCGACCTTGATGATCGTGCGCTGGCGCTGGTCGAGCGCCTTCACCAGCCAGTTGGCGCTGGCCAGCATGTCCGTGAGCCAGGCCTTGCTCGCCTTGTCCTGCGGGCCCGAGGAGACTTCGGTGTAATAAGCGCGGTTGACGAGCAGCCTGGGCAAGGTCGCGGCGTTGATCTCGACCGCCCAGCCGGCGCCACGGCGGGCGACGAAGATGTCGGGGGTGACCGCCAAAGTGGGCTCCCCGCCATAGCGGCAGCCGGGCTTGGGGTCGTAGTTGCGCAGCTCGCGGATCATGTCCGCGAGATCCTCGTCATCGACGTCGCAGATGCGCTTGAGCCGCGGCAGGTCGCCGCGCGCGACGAGATCGAGATTGTCGATCAGCCGCGCCATGCAGGGATCGTAGCGATCGGCTTCCTTCGCCTGGAGCGCGAGGCATTCGGCGAGGTTGCGCGCGCCGACGCCGGTGGGATCGAAGGTCTGGATCGTCGCCAGCACGCCTTCCACCCGGGCGAGCGCCACGTTGAGGCGGTTGGCGATGTCGAGCAGCGGCGCGGTGAGATAGCCGGCCTCGTCGATCTGGTCGATCAGATGCGCGGCGATGAACAGGTCGCCGCCGTCGATGCTGGCGCCAGCCTGGGCCATCAGGTGATCGGCGAGGCTGAGATCGCTGCTGCCGAGATTGTCGAAGTCCGGCCCGTCCTCCGACCCGCCGCCGCCGGTGCCGGTGAGGCCCAGGCTGCCGTCGAGCCCGCCGCCGGCGCCGATCGTGTCGCTGCCGCTGTCATGGTGGAAGGTCTCCGCGGCGAAATCGACGTCGAGCGCTGCTTCGCCCGAGGCTTCGCCGCCGCCGGCGATCAGCTCGCTGGCATCGGCCGGGCCGTCGCGTTCCTCGAAGTCGAAATCGGGCTCGGGGGCATCGGGGGCCTCGCCGCCGCTCTCGCGCTCGTCATTGCCGGTGCCGCCATTTTCGAGCAGCGGGTTCTTCTCCAGCTCCTCGGCGATGAAGGTCTCGATCTCGAGGTTCGAGAGCGCCAGCAGCTTGATCGCCTGCTGGAGCTGCGGCGTCATCACCAGCGATTGCGACTGGCGCAGATCGAGGCGAGGCGCGAGACTCATCGGCGATTACAGCTCGAAGCTCTCGCCCAGATACAGGCGGCGGACATTCTCGTCCTTGACGAGATCGCCGGGCGCGCCGGCGAAGAGCACGCGGCCGTCATAGATGATGTAGCCGCGATCGACGATGTCGAGCGTCTCGCGGACATTGTGATCGGTGATCAGCACGCCGATGCCGCGCTTCTTGAGCTGGATGATCAGGTCGCGGATGTCGGAGATCGAGATGGGATCAATGCCGGCGAACGGCTCGTCGAGCAGGATGATCGTGGGGTCGGCGGCCAGCGCGCGGGCGATCTCGGCGCGGCGGCGCTCGCCGCCCGACAGCGCCATGGCAGGTGCCGCACGCAGGCGGGTGAGGCCGAATTCCTCGAGCAGCTCGTCGAGCCGGCGCTTGCGCGCGTCCTTGTCGGGCTCGGCCAGTTCGAGCACTGCCAGGATGTTGCCCTCCACCGTGAGGCCGCGGAAGATCGAGGTCTCCTGGGGGAGATAGCCGAGGCCCAGGATCGCGCGGCGATACATGGGCAGGCGGGTGATGTCCTCGCCATCGAGCATGATGCGCCCGCTGTCGGGCTTCACCAGCCCCATCACCGAATAGAAGCAGGTGGTCTTGCCGGCGCCGTTGGGGCCGAGCAGGCCGACCACTTCGCCGCGGCCGACCGAGACCGAGACGTCGGTGAGCACCACGCGCTTGTCGTAGGACTTGGCGATCGAGACGACGGCCAGGCCTTTGTCGGGCAGCGGGGCGGGATCCGCGACGGGCGTTTCGAGAGTGGCGGCGTCGGTCATACTCGGTCCCTGTATGGACGGTTCGCGGTTCCGGCAGGCTTCCCCGTGGCCGTTTGGCAGGATTCCTGCATGAAGACGGCCGGGAAGGGAAGAGCCCGCGCGGCGTGCCGAGGAAAAAGGGCGATTACTGCTTGGGTGTCGGCGTGGCGGTGGGGGCGGGCGACGGCGTGGTGGCGCGCTGCGGCACGTTGAAGCGGCCGGTCACGCGGCCGCCGCGGCTCTGCACGCCCGGGGTGCCCGGTGTCGCCGAGCCGCCGACGCCCGAACCGTCGATCGTCGCGCGGCCGGTGTCGAGATTGATGACCAGCCGTCCGCCCGAGACGACATTGCCCGCCTGCTTCAGCGTGACGCCGCCGACCATGGTGATGATCCGCTTGTTGACGTCGTACACGGCATATTGGCCGGTCGCGCTCTGGTCCGGGCGGGTGATGTTGACGCCGCCCGAGGCATCGATGCGCGTCACTTCGGGCGAGCCATTGGTGATCTGGCCGACATAGGCGAGCGTGACGCGCGCCGCGATCAGCGTCATCTCCGCCTGCTTGATCCGCACGCCGCCCGAGAGGAGGACGCGGTTCGCCTTGTCCTGCAGCTCGATGTGCTGGGCGTCGAAATCGATCGGCGCGTTGCTGTCGTGCCGCTGCTGCGCAGCCGCAGGCGATGCGGCAAGCAGCGCCAGCGTGAAGCCGATCGGAAGCAGGGCAGTCGCACGGATCATGATCTAGCGCCTATTCGCGCGCTTGGGCGTAATCCGCAAGCGTGCATTGCCATCTAGGGAGATGGTGCGGTTTTCCAAGTCGGCGGTCAGCTTGTTGGCGCTGAACACGCCGGTCGGCGTCTTGCCGGTGACGGCACCGCCGCTTTCCAGCTTGCGGGTCTTGAGGTCGACCGTGGCGTTGGTGGTGTCCAGCGTATAGCCGTCGGTCGTCTGGAAGTTGATCGGGCCGTCGCTGGTGACCTGCTGCTTGTCCATGTCGTAATGGCCCTTGTCCGCCTTCAGCGTGGCGGGGCCTTCGGGCAGCTTGATCTCGGCGGCGAGCTGGTTGAGCTTCACGATGGGCTCGGACGAGCTCTTCTGGATCGCCGAGCCGGCGTTGAGGCGGAAGGGCTGGCCCTTCTCGTCCTCGCCGCGATAGACTGCCGCTTCGAGGCGGAGGCGCTCGGGCGACAGCTCGACCTTGTTCTTGTCGAGCACGAAGCTGACTTCGCCCTTGGTGAGCAGCGGCGCGAGGACGAGGAAGGCCGAGAGCACGCCGATGCCGACCGGCAGGAAGACAAGCGACAGCCGCACGACTCGATCATGCGCGGAGCCGGGATGGGCCCAGCCGCGCTTTTGCGATCGAAGGCGTGCGGCGACTTCGGACATTATTTGTCCCCTGCGGGGATTGCCGCACCAGCCCGCTCCCCCACCCGGCCACCCAGCGGTAGCATGATATGGGTGGCCGGGTGGGGGAGCGGGCTGGTGCCGTGCATCATCAGATGTGCGCGAAGATGTCGGTTTCGGGCCAGCCGGCGAGATCGAGCTCGGCGCGTGCAGGCAGGAAGTCGAAACAGGCCTGGGCCAGGTCGGTGCGGCCTTCGCGCTCCAGGCGCTTGTCGAGTTCGATCTTCATTGCGTGCAGGTAACGCACGTCGGACGCTGCGTATTCACGCTGCGGCTCGGAAAGTTCGGGACCGCCCCAATCCGAGCTCTGCTGCTGCTTCGAGATCTCGACGCCGACCAGCTCGCGGGCGAGGTCCTTGAGGCCGTGGCGATCGGTATAGGTGCGCACCAGGCGCGAGGCGATCTTGGTGCAATAGACCGGGCCGGCGGTGACGCCGAGGTAGAAGCGGATCGCCGCCAGGTCGAACCGGGCGAAATGGTAGAGCTTCAGCCGCTCGGGATCGGCGAGCAGCATGCGCAGGTTCGGCGCGTCATAGGCCGAGCGCGGGCCGAAGCGGACGAGATGTTCGTCCCCCGACCCGTCGGACAGCTGGACGACGCACAGCCGGTCGCGCGGCGTGATCAGCCCCATCGTCTCGGTGTCGACGGCGATCGAGGCGCCCGGCGCGAACAGGCCCTCGGGGATGTCTTCTTCGTGGAAATGCACAGTCATGCGGGTCGCCTAGCTCCGTTCGTCGCCGGGCTCAATGGCCGTAGGCTGCGGTTGTTTCATCGCCTGCTTGCGGGCGCGGGCGCCCCGCGACCAGATATTGAGGCCCTCGACCGCCGCGGAGAAGGCCATGGCGGTGTAGATATAGCCCTTGGGGATGTGGGCGCCGAACGCCTCGCCGATCAGCACCATGCCGATCATCAGCAGGAAGCCCAGGGCGAGCATGACGACGCTGGGATTGCGGTTGATGAAGTTGGCGAGCGGATCGGCGGCGACCAGCATGACGGCGACCGCGACGATCACCGACACGTACATGATCTGCACATGCTCGGTCATGCCGACCGCGGTGAGGATCGAATCGACCGAGAAGACGATGTCGAGCAGCAGGATCTGGACGATCGCCGCGGTGAAGGTGAGCGAGGCCACCTTGTGCTTGTCGAGCAATTGGTCCTGCTCGCCGGGCTCGTCGGCATCGGCCGAATGGTGGATCTCGGTGGTCGCCTTCCACATCAGGAACAGGCCGCCGGCGAGCAGGATCAGGTCCTTCCAGGAGAAATCGGTCTCGAACGCGCGCTGCCCGTGCGAATCGAGCGGACCGTATATGCCGAGCGAGAAGACGGTGTTCTTCAGGCTGATGATCCAGCTGATCCCGGTGAGCAGGGCGAGGCGCATCACCAGCGCGAGCGAGATGCCGACTCGGCGCGCGCGCTGGCGCTCGCCCTCGGGCAGCTTGTTCGAGAGAATCGAGATGAAGATCAGGTTGTCGATGCCCAGCACTACCTCCATCACGATGAGCGTGAGGAGTGCGGCCCAGGCGGCCGGACTGGCGAGCAAATCGGCGATCGCGTCCATATTGCTACCGTGCCCTGCGACGAAATGTGGCGCAAGCGCCGCGGTTAACGGAAGTTCGCCCTGTTCAAGTCGAATTTCGTTCGCTCGCTGTTCGATTTTGGGCTATGGCTGATTCCGTGGCGCGATTTTTTGCGCTTGAAGACCTGCGTTTTTCGTCCGGCGCTTGGCTTTTGATTGTGATTTTGGGCGAACCGGGAAGACGAACAGGGCATGAGTTTCGATAGAGGGCGCCGTGGGGATCGCGGCGGACGTGGCCGCGACAAGCGTGATGGCTTCGGCGGCGATGATTTTGGTGGCGGCGGCTTCGGCGGCGGCTTTGAGGATCGTGGCGGTTTCGGCGGCGGTGATCGATTCGGCGGCGGCGGTGGCGGTGGCTACCGCGGCGGTGGCGGCGGCTTCGGCGGCGGCGGCGGTGGCGGTGGTTACCGCGGCGGCGGCGGCGGTGGTGGCTTCGGCGGCGGTGGTGGCGGCGGCTTCGGCGGCGGCAACCGTATGCCCCCGCAGGTCATCGGCGAAGGCACCGGCGTCGTTAAGTTCTTCAACGCGCAGAAGGGCTTCGGCTTCGTCGTTCGTGACGATGGCGGCGAAGACGTTTTCGTGCATATCTCGGCTGTCGAGCAGGCGGGCCTCACCGGCCTGGCCGAGGGCCAGCCACTGGGCTTCACGCTCGTCGATCGCGGCGGCCGTATCTCGGCTACCGAACTGAAGATCGACGGCGAGCCGATGCCGGTCGAAGAGCGTGCGCCGCGTGAAGATCGTGGCGATCGCGGCGGCTTCGGCGGCGGCGACCGTGGTGGTCCGCAGCGCCAGCTGACCGGCGAGAAGGCGACCGGAACGGTCAAGTTCTTCAACGCGATGAAGGGCTTCGGCTTCATTCAGCGCGATGACGGCCAGCCGGATGCGTTCGTGCACATCTCGGCCGTCGAGCGTGCGGGCATGCCGACGCTCAACGAAGGCGACCGTCTCGAGTTCGAGCTCGAGGTCGACCGTCGCGGCAAGTACGCGGCAGTGAACCTCACGCCGGGTAGCTGAGACGAGCCTTCAGGCTAAGTAAAACGAAAGGGTCGGGCGGAAACGTCCGGCCCTTTTGCTTTGGAGGGGCGAGTCGGGTTGGGCGGCTCGCCGTGATTCGCGCGAAGGCCGGAAGAAGGTGATTCGCGCAAAGGGCGCGGGGGTTCGTCCTGTCGCGGGCACTGCCATCCTGACGCCAATGTCCTCGGCGTGACGATCGCGCGACGACGGCGAGTGATTCGCGGGCCAAGGGTTGGGGAATGCTATTCCTTTCCCCGGCGAAGGCCGGGGCCCAGACTAAGCGTGCGCGTCGCAGACGCGCCAAAGGCGCGTGACTTTCAAGAACTGGGCCCCGGCCTTCGCCGGGGAAAGAGGAAGGGGAGCGCCTGCGCTTCGGCCCGAGCTTAGGACAGGATCAGTGCGGCGCCGCCAAGTATCCCGAAGACGCTGAGCGCGCGCATCAGGGTCACGCGCTCGCCGAGGAAGAAGATCGCGATCGCCAGCGCGGTCACCATGCCCGTTTCGCGCAGCGCGGCGAGCGGGGCGATGGCGCCGAGCGCAAAGGCGTTGAGCGCCAGGCCATAGGTGACGATCGACAGCGCGCCGGCGGTCACCCCCGCTTTCCATTGCCCGAGCGCCGCGACGAAGATGCGGCCGCGCGAGGCTAGGCCGAACATCGTCACGATCGCGCCGCCGGACAGGACGAAGGACCAGACGATATAGCTGACCGGCCGCGGCGCGGCGCGCACGCCGTGTGCGTCGGCCATGGTGTAGCAGCCGATCATCGCCGCGGTGAGCAGCGCCCAGCCGAGTCCGGCGCGGCCAAGGTGACGGCCGATCACCAGCATCGCCACCGCACCACCGATCAGCGCGATCCCGATGATCTCGCGCGTCGAGACATGTTCGCCGAAGACGAGGATCGCCAGCGCGGCGGTGAGCATCGGCGCGACGCCGCGCATCACCGGATAGGCGGCGGAGAAGTCGCTCGTCTCGAACGCGCGGACGACGGCATAGAGATACAGGCAATGGATCGCGGCGCTGAGGCCGAGCCAGCCCCAGGCGCCCGCCGGCAGCGGCACGAGCAGCGTTGCGGGGAGCAGGATCAGCGCGCTCGACCCGTCGATGATCGCGCGGCCGGTCATCTTGTCCTTGCCGCCCTTGAGGATGGCATTGACCACCGCATGGATCGAGCCCGAGGCGATCATCATCGCCGGGGCGAGGAATTCGGGGCTCACAACTCGATCTGGCGGCGGCCCAGCCACAGAGCGAGAACGACCCTGGATACGATTGCCGAGAGCAGCACGAGCGGAACGACGATCCACAGCGTCAGGACCTGCACTTCGGCCCATTGCCCGGCGACCAGGTGGCGCACGCTGGTCAGCGCGGTCCAGCCGAGCACGATGGCGGCGGTCACCAGTCCCGCGAGCAGCCCGGCGCCGAACCAGCGCCGCCAGGGCAGGGCTGGATCGCGCAGGAACAACAGCGCGATCGGCACGCCGACGATCGCGGCGTAGCAGATGCCGAACAGCGCCAGCGTGCCCCAGATGCGCAGGAAACTGTCGCCCGCGTTCGATCCGGCGGCGAAGATGCCCGGCAGCAGCGACGCGATCACCGGCCCCGCGAGAACGCAGGCGATAAGCGGCAGGACCGGAACGCGTTCTTCCCCCATAAGTGGAGAGTGGCGCAGCGCGGCGGCGTGCGCAACGCCTCACTGCAAGGGCACGACCTTGCCGCGCACCATCACATAGCCGATGCGCAGCACCGCGGCGGGATCGGTGAACGGATCGCCGTCGACCGCGATCAGATCGGCCGACTTGCCGGGATCGAGCGTGCCGGTCTCGGCGGACAGGCCGAGCAGGTCGGCACCGCCTTTGGTGGCGGCAATCAGCGCATCGCGCGGAGTCATGCCGCCCTTGGAGACCATCAGCCCGATCTCCTCGCCGTTGCGGCCGTGCGGATAGACGGCGGCATCGGTTCCGAGCGCGATCTTCACCCCGGCCTTGTAGGCGCGGTTGAGCGCCTTGCCCCATTGATCGAGCGTCTGGCGCGCCTTGATCTCGCTATTCTCGCTGAAGATGCCCTTGCCGAGATACATTTGCAGCCCGCTGAATGCCATCAAGGTCGCCGAGAAATAGGTACCCTTGCTCTTCATCAGCGCGACATCGGTATCGTCGGCGAAGGTGCCGTGCTCGATCGAATCGACTCCGGCGCGCACCGCCGCCTCGATCCCGCGCGCGCCATGCGCATGGGCGGCGCATTTGAGATGCATCTGGTGCGCGGTATCGCAGATCGCCTTCATCTCCTCATCGGTGAAATGCTGCTCGAGCCCCATCGCGCCGGGATCGAGCACGCCGCCGGTGGCGTGGAACTTGATCGCGTCCATGCCCATCGCGGCGAGCTTGCGCACTGCCTTGGCGCATTCGGCAGCACCGGTGCACACCCAGAATTGCTCGCCGGTGCGATCGATCGCGTCGCGCAGTTCGGGGGCGAGGCCGGTGGTCTGGTCGCCATGCCCGCCGATGATCGACAGCGCCGGCCCGGCGACCAGGACGCGCGGGCCAGGGAAGCTGCCGTCGGCGATCGCGTCGCGCACCGCGAGGCTGGCATTGGCCGCGCCGCCCAGGTCGCGCACCGTGGTGAAGCCGGCGCGCGCGGTGACCAAAGCGTTCTTCAGGCCGACGGTGGCGGCATAGGGCTCGGAATATTTGGTGGTCAGGCCCTGATACCAGGGCTCGCCGGCGCTGAAGGTCAGGTGGACATGGACGTCGATCAGCCCGGGCAGCACGGTCTTGCTCCGCAGATCGACCACGGTGGCGCCGGCGGGCGCGGTGGCGCCGTCCTCGATCCGGACGATCCGGCCCTTCTCGACGATCAGCGTGGACGGGCCGCGCGCCGGCTTCGCGGCATCGGTGATCACATGGCCCGCCTGGATGGCATAGGTCTGCGCCTGGGCCGTGCCCGAAGCGGTGACGAGCAGCGCGGCGGCGATCAATTTCCGGATCATGGAATCCCCTCTTTTTCGTTGGGGCGGAGCTTATGCCGGTGCGTGCAGATGTCGAGAGCCGCTCAGGTGGCGAGCTTGCGCAGGCTCTCGATCGTGTCGGCTTCGTGCGCGGGCTTGTCGGTGCGGATGCGGCTGATCCGGGGGAAGCGCATCGCCAGGCCGGACTTGTGGCGCTTCGATTCGTGGATCGAATCGAAGGCGACTTCGAGGACCAGTGTCTTGTCGGTCTCGCGCACCGGGCCGAAGCGGTTGACCGTGTGGGTGCGCACGTAGCGGTCGAGCCATTTCAGCTCCTCGTCGGTGAAGCCGAAATAGGCCTTGCCGACGGGGAGCAGCTCGCCTTCCGGCGTCCAGGCGCCGAAGGTGTAATCGGAATAGAAGCTGCTGCGCTTTCCCGAGCCGCGCTGGGCGTACATCAGCACGCAGTCCGCGATCAGCGGGTCGCGCTTCCATTTGTACCACAGGCCGGCGCGGCGCCCAGTGACATAGGGGGAGTCGCGGCGCTTGAGCATTACGCCCTCGATCGACGCGTCGCGGGCGCCGGCGCGGATTTCCTCCAGCGCGGCGAAGTCTGAGGCCTCGATCACCGCGGAGACGTCGAACCGCTCGGGATCGAGCTGCGGGGCGAAGACTTCGAGGCGGGCGCGGCGTTCGGTCCAGGGCAGCGCGCGCAGATCCTCCTCGCCGTCGAACAGGATGTCGTAGAGGCGGACAAAGGCGGGATATTCGGCGAGCGTTTTCGCGCTGACCTGCTTGCGGCCGAGGCGCTGCTGGAGCGCGTTAAAGCTTGCCGCTTCCCCGCCCTGGAATTCGCCCTTCACCAGCAGCTCGCCGTCGAGCACGCCGGGGGTGGCGAAGCTGGCCGCGACTTCGGGGAAGCTGTGGGTGATGTCGTCGCCGGCGCGGCTGTAGAGCCTTGTCTCCCCCGCGACATGGACGAGCTGGACGCGGATGCCGTCCCATTTCCACTCGGCGGCATAGTCGGCGAGGTCGACGCTCTCGGCCTCGAGCGGGTGGGCGAGCATGAAGGGGCGGAAGACGGGGACGTTGCGTGCGGTAGGCTGGGCGCCGCGGCCCTCCGCCCAGTCGAACAGCGCGGCATAGGGCGGGGCGAGGCCGTGCCACACTTCCTCGACCGCCTCGACGTCGAGCCCGAAGGCCTGGGCCAGCGCGGTCTTGGCGAGGCGGGCGGAGATGCCGACGCGCAGCGCGCCCATCGCGAGCTTGAGCAGGGCGAAGCGCTCGTCCGCCTCGAGCCGGTCGAGCATCGACGCCAGGATCGCGGGGGCGTCGGATTTGGAGATGCTCGCGAGCGTGGCGACGACGTTCGACAGGGTGAGGGGCGTGGCGTCTTCGGGCGGCACCGGCGGCTCGGGCCAGAGCAGGGCGATGGTCTCGGCCGAATCGCCGACGAAATCGCGGCTCATCGCATAGAGCACCGGATCGACCCGGGCCTCGACCATCGCGCGGATCAGCGCGGGCTTGACCGCGGGCAGGTCGAGCGTGCCGGTGAGCGCGGCCATCGCCCAGCCGCGATCGGGATCGGGGGTGGCGCGCAGATAGTCGCCGATCAGCTTGAGCTTGGCGTTGCGCGAGCGCGTGTAGATCAGTCCGTCGAGCAGGTCGGCAAAGGCACGCATGATGGCGCAACGCATAGCGCGGCCGATGCGCTCCCGTTACGATGTTCTGCATGCGCAGGCTTCTCGCGATTCTCGTCACCCTGGCCTTTCTGGGCACCGGCTTTCTCGGCTGGTGCTTCCGCGAGGCGACCAGCGATCCGGTGGTGCGCCGGGCCGAGGTAGCGATGCCCGGGCTGGAGCGGCCGGTGACGATCGCGCTGCTCAGCGACATCCATGTCGGCACCGCGGCGATGGGGCCGAAGCGGCTCGGCCGGATCGTCGCGCAGGTGAATGCGCTGAAGCCCGACCTGGTGGTGATCGCGGGGGACTTCATCTTCGGGCATGATCCGAAGGGCGCGGCGAAGCTGGGGCCGGCGATGGTGGGGCCGCTCAGCGAATTGCGCGCGCCGCTGGGCGTGGCAGCGGTACTCGGCAATCACGATTACTGGACGGGCCCGCAGGCGGTGCGCGCGCAGCTTGCCCGGGCGGGGGTGACGGTGCTGGAGAACAGCGCCGTGCTGCGCGGGCCGGTAGCGCTGGGCGGGATCGCCGATGACTTTTCGGGCCATGCCGATGTGCCGGCGACGATGCGGGCGGCGCGGACGCTGGGCAGGCCGATCGTGCTGGTGACGCACTCCCCCGATGTTGCGCCCGACCTGCCCACCGATGCGCATCTGCTGCTCGCGGGGCACACCCATTGCGGGCAGGTGCTGGTGTTCGGGCAGAATATCGCGCCGGAGGTCAGCCGCTATGGCAGGCGCTACCGCTGCGGGCTGGTGCGCGAGGGTGCGCGGACGGTGGTGGTCACCGCTGGGCTGGGGACCAGCGGCGTGCCGTTCCGCCTGGGCGCCAGGCCGGATGTGTGGTTGCTGACACTGATGCCAGCAGCAATGGCGCCGTCACAAAAAGCGCGTTAGGCTCGCCGCTCCACCACCGGAGGGGACTCCACGTAATGAAGCTTATTCTCACCGCCGCCGCGCTCGCCTGCCTGCCCGCCGCGGCCTTCGCCCAGACCGCCCCTGCGCCCGCTCCGGCTCCGGCCGCGACGCCCGCTCCGGCTGCCAAGTTCAGCGCCGACACGCCGATCGAGGCGCTGTTCGCCAACGAGGCCGCCAAGGCGGTGCTGGTCGCCGACGGCCTTGGCGATGTCGACAAGCACCCGGCCTATGACCAGTTCAAGGCGATGAGCTTCCGCGCGGTGCAGCCCTTCTCGGAAGGCAAGATCACCGACGAGATTCTCGCCAAGCTCGACGCGGACCTCGCCAAGATCAAGTGACGCAAAAAAGGGGCCGGATTTGCATCCGGCCCCGTTCGATCTACCCTGAGGCTACTCAGCCCTTGCGGCTGGCCTCGAACAGGAACCAGGCACGCTCTTCGGCCTGGTCGGTCCATTCGTCGACGATCCCGCTGGTCGCATTGTCGCCGGCATCCTCGGCGGCCTGCTTCACGGTGCGGAAGCTCTCGACCAGCTTGAGATTGTCCTCGCGCAGCTCGGCGAGCATGTCGCCAGGCGACACATAGTCGGCATCATTGTCGGTCAGCGTCTGGCGGCGGCCGATGTCGCCCACCGAGCGCAGCGTCAGGTTGCCGGTCTTGCGGACGCGCTCGGCAATCGCATCGGTGATGCCCAGGATCTGCGCCGCCTGATCGTCGAGCAGCAGGTGATAGTCGCGGAAGTGCGGGCCCGAGACGTGCCAGTGGAAGTTCTTCGTCTTGAAATAGAGCGCGAAGCTGTCCGCCAGGGCACTGTTCAGCGCGTCCGCCACGCTCTTGGTGTCGTTGCGGTTGAGATCGGTCGGGGTGCGGAGGGCCGCGTTGGTGTCTGCCATGTTCGTCTCCCTGGGGAATTGATTCGGAGGATCAACGAACGGGATATAGGGAGCGGTTCCGGCCGTGCACTTGCAATTTACCGATCTCAGAAATCGATCAGGTCAAACGCAGCGCATCCACGCCGATCCAGCAGCCCGCGATCAGGAAGCCGAGGCCGCTGAGGATGCGCAGCCAGCGCCAGGGCACGGCTTGCCAGCTCCGCTCGCCGAGCACCGCGGCGACGAAGGCGACCCCGAAGCATGCGATCGAAGCGCCCGCGGCGGCGAACCAGGGCTGCCCGCTGGTGGAGAGGGCGAGGGTGAAGAAGGGCGTGCTCTCGCCAAAGGCGAGGATCAGTACCCCGAGCAGGGGCGTGAGGAAGGGGCCGAGCTTCCAGCCGGCCAGCCGGTCCTTCACCTTGCCCGATCCGATCGTGCCGAGCGCGCCGAAGATCAAGGCGAGGGCGAGCAGCAGCGCGCGGGCGTTGGGCGTCATCATCGGGGCGACCAGCATGCCCCCCAATCCGGCGGCGAAATTGACCGCGACATGCGCCAGCCCCGCGGCGAGCGCGACGGTGAGCGGGCGCCCATAGCGATCGGCGAGGATCGCGGCGAGCAGCGCCGGCTTGTCGCAAAGCTGGGTGAGTGCGGCCAGAAGGAAGGCCGGGACCAGAGCTTCCATGTGCCTCTCTTTCGGCGGATATCGTGGCGCCTAGGGGTTAAACCCGTGTGAAGCATCCCGCCTTTGGTGCGCAGCCTTGACTTTTGGCAGAGAATCGCACAGTTGCCCGCGTCTGGCAGCGGTGCGCCTCAGCGTGCCGCTCTTTTCTTTTTACAGAATCAAGGGTTGTTGGGTCATGGCCAAGCCGACCACTGTCAAGATCAAGCTCGTCAGCACGGCGGACACGGGTTTCTTCTACGTCACGAAGAAGAATCCGCGCACCCAGACCGAGAAGTTCTCGTTCCGCAAGTACGACCCGGTCGTGCGCAAGCACGTCGAGTTCAAGGAAGCGAAGATCAAGTAAGCCAGGCTTCGGCCTGACTTGCATCCCTGCCTCGCGCGGGGATTGATCAGAAGAGAAGCCCCGGGCCCTTGGGCTGCGGGGCTTCTTCTGTGCCTGCAGCCGGGGCCTCGGCCGCCGCGACGGGTTCGGGTGCCGGCGATTCGGCCGGCATCAGCGCGCGCACTTCCTCCATGAAGCGGACCAGGCCGATCGGCTTGGAGACATAGGCGTTCGCACCCGCCGCGCGGATTCGCTCCTCGTCGTCGCGGCCGGCATAGGCAGTCACCGCCATGATCGGGATGGCGCGCAGCCTGGGGTCGAGCTTCATGTGCTGGATGATCTCGAGGCCGGTGATGTGCGGCATCTGGATGTCCATCACCACCAGCTGCGGATCGAAGTCGCGGGCCCGCGCCACCGCCTCGCGCCCGTCGCGCACCGGCTCGACTTCGAACTGGTGCGCGCGCAGCAGATCGCAGAACAGCTTCAGATTGAGTTCGTTGTCCTCGACAACGAGCACCCTTTTTGCCACGCGCTAACCCCCGGATCCAATTCGAGTGATGTAGGGTATGGCGAGCGCGGAAACAAATGCGGAAGCGCTGGCGCTGCAGGCACTTGTCTGGACGCTGGGCGACGAATCGCGGGCCCGGCGCCTGCTCGATCTGACCGGCCTCGATCCGTCCGAGCTGCGCGCGCGGGCCGGCGAGGCGACTTTGCTTGCCGCCACGCTGAGCTTCCTCGAATCCTACGAGCCCGACCTTGTCGCCTGCGCCGAGGCGCTCGATATCAGCCCCGAACAACTGGTCGCCGCCCGGGCGATACTGGAAAGATCATGAAACCGCTGCTGATCACCGATTGCGACGAAGTCCTGCTCCACATGGTCCGCCATTTCGGCGTGTGGCTGGGCGAGACCCATGACATCGACTTCAACCCCGACGGCAGCGATTTCGCCAATTCGATGCGCCGCCGCGGCGATTCGTCGGTGGTCGAGCGCGAGGAGATGTGGGGGCTGCTCGACGGCTTCTTCCCCGCCGAGATGGAGCGCCAGACGCTGGTGCCGCACGCGCGCGAGGCGCTGGCCGCGCTTGCCGGGCAGGCCAATATCGTCGTGCTCACCAACCTCCAGGATCATTGCCGCGAGCACCGTATCGCCCAGCTGGCGAATCACGGCATCGAACATCGCGTCGAGTGTAACCAGGGCGGGAAGGGATCGCCGGTCGTGCGGCTGATCGAGGAATTCTCGCCGAGCGTCACGGTGTTCGTCGACGATCTCGCCGTGCACCACGAATCGGTCGCCAAGCATGCGCCGGACGTGTTCCGGCTGCACATGGTCGCCGAGCCCAGCCTGGCGCCCAGCGTGGCGAAGGCCCCGCATGCCCATGCCCGAATCGACGACTGGCGCGACGCCCAGGGCTGGATCGAGGCCCGTTTCGCGGGCTTGACCCTTTGAACCACCACTGATTGAGCGAGGACCATGACCACTGCAATCGATCGCAAGCTCGAAGAGCTCGGCCTCACCCTTCCCGAAGCCGCGGCGCCCGTCGCCGCCTATGTCCCCGTGGTGGAGGCCGGCGGCCTGCTCCATATCTCGGGACAGCTGCCGTTCAAGGACGGCGCGCTGATGACCGGCCGGCTCGGTGAGGATCGCGACCTGGAATTCGGAGCCGAGGCCGCGCAGCGCTGCGCGCTGATGCTGGTCGCGCAGATCAAGAAGTATCTGAACGGCGACACCGCACGGGTCGCGCGGATCGTGAAGTTGGGCGTGTTCGTCAACTCCGCCGCCGACTTCACCGACCAGCCCAAGGTCGCCAATGGCGCCTCGGAGTTGATGCAGGCGCTGTTCGGCGATGACGGCAAGCATGCGCGCAGCGCGGTGGGCGTGCCCACCCTGCCGCTGGGTGCCGCGGTCGAGATCGACGCGATCGTCCAGATCCGCTGATTTCCCCGATTCTGGTTCGCATGCCGGCCCGCTTCCCACCCCGGGGAGCGGGCCGGTTCCATTTTGGTGCTGTGGCGAGTCAGCAACAGTTCGTCACGATCCCGTGACGGAACAGCAATTAATGTTGTGCGCTGCAGCGTCGTGCGGCAAGGAACGCATGTCGCCGCAAGCAGCGCAGGCCCATGAGGCAATGACGCAGCACCGGGGGCAGCAGGCGGGAACCCTTTTGAATAAACGGGAAGGGTATTCCATGCGCTACACCATGATCAGCCTCGCCGCGCTGGCGGCCGCGGTTGCCGCCACACCGGCAATGGCCCAGGACCAGACCGATCCGGCTCCCGCCGTGACCGTCAGCGGCAGCGTTGCCGTCGTCAGCGACTACAAGTTCCGCGGTATCTCGCAGACCGACGGCAATTTCGCCGTGCAGGGTGGCATCACCGTGAGCCACGCATCGGGTTTCTACGTCTCGGTCTGGGGCTCGTCGGTTGACGACTACGTCACCGCCCATGGCACCGCGCACCAGGAAATCGACCTGATCGCCGGCTACAAGCACAGCTTCGACGGCGGCGTGACCGTCGATGTCGGCGCGCTCTACTATGTCTATCCCGGCACGCGTGCCAGCATCGACAAGAGCGCTTCGGACTTTGTCGAGCCCTATGCCTCGGTCGCCTATGCGATCGGTCCGGTCACCGCAAAGGTGACGGGCAACTACGCGCCGAAGCAGAAGGCACTGGCCATCGATCAGGGCCAGAGCGGGCTGCTGAAGAAGGAAGACAATTTCTACCTGGCCGGCGACCTGTCGGTTGCGATCCCGAAGACGCCGATCGGCCTCACCGCCCATCTCGGCCACACCTGGGGCCCAAGCTGGCTGTCGGGCCCGACCGACGAATATACCGACTGGGGCGTGGGCGCGACCTTCACCTACAAGTCGCTCACCTTCGGCGTGAACTATGTCGATACCGACACGACCTTCATCACGCCGAGCAGCAAGGACGCGGCCAAGGGCGGCATCCTCGGCTCGGTGAGCGTCGCCTTCTAAATCTGGGGAGGGCGGGGAGCCGCCACGCGTGCTCCCCTCCATAGCGAAGCGCCGGCCTGCAAGGGGATGCAGGCCGGCGCTTTTTCATGTGCGCTAGAGGTGGCCCCGTGGGGCCGGCCGCTCGTTGTTATTGCGGCGTGCTGGCCTTGGCATCCTTGCCGTCGCCTTCCGGCGCCGCAACGATGTCACGCGTTGTCGTGCCCTTGTCGATGACGCTGGTGCCAGGGCTGCCGGCGGTCGAGCGGGCGCTCTGGTCGGCACCGGTGCTGCCCGACTGGTCCATGATCGCCTGCTCGCCGGGGCTGCGCGCCGCCGAGCCGCCGAACATCGCATCGAGCGCCTGGTTGGCCGGGTTGCCTTCCTGCGGACGCGGGGCGCCCGGCTGCGGCGGGACCAGCGCGAAATCGGGCGGGATCACCAGCGGCGCCTGGCGGGCGACGGCGAACTCGTCCGGACGGGCGCGGTCATAGCCCTTCTTGCCGCAGGCGGAGAGCGAGGCCGCGAGCGCAATCGCGCTCACGATGGTAACGGTCTTACGCATTGACTTCATTCTCCACAGCGGCCGGGCTGTCGCCTGCGGCCTTATCGCGCACGAGGAGCGCGCGGATCAACAGGATCAGCACGCCGATGGTAATCGCCGCATCGGCGACGTTGAAGACCAGAAACGGGCGCCACGTCCCGAAATGCAGGTCGGCGAAATCGACGACGAAGCCGAGGCGCGCACGATCGAGGATGTTGCCGAGCGCGCCGCCCAGCACCATGCCGAGCGCGCAGACATCGGGCAGCTTCTTCTCGCGGAACATCCACCAGATCACGCCGGCGGCGATCGCGCCGGTGAGCAGCACGAGCATCCAGCGGGTCGCGTCGCTGTTCGCGGCGAACAGGCCGAGCGACACGCCGATATTGGCGACGAAGCGCAGGTCGAAGATCGGCAGCACTTCCTGGACATGGTTGAGTCCGTCCAGGCCGAGCTTCTGATGGATCAGGTTCTGGACGAACGCCAGATCGACGCCGAGCGCGCGCACGACCAGCAGCTTCGTCACCTGATCGATGACGAAAACCAGAGCCGCCACGGCGAAGCCGATTCCACGAGTCACGTTCATTCCACCACCCCGGCACAGCGGTCGCACAAGGCGCCGTCCTGCGCAACTTCCGGGAGATGGCGCCAACACCGGCCGCATTTATGGCGCTGGGTGGGCACGACCGTGACCGCGTCTCCCTTTGTCACCTTCGAGACGATGAACAGCTCGGTGAGGTCCTCCTCCGACGCGGGCAGCGCCGGCACGGTGACTTCGGCCTCGAGGCTGGAGCGCACCTGCTTCTCGCGGCGATAGGGCTCGATCGCCTCGGTCACCTGCTGGCGGAGCTGGCGGATCGCCGCCCAGTCGCTCTCGACCGAAGCACCTTCCGGCAGCACCGGCCATTCGAGCAGATGGACCGATTCGTCCTCGCTCGGGAAGCGCGCCTGCCACACTTCTTCTGCGGTGAAGGCGAGGATCGGCGCGGCATAGCGGACCAGCGCGTGGAACAGCACATCGAGCACGGTGCGATAGGCGCGGCGCTTGGCCGAGCTTTCCGCCTCGCAATAGAGGCAGTCCTTGCGGATATCGAAGAAGAAGGCCGACAGGTCCTCGTTCATGAAATCCGTCAGCGCGCGGCTATAGCGGTTGAACTCGAACGCCTCAGTGGAGGCGCGCAGTTCCGCGTCGAGTTCGGCGAGCTTCGCGAGGATGTAGCGTTCCAGCTCGGGCATTTCGGCCACGGCCAGGCGCTCGGCCTCGCCGAAGCCGTCGAGCGCGCCGAGCAGGTAGCGGAAGGTGTTGCGGATCTTGCGATACGCGTCGCCGGTGCCGGCGAGCACTTCCTTGCCGATGCGGACGTCCTCGAAATAGTCGGTCTGCGCGACCCAGAGGCGCAGGATGTCCGCCCCGCTCTCGCCGATGATCTTGAGCGGATCGACAACATTGCCGAGCGACTTGGACATTTTCCGCCCATTGCCGTCGAGCGCGAAGCCATGGGTCAGCACTGCGTCATAGGGCGCCCGGCCGCGGGTGCCCGAGCTTTCGAGCAGCGAGGACTGGAACCAGCCGCGATGCTGGTCCGACCCTTCGAGATACAGGTTCGCGCGGGTGCCGACGCCGTAGCGCGCCTCGATCACGAAGCTGTGGGTCGAGCCCGAATCGAACCAGACGTCGAGGATGTCGGTGATCACCTCGTACTGCGCCAGGTCGTACTTCTCGCCGAGCAGCGCCTGGTGATCGGCCTGGAACCAGGCATCGGCGCCGCCGGTCTCGAAGGCGTTCAGGATGCGGGCGTTGACTTCCGGATCGCGGAGATATTCGCCGGTCTGGCGGTGGACATAGAGTGCGATCGGCACGCCCCAGGCGCGCTGGCGGCTGATCACCCAGTCCGGGCGCCCCTCGACCATCGCGCGGATGCGGTTCTGCGCCTTTTCCGGCACCCAGCGGGTATTCTCGATCGCATCGAGCGCGATGCCGCGCAGCGTGGCGCCGTTCGACGCGGCGGCCTCGCGCGATTCGTCGTCCCAACTGGTGTCGTGGGTTGCGGTGCTCGGGCGGTCCATCGGGATGAACCATTGCGGGGTGCAGCGGAAGATCACCTTGGCCTTGGAGCGCCAGCTGTGCGGATAGCTGTGGGTGAAGTCGTCCGACGCGGCGAGCAGCGCGCCCGCTTCGCGCAGATCGGTGCAGATCGGGCCGTCCGACGCGGTGAACTTCTTGTTGATCACCGATCCCTGGCCGCCGAGCCACAGCCAGTCCGGCCGGTACATGCCCGCCGCATCGACCGCGAACACCGGATCGATGCCGTGCGCCTTGCAGAGCAGGAAGTCGTCTTCGCCGTGGTCGGGCGCCATATGGACGAGGCCGGTACCGGCATCGGTGGTGACGAAGTCGCCTGCGAGCAGCGGACGCGGCTTGGCGAAGAAGCCGCCGAGCTTGTGCATCGGATGGTTGGCGACGGCGCCGGCGAGCTGAGAGCCCCTTACGATTTGGGTATCAGCGACACGTTGTGCCTGGGCCGAAGGATTTCCATTCGGATACTTTGCTCGGATGCGCGCCGTCACGCGCTCCGCGACGCGGTTCTTAAGGTCGCTCGCGACAATAAAGGTACGGCGACCCGGCAAGTTTCCGAGGAAAGCAAACTCAGGGTCATCGAGAAATTCGGGCCGAGCATCTGAGTCTAGAGCCACCCAGAACTCGACGCACTCGTACTCAACCTCCGGCCCATAGGCGAGCGCTTGGTTCACCGGGATCGTCCACGGCGTGGTCGTCCAGATCACGGCATGCGCGCCGACCAGCTCGGGGGCGTTCGGCGCCTCGACGATCTCGAACGCCACGTCGATCTGCGTCGAAGTGATGTCCTCATACTCAACCTCGGCCTCGGCCAGCGCGGTCTTCTCGACCGGCGACCACATCACCGGCTTGGCGCCGCGATAGAGCTGGCCGCTCTCGGCGAACTTGAGCAGCTCGCCGGCGATGATCGCCTCGCTCTCATAGTTCATCGTGAGATACGGGTTGGTCCAGTCGCCCATCACCGCGAGCCGCTCGAACTGCTCGCGCTGCACGCCGACCCATTTCTCGGCATAGGCGCGGCATTCGGCGCGGAAGGCGACGGGGTCGACTTCGTCCTTGTTGAGCTTCTTGGCGCGGTAGGCCTCTTCGACCTTCCACTCGATCGGCAGGCCGTGGCAGTCCCAGCCCGGGATATAGGGCGCGTCCTTGCCCATCAGGCTCTGCGAGCGGACGATGATGTCCTTGAGGACCTTGTTCATCGCATGGCCCATGTGAATGTCGCCATTCGCATAGGGTGGGCCATCGTGCAGGATGAAGCGGGTGCGGCCGGCACGCTGCGTGCGCAGCTTGTCGTACAGCCCGATCTTCGCCCAGCGCGCGAGGATGGCCGGCTCCTTCTGGGCCAGGCCGGCCTTCATGGGGAACTCGGTCTTCGGCAGGAAGACGGTGTCGCGATAGTCTTTTGCTTCGGTCATGCGTGGGGCGGAATTAGAGGAAGCCGCGCTCCATGCAAAGCAGATGTTCCGATCACGGGCTTAACCTTCAATTTTCGGAACTGCGCAGCGGCCTCGGGCGTCCCTTTGGGCATGAACATTCCGGTCCAGAACCTCTCCGGGCCCGAGGCACCCGACGAGATCGCCGAGCTGGCCGGGCAGTATCTGCTCCTTCCCGAGCGGGAGGCGCTGGCGCGGATCGATGCCGAGATCGTGCGGTCCACCGACGAGTCGCGCTGGGATGACCTGAGCAAATGGCACCGGGTGCGCTTCCGGCTGATCCGGCTGCACCAGCTGGCGGCGCGCTAGCCGAGGATTTCCCGTGCCCGTGCCGCGTCCAGGTCGATCTGCAGCTTGAGCGCGTCGAGCGAATCGAACTTCGCCTCGGGGCGCAGATAGTCGATCAGCTGGACCTCGATCACCTGGCCGTACAGGTCGCCCGAGAAATCGAAGAAGAAGGGCTCGAGCAGCTCGACCGGCGGCTCGAAGGTGGGGCGGATGCCGAGGCTGGCGACGCCGCCGAGCACCCGGCCGTCCGCCAGCCGCCCGCGCACGGCGTAGATGCCATAGGCCGGGCGCAGATAGTTGGCGAGGCTGAGGTTCGCGGTGGGGAAGCCCAATGTGCGGCCGACCTGGTCGCCATGCTGGACGACGCCTTCGATCGCGAAGGGGCGGGTGAGCAGGCGTGCGGCATCGCGCGGGCGGCCTTCGCGCAGATGGTCGCGGATGCGGCTCGACGAGACGGTCTCGCCGTCCAGCTGGACCGCGGCGACGGTCTCGGCCGAATAGCCGAGCTCCGCGCCCAGCGCGGCGAGCGTCGAGACATCGCCCTCACGCCCCTTGCCGAAGGTGAAGTCGCCGCCGGTGACCACGCCACCGGCGCCGAGAAAGCCGACCAGCCGCTCCTCGGCGAAGCCGCGGGCGCTGAGCGCGGCCAGCTCCGCATTGAACGGGAAGACCAGCATCGCATCGACGCCGGCTTCCGCGAGCAGGCGCTGGCGCTGGTCCATGCTGGTCAGGCGGAACCAGGGACTGTCCGGGCGGAAATAGCGTTGCGGGTGCGGATCGAAGGTGCCGACGATCGCCGGCCGCCCCTCGGCGCGCGCGCGCTCGACCGCATGGCCCACCACCGCCTGATGCCCCAGGTGAAATCCGTCGAAATTGCCCAGCGCGACGATCGCACCCCGATAGCGGGACGGGACCGGCGCGCCGCCGTCGAGACGCTCCATGAGGCGGCCTATAGGGGCGCCTAGCGGCCCGGCACAATCCCCGCGCGGATCACGCGCAGGACATTGCCGCCCATCACCTTGCGGATATCGTCGGGCGAGAGGCCGGCATCGAGCAGCGCGCCGGTGATCGCGATCAGCTTCGACGTGTCCCAGCCGGTGGTCACCGCGCCGTCGAAATCGGAGCCCAGGCCGACATGGTCGATGCCGACCAGGTCGCGGACATGGAGGATGGCGCGGACCACGTTCGCCGGCTCGGTGCCGCAAACCGCCGCGTCCCAATAGCCGATGCCGATCACGCCGCCGGTGGCGGCGACGCCCTTGATCTCCTCGTCGGTCAGGTTGCGGTTGACCTTGCAGGTCGCCTGGACGCCGCCATGGCTGGAGACCACCGGGCGCTTCGCCATCCTGAGGATCTCGGCGACCGATTCGTGGCTCGAATGGGCGATGTCGACGATCATGCCAAGCTGCTCCATCCGCACCAGCACCTGGCGGCCGAGCGGCGTGAGCCCGCCCTTCTTCACGCCGTGCATCGATCCGGCGACTTCATTGTCGAAGAAATGGGCCATGCCGGCCATCCGGAAGCCCGCGGCGTGGAGCTTGTCGAGATTGCCGAGCTGGCCTTCCAGGTCCTGCAGCCCCTCGATGGAGAGCATGCCGCCGACCACCTTCCTGCCGCGTGCGCGATCGGCGAGCAGCTGGTCGAGTTCGGCGGGGGTGTGGATCACGCGCAGCTTGCCGTTCGATCCGGCGGCGGCGCGATCGAGCTTGCGGGCATGGAACAGCGAGCGCTCGAGCAGCGAGGACCAGGTCCTGGGCGGCTGGAGCTGCGCGATGGTGAGCAGGGTGATATTGTCGGTGTCGCCGGTATTGGCGTCGTAATTCTGGTGCTTCGGGGTCTTGGTGACCGAGGAGAAGACCTGGAGCGCGACATTGCCCTCGATCAGCCGGGGCAGATCGACCTGGCCGGTGTTCGACCGATCGAGCAGGCTGCGGCGCCACATCAGCGTATCGGCATGCATGTCGGCGATCTGCAGCGAGGCATGGAGCTGCTTCGCCGCATCGCTCGGCTTGGCCAGCTTGGCCGGCACCACCTTGTTCATGCTGCCTTCGATGATCCCAGGGGCGAAGCCGAAGAACCCGACTGCGGCCAGCGCCAGCACAATCAGCACGCCCCAAAGGATCTTCTTCTTCATCCCATCCGCTCCAGCGTCACGAAGCTGTAGGCAGGGCGCCCCGCTTCTTCGGGGAAATCCTCGCGCGCAACTTCGCGCCATTCAACCCCGAAAGCGGGAACGACCGCGTCCCCCTTTGGCGCGGCATGGACTTCGGTGAGCTCGATCCGGTCCGGCGTGAACAGCGCGAACACCTCCGCGCCCCCGATCACCGCGACCTCGCCATCGCCGGCGAGTGCGAGCGCCTCGGCCGGGGAGTGGGCGACTTCGGCGCCCTCGGCATGCCAGGCGGTGTCGCGGGTCAGCACGATGTGACGGCGGCCGGGCAGGGGCGCGGGGAAGCTGTCAAAGGTCTTGCGGCCCATGATCATCGGCTTGCCCATGGTCTGCGCCTTGAAGCGCTTGAGGTCGGCCGGCAGGCGCCAGGGCAGCTGGCCGTCGACGCCGATCACGCCATTGTCGGCACGGGCGAGATGGAAGGAAATCACCTGCATTTCGGGGCTCCGGCGGCGCGGAAGTTTACGAAGTTGATGGCACGGGGGGCGGGTTTCGCCCTCCCCATGCGAGGGGCGCTGTTGGGAATCGATAGGAGGCCGGTTGCCGGGGTCATCCGCCGACAGAAGCAGATGAAATCCTACATTGGAAGGGGCGTGGGGAGCCGGGATTCACTCTTTCCCCGGCGAAGGCCGGGGCCCAGCCTTGAAAGTCCCGCGCCTTGGCGCGTCTTCGCCGCGCACGCTTAGTCTGGGCCCCGGCCTTCGCCGGGGAAAGAAGAAGGGGAGTTTAGACCGCCACCGGCGCCTTGATGTGGGGCTGGGCTTCGTAGCCGTGGATCACGAAGTCCTCATATTCATAGGCGTCGATCGAGCCCGGGTTGCGGAGGATCTCGAGGCGCGGGATCGGCCCCGGCGTACGGCTGAGCTGTTCGCGGGCCTGGTCGAGATGGTTCGAATAGAGGTGGCAATCGCCGCCGGTCCAGACGAAGTCGCCGACTTCGAGCCCCGCCTGTTGGGCGAGGAGATGGGTGAGCAGCGCATAGCTGGCGATGTTGAACGGCACGCCGAGGAAGATGTCCGCCGAGCGCTGGTAGAGCTGGAGGCTCAGCTTGCCGTTCGCCACGTAGCACTGGAACAGGCAGTGGCAGGGTGCCAGCGCCATGGCGTGGAGTTCGCCGGGATTCCAGGCGGAGACGACCATGCGGCGCGAGCCCGGATTGGTCTTCAGCGTCTCGATCAGTTCCTTGATCTGGTCGATATGGCGGCCGTCCGCGGCCTCCCAGTCGCGCCACTGCTTGCCATAGACCGGGCCGAGATCGCCATTCTCGTCGGCCCATTCGTCCCAGATGCTGACCTTGCGCTCCTGCAGCCACCGCACATTGGTGTCGCCGCGCAGGAACCAGAGCAGCTCGATGATGATCGAGCGCAGGTGCAGCTTCTTGGTGGTGAGCAGCGGGAAACCCTCGGACAGGTCGAAGCGCATCTGGTGGCCGAACACGCTGCGCGTGCCGGTGCCGGTGCGGTCCATCTGCTCGGCGCCATGGTTGAGCGCGCGGTCCATCAGGTCGAGATACTGCTGCATGGATACAGCCTAGCCCCACCCCCGGGCGGCGCCAAGCAGGCGGAACATCTCCATTGTGGAGAAAAGCTTTGTCCGGAGCGGATGCGGTCGCGCTTCGGCGGGGCGGCTGGCGGTGGCAGGCGCTGGCGATGTTGTTCGATGTGCCCCACCGCCCGATGCGGCTGCACGATCCGCAGGAGGCGGGCATCCTGTTCGCGCCGCTCGCGCTCGAGCAGGTGGAGGTGCTCGCCTTCGTCTATCTCGACCGGCACCAGCAGATACTCGGCATGCGCCATGCCCGCTCCGCGCATCGCGACGCCGCCGATCTGCCGATACGCGACGTGGCGGCGGACGCCATCGCCTTCCATGCCGCTGCGGTGGTGATGGGGCACAACCATCCGAGCGGCGATCCCACCCCGAGCCAGGCCGATCGCGAGGCGACCGACCGGCTCGCTCGCGCGCTCGATGCGCTGGGCGTGCGGCTGCTCGATCACCTGGTGGTCGCGACGGGCGGCACCACCAGCTTCCGCAGCCTAGGGTTCCTTTGATTCCTCGCGGGGGAGGACCGCCGGCTTGGCGGTCTTGCCGCTCTTGCAGGCGCGGATCGCGCTCGGCTCGGGCCGGTCACCGCGCGCTTCGAAGATCGCGATATAGCCGCCGGCCGAGGGCATGGGCTTGATCGACACGAGCGAATAGCCGACCGCGGCGAACTCGCATTTGAGCAGCTCGGGCGGCGTGCCGTGGTCCTGGGTCGGGCGATTGGCGTCGACCACCACCGCCTGGCCGCCGGGCGCGAGCGCGGGGCGCAGGCGCCAGAGGAACTCGTACGGGCTTTCGATCTCATGGTACATGTGGACCATGAGGACGCGGTCGAAGCTGTTCTCGGGCAGGCGCGGATCGGCGGGCAGGCCGAGGCGCACGCTGACATTGTCGAGCTTCTCGCGCAGCACGCGCGTGGCGAGATAGTCGCGCGTCTCGGGCACGATGTCCTCGGCGACGACGCGGCCCTTCCTACCGACGCGGGCGGCGAGGCGGACGGTATAATAGCCTTCGCCCGCGCCGATATCGGCGACGGTCATGTCCGGCTTGATGCCGGCCAGGTCCATCACCTGGCCCGCTTCGTTGAGCCGGTCGCGCGCTTCCTCGGTCGACCAGCGCGGCGAGAGGATGGTGGCGACGGGCCGGTCGGCGGCGGGGAAGCCGCTGTGCGATGCCGGCGCGTCGTCATCCTGTGCCTTGTTGTCGATCATCGTTGCCCCGCCGCACGCGGCGAGCGCCATGGTCAGCAGCAGGGCGAGGCCCGATCTCAATCGACATCCTCCACTTCGACCGTCTCGCCGGTCACGCGCTGGGATAGCGCGGCCGCCATGAACGCGTCGAGGTCTCCATCGAGCACATCGCCGGGCGCAGTGGAAGTCACACCGGTGCGCAGGTCCTTCACCAGCTGGTAGGGCTGGAGGACATAGGAGCGGATCTGGTGGCCCCAGCCGATATCGGTCTTGGTGGCGTTGGTGGCGTTCGCCGCGGCTTCGCGCTCGGCCAGCTCGCGCTCGTAGAGGCGGGCACGCAGCTGGTTATAGGCCTCGGCCTTGTTCTTGTGCTGCGAGCGCTGGTTCTGGCACTGCACGACGATGCCGGTGGGCAGGTGCGTGATGCGTACCGCCGAATCGGTGGTGTTGATGTGCTGGCCGCCCGCGCCCGATGCGCGATAGGTGTCGATGCGCAGCTCGCTCTCGTTGATCTCGATGGCGATGTCGTCGTCGATCACCGGATAGACCCAGATCGAGGAGAAGCTGGTGTGGCGGCGCGCGGCGCTGTCGTACGGCGAGATGCGGACCAGGCGGTGCACGCCGCTCTCGGTCTTGGCGTAACCGTACGCGTTCTCGCCCTTCACGAGCAACGTCGCCGACTTGATGCCCGCCTGTTCGCCGGCATGATAGTCGATCAGCTCGACCTTGAGGCCATGGCGCTCGGCCCAGCGCGTATACATGCGCTGGAGCATGCCGGCCCAGTCGTTGCTCTCGGTGCCGCCGGCGCCCGAGTTGATCTCGATATAGGTGTCGTTGGCATCGGCCTCGCCCGAGAGCAGGGCCATGACCTTGTCCTTCTCGGCACGCGCGGCCAGCGCGGCGAGGCTGGCGGTGCCTTCGCTCGCCATTTCCTCGTCGCCCTCGGCCTCGGCCATCTCGATCAGCTCGGCGGTGTCGTTGAGCTCGGTCTCGATCGCGCGGGTGGCGGTGATCGATTCGTCGAGCCGGCGACGCTCGCGCATCACGTCCTGGGCCTTCTTGGCGTCGTTCCAGAGAGTCGGATCCTCGACGCGCGCGTTCAGCTCGTCGAGCCGGCGCAGCGCGCGGTCCCAATCGAGGAAGCGGCGGAGCAGCGCGAGCGACTCCTTGATGTTGTCGACATGAGCCTGCGCTTCGGCGCGCATAATCAGTAACTCCAAATCATTCCGTCATCCCGGCGAAAGCCGGGATCTCGTGCCTCAGGCCGGTGCTTGCCGCCTGAGATCCCGGCTTTCGCCGGGATGACGAGAAGGGCCGGGATGACGATATAGGGTGCCGCGCTAGTAGATTCCGCCCTCGCGTTGCAAGAAGTCGCTGTCGCCTTCCTGCTTCTTGGGGGCGGCCTTCTTCTCGACGGCCTTGGTTTCGGGCTGTTCTTCCTGGTCGCGGCGGCCGCGGCGCTGCTCGGTCTCGGGCTTGAACGCTTCCCAGATTATGCCGGAGAGCGGGTCGCTCGACGGCCAGCCGCCGGTGACCGGCTTGCCCGAGGCGCGGTCGATGCGGACCATGCGGATGCCCTGGGGGGCAGTGAAGGGGACCTTCTCCATGCCTTCGAAGGCGGGGATGGCGAATTGCTTGAAGATCGGCGCGGCGATCGAGCCGCCCTGGGCATAGCCGCCCAGGTTGGTCGGCGTGTCATAGCCGATATAGAGGCCGCCGATCATCTGCGGGGTGCCGCCGACGAACCAGACGTCGGTCGGGCCCGAGGTGGTGCCGGTCTTGCCCATCATCGGGCGACCCAGGTCGCGCAGCACGGTGGCGGTGCCGCGCTGGACGACGCCCTCGGCGATATGGACCATCTGATAGGCGGAGAGCGGATCGATCACCTGCTTGGCGCGGATGACCGGGCGCGGCATCGCGCCGCCCTTCCAGTCGGGCGCGTTGCAGCCTTCGCAGGGGCGCCAGTTCTCGGGCCACACCACCGCGCCCTTCCGGTTCTGGACGAAATCGATCAGCGACGGATTAAGCGCCCGGCCATGGTTCACCAGGATCGAATAGGCGTTGACCATGCGGGTCACGGTCGTCTCGCCGGCGCCCAGCGCATAGCTGAGATAGGGCGGGAATTTCTGCCGCGACACGCCGATTCGCTGGATCAGGTCGACGACGTGGTCCATGCCGGTCTGGTTGGCGATCTGCACCGTCATCAGGTTGCGCGACTGCTCGATGCCCCAGCGCAGCGTCTTGGGACCGGCGCCGCGCGCATTGCCGAAGTTGCGGAAGCACTTCTGGCCGAGATTGGCGCCCTGCCACACACAGAACGGGCCATCAACCACGATCGAGGCGGGGGTCATGCCCTGCTCGAGAGCGGCGGCATAGACGATCGGCTTGATCGTCGAGCCCGGCTGGCGCTGCGCCTGGGTGGCACGGTTGAAGCTCTGGATGCGCGAATCGAAGCCGCCCTGCATCGCCAGGATGCGCCCGGTGCGCGGGTCCTCGACCACCATGCCGCCCGAGACCTTGGGAATCGAGCGGAGCGCCCACTGGCCGCTCTCGGGCGCCACCGCGACGATGTCGCCGGGCTTGAACGCGTCGAATGCCTGGCCGCCCTGGCCGCGCACCGGCATGGTCGCGGCCCATTTGGGCAGCGTGCCGGTCGAGCCGTCGTCGAAGCCGATCTGCCAGGCATCGCCGGTACGATCGATCAGCACGCCGGCGCGCCAATCCTCGTAATCGACGCCGATATTGGTGTTGAGGAAGGACTGGAGCCAGCTCCTGCCGATATCGGCATGGCCGATCGGGCCCGACCAGCCGCGGCCGCGATCATAGCGCAGCAGGCCGTCGCGCAACGCCTTCTGCGCATATTGCTGGAGCTTGGGATCGAGCGAGGTGCGCACCCACAGGCCGCCGGAATAGACGCTGTACGGGCCGGTCTCGTCGGTCTCGCCGAACTTGTCGATCAGCTGGCGGCGGACTTCCTCGGTGAAATAGCCGCCGACGCGCTCGAACTTGGGCGTCTGGCGCGGCACGGTGCCGAGCGAGGACGCGACTGCCGAATCATGCTGGGCCTGGTCGATGAAGCCGTTCTCGAGCATCTGCCCGAGCACCCAGTTGCGGCGATCGAGCGCGCGCTGGGTATGGCGATCGGGATCATAGTTGGACGGGCCCTTGGGCAGGATCGCCAGATAGGCCATCTGCGGCAGGGTGAGCTGATCCAGCTCCTTGCCGAAATAGGCCTGGCTCGCCGCCTCGACGCCGCCGGCGTTGCGCCCCAGCTCGATCGAGTTGAGGTATAGCTCCATGATCTGCTGCTTGGTGAGCACATCCTCCATGCGCCAGGCGAGGATGCCCTCCTTGGCCTTGCGCAGATAGCTCGTCTCGTTGCCGACCAGCAGGTTCTTGGCGACCTGCTGGGTGATCGTCGAGGTGCCGCGCGGCGTCGAGCCGCTGACCAGCCCCTGGAAGGCGGCGCGGACCAGGCCGGGGAAGTCGACGCCGTGATGCTCGAAGAAGGTCTTGTCCTCGGCGGACATGTACGCCTCGACGAGGAGCTTGGGATATTCCTCGAAGCTCAGCTGCACGCGGCGCTCGCGCGCATAGCTGAGGATCGGAAGCCCTTCGGCCGAGCGGACGTTGGTCGGTAGTGGCGGCTCGTAGTTCTTCAGCGTGTCGACCGAGGGCAGGTTGCGCGCGATGAACAGCCAGACGAGGAAGACGAAGACGCCCGAAAGCAGCGCCAGCACCGCGAGGATCCGGAACCACCAGCGGTGGCGGACGCGACCGAACAGCCCTGTGAAGCCCCCGATCTCGCGCTTGATGCGCATCTTTACGCTGGAAGTGGAACCGTCGGACATGCGGGTCGCGGTTTAGCAGGATTGAACACGGATGCCAGCCGGAGTCTCGGCGGCTCGTCGTGCGGCAGGTTCGCTCCCGAAATGGGATTATTCCCTAAGTGAAACCACATCCCCCTGTGCCGCTCTATAATGAGCGCACAAGGGGATTGATGAGGAGAGTTTTTCAGCGGGACGCCAGCGTCCGCGTCGCCATGCGCGTCGCGAAATGGATTTCCACGGCCTTGCGCACGCTCTGCGCCACTTTCCTGCGTCCTTCGTCCGAGGCGAGGAAGGCGGCGTCGCCGTCGTTCGAGATATAGCCCGTCTCGAACAGCACGGAGGGCATGTCCGGTGCCTTGAGCACCATCAGCGAGGCCATGCGGTGGTAGTTCGCCTTGATCGGGATCAGCGGCTGGGCCTCGCGCCCGAGCAGGCGGGCGAAGCTTGCCGACATGTTCATCGTCTCGCGCTGGGTGAGGTCGATGAGGATCGAGGAGATGTCCGGATTCTGCGAGCCGAGATCGACGCCGGCGATGATGTCGGCCTTGTTCTCGCGCGCCGCCAGCCGTGCCGCTTCCTTGTCGGAGGCGACTTCGGAGAGCGTATAGACGGTCGCACCCGAGGCATCGGTATTGCCGGCGCTGTCGCAGTGCACCGAGATGAACAGGTCCGCGCCCAGCTTGCGGGCAAGGCCGTAGCGTTCCTGGAGCACCAGGAAGCGATCGTCCTCGCGGGTGAGCGCCACGCGCACCCGGCCGGAGGCGAGCAGCGCGTCCTTCATGGCGAGCGCGGCCTTCAGGGTAAGGTCCTTCTCGCGCAGGCCGTTCGCGCCGATCGCGCCGGGATCGTGCCCGCCATGGCCGGCATCGATCACCACCAGCGGGCGATCGGAGGCGCCATAGACACGCGGCAGCGATGCCGGTGGCGCGCGTCGTGGCAGTGCGATCGTCTCGCTGTAGCGGCTGTGGCCCGCAGGCTGCACATAGGAGAAGGGGGGCAGGAAGCTCATCCGCCGTTCGGCCGCGGCGCGGGCGAACTGCGCGTCGTCCACGGTGCGCAGCTGTAGCGTGAGCGTGCGCCCGTCGCGCCCGAAGCTGCCTTCGGTCACGATCGCCGGCCGCGCGAGGTCGAGCACGATTCGCGCGCCCTCGGTCCCTTGCGAGCCCTGTCGGATGCTCGTCACGGGTCCGTCTGCATAAGCGCGATTGCCCGGCTCGGCGCCCTTGGCGTCCAGCACGATACGCTGCGGTCCAGCCAGCACAAAAGCGCTCGCCTGGGATACCGGTGCGTCAAACCTGACGATCACACGGTCACCCTTGACGCGCACTTCCTGCACGACGCCCGCCCAGCTTGGAACTCCGGTCAACCAGCCGGAGAGCAAGGCGAGCAGGAACAGCACCCTGACGCTATGCCGCGCCGGGGCTCCGGGGGTCCAGCCCAAAACCATAGATTGATACTCTGACTACACGTCTGCCCTGACGTGACCGGAGTAGACGGCGCGCTTCAAATTGACGTGAAGCGACGCGGTTAATTTTCGATTCGGCATATTTTTGCCGGCAAAGCGGCAAATGCTTGCCGGGCTATTTGCCGGATGGGGCCAAGGTTGCCGCGCCGTTACGGTAATGCTAGGCAGCATTGTCCGGCCCTTGCGCCGGACCTTTCCCGCGGCCACATCCGCCGCGACAGTTCAGGTTGACGCTCACATGAGGCAATTTCCGCAACGTCTGCACCGACCGGCCCCGATGGCCGGCCGCGTGATGGCGGCGGAGCTGGCGGACCACCGGTTCGCGCGTGCCCTGCGAGCAGCAGCAGTTTTCGAAACCCGCGAGACCGCAGCCGGCGAATCCGCCGGCCAGGGCCGCATTGTATGTCGCGCGCCTGCGCGAGCCCTCCGCTACACAAATCTAGAGGGCCTGGGCCGGCGCGCCCGGAGAACAATAAATGACCATGCGTATGCTGATCGACGCACGCCACCGGGAGGAAACCCGCGTGGCCGTCGTCAAGGGAAGCCGAATCGAGGAGTTTGATTTCGAGTCCGCCGAGCGCAAGCAGCTCAAGGGCAATATCTATCTGGCCAAGGTGACCCGCGTGGAGCCGTCGCTCCAGGCGGCTTTCGTGGATTACGGTGGCAACCGCCACGGCTTCCTGGCCTTCAGCGAAATCCATCCCGACTATTACCAGATCCCCAAGGAAGATCGCGAAGCCCTGCTCCGCGAGGAAGCTGAGCATGCGGCCGAGGAAGCCGCGCTGCGCGCCGAGGAGGATGGCGACGAGGATCATCTCGACGGTGATGACGGCGTCGAGGTGCTCGAGCGTCCGCACGACGACGAGGAAGACCACGATCACGAGTCCGAGGAAGCCGAAGGCGAAACCTCGGAAGGTGGCGAGGGCGAGGAAGGCCGTGGTCGCGGTCGTCGTGGCAAGCGCCGTGGCGGCAATGGTGGCGAGGACAGCCCGGCCGAGGCACTGCGCCAGCGCCGCATGAACCTGCGCCGCCGCTACAAGATCCAGGATGTGATCCGTCGCCGCCAGGTGCTGCTCGTCCAGGTCGTCAAGGAAGAGCGCGGCAACAAGGGCGCGGCGCTGACCACCTATCTGTCGCTCGCCGGCCGCTACTGCGTGCTGATGCCGAACACCGCGCATGGCGGCGGCATCTCGCGCAAGATCAGCTCGGCCGCCGATCGCAAGCGCCTCAAGACGATCATGGCGGACCTCAAGCTGCCGCCGTCGATGGGCTGCATCGTCCGCACCGCCGGTCTCCAGCGCACCAAGGTCGAGATCAAGCGCGACTTCGACTATCTGGCCCGCCTATGGGACGGCATTCGCGAGGAGACGCTCAAGTCGACCGCGCCGGCTCTGGTCTATGGCGACAGCGATCTTCTGAAGCGCGCGATCCGCGACATCTATAATCGCGACATCGACGAGGTCATCGTCGAGGGCGAGGACGGCTATCGCCAGGCCAAGGACTTCATGAAGCTCCTGATGCCGAGCCACGCCAAGAAGGTGAAGCAGTACGCCGACGCGGTGCCGCTGTTCCAGCGCGCCGGCGTCGAGGACCAGCTCTCGGCGATGTACAACCCGGTCGTCCAGCTGAAGAGCGGCGGCTATCTGGTGATCAACCCGACCGAGGCGCTGGTCTCGATCGACATCAACTCGGGCCGCTCGACGCGCGAGCACAATATCGAGCAGACCGCGACCGCGACCAACCTCGAAGCGGCGCACGAGATCGCGCGCCAGCTGCGCCTGCGCGACATGGCCGGCCTGGTCGTGATCGACTTCATCGACATGGACCACTCGTCGAACGTCCGTAAGGTCGAGAAGGCGATGAAGGAGGCGCTGAAGAACGATCGCGCCCGCATCCAGGTCGGTCGCATCTCGGCCTTCGGCCTGATGGAGATGAGCCGCCAGCGCCTGCGCACCGGCGTGCTCGAAGCGTCGACCGTGCAGTGCCCGCATTGCGAAGGCACCGGCCTGGTCCGCACCGCCTCGTCGGCCGGCCTGTCGGCGCTGCGCATGATCGAGGACGAGGCTGCCCGCGGCCGCGGCTCGGTGATCACGCTGCGCGCCAGCCAGGAAGCCGCCTTCTACGTGCTCAACAAGAAGCGCGCCGATATCGCCGAGATCGAGGACCGCTACGGCGTGACCGTCGAGATTCTGTCGGACGGCGAGCTTGAGGGCGCGCGCATGTCGGTCGAGTGCTCCGGCCCGCCGCCGGCGCATGCGCCGAAGTTCGAGAAGCTGATCGAAGAGCCCGAGGACGACGACTACGTCGAGGAGATCGACGAGGAGGAAGAGGAGCTCGAGGAAGAGGCCGAGGCCGGCAACCGCCGCGAAGGCCGTGGCGAGCGTCGTGAGCGCGACGAGGATGGCGAGGGCCGCGGCAAGCGTCGTCGTCGCCGTCGCGGGCGTGGCCGTGGCCGCCGCGAGGAAGGCGAAGGCGCCGAGGGTGAGGCCGAGGCCGAAGCCGGCGAGGAAACCGAGGTCGAGGCCGAAGGCGAAGTCGTCGAGGGCGAGGAAGCGCCTGCCGCTGCCGAGGGCGAAGGCGAGGGCCGCGAAGGTGGCCGCAAGCGCCGTCGTCGTGGCCGTCGCGGCGGTCGCCGTGGCGATCGCGTCGAGGGTGGCGAGGATGCCGGTGAAGAGGCAGCCGAGGAGGGGACCGAAGTCGCCGCGGCGGTCGAGGCGGCGCCCGAGCCGGTCGCCGAGGAGGCCGCTCCGGCCAAGCCGAAGCGTACCCGCAAGAAGAAGGTCGAGGCTGTCGAGGCCGAGGCCGCGCCTGCGGTAGAGGCGCCGGTCGAGGTGGCGCCCGAGCCGGTCGCCGAGGAAGCGCCGGCCAAGCCGAAGCGTACCCGCAAGAAGAAGGTGGAGGCTGTCGAGGCCGACGCTGCGCCTGTAGTGGAAGCGCCGGTCGAGGCGGCACCTGGGCCGGTCGCCGAGGAGGCCGCTCCGGCCAAGCCGAAGCGCACCCGCAAGAAGAAGGTCGACGCCCCCGCTGCCGAGGCGGCTCCGGCGGTGGAAGCCGCCCCGGTTGCGGCGGACGCCGAAGCAGCCGATGGCGAAGAGGGCGAAGGCGAGAATGCCGACGGCTCGCCGCGTCGCGGCTGGTGGCAGCGCACTTTCGGGGCCTGATCCTCGAAGCCTGAAAGAAAGGGGCGCCGGTCCGCAGGGATCGGCGCCCTTTTTCATGGGCTTGGCCCCCGGATGCTTCACTCGCGGTTCATCGGTGCAGGCGCACGGCCAATGCCATTGATCGCGGGTGGAATTCGGAGGATACGAACCGGCATGAAGCGTATCCTCGCCCTGCTCTCGGCCGCCTTGCTGCTCTGGGTCCAGCCTGCCGCCGCCCAGTCAATTCTGCGCGATGCCGAGACCGAGGCACTGCTCAACGACATGGCAAAGCCGCTGTTCATCGCGGCCGGCCTCTCGCCCGCCAATGCCAAGGTGGTGCTGATCAACGACAGCTCGATCAACGCCTTCGTCGCCGGCGGGCAGATCGTCTATGTCCATTCGGGCCTGATCGACGCGGCGTCGAGCGCCAATGAGGTGCAGGGCGTGATCGCGCACGAAATTGGCCACATCGTCGGCGGCCACGCCGTGTTCCAGGGCGATGGCGGCTACACCAACATCTCGATCCTCAGCCTGTTGCTCGGCGTGGCGGCGATGGCGGCAGGCAGCGGCGAGGCGGGAACCGGCATCCTGATGGCCGGCCAGCGCGCCGCGATCGGCAAGTATCTCGCCTTCAGCCGCGTCCAGGAAAGCTCGGCCGACGCCGCCGGAGCCAAGTTCATCAACAGCGCCGGGATCAGCGGCAAGGGCATGCTGAGCTTCTTCGACAAGCTCACCGCCCAGATGCACCGCTATGGCTATTATACCAGCAATCCCGAGGTCGATCCCTTCGCGCAGACCCACCCGATGTCGCAGGATCGCGTCGAGACGCTCAAGGCCGACCTGATGAACGCGCCGAGCTGGAACAAGCCGCTCGACCCCAATCTCGAGGTCCGCTTCAAGCGCGTCCAGGCCAAGCTGCGCGGCTATGTGAGCGACGCCAAGGATACGCTGGCCAAATATCCGCTCAGCAACCAGTCGGTCGAGGCGCATTATGCCCGCGCCTATGCCTATCACAAATCGGGCTATCCCGAGCAGGCGGCGGCGGAGACCCAGGCGCTGGTCAAGGCGGAGCCCAAGGACCCTTATTTCCTCGAGCTCGAAGGGCAGATCCTGCTCGAATCGGGCGATCCCAAGGGCGCGATCGCGCCGCTGCGCGAGGCGACGGCATTGTCGAACAACGCGCCGCTGATCGCCAGCACGCTGGGCCATGCGCTGCTCGCCACCGAGGACAAGGCCAATCTCGACGAGGCCGAGCGCGTGCTCAAGCAGTCCGTGGCGCGCGACAACGACAATCCCTTCGCCTGGCTCAACCTCGGTACCGTCTATGACCGCAAGGGCGACGAGGCGCGCACCGCGCTCGCCACCGCCGAGCGTGCGCACATGATGGGCGATGTCGGCACCGCGCTGATGAGTTCGCGCGCAGCGATGGCGCGCCTGCCCCAGGGCTCGGCCGACTGGGTGCGCGCGCAGGACATCAACATGGTCTCGCAGACCGCCTGGGACGAGATGCGGAAGAAGAAGGGGCGGCAGTGATCGAGCGTTTGTTGGGCAATAGGCTGGCGCTGGCCGGCGCCTTCGTGCTGTGTGCAGTGGCGGGGGCGGGAATCTTCGCGGCCATCCAGGCGTTGGTGCCCGGCATGGGGCCGCGCGGCCAGGCCGAGCGGGTGGTCCATGACTGGGTGCTCGCCCATCCCGAGGTGCTGCTCGAATCGGTCGAGCGCTACAATCAGAAGCAGAGCGCCAATGCCGACAAGGCACAGGCCGAGGCGGTCGCGGCTGCGGAGAAGACGCTTCCCGCCGAGCGCGCCAGGCTCGAGACGCCCTATGCCGGCGCATGGGCAGGCAATCCCAAGGGCGACGTCACCGTGGTCGCCTTCATGGACTATGCCTGTGGCTATTGCCGCGCCAGCCTGCCGGCGATCCAGGAGCTGCTGAAGCGTGATCCCAATGTGAAGCTGGTGTACCGCGAATATCCGGTGCTCGGGCCGGACAGCCTGGTCGCGGCGCGCTGGGCGCTGGCGGCGGCGGAGCAGGACAAGTTCCGCGCGTTCCATGACGCGCTGTTCGCGACGGACGGGCCGAGCGCGGCCAATATCGAGGCGGCGGCCGGGAAGGCCGGGCTCGACATGACCAAGGCGAAGCAGGTGATCGGATCGAAGCCGGTGGAAGACGAGATCGTCGCCAACCACAAGTTCGGCCAGAAGCTGGCGATGACTGGCACGCCGAGCTGGGTGGTCGGCGGCAAGCTGCTCTACGGCATGCGCGACTATGACGGGCTCGCCGCGGCGGTGGCGGAAGCGCGCAAGGGCAAGTGACCGATATTCCTCCTCCGGCGAGCTGGGGGAGGATTTAAGTCATCCTATTTTGTACCGAGCGGTTGCCGCGCCGCGTCGCCGTGCCTAATTAGCGGGTCCTTTCCCGGCCGGGGGCACCATGACTTCCATTCTTTCGATAAACGGCGTGAGCAAGACCTATGGCTCAGGCCACAAGGCGCTCGATCATGTCGACCTGGAGATCCGCCGCGGCGAGATCTTCGCGCTGCTAGGTCCTAATGGCGCAGGCAAGACCACGCTGATCTCGATCATCTGCGGGATCGTCACGCCGAGCACCGGCACGATCCTGGTCGACGGGCACGACGCGGTGCGCGAGCCGCGCGCCGCCCGTTCGAAGATCGGGCTGGTGCCGCAGGAGATCGCGGTCGACATGTTCTCGACCGTGGGCAGCGCGCTGCGCTTTTCGCGCGGCCTGTTCGGCAAGGCGCCGAACCAGGACTATTGCGACCAGATCCTCAAGGACCTGTCGCTGTGGGACAAGCGCAACTCCAAGATCATGGAGCTGTCGGGCGGCATGAAGCGCCGCGTGATGATCGCCAAGGCGCTCAGCCACGAGCCCGACATCCTGTTCCTCGACGAGCCGACTGCTGGCGTCGACGTGTCGCTGCGCCGCGACATGTGGAAGATGATCGGCAAGCTGCGGGAACGCGGCGTCACCATCATCCTGACCACCCATTACATCGAAGAGGCCGAGGAGATGGCCGATCGGGTGGGCGTGATCGACAAGGGCCAGCTGCTCCTCGTCGAGGACAAGGCCGAGCTGATGAAGAAGCTCGGCAAGCGCGAACTCGACCTCAGCCTGGTCGAGCCGATGGCGAGCATCCCCGCGGGCCTGGAGGAATGGCACCTCAGCCTCGAGGACGAGGGCACGCGCCTGCGCTACACCTTCGACGCCCAGGCCGAGCGCACCGGCATCCCCTCGCTGCTGCGCAAGCTCGGCGAAATGGGTATCGCGTTCAAGGATCTCGACACCAGCAAATCCAGCCTCGAGGACATCTTCGTCGGCCTCGTCGAACACGCACCTGTTGGGAATGGGGAGGCCCGGGCATGAACTTCCACGGCATCTGGGCGATCTACAAGTTCGAGATGGCGCGCACGCTGCGCACGCTCTGGCAGTCGATCGTCACCCCGGTGATCACCACCGCGCTCTATTTCATCGTGTTCGGCAGCGGCATGGGCAGCCGTATCCCCTCGATCGAAGGCGTGCCCTATGGCAGCTTCATCGTGCCCGGGCTGATCATGCTGTCGCTGCTCACCCAGAGCGTCGCCAATGCCTCGATCGGCATCTATTTCCCCAAGTTCACCGGCACGGTGTTCGAGTTGCTCTCGGCGCCGATCTCTGCGGTGGAGCTGGTGATCGGGTTCGTGGGCGCCGCGGCGACCAAGTCGGTGGTGATCGGCCTGATCATCCTACTCACCTCGGGCCTGTTCGTGCCGCTGCGCGTCGATCACCCGCTGGCGATGCTGGCCTTCCTGCTGCTCACCTCGATCAGCTTCTCGATGTTCGGCTTCATCATCGGCATCTGGGCCAAGGGCTTCGAACAATTGAACGTGGTGCCGGCGCTGATCCTGACTCCGCTCACCTTCCTGGGCGGCAGCTTCTATCCGCTGAGCTTCCTGCCCGAGCCGTGGCGCACGGTGAGCCTGTTCAATCCGGTCGCCTATCTCATCAGCGGCTTCCGCTGGGCGTTCTTCGGCGATGTCGGCGACATCGACGTGCGCTGGAGCCTGGGCTTCGTCGCGCTGTTTCTCGCCCTATGCCTTGGTCTAATCGTCACGATCTTCCGGACCGGCTACAGGCTCAAGAACTGATGACCCCCTTTCCCCTGGATATCTTCACCGAGCCCGAGGACGTCGATCCACACACGCTCGCCAATCTCGGCCCGCTGGCACCGCTTGCCGGGCGCTGGGAGGGCAAGAAGGGCGTCGACCTCAATCCCAAGGCCGAAGGCCCTGAGCGGCGCGAGTTCATCGAGCGGATCGAGTGCGTGCCGATCGATCCCCAGGCCAACGGCCCGCAGCTCTTCTACGGGCTGCGCTACCATATCCACATCACCACCGAGGAAGAGGACATCACCTTCCACGACCAGGTGGGCTATTGGCTGTGGGAGCCGGCCACCGGGCTGATCCTGCAGACGCTGGCGATCCCGCGCGGCCAGGTTCTGCTCGCGAGCGGCAAGGGCGCGCCGGGCGACAAGGCGATCCATGTCGAGGCGAAGCGCGGCGAGACCAGCTACGGCATCTGCTCGACCGATTTCCTCGAATATGCCTTCCGCACCGATGCCTATACGATCGATATCGTCTTCGCCGAGGATGGCGGCTGGAGCTACGACATCCACACCACGCTGGAGGTGAAGGGCCAGGGGCCGTTCGACCATCACGACCGCAACACGCTGAAGCGGGTGGGGGTGGCGAAGCCGAACCCCTGGGTGCAGATCCTCGCGGCGAAGGGCGAGGACGATTAACTCCCCTCCCTGAAAGGGAGGGGTAGGGGGTGGGTTGCGAGCGAAGCGAGCTCCTTCCTCCGATCGTGACAAAAGAAAAGGCCGGGCATCGAACCCGACCTTTTCTAACCCACCCCTGGCCCCTCCCTTTCAGGGAGGGGAAGTCTGGCCTTACTGCACCACCGGCAGCATGATCGCCGAGCCGGCGCAGACCTTCTGCGTCGCCTTCTGATAGTCCGCCGGCTTGGCCTTGTAGATGTTCGGCACGAAGGTCTGCGGGTTGCGGTCGATCATCGGGAACCAGCTCGACTGGACCTGGACCATGATCCGGTGGCCTTTCTTGAAGACATGGTCGTGGTTCCTGAGCGGGATCGTCCAGTCGTTCACCTGGTTCGGCACCAGCGGCGTCGCCTTCTCCATCGACTGGAGGTAGCGGCCGCGCTTCACCTCCATCGCGACCGGCAGCTGATAGCCGTTCAGCCCCTTGGCATAGGCGCCGATCGCGGTCGGTGCCTTCTCGAAATCCTCCGGATAGACGTCGATCAGCTTGACGATGAAGTCGCTGTCAGTCCCGCTGGTCGCGGCCTGCAGCGCGGCGGTGATCGCGCCGGTCACGGTCAGGTCGGCATCGAGCGGCGCGCTGGTGTAGCTCAGCACGTCGGGGCGATATTCGACGAAGCGCTGGTCCTCGGTCTCCCACCAGCGCCAGTCCGGCGTGGCATAGGTGGCCGACATCGGGCGGGCGCGGAACGGCACCGGATTGGCCGGATCGGAGAGATATTCGCGGCAGCCTTCCCCTGCCGCCGGCGCCGTGAACGACAGGCTGCCATCGGCGTGGAGATAGATGCTCTTGCTGCTCGCCGTGGCGAGCGGCCACTGATTGTAGGTCTTCCACTGCCAGCTGCCCGACTGGAAGCTCTTCATCCGGTAATCGGGCTTGGCGCCCTTGCCGTGCAGCCAATAGGCGAAGAACGGCGCCTCCACCTGCTCCATGAACTGGGTGCCGCTGTCGGTGCCGATGGGCAGGCGGCCGAGCATGTTGCCCGCCGAGCGCCAGCTGCCATGGTTCCACGGGCCGGCGACCATCAGGGACAGATTGTTGGGGTCGTTCTCGCGCTGCTTGTCGAAGATCTGCCAGCTGCCCCAGGGGTCCTCCTGGTCCCAGTAACCGGCGACGTTGAGCGTCGGCACCGTCGTCTTCTTCAGCGTGTTCGACCAGACCTGCTTCTTCCAGAAATCGTCATAGTCGGGATGCTCGATCATCTGCTTGTAGAGCGGCACCCGGCCCTTGAAATACTTGGCCTCGATGTCAGCCGGCGAGCCTGCCTTCAGGAACCACTCATAGGTGTCGTAGCGGTCGTACAGGTCGATGCCGTCATTGGTCTTGTCGGCCTGGAGGCTGTTCACCCAGTCGCTGGCATAGGTGAGCCGCATCGCCCCCCAGCGGTGGAGATCGTCATTCTTCCAATAGTCGATCCAGGCCGCCTGCGGGCTGACGGCCTTGAGCGCCGGGTGCGGGCGGGCGACCGCGATCGCGGCGGTGAAGCCGGGGTAGGACACGCCCCACATGCCGACCTTGCCGTTGTTCGGCTTCACATTCTTCACCAGCCAGTCGATCGAATCATAGGCGTCGGTCGATTCGTCGGTCTCGCCCTTGCCGGTCTTGATCTCGGTGGAGAGGGTGAAGGGGCCGCCTTCGGACGCGAAGCGGCCGCGCATGTCCTGGAACACGAAGATATAGCCGTCCTTGCCGAGCGCGGCCCAGCTGCCCGGCATGCTGCGCGGGGCGCCGCCGGGTGCGCCATAGGGGGTGCGCTGGAACAGGATCGGTAGCGGGCCGGTCTGGCCTTTGGGGCGAATGATGACGGTGTGCAGCTTCACGCCGTCGCGCATCGGGATCATCGCCTCTTCGAAGGTGAAGGCGCTGTCGGCGGGCTGGGGGGCGGGCGCCGCCTGCTTGGCGGGAAGTGCCGCGAGCGGGGCCGCGGCGGCGACCGCCAGGGCGAACAGACTGATCAACCGCATGCGCATCTCCCCAAATTCAATTGAGGGAGGGCGTAACCGGTGTGTTGTCCGTGTCAATCGCGGTGCGCGAGAAGCGGCGCTGGATCATGGGCCGGAGCAACAGCGCGTTGAGATTGAGCAGCAGGTGCACGGTGATCGGCAGGGTGAGCCCCATCGCGCCGACATAGAAGACTGCCAACGCCGTCCCGACCGCGCCGGACAACAGGACGCCGAGCCAGCCCTGATAGCGGTGCAGCCAGCCGAAGAGCAAAGCCGCGGCGAGGAAAGCGGCCCAGGCCGGCGCGCCGCACAGGGTTGCGAGCAGCGGGACGTAGAGCCGGAAGCAGACTTCCTCGCTCACCCCGGCATTGAGGATCACCGGCAGGATGTGGAGACTCTCGGCGCGATTGCGCGGCACCATTGCCGAGATGTCGAGCGCCCGCTTCGCCTTGGCCGGCCGGCGGCTCCGCAGGATGAGTATCCCCCCGCCCAGCACCAGGCCGCCGAACGCGCCGATCAGCAGGGGCGTGAGGAAGGCGCTGTCCCGGAGGGAGAAGACGGGGGCATAGGGAAGCAGCGGCGCGAACTCATGCGGGAAGATCCAGAGCGCATGGATCCGGCCGAGCAGCGCCAGGCCGACCAGCGGCATGCCCAGATAGAGCGCACAACCGCGGATCGCCCAGCGCCGGAAGATGCGCTGGCGCTCGCTTGTGTCCTCGATCGTGCGGAAGCGCTCGAAGCCGCGGCGTTCGTTGCGCTGGGCCCAGATGAGCAGTGCGAGGGTTGCGATCAGCAGCAGGGGCGCGAGCATGCACGGTGGCATAGCGGGCGCCGCGCGCCAGGCAAGGATGGAGTAGTGCGCAAAGATGAAGGTAAATCGAGTGTAAGCCGTAACAAATAGTGCATGACACTATATTGGTGCCATCCTCGATTGACGCGAAACTATAGTTGGTGGAACCCGGTGCCATCGCAGTCTCCTGCGAAGCTTGGGGGAAATTGTCATGCATCTGACGCACAAGGAAGGCGAGCTCTCCGCGCGCCCATTGAAGTTCCTCGAGACCGATGCGCTGGTGGTGCGCTGGATCGCGCAGGCGGCGGTGAACGTCGAGCTGTTCACCATCCCGCTCTACATGACCTCGCTCTACTCGATCACCGGCATGCACCCCATCACCAGCCAGGGGAACAGCTTCTACAAGGGCCGGCAATGGCCGGGGGCCAAGACCAGCGCCTTCACCGACTACAAGCCGGGCAAGAAGGGCTGGGGCAACAAGAAGGCGTTCAACATCGTCTTCTCGGTGTTCATCCAGGAGATGCTCCACCTCCAGATGGCGGCGAACCTCGCCACCGCGATCGGTGCGGTGCCCGATTTCACATCGACCGCGCTGCAGAACGACAAGCATGGCTGGACCTGCTTCGGCCCGCAGCACAGCCAGATCCCGAACATCGTCGACCTGCGCGACACCAACCGGTTCGACAGCGTCGCGGTCAATATCGGGCCCCTGGACGAGCAGCGGATCAAGCTGTTCCTCGCGGTCGAGCAGCCGCAGGAGACCGCCGAGAAGGACATCGTCCGCAATCACGATCGCTATTTCCCCAAGGTGCCTTTCCAGTGGGACACCGACGAGGCGCTGACCGCGAACATCATGTTCGGCTCGATCGGTTATATGTACCAGTGCTACCGCGACTATCTGCTGATCCGCTACGAGGATGGCACGCGGCTCTGGGACCATGTGATGAACCCCGGCGGCCAGCAGAACGACCTGTTCAACAGCTTCAGCTTCCCCGGGCACCCGATGCGCGAGTTCATGGGCTTCGAGACCACGATCGCGCTCACCGATCCCGAGATCGCGCTGAAGCAGGCGCTCAACATGATGAACGCGATCACCGATCAGGGCGAAGGCGCCACGCTCGGCGCGCGCTATGACGAGAAGGGCCAGCGGCTCGACGACGGGAAGGCCAAGCTCGTCCAGGGCGACGTCAACCCGAGCTACTGCCCGAACCGCGACGCGCTCGCCTCGGACTATCCGAGCTATTCGATGGAGGGGAAGCTGGTCCCCTCGGCCGATGCGGCGGCGCGTTCCGACAATGACGGTGTCGATCACTATACCCGCTTCCGCGAGATCGAGGACATCCGCGGCAGCGGCGGGCTCGAGACCTGGGACCAGTCGCCCAAGATCGGCAAATGGGCGGCATCCGACCTGACCACCGAGGGCTATGACCCGAACGACAATCCCTATGGCCTGCCCGCGCCCGAGGCGATCGCGAACGCGCTCAACGCGCTCAAGAATGGCGGCGATGCGGCGGCCAATTTCCAGAAGATGAGCCAGGCGGTGTGCGGCGCGATCAAGGGCGTCACCACCGTGCTCGACAGCTACTGGAACCCGGCCGGCGCCACCGTGTCGTTCCCCTTCCCGTCGATGGCCGGATCGGGCGATCGCATGTCGACCGCCTGGGCGGTGTTCGGCGCGACGCCGGACCTGTCGGTGGGCGTCGGCGAGCCGGACGCGGGCATCGTCAATCACGCCTGCCAGGGCCTCGACGTCGAGGAGACCGGCGGCAAGTGGGGCGCGAACAGCTGCGCCGAGACGTCGATCTACCATACCTGCCGCGGCTCGAACCTGTGCAAGGGCCAGGGCGGCTGCGGCTTCGTCCAGCTGACCAGCGGCGGCGGCAGCTGCGGCGGTGCGAGCAGCGGCTGCGGGTCGGCATCGTCCAAGACCTCGAACGCCCCCAAGGCGAGCCCGGTGGCGGGCGGCAGCTGCGGCACGCCGACCACGATCAAGGGCGGCGGCTGCTCGGCGGTGAGCTTGCGTGCCCATGGCGGGCTTTGCGGCACGCCGACGCCTTCGCCAACGCCCACCCCGAGCGGGCCGATGTACACCGCGCCGAGCGACAATATCTGTGGCGGCTTCGGCGGCTGCGCGGTGCCGATCTCGGCGATGCAGCTCTATCCCAAGGCGGGCACGATGGAAGTCTGGGCCCTGGTCGGCAGCACCAAGCCGGTGCTGTGCGGTGCGCCAAAGGCGGATGCCGACAAGAATCTGTGCGGCACGCCATCCCCCTCGCCGTCGCCTACCCCCTCAGGCTGCGGCGCGCCTTCCTCGAAGAAGATCGCCACGATCGACTTCAAGGAAGGCGATAAGGTCGAGGACATCGCCTTCCAGGCATTCGCCAAGGTGGTGGCCTTCAAGGTCAACGGCGATCCGGATAAGCCCGTCGAAGGGCTGGTCCAGCAGGCGCCGAACGACCTTCGCCTCGCCTATCCGCCCTCGACCTAGGGACGGATCGGATGACGCAGCCCCGGCTCGGCCTGCCCAATCCCGGCGACGGACTGGGGCTGCGCGAGGAGCATTTCCCGCACCTGATGTCGACGCCCCCGGAGGCCTGGGGCGTCGACTGGTTCGAGGCGATCACCGAGAACCTGCTCGACAATCACGGCTGGGGCATGCGGGTGTTCGAGCATGTCGCGGTGCACCGGCCGGTGGTGTTGCACGGCGTGTCGCTGTCGATCGGCAGCACCGCGCCACTCGACCTGGCCTATCTCGGCAAGCTGCGCGACCTGGCCGAGCGTTTCCGGCCGCTATGGGTCTCCGACCATCTCTGCTGGACCGGGGTGCAGGGGGTGAACAGCCACGACTTGCTGCCCCTGCCGCTTACCGAGGCGGCGCTGGCCCATGTCGCGGATCGGGTCCGCGCGGTGCAGGACTTCCTCGGCCGGCCGCTGATCGTCGAGAATCCGAGCACCTATCTCGAATTCCGCGCCAGCCAGATGCCCGAGGCCGAGTTCCTCGCCCGGCTTTGCGAACTGACCGGCTGCGGGCTGCTGCTCGACGTCAACAACGTCCATGTCTCGAGCTTCAACCATGCGCTCGATCCGATAGCCTATATCGAGGCGATCCCGGCGGAGCACGTTGTCCAGGTCCACCTCGCCGGGCCGAGCGATCACGGTACCCACCTGATCGACACGCATGACGCGCCGGTGCCCGATGCGGTGTGGCCGCTCTATGCCCGGGTCTGGGAGCGCTGCGGCCCGGTCGCGACGATGGTCGAATGGGATGCCAGCATTCCCGCCTTTGAGGTCGTGGCCGCCGAGCTCGGCAAGGCCCGGCGCGTGCGCGAGGGACTGCCGCTTGCCGCCTGACCTCGCCGCGCTGCAGGACTGGATGCAGGAAGCGATCCTGGCGGCGTCGGGTGCGGGAGCCCGCGCGCATGTCCATGGCGACAACCGGCTGACCGCCGAAGACCGTATCCACATCTACGCCCGCGGCTATCGCCAGCGCCTGCTCGAATGCCTGGAGAGCGAATATCCGCTGCTCGCCGCGCTGGCCGGGCCGACCGCGTTCCAGCTCTTCGCCCAGGGCTATATCGCGGCCTGGCCGTCGCGCAGCTACACGCTCTATGACTTCGGCGCGCGCTTCGCCGACTGGCTCGATGCGGCGCGGCCGCCGGGCAGCGCGCAGGCGGTCGAGGCGATACCCGGTGCGCTGGCGCGGATCGAGCGGACCAAGGCGGAAGTGCACCGCGCCCGCGGCATCGAAGGCGCCGCGCCGGCCTGGCCGGGGATCGATCCGATGATCGCCGAGCTGCTCGCCATGGCCGCCGCCCGGCGCTGGTACCGGCCGGACAGCGTCCGCCTGCTCGCTCTGCCCTTCGATTTCAGCGAGATGCTCGCGAGCGGCGAGCCCGTGCCGCCCCGGCCCGAGCCGATGCTGCTCGCCGTGGCGCGCGCGAACTACCGCGTTTCCTGCCTGCCGCTCGAGCCCTGGCAATATGACTGGCTGGCGCTGCTGCCCGGGGATCCGGCCCAGGCGGTGCCGGCCGATGCGCGGGTTGCCGCCTGGCTGCCCTTTGCGGTGGCGCAGGGGCTGGCGGCGGCGGGATAGGTTCTTCCTACACGGCACCGCCGCGAATCACCTGGAAAGTCACAAAAGTCCCGACACCCAATGGCGCGCTGTCGAGCGGGGCTTTCGCAACTTCGTTGCCGGGCGAAGCGCGGTGCGCGTCCTATATTTCCTACGGGTCAAAGAGCGGCCAGACAGCGAGCCCGGCCGCGCGAGCAGGCCATGCGGAATCCTACATTGCAAGGGAGCGAGCGCGCGCCTGACGCCAAAAATCCGCGTTACCCCACCCCATAACCGTCATCCCCGCGAAGGCGGGGATCCAGAGCCACGAAGGACGTCGCTCTGCCACTCTGGATCCCCGCCTTCGCGGGGATGACGGGAAGGATTTGACGGCCCGGCCTTATAGCCGGTGCTCGCCCTTCACCCAGCGCACCGTGCCCGAATGCGCGCGCATCACCACGCTCTCGGTGGTCATCTTGGTGGCGAAGCGCTTCACGCCTTCGAGCAGTGAGCCGTCGGTCACCCCCGTCGCGGCGAAGATGCAGTCGCCCTTGGCCAGCTCGGTGAGGTCGTAGATCTTGTCGAGATCCTCGATGCCCCATTTGCGCGCGCGCTGGCGCTCGTCCTCGTTGCGGAAGATCAGCCGGCCCTTGAACTGGCCGCCGACGCAGCGCAGCGCCGCACAGGCGAGCACGCCCTCGGGCGCGCCGCCCTGGCCCATATAGACGTCGATCGTCGTCTCGGGATCGGTGGTGGCGATCACGCCGGCGACGTCACCGTCGCCGATCAGCACCACGCCGCAGCCGACTTCGCGCAGCTCGGCGATCAGCTTCTCGTGGCGCGGGCGATCGAGCACGCAGGCGATGATCTCGTGCGGCTGCACGCCCTTGGCCTTGGCGATCGCATGGACATTCTCGGTCGGCGACCTGGCGAGGTCGATCACGCCCTCGGGATAGCCCGGGCCGACCGCGATCTTGTCCATGTACACGTCCGGGGCATTCAGGAGCCCGCCCTTCTCCGCGACGGCGAGCACCGCCAGCGCATTGGGCCCCGCCTTGGCGCAGATCGTGGTGCCCTCGAGCGGATCGAGCGCGATGTCGATCGCCGGGCCCTTGCCCTGCGCCGCGCCGACCTTCTCGCCGATGAACAGCATCGGCGCCTCGTCGCGCTCGCCCTCGCCGATCACCACGGTGCCGTCGAGGTAGAGCTTGTTGAGCGCGTCGCGCATCGCCTCGACCGCGGCGGCATCGGCCGCCTTCTCGTCGCCGCGCCCGACCAGGGTGGAAGCAGCGATCGCCGCCGCTTCGGTCACCCGCACCATTTCGAGGACGAGGACACGGTCGAGGGCGTGGCTGGGCTGAGTCATGGAATACCCCGGTGGTTGGACTTGCGGCGGCGATTAGGCAGCACCGTGGCGCTTGTCGATGCCGCTAACGTTGTCAGCCGGCCGCTGCTCCCAATTCCGCCACAACATGCCGCTATCGCAACGAAACCGGGGGCGGAGGGATGTGCAAATGCTGCTTTTCGCCTTGCTGCTGCTTGGCCAGGACGATGCGCCGCCGCGCGACATGACGCCGGCCCAGGTGATGGAGATGCACCGCGAGCGCTGGTCGGCCAATCCGAAGTGCCAGCGCGCCCGCGACGAGAGTGAGATCGTCGTCTGCTCGCGACGCGACGCGGACAAATACCGCGTGCCGCTGGTGACGAGCTACACCGGGCCGGATACCGATCAGGGCCGGCTCGATCGGGTGTTCGACGGTGCCGACGGACACATGCCTTGCGGCCAGGGCGCCTTCACGGTCCGCTGCGGCTATGTCGGCGTGGGAGTCACGGTCAGCTCGCGGGGCGTCCGGACCAGCCGGCGCGAACTGGCGCCCTGAAGCGAAACCGGAAGCAGTTGGGAAACCGGCGGGGACCCGTGCGTTGAGCGCAGTGAACCTCTTTCGGAGACCCCGATGCTGCTGCTCGTTGCCCTCACCCTGTCCGGCGCCACGCCTGCGATCGATCCGCAGCGCCGCAGGGCGAAGACGGTGCGGATGACGCGGATCCCGGCGCGCGCCGCACCGGTCCAGCGCCTGCCGATCGTGCAGACCGATCCCGCGCAGCGCTACCGCCTGCCGCTGCCGAGCACCGAGCTCGTCGATGCCAAGAGCGAGGCGGTGAAGAGCACCGGCATGGCCTGCGGCACCACCGGTGCGCCCTGGTGCCCGCGCAAGGGCCGCCAAGTGCTGAAGACGAGCTTGAACGACTGAGATTTCTCCCTCTCCCTTTCAGGGGAGAGGGAGGTTTTCACCCCAGGATATGCATCCACATCGGCTCGCCGGTCAGGCTGGACGAGCCGCGCAGTTTGTCGAGCGCCTGCGCGACCGCGCGTTCCGGGCCCTCGTGCGTGACGATCGCCACCAGCACGCTGCCGTCGGCACTGGCGCCGCGCTGCATCAGGCTCTCGATCGAGACGCCGGCGTCGCGCATCGCCGCGGCGATCTCGGCGAGCACGCCCACCTTGTCCGCGACCGTGAAGCGCACATAGGCACGGCCGATCCGCTCGCCGGTATCGGCGGCGCCCGGCTGGGCGAGCGCAGCGGCAGGCATCGCATAGGGCGGGCCGAATTCGCCGCGGGCGATGTCGATCAGATCAGCGACCACGGCCGAGGCGGTCGGGCCGTCGCCGGCGCCGGCGCCCTGGAACAGCAGCCGGCCGACGAAATTGCCCTCGGCGACCACGGCGTTGGTCGATCCGGTGACGTGCGCCAGCGGGTGGCTCAGCGGCACGAGATGCGGATGGACGCGCTGGAACAGGCCGTGCCCATTGGCTTCGGACAGTCCGAGCAGGCGGACGCGGTAGCCGAGCGCGGCCGCCTCGGCGATGTCGGCGGCCAGGATGTGGCGCACGCCGGCGATCGCGACCTGGTCGAAGGCCGGCTGGGTGCCGAAGGCGAGGCTGGCGAGGATCGACAGCTTGTGTGCGGCATCGACGCCGTCGATGTCGAAGCTCGGATCGGCTTCCGCATATCCGAGCCGCTGGGCCTCGGCGAGGATGTCGGCGAAATCGCGGCCTTCGGCTTCCATCTTCGAGAGGATGAAATTGCAGGTGCCGTTGAGGATGCCATAGACTCGGGCGATCTCGTTCGCCGCGGCGCCTTCGCGCAGGCCCTTGATCACCGGTACGCCGCCGGCGACCGCGGCTTCGAACTTGAGCGCGAGGCCGGCGGTCTCGGCGGCGTTCGCCAGTTCCAGGCCGTGATGCGCGATCATCGCCTTGTTCGCGGTGACGAAGCTCTTGCCGCCGGCAAGCGAGGCGCGGGCGAGCGCCAGGGCCGGGCCGTCCGAGCCGCCGACCAGCTCGACCACGACATCGGCCCTCGGATGGTGCGCCAGCGCGGCGGTGTCGTCGACCCAGTCGAAACGGGTGATGTCGACGCCGCGATCCTTGGCGCGGTCACGGGCGGAGACGGCGACCACTTCGATCGGCCGGCCGGCACGGCGGGCGATCAGTTCGCCATTCGCGTCGATCAGGCGAATGACGCCCGCGCCGACGGTGCCAAGGCCTGCAAGTGCGATACGAAGCGGTTCGGTCATGATCTTTTCTCACTCCCCTCCCTGCAAGGGAGGGGCCGGGGGTGGGTTACGAGCGAAGCGAGTTCGGCAACGCCCGATGCGAAAGCGACGGCCGAGGCATCGAGCCTCGACCGCCGCTGACCCACCCCTAGCCCCTCCCTTTCAGGGAGGGGAAGCAAGTTTTGCTTTTTACTTCTTGATCAGCCCGATCTCGACCAGCCGCTCGAACAGATAGTCGTGCGCGGTGATCGGGGTCGGATAGCGGTTCGGGCTTTCCGCGGTGATCGTCGACGGCAGCGTCTCGATCAGGAAGTCCGGTGCCGGATGCAGGAAGAAGGGCATCGAGTAGCGCGGGGTGCCGCGGCGCTCGACCGGCGGGTTGACCACGCGGTGCGTCGTCGACGGCAGATAATGGTTGGTCAGCCGCTGCAGCATGTCGCCGACATTGACCACCATCGCGCCTTCGGGCGGCTTGACCGGCAGCCAGCTGCCGTCCTTGTCGAGCAGCTCGAGCCCGGCTTCCTCGGCGCCGAGCAGCAGGGTGATCAGGTTGATGTCCTCATGCGCCCCGGCGCGCACTTCGGGGGCATCGGCGGGCACCGGCGGATAGTGGAGCAGGCGCAGCACCGAATTGCCGTCCTTCACCGCCCGGTCGAACCAGTTGGGCTCGAGGCCCAGGTAGACCGCGATCGCCGAGAGCAGGCGGTCGCCGGCATCGTCCAGCGCCTGGAACAGCTCGAGGAAGGTCTCCTTGAAACCCTCCGGGGCGTGCGGCCAGATGTTCGGCGCCATCTGCGCCTCGAAGCGGTGGCCCTTGGCCAGCTCGCGGCCGATATGCCAGAATTCCTTCAGGTCGACATGCGTCGCGCCCTTGGCGATCTCGGTCTTGAACGGCGTCAGGCCGCGCGCGCCGCCGCCGCCGGGAATGTGATACTGGCGCTTCTCTTCCTCGCTCAGCGCGAAGAATTCCTTGGTCTTGGCCCAGGCGCGGTCGATCAGTTCCTGCGGCACGCCGTGATCCGCGACCATCGCGAAGCCGAAGCGGCGGAACGACTGGCCGAATTTCTGTGCGAACCCCTCGGGGTCGTTCGCCTGCTCGGCCATCGAGACGAGAGGCACCTCGTCGAGAACTATTGCCATGTTACGAGTCTCCTTGCCGGCCAGTTAGACCCGCCGGGGCAGGCGCGACAAGGGGCGCGCCCGTGAGGAGAGGATCGCGCGTTCGGCCTCAGCTCCCGCTGATCTCGATACGCCCCTTGGTCTTCGTCCCGCCATCGGCCGAAAGATCGAGCGTGAAGGGATCGCCGTCGTCGGTGGTGCCGGCAAAGCCATTGCCTTTCGCGGCGAACTTGAAGCCCTTGCCGGTCAGCTTCTCCTGGAACCAGCCCTGCACCTTGGCGAGATCGGCGGGGCTGGTGAAGTCCACCGTCACCTTGCCCTCGTCCTTGGCATTGCCCGGCTTGTCGTTGGCGTCGATGTGGAAGTTGCCGATCTCCGAGCCGGGATAGAGCTTCACCCCGTTCATGTCGAAATTCTCGGCAGTCATCTTGATCTGCGGAACCTTGAAGCTGCCCTCGAAGCCGTCGCCCTTGATCGCCACGGTGCCGTTGTTCATCGCGAAGGTGGAATTGTCGCCATCGTCGGAGGTGGCGTTGATCGAGACCGAAGTACCGCCCTTGCCGTCACAGGCGGCGAGCGCGAGGGGAAGGACCAGCAGCAGGGGCAGGTGACGCATCTTCACTCTCCGATGGTGTGTCATTTGGATAACACGCTAACCCAAGCGCATGGCCAGTGCAACAATGGCGCAGGCTTTGGGGGTGACGCAGCGGCCGCGATGCGCCATTTGCGCCCGATGGAAGAGCCGCACCTTACCGCAGACTCGCAGAACAAGGCGCCGCTCGCGTTCGGCGAGTTCGTCAGCCTGATCGCCGCGATGATGGCGCTGACCGCGCTCGGCATCGATTCGATGCTGCCCGCCCTGCCGGCGATCGGCGCGAGCCTGGGCGTCGACGAGCCCAATCACCGCCAATATGTGATCACCGCGTTCCTGATCGGCTTCGCCTTTGCGCAGTTGATCTATGGGCCGTTGTCGGACCGGTTCGGCCGGCGCCCGGTGCTGGCGATCGCGCTGGTCTCCTATGTGGTGACCAGCGTGGTGGCGGCAGCCTCTGGCAGCTTCACCCTGCTGCTCATCGCCCGCGCGGCGATGGGCGCTTCGGCAGCCGGCGCGCGCGTCGTCTCGGTGGCGCTGGTGCGCGACTGTTTCGCCGGGCGTGCGATGGCACGGGTGATGAGCCTCGCCTTCATCGTCTTCATGGCTGCGCCGATCGTCGCGCCGAGCCTGGGTCAGCTGATCCTCTATGCCGGCTCCTGGCGGCTGATCTTCTGGGCGATCGGCGGCGTCGCGACCCTGGTGGTGCTCTGGTTCTGGCTGCGCATGCCCGAGACGCTGGGGCAGGATGCGCGGCTGTCGCTCAACCCGGTGCGCGTGCTCGGCGACTATGGCCTGATGCTGCGCGATCGCCAGGCTGTGGGCTATACGATCGGCATCATGCTGCTCTCGGGCGGGATGTTCGGCTTCATCGGATCGGTGCAGCAGGTGATGGAGGACGTGTTCCACGCGCCGCAGTTGCTCGCGGTGGTCTTCCCCTGCGTCGCCTCGACCATGGCGCTCGGCTCGTTCCTCAATTCGCGGCTGGTGATGAAGGTCGGCATGCGGCGGATCTCGCACACCGCGCTGATCGGCATGATCCTGTTCGCCGCGATCCACCTCGCCATTGCCTGGGCCGATCTCGAATCGATCTGGAGCTTCACCATCCTCCAGGCGCTGATGATGGGTTGTGTGGGCCTTTCCACCTCGAACTTCTCGGCGATGGCGATGGAGAAGATGGGGGAGATCGCCGGGACCGCCTCCAGCCTGCAGGGCTTCGTCACCACGCTCGGCTCGGCGCTGATCGGCGCGGCGATCGGCCAGGCGTTCGACGGCACCACCGTGCCGCTCTACGCCGGATTCCTGCTTATGGGCCTGATCGCTTTCGTGGTAGTGCTGGTCACCGAGCGCGGACGGATGTTCCGGCCCAGCTGAGGGAACGCTCGGGGCCTTCCCGCCGTTCGCATTTTGGAAACGTTCGCCGCTGTGGCGGGCGCAAAGGCGCGAGGTAGATGATGGGTGGCTATCAGGTTCCGGGGCGTGGTCCGGGCGACGACGGTTTCGACGAGGAAGGCTATGACGAGAGCCAGCGCGCCGAGATCCTCGAAGCGACCAATGACGGCCCGAGTGACGGCAACCTCCTGACCGACATCGCGCCCGATTATGGCGATGACGACGACGATGACGCCGACGACCTCCGCATGGTCGACGACGAGATCGGCGAGGAGGATGACGACGCCGACGAGGACGCGCGCGCCATTGCCGAGGACGAGATTCAGGAGGATTTCGACGAGGACGATCTCGATGATGACGACGACCTCGACGATGCCGACGAGAATGCGCTCGAGCCCTGAGGCAGCTGCGTATTGACCTGTGCCACGGGGCGGCGGAACATGCCGTCCCATGGCCAGGGACTCCAGGGTAGACACCTATATCGAAGGCCGCGCCGAATTCGCGCGGCCGATCCTTTCGTGGATCCGCGAACGCTTCCACGTCGCGGTGCCGGCGGTGGAGGAGACGATCAAATGGTCGCACCCCTTCTTCACGCTCGACGGCAAGCCGCTCGCCAACATGGCGTCGTTCAAGGCGCATGCGAGCTTCGGCTTCTGGAACCGGCAGGGCAATGAAACCGGCAAGGAAGGCGAGGCGATGGGCCAGTTCGGCCGGATCGAATCGCTGGACGACCTGCCGCCGGCGGAAGAAGTCGAGCGGTTGATCCGCGAAGCCGCCGCGCTGCTCGGCGAAGCGAAGCCGGTCCGTCCCCGCGCCGCGCCCAAGCCCGAGGCCGACGTACCGCCCGAGCTGGCCGAGGCGCTGGCGGCCGACGATGCCGCCGCGGCCACCTTCAACGCCTTCCCGCCCGGTTGCCGCCGCGAATATTGCGAGTGGATCGCCGAGGCGAAGCGCCCGGAGACCAAGGCGAAGCGGGTGGCCGAGGCCGTGGCCTGGATGCGCGAGGGCAAGCGGCGGAACTGGAAATACGAGAATTGCTGAGTGCAACCCCCTCTCCCGGCTCGCGGGGAGAGGGAGAAGGGCATTGCCATCCCCAATTCTCTATGTGATGTTACAACATCATAACGAGGAGAAGTGCCATGGCCCGTGTCGTCCGTGCTCGTCGCATCCCCGATACCGCTCCGATCGGTGCGATCAACATCACCCCGTTGATCGACGTGATGCTGGTGCTCCTCGTCGTGATCATCATCGCGATCCCGATCGCCAGCCACGAGGTGCCGGTCGATCTGCCTGCCGGCCCCAACCGAGTCGTCGATCCGCTGCCCCCGACCGTCCTCGGCATCGACAGGGAGGGCACGCTGACCTGGAACGGCGAGGCGGTACGCGACGCTGCGCTGCCCGATCGGCTGGCCGCGCTCCGGCAATCGGGCGCGGTGCTCCATCTCCAGACCGATCCCGAGGTGCGCTACGAGCGGTTCGACGGTATCCTCGCCGTGGTGAAGCGCGCGGGCATCACCAAGCTAGGATTCGTCGGCAATCGTCCGTTGGAGGACTGACGGAACAGGCGCATCCGGCTAGACGTTCGTTTCGCTCCCGACGAACAAGGACTCCCGGATGCGCCTGACCCTGATCGCCCTGCTTGCCCTAGTCGCCTGCTCCAGCCAGCCACCCGCTGCCGACACCAATATCGTGCAGAGCGAGCAGACCAACGTCACCGACGATGCGTCGCCCGCGCCGCTCGACAAGGCGCCGGTGGCCAAGGATGGGGAAAAGCTCGTGGAGGCGCGCTTCCGCTGCATGGACGGGGTGCGGATCGCCGCGCGCTTCGATCCGGCCAAGGGCACCGCCGCGCTCACCCGCGCCGGGCGCACGATCAGGCTGAAGCAGGAGCGCATGGCATCGGGCATCCGCTATTCGGACGGGGACACGGTTTTCCAGGGCAAGGGCGACAACATGTCGTTCCAGGCGCCCGACCAGCCGCCGATCGCCTGCACTGTCATCCGTTGACGCAGGTCTCCGGCACCGCGAGGCCGCTGCTGCCTATGTTGGTGCCGGACCTGCTCTCGATCGCCGCCGATCAAGGCTGCGCTTCCGGACCTGGTTACGCTAGAAGGCGCGCATGGCCAGCTACACCGCCACCATCACCGCCGGGCCCGAGGACATCGACGAACTCGGCCATGTCAACAATGCCGTCTGGGTGAAGTGGATCCAGGACGTCGCAGTGGCGCATTGGTATGCCGTCGCCGCGCCGGAACATAGCGATGCGTATATGTGGGTCGTGACCCGGCACGAGATCGACTATCGCGGCAACGTGACCGTTGGCGAGACGGTCGTCGCCGAGACCTGGGTCCCGGAGGCGCCGCGTGGCGCGCGGTTCGACCGGCACATGAAGTTCACCGGGGCGGACGGCAAGGTACGGGTCCAGGCCAAGACCACCTGGGCGATCATCGAGCGGGCCAGCGGCAGGCTGATCCGCGTGCCGGCCGAAGTTGCGGCGCCGTTCCTGGCCGATTAGCCCTGAGCCGGGCTTTCGCCCAGCTCCAGGATCACCGCCCATTCGTCGGCGCGCACCGGCGTCACCGACAGGCGCGACTGGCGGAGCACCTCGAGCTTGGCGAGGCGCGGTTCGGCCTTGAGCATGGCGAGCGTCACCGGTTTGGCGAGCTTGCGCACCGGCTTGACCGCGACGCTGGCCCATTTGCCGTCGTCGCCGTCGGGCTGCCAGGCGCGGGTGATCTCCATGATCCCGACCGCGGCCTTTTCGGTGTTCGAATGGTAGAAGATGGCCTGGTCGCCCGGCTCCATTTCCTTGAGGAAGTTGCGCGCGGTGTAGTTGCGCACGCCGTTCCACTCGGTGGCGCCCTCCTTGATCAGGTCGTCCCAGCCATAGACATCGGGTTCGGAGCGGAGGAGCCAATAGTGCATGCGGCGTCCTTAACCAGCTAAACCGCGGCTTAACAGCCGATTCCGAACCAGTTCAGGCGCCGGGCGTTATCTCCATAACCTCAGCGTCGCGACTCGTCCCTCCTCGGGCAGCCGGGCGCCAGCAGTTGAGGAGGATAGTATGTTCAAGTTCACGCAGAGGGTCGTGCTCGGCTTCGCAATGGGCGCCGCGGCGCTGACGGCCTTCGCCCCGTCGGCCGAGGCGCAGCGCTATCGCGGCGGCTATTACGGTCACCATTATCGCGGCCATGACGATACCGGCACCGCGATCGTCGCGGGCATCGCCGGCCTGGCCATCGGCGCCGCGATCGCCAGCAACAACGACCGCCGCTATGACCGTCGCTACGACTATGATCGCCGCTATTACCGCGATCACGGCTATTACCCGACGGACGGCTATTACTATCGCAACGACTACCGCTCGTATCGCGGCTATTGCGAGACCCGTCGCGTCTGGGATCCCTATCTCGATCGGCCGGTGCGCGTTCGTTACTGCCGATAACACTTTTGGGGGGCTGGCCTGACCGGCCCCCCTCGTTACGCTGGGGGCATGGGCACCGATTCGCACTTTCAGCCGCAGCTGACCGCCGATCCTTCCGATCCGTACAAGCGGGAGGCCCAGACTTTTCCCGAACTGAACGACGACATGGCCGGGCGCGTCGCCGCATTCGGCAGCGTCGAGGAACTGCCGGAGGGCGGTCCGCTGTTCGACCGCGGCGACCGCAGCGTCGACTTCTTCCTCATCCTCGAAGGTTCGGTCGAGGTGCTCGACATCGACGCCAAAGGGCATGAGCGCATCGTCCATGTCCATGGCGCCCGCCAGTTCACCGGCGAGCTCGACCTGTTCAACGACCGCAAGATCCTGGTTTCCGCGAGAGCGAAGCCCGGCACCCGCGTCGCCCGGGTCGGGCGGCTGGAGTTCCGCCGGCTGATCTCCGCCGAGCCCGATATCGGCGAGGTGGTGATGCGCGCCTTCATCCTGCGCCGGGTGGGGATGATGCTCCATGGCGAGGCCGGCATCGCGCTGATCGGCCCGGCCCATGCCGCCGCCACCGCACGCATCGAGAGCTTCCTGCGCCGCAACGGCCTGCCGCACCGCCAGATCGACACCGAGACCGACGCCGATGCCGGTGGCTTCCTCGAATGCTTCCGGCTCACGCCCGAGGACCTGCCGGTGGTGGTGGTCCGCGGCCAGACGCTGCGCCGGCCGAGCAACGGCCAGGTTGCCGATGCGCTGGGCCTGACGGTCGAGCTCGATCCGGACCATGTCCACGACGTCGCGGTGGTCGGCGGCGGGCCGGCGGGGCTGGCCTCGGCCGTGTACGCCGCCTCCGAAGGGCTCGACACGATCGTCATCGAATCGATCGCGCCGGGTGGGCAGGCCGGGACCAGCTCGAAGATCGAGAATTATCTCGGCTTCCCGACCGGTATCTCGGGCCAGGCACTGGCGGGCCGGGCGCAGGTGCAGGCGCAGAAATTCGGGGCGCGGCTGCTGATCTCGCGCGGCGCGGTCGGGCTCGACTGCTCGGGCGTGCCCTTCACCGTCCGGCTCGACGACGGCACCGAGATCAAGTCGCGCGCCGTGGTCGTCGCCACCGGCGCGCGCTACCGAAAGCTCGACCTGCCGCGCTATGCCGAGCTGGAAGGCAACGGCATCTATTATGCCGCGACCAACATGGAGGCCGGGCTGTGTGCCGGGCAGGAAGTGGTGGTGGTCGGCGGGGGCAATTCGGCGGGGCAGGCGGCGATCTACCTCGCCCGCAGCGCCGGGCACGTCCATATCCTGGTGCGCGGCAAGGGGCTGGCCGACACCATGTCGCGCTACCTGATCGAACGGATCGAGGCATCGGACCGGATCACGCTGCATCCCTTCACCGAAGTGACCGAGCTCGAGGGCGAGCGGCACCTGGAGGGGCTGCGCTGGACCGACCGCAGGACCGGCGAGACCAGCCGGCGCAAGGCGGGCGCACTGTTCGTGATGATCGGCGCGGTGCCTTCGACCGACTGGCTCGATGGCTGCCTGGAGCTCGACACCACCGGCTTCGTCAAGACCGGCAGCGGCGAGACCTTCTTCTGCTCGTCCAAGCCGGGGATCTTCGCGGTCGGCGACGTCCGCTCGGGCTCGGTCAAGCGGGTCGCGTCCGGGGTGGGCGAGGGATCGGTAGTGGTCTCCTCGATCCACCGCTACCTTGAAAGCCTGCGCCAATAGCGGCAAAGGGCTGCGGCATGAGTGACACGCCCCCGGACCGCCTGTCGGTCAACCAGAGCAGCCCCTACTTCCAGCGCGAACTGCTGGAGCGCGGCATCGGCATCCGCTTCAAGGGCGTCGAGCGTCGCGACGTCGAGGAATATTGCATTTCCGAAGGCTGGATCCGCGCCGCGCTCGGCAACAAGGTCGACCGCAAGGGCAACCCGCTGACGATCAAGCTGAACGGCCCGGTCGAGGCCTGGTTCGAGCGTCCCGCCGCCGGCGGCGAGGTGGAAGAGACCAACGAGGGCTGACCTTCAACCGAGCGGTTGAACGATTCGTTGAATCTCTTGAATCACCCACGTGCGCGCGGGGGCGTTGCTTGGCGCGCCCGGAATGGGGTTCGACGCTGAGAAAGAGCCTGTCGACGGTGACAGGCGAAATCCTATTTTGGAAGGCCAATTCCCCTTCTCCCCTTGGGAGAAGGAGGGGCCCGCGCCCGAAGGGCGTGGGAGGATGAGGGCCGAGCTTGCTCCTGGCTGATCGCGCGCGGATTGCTGCCCTCACCCAACCCTCTCCCAAAGGGAGAGAGGGCTTTTATGGGCTCACCCCGCGAACGCCGCCCTTGCCGCGTCCTCGAAGGCCTTGAGGGCGGCCATGTGGGGGAAGGGGCCGTGGCTGATGCGGGCCACGCCGGTTTCCGCCACTGCCTTTGCCTCGGGTGCGCCGGGGAAGGCCATGAAGTTCACCGGCAGCGGCACCGCCTTCGCCACGCGCTCCAGCAGCGCGAGATCGGCCAGGCCCGGTACGAAGAAGCCGCTGGCGCCGGCATCGGCATAGGCCTTGCCGCGCTCGATCGCCTCATCCGCCATCGCCGCGTCGTGGGTGTCGCTCTTCGCAATCAGGAAGATGTCGGTACGGGCGTTGAGGAAGAAGTCCGGGCCGACGGTCCAGCGGATCGCGGCGATGCGGGCGGACTGGTCCTCGATCGTGTGCATGACGGGTGCCGCGGTGCCGTTGTTGGCGACGACCTGGTCCTCGAAATTGCAGCCGATCGCGCCGGTGGCGGCGAGCTTCTCGACATTGGCGGCGACCGCATCGGGATCGACGGCATAGCCGCCCTCGAAATCGACGCTGACCGGCAGCGCCACCGCGCCGACGGTGCGGCGGGCGTTGGCGAGCGCGAGGTCGAGCGGTAGCGCCTCGGCATCGTCGAAGCCGTGCGCGGTGGAGACCGATGCGCTGCCGGTGGCGATCGCCTTCGCGCCGGCACGCTCGGCGACGCGGGCGCTGCCCGCGTCCCAGACGTTGAACAGGATGACCGGATCGCCGGGAACGTGCAGCGCGGCGAAGCTCTGATACTTGGACATACGGGAACCCCTCTCGTTCACGGATTGTTCTAGAGGGGCGCCGCCGCCGGGGCAAGGGGGCCGTAGCGTCGCTTTGTGAGCATGCTGACAAATGCCGCCATTTCGGCACGCATCCCGCCGCATATCCCCGTTTCGGCGCAAGCTTGCTTTGCCGGGACTCGCCCCGCTGGGGCAGCTTCGGACCGGCGGAGAGAGCGGCGAGCTGCCGGGCGTTCCGTCCTCGAAATCCGAACGGAGGGGCACATATGGCGAGCGATACCAGTTCGGCCGCGCGGCCGAATATCCTGCTGATCACCTGCGACCAATACAGGTTCCCGCGCTTCTCCTATGGCGACGAGGCCGGCCTGCTCGATCCGCTGAAGCAGATCCTGGGCTTCCAGGGTGAGGTCGATCCGGCGAACAATCCCTATGCGCAATATTTCCCCGGCCTGCTCAAGCTGCGCAACCGTGCCGCGCTGCTGCGCAACCACACGATCGCCGCATCGGCCTGCACGCCGAGCCGGACGGTGATCTACACCGGCCAATATGGCACCAAGACGGGCGTCACCCAGACGGACGGCCTGTTCAAGAACGGCGATTCGCCGAACTTCCCCTGGCTGGCGGCCGACGGCATTCCGACCCTGGGCAGCTGGATGCGCCAGGCGGGCTACACCACCCATTATTTCGGCAAGTGGCACGTCTCCAATCCGCCCGACCACAGCCTGGACCGCTACGGCTTCGACGACTGGGAGCCGAGCTATCCCGAGCCGCACGGTGCCCAGCCCAACAATCTGGGCGTCTATCGCGACTTCGGCTTCACCGACACGGCCTGTGCGTTCATCCGGCGCAAGGGCCTCGCGCTCGATTATGACCGTGTCTATGCGGCGATGAGCGCGCGCGATCCGGCCTCGACCGGGCCGGACACGAACGACATCCCGCCCTGGTTCGCGGTCGCTTCCTTCACCAACCCGCACGACATCGCCACCTATCCCGGCGTGATCGCCCAGGCGCTGCCGGGGGACGGGCCGCGCGGGACCCAGTCAATCTTCGGGCCGCTCACCGTGCCGACCGCCGAGGAGCGGGCGATGCAGCCCAAGCCGGGGACGATGCAGCCCTGGCTCAATCCGGACGGCTTCCCCCAGGAATGCAGCTACCACAAGGCGTCGGTCACCCAGGACGAGGACCTGTCGACCAAGCCGACCGCGCAGCACGAGGCGGCGTACAAGGTCGGCCTGGCCCTGGCGGCCAAGGGCGGGTTCAACCTGGTCGCCAACCTCGTCCCCGCCTTCGAGAACAAGGGCTATGACCCGAGTACGGCGGAGGCGTTCGAGGCGGCGGTGGAATTCTCGCTGCGCAGCTGCATTCCCTTCCAGCTCTCCGGCGATGCCGAGGGCGGGATGCGCGCCTTCCTGCAATTCTATGGCTGGCTGCACGCGGTGGTGGACGTCCATATCGACGCCGTGCTCACCGCGCTCGAGGAATCGGGCCAGGCCGGCAACACGATCGTGATCTTCCTGTCCGATCACGGCGAATATGCCGGCGCGCACGGCGGCATGATCGAGAAATGGTACACCGCCTATCAGGAGGCGCTGCACGTGCCGGTGGTGGTGCAGTTCCCCGACCCCGACGGTGCGACGGCGGCGAATCCGGGCGACATCGCGCCCGAGCCGGCGCAGATCGATGCGCTGACCACCCATATCGACATCGTGCCGACCGTGCTCGGGCTTGCCGGCGTGACGCCCGAGCAGCGCCATGCGATCGGCGACCGGATGGCGGGCAGCCGGCCGGTGCCGCCACTGCCGGGTGTCGACCTGTCCGGGCTGATCGCCAGTGCCGTGGACGGCGTGCGGGTGGAGGAGCCGATCATCGAGCCGGACGGGCAGGTGCGCGAAGGCGTGCTGTTCATCACCGACGACGAGATCACCGCGCCGCTGCCGTTCGAGCGAACCGCGCAGGAGAAGCACAGCTATGAGGAGTTCGCAGTCTACAAGGCGGTTGTCGACAAGGTGATCCGCGGGGTACGCGGGCACCCGGGCGTGACGTTGTCGCCGGGGTCGGTGCACCAGCCCTGCCATGTCCGCTGCGTGCGGACGCTGCACCACAAGCTGGCGCGCTATTTCGATCCTTCGGGCCAGGCGTCGCAGCAATGGGAGATGTACGACCTGCGCAGCGATCCCAACGAGGCGGTGAACCTGGTCGATGTGATGACCGATCCGCCGACCGCGCGCGCGGACCTGCCCGATCGCGAGGCAGTGCAGGCGGATGCCGACCGGCTGGCGAAGCTGCTGGAACGCCTTGAACGCCGGGATTTGTGAAGTTGTGGCGGGGAGGGGTGGTGCGCGGCACTGCCCCCTCTCCCCGGCCCTCTCCCCGCAAGCGGGGAGAGGGAGATGGGATCAGTGCACGAAGCGGGCGACCACGTCGCGGTAGCTGCGGCTCACCTTCACCTGGGCGCCCGAATCGAGCACCAGGAAGCATTCGCCATTGGTGTGCGGCTTGACCTGGCGGACCAGATCGAGATTCACGATGGTCGAGCGGTGGACGCGCTGGAAGCGGCGCGGGTCGAGGCGCTTCTCGAGGTCCTTCATCGTCTCGCGCAGGATCAGCGTGTTGTCGCCGGTATAGATGCACATGTAATCGCCGGCGGCGTCGATCCGCTCGATCGTGTCGACGTCGACGCGGAAGATCTGGCCGCGATCCTTGATGTTGATCAGCTTCTCGAAGCGGCTTGATGCCATCTCGCCGTCGGTGGCGGAGGCGGCCATCTCGTCGGCCGTGTCGGGCGCGACTTCGGCGAGCACTTCCTTGAGCTTCTCGACTTCCTCGACGCCGCGCTTCTCGCTCAGGCGCTGGCGCACCCGCTCGATCGTGTCGGCGAGCCGGGCGGGTTCGACCGGCTTCATGAGGTAGTCCACCGCCTGCGCCTCGAAGGCGCGGATCGCGTGATCGCTGTACGCGGTCACGAACACGAACAGCGGCGGTTCGACTTCCATCAGGCCCTGGACGACGGAGAAACCGTCGAAGCCGGGCATCTGGATGTCGAGGAAAACAAGGTCGGGTTTATGGGTCTTGATCGAACGGATAGCCTCGCGTCCGTTCGAGCATTTGTCGATGATCTCGACGTCTTCATGTTCCTGGAGCCTCAGCTCGAGCCCCTGAATTGCCAGGGATTCGTCGTCTACCAGGATGGTCCGAATGGTCATGCGGCCTCTCGATTAGGTTCCTCGATCTGGAACGGTATCTCGATCTCAACGCTGAACCCCTTCCCTGGGTCCGAACGCGTCTCAAATCGATGGTCAGGCCCGTAAGCCTGGGCCAACCGCTCCTTGATATTGGCGAGCCCCACGCCGGTTGAAAGGGTCGGCCGCTGCTTGACTTCGATCAATCCCGGACCCGTATCGGATACGGCGATCTGCACTCGTTCTCCGGCGAGCCGAGCGGAGACGGTGATATCGGCGCCCTCTTCCTGGGGCGTGACGGCATATTTGATGGCGTTTTCGACCAGCGGCTGGAGCAGCAGCGATGGCAGCCGGGCCTTGGTGACGCGCTCGTCGATCTCGAAATGGGTGCGCAGCCGCTCGTCGAAGCGCATCTTCTCGATCTCGAGATAGAGCTTGAGCGTTTCCGCCTCCTGCTGGAGCGTGACGTGCGCGGTCGGCTCGTTGGCCAGCGTGTATCGCAGGAACGAACTGAGGCGGGAGAGCATGATGTTCGCCCGCTCGGTCTGCTTGAGCAGCACCAAGGTCGAGATCGAGTTGAGCGTGTTGAACAGGAAATGCGGGTTGAGCTGGTAGCGCAGCATCGCCAGCTGGGCCTGGCTCGCCTGCATCTCCAGCGCCTGCATCTGGTCGATCTGGTCCTCGACGACGAGGTAGAAATTGACCGCGAAATAGAGCGCCGACCAGCCGGCGAGCACGGTGAAGTTGATGAACACCGTGCCGGTCACCAGCGACAGGGTGATCCCCGGCGTGCCGCGGACGAAGGAATAGGTGAACGCGTCGAGCATCGCGTAGATCGTCGTGGCGATGCCGAGCGTGGCGAGCGTCAGCAGGATCGACGGGAAGCGCGGCAGCTTGCGATAGGTGCGATAGAGCGCCGAGAGCAGCAGCGTCAGGCAATAGCCGATGATCGTCTCGACGATGCCGGCGATCGCGCTCTGGATCGGCTGCGAGTTCGACACCACCGAGACGGTGCGCAGGAGCAGATAGCCGGTCCAGCCGCCGGCCTGCAGCATCCAGAAGGCGCGGTTCTTGTCCTCGAAGAACGGGCGCGACAGCGCGGCCGGCGGCTTCGACGGCTGCGCGAGGAACGGAGATCTGGGATCCAGGGTAGCCACGCCTTGCCTCTAACACCGCTGACAGGCCGGGGCAAAGAGGGGTAGGCTCGCGGGGCCGGCGGCAGACCGGTGCGGAAATGGAGAGCGAGATGGAAACCGGCGGCGAGCGGGCGAAATTCCATGCGATGGCCGATGGCACGGCCGAGGACTGGGCGATCATCGGCGGGGCGTTCCGCGGCTTTGCGGGCGGGCTGCCCGACCGGGTGCTGACCCATCTCCGGCTGCTCGACGGCGATTTCGGCGGCTTCGCGATCGACCGGCTCCAGCATTCGCTGCAGACCGCGACCCGGGCGCACCGCGACGGGCGGGGCGACGACTATGTGGTGATGGCGCTGCTCCACGACATCGGCGACACGCTGGGCAGCTACAACCATCCCGAGATCGCCGCGGCGATACTGCGACCTTTCGTCAGCGAGGAACTGCACTGGATCGCCGACAAGCACGGCGCCTTCCAGGGCTATTATTTCTTCCACCATCTCGGGATGGACCGCGACATCCGCGAGAATTTCCGCGGGCATGCGCATTTCGAGGCCTGCGCGGAATTCTGCGAGCAATACGACCAGGCTGCGTTCGACCCGACCTATGAGAGCGCGCCGCTCGACTTCTTCGAGCCGATGGTCCGCCGGGTGTTCGCCCGGCCGATCAACAGCATCTACGCCAAGGTGTAAGTCGTTGATGCTGCGCTGAGCTGAGCTTCGGTGCCAGCCCGCTCCCCCACCCGGCCACCCAACGGCAGTATTCTATGGGTGGCCGGGTGGGGGAGCGGGCTGGTGCCGCCCCGCCGCGTGAGCGGCGCAAACAAGCCTCCCAAACGAAAACCGCCGCCCTGGTTGCCCAGGGCGGCGGCTTCGTCTTGCCTTGTCGGCTGGGCTTAGAAGCCCACCACCAGCGTACCGATGACGGTGCGCGGATAGCCGATCTGGGTGTTCAGCGCCGAGCCGTAGCCGGTGATCGCACCCTGGGCATTGTAGGTCGGGCCCTGGTTCAGCGAGCCGTTGCCGCTGTTCATCGAGCCAACCCAATACTCGTTGAACAGGTTGCGGACGTTGACCTGGAAATAGGTCTTCTTGTTGAGACCCGCCCAGGTGAGGTCGACGCGGGCGTTGAGGTCGACCAGCGTGTAGGACGGGGTCTTCGCCGGGAAGATCTCCCAGGTCTGCACGTTACCGTTGACGGTCAGCGCCTGACGGGCCGGCTCGTTGGTGTCGTACAGGTAGCGCGGACCGGTGCGCTTCACGTCGATGCCGAACGACACCGGCGCGAGATCGACCGTGGCGCCGCCGCCGAACATGTAGACCGGTGCGTTCGACTCACGCTTGCCCTTGGTGGGAGCGTAGACGATCGTGCCGATCGGGCCGAGCGGGCCAGCGGCAGTGGTGCGGAACGCCTCGACGTCGTTCTGGATCTCCGAGTGGAGGTACGAACCGAAGGCATAGACGCTCAGCTCACGGATGGGCTGATAGGTCACGCTGCCGTCGAAGCCGTACTTCTTCACGGTGCCGAGGTTACGATACACCGAACGGTCCAGCTCGGGGTCGTAGGACGAAGCCAGGCGGTTCTTGTAGTTGGTGTACCAGCCGCCGAGCTGCGCCTGCAGCGTCGACGAACGATAGCGCAGACCGAGGTCGAAATTGTCGGTCGTTTCCGGCTTCGGCGAAGCGCGCTCCGAGTTCGCCGGGAAGTAGAACGAGTTGTACAGGTTGTCCGTGCCCGGGACCTGGATGCCCTGCGAGTAGTTGCCGAAGACATCGACCTGCGGGGTCAGCGACCAGGTGTAGCCGACGTTCGGGAGCAGCTTCTTGTAGTTCAGGATGCGCTGCTGGGCGCCCTGGGTCGGGAAGGTGCAGACCGAACCGACGCAGGTCGCGCCTGCGGCAGCCGCCGCGCTCGCCACCACCGTCTGGGTCGGGTTGGCGGCGAGATAGGCTGCGGCAGCGGCCGCGTCGTCACCCGAGCACTCGACGAAGCCGGCTGCGCTCGAAGTGGCGCAGTAGTTGGTCAGGTTGCGGCGGAAGAACTTGGCGGCCAGGCCGGCATTGACCTTGAGGGTGCCGTCGAAGAACTCGCCGCGATACTCGATCGCGCCCTGCTGCAGGATCGCGAAGGACAGGCGGTCACGCTTCTGGAGTGCGCGGCCGTTCACGTCGAGGATCGGGTCGTTGACCGGGAAGACGTCGTACGGCTTGCCGTTCAGCTGGAGGAAGCCGGTCTCACCGGTCTGACGGTGACGGGCACGGTCATAGGTGTAGGCGACGCGGATCGTCTGGTCCGGCGACAGGTCGTAGCGCAGCGACGCGGTGACGCTGATGCGGTGCGTCTGGGTCTGGCTCGGCGCGAGCACGCGGATGGTGTCGAGCAGATCGCCGTCACCGTTCAGGTCGCGGCCGAAATAGGGCGTGCCGCCCCAATAGCCGGGCTGGCAGTTGACGGTCGCGCTGTTGGCGGTGGTGTTGCAGTTCGAGTTCGCCGGATTGGTGGTCGACGAAGGCAGTGCCGGGTTCTGCAGGCCCGGGTTGATGTCGCGACGGGCTTCCTGCGCGACGATGGTGCCGCCGCCATTGGCCTTCACATACTGGTACGACGGATCGACAGTGAGGACGAGGCCGTCCGACAGGGTGAAGCGCGACGAGCCGCGGATGTTGCCGGTGTTCGACGGGTTGAAGCGCTCGTCGAAGACCGAGCCGCAGGTGTTCGCCGTGTCGGCCACGCCGGCGCGGGCCACCGTGTTGATCGTGCAGGACGGGACGCTGTAGAACGCTTCGTCGCGGTTCAGCGGGAAGCGGTCGGTCGAGTTCGGGCCGACGTTGCGCGGGGTGGTGGTGACCGCCTGGTTCGGCGCGGTGCCGGTGACCGAGCGCTGCACGGTGTCCCAACGCAGCGGAACCGAGCCCTGGAAGTTGTTGCGGTTTTCGTTCCAGTTGCCGGCGACCGACAGGAAGTCGCCATTGTCGCCCAGCGGCTGATAGACGCGGGCGTTGTACTGGTCCTTGTTGACCCGCGCGTTGCGGTTCCACGGCTGATAGTTCTCGGCGTGGCTGGCCGCGAAGAAGGCGCGGGTGCCGAACGAGGTGAACTCGCCGGTGTCGACCATGCCGAAGGTACGGAAGAAGCCGAACTGACCGACCGAGCCGACCAGCTTGACGCCGAAGTCCTTGCCCGGGAGGCGGGTGCGGTAGTTGACGGTCGAACCGGTCGCAGCGGCGGTCGGCGAGTCGACGTCGGTGGTGCCGAGGTTGACGTTGACCTGCTCGATCAGCTCCGGATCCATCTGCTGGTTCGAGTAGATCGCATAGTTACCCGAGTCGTTCAGCGGAACGCCGTCAAAGGTCTGCGAGATACGCGAAGCGTCGAAGCCGCGGATGTTCATCGAGCCGCCCGACGAACCAAACGCGTCGTTGTTCTGGAAGCTGACGCCCGGCAGCTGGTTGATCAGGTCGTTGACCGTGGCGCCCGGCGCCTGACGCTCGATGAATTCCTGGGTGAGAACACCCTTGGCCTTCGAGGTGTCCGGAACGATGATGCCGCCAACGCCATTGTCGGCGCGCGAGCCGGTCACGACGATTTCGGTTTCGCCCTCGAAGTCCTGCGTGCCGGTCGACTGCGCGAACGCCGCCCCCGGAACCATCAGCGCGGCAAAAGCCACGCCCGCAAAAAGCTTGGTGCGCATTAGAGGTGTTTCCCTTTCGGTGTGTGCTTGTCGTCTGCACTGACGCGGTGTGGTTCACCGTCGTCGCCGCCCATGCGATTAATTTATGTCGGTCCTGTGACAGTCAATCCGAGTCATGTCGGGGCATGCTGTTAATCCACGATTCAGGATTGTTGCGTTGCAAAAAAGTCACTCAGTGTTTCCGACAATTTGCAGCCAATCGCTCTCCGTAATTACGCGAATTCCGAGATCCGCGGCCTTTTTGAGCTTCGACCCGGCGCCGGGCCCGGCAATGACCAGATCGGTCTTCGCGGACACTGATCCCGCGACTCGGGCGCCCAGCGACTCGGCCTGCGCCTTCGCCTCGTCGCGACTCACCGCCTCCAGCGTACCGGTGAAAACCAGCGTCTTTCCCGAGACTTCGGATTCGCGGGTCTCGACGATGAACGGTGGCGGGGCGACTTCGCCAAGCAGATCCTCCCACACCGCGCGATTGTGCGGCTCGTGGAAGAAATCGGCCAGCGCCTGGCCGACCGCACCGCCGACATTCTCGACGCCGATATGCTCGGCAATGGCCTTGTCGAGCCGGGCGCGGTGCTTCGCTTCGGTCTCGCCGATCTGTGGCGGGGTTGCATCACGCATCGCGATGACCTGGTCGGCAAGCGCCTGGAGCGCCGGCAAGGTCGCATAGCGCTTCAGCAGGTCGCGTGCGGTAATCGCGCCGATATGGCGGATGCCGAGGCCGAAGAGCAGGCGCGCGGCGTCGGGCGCGCGCTTGGCCTCGATCGCGGCGATCAGCGCGTCGACCGACTTTTCCTGCCAGCCCTCGCGACCGAGCAGTGCCTCGCGGTGCGCGGCGAGGCGGAAGATGTCCGCCGGTTCGGCGATCCAGCCGAGATCGAGGAATTCGGCCAGGGTCTTCTCGCCCAGTCCCTCGATGTCGAGCGCGCCGCGGCTGACGAAATGCTTGAGCCGTTCGAGCCGCTGGGCCGGGCAGATCAGCCCGCCGGTGCAGCGGATATCGACTTCGCCTTCCTCGGCGACCGCTTCGGACTGGCAGATCGGGCAATGCGTCGGGAAGGCCCAGGGATCGCGGGCCTCGTTGCGAGTGAGGTTCTCGACGATCTGCGGGATCACGTCGCCGGCGCGCTGGAGGACGACGCGGTCGCCGGGGCGGACGCCGAGGCGCGCGATCTCGTCGGCATTGTGCAGCGTCGCGTTGGTGACGACGACGCCGCCGACCGTCACGGGTTCCAGCCGTGCGACCGGCGTGAGCTTGCCGGTGCGGCCGACCTGGATGTCGATCGCGCGCAATGTGGTCTGGGCGCGCTCGGCGGGGAATTTGTGCGCCATGCCCCAGCGCGGGAAGCGGCCGACAAAGCCGAGCCGGGTCTGCCAGTCGAGCCGGTCGACCTTGTAGACGACGCCGTCGATGTCGAAGGGCAGGTCGGCACGGGCGGTCTCGATCTTCTTGTACTGCGCCAATGCCGCGTCGAGATCGACCGGGCCGGTGAACAGGTCGGAGACCGGAAAGCCCATCGCCTGGATCGCCCGGATCACGTCCACCTGGGTCTCGCCCGGCAGCGCGGTGACCTCGCCCCAGCCCCAGGCCCAGAAGCGCAGCGGGCGCGACGCGGTGACCGCGGCGTCCTTCTGGCGCAGCGAGCCGGCGGCGGCGTTGCGCGGATTGGCGAACTGGCGGGCTTCCTTGCCGCTCTCCTCGGCCTCGGCGAGCAGCCGGGCATTGAGGGCGGCGAAATCGTCCTTGGCCATATAGACTTCGCCGCGTACCTCGAAGACCTCCGGCGCGCCGGCGATTTCCTCGGGAATGTCCCTGATCGTGCGGACATTGGCGGTCACGTCCTCGCCGATCTGGCCGTCGCCGCGGGTGAGCGCCTGGACCAGCCTGCCGTTCACATAGCGCAGCGAACAGGACAGGCCGTCGATCTTGGGCTCGGCGGTGAGGGCGACCGGCTCGGCATCGCCCAGCGCCAGGAAGCGGCGGACGCGGCCGAGGAAATCGCTCACGTCCTCGTCGCTGAACGCATTGTCGAGGCTGAACATCGGCCGGGCATGCGCGACCTTGGCAAGCCGGCCCGACGGCGCCGAGCCGACCAGCTTCGAAGGGGAATCGGCGCGGACGAGGTCGGGAAAGGCCGCCTCGATCGCGGTGTTGCGCCGCATCAGCGCGTCATAGTCCGCGTCGCTGATCTCGGGCGCGTCCTCGGCGTGATAGAGGCGGTTGTGGTGGGCGATCTCGGCGGCGAGCTTCTCGAGCTCGGCGGCGGCCTGTTCCGGAGTCTGGGGGAGCGGATCCATGGCGCCGGGGTTAGGCTGGGGGCGGCTCCCCGATCAAGGCCCAGCTTGAACACGCGCGGGGGCGTAACGACATTGTCGGCAATGCGCCTGATCCGGATTGCCCTTTCGTCGCTCCTCTGGATCGTGGTGGCATTGTGCCTGACCGCGACGGTCGCGCCCTTCTTCCTCGACCGCGTCTATTATCGCGGTCCGGTCACCAGCCATTTCGACGGGCAGCGCTTCTTCAACCCCGATGGCGACGCGCTCGAACTTTCGAACCAGCGGCGCAACCGGCTGCTCTGGCAGCAGGTCTTTGGCGACCCGACCCGGCCGGAATGGCCCGAGCGCGTGGCGGTGACGCCGGCCACGCCGCCGGCGCGGGTGGCGGGCGGCGCAATGCGCGTCACCTGGATCGGCCATGCCACGGTGCTGGTGCAGGCGGACGGCGTGAACATCCTCACCGATCCGGTGTGGAGCGACACCGTCGGCCCGTTCGGCTTCGGGCCGAAGCGGGTGGCCGAGCCGGGCGTGCGCTTCGAGGACCTGCCCAGGATCGACCTCGTCCTCGTCAGCCACAACCATTACGACCATATGGACCTGCCGACGCTGAAGCGGCTCTGGGAGCGCGATCATCCGCTGGTCGTCACGTCGCTCGGCAACGACAAGGTAATCGCAAGTGCCGGCGTGACTTCGCGGGCGCTCGACTGGGGGCAGCGGATCGCGCTGCGTCCGGGCGTGGCGGTGACGGTGACGCGCAGCCATCACTGGGGCAGCCGCTGGTTCGCCGATCGCAGCCGTGCGCTCTGGTCGAGCTTCGTGGTGACGCTGCCGCACGGCAATTTCTTCTTCGCCGGCGATACCGGGCTGGGCGACGGCAAATGGCCGGCCGAGGCGGCGGCGCTGGGACCGGTCCGCTTCGCCGCGATCCCGATCGGCGCCTTTCGCTTCGACGAGGCGCAACTGGCGAGCGGCAGCCATGTCGGGCCGCCCGACGCGATCCGGGTGTGGGATGGGCTCGGCCGGCCGAACGCGCTGGCGGTCCATTGGGGCACCTTCCGCCTGTCGCGCGAGGGCTATGCGACGCCGCCGACAATGCTGCGCGGCATGATGCAGTGCGCGGGCGAGGATCCGGCGCGCTTCGCGGCACATCCGATCGGGCAGGGCTTCGACGTACCGCCGATCGGCGCCGCGCCGCGCCCGCCCGACTATGCCGGGCTCGATACCTGTATCCGGAGCGGGCGGTTCGCCGCGTTGCGCTGATGCGCCGAACCGAGCGGCTGCTTGACTTGCAGGTGCTTGAAGGGACTCGGCGCGCCGGTCTATCCTGTGCGGAATCGGGAGGGGTCCCCTGTGAGAGAACGCGCGACACACGCTGCGCAACGTTATGACACGTCCATCGACCGGGCCGGGCTGGCGCTCGGCGCGGGCAGCGCCTTTGCCGGGCTCATCGTGCTCGCGTTGCTGGTGCTCGGCGGCAAGCGCGATCCCATGAGCCTGATGGGCGGCTGGCTGATCGGCAGCCTGATCGCCGGCATCGCGATCACCGCGGTGGGCGGGCCGCTCTGGCTGGTGATGCACGTCGCCGGCCTGCGCCGCGCCCACCACGCCGCGCTGATCGGCGCGGTCACGGCGCTCGCCATCTTCGTCGGCGCGCAGACCTATGGTTTCGGGTTGTTCGAGATGCCGCCGATGGACAATCGCGCGCTGCTGTTCCGCTGGATCAGCGCGGTCGCCTCGAGCGGGATACTCGCCTTGTTCGCCGCGGGGACGGCGGCGCTGATGTGGCGGATCGCCTATCGCCCCGAGGCCTGACTATTCCGCGCATTCCCCGGTGCGGCGGCCGCCGAGATTCATCGTCATCTTCATCCGCTGGGCGGGATCGGCGGGCTGCTGGTCGATGTCGAGGCGGATCGCGAAGCGTTCCGCCGCATAGGTGCCCGAGACTGCGAGATCGACCTTCGAGCCCGGCGTCTCGCCCTTGCAGCTGAGCTGGCCGTCGAACCTGCCGCCGCCCATCGTCAGGCGCTGATAGTGGCAGTCGGTGCCGAGCATCTCGAAGACCGCCGCCGGCTCGGGCGCGGCGAGATCGGTGCCGGAATGGCAGACGCTCTCGGTCTTGGCCATCGCCTTGGCCGCCGCGACCTTGGCGTCGCGATCGGCGCCCGGCGCCATGCCGGGCAGCTCGAACGCGGCGATCGCGATCGTGCGCTCCCACTGGCCCATGTGCATCGGGCCGCCGGGCTTCGCCTTGGCATAGGCGGCGGCGACCTGCGGCGAGGTCGCGTCGGTCACGCTGAAGCCGTCGCCGGCCTGGCCCGCGCCGGTGAGCAGCACCAGCGCGGCGGCTGCTCCGAGCGGGGCCAGGCGGCGGATCACGCCTTGCACTCGCCGATGCGCTTGCCGGTCATCCGTACGGTCATCGAGGTTTCCTTGGTCTGCCCTGCGGGGGTCTGGCGCTGAGTCATCGTCAGGTCGAACGCGGTGGGAGTCTGGGTGCCGGCGAAGCTCATCTGCGCCTTGCCCATCGGCGTGTCGCACGCCATCGCCGCGTCCAGCTTGCCGCCGACGAAGCGATATTTGGAGAAGCGGCAACCGGATGCCATCGTGCCGAGCTTGGATACGTCGAAGGGCTTGAGCTCCTCGGCCTTGCGGCAGCCGCGCTCGGTCCGCGGCGGCTTGCCCACGTCTTCCTTCATCTTGGCGGCGATCGGCTCGGGCATCCCGCCGGGCTCGAGCGCGACGAGCTGCACGCCGGTCTCCCACTGGCCCGCCTGCGCGGGCGCCTTGGCATCCGCCGCGACTGCCTGCTTGGCCACTTCCTCGACGCTGGCATTCTCCAGCCGGACATCGCCGGTGCGGCGTGCGCTTTCCTCGGTCGAGGGACCCTGGTTGCAGGCGGCGAGCGGGAGCAGCGCTCCGGCGGCGAGTATCGTGAAGCGCATGATGTCCCCCTGGGGTTGGCGTATGTGGCAGCCACACCCCATATTCCCCGCGATGGCAATCCAGATTCGCACCAGCCTGGCCGAGCCCGAGACCGGGCAGAGCTTCGTCCCGCACCGCCCGCAGCGCCCGGAGAAGTCCGAGGGCGGCAGGCCGTTCAAGCTCGTCAGCGAATATGAGCCCTCGGGCGACCAGCGCTTTGCGATCCCCGAGCTGGTCGAGCAGGCGCAGGCCGGCGAGCGCGACCAGGTGCTGCTTGGCGTCACCGGCTCGGGCAAGACCTATACCATGGCCAAGGTGATCGAGACGCTGCAGCGCCCAGCGCTGGTGCTCGCGCCGAACAAGATCCTGGCGGCGCAGCTCTATGGCGAGATGAAGAGCTTCTTCCCGGAGAATGCGGTCGAATATTTCGTCTCCTACTACGACTATTACCAGCCCGAGGCCTATGTGCCCCGCTCGGACACCTACATCGAGAAGGAAAGTTCGGTGAACGAGGCGATCGACCGGATGCGGCACTCCGCCACTCGGTCGCTGCTCGAGCGCGACGACGTGATCATCGTGGCGTCGGTCTCGTGCCTATACGGCATCGGCTCGGTCGAGACGTACAGCGCGATGATCTTCGACCTGAAGAAGGGCCAGGTGGTCGACCAGCGCGAGATTATCCGCAAGCTGGTCGCGCTCCAGTACAAGCGCAACGACGCGGCCTTCGGGCGCGGCGCCTTCCGCGTGCGCGGCGACAGCCTGGAGATTTTCCCCTCGCACTATGAGGACAGCGCCTGGCGCGTGTCGTTCTTCGGCGACGAGATCGAGGAGATCACCGAGTTCGATCCGCTGACCGGATCGAAGGTCGCCTCGCTGGATTATGTCCGCGTCTTCGCCAACTCGCACTATGTCACGCCCGGGCCGACGATGAAGCAGGCGATGGAGGGCATCCGCCACGAGCTGACCGAGCGGCTCAAGGAGCTGGAGGCGGAGGGCAAGCTGCTCGAGCACCAGCGGCTGGAGCAGCGGACCAATTTCGACCTGGAGATGATCGCGGCGACGGGCAGCTGCGCGGGCATCGAGAATTACAGCCGCTTCCTCACCGGCCGCCTGCCGGGCGAGCCGCCGCCCACGCTCTTCGAATATCTGCCCGAGAACGCTTTGCTCTTCGTCGACGAGAGCCACCAGACGATCGGCCAGATCAACGGCATGTCGCGCGGCGATCACCGCCGCAAGGTGACGCTGGCCGAGTTCGGCTTCCGCCTGCCCAGCGCGATCGACAACCGGCCGCTGCGCTTCAACGAATGGGAGGCGATGCGCCCGCAGACCGTCTATGTCTCGGCCACCCCCGGCGGCTGGGAGATGGAGCAGACCGGCGGCGTGTTCGTCGAGCAGGTGATCCGCCCCACCGGGCTCATCGACCCGCCGGTGGAGATCAAGCCGGTCGAGGAGCAGGTCCAGGACCTGATCCAGGAATGCAAGGCGACGACGGCCAAGGGCTATCGCACGCTGGTGACCACGCTCACCAAGCGGATGGCCGAGGACCTGACCGAGTATATGCACGAGGCGGGCGTGAAGGTGCGCTACATGCACTCGGACACCGAGACGCTGGAGCGCATCGAGCTGATCCGCGACCTGCGCATGGGCGTGTACGACGTGCTGGTCGGCATCAACCTGCTGCGCGAGGGCCTCGATATTCCGGAGTGTGGTCTCGTCGCGATCCTCGATGCCGACAAGGAAGGCTTCCTGCGCAGCGAGACCTCGCTGATCCAGACGATCGGCCGCGCGGCGCGCAACGTCGAGGGGCGGGTGATCCTCTATGCCGATCGCATGACCGGCAGCATGGAGCGCGCGCTTGCCGAGACCGGCCGCCGCCGCGAGAAGCAGGAGGAATATAACCGCGAGCACGGCATCACGCCGGCAACGATCAAGCGCAACATCGGCGACATCATCGCCCATGTCGCGTCGAAGGATCAGGTGACGGTGGAGATCGATGCCGATCGCCCGCACATGGTCGGCCACAATCTGCGCGCCTATATCGAGGAGCTCGAGAAGAAGATGCGCGATGCGGCGGCGAACCTCGAATTCGAGGAAGCCGGGCGGCTGCGCGACGAGATCCGCGCGCTGGAGGCGGAGGAGCTCGGCCTGCCCGAGGATCAGCGCAAGGCGCCGGTGATGGGGCGGTCGAACGAGGGCAGGCCAGGCACGCGCAAGACTCGGTACGGGAAGGTGCAGAAGAAGTGGGGCGGGGGCGGATAGCGCTATTAGCACTATTGACTGGTATCGTTGAAGATGCCTATAGTTTGCGCGATGGAGGGTGTCCTCGTGCAACAGATCGATATCGACTTTGAGGTTTGGAAAGCGCTCACGGCCAAGCGTCGTGACGAGAGTCATTCCTATAATCAGGTCCTCCGCGAGCTTCTGGGGATCGCTTCGGAAGGCGCTGATGAGCCGGCGGCGATGGACCTAGTATTAGCCGGACGCGCTCTGGGTGGGCGCTTTCTACCAAATGGTACGCAGTTGCGGGCCAAGTACAAAGGAGCTTGGCACCATGCAGAGATCAAGGATGCCCAGCTAGTTGATGTGGATGGCGCGGTGTACGACTCTGCGTCGGCTGCCGCTCGCGCAGTGACCAGTACCAACGTAAACGGTTTGACGTTCTGGGATGTAAAAAGGCCTAGTGACAGCGCTTGGCGCAAGCTCATGACTTTGTCGAGGCAGTCATGATCCGAGATTTTGGATGTGATCGGGCGCTTCTTCTCTTTGAGGGAGGGTGGAGTAAATCCGAGGCCGCGATTGAGGCTCGGACTTTGCTGCATGTCCTCGACTCGCAGGGCGTCGATGCTTGCCTGTCAGGCTTTCCGCGCCTTCTTCACCATGCGCATGGCTTCTATAGTTTTAGAGTCGATGCTGGTACGCGAATTCGCTTCCGCTGGTCAGGCGGGGGTGCGAGCGACGTCAGGATGGAGGATGTTGACGCGGATGAGGACCGGCTGGACAATGTTCATCCTGGTGACATCCTGCGTGAGGATTTCCTGATCGGTAGCGAGATTCCGCTCGCCGAGGTTGCGGCTGGGACCGGGATCGATCCCGTGCGGCTGGCGGCGCTGGTTGCGAGCGAACTGGATGTCGATGCCGGCATGGATGCGCGCCTCACCCGCTATTTCCGGATGTCGGACGGCTTCTTCCTGCGGCTTCAGAACGCTTATGACCTCGAGGAGGTCGAGCGTAGCGAAGGGGCCGATCTCGACCTGATCGTGCCCCGCGCAGCCTAGGCCGGCGGCTTTCGCGGCGCCCGGATCGTGCCGGTCGCGGCGGCGCGGACGATGCGCTGGAACTTGGGGCATTCCATATGGCTGGGCGCCGGGCATTCGGCGGCGTGGCGCAGGCCGTCGCGCATCGCGGTGAGGCGGCGGATGCTGGCGTCGAGCTCGTCGGCCTTGGCATGCAGCATCGTGCGGTCGATCCGCGGCAGGCCGTCGGGCGCGAACATCGTGGCGATCTCGTCCAGCGAGAGGCCGGCGGCGCGGCCAAGGGCGATCAGTGCCAGCCGTTCGACGATTCCCGGTGCGAAGACGCGGCGCATCCCGCGCCGGCCGATCGAGGCGATCAGCCCGCGTTCCTCGTAATAGCGCAGCGTCGAGGCGGGCATGCCCGTCCTGCGCGCCACGTCGGCGATATCGAGTGGTTTCACCTATTGACCTCAAGCCGGCTTGAACTGGCAGGCTGGCCTTTCGGTTGTACGAAGGCAAGGAGACGCAGGGTGGAGAAGATCGTCTGGAGCATCACGGGCAATGCCTGGGTCGAAGCGGAGGCGCTGCTCGACGGGATGTATGCGCCGTTCGAGGCGATGCTCGCCCGGGAGATCCCCGCCGGCGCCAGGGTGCTCGATATAGGATGCGGCACCGGCGCGACGACGGTCGCAGCAGGGCGTCGCGCCGGGCCGGACGGGGAAGCGCTCGGCGTCGATATCTCCGAAGTGATGATCGCGGCCGCCCGTGCCCGGGCGGTGCGGGAAGGCGTGGCGGCGCAGTTTGCACTGGGCGATGCCCAAGGCTTCGCGTTCGAGGCGGGGCGCTTTGACCGGGTGATCTCGCGCTTCGGGCTGATGTTCTTCGACGATTTCGTCGCCGCCTTCGCCAATCTGCGCCGCGCCGCGGCCCCTGGCGCAATGCTGCACGCGATCGCATGGCGGAGCGGGGACGAGAACCCGTTCATGATGGCGGCCGAACGCGTCGCGGCGCCCTTGCTGCCCGAGTTCGCGGTGCGCCCTTCGATCGAGGAAAATGGCCAGTTCGCCTTTGGCGATCCCGCGCGCGTGCTGGATATCCTTGCCGGCAGTGGCTGGCAGGAAGCCGCGCTGGCACCGATCGACGTCGCCTGCGCGTTCCCGGCCGCGGCCTTGCCCTTCTATCTCGCGCGGCTCGGACCGGTCGGCCGGGCACTCGAAGGCAGCGATCCGGAGCTGCGCGACCGGGTGCTCGTAGCGGTGCTTCCCGCCTTTGATCGCTACGTTGTCGGCGACGAGGTGCGCTTTGACGCCGCCTGCTGGTCGATCACCGCCCGCGCCTGAGCCGGAACGGCAGAACGGGGTGCCGGGCCGTTTCGCCGCCAAGCCGGTTGAGCCGCCCGGACACTTCGCCCATAAGGCCCGGCATGCATCGCAAGCTGCTCGTCTTCGCCTCCGCGCTCGCCATTGCGGGCTGCTCGGAAACGCCGCGCGTGGTGCCGACGGTGCCGCCCAGGCCGGTCCCCGCACCGACGCCGACGCCGGTTCCCACGCCCAGCCCGACGCCTGCGCCGACACTGGCCGCCGACTGGCGCGACTGGCCGCTCACCCCGGGCAACTGGGTGTACAAGCAGGACGGTCGCGGCTCGGTCGCGCTCTACGGCGTGGCGGGCGGTGAGGCCGACCTGATCCTGCGCTGTGATGCCGGGCGCGGCCGCGTGGTGCTGTCGCGCAAGGGCGCGGGCGTGGCGAACCTGACGCTGCGGACCACCAGCACGCTGCGCCAGCTTCCCGTCCAGCCGCTTCCCGGCGCAACCACGCCCTGGCTCGCCGCCGATCTGGGACCGCGCGATTCCATCCTCGATGCGATGGGCTATAGCCGCGGGCGCTTCCTGGTGCAGGGCAATGGCCTGCCGACCCTGGTCGTTCCCGCCTATGCCGAGATCTTGCGCGTCGCCGAGGATTGCCGCGGATAGATCACCACGCCTCGCGCATTGACTGGTGTGCGAGGAGACAGGCGATGATCCGCAAGCTCAAGTCCGGCGAATACCGGCTCTATTCGCGCAAGGTCGATCCCGACACGCACAAGCGGCGCAACCTCGGCACGTTCGGCACGCGGGCGGCTGCCGAGAAGCACGAGCGCGAAGTGCAGTATTTCAAGCGCCGTTGAACGGCTGCGGGGACGAGCCCGAAACGATGTGGCGGATGGGGTGGGAAAGGGCGACGCGACGGTTTCCGGCCCAGAATTCCAGAATCGCTCAGAAAAAGATTTTATACAAGACTTGTTCTGCGACTCGCGGTGATTCAAATAGTTGGCGTACCCTTCAAGGGTACGGGCTTCTTCAACTAGCGAAAGGAGGTGATCCGATGTCTCATGGTTCAGCAATGGGGTCGGTTCAGTTCGTTCGGGAGACGCACCGCTAAGCTTTGAGGCGCGATCGGAAGCCCTCCGATCGTAAGGCGCACGGGAGGTATTCTCCTCCAATCAACGGCGCCGGTCCGAAGCAAAGCGGTCCGCATGGTCTCCCGGGCTGGAGCAACCGGCCGCTGTGACCATGTCGGAGGTCGTCGGGTCGTCGGGAGACGCCCCGGCGGCCTCTTTCAATTTCGAGGAAGCGCGATGCGCATGGCCCCTGCGAGAGCGGGGGCTTTTCTTTGGGCGCGCGCCTAGGCGATCCGGTCGAGCCAGCCGGGCAGGGCGGCGAAGCGATCGAGCTGGGTGAAGCGGGGATGGTCGCTCGGCACCGCGGCGCGCTCGTGCGACCAGGACAGTTCGGGCGGCAGGAACGCGGCCCAGCCGCCGGCGGCGAGCACCGGGGCGATGTCCGATCGGATCGAATCCCCCGCCATGCCGGCGCGCTCGGGCGTCACGCCATAGCGCTCGAACAGGCGGACAAAGGTGTCGGGGGTCTTGTCACTGACGATCTCGACGCCGTGGAACAGCTCGCCCAGTCCCGAGGCGGCGAGCTTGGCTTCCTGGTGGAGCAGGTCGCCCTTGGTCACCAGCACCAGCCGCACCCGCTGCGCCAATGCTGCGAGCGTTTCGCCTACCCCGTCGAGCAGTTCGACCGGATGCGACAGCAGGTCGCGCCCGGCCGCCAGCATCGCGGCAACGTCCCGCGCGGTGAGCGCGTCGCCGCACAGCTGGGTCGCGGTCTCGATCATCGACAGGGTGAAGCTCTTGGCGCCATAGCCATAGAGCCGGAGATTGGCGCTCTCCATCGCCTCGAGCCGCTCGCGTGCGACGCCTTCCGCCGCGAAGGGCGCCATCATCGCGACAAAGGCGCGTTCGGCGGCGTCGAAGTGGCGCATATTGTGCCAGAGCGTGTCGTCGGCATCGAGGCAGAGCAGGTCGAGCGGCATGGGGCTGCTCTAGCCTCACCGGGCCGCTCGGGCCACGCATAAGATATGCGCGGCCCGTGGAGGTTCAGCGCGCGGGCACGAACGCCATCCGGCGCACCGCACCGTCGAAGCTCTTCGCGCCGAGCACCAGCATGTTGTTGCCGTCGAGCAGCGTGGCGGGCGCGGAGAGGCGCAGCTTCTGCCAGCCGGGGCCGGTGGGGACCGCGAGAGGCAGCGGGGCGCCGCCGTTGAGGGTGAGGGTCAGCGTGCCCGCCTTGTCCGCCTTCGCCTCGACTTCGATCGTGTAGCGGCCGCCACCCTCGGCGGAGAGCGAATAGCGCATCCATTCGCCCGGCTTGAAGTCGCCGACGTACAGGCTCTCGTCGTCCGCGCGGGCGATGTCGACGCCGTCGTTGCGCCAGATGCGGCCATTGTTCCACTGGGTACGGCTCTTGCCGGTGGAGACATGGTAATTGGCGTCGTCGCTGTCGCGATAGGCGATGCCGGCTGGGCCGATGTCATAGTCGACGGCATCGAAGCCGCCGCCCTCCGCGGTGACCTGCAGCGGGGCGGAGGGGCGGGGGCTCGGATCGTGCGGCTGGCGCAGCATCGCGTCGACCACATCGGCGTGGAACTGGTTGTTCTCGTGGCGGATGTCGTGGCGGGCGAGCTGCATCAGCGTGGCATAGGCCTCGTCGGCGCTGGGGCGCGGGCCCTTGCTGGTCCAATAGGCGACCAGTTTCGCCCAGCCGGGATTGGGCACGATCTCATAGGGATTGTTGAAGCCGATCTTCTTGAGCGGCCAGAAGGCCCAGCCGATGCCGTGCTTCTCGACCAGGCCGATCGCGTCGCGGAACCAGACATTGGAGTTCTCGCCCGATTCCCCGAGCCAGAGCGGCATGTTCCAGGTTTCGCGCAGCTTCAGATGCGGGGCGATCGAGGCTTCGTCATTATAGTTCCAGTATTTGTGGAAGCTGAGCGCGGTGTTCCTGTCGGCGAAGGGCAGCAGGCCCTGATAGTTGTTCCCCCAGCAATTGCCCTCGATGATGAGCATGTGGCGCTTGTCGACCTGGCGGATCGCGGCGGCGATATCGGTGTAGAGCTGCTTCAGGGGCGCGTTGCTCGTCTCCTTGCAGCCATGGTCGCCGCCTGGGCTGGAAAAATCCCAATTGGGCTCGTTGAGCACGTCGTATGCGCCGATGCCGGGTTCGTCGGCATAGCGCTCGGCGAGCTTGCGCCAGATCGCGATCGTCTTGCGGCGGTTCTCCGCGCTCTGCCACAGCGAGGGCTTGTCGGGATCGCGATCTGCGATCGGCAGGTCGTTGCCCTGGCCGCCGGGCGCGGCGTGCAGGTCGAGGATCAGGTACATGCCGTTCGCCTTGGTCCAGGCGAGCAATGTGTCGATGCGGCGGAAGCCGTCCTCGAGCCAGGTGTCCCTGCCGGCGACCGGCTCCTTCTCGATCGGCAGCGTCAGCAGGTTGTAATGCATCGGCAGGCGGACCGAGTTCATCCCCCAGCGCGCCATCATGTCGATGTCCGCCTTGCGGGTGTGGTTGTCGAGCCAGGCCTGGTAGAACTCCGCCGTCTTCTCCTCGCCGATCAGCTCGGCGATCGCGGCGCGGATGCGATATTGCTGGCCCGAGCCCAGCTGGCCGAGCTGGAGCATATAGCCTTCCTGCAGCATCCAGCCGCCCAGCCCCATGCCGCGCAGCAGCACCGGGTTGCCGCTCTCGTCGACGATGCGCTGGCCATCGGCGCGCAGGAAAGTCTGCCCCGATGCTGGCAACGTTGTCATGCAGGCGAGCAAGGCGAGCGCGAGCTTCTTCATTCCAGGCGGTCCTCTCTGTTCGATTTTGCCGGGAGCCTAGCGCGGCGCAGGCTTGAGAGCGATCACAATCGTCATCGCGCCGGAAGCCGGGATCTCGTGCGGCTTCTGTCCTGCGGTTCGCGCCTTCGCCTGAGATCCCGACTTTCGTCGGGATGACGGGTGGTTGGGATGAGGGCTGGTGCCGGATGCGCTTGTGGCCCGGCGTGCCTTTGGCACCCGGGGGATGGGCAGAAGGAAAGGACCGGGGCGTTCCACTTCTCGATCACGCTCGGGCTCGACGACGCTTGGTATTGGTGTTCGTATATGTGTGTCGCGTCGAGACTTACTTATCCGCGGCGTGCCTCCCCCTGTATTGCAGCCTGAAGAGAAGCCAGGGGTGTTTTAAAGGCGAGGGGCTCTACGGTTCCTCTGGCGAAGCTTCGACTTACGCTGCCGAACGATTCCGCCACCGGTCCTCCGACGCTGCCACGTGCAATCGCCGGCCTTCTGTCCTTCGTGCTGGCCTGGTACGAAGGATGGCAGCGCATATAACCTATATGGTTCGTAATGTCAAGCTAAAAGTGCCGTGCACAAATCGTCATCCCGGCGAAAGCCGGGATCTCGTGCGGCTCTTGCCCTGCCGACCGCGCCACCGCCTGAGATCCCGGCTTTCGCCGGGATGACGGATTGGTGGCGGGGACGGCGGATTGGGGCCGGGATGACGGTTTGGTGTCGGCTGGCGGCTGGGGTTGGAGGCGGCGGTGGTGTGGCGCCGGGCGCGTATCAGTCGATGATCGGATATTTGTCGCGCAGGCGGTCGGCGATGCGTTCGACCGCGGCATTCTCGTCGGCTTCGCCGCCGGGCGTGATCGACCAGTTGCAATGCGGGTGGGTCGCGGCGCTGTAGCGCTTCACCGGGCCGATCACGTTGCGCCAGCGACGGCGGGTGCCGCCGACTTCGCGCAGCAGGATGACGAGGAACTGGTCGGTGAGGTCGAGTGCGGTCATGCGCCCTCCGCCGCCAGGCCCTTGAGCCGGTACAGGACTTCGAGCGCCTCGCGCGGGGAGAGGCTGTCGATGTCGAGCGTGCCGAGTTCGCTGCGCAGCGTGTCGACCTGCTCCTCTTCCTCGACCGCCATGGCGGCGAAGAGCGGCAAGTCGTCCAGGCCCGCGGCGAGCCCGCCGGTGGCGGCGCGGCCGGCCTCGAGCTTGTCGAGCACTGCCTTGGCGCGCTTGATCGTCACCGGCGGCAGGCCGGCGAGGCGGGCGACGGCGAGGCCGTAGCTGCGATCGGCGGGGCCTTCGGCGACTTCGTGGAGCAGTACGAGATCGCCCTTCCACTCACGCGCGCGGACATGGTGGAGTGTGAGCGCGTCGCAGCGCTCGGCCAGCCGGGTCAGCTCGTGATAGTGGGTGGCGAACAGGCACCGGCACCGATTGTCCTCATGGATCGCCTCGACCACCGACCAGGCGATGGCGAGGCCATCATAGGTCGAGGTGCCGCGGCCGACTTCATCGAGGATGACGAAGCTGCGCGGGGTCGCCTGCGCCAGGATCGCGGCGGTCTCGACCATCTCGACCATGAAGGTCGAGCGGCCGCGCGCGAGATTGTCCGAGGCGCCGACGCGGCTGAACAGCCTGTCGACCATGCCGAGCGTGGCGCGGGTGGCGGGAACATAGCTGCCGGCCTGGGCGAGGACGGCGATCAGCGCGTTCTGGCGCAGGAAGGTCGACTTGCCGCCCATGTTCGGGCCGGTGACCAGCCAGAGGCGGCTGCTCTCGGAGAGATTGCAGTCGTTCGCGACGAAGCGGCCGCCCGACTTGGCGACGGCTTCCTCGACCACGGGGTGGCGGCCGCCCTCGATCTCGAAACAGGCATGCTCGACCAGATGGGGGCGGGCCCAGCCGCCCTCGGCGGCGCGCTCGGCCAGGCCGGCCGAGACGTCGATCCGGGCCAGCGCATCGGCGGTGCGGGCGATCGGTTCGCGAGCCGAAAGGGCACGGGTGGTGAGGTCCTCGAGATGCGCTGCCTCGGCAGCGAGGCCGTGCGCGCCGGCCTGGGTGACCTTGACCGCGACTTCGTGCAGCTCGGGTGCGTTGAAACGGACCACGCCGGCCAGGGTCTGGCGGTGGGTGAAGCCCGAATCCTGCGCCATCAGCGGGTCGGCATTCTTGGCCGGCACTTCGATGTGATAGCCGAGCACGCCATTGTGGCGGATCTTGAGCGAGCCGATGCCGGTGCGGGTGCGGTACTCCGCCTCGAGCGCGGCGATCGCGCGACGGCCGCCGGCGCCCGCGTCGCGCAGGTCGTCGAGCGCGGCGTCATAGCCCTCGGCGATGTAGCCGCCATTGTTTGCATCGACCGGCGGCTCGGGGACGAGCGCGCGGGTGAGCAGGTCGATCAGCGCGCCGTGGCCGCGCATCTGGGGGAGCAGCTCGGCCAGCAGCGGCGGGATGCCGGTCGCGTCGAGCCGCTCGGCGAGCCGCCACGCGCCGTCCAGGCCGTCGCGCAGCTGGCCGAGATCGCGGGGGGAGCCGCGTCCGGCGGCGAGGCGGCCGAGCGCGCGGCCGATATCGGGCATTGCCCGGAGCGCGCCGCGGACCATATCGCGCAGGCCGGCATCGTCGTGGAAATGGGCGACGAGATCGAGGCGTGCCTCGACGCCCGGCCGGTCCATCAGCGGCGCGGCGATGTCGCTGCCGAGCAGACGCGCGCCGGCGCCGGTGACGGTGCGATCGACGCTGTCGAGCAGGCTGCCCTTGCGGGTGCCGGCGCTGCTGACGGTGAGCTCCAGGCTCTCGCGGGTCGCCGCGTCGATCGCCATCGCCGCTTCGGTGCGGGTGACGCGGGGCGGACGCAGGAAGGGAAGCGAACCCTTGGCGGTGTGCTCGAGATAGGCGGCAAGGCCTCCGGCGGCGGCGAGCGCGGCACGCGAGAACTGGCCGAAGCCATCGAGCGTGGCGACGCCGAACAGCCGCTTGAGCCGCGCTTCGCCGTTGGCGCAGTCGAAATCCAGGCGGGGCCGCGTGATGGTGGCGAGTTCGTCGAAGGGCGAGCCGTCGGCGACCGCGGTCTCGGCAGGCGAGAGGCGGGCGATCTCGGCACCGGCGCGATCGGCCGTCGTCTCGATGATCTCGAAGCGGCCGGTGGAGATGTCGGCGCAGGCGATGGCGACGCTGCCGCCGGCCTCGCCGATCGCGGCGCACCAGTTGGCGGTGCGGCTGTCGAGCAGCGACTCCTCGGTCAGCGTGCCGGCGGTGACGACGCGGACGATCGCGCGGTTGACCAGCGCCTTGGAGCCCATGCGCTTGCGCGCTTCCTCGGGCGTCTCGGTCTGGTTGGCGATGGCGACGCGGTGGCCGGCCTTGATCAGGCGGGCGAGATAGCCCTCCATCGCGTGCACCGGCACGCCGCACATCGGGATGCGCTCGCCGTCATGCTCGCCGCGCGCGGTCAGCGCGATGTCGAGCACCGCACTGGCGATCTTGGCGTCCTCGAAGAACAGCTCGAAGAAGTCGCCCATCCGGTAAAAGAGCAGGCAGTCCTCCGCCTCCGCCTTCAGGGCGAGATATTGCGCCATCATCGGAGTGGGAGCTGTGGAGGCCATGCCGGGCCCGGACTAGCCGAAAGGCTCCGCCGATCAACACCCGAGCGGTGCTTTTCTTGGGGAAAAGCGTGATGTGCGGGATTTCGCACGGTTCGATAATTAGTCAGACTAGAAACTGGGCCCGGTAGGTGCCATTTGCAGGATTCGGCACATTGCGGCGTCGGAACGGTCCTCTTAAAGGGAGGGCAACGCCCGGGAGAGAAGAATGTCTGAGGAAGCGAACGTCCAGTTTTCCGAGCGCGAGGCGCTGCTCTACCATTCGGAGGGACGTCCGGGCAAAATCGAGGTGATCGCCTCCAAGCCGATGGCGACGCAGCGCGACCTCGCGCTCGCCTATTCGCCGGGCGTGGCCGTGCCCGTCCTCGCGATCGCCGAGGATGCGGCCAAGGCCTATGACTATACGGCCAAGGGTAATCTGGTCGCGGTGATCTCCAACGGCACCGCCATCCTGGGCCTGGGCAATCTCGGCGCGCTGGCCTCCAAGCCGGTGATGGAAGGCAAGGCCGTGCTGTTCAAGCGCTTCGCCGATGTCGACTCGATCGACATCGAGCTGAAGACCGAGGATGTCGACCGCTTCATCGACGCGGTCGAGCTGATGGAGCCGAGCTTCGGCGGCATCAACTTGGAGGACATCAAGTCCCCCGAATGCTTCGTGATCGAGCAGACCCTGCGCGAACGCATGAACATCCCGGTGTTCCATGACGATCAGCACGGCACCGCGATCATCGCCGCTGCCGGCCTGATCAACGCGCTCCATCTGACCGGGCGCGACATCAAGACGACCCGCGTGGTGATGAACGGCGCCGGTGCCGCCGCGATTGCCTGCGCCGAGCTGATCAAGGCGATGGGCCTGCCGCACGACAATCTGCTGATGCTCGACCGCACCGGCGTGATGTACCAGGGCCGCGAGGGCATCAACCAGTGGCAGTCGGCGCACGCCGTCGCCACCGATCGCCGCACCCTGGCCGATGCGCTGGAAGGCGCCGACGTGTTCATGGGCCTGTCGGCCGCGGGCGCGCTGCCCGCCGCGCTGCTCAACCACATGGCGCTGAAGCCGATCATCTTCGCGATGGCCAATCCGGATCCCGAGATCACTCCGCCCGAGGCGCGCGCCGCGCGTCCGGACGCGATCATCGCCACCGGCCGTTCGGACTATCCGAACCAGGTCAACAACGTGCTCGGCTTCCCCTTCATCTTTCGCGGCGCGCTCGACGTGCGCGCGACGACGATCAACGACGAGATGAAGATCGCCGCAGCGACCGCGCTCGCCGAGCTGGCCCGTCAGCAGGTGCCCGAGGAAGTGGCGGCAGCGTACGGCGTGCAGCACAGCTTCGGCCCCGACTATATCATCCCGGCGCCGTTCGATCCGCGCCTGATGGAGCTGGTGCCCGCCGCCGTCGCCCAAGCCGCGATGGATTCGGGCGTGGCGACCAAGCCGATCACCGACATGGCGGCCTATCGCCAGTCGCTGCGCGCGCGCCTGAACCCGACCACCTCGGTGCTCAGCCTCGCCTATGAGGGCGCCCGCGCCAATCCGAAACGGGTGATCTTCGCGGAAGCCGAAGAGGAAGTCGTGCTGCGCGCGGCGATCGCCTTCAAGGATGGCGGCTATGGCACGCCGGTGCTGGTCGGCCGCGAGAGCGTGCATGATCGCCTGAAGGCACTCGGCGCCAATCCGGACGAGTTCGAGCTGCACAACAGCGTCAACTCGCCGCTGGTCGAGCAGATGGTCGACTTCCTCTATTGCCGTCTGCAGCGCCGCGGGTACCTCCGCCGCGACTGCGAGCGGATGGTCAACCGCGACCGCAACATCTTCGGCGGCCTGCTGCTCCAGCTCGGCCATGCCGATGCGATGATCACCGGCGTGACCCGCACCTGGGCCGAATCGATGCGCCAGGTGAAGCGCGTGATCGACCACCGCCCGGGCCAGACGCCGTTCGGCATGCATGTGCTGGTCGGCCAGTCGCACACGGTGTTCATCGCCGACACCACGGTGAACGAGCGCCCCAACGCCGAGGAGCTGGCCGACATCGCCGAGGGTGCCGCCACCGTCGCGCGCCGCATGGGCCATGAGCCGCGCGTCGCCTTCCTCAGCTATTCCAACTTCGGCAATCCCGAGGGCCAGTGGCTCGACAATGTCCGCGGCGCGATCAAGGTGCTCGACGGGCGCGCGGTCGAGTTCGAGTATGAGGGCGAGATGTCGCCCGACGTCGCGCTCAATGCCCGCCAGCTCGCCAATTATCCGTTCGCGCGGATCTCGGGGCCGGCGAACGTGCTGATCATGCCGGGCCTGCAATCGGCCAATATCTCGGCCAAGCTGCTGCGCGAGCTGGGCGGCGACTCCACCATCGGCCCGATGCTGATCGGCATGGAGAAGCCGGTGCAGATCGCCCCGATGACCGCGACGGCGAGCGAGCTGGTGACGCTGGCGGTGCTCGCGGCCGGCGGGATCGCGCGCTAGCCGAGTAGCGGGGCGAGCTCGCGCTGCGCGCTGATCACGCGCAGCACGAGCGCCGTCTCGCCATCGACCCGATAGGCGATCAGCAGGCGCCGCTCGAACGAGAGGGTGCGCAGCCCCGGGGCGAGATCGTCCCGGCATGTGCCGCGATCCGGAAAGTCCGCGAGCCCGGCGATCCGCGTCTCGATGCGGTCAATATAATTGTCCGCAATCGCGTGGTCGGCTTCCGCGGCGATCCACCGGTGAAGCGCGACGAGATCCGATATCGCAAGCTCGGAGAGCCGGACCTCGTGGCTCATTCTGCGGCGGTCGTTGCCGTTCGGATTCTTGCGAACGCTTCGACTAGCGGGACGCTGGCGCGCGGGTCTTCAAGGGCTTCCTGGACCCTGGCGCGCATGAGCGCATCGAGCGCGGCTTCTTCCCGGTCGAGCGCGCGCAGTCCTGCGCGGACCACCTCGCTAATCGAGGAGAAGCGGCCCGAGGCGAGATGCTGCTCGGCACGCTCGGCCATTTCGCCCAACGTCACACTCACTGCCTTCGCCGACATGTCGATCTCCTCGGATATGATTTAATCATATCGCCCGCGCTTTTCTACCCGTCGATGCTCAACCCCAGCGAGGCGTTGACCAGGCCGCCATCGACCGTGATCGTGTCGCCGACCACATAGTCGCCGGCGCGGCTGGCCAGGTAGATGGCGGCACCGGCCATGTCCTCGTCGACGCCGATGCGCCTTGCCGGGATCGCCTTGGCGACTTCGCCGCCATGGTCGCGGGCGGCGCGGTTCATCTCGCTGGCGAAGGCGCCGGGAGCGATCGAGGTGACGTTGATATGGTCGCGGATCAGCCGGGCGGCCATGCGCTTGGTCAGGTAGATCAGCGCCGACTTGGAGGCGTGATAGCTGTAGGTCTCCCAGGGGTTGAGCCGCTGGCCGTCGATCGAGGTGATGTTGATCACCTTGGCCGGGCGCTGCGCCGAACCGCCCGCCTTGAGCAGGTCGAACAGGGCCTGGGTGAGGAAGAAGGGCGACTTGACGTTGAGGTCCATCACCTTGTCCCAGCCCTTTTCCGGAAAGGCCTCGAAGGGCTCGCCCCAGGCGGCGCCGGCATTGTTGACCAGGATGTCGAGCCGCGCCTCGCGCTCGGCAAGCGCTGCAGCGAGCGCCTTGCAGCCGGCGACGGTGGAGACATCCATCGGCAGCGGGATACAGTTCGGGCCGAGCTCGGCGGCGGCCTCCTCACAGGCTTCGGGCTTACGCGAGGAGATATAGACCCTGGCGCCCTGGGCGACATAGCCGGCGGCGATCATCTTGCCGATGCCGCGCGAGCCGCCGGTGACCAGGGCAATGCGGCCGTCGAGGCGGAACAGGGTGGTGGTGTCCATTCAATTACTCCCTCTCTCCTTCAGGAGAGAGGGCAGGGGAGAGAGGCTCTGTCGGCCCTCTCCTCCATGCCCCTCTCCCAGACCCTCTCCCCGCCAGCGGGGAGAGGGAGATTGCTACCCGCCGCGCTTCAGCGTTTCGCGGGCGATGATCAGTTGCTGGATCTGGCTGGTGCCTTCGTAGATCCGGAACAGGCGGACGTCGCGGTAGAGCCGCTCGATGCCGTAATCGGCGATATAGCCGGCCCCGCCGAAGATCTGCACGGCGCGGTCGGCTACTCGGCCGACCATCTCGCTGGCGAAATACTTGGCCGCGGCGGCTTCCATCGTGGTGTTCTGGCCCGCGTCCTTGGCGGCGGCGGTCTCGAGGACCAGCGCCTTCGCCGCCAGTGCCTCGGTCTTGGAATCCGCCAGCATCGCCTGGATCAGCTGGTGCTCGGCGATGGGCTTGCCGAACTGGCTGCGTGTCGACGCATAGGCCACGCAATCGGCGATCAATCGCTCGGCGACGCCGACGCAGACCGCCGAGATGTGCAGGCGCCCGCGGTCCAGCACCTGCATCGCGATCCGGAAGCCCTCGCCCTCGGCGCCGAGGCGGTTGGCGGCGGGGACGGGGGTGTCGTCGAACACCACGTCGGCCACCCGGGCGCCCTTCTGGCCCATCTTCTTCTCGGGCTCGCCGATGCTGACGCCGGGCAGGTCGCGCGGCACCAGGAAGGCGGAGACGCCGCGGCCGCCGGGTTCTTCGCCGGTGCGGGCCATCACGGTGAACAGCTCGGCCTTGTCGGCATTGGTGATGAAGCGCTTGGTGCCGGACAGGCGGTAGACGTCGCCGTCCCGGACCGCCCGGGTCTTCACCGCGCCGCTGTCCGAGCCGACATCGGGCTCGGTCAGGGCGAAGCTGGTGACGATCTCGCCGCTGGCGATGCGCGGCAGCCACTCGGCCTTCTGCTCGGGGGTGCCGGCCATGACGAGGCCCTGCGAGCCGATGCCGACATTGGTGCCGAAGCTCGAGCGGAAGGCCGGCGTGGTGCGGCCGAGTTCGATGGCGACCTTGCACTCCTCGAACATGGTCAGGCCGAGGCCGCCATATTCCTCGGAGATGGACAGGCCGAACAGGCCGAGCGCCTTCATCTCGTCGATGACCGCGGCGGGGATCGCGTCGGCGGCTTCCACCTCGCCCTCGAGCGGGCGCAGCCGCTCGCCGACAAAGCGCCGAATCGTGTCGATCAGGGTTTCGAAGACTTCGGGGTCGAGCGCCATGTCGTGCGTTCCTCAGGTTCGAAGCGGGACGCTATACCGCCGATGCAGTCTTGGGCAAGCCATACCCCATATTCCAATCCTTGCGATTGACCCGGGGGCTATGGCACCTATGCTGCGCGGCAAAACGGGTCGACAGGAGCATAGGCGGGCATGGACACCAACCAGGCGGCAGTGCCCCCGGCGCGGCGAATCCGGGCCCCGATCATGCTCGCCTATGGCTTCGGCACGGTGGCGTACGGCGTGAAGGATTTCTGCTTCTCGACCTTCCTGCTGTTCTTCTTCAACCAGGTGCTCGGCCTGCCCGCTGCCGAGGTCGGCTTCGCGATCATGTGTGCGCTGCTGCTCGATGCGGTGGCGGATCCGGCGATCGGTTTCCTGTCGGACCGGACCAGGAGCCGCTGGGGGCGGCGCCATCCCTGGATGTATGCCTCCGCCATCCCCATCGCTATCGGCTGGCTGCTGCTGTGGAACCCGCCCGCGCTGTCGGATTCGGGCATGCTGCTCTGGGTGTTCGCCATGTCGGTGCTCGTTCGTACGGCGGTCTCAGCCTATGAGGTGCCTAGTCAGGCGCTGACTCCCGAGCTTTCCGCCGACTACGAGGAGCGGACGCGGATCATGGCGTATCGCTTCCTGTTCGGTTGGGCCGGCGGGCTGGGGATGATGATCCTCGCCTATGCCTGGCTGCTCGGTCCCTCGCCGGGTCATCCCAACGGCCAGCTGGTGCGGGAGAATTATCCTGGCTTCGCGTTGGCGAGCGCGCTGATCATGGTCTTCGCCATCCTGGTTTCGGCGATGGGGACGCATGGCGAGATCAAGCGGTTGCCCCGGGCCGAGGCCACCAGGCGCCAGTCGTTGGGCAAGCATTTCGCCGAGTTGGGCGAGACGGTGCGCAACCGCGCCTTCCTGATCCTGATGGCGGCGGGGCTCTGCTATTATTCGGCGCAGGGCGTCAGCTTCGCGTTGTCGAGCTATCTCTACGCCCATGTCTGGCGCTTCGAGGGGCAGGATTTCACGATCATCGCTTTCTCGCTGCTGGTCGGCGCCTTCTTCGCCTTCCTGCTCGCGCCGCGGATCTCGCGCCGCATCGGCAAGCCGCGTGCCGCGACCTGGCTGATGGCGGCGGCGGCCTTCTGGGTAGCGCTGCCCTATGTGCTGCGGCTGCTCGGCTTGTTCCCCGAACCGGGCTCGCCCTGGCTGCTGCCGTCGCTCTTCGCCATCTATGCTGCGAACGTGACCTGCAGCATCGCGGCGACCATCCTCGGTTCCTCGATGATGGCCGATGTCGTCGAGCAGTCCGAGATAGAGACCGGCCGGCGCAACGAGGGCGTGTTCTTCGCCGGGGCCTTCTTCATCCAGAAATGCTGCAGCGGCCTGGGCATCTGGGCGACCGGACTGCTGCTCGACCTGGTCGACTTCCCCGCCGCCGCCAGGCCGGGGCAGGTGCCGGCGGCGACGGTCGACCGGCTGACCATATTGTTCTTCGTCCTCTACGGCGTGCTCGCCTTTGCCGCTGCGGGCTTCTACCGCTTCTTCCCCTTCGGCAAGGCCGAGCACGAGGCTCGGGTGGCTGCGCTCGCTGCCGGAAAGACGGAAATGTCCGCCGAGGGCTGACCCCTCGGCGGACATCCTTTCCTCCCCAGGAAAGGCGTTCCTCATCCTCTTCCGCCATCCCCGCGAAGGCAGGGATGGCGCGGCGGAGGGGAAGTCGTCGCGCTCAGGCCACGCGGCCCAGGCGGTGATAGAGGTTGGCGTATTTCACGCTCTCCGGTGCGTCCTTCACCTTTTCGAGGTGGGTGGCGACCGCATCGCGGATGAGGCGGAAATCCTCCGTCGAGAAGACGGCGCGGCTGCGCTGGGGTTCGGTCATGGCAATCACTCCTTTCTCAGGTTTCAGGCGGCTTCGGTGGTGACGAACTGGGCGGCTTCGGTGCTCTCGGCCAGCGCCGTGGTGCTGCTCGATCCGCCCGCCAGGGTGGTGGCGATCGCATCGAAATAGCCGGTGCCGACTTCGCGCTGGTGGCGGGTCGCGGTGTAGCCGTTCGCCTCGGCGGCGAACTCGGCCTGCTGCAGCTCCGAGTACGCGGCCATGCCGCGATCCTTGTAGCCCCGGGCCAGCTCGAACATGCCGTAGTTGAGCTGGTGGAAGCCCGCCAAGGTGACGAACTGGAACTTGTAGCCCATCGCGCCGATCTCGCGCTGGAAGCGGGCGATATCGTCTTTGTCGAGGTTCTTCTCCCAGTTGAAGCTGGGCGAGCAATTGTACGCCAGCATCTTGTTGGGGAATTCCTTCTTGATCGCCTCGGCGAAGCGGCGGGCATCGTCCATGTTCGGCTTCGAGGTCTCCCACCACAGCAGGTCGGCATGCTCGGCGAACGCCAGGCCGCGCTTGATGCAGTGATCGACGCCGGTGCCGTCCTTCAGGCGGAAGAACCCTTCCGGGGTCCGCTCGTCGGTGAGGAACTCGCGGTCGCGCTCGTCGACGTCCGAGGTGATCAGCTTCGCGCTCTCGGCATCGGTGCGGGCGCAGATCACCGTGGGGACGCCGGCGACGTCCGCGGCCAGGCGCGCCGCATCCAGGTTGCGGATATGCGCCTGGGTGGGGATCAGCACCTTGCCGCCGAGGTGCCCGCACTTCTTTTCCGAGGCGAGCTGGTCTTCATAGTGCACCCCGGCGGCGCCTGCGGCGATATAGGCCTTCATGATCTCGAAGCAGTTGAGCGGCCCGCCGAAGCCGGCCTCGGCATCGGCGACGATCGGCGCGAACCAGTCGCGCTGGGCACCGCCTTCCATATGCTCGATCTGGTCGGCGCGCTGGAGCGTGGCGTTGATCCGCTTGGCCAGTTCCGGTCCCGCGTTCGCCGGATAGAGCGACTGGTCGGGGTACATCTGGCCGGCGGTGTTGGCATCGGCCGCGACTTGCCATCCGGAGAGGTAGATCGCCTTGAGACCGGCGCGGACCATCTGCATCGCCTGGTTGCCGCTGAGCGCGCCGAGGGCGTTGATGTAATCTTCGGTCTGGAGCAGCTCCCACAGCTTGAGCGCGCCGCGGCGGGCGAGGGTGTGCTCAATGGGCAGCGACCCGCGCAGCCGCTGGACGTCCTCCGGCGTGTACGGACGGACAATACCGTCGAACCGGCCGGTCGGGGCGGGGATCAGGTCTTCGAAGCGGGTCGGCATTGTCATTTCCTTGACTGGATTGTCTAGTCTGTGTGCGGTTTGGTCGCGATTCTCGGTAGAGGTTTCTGGTGGCTGGGAGGGTTGCGGTGTCGCGCGTGGCTTTCCTTTGAGCTGAAAAGCTGTAAATTATTTACAAGGCTGCCCGTGTAGGACAGAGCCCCAGGCCGTCATCCCGGCGAAAGCCGGGATCTCAGGAGGTGGCACGGGGAAGGGGCCGCATGAGATCCCGGCTTTCGCCGGGATGACGATTGAGTGCGGGTAAGGGTGTGTGTGGTGACGGGGCGGGCGCCCGCGACCAGCACACACCCTCACCCTTCCGCCGCCTCTGGCGGCTCCCTTCCTCTCCCGCAGGCGGGAGGGGGAATTGAAGGCGGGATGGATGGCCGAGCAGAAACTCTTCGCGGGACATGCCGTTCGCCGGCTGCGGCGCCAGCTGGCGCTGACCCAGGCGGCGATGGCCGAGGCGCTGGGGGTGTCGGCGAGCTATCTCAACCTGGTCGAGCGCAACCAGCGGCCGGTCTCGGCGATGCTGATGCTGCGGTTGTCGGAAGTGTACGACTTCGATCCGCGCAAGCTGGCCGCGGCCGAGCCGGGCGGGGGGATGGAGGCGCTGCGGCGGCGGCTGGCCGATCCGATCTTCGCCGATCTCGAGATCGACCGGCAGCAGATGGAGGAATGGCTGGCGGGCGCACCGGGCGGGGCCGAGGCGTTCGCCCGCGCCTATGACCGGATCGGCGCCGGCGGGCCGGTGGCGGATACGGGCGCGGGCGATCCGGGCCGGCAGGTGCGCCGCGAGATCGAGCGCTGGCGCAACCATTTCGCCGATCTTGACGCGGTGGCCGAGTCGCTGGCCGACGAGCTGCGCCAGACGGCCGGCGATCCCTATGGCGCGATGGCCGAGCGGCTGCGGGTGAAGCACCAATTGTCGGTGCGCATCCTGCCGGCGGACGTGATGCCGGGGCTGCTCAAGCGGCTCGACCTGCATGCGCGCCAGATCCAGCTTTCCGAGCTGCTCGACATGCCGGGGCGCACCTTCGCGCTGGCCGAGCGGCTGTCCCAGGAAGCGCGGGGCGAGATCGATGCGCTGGTGCGCGGCGCCGGGCTCGATCGCGCGGGTGAGCGGCTCTATCTGCGCCACCTGGTCGGCTATTTCGCCGCGGCTTTGGTGATGCCCTATGGCCGGTTCCTGCGGGCGTGCGAGACGAGCGGCTATGACCTGGAGCTGCTCCAGCGCCGCTTCGGCGCGAATTTCGAGCAGGTGGCGCACCGGCTGACCACGTTGCAGCGGGTGGGCGCGCGGGGGCTGCCCTTCTTCCTGGTCCGCACCGACCGGGCGGGACAGGTCTCGAAGCGCTTCGCCGGCGCCAGCGGATCGCCGCTGGCCGAGGGGCCGGGCCTGTGCCCGCTATGGAACCTGACCGAGGCGTTCGGCCGCGCGGACGAGACGCTGGCCCAGCTGGTCGAGACCGAGGAGGGCGGGCGCTGGTTCACCTTGTCCCGGGCGCGGACGCCGCAGGGCGCGCAGGGGGTGAAGGCGCGCTTCGCGCTGGGGATCGGGCTGGCGGCGGCCGAGGCGCGTTCGCTCTCGGCGGCGCGCGGAGTCGACCTGGCCGGCGAGGCGGTGCCCGTGGGGCTGGGCTGCAGGGCCTGCACCCGGCCGGACTGCCCGCAACGCTCGGCCCCGCCGGCGGGCCGCGCGGCGCTGGCGAACGAGCGCGAGAGTGGGGTTACGCCGTTTGGGTTTGCGGGGGATTAGGGGAGAATCTGGACATGGCCGGGGATTGGGTGAAAAGCGGCCTGTCCGGCTCCGATCGAGAGAGTTAGCTGCCCGGTCGGCGCAGGAGACTGTCAAACCAGCCCCGCTTTCTGATTATCTCGCCGGTTCCCCAAATTGACATTTCGTGATCGGGATCCAAGTAGCCGTTTACTTTGATCAGGATCGCGCCACCAATCCGGCCCTTCCAGTCTGCGTCCCACGTCACAGCCATATATGGACCCTGAGCCTCTGGGCGCACATAGGTTCGCCCCACCGGAAGCCGTTCGGCTAAATCCGCCCACTTGAATTCACCCACCTCGTAGGCGACATCGCTCACTAGGAGTTCAAGTTCATCGCGGTCTGCATCTCGGGACATCGAATGAAGCTGGACGAACTGCTGCTGGTGAGCAAGCATCTCGACCGCGCGGGCGACCGATTGTGGGGCTCTTCCTGCCCCTACCCGAGCCCGTTGCAACTCTATGTGGGCACTCTCTAGGCGGTCAGTCCGCCATTTCCGCCTTTGCATCCGGCGCTGCCTTGCGACCTCTAATGATCCGCACAATCACCCAGCCGGCGGCGAAGGGGAGGGCGAACTGGAACAGGGCGTTCGCGAGGATTTGGATGGGCAGGTTGGCGAACATGGTCTCGCGATATTCGGGTGGCAGGTCGAGCCGATGGAATAGGCGAAGGCCGGTGTCGGTGGCCGAAAAGACAAAGCCCGCGCCCAGCAGGAAAAGGGCGCGCATTCGCTTCGACGCGAAGGCCAGCCCGGCACCGATCGCGAGCAGGCAGGCGAGCAGCGCCCAAGCCGAAGAGAAGGCCGAGCTGAGATAGCTGCTGTCGCAGCCGCAGATAAACGCCTCCGCCTTGGCGCGGACGCCGTGGGGCGCGAGCAATGCGTCAGCGCTGGCCTGCGGGTCCTGCCGCGGGAATAGCGCGCGGATGCCGCGGCCCCATCGCCAACCGATCCAGTCGTCGAGAAGCGGGGACGCGATGTTCGCGGGCCGCATGAACACGGGGGAAGGCGGGCCGCAGAGACACATGCCACCCTGCATGCCGTGCAAGGCTTAAGGGCCGGTTTCGGTCGGTTCGACCGCAGGCGTTCCGGCAGAGAAACCTCTGTTCCCCGGCTTTCGCCGGGGAACAGAATGGCCGGGCGATGATGGTGGGTTGCTATCCTCAGCCGTTGCGCTCGTTGATGTCCACCCACCCCCAGCCCCTCCCTTTACAAGGGAGGAGAGTAGGAGGAAGAGGTTCAGCCCATCTCCGCCAGCAATTCCGCGAGCTGGGCGAGCTGCTCGGGCAGGCCTTCCGCGGCGCCGATGCCTTCGTCGAGCGCTTCCTTGGACGGGTAGCGTTCCTGGAAGGTCACCAGGGTCTTGCCGTCCCGCTCCTCGAAGGTGACCGAGGAGATCGGGCCGGCGTCGCCGCCTTCCTCGTTGGTCCAGACGATGCGCGTATTGGGGACCACTTCGATGTACTTTCCGAAGAACGCCCAGACCTGGCCGCCTTCGGCCTCGAACTCGATCCGGTAGCCGCCGCCGACGCGGACATCGAGTTCGCGGACGTGCATCGGCACACCCATCGACCGGGGTGCCCACCAGCGCTGGAACAGCTCGGGCGTGGTCCAGGCGCGCCAGACGAGGTGGGGCGGGGCGTCGAACAGGCGGGTCGCCTCGACTTCGGTGTCGGACGTGCGCGTCACGGTCGTGGCGGCGAATTCAGTGGCGTTCAGGCTCATCCTTGTTCTCCTTGGCTTTGAGTTCCGCGATGATCTCGTCCAGCGCGTCGAAGCGCGCATTCCAGAGCTGGTGGTAGCCGGCGATCCAGGCGGCCTCTTCGGCGAGGCCCTGCGCGCCGAGCCGGCAGGTACGCACCCGGCCGATCTTCTCGGTGACGACCAGCCCGGCGCGCTCGAGCACCTGGATGTGCTTCTTCATGCCGGTGAGGGTCATGTGGAAGCGCTCGGCAAGATCGGTGATCGAGGCCTCGGCGCGCGCCAGCTGCTCGAGCACGCCGCGCCGCGTAGCGTCGGACAGCGCGGCGAAGGAGGCATCGAGGCGGGCAGTAGCTAAAAACTGAACCATATGGTTCAGTGTTAGCGTGAGGAGGACCTGCATGCAAGTGCAGGGAACCGTCGCTCGTCGCCGCCGGTTGCCCTTGGGCAAAGAGGAGTGCTTCCCATGGAACTGCACCGCGGACGGTTGATCGACCATATCCAGCTCGTCGTGCGCGACCTGACGGCGAGCCGGCGCTTCTACGGCGCGGTGTTCGAGGTGATCGGGGTGCCGATCGCCGGCGAGGGCGACGATTATTTCTGGGCGGACGAGCTGTTCATCTCGACGCCCGAAAGCGAGGCCGCGGCGGGCAAGCTGACCGGGCGGCACCATATCGCCTTCCAGGCGAAGGACCGGGCGATGGTCGATCGCTTCCATGCGGAAGGGCTGGCGGCGGGTGGCGTGGATAACGGCGCGCCGGGCGAGCGGCCCTATCATCCCGGCTATTACGGCGCCTTCCTGATCGATCCCGACGGCAACAATATCGAGGCGGTGTATCACGGCCCGGCCGAGATTTCCGCGGAGAGCGTGGTGGTCAGGTTCTAGGGGTGAGGGCTGTTATCAATCCTCTCCCAGAGGGAGAGGGGAATCGCCGCCGAAGGCGGTGGTGGAGAGGGAGCGCCGCAGGCGGTGTCGCCTGTGGCAGGCCCCCTCCACCGCCTTCGGCGGTCCCCCTCCCCCTGCGGGGGAGGATTGCGGGTGGTCTATTGTGAGCTCCGCTCCCGCACTTCCTTGAGCCACCGCGCTCGCAGCTGGGCGGCGCTGCCGGGGATCAGCTCGTCGAGGAATTCCGCCACCGCGATCCGATCGAGCCGGAAGGTGCGGAAGCCGGTGCGCAGCTCGCACCAGGCGACGACGACGCGGGTGGTGTCGGCATAGCCGATCATCAGCGGCCAGATCACGCGCTGCGTCGCGCGGCCCTGTTCGTCGGCATAGTCGAGGCGCAGCTTGCGGCCGGCGCGGATCCAGGCACGCAGCTGGACGGCGTCGATCCCGTCGACCGGCCGGTCCCAGGCGGGCACAGCGCGGGTGGCGGGATTGCCGAGGAAGGGGCGCATCTCCTCGGGCAGCACCGCGGCGATCTTGGCGAGCAGGTCGCTGGCGGCGCGGGCCAGGCTCTCATCGGCATGGCCGGCGACCCAGGTGGCCCCCAATGCGACCGCATCGATCTCGTCGGCGGTGAGCATCAGCGGCGGCAGGTCGAACCCGCTTTCGAGGACATAGCCCACTCCCGCCTCGCCGCGGATCGGCACGCGCTGGCCGATCAGCGCAGCGATGTCGCGATAGACCGAGCGCTTCGAGGTCTCGAGCTCGACGGCGATCGCGTCGGCGGTGATCGGGCGCGTGCCCCGGCGCAGGATCTGGACGATCTGGAAGAGGCGGTCTGCTTTCCGCATTTGCTGGTTCCCTGGCGGCGCCGACTCGTTCCGCGCCGGCATCCCGACACCTACTGCCATGCTGCTGACACCATGCTGGCAGCAGCATGGCAGTAGGTCGAGTCCTGTCAGATCAAACGGGAGCCAGGAAATGACGACCAAGACCTATCATGGCAGCTGCCACTGCGGCACGGTAACCTTCGAGGCGGACATCGATCTCGCCGCGGGGACCGGCAAGTGCAACTGCAGCTATTGCCGCAAGCGCCGCAACTGGGGCGCGCTGCTCAAGCCCGAGCAGTTCCGGCTTCTGTCGGGCGAGGAAGCGCTGGGCGAATATCAGTTCGGCACGAAGAGCGGGCATCACCGCTTCTGCAGCAAATGCGGCATCGCGCCGTTCGGCACCGGCTATGTCGAGGCGATCGGCGGGGCGTTCGTGTCGGTGCAGGTGCTGTGCCTGGACGACGTGCCGCTCGAGGAGCTGGAGGCGGCGCCGGTCAATTATGCCGACGGCCTGCACGATGCCTGGTGGCAGGAGCCGGCGGAGAAGGCGATCCTTTGAGGCCGGGTCAATTCGCCTCGCTCTGCCAGCTGCTCGTGCGTTCCTCGTCGGGCAGCTGGGCGAGCGCCCGGCGGGCGAGCGCGCGGACCTGCTCCCAGCGCGGATCCGACCAGAGCGCCTCGCGGCACCAGAAATCGGCATGGGTCTCCCCGCTCAACGCGCGCAGCATCGCGTCGAGCGGGCGGATCGCCTCGATCTCCTCGGGGCTGATCTCGTCCCATTCGTGCATCTCGCCGGTGGCGCGGTAGATATCGCCCAGCTCGAGCGCGAGCTCGTCATTGCCGTAGCGCGACGCGTCGCCGTCGATCGCCATCGGGCGGAAGAGCGACTCGAGATAGGCGTGCTGCGCGTCGGCCCCCTCGGCGAGGCGGGCGACCGTCTGTCTCAGCATCTGGTAGCGCCTGGGCATGGGGCGATGCTTCCAGCCCGGATGGTGGCTGGCAATACGTGACAGACGCAAGAAAGGCCGGGGCGCGAACCCCGGCCTTTCCCTTTGCGCAGCGCGGCGGCTTCAGAAGCCGGCGCTGAGCGTGACGAACGCCTGGCGCGGGGCCGAGGAGTGGAACACCAGCACGGTGCCCGTCGCATCGTCCGGCGCGAACACGCTGCTGTCGAAGTTCGACGCGTAGCGCTTGTTGGTGAGGTTGGTGACGTTCAGCGACAGCTTGAGGTCCTGCACATAGGCGAAGGAGCCGTAATCGTAGCTGACACCCAGATCGAAGGTGGTGACCGCGCCGAAGCTCTGGTCGTTGGTGTAGGTGTAGTAGCGGCGGCCGGTATACTTGCCCTGCAGCGAGGCCGAGAGGCCGCCCTGCTTCACGGTCAGCACGCTGGCGAGCATCGTCTTCGGCGTATCGACCTGCTGCTTGCCGGCAGTCAGCTTCACCACGCAGGTGGTGGTGCACCAGTTGAGATTCTCGTCATAGGTCGACTTGTTGTACGAAGCCGAATTGTACCAGTTCAGCCAGGGCGCCGGCTTCCACAGCACGCCGATCTCGGCACCCTTGCTGGTGACGCTGCCGGCATTGTGGAAGCTGTTGCCGCAGCCCGGGTTCTGCTGCTGGTTGGTCGGGCAGGGATTGTACTGCAGCAGGCGGTTGTCGAACTTCACATAATAGCCCGACAGCGCGACCTGGAGCGGGCCGCTGACATAGCGATAGCCGCCCTCGACGCTCTTCGAGGTCTCGGGCTTCAGATACTTGCCCTGCTGGTCCCACACGGTCTGCGAGACCGACTGCGGGCCGAGTTTGAAGCCGCCCTGGAACATCGCCATGTTCTCGGCATAGCTGGCGAACAGCTCATGGCCCGGTGCGACGTTCCAGTGCACGCCGACCTCGGGGAGGAAATTGTCCTTGGCGACCAGCGTGCCGCTGGCGAACTGGCTCGACGCCGGCGGGGCCGAGGCGGCGATGCCGCGGATCGCCGCCGCATCCGACTTGGAATAGGTGCTCTTGAAGCCGAAATCGACGCTCAGCGCATCGTCGAACAGGCGCACCGTGTCCTGCACGAAGAACTGGTGGGTCTTCCAGCGGGTCTCCTGCACCCACTGGGCGGTGTTCGGCTGGCCCTTCAGATACTGGGCGAGGCTGAACGGGCCGGTGACGTTGGTCCAGATGTAGCGCGCGGCGCTGCTGGTGTTGTCCTCGACCCACAGGCCGGCCTGGAACTCGTTGAAGGCGACCTGCCAGTTCAGGCTGGCGACCACGCCGGTGCGGTCGATCGTGTAGCGCGTGTCGCGGATCTGCACCGGCACGTCGTCCGCGGTGGTCGAAGTGCCCTGGTTGGACAGGCCGGTGATGAAGTTGTTGCCGGCGCCCTTGTCATTGTGGTGGTAGACCTGGGTGTGGACGCTCAGGCCCTTGGCCAGCTCGAAATCGCCCGACAGGTAGAACAGATTGTCGTTGCGCAGGATCTGGCCGTTGGTGAAGGTGACGTCGGCATTCTTCGTCGGCGCGGGCGCGGCGGCGCACTTGAACGGAGTGGTGGTCACCGTGCAGGCGGCGACGCCGACATAGGCCTGCCAGTTCGGGGCATAGCCGCCCCAGTCCCAGCCCAGGCGGTTCAGCATGTCCTTCGACAGATAGGCGTCGTCGGCCTGATTGGTGCGCGAGAGATCGGCAAAGGCGGTGATCTTGATGCCGTCCGCCTTGTACTGGACCTTGGCGTTGAGCTGCTTGCCGGTCGACTTGTTATAGGCCGGCTGGTTCACGAACAGGTCCTGCTCGACATACTGGCCCGAGACATAGGCGGAGAAGCCGCCATGCTCGCCGGTGTCGAGGCGGACGAAGGTGCGCAGGCTGCTCTCGCTGCCCAGCGTCTGGCTGACCGCCAGCGCCGCATCCTTGCTCGGATCGCGGCTGACATAGGTGAGCGCGCCGCCCAGGTTGCTGGTCGAGGGGATGGCGAGGCCGGCGATGCCGGTGGCGAGATCGGCGCGGCCGAGATTCTCCGAGATCAGCGCGCGGCTGATCGTGAGGCCGTTGTAATTGTTGTAGGCGCCGTCGCCGAGCGGCATGCCGTCCAGCGTGTAGCCGAGATGGGTGGTGTTGAAGCCGCGCACCTGGAGCGAGAGCGACTGCTCGTTGACGCCGAGCGCGTCGATCGACTGCGCCATCACGCCCGGCAGGAAGTTGAGCGCCTTCTGCACGCTGGTGCCCGGCGGCAGCGTGTCGAGGTTCGCCGGCAGCAGGGTCGAGACCGAACGGGTCTGGCCGCTGCCGACCACGACGATGTCGCTGCTCGTATCGGCGGTGCCGGTGTCCTCCGCGGCGACCGCGGTGCTGTCCTGCGCATGGGCGGCGGGCGCGAGCGCGACGAGCGCGGCCGACGCCATCAGAAGAGCATGAACCTGGCCCTGGCGCAGCCGGCGGCGCGAAAAATCGATCATCGTCATTTCCCATCCCGGCGGCCGGAGGGCCGCCCCAGGGGGGAGCCGCTAGGTAGGGTTGGGGACGGTATCGTTACGGGGATACGACAAATCGGTGACGGTCTGTGTTGGCCATGTTACGTTGCCATTTGGCAACAATCCGGGCGGCACGCCGCATGTCGCGCTCTCAGCGATGGGCAATGTTTCGCCGCGCATCGGCAAGGACCGGACCTTTCCGTCGGGTTTGCGAGCGACCTCACCTGTGCAGGGCAAGTTCCGAAATGGTGCCGCTTCCCTTGTGAGCAAGCGTCGGCAAGCGTCGGTTTTTGTTGCTGCGCGATCCTGAACATGCAGGATGCCGCCCCGAACAGGGAGGGTTTGTCATGCGTCGTTCGGTAGGATTGGGGTTGGCTGGCTTGCTGGCATTGGGTGTCGCCGGGCCGGCCGCGGCCAAGGGGCCGGACATGGATGCCGCGGTCAAGGCGGCGATGGCCGGGACCGGCGCCAAGGGCGTGGCGGTCGCGCTGATCGACAAGGGCAAGGTCGTCTCGGTCAAGACGTATGGCGATCGCAACGCCAAGGGCGAGCCGCTGACCGCCGATACGATCATGTACGGCGCGTCGCTGACCAAGGCGGTGTTCGGCTATCTCGTCACCCAGCTGGCGGCGGAGAAGAAGCTCGATCTCGACGCGCCGATCGCGGCGATGCTGGCCAAGCCGCTGCCGGAATATGGCAATCTCGACGCCTATGGCCATTGGGGCGACCTGGCCGGCGACGAGCGCTGGCGCAAGGTGACGCCGCGCCACGTGCTCAACCACGCCACCGGCTTCGCCAATTTCGCGGTGCTCGAGCCCGACGGCAAGCTGCGCTTCCACTTCGATCCGGGCAGCAACTACGCCTATTCGGGCGAGGGCATCTCGCTGCTCCAGTTCGGAATCGAGAAGGGGCTGGGGCTTAGCGTGGAGGCTGAGCTGCAGCGCCGCTTCTTCCAACCGCTCGGCATGACCCGGACCAGCCTGATCTGGCAGGACAGCTTCGGCACCAACCTGGCCGACGGCTGGGACGAGGCAGGCAAGACCGAGCCGCATGACGACCGCAGCCGGGTGCGCGCGGCGGGATCGATGGACACGACGATCCACGACCTGGCGATCATGGCCGCGGCGATGGTGCGCGGCCAGGGCCTGTCGAAGCAGTGGCGCGTCGAATATGCCCGCGGCACCCAGAAGATCCCGAGCAAGACGCAGTTCCCGACGCTGAACAACCCGGCCGGGCCGGGCGAGGGCACCGACGCCAAGGCGGCGCTGGGCGTGATCGCCTTCACCGGGCCGCAGGGCGCGGGCTGGCTGAAGGGCGGGCACAACGAGGTGACCGCGAACACTTTGGTCTGCCTGGAAAAGGGCCAGCGCTGCGTGCTGATCCTGGGCAATGACGTGCGGATCGAGCGGGCCTTCCCCAAGCTGGTCAAGGCGGCGCTGGGCGAGACGGGCGTGCCCTATGCCTGGGAATATGGCTTCAAGGACTGAGCGCATATGGGCCGGGCGGGCGGCCGGGGATGCTGGCCGCTCGCCCGGCGACGGTCATTCGATCGTCGCGCCGACGACCCGCCAGCTGCCACCCTCGAGCTCAAGCGTGATCGTCTCCACTGCCTCGGCCTTGTTGGCGTAGCTGGCCCGGAACTTGACCACTTCATAGCCATTGGGCGGGGCGGGCAGGCTCTCCTGGCCGAGCAGGGTGCGCGACACGAGTGCGCCGAGCGGGACACGCACCTTCTCGGACACGGTGCGCCAGGTCTGCGCGGTGTTGAGCTTGCGGAACGCGGTGCCGGTCGCCTGGTAGCTGTCGTCCCAGCGGCTCTGGTCGATCAGGGCCAGCCACTGGCGTGCCGCATCGACCACCTGCGGATCGGGCGCGACGCGGGTGGCGGTGGGCGTTGCCGCCGGGGTGGAGGCGAACTGCGGCAGCGCGGTGAGCGCCAGCAGGGCGAGGGCGAAGGTCATGAGAAGCACTCCGATTAGGATCGGGGCCAGGCGGCGGGCCTGCCCCACGCCGCGGATCGGCGCGGCTTCCTGATCGATCGATGCGTGTTGCGGGTCTTCCCCGATTTCCGTGTCCCCGAGAGATTGGGGGTGCGGGGAAGCCGGGGCCGGGCCTTCGGCTTCGAGCAGCAGGCGCGCAGCTTCGCGGCTGCTCGATACGGCGAGCTTGCGCCGCGCGTCGCGCAGCCGCTCGTTGATCGTGTGGACCGAAAGGCCGAGGCTGCGCGCGGTCGATTTCGCATCATGGCCGCGCACGATCAGGCGAAGCGTCTGCTTCTCCTTCTCGGTCAGCGCCCAAAGGCCTTGTGTCGCGCGACTGCTCATGACTGCCGGCCTAGGCCTGCCGCATGGGGGCAGCTACCCCGAAAAATTCGTACCTTGCGGGCGTTATCAGGCGCCCGCCACCGTCAGCCGGTCCAGCTGCTCGCGGGTCAGCGTCACGTTCCAGCAGCCGACCAGTTCCTCGAGCTGGGCGACCGAAGTGGCGCTGGCGATCGGCGCCGTCACGCCCGGTTGCGCGGCGAGCCAGGCCAGGGCGATCTGGGCGAGGGATGCGCCGGTCTCGGCGGCGATATCGTCCATCGCGGCGAGCATCGCCGGGCCCTTTGCTTCCATGAACGCGGTCATCCGGCCGCCGCGCACGCTCTTCCCGAGGTCCGCTTCGGAGCGGTACTTGCCGGTGAGATAGCCCGAGGCGAGGCCGTAGAACGGCACGCAGCCGATATTGTACTCGACGCACAGGTCCTGCAGCTCGCCCTCATATTTGTGGCGGCTGAGCAGGTGATATTCGTTCTGCAGCGCGCGGAAATGCGGCAGGCCCTCGCGCGTGGCGATGTCGAGCGCGGACTTGAGGCGCATCGCGTGGAAGTTCGAGGCGCCGATCGCCTGGACCTTGCCGGCCTGGATGAGCTTGTCGAAGGCGGCGAGGACCTCCTCCTGCGGCACCTCCTCATCGTCCTGATGGGCGAAATAAAGGTCGATCGTCTCGACGCCGAGCCGCGCGAGGCTGGCATCGCAGGCGGCGGCGATGCGTGCCGGGGCGAGCTTGGTGCCGCCCTCGCCGTCGAGCATGCCGACCTTGGTGGCGATCTTCACCTGGCCGCGCTTGCCGGAGGTGCGGAGCCATTCGCCGATGATCGTCTCGGACTCGCCACCCTGATGGCCGGGGACCCAGGCCGAATAGACGTCGGCGGTGTCGATCAGCGTGCCGCCGGCCTCGGCGAAGCGGTCGAGCACCGCGAAGCTGGTCGCCTTGTCGGCGGTCCAGCCGAAGACGTTGCCGCCGAGGATCAGCGAGGGCGTCTGGATGCCGCTGGCGCCGAGGTCGCGAGGGGTCGTCATTGCTGGTTTCCGTTACTGGCGTTGATGTCGGTCGCGGCCGCCGCCGCATCGAGATCGCGCGACTGGCTGGCGCTCAACCCGCCATGGCTGTCATCGGAACCGTCGCCGCTGCCACAGGCCGCGAGCGCGATCAGCAGGAGCAGGGGGGCGAGCCGCATGGGCTTATTCGTCGCCCGAGCCTTCGTCGCCCGAACCCGCGCCACCGGCAGCGTTGCCGACCGGCACGGCCTGGTCGTAATTGCTCTCGGCGGAACCGAAGGCGGCGTTCTCGGCGGCGTTCACGTCGCTCACCGCTTCGCCCATCGTGTTGCTGTCGCCGGCGACCGATTCATTGGCCTCGGCGGCTTCGTTCTTCGCCTTGTTGCCGCAGGCCGAGAGGCCGAGCAGCGCGACCGCCGCGAGCGGGAGGAAGATCTTGCGCATGACGGGGATCCCTTTGCCGTGATTGCTTTGGCGGTTGGGTAGCGCAGCGGTTGGGCGGGGTGCAACGCTCTAATTCCTCCCCCAGCTTGCTGGGGGAGGGGGACCGCCGAAGGCGGTGGAGGGGTGGCGGACGCAGTCCGCCGGGTTCCCCGGCGGCCCCTCCACCATTCGCTATCGCGAATGGTCCCCCTCCCCGAGGCAAGCTCGGGGAGGAATTGGCGGTCCTCCGTTGACCCCATATAAAGATATCTTTATATCTCTAACCGCCATGCAGCAGGCCCTCGCCATCTTCCGTGCCCTTGCCGATTCGACGCGGCTGCGCATCCTTGCGCTCGTCCGCTCGATGGAGCTGAGCGTGGGCGAGCTGGCGCAGGTGCTTGGGCAGAGCCAGCCGCGGGTCAGCCGGCACGTGAAGATCCTGTGCGACGCCGGGCTGCTCGAGCGGCGCAAGGAAGGCAGCTGGGTGTTCGTCGGCCTGGGCGCCGCCGCGACGGTGGACCCGATGCTGGCGGCGCTCGACGGCTGGGACGAGGCGGATCACTGGATGATCGCCGACGAGGCGCGGTTGGCGGCGGTGCGCGCCGATCGGGCAAGCGCGGCGGCGGACTGGTTCGAGAGCAATGCCGGCGAATGGGATGCGATCCGCTCGCTCCATGTCGCCGAGAGCGAAGTCGAGGCGGCAATGTCGCGCGCGCTGGGTGACGGGGCGGTCGGCTATCTGGTCGATATCGGCACCGGTACCGGGCGCATGCTCGAGCTGTTCGCGCCGCGGGCGGAGCGGGCGCTGGGCATCGACCGGTCGAGCGAGATGTTGCGCCTTGCGCGCGCCAAGCTTTCCGAGCAGGGGCTCGCCAATGCCGAGCTGCGCCAGGCCGACCTCTATGCACTGCCGCTGCAGGATGGCGGGGCGGACCTCGCTATATTGCACCATGTCCTGCACTTCGCGCAGCAGCCGGGTGCCGCGATCGGCGAGGCGGCGCGGGTGCTCGCGCCCGGCGGGCGGCTGCTGATCGCCGATTTCGCGCCGCACGAGCGCGAGGAACTGCGCAGCAAGGATGCGCATACGCGCCTCGGCTTCTCGGACGAGCAGGTGCTCGGCTGGTTCGAGGCGCATGGGCTCGCGCCCGTCCAGGTGGAGACGCTGGAGGGCGGCGAGCTGACGGTGAAATTGTGGCTCGGTCGCAAGACCGGCCAGATGAATGAAAAGGTGAGGGCCGCATGACTATTCTGGACCCGCTGGCGGCGCCGCTCTTCGCGGACGTGGCGGGCGACATCGACGTGAGCTTCGAATTCTTCCCGCCCAAGACGGAGAAGATGGAGGAGACGCTGTGGGAATCGATCGAGACGCTGAGCCCGCTGGGGCCGCGTTTCGTCTCGGTCACCTATGGCGCCGGCGGCTCGACGCGCGAGCGCACCCACAACACGGTGGCGCGGATCGCGCGCGAGACCGGCATCCCGGCGGCGGCGCACCTCACCTGCGTCGAGGCGACCAAGGAAGAGATCGACCAGGTCGCGCAGGAATATTGGGCGGCGGGCGTGCGCCACATCGTGGCGCTGCGCGGCGATCCGCCCCGTGCCGGCGAGAAGTACAGCACCCATCCGGGCGGCTATGAGAATGCGGCGGACCTGGTCGCGGGGCTCAAGAAGCTGCATCCGTTCGAGATCTCGGTCGCGGCCTATCCGGAATGCCATCCGGATTCGCCCAATCCGTCGGCCGACATCGAGAACCTCAAGCGCAAGATGGACGCGGGCGCGACCCGGGCGATCACCCAGTTCTTCTTCGAGCCGGAGACCTTCTTCCGCTTCCGCGACGATGCGGCCAAGGCGGGGATCGACGCCGAGATCGTGCCGGGGATCATGCCGGTGATGAACTTCGCCAGCGTTCAGCGCATGTCGGCGATGTGCGGCACCGAGGTGCCGGCCTGGATGGGCCGGCTGTTCGAGGGGCTCGACGCGCATCCCGCCGCGCGCCAGCTGGTCGCGGCGACGCTGGCGGCGGAGCTGAGCCGGAAGCTCTATGCGGGCGGCGTGCGGCAGTTCCACTTCTACACGCTGAACCGCGCCGAGCTGAGCTATGCGATCTGCCATTTGCTGGGCGTGCGGCCGAAGGTGCCGGCGCTGGTTGGGGCGTAGAATATTCCTCCCCGGAACGGGGAGGGGGACCGCGACGCGCAGCGGCGTGGTGGAGGGGGCCCTCCACCAGCGGAAAGCCAAAAGGAGGGCCCCCTCCACCAGCCTGCGGCTGGTCCCCCTCCCCGTGCCGGGGAGGAATTAGGAACTATGATGACTGCACGCGAGAAACTGCTGGCCGAGGCCGCCAAGCGCATCCTGATCACCGACGGGGCGTTCGGCACCGAGATCCAGAACTGGAAGCTCGACGAGGCCGCCTATGCCGGCGATCTCGGCCTTTCGCACGACCAGAAGGGCAATAACGACATCCTCGCGCTGACCAAGCCCGAGGTGCCGGCGAGCATCCACCGCGCCTATTTCGAAGCCGGGGCGGACATCGCCGAGACCAACACCTTCTCGGCCAACCGGATCAGCCAGGCCGATTACGGTGCCGAGCATCTGGTGCGCGAGATCAACGTCGAGAGCGCGAAGCTGGCGCGCAGCATCGCCGACGAGTTCGAGGCGAAGGACGGCCGCCCGCGCTTCGTCGCCGGCGCGCTGGGCCCGACCAACAAGACGCTGTCGCTGAGCCCGGACGTCAACGATCCCGGCTATCGCGAGATCGACTTTGACTACCTCAAGGACGTCTATCGCGAGCAGATCGACGCGCTGGTCGAGGGCGGGATCGACTTCGTGCTGATCGAGACGGTGTTCGACACGCTCAACGCCAAGGCCGGCATCATGGCGGCGATCGAGGCGGCGAACGACCTTGGCCGCGACCTGCCGATCATGCTGTCGATGACGCTGACCGATCTCTCGGGGCGCAACCTATCCGGCCACACGGTCGAGGCGTTCTGGCACGCGGTGCGCCATGCGAAGCCGGTGACGATCGGGCTCAATTGCTCGTTCGGCGCCGAGCAGCTGCGCCCGCACGTGAAGACGCTGAGCGGCATCTGCGACACGCTGATCATGGTCTATCCGAACGCCGGCCTGCCCAACGAACTGGGTGCCTATGACGAGGCGCCGGTGACCACCGCCGGGCTGGTCAAGGAATGGGCCGATGCCGGCCAGGTCAATGTGCTCGGCGGCTGCTGCGGCTCGACCCCGGCGCACATCAAGGCGATCGCGGACGCCGTGGCGGGGCTCCCCGCACGGCCGATCCCGAAGCCCGAGGTGCGGACCAAGCTGGCAGGCCTCGAGCCGTTCACGATGGCGGCGTGACCCTAATCTCCCTCTCCCCTACCCTCTCCCCGCTTGCGGGGAGAGGGTAGGGGAGAGGGAGATTGGCCGTTCTCCCCTGATGTTCCCCTCTCCCCGGCCCTCTCCCCTGAAGGGGAGAGGGAGAAGAAGAAAAAGCTATGACCACCGCCTCCTCCACCAACTTCGTCAATATCGGCGAGCGCACCAACGTCACCGGCTCCGCGCGCTTCAAGAAGCTGATCATGAACGGGGACTATGCCGCCGCCGTCGAGGTGGCGCTGCAGCAGGTGGAAGCCGGCGCGCAGGTGCTCGACGTCAACATGGACGAGGGCCTGCTCGACGCGCACGAGGCGATGACCACCTTCCTCAAGCTGATCCAGGCCGAGCCCGACATCGCGCGGATCCCGGTGATGGTCGACAGCTCCAAGTGGGACGTGATCGAGGCCGGCCTGAAGTGCGTATCGGGCAAGCCGATCGTCAACTCGATCAGCATGAAGGAAGGCGTCGACCAGTTCCTCGAGCATGCGCGCAAGTGCATGGCCTATGGCGCCGCGGTGGTCGTCATGGCGTTCGACGAGACCGGCCAGGCCGACACCCAGGCACGCAAGGTCGAGATCTGCGAGCGCGCCTACAAGCTGCTGGTCGGTATCGGCTTCCCGCCCGAGGACATCATCTTCGATCCGAACGTGTTCGCGGTGGCGACGGGCATCGAGGAGCACAACAATTACGGCGTCGACTTCATCGAGGCGTGCCGCGAGATCAAGGCGCGCTGCCCGCATTGCCACATCTCGGGCGGCCTATCGAACCTGAGCTTCTCGTTCCGCGGCAACGAGCCGGTGCGCAAGGCGATGCACTCGGTGTTCCTCTATTATGCGATCCCCGCGGGCATGGACATGGCGATCGTCAACGCCGGCCAGCTCGACGTGTACGACCAGATCGAGCCCGAGTTGCGCAAGGCCTGCGAGGACGTGATCCTCAACAAGGATCCCGAGGCCGGCGACCGGCTGGTCGCGCTCGCGGAGAAGTTCCGCGGCACCGATGCCGTGGCCGAGAAGCAGGCGGCGGAGTGGCGCGGCTGGTCGGTCGAGAAGCGATTGGAGCATGCCTTGGTCAAGGGCATCGACGCGCATGTCGTCGAGGATACCGAGGAGTGTCGCCAGGCGGTGTTCGCCGCGGGCGGACGCCCGATCCAGGTGATCGAAGGGCCGCTGATGGACGGCATGAACGTGGTCGGTGACCTGTTCGGATCGGGCAAGATGTTCCTGCCGCAGGTGGTGAAGTCGGCGCGCGTGATGAAGAAGGCCGTCGCGCACCTGATGCCCTATATCGAGGCCGAGAAGGAAGCCGGGTCCAAGGCCAAGGGCCGCGTGATCATGGCGACCGTGAAGGGCGACGTGCACGATATCGGCAAGAACATCGTCGGCGTCGTCCTGCAGTGCAACGGCTTCGAAGTGATCGACATGGGCGTGATGGTGCCCTGGACCGACATCCTCAAGGCCGCGAACGAGAATGATGCGGACATGATCGGGCTTTCGGGGCTGATCACGCCTTCGCTCGACGAGATGGTCACCGTCGCCGAGGAGATGCAGCGCTCGAACATGACGATGCCGCTGCTGATCGGCGGCGCGACCACCAGCCGCGTGCACACCGCGCTCAAGATCGAACCGATGTACAAGGGGCCGGTGGTGCACGTGCTCGACGCCTCGCGCGCCGTCGGCGTGGCGACCGCGCTGGTCTCGGAGACGCAGCGTGACGACTATGTCGCCAAGGTCGCCGCCGAATATGAGCAGGTGCGCCAGGCGCGTGCCGGCCGCGGGCAGAGCGAGCTGCTGCCGCTCGAAAAGGCGCGCGACAATGCGTTCGAGGCGGACATGAGCCTGAAGCCGGCCAAGCCGCGCATGCCGGGCGTGCACGCGTTCGACGACTGGGACCTGAAGGACCTGCGCCAGTATATCGACTGGACGCCGTTCTTCCGCGCCTGGGAACTGGCGGGCAATTATCCGGCGATCCTGACCGACGAAGTGGTCGGCGAGAGCGCTTCGTCGCTGTTCGCCGACGCGCAGAAGATGCTCGACACGATCATTGCCGAGAAGTGGCTCACCGCACGCGGCGTGGCAGGGCTGTGGCCGTGCCGTCGCAAGGGCGACGACATCATCGTCCATGTCGGCGACGAGGAGCATTTCACGCTGCCGATGCTGCGCCAGCAGATCGCCAAGCGCGAAGGCCGGGCGAACATGTGCCTGGCCGACTTCATCGACACCCAGGGCGACTGGATCGGCGGCTTCGCGGTCTCGATCCATGGCATCGAGCCGCATCTGGCGCGCTTCAAGAACGCGATCGACGATTATTCGGACATCCTGCTCAAGGCGCTGGCGGATCGTCTCGCCGAGGCGTTCGCCGAGCGGCTGCACCAGTTCACCCGCACCTCGCTATGGGGCTATGCCGAGGGCGAGCAGCTCGACAACGAGGCGCTGATCCGCGAGCAGTATCGCGGCATCCGCCCGGCACCGGGCTATCCCGCCTGCCCCGAGCACAGCCTGAAGCCGATCCTGTTCAAGATGCTCGACGCGCATCACAGGACGGGCATCTCGCTGACCGAAAGCTTCGCGATGCTGCCGACCGCGGCGGTCTCGGGCTTCTATTTCGGGCACCCCCAGGCCGAGTATTTCGGCGTGGCGCGGATCGGCCAGGACCAGCTCGAGGACTATGCGGTGCGCCGCGGGATCGATGTGGATCTGGCGACGCGCTACCTGCGGCCGAACCTGGACTGAGGGGCGACGGACTGAAATCCTCCCCCTGGCGGGGGAGGATTGATTGGCGGTTCGAGTCAGATGCCCTCAGCGAGATCAAGGCTGCGTGTAGGCGCCCTTGGTCCAGCCCGAGGTGCCGGGATCGCTGCAATATTCGGTCGTTACGTCGGCGCCGGTGACGTAGAGGCGGATGTGCTCGCCGGTCGAGTCCTGCCACACGGTGACCGAGGCCTGCGAGCCCGGGAAGGTGGCGCCGGCGACCCAGCCCTGGCCGTCGTTGCGGCGCTCGGTGATCGTGTAGCCGTCGCTCGAATAGACGCGGATGTGCAGCGTGTGGCTGCTGTCGAACCAGCTTGCCGCGCAGGTGCTGATCGGAAAATCGGGATTGTCGCCGGACATGTCTATCTCCCCCTCGTACCGCGTCTCGTGACGCGGGTTGCGGCGAAGCTCCCCTGTCCGGTGATGTGGTGCAAACGGCATTGGAACCGGATCGGTGCGGCACGGGTGCTAGCACTTTAATCTGGGTTGATCCGGGAACGTCGGGCAATCGATAAGGTTGTGCGATCGTCACGATCTCCGGAGCCTGCATGACCGAGAAGAACAGTGAAAAAACCTCGGTAACCAAGCAACTTGGCCCCGGGCTGATCACCGGCGCGGCGGACGACGATCCCAGCGGCATCGCAACCTATTCCCAGGCCGGCGCCCAGTTCGGCTATGGGCTGATGTGGACGATGGTGCTCACCTATCCGCTGATGTCGGCGGTGCAGCTGGTGAGCGCGCATATCGGGCGGGTGAGCGGCAAGGGCCTGGCCGAGAACATGCGCGACGTGATGCCGCGCTGGCTGCTGACGCTGCTCGTCACCATCCTGTTCGTCGCCAACACGATCAACATCGGCGCGGACATCGCGGCGATGGGCGACGCGGCGCAGCTGGTCGTCGGCTGGGGCGACCATTGGTTCACGATCTTCTTCGCCTTCGTCAGCCTGATGCTGCAGGTGTTCGTGCCCTACCACCGTTATGCGCGCGTGCTGAAATGGCTGACCCTGTCGCTGCTCGCCTATGCCGCAGTGGTGATCGTGGTTAAGGTCGACTGGTCCGCGGCGGCGACCGGGCTGGTCGTGCCCAGGCTCAGCGGACCGCAGGCGATCGCCACGGTGGTCGCGATCTTCGGCACGACGATCAGCCCCTATCTCTTCTTCTGGCAGACCGCGCAGGAAGTGGAGGAGATCGAGGATGACGACGAAGCCAAGCCGCTGAACGAGGCGCCCGACCAGGCGCCGCGCGAGATCAAGCGGATGCGGATCGACACTTTGGTCGGCATGGCCTTCTCCAACATCATCGCGCTGGCGATCATGATCGCGGCGGCGGCGACGCTGCACCAGCAGGGCGTGACCCAGATCGATACCGCCGCCGATGCCGCCAAGGCGCTGCAACCGGTGGCAGGCGACTTCGCCTTCGCGCTGTTCGCGATCGGGATCATCGGCACCGGCCTGCTCGCGGTGCCAGTGCTGGCGGGCTCGGCGGGCTTCGCGGTGAGCAACGCACGCGGCTGGCGCTGCGGGCTGGAACACAGGGTGGCCGAGGCGCCGGGCTTCTACGGTGTGATCGCGCTGGCCACCCTGCTCGGCATCGCGCTCGACTGGTCGGACATCCCGCCGATCCAGGCGCTGTTCTGGAGCGCGGTGGTCAACGGCTTCGCGGCAGTGCCGATCATGGCGGTGATGATGATCATCGCCACGCGCAGGAGCGTGATGGGCGCGTTCCGTATCCACGGGCCGCTGCTCTGGCTCGGCTGGGCGGCGACCCTGGTGATGGGCGCGGCGGCGGCGGCGATGCTGATCTGGCAATAGGACCTTTCCGGACCTGTCTTGCCGCCCTCTCCCGAACCGCTAAGCTTGCCTTCGAATTCAGGGGAAGAGGGCACCCAAATGACGGACGGCGCGAGCGAGCCGACGGGCAAGGACATCCGGCTGGTGATCGGCGCATCGTCGCTGGGCACGATCTTCGAATGGTATGACTTCTTCATCTGGGGCACGCTGACCGCCACCGGCATCCTCCAGCATACCTTCTTCCCGGCGGGCAACGACGTGCTGGCGAGCCTGCTCGCCTGGGCCGCGTTCGCCGTCGGGTTCGGCTTCCGGCCGCTGGGCGCGGTGCTGTTCGGCTATCTCGGCGACCGGATGGGGCGGAAATACACCTTCCTCGTCACGATCACCGTGATGGGCCTGGCGACCGCCGGCATCGGCCTGGTGCCGGGCTATGCCGCGATCGGCGTGGCGGCACCGGTGCTGATCCTGATCATGCGCGTGGCACAGGGCCTGGCGCTGGGCGGCGAATATGGTGGTGCCGCCATCTACGTCGCCGAGCATTCGCCGGGCGGCCGTGCCGGCTTCCACACCAGCTTCATCCAGGCGAGCGTGGTCGGCGGCTTCATCCTGAGCCTGGCGGTGGTGCTGGCGTTCAAGACCCCGATGCCCGCCGCGACCTGGGAGGCCTGGGGCTGGCGGCTGCCGTTCCTCTTCTCGATCCTGCTGCTCGCCGTGTCGCTGTGGATGCGCCTCAAGCTGTCCGAGAGCCCGGTGTTCAAGGCGATGAAGGAGGCCGGCGAGACCGCGAGCAACCCGTTCCTCGAGAGCTTCACCTATCCGGGCAACCTCCCACGTCTGTTCGTCGCGCTGTTCGGCATCGCGGCCGGGCTGACGGTGATCTGGTACACCTCGATGTTCTCGGTGCTGTCTTTCCTCACCGGGCCGATGCGGGTGGATCCGACGGCCGCGCAACTGATCTGCGGCGGATCGGCACTGGTGGGCTGCGGCTTCTTCGTGCTGTTCGGCCACCTGTCCGACCGGATCGGGCGCAAGAAGCCGATCGTGATCGGCTATGCGCTGACCCTGGTGCTGCTCTTCCCGCTGTTCTGGACGATCGGCGCGGCGGCCAATCCGGGGCTGGCGGAATCGGCCAGGCGGGCGCCGGTGGTCGTGCGCGGGCCGAACTGCAAATATGATCCCTTCGCCGCCAAGCAGGCCGATGCCTGCGGCCAGATCCTCGATCACCTTTCGAAGAAGGGCATCGCCTACAAGACGATGAAGGCCGATGCGGTGGTGGTGACCGTCGGCGGCGTGCCGGTGCCCGACATGCGCCCGGCCGGGCTCGACGCGACGCTGGCGGCGGCGGGGTACAAGCTCGAGCGGATCGTACCCTCGACCGGCAACATCGCAGTGATCGTGCTGGCGATGCTGGGGCTGATGGCGCTCGCGGGCGCGACCTATGGCCCGGTCGCGGCGCTGCTCAGCGAGATGTTCCCGAGCCGGATCCGCTATTCCTCGATGTCGATCCCCTATCACCTGGGCACCGGCTATTTCGGCGGGTTCCTGCCCTTCATCAGCCAGTACATCGTCGCGCGGACCGGTGATCCCTATGCCGGGCTGTGGTACACGATGGCGGTGGTGGCGATGGCGCTGCTGGTGACGGCGCTGGGGCTCACCGAGACGGTGAAACCGCAGCGCAAGGTCCATCCCCATCTTTGAATGGGTCGGGGCCATTGCGGCTCGGGGGCGCACCCCGTAACCGCTGGCACATGACTGCACCCCTGCGCCTGCGGCTGGACAGCGCCGCGCTCGTCTCGAACTGGCAGCACCTGGCGAAGCTTAGCGGCACCGCCGCGTGCGGCGCCGCGATCAAGGCGAATGGCTATGGGCTGGGTTCGCGCGACGTGGCGTGCCGGCTGGCCGAGGCGGGGTGTCGCGACTTCTTCGTCGCGACCTGGGCCGAAGCGGCGGCGCTGGCCGATCTCGGGCTCGCCGTTTCGGTGCTGCACGGCCTGCGCGCCGAGGATCCGCTCGATGCGCCCTATGCGCGCCCGGTGCTGAGCACCGCCGAGCAGGTGCGGCGGTGGAAGCCGACCGGGCGGCCATGCGACGTGATGGTCGATACCGGCATGAACCGGCTCGGCGTCTCGGCGGAGGAGATCGGGGCAGGTCTGCTCGACGGGCTGGCGATCGAGACGCTGCTGAGCCATCTGGTTTCCGCCGACGAGGACGTGCCGCTCAACGCGCGTCAGCTGGCGGCGTTCGGTGCGCTCAAGGGGCGGACGGCGGCGAAGCGGATGAGCCTCGCCAACTCCGCGGGCATCGCGCTCGGCGCCGACTACGCCTTCGACCTCACCCGGCCGGGCATTGCGCTCTATGGCGGCTGGCAACGGCCGGGGCATGACGCGATCCGGCAGGTCGTCACGCCCGAAGCGCAGGTGCTGCAGCGCCGAACGGTGCGTGCGGGCGACAGTGTGGGGTACAACGCCACCTGGATCGCGCCGGCGGATACCGAAGTGGCGATCCTCAACCTCGGCTATGCCGATGGCTATCTGCGTTGCTTCTCGGCCAAGGGATTGGCCTCGGTCGAGGGCATCACCCTGCCGCTGATCGGCCGCGTCTCGATGGACCTGACCGCGATCGACGTGACCGCGCTGCCGGGGATCGGCGAAGGCGACTGGGTGACGATGTCCTATGCGCTGCCCGAGACCGCGGCGCTGAGCGGACTGTCGCAGTACGAACTGCTGACCGGGCTGGGCCCGCGCTACGATCGGATGTGGATCTAGCGCAAGGCGGCCCGGGCTTCGTTCGACAAGATCCAGGGCGTAGTCGGCTCGGCGCGGATCCAGCGTGTGGCGATCCATTTGGTGCCGCCCGTCACCGGCAGGCCGGCATGGCGGCTGCGCGGCTCCGGCTGGCCCGTCGCGCCGACATTGTCGAACACCAGCAGGTCGCCCATCGCCGGTGCCACGCGGAGATTCAGGTCGGGAAACTCGGTCTGGCCGCCGGTGAAATTGTGATTGATGTAGAGGATGGCGGTGCGGATGCGCTGGTTGCCCTGGCCGGGCAGCGTATCGAGATGCAGGCGATATTGCTGGCCGGGCGCATAGCGAAGCACGGTAAGCGGTTCGCCCTGATCGACGCTTGTGCCCGTGGCGGCGGCGATGCGGCGATTGATCGCCTGAACGACCAGCGATTCCTGCATGGGGCCGATCGGCGCATTGTCCGACGCGCGGATCGGATGTGCAACCATCCGGCCGCTGACGGGATCGAATACAGTGGCGGGCTGGAGCGTGGGCGCCGCGACCGAGGCGATATAGGCGCATTCGATCGGCGTGCAGAAACCGGGGAAGCGCAGCACGCGCGGATTTTCGCAAAGGACCAGCGGCGCCGGCAGCGCCTTGGGTTCGCCCTCGACGGTGAGGTCCATCTTGCCGAGCAATTCCATGTGCTGCGCGGCCAGGGAATCATTGGCCGTGGCCTTGCGGAGCAGGGCGAGCGCGCCGGCCCAGTCGGCCGGGCCGCCGCTGCCATTGGCGGTCAGTGCGATTTCCATGAGCGCTGCATCGACATGGCCGATCGTCACGGCCCGACGCAGCGCCGAGCGGGCGGCGGCAAGGTCGCGCTGAATCTGCGTGCCGTTGAGGTACCAGACCGCAAGTTCGGCCAGCGCGTCCGCATTTCCGGCATCGCCTGCCGCGCTCAGCAAGGCGATGGCATCCTCCGCGCGGCCTTGTGCCAACTTCGCCTGCGCTGCCTCGATCGGATCCAAGATTGCCTCGCGCAAAAAAAGGGGACGAGGGTTTCCCCTCGTCCCCGGAACTAGCAGGTAATTCGAAGGATCAGAACTGAGCCTTGAAGCCTGCATAGAAGGTGCGGCCACGGAACGAGTAGATCGAGCTACCCGTGCCGGTTGCGGTCGAACCGAGCGGCGGCTGGGTGTCGAGCAGGTTGTCGACGCCGCCATAGAAGTTGAGCTTGTGACCGCGGCCATCCTTGCCGATGTCGAAGTCGAAGCGGATGGCGTGGTAGAACACTTCCGGATACTGCAGCGTATCGGCATAGTCGACGTTCGCCGGCGGAATGCCGTTGATCTGGTAGAGATCGCTGTAGGCGGTCACCAGCATCGGGCCGATATAGTGCATGTTGTAGCCGAAGGTGAACGGGCCGGTCTCGACGTTCACGTCCCAACGGAACTCATCCTTCGGATCGCCCAGCTGGCCGAGGTTCCGAGTTTCGAAGCTCGGGTTGGTCGGATCCTGATAGTTGCTGTTCTTCAGGACGTGCACGTAGATGAGGCTCGTGCCGAGCTTCACGTCCGGCGCCAGGTTGGTGCGGTACTCGAGGTTGACGTCGATGCCCTTACGCTCACGAGCAGCGAAGTTCAGCGGCGCCGAGACCAGCGTGTTGAACAGGATGCGGCCCGGGATTTCGCCGTTCGGACCGTTCGTCGTACCGCGGTTACGCTGGAAGGCAGCGCAGAACACGTTGTTCAGCGTGGCCGAGTCGTAGCAGCTGTTCACGATCGACTGCGCGCTGAGCGAGGTGATGATGCCATCAACCTTGATCTGGTAGTAGTCGGCCGTGAGGCTGAGGCCCCGGATGAAGCGCGGCTGCAGCACGGCGCCGACCGTCAGCGAGTTCGAAGTCTCGGCCTTCAGGCTGGGGTTCGAGCCGCTGACGATGCCGAGCGACTGGCTGATGTCGGTGAGGTTACCGAGCAGCGAGCCAAGATCGGTCTGGCAGTTCGTGTTGCGGATGCCGGTGCCGCGGCTGCCCGGCTGGCAGGGATCGACGAAGCCCGGTGCGAAGTTCGGAACCAGCGGGAAGGCCGTTTCCGAGACGTTCGGTGCGCGCACCGAGTGGCCATAGTTCGCGCGGAAGCGGATGTCGGGGATCGGGGCCCAGACAGCGCCAGCGTTATAGGCCCAGACCGTGCCGACATCGCCCTGGTAGCTGGCAACGCGACCCGCGCCCGTGACGGTCAGCTCGTTGAAGAACGGCATGTCCTTCAGGAGCGGCACGTTAAGCTCGCCATAGGCTTCCTTCACGCGGAAGGGATCCGACTGGAACGAGGGGATCGAGACACCGTTGGTGAAGCCATCGGTGACGAACGGATCCTGGTAGTAGAACGCCTTTTCCTGACGATATTCGCCACCGATCGCGAAGCCCACCGGACCGCCCGGCAGCTCGAACAGCTGGCTGAAGTCGCCCGAGACGAAGCCCGAGACAACCATCTGCTCGAGGCCCGAGCGGTTCACTGCCGGGCGGCTGAAATAAGCCACCGAGGCGGTGTTGTCCTGGCTGCCGAACGGATTGTACGGACGGCAGGCGGCGATGTCGGCGGCCAGGCGAGCCTGGTTGCGCGCGGCGATCGCGAGCGACACCGAGTCCGTGCGCTGGATGGCCACGGCCGATGCCGGGTCGAACTGCGCGCGGCACTTGATCGTGTTGGTCACCGGGTCGAGGCCGGCATCCATCGCGAGCATGAAGCGCTGGCGATCGATATAGCCTTCGGTGATGATCCGCTCGCGGAACTTGCCGTAGTTCAGCGACAGTTCGTAGTTCCAGTCGCCGTTGAAGCCACCGCGGATACCGCCGACCACGCGCCAGGTATCGCGCTGGAAGTGTTCGTCGCGCAGGCCCACGTCGAGCAGGTTGCGGGCGAGCACGAAGCGATAGCTGCCGTTGTTGATCGAGGTGATGTCCGCCGCGGTCAGGTTGCCGGCGGCAGGGCAGGTCGTCTGCAGATCGCTGCGGCAGCCCGAAGCGATGAGAGCATTGGCCAGCGTCGTACGGTCGGCCGCATTGAGATACGGGTTGTCGAGGCGGGTGCGCTCACGGAAGTCGAACTGTCCGATGGTGCCCTGGATGAACGACGGGCCGGCGTTGTTGCCGACGGTGTTCACGCGGTTCCACTTGGCTTCGACAAACAGCTCCAGCTCGGGCGCCACTTCATAGTGCGCGAGCAGGTTGCCGTTGTAGTGCTCGTTGAACGGCAGCACCGAAAGCGTGTGGCCTTCGCGACCGGTCTGGCCGTTGCCGCCGATGATCGAGCTGTTGATGCCGGTGCCGAAGCGCGAGCCGGTCTGCTGCACGAGACGGCCTGCATTGTTGAAGATGTAGGTGCAGCTGAAAGCCGGTCCGAGGCTGTTCGGGCCACCGTTGTTCGCGGTCGTCGCGTTGCCGCACGCGCCGCCAACGGCGTTCTTCTGGTTGATGGGAACCAGGCCGTTATAGTGGATCGTGGTGCTGCGGAAATCGCGGAAGAAGGCGCGATCGGGATAGCCGTCGCCACCGTTCACGATGCCGGCGCCGCCGTCCGAGTCGATCGTGCCGAAGCCGTCGCTGCGCGTGAAGGCCGGAACGTCCGACGCGAAGACGCGGTCGGCGCGCGAATAATCGGCCTGGACGGTGATGTTGCCGCGGCCGTCGGCAAAGTTCTTGCCGTACATGCCCGAGATCAGCTGGTTACCGCCATAGCCGTCCTGGACGATACCGGCCTGGCCGCGGACCTGGAGGCCCTCATAGTTCTGGCGCAGGACGAAGTTGACGACGCCTGCGATGGCGTCCGAGCCGTAGATGGCCGAATTGCCGCCGGTGACGATTTCGACGCGCTCGATGAGATCGGTCGAGATCGAGTTCACGTCCGGCGAGGTGGCGTTGTTCAGGATGTCGGCCGGAACGTGGCGACGGCCATTGACGAGCACCAGGGTGCGCTGCGTGCCGAGGCCGCGCAGATCGAGCAGGTTGAGGCCGGCGATGCCGATGCCGAGGCCCGGATTCTGCTGCGCGAACGTGCTGCGGAGCTGCGGCAGGTCGTTCAGCGTGTCGCCGATGCTGTTCTGGCCCTGCTGGAAGAACTGCTCACCGGCGATCGACGTGACCGGAACCGGCGAATCGACGTTCGGACGACGAATGCGCGAACCGGTGACGACGATCGATTCCTGATCGTCCTTCTGCGGTGCGGCGGTTGTGGTGTCGCTCGTGTCGCTCGACTGCGCGAATGCAACGGCAGGAACGAAAAGCGCGGAGCTGGCAAGCGCGGTCGCGCTCAACAGATGACTTATCTTCATTATTTGCCCCTTCGGACGGGATGCCCGAAGGGATAATGAGACGGACATGTTTCCGCGCTGCAAGAGAAGGAAACGCGCTGCAACGCAATTCCATTCCCGGTGTTGCAGAAAAGAGACTGTCAGTCGCGCTAAATTTCACGCGACTCCCAGTTAATGTAATATTCAGAATGTGACCTAGTGCATCAACACACTAGGTCAGGGCATGGCGGAAACATTTCGTTACGCGCTGAAAGGTTATGTTAGCGCTCAACACACATGGCGATTCCCATGCCGCCGCCGATGCACAAAGTGGCAAGGCCCTTCTTCGCGTCGCGCTTCGCCATTTCGTAGATCAGCGTGGTCAGGACGCGCGCGCCCGAGGCGCCGATCGGGTGGCCGATGGCGATCGCGCCGCCATTGACGTTGACCTTGCTCGCGTCCCAGCCAAGCTCCTTGCCGACCGACAGCGCCTGCGCCGCAAAGGCTTCGTTGGCTTCGATCAGGTCGAGATCGGCGATGGCCCAGCCGGCCTTTTCCAGTGCCTTCTTCGACGCCGGGACCGGGCCGATGCCCATGATCGACGGGTCGACGCCGGCGGTCGCCCAGCTCTTGATCGTGGCGAGGATCGGGGCGCCGCGCTTCTCGGCTTCGTCGCGGCGCATCACGACCAATGCTGCAGCGCCGTCGTTCAGGCCCGAGGCATTGGCGGCGGTGACGGTGCCGTCCTTCTTGAACGCCGGGCGCAGGCCCGAAACGCTGTCGATCGTGGCGCCGGCGCGGATATACTCGTCGTCGGAAACGACGGTGTCGCCCTTGCGACCCTTGATCGTCACCGGGGCGATCTCGTCCTTGAAGCGGCCTTCGGCGCGTGCCTTCTCGGCCTTGTTCTGCGAGGCGACGGCGAACTCGTCCTGCTCGACGCGGGTGACCTGATACTGCTCCGCGAGATTTTCCGCGGTGATGCCCATGTGATAGCCGTTGAACACGTCGGTCAGGCCGTCCTTGATCATCGTGTCGACCAGGGTGACGTCGCCCATCTTCGCACCTGCACGCAGCGCCTGGGCGTGGTTGGCGAGCGACATGCTCTCCTGGCCGCCAGCGACGACGATGGTCGAATCGCCGGTCTGGATCGCCTGGGCGGCAAGCGCGACGGCGCGCAGGCCCGAGCCGCAGACCTGCTGCACGCTCCAGGCCGGGACTTCCTTGGGCACGCCGGCGGCCATCGAGGCCTGGCGGGCGGGGTTCTGGCCCTGGGCGGCGGTGAGCACCTGGCCGAGGATCACCTCGCTGACTTCCTCGCCCTTCACGCCGGCCTGCTCGAGCGCGGCCTCGATCGCGACGCGGCCCAGCTCATGGGCGGGGGTGCTGCCGAATGCGCCGAGGAACGCGCCCACCGGGGTGCGCTTGGCGGCGATGATGACGACGTCGTTCGGGTTGGCCATGCTCGGAACTCCTGCGGGTGGTTTTGTCGTTTGGCCGCTATTTAGGGTGCGCTGCGGCAAGAAGCCAGTCGCGCAGCGGTTCCCACACCATTGCCCGCGCCCGGCCGCCCACGATCATGCCGACATGGCCGAGTGCGAGGCTCTGTCGTTCGGGCAGGCCGGCGGCGGTGGCGGCGGGGACGATCCGGTCGGTGGTCGAGAGCAGTTCGAGCGCGGGGCAGGCGAGGCGCGAAGGCAGTATCCGCGTGCCGTCCACCCACCAGCGGCCACTGCCGGGGCGGTCCGCCCTGAAGAAGTGCTCGAACATCTGCGCGCCCGCGGCATAGGTCAGTGGGGCGCCGGCATTGGCCCAGTCCTCGAGTGCGACGAAGGCGCAGGCCTGGTCGCTGCCGGGTTCTGCCTGCGCGAATCGCTCGAACTTGGCGATCGTGCGGGCGGGATCGAGCTGCCAGAAGCCGGATTGCAGTACTTCCATCGGCACCAGGCCGAGCTGCGCACAGGCGGGCTCGGCCGCTTCCCATTGCGCCGCAATGGCTGCGCGCGCGAGATCGCCATAGCGGCGGAAGCGCCAGGGCGCAGCGATCGTCACCAGCCCGCGCACCGGCCGCAGCAGCGCCGCTGCCGTGGCCAGCGTGCCGCCCAGGCAATAGCCGACGAGCAGCGGGGGTTCGTCCAGCCCATCCATCAGCGGGAGCAGCAATTCGGTGAGGTGCCCATCCACGCCCTGGTCGCGATCCGCCGGACCGGGCGTGCCCCAATCTACGAGAAGCGGTCGAAGCCCTTGAGTCGCCAGCCATTCGAGCAGCGAATTGCCCGGCGCGAGATCGAGGATGAAGGGCGGGTTGATCAGCGAGGGGATGAACACGACCGGCGGCCCTTCACCGCCATAGTCGCGCAGGGTGGCGCGGCCGGCCGTGGCGATTATGGGCTTGAGGGCGCGTTCCGGCGGCCTTTCCGCCTCCTGATAGGCCTTCAGTCCGGCCAGCGCGGCGGCGCGTCGCTCCGGCGATGCTGCGGTCTCGCTGCGCAACAGCGAAAGGAATAGCGGAAGGGGGCGCGGTCCGTGTTGCGCCGCAGAATGAAACGATGATAGATATGTTTCACTCACTCGGGGGGCCTTAGATGAAGAAGAGCGCTGCAGGCACCGGTCCGGTCATCATCAAGAAGTACGCGAACCGGCGGCTCTACAACACCGAAACCTCGTCCTACATCACGCTGGACCATCTCGCCGCGATGACGCGCGAGGGGCGCGATTTCAAGGTCGTCGATGCCAAGACCGAGGAGGACATCACCCATAATGTCCTCACCCAGATCATCATGGAAGAGGAACAGCGCGGCCAGACCATGCTGCCGGTCAACTTCCTGCGCCAGCTGATCGCGCTCTATGGCGATTCGATGCAGGCGATGGTGCCGGGCTATCTGGAAGCGTCGATGGAGAGCTTCCGCCGGAACCAGCAGCAGTTCAAGTCGGCGGTCGAGGGTGCCTTCGCCAACTCGCCCTTCGCCGAGATGGCCAAGCGCAACATGGAAATCTTCGAGGCGGCGACCCAGGCCTTCAAGCCGGGCGCCACGCCGGGGGCTCCGGGGGCAGCTGCCGCACCGACTGCAGCTCCGGCTGCGGGCGAAGGTGATGACGTCGCCGCGCTGAAGGCCGAGCTTGCCCGGCTGCAGGACAAGATCGAGAAGCTCGCCAAGTAGTTGCCGTCATCCCGGCGAAAGCCGGGATCTCGTGCGGCTCTTGTCCGGCGCCTTCGCCTGAGATTCCGGCTTTCGCCGGGATGACGGTTGTGGGGCGGCTAGCCCCGTGCGTTCAGCCCGCCAAGCGCCGCGCGGATTTCCTCCAGCGTCGGCATCTTCTGCTCGATCACGCAACGCAGGCCCAGGCCCGTGAAGCCGTGATAGTCGGTGGCGCTGGCAAAGGCGATCGTGCTGTCCCCGCGCACCTCGGCGCCGCGCACCGCCTTGGCCGGTAGCGCGACATGCTCGCCGTGGCGCTTGCCCGAGGAACTGGCCACGATCCGGTCGGCCTCGTCGACGATCGAGATGCTGGTCCGGCTCCAGTCGCGCTCGCCGAACAGCGAACGGTCCGAGATGATGCCGGGGATGTGCCCTTCCCAGTCGAACTCGAGATAGAAGGCGCCGAGCGGCCGGCCGTCGCGGCCGCGCGGGCGCACCCCGGTGACGAAGATGAGAACCGCGCGGTTATCGGAATAGGGGTTCAGCCAGACTTCGTCGGTGAACCATTCGTCGCGCCGGTGGCTGCGCATCGCGTTCAGATATTGCGGGGCGCTCGACAGATCGACGCCGCGCACCCGCGCATGCGGATCGGACGCGGCGATCACCTTGCCCTGCGCATCGGCGAGGAAGGCGTTGACGTAATAGGGCGAGATGCCGGTGAGCATCGCCAGCCGCGCATCGGCGGCGGCGATCGTCTCGGGCGAGGGATCTTCCAGCGCGGCGATCACTTCGGAATCGGACGCCATCAACCGCAGATCGATGCTGCGGCCATAGAGATGGCGGCTGACATTCTGGATCAGCGCCTGGGCGAGCTCGACCAGGCGGGTACCCTCGATCTCGCTGACCATCTCGTCGGCGATGCCCGCGCCCATGGCAAGGCGCTCGCGCACTTCGGAGCGGAACTCGATCGAGGCACCGCGCGCCTGCTGGGCCAGGGCCTTCACTTCCTGCGCCACCACCGAGAAGCCGCGCCCGGCCTCGCCCGATCGGGCGGCCTCGATCGCGGCGTTCAGCGCGAGCAGGTTGGTGCGCGCAGCGATCTCCTCGCTGGTCGCGGCATAACTGTCCACTTCCTCGCGGAGGACCGACAGAAGGGTTCGAATTCGGCGCGGCACATGTCAGGCATAAGACATGCGGGTTAAAGCTGCGTTTAGGACGAAAAGATCAGGGCTTCCTGAACTTTAGCGTCATCCGGTCGCTCTCGCCGATCGCCGCGTACTTGGCGCGGTCGACATCCTTGAGCGTGTAGCTCGGCGGCAGCGTCCACACGCCTTGGGGCCAGTCGGCGGTATCCCGCGGATTGGCGTTGACCTCCGACGCGCCGACGAACTTGAACCCGGCTTGTTCGGCGAGGCGGCGCACGGTCGAGACCTTGATATAGCCGCTGCTCTTCTCGCGCTCGGCGCTGGCGCTCTCGGGCAGACGGTGATCCTCGATGCCGAGCGTGCCGCCCTTCTTGAGCATCGCGAACATCTGCTGGAATGCCTCGGGCGAGTAATCGACGTTGCCGCGCTTGTAGCCCATCCGCCAGTTATGGACGTTGCGGAAGGTGAGGACGACGTCCGCCGTGCCATCGGGCACCTTGGGCTGGCCGGCCTGGGCCGGGAAGGCGACGAGCTTGGCATGGCCGTATAGGGCGGCGTCCTTCGCCTTGAAGTTCTCGACCGCCTTGCCGCCATTCGGGAAGTCGGGGCCGACCGCCGCGTAATAGGTGCCCTTGGCCCGGGTGAGCGGAGCGAGGATCTCGGTGTACCAGCCGCCGCCCGGCCAGATCTCGACCACGGTGTTGCCGGGCTTCACTCCGAAGAAGGTCAGCGTGTCCACCGGATGGCGATACTGGTCGCGCGCGACGTTCCCCGGCGTACGGCTGGGCGAGGCGACGGCGTCGGCGATGGCGGAGCGCTGCGTGCTCGGCGCACCGACGGCGACGCTGGCGACAGCGGCGGCGGTGGTGAGCACGGCGAAGATGGTCAGGGTCTGGCGCACGCGAATTCCCTCCCTAGATGTCGTCCGCGCATTTGGGGGGTTTTTGTGACGATGCAACTACAATTGTGGATCGGGGCGGCGGGCGCGGCGGTGATCGCGGTGGTCAGCGGCCTGGGCGAGCATCGCCGCCGCAAGCGCAAGCGGATCGACGATGTCGGTTTCGTGCCCTGGCAGTTCATCCAGGTGATGGCGATGCTGGGCGCGATGATCCTGGCGAGCGTGGCGCTGAACCTGCGGTAGAATATGTGCGCCGCGCATTTGGGTTGCCCTGTCGCGCGCTAGTCAAAATGAACCGCGTTCATCTCTGATCATCCAATACTGCCGTAAGAATACTGCCGAGGAAAATTGAGGGCGGCGAATCATGCGGGAAATTCGTTGGGTGCCTGTGGTCCTGGTTGCGATGGTCTCGGCCGCATGCGCCGAGGCGAAGGAGCCTTCCAGGCCCTCGCTGCTCGACGACTTGCCGCAACTGGCGCCTGCAATCGCCTGTATCGACGCGGCGCCTCTCGATGACGAGACCGCCTTGAAGGCATGCGTGGAGCGCACGGGGCTTTCATTCAAGGACATTACCCACGAACCCAAGTCTCTGAACGACTTCAAGGCCAACATCCTGATGTTGTGGATCGTGACGAATCGGGGGGCGGACCGGCAGAAGAACACGGCATCGTTCGCCGAGGCTATCGATTATGCGCGCTGTGTCGAGAAATCCGCCTATTCGGACAAGGAATTCTCGAGCCGGACCGAGAAGGGCGTTGCGGGCGCGTGCAGAGCTGCAATGCAAGGATCATCCACTGTCCTTGCGGGGCGCGTATCGGCGCGAAGGCACCCTTCCGCCCAGGACAGCTGTAATGATGTTCGCATCCGGTGTGGCGAACATGGCGCTGAACTATGCGCTGGAAGCCAATGGCTGGTTCCCGGACGAAATGCGCCCCTGCTTTCGCTATGGCGACGGGCGACCGCCCTCCGCAGGGTGCGCGGGCAAGCCTGAGCCGCGTATCCCGCCGCCGCCAAGATTATCGCAGTGACTCGGCGCGGTGAATGGAAACGCTCGCGGCCGCGACCCTCGCAAGTTCAGTTTCCAGAGCCTGCCAGATAATGCTGCCCGCGATACGTTGCGGGAGATACGCCGAGACGGCGCTGAAATGCGCGCCGGAATGTCTCCACATCGCCGAAGCCGCTTTTCGCTCCGGCAACCTTGGGAGGATGACCGGCTTCGAGGAATTGCCGTGCGGCCTCGACACGCACGCCCTCGACCCAGGCCGATGGCGTCAGGCCGATCTCTTCCTTGAACAGGCGCGCGAAGTGGCGCGGGCTGATTCCGGTTCGCTCGGCCAGGCTCCTTACGCTGTGGTCGTCTGCGGGATTGGCTTCCACCCACCGCTGCACATCCTGCAGTGCCGACCGACCGGCAAGGCTTCCCTGGCGCGCGCGGCTATATTGAAGTTGTCCGCCCGGACGGCGGAAATACATGACGAGTTGGCTCGCCACCCGTCGTGCGAGCTCCGCGCCCAAATCCTCCTCGACCAGCTGGAGCGCGAGATCCAGGCCGGCGGTCACGCCGGCTCCGGTCCTCACCTTGCCGTCGCGCAGGTGGATGGCATCCACTTCCAATAGAACCTCCGGAAAGGATCTGGCGAAGATGTCGGCCAGTGCCCAGTGCGTGGTCGCGCGGCGGCCATCGAGAAGGCCGGCCTCGGCCAGCAGGAAGGCGCCCGTGCAGATGGACCCATAGCGCCGGGCCGCAAGCGCCGCCTCGCGCAGCTTTCCGAGAAGCTCGACATCGCGGGCGCGACGATGGAGGTGCGGCGCCCCTGCCACGAGCAGCGTGTCCGGCTCACCGTCGCCCAGCACCCCATCGACCGTGAGCCGTAGGCCTGACGATGCTCTCAGCATTCCCGGGGAGGCTCCAAGGACTCGAATTTCATATTCGATCCCGCCGGATTGGACATTGGCCTCGGCAAACACGTCGGCCGGACCGGACACATCCAGTAACTGAACACCCTCGACCGCGAGGATTCCGATCTGCCTTGGCCGCATGCCGCCCGTGTCCGTTCTTAAGGTAATTTGGCAGAAATAGCAGGAATACATCGAATCGCGCCATCCCCCAGGTGCCTATGTCTCCCCCGACACCGAAGGAGACCCGCTATGTCCAGCATCGATCCGGCTGCCGCCATTCCCGACAGCAAGCTCGCCAGGGCGATCACCGAGTTCATCCGCGACACGGAGAGCGAGCTGCTCTTCAATCACTCGAGCCGCGTCTACCAGTTCGGCGCGCTCGCCGGCCAGCATCGGGGCCTGAGCTTCGATCGGGAGCTGCTCTATGCCGGCGCGATGTTTCACGACATCGGCCTGATGCCGAGCCACGCAAGCGCCAATGAACGCTTCGAGGTGGACGGTGCCCACGCCGCGCGCGACTTCCTGCGCAGCCATGGCGTGGCCGAGGAGGACGCCTATACGGTTTGGACGGCGATCGCGCTGCACACTACGCCGGGCGTACCCGTCCATATGCATCCCGTGGTCGCCCTCGTCACGGCGGGCGTCGAGATGGATGTCCTCGGCCTGACCTATGGCGAATATTCCGACGCGGAGCGCGAGGCGGTGGTTGCCGGTTTCCCTCGCACCCCGACTTTCAAGGAAGACATCATCCAGGCCTTTTACGATGGCATCAGGCACAAGCCCGACACGACCTTCGGAAACGTCAAGGCCGACGTGATCGCGGACAAGCAGCCCCATTTCCACCGTGGAAATTTCTGTTCGGTGATCCGCGGTTCGCGCTGGGCGGGCTGAGGCGATCGTCAGGGAGGACTGGCGGCTCCGGACGATGGATCTGGAGTCGCCAGGATCTTCGCGGGCTAATAGAATTTCCGTAGGGTCAGCCGGCGTTCGCCGCCGTCGCACAGGGTGAGCGCCACGATGCGTCCGGGCACGCCCGCGCTCCAGTCGACCGGCCGGCCCGCCACGGCGACGCCATCGGCGCTGCAGATCGTCTCGCCTTCGCGCCAGCCGCCTTCCGCGGCGGGGGAGCCGCGCATGACGTGGAGCACGCGCAGGTGATTGCCCTCGGCGCCGAGCAGCAGGCCGCTGGTCGAGCGTAGCACCGGCGTGGCGGCCGAGGCGGCAGGCTGCAGCACCATGCGTCCGGCGCGGGGATCGAGCAGCACGCGGTAGCGCAGCAGCAGCCCGGTGCCGATCCGTCCGGCGGCGCCGGCGGCGGTCGAATAGCCGCCTTCGCCTTCGATGCGGACTTCGGTCTCGGAAAGAGCGCTGCCGCCCAGGGCGAAGCCGGGGATCACCGCCGCCTCGCTGACCAGCGCGCCGCCGATCCCCCAGCCGAGCGTGGTGGTGAGGGTTGCGCCGCGATAGTTCGCGCTGGCCCAGGCAGCCTTGCTCAGCGTCACCGCGGCGCCATCGCCGGTATCGACGATCATCGGGCGCAGCCGGGCGCCGCCCAGGCGGATCTCGGTGACGGGTACGCCTGAGCCGCGCTGGAGCGACAGTGGCGCACTAAGGCCGGTAAAGGGCAGCCTGCCGGTCGGCAATATGCGGAAGCGGCGGACCGTGTAATCGATGTCGAGCGCGCAGCAGCTCAATACGTCGCTGCCGATCAGCAGGTCGGCGCCGAACCGGTCCTGGCCCGGCGCATCGGGAATGACGATGCGCCCGCCGCGCCGGGTGAGCCCGCCCATCACCAGCGTGCCGCCTGGCGCCCAGGCGACCTCGACGCCGCCGCCGATCGCCAATGCGCGCTGGCGGCGGCCGATGGCGAGCCGGGCGCGGGTGGCGAAATCGTGGGTGGCGAGGGTGTTGGTCAGGCCGGTGTCGAGCACCGCGCGCACTGGCCGCCCATTCAGCACCGCCTCGAAGCGGATCTGGTTGGACGGGGTCAGGTCGAAGGCGATCCAGCGCGCCTCGCTGTCGGGCGCGAGCGTAATGCCGTCCTTAGCCTCCTCGCCGGACGCGGAAACGGGCGAGGCGGCGAGCGCCAAAGGCAGGAGAAAGGATAGCACCGGCACAGCCTAGCCGGTCAGGCGATCAGAGGCACGCCTCGAGCAGCGCCTGGTCGAAGCCGTACTGCTTGGCCTTGTCGAGCGTATAGGGGCGCAGGCCCATCGAGCGATACTCGCCGATGATCTTGCCGTCGGCGCTCTCGTCGAGATACTCGAACTTGAACAGTTCCTGGGTGACGATCACCGGGCCTTCCATGCCGATCACCTCGGTGACGTTGGTCACACGGCGCGAACCGTCGCGCAGGCGCTTCACCTGGATGATCAGGTCGACCGAATCGGCGATCTGGCGGCTGATCGCCTCCTTCGGCACCTTGATGTCCGACATCATCACCATGTTCTCCATACGGGCGAGCGCCTCGCGCGGAGAGTTGGAGTGGAGCGTACACATCGAGCCGTCGTGACCGGTGTTCATGGCGGCGAGCATGTCGAAACACTCGCTGCCGCGGATTTCGCCGAGGATGATCCGGTCCGGGCGCATACGCAGCGCGTTCTTCACCAGGTCACGGATCGTGATTTCGCCCTGGCCCTCGAGGTTCGGCGGGCGGGTTTCGAGCGGCAGCCAGTGCGGCTGCTGCAGGCGGAGTTCGGCCGCGTCCTCGATCGTCAGCACGCGCTCGCCCGGGTCGATCATCTTCGACAGGGCGTTGAGCATTGTCGTCTTGCCCGAGCCGGTACCGCCCGAGATGACGATGTTGAAGCGGCTGGCGCCGGCGATCTTGAGCGCGGTCGCCATCTTCTGCGACATCGACCCGCCCTGGGCCATCATGTCGAGCGTGATCGGCTTGGCCGAGAATTTACGAATCGAGATCGCGGTGCCGCGCAGGCTGAGCGGCGGCACGATCACGTTGACGCGGCTGCCGTCCTTGAGGCGGGCGTCGGCCAGCGGCGTGGTCTGGTCGACGCGTCGGCCGACGGAATTACAGATGCGCTGCGCGATCTGGAACAGATGCTCCTCGTCGCGGAACTGGATGTTGGCCAGCTCGAGCTTGCCCTTGCGCTCGACAAAGGTCTGCTCCGGGCCGTTGACCATGATGTCGGAGATGGCCGGATCGGCGAGCAGCTCCTCGAGCGGCCCGAGGCCGAGCAGCTCATCGACCAGCACCTTCTCGAGCGCGAACTGCTCGCGGCGGTTGAGGGTGAGCTTCAGCTCGGCGAGCACTTCGCCGATGATCGGGCGGAATTCCTCGGCCAGCTCATCCTTGCTGAGCGTGGCGGCAGCTTCGGGATCGACGCGCTCGAGCAGGCGCGGCAGCACCTGTTCCTTGATGCGGTGGATCGAAGCCTCAAAGCCTTCGACGCGCGAGTTGCCCTGCTCGCCGGCCGCGGCCTGGCGATCGGCGAGGCGCTGCAGCGCTTCGGCGCTAGCGACGCTCGGGCCGTTGGGGTCGCGCTCTGCCATCGGATCGGGCATGGCGCCCTGGCCCGGAAGCGGCACGGAATTGATCGGGGGGAACTGCTCGCCGCCCAGCGGGGCGGGATCGACCGGGCGGGGCAGCGGTCCGCCGCCCTGCATCGGGCGCGCAACACCGAACGCCGGCCGGCCTGCCGGTCCACCACCCAATCCGCTGCGTCGTCCGAAAGCGCTCATCAGAACCCAATGTCCCCTCGACGGCGGAGTGTTACCGGCCAAGGCTTGATATTTACCTAACCCGGTAACCCCGCTTGTTACGGAGATGGACCAGCAAAGGTGCAAAGCGGGTAAACGCGCCGGCCTAGAGGAATGGTCCCCTTGCCCGGACGCGCGCGCCGCTGGGGGGCAGGCCGGCGAGTTCGCGGAAGTCGCGGGCCATGTGAGCCTGGTCGGCATAGCCGCGCGCGGCGGCGGTATCGGCAAGGGTGTCGTCGCCTTGCTGGATGTCCTGCAGCGCGGCGCGGAAGCGCAGCAGGCGCAGATAGGTGCGCGGCGCCAGCCCCAGCTCGCGCGCGAAGATGCGCTGCAGGCGGCGATGGGGCAGGCCGGTGGCCGCCGAAATCTCCGCGACGCTGGCCGAGGCGAGGATGGCGTGGGCGAGCGGCGGCGGCTCGATTCCGGCGAGTGCCCGGACGAGATTGGTGACCGGATCGCCCTGTAGCAGCGCGGCGAGGGGCGAATCGGGGGCTATCGCGATCCAGTCATCGGCGAAGCCCGGACAGGGCGGGCCGCCCAGCGCATGCCAGGCCCAGGGCCAGAGCTTGATCGCGGTGAAGCGGGCATCGCCGCTGAAGCCGAAGCGTATCGGATGCGCCGAGAGGCCGGTGACGAAGAATTCCGGCTGGTCGCGTCGCCATTGCGAGCGACCGGCGGCACGGTGGATCAGCTCGACGCAGCCGTCCGGCGTCGCCTCATGCTCCACCCAGCCCGGCTCGATCCCCGCCAGCGTCCATATCGCGGCGACGAGGCCGTCGAGCGCGGGCGGCAGGGGCAGCTCGGCATAGTCCATGCGCGGAGCCTCGCATGTCGCGTGCGTTCAAGCCAGTATCGCCGCACGGGCATAGCGTCGGGCGAAACAGGGAGGACGGAAGGATGATCGCGAACCTCATGCTGCTCGCCGGGCTGGGTCTTTCGCCCGAGCCGCTCGACTGGCTGGTCGGCAAATGGTGCACCGAGCCGGTGAATGGGCGGACGACCTGCGAGACCTGGCAGCCGATGGGCGGCGACCACGTCATGCGCGGGGAAACGGTCACGATTTCGGCGAAGGGCGAACGGCGCGAGCCGATGCGGATCACCGGCGATGCGGGCAGACTGGTGTTCCATGCCGAGCCGCCCGGCCAGGCACCCACCGATTTCGCGGCAAAGCAGGCCGCGGCGCAGAGCATCGAGTTCGTCAACGCCGCGCACGATTATCCGCAGCGCATCCGCTACTGGCGCGAGGGCGAACTGTTGATGGCGGAGATTTCGCTGGCCGATGGCAGCAAGCCGATGCGCTGGCGCTATCGCCGCGCGGGCCAGTAACCCTTTGGGGTGAAAGCCGGGATTCGGGCCGCGAGAGCGGGACGAGAGCTTCCCAGGGAGGATCCCGGCTTTCGCCGGGGAGACGGAGCCGACGGGGCAAACCCGCCGGCATTTCGTCGTATCAGCCGGCCTTTTCGGCGAGAACCGTCAGGCCCTTCTCGTTCACTTCGGCGAACCCGCCTTCGATGCGGATCGTCTCGGGCGTGGTCGCGCCGGCCTTGTAGATCTCGAGATTGCCGTCGCGGATGGTCGACATCAGCGGGGCATGGCCTTCGAGCACGCCGAAATCGCCCTCGGTGCCGGGGACGACGACCATGTGCACTTCCTCCGAGCGGAGGAGCTTTTCCGGGGTGACGAGTTCGAAGTGCAGGGACATTTCTTTTCTCTCAAAGCCCCTCCCCTTCAGGGGAGGGGTTGGGGGTGGGGCTGGGATCTCATCGAGACCGGAGCCTGAATGGACAGGCCCCACCCCAACCCCTCCCCTGAAGGGGAGGGGCTAGTAGTTGCTTACGCCTCGCCGGCGAGCTTCTTGGCCTTCTCGACCGCCTGGTCGATGCCGCCGACCATGTAGAAGGCGGCTTCCGGCAGATGGTCATACTCACCGTTCACCACCGCCTTGAACGACTTGATGGTGTCCTCGATCTGCACGAACGCACCCGGGATGCCGGTGAACACTTCGGCGACGTGGAAGGGCTGCGAGAGGAAGCGCTGGATCTTGCGCGCGCGCGAGACGGTCAGCTTATCTTCTTCGCTCAGCTCGTCCATGCCGAGGATGGCGATGATGTCCTGCAGCGACTTGTACTTCTGCAGGATCGACTGGACCGCGCGGGCCGTGTCGTAATGCTCCTGGCCGACGACGCGCGGCTCGAGAACGCGGCTGGTCGAGTCCAGCGGATCCACCGCCGGATAGATGCCGAGCTCCGAGATCGCGCGGTTGAGCACGGTCGTCGCGTCGAGGTGGGCGAACGACGTCGCCGGCGCCGGGTCGGTAAGATCGTCCGCGGGGACGTACACGGCCTGCACCGAGGTGATCGAGCCCTTGTTGGTCGAGGTGATGCGCTCCTGCAGCGCGCCCATGTCGGTCGACAGGGTCGGCTGGTAGCCCACGGCCGAAGGAATACGGCCGAGCAGTGCCGACACTTCCGCGCCCGCCTGGGTGAAGCGGAAGATGTTGTCGACGAAGAACAGCACGTCCTGGCCTTCGACGTCGCGGAAATATTCGGCGATCGTCAGGCCCGAGAGCGCGACGCGAGCGCGGGCGCCCGGCGGCTCGTTCATCTGGCCATAGACCAGCGCGACCTTCGAACCTTCGCTGATCGCGTTGCCGTCGGCGTCCTTGGCGATGACGCCCGCGTCGAGGAACTCGTGATAGAGGTCGTTGCCCTCACGGGTGCGCTCGCCGACGCCGGCGAACACCGAGGTGCCGCCATGGCCCTTGGCGATGTTGTTGATCAGCTCCTGGATGAGCACGGTCTTGCCCACGCCGGCGCCGCCGAACAGGCCGATCTTGCCGCCCTTCGCGTACGGGGCGAGCAGATCGATGACCTTGATGCCGGTGACGAGGATCGAGCTCTCGGTCGACTGGTCGATGAAGAGCGGGGCCTCAGCGTGGATCGGCGCGCGCAGATCGGTGGCGACCGGGCCGCGCTCGTCGATCGGCTCGCCGACGACGTTGAGGATGCGGCCGAGCGTGGCCGGGCCGACCGGAACCTGGATCTGGCTGCCGGTGTCGCTGACGACCTGGCCGCGGGTCAGGCCCTCGGTCGAGTCCATCGCGATCGTGCGGACGGTGTTCTCGCCGAGGTGCTGGGCGACCTCGAGGACGAGCTTGTTGCCGTTGTTGTCGGTCTCGAGCGCCGAAAGGATCGCCGGCAGCGGTCCTTCGAAGGCGACGTCGACGACGGCGCCGATCACCTGGCTGATGCGGCCGCCATTGTTGGTCGTGGTCGGCAGAGTGCCGGCGGCATCCGCCTTCGGCTTGGTCGCGCGCGGCTTGCGGGCGGGCTTCTCTGCGATGGGAGCTTCGGTTGCCATTGCTGTTTCCTCGTTCGAACGGTCTTAGAGCGCTTCGGCGCCCGAAATGATTTCCACCAGCTCGGTCGTGATCGCGGCCTGGCGCTGGCGGTTGTAGATCGTGTTGAGCCGCTTGATCAGGTCGCCGGCGTTGCGCGTGGCGTTGTCCATGGCGGTCATCTTCGAGCCCTGCTCCGACGCGGCGTTCTCGCGCATCGCACGGAACAGCTGGATCGCGACGTTGCGCGGCAGCAGGTCGGCGAGGATCGATTCCTCGTCCGGCTCATAGGTGACGGCGGCACCGCTCGACACCGCGGCGGTCTCGGCCTGCGGGATCGCGACCGGGATGATCTGCTGCGCGGTCGGCTCCTGGGCCAGCACCGACTTGAAGGTCGAGTAGAACAGGGTCGCGACGTCGAACTCGCCCGCCTCGAAGCGTGCGATCAGGTCGTCGGCATAGCCGCGCGCATCGGCGAAGCTCAGCTTGCCCAGGTCGCCCGGCTCGATCGAGTGGACGATGTTCTTGGGGAACTGGCGGTTCAGCACGGCGCGGCCCTTGCGGCCGATCGTGTAGATCTTCACCGTCTTGCCCTGCGCCAGCAGCTCCTGCGCGTGGCGGCGGGCCAGGCGGGCGATGTTGGTGTTGAACGCGCCGGCCAGGCCCTTGTCGCTGGTCGCGATGACCAGCAGGTGGACCTGGTCCTTGCCGGTGCCGGCGAGCAGCTTGGGCGAGCTCTCGCTCACCGAGATCTTGCTGGCCAGGCTGGCGACGACGGCTTCGAGGCGCTGGGCATAGGGGCGCCCGGCCTCGGCCGCTTCCTGCGCGCGGCGCAGCTTGGCGGCGGCGACCATCTTCATCGCCTTGGTGATCTTCTGCGTCGACTTCACCGAGCCGATGCGGATCTTGAGGGCCTTCAAACTTGCCATTTACGAATTCCGAGCAAGGGCCAGACGGCCCGCGAGACCAACAAATGCGACGCCGAGAACACCCTCGATCCAGCGCATCGCGCTGCTCTGCTTCGCGGCGCGGCCCGCACGGGCGGCGACGAAGACGATGCCGGTGAGCCAGAAGCCGCCGAGCACATAGGGCACTGCGATCAGCAGCGCGCCCTTGAGCGGGGCATCAGCGCCGGTGCCGACGAACTGCGGCAGGATGGCGAGGAAGAACAATGCGACCTTGGGATTGAGCGCGGTGGTGAGCAGCCCCTGCCAGAAGGGCTTGCCCAGAGCGGGCGCCTCGGCAGCGGCGGGAGCCGGGCGAACCGCGCCGCGGATCAGCTTGAAGCCGAGCCATGCGAGGTAGATCGCGCCGGCGGTCTTCACCACCGTGAACAGCGCCGGGAAGACCGCCAGGACGCTGAGGAAGCCGAAGCCGCACAGCGCCATGTACCACAATCCCCCGAGCACCACGCCCGAGACTGCCGCCAGGCCGGCCCGCACGCCTCCGCGCGCCGCGTGACCCGCGACGAGCATCGTGTCCGGCCCGGGCGTCAGCACGAGGCCGACGCTGAGCAGCGTCCACGCTAGGAGGGAGTGGTCGGCCACCGGCTGCTATCAGGCGAAGGTCTTGGCGAACGCCTCGAGGGCGGCCTTGAGCTTCGCCTTGGCGTCGTCCGACAGGTCCTTCGACTCGCGGATGTCCTTCAGCACATCGGCGTGGTTCGCGCGCAGGTCGGCGAGCATCGCCGCCTCGTAGCGCACCACGTCCTGCACCGCGACGGCGTCCAGGAAGCCCTGGGTGCCGGCGAAGATCGACGCCGTCTGCTCCTCGAAGGGCAGCGGGTTGAACTGCGGCTGCTTGAGCAGCTCGGTCAGGCGCGCACCACGGTTCAGCAGGCGCTGGGTCGAGGCGTCGAGGTCCGAGCCGAACTGCGCGAAGGCGGCCATCTCGCGATACTGGGCGAGGTCGAGCTTGATCGAGCCCGAGACCTTCTTCATCGCCTTGGTCTGGGCCGAGGAGCCCACGCGCGACACCGAGAGGCCGACGTTGATCGCAGGGCGGATGCCGGCGTTGAACAGGTCGGTCTCGAGGAAGATCTGGCCGTCGGTGATCGAGATCACGTTGGTCGGGATGTAGGCCGACACGTCGCCTGCCTGGGTCTCGATGATCGGCAGCGCGGTCAGCGAGCCGTTGCCGTTGGCGTCGTTCAGCTTCGCGGCGCGCTCCAGCAGGCGGCTGTGGAGATAGAAGACGTCGCCCGGATAGGCTTCGCGGCCCGGCGGACGGCGCAGCAGAAGCGACATCTGGCGGTAAGCAACGGCCTGCTTCGACAGATCGTCGAACACGATCAGCGCGTGCATGCCGTTGTCACGGAAATACTCGCCCATCGCGGTGCCGGTGTACGGCGCGAGGAACTGCAGCGGGGCGGGGTCCGAAGCGGTCGCGGCGATGACGATGGAATATTCCATCGCGCCATTCTCTTCGAGCGTGCGCACCAGCTGGGCGACGGTCGAGCGCTTCTGGCCGACGGCGACGTACACGCAGTAGAGCTTCTTGCTCTCGTCGGTGCCGGCGTTGACCGTCTTCTGGTTGATGAAGGTGTCGATCGCGACGGCCGACTTGCCGGTCTGGCGGTCGCCGATGATCAGCTCGCGCTGGCCACGGCCGACGGGAACCAGTGCGTCGATCGCCTTGAGGCCGGTCTGCACCGGCTCGTGCACCGACTTGCGCGGGATGATGCCGGGCGCCTTCACTTCGACGCGGCTGCGCTTCTCGGCGACGATCGGGCCCTTGCCGTCGATCGGGTTGCCGAGGCCGTCCACGACGCGGCCGAGCAGGCCCTTGCCGACGGGCACGTCCACGATGGTGCCGGTACGCTTGACGGTGTCGCCCTCGCGGATTTCGGCGTCCGAGCCGAAGATCACGACGCCGACATTGTCGGCTTCGAGGTTGAGCGCCATGCCCTGCACGCCATTGGCGAACTCGACCATCTCGCCGGCCTGGACATTGTCCAGACCGTGGATGCGCGCGATGCCGTCACCGACGCTGAGCACCTGGCCGGTCTCCGAGACCTGGGCCTCGGTGCCGAAATTGGCGATCTGGTCCTTGATGACCTTCGAGATTTCTGCGGCGCGGATATCCATGTTCAGCCTTTCATCGCGTGCGCGAGGGAGTTCAGTCGGGTCTTGATCGAGCTATCGATCATCTGGCTGCCGATCTTCACGACCAGCCCGCCAAGGAGCGAGGGATCGACCGAAAGGTCGATGGCCACTTCACGGCCGATCCGGGTGCGCAGCTGCTGCTTGAGCGCGCTGACCTGGTCCGCGGTGAGCGGGTGAGCGGAGACCACTTCCGCCGTCGTCTCGCCGCGATGCGATGCGGCGAGCTGGCGGAAGGCGCGGATCACCGCGGGAAGCTGGCCCAGCCGGCGATTCTCGGCGAGCACGCCGAGGAAGTTCGCGGTGGTCGCATCGAGCTTCAGGCTCCTGGCGACGGCGGCGACGGCCTTGGCGGCATCGCCACGCGACACCAGCGGGCTGGCGGTCAGCGCCTTGAAGTCGGTCGATTCGGCAAGCGCCTTGGCAACGGTGCCGAGGCTGTCCTCGACCTGGCCCAGCGCCTTCGAATCACGTGCGAGCTCGAACAGGGCGGTAGCGTAGCGTCCGCTTAGGCTTGCCTGGATACCGGCGGAATTCTCCACGCGATCGGGTTCCTCTCGGAGGTTCGGGTTTCAGCCCCATATGAATTGGGGGCCGATTTCCGGCTCCATCAAAGTATTAGTTTGATGGACACCCCATACGGCCCCCTATGGGTCGCGGCGCGGTTAGCATCGGTGTCACAGGGATGCAACCCGAGTCCGAGTCGCTCTCCGCGAACACTCTCCCAAAGTGACCGCGACACGGCGTGTACCGAATCGTTTCGTATGGTAAACGGCCGCCGCGACATCCTTTTGGGGGAAGGGACGGGGAAATGAACAAGCGGATTCTTGCCGGCGTCGGAGTGGTGGCTCTGATGGCGGGCGTCGCGCGTGCAGAAGTGCTGGAGATCACCGGCGAGTTCGCCGCGCCGAACCGCGAGGCGAGCCTGCTGCGCTCGATCTCGGTCGACCGGATCGCCGGGCAGGACGGGCCGGCGCTGGCGCGGGCGATCGAGCAGGGCCTGTCGGGCACACATTTCGACCTGATGGGCGGCCAGACCGGCCGCGACAATGCCGAGGGCTCGCTGACTGGCGGCGTCACCACCGGCGTCGACGAATCCAACTTCAAGCGGAAGGAGAAGCGCTGCGTCGAGAAGGACAGCGCCGATCAGAAGAAGTGCATCCGCCATGCCGAGGTCGAGCTGCGCTGCCGTCGCCGGCTCGTGTCGGTGAAGGCTGATCTGCGGCTGGTGCGCAACCGCGACGGGCGGATCGTCTATTCGGTCACCCGCCCGCTGACCAACGACTTCAGCTGGTGCGAAGGCGACAAGACCGATCCCGAGCCGGTGGAGGACGTGATCGCCAACCTGGTGCGCGACCTCGGCAACTCGGTGCGCACCGACATCGCGCCGACGATCTCCACCTATCGCATCCGCGTGCGCGAGAGCGACAAGGGGATGAGCAAGGACCAGGCGAAGCGGTTCAAGGAGCTGGTGAAGCTCACCAAGCGTGACGTTCGCGGCGCCTGCTCGGGCTGGTCGGCGATGGCGGGGGAAGTGCCGAACAATCCCTCGATCACCTTCGATCTCGGGCTCTGCGCCGAACAGGCCGGCGATTACGAGAAGGCCGAGCAGCTCTACCGTGCCGCGCAGCGCGCGGGTGCGCAGGAGGGCGGCGAAGGCGCCGATCGCGCGATCCGGCTGATCGCCGGGCGCGAGGATGCCGCGATCCGCGCACGGCGGCGGTGAGGCGAGGCAGGGGAAGGTCCGGGATGCGGCGATATTGGACAACCTGCCTGTCGCTCACCTGCGTCCCGTTGTTGATGGGGCAGGCGGCACCGGCTCCGGCGAGCTTCGACTTCGCCGGAATGCGATTCGTCCTGCCGATCCCGCCGGGCTATTGCCGGCCCCAGGGCAACGCGGCGTTGCTGCTCCGGCGGATGGCCGAGATCGATACCCAGAATATCGTCCATCTCATGCTCGCCAGTTGTGGCGACACGCAGCTGCAGCGCGACCGTATCCGCATCAGCACGAGCCGGACCGCGCGCGACAAGGTGCTCACGCGCGAGGCGTTCCTGAAGGAATACCGGCCCTCTTTTGTAGGGCCGGACAAGGCCGATCTGAGCGGCACGCTCGATCAGGCGGTCGAGATGGTGGAAAAGGCGACGGGCCGGCGCGCCGATCTTGGCGGCAAGGTCGAGGCGCTCGGCATGGACTCGGTATGCGGCTTCCTGGGCGGCAACCTGACGGCGACCGCCGACGGAAAGGCCCACCCTCTGGCGGGTGTCATCTGCCTCACCACGGTTGGTGACCGGATGCTGCAGATCAGCAGCACCGGGCCGTCCGGCAAGCCGGGCGACCTGGAGCGCCGGATGCGGCTGGTGGAGGCAGTCGCGCTGTCGATCAGCGCGAAGCCGATCCCTTAACGCCCGCGGTTGCCGCCCTGGCCACCCTGGCGACCGCCGCCGCCCTGGCCACCGCCGCCCTGGCCACCTTGGCGCTGGCCACCGCCGCTGCCGGTCGGGCGCGGCTGCCACTTGCGCTTCGGGCGGGCATAGTTGCGAGGCTGCTCGCCCTGCGGCTGCGCGTCGAAGCGGCGCGGACGCGGCTCGCCCGCGGCGGCGCCGGCTGCTTCCGGACGCGGGGCATGGCCGTCGCGGCGCGGCTGGTCGCCACGTGCGCGGTCTTCGCGCTGGCCGCCGGGGCGACCGCGCTGCGGCTGGCCACCACCCGGACGGCGGCCGTCACGCTGCATCGCGCGGCCGTTGCGGCCGTTCTGCTCGTCACGGCTCGGCGCGACGTTGACGCGGGTCGACTTGATCTTCTCGGCAGCGGCGACGAAGCCCTCGGGCAGCGGCACCACGGTGAGCTTCTGGCGGATCAGCCGCTCGATGTCGCGCAGATAGGGCCGCTCGTCATCGGCGCACAGGCTGATCGCCTCGCCATCCTTGCCGGCGCGCGCGGTGCGGCCGATGCGGTGGACATACTGGTCCGCCACGTTCGGCAGCTCGAAGTTGAAGACGTGGCTGACGCCCGACACGTCGATGCCGCGCGCGGCGATGTCGGTGGCGACCAGGATCTTGACCTTGCCGGCGCGGAACTCGCCGAGCGCGCGCTCGCGCTGCGGCTGGCTCTTGTTGCCGTGGATCGCGTTGGCGGCGATGCCGTTGCCCGCGAGCAGGCGGACGACGCGGTCGGCGCCGTGCTTGGTGCGGGTGAACACCAGCGCGCGATCGATCTCGGTCTCACGCAGCAGCATCGTCAGCAGCGCCTGCTTCTCGCTCTGCTGGACGAATGTGACGCTCTGGTCGACGCGCTCGGCCGTCGTCGCTTCGGGCGTGACCTTCACTTCGACCGGATCCTTGATGAACTGGCCGGCCAGCTCGCGGATGGTCTTGGGCATGGTCGCCGAGAAGAACAGCGTCTGGCGCTTGGCTGGCAGCTCGCGGACGATGCGCTTCAGGGCGTGGATGAAGCCCAGGTCCATCATCTGGTCGGCCTCGTCGAGGACGAGGATCTCGATCCCGAGCAGGATCGCATAGCACTGGTCGATCAGGTCGACGAGGCGGCCCGGCGTGGCGACGACGATGTCGACACCCTTGGCGAGGTCGGTCTTGTTCTTGTGGATCGAAGTGCCGCCGAACACGGTGGCCACGCTCAGGCGGGTGCCCTTGCTGTAGTGGCGGGCCTGGTCGGCGATCTGGCTGGCGAGCTCGCGGGTCGGGGCGAGGATCAGCATGCGGCAGCCGCGCGGCTGGGCGCGCTTGCCGCTGGCGACCAGACGATCGATCGAGGGAAGCATGAAAGCGGCGGTCTTGCCGGTGCCGGTCTGGGCGATGCCGAGCAGGTCGCGGCCTTCGAGCAGCGACGGGATCGACTTGGCCTGGATCGGCGTCGCCTCGCTATAGCCCTTGGCGGCAAGCGCGGCGAGAACGGTCTCCGAGAGACCGAGTTCGTTGAATTGCATTATGTGTCCTGTACATACGGCCGGGCGCACCGGACGGAATCCAGGCGCAAGGCGGGGTCAAAAATGACGACCCGCGTGACTAGGGAAGCCGGGAAAACAAAGAGGCGGAGCCTGGGCCCTTGGGGATAAACCCGCATGCCCGATCACGCTGCATTACGCCTCGATGGTCGGCCATATGGCGATGAAATCGGTTTCCGTCAAGAAAGTGGCGGTTTCCACATATTCCTGGTGCCGTTACCCCGTTGCACACGCGAAATTGATTCCGGTTGCGGTTCATTCGCAAAGCACTCGTTAACGCATGTGCGGCTAAGATTTCCGCGCCTGTAACGGAGCCAGAAATTGATCGTCGCCAAGCTTGAGATCCTCGGAGATATCGACCGCCGCGGCGCGATCCGTTTCGATGCGGATTCGCCTTCGACCTTGCGCGTGCCCGATGGCGCGCCGCTCGACGTGCGGGTCGAGGACTTCTCGCGCACCGGCTTCCGCTTCTCCTCGGAGATCGACCTGCCGGTCGGCACGCTGGTCTCGCTCGGCCTGTCGGGCGCCGGCTCCCGCGCCGCCAAGGTGGTGCGTCGCTCGGGCTCGACCTATGGCTGTGCCTTCATGAAGGCGCTGACCGAGGAAGAGATCGCCCATGCCTTTCGCGGGCAGGAGCATATCCTCGCCGATCTCTCCGCGGCGCTCGCCGCGCGTTTCGGCACGACAAAGCCGGGTGGGAAGCCGACCATGCCGCCGCTCCGCCGCCTGATCCGCCGCCCGACGCGCGAGGACTGAGGTCCCTGCACGCGCTTTGAGCGCAATCGCCGGGATGTGGGGTGCGCGCCGCGCGCCTATATCCGGGGCATGACCCAGCAGCTTTCCCTTCCCGAAGACGCGGCCTGGGCCGCCTTCGAAGCGCGCGACCGCGCCTTTGACGGGCGGTTGATCGTCGCGGTGACCACCACCCGCATCTATTGCAAGCCGACCTGCCCGGCACGGCGGCCCAAGCGCGAGCATGTCGAGTTCTTCGACGATGCCGAGGGCGCGCGCGCCGCCGGCTATCGCGCCTGCCTGCGCTGCAAGCCCGACGAGGTCGGCCGCGACCGGATCGGGGTGGCCAGGGCCGTGGCGCTGATCGAGGCGGCCGAGGAATCGATCTCGCTCGACGAAGTCGCCGCTGCCGTCGGCTATGCGCCGCATCATTTCCACCGGCTGTTCAAGCGCGCCACCGGGGTGACGCCCGCGGCCTATGCCCGCAGCCTCAAGGCGAAGCGCGCGGCGGAGGCGCTGGGCGAGGGCAGCGTCACCGAGGCGATCTACGAGGCCGGCTATTCGGCGCCGAGCCGCTTCTACGAGACCGCCAATGCGCGGCTCGGGATGAGCCCCAGCGTGTGGAAGCGCGGCGGGGCCGGGGTGACGATCCGCTGGACGATCGCCGAGACCAGCCTTGGCCCGCTGCTGATCGCGGCGACCGACAAGGGGCTGTGCCGCGTCGCGTTCGACGAGACTGCGCTCGGCTTGGCCAAGCGCTTCCCGGCGGCGGAGATCGTCCAGGGCGGTGCGGCGCTGTCGGCGCTCGCGGCGCGGGTCGTCGCCGAGGTCGAGAGCCCCGGGCGTGACACCGACCTGCCGCTCGACGTGCAGGGCACCGCCTTCCAGGAAGCGGTGTGGCAGGCGCTGCGCGCGATCCCGCCGGGCGAGACGCGCAGCTATGCGCAGTTGGCGGCGGCGGTGGGCAGCCCCGGCGCGGTGCGTGCGACGGGCACGGCCTGCGGCGCCAATCATGTGCCGGTGATCATCCCGTGCCACCGCGTACTCCGCTCGGACGGCAGCATGGGCGGCTATGCCTACGGTGTCGATCGCAAGCAGGCGCTGCTCAAGCGCGAGGGCGGCGAGCGATGAGCTATGTCATCCTGGGCATCGACCCGGCGCCGTTCCGGCACCTCTATGGCCTGCCGGACGCGGCGCTCGCCGCCGAGCGGGTGGTGCGCTTCACCGTCGAGAAGACGCCCGATGCCCCGTGCCGGGTCGAGCTGGTCGATGTCGAGCCGGGCGAGACGGTGCTGCTGGTCAACCACGAGCATTTGCCCGTCGCCACGCCCTATCGCAGCGCCCATGCGATCTTCGTGCGCGAAGGCGCCGAAGTGCCGGCGCGCTTCGAGAACGCCGTGCCCGAGCCGCTCGCGATCCGCCTGCTCTCGGTCCGCGCGTTCGATGGCGCGGGGATGATGACCGATGCGGAGGTCATCGAGGGCCGCGACCTGGAGCCGCTGATCGCGCGGATGTTCGCCGATCCGGTGGTGGCCTATCTCCATGTCCACAATGCGAAGCGCGGATGCTTCGCGGCGCGGGTGGATCGGGTTTAACCCTCTACCGCTTGCGGGAGAGGGTGGTCGAGCAAAGCGAGACCGGGTGAGGGTGAGAGAGGGAGGCAAACACTGTCCTTGCGGCCCGCAAACACCCTCACCCTTCCGCCGCTACGCGGCTCCCTCCATCATCAGGTAAACAGCGCCCCGCGCTGTTTAGGTCATGCGGGGCATGACCGGCCTGATGATCCCGCAGGCGGGAGAGGGAATCTACTTCGCCGCAGGCGTCTCGTCGGGCCCAGCCCCCGCACATTTGTACACCAGCTTCTCGTTGTACACCGCCGGCAGTGCCGTGCGGATGTTCTGCTGCTGGGTCGCCAGCTCGGCGCGCTTGGCCTGGTCGGACGAGCATTCCTTGAGCGGCACGCCCTTCCGCAGCGCCCGCGCCTGCTTCATCTGCTCGGACGAGAGCAGGTAGCGGGTGTTGGTATAGGTGCCGGTGGCGGGATCGAAGTCGAGCACCGAGACATTGGCCTCCTGGTCGGGGACCAGGATCCGCTGCCAGTGCGTGCCCGATTCGGCATATTGGGTGCGGCTGTTGATGCAGCCGTCTGCGCCGATGTCGAGATCGACCTTGTCGGTCGCCGAGACGATCACCCGGCTGCGCTCGGGCACCAGGGTGCAGACAAGCTTGCCCTGCGCCATCGCGGCCGCCGCGCCGCTTGCCGCCGCCTTGGGCACCGGCAGCACCGAATTCTCGTTGAAGCCCGGCCGGCTGAGGAACAGCGCCACCGCGCCGAGCATCAGCACGCCGCCGCCCGCCGCGACCCAGATCGCCTCGCGCTTGCGCTCGCGGGAAAGCAGCAGCCCGGCGCCGCCTACCGCCAGCGCGCCGAGCACCAGCAGCACCGCGGCGCCCGCCATATAGTTCTCGCGCGTGGTCTCGGCGCGGTTGCGGGCCTGGGCGATCGCGTCGTCGCGCTCGGCTGCGGCCTTGGCGGCATCGGCGCGCGAGACCTCGTCGGCCGCCAGCCGCGCCTTTTCGTCGGCACTGCGCTCCTGCGCCATCTGCTCCTCGACCGAGGTGCAGGGCACGTCGATGGTCGAGACCGGCTGCTTCGCCTCGGCGAGGAACGCCATCAGCTCGCTGTCGGCAATGGCGAAGGCGAAGGTCGAATCGCCTTCGTCATTATGGGTGATCGCCGAATTCACCCCCAGCACCCGGCCGCAGCGATCGAGCAGCGGCCCGCCCGAATTGCCGCGGGCGATGCTGGCGGTGTGGAGCAGCACGCTCACGCCGCTCAGCTGGCGCAGCCCGGCGAACCCGCCCTGCGAGCGCACCGGCGATTGCGGCTTGATGAAGTCGGCCGCCGAGCGCGCGGTGGCGACATCGACATTGCCGGGATAACCGAGCGCGACCAGCGCATCGCCGTCGGAGATCCTGCCGCCGAACAAAGTGAGCGGGGGCAGGCGCACGCCGGTGAACTCGATCAGCGCCAGATCGCGCGCCTGGTCGATCTTGATCACCTTGCCCTGGTACGACTTGTCACCTTCGGACGGGACGACGCCGATCACGACATTGTCGGGATAGCGCGAGGCCAGCTCGACGACATGCGCATTGGTGACCACCCGGTTGGGCGCCACCGCGAAGCCGCTGCCATGGCCGAAGCCGACCACTTCGTCGTCGACCACCGCGATGGTGACGATGCGCACCACGCCGCGCGCGGACGCGGATATGTCGTCGGCATGCGCGGGAGCCGCCCAGGCAAGGAGCAGCGCCACGACCATGAGCAACCGACGCATCATCGACCCCGAACCTCCATTTGTGCCGGCAGCTTTCGTGCAAAAGCAGCGGCGGTTCAAGCCGGGTGCGTCACTCCTCCTCGGCCTCCGCGCGTTTCGCCGCGTCACCGTCCAGCGCCGCCTTCGCCCCGGCCGTATCGCCCGCGTCGATCTTGGCGACCAGCAAGGCGGCGAACTGCGCCAGGCCCTTGCCGTGCGGCTGATAGGCGAGCGGCGCGAGCAGGCTGCGTGCGCGCACCGTGTCGTCGTCCTTCAGCAGCATCGCGGCGGTGGTGAGGCGCAGGCTGCTGTCCTGCGGCGCATAGTTGAAGGCGTCGTACAGTGCGTCCTTGGCGATCGCGGGCGCCGGAAGCCCCTGCTCCATATAGCTGCGATAATAGAGGATCAGCGGCTCGGGATCCTTGGAATCGAGCCGGTTGCCGCTGGCGATGATCTTGCGGATCGCCGCCCAGCTTTCCTTGCTGAAGTCCTTTGCCTTGTTCGCCAGCGCCATCCGGCACATCGCCTTGTAGACATAGCCGTCCACGGCCTTGGGATCGGCGGCGATGGCGCGGTCCGCGGCGGCTTCGGACACGGCATAATCGCCCGCGTCATAGGCCGCCTCGGCAAGCACCAGCTGGGCACCGCGGTCATTGGGATAGGGCGCGGCGGCCTTCTTCGCCGCGGCATAGACGCCGGGCGCCGTCTTATCGCTGACGCCGTTCTTGGAGCGGATGCGTACGTTCATGGTCGCCGCCTCGCCCGGCGTGAGCGGGCGGATCTCGACGCTGCCCGCCTGGGTCAGCTCCGCCTCCACGCGCCGAGCCTGGAGCTTGCCATGCTTGTAGCTCTCCAGCTCCCGATCGAGCTGCTTCAGGTCGCCGAACGCCGCGGCGGCGTCCTGGGCCGATTTGCCGGCGTTGAGCGCGTTCAGATAGGTTAGGAGCTGGCCCTTCCGCTTGTCGTTGAACAGCAGATAGTGGTTCAGCAGCCAGCCGCGCCCGTACAGCCCCTCGCGCTGGGTGTCGTTGAGCTTCAGCGTATCGGCCATCAGCAGCTTGTCGGCGGGCAGCCAGTTGCCCTCCAATATGCCATAGCCGCGATATTGCGGTGGCAAGCCGATCACCATGCTGCCGTCCTTGTCGTAGCGGGTGGTGGCGAAGAACTCCGCGGACCCCTCGATATACCAAGACGGAAAGACGATGTTCGGGGTGAGGCTCCACATCAGGTGGTGGGCATATTCGTGGAGCAGGATTTGGAGCGGGCCGAGATCGTTGGCCTCGCCGTCCCCGGCGCTGCGCGGGACGATGGCGAGCGATCCGCCGGCGCGCGGGCGATAGAAGCCGGCGACGAAACTCTCTCCGGCCAGCTTGGCGACGTCGCTGGTGTCGTCGACGACATAGACGGTCAGCCGGTTGGCCGGACCGATCGGCTCGTCCGTCACCTTGCGAATATAGCGGATCAGCTTGTCGAACCGCTCGAGCTTGGTGGCGAATTCCTTCAGCTTCTCAGGCTTCTGCTCGGAATAGACCGTGAAGTGGCCGGTGCTGGCCTCGTACCAGTCGGCATGCGCCGTCACGGGCAGGGCGAGGAGAACGACAGCAAGCAGCTTGCGTAACATCTGGAAATCCCCCGTTTTCACCCAGATGCTTATCGTGGCGCGATCCGCGCACAAGCGGGAATTTGGACCGGATCAGACGAAGCTGTACGGGTCCACGTCCACCGCCACGCGCACTTTCTGGCTCCAGCTGAGCCCGCCCAGCCAGTCGCGCAGCACCTGCTGCACATCGAAGCTCCTGCGCGCATGGACGAGGAGGCGATAGCGGTGCCGCCCGCGCAGCATCGCCAGCGGGGCAGGGGCGGGGCCATAGACGTGCATGTCCTCGCCGATTTCGGGCGCGGTGCGGCCGATCATCCGCGCGGTCTCCTCGGCGGCGGCGCGGTCCTCGCTCGAGACGATGATCGCGGCATAGCGGCCGAAGGGTGGAGCATCGGCATCGCGCCGCGCCTCGGTCTCGGCAGCGTAGAAGCTCTCGGCATCGCCCGACACCAGCGCCTGCATCACCGGCGCGTCGGGCGCATGGGTCTGGATATAGACCGTCCCCGGCTTCTCGCCGCGCCCGGCGCGCCCGGAGACCTGCATGATCTGCTGGAAGGTGCGTTCGGACGCGCGCAGGTCGCCGCCGTCCAGCCCGAGATCGGCATCGACCACCCCGACCAGGGTGAGATTGGGGAAGTGATAGCCCTTGGTCACCAGCTGGGTGCCGACGACGATGTCGATCGCGCCATGCTCCATGCGGCTGACGAACTCGGCCGCCTTGGCCGGCGACCACAGCGTGTCCGAGGTGACGATCGCGGTGCGCGCCTCGGGCCAGAGCGCCGCCACCTCGTCGGCGATCCGCTCCACGCCCGGCCCGCAGGCGACGAGCGTGTCCTCGCTCTTGCACTCGGGGCACAGACTCGGCGCGGGGATGGTGTGCCCGCAATGATGGCAGGACAGGCGCTTGAGCAGCCGGTGCTCGACCATCCACGCCGTGCAGTTCGGGCATTGGAAGCGGTGGCCGCAATGCCGGCAGAGCGTCAGAGGGGCATAGCCGCGCCGGTTGAGGAACAGCAGCGACTGTTCGCCGCGTGCCAGGGTCTCGTCGATCGCCTTCACCAGCGGCGGCGCCAGCCAGCGGCCACGCTCGGGTGGCGCCTGGAGCATGTCGACCGGAATGATCTCGGGCATTTCCGCCGCGCCGTAGCGGCCGGGCAGCTTGAGTTCTTCGTAGCGGCCGAGCTCGACCTGGTGGCGCGTCTCGATCGCCGGCGTGGCCGAGGCGAGCAGCACCGGGCATTCCTCGAACCGCCCGCGCATCACCGCCACGTCGCGGGCGTGGTAATGGACGCCGTCTTCCTGCTTGAAGCTGGTCTCGTGCGCCTCGTCGACCACGATCAGGCCCAGGTTGGGATAGGGTAGGAACAGGGCCGAGCGCGCGCCCACCGTCACCATCGCCTCGCCGCTGGCGATCGCCCGCCAGGCGCGGCGGCGCTGCGAATTGCGCAGGCCCGAATGCCAGGCGACCGGATCGCAGCCGAAGCGCTTCTCGAAGCGGGTGAGGAACGGCTCGGTCAGGGCTATCTCGGGAAGCAGCACCAGCGTCTGCTTGCCCGCGGCAATCGCGGCGGCGACCGCCTCGAAATAGACTTCGGTCTTGCCCGATCCGGTCACGCCGTCGAGCAGGAAGGGCTGGAATGCCTCGGCACCCACCGCCTGGCGCAGGATCGAGGCGGCATCGGCCTGTTCGGGGTTCAGCTGCGGCGGGGCGAAATTGGGGTCGGGCAGCGGATAGGGCGAATCGGTATCGACCACGACAGCCTCGATCGCGCCGACCTTCACCAGCCCGCGGATCACTGCGTCGGAGACGTCGGCGACCAGTGCCAGTTCCTTCACCAGCCCCTGGCGCTCGCCGATCCGTTCCAGCGCCTGAGCGCGTTGCGGAGTCAGCCGCTCGGGCACCTGGCCGGTCGCGCGATATTCGGTGATCGTCGGCGCGCTCTCGAACGCGGCGGAGGTGCGCAGCGCCATGGCCAGCACCGCCGAGGGCGGGCTCAGATAATAGTCCGCGGTCCATTCGACGAGGCGGCGCACCGCTGCCGGGATCGGCGGCGCGTCGGCCACCGCCAGGATGTTGCGCAGCCGGTTGTCGCCGATCTCCTCGGTCGGCAGCCGCTCGGGCTCCCAGACGACGCCGGCATATTGGCGCGGCCCGATCGGCACGACGACGATCGACCCCGGCGCGACCCGCATGCCGGCGGGCACGCGATAATCGAGGGGGCCGAGCGCGGGATGCAGGACGAGAATGCGGGCGCGGGACATGAGACGCCCTCATATGGGGTTTTGCGCGCGAAACGGAATCCCCGTATCGCTTGGGGGACCCTAGGAGACCGACAATGTTCCTCGCCGCCGCCCTGCTGCTCGCCCAGACCGCACCTGCGCCCGCCACCCAGACCACGGCCTGCAAGGCAACCGATGCCAGCCTGCCGACCGGCCTGCTCGGCTGGGTGAAGCCCGGTGATGCGTTCACGCCCGGCAAGGCGGTGGAACTCGACACGATCGACGCAGCGGCGCTCAAGGGACTGCCGGCCGGCAGCAAGCCGGGCAAGGCGGCGACGATCGGCTTCCGGATCGAGACCGCGGGCATCTACGGCATCGCGCTCGACCAGGGCGGCTGGATCGACGTGCTGCCCGGTGCCGAGGGCGGTGTGGCGCTCACCTCGGTCAAGCATGGCCATGGTCCGGAATGCTCGACGATCCGCAAGATCGTCCGCTTCCAGCTCACGCCCGGCCTCTATCGCCTCTACGTCTCGGGCCTGCCGGGCGCCAAGGTGAAGGCGATGCTGGTCGCGGGGGAGTAGGCGGACGATATTCCAGTTCCCCTCCCTTGCAGGGAGGGGAGTATAGGAGGGAGTACCCTCCCGCTTGGCCCACCTTAAGGCCGCAGCGTCAGCCCGATCGTCATCGCGTGATCCATCTGGTCGCGCGCGCCGTCTCGGCCGAAGCGATACTGGTTGAGATAGCCGATCTCGGCACGCAGCTGGCGGCCGACGGGCACGCCCAGCCCGATATTGGCGCGCACCCGCTCGATCCCGCTGCGCTGGCCCCAGCCGGTGGTGTTGAAGTTGAGGAAGGTCTCGTGCGTCGCGAACAGGCCGAGCCTGCCCGGGATCAGGTCGGTGTTGAAGCGCAGCTGCCCGCGGACCCGGTGGCCGATCTCCGGTCCCGAGCTGTTGAAGCGCTGCTCCAGCCGCACCCGGGTCGCGAAGCCGGCGCCCAGCGGCACGATCACATGCTGGCGGATGCGCTCCTCATTGGGCAGCACCCGGTTGCCGACGAAATCCTCGACATGGCGATAGCCGATCGCCAGCTCGACCTTGCCCAGCTTCCAGGCGAACAGCCCGCCGATCTCGGTATGCGCCAAGCCATGGGCGCGTTCCCCGAATCGGGCGATGCTCTCCACCGTCGCCTCTTCATGCGCGCCGACGCGCATCACGCCGCTGGCTTGGAGCCAGAGCTGGTCGTCGGTCTGCTGGGCGAGCGCCGGGGCGGCGAGGCACAACAGGGGGAAAGCGAGAAACGCGCGCATCGCGCCTAAACGCATCGTCTTCATTTCGGTGCAAGCTTTACTTGCTGGAATGAGAACATTGGTGGAACATTCGTGCGTTCAGAGGGGGAGGCGGCGATGATTCTCACGGCACTGGCGATCGGCATGGCGGCGCAGGGCCGCTGCACCGCGCTGGATACCCGGCTCCCCAGGCCGCTGGCCGGCTGGACGCGGGACGGGCGTGGGCTCGATACCGGCCATGCGGTGACGCTGCCCGCGCGGGGCGGCACCGTCGAGACGCGGGTCACCATCCGCAAGCCCGGCACGGTCGGCATCGCGATCGACCAGGACGGCTGGATCGATGCCTTTGCGGGCGGCGGCAAGCGCGCGCTGCGCATGGCGTCGGAAAGCCGCGGCCCGCGCTGCTCGACGATCCGCAAGATCCTCTATTACCGGATGCGTCCCGGCACCTATCGCGTCACGGTGAATCGGCTTAAGGGCGGTCGCGCAAAGCTCATGCTCACGCACGACTGACAAGGATTCCCCATGAAGTTCTTCGCCGACACCGCCGACACCGCCGACATCCGCGACCTGGCCGATACCGGCCTGCTCGATGGCGTCACCACCAATCCCTCGCTGATCCACAAGGCCGGCCGCGACTTCCTCGAAGTCGTCAAGGAGATCTGCGAGATCGTGCCGGGCCTGCCGGTCTCGGCCGAAGTCGTCGCGCTCGATTTCGAGGGCATGATGCGCGAGGCGGAGATCGTCCGTAAGGTCGCCGACAATGTCGCGGTCAAGGTGCCGCTGACCATCGAGGGCCTGAAGGCGTGCAAGGCGCTGACCAGCGACGGCACGATGGTCAACGTGACCCTGTGCTTCTCGGCGAACCAGGCGCTGCTGGCGGCAAAGGCCGGCGCGACCTTCATCTCGCCCTTCGTCGGCCGCCACGACGATATCGGCTATCCGGGTATGGACCTGATCGCCGACATCCGCACGATCTACGACAATTACGCCTTCGAGACCGAGATCCTGGTCGCCTCAGTGCGCAACCCGATCCACGTGCTCGAGGCCGCCAAGATCGGCGCCGATGTGATGACGGCCCCGCCGGCGGTGATCCGCCAGCTGGTCAAGCACCCGCTGACCGACGCCGGCATCGCCTCGTTCATGGCCGACTGGGCCAAGACCGGGCAGAAGATCGGCTGATTACCCAATAAATCCTCTCCCGGAGGGAGAGGGGGACCGCGACGCGTAGCGTCGTGGTGGAGAGGGTCTGACGCGGGCGTATCGCTCGCGGTGTTCCCCCTCCACCAGCTTCGCTGGTCCCTCTCCCCCTCCGGGGGAGGACTTGATAGGGTCTGGAGGTGAACCAGCCCGCCCTCCCACTGCTCTACGCGCAGCACCTCGCCCGCGACCGGCGACGCTCGGCGCATACGGTGCGGGCATATGGCGCCACCGCCGAGCGGCTGGTCGCTTTCCTGCAGACGCATTGGGGCGGCCCCGTCACTCGCGACAGCCTCGCGAAGGCCAGCGCGACCGACCTGCGCGCCTATCTCGCCCATCGCCGCGACCAGGGCCTGACCAACGCCTCCGCCGCCCGCGAGCTCTCCGCCGTACGCGGCTTCCTCAAATTCGCCGCCGGCGACGCGGCCGAGCTGCCGCGCCTCAAGGGTCCGCGAGTCAAGAAGGGCATCCCCCGCCCGATCGCCCCGCACGAAGCGGTGGCACTCGCCGAGACCGTGTCCGAGGACGCCCGGGAGCCCTGGATCGGCGCGCGCGACTGGGCGGTGCTGCTCCTCCTCTATGGCGCCGGCCTGCGCATCGGCGAGGCGGTCGCGCTCACCGGCGCGGTCCTCCCGCTCGGCGAGGCGATGCGCGTCACCGGCAAGCGCGACAAGACGCGGATCGTGCCCCTGCTCCCCCAGGTGCGCGAGGCGATCGAGGCCTATGCGAAGCAATGCCCGTACGGCGTCTCGCGCGACGCGCCCTTGTTCCGCGGCGCCAAGGGCGGGCCGATGCCGCCCGGCGTGATCCGCAAGTCGGTCCGCGCCGCGCGCGCCGCGCTCGGCCTGTCCGAGCGGACCACCCCGCACGCGCTGCGCCACAGCTTCGCCACCCACCTGCTCGGCCGCGGCGCCGATCTGCGCGCGCTGCAGGAGCTGCTCGGCCATGCCAGCCTCAGCTCGACCCAGGTCTATACCGCAGTCGACGCCGCACACCTGCTCGACGTGTACCGCAACGCCCATCCTCGCGCGTGATCAGCCTCGAGGCTTCCAGGTGAGCACCCGCCACAGATAGAGCACGGCCACCGCCGCGACCGCCGCGATCGAGACCGGTGCGATCCAATGGTCGATCGTCTCGAAATTGGTGCCCAGCCAATAGCCGACGCCGACCAGGATCGTGTTCCAGATCGCGCTGCCGATCGTCGTGAAGATCAGGAATCGGCCGACCGGCATGTGCATCAGCCCGGCCGGGATCGAGATCACGGTGCGCCCGATCGGCATGAAGCGGAACACCAGCACGGTGATGCCGCCCCAGCGATCGAAGAAGCTGCGCAGCTTCTCGATATCCTCCCATTCCAGCGTCAGCCAGCGGCCCCAGCGGCGCACCAGCGGCTCGAGCCGCTTGTAGCCGAAGCGCCGCCCGATCTCCCACCAGAACAGATTGCCGATCGCGCAGCCCGCGGTGCCGGTGAGCACCAGCAGCAGGAAGCTCATCTTGCCCTGGCCGGCGGCGATGCCGGCCACGCTCATGATCAGTTCGGAAGGAACGGGGGGAACGACGTTCTCCAGCACCATCAGCAGGAAGACGCCGAAATACCCCCAATCGAGCCAGTCGCTCATCGGGTCAGCGGCGCTCCGCCACGCGGCGCTCGATCGCCTGCCAGATCAGGGCGCCGGTATCGGTGCCGTTGAACCGGTCGATCGCGACGATGCCGGTGGGGGAGGTGACGTTGATCTCCGTAAGCCATTCGCCGCCGATCACGTCGATGCCGACGAACAGCAGCCCGCGCTTCTTCAGCTCCGGCCCGAGCACGTCGCAGATCTCCTGCTCGCGCGGCGTCAGCTCGGTCTTGGCCGCACTGCCGCCCACCGCCAGGTTCGATCGGATCTCGCCCTCGCCCGGGATGCGGTTGATCGCGCCGGCCACCTCGCCGTCGACCAGCACGATGCGCTTGTCGCCCGCCGCCACCGAGGGGAGGAACGCCTGCACCATGTGCGGCTCGCGATAGGCGGTGTTGAACACTTCGATCAGCGCGGAGAGGTTGGCGCCGTCGCTGCCCACCTTGAAGATCGCCTTGCCGCCATTGCCGTGGAGCGGCTTGATCACGATCTCGCCGTGCACCGCCAGGAAGGCGCGCGCCTCGTCCAGGCTGCGCGTGACCAGCGTCGGCGGCATGAACTGCGGATAATCGAGGACGAAGACCTTCTCGGGCGCGTTGCGCACGCTGGCCGGATCATTGACCACCAGGGTGCGGTCGGCGATCCGCTCGAGCAGATGCGTCGCGGTGATATAGCCCAGGTCGAAGGGCGGATCCTGGCGCATCAGCACGACATCGGCTTCCTCGCCGAGGTCGAGCTGCACCGGATCGCCGAACTGGAAGTGATCGCCGGCGACGCGCTGCACGGTCACCGGATGCGCCTTGGCCCATACCCGGCCGGCCGAATAGTTCAGGTCCTCGGCGGCATAATGGTACAGCTTGTGCCCGCGCGCCTGCGCCGACAGCATCAGCGCGAAGGTCGAGTCTCCGGCGATGTTGATCGCATCGAGCGGGTCCATCTGCACGGCGACAATGAGCGACATTCGGCCTCCTTCGAGAAAACGCTGTAGGTGACTTATTCGAATAAGTCACCCCATCCAGGCGTTTTCGATATGGCGAGGCAGGGTGCGAGGGGCAATGAGGATTACGTCGACGCGGATATCGTCGTTCGGCCCGGCATAGCGATGCATCAGGTATTCCGCCGCCGCCGCAACGCGGGACAGGCGGCGCTCGTCGATCGCGAAGTCGAGCGCGGCGGCGGTGGCGCGGGTCTTGACCTCGACGAACGCCACAAGATTGCCCTTCCGTGCGACCAGGTCGACTTCGCCCGCGGGCGTGCGGACGCGCCGGTCGAGGATGCTCCACCCCTTGAGCCGCAGCCACCAGCCGGCGATTCGCTCCCCGCGCCTGCCTTCGGTCTCGGCCTTGCGCCGCTGCTCGAGCGTCTTGCGGGGGCGGGGCCGGTTCATGCCGTTCGGCCGCGCCGGCGCGGGCGCATCTCGAGAAAGTCGCGGGCAATTCCGGCTGCCGATTCTTTCATTACGATCCCGTTCCATGCTGTCCGCCGAATCGCACTGCCATTGCCGTTCCCGACGCCGGAATCCGGCTGCCGCGGTGCATCATCCGACCGGCTTCCCCGGCTCGCGCGCAAAGCCGCGAATCGCCGGTTTTCCAGCGCTTGCGGCAGGGTCATCAGACCGACCGCTGACGATCTTAGCGACCATGCGTTGCCGCAACGCGGCGATCCGTTGGACTCTTTCCCCACACGACTCGCACCTGTGGATAACTTTGGTTACCATCGCCAGACCGAGTCGCACCGAACCGGGTTCATCGGTGCTTCCGGGGGGTCTGCATCCAATGGAATCGAACGAACGCTATTATCGGCGTCGCGCCGCTCAGGAACTTGCAGCTGCCAGGCGCGCCATGACGGAAGCCGCCGCGCTCCGCCGTCGCCAGCTCGCGGAAACCTATCTCAAGCGCCTGGCCGAACTTACGGGTGCCGACGAGATGCGCCTGCTCGAGCAGGAATACGCCTAGGCAAGCTCCTCCCCCGCAGGGGGAGGGGGACCAGCGAAGCTGGTGGAGGGGCCCTGCCACGGGCACCCCGCTTGTGGCGTTCCCTCTCCACCACCGGCTTTGCCGGCGGTCCCCCTCTCCCTCCGGGAGAGGAATCGAGGGCTCCACCTGCTCCGAATTACCCCTTCATCTCCATCGCCCGGGCATAGAGCGCCTTGCGATCGAGCCCCAGCTTCTTCGCCACTTCGCCCGCCGCCTTGCTCGCCGGCAGCCGGGTCAGCGCTTCGGCGAGCGCGGCATCGGCATCGTCGGCGCTGGCCGGGGCAGGGGCACCCGGCGGCGCCACCACCACCACGATCTCGCCCTTGGGCGGTGCCTCGGCATAGCGCTCGGCGAGCTGGGTCAGCGAGCCGGTCACGCATTCCTCGAACTTCTTGCTGATCTCGCGCGCCACCGCCGCCTCGCGGTCGCCCAGTCCTTCGGCCAGCGCGGTCAGGCAGGCCGAGAGCCGCGGCCCCGATTCGTACAGCACCAGGGTGGCGCGCACGCTGGCGATCTCGGCGATCGATTCGGCGCGGGCCTGTTGCTTGCTCGGCAGGAAGCCGAGGAACAGGAAGCGGTCGGTCGGCAGGCCGGCCAGGGTAAGCGCCGCGATCGCCGCGCAGGGGCCGGGGATCGTCGTCACCGTATGGCCCGCCTCGCGCGCATCGCGCACCAGCTTGAAGCCGGGATCGGAGATCAGCGGCGTCCCCGCGTCGGAGACCAGCGCGATGGCCTCGGTCGCCATCCGCGCGACCAGCCCGGGGCGCACCGCATCGGCATTGTGGTCGTGATAGGGGAGCATCTTCCCCTTCTGGCCGAGGTGGCGAAACAGCCCCGCTGTCACACGGCTGTCCTCAACCGCAACCAGATCGGCGTTCAGGAGTATTTCGGCGGCACGTGGCGAAAGGTCGCCGAGATTGCCGATCGGGGTGGCGACGATATAGAGGCCGGGCGTAAGAGCAGAGTCCATCGGGGAGAGTAAATGGCAGACGCGACCGTGAATCCGCAACGGGGCATCCTCCGCTGGGCCGCTTTGGGCCTCGCCGCGCTCCTCGCCGCCTGCGCCAGCGGGCCGCGCGTGGTGCCCGAATCGCGCCCCGCGCCGACGGTGGAGACGCCGCGCGAGCGTCCCTCGACGCGCCCGATCACCCCGGGCCTGCCCCAGGATGTCGAGCGGCACCGCGTCGCCCTGCTCGTGCCAATGACCGGCCCGAACGCTGGTGTCGGCAAGTCGCTGGCCAATGCGACCCAGCTCGCGATCCTCGATACCCGGTCGGACGTGCTGCGCATCACCACCTATGACACCGCCGGCGGTGCCGCCAACGCGGCGCGCCAGGCGATCGCCGACGGCAACAAGCTCATCCTCGGCCCGCTCCTCGCCGAGGAAGCGCGCGAGGTCGCGCCGATCGCCCGCGCCGCGCGCGTGCCGGTGCTCAGCTTCTCGAACGACACCGCGGTCGCCGGCAACGGCACCTATCTGCTCGGCTATTCGCCGGCCCAGTCGATCGAGCGCGTGGTCGATTATGCCCGTGCCCAGGGCGTCACCAACTTCGTCGGCCTGATGACTTCGGGCGTCTATGGCGAGCGGGCCTCGACCAGCTTCCTGCGCGCCGTCGAAGGGCAGGGCGGCAAGGTGCTGGCGATGGAGAGCTATGACGGTCGCCCCGGTTCGATGACCAGCGCGATCACCAAGCTCTCGCGCACGCCCTATCAAGCGATCCTGATCGCCGGCTCGGGCGCGAGCGGCGTCGCCGCGGCGCCGATCATCCGCAAGTCGGTCGGCGGCAAGACCTCGCGCATCCTCGGCACCGAGCTGTGGAACACCGATTCGGCGATCGGCGCCAATGCGGTGCTCAATGGCGCCTGGTTCGCCAGCGTGCCCGACAATTACTACCGCACCTATGCCACCAAGTACCGCACCCGCTTCGGCGCGGCGCCGTACCGTCTCTCGACGCTCGGCTATGACGCGGTGCTGCTCACCGTGCGCATCGCCCGCGAATGGCGCCCGGGCGACATCTTCCCCGAACGCCGCCTGACCGCGCCGGACGGCTTTGGCGGCCTCGACGGCGCCTTCCGCTTCGGCCGCGACGGCATCGCCGAACGCGCGCTCGAGGTGCAGGAGGTCAAGGCGGGGACGACGGTGACGATCTCGCCGGCGCCGACGGGCTTCGGGAACTAGGACGAAAGCGTCATCCCGGCGAAAGCCGGGATCTCAGGCGAAGGCGCGGGGAAGGAGCCGCACGAGATCCCGGCTTTCGCCGGGATGACGGCAAGGCTGCGATGACGGGTCGGCTTGCAATGTAGGATTTCGCCTGCTCCATGCTGGTGGATGCAAGCCGGTTTCCCTTCCCGCACCGATCGCGCCCGCCGGCAGCCCCTGCCGGGGAAGGGAAAACCGGGGCAGCGTAGTGTATGCTTCGTAAACTTCCGCACTCGCGCCGGCCCCGAATCGGGGGCGATTCGGGCTAGGCCAGCACCACCTCGCGCAGGATCGCCTCGAGCACCGGCATGCCGGTATCGGTTACGACCAGCCGGGTGCCGGTGCGGGCCACCAGGCCCTGCGTTTCCATCACCGCCAGCGCCTTGTGGTCGAGCGGCGCGTCGGGGATGCGGGCCAGGTCGACGCCTTCGGCCAGCCGCAGTCCCATCACCAGCGCCTCGACGCCGCGGTCGTGCGGGTCGAGCGGGTCCTCGCGCTCCATGCCGTGGCCGTTACGCCCCAGCGCGCTCAGCCAGTTCTCGGGCTTCTTGTGGCGCACCGTCGCCATGCCGCCGCGCCGGCCATGCGCGCCGGGGCCGATGCCGGCATAGTCGCTGTAGCGCCAATAGGTTAGGTTGTGCCGGCTCTCCGCGCCCGGCCGGGCATGGTTGGAAACTTCATAGGCCGGCAGACCGGCCGCGGCGGTCATGTCCCGCGTCGCCTCGAACAGGTCGGCGGCCGCATCGGGGTCATAGGCCTTGAGCTCGCCCTTCTCGAACAGGGTGGCGAAGCGCGTGCCCGGCTCGATGGTCAGCTGGTAGAGCGAGAGATGCTCGGTGCCGAAGGAAAGCGCGCGGGTCAGCTCCGCCTCCCAGTCGGGAAGGGTCTGGTCGGGCCGGGCATAGATCAGGTCGAAGCTGACCCGGTCGAACGCCCGCTGCGCGGTGTCCAGCGCCGCCAGCCCCTCGTCCACGCCGTGCGCCCGGCCGAGGAAGCGCAGCGCGCCGTCGTCGAGCGCCTGCAGGCCCAGCGACACCCGGTTCACCCCGGCAGCGGCGATATCGGCGAAGCGCGCCGCCTCCACCGAGGAGGGGTTGGCCTCCAGCGTGATCTCCACGCCGGGCTCGAAGCCCCAATGCTTCTCCGCCGCCTCGATCACCGCGGCGACCGTCTCGGGCGGCATCAACGAGGGCGTGCCGCCGCCGAAGAAGATCGAGCCGAGCCTGCGTCCCGGCAGTTCGGCGGCCTCATGCGCCAGGTCGGCGAGCATCGCGGTGCGCCAGGCGGCCTGGTCGACGCTCTCGCGGACATGGCTGTTGAAGTCGCAATAGGGGCATTTCGACACGCAGAACGGCCAGTGCACGTACAGTGCGAGAGGGGGCGTGTCGGTGATCATGCGCTCGAGCGGCAAGGGGCGGCTGGAGCGGGTAACGGGAATCGAACCCGTGTATTCAGCTTGGAAGGCTGCTGCACTACCATTGTGCTATACCCGCAAGAGCCTGATTGTTCGTCAGTTTCCTGCGTCGCTGCCGGCCTGCTCGGCAAGCCGTGGCGCAACGATGCGATCGCCCACTGCCACGACCTTGGGGCGATGGTCAACCTGCTCCCGGCATCGCGCACAGATGCCCGCCGCTTCCGCCATATGCTTCGGCGCCGCCAGCCCGTGCCGCTCGGCCAGCGCGTCGAGCGCGTCGAACGCCTCGGGGCAGTCGATCAGCGTCACTTCGCCGCAGCTGCGGCAGAGCAGCGCGATTCGCCGCGCGGCGTCGCCGGCGACATAGCCGCGGGCGATCTCGATCTTGTGGATCGCCCCGCGCTCGGCGAGCTGGCGGATCGCGCGGAAGATCAGGCTCGGGGCCGCGGCCTCGCCGGCCCGGTCGAGCCGCGCGCGGATCTCGACCACCCGGAGCGGCCGCCCGGCATCCTGCAACAGGCGAAGGATCGCCTCGCTCAGGTGCCCGGCGGGGCGCCGCGTCTCAGCCATGGCGGTGGTGGCGGTGCCGCAGCCGCCAGTTGCGGACATGGCCGAACACCAGGAACAGGCTGCCGGCGATCGTCAGCGGCACTTCCTGCGGCGTCTCGGCGAAGACCAGCGCCCCCGCCGCGAGCAGGGCAAGGCCGATGGCGCCGGCGACGAGCGGCTGCCACAGCCGATGCCGCCAGGTACCGACCAGCAGGGCCAGGCCAGAACTGGGCACCGCCAGCACGAGGATCCACAGATGCAGCGTCTCGGGCAGCGCGACCAGCCGCGACAAGGCGGGCAGCGCCGCCAGCAGCAGCGGCAGGCCGGCGCAATGGATGAGGCACAGGACCGAGGCGCCGACCGCCATCCGCTCGACCCAGTCGATCGCGGAAGGCTCGGCCGCCGGTTGTCCGCAGCGCATGTCTTTACTCCAATAGTCTCGCAATCGCGGGGATGCGGCGGCGCGGTTGCCCGGCGCCGCCGCTCCCGCTTCCCGGCCTTAGAAGCCGACGCGCACCGTCGCGCGCAGATCGCGACCCGCCAGTGGGGCGAAGTCCTTCAGGAAGCTCGAATGGCGCCGCGCATCGACATCGAAGATGTTGTTAGCGCTGAGCAGCAGCGAGATCTTCTGGTTGCCCGGGATCGGCCGGAAGGCGATCGAGGCATTGACTAGGGTATAGTCGCTGGTCGGCGTCTCGAACGCCGCGATCCGGTCCTGCTCGAACACATGCTCGGCCTCGACGCGGCCGGTCACCTGGTCCGACTGCGCCTCTATCCCGCCCAGCACGCGCATCGGCGGGATGCGGGGCACCGGGCCCTCGTCGACGATGTTGGCATGGACATAATCGCCCAGCGCATCGACGTTGATCGAGGTGCCGCCGATCTTGGCGACGCGGACCGAGGCATCGGCCTCGAACCCGTAATAGCGCGCCGCCGCCTGCTGGAACTGGAAGCAGGGCAGGTCGACATCGCGCCCGCTCGGCGCGGCGGCCGCCTGGCAGATCGCCGGATCGACCTGGTTCTCGGAGATATAGTTGGAGAACCAGTTGTAATAGGCCGAGGCGTCGAGGCTGAAGCCGTCATGATGGACGTGCAGCGAGCCTTCCAGGCCCCAGGACTTTTCCAGCCGGAAGTCGGGGCTGCCCAGCTCCCAGCTCTGCGTGCCGGCATGGCCGCCGCGCGCGAACAGCTCCTCGGCCGATGGCGCGCGCTCGGTGCGCGACAGGTTCACGCCGATCCGCACGCCCTCGCCCAGCGCATAGGAAAGGCCCGCCGAGCCCGACAGCGCATTGAAATCGCGCTTGCCCGAGAAGAAGCGCAGATCGCCGTCGATCGGGTTGGCCTGCTGGTCGGTCATCTCGTAGCGCAGCCCGCCCTCGGCGCGCAGCGCGCCGAAATCGAACTGCTGCAGGGTGAAGAAGCCGATCTGCTGGGTCGAGTTCTTGGGCAGGAAGGCCTCGTCGCCCACCACGTTGAAGTCGCGGTTGAAGAACTGCACGCCCGATGCGCCGCTCCAGCCGCCGCGATTGGCCTGGACCAGCTCGAGCCGGCCTTCGATGCCCTTGTTGTAGAAGGCGGTGCCGACCGAGCCGTCTTCCTCCAGCTCGAAGTGGCGGTAATTGGCATAGCCGGCGCGCAGGCGGATCTGCTTGAGGAAGCCGCCGCCGGTATCTACTTCGCCGCGCAGGTCGAAGCGGTTCTGGATCAGGCTCAGCCGCGGCGCCTCCTGCTCCTCGCCCGAGGCGAGCGCATAGCGGATCGGCACGCCGTAGAAGCTGTCATAATGGCTGTACGAGATGCCCAGGCTGCCGGTGTCGGTGATGATCGACGCGCCGACGCCCGCCGTCCAGGTCTTGGCGAAGCTGTTGGGCAGGGTGTTCTTCAGCGTGGCGGTGGCAGCAAAATCGGGATCGTCCGGCGTGGTCGGGCCCGCCGCGGCGGCCAGCGCCTGGGCGCGCGCCTCGGGGGTCAGCACATAACCGCCGATATGCAGGTCGTCGCTCTTGAGGTACGAGCCATCGGCATGCAGCACGAGCTTGTCGGTGACCGCGACGTCACCGGCGCCGCCGATCGAGCGTTCCTTGGCGGCCGAGCCATAGCTGCCGATCGCGTCGAACCTATAGCCATTCTCGGGCACGCTGCGCGGGATGCGCGTGTCGATCACATTGACCACGCCGCCGATCGCCGAGGAGCCGTAGAGCAGCGAGGACGGGCCGCGCAGCACCTCGACGCGCTCGGCGAGCAGCGGGTTGATCACCACGGCATGATCGACCGAGGTGTTCGACACGTCGATCGAGCCGATGCCGTCGGTCAGCACGCGGACGCGCTCGCCCTGGAAGCCGCGCAGGATCGGACGCGAGGCGGTCGGGCCGAAGGAAGTGGCGGAGACGCCCGGCTGGCGCGCCAGCGTCTCGCCGATGCTCGGGCGCAAGTCGCGGGTCAGCTCCTCGCCGGATACGATCGAGGTGCCGGAGAGCACGTCCTTCTCGCTCTGGTTGAGCAGGCCGGTGACGACGATCTCGTCGCCGTGATTGCCGGTGGTGCTCTGCCCGTCGCCGGGCGCATCGGCTGGCGTGTCGGCAGGGGCGGCCTTGGCGGTGTCGGCCGGCGTGGCGGTATCGGGGCCGGCGGCGCGGGCGACGGCGGGGAGGGCGAGCGCGATCGTGGCGGCGCTCAGCAGAAACAGATGACGCATGAAAACTTGCTCCAGGAACCTTGGTCTTTGGGGATCAGGGACTCCACGGCGCACGGGCGCGCGGATACGCGCCTCTCTTCGCGAGCGGAGTCCTCAGGCCTGGAAGCGGAGCGGGGGTGCGCGGCTCTGCCAGCCGCGTGCCGGCGCCGGCAGGGTCAGGGCGTCGAGCGATGCCGGGGTGAAGTGGAAACTGGCCGCGACCGGCGCGGTGAGTGCCACCGGCGTCGGCAGCAGATAGGCCCCGGCGCTCGCGATCTCGCGGCAGATCGGGCAGTTGGCCGGAATGTCGCCGGGATCCTGCTTGCCCGGCGTCTTGAGGTTCTCGGATGCGGCTGCCGTCAGCCCGGCGAGGCGGACCGGATCGAGATGCTGGTGCGTCTGGACGACCAGGCTCTGCCAGCAGAAGGACAGCAGCAGCGCGAGCAGCAGGGCGTGCCAGCGTGCGGCGAGCCGGGGCTTCGCCACGGGTAGGGCAACCGCACGCGCCGGCCGGCGGCGCAATCGCCACCCTCCGCTTTCGCGCTGTCCGTTACCCAACACCAGGAAAACACCCTTTCGTTCGCCGGGGCACTGATATGTTACATTGTAACGTCAATCAAGCGCGGATGACCGGGAATTGCAGCGGGGGTGCAGCTTATTTGCCGCTATTTGCCGGTGAAGCTCGGTTTGCGCTTCTGGAGGAAGGCCAGGCCGCCTTCCATCGAATCGGCGGTGCCGCGCGCGCTGCGCTGGTGGTTGGCTTCCATCGCCAGCGTCTCCTCCAGCGACAGCTCGAGCGCCTGGCCGATGCCGCGGCGGATCATGCCGAGCGCCTGGGTGGGGCCGGAGGCAAGGCGGGTGGCAAGGGCCAGCGCCTCATGCTCGAGCTGCTCGTCCGAGACGACGCTGTGCACCAGCCCCCAGTCGCGCGCCTTCACCGCGGTCAGCTTCTCGCCGAGCATCATCATCTCGGCGGCGCGGGCGCGGCCGACCAGGCGGGGCAGCAGCCAGGTCGCACCGCCATCGGGGACCAGGCCGATATTGACGAAGGCCTGGAGGAAATAGCCGGTGTCGCTTGCCACGCAGAAATCGGCGGCCAGGGCCAGGCTGCAGCCGATGCCGGCCGCGGCACCGCGCACCGCGCTCACAACCGGCACGCCGAGCCGGGTCACCGCGAGGATCGTCGGGTTATAGTGGTCGGTCAGCGCGGCATGGGTGGCGTTGCCGGGGTCGGCCGAAGCAAGCGCGCCGCTCGCCACGTCGGCACCGGAGCAGAAGGCGCGGCCGGCGCCCTGGAACAGCACCGCGCGGGCACCGTCGAGGTTTGCGAGCGCGTCGCGGATCTCGTCGAACATCGCCGGTGGCGCGGCATTGAGGCGATCGGGCCGGTTGAGCGTTATCACCAGCACGTCGCCGGCTCGCTCGGTCTGGATCGTCTCGTAGGCCATCTTCCACTCCCGTTTCGCTTCGCAACCGATAGCGGGGTGCGGGGAGGGGGAAAAGGGTGGGCGATTTTCCGCTAGGGCGGCGGCGGGTGCCAAGGTTGCTCCGGCAGACTGTTCCCCAGCGAAAGCCGAATCGCCTGCAATCAATCCTCTCCCGGAGGGAGAGGGGGACCGCCGGCGAAGCCGGTGGTGGAGAGGGCTCGCCCCAAGCGCTATCGCCCGTGGCAGGCCCCCTCCACCAGCCTGCGGCTGGTCCCCCTCCCCCTCCGGGGGGAGGATTTAAGGCGCGGGCGTCGCCGGCTGCGGGCCGTTCGGCGTCGCCGTCAGCAGCGAATCGCCGCCCAGCGTACGGTACAGCGTCACCAGGTTGGTCGCTTCGACCAGCCGCGTATTCACCAGCCCGCGCTGCGCGGTGTAGTAGGAGCGCTGCGCGACCAGGTTCGCCAGGAAATTGTCGATCCCGCCACGATAGCGTGCTTCGGACAGGCGATAATTGTCCTGCGCCGCCGTCAGGTTGGCGGTGTCGGCCTTGAGCTGGTCGTCGATCGTGCCGCGCCGCGCCAGCGCATCGGCGACTTCGCGGAAGGCGGTCTGGATCGACTTCTCATAGGTGGCGAGCGCGGCGTCACGCTGGGCCTCGCTCGCCTGCACGCCCGCGCGCCCGGCGCCGGCGTTGAAGATCGGATAGCTGCCGGTGGCCCCGCCCGACCAGTGGAAGCCATTGCCCGAGAAGAGCCCGGTCAGGGCGTCGCTGGCGAAGCCGAGCAGCCCGGTCAGCGAGATGCGCGGGAACAGCGCGGCGCGGGCCGCGCCGATCTCGGCATTGGCGGCGCGCAGCGTGTACTCGGCCTGGACCACGTCGGGGCGGCGGAGCAGCACGCCCGAATCGACGCCGGCGGGCAGCTCGGCCACCGTGGGCGCGGCTTCCTCGATCGCCGAGGAGAGCAGGGCAGGGTCGATCTCGGCACCAACGAGCAGGCGCAGCGCATTGACGTCCTGTGCCAGCGCGGTGGTCTGCGACGCGACGTCGGACTGGGCGCTGGCCAGCGTCTGCTGCGCCTGGGCCAGGTCGGTCCGCGGGGCGATGCCGCCCTTCAGCCGCATGTCGGTGAGCTTCACCGAGCGTTCGGCATTGGCCGCGGTGTCCTGCGCGACCTTGAGCAGGCTCGCATCGGCGGCATGGTTGAGCCAGGCCGAGGCGATGTCGCCGATCAGCGTGAGCCGGGTCGCGCGCGCCGCGGCCTCGGTCGCGAACCAGCGGTCCTGCTCGGCGCGGGTGAGCGAGGCGACGCGGCCGAACAGGTCGAGCTCGAACGCCGGGATGCTCACGCTGCCGGTGAAGCTGGTCTGGCGGTCGCCGCCATCGGCCTTGGAGACCGTCGCGCCGGCGCCGGCATCGAGGCCGGGGATACGGTCGGCGCGCTGGATGCGGTACTGCGCCCGCGCCGCCGCGATGTTGGCGGCGGCGATGCGCAGGTCGCGATTGTTGGCGAGGGCGGTCTCGATCAGCTTCTGCAGCCGGGGATCGCGGAAGATCTCCTGGTAGGTGACCGTCGGCAGGGTGGCTTCGTTCGCCTTCAGATAGGCATCGCCCACCGGCCAGCTCGGTGCCACCGGCGCCACTGGCATCTCCAGCTTGGGATCCATCGAGCAGCCGGCCAGCGCACTGCCCAGCATCAGGGTGAGGACGATGCGCTTCATGCCTGCGCCTCCGGCTTGCGGCCCCAATGCTCGCGGACTGCCTTGAGCGAATCGCGCACGCCGCGGCGGACGAGCACGAAGAACAGCGGGATGTAGAAGATGGCGAGGATCAGCGCGGTCAGCATGCCGCCGATCACCGCGGTGCCGATCGCGATGCGGCTGTTGGCGCCGGCACCGGTCGAGATCGCCAGTGGCAGCACGCCGAAGATGAAGGCGAGGCTGGTCATCACGATCGGGCGGAAGCGGATGCGCGCGGCTTCGAGTGCCGCCTCGATCACGCGCTTGCCTTCCTTCTCGGCGCGCTCGGCGAACTCGATCATCAGGATCGCGTTCTTCACCGCGAGACCCATCGTGGTGAGCAGGCCGATCTGGAGATAGACGTCGTTCTGCAGGCCGCGCAGGCTCACTGCGAAGACGGCGCCGATCAGGCCGAGCGGCACCACCAGCATTGCGGCGACCGGGATCGACCAGCTCTCGTAGAGCGCGGCGAGGCACAGGAACACGATGAGCAGCGACACGCCGTAGAGCAGGGGCGCCTGTCCGCCCGCCAGCCGCTCCTGATAGGAAAGACCGGCCCAGGCGACGCTGGTGCCCGGGATCTGGGACGCGAGTTCTTCCATCCGCTTCATCGCGTCGCCCGAGCTCTTGCCCGGGGCCGGCTGACCCTGGAACTCGAAGGACGAGATGCCCTGGAAGCGCGAGACCGTGGTCGGCGCGGTCGACCAGCCGATCGTCGCGAAGGAAGAGAAGGGCGTCATCTTGCCGTTGCTGCCGCGCACGAACCAGTCGCTCAGGTTCTGCGGATCGGCGCGATAGGGCGCATCGCCCTGGACATAGACGCGCTTCACGCGGCCGCGATCGATGAAGTCGTTGACGTAGCGTCCGCCCCAGGCGGTCGACAGCGTGTTGTTGACGTCGGCCTGGGTGAGCCCGAGCGCCGCCAGCTTCTCCTGGTCGATCTGGATGTTGAGCGTCGACACGTCGGGCAGGTCCGACAGGCGCACCGCCTGCAGGTCCGGATCGGCATTGGCCGCCGCAAGCAGCTTGTCGCGCGCCGCGACAAAGTCCTCGCGCGACATGCCGCTGGCGTTCTGCAGCTCGAGCGTGAAGCCGTTCGACTGGCCGAGCCCGCGGATCGCCGGGGGCACCAGCGCGAAGACCTGCGCGTCGCGGAAGTTGCGGAAGGCGCCCGCCGCGCGCTGGACGATCGCGTCCGCCGCATTCTCCTTGCCCGGGCGATCGTCCCAGGGGACGAAGTTCACGAAGCCCTGGCCGGTATTCTGGCCGCTCGCGCCGCCGCCGCCGCCGCCGCCGGTGACGGTGAAGGTGGTCTTGACGTTCTTGCCCTCCTGCTGGGTCAGGTATTTCTCGATCGCCAGCTGCACTTCCTGGGTGCGGCTCTGCGTCGCGCCGGCGGGCAGGCGGAACTGGACGCTCGCCGCGCCCTGGTCCTCGGTCGGCAGGAAGCCGGTCGGCAGGCGGTAGAACATCAGCACCAGCACCGCGCAGACCAGCAGGTAGATCAGCAGGAAGATCCACTTGCGATCGACGACATAGGAGATCGTCCGCGTGTAGCGCTCGATCGTCCATTCGAAGCCCTGGTTGAACTTCTCGGTGCCCGTGCGGAACGCGTTGCCGATGAACGGCACCCGGCGCGACAGCCAGCCGCTGCCCGGCTCGGCCATGTCCTTCTTGCGCTTGAGCACCGTCGCGGTCAGCGCCGGGCTCAGGATCAGCGCGACCAGCACCGACAGGATCATCGCCGAGACGATCGTCACCGAGAACTGGCGATAGATCACGCCGGTCGATCCGCCGAAGAACGCCATCGGCAGGAACACCGCCGAGAGCACCAGCGCGATCGCGACCAGCGCGATCTGGATCTGGTCCATCGACTTGATCGTCGCCTCGCGCGGGGTGAGGTCGGGGTCCTCCTCCATCAGGCGCTCGACATTCTCGACCACTACGATCGCGTCGTCGACGAGCAGGCCGATCACCAGCACGAGGCCGAACAGAGTCAGCGTGTTGATCGAATAGCCCAGCGCATAGAACACCGCGAAGGTACCGAGCAGCACCACCGGCACCGCGATCATCGGCACCAAGGTCGCGCGCCAGCTCTGCAGGAACACGAACATCACGATGACGACCAGCACGATCGCTTCGATCAGCGTCATCACCACTTCGTGGATCGAGAGCTTGATGAACTCGGTGGTGTCGTTGGCATAGGCGTAGTTGAAGCCCGCCGGGAATTCCTTGGCGGCTTCCGCCACGGTCGACTTGACCAGCTCGGCGGTCTTGAGCGCGTCGGCGCCCGGCGCGGTGCTGATCGCGATGCCCGAGCCGGGATGGCCGTTCACCCGGCTGACCGCGTTGTAATTCTCCGCGCCCAGCTCGATCCGCGCCACGTCCTTCAGCAGCACATGCGCGCCGTTGGTCTGGGTCTTGAGGATGATCTTGGCGAACTGCTCGGGCGTCTGCAGCCGCGATTGCGCGGTCACCGTCGCGTTGAGCATCTGCGTGCTCGGCATCGGCTGGCCGCCGATCTCGCCCGCCGCGATCTCGGTATTCTGGTTGGTGATCGCGGTCACCACGTCGCTCGGCATCAGGCCGTAGCTGGCCAGGCTCGCCGGGTTGAGCCAGATGCGCATCGCATAGGGCGAGCCGAACACGTTGACGTCGCCCACGCCGGGCAGGCGCGACAGCGTGTCCTGCAGGTTGGACGAGAGCCAGTCGGACACGTCGCGATTGGTCCGCTTGTCGGTCTCGTCATAGACGCCGACGAGCAGCAGCGTGTCGGGGTTCGACTTGGTGACGCGCACGCCCTGCTGCTGGACCTGGTTGGGCAGGCGGGACAGCGCCTGCTGCACCTGGTTCTGCACCTGCACCTGGGCGATGTCGGGATCGGTGCCCTTGTCGAAGGTCGCGCTGATCGTCACCTGCCCGCGCGAGGTCGAGGACGAGCTGAAATAGAGCAGCCCGTCGATGCCGGTCAGGTTCTGCTCGATGATCTGCGTCACCGAGTTCTGCACCGTCTCCGCCGACGCGCCGGGATAGGTGGCGCGGATATTGACCTGGGGCGGCGCGATGTCCGGATATTGCGCGATCGGCAGCGAGAAGACCGCGCCCAGGCCCATCAGCATGGTGATGATCGCGATCACCCAGGCGAAGATCGGGCGATCGATGAATACGCGGGACATAGGAGCTTAGCCGCCCTTCGACTTGGAGGCGCCGGTGCCCTGGCCCTTGCGGGGTGCCTCGATCTTCTGCGGCGTATCGGCCGGGACCGGGCGGATATCGGCATCGGGCTTCAGGTTGGCGATGCCCTGGGTGATCACCTTGTCGCCGGGGTTGAGCCCCTTGGTGATGACCCAGAACGCGCCCTGGGTGCGATCGGCGGTCACGTTGCGGCGCTCGGCCTTGTTGTTGGCGCCGACCACCCAGAGCTGGGCATCGCCCCTGCCGTCGCGCGACACCGCCTGTTGCGGCACCAGATAGGCGCGGGTGTCGATCGCCTGGGTGAAGACCGCGCGGACGAACATGCCCGGCAGCAGCAACCCGTCGGGATTGGCGAAGCGGGCGCGCAGCGTCACCGTGCCGGTGTTCGGATCGACCACCACTTCGGAGAATTCGACGGTGCCGGTCAGGCCATATTCGCTGCCGTCCTCCAGCTTCACGCGCACATTGGCGCTGCCCGGGACGACCCCCTGCTGGGCCAGCGCGCGGCGCAGCGCGAGCAGCTCGCCGCTCGATTGCTGGATGTCGACGAAGATCGGGTCGAGCCGCTGGATCACCGCCAGCGGATCGGCCTGGTTGTTGGTGACCAGCGCGCCTTCGGTGAACAGCGATCGGCCGATGCGCCCGGTGATCGGCGCGGGCACGCGAGTGAAGTTCAGGTTGATCTTCGCGGTCTGCAGCTGCGCGCCGCTCTGGGCGATCTGCGCGTTCGCCTGGCGGGAAGCGGCGACGGCGTCGGTATAATCTTGCTTCGATACCGCCTCGGCCTCGGCCAGCGGCTTGTAGCGATCGGCCTTGATCCGCGCCGCCTCGGCATTGGCGCGGGCGTTCTGCAGGCTGGCCGAAGCTTCGGCGACGCTCGCCGCATAGAGGCTCGGGTCGATCTGGTAGAGCGTCTGGCCCTGGCGGACGATCGTCCCTTCCGTGAAGAAGCGCTTGCGGATGATGCCGGCCACCTGCGGACGGATCTCGGCGACCTGATAGGGGTTCACTCGGCCGGTCAGCTCGGCGACCACCGGCACTTCACCCGGCTGCACCACCACGAAGCCTACCTGGGGCGGGCCGCCTGCACCCTTTTTCTGTGCAGTCTGGCTGCCGCTCCCGCAGGAAGCGAGAATCAGCGTGGCGGAAAGCAGGGCAAAGGCAGGAAGGCGGGATCCGCCAGCAGTGATTCGGTGCAAGTGTTCAACCCGGATCAAGGCGCCGACTCGGGCGCGGTTCTATGCGGAAACGCTCTTGGGCAGCGGCCTGTACAGGTGCAACACAAGAAATATGCGAGAAACGTGAAACTAAGTCCCAGCGCTGGGCAGGTTTCCACCATATGCTTGCCGGGCGCAACAATTGCGGCGTTATAGGGCTGTTCCTTGTCGCCATGGGCTTTCGCGTTGCGACGGCGGGGGAACAGGCCTATTGGCGCGCGCCAATATGGCACGCATTGAAACGCCCAACCGCATCCGCGGCTTCCAGGACATCTTCGGCGACGATCAGCGCCGGTTCGCGCATGTCGTCGATACGTTCGACCGCATCCGCCGTCTCTATTGCTTCCAGCGGGCCGAAATGCCGGTGCTCGAATCGACCGCGGTATTCTCGCGCTCGATGGGCGAGACCAGCGATGTCGTCTCGAAGGAGATGTACAGCTTCGCGCCCGGCGAGGACGAAGACGGCACGTTCACGATGCGCCCTGAGTTCACCGCTGGCATCTGCCGCGCCTTCATCACCAATGGCTGGCAGCAGCACACCCCGCTGAAGCTGGTGACCAGCGGTGCGGTGTTCCGTCGCGAGCGCCCGCAAAAGGGCCGCTATCGCCAGTTCCACCAGCTCGACGCCGAAGTGCTGGGCGTTGCCGAGCCCTCTGCCGATGTCGAGCTGCTCGTGCTCGCCGACCAGCTGCTGCGTGAGCTCGGCATCGAGGATGTGACGCTCCAGCTCAACACGCTCGGCGATGCCGAAACGCGCGAAGCCTGGCGCACCGCGCTGGTCGCGCATTTCGAGCAGCACAAGGATCAGCTGAGCGAGGACAGCCTGGTCAGGCTCGAGAAGAATCCGATGCGCATCCTCGATTCGAAGGATCCGCGGGATCGTCCGATCGCCGACAGCGCACCGGATATCGACGCGTACCTGACCGAGGATGCCGCTGCTTTCTTCAAGGCGGTGACCGACGGGCTCGATGCGGCGGGCGTGAAGTGGGTGCGCAATTCGCGTCTCGTGCGCGGGCTCGATTATTATCGCCACACCGCCTTCGAGTTCGTCACCGACAAGCTCGGCGCGCAGGGCACCGTGCTTGCGGGCGGTCGCTATGACGGCTTGGTGGGCAGCCTTGGCGGCGCCGAGACTCCGGGCGTGGGCTGGGCGGCCGGCATCGAGCGGCTGGCGATGATGATCCCCGAGCCGGCCGTCGAACGCATCCAGGTCGCCGTGGTGGTCGAGGCCGCCGGCAGCGAAGCGGCGGCGATCGGCCTGCTTGCGGCGCTCCGCAACAACGGCATCAGCGCCGAGCTGTTCGCCAGCGGCAGCCCCAAGAAGCGCTACGATCGTGCGATGAAGGCCAACCCGGCGATGACGGTCTCGTTCCAGTCGCGTGACGGCGCAGTCTCGATCGCGCAGCGCGTGATCGATGGCGATGCCGTCGATGGCGATGCCGTCGCCACCCTGGTGTCTGGCGCCGCGCGATGAAGATTCCCGCCGACCGTATTGCCGCGATCGAGGCACGGCGCGACGAGCTGCAGGCGCAGATGGCGACCGGCGACCTGTCGGGCGACAAGTTCGTCGCGGTGTCCAAGGAATATGCCGAGATCGAGCCGGTGGCGCTGGCCGCCGGCGAAGTCCGCCGGCTGCGTTCGGAGGCCGAATCGCTCGCGCTGATGGCGCAGGAGCCTGACGAGGAAATGCGCGCGATGGCGGCGGAGGAGCTCCGCGCCAATGAGTCCGCGCTGGCCGCTGCCGAGCGCGGGCTCGCGCTGTCGCTGCTGCCCAAGGACGCGGCCGATTCGCGCGCCGCGATGTTCGAAATCCGCGCCGGCGTGGGTGGCGACGAAGCCGCGCTGTTCGCAGGCGACCTGCTGCGCATGTACCAGCGCTATGCCGATCGCATGGGCTGGAAGGTCGAGCTGATCTCCGCCTCCGATTCCGAATTCGGCGGCTACAAGGAAGTCGTGCTCAGCGTCACCGGGACGGGCGTGTTCGCCAAGCTGAAGTTCGAGAGCGGCGTCCACCGCGTGCAGCGCGTGCCGGCCACCGAGGCTGGCGGGCGCATCCACACCTCGGCGGCAACGGTGGCGGTGCTGCCCGAGGCCGAGGACGCCGACATCAAGATCGACGACAAGGATCTGCGGATCGACATCTTCCGGGCATCGGGCCCGGGCGGTCAGGGCGTCAACACCACCGATTCGGCGGTGCGCATCACCCACTTGCCGACCGGCACGATCGTCATCCAGCAGGACGAGCGCTCGCAGATCAAGAACAAGGCCAAGGCGATGAAGGTGCTGCGCACCCGCCTGTACGAGCGCGAGCGCGACCGGCTGGCGCAGGAGCGTTCCGGCGCGCGCGCGTCGCAGGTCGGCTCGGGCGATCGTTCGGAGCGCATCCGGACCTACAATTTCCCGCAGGGCCGGGTGACCGATCACCGCATCAACCTGACCCTCCACCGCCTCCCCGAAGTGATGGAAGGCGAGCTCGACGAACTGATCGGCGCGCTGATCGCCCAGGACGAGGCCGATCGCCTGGCGCAGCTGGACGGGTAACGCCTTTCTGTTCCCCTCCCTGCAAGGGAGGGGCTAGGGGTGGGTGAGAAAAGGCCGGGCTCGATGCCCGGCCTTTTCTGTTTTCCACGGACCGTCTTGCTGGGCTCCCCCGGCCTTCGCCGGGGTCGCAACCCACCCATCGTCAGGTCGGCGATGCCCCGGCATCGCTTAAACAGCGCGGGGCGCTGTTTACCTAACGATCCCTCCCTTGCAGGGAGGGGAGTACCAGATGCCAATGCCCCGCCTCTGGCAATGTTGGAAATCTTCTGCTTCGGTTCCGGCATGACCTGCGCCGTGCAAATCCGGATCGATCCCGCGTCCCCGCGCTGCTCACGCACCCGCATGGAGTATCAAGAGATTCAACATTTCTCCGCCCGGCACCTCCGGGAGGTCCGGTGGTGAGCGACAGCGTGCGCATCGCCCTCAACAAAGCCGCACGCCGTCTGGAGGCGGTCTCCGATTCCCCCCGCCTCGATGCCGAGCTGCTGATGGCGCATGCGCTGGGCGTCACCCGGGAGTCGATGATCCTGCGCCATATCGGCGATCCCGCACCCGAAGCGCTCGAAGCCCTGCTCCAGCGCCGCCTGGTCCATGAGCCCGTCGCCTATATCACCGGCAGCCGTGCCTTCTGGACGGTCGAGCTGGCGGTCGGCCCCGGCGTGCTGATCCCGCGTCCCGACAGCGAGACGCTGCTCGAGGCGGCGATCGAATATTTCGGCGCGCGCATGCCGGCCCGCATCCTCGATCTCGGCACCGGCCCCGGCACGCTGCTGCTCGCCGCGCTTGCCGAATGGCCCGAGGCGCAGGGGCTGGGTGTGGACGCGTCGGACGTCGCGCTCGGCTATGCCCGGCGCAACGCCGCCGACCTCGGCATGGCCGGGCGTGCGGCCTTCCAGCCTGGCGACTGGACCGACGGCCTCGACGGTCGCTTCGACCTGATCCTCGCCAACCCGCCCTATATCGGCACCGACGAGCCGCTGCCCGAGCAGGTCCGTGCCTATGAGCCCGGCTCGGCGCTATTTGCCGGCCCCGAGGGGCTGGATGATTATCGCCGCATCATCCCCGATCTGCGCCGCCTGCTCGCCCCCGGCGGCGCGGCGGTGCTGGAGATCGGCTGGACCCAGGCAGAATCGGTATCCGCGATTGCCCGGAAGTGCGGTTTCTCGATCATGCTCTATAAGGACCTTGGAGAGCGGCCCCGTGCGCTGCTGCTCTCTTGAAATGACGCTAAAACGACACATATTTCTTCTTGGACATTGGTGCTGCACCGGCTAAGACAGCGACGGGGTAGGGCACTTTCAACCAAGAAGTTGAAACTTGGGCCGTGAAGAACGCACAGCCCCAATCCAGGTCATGATAGCCGCTGCAGTCCGGTGGCCATGGCAGGCGAGTTGCGCCTCCCGAGGCGTTGACGCGCATTTGTAAACTGCATCCGGGACCCAGGAATTGGACCGACGGACAGCGTAAACAAGACAGGACATACAGACCTTGATGAACAATCGTCAGGCCGGCCGCCGTCGTGGTCGTGGCGGGCAGCAGCAGCGCCAGGGTGGCAACGCCGGCCAGGGTAACGGGAATCGCATCGACAACCGTGCCCGCGGCAACGCCGCCCAGCTGCTCGAGAAGTACAAGAATCTGGCGCGTGACGCCCAGATGCAGGGCGATCGGGTCAACACCGAATATTATCTCCAGTTCGCGGATCACTATTTCCGCGTGCTGAGCGAGACCCGCTCGCGCTTCGAGGAGCAGAACCAGCAGCAGCGCCGCCAGCGCGACGATTTCGACGGCGACGACGAGGATTTCGACGTCGAGGCCGATGGCAACCGCGTCGAGGATGGCGAGGACCAGCCGGAGCAGCGGGTCCAGCAGCCGCGCCGCGACCGCGAAGAGCGCCAGGGCCGTGATCGTGGCGACCGCGAGGATCGCCAGGAGCGTCAGCCCCGCCGCGAGCGCCAGGAGCGCAACGGCCACGCCAATGGCTATGCCAACGGCCATGCCGCCGAGGGCGAGGTCGAAGCGACCGAGGCCAGCGAAGAGCAGGCGCCCCGCGAGGCCCGCGCCCCGCGCGCTCCCCGCGAAGAGCGGGCCCCGCGTGAGGAGCGTGCGCCCCGCGCCCGCCGCCCGCGCCGCGAGGAAGTCCAGGCCGAGGAAAGCCATGCGATCGACGCAGCGGTGCTCCCGCCCGCGCTCGGCGTAAGCGAAGCGGCTCCGGCCGTGGAAGCGGAAGAGCCGGTCAAGAAGCCGCGCCGCACCCGCGCCCGCAAGGACGCCGAAGCGACCGCCTGAGACTATAGAATATAAGACAATCGGATCGGCGGCTGGGCGAAAGCTCAGTCGCCGATGTCTATTTCAGGGCTGATCCGGTCCTCCACCTGGGCGTCGTGCCCGGTGCCCGAGCTCAGGAACATCAGCCCCATCAGCGCGGCGCCGAGCAGGATGGTGAAAAACACGCCCAGGCCGGTGGCGAAGGCGACGGTGAAATTGAGCCAGCCGAGCCAGTGCCAGAGGATCAGCACGCAGAGGATCGCGACGCCCAGCGCGACCAGCGCCATCCCGGCCAGGATGCGGCGATAGCGGCCCCAGGCAAAGGCGGCATAATCGGGATCGTCGAGGCCCTGTGGCGCGTCCATTCTTTTGCAATTGGGGTCGATGTGTGGGAGACTCAACCGCCTCAACCCGAATGAGGAGTCGAGCGATGACCATCGCGGCAATCCTGGGGGGAAAAGGGCGGGAGGTGATCTCGATCGAGGGCGACCGGACGGTCGCCGATGCGGTCGCATTGCTCTCGGCCCGGCGCATCGGCGCCGTGCCCGTGATGTCCGGCAGCGCAGTGGCCGGCATCTTCTCCGAACGCGACGTGATCCATTGCCTCGAGCGTGACGGCGTCGCCGCGCTCCAGCGCAAGGTGAGCGAGGTGATGACCGCCCCGGCGATCACCGTTTCTCCCAATGAATCGGTGCTCGGCGCGCTCGCGCTGATGACGCGGCGGCGCATCCGCCACCTGCCGGTGGTCGAGGGCGGCATTTGTATCGGCCTCGTCTCGATCGGCGATCTGGTGAAGTACCGGATCGAGCGGATCGAATCGGAAGCCGATGCGATGCGCGCCTATATCCAGGCGGTCTGACACAGGAAGGCCGCCGCCCGAGGGAATCGGACGGCGGCCCCCTGGGAGGCGGGTGATCAGGGAACCGTCACACCCGCAAAGTTGACCAGGTCGGCGACGGTGAAGTCGCCCGGCGTTGCCGCGGGCAGGCCGGGCGTAAATCCGCCGCTTACATTGAGGAACGAGTCCGGGTTGCGCTTGAGCATCCGGACGAACGTCTCGGCAACCACTCGCGCGCCCACCGGGCCCAGCTGGTTGCCGCCATTCAGCACCGCCGCCTCGCGCAGCACATAGTACCAGAGTGGCGTCTTGCTCAGCAGGATGCCGCCATTGCTGTCGAGCAAAGCCGCTTCGCCTGCCGGCAACCCGGTCTTGATCTGCGCGGCTGTCATCGGGGCGATGCCGTAATGCTGCGCCACGCCCTGGCCACTCGGCAGCCCGAGCGCGAGGCCGCGCCGCAGGTTGCGGGTCGCCAGCATCGCCATCAGGCCGCTGAAGCCCGGCAGCGTATCGAGCCCGGGGGCCATCACGCTGTCGATCTTCTTGGCCTTGTTGTTCACCGGCACGCTGAAGCCGGTGGTGAAGAAGGCGTTGAAGTCGACCACCCAGCTCGATCGCACCGGCAGATTGGGGCTGCGGATGAACGAGAACACGTCGCCCAGCGATGCGTTTATCTGGACGAAGTTCACCCAATATTGGTCGCGGATCATCGAGTGGCCGAAACGATAGGCGCCCACTGCGAACTCCACGGGCATCGCGAAGGCGCTGTTGGGCGCCGCCGATACGGTGGAGAGGGCGGTGCTCACCGCGGCCGCGCCGCAGATCCGCGCCAGGAAGTCGTGGACCACCGCCCATTGATAATGATGGGTCACGATCTTCTTCGCCTCGACGAAGATGTCGCCGGGGAAGCCGGTCGCCACCAGCCCGTCCACCACCTGGTTGTGGAACTTCAGCATGGTGTGATGGAACTGCGAGACGATCAGATTCTCGTCGTTGCGCGGATCGCCGAGGATCGCGGTGTTGGTGGTGAGCGATGGGTCGAGCGGATTGACGACGCGCGGCACGTCGAAATTGCGCTGCTTCTTGATCGCGCCGATCCCGCCCGCGCCACCGGGCCCGCCGTCACTGTCGATCAGGTTCGAGCCGAGCTGCATCTTCACCGCCGTGGGCGGCCCCGAAGTCGGGAAGGTATAGAGGAAGGAATCGAGCGCCGGTCCGCGGGCGTAGACCGAATCGAGGTCCAGCGAGGGCGTGCGCATGTTGTGGATCGTCGTGGCGTCGACCGGGGTGTCGAGCGTCGAGGCGATGTCGAGTGTGATGTCGTGATCCACGAACTGGCCGAAATAGGTGTAGCCGGCGGGGATCGTAGAATCGGCACCGGCGCCACGCGCGGGGTCGGCCATGAAGTCGCCCAGCTTGCCGAGCAGGGTCTGGGTGGCCAGGTCGAACGGCAGCTTGGTCGCGTCGCGGATCGTCTTGGAGATGAGATAGCCGAACTTGTCCGCGCAGGGCGGGCGCCACAGCGATCCGGGGAAATAGGCCAGGGTCAGCTTGGCGCCGTGGAAGCGCTTGGTCTGCGGGCGTAGCGCGTCGATCGAGATCTTGCGCTCCGGGATCGGTGGCGCGGCTTCGGGATCGGGTTTGCGTGCGATCAGCTTCAGTGCCGTGTCGCGCGCGGCGAGCGAGAAGGTCTTGAGCTGCTGCTTGGAGATCTTGGTGTCCTGTACCGCGTCGGCGACGGGCCTTTTCGGACGGGCGGGTGTCAGGATATCGTCGGGCATGCGCGTCTCCATTCGCCATCCGGGGGAATGGCGTTCATGAGAGGAAGTGCAGATGCGGCCCCGCGCGGAGATCTTCGTGCCGTTCGGCCGAAGTCATGCCGTGCTGGCCAGATTAGGCCCTTGTCCTGTGCTTGGAGTCAATCGTGCTTTATTATCGCTGACTGCACTGCGACTTAGGTCGCGTAACTAATATGCCAGCTATTCGCGACTCGGCGCGATCTCAGCCGCCTCGATTACGAACCAGGTTGATCGACTCGATCAGCATCTGCCGCGCGAACAGGAACAGCAGGCCGCCATAGGCAAGGCCGCCGGCACCGACGAGCAGCACGAGGTGCGCAAGGGCGGGGAGCGGCGGGAGCAAGGTGTCGAGCCCGGTGACGAGCAGGGCCATTGCCGCGGCGGCAAGCACCGGCGGCGCGATCGCCTCGATCAGCGTGCCCAGCTTCACCCCGATCACGGGCAGCGTCCGCCAGGTCGAGATCGCGAGATAGACCGGATAGGCGGCGAACCAGGCGGCGACGAGTCCCATCACGCCCCAATGCACCCCGACCAGGAAGGCGATCGGCAGGCACAGCGCGCCGGTCGCCGAGTTCTGCGCACTGATTCCCGGGCGACCGCAGGCGTCGCTCGCGGGGGCGAACAGCACCTGCAGCGTCATCATCGGCATGGCTAGCGCGAGCCAGTGGACGACCGGCACGGCCTCCAGCCATTTCGGGCCGAGCGCGACGGTCACCAGCGGATCGGCCGTCGCGGCCATGCCGAGATAGAAGGGCATGGCGACCAGCATCACCAGCCGGGCCGATTTGGTGAAGGCCGCGCCCACCGCCGCTCTGTCGTCTTTGAGCCGGGCATAGGCCGAGAAGGCGACCTCGTTGAGCGGCGGCACGAACTTGGAGACGAAGATCTGGGTGAGGAACAGGCTGGTCGTATAGATGCCGAGCGTATGCGGGTCGAACAGGCGGCCGGCGATGAACACGTCGGCCTGGCTCTGCGCGAACCAGAAGATCTGGCCAGTGGCCATCACGCCGCCATAGCGGGCGATGTCGCCGGCGCCGCGGAAGTCGAAGCTCGGCCATAGAAGGGAGCGCGCCGCGATGGTCATGCCGATCGCGCGGGTGGCGAACAGGGCGATCGGCGCGGCGACCAGCGTCCATACGCCCATGCCGCCCAGTGCGCCGGCGAGCGCGGTGATAGCGCCGGCAAGGGCGGAGACGAAGTTGACCAGCGCCTGCTTGCGGAAGTCCATCTCGCGGGAGAGCAGTGCCTGGGGCAGGGCGATGAACGGCGTCGCTATATAGAGGAGCGCCTGCACACGGAGCAGGTCGGCTACCTGGGGCTGGCGATAATAGGCGGCGGCGGCGGGGGCGGCGAGGAACTGGATCGTGCCCAACGTCAGGTTCAGCAGGATGAGCATGCCGAACAGCTGGCGCTGCGCATGGCGGCCGGCGTCCTCGCGCTGGATCAGGGCGCTGGCCAGTCCGTAGCCATTGAGCATGTTGAGCAGCACTAGGACCACCTGGGTCATCGCGAACAGGCCATAGGCGGACGGGCCTAGCAGGCGGATGACGATGAAGGTCGAAGCCCAGGTCAGCAGCTGACCGAATATCTGCGTGCCCGAACGCCAGATCACGGCGCTGCGCACCTGCTGGCGCAGCGTGGTGCTTTCGGTGTCGGCAGGGGCCAGCAGGGGTTCGCTCATGTGCGCGCTATGCACCCGTTCGTCTTTATGCGCCGTAAACCGTCGGTAGCCGCAGATCTGCGCAGTTTCGCGGGTGGAAATCCTGCCCCGGATTCGACGATTCGAATCGGTTTTCGGGGCTGATTCGGGGTGATTCGGGGCCGGAAGGTCATGGAAGCGTCATTCTGGCTACCTGCATGAAAAGCCAGAAGCCGCGGAAATCCAGGGCTTTTTAGGTCTGTTTCGAAAAAAAGACAGAAAGTTGCGGATTGGTGTTGACGGGTGGGGAGGTCGGGCATAGAAGCCACTCCACCGACGCGGTGCTCCTCACCGGAACGCTTCGCCGGTCACCAAAAGCAAGGCGCAC